>Ga0302326_10000001_pt1 | contig 1111485 bp, 857 predicted proteins | sample Palsa_T0_3_FD_202264 | JGI IMG/M metagenome (GOLD analysis project Ga0302326, IMG submission 202264) | Peat permafrost microbial communities from Stordalen Mire near Abisko, Sweden - Palsa_T0_3 | ecosystem: Environmental > Terrestrial > Soil > Palsa > Peat permafrost | place: Sweden: Abisko... | reverse complement strand
GTAATCAGCGCCACGAACCCAACGACCCCTCCCAACCCCAACGTCATTTTATCGATCCAATCGGGAACCCAGGGAATACAGCTACCGCTGATGGATTCGACGGCCAGGTTATCGATCGGCGGCATTAGCACCGGCTCCGCTCCTATTTATAATAACGCGGGCATCATCGTATTTGATACGACTACCAGTTCTGTGTGGTACCATACCAGTACCACCTGGGTAAACCTGGGAAATTTACCCAGCGCCGGGGGTTGGTCATTAACCGGGAATGCCGGAACGGTGGATAGCATAAACTTTGTAGGAACCACCGACCTTACACCCCTGAACTTCAGGGCCAATAACCAGCCATCCGGAAGGATAGACCCCAATTTGGAGACTACATTTTTTGGCTACCAGGCGGGAATGAATGAAACAGGATTCGCTAATAGTGCAACCGGATACCAGGCACTTTTCAGCAATCTCTCGGGGTTTAATAACGTTGCAAATGGGTGGAAGGCGCTTTATTCCAATACTACCGGATGGCACAACACCGCTATTGGGGTGAATGCGCTTTATATGAATACGTCAGGTAATAACAATACAGCAGACGGACATTACGCGCTTAATTCGAATACCACTGGACAAAATAATACGGCAAGCGGGGTCTCATCTCTTGATTACAATACCACGGGAAATAATAATACGGCATACGGATTGAGTTCTCTCGTGAGCAATTCCAACGGAAATAATAATACGGCAAGCGGGTACAATTCACTTTATAACAATTACGCTGGTTCCAGCAATGTAGCCATTGGCGCTTATTCTTTATATACTAACACCATTTCTAGCAACCTGGTGGCCATCGGGGATTCGGCCTTATTTAGCAACACATCACCTCAAAATACTGCGGTTGGGTACCAGGCCTTGGCTCTAAATACAATGGGAGCGGCTAATACGGCTGTCGGATATGGGTCCCTTCGTGATAACAGTTCGGGGAACGAAATTACGGCAGTTGGAGCCTTGACAAATACCGGACAGGGAGCTTTCATTACTCTCCTGGGATATTCAGCAAGTGCAGCCGAAGGGATTATGGACGCCACTGCCATTGGATCAAATGCCAATGTTATAGCTCCCTATACCATTCAGCTTGGGGATAATGCTGTAACGGCGGTCAATTCCTATGGCACCTTCAACACGATCTCCGACGGCCGGTTCAAATACAATATCCGCGAAGATGTAAGCGGACTGGATTTTATTATGCGGCTTCGGCCAGTCACCTATCAATTGGATACCCGGAAGATCGCCAACGAACTGGCCGGCGGAAAAACCCTGGCCTCATTTGCCGCTGTCAGTAACGAAACCCGGGCCATGAATATCCGCCGCACGGGCTTTATTGCCCAGGAAGTGGAAAAAGCCGCGGATGAAAGCGGATTCGACTTCGATGCCGTCAAAAAACCGCAAAACGATCAGGATCATTATAGCCTGAGCTACCAGGAATTCGTGGTCCCCCTGGTGAAGGCCGTGCAGGAGCAGCAAAAGGAGATTGCAGATTTGAGAAAGGAAATCGAAGACCTGAAAAAGCTGATTGCCAAAACTCCAAACAACTAAACGCACGGCCATGGTTAAAAATATAATTTGTTTATTGAGTTCCTGCTCCATCAGTGTGTGCTGCCTGTCACAGGCCTACCTGCATCTCACATCCGGCACCTTTATAAAATTGGACAGCGGGGTGGTGGTCGAGCTGAACAATACCAATCTCATTGTCGACGGGACCCTTCAGCAATCACCGGGGGATGGGACCTTTCTATTTACGGGAGCCATGGCAACCTCCATTTCCGGCAGTTCCCTGCCGATTTTTGATAAACTCCTGGTTGCCAGGGGGACCGGGAATACGCTCAGTTTGCTGCATCCTGTCAGTGTGGTATCACAGGTCATGTTTACTTCCGGGCTGCTCGATCTCAACAATAATAATCTAAACCTGGGAAGCACCGGCCTGCTCATAAATGAAAGCGACAGCAGCCGCATCATCGGCCCCCTTGGAGGGGAGGTCATCGCAACAGCCACGCTTAATGGCCCTTCCGGCGCGAATCCGGGCAACCTGGGTGCTATCATTACTTCCACCCAGAACCTGGGCAACACCACCGTCAGCAGAGGTCACCAATCCCAGGTCATCGGGGGAACCGGGATGAGCATCCTTCGCTACTTTGATATTGCGCCCACTAATGACGTCAGTCTGAATGCCGGCCTGACGCTACAGTATTTTGATGCTGAGCTCAATGGTCTCGATGCAGATTCCCTGAAGATGTGGAGCAGCTCCAATGACAGTAACTGGACGGATCTCGGGTATACGGACCGGGATACCAGCCTGCACTATGTGGATCTTACAGGAATCGACTCTTTTTCCAGATGGACCCTGTATGCCGGTCCGAGCACTCCTCTGCCATTGACCTATCTTCTCTTCAACGCGAGCTGCTTATCCGGCCAGGTCAGTATCACGTGGGAAACAGCACAACAAGTAAATACAAGGTTGTTTGAGGTGGAAAGAAGCGGGGACGGAAGCCAGTGGCAGGTGATCGGCTCCGTTCCTGCAGCGGGCAACAGTTCTGTTGCAAACGAGTATTCATTTACCGACAAGGATCCCTTACCGGGGAATAATGAATACCGGATCGCAGAATATGACCTTTCCAACCAGGTGAACTATACCCGGGTGATCCTTTCAACCTGTGGGATGGGGGAAACCTTTTCCGTTTGGCCCAACCCGGTTGCCAATACAGCCTGGGTGAATATTTCAACTCCCGGCAACTCAAAAGCGGCATTGAGATTATATGATAGCAAGGGAGGATTGACACTTGTGCAAGAGTTCGACTTGCCCGCCGGAAATAGTCAGGTCAACCTGAACCTTACCGGACTGGCCCGGGGAGCCTATGAATTAAGGGTAGACTGGGGAACCGATCATCATGCATCCGCAATAATTATAAAACTGTAAGTTTCGCCCTTCCTTCAAGTGAGATTCTCACGGATGGCCTTTGCGACCGCCCCTGACATACTGGTCACGTGCAGCTTCTCATAGATATTCCTGACATGCGATTTGACCGTCTCATTGGCAATTCCGCATTTTTGAGCTGCCATTTTATAACTGCTGCCTTCTACCAGGCATTTCAGGATCTCTTTTTCACGCTTGCTCAGGTTGTAATTTTCAACCAGGTTCGTTTTATGGAAATGTTCCCTGAAGAGACTGAGCGTCTTCCTGGCGATGGTAGGCGACATGGGCGACCCGCCGGAGATTATCTCATTGATCGAAGACAGGAGGGCAAGAGGCAGGTGACTTTTCAACACATAGCCGGAAGCGCCGGCGCAGACGGCCGCAAACACTTTATCATCATCTTCAAAGACGGTCTGGATAAGGATTTTGATGCCGGGATAATTTTCTATTATCAGTTTGGTAGCCTCAATCCCATCAACGGGGGATATCCCGATATCCATCAGCACGACTTCGGGGATGTTTATTGCTAACCGGGCGATCAAATCGCTGGTATTCAAATAGGCCCCCGTAAGCTCCAGACCGGGCAATCCATCAACCAGAATGTTCAAAGCTTCCAGATACTTTGCATTGTCTTCGAATATGGCCACCTTAACACTCATGGTAAGCTAAAGATAAGGTTCAGTGACCACTTAAAAAATAGCGAATTCAGGTGATAGGGACTCTGAAAACTACCACAGTGCACTGGTTTTCTGACAGGATCCTGACGCTGCCTTTCATCTCTTTTACCCTGGATTCCATATTGAATAGTCCATTCCCCGTTCTCACCAATTGCGGGTCAAAGCCTTTTCCGTCGTCAGAGACGGATATTTCCAGAGATCCGGCCTGAGATTTTACTGTCACCTTCAGCTTATGGCAGTCCGCATGTTTAATGGCATTGTTCATCGCTTCCTTTACAATAAGGTAGATATTTTTCATCGACTCCATTGCCAATTTCTGTTTGAGCGCAGCTTCCTCTGTCATAAACTCCAACTGGATATCTCTGGAGGCACAGGTGCTCTGCGCAAAATCGGTGAGCCGCTGAACGACCTTCTCTACATTTTCATTTTTGGGATTGATAGCCCAGACTATATCATTCATGTTTTCCACCATTTCCAGCGAATGGCTGCTTATCTTCTTCAATAAAGAATAGGCTTGCCCCTGCTCACCTGTTTCCATTTTAGTTTTGACTACTTCACTTAGGATGCGGATACTGCCTAAAGTAGCCCCCACATCGTCATGAAGATCCCTTGAAATATCATTTCGTATGCCTTGCAGCTTCAGCAATTGCTTGATCCTGTATTTATACAAGCCGGCTAAAATAAGCACGGTCAGGACCACCAGCAGGGATTTGAACCACCAGGTCTGCCAGAAAGGGGGATGAATGATTATCCAAACGGTAGTCGTCTCTTTGGTGGCGATTCCATCCCTGTTCTCAGATTTCACATTAAATGTAAAAGTACCCGCCGGAAGGTTGCTATAGGAGGCGAACCTTTGTCTGCCTGCGTTCACCCAGTGTTTATCCACACCCTGCAATTGATAATAATAATTGATGCGGTTCGGCTCCAGGAAACTGAGGGAGGCAAATTCCAGGGTTATAAAATTCTGATCGTAAGAGAGATCGATCGTATCGGGTTTGCCCGAATGGGAATCGATCGGTAAAGGCTGATCATATATCCTGAATCCCGTCAGCGTCACATCGGCGGGGGCCTCTTCGTTTCCGATGCTATCCGGTCTGAAGCTTACGAACCCTCCGGCATAACCTAGCAATAGCCTGCCATCCGTTGTCTTATAAAATCGCATACAATCGCCAAAATTATTATTGAAGATCCCATCTTCCAATCCATAATGAAAGACCCTTTTGTTGACCAGGTTCACTTTGCAAAGCCCCTGGCCGCTTGCGACCCACAGATCGTGGGGTGACTGAAAATAAAGCGCCGTAATGTTATTACCTGGCAATCCCTCCCGGGTGGTGATATATGTAAATCGTCCGGTACGCGGGTAAAAGAGATTGATGCCTCCGGCAGCAGTGCCTAACGCCAACAGGGTATCATTTATTTTTTCGATACACTGAACCGAATTATCAGAAATGCAGGCAGGATTATCTTTTTCCGGAACAAAGATTTTGGTGTACCGGCCGGATGCCTTGTCAAATTTTTGAAGACCTCTTGTTTGAGTTGCTACCCATATATTTTGTTCCTTATCTATGAACAGATCAAAAACCTGCTTTTCTGTGTTCCCATGATAAGAAAGCAGGTCGGGGTAATTTGTAAAAACATTATTTTTTCGGTCCCATTTGGCTATACCATGGTATAAAGCAAACCAGGTGACTTGGGCGCTATCCAAAACCATGTTGACAATCGTAGTGGTCAGCGCCGGGGGATGCGAATTAATGAACTTTCCCCATTTTGGGTCATAGGTGCTGAGCCAACCATGCTGGCAACCAATTAAAATTTTCCCCTCCGGTTGGCGAAGGAAGGACCAAACCCGGTTGCCGGGTTCTCCCAATACGCCCGGGTTGTTTGCTTTATAGGTATAAGCTGTAATATACTGCAAGTGATCATTAAAAGCCAGGATACCCTGCCCATAAGTGGCTGCCCAGATATCATTGTTTTTTGTCTGGATGAAACCCAGAACGGGTGTAGTATTCAACTCGTTATTTACTGAGGGAAAATTGACAGAATGGAATTGTTGTCTGTAGGGGTCAAAAATGGAAATGCCCTTATCCGATCCGATCCATATATTCCCCTCCCGATCCTCATAAAGACAAGTTATGGACTTATCATAGTTCAGGCCACCCGGGGTCTGCGCGTTACGCGGGATCAGCCTGAAGGAATCCGATTGAGGAAAATATTCCAGCAATCCATCTTTCCTCGCTCCCATCCAGATCCTGCCATTTCTATCCTCCATCATACAATCGATAGAAATATTTATTTTCCGGGGTTGATCCTCCGTGGCGTCGAAAAAATACCTCCTGAGCTGGTGAGTAACCAGGTTGTACCGGAATAAATATCCAGTGTAGGTATGGATCCAAAGGTTATCTTCCCTGTCCAGGTAAAACAAACCCGCATCCCTGACCAAATTAAATATGGGAAGATTATCCGGGTTAAAATCCTTATCGTACAGGATTTTCTTTTGGGGATCCAACATGCAAATCCCATACAGGTAACTGTGGATCCACAAATTGCCGGTGCGGGGGTCACAAAGGATTGTATTGCTTAGGTCAATCGCTTTATCCTTTCGCAATAGAGAATCATAGGATATCAGCCGGTGACTCTCCACATCATATTCAGCGATCGAATTGAGTGAAATGACCCAGACATTTCCCTGTTTATCCAGGCAGGCACTGACGCTGTTATTAAGATCTCTGAAGGAAGAATCCTTGAAGTCAGAGACCCTTGTATTCTTCCCGGTGGAGGGGTTAAATATATTAAACCCCGAAAAAACAGTCAATATCCAGATATTATTTTCCCGGTCTTTTAGCAGGGAGCCGGTATTATCCGAACTGATGCTATGAGGATCATAGGGGTTGTGGTGATAAGTGATAAATGAATTTCCATCGTATTTCTGCAGCCCATTGCCTGTTGCAATCCACATAAATCCTTTGTTATCCTGGATGATGCCCGTAACTAAGTCAGAGGCTAAACCGGCCGAAGTATTGATATTCCGGAAAATATAAAAATCCTTTTGTCCATAGGAAAGGCGGCAGGTTAGAATCACCGGCAATAAAAGAAGAATGCTTTTGAACGGGTATGACACGATTGATAGATTTTAACCGCCCTCCGCTAAATTTAGACATATTAGACATAATAATACGGAGGCTGTAGTCTTTTACTTAGAAACTTTTCCCATTTAATGTTTCATACGCATCCCTTAAACCCGAGCTCTTAAGGCCAACAGACATTAATTTAGCCTGAATTTGATCGTGAACAGCTTTAGCCTCCGGAAAAGCTTGATTAGTCCAAAACCGGTTGTTAATTTGAAAATAGCCTGTTTCACTAAGAAAGGCTACCCCATAGCGATAAGCATCATCCATAGTATCATCCAGATCACTTATTTCAAAAGATCCGTCTGGCTGATATGATTTTGTGAGGCACCAATTCAGCATGCTCGAAATCTCGAGCCGGACTTTCGCCCGTGTTGCGGTATCAAGATAGGGCCACGCATACCTAAAAATTTTCACCGCATCCCAATTTAAATGATTTTCATAATGACCATCAAATTTTATCCCTGCTGGAAAATCTATATCATCAAGCTGAAGCAGCCTTTTTGCAATTAGATCTTTATGTTCTACCTGTCCTTTAAGGTCAGAAATTACATGAAATGTTATACCCACGTCGTCCATTTTCCAAACATTTCCATGCCTGTCAACCATCCACTGTCCCCAGCACCCTGTCGTTGGGTTTTGCCAATGGTTTACGTAATCTTTCAATGCGCTGTCAAGTAGAGGATTAAATTGATATGCAATCGGGCGGCTCTTATTCAACAATATTGCAATTGCCGAAAAAGTTTCATCAAGTTCTTCACGATTAAATGCTCCTGTTTTAATAAAGTTGTCATAAAGGTCTGAGTCAAGTTGCGCTTTAAGTTTTTCCGGAGAATTTATCCGGTCAAGAAACGATGGCCGATATTGGGGGTGTAGACTATCCTCCAAATTATCAATAGAATAATAGAACCTAAGATACCAAACCGTAATCCCTGCTCCCCAACTCCCGTCAGAGGCCTGCTGCACGGATGCGAATTTCTGTTCTGCGGGTTTTGAAACACTATTGCGGAGATCGTCTATCCTCAAACGGGTGGCGACTGTATCAGAAGTAAAGTTTAGCCGCCAACGGATCTCGCGATAAATATGCATTGAGTAAGATATTGCTTCGCCTGCTGCCTGTCTTCGATTTATTTCTTTTAGAAGTGGTTTAAGCGATGGATTAAACTGTTTTAATCTTTTGTCCCTGGCTATGCGGAGTTCTGACATGTCCCAATAAAATTGAGCTTTGTTCCATAATCGAGAATTCCATGATTCATTTGTGATTTGTGGAGGCGCAGTAAAAATGTTCTCGCGGTAGATTACAATTGCAATCAAAATGCGTTGCAAACGTTCCCGGTAAATGTAACCCGCAAGTAGTAATATTAAGATAGTTATTAATATAGTTCGCCAGCGTTTGCGTCTGGTGTTGATTTTTGTTTGCGTTAATGACTGCATAAGATCGAATTTTTAGATCTGTCATTAAAAGTCCGAAAAAAACAGCGATTAACTGTAGTGAAAGCTTCCTTAAACTTATAGTGATCTAAAATAGAAATTATCGCTAGATTTGATCCGTCAAATATACCCAAACCATGCGGTGGAAAATTCGGTGCTTTTGCCGGTCACCCGAGCCCAACATATTGAAAATAAATGCGGAAAGTCGGTAGGGTCCTTCTCCGCCCTCTCCGCTCCAGTTAAAAGTCGAAGGGTATGTTTCAGCAAATTACCGCATCCATACAAAGCTTTGGTACTTTTTCGCAGGAACAACTGTCGGGATTACTCGATCGGCTGAAGCTCATGAACATTAACAAGGAAGCTTGTCTGATCAAAGAGGGACAGGTCTGCAAGGCGATGTATTTTATCAATAAGGGCGCGTTTCGGCATTACACCGTGCTGGACGACGGCGAAGAAGCCACGCTCAATCTGTATATTAAAGGCGAATGGCTGCTGGAATACAAAAGCTTCATGGCCCAGCAAGCTTCTGAAAATATCATCCAGGCCGCGACCGACTGCGAGGTGTTCGGACTGACCATGTGGGATTTTCATGAGCTGGTCAGGGCTTCCGAGGGGTATTTGCGGCTGGCAGCTATTTTGGAACTCGCCATCCGCAACCAGGATTTTCAACATAACTGGCTCACGCCCGAACAAAAATATGAACGCCTGCTGCTGACCCGGCCGGAGCTCCTCCACTATTTCCCTTTGAAGCATATCGCCTCCTACCTGGGTATGACGCCCGAGACCCTGAGCCGTATCCGAAAAAAAATCAGTTCTTGATTTCAGTCAAGCCAGCAATCCCCGGCAGGAGCTAGATTTGGACTATGGATAACTTATTTGAAAGAAAAGCCGGCATTTGCCTGATCATATTCGCTGTTCTACTCCTTATTACCGCCATGCATCATCCCGGCGGGGGCGGAGGGGGTATCCCGTATCTGATCCATGTTTCGGGACTGATTGTTGTGGTGCATGCGATCGCCATTTTTTCGCTGCCCTTTGGATGGGTAGGATTCTGGGGTTTAACGAAAAAAATTGGAACGGATCGCTTCTGGTCGATACTGGCTTTTTCTATGATGTCTGTCGGCCTGATGGCCGTGTTGTTCGCCGCTACCATCAATGGATTGGTGTTGCCCATTTTTTTGCAGCACTATAAAGAGGCATCGCCTGAAACGCTTACCACTATCGACCCCATTCTGCGATATGGTCTTGCCATCAATCATGCCTTTGATTATATCTATACGGGCGCGTTCTGTGTGGCTGTTCTATGCTGATCGATTGCGATCGTGACGACCGGAGCGTTAGCGCGGTGGATCGGCTGGTTTGGGATCGGCCTGGCGCTTATCACCGCGGCGATCTTTCTTTCCGGCATGCCGGTCAATACTGTTTATGGAATGCGGGTTTTTGCGTCCGGAATGATACTTTGGATCGGGGCGACAGGGATTCTGTTGCTGAGGGGTCTCCCGAAGTCAAGAGGTTGAAATCACCTCACTTATCGCCTCTGCATCCACGGTCAAACTAAACGGTTCCCAATTCCCCCATACCTCAACGGGCATTCCAATGCTTAGGGTAGCGCCTGGCCGGCTAAGGCGGATAATCGTATTTTTTGAGATGTCCACTGTATTTGTATTTCCGTCCTGGCCTGTCGATAAAATTAGCCGGTCCCCCCGGATGCCGATAATTGTTCCGGTGATCCTGGCCCGGGGAAGCCGCGCCAAACCTGTATTCCAGCCGGCCCCCTTGGATAGCCTGTAGACTTCAAAATAACTGCCTTTAAAAACTGGTAAAGCATTGCTCGGGATCGCGGGTTGCCGGTAGCGGGGGGCGCGCAAATTATTGCCATCAACCTGCTTAAGGATGTAAACAGCATCATATTTATCGAAATCGCCATCGGCGAACAAATAGTCGGGAGATTCCCTTGTCCTAAAGACCCAGCTACCCAGCAACCTTAGGTCTTGCCTTGCGATAATGACTGACTGCTGGCTAAAAGGAACTGCCCTATTTATTTGCTTAAATTCTGAGAACGCGCTTTCGGTAATACTCATGACGCGGTGGTCAAAAACCCCGGTTCCTATCGAGAAAAGCACTAAAAACGAAAGCAATACAACAGGAACTATTTTTAGCCAGCCCGATTTAAACTCATTGAAAATAAACAGGTATAAAACAGATAGGGGAAAATAGCTCATCATGAATAGCCTGTTTGCATATTCAAGTCCAAATAGGGGAGAGGATAGAATAAAAGACATTGCTGTGAGTGACAAGGCAAATACCTTGTCGGGGCCGTTTATTTGCTTTCGGTTTTTGATGATCAGGATAGTCGCCAATAGCGCCAACAGATTTACCAGGATTAGGTTGACAAGAGTAAAACCAGTCAGCAATATGTTCTGCCCCTTCAACGCAAATAATAAGACAGGACCCCTGAATAAATTCAACGGGGCGGATAGCAACCTTTCAAACCGTTGTAAATCAAAAAGCGCAATAAGACAGAGGACAAAAAAGAAGCCACCCAGTACGACAACTATTTTTCGCCGACCGGCCGGGCCGAAATAGCCCCTATGGCTTAGCAGCCAAAATGAGGCCGACAAAACGGAAAAAAGCACCAGAAAAGCAAAGCTTCCATAGTGGGTTAAGGCGCACAATAGCAGCATTAAGAGTCCATAATAAGCATCTTTTCTTCGGCCGTATCTAAGCAACCGCAGAGCAAAATAAAGATAGAAGAACATCCAAATCACGGCAACGGCGTTTTTTTGAAGGACGCTGTTGGAGAAGTACACGACCGGGGTGAAATTCAGGATCGAAAACGCAACGATCAAATAGTTTAATAAGGAAGCCTTGAAGGAAGGTTTTGGATTGATCTCTCCCGCAATAAGGAAAACAGGTATGGCTGCCAGCGGCGGCAAAAAGGAATTGGTGAATCTTATCGCCAGGAGTATACACTGTTCCGGCGATCCAATATGAAGGACTTGCAGAGCCTTTGCCAGTAAGCCGTCAACGAAAAAAAGTAAAGGCATATCTGGCATAGCTAAACGAAAATGCTCCAGCATGCTTCTAACCTGTAGTGGATAGTAAGGACCATCACTTCCCGCAAGCAGGTAATAGTTTACTACGTCATTCGAGCGCAGCCTGATAAGTGAGGCTGTTACCATGAACAAAATAACGGGTAACCAGTTTATGATTGTGGTCTTGCCGCGCATGACGGGATATTTAGAAACAAATATACATAGAAATACAATGCATATAATACAAATGTATTAATTGTATTTAGACGCTTTCATTTCGCCACATCAATCTTCACCTTCTTATTTTTGAGCTTTTCGTCCTTTATTAATTGTAGAGTATGACTCACAGTGGACTTGCGAATGGCCACAAAACAAAAAAAGTCCTTTACTTCAATGAGCCCGATATCCTCTTTCTTCAGCTGCCCCTTGTTAGTGAAAAACCCCACGACATCGACCTTATTGACCTTATCTTTTTTACCGGCGGAAATGAACAAAGTGGTCCATTTGGGTTTAGCAGGAAGTGTAGTCGCAGCGGCAAGGTCAAGGACTTCGGGCTGCTCCTGAATATAAGCAGGCAGGCTTTCCTCCGGCGACAGGATGAGGATGGCTGTTCCACTGGCATCCATCCGGGCCGTTCTGCCGTTGCGATGGGTATACATTTCTTCCGTTGCGGGCAGATGATAATGGATGATATACCGGATATTCGGCACATCCAATCCCCTGGCGGCAAGGTCAGTGGTCACCAGGATATCGGAACTGCCATTGCGGAATTTCGCCAGAGCGCTGTCCCGCTCGGGCTGTTCGAGGGCCCCATGATAAAAGACATTCACGATCCCTTTTTCCTTTAATTGGGCGCTGACCCGTTCGACGGACTCCCGGTGATTGCAAAATACGACGGCCGACCGGTTACCTATCCGGCAGATCAGCCGGAACAGCGTATCGATCTTATCCTTTTCGGGGCTAAATACCTGCTGAAGGGCAAGTCTCTCGGTCTTTTTGCCGGATAGGAAATCCAGGGTCCGGGCTAATCGTAGCCCGACGAAATCAGGTATCTCCGTGGCGGCAGTTGCGGAGGTGAGAATCCTTTTGTTCAAGGCCTTCAAAGAGCCGACAATAAAGGACATTTCATCCTGAAAGCCCAACTCCAGGGACTTATCGAATTCGTCAAGGACCAGGGTCCTGATAGTCTCCGTATCAATGTTGTTCCTGCGGATGTGATCGGCCAAACGTCCCGGTGTTCCGACAATCAGGGCCGGGGATTCTATTAAGTTATTTTCTTCCGTCTCTCTGAGGTGGCCGCCATAGCAACAGGTGACCTTAAATCCGGTGCCCATTGTCTTAAATACCTGTTCTATCTGGATAGCCAGTTCGCGGGAAGGAACGATCACAAGGGCCTGGGTGCCTGCCGTCCTTTCGTCCATCAAACCCAGTACGGGCAAAAGATAGGCCAGAGTCTTCCCCGAGCCGGTATCTGAAAGCAATACGAAATCACCATCCTGTTGCGCGGTTTCTAGCGCCTCGGTCTGCAGTTCGTTCAATCCATCGATCCTCAGATGGGATAGCATCTTTTCAATGACCTCTGGGTGTAGCAACATCCGGCAAAAGTACAGGATTCGCCACGCGCGCCCCAATCATTTATTGCAGCGTAGCCGCAAAAGCTTTAAGATCGGCAAGGATTGAGGCCGAGTTGGAATTTATTCCGTTGGATAATTTTTGAATTTGAAGGTAATTGCTTTGCTCCGTCGCCAGCAATGTCTGCTGTAATTTCATCTTGCTGCTCCTTGCCCGCGGCGCCCGTTCGTTCAACCGGCTGAGCGAGCTGGTCTCGTTGGCAACGTTCTTTAGGCTCATCGCCACATTGAACGGACCGATGACCGTCGTAAAGCTGCTATTTGATACTTGTTGTCCTCTGGCAAAACTCGCCACAATGACCAGGATGGCCAATGTTAGAATTGTCTTTTTCATGTTCTTGATTTACGGAGGTTATTACTGTCTTACAAATTCCACCCGGCGATTATTGGCCTTTCCGTCCAAAGTAGCATTGTCCGCAATAGGTTTGGTATCGCCAAAGCCTTTTGAAGTGAGCCTCGATGCATCGATGCCCATGGTAGTAAGCTGCGCCACTACAGCCGTGGCACGCTGTTGCGATAAAACCAAATTGTGCGAGGCTGTACCGGTATTATCGGTATGGCCGTCTACTTCGAATTTCAGGTCCGGGTTATCCTGCAGCAGCTTGACGACCATATTGAGCGTTCCCATGCTTTGGGGCGTTATAGTCGCCTTATCGACGTCGAAATTGATACCATGCGTCACCAGTTTTGCATCGGTGAACTTTTGCCCGGTTATATAAAACTGAACGCTGTCGGCAATTTTAAAATGTTTGAAAATGATGGGATTATTCTGATCGCCGATACCCTCTATTTCCAGCCGGGTCGGCGAAAGCCCGACCTGCGGTATAATAAGCACCCGGTATTTGTCCACGTAGACCTTCATCTGATTGTTTTTATAGGCGACCGCAATATGATGCCATTTTTTTAAGTAATTATTGCCTCCGATGTCAGCGGGTATCGAACCACTGAAATTGTTCGGTCCGGCAAATTCAACATTGCCGGGTTTTACGCATACGGTTAAGTTATCGTTTTTGGCATCGTATAACGCGAGTATGCCCTGGTATCCATCCCTTCCGTAGACGTCATACTCAACCGAAAAACTGCTGGTGAGATAGGATTTATTTTTCATCAGCGGCGCTACATGTACATAATTGCCGTCAGTCAGGAGGAACGCCTTATCCGGCCCGACCATATTCAGGATGGCCTGCCCTCCCGTCAGGCTCCAGTGCGTAGGAAATTCACCGCTTTGGTCGTCGGTAAATTCGTCTTCAAAAAGGATCTTATTACCCGGCACAAAATCATAGTTCTGGTAAGAAGTCAGACTTCCCGCGAGCCCCTGACTTCCGGTTGACGCCTGAGCTCCCGCTGTCGGGCTCTGACCTGCCGTTGTTTGCCCGGGCGCAGCTGAAGTTGATGCCGTTTGCGTCGTATCTTTGGACGCGCTTTTCTTTTTGAATAAGCTCTTGAGCGAATTTGTATTGAGAGTAACCTGTCCCATGCTTGTCCCGACTATAAGGAGCAGCGGGAAAAACCGGATGAGTTTTGGAGTCCTTTTCATGGCATGTAATTGTTTGCATTAAAGTAACGGACAAAATGTTGTTCGTTCAATAGGATATTCATCCTATTTTTTATGCAGCTTTTCGTATTACCTCTCCAATTCTTCAATCGTCTTTTTTGCCTTAGCCAGGCGGATGGCCTTATTTTTTTCGACAAGCTTGTGTGTCGCCCATTTCTCAAGCCGGTGGTGCAGCGGAATGATAACCGCCGCAATGACCACCAACGATAGCAACATCAGGAAGGGAGAGTCGTTTGTTAAGCGTTGCAGGAGCGGATGGAGCAATAAGTAGAAAAATTCAAATACGATCAACAGGGCCAACCCCCCTAAGAAACCGACGACCCTATGACTTACTATTATACTCCGGCTCAGTAAAAGGCTGAGTCCTCCTTTCGCAGATGCTGGTAATATCCGCCCAGATTCAGATAGGATAAATACAGGTCTCTGACGCTGTGCTTTGCAACGGCGTTATTGAGCGAAACCCGGTAATAAGAAAGGGCCAAATCGTTGTTGTTTAGACGCATATGGATATCACCCAGTGTTCTGCTTATGAAACTGTTTGAAAAGCGCCCGCCGGAGGCGATATCAATTTCGTATGCGCGTTGCGCGTAGTATAAAGCCGAATCGAGCTGGTCGCTGTCCTCGAAATACTTCGCGAAATTTTGAAGAGCCACCGCGTAAAAGAAATTTGGGCGGCTATTCCTGATGACATTCAGGGCTTTTCTTGCATATTCCATCTGTCGGGAAGAAGAGTAAGCGTAACAAATGGCCATGTTCTCATATATGGTTACAAGCAGCACCGGATTATTTGTCTTCTCGGCGATCTTGAGTGCCACCAATTCGGCCTTTAATGCCTCAGGCCGGTTGTCGCTTCGGCAATAGCCATATCCGGCTTGGGCCCATCCAAGCGCAACAAGAAGGTCACTTTTCTGACGCGTTCCCTCGGCGATGATCCTCTTTGAATAATACAAAATCGAATCAGGAGTATAAACACTGAGGGGCAATGGAATTTACCGCGTCTAATTTTATGCTATCCGGCGCATCCGAATGGATAATACCCAGCAAACTGTCTGTCACGGCATACTGGCAGAAGACGCGGCTGAAAGAAAAGAGCAATGAGACAAGGATTGGTAAATATCTTCGCATTTGCAAATTTTTAGGAAAGTATCTACCAGTCCCGCCAATTGTCGATATATCCCGTCTCGGACTCCAGGCCCACGATATCGCCCATGCGATACAAGGCATCGCAAAGACCTTCCCGTTCTTCCGTATCGATCCCCGAAGAAAGCGTTTCATCATTGGCGATATCATTGAGCTTTTCTACACATTCCTCAAACAGGGACATGATCGTTTCCGTGTCCACATCATCGGGCAAGCCGATCAACTTAGTTCTTAGGGTATTCAATACTTCCATCAGGACCGGCTCGATATCTTCATAGCAAACGACAAGTGAATCCTTGAAATTGATCGCACTCAATGCGGTCTCCTGCATATTTTTTGTTTATTTGCGAATTTAAGCCTTTTTGGCAGCGCCGGCAATGACAAAAGCGATCCCGCAATAGGCAAGTGCCAGACATCCGCTGGTCACTTCGCCGGTTTGATTATCCATGGGAGAAGCGATCGCTTTTGGGATGTGAAGAATAACAACCCAAATAAAGATCATCGTCCCCAAAAGGGTGGCGGCCAAGCGACGCTTGATGTTCAATAGGATCGCCAGGCCCGAGCCAAGCAAGGCGACACCGGCGAAATAGATCCAGAATATATGGGCCGGTATCCAGGATGGAATATAGTCCGCTGCATCTTTTCCAGCGATGAAATGATCGATGCCATAACTGATGATGGTTAAAGAATAGACGACAACTCCGAGGGGTATCAGCTTTCTAAGGGATCGGATAAACGGGTTTTCATTTTTTGTTGAAAAGACGCCGGCAATGACAAATGCGCCGCTGGCCAATGTCAATTCCTTGGCCGCATTTTCCCAGGCCCCAAAACGCGTATAATTGGGGGAAACAAAAAATTCATACGGAACAAAGTAAAAACAAAATACCAAAAGAAGCACGGTTCCCAAAAGGAGGGAAATGGTCATTGGCCTTTTTTTAAAGGCGGTGGCTACCCCCGCCAGGAGCAGGAAGGCCCCCGAAACATAGGCGACTATAGAAAGACCGTCGATCCAGGACCGGTGCGGCGGTATCAGCATATACGGAAAATCATGATAAAAAATGGTCAGAAATCCCATTATGGCCATCGCGATGCCATAGAAGATGCGTCCAATGTTTGACAGATTTCCCATAAAGAATAGTTTTTCCAATATATGTAATTTTCCTCAACCAATGACGAGGTGAACTCGTAATTTACCTTATGAAAAAACTATTGATTTGCCTGGTGGCGAGTGCGCTCAGCCTTTCCTCCCTCGCCCAGGTCTCTTTTAACGACAGCATTGCTTTTGCCCGCGGCCAGGTGACGCGATCGGGTATGCTAACCCTGGGTAGTTGGGCGGTCGTAAATATTGCGTCCGGTTTTATCGTTGCAGGTCAAAGTTCGGGGGTAACAAAATATGCCTGGCAGATGAACGCGTACTGGAACTTTGTCAACCTGGGTCTGGCAGGCATGGGTTATATTCGCGCGTTGAAGGAGTCCCGGAAGTCATTTTCATTGCTCGATAATTACGAGGCGCAAAACTCCCTTGAGAAGATCTACCTGTTCAATCTTGGGTTGGACCTGGGCTATATCGGAGGCGGCCTTTACCTGCGGGAGCGAGGGTTGAATAGCAGCAATTTGAAGGATTCCTATCAACTCCGGGGTTATGGGACCAGCATTATCATCCAGGGCGGCTTCCTGCTTCTGATGGATGCGACCATGTTCCTGCTGCACCACCGCAATACGGAACGGGTTCGAAAAAAGTTGGCCATGAATAACCGGTGAGTAGTCAATTCTGCGTCACCTTTACCCAATCCACATACATCCGGGCCTTGTGCTGACGGATCAGATCGACTGTCGATTCCGGTAACCCATTATACGGCTTCGTTACGCCATTCACCTTTGACGGATAGGCCCCGCCCAACGCAAAGTTGAGGATCAGGAACTCCTTTTTGTCAAAGGCCCATGGCCCGTAGTGACCGGTCATGTCCCGCGTGACCCGGAACATGGGGTGCCCGTCATAGCTGAAGTTGAGACTGTCCGGGGTCCAATCGACCGCGTAAATATGCCACTGCGTGATGTCGTGATCCGTCGGAAAATAGTATCGGTTGACAAAGGGCGTATTTCCAAAATACTTAGGCCCATGGACGGCGGCGCTGGCCCAGTCATGCTCACCCACAAATTCCATGATATCCTGCTCGCCGCAGGCGGGCCATTCGCCATAACCAAGCATCCACCAGGCCGGCCAGAGCCCCGCGCCGCTGTCGATCCGGATTCGCGCCTCGGCCCGGCCATACAGGAAATCAAACTTATCTTTTGTATTGATCCGCGCGGAAATGAAATCAAAATGCTGGCCATCGCGCGTCACAAACCCCGGTGTGTAGTCGGGCTGGAAGACGAGCTGGCCATCTTGTTCGAAAAGGGTCTTTGCAGAATCAACGTAGGCCTGCAGTTCATTGTTGACGTGGAAGCCCGTGACCACGACATTCCACTTCGTCCGGTCAAGCTGCCCCGTATTGAAATCATCAAAGAACACGACCTTGGTTGTTTGATGACCATGCGAAACTGCGGCGCCTAAGACCGCCAGGGCGGTTACCGCAGCCAGTGAATAAAATAGCTTTTTCATATGGTTGTTTTGTAAATTTAACCATGAAAATTCAATTGACCCCGATCGCGACGGTAAAAAATAGCCGGACTACCCCCGGCGACGATTTTTGGGGTGATACTATTTCGGAAATAGAGTTGGCGGAGGACGTGGCGGAAGAGGCGTTTGACGGCATCGGATTGTTTTCGCATCTGGAGATCATCTACTATTTCAATCAGACAGGAGAGGGGAAGATCATTCATGGGCGGCGGCCTCGCGGCAACCCCGATTATCCAATGATGGGGATTTTCGCGCAGCGGAATAAAGACCGGCCTAACTCGATCGGGCTGACCACCGTCGAACTGCTTGAACATACCGGCCGGGTGATCCGGGTACGGTACCTTGACGCGATCGACGGTACGCCGGTATTGGATATCAAGCCGGTATTCAGGGAGTTCCTGCCGAAAACGGCTATCCGGCAGCCGGATTGGGTGGATGATTTGATGAAGGATTATTGGAAATGATACTACAATGCTCTCATTCGCTACGCAATGAGGTCACCGGACTCACCCTCGCCGCTCGCGCTGTCTGATACCCTACCGTCAATAAAGCGACGACGATCGCCACCGCCCCCGCCAGCACAAACATCCACCAGGAGATCGCCACCCTATATGCAAACCCCTGCAACCACTTGCTCATGATCAGCGCCGTGACCGGCGACGCGATCAGCAGCGACAAAACCACCGGCCGGATGAAATCTTTCGACAACAGCACCAGGACGCCCTCCGAGCTGGCGCCGAGCACCTTCCTTATCCCGATCTCTTTCCGCCGCGTCTCCCCGGTATAGGCCGCCAGCCCGAAAAGGCCCAGGCATCCGATAAAGATGGCGATGCCCGTGAACACCCACAGCAGGGTCTGCAACTTGTCCTCCGAATCGTAGAGCCGGGCGAAGTTTTGGTCCAGAAATTTATATTCCAGCGGATAGTCGGGCACGTATCGATTCCAGACGCCATTGATCTGTGACAAGGTGGCGGCCATATTATTTGTGCTGAGCTTGACCGCTACCTTCCACGCAGCCAGAGGATAGATCTGCAACACCGCCGGCTCGACTTTATCATACAGACTTTTGTAGTTAAAGTCTTTCACAACACCGATTACCTTCCCGACTTTCAGCGAATCCGGATTATTGCCATCCCAGGGATGCCAGGACAGGGTCTGCCCCAGCGCCTTGTCAGGGGTCCCGAAACCCAGCTCGCGGACTGCGGTCTCATTGATGATCCAGGCATGGTCCTGATCTGTGCCCATTGCCCTTGAAAAATCTCTGCCCGCTACCAGTTGTAGCTGCAGGGTCTTGATATAGTCGAAGTCGATCGTCAACTGCGTAACGGACTGGGTTACCTGCCGGCCATTCCGGTTGACAATGATCTCATCGCCCGCGACCGCATCCCCGGGAAATCCATACCCGATCGAGACGGAGGATATGCCCGGCAGCCGCAACAGATCGGCCCTGAACGCGTCCGTACTTTTCGCAAGCTGGTCGCCGTGCATAGGAAAAAATAGGATTTCCTCTTTATTGAAACCGAGGTCTTTATGGTGCAGATAGTCCACTTGACGAAAGACGATGATCGCCGAGAGAATCAATAGGACGGACAAGCTGAACTGTATGACTACCAATCCATGCCGCAGCCAGCGTGACCGGCCGGGTGTTCCGGATGGTGCTGCGCCGCTCTTAAGCACTTTCACGGGGTCAAATCCTGACAGGACCAACGCGGGATAGAAGCCCGCCGACAGGCCCACAACCAACAGTAACCCGAGGATCCCCGCCATGGCCACCGGATGCAGCAGCAAACCCGCCGGGATCGCCTTGCCAGTAAATTGATTTAGCAGCGGTAGCAGCGTTGCCGTCAACACCCCCGCGAGCACCACGCTTAGCAAGGTCAACAACAGGGTCTCGCCGATGAATTGCGCGATCAACTGCGAGCGCGCGGCCCCGATAGCCTTTCGGACACCCACCTCCCGCGCACGGCGGACGGACAGCGCCGTAGAGAGATTGATAAAGTTGAAGCAGGCGATCAGCAGGATAAAAACCGCGATCACGATCAGCGCATTCACATACGTGATATTGCCGCGTTCCGCAACATCGAATTTGAAATCGGCGGAATACAGATGGATATCCTGTAGCGGCTGGAAAGCCGGCAGGTAGGTGAACCCGTGAGGCTTGGTGTCCGGCCAGGCCCTTTGCCGGACGAGTTTACTGAAGCCGGCTTCCATCGGCCGGATATCCGTACTTTTCCGGACCTTGACATACGTGATGAATTGCTGCCAGCCCCAGCTCTGCATCCGGTCTTCCGGGAGGCCCGCGGCAGACATGGGTCGCAGAAAGTCAAAAGACAGATGGAATTTGGGGTCTTTTTCGAAGACACCAGTCACCTCCACCGGCTTCTTATCGATCATTATCTTCTGGCCGATCGGGTTGGCATCACCGAAGTAGCGGGCAGCCATCTCGAGCGATACGACGATCGAGGCCGGGTTGTCGAGGACATTTGCGGCGGTTCCATAGTCAAGTTTGAGCGGGAATACTGTGAAAAACGTCGAGTCGACATACATCCCGTTTACCTCATACAGGTGTTTGCCCCCGGCTTCGAAAAGCCGCTTTAGCTCCGATGTCTCCAGCACGCGGGTAACCTCCTCCGTTGCCGGATATTCCTTTCGAAGGATCCCGGCAAAAACGGGCGGCGATATCGCCAGATCGGCCGTACCATGATCGTTAGTCATCTTCGTATAAATGCGGTAGATCCGGTCGCTGCCGGGGATGGATCGGTCATATTGATATTCATCCCATACGAACAACGCGATCAACATGGCCGCCGTCAACCCGAGGGTGAGACCGGAAATGTTGATGACCGAGAAGCTCCGGCGCCGGCTCAGGCTGCGGAGTGCTGTTTTGAGGTAATTTCGGAACATAGCGGGGAAGATTTTGTCGGGTGTCCACAACTAAAAGGGTGCCAAACACCTAGATCAATAGTCGACAAGGTAATAGCATAGTCCCGGCGTCATCGGATGTTCGGTTTCGATACAAATGACGTACGGACGCGATCATCGCTTCGGCCGTGCCATCTTTGATTTCCACGGCGGCTTGATCTTCCCAATCCGCGGATCTCGGTGAGCGATCAATTCACAAATGCGGATGGCCAGCTGCTCAAAATTATCCGCATCGGGAGGGATCCGGAGCCAGCCGTCATCTTTCTTGCCGGGCCGCGCACCGGGGTATTCGCAAAGCCCGGGCAATTCGCGTTTCAACTCTTCATGACCTTTGTTCATGGCGATCCAGATCCCGTTCATTTCGGGCTCGTTGCCGCGGTTTCGAAGCATGAGGAGGAGCTTTTGGCCCGAGTAGATCGAGAACATCCCAAAGAAAGGGCGGACCTCCGTCTCGATCGGGAGCAGGTAGTCCAGAATGAAATCAAAAGGTATCTCGCGGTTCACCGCTTGAAGTTACGTAAGATCAGGAAATGCTCCAGAGCATTTCGGTTTCCAACTTCGACGGATCCTCCGTCCAGTGCGGGTGCCGGAGCACCTGTATCGAACGAAAGATATCGAAGAATCGGCAGCTTGATCTTTTCGATTCAGGCCCCCACCTATTGTCCCGCGACAAATTTGATTTGCATAGACAAATCCCGAATCCCCAAAAACACCTACCCGCACGCCAATTTTTACTTGGCTGGTCCACGGCCCTGGCCCCTCGCAAGCCTGGCGAAATGTTAAATATTTGTTAACAACAACCTATAACCTTTTTCGTACGTTGTTTATTATATCTTTGGGCTATGAACAAAGAAACCCGTTTGGAAGAGCTACCGGAACCGACCCGGGCACAGCTGGAAATCCTCCAGGTTTTGTGGAAACACGGCCCGTCAACGGTGCGGCTTGTCAATGACCAGTTGAATCAGCAGAAACAATCCCTGAGCTATACATCTACACTCAAACTGATGCAGATCATGCATGAGAAGGGGATGCTCCAACGCGACGAAAGCAGCATGACGCACATCTACAGCACAAGACTCGAAGAAGGGAAGACCAAGGGGGTTGTGTTGCGCAAATTTGTGGACGCCATGTATAATGGGTCGGTAAAAAGCCTTATGCTGGAACTGCTGGGTAACCAGGACGCCTCGGGCAAACAGTGGGATAAGATAAAAGACCTGCTGAACCAATTGGAGGAAGATCAATAAAGTCAACTAACCGAACACAAACTATTTTGATATGAGCTTTATTCCGGAAACGATCATTCGGGCACTTTGCTGGACACTGCTGCATTCCTTGTGGCAGGGACTGATCCTGGCCGTATTGGCCGGCGCGGTAATGTTGTTGACAAAACGTGCCCCCTCCGCGACGCGGTATATCATTCTGGGTATCCTGGCAATGAGTTTCCTTGCGGGAAGCGGATATACGTTTTTCCGGGAGTTTCGTTCCCCGGTGACCTCCGCCCCGTCCTTTACCACACACGCGGCCCCGGTGGGGGGAACCCCCAGCGCTCCGGCGGCATGGGCTCAGGACCAACCGGCTCCGGCGAGCGGGGTCGACCAACTCGTACAATATTTCAATGCACATGCGTCGATCGTGGTTGTGCTCTGGTTTATTGTTTTTTTGGCGCGGTTTGTAAAGCTGTTATCAGGTGTCGTCTATGTTCAACGCGTCAGGCACTACAAGACCAATCCGGTCCCCGCGGAATGGCAGGATCGGTTGACATCCCTGGTGCAACGTCTGAAGATCACCCGGCCGATAAGATTGCTCGAATCGGCGCTGATCAAAGTGCCGGTCGCGGTTGGTTGGCTGAAACCGCTAATACTCGTGCCGGTAGGAATGCTGGCCCAGCTTTCGCCCGATCAGGTAGAATCCATCCTCTTACACGAGCTCGCGCACATCAGCCGCCGGGACTATCTGTTCAATCTGGTACAAAACATCGTGGATACCTTGTTTTTCTTTAACCCGGCGTTGCTATGGGTGTCTTCCCTGATCCGGACGGAGCGGGAGAATTGTTGTGATGACGTGGCGATCCGGGAAACCCGGAGCCGGCGGAAACTGATCGAGGCGCTCGTATCCTTTCATGAATATCAGCAGTCGACCCAAAATTATGTCCTGGCCTTCGCCGGTCAACCAAACGGAATAGTGAAGCGGGTCGAGCGGATCGTTCACAAGCGGAATCATTCGCTGAATGCCGGGGAAAGGCTGCTGCTCATGGTCGGAGTACTGCTTCTCTGCGGAGCGTTCATCACGATAAATGGCGGCCGGACCGCGGAACCGCTACGGGTGAAAACCATTGTCCATCATCAAACGACGGTGAAGACCATCCCGCGCCCGACGATATCCGAAGTAGTTCAGAAAAAAAGAATTGATCCGGTTAAACTACCTATTTCGGCCAAGTCAGACTTCGGCGCAGACTTCAATACCGAATTCAGGAAGGACACCAGCAAGCCCGACACAGCCAAATTGGCAACCTTGACAAAGGTGGACATCGATCTGCTGATCAGGGCGCGCGATCACGGTGTAACACCCGACTATCTGGCGGAACTGAAACAGCTTGGTTATACGGTTTCGCTCGAGCAGGCGATCAGGTTAAGGGATCATGGCGTCACCGCGGGCTTCATCCGGGACATCCAAAAGGAAGGATATAGCCAGATCACCCTTGACAAAGCTGTTGACCTCATCGATCACGGCGTATCGGCAGAGTTTATCCATCAGGTTAAAGCTGAAGGCTTCCCCAACCTGACGCTGAACGAGGCGGTGAAGCTGCTCGATCATGGTGTGAACATCGGGTTCATCCGGGATTGGAAGAAGAAAACAGGATCGCAACTGGAACTAAGGGATTATATCAAATTACGGGATGCGGGAATTGACCCATCCTAGATCAACTACTAAATATCACTTTTATGAAAAGAATACTTCTTTCGGGCATTGCCATGTTTGCCCTCACGACACTGCTGTGGTCAGTCGCCGCGGCACAAGACACGAAGTCAAATGATAACGATGACAACGATTCGTACATGGGCAATTTCCAGGATAACCCGGGATTGTGGAGCGCTCTGGTGGTACAGGATCAGGTCCATATCCAGTTTGGCGGCCGCCACTGGAGCTCGGGCGCGAGCTTCGCGCTTAGCGAAATAGGCCCCTTGCCTACGGATAAACCGGGATCATTTACCGTCAAACGGGATGCGGGCACGGTTACCTTCAACGGCGTCTTCGAGGGCAAGCGGGGGCATGGCACCTATTCCTTCGAGGAAGACCCGGCATTCAAATCCTATCTGGCACAGGAAGGCTTTTCGTCGATCAGCGAAAACCTGATGATCCACCTCTATTTTACGAATATCAACAAGGGCTATTTCGCCTTTATGAAGGAGAATGGTTACACCGGGATCACGATGACCGAATTGAAAAAGCTGGCGGAGGAAAATATGAACCAGCATATCATGAATAATTACCTCGAACTGTTCCGGAAAGACAATTATGGAAAAGTGACCCTCGATAAGATCGTGCAACTGAGAGAGCATGGGGTCAACCCTTCCTTTATCGTCAAATTCCACGATATGGGATATTCCGAGGTGCCTTTGGACAAAGCCGTAGAGCTAAGGGATCATGGGGTCGATCCGGAGTTCGTGGACGATATGAAGAAGATCGGGCAGCGGAATATCACGCTGGATGAGGCGATCCGGCTGCGGGATCATGGCGTCAGCGTGAGCTTTGTCCGCGATCTTACCGAGATGGGTTATACAAATATCACGCTGGAGAAGGCGGTCGAGCTGGTGGATCATGGAGTGAGCGCGGATTTTGTGCGGGGTTTCCATGAACTTGGGTTCAAAGATATTTCCCTCGATCAGGCCGTCCGGCTGGTGGACCATGGAGTAAGCGTCTCCTTCGTCAAGGAGTTCAAAGGCCTCGGGTTCAGCGACCTGACCTTGTCGAAAGCCGTGGAGCTTCAGGACCACGGCGTGACCGCCTCTTTTATCAAACGAATGCAGGACAAAGGGCTAAAGAACATGTCTCTGGATGAGTATATAAGGCTTCGGGACGGCGGCATGTAGAGAAGCGGCGCGGCGAAGCTCAATTTGTTGTACCTTCTGGGGCCAAACGCCGATTATACATGAGAAAATTGTCGTGGTTCATTCTGCTGCTGCCGTTCTCCCTTGCAGCGCAACAGAGTCCCTTTCTAAATTTTAAAAAATACCCCTATCCCACCGAACTCACCGCTGGCCCTACGGGCGAACGGATCGCCTGGGCCATGGACGAGGAGGGGCGCCGTAATATTTATGTTGCGGAGGGCCCGGATTATACGCCGCGAAAGCTGACGGATTTTTCGACGGACGATGGCCAGGAGATCTCCGGTCTTTGTATTTCGGCGGACGGGCAGTGGGTGCTGTTTGCCCGCGGCGGAGACCACGGCGCCAATTGGGAAGGCGGCTTGCCGGTGGACCCGAGGTCCGACGCGCAGCCCTTCAAAATGCAGGTGGCCAGCATTCCCTGGGCGGGTGGACCGGTAAAGTACCTCTCGGAGGGCGACGAGCCGGCAATCTCTCCGGATAGTAAACAGGTGGTCTTCATAAAGAACGGGCAGGTCTGGGCGGCGCCGACGGATGGGAGCGTCGCCGCAAGCAGCCTTTTTACAACCAGGGGAAATGTGAGCGGATTGCAATGGTCGCCGGATGGCAAACGATTGTTGTTCGTGACGGCCCGGACCGACCATGCCATTATTGGCATCTATACGACCGGCAGCTCCTCGCTGAAATGGATGGGCGCCACCTTCGCCTGGGACGGTTCGCCGCAATGGTCGGGCGACGGCAGCCGGGTCGTGTTTACGCGCCGCCCGGGGGTGGGCGGCGCGCCGGATTCTCTGCTGGTCAACCATCCGGGACCCTGGAGTATCTATACCTCGGACACGACAACCGGCCGGGCGCAACTCTTATGGAAGTCGCCGGTGACCCTGCGCGGATCCTATCCAACCACGGATGGCGGACCAAATCTCCATTGGGCCGCCGGCAATAGGATCGTCTTCCTTTCCTACCAGGATGGATGGCCGCATCTCTATTCCGTTGATGCCGGGGGTGCGGGAAAACCGGTTCTTCTGACCCCCGGCGCATTCATGTGTGAACATATTAAGCTGAGCGCCGATGGCCGATATCTCGTCTGCAGCGCCAATACCGGCGACGATACCTACGATATCGAAAGAAGACATGTCCTGATGGTCAGCGTGGACAAGCCTGATATGCGGGTAATGACGCCCGGCAAGGGGTTGGAATGGACCCCAGTGATGAGCGGCGGGGGAAAGACACTGGCGTTTATCAGCGCAACGCCGCAGCGCCCGCCGCTGCCGGCGTTCATACGGTTGGGGGATGAGGCCGCGGTCAGCATAAGCAAGGCGTTCAAAGTCTTGTGCACCGACCGGATACCCGCGGATTTTCCCATGCAAAAGCTCATCGAACCCAGGCCAGTTATTTTCAGATCCGCCGACGGCGTTATCATTCATGCCGACCTGTTCGAGCCGCCCGGCGGTCCGGCCAGGAAACCGGCGATCGTCTATCTACACGGCGGGCCGCCGCGGGAAATGCTGCTAGGCTGGCATTATTCCGCCTACTATTCGAATGCTTATGCTTCCAATCAATATCTCGCCAGCCTTGGCTTTGTCGTGCTGGCCGTGAACTACCGGCTTGGGATAGGGTATGGTTATGAGTTCAACCATCCGCCGCATGCGGGTGCGGCGGGGGCATCGGAATATCAGGATGTCCGGGCGGCGGGTATGTGGCTGAGGCGGCAAAGTTACGTCGATTCGACGAGGATCGGCATCTACGGAGGCTCTTATGGCGGCTTCCTGACTGCCCTCGCGCTGGGGAGAGACTCAAAGCTATTTGCCGCCGGCGTGGATTTCCACGGCGTCCACGACTGGCTCGTCCAGTCTTCGTTGATCACGACATTCAAGGACCGATATGAAAAAGCGCCGGACTACGATCTGGCGTTGAAGACGGCCTGGCTATCTTCACCGGACGCCTATGTCGGTACCTGGAAGTCCCCGGTTCTGATCATCCAGGGCGATGATGACCGGAATGTTCGTGTAAGCCATAGTATCGACCTGGTCAACCGGCTGGAGAAGAAAGGAGTTCCGTATGAGACGATGATGATCGTCGACGATACGCATGAGTGGATGAAATGGTCGAATGCGGTAGCGGTATATGGGGCTGCCGCCGATTTCTTTGTGCGGAAGTTTATGAATAACTGAACGAAGTAAAGGTTACGAACGCCGACCTACTTAAATGAACATTCGGGAATGTGGTCGTTCACCATGCCGACCGCCTGCATATAGGCATAACAGATCGTAGTCCCGAAGAATTTGAACCCGCGCTTCTTCATGTCCTTACTGATCGCATCGGAGATCGGCGAGCTGGCAACCAGCTTGTGGCCGTGGTTTACGATGGGTTTCCCGTCGGGCATGTGACTATACAGATAGCTATAGAAGCTGCCAAACTCCTTCTGCACTTCCAGGAACAACTGTGCCGTGCTGATCGCCGCGCGGATCTTGAGCTTGTTGCGGATGATCCCCTCATCGCCCAGGAGCCGCTTAAAGTCGGCTTCCGTAAAGGCGGCGACCTTTTTGGCGTTGAAATGGGCAAAAGCCTTTCTGTAATTGGCGCGCCGCCGTAAGATGGTGATCCAACTCAGCCCCGCCTGGGCGGATTCGAGGAGGAGGAATTCGAACAGCTTCCTTTCATCTTGCGTGGGCTTGCCCCATTCTTCGTCGTGATACTTGATGTAGAGTGGGTCATTTCCCGGCCAATGACACCGGACAATCGGGGTGGACATTTTATCCTAAATATACTATTGGCCGGCCCCGCGGCCAAAAAAGAAGCCCGGATGAAAATCCAGGCCGTTGCTAAATTCCAATATCCTATTAAGAGTCGCAATTGTACAGTTCAAAATCCGAGCCTTTCCTGAGCAATTAACATATATCACCTTAATGATATGTGAAACGATTTGATAACATGAAACAAACTGATCAGACTACAGAATTGTCGCAGTTTCGGGGAGCGCAGGCCGGGTAAAACGTTCTACAGTTTATGGGGCGAAAGCTACAGAAGAAAAAAAGAGGCCGTCTGCCAACCCACAGGAGACGACCTCTTATATGACGGATTACATTGGTACGGAGGAACTGTATTAATACGGTGCGATGTACGTATAGGTCTTCCCACTGCTCTTTATCACCCAAACTGCCTTGAAATAATAGTATCCATTTCCGGGGCAGCCGGTGGGATCGCCATTGGAATCAAGGCCATAGGTGATCGTGAGGGTAAGGGCGGGTCGGATCGTCTCGGTCTGGCCGCTGGTCAACCGGTAGTCGCAAGACTGTTCGATAACCATCGGTTGGGTGATGAGGGTCTCAAAAGAGTTCCCGTAACGATTCGTCCCCCAGATGGCGACATCGTTATTGGTGCCATCCGAATGCGTGCCGGTAGTGGTGATCACGACACCGTCATTATAGGTAAAGACGCGTTGTTTAGCAACACTCCAGGTGCGGGTGGCGCTGTCGGCGAATTGGATGGTCACACCGTCCGCGCTGACAGTATGCGTAATGGTTCCAAGAGTAGCCAGGTCTTTCAACAAACCGCCGGTTACATTCGTATAGGTGTAAGTACCGTTCAGGGTAATGGTCTTGTTGTCTCTGAGGCGGGTGATCTTCAGGTTCTGGATGCTGACAGTGACGACGGCCCCGGTATCACGCCAGCGGACGCCAACAGGAATGGAGATGACAACGACGCCGGTGCGGGTACGGTTCCCCCAGCAATTCGTACCATTGTAGGTAATAATGATCTGGCGCAGGCCATCAGCGGTGTCGGTGGTTACCGTGGCGTCACAAATGCTGTAGTCGAGGATGATGGAACCGCCGCCGCCATCGGTGACTGTGCCTCTGCCGTCCGTCGCGCCGCCGCTGTAGCTGTTAGCGCCACTGAACGTTGTAGACGCATTCAGGCTGTTGTTCACATCGTTGTTCGTGGCATCCATTTCGTTGGACACCTGGGTAACGTCATCCGACTCAGTCTGGACCTCGGTAGTACTGGTGCCGCTCGACGTGTTGGAGCTACCAGCGCTGTTGTTCTTGGTACAGGCTACGATCAGGCCCGATGCGGTAATGACCGTGGCGAGCAATACATGTTTAGCTTTCATAATAGAGTGTTTTAACAGTTTATTCAGTTGATTGTAGGCATGAGATTCGATTTAAGGGGTGTTGGTTTAAGCAGGTTCATATATATATTTTATTTTATAAAAAATTGTGGGGAATGGTTAAACTTATCGCATTTTTGTGGGTCTTAGGCCGTTCCTAAATTTAAGTGCATGGATCACCAGCAGCATATGAAAAATTTGTCCACCGCGGGCTTGTTGGTCGCGCTGGGCATTATCTACGGGGACATCGGCACTTCGCCGCTGTATACCTTTCAGACCATCCTGACCGAAGGCGGAGATGCCAACCGGCTGCTGGTGCTCGGCGCCATTTCCTGTGTCTTCTGGACCCTGACCCTTCAGACTACCTTTAAATATGTAATCATCACCCTCCAGGCCGACAACCATGGGGAGGGGGGGGTATTTTCCCTTTATGCGCTGGTGAGACGCTATAGCAAAACATTATTTTATGTCGCCATCATCGGCGCCGGCACCCTGCTGGCGGATGGCATTATTACCCCACCCATCACAATTACCTCCGCGGTGGAGGGGTTGAGCATGGTCAAGGGGATGGAACAGCATATCATCCCGGGCAATACGCTGACCATCGAGATCGTGATGGTCATTCTCCTTATACTCTTTATTTTCCAGCGTTTCGGCACCAAGGTCGTCGGCGGATCCTTCGGGCCGGTGATGTTCCTATGGTTCTTTATGCTCGGGACAATGGGGTTCATGCAGGTGATCCGGAACCCGGTCGTACTGGAGGCCCTGAGCCCCTGGTATGGGATCCGGCTGCTAACGATGCATCCCAATGGATTCTGGCTCCTGGGCGCGATCTTTCTTTGTACGACGGGGGCGGAAGCCCTTTATTCGGATCTGGGGCACTGCGGGAGGAAGAATATCCGGGTGAGCTGGATCTTTGTGAAGACGACCCTGGTGCTGAACTATCTCGGCCAGGGCGCCTGGGTCCTGCTCCAGCATAAGGACAACCTTGGCGGCGTGAACCCCTTCTTTGCGATCGTGCCGGCGCCCTACCTGCTGCCCGCCATCATCCTGGCGACCGCGGCGTCGATCATCGCCAGCCAGGCGCTGATCAGCGGGTCCTTCACCCTGATCAACGAGGCGATAAGCCTTGGCTTCTGGCCGCGGATCAACGTAAAATATCCCTCGAATATCCGGGGGCAGATCTATATCCCAAGTATCAACTGGATCATCTTCACGGGTTGCGCATTGGTGCTCCTCTATTTCCGGACCTCGGAGGCAATGACGGCGGCTTATGGCTTCTCGATCACGATCGCCATGCTGATGACCACCATCCTGATGTTCTATTACCTCCGGTATGTGCGGCGAATGGCGTTCTGGATCGTCGGGGCGATCCTCACCATCTTCATTTGCGTGGAGACGAGCTTCTTTATCGCCAACGCGGTGAAGATCGTGAAGCGGTTGTTCTTCCTGGTCTTCGAGATCGGGCTGATCTCGACGATGTATATCTGGTATAACGCGCGGCGGATCACGCAACGGTTTCTCACTTTTGTGAACCTGTCCGACTATATTCCCATGCTGGAGGCGCTGAGCCGCGACCCATCGGTCCCGAAGTACAGTTCCCACCTGGTGTATTTCACGCGGTCCGGCTATTCGAAACTGATCGAGAAGCGGATCCTGGACTCCATTTTTGACAATATTGAAAAGAAGGCGGACCTGTATTGGTTTGTGCATATCGAACGGACAGATGAACCGTATACGATGGAGTATGGCGTCGAGGAGATCCGGGATGACAAGATCATCCGGGTGGATTTCCGGCTGGGGTTCCGGGTACAACCAAAGATCGGGCTGATGCTCCGCAAGGTGGTACAGGAGATGATCAATAATAAGGAGTTGGATATCGTGAGCCGGTATCCAATCTTTTCCCATATCCGGCCGAACGATTTCCGGTTCGTGATCATGAAACGGTTCCTGTCCTATGACAATGAGTTCTCGGCACGAGAAGGGTTCATTCTGAATGCCTATTTCAGCCTTTCGAAGCTGGCCCAGTCGGATAAGACGGCTTACGGGCTCGATAGCAATCAAACGGTCGTCGAGTACGAACCCCTGGTGGTGAACCCGGTGACGAATATCCAGATGAAGCGGGCCTTTTATAAGCTATCCAGTTCGGAGGATAAGGGGGAGAAGAAACAGGGGGCGTGAAGGGGCTGTTGAAGGTGGACATAAAACGTCTGCAGACCCCGTGATTATTTTGACAATGGGAAGATCATATGTGGATGTAGGGACTAAATAAGACCGCCCCGGAAACGGGGCGGTCTTGCAAATTTAACATGAAAAGCCAAGTCTATCGGTCATGCCGGCCGGAGGCCGGCCAGGAATACGAGCCTACTTCTTAAAGTCGTTGATCCCATAGTAATAAACTTCCTTGCCATCCGGGTAGATCCCCTGGATCTGGAAATTGCTACCTTGTTTGCTCAACGCGTCTTTGAATTCATTTACAGACTTCACAGGCTGGTCGCCGACCTTGGTAATGATAAAGCCGGGACGCATATTCGTCTGGTTGCTAAGGACCCCGCCATCGTGGATATTGCCTACGACGACACCGCCGGAGACACCCAATCTCGAAGCGTCATCCTTGCTTAAGTCGTTGAAATCAGCGCCGAGGGATTCGACTGCCGCGCTCTTTGTGCTGGCAAAGGATCCCAACTTGTCCTTCAGGGTTGCGGTAACGGTTTGTTCCGAACCATCGCGCACGAAACTGATCTTGACTTCGTCGCTGGGTTTCTCGCGGGCGATGAGCTCGGCGAGTTGGGCATCCTCTTCGACTTTCTCGCCATTGATCTTCGTAATGACGTCCCCTTTCTTGAGCCCGGCTTCACCGGCAGCACCTTTCGGGTCGACGTCGATGACGAATACGCCGTCTATATCGTTGTTGATCCCCAATTCCTTCTTCTTAGCGTCATCGAGACCTTCCGGCGCCATGCTGATGCCGAGATAACCTCGCTGGACGCTACCAAACTTCATGATGTCGCCGACGACCTTTCTCATCAGGTTGGAAGGAATAGAATAGGCATACCCTGCGAATGCACCGGTCGGCGAAGCGATGGCCGAATTGATCGCGATCAGCTCACCATTGGTATTGACGAGCGCGCCGCCGCTGCTGCCGGGGTTAACGGCCGCATCGGTCTGGATAAAGGCTTCGACCGGAGCGGCTGCCTGCGTATTGATACCGATGTTCCGCGATTTCGCGCTGACGATCCCCTGGGTAACCGTGACGTCGAGGTTCAGCGGATAGCCAACGGCCATTACCCATTGACCGAGCTTCACATCGTCACTGTTGCCGATGGTCAGGACGGGAAGGTCGTGACCATCGATCTTGATCACCGCGAGGTCGGTGTTCGGGTCGGTGCCGATGACTTTTGCGGTATAGTTCTTTCGATTGTTGAGCGTGACGGTGATCTCGGTCGCGCCATTCACCACGTGGTTGTTGGTGACGATAAAGCCATCCTGACTGATAATAACACCGGAGCCCGATGCGCGCTGGTCGGGTTGTTGGAGTTCGCGGCCGTTGCCGTCCCCAAAGAAATGGCGGAACAGATCGTTGCCGCCGAACATATCCCCGTCCGGATCTTGTCCCGGCGCTCGCCGGCCAGCGGTCTGTTTGAATTTCATAAGTGTCTTGATATGTACGACAGCGGGCACGGCGATGCTGGCAGCTTTTTCAAAATCTACCGGCTGAACGCTGGGCCCGTTGGTCGTGTATCCGGTCTTGAGGACCGGCGCAGCCGTTGTATCCAGGATCGTATTAACGGGCTTTTTGGAATTGGCAAAAAGGGTCAGGCATCCGACGGCTACAGCGGCGCCTAGTAGAGCGGTCCCAAGTTTGAATTTCATTTGTGAAAGTTGTTTTTTGTTATAAATCGTTATACAACTTAACTAACGTAGGGCTTCGTAGATCGTTTGGACAGTTTTGTTAAACAATCCATAAAGCGTTTGTTAACTGATAGTTATGGTAATGTTTTGTTAGAGAGTTTCGAACGGTTTGTTAAAGTGGGGAAAAAGAGTAGTTTAGGAGGAGATGTCGCCGAGTTCGAGTTTGACTAGCATTTCACCGTCTTTTTCTTTTTGCCCAGCGAACCCTTATCTTTTGCCTTTTTGATATACTCCGTTGCAACGGGGAGTTTGCAAGAGGTGTCGCCCATGTCAACGGTGACGGCGCCGATCTTTTTTGCCGCGGCGATGGCGTCTGCCGTGAGGGACGCAACATAAGAGCCGACGCAAATGACAAAATTATTCATGGTATAGCGGGCGCGGTTCGGTGCGGAATGGATCTCTTTCACCACCCTGGCGAGAAGGGCCTTCAATCCGGGGAGATCCAGTTTGTCGTCCGGCTGAAGGGCGGCAAGATTGGCAAGCGTGGACCAGCCGGCGGTGACGATATGCTCTTCTTTGGCGTCGATCCATTTCAACGCGAGTTCATAACCATGCTGAGCGCCGGCGGTGACCCAGGGGACGGTGTATTCATACACGGTATTGGACAGGGCCTGTTTTACCCAGGTCTGCAGATCGGATTTGGTCATTTTCGCGTCATCGGCGATAAGTCCAGCAAGATACTGGGCGTCGGCATTGCCGGTGGCGTAGAGGTCTTTGGCCAACTGGTAGTCCATTTTGATCTTCTTCTGGATCGGCTTCATATCGCTGATCTTGACGCCAAACAACGGCTCGCGCACTCCGTGTTTTAGGAGGATCTTCTTGATGCTGGGGGAACCGAGCTTTTCCAGCTCGGTCATGATCTGTTGGACTGTCATCTGGCTGGGGATTTGGGTGCAGACGAATTTACGAATTTTTAATAAACCCTTATCTCGACCCGCATATTGGCATTCATCTCCTCGCGGGTCACGGGAGTGGGGTTGATCGGGGTGGCGTTGCCCATCCCTTTATAGCTGAGCTTGCCGGGGTCGAACCCCGCATTGACGAGATAGTCGTAGATGAATTTGGCGCGGCGGACGGAGAGGATATAAAGCGGATCTTTTATGCCGCGTAGCGGGACGACGGAGTTGACAAAGCCATCGATCTCGAGCCGATGGTCCTTGAACTGTTTGAGCTCGGCAACAAACTCCGGAAGGATGCTGCGGGTCGAATCGGTTGGAATTGGCGTATCGACAATAAAATTAATGTGCCGCAGGGCGAGGATGGCCGCAGGCCGGGAGCTGTCTGCGGCGGACGTGGTATCGGCGCCGGTGCGTTTAACGACGACGATGCTGTCCGATTTACGCGGGGCAGGGATGGCGGCGTTGGCCCCGCCCGGATTTCGTGCAATGGTATCCTGGTGCGGGACCGGGTTGTCATGATCGGGATCGTTATAATAGACAACGATCTCGGCGCGGCGGTTGGCACTGTCGGATTGGTCGGGAGTGGGGGCGATGCCGCCACCGGTGATCAGCCAGTTGTCGGTGATGCGACTGCTTTGGATTTGCGAGGACCGGACGATGACGAGGTACCTGGCAACAGCGGTGGCGCGGCGTTGGGAGAGACTTGTATTATACGCGAGCGACCCGGTTTTGTCGGTATAGCCGATGACATGAAGGGAATCGATCGTTGGATGGCGCAGCGCCTGGTTGAGGAGCGCGGTGTCGCCGACGTGGAGATTGTATTTATTTACAGCAAAATGAATGAGGATGCTGTCCCGGCGCCGTTGCTGTGATCGGGTAAGGAACGGGACCAGCAGCAGGGAGTACAGCAGGATGAGGTGAAGACGCTGGCATGGCATAGTCGCCAAAATTACGAAAAATGGAGGAAGGAGGAACCTCAGTGTTTGTATTCCCCGGCGCGGCCGACAATGATATCGATTGTGGCCGCATTGCCGTCGAAGGGGCTGCCGCCGGGGTTGCTATAGCTCAGGAAATGATAACGGGCGACGAGACCAACAAAACCATGTCTGCTGAAATACCAGTTATATCGAAACCCGAAATTGAGATCGAAGGAGGTGATCTCGGTGGGGGACCAATCGGGAGTTGGGGGGTTGCCGGAGGTGAAGTCCATAAAGTCGATACCCGCGCCGCCCGAGACCCCGATCTCCCATCGGGTATGGTGGATGAGATAGCGCGTGTAATTGAAACTAACGTTGCCGCCGTCATAGTAAGTCCGGGACATCAGCGTGTCGTTCCGAAGAAGGATATAGGGATTGGGGCTGTTGCCAAAACGCAGAGCGACATCGATATCAAATTCATTGTGGATGGTGCGGGCGCCGAGACCATAGTTGAACGAGGGATGAATGCCCAACAGGGACAGGTGACCGGAAGGCGCCCAGATGCCGGAGCTGGCTGTCAATACAAAGCCCAATTTATGGGGGCGAAGATACCAGCGGGTAAGGAACGCATAGTTGTCGTCCGGAGCGGTTTGGCGAGAAAGATCGAGAGAAAGATATTCATCCGGATAGCGGATCTCGCCGGTATATACCCGGCAGAGAAAGCTTTGCACACTATCGAGGTTCCGGGTGCTGAGCAGGTCATAGGCCCAGCGGGAAGTAGTGAAAAAGAGTTGTTTATCGATGTCGGTGACGTCATGACCTCTCCGGGTATGATAGTCGGGTGGACAATTCTGCTGGATTTGCGCGAGCAGGTCGGCGTAGATGCGGAGCTCGTTCTTCATTGACCAAATAGAACTGAGATCGGGAAGATCGGTTTGATCAAAGATATTCCGCTGAATGGAGAGCAGGATTGACTGACAGAGGAGGTCAGGATCTGCCGGGCCAGGCTGCCAGCGCAACTGGATAAAATAAGCGATGGAGTCGAAATCCTTCTTTTCGTATAGGCGGGGGAGGGCACGGGCATTTGCAATAAAAAACTGTTCGCGCTCAGCGGCGGTCAGGCGCGTCGCAGCGCTTTGGCGACGGGGTTGCTGAGAGCTGACGGTCATTCCTATAAGCAGGAGTATGAGGAGAAGGGGTGTTCTCATGCCGGTTAGGTTAGAGTATAAAGATAATCGTTGGCCGCCGGGGTATTGTTATTCAAATCCTATTCGATTGTGAAACGGCCGTTAAAGGCTGCGCAGCGGCGGAGGTGTGTGTTTTTTGGGAAATAGGATTTGTCTATGCAAATGAAGATGCGCGGGGGAGGAGCACCTGGGGTGGGAAGGAAAAATGACGAATAGACTTGATAAAGACGAACGGAGCGTCGCAACTGGTGTCGAAGAAAGTCGGAGGGTTGGTAACATAAAAAAAGGAGATCGTTCCTAAAGACGGTCTCCTTCGTATATATGAGGGGTTTGGAAATTATGACCAGTGGCCGGGTACCCAATGTTCGTGATAATAGCCGGGGGCATAGTGACCGGGAACCCAGTGCGCACCAGCGGGGTGGGACACGTAGCAGGAACTAAAACCTGCGGCGATTATCAGCGCAAGAACGCTCAGCTTGATAGCGCCGAAGATGTTCTTTTTAGTGGTGTTCGTTTTCATGATTTTAAGTTTACAGATTGGACCCGGGTGGATAGCCGGGGTTTAACCGTCGTACAGCGGTGAATGGGGTATTAACATTCGGCTAACGGGGTGCTTATTTCAACACCAATATCAATTTGAATTTTCTCTGCGACGATTAGTCGCCACTGCGACTAATGGGCGCCACCCGCGACCAGGCGATATAACTGGTAATTCAGCTGTTGGGCCACGGGGCCGGGTGCCGCGCCGGGTGTAGGGCCGGTTGCCGCGCCACAGATCAGGATGTCATCGATGCTCGAGACGGGGACAATGTGGCGGCTGGTGCTGGTAATAAATGCTTCTTTGGCGGTGGGTATCTCGGTGAGGAGGACATCTCTTTCTTCGACATTAGAATTTGCATATCCAAATTCAAGAACCTTCATCCGGGTAATGCCCTTGAGCATATTGCGGGAGGGGGTGACGAGTCGGTCGTCGGCGGTGACAAGAAAGAAATTGCAGCGCGGGCATTCGGTGACGACGCCGTTCTGATGATAGAGGACGTCCGACGCCCCATGCTCGCGAATATGTGGTTGCAGGTGGATGGCCATCAGATAGTCGATGGTCTTGATATCGGGCAGCTGGCGTTGGTGCGGGTAGCTGATGAGGCGGATGGGTGTCGAGCACTCTTTGCCGGGTGGGTTCATGGATTGCTGGATGATGATCAGGTTGGGTTGGCCGGGGCTAATGCTGTCGGCTGAATAGCCGCCGGTGAGCGTGATCCGGATCCCGGAGTCGGGCAAGTTGTTGAGCAGCATTAGCTGTGCGAGGATCTCCTTCAGCTCTTCCCGCGTCTTGCCGACCGAAAGGCGCATCCGCGCTGCGGAATGAAAGAAGCGGTCGAGATGGTCATCGAGGAAGATGGGAATACCACCGACGGTCTTGAAGAAGTCGAAGATACCATAGCCGCGCTGGATGGCGAGGTCAGTGACGCCAAGGGCGGCGTCGGCAGAGGGGAGGAAGCTATCGTTGAGGAAGGTATACATTCAGATCTGCGACGCAATGGAAAACATTTTGGACGAAAAAGCAAGTGAGAGAAAGTGGGAAGAGCGGGGACGAATTGGTTTTAAGCAACAGCGGCCCACATAAAATATTGATTATCAAAAAATTAAGTTTGAGGTTTCCATTTGAAACCTCAAACGCTTGACCGGATTTACGCCATCTCCTTTTCCACGGCCTTACCACCCACTTGCTCTTTCCGCTCGGGATCGATAAATGCCAGTAAGTCTTTATTGATTGTGGCCGCTTCGGTGGTCGGCATTCCATGGGGGAAGCCGGGATACGAAATAAGCTTTCCGTGTTTCAACAGCTTCACCGCCTTGGCGCCGCTAATTTCGAAGGGAACAATCTGGTCGTCTTCACCATGCAGGACGAGCACAGGGATATCCACCTGTTGAAGGTCTTCTGTAAAATCAGTTTCTGAAAAAGCTTTGATACCATCGTAATGGGCCTTGATCGAACCCATCATCCCCTGCCGCCACCAATTATCCCGGATGCCTTGCGAGATCTTTGCGCCTTCCCGGTTATACCCGTAGAATGGAAGAGTGAAATCCTGAAAATATTGTTGCCGGTGCCTGGCGGTATTCAACCGTATCTCATTGAAAACCGCGATTGGTACACCCTCGGGATTGGTATTCGACTGGACCATGATCGGAGTGACCGAACTGATGAGCACGGCTTTGGCTACCCGGCCTTGGCCATGTCGCGCCACATAACGGATCACTTCGCCGCCTCCGGTCGAATGACCGATGTGAATGGCGTTTTTCAGATCAAGAGCTTTAGTCAGCTCGGCCACATCGGCTGCATAGGTGTCCATATCATGCCCGTTGGCGGTCTGGGTTGACCTTCCATGCCCTCGCCGATCATGGGCGATCACCCGGAAACCGTGTTGCAGAAAAAACATCATCTGACCATCCCAATCATCGCTTGATAAAGGCCAGCCGTGGTGGAAGACGATGGGTTGCCCGGTTCCCCAGTCTTTGAAGTAGATCTCGGTTCCGTCTTGTACTTTGATCGTGTTCATTTTTAAAGTTTTAAAGATTATAGTATATATGGATTCTCGTCACCGGGAATCCGTGAAAGTGAAACTTGCGCCGTAGAGTTGGGGGGTGGATTCCGAAGGTCGGGTATTTTTCCATAAATTCAACCATCAATTCAAATTGTACATGAGAAACATTATTCTGTCCATCATTTTCCTGTCCGGCTTTGCTGCGACCAGCCATGCACAACGGCCCGCGGGGGATAACGGCGCCCCACGGGGCGGAGACGCCCGCCCCGCGGCAACCCTGGGGGCAATCACCCAAAATCTGAAGAGGTCGGACGGCTTCTATCCCTTCTATTACGACGATAAAACGGGAAAGATCTACCTCGAGATCGACCGGTGGGGTGAGGAGTTCCTTTACTTCAGCAGTTTGCCGGAAGGGATCGGGAACGGAGGTGCGGAGCGGGGGCAGGCATCGGCGGTTGTCGCGAAATTTATAAAAGTAGGGCCGAAGATTTTCCTGCTCCAACCCGACTTTGAACATCGGGCGGTGAATGGCAGCGCCGATGAGAAGAAAGACGTGGCGGATGCCTTCTCCCAATCCGTCCTGTTCGGTTTTGCGCCTGTGGCATTGGAGGGCGACAAGGCCCTGGTCGATCTGACACCCTTCGTGGTGCGGGACGTGCTGCATATCGGCGAGAATATCGGGTCGGGGAGGGGAAACCCGGGGAGCGCGTTTGCGGCGGCGGCAGCAAACAGCCGGACCGGCGCGGCCGGCGGCGGTTATCGCCTGGATGACAGCCGTTCTGCCGTCTACATGGACAACACAAAGAATTTCCCGAAGAATACGGAGTTCGAAGCGATGGTGACGTTCACGGACAACGGCGGCGGGGGCCGGCGCGGCAGCGTGGCTCCGGATCCGACAGCGGTGACGGTGCGGGTGCACCAGGCCTTTGTTGAGTTGCCGGACAGCGGGTACCGGCCGAGGAAATACGACGCTCGCTCGGGTTTTATTCCCTTTAGCTATTATGATTTCTCGGCACCTATGTCCGAACCGCTGGAGAAAAGGTTTATCATCCGGCACCGGCTACAGAAGAAGGACCCAAACGCGGCGGTGAGCGAACCCGTGGAACCGATCGTCTATTATATTGACCGCGGCGCGCCGCCATTGATCCGGAAGGCGCTGATCGAAGGCGGGTCGTGGTGGAACCAGGCATTTGAAGCGGCGGGTTTCAGGAATGCATTTATCGTCAGGGAACTACCCGAGGGAGCCGATCCGATGGATATCCGGTACAACATAGTGAATTGGCTGGACCGCAGCGGCAGCCCGCAACGCGCGTTCTCTTACGGTGCGGGGTATACGGACCCGCGAACGGGAGAGATCATCAAGGGCATGGTGACCCTGGGATCGGACCGCCACCGGGAGGATTACCTGATCGCCGAGGGTCTTTTGCAGCCCTATTCGGACGGCAAGCCCATCGACCCGCGGATGCAGGAGATGGCGCTCGCGAGGATCCGTCAGTTGTCTGCTCACGAGATCGGACATACGCTGGGGCTAATGCATAACTTTATGGCCAGTGTAAAGGACCGGGCGTCAGTGATGGATTATCCTTTCCCCCGATTTTCGCTGAAGGAGGATGGGTCGATCGATCTCAGTCAGGCCTATGCGACGGGGGTCGGCGGGTGGGATAAACGCGCGATCATCTGGGGATATTCCGATTTCCCCCCCCACGTGAGCGAAGATGTGTCGCTGGATAAGATCATGAAAGAAACCCTTAAGGAGGGATTCAAGTATATCCCCGACGTAGGCGGAATGGCCCATCCCCTTTCCAACCAATGGGATGATGGGGCGAACCCGGTCGATCAATTGAACAAACTGATGCTGATCCGGCGGCGGCTGCTGGACAATTTCTCGGAGAAGGCGATCCCGCAAGGCGCGCCGATGGCGACCTTACAGGAGGTGCTGGTGCCGATCTATCTCCTGCATCGGTACCAGGTGGAGGCTGCGGCAAAGTCCCTGGGGGGACTCTATTTTACCCATGCGGTCAAAAATGATGGTCAGGATCCGACGCAGCTGGTGGAGGCTGCCGAGCAATGGCGCGCTTTCGATGCCTTAATGGCTACGATCACCCCGACGGCGCTGGAATTGCCGGAGACCCTGATCCGGAAAATCCCGCCGCGTCCCACGGGGTATCCGGCGACGATCGAAGTCTTTCGCGGCTATACGGGGCCCACCTTCGATCCGATCGCGGCGGCGGAGGCGGCCGCGGATAATAGCTTATCCTATTTGCTGGATGCGGAGCGGGCGGCGCGGCTGATCGAGTACCAGGCGCGGGATGACCGGCAGCCGGGTTTGCTCGCTGTACTGGATAGTGTCCTGGCGAGGACCTGGAAGGCGCCGTTGCCGGCGGGTTACCGGGGCGAGCTGCAATTGCTGGTGGATAACCTGACGCTAAAGCGGCTGCTGGCGTTGGCGGCCGATCCGCGCCATGCGGGCAATGTGCGGGCCGAGAGTCTGGTGGCCGTGGATGATCTCAAAGGTTGGATGGAAGGGCAGGTGGGCGGGGCAACGGGGAAGTGGAAAGGCGCGTTATTACTGGGGTTGGAGCAGATCGGGGAGTTTGGAAAGGACGCAGGGAAATTTGTGATCGAGCCATCCGCGGAGATGCCGCCCGGGGCGCCGATCGGGATGCCGGGGATGGATTGGTAGGTGAGATTTCCGGGCGGGTCGGGGGTTCGGATTTTTTCTCTACCTTCGGGCCAGGTTCTGATTATGGTGTTTTCCAGACTGATAGTGAATGCAGATGATTTCGGATATAGTGTGGCGGTGAATCGGGCTATCATGAGCAGCTTTGAATCTGCGCTGCTGACGAGTACCTCGATAATGGCCAATATGCCGGGGTTCGACCACGCGGTCGGGCTGATCCGCCGGCACCCCTTTCTGCAACAGAAAGTTGGCTTACATCTCAATCTTACCGAGGGATTTCCCCTATCCCGAACTTTAATGGCTTGTCCGACCTTTTGTGGTGAGGACGGGCGCCTTATCTATGATCGTGACCGTTCCTTGTTCCGGCTGGGCAGGCGGGAGCGGGAAGCGGTGTATGAGGAGTTGCGGACGCAGTTGGAGCGGGTATTGGCTGCCGGTATCCGGCCTTCGCATCTGGACTCTCATCATCATGTGCATACGGAGTGGGCGATCGTGCCGCTCGTCTGCCGGCTGGCGCGCCGCTATGATATTCGCCGTATCCGGCTGTCGCGGAACATGGGGCGGGTGCCCAGCCGGGCTAAGCGTTGGTACAAGAAATTGTTCAACTACTGGTTCCTGGGGCGGCGCAGCGGACTGGCGGACAACACCGATTATTTCGGCGACATCAGCGACTTGAATTATTTTCTGAATACCACAAAAAAGAAACATTCGCAGGGTTTGTCGTTTGAGATCATGGTGCACCCACTATTCGATCCGATGGGGCGGTTGGTGGACTATGACGGCAAGGACCTGCGGCAAGAATTGCAGCTATTTACACCTATCGACCCGTAATGAATAAGAAACTGGCCGTTGTCACGACACACCCGATCCAGTATCACGTACCTTGGTTAATAAGGCTTGCTGAGAAGAATATTAAGATCAAGGTGTTTTATACCTGGGAACAATCTGCGCTGGGGAGCGTCTATGACCCTGGTTTCGGCCAGCATATCCGTTGGGATATCCCCTTACTGGAAGGGTATGAGTATGAGTTTACGGAGAATACGTCCAGTCGTCCGGGCGCGGATCATTTCCGCGGCATCATCAATCCGGCATTGATCGGGAAGATCGAGGCCTGGGCGCCGGACGGGCTATTGGTCATCGGATGGAATTATCACAGTCATTTAAAGTGTCTTCGTCATTTTCACGGACGCATCCCTATCTTTTTCAGGGGAGATTCCGTGCTGCTGCATGAGAAGATCGGCTGGCGGAAATTGTTCCGGCGGCTATTCCTGTCCTGGGTCTACCAGCATGTGGATTTTGCGCTTTACGTAGGCTCGCACAACCGGTCCTATTTCCTGCGTCATGGGTTGAAGCCGGAACAGTTGGTGTTCTCGCCGCAGGCCATGGACATCGCGCGTTTCGCCGAGCCGAATGCACTGTATGTCCGGCAGGCCCAGGAAAGGAAAGAGGCGCTCGGCATCCCGCCAGGTCAACTCACGGTCTTATTCGCCGGGAAGATGACGCGGGTCAAGAACCCGTCCTTTGTCCTCGATCTGGCCGATGCGTGCGGCGAACTGCCGGTCGGCTTTTTGCTGGTGGGGGACGGTTATTTGAAGGAGAGCCTGATGCTCAGGGCGAAGGGCCGGACGAATGTGCATTTCCTTTCGTTTCAGAATCAGACGATAATGCCGGCGGTGTATCGCATGGGGGATGTTTTTATCATGCCAAGTCTCAGTGAGACCTGGGGCATGGGCGTCAATGAGGCGATGGCTTGCGGAAAACCGGTCATGGCCTCGGAAATGGTGGGATCGGCGGTGGATCTGGTAGAGGAGGAGCGGACAGGGATCGTCTTTTCGCTTGGGGACACGCGCAAATGTGTCGATTATCTCCGACGGTTGAGCGCAGACCGGCGGCTGCTGGAGCAAATGGGCTCCAATGCCAGGGAGCATATCCAATCTTTTTCGTTCTCGCATATTGTTGACAGTGTTGCCTTCGTCATGGGTTAGTTTCCGAAAAAAAATATAGGAAAGAGGCCATTGGGGAATCCGAATCGTTCCGGGCAGTATGGGTCCTCGCGGCCGGGGTGTTGGTACTAACGGTGTTGCTTACAAGAAAAATGCGGCATGGCCGGGAACAGATGCGCAATTGGAGCGATTGCGTGTCGGGCTCGGAAAAGGTTCTCTATCTATCTAATTTTCAATAGTTTATATTTGCCTTATCTGCGTCAATGCAATCCTTACATTTAATGTTACATTTGCATGGTGATAAAGAGAAGGCTTGAAAATACGATTGAAGAGATTTTGAAACGCAGCCCATCTGTGGCTCTCATTGGACCTAGGCAGGTCGGTAAAACGACTATCGCCTTGGATATCGCCAATACAATTCCATCGATCTACCTCGACCTGGAAAGCCAGATTGACCTGGAGAAAGTCCGCGATATAAATGCTTTCTATACTTTCAATCAGAATAAGCTCATTATTCTTGATGAAGTACGACGACTACCGGAGGTTTTCGCCCAGCTTCGGGGCATCATTGACAAGGAACGGCGTAAAGGAAACAAAACCGGGCAGTTTCTCTTTCTGGGATCTGCATCAATTGACCTTCTAAAGCAATCAAGTGAATCACTTGCCGGGCGAATTACTTATGTTGAACTTCATCCGATCGACGTATCAGAATATGCTGGAGAAAGTATTGAGAGCATGAGTATACTTTGGGTACGTGGTGGATTTCCGGAGAGTCTATTGGCGGCCTCAGACCAGGATAGCCTTGAGTGGCGACGCGATTTTATAAGGACCTATCTTGAGCGGGACATCCCTCAACTCGGCCCACGCATTCCTTCAGAAACACTGGAACGATTTTGGACAATGCTTGCACACAACCAAGGGTCAGTCCTAAATGCTGCTCATTTAGCCAGAAATTTGGAAGTCTCCGGAGTAACCATTGGTCGATACCTCGACTTAATGGTCGACCTTCTATTGGTTAGACGGCTAAAGCCATGGACCTTTAATATCGGCAAACGTCTTGTCCGCTCTCCAAAAGTCTATATAAGAGACAGCGGTATTACACATGCTTTGCTAAATATCGGCAACTATACTGAGCTATTGGGCCACCCTGTCGTCGGCGGCAGTTGGGAGGGCTTCGTTGTTGAGAATATCATGTCCGTGGCGCCATTTAGTGTTCAACCTTTCTACTACGGTACGCCAGGAGGAGCGGAAATCGACCTGATTCTGGAATTTTCTCCAACTGAAAAATGGGCAATCGAGATCAAACGCAACAGTGCGCCTTCCGTTTCTAAAGGGTTTTATATCGCTTGCGAGGACATTCAACCACAAAGGCGTTATATAGTCTATTCAGGAAAGGATCGATTTGCTTTACCTCAGGGGGTGACAGCCATTCCATTGTTTGGATTAATGCAGGAAATATTGCAGCGATAGGACCCAGGTCAGAAAGACCACCAGGGTGGCCTTTTGCATACTGGGGAGAATTTCAAGATGGAAACTGGTGTAGTACAGGGCGGCGGTGGCGTAGGCGATGAGGAACAACAGGATCGAGAGTATCTTTAGCCAGGTCATTTTCGACTTGAAGATAAAAATGGTGATATAAAGAGCGCTGATCATCAAAAAGACCAGGGTGAGGGTAATGGCGACATTGTGCAGCGGAGTGACTACCAGGAACGCTGCGGTCGTGCCGAGGATCCCGCAATAGCAGATGATGCGGGCGGCGCCTTTGGCGGCAATATTTTTTGAGAAACCGATAAAGAAGGAGGCGAAGGTGGCGCAGAGGATAAACCACCCGCCGATGGCCCAGACGCGGGCACTGTTGGGGGCGCCGTTCATCGCCGTCTCGCCAAAGAGATTACACAAATAATTTTGCTTCCAGTCGAAGCCGATAGAATTCGCGCTGAATTGGTTGCCTCCGGGGTAGCTGTTGACCGCCACCGTCAGGAGGACCAGGGAGAGCGCGATTCCCAGCGGCAGGAAATGTCTCACAAGCATCTAACGAATATATTGTTTTTTAGGTTATAACCCGGCCGTTTACCGCATCGAGGTAATAAATATGTTCAGGTATAAACCGGATCCCTATAACGGCGCCCGCGGCGATCGGGCCTAACGTCGGTCTTCGGACGATCAACGTTTGATCGGCCAGGGAAAGATAGATGAGCTGCTCATTCCCCATATTTTCAACCGCAATCACCTCGCAATCCTGCTGCCCACGGGTCGCGGCCCGGTTTTCCGCAGGGGCGGCGTTTTCTTCGCTGATCAGGATATTTTCCGGCCGGATACCCAATATGATCGGCCGGCCGATAAAATGTCTAACGGGTTCCGGAATGGCAGTCCCGAGAAAAATAGGCCGGCTCCCCGATTCGTGGATAAAAAAATAGCCGTCTTTGCCGGGGCCGGTATCCTCTTTGTCGGGGCCAACGCCAGTTGTTTCCTCTATAATACCCCTGAGAAAATTCATGGAAGGAGAACCGATAAAACCGGCCACAAATTGATTACGAGGCTTATTATACAGCTGCATCGGGGTATCCAGCTGCATGAGCTTCCCCTTATTCAATACGGCGATCTTGTCGCCCAAGGTCATGGCTTCCGTTTGGTCATGCGTCACATAGACGATCGTGGCGCCGATCTTCCGATGCAGTTTTTGCAATTCGATCCGCATTTGCGTTCGCAGTTTGGCGTCGAGATTGCTGAGGGGCTCGTCAAAAAGGAATATTTTTGGCCTTCTGATAATCGCCCTTCCGATAGCTACCCGTTGTCGCTGTCCGCCGGATAACAGTTTTGGTTTCCGGTGCAACATATCCTGAATTTCGAGCAGTTCCGCCGTCTGCATCACCCTTGACCTTATCTCGGTTTTAGGACAGCGTTTCAATTTTAAACCAAAAGCCAGGTTATCGTAAACCGTCATGTGCGGGTACAAGGCATAGTTCTGAAACACCATGGCAATATCCCGGTCTTTCGGGCTGAGCTCATTCATTCGTTTGCCATCAATGCTCAAAACCCCTTCGCTGATGTCCTCCAATCCGGCAATCATCCGCAACAGCGTGGATTTACCGCAACCCGACGGGCCTACAATGACCATGAATTCTTTGTCCTTCACGGTAAAGGATATATCATCGACGGCCTTTGGCGGCACATCGCGTCTCGCGTGACCGGAATAGGTTTTTGAGATATGCTCAAGGATCAGTTCTGCCATGGTAGCTTATTTTTTGAGAGGGTCGTTATCCGGCAGGCCAGGTCCGATTCGCCGGAGGCCAGAATTAAACGGTCACCGTGTTCTGCGATACCGGTCGTAAACACGACATCTGTTAGATATAGCTGATGTTTGATCGGATCGGTCAACCCGGGATTGGCCTCCAGCAAAGGCTCGATATCACCCAGCGCGAGGATCTGCGAGGGGTTGTCTTTTTCCAGGAGTGCCCAAAAGGTCCTATACACCCCTACTTCCCCCTTATTTTCCACCCCATGGTATAACATCAACCAACCGTCTTTTGTTAAGATAGGTGGGGCACCGCCGCCGAGTTTCACATTGGAGAGCGTGGACTTTCTCGCGCGGAGAAAAGGCCTGTCGGCCGGCCGCCAATGCAAAAGATCGGGAGAAGAGGCCAAATGGATGGCCGCGCCCGGATGCCACTCCGAGGAAGGCGCGGTGGCAAAATAACATTCGCCCATGGGCCTTGTCAGGGAATAATAGCTACCATCGATCCTGCCCTCGAACAAGAGCATGTCCTTGTTCTGGTGATCCAGCACAATCCCCCAACTCCGGTAATCCAGACCGTTATCGGATACATACAGCATGGTAGAATGCCGGTCGGCGCTTACACAACAAACCGTCATATAATACTTCCCGCCAATCCGCGAGATCCGGGGATCTTCGATCCCATATTCCTGTGAGCTCGTCTGCGGTGAGATGGCTTTATCATAATGAATATGCGTAACAAGCGATCCGTCTTCATTTAGCTCCACCGGCAGGAGCCAGGACAAGGAGGTCAGCGCATACACCGGAAAGGGATAGGCTTTTATCCTGAACTTCCTCGGATCCGTTATCTCCACCTCCGATAGCGGCCACCCTTCTGTCGTGAATTTCCGCTCCTCCTCCCAGCGGAGGCAATGGATCTTATCGTTATGAACCGGAGCTGAAAGCGCTTCGGCTATCCTGACCATGAGTAACAGATTGCCATTTGGCAAGCGGGATAACCCAGGATTGAAAGCGCCCAGGACAAAGGTCTTTTCTTTTAACCCCTCCCTTAGCGGCGAGCGGGTGAGATCGACGTCATCCGGTGTAAAGATCAGGCGGTCGGCGATGATCAGCGGACTGTTCATTTGCTATATTTCTTTAATGCCGCGTCTATCGCGGGATACGCTTCGACTTTTTGCAACGTGAGTAAGGCTTCGATCGTTGATTCGGCCCCGGAGTTTTGATTGACACTGGTCGGCGAGGATATTCCATCGAAACATACCCCCGTGGAAATGGAATACATATTCGTGTTGGCCGCATTGGCGCCGAGGAACCAGGCAGCAAGATGCCCCGCCATATCCGCATAGCTAGCTTGCCCCGTCTCCTTATAGGCTTCCGCGGCCGCAAATACCATCGGCTCGATGTTGTAGGCGATCTGGGGGTAGGCCGTATCCGACTGGATTTGGATCACCCCGGAACTTTCGCTGATGGAGAAGGAGGACTGGTAGCCGTTAATCAGCAGCCAGGGATAGAAATTGTCCACTTCGGCCATGGCCACCTTATTATACTGCGGATCGTTTAGGAAATTACCCGCCTGCATCAACGCGTAGGCCTGCACGTTCCCATAGGCATGCCAGGTGTTCTGAAAGCTCAGGAAAGCGCCGTAGGGGAAGCTGGTCGTGTCCGGTTCTTGCATCAGCACGATGCCGTCGGCAAGGGTTTTTACAAAACCGGCCATGGTAGGATCGCTGTTGGCGTTGCAATAGTTGATGAGACCAAGGATAAGTATGGACGATTGATCGGTGGCGCTCCCCGATATCAGCCATGTCGGGATGGTAACACCACTGACCGTTGTCGTGGTCTCTGCCTGGCCGACCAAGTCTACCTTCATCTGCGCCACCAGTTTGAGGATGGCGGTATTCATCTTGGTATACAGCGCTGGATTTAGGCTTTTCATGGCCGGCGCCGCTTCCGTCAGCGCCATAAATGCCCGCCAGGACCACCAGTTCGGCTGATTAATACTCGTGAGGCCATACATATTGATCTGCCCGTCGGTCTGTAGAAAATTGTAAAAATAATTGTCGGATGATTGCATTTCCAGCAGGAACCCGATCAGATTATACAATTTCGACCGGATCGAGGTATCGGCTACATATTGATTGCTTCTCAAATAAACAAGCGTAGCCCTGGACACGTCATCCACACAGGTAAACCCTTCGCCGGTCGCCTCCGTATTGATATAACCGGGGTAATTCGAATAGACGTAAACGCCCGCGGCCGCATCACCATCCGGAAAGGTTACGGGCGTATACAGCTGATCAAGGTGGGCGAAATTGACCATACTGGTATCGGGAGGCGGGGTCACGACCTTGGCGGCGGCATTTTTTTTTGAGCAGGAAAGAAGCGAGGCTACCAGCAGGAGCGCGCAACTCAACGAGGTTATCATTTTATTTGTCATGATTTTAATAATTGGCTCAACAATTCTTTCAAGGATAGAGTTATAAATCCGGTCGCCGAATCCGATACGGCGTAGGGGATCATCAGGGTATCGCCATGAGGTAAGATGCCGCAGGTATAAACGACATTGGGGACATAGCCATCTCTTTCCCGTTCGTCAGCCTCGATGAGGGGATGATCCAGCCTTCCGATGATCCGGCTGGGGTCCTTCAAATCCAGTAGTATCGCGCTGATCACATAAGTACGCACCGTGCCCACCCCATGTGTCAATAATAGCCAGCCTTTACCGGTCCTGACGGGCGAACCACAATTACCCAACTGTAAGAGCTCCCAGTCGTACGTTGGCTTCATTAGCACCTGGAACTCTTCCCACCGGTATAAGTTCTCCGAAAACATGATGTATATATTTTCTCCGCCCTGGCGGGAGATCATTACGTATTTCCCGTTAACTTTTTCCGGGAACAGCGCCATCCCCTTATCCGCAATGGCCGCACCGGACAGGGTCCTGATCCTGAACGAACCGAAGTCTTCCGTTTCGATCAATTGCGTCCTTATTTGCTTACCGTCATAGGCCGTATAAGTGCCGTAATAACGGGCGCGGCCCTCGGTTTCAAATTTTACAAAGCGGACGTCTTCCATCCCAGTCTTTTCGGCTTCGGAGCTGGGGAAGATGACCTTTTCGTTAAATGAAATGCCGGCGGAATCTTCCAGTTCATAATTTGTATCCAATATTTCTTCTATCCTCTCGATGGACCCTTTCTTCGATGGGTCCTGCCGGTCGGCCGTCAGGATCTCGACCGCCTCTTTTGCCGTAAAGGAGTCCGGCAACAAGTCCAGCACGGCGTTGCCTTCGGCGCGTTCGCGGATAAAGGATTTGCTGTATACCGCCGCATCGTTCTTTTGCAAACGGGTAAAATATCCGGTCGGTTCGTCCAAACGAATAGTACCCTTTCGATCCAGCACACCGGTTTGAAATACGATGGATGAAATATGCCCTTCGCCGGTTGCCCGCAGGCTCATAACAAATCGTAGTTCACCGCTTGCCAACTGCCGCTGATCCGGATGTACAACGACAGAGGGGTTGAACAGCGCGGCGGACTGGATAGAATATTCTTTTGTAAAGAATGCGCCCAGCAGCAATTTCCTTTGATCGGAAAACCCCGCGAGGGGGGTGGCCAAAAACCCGGCGGATGCGGCGCCCAATTGCGCCTCTAGCTGATGGAAGTGGGCCCGAAACGTTTGTTGCAGACTACGGTGACGGTTGGCAAAGCGCTCTATCGTCATCTCCATACAGGCGCGAACATGATCCTCGCTCAAGCCCCCCACCCGTCTCACGATATTCCTGATCCGATCCTCACCCGGCAGCGAAAGGAAAAGCGTGATCACGGCTTTTGCGGATGCCAGTAGCTTTGTCGATGTCTTGTGGATTCTCATAGTCTTAATCTTTCAAACCGGTTGAAGCCATACTTTGTATAAAGAGGCGTTGAAAAAATATAAATACGATCATAACGGGAAGCGCCAGCAGGACCGCCGCCGCGATTTTTACCCCCAGCTGGCTGTCGGCCCTGCCGCCGACCGCAAATAAGGTCACCATTTGCGGCATGGTCATCAATTGTTCATTCCGGATCACGATCAGCGGCCATAAGACCTCATTCCAGGAGCCGATGAAGGTCAGGATGGAGACAGTTACAATCGTGGACTTTATATTCGGCCAGAGCACGCGGAAAATAATACCCAGCTCATTACAACCATCCAAACGAGCTGCATCGATGAGCGCCTGCGGGAGGCCCTGGAAAGCCTGTCTGAACAGCAGAATGGCAAAGGCGCTTACCGAAAAAGGGATGATCAGCGCGAGATAGGTGTCCACCAAGTGCAGGTTCACCATCGTTATATAATTGGGTATGAGGGTAACCTGGAATGGCAAGGACATGGTGAACACGATGATATAGAAGGTCAGCTGTCTGCCCCTGAATTTCATTTTTGCCAGCGCATACCCGACGGTTGACCCGGTAATCAGGACCAGGAAGGTTGTACAACTTGCCACCAGCAAACTATTGATCAATGAGCGGCCGATGGGTATCTTCCCGATCATGGACCGGAAATTGCCCCAGGTCGGATGGGCAGGCCAGATGGTCATTTTCCCGATCTCATGGGAGGGTGCAAACGCGGCGCCCATCATCCATAGAAAGGGGTAGATGAAGGATAAGGCGGCTACCAGCAAGGCGGCGTATAATAAACATTTTCTTATGGATAGTTGTACCCGCATGTCAGTCTTCCTTTTCAATCATTTTTTTCTGTACCACCACGACCGCCATGATCAGTAGGGCATAAAAGAAGCCGAGCGTGGCGGAATAGCCCATATTATAAAATTGGAACGCCTGCTTATAGATATAGAGTACCGCGGAAAGCGTTTGGTTTAGCGGGCCGCCGCCCGTCATGATATAGGGTTCGATAAAAAGCGAAAAACCGCCAATCGTAGACAGTACCACCACCATAAAAATCGTGGGATTGATCATGGGCAAGGTGATGTGGTAGAACTGCTGCCAGCGGCTGGCGCCTTCCAGCTTCGCCGCCTCATAATATTGCGGCGGGACCGTTTGAAGGCCGACAAGAAAAAGGATGACATACAGCCCTACATTCTTCCAGGTGGCCATAATCGCAATGGAATAGATCGCCATGCCGGGGTTAACCAGCCAACCGACCTTTGGGAGACCGAGACCGGCGAGCATCCGGTTGAAGATGCCCGTATCGAATCCGAATAATTGCTGCCAAAGGATGGTGACCACCACGCCGGACACAATGACCGGCAAAAAGAAGGAGGACCGGAAGAAGGATTTGGCCCTGATGGACTGGTTTAGCAATTCGGCCAGGAACAGGGAGATCAGCAATTGAAGCGGGATATGCAGCGACAGGAATTTTAGCGTATTGCCGATCGCCTTCCAAAACAATTGGTCATGGAGGAGGCGGTTGTAATTACTCAGGCCGACTGGACGCATCGGCGCAATGATATTCCATTTGTGAAAGGTCAGGAAGAAACAAAACAGCACAGGGAACAGCACAAAAACCAATACGAACAGGATATACGGGGACAGCAGGAAATAGGGCAACCAGGTTCCGGCCGCTCGACCAGGGGGGCGATTTTGTTTAATCTGGTTCATTAGAAATGTTTCGAGATCGCAGTGGCTTCCGCTGCTACCCGCAGGGATTGCACGGCGTTGTCGTCGTCGATGACGCGGATATGGGTACGATCTTTTATCCAGTTCCATTGATCCGAGATCATGGCAGTCAGCATCTGCTGATATAGCTCCTGCTTCCCTCCGGGGTTCGCATATTCCCGGGTGACGGGCTGGGCGCCGCCATCGAGCAGCCCATGGACTGTCATTTTAACGGGCACCCATTCAAAAAGCGTTATTTCCCCCCGTTCGAACAACAGACGCATTTCCTGCCTGTCCAGGACTTTTAGCTGATCAAAACCATGATAGAAATTTACCGGGCCGGTCTTATACAAAACGGTGGCCTGGACCCGGTCAATGATGGGGTTCGTTGCCGCCCGCCGGATTTGGAAAGCGTAAAGCACTCTCCCCTCGCCCAACCAACCCGCAAACAGGTCGAAGAAGTGGACCCCATGTTCGATAAAGATGCCGCCACTTTTGGCCGGATCCCAGAACCAATGTTGAGTGCCCAGGAATTCATCGCTGGCATAGTTCTCAAAGAAACCATGCCGGAAATCGCCCAATACCCGTTCGTCGACCATGTTTTTAACCAGCGCGAACAGCGGATTGTATCGTTGCATCAAATTGACGACGTACAACAGATGTCTGGCTTTGGCGAGCTCCACCAGGTCTTCGGATTCAGCAACCTTCAAGGCGGCAGGCTTTTCGCAAATGACATGTTTGCCCGCCATAAGCGCCATCCTGGATTGCGCATAGTGCAGATATGGAGGCGTTGCAATATAAATGAGCTGAACGGGTGCACTCGTCAACAGATGGCCGAGATCCTTGTATATCGCGAGGTTGAACTCATCGGCCATCGTTCGAGCGGCGCCGGGATCAATATCGGTAATGGCCACGAGCTTTATACCGGGTACGCGTAGAAAAGCCGTAACGGCGAATTTCGCGAAACCGCCCGCACCCACGACGCCGATATGTAATTCCTGCATTTCCATAGATTAGGCGTGTTTAGTATTGGTGGCGAGCAACAAATTCACCGCTGTTTCCGCATCCCGGATGGCCATCGCCGGGGTTTTTCTCCCATAAACCACACATTCTTCATACTCCCGGGAGATAATGTCCAGCACCTCCACAATGACCTCGCAATTGTCCACCCCTTTTACAAACGGCAGCTGTTTTGCAAAAGGCAACATCAGGGGATTGCGGGCGAAGTATTCCCGATAAAAAATATCCGATCCCAGGTTTTTTCTTCTGGGCAGCTGGCCGGTTACCGACAGTAATTGCAAATCCCCTTTTTTGTCAACCAGGGTTCGGATAAAGTTCCATGCCTGCTGCGGATCCCCGCAGGTATTGAACAAGACAATATTTTTTGGATCGGCATATGTGTAAACCGGGCCCTGGTGATCATCGGGCACCTGCGGCTCGAAATAGCCGAAGGCAAAACCCCGGTCGGGTATGCTGTTCAGATAGGCAATTTCATAGGGGCCCGTCCATTTGGTGGCTATTTCCCGGGCTACGAAGGGGTCATCGGCAGCAGAAAGGTTTTCGCGGGAGAAATACCCGTCTTTATACAGGGTCTGGAGGAAAGAGAAAACACCAATCGCATATTTATTATTAAAGACGGCCTTGTTGTTGACGATCAACGGCGCGCCGCCGGACGCCGCGAGGTACAGCGGATAGAAGTTGAAAAGACGTTGGTACCAGATCTCCTTTACTTCGGTATAGCCAAACCACATCCGGGTCGCACCGGATCGTCGGCTGTTATTTTTAAATAGCGCCGCTGCGTCCAGATAGGCGCTATAGGTCTTTGGCAGGTCGACAATACCGTTTTGTATAAACAGATCCTTGTTATAGATCGTCATGAACGGGTTCACTTTCCAGGGGACCTGGTAAATATGCCCGTCGACAGAAGTAATTTCCCTGATCATCGCGCTGTCACACCGGTCATGGATAAAGGGCAGAAACCCGCTGAGCGTGTCCAGGGGCACCAGAACACCCGCGCGCGCGTACATTTCGACATTCCCCTGCCACATATTGGCATAGATATCCGGGGTCGTTTTCCCGACTACGGCGGCAAGGATCACTTCTTCGCTGGATTGGCCTTCGGGGATGGGTTGCAGGTGAACCGCGGATGCGGCGTGCTCACGGTTCCAGGTTTGCGTTGCTGAATCGCAAAGATCGATCTCACGCGGGTTGTTGGAGCACCAAAACAATAGTTGACCGCCTTTCCGGGACGAACCCTTTCCGCAAGCCAACATAGCGGGAAATAGTAAGACAAGGAATACTATCCTGGACGGGGTGGTCATCATATCAAAGGCATTAAAGACTCACTACAGGCGGTATTTCCCGTAGTGAGTCTTAAGAAAAAGCCGGTCCTACTGCGTAACCTGCTGATTGTAGATTTGAGTAACCTGTGATGCCGTCAACGCAATATTGTAGATCATGACATCATCGATATCTCCGGTCCAATAACCGCCATAGGATATATAATTCGGTGCCGTGGAAAGATAAGAATAGGCAGCATTGGCCAGATCGGTGCCGATGGACAGATCATAGGTCGGGCTGATCGGCATCATAGCTCCTCTGACCGCGGGAGCTACCCAGGTCTTGGTAAGGACACCATTGATGTAGAAGCTTTCCGTACCCACACCGTCATAGGTTACTACGAGGTGGTTCCAGGGGCCCGCGCCGACAGTAGTACCGATGGTCATTGCTACGCCTGCGTCCTGATTAAAATAGGTAGTACCGACCGCTGATGTGTCCAACTGGTAGGTGAAGAACGGCCTCGTCGGCTGGGTTTGGAATTTCCATCCATTCCAGCGGCTTAAGGAGATCAGGTAGCAGTTATTCGCTCCGTCGATCCTCCCGGCGGTATCCTGGCGGCACCACAGGCTCAGCGTGATCGCTGCCGGATTAAATGCCGGACTGTAAGGCACGTCGATATTTCCACCGTTGCTGAAGTGATAGGCAGAGTTGGCATTGCCGAAACGGTCATTCGTCAGGTTGGGGACAGGGCCCGGCAGCACGCCTGCAGTGGTAATAAGGCCAACGCTACCCTGAGCCGGGGGACAGGCTTCCAGGGTACCATTGTGGCCGTTTCCGGAAGAGTCGTTTGCATTGCCATTGAATTTCCAATAGGCGACAAGCGATGATGCCGCGATCGTCGAAATTTTACCGGCCTCATATGCCGCGATGGCAGCATTCAGATTGGCTGTCGCAGCGGTGACTTCGGCCTGCGTTGCGGTTGTGGCCGCGGCAGTCGCGACTGCCTGTGCGGAAGTTAAGGCAGCTTGAAGCGTTGCCTGGCTGCCCTTTGTGTATTCTCCGGGTTGTGTGCCTTCGTGCGTATTTGCCAAATACCACTCGGCCGAGTCGATCGACGCGGATAAGCTGGAGGTATCCGGAGGCGTAAACGAGCTGCCTTTTTTACTACAGGAAGATATCGCCAATACCAGAGACATCCCCAGTACCATCGTAAGGGTCAGGTACTTCATTTGATTTTTGAATTTCATGATTTATTTAATTTTAGAATTGAAAAATGTCGATGCCCTTAATGGAGCGCCTTGTCTATATCTTTTTCGCTTTGCGGTATCGGGAATGGGTAATCTGCGGCATAGGAGAATAAGGTGACACCATCTCTGTTGAGAAGCGGATTGATATAGGACGGGCCCAAAACCGGATTGGCGCCATATCGCATCAGGTCGAAATAGCGATGGAATTCAAACCCCAATTCCACCCTTCTTTCATGGATGATGGCCAACCTCACCTGGGTTTGCGAGACCGCGGGAACGGGCGGCAAAAGCCCTGCCGGGATGGTTCCGTATCCGCTTAGCGTGCTGTCGTTCAGATAGCTTTCTCTGGCTCTTTGTCTCACCTGGTTAAGCGGGATGACCGCCGCGGCCAATTGCCCCGATTCATTCAACGCCTCTGCATTGAATAATAGCACATCCGCATAACGGATTGCCAGGTAATCACAGCTGCCCTGGCCGATGATCGGCGCCTGAGAGAGCGGTTGCTGATTTTTCCTCGTCAGATAGCCGGTTTGAGGGGACCAGGAACTGAGGTAGACCTCCCCGTTGTTCCAAAGCGTGCTGTCGAGTGCAACGGTATAATTTAACCTTGGGTCGGCAACGCCGGAGTCGGTCACTTCAAATTCGGCAACAAAATTCGGATTGGGGGCGTCACAGTAATAGCCACCGACGACCTGGGGCGCAAACCACTGATTCAATGCATTGCCGACATTTGGAATTTGGTTGCCCAGCATTTGAACTTCAAAAATGGATTCTTTATTATTTTTATGAAACACGTCGAAATCCTCGGAGTAAACCGGCATCAAACTGTATTGCGTGGAATTGATGACCAGGTTGGACCAGGTCAGGGATGAATCCCATTTTTCCTGGTAGAGGTAGGCTTTTGCCAATAAAGATGCGGCGGCGCCGCTGGTCGCCCGGCCCACATCGGCGCCGGTATAGGCGACCGGCAGGACGGGGAAGGCCGCCAGCAGGTCCGGCTCGATCACCGTCTCATAGATATATTTTGCGGGAGACTGCGTGATTTGCATTTGGGCGGGAGCTAAAGGAGTAAGGACGATGGGCACCTCTCCATAAATATTCACCAACATAAAATAATACCAGGCCCGCAAAAATCTCGCCTCCCCCAATATCCTGGAACGGAGCGCGGTGTCCATATTTATGGAGGGAACATTGGCGAGTACCAGGTTACAGTTGGTGATCCCTTCATAGAAATTACCCCATTCATTGGATAGATGCGAATTGGTCGTAGAAAAGGAAAAGTTATCGATCGTTGCGGCGTCCTGACTTGCCGCCGGATCGCCGCTTGCCGCGTCATCGGAAGCGACATCACCGAATACCCACAGCGGGTTGGTAGTAGCGCTGGTAAACGTCAATGCGGTATAAGCTTCATTTACGGCCTGAACCGCATTCGCGGAAGTGTTATAGAACTGGTCGGCCGGAAATACCCCCTGAACATCCTTATTTAGCATTTTTGAACAGCTCATCGCTGCGAGAAAGGATGAGCCGATCAGTAAGCCGTATAATAATGATCTTTTATTCATGAGTGGTTGACTTTATCGGTTATCAGAAACTAAGGTTGGCGCCGAGGATATAACTTTTGGCGGACGGGTACGTACCCCAGTCGATACCTGCCGCCACATCACTCGGGTATTGCTCTACCTTGACGTTGTTGCTTATCCACATTTCCGGGTCAAGCCCCGTATATTTTGTAATCGTTATCAGGTTGGTCCCGGTCGCGTAGAATCGCAAGCCTTTTATGTGAAGCTTGTTGGTTAGCTGTTTTGGAATGGTATAGCCCAATTGAACGTTCTTTAAGCGGCAATAGGAGGCGTCCTCGAGGAAACGGCTCGAAGGCTCTTTTATATTGTTTGGTTGATCCAGCCAGGAAACCAACGGCATCGTGTTGCTGGTACCTTCTCCATGCCAGCGCGTATCATATACCCGCTGGGTCAAATTGAAAGGGCGATAGAATCCTTCGATGTCCTGGTTGACCTGCAGATAGATCTTATTGCCATACCCGCCCTGGAAAAGGACGAACAGATCGAAATTCTGATAGTTCAATGTCGCGGAACCCCCATAAGTAAATTTTGGGATCGCGCTTCCAAGGAAAGTCCGGTCATTCGCGTCTATTTTTCCATCCCCGTTGATGTCTTTGTATTTCACGTCCCCCGGTCTTACACCCGGTCCCTGATAGGCGGAGGTGAAGATGTCCGATGCATTTTGAAAGATGCCGTTCATTTGATAGCCATAGAACGAACCGATAGGATGTCCCGCGGTCGTCAGCGTGGCATAAACGCCATTATCGATCCGGCCGCCCTGTATTGGCACCGGGATCGACAGCACTTTATTTTGGATGGTGGCCAGGTTGGCACTGAAACTATATTTTAACCGGTGACTGACATTCTTGTACTGCAGATCGAATTCGAGGCCTTTATTTTGAACACTGCCGTCATTGACGAAGGGCGCGGTTGCGGTGCCGCCGATCATGGGCAAGGGGACCGCCACCAGCATATTGCTGTTCACTTTATTGAAATAGTCGACCGTTAAAGACAGCTTGTCCTGCAAAACCGCGAGATCCATACCCACATCCGTTTGGGTTGACGTTTCCCATTTGACATTCACATTGCCCAGTGTCGAGATGGTATTTCCCTGCACAACGGCGGAAGGAGAACCAAAAACATAGTTTTTTACGTTGGAGGAATTAAGCGCAGTGCCTACGATGGAGGCCCAGGGATAGTCGCCGATATTTTGATTTCCCAATTGCCCGTAGCTTGCTCTTAATTTCAGTTTTGAGATGACGGGGAATTTGTCGGTGAACCATCTTTCATTGGTTATGTTCCAGGCGACCGCGCCGGAAAAGAAATTGCCCCACCGGTTTGCCGGGCCAAAGCGGGAGGAGCCGTCCCTCCTGGCGCTGCCGGTCACAAAAAATTCATTTTCATAGTTATAATTGGCGTTGGCCAGGAAGGACATCAATGCCCATTGCTGCTCGCTCTCGGTAGTTATCGGCATTGAGGTTCCGTTCCCGAGGAATTCCAGAGAGGGGATTTGGGTTGGGAAATTCTGTTGGGTTTCCGAATTAAAGACGGTCGTATTCGTAACGGCCTCGGTACCGATCAGAAAATTCAGGTTATGTAAGTTATTGATGGTTGTATTATAACGGAAGGTGTTATTCCAAACCATATTTTCGCTTGTTGTCTGCTGCTCGGTGAGGGTATTCGGGTTATTTATCCTGCCGTTGGTGCCCCAATTCAGATCAAAGGTCTTGTCCTGGGTGATCAGGACGTCGCCGCCAAAGTCCGATTTGAAAAACAGGCCACGCAGGAGCTTATATTCCGCGAAGACGTCCCCAAATCCCCGGAATTGTTTTTCTATATTATTTGTATTATTCGCGAGCCCGACGGGGTTATAGCCATCGCCGAAGAACCCGGGGTATTGCGGCAAATCGCTGTATACACCGGGCGAGGAATAGATCGGGATGGCGGGGTCGCGGAATAGCGCATAGCGGATCACGCTACCGCCATTTCCCCCGTAACCATCGCCGGAGCTCCCAACGGAATTCTTATCATAATAGGAGAAGTTGAGATTAGTGCCGATCTTAAGATGGGACGTCAGCTCTGACACTAATTTGGTGCGTAGGGTGTATCGCTCATACCAGGAGTTTAAGATGATCCCGTCCTGTTTGAAATAGTTACCGGAAACGGAATATTGCGTTTTGTCGGTCCCGCCGCTTACGGACAGCTCATGATCCTGTTCGGGCGCTGTCCGGAAGATCGAGCCGATCCAATTGGTATTGGCCATTGGGATGCTGTCGGGGATAGGAATTTTTATCAGGGGATTGTTCGGAGCAAGACCCTCATTGTCGTTGCCCACCATTTCATTATAAAGTGTCTTGTATTCGGCGGCATTGGTCATGGGTGTCAGATAGCCATGCGTCTGAACGCCGGCATAAACGGAGTAATTGATCGATGCCCGGCCCGATTTACCGTTCTTTGTCGTGATGACCACGACACCGTTTGAAGATCTTGCGCCATAGATGGCCGCGGAAGCGGCATCTTTCAGCACGGTTATCGAAGCGATATCATCCGCCGCCAGGAAATTGATCCCGTCTTGTGTCGGAACGCCATCGATGACATAGAGCGGATCGTTGTTATTGATCGATCCGACACCTCTGATGCGCAGCGCAAGCCCGTCTCCGGGTTGACCGGTTGTCTGGGTTATCCGCACCCCGGACGCCTGGCCCTGCAAGGCCTGATCGGCAAATCCAACCGGGATCTTGGCGACATCGTCCACATTGACGACGGTAACCGCACCGGCGATGGCGGATCGTTTTTGGCTTTGATAGCCCATGACGACTACCTGGTTGAGACCTTCCATGTTCTCCTGGATGCTGACAGATAATTCCAGCCGTCCATTGACGGCCACTTCCAGGGTCGTATAGCCGACATAACTGACGATCAGGATGGCGTCCGTCGGCGCATTGATCGAAAACCTCCCGGCCGCGTCGGTCTGGGCGCTTATTTTTGTCCCTTTAACAAGGACGGTGGCGCCTGGCAGAGGCCTGCCGCCTGAATCCGTGACCACGCCCCTGACAGGAGGCGCCTCCTCTTCCATTTTGGCTAGCGCCAGGGCGGCCGTGCTTACCAGTATCATGTCCTTAACCTGAGTGAATTTGTAGCCTGTCTGGCTGGAGATCGTATCCAGCAGTTCACTTAGTGAGACATGGCCGGTTTTCAACTGCAGCTTTCTGGATAGGTCCACCTCGTATTCATCGTATGCGAACTGCAGTCTGGTCTGCTTCTCGATCAGTTGAAAGGCGCTTTGCAGGGAAATATTGCCCGATTTGACCGTGATATGCAGTTTAGCGGCATGCGGCCGGTTATCGCCGTCGGCGCGGGCCGGAGCGACCACGAGCAGGGCGCAATAAACGACACAGGCAGTCCTTACGAGCCCCGACAAGGGCCCTGATTGGAAGATACACATGGCAGCGTTAGATTTGAAGAGTTACGGTCCTATTTTATTAAGATAGTATCTCCGGTTGTCTCAAATTTCAGTCGTTCAACTACACAGATATTTTTTATGATCTCTTCTGCGGTGGCGTTTTCAAATTCACCACTAAACATCCAGTTCTTCTTTTTGCTTTGGTTTACCACTGTTATTCCAAATGCCGCTTTTATCTTCGCGGCTATTGCATCAAAATTGTTGCGCTGAAACAGGATATGATCGATTTGAATCGGAAACTCAGCCTGGGGCTGCCAGCTTTCTTTATAAAGCTGGTGGTCATGTCGCTTATAAATGACCCGCTCATCGGGGTTTAAGACGATTGACCCCAACGCCTGGCCGCGTTCATTTATATTTTCAACCTTCAGCTTTCCCTTTATCAATTCAACCACCATCACCGAATCACCCGGTTGCTTTTTTACACTGAATGTCGTACCGAGTACGGTCACTTTGATCTCACTCTCCTTCACTTCGAACGGGTGATCCGTTTTCCGGGTGACATCGAACAATGCCTCCCCATTCAGCGACACTGTCCTCTCCTTATCGCCAAAACCGGAAGCATAGCTTAGAACAGCCCGGGGCGCCAGTGTCACCGTTGTGCCATCGGCCAGGGAAAAGACAATGGGGTCATTGCTATTATTGATTCTCTCAATAACCCGTTCGGTATGGATAAGAAACCGGTTTATAAAATAGACCCCGGCCAGTATAACCAATAGCACGGGTACAAGGATCGTTCCGCGTCGCTTGGCAGACCCTGACGGCAAAAGGCGAAAGATCACCGGCCGCTTTTTCAAACCCAAAGGAGTTTCGAACCCGATGGCTGTCTTCAGCTTTACCGTTTCCTCATTGATTTCCCGGTCTGAAAGGGTCAGGGTCAGACTTCGAAGCATCTCCTTTGCGGCATCAACCGTTTCCGCACAAGCCGGGTTTGCCAAAACCCATTTTTCCCAGGTGACAATATCCTCCGCGTTGAGGCGGAAAAAGTAGTTGATAAATGATTCGTCCGTTACAAAGTCCTCGACCTGGTATTGCTCAGGGGATTTCCCGGTTTGGGCCATAATTGAATATTTTCCGCGTAGTTAATAGGATCTTTATCAACTAGTGCAGCGGAACGGCGGGTTTTACCGGCTTTTTGCCAACTTTATTTTAGGGGTGTCAGAGATTAACAGCGCTATCATCGATTCGCGCAATTGGCGGATGGACTCATAAATGGTGTTGTAAACGGTTCGGGGTGTCAGTGACTTTTTCTCGGCAATGGCCGGATAGGAGAGGTTCTCAAAAAATTTGAGCTTGATAATTTCCAGTTGTTTCCGGGTAAGCTTCGCCAGCGCCAACCGGAGCTGTTCTTTCTTTTCATCCGATTGTTGAAAGGCGATCAGCAATTCTTCGTAAGAGGCCTGGATAGCCCCGGATGCTTCGGTGGCCTCATCGAAATCCCTTAATTTTTCTTTCGTGAGACGGGACAATTCACGGGTAATCTTTCTGCGAAGCCACGTGAAGAGATAGGATCGTACATTTTTGACGTCCCTATTGAGCGAAGACCGCGTGCTCCAGATCTCGACAAACAATTCCTGGACGCAATCCTTTGTCAACTCCCGGTCCACCGACAGACTGAATCCGTAGCAGAAAAGTGCCTGGTAGTAGGTCTTATACAATAAAAGAAAAGCGCCTTTATCCCCCTCGGTCATGCTCCTCCAGCTATTCCCGGTCATATACCAATGTATGACATTTTGTTTAATACTGCGGCGAGTGCGCGGGAGACCTGTGAATGTTGTAACGTTTGCCGTTTTTTGTGTAACGCGACCGGAGCCGTGAGGAATTAGCGGTCTCCGGTTCCACGCCGGCCACCCAACGGCTTGCGTTTGAAAAAAAGGTAAAAAGGCGCCCCGCTGAGTATCAGCAGCAAACCGATCAAAGAGGCTCCGGGCTGCGTGATAAACGTATTGATCACGAGGGCGGCGCAGAACACGATGATCAGCCAGGGGATCACCGGGTAGCCGATCACTTTAGCGGTGATCCGCCCCTTGACTTTCATTCGGACGAGCCCGAACGCCGCCAGGCCAAAAAAGGCATAGGAAGCAAAAATGATCAGGTTCGTGATCTCGTCGAAGGTGCCGCTGCATACGAGGACCGCGCTCCAGACCGCGGAATAGATCAGGGCGATATGCGGCGCCAGGGTGCTGGGATGGATCTTTCCCGCATTTTTAAAAAAGACGTTTTCCCGGGCCATCCGGAAATATACCCTGGGGTAAGAAAGGATACAGCCGTTGAGTGCACTAAATGTGCAGATCATGATCAGCACCGCAATGGTCACGATGCCGGTCCTTCCCATCAATACGCCGGCAACTTCCGCCGCGGCGATCTTGTCGGGGTCCAGCCGGGAAAGCCGGTCCAACGGCAAAACACGCATATAGGCATAGTTCAGCAGGACATAAAGGATCATGGCGATGCCGACGCCGCCGATGATGGCGTAGGGAATGTTCCTTTGCGGGTTTTTTATCTCTCCCGTGACAAAAGTGATATTGGCCCAGCCGTCGTAGGCCCATAAGGCGCTGAGCATAGCGGCGAAAAAGCCGCTTAATAGCGCTCCATTGTGTAACGGGATGGCGGGGGCATGTGGTGCGGCCCCCGGGCGATAATATGCGTATGATTCGGAATCGTGCGCACAAAGCAGGGCGGTGATGATCAGTAGCAGGATGCCCAGGATCTTTGCCGAGGTGACGATGTTATTTAAGATGCCGACTTTTTTTATCCCCCGGCTGTTGAACCAGGCTAAAAATGCAATCGTTAGAACGGCCAGTATTTTGATCCCCAAGCCGCCAAAGGGCAACGGGGTCAGTGTGTTCACCGATTGGGCAAATACAAAGGACAGTGCGGCAACCGCGCCGCTGCCGACAATCGTGAAGACCGACCAACCGAAAAGGAAGGAAATAAAATCGCCATAGATCAACCGGAGGTATTCATATACGCCACCGGTCTCGGTGGTCATCCGGGCCAGCCCCGCATAGGTAAACGCGCCGAACATCGTAATAATGCCCGCAACGATCCAGGCGGCTAAAATGTAGGGTTCTCCCGGCAGCACTTGCGCCATGGGCACTATTTTCTTGAACACACCCGAACCGATCATGATGCCCGCAACAAGCAGGATGCCCGTAGGCAATCCCAGTACTCTTTTGAATTCCATAGTTCAAAAATCCTTAGAACCCATCCCAGTGGTACACGGTGGCGACGCTGTTGACCAGCTCCTGGATCAGTCCGCCGGCGATATCGTCGTTGATCATGACAACCACTCCATCCCCATTTTCAAAACACCCATAGTATCCGCTGAGGAAACCCACGTCGGAGCCGCCGTGATTAAAATAGTGATATTTGCCCCTTTGAAACAGAAAGACGCCAAGCCCCTCCCGGGTACCGTTGTTGACAATCGAATCGATATAGGGGGATAACCGGATCCGGGTTGAGGCCTCGTTAAGCACTTTTGCTGATTTGCCCTGCAAGGCCAGCTGGCTTTCGATGATGTATTTGCCGAGGTCGGTCGGCGTAGTCCACAGGCCAGCCGCGGCCTGTTCGGGGTAGATATGGTATTTTCCGGGCACCTCCTTTCCGCCCTTCAGATAGCCGGTCGCCCGGTCTTTGGACGCCGGCGGCGGTTGAGCATAGGAGCTGTGATCCATGCCCATGGGATGGAGAACACTCTGCCACATGAACTGATCATAGGGTATACCTGTAGTATTCATCACGATGAGTTCCGTGATGGTAGTTCCTCCGCCGGAATAGATAAATCTTTTTCCAGGTTCGATGATCGATCGCACGGGGTCGGTGTTTGCCGGTCTTTTCCCGTCCAGCACCTGTTCCAGCGTGGGAAGGCTGTCTGTCTTTTCATAGCCGGGGAATCCGTGTACGCTGAGCCCGCCGGTATGGCTGAGCAGATTACCCAGCGCGATCTTTTTGCCCTTACTGACCGTATCGTAAGGGAACTTCCAGCTATGCAGATAGGTGTTGATGTCCTCGTCCAGCCCCAGCTGATGTCGTTGGACCAGCAGCATCACGCCGACGGCATTGAGCGACTTGCTGATGGAGCCGGCCTGGAACACCGTGTTTGTCGTCACCGGCCGCTGTTCCCCCTCATCGGCCCAGCCATAACCCCGTGCCCATTCGACCTGGTAATTATGGATGACGGCGATGCTGACCCCTTTGACGCCATACGATTTCATCCGCTCTGCCAGCGTCCACGCGCCGTTGCCGAAGGCTTTGGTGCAGAGGTGGGCTTCAACCTGTCTGATCTTGTCTTCAATGTCTTTTGGATAAATCGTATCCGGTTGCTGGGCCCGGGTGCATGAGGCGGTCAGCGCCAGCAGAATGATTGCGATGATTGAATGGCGGTTCATGCGTTTGAAGGTACCGATATCCTTGCAAAGGACACGGGTGATTACCGGCGAAGGGTGACCTTTCGCCAAAACTCGCCGCCGGGCGTAATGAAAAAAGGAGACTCGATGACAATGGTTTCGGCCGTGTTACCGGAATCGATGCCGGCTGTCAGGCCTGTAATGATGCTGGTATCGGGCACGCCATTTAAAATAAGGCCAAAGTCGCTGATAATGATGCTGGTATCTGAAACCAGCTGGTAGCTAAGGGTGTCCAGCAAGTTCCCTTCTTTTGTGTATACATAACCATTTGTGCCGAAGCTGAAATAGTCGCCGGGCTCTCCTGTATAATTTACAGGATGATTTGCAACTCCCGCACCCCAAAGGGTCGAATCAGTTACCAGATTCCACTTGTTGGCGATACCAGCCTGTTCATTCTCGTTTGATGACACAGATGACCGCGTACAAGCCGTCAAATACAGAAGAAGGAGGAGAAGAGACAGCTTTCCCGAGGGATGTTTCATGACGTTCATATTGCTATAACAATAATAACGGGACGAACGTTGCATACAAGCCTCAAGAAAGGACTTCTTCCATTTTTATGCTCCGGGAACCTTTGATGAGGAGATAGGAGCCTTTCAGCCCGACGCCGCGGAGCCAATGCCCGGCCTCTTTGCTGTTGGCAAAGCTCAGGTAGGGGTGGCTGAGCTTGCGGAAATCACCGCCGACGAGGACGACTTGTTGCCAGGAGTATTGCGCGATCAGGTCGATGATGGCCTGGTGTTCGGCGAGACTTTCGGAGCCTAGCTCGGCCATCGCGCCGAGGATGAGGACCTTGTGATCGAGGGAGGCGCCGGCGGTTGCGTGATCGGGCGTTGTGATAGGCAGGCGGGCGAAATTCTCGATCGCCGCCCGCATGCTGGAAGGGTTTGCGTTATAGGCGTCCAGGATAATATGGTTGCCGTCTTTTTCGATCAGCTGGGAGCGGCTGTTGGAGGGCGTATAGGCTTCGATCGATTCGCGGATCTTGTCGTCGGGTACGCCAAACTGTTTGCCCACGGCGACCGCGACCAGGACATTGGGCAGGTTATAATCCCCGACGAGCTGGGTCTTTATCGTCCCGGTGGCCGCGCCGCCGGTGATGTCGACGTGAAGGAAGGTTTCGGTTGACGGCGCGGTGGGCCGGCCGGCGGCAGCGGGGCGTTCGGAGCCGGCGGCAGCGTGCTGTTCGGCGATGCCGGTAAAGTTCGCATTTTGCGTACCGTAAGTGATGATTTGCGGGATGCCGCGGCTCATCGTCATCAGATCAGGGCTGTCGGTCAATACAAACGCCGTCCCGCTGTGGGCCCGCAAAAAATCATACAACTCCCCCTTGCCTTTTCGGACGCCTTCGATACCGCCAAACCCTTCGAGATGGGCCTTGCCGATATTGGTAATGATACCGTGGGTAGGGAGCGTATACGCGCAATAACCTTCGATCTCTTTCTGGTGGTTCGCGCCCATTTCGATGACCGCCAGCTGGGCGTCGGGGCGGACAGCCAGCAAAGTCAGCGGGATGCCGATATGGTTATTGAGATTTCCCCTGGTCGTATAGGTGGTGAACGTCGAAGACAGGACGGCGTGGATCAATTCCTTGGTGGTGGTCTTGCCGTTGCTGCCCGTGATGGCGATAAACGGGATGTCCAACTTCCGGCGGTGATGGAGGGCCAGTTGCTGGAGGGTATCGAGGACGTCGGGGACGAGGATGAGCTGGTCGGCGGCCAAGGCAGGTGTCTCATCGAGGATGGCATAGGCGGCGCCAAGCTCTAGAGCGCGGGCGGCAAAGGCATTCCCGTTAAAATTTGGGCCCTTGAGCGCGAAGAAGAGGTCGCCGGGGCGAAGCAGACGCGTGTCCGTCTGGATGGAAGGGTGGCGAAGATATATCTCGTAAAGTTGCTCGATAGTCATAAAAACACGTCGCCAAAGATATCAAAATAAAAAGTTGCCGGCTGGGGCAACTTTTGAAAGGGACACGACGTTGAGCCGGAAAGGGACGCGACGTTTGGGCAGGAAAGGGACGCGACGTTAGATTAGCTGGGCTTTGACAATTCCGTCTGGACGTCCATTTCGCCTTCTTCCGACACCCGGACGATGATTATTCTTTGTTTGTCTTCGAGATGTACAAAATAAACCTTGTGGTCAGGAATCTCAGCGATCTCCACTACGGTAATTGCAAAATCCCAATAGGATACCTTTACAATAGCCCGGATATCGCGGGGAAGCCCGTCTTCATTGCAGAACGTTAATGCACCCTGCCACCGGCCTTTCTTATCGTAAAAGGCCCGGTTTACGTATCCTTCCTGTTTGAAAGACACTTCGAAACCCGTCTTCAGGGGGTACCATTGTTCATCTCTGCCATCTTTAAATCGGCCTTTGAAATCTTTGAGCGCCTGGACGCCGGCTGTGCTCGCCGCCGCCGCATTTGCAAATGACCCATTTGAAGCTGGCACAAGAGAATGTGCATTGGCGGTTTGAGCGCCTGCTACGGCATCCTGGTTCCTGGTATCCTGGGCATACGCGTGACCGGAGATCAACAGTGCCGATACACAACCGGCCGTGAGTAGGTGAATTGTCTTTTTCATTTTAATAATTGATAGGTGATGAAATATTTTTGTGTCGTACTATGGGTCGTGATACCGGCGCCCGAGGGAAACAGAAATAATTTTTTTAGCCGCTTTTTTTACATATATTGGATGAAACTGCTGACAGTCCATGCGCATCGCTACTTCTTTTAGGGAAGCCGACCGTCAAATTATCGGGCCCCTCATGCAAGGCGGATTGGATAAAAGAAGAGGTGAAGATGAGTTGTTCAGCAGATACGCTTATTTCGTCCGGGAAGGGGTAAATAAATATGGCCTACCGGAGGAAGATGTATTCAGCGCTTATTCTGATAGCGTTCTGGCGGCCATAGATAGAATATGCAATGGAACTTTTCAAGGCCAGTCCTCCCTGAAGACTTATCTCTACCAGATTTTTCACAACAAATGTGTTGACCTCTTTCGGAAGAATGCGACTAATAAGAATAGTATGAACCGAACGCAGTCGATAACCGACAAGTTGTTGCATCTATCCGACAAAGCCCGTTCAGTCGTGCAATTATTAATAGAGAAAGCAGACTGGTCCCTTTTGAAAGAAAGACTGAATCAGCTTAGTGACGACTGCAGAAAAATGCTTCTTCTTTGGGCAGACGATCATAGCGACAAGGAGATTGCCGCTGAAATGGAGTATAAGACGGCGGATGTAGTTAAGACAAGCAGACTGAGGTGCCTGGAAAAGTTAAGACGCCTCTACAATACAACATGACAATGGGCAGTCTGGACGATATTGACGCTTATTTTGAAAAGGTACCCTCCCCGGAAGAAGCCAGGCAATTTGAGAAAAGAGTTCAGGAAGACCCGGTGTTTGCGGGTGAAGTTGCCTATTATCTGAGTGCCTTTCATGCGCTCAATGAAGTGGCAGCCGAGGAGAAGAAACTACATTTCGCTGAGCTCTACCGGCAGACGCCCGTGCCGGCAAAGATCAGGCCGATCAACCGCAGGACCTGGATGGCTGCCCTGGTCGCAGCGTCGCTGATCGCAGCGATCGTCTTGTGCTGGTCCCTGTTCCTGAGCCCGCAGACCGGCCCCAAACTCGCAGATCGCTATATCCGGGAAAACCTGGACCTGATGAGCGTAAAGATGGGAACAGCGGACAGCATGCAGTCAGCCCTGATGTTGTACAATGACCGTAAATACCCGGAAGCGTTGCAGCAATTGGAAAGCATCATTCGATCCGATTCATCCAATTTCACCGCGCAGCTCGATGCGGGGATTGTTTCCCTGAGGATGGGTGATTACGACAAAGCGCTCAGCTTCTTCAGCCAATTGGAGGCTCGAACCGACCCACATGTCAACCCGGCACTTTTTTATGAAGCCCTCACACTAATGAAGCGCAACCAGACCGGGGACCCAGCCCATGCAAAACAATTTTTGATGCGAATCGTGCAGCAAGACCTTAACAAAAAGGAAGATGCGCTGCAAATGCTCGGGAAATTGTAATTCAATTATATCATCCTAAATCGTTTTGTTATGGTAAAGAATTTCGCCAGGCGCCTGGGCGCGGTAACCACAGGTGCCCTCGTTTTGCTGTTTATTTTTCATATCAGTTCCTGTCAACGGAATGGAACCTCTTTTACTGTTTCTGCGCATCCGGCAATGGCCGCCGGTTCGATAATAGTGATCGTACCCGATAGCAGTACCATTGTCGGGAGTGGAACACATCCTTCGCCTAAATACATCTATGTGGGAACGCTCCAGGATAATATTGAGCCGGATGCTAAGATATTGGTGAATATCAGCTTCAACCCGGCAATAAAACAGTGAAGAAATCAACGCGTCTGATCGTAGTACTCGCTGTTCTACTTTTCCACTTGCCTTGTCAGGCACAAAAGCCTTCAAATGAAATACTTTTGTCGAACCTGACGGATTTGGACAAGAATACCGTTTATACCCCTACTGAAAAGTTGCGACGCTTATATGGTTGGAAATCGAAAGCTGAGACATTGGGATGGCCGCAGGATTCCGTCTATGCCAAACTTTTGCATAGGATAGGGGTACTGGAATACCAGGTCGATAAAAATTATAATCTGGCGGTCGCCCTCACGCTCAGAGCGGTCGAGATCAATACCGCCACGTCACCAGGGGCATCCCTAACAGGGGCGACTACCGATCTGTATAATGTTGCCTTTTATTACAATGAGATGAATTTGTTTAAGGAGGCGTTGTTTTATTATGATAGCGCCGTTTTGCTGGCCGGCCTCACAAACGACGTCGACAATGTAATGGCAAGTTCGAGGCTCGATGAGGCCTATATTTATTTCCTGATGGGAGACTATGAAAAGGCGGTTGAAGTAAGCGACCGGGGTATCGCCTTCTCGCTGAAAAAACGCGATTCGCTGAATTACCTGTTCTTTTTGAATCAACGGGCCCAGGCGCTTTTTGTTCAGGACAGACTGCCGGCCGCCCTCGGCGACCTCCGTATCGCCGTACCCCTGGCCCAATCACTTCATCAGTCATTTGATTTAGCCAGCGCTTTGAAGACCAGGGGACTCATTTTTTTCAAGCAACGGGAATTCCCGCTTGCGGAGGCCGCTTTCCATCAATGTATCGCCGAAAGGTTCAAATCGCGGGACCTCGGACAAGTTTCGGGCGATTTTAATGACCTGGGAGCCTTCTACAGCGATTCCCTGAGATCCTTTGACCGGGCCGCGGCCTGTTACTCCACCGCCATCCAGTATGCGAGAAGGATCGGTGACTCAACCAAAATGGCGAGGGCTTCGCTCAACTTGGGAAGGACTTATTTCTACGAGGCAAAATTCGATAGCGCGATATTTTTTTATCTGCGGGCCATGTGTTACCTGAAGATAAACAGGGGGTCCGGTTTTTTTGCGAACCCCGCCGTCGAAGAGCTTAGTCCGATCGGCAATAAAGAGCTCCTGCAAACCTTATTTAACTCCAAAACGGAATTGCTACTGGCCTTGTACAAGCAACGCCATGACCCGGGTACGCTGGCCGCCTGCCTGAAAACAGCATTGGTCAATGATTCTCTGATCAACGCGATCAGGCACGAGCAATTGGGTGAGCAGAGCAAGCTTTACTGGAGAAACCGATGCCGCGGTTTTTATTTCAACGCCCTCCAGGCCTGTTATTTTGCGAATGATCATCAGTTGGCCTTCTACTTTATGGAAAAAAGCCGTTCGGTATTGTTACAGGACAAGCTGGCCGAACTGGGGGCCGCCGGTTTTCTTCCAAAAGAAGAGGCATCGCGACGGGAAAAGCTACAGATCGGCATCGTTGAACTACAGCAAAGACTAAGTCTCCTGCCCGACAGCTCGGCGGAAAGCAAGACCTTGCAGCTGAGGCTAGTTGAGGCAAAAGCAGACCTGGAGCAATATATCAAATCCCTGGAGAGAACGTATCCCAACTACTACCAATATAAATTTGCCGACGAGGTGAGATCGCTGGCATCCGTGCAGGATTTCCTGGCGAAAAACCGGCAGGATTTTATCGACTACTTTATCGGCGATACGCTGAGTTTCGCCCTTTGCATCACGCGGGACAACAGCAAGTTTATCGCCATTCACGAAGACATGGGAGGTCTTCTCAGCAGGTTCGCGCAATTTTGTTCGGACGAAAATGCCCAGAGTAATCGATTTTCTGCCTTTCTAATCGACGCAAACCGACTTTACGGGATATTAATAAAGCCCTTTGATCTGCCCGGAGGTAGGGTCATCATCTGCCAGGACAACTACCTGATCCCGTTTGAAGCCCTGAGCAGGGACGCGGTGAGACCTGATTTTCTCGTCAATTATTATGCTTTCAGCTATGTCTATTCCGCCCGCTATCTCCTGAATCAATACGAGGCGGTAACAGGCAAGGGCGATTTTTTGGGTATAGCTCCTGTCAATTTTAGCGCCTACGCGGGTTTGCCAAATCTGAAGCAATCAGAACTTGCCCTCCGGAATTGTTCGGAGTATTATCATCATTCAAAGCTTCTTGTCCAAACGGACGCCAGCCGACAGAATTTCATGGCGCAAGTAGCTTATTACAATACCACTACTATCTTAACACATGCAAAAGCGGACAGCGCGGATGAGGAACCGGCGCTATATATGAACGATTCGGTGATCCACTTATCCGAGCTCCAAATGCTGAAAAAACCGGCCGCAAAACTCATTGTCTTAAGTGCGTGCCAGACAAATGTCGGCAAGAGCCGGAATGGTGAAGGCATTTTCAGTCTGGCCCGTGGATTTTCCGCCGCGGGAATTCCCGCTGTTGCGGCGACACAATGGGTAGCCGATGAGCAGGCTACTTACAACATTTCTGCAAAGTTCAATGAATTTATCTCAGCGGGAATGAGCAAGGATGACGCCCTGCAAAAAGCAAAGCTTTTCTATATATTGCAGGACAAGAGGGGCAATATTCTGCCTTATTATTGGGCAGATATGGTCCTCATCGGCAATACGGATCCTGTTAAGTTTATGCCAGGATTCAAATTCGGCTGGTTAATACCCGCCATGGTTCTCGCGCTGATATTGATCCTCTATCTATTTTATCGGTTCGGCCCCTTGAGGGTGAAGAAAAGTTGATTATTTGGGGCTTGTCCCCAAAAATTTGTATATTAGAAAAAAAAGTATGAAAAGGATATTCACTCTATTGGGCTCACTGCTGCTGTTGTTCGGGGTGAAAGCCCAAACGACCCCGCCAGTCAAGAAGGAGACGACAAAGCCTCCTGTCACTACAGCTGTTACTACCAATGCTTCTTCAAATCTCAAAATCAAATCTGCTCCGCTGGATATCAAATCAAAATCAGCTGTAGATCTGAAATCAAAATCAGCGGATGCCTTAAAAGTCAAAGCAGCAAACACCATCAAAAGTACCCCCGTCGCAGCTAAACCGATCAAACCAGGGAGGTGAATGCATTCTTTTGGGAAAAACGGATTTTCCAACCGGAAGGAATTGAAATCAGGCAAAGTTCCCTCCATGGTAACGGAGTTTTTGCCATAAAGGAATTTAAGAAGGGAGATACGATTGAAATTGCTCCTGTTATTTTGGTGCCAGTGGAAGAAAAAGCGCTCCTCCAAACCACCTCTCTTTTTAGCTATTATTTCCTTATAAATAATGCAGAAATACCGATCGCCGTTGGCCTCGGGTACACCTCCCTTTACAATCATGCCTATCAAGCCAACGCCGGGTATGGCATTTCGTTGCGGGAAGCGCTGATCACGATCAAAGCCTGCAGGCCTATCCTGCTGAACGACGAGATCGTGCTGAACTACAATGGAAGCCCTGATGATGAAACTCCTGTTTACTTTCCACCGGATGTTGCGGGATGAAAAGTAAATTATACATAAAACGGATTAAAGGAAAGGGGCGAGGGGTCTTTTGTAACCAATTGATCAAAAATGAGTCGTCAATTGAGGTCTGTCCCTTGCTGGTCTTGCCTGCCGGCGATCACGATGCCGTAACCTCCACCTTTCTTGTAAATTATTTGTTTGATTTTGATAAAGAGGAAAAGAAAGTAACCCTGGTGCTTGGGTTTGGGTCATTGTATAATCATGCCACACATTCCAATGCCGCCTATCAACTGGATGCGGAAAATAAAACAATGACCTTTTACGCGCTCGAAGATATTCCAGCCGGCAGGGAAATATGTATCAATTATTCCGGAGAGCCAGGCAAGGAACCCAAGGAATGGTTTGAGGCCAGGAATATTCAATCCATTTTGTAAGCTAGTCAGGAACCCGATATTTTTTGGTTTGGGATGAGGGATGCAACAGATTTGAAAAATCCGGGTCATTACCACAAGCCAACAACACTGTTATGTTCCGAAATTACTGGAAAATCGCCATCCGCCAACTCGGCAGACAGAAATTCTATTCCGCCATCAAGATCGGTGGCTTTGCGCTGGGCATCGCCACCTGTCTGCTGATCACTTTATATATCCGGCACGAGCTGAGTTTTGACCGGGAGTATCCGAAGGGTGACCGCCTTTACCGGATCATCCAGGTCTATGTCGAAGACAACGGTTCGGATGGTAAGAGCCCGTGGATGGAGGCGCCTTTTGCCAAGTCCATGCTAAAGGACTTTCCGCAGGTGGAGCAGACGGGGCGGATCATGCCCGCGGATCTCTTCTATGGCGCGGGGAGTAATGAAGTGCGGCCGGAGGGCAGGACGGAGGATACCTACGAGGAGGGGTTCACCTACGCGGATCAGTCGATACTAGACATGTTTGGGATGTCCATGGTCTATGGCGACCGGGCGCATGCGCTGACGGAGCCGGCAAGTATCGTCCTCTCGAAGCGGAAGGCGGACAAATATTTTCCGGGAAAGGACCCGGTGGGAAAGTTGCTCTATCTCAATGGGGATATGGCCCATCCATATAAGATCGGTGGGGTGATGGCCAACCCGCCGGTGACCTCGCATTTGCAATATGACTTTCTGATCTCCCTGGTGGGTCATCAGCTTTGGGATGGGGAGCAGGATTTCTGGCGGGCGAATAACTATCCCACCTATGCGCTCTTGCGGCCGGGAGTTGACCCGAAACAGCTACAGGTCAAGCTGATAGCGCTTTTCCAACGTTACTGGTTGCCGCAGATGGTGGCGGCCGGTACGCCCGACCTGGAATCTATCATCAAACGCTGCTCCTTTCAACTCCAGCCGGTGAGGGATATTCATCTGCGGTCGGCGGGTATCGGTGACGGGTTGTCGCATGGGGATATCCGGATGGTCTGGTTGTTTGGCGCGGTGGGTGTCTTTATCCTGTTATTGGCTTGTATCAACTTTGTCAATCTCTCGACGGCGCGAAGTGCCAACCGGGCGAAGGAAGTGGGGTTGCGGAAGGTGGTGGGTTCGTCGCGCAGCGGGTTGATCGGGCAGTTCCTTACGGAGTCGCTGCTGCTCAGCGCGATCTCGATCGTCCTCGCGATTGGGCTGGCCTGGCTTTTCCTCCCGCTGTTTGACCGAATGACCGATACCAGGCTGCAAATGCCCTGGTCGGAGTGGTGGTGGCTGCCGGCGATCATCCTGACCGCGACGGGGGTGGGATTGCTCGCGGGCTGGTATCCGGCGGTGTATCTGTCGCGTTTCCGGCCGGTGGAGGTGCTGAAAGGGGCTGTCAATATTGGGAACCGGCGGTCCGGGTTGCGGAGCGTACTCGTGGTATTTCAATTTACGACCTCAGTGATCCTGATTGTCTGCACGCTGGTGGTATACCGGCAGATGAGGTTTATCCTGAACAGCAAGATGGGGTATGACAAAGACCAGGTGATGCTGATCCAGGGAACGGGGACGATCGATACCGCTAATTATCCCCACCTGCGGTTGAGGACGTTTAAAAATGACCTGCTGGGTTTGTCGGGGGTGAAGAACGTGACCATCAGCGATTTTTTGCCGGTCTCCGGTGGGAAACGCAATCAGAATTCCTTCTGGAAAGACGGACGGTCAAAGATCGATCCGCGGATCGGGGCGCAGAACTGGTATGGCGATCCGGACTATTTTTCCACGATGGGGATGAAGCTGGTCAAAGGCCGGTCCTTCTCGTGGGACATGGCGTCGGATACTTCGGCGGTGATCATCAATGAGAGGATGGCTTCGCAGTTGGGTTGGGCCGATCCGTTGGGGAAGCTGATCGACCGCGGGGGCTCCTATAAGATGCATATTATCGGGGTAGTGGCAGATTTTAATTTTGAATCCGTAAGAGACTCCATCGGTCCATTGGTCATTCATCGGGGCGACTGGGCGACCATCGTGGCGATGAAGACGAATACAAAAGACATGGTTGGGTTGATCAGGGAGGTTGCGGGGATCTGGAAGCGGTATGAGCCGCAACAGGACTTGCGATATACCTTTCTCGACGAGACCTATGCGCGGATGTATGGGGATGTGCAGCGGACGCAAAGTATGTTCACCAGCCTGTCTACCCTCGCGATCGTGATCGCCTGTCTCGGGTTGTTTGCGTTGTCGGCCTATGTGGCGGAGCGTCGGCGGAAAGAGGTGGGGATCCGCAAGGTGCTGGGAGCGACGGTGGCCCAGGTGACGGGGCTTTTGACGCGCGAATTTGTGGTGCTGGTTCTGATCTCGATTCTTATCGCGACGCCGGTGGCTTATTGGGGGATGCACCTGTGGCTGCAGGATTATACGTACCGGATCGGGCTGGGGTGGTGGGTGTTTGCGGCAGCGGGGTTGATGGTGATCGCGATCGCACTGCTCACGATGGGGGTACAGGCGGTGCGGGCGGCGATGGCGAATCCGGCCGGGAGCCTCCGGTCGGAATAGGCGGGCGCGTCAGCGGGGAAGGAGTGGACGGGGATGTTACCGGAAGAGCCGTTCCGTTATCAGTGGATGGATGAATTTGTGGCGAAAATGTATCAGTCAGAGGCGAAGACGGCGGAACTGGTCAACCTGGCGATGATGATTACGTTCGTGGTGTCGGGCATGGGGTTATTCGGACTGGCGGCGCTGGCTGCAGGGCGGCGGACGAAGGAGATCGGGATCCGGAAGGTACTGGGAGCGAGGTTGGTGGATATATCGGCGCTGGTCAGCCGGGAATTTGTATTGCTGGTGGGGATCGCGCTGGCGATCGCGTCGCCGGTGGCCTGGTATTTCCTGCATGACTGGCTGAATAATTATGAGAACCGGGTGGGGATCCGGTGGTGGGTGTTTGGGTTGGCGGCGGTGTTTGCGGTTGGGGTGGCGGTGGTGACAGCGGGATTCCATGCGGTGCGGGCTGCGCTGGTGAATCCGGTAAAAAGCCTCCGAGCGGAGTAAAATCTACACGCGCCAAAAAAAACCCCGCCAAATCCGGCGGGGTCATTTTATTTGTGGTGCGTAAGATCTATTGTTTTCGGGTATTTTGTCGTCTTGTCTTGTAATTGATACCGGTCTGGCGGCCATTACCCGCCGGACTGCCGAGGCGGTCCATGGCGCAACGGAAACCGACCGTGCTGTTCGCCTGGTCTTCTTCGAGGAAGCGGCGCGTGCCGGGGCTGAGCCAGTAGGCGCGGTCATTCCAGCTACCGCCCTTGATCACGCGGGACTTGTTGCTGATCAGGGTGGTTAAGCCATAGCCGTAGCTGATACCGGCGATGCTCGAGTCACCATCAAGGTAGTTGATGACGTCGCCTTTCTGGTAGTTGCGGCGGTTATGCGATTCGGAGTCGGTGACGTTGCGCATCTTGATGCGGCCGAGGCTGTCGCGGTCGGCCTTGCCGTCCTTATCCAGGGCAATCGTTTCGAACTTATTACCGCGGAAAGGGGCCGCGTCATCGACGTCCTGGCCGCTCATCGGGCGGTATACGTCGAATACCCACTCGCTGACATTGCCGGACATATTATAAAGACCAAATGCGTTCGGGAAGAAGGAAGTAACGGGAGCGGTGTAGACGGCGTTATCATTCAGACCGCCGGCAACGCCCATATTGTCGCCAGCACCACGTTTGAAGTTCGCCATGAAGGTGCCCTGCCAGCTGCCGTGACGCTCCTCGCGGAGACCGTTCACGTTGTTGGACCAGGAATAGACCTGTTTGCTGGCGATCAACTCTTCCCCATGGGTCTTGTCGGAATGACTGGGCATGGGATTCTGGCCGATATAACCCAGAGCGGCATATTCCCATTCCGCTTCCGTCGGGAGGCGGTAGTTGGGGAGCAGGATACCGTCCTCAAAGGTGACCGTGGTACGGGGGGTCCCGTTCGGGTTCTTGAGGGGGTTAGCCTTGGTACGGGCTTTTTTGTCAGGGGTAGCCTGATATTCACCCATCAGATATGCCTTCGTATCAAAATTCTCCTGGCCAAGACCTTGCAGGTTCTTGACGGAGTTGGCATTGATATAACCGCGTTGGATCAGTTGCAATTCATTCACCCGGTCCGAGCGCCACAAACAGAAGTCGTGGGCTTGTTTCCAGGTCACCCCTACCACGGGATAGAAGTTGTAGGAAGGATGGCGGAAATAGTATTCGACCAACGGTTCGTTGTAGGCGAGTTCGCTTCTCCAGCAGAGCGTATCGGGGAGGGCTTGGTCGCGGACGGCCTTGTATTCGTCGGCGTCAAACACCTGGTCGACCCAGTATAGGTACTCACGATAGTGGATATTGGCCACTTCCGTCTGGTCGATATAGAAGGAGTTGACAGTCACGCGGCGGGGAACGTTGTTCCAGTCGCGCATCACGTCTTCCTGGGTAGCGCCCATGGTGAAGGTACCACCCTCGATGAAGACCAGGCCGGGACCGGTGCGCTGTTCCTTTTCTTTGGAAACCTGAAACCCACCCATCTTGGAATCGTTGTAATTCCAACCGGTGACGGAGGATTGGTCTGGCTTTTTCTTACAGGCAGCAAACAGGGATACGGTAGTTGCCAGGATTACTAGGTTTTTCAGTTTCATTTGATTAACGCTTTAAATTGAACGCTCGTAAACAGGAAAAACGATGATTTCAGCCAGATATTGTACAAAAATACGAGACTTACTTATCCACAGTTGCCCGTTTCGGGAATGGGTTGCAAATATAGGGCCTAAACCCTTATTTTTGCGTTCCGGTAAGGCCGTTCCCAGGGCGGGAATCAGGTCGGAATGGCCGGCTAATCAGCTCGGGAATAGCCGGATAATCTGAGTGGGAATGGCTAAATAATTGTTCGCGCGCGAGGTACAATAAATTCTCCGGACGCCCGTTGGATGGGGAGCCTGGTTTGAAGTTTGTGGGAAGGAAAATAGCGGACCGGGGCACCGAATGGGGGGTTTTATATAACGACTTAACAATTAACAACTTAGCAGCCTATAAACGAAATCTACTAAAAAAATCCGGCGGCCGGGGAAACCAAATTGTTAAAATTTGCGTGTTTCATGCTTGGAAACCTCGATTGACCGCGATTGTTTTTAAAAAGAAAATTTATCAAACTCATGAAACGATCTTACCAGGGATTAGCTGCTGCATTTCTCTTGTCAATTGTAGGAATTAAGGGGGTGAATGGTCAAACGAACAGTCTGAATGTCACGACGACGGCAGTACCGTTCCTTCAGATCTCGCCGGATGCCCGGGCCGGCGCGATGGGCGACCTGGGGGTGGCGACCGCACCGGATGCTTCTTCTACCTGGTATAACCTGGCCAAAACGCCATTCAATACGAAGGATATCGGGGCGGGGCTGACCTATACGCCCTGGCTGCAAGACCTGGGGTTGCAGGATGTCTATCTCCTGGCGGCTTCGGGCTATTACAAATTTGCGCCGGATCAGGCGCTGTCGGCTTCCCTGCGCTATTTCAGCCTTGGAAATATTCAGTTCACGGACTTTAACGGGAATGCACTGGGCAGCGGGCATCCGCGCGAGATGGCATTCGACGTCGGGTATTCGCGGAAGTTGGGTGACAAGCTTGCCCTGGGTTTGACAGGCCGATATATTTATTCGAACCTGGCATCGGGCTATGCGGCCGCAGGCGCGACCTATCAGCCCGGCAAGACCTTCGCGGTCGATATCTCCGCCTACTGGCATGGGGCGACGGTGGAAAAGGGCGGCTGGAATTTCGGCCTGGCGCTGAAGAACCTCGGTGGTAAGATCGGGTATACGAACAGCGCGGTCGACAAGGATTATATCCCGGCCGATCTGGGTCTGGGCACTTCCTACACAGCCGTCTTCAACGAAGATAACAAGGTGATGTTTGGGTTGGATATCCACAAGCTGCTCGTTCCGGTGGCGCCGCAGCCGACGAATAACCCTACGCAGGACTCGACGAATCTGGCGAATTATGAAAACTACAGCGTGCCGTCGAGCTGGGGGCATTCTTTCTCGGGTGAGCCGCAGTTCAAGACGCTGCAATTCTCGGTGGGCGCGGAGTATACGTATCAGGATATGTTCTTTTTGCGCCTGGGTTACTACTACGAAGATCCGACCAAGGGTGATTTGAAATATTTCAGCACGGGTGTAGGTTTTCGGTACAATGTCATGGAGTTGAATTTCTCCTACCTGGTGCCGTCGGGCAGCGGGACGAACCGGAATCCGCTCTCGAACACCCTGCGGTTCGGGCTGATCTTCTATCTGGACAGTAAGACGGACAATAGCACCCAAACCACGCAGCAGTAAATGATAATTTGAATATCTTTGAGCGGTCCCGGGCTTCGCCCGGGACCGCGTTGTTGTATGGCAATAAGAATAGGTTTCGGAGTCGATTTTCATCAACTGGCGGCAGGTCGCGAATTTTGGTTGGGCGGGGTGCAGATCCCGGCTGAGCGTGGCGCGATTGGGCATAGCGACGCCGATGTGCTGATCCATGCGATCTGTGATGCGCTGCTGGGGGCCTTGAACCTCGGGGATATCGGCGTGCATTTTCCGAATACGGACCCGGCCTACAAGGACATCGACAGCAAGATCCTGCTCGCGCGGACCTATGCGTTGGTGAAGGGAAAGGGCTGGCGGGTCGTGAACATCGACAGTACGGTCTGTCTGGAGGCGCCGAAGATCATGAAGTTCTCGCCCGAGATGCGGGAGACGATGGCGGGGGTGCTGGGGATCGCGGCGGATGATATCTCGATCAAAGCGACGACGACGGAGAGGATGGGTTTCGTGGGACGGGGTGAAGGACTGGTCGCATATGCGACGGTGCTGCTGGAGAACTAATCATGGAATGCGCCGCGCCGAAGAACTTCGCCTTCGCTTGTTTGCCGCGCGGCAGTGAATCCTATATATTTGCGGAATGTCCAACATTAAAGTCAAAATCATCAATCAATCGCCCCACTCACTGCCTGCCTATGCCACGGAAGGGTCTGCCGGCATGGATCTGCGGGCGAATCTCTCCGGCCCGGTCGAGTTACAACCATTGGAAAGACAAATGATCCCGACAGGTATCTATATCGAGCTGCCGCCGGGATATGAGGCGCAAGTGCGGCCGCGCAGCGGATTGGCGGCGAAGCAGGGGATCACCTGTCTCAATTCGCCGGGGACGGTCGATTCGGATTATCGGGGGGAGCTGAAGGTTATCCTGATCAATTTATCGTCTGTCATACAGGTGTTGCATCCGGGGGACCGGATCGCTCAGCTGGTGGTCGGGCCGGTCGTGCGGGTGGACTGGGAGGAGGTCGAGGAAATCGGGATGACGGTGCGGAACACCGGGGGGTTCGGACACACGGGCAAAAGTTAAAACAGAAAGCATGCGGAAATCCTGGATGGTCCTTGTTCTGGGCCTGGCGTTATTGGGCCCGGCAGGCTGTCGTTCGACGAGGTCATTACGGAAGGTGATCGCCACACCGGCGGCTCATCCGGATACGACGTCGGTTGCGGTGCGCGATTCCACCTTACCGGCCCGGGACCTCCATGCCGATTCAATGGTGGTCATCCATACGGCATTGAATGGACTTGTGCATAATCACATCGACTTCCAGACCTTCAGCGGAGTATTGCATGTCCATTACCAGGGCGATAACGGGCAGGACAATGAGTTCAATGCGCTGGTACGTATCAAGAAGGACAGCATCATCTGGATCGAGATCTATGCGAAGGTGGGCCCGGTCACGGTCAAGGCTTTCCAGGCCCTGATCACGCCCGATAGCGCGAAGATCCTCGACCGGCTTAAGAAAGTAGTGCGGCTGCGGTCGATCAGCTATCTGCAGGAGCAGGCACATTTGCCTGTGGACTTCGGAACCTTGCAGGATATCCTGATCGGCAACCCTGTTTTTCTGGACACCTCGAATATCATATATTATCGGACGGAGACGAAGGGGCTGTCCCTCTTCAGCGCGGGGCGCTTCTTCACCAATTTCCTGACGCTAAACCCGGACAATACGATCAGCCATAGCAAGCTCGACGACATCGATCCCCTGCGGGTCAGGACCTGTGATATTACCTATGGGGACTACGATTATAACGGACCCGGGCGGGCGCCCTTCTCGACCTATCGCAAGGTCTCGGTGGCGGAGAAGGGGAAGGTCGATATCGAGATCGGCATCGGCAAGCACTATAAGTTTAACGAAGCTTTAAGCTACTCTTTTTCGATCCCGAAAAATTATAAACGCAGATGATCGTTATATCTTAAATTGCTCCTATGCTCAAAGGTCTCCTGGCCGCGCTTTTCCTGTTGACGATCTTCCTACGGTCGGAGGCGCAGCCGCCTCCCGTGCAGACCAAGGCGGATCTGGAGAAGGAGCGGGCGGCGATCCAGAAAGAGATCGAGGACGTGCGGCAGTCGCTCGATGAAACGCACAAGAACAAGCGGGAGACGCTGGGACAGCTGGCCCTGCTGCAGCGGCGGCTGCATCTGCGGGAGTCGGCGATCCGGAATATCAATGCCCAGATCGACGTGATCCAGGGCGATATGAATGAATCCTGGCGGGAGATCGTGAAACTAAAGGCGGAGCTGGATACCCTCAAGATCCAGTATGCGCAGAGTATCGTGTTTGCCTATAAGAACCGGAGCAGTTATGATTTCCTGAACTTTATCTTTTCGGCTACTACCTTCAATGACGCGTTGCGGCGGGTGGAGTACCTGAAGTCTTACCGGGCCTACCGGGAGGAACGGGCCGAGAACATCCGGAATACGCAGCAATTATTGCAGGCGAAGATCGACGGACTGAAGCTGACGCGGGCGGAGAAGGACGATGCGTTGAAGAAGCAAAGCAAGGAAAGACAGACGCTGGAGGAAGAAAGGAAAGAGAAGGATGCGGTCGTCCAGCAGCTACAGTCGCATGAGAAGGAGTTGAAAAAGGAGATGGCGACGAAGCAGAAGCAGGACAGACAGCTGGAGGCGGCGATCACGGCGGCGGTCCGCCGGGCGATCAAGGAGGCAACGAAGAAAAACGCGGAGGCCAGCAAGGTAGCGGCCGCGTCGGCTCCGGTGGCGAAGAATCCTCCTCCGGCAGATGCCTCATCCGGCATCCCGGTCGAGCCGGCGACGCTCAATACGGTGAAGTCTGGCGGGAAGTCGGTGTTTACGAGCGATGAGGACTTGCACCTGTCGGGAGACTTTCTAAAGAACAAAGGGCGTTTGCCGTGGCCGATATCGGGGACAATCTCGATGTCGTTCGGGCGGCATGAATATCTCAAAGGAATTATACACGACAATATCGGAGTGACGATTGATGCGCATGCGGGGTCTGTAGTAAAGGCGGTATATGACGGAGTGGTAGAAAATGTATTTAGTGTCAGTGATGTGGAGGTGGTGATGGTCCGGCACGGAAAGTATTTCACGACTTATAGTAATCTCTCCACCGTGTCGGTGACGAAAGGGGAGAAGATCCACATGAGCCAGATCCTTGGGCAGGTCGATTCGAACGGCCAGTTGGAGTTTGTCGTATCGGACGAGAAGGGAATAAACTACGATCCCGAGCGGTGGCTCAAGCGGTAGCTTCCCGGCGGGGATGACATAGCTGATCGTTTGCCCGAAGGTTACGAAACAAATACAGGTAAGTAGACCCAAAAGTAGGGTCCGCATGGTATACGAGTTAGGTGCGGACGAAATATACGAAGAATCCCGGGTTATCGAACTGGGACGGACCGCGCGAAACTCACTCGGTACGCAAAGACTCTACCGGATTCCCGATCGCGGCCCGAACCGCCTGGAAACCCACGGTCAGCATCGCCATGGCGACCGCCGCGAGCCCGCAGACCGCGAAGATCCACCAGGGTACCGTCGTACGGTAGGCGAAGTCCTGCAACCATCCGTTCATAAAATACCACGCCACGGGCGCGGCAATGACAAAGGCCAGGGTCACCGGCCAGAGGAAGTCCAGGGTCAGCATTCGGAAGATCTGTACCACGCTGGCGCCCAATACTTTTCGGATACCGATCTCTTTTTGCCGCTGTTCCGCCGCGAAGGTTACCAGGCCCAGCAGACCCATGCAGGAGATGGCGATGGCGATGATCATGGCCAGCCGCATCAGCCCCGAGATCCGTCGTTCCTGCTGATAGAGATTGGCGATCGTCTCATCGAAAAAGGCATAGGTGAAATTATCATGCGGATGGGTAGCCTTCCAGAGCCTTTCCACTTCAGCAAGCACCGACGCGACGGTTGCCGGTTGCCGTGCTTCGGGCGCGAGCCGGATGCTGATTTCAGGCACCCGGCTGTTGTAGTCCAGGTACAAGGGCGGGATGGCTTCATGCAGCGAACCCGAATGGAAATCCCGGACGACGCCCACGATCGTGCCTTTGGCGCCACCGGGATCGTGGCTCATAAGCGGTTCAACGGGCTGACCAAGCGCTTCCTGCGGTCGCCGGAAGCCAAGCTGGCTGGCCAGGGTCTCATTGATGACATATTCATTGACCGAGTCGTTGGCGAAATAATTACGTCCCGCGACCAGCTTTATCCCGAACAGCCGGAGATAGTTGGTATCGGCGTCTTCCATGACAACGTTGTCCGCCTGTTGATCCCGGGGTCCGTGATAGATGAAAGAGGTCTTCCCCTGGAAATCGGCCTGCGGCGTCTGGTCGTGGCGGCTGACCACGGCGATGCCCGCGACGTCGCGCAGCTGTTGCGCCAGCACTTCCCGTTCCTTGACAGGGCCCGATGCGCGGAACGTGATGATGGCATCCTTGTCAAAACCCAGGTCTTTATTCAGGATATAATGCAGTTGGCGGGTCACGATGACGGTACCGATGATGAACACCAGCGAAATGGTAAACTGGAAGACGATAAGACCCCGGTGAAGATAGCGGTTGGGAACCAGGTTGCGGGTGGCCTGTCCTTTGAGGCTCAGCACGGGCAGCAAGGCGGAGATCACCTTTGCCGGATACCAGCCGGCCAGCAGGGAAGTGATGATGATGATACCGAGCAGGAAGAGCAGGGTGGAGGTGGAGAGTTCCAGATGGAGATCGGGTGGCATCCATTGACGTAGCAGCGCGATCACCGGCGGGGTGATGAGCAGGGAGAGGATCACCGCCAGGAGGGTGAGCAGGCAGGTCTCGCCGAGGAACTGGAACACGATGTCTTTGCGTCGGCTGCCGAGCACTTTGCGGATGCCGACCTCTTTTGTGCGTTGCAGCGATTGGGCCGTAGACAGATTGACGAAATTGATTATCGCGAGCAATAGAATAAACACGGCGATCCCCATGAGGCCATATAAGGTGGGCAGATGCGCCTTTCGGGAATAATCGTCGGTATAGTCCGCGTTGAAATGGATATCGGCCAGGGGCTGCAGCGAAAGGCTGGCGGAAACACCGGGCGGCAGGAGAAAGTATTTCTTTACAAAGGCGGGGAATTGTCGCTCCACCTGCGCGGGGTTCTCCCCGTCGGGGAGCAGGACAAAGCCCTGAGAATAGTCGCCGATCCCGCCCCAACTATTGAGGTGAAAGGACTTCTTCAAGTCGGTAGACTGCGCGGTGCTGTAGGAAATAAAGTCCCGGAATCCGAAATCGGTATGCTGATCCCAATCCTGTACCACGCCCGAGACATAGGTCCGGAGAGAATCCAAATCCGGATACATCACTTCCCTCCCGATGGCCTCCCCGGGCGGGATGGCGCCAAAGTATTGTCGCACCTCCGACGCGGAAAGCACGACCCGGTAGGGATCGTTCAAACTGGACGCGGGATTGCCGGCCAGCCACTTGTATTGGAAGATCTGGAAATATTGCGGATCGGTGAGGATGATGGGAGAGGGTGTGCCCGCCGGAGGCGGGTCGAGTTCCTTTGCCGGCTGGCCGGCGCCTTTACCCCGGATGATCACCTTCGAATCGGCGTTTACAAAGGCGGACACGGCCTGGAAGCCCGTCAGCTCCTTTCGCAGGGCAGGCGGCAGCGGGCCGGGCACGGACCCGATGTTGCTTTGATGATCCGGGCCGCCTTCATGGACGACGATGCGGTAGATGCGGTCCCCGTTCGGATGAAAATGGTCATAGCCGAGCTCGAAATGCGTGACCAGGAAGATGATCAGACAGGAAGCCAGACCGACGGTAAGGCCGAGGACATTTATCAATGCGTGGACCTTGTGCCTCCCCAGCTTGCGGATGGCGATAAGCCAGTAGTTTTTTAGCATGTGTGTTGTTTTGGAGACAGATGAAAAGGGACAACAAAGAGGATGCCATCTCATAAGTGCTTGCCTGCCAATGGAGAGGTCGGAGGGGAGTGGGGCGGGTGTCCGCTTTTGATACGGGGGATGTTCGCCTATGGCGTCAATACCGGCTCCGTGGCGAGGAAGTGGTTGTAGAGCGCCTCGTATTGCGGGACGATGCGGTGGATATCGAAGTTTTTCGCGTGTGCCAGGGCGTTTGCCTTGAACCGTTTCAGGGTGGCCTCGTCTTCCAAAATTTGAATGGCATGATCGCTCATTCCCTGGATGTCGCCAACGTCATCCAGGAAGCCGGTTTCGCCCTGGATGGCGATCTCGGGGAGGCCGCCGGCATTGGTGGATACGACGGGGACACCCGCGGCCATGGCTTCGAGGGCAGCGAGGCCAAAGCTTTCGTATTCCGAGGTGAGGAGGAAGAGGTCGGCGACGGCCAGGATCTCTTCCATTTGTTCCTGTTTGCCGACGAAGCGGACGTCGTCGCAGATGTCGAGTTCGCGGCAAAGACTTTCGGCGCCGGAACGTTCGGGGCCGTCTCCGACGAAGAGCAGTTTGGCGGGCATTCTCTTTCTCACGATGTCGAATATGCGCACGATATCCTGGACGCGTTTCACTTTCCGGAAGTTGGAGGCGTGGAGGAGGATGCGTTCGCCGTTGGGGGCGATGACCCTTCGGAAGGCGTCGATGGGCTTCTTATGGAATCGACGGGTGTCCACAAAATTGTAGATGACCTGGATCTCCTTTTCGATGTTGAAGATCTGGTAGGTCTCGTCGCGGAGGTTATTGGAGACGGCGGTGATGGCGTCGGATTGGTTGATGGAAAAGGCGACGACGGGGGCGAATGTCTTATCGCGGCCGACGAGGGTGATATCCGTGCCATGGAGGGTGGTGATGACCGGGATGCTGCGGCCGCTCTGCGCCTCCACGATCTTCTTCGCCAGATAGGCGGCGGAGGCGTGGGGGATGGCATAGTGAACGTGCAGGAGATCGAGATGGTGGTTCACGATCACGTCGACCATCGTGCTGGAGAGGGCGGTCTCATAGGGTGGGTAGTCGAAGAGCGGATAGGTGGTCACGCGGACTTCGTGGTAGAAAATGTTTGCGTTGAACTCATTGAGGCGGACGGGTTGTTGATAGGTAATAAAGTGCACCTGGTGGCCCTTATCCGCCAGCGCTTTGCCTAATTCCGTGGCGAGGACGCCGCTGCCTCCAAAGGTCGGATAACAAACAATACCTATACGCATAGAATCCCGGTTATTGTAAAGCAAGATACGCCAATTTCTGTCCTATCGGTCGAGCGGCCGAAGGCCGCTTTTGTTTACCTTTAGCGGAAAATAACATCGATGAACATCAAATTGTTGACTGGCGGATGGTCATTATTTCTTTTGATCGGCTCTTTGAACGTCGCGGGGCAGGCGGATTCGGTGGGGATGGGGATTGACCGGTCGCGGTTTGTGGAGGATTCGGCCCTGATCCGGCGGCTCTCGGATACGATCCTGACGGATGGCCGGGCCTATGATAACCTGCGGGTCCTGACAAAGAAGGTCGGCGCGCGTTTGTCGGGCAGTCCCGGCTTTTATAAGGCGGAGCGGTGGGGCTGGCAGGCCCTCGAGGAGGCGCAGGCGGATAAGGTTTGGATGCAGGAGTGTATGGTCCCGCATTGGGTCCGGGGCGGGAAGGATACAGCAAGGTATTATGGCGCAGGGGTTTCCGGGGGGTTGGATGTGATCGCGCTTGGGAATTCGGTCGGGACGGGGGTGAAGCCGTTGGATGCGAAAGTTGTCCTGGTCCATAACTTCGACGAGCTCGAGCAGCACAAGGATGAGGTGCGGGGAAAGATCGTCTTCTATAACTATCCGTTCAACCCGTTGTTTGTCGAGACCTTCCAGGCCTATTCGGATGCGGTGCGGTACCGGGGGGCAGGGGCGAGCAGGGCGGCGAAGTATGGCGCGGTGGGTGTAATCGTGCGGTCGATGAGTGAGTCTGTCGATAACGTTCCGCATACGGGGGCAATGAATTATGTGGATTCGCTGCCCAAGATCCCGGCGGCGGCGGTGGGACTCCGCGATGCCGACCGGCTGGCGGCCTTGTTGGAGGCGCATGCGGATCTCAGCGTTTCGTTGTTCACGCATGGTTATATGTTGCCGGATACGCTGGCGCACAATGTGATCGGTGAGTTGAAGGGGACGGTGTTCCCCGACCAGTATATAACGGTTGGCGGTCATTTGGATTCCTGGGATCCGGCGGAAGGGGCGATGGATGATGGGGCGGGGTGTGTGCAGTCAATCGAGGTCCTACGGGCATTAAGGGCGATCGGCTATAAGCCGAGACATACGATACGGGTTGTTTTGTTTGCCAATGAGGAGAATGGGGGTCGCGGCGGGCGCAAGTATGCTGCGGCGGCGAAGGAGGCGGGCGAGCAGCATTTGTTAGGCTTGGAAAGTGATGCAGGCGGGTTCACGCCACGGACGTTTTCCTTGTCGTTGTCCGATGAAAAGCTGGCGCTGATCCGGCCCTGGCTGGAGTTGTTGCGGCCTTATGGGACCTATGCTTTCGAGAAGGGCGGCGGCGGGTCGGATACGAATCCCCTGCAGGCCGCGGTTGGTGCGGTAGTAGGGGAGTTGAGACCGGATTCGCAACGTTATTTTGATTATCATCATGCGCGGACGGATGTGTTGGAGAATGTGAACAAGCGTGAGCTCGAGTTAGGGACGGTGAGTATGGCGGCGTTGATCTATCTCGTCGACAAGTATGGGTGGAATTATTCAAACTAAACTTATGAAGCGGGTCCTTGCGATAATTGTTTTTGTAGTCGTGCTGGTGGTGGGGGTCCTGATCGGGACGCGTTATTTTTATGTTGTCGGTGAGGGGATGAAGGCAGGGACCCTGAATTATGTGGTGAAGAAGGGGTATGTATTTAAGACGTATGAAGGCGAAATGATCCTGGATGGGTTTCAGTCGAAGGGGCCGAATACGATGCAGTCGAATGAATTCCTGTTTTCTATTACGGACACAGCGCTCGCGATGAAGTTGATGTTGAGTGCGGGGAACCATGTTCTGGTACGGTATAAAGAATACAATGGGGCGGTGACGTGGCGGGGTTACAGTAAGTTTATCGTGGACAGTCTTGTTTCGATCAGTAACCCGGCGTCGTCGGGTTTTCCTGTTAAATGAGTGCGAGAAAGCAGAAGATCGTCGGTTGTTTATTAAGATCGGGCGGCGGTGTTTCGCGCCAGCGGGAGATGGGGAGGGTGCGGATATATTCATTGGGGCCGGTGAGGTTGGCGGCGATGGTCAGGCGGGTGGAGGGACGGCAGGTAGAGAGGAGGGTGGCGAGGAGTTGGTTATTTCGGTAGGGGGTTTCGATAAAGAGTTGGGTGCAGTGCTGACGCGCGCTGTCGGTTTCGAGGTTCCGGATGGCGGTGGTTCGGCCGGCGGTATCGACGGGGAGATAGCCGTTGAATTTGAATTGCTGGCCGTTAAGGCCGCTGGCCATGAGGGCGAGGAGGATGGAGCTGGGGCCGACGAGGGGGCGGACGGTGGCGCCGGTCTCGTGGGCGATGGCGGTGAGGAGCTGACCGGGATCGGCGATGCCGGGGCAGCCTGCTTCGCTGATCAGTCCGATGATCCGGCCTTCCTTTAGCTTCTGCCGGAAGATTTTCCCCACTTCGTCTTCCGCTTTGTGAATGGGGTACCATTCATATTGGTCGATGACCATTTCTTTCCAAAGTGTTTTGAGGTAACGGCGGGCGCTGCGTTCGTTTTCGACAAAGAAGACGGAACAGGCCTTGACGGCGTCTAGGATATAGGCGGGGAGGGGGGCGATGGCCTGCTCGTCGAGGAAGCTGGGGATCAGATAGACGGTGGAGGTGGAGCTTTGCACGGGGTAAATGTATGAATTTGCGGCTAGGGGGAGAAGGGGTGAAATTTTGCGGGGGGGGGTGTGTTGTTTTGGGAAAATTTCATTTGTCTAGGCAAATGGGAAAAAAGGGGTTGGGCGGATCGGGCGTTTGTTATGATGTGGAATGGCCTGCAGGCGTGGGTTTGAGGGGATATAGGGGGCGCGGCGTGCGGATAAGTAAAATCTCATTTGTCTATGCAAATGGGGATGGGTGGGTTAGAGGCACATTGGGGCGGAAGGAAGAAGGACGATTAGACTTGATAGAGATGAAAGGAGCGTCGCAACCGGGGTAGATCAGGGTTATACTTCCGTCCCCCAAAAAACAAAATTACTCCAGATTCTGATGATAGAGACTTATGGTCGCGGCGACGATGGCATAGGCGGGGGCGAGGACGGGTACGAAGTGCATGCCATAGAAGACCATACCATTGCCGACGGCGAACCCTTTCCGTTGGCCGATATAAGCGATGCTGGCGGCGGGTGTGAGGTGGTGGCGGCTGCAGCTGTAGTCGAGCATCGAGAAACCATAATAATAACATTCAACGAAAATACAGACGACGGGGGCGATCCAGCCGGCGAAGGGGATAAAGGCGAGGATGAGGATGCAGACGATGTACACCGTTTGCCATAAGGAGTTGCGGAGGGCGAGGCGAATGCCGCGCAGCATGTCCTGGCGGAAGGCGCGGTTGAATCGCATCTTGTATTCCCTGCCGTTCAGCAGCGCGTCGGTCTGCTCGCTGAGGTAGCAGAACAGCGGCGAGCCGATGATGAGCATGAGGTATTTGAAGAGGGAGAAGCAGAAGAAGATCAGCACCAGATGGACCATCAGGCCGCCCATCACGAAGAAGAAGCTGAGGACGGCGCTCCGTTGATGCTGGAGGAAGCGGTCGATACCCAGGCGGCCGAGCCAGGCTAATAAGATACTGGCGGAATCCCAAAAGAAGTAGATGCCAACAATAAAAAGTATCGAGTACAGGATACCGGGGATGAGTATCCACTTCCATAGACGGTGGGTCCTGATAAAGTGATGAGCTTTTGAATAGGACTGGAAGGCAATAATGATCTCTTTTAACACCGTAGTTTTCTTTTGGTTACTTTGTTGGACAAAACCGGACAAGGTCCGGTTCAAAGACATTAGATTCAAACCTACGGATAAATGGGGATAATGAAAAAATTGGATTCGGCCTTCTATAACCGGCCCGGGGTGGTGACGGTGGCGAAAGGGCTGTTGGGGAAGGTGCTGGTAACGGAGTTGAACGGCGCGAGGACATCGGGGCGGATCGTCGAGGTGGAGGCGTATAACGGGGTGGTGGACCGGGCGAGTCATGCCTGGTCGGGGCGGCGTACGGCGCGGACGGAAGTGATGTTCGGTGCGGGGGGTACGGCCTATGTCTACCTGATCTATGGCATCCATCATTTGTTCAATGTCGTGACGAACAGAAAGGGTGTGCCGCATGCCGTCCTGTTGCGCGCGTTGGAACCGCTTGAAGGTATACCGGTGATGCTGAAGCGAATGGGGCGCGAGCGGCTGGATCACCGCCTGACGAAGGGACCGGGGAATCTCTCAAAGGCGATGGGTTTGTCGACACGTCAAACGGGGCTTTCGTTGTTGGATAAAAAGATCTGGATCGGAGATGATGGGTTTCGACCGCGAAGATCGGAGATCGTGGCGACGCCGCGGATCGGGGTGGATTATGCGGGAGAGGATGCGGCGCTGAACTATCGGTTCTTTCTAAAGGGGAACCCGTATGTGAGCGGACCGAAGAAGTTAAATGGCGATTAAAGACACTTTAAAGTTCGATTAAATATGTCCTGCAGCGTTCTTTTCGTCCGAATGTAGGAGTAACTTAGGATTGGCTATTACCTATAAAAAATACATTTTATGAGCCCCTCTTCAATTAAAATCATTCTGGCGTTGGCCGTCCTTGGGATGTCAACCGCCAACGAATGCCGGGCGCAGGTGCAATCGCAGACAGATTGGCCGAAGTCCATTTTGACTTCCGGCGGCACGGTGATCAATCTTTATCAGCCTCAGGTGTTGTCCTATTCGGGTACTATCCTAAAGTCCCGGTCCGTTATTTCGGTGCAGGATGACGGGGAGGGTGACCCGGTCTTTGGCGTGGCGTGGACAACGGCCAAAGTTACGCACGACGAGTCTGGGAATGAACTGGTGATCCAGTCGGTCAGTGTCGATCAATTGCGCATCCCGGATGACACGAACCGGGCCGACAACAACTACATTTCCGCGGTGATGGAAGTCTATTTTCCCTCGCTGGTGAAGAGCCTGCCGGAAAGCGAGGTGCGGTCTTCGATCATTACGGGCCGGGAGGAGGAAGCGATCTCAGGTGACACTTCTATTGCGGGACCAAAGGTCTATTTCGCGACCGGGCCGACGGCGCTGGTGTTGATAGATGGTCAGCCGAGGCTGGAGATGAACGAGCGCTGGGGTCTGAATGTCGTTGCGAACAGCCGCAATGTGATCGTGCAGGGCAAGAATGGAAAGTACTATCTCTATGTTGGGTTGTGCTGGTATTCCGCGCCGTCGTCGACGGGACCATATACGGCGAGGCGGGTCTTCCTGACAAAGGAGCTGCGAAAGATCCAGCAGGATCTGCTCAAGGCGGCACGGAAGGCGGATGTGCCGCTTGATGCGGCGGATGCGACGGCGCGCCGGATCATTGTAAGTACGGTGCCGGCGGTGCTGATCCGGACGGACGGCAAGCCGGAGGTGGAGGAGGTTGCGGGGACTTCGATTTATCAGGTCAAAAATGCTGAGGACTTCCTGTACTATGATAAAAAGTCGGATGCTTATTATGCGAAGGCGGGAGGAAGCTGGTATAGTGTGCCTTCGTTGAAGGGAGGTAAGGATAATGAAGAATGGCGGCCGGTAGCGAAGGTTGATTTGCCGGTGGAAATTCTCCTGGCGATGGACGGCGCGGCAAATGCCGGGGATGAGTATGTGCCGCAGACTTCGAGGGTCGACCGGGGGGTTACGACGACGGTCGATTATGACGGGCCGCCGCGGTTCAAACCGATAATCGGGACTAATCTGGAGTATGCAACCAATACCTGCTCGATCGTGTTCCGGTATATCGGGCAGTATTATGCGCTGGATAACGGGGTCTGGTTTATTGCCGGCAGTCCGCTGGGTATCTGGCGCGTGAGTGATAGCCGGCCAAGCGGGCTGGAACTGATCACGATGCTGTACCGCGTCTATAGGGCCAAGTTCGTATACATTTACCAAACGGCGCCGGACTATGTGTATGAAGGTTATCTGCCGGGCTATGACGATGTTCCGGCGGATGGTTGTGCGTTGGCGGCTTCCTATGATAATGATTGGAATGATGTGGCCTGGGGATTTGATCTGGATTTTGTGTTTGGCTGGGGCGGCGGTTGGTTGAATAGCTATTACCGGTTCGATCGGCTGAACAGTTATTATGGTCACATGGTATATGAGGGGAAGCGGCCGGGCTGGCATGCAAAGGAATATGGTCCATGGGCTGGTTGGGTGTTGAGGGGTGGGGTGCGGCCGCATCCGCCGGGAGGTTGGAGTCAGCGGACAGGGGGTATGGGGCGTTATGTGGGAATAGGGTATGGCGCACCGGGATCGGGAGGTGGAACTGCCCTGGCTTCCGGTAGTGGTTCCGGTTCGGGTTCGGCGCGGGTTCTGCACGGGCTGCCTTCCGGCGGAAGCGGTTCGCGCGGGTATGTGAGCGGTGGGAGCGGGGCCAGGAGTTCGCAAAATGCGTACTCCGGCGGTGGATCGCGGAGTGGCGGCGGCGGCAGTAGCAGTGGAGGCAGTGGTGGCGGCGGCCATGTCAGTAGCGGCGGTGGCGGTGGCGGCAGTGGAGGAGGTGGTAGTAGCGCAGGCGGCGGTAGCACGCACCATTGACGGACAGCGTTTAGTTGACCAGTGTACTCGAAGACGATAGTTTGAAGGCGGGTCGCCCCTTCGGGGCGACCCGCGGTATTTAGAGATTCTATTCTGAACGCAAGCTCTTCACGGGGTTCGCGAGGGCGGCGCGGATCGTTTGAAGGCTGACGGTCAGCAGCGCGATCAGGAGGGCCACGGCGCCGGCCGCAACAAAAATCCACCAGCTGATACCGATCCGGTAGGCGAAGCTATTCAACCACTTACTCATGCCCCACCACGCAAAGGGAAAGGCGATGAGAGCGGCGATCCCGACCAGCAGGGCGAAGTCTTTGCTCAGGAGGCCGACGATCCCGCTGACGCGTGCGCCGAGCACCTTGCGGATACCGATCTCTTTCATGCGCTGTTCCGCGGCATAGGTGACGAGGCCGAACAGTCCGAGGCAAGCGATGAAAATGGCGAACACCGCAAAGGAGATAAAGAGCTGCCCCGTCTGCTTCTCGGATTGATAGAGCTTATTAAAGTCGTCGTCCATAAAGGTATAGGTGAAAGGAACGCCATTCGCCATCCGCTTCCATTTCGCTTCTATCTGACCCACGGGCCCAACAATATCGCCGCCACGGAGACGGACGGCCATATTGCCGCGATTGTCGCTCATATTTATCACGAGCGGTCCCACCTTGTCGTGCATCGAGCTGAAATTAAAATCCTTTACAACGCCCACCACGTGGTAGGCGACGGACTTCATGCTGTCGCCCGGCCGATAGAATATATGATCGATGGGATCTTTCCAACCCAGCAATTCGACGGCGGATTCGTTGAGGATAATGCCCGTCGAGTCGGAGGGGAAATCAATGGAAAAGTTCCTGCCCTGGACCATTCTCATTCCGAGGGTGGGGACGTAATGTTCGTCCACAAACAGATTGGTCAGGACGACCGCTCCTTTGGTATCCATCGAGGAACTGCGGAACCAGCCTTCCTGATCATAGCCGCCGCCATTGGTTGGCAGATCGCCGGACAGGGTCGCGTCGGCGACGCCGGTGAGTTGCGTCAGCTCCTTACGGAAGGTTTTTATCGGATCGCCGGCCAGATAAGCGTTGTGGATGACCAGTACCTGGTCGCGATCAAAACCGGTCTCCCTGCTGCGGATATAGTTGAGTTGATTATAGATGACAATGGTACTGATAATGAGCCCGATCGATATGACGAACTGGCCGACGACGAGGATGCTGCGAAGAAGGCTGCCTTTAAAGCCGGAGGCGATCTTTCCCTTCAGCACCTGAATGGGCTGGAAGGACGAAAGATAGAACGCGGGATAGCTCCCGGCGAGACAGCCGACGAGGAAAACGAGGAGCACCAGCAGGGACAGGAAGCGAAACGAAAACAAGCTCCCGGCATGGAGTTCTTTGCCGGCCAGCTGGTTGAACATCGGTAGCAGCAGAAGGGCGATACCCAGGGCCAGCAGGAGGGAAAAAAAGCTCAGCAGCACCGACTCCGTGAGGAATTGGATGATGAGGTGGCCTTTTGTGGAGCCCGCCACTTTGCGGATACCGACCTCCTTGGCACGGTTGGCCGAGCGGGCCGTGCTGAGGTTCATAAAGTTGACGCAGGCGATGATCAGGATCAGGATGGCGACAAAGGAAAAAATATAGATGTAAGATTTATTGCCATTTGGTTCCAGCTCGTAGGCTTTATTGGACTGCAGGTGGATGTCCTCCAGTGGCATCAGGTGATAGATAAAATGCGCGCCCTGGTGGTTCATATCCTTGATGGAGGTATGTAGCACCTGCTCCAACTGCTTGCCGAGGTATTTGTCGACGGTGGCATCGACGCGGCTTTGCAGGTAGGCCCGGTCCGTGCCCGGCCGGACGAGGATATAGCTGTGCCAGTTGTTGCTCAGCCACTGGTCGTTGTCCCCCTGATAGGAATCACGTACGGGGCGTATAAAGCTCAAATGAAAATGCGACTGCCGGGGAAAGTCCTGCATGACCCCGGTGACCTTGCAAACGGTCTTGTTCTCCAGCTCGAGGGTTTTCCCGACGACGTCGGTGCTGTTGAAATACCGTCGCGCAGCCGACTCGTCGATGACGATGGAATTCGGCTCGTTTAGCGCCGTGGCGGGGTCGCCCGTTACCATCGGTATGGAAAAGACCTTGAAGAAGGTAGAGTCGGCGAATGCCAGGTGGTGGTCCCGGATCCAATCGCCACCTTTTTTTATCAGGATGTCATTGGAGGAATTGATGCGCACCATTTGCTCTACCTGGGGGCATTCTTTTGTGAGGGTGAGGGCCAGGGGTTTTGGCGAGATGGAAGACGTGAACTGGGTGCTGTTGAAATAGATATCCGCATCGAGGCGGTAGATACGGTCGGCGTTGACGTTAAACCGGTCATAGCTCAGCTCGTCGGCGACGTACAGAACAATCAGCAGGCAGACCCCAAGGCCGGCGGCAAGACCGATGATATTGATGGCGGTGAAGCCTTTGGATTTCCAAAGGCTGCGGAGGGCGACCTTGAGGTAGTTGCGGAACATGCGGGAACTGATTTTCCTCCTGTGACGGGTGAATGGGGGAAAAGGTTACAGCCTTTGCGATTGCGCGCGCGGCTACTCGCTTCGAAGCGATTTGACGGGGTTGGCGATGGCTGCACGGATCGTTTGGAAGCTGACGGTGATCAGGGCAATCAGGACGGCGGCGGCACCGGCCGTCACAAAAATCCACCAGCTGATGCCGATCCTATAAGCGAAGCCTTGCAGCCACAGGTTCATCCCCCACCAGGCGATAGGGAACGAGAGTAGGGATGCGATCAGGACGAGCCTCGCGAAATCGATGGTGAGCAACTTCATGATACCGCCTATTCCTGCGCCCAGAACCTTGCGGATGCCAATTTCTTTCATCCGCTGCTCTGCGGCATATGTGACGAGCCCGAAAAGACCGAGGCAGGCGATGAGGATGGCGAAGATCGAGAAAGTAATCGTCAGCCGCGCGGTCTGTTGATCGGTGTGATACAACCTGTCGAAGTCTTCATCCAGAAAGGTATAACCCATGGGCAGACCGGGGGCCATCTTTTTCCAGCGGGCTTCGATCTCGTTGACAAGAGCGTATATATTTCCGGCCCTTAGCCGTAGGGCGAGCATGCCGCGGGAATCCCCGAATTGGAGGATCACGGGGCCGACTTTTTCGTGAAGCGAATTGTAGTTGAAATCTTTTATTATGCCGACGATATGCAGGGGGAAGGGTTTATTCGAATCGCCGACGCGATAGAGTAATTGGTGAAGGGGATCTTTCAATCCCAGCAGCTGAACGGCGGTCTCGTTGAGGATGATCGCTGAAGAGTCGGAAGGGAAGGTTTGGATGTCAAAATTACGGCCCCTGACCGTGCTGATGCCAAGGGTCGGGATATAATGATCGTCTACCGACATAGCCGTGATGATAAAGGCTTGCTTCATGTCAAGAGATGCGTCCCGGAAAAAGGCATTTTGTGAATAGGGGACTCCGGTAGAGGGGATATCGCCGGAGAGCGTCGCGTCGGCGACCCCGGCAAGAGTCAGGAGGTCGTTGCGAAAGGGTTTCACCGGGTCGCCGGCGGTATAGGCGTTGTGGATCAGGACCACTTGTTCCCGGTTGAATCCGATGTCGCGGTTGTGGATATAATTCAATTGCCGGTAGATGACGAGCGTTCCGACGATCAGGGCAATAGAGATCCAGAACTGAAAAACCACGAGACTACTACGGAGCCAGCTGCTGCGAAAGCCCGACGCGATCTTTCCCTTCAATACCAGTATCGGTTGGAAGGAGGAGAGGTAGAAGGCGGGGTAGCTGCCGGCGAGACAGCCGACGATCAGCGTCAGCCCTATCGTTGTGGACAGAAACCATGGGCCGAAGAGCACGCCGGGATGCAGCTGCTTACCCGCCAGCTGATTGAATAGAGGCAGGAGCGCTACCGCGAGGCCCAGCGCAATCACCATGGCCAATAAGCTGAGCAGAACTGACTCTGTGAGGAACTGCGCGATGAGGTTACCCCTGGTCGATCCGGCAACCTTGCGGATGCCCACCTCCCGGGCGCGGTTAGCCGAACGGGCCGTGCTGAGGTTCATGAAATTAACGCAGGCGATCAGCAGGATGAGGACTGCGATACAGGAAAAAGTGTAGACGTAATTGATACTTCCGTTTGCCTCCATTTCATAGGATTTGTTGGAATAGAGGTGGATCCTCGTCAGGGGAAAGAGGCGGTAAATGAAGTGGCTGCCGCCTTTGGCCAGGTCGCCAAGGTTGGTATGCAGCACATTCGTCAATTCCTTATTGAGGTAATTGTTGATGACGGCGTCTACGTGCTTCTGGGCGATTGCCGGGTCCGTGCCCTTCCTCAACAGCAGGTATGTCACATAGTCGTTGCTCAGCCATACGTTGTCATCTCCGTGGCCGTTATCCGCGAGGGACTCGATGATAGAAAAATGGAAATGCGAATGTGTGGGCATGTCGCGGATGACGCCGGTGATTTTGCAGATGTTCTTGTTCTCCATTTCGAAAATCTTGCCGACACAGTCCGTGCTTTTTGAAATGGCGCCGGGATGTAGTCTCGTCGATGACGACGCTGTGCGGTGCGTTGAGTGCGGTGGCGGGGTCGCCGGCTATAAAGGGGAAGGTGAAGACACGGAAGAAATTCGAGTCGGCCAGGGCGTGGTGATGTTCCTGGATCCAGTCCGCCCCTTGCTTGACCATGACGTCGCTGTTAAAGCCCTGTACCCTGGTCGTTTGTTCTACCTCCGGATAGTTATTGACCATCGTGACGCCGAGGGGTTTGGGCGAAAGGACGGCGGTCAGCTGGGTATTGTTGAAATTGATGTCGTCGTCAACGCGATAGATGCGATCGGCATTGACGTTGAACCGGTCGTAGCTGAGCTCGTCGGTGACGTAGAGAACGATGAGGAGGCAGACGCCGAGGCCGGTAGCTAGGCCGATGATGTTGATAGCGGTGAAACCCTTGGATTTCCATAGGTTACGGAGGGCGACTTTCAGGTAATTCTTTATCATGGCCGGGGATTTGTTTAAAGGTAACCGATCAGACGGGGCGGCGGCGGAAAAGTTACAGAATTCCGGACACCCGGGTGTATTGAAACCGAACATTTCGGGAATCAGCGTTTTTTTAATTGATTGGCAACTAATTGTCAATAAAATTGGCACCATAGTGGCTGCGAGCGGGGTATGTTTAGGAACTATTTTAAAACCGCGTATCGGAGCCTGCTGAAAAATAAGGGTTTTACAGCCATTAATATCCTGGGCCTCACCCTGGGGATTGCGACTTGTCTTCTGATCGTCTTCTACGTCCTGGATGAGTTGAGCTTTGACCGTTATCATGAAAAGGCTGACCGGATTTACCGGATAAACAACGATGTCCGTTTCGGGGGTCATGAAAAAACGTATGCCTCCTCGCCGGCGCCGGCGGCCCTGGCGATGAAGCGCGACTTCCCCGAAATCGAGCAGGCGGTCAGGCTGATGAATGCGGGTCAGATCGGGGTGAAGAAAAACAACCAGTATATCCAGGAGGACCATGCGGTCTATGCGGATTCGAATCTTTTCTCGGTCTTTACGCTGCCGATGATCGAGGGCGATCCGGCCAGGGCGCTGGTCGATCCGAATTCGGTAGTGATCACGGAGCATGCCGCGCGGAAGTACTTTAACCGGGCGGATGTGGTTGGCCAGGTCTTGCTGGTGGATAACGAGACTCCGTACCGGATCACCGGCGTGATCCGGGATCAGCCCGTCGAGTCGCATTTCCGGTTTGACTTCTTTTTTTCGACGTCTTCCATCCCGGGAAGCCGGGAGGATGCGTGGCTGAGCAATAATTGGGTGACCTATGTCTTGCTGAGGCCGGGCGCGGACCCGGGCAGGCTGCAAGCGAAATTCCCGGGATTCCTCCGGCAGTATATGGGCCCTCAGATCCAGAGCGTGCTGCATTTATCGGTCGATGGTTTCGAGCAGGCGGGTAATTATTACCGGTTCAGTCTCTTTCCCATGCTGCAGATCCATCTTCGGTCGAATTGTGTGGATGACCTTGCGCCGAACGGCAACATTGAATACATTTATATCTTCTCTGCGATCGCTTTTGTGATCCTGCTGATCGCGTGTATCAATTTCATGAACTTGTCGACGGCCCGGTCGGCTAACCGGGCCCGTGAGGTTGGCGTGCGGAAAGTGCTTGGCTCGCCGCGGAAATACCTGGTGCTGCAGTTCCTGACGGAATCCGTGCTGGTGACGCTGGCGGGGGCGGTGCTGGCGGTGTTGCTGGCTTGGGCGATGCTGCCGCTTTTCAATCTGCTTTCCGGCAAGGAACTGGTGGTTAGCTATCGGTTGGCGGGGATGTTGCTGCCGGTGTTATTTGTCGTTGTCCTTGTCATCGGTTGTCTGGCGGGCTCGTACCCTGCGTTTTATCTTGCTGCGTTTCAGCCGATCGATGTGCTGAAAGGAGGGCAGGCCAATTCAGCCGCGAGAGGGTTCAAGGGCGGACGGTTGCGGGGCTTCCTGGTGGTATTTCAGTTTGCCATTTCGATCTTCCTGATCATCAGTACGCTGGTGGTCTACCAGCAGCTCCAATATATCCGGGCGCGGAACAGCGGTTACAATCGCGATCATGTGCTGGTCGTAAAAAATACCGCTACCCTGGGCGGTCAGGCGGCGGCTTTCAAACAGGAGATCAAACGGCTGTCGGGGGTGGATGACGCCACGCTGGCCGAAATCTTGCCGACGAGCGATTACGGCGACGCGACTTCTTTTTTCGAAGACCGGGCTTTCGATCCGAAGCGGGCGATCCATTCAGAGCGGTGGACGGTTGATGAGGGCTACCTGGGCACGCTGGGCATCCAATTGCAGTCCGGGCGGAATTTTTCCCGGCAGATGGCGACAGACTCGAGTGCGATCATCATCAATGAAGCCGCTGCAAAAATGTTAAGTTATTCGAACCCGCTGGGCAAGGAGTTGTATGCTCCGGTGAATAATCTTCTGACAAAGGTAGCCACCTACCATATCATCGGGGTGATGAAGGATTTTAATTTCCGGTCCCTCCGGGAGAATGTGACGCCGCTGGCCATCCTGTATGGGAATGACCAGAGTTTGTTGAGTATTCGTGTCCATGCGGGGACGAATATCTCCGCGTTGCTGGCGCAGGTGCAGGATAAATGGCGGGTTTTTTCGCCAAACCAGGCCTTTACCTATTCCTTTATGGAGCAGGATTTTGATGGTCTTTACCGGGCGGAGCAGCGGATGGGTCAGCTTTTTGTTACGTTTAGCGCCCTGGCGATCCTGATTGCCTGTCTTGGCTTATTTGGACTGGCGACTTATGCGGCCGAACAGCGGACCAAAGAAATTGGGATAAGGAAGGTCCTGGGCGCGGGGGTCTCCACGATTGCGAGGATGTTGTCAAAGGAATTTGTTCAGTTGGTTCTGCTGGCTATTTTGATCGCTTCGCCGTTGGCGTGGCTGGTGATGCGGAAATGGCTGCAGGGTTTTGCCTACCGGATCGACATTTCAGGTTGGATCTTTTTTGTGGCGGGGATGATCGCGTTATTCATCGCCGTTTTGACTGTCAGCGTGCAGACGATCCGGGCGGCATCGGCCAATCCGGTGAAGAGTTTGAAGGCTGAATAGGCCTTCGGCCCGCATCATCGGCGCGGCCCGCGGGCAGTGGCCGGCGGGGCGCCTTAGAACCGCGGGCAGGGAATCCCGTGTTTGCCGTCGGATGCCTTTTTGATATAGATCAGCGAGATCTCGATCCCGCCGCGGCTTTGGGAGGCCGACGCGAGGGGGGAGATATTCACGTCGTAGGTGACGCCGAGGCTGAAACTGTTGTAGTCGAGACCGACATAGGGAATCAAGGCGTCGGTCGTGTTATTGGTGAAGCGGGCCCAGGCGCCTGCATAGAAGTTGACGGGGTTCGTCTCGTCGGTGGTGGCGGCGATGGACCAGGCGCCGCCCAGGACATATTGCCGGGCTCCCGCCTGGTCGCTGGCGAGGCCGCTGACATAGATGGTGCTGGTGGTCCCGGTGAGGGGGAAAAAGCCGCCTCCATGGATGGTGACCCGGGTCGGGACGTGGATCGTGTCAACGCCAAGAAAAGAGGCCGTCGGGCGGTTGAGATGGTAGGCGGAAGCGCCGACGTAGAAGTTGTTGTTGCCGTTCGTGCTGGCATTATAGAGGATGCCCAGATTCGCGTCGAAATAGTGGGTGGTTACGAATTCGGAGTTGATGGCTTCCGTCGGGGAGCGGAGGAAGGTGCCGTCGAGCTGAAGGCCGTCTTCGAACGTGAGCCGGGTGCCGTCGAGACTTTGGTTGGCATAGGTGCCCTGGAATCCTATACCGATGGAGTGCCAGCCGTCTTCGTCCAATGCCTTGTGGTAGGCGGTCGAGAACGAGAAATAGTTGCTGCTGAGGATGCCGCTGGCGGTATTGTCGTTCATGGCCAGGAAGCCGATACCCCAGGTATCGTTAACGGGTAGCTTATTGACGAGGATCGGGGCGTCGATCGAGATCGTAGACGTGATAAACGCATTATTGATGGCGGGCCATTGGTTACGATAGTTGCCGGCGACGCGGAGGACGCCGTTGAATTTGCCGGTAAGGGCCGGGTTAAGGGTCAGCGGTGAGGCAAAAAATTGAGAAAATCCGGGGTCCTGAGCCCTGGCGGGGAGCACAACCAGGCAGGTAAGGAAGGCGAGAAGAAGAAAGGCTATCTGCTTCATAAACAGTTGGGTCTGTCGTTATCAATAAGAACAGCGTCTTTTGGCTTCTCTAAGGATGGGCTTTTCGGGGAATGTATCCTATCACTAGACGGATAATCGGGCTCAAACGTTGGCTTGAGGGGAATAAGACCCGAAAAATACTAAAAAAAAGGGGAATTCGCAGAGTTTTTTTACATCTGCACTTTTGTGCCAAAGGCGAGGTCGCCGGCATCGCCGAGGCCGGGGACGATATAGCCTTTTGCCGTGAGCTCGTCGTCGATGGCGCCGCACCAGATGCGGCATTGGGGCTCCCCACGCAGGACATATTCGATCCCGACGGTGCAGGCGATGGCGACGACAACATGGATCTCCGCGGGGTGTCCTTCTTCGCGCAGGTATTGGATGGTTTTGACGAGGGAGGCGCCGGTGGCCAGCATGGGGTCGGAAACGATAACCACCCGGCCTTCGAGCTCGGGGCAGGAGATATAGTCGAGCCTGATCTCGAAACTGCCGTCGCGTTGGTGTTTGCGGTAAGCCGAGATGAACCCGTTGTCGGCCTTATCGAAGAAATTTAGGATACCCTGATGAAGGGGCAGGCCTGCGCGGAGGATGGTGGTGATCACCGGTTGAGCCGTGAGAACTTTGGCGGTGGCGATGCCGAGCGGGGTCTGGACTTCCTTGTCGGTAAAGGGGAGGGTTTTGCTGATCTCATAGGCAGCCACTTCTCCGATGCGTTCCAGGTTGCGGCGGAAGCGCATGCGGTCCAGTTGCATCTCCTGGTCGCGGATCTCGCTGATCCAGTCGCAGAGGAGGGAATATTGTTCGGAGAGGTTGACAACCATTGCTGCCTGATTTCGGGCAAACCTACACTAAATATTTTAAATTACGGGGCGTTGAAAATCGGCCGGGAAGGGTTGAATCGCGTGGCGGTGTTGAGACCGAAGGTCTACGAGGAGGACCGAGGGACGATGGTCCGACGAAGTTCTGGCAGTTGGGGGATTGGTTGGTTTTTACGAGGGTCCAATAAATGGCTATTTTTGCGCCCTATGGTCTACAAAGTGATCGGATTAATGAGCGGCAGTTCGCTGGATGGGCTGGACATAGCCTATGTGCATTTGCACGAGCGGGTGGGCAGTTCAAAGCAGACTCCCCGGGCATGGGACTTCCAATTGGTTCAGACAGATTGTTATCCTTATTCGACCGGGTGGCGGGAGCGGCTGGCCGGGGCAGTCAGGCTTTCGGCGAGGGAGTATCTGTTGCTGGATGCGGAGTATGGGCGATGGCTGGGGGAGCAGGTATTACGTTTTGTTGCCGCACATGGGTTGGAGTACCAGGTGCAGTTGATCGCCAGTCATGGGCATACGGTGTTTCATGAGCCGGCGCGGCGCATGACCGCGCAGTTGGGGGATGGGGCGGCGATTGCGGCGGAGACGCGGATCAATGTGGTGAGTGATCTGCGGGCGATGGATGTGGCGTTGGGAGGGCAGGGCGCGCCGATCGTGCCGGTGGGAGAGGAGATTTTATTCCCCGACTATGATCTGTTTTTAAATCTCGGCGGCATAGCGAATGTGTCGGTGTCGCGGAGGGAGGGCACGGCGGGGCATGCCGGGTCCGCGGGTCGCGTCGCCTTTGATGTGGCGCCGGCGAATCGGGTGATGAATGAGCTGGCTTTGGATGTGGGCCTGCCCTATGATAACGACGGGTTGCTGGCTGGGGCGGGTGGCGTGAATGAGGGTCTATTGGGCCGGTTGAATGCGTTGTCGTATTACGGAATGAGTTATCCGAAGTCGTTGGCGAATGAGTTTGGATTGGAGGAGGTGCTACCGCTCGTGCGTGGCGCGGGGTTGACGGTGGAGGACGCGTTGCGGACCTATGTGGAGCACTTGGTGGAGCAGATCGGCCGCGCGGTGGCGGGGCGGGGCCGGGCGGCAAAAATGTTGGTTACCGGGGGCGGCGCGCATAACGGATTTCTGATCGGGCGGCTGCGGGTGCGGTTGGAGGAGTTGGGGGTGGAGGTCGTTGTGCCGGAGGCAGCGATCATCGACTATAAGGAGGCGTTAGTGATGGCGTTGATCGGGGTATTGCGTTGGCGGGAAGAGAACAATGTCCTGGCTTCGGTGACTGGGGCAAGCCGGGACAGTATCGGGGGGGCAGTGTGGCTCGGATAACCGGGTATGTCCGGCAGTCGGTGCTTTAGAGATGTCGGTTCGGTGGATCGGTTCTGGGAAAAATTTTCCGTAATTGGGAAGCGCCACTTGGGCGGATGAAAATGTGAAATATTAATAATCAATTCATTATACTTTGGTCTATAAATTGTCGCTATATATATCATTAGATCCGGGATCATTCTCTCCTCCGGTATCCGAGAAAAGTCCCTTCCAGTTCCCCGCTGAAAAACCAACAAAGCTTCACAATCCCGTTCGACCCTATTTAACGACAAGACACCATGAAACGTCTCGCTACCTCGATGCTACTTTCTTTAGGACTTTCACCCGTCTTCGCTTCCGCGCAGAATTTTGCCATCAGCAATCAAACTTTTTTCCAGCAACGTCCCGTCACTCTGACCAGCCAGCCGTTGGCCGCCGCAAACATCGCCCCGGCTGTAGTCGAAACAACCGCCGTCCACACCGAATGGTCGAAAGAGGAAGACCTGATCGACGGGTTGATCAGCAAGGCGAAGCTGGCAAAGATGAAAGGGGTTACGAACGCGCTGGTTGATTTTCTAAAAGATTCCTGTTTTTCATCGGGCGCCTACGGCCCCACCTGGCATGGTGAATATTTTTCGGATAAAAAAAGTCCGGGCGCACAGTTGAAATTTGCATTGAATTGTCATTTTGCCGCGCAGAACGCCGATCTCAAAATTACGGCAAACGATATGCAGCCGCTGCTGGACCAACTGCAAGTCAATGGCCAGCATTTCCTGACGATGCGGATCGCCAGCGGCACGGAGAAGAATTCACTTTGTTTTACGGACGTCACCGGCGCCACCGGGGCGGCCTCATCGGCCGGCCAAACGAAGATGTGGCTGGTCACGGCCAGCAAGGGGCAGCTGCCATTTACGGCGGTAACGCGGAAAGAGTATCTGACCGAGGCGAAGGCTGAACTCACGGCGATGGTTAAGAGTATCGAGGCGGGCTGGAAGATGAAGGCGCCGGTTCGGGCGGCCGCGGTACAGGAAGCCGAGCGGAAAGCAGTCATCGATCAGCTGAAATTGATGTATTCCGGAACGGACCTCAATATCAGGGTTCGGATCTATTTGAACAGCTATAAGACGGACGAACAGTTTCTGAAAGATAATATTGCCCGCGAGACGGCCGGCTTCAGGGCCACGATCCGCGTAATGGATAGCCTCAGCGCGCATCTTGGCGTTGTCGGGCTGAGCAAACCGGCGGTGGTATCGGCGGCTGCGGCGGACTTCCACGGTTTCGAGGACGGTCAGAATAATTATATGCTGATCCGGATGAACGCGGCGTATTTCAACAATCAGTTGAGCGAAGAAAAGCCGCAGCTGTTCCTGGTGACCTGGCATTGTGAAGGGTCGAACGCTTCGACGATGGAGCTGGATCGTCAACTGACGGAGAAGCTGGACGGGCAGGTGTTGCAGGAGATGATTGGAAAGTAGGGGAACGGATTATTAGATCAGCTGAATAAACCGCCTTTCTTCAGTTCGCTGGTTCCCTCTCCGATCTTATAGCCATTCTGATAAATTTGAATCGTATAGCTACCCTGCTGAAATTTGCCGGCTGGCGTGAATGCAAATTCAACCTTTTTCTTCTGCGACATTTCGAAATCGACGGGTACTTTGGCCGTATAAGATTTATCACCATCCTCACGGGTGGTAAACGTACCTGTTCCAGCGGCCGGGACAACCATATTCTTACCATCGGGGCCTGTTATACATACATATACATCTGTCATTCCCGACTGGGCAATGCGATTCGTCACGTCGAATGAAATGAGTAGTTTGTTGACATGCTTTGCCGTGTTGGTAATTTTCTCTTTTCCGTTGCTCCTCACATCAACCGGTAAAATAGCAATATTTGACGCATTCAACGTAGAAGCAATGTCTACCTTCTTTTCAAGATCCTGTTTGACAGTGGTTGTTGTCTGAAGATCCGAAGCCAGGCTGGTATTATCCTGCGTCAGTTGTACCTTATCCTGGGTCAGCGATTGGTTGTCCGTTGTCAGGCGGGCAACGTCCTGCTCCATATTGCCTATCTTGTCGTTCAACTGGGAAATCAGTTCTTTTGCCTTTGCCAATTCAGCGGCGGTCGCATTCCGGTTATTCAGAATCCTGCGGATCTCCGCTTTCTTTTGGGCTATCTGGGCGGTTTCCCCCTGTAATTTGACCCTCATCCCGTTGGAGATTCCAGTCATGGAATCCAGGCGGACCAATGATTCGTCGAAACTTTTCTGGATTTGGCTTTTCGAATCGCTGATTTTGGCAATCTGCGTGTGAGTTTGCTCAATAGCCTGACTTGAATTAGTCTGGTTGATGACCAAATAAACAAGGCTGGCCACAAGGCCGAAGGCCAGTAGCCAGATGACCAGATTCTTTTGATCTTTTTTCCGCGGCGTATTATCAACTTCTGAGGTTGGAGAATTTAAATTACTCATACTGTAAAATTTTTAAGTGAATTATCCTAACCATATATAAGGATTACCATGCCATGATCGGTTATTCGAAGAAGTGCAGGTGCCTTTCACTCGCGGGAGGGGCGCATTGCGTTGATTTATATGCGATAGCGAGGAGAAAAGAAAGAAGTTAAAGTTGGAGCATCCTGAAAATGGAGGACGGGGAATGGGGCATCTGGTCTTACAATCCCAGCACAGCTCTCAATTTCACATACCCCGCTTTACTCACCGGCACCTGCGCGCCGGAGGAGAGGACGCAGAGGTGGCTGTCCTTTTCGTAGGGATCGATTCGGGTCACCTGCTGGATGTTGATGATATAGGAGCGGTGTGTGCGGACGAAGCGATTCGGGTCGAGGACCTTTTCGAAATAGCCCATCGTGCGGTTCTTGAGAAAGGCGCCGTTGTGCGTGTGGATCTTGACGTAATCGTCGGAAGCTTCGAGGTAGTGGATGTCTTCAATGGGGATGATCTTTATTTTTCCCGCGGTTTTGACGACGACGCGTTGTTGTTGGGCAGGGGATTCGGCGGCAGTGTCCAGAAGGGATTGGGTGCCGGAGGTAGGGCTAACGCCGGGGGCAGCGGAAGCGCCGGGGGCGCCGGGAGCCGCCTGGCTGGCGGGTTCCGGTTCATGCCGATCCAGCCATTTTCGAATGGATTTGTCAAACCGCTCTTTGGAGAAAGGTTTTAGCAGGTAGTCGACGGCGTGGGTTTCGAAGGCCCGGATGGCATATTCGTCAAAGGCTGTGGTGAAGATGACGGCGGGTGAATCTTCGACGAGCTCGAGCATCTCGAAGCCGTTGATCTTTGGCATCTGGATGTCGAGGAAGATGAGGTCGGGATGGAATTGTTGGATGGCCTTGAGGCCTTCGAAGCCGTCATTACATTCCTGCAGCACCGTGATATTGGAATAGGATTCCAGGTATTCGCGGACGATCATCCGGGCAAGGGGTTCGTCGTCGATGAGGAGGGCGGTGATCGGCCGGGAGGAGACAGTGGGGGTCGACATGGCTATGGTATTTGAGATGGATTAGTTATGGGTGCGGTGGCAGGCTGGTTAGCGGCCGGGATCCTTACAATGGTAATAAATAAGTTGTCTTTTACGCGGGTCTCGAGTAGGTCGGGGCGGGCAAACAATAAATACAAACGGCGTTGGATCGATGTGAGGCCGAAGCCGGTGCCTTTCTTGGGGCGCGAGGTTTCGGGATCGAAAGGGTTGATGACTTCGATCCGGATATAATTATTTTCCAGCCGGGCGCGGATCGAGATGGTGACGGATTCGGTGGTATCGTACAGCCCAAATTTAATCGCATTTTCGACAATGGGTTGCAGGAGCATCGAGGGCAGGCGATAGTCGAGGCATTCGGGGGCGTAGTCAAGCTCGGTGCTAAGCCGGTGGCCGAAGCGGACCTTCTCGATCTCCAGGTACAGTTCCAGATATTGCAGCTCTTCGGCGAGCGGCACCCATTGCTGGTCCTCCTTCCGAAGGTTGCCGCGGAGGAAGTCGGAAAGCTGTTGGATCATCTTACGCGCCTGTTCGGGCCGGCTGCCGATGAGGGCGCTGATGGAGTTGAGGCTGTTGAACAAAAAATGTGGCGCCAACTGCTGGCGAAGCTTGAATAGCTCGGCTTCTTTGGCGAGGCGTTCGGCGTCGTTGCGGCGCTGCCTGTTCTCCCGGTCTTCTTCGGAGGAGTACCACAGAACGCTGAGGATGCACATACAGCCGATCTGGAGAAAGGCGAAGTCAAGCCGAACGGCCCAGGACCGGGAAAAGAAAACCGAGTAGTCGACAGCGGCTTCGCCCGAGTGAAGTAAGGGGACGAGGGCGGCCTTGCAAATACCGGTGCTTAGCACGGCGAGAGCGAGGCTTATGAACAAAATATACCAATACCGGTCCTTCTTTGGCAGGTAGTACTGCATGCCGTTGCTGATAAAGACGCAGCAGAGGGCGGTAATCGTGTTGGATAAGGCGGAATCGGATAGGGCAATGCCGGTGGAGAGGCCATAGCTGGTCAGCAGGGAAGTTTGCAGGAGGGCCCAGATCGCCCACCAGGAGACGAAGATCAGGAGTACCTTACCGGAGGAGAGCGGGGACTTGGACATTGTTATAGCAACTGTAACATTTTATGGGTTCCCGAGATCCGGATGTGGTCGGCCCGGCGGTTGGCGAGGTCGATATATCCTTCAGGGTCGTCGGTCTCCTGGATCCGGGAGTACATCTCCGCACCATCCAGCAGGCTGCTGAGGCGGTAGAGCTCCGCCACGTTGATAAACTTCCATTGCACGACCTGTTGCTCCTGGTTGTAGAACCGGTCCTGTTCCTTCTCCCCAAGCGCGAAGGCTTTTTGGAAAGCCTCTTCTTCGTCGTGCGCAGCGACCAGGCGAAGCTGTTCGTCGAACTGGGGTGTATGGTTGCCTTCGCCGCAGATGATCCTGAATATGATCTTGGAGAGATACCAGTGCATACAGAATGAGTTTTAGTAATTCTTTATTTCAATTCCGCCAAAGAGGGAGGTTCCGTCGATAAGCAGGACCTTCTCGGGATTGCTGACCGTCGGCTGCTGCCGTTTGTCTTCGAACCCGGCAAAGATGGCGGTGACGTCGGTGCGGATCTCCCAGTGTGCGGGGACGATGATCTTTGTCGCGCCCATGATCTGGACCACGTCGAGTTTTACCATGCCGGTGAAATCGGCCTGGCTGAGGTCGAGCTCCGTCCCACCCATAATCGTCACGACATCGCCGCCTTTGAAGTTCTTGGAGACGATCTTTTTGTGCACGCCGCCAAAGAAGGCGGTGGTATCGAGATAGTCTTCGGAGCTGTAACCGGCACCGGCGTCGGAGCCGGTAGTTCCGGGGGTGACGGTCGGACCAGCCGGGCCGGGGTTGCTGGTACCGGGGCCATATTGATTGGGGCCGGGGTTGGGTCCGACGTGGTAGCTCCATTTGCGGGCGCGCATGTCGGCCTTCCATTGCGCCTTCCAGCGCTTATCCTTCCAGTGCCAGTGGTCGGGGCGACCCGGGTTTAGCACAAACATGATGCCGATGAGGATCAGGATACCGGGGAGTATATATCGATGCATTTCAATATGAGGGTAGTAGTCCTGGAACTCGAACGCTACGCCCACCAGGATGAGGATCAGCCATAGGCCGCCGCGGAAGCCGTGACGGAACCCGATGAAAAGGCCGAGCGCGATGAGGAAAGCATGCCAGCTGAACAGCCAGTCGGGCAGAGGAAAGCCTATCTGATCCAGGACAAGCACCGCGCCGACACCGACCAGGAATAGTCCTGCCCAGATCCGGCCGGATCGTCTTGGGTGTACATTTTCGTCGTCCATTGAATTACAATTTTTCTCAAATCTAGTTCGTTCCGCGGGTTCAGTCAAGGGACTATCGCTGTTTGGGGGCGTCAGAGGCGGTAAAACAAGGGATTTTCTCGGTAAACGGTGCAACAAAGTCCCGGCCCGAACGTCCTACTTACTAAAATGCCGGACTTATGTTTTCAAACTACCTGCTGACGGCCCTGAGGGGCTTCCGAAAGAATTGGCTGGCCACGGTGATCAATGTGCTGGGATTGACGGTGGGATTGTCGTCCTGTCTGGTGATCGCGTTGTTTATCCGGCATGAGTTGAGCTATGATAATTTCGAGGCGAAGGGAGGGCGGGTCGTGCGGGTCATTATGGGGTACAAATTTGACGGCGGCGGGGAGACGGGGTGGGGGAATTTTACGTCAACGAAGGTGGCGACGACCTTCAAACGGGTTTTTCCAGAGGTGGAGTCGGCGGTGCGGATGCAGGATCCCGACGAGATTGTGTTTTATGGGGAGAAGCTCTTTAAGGAGCGCCATTTTATGTATGCGGACTCGAGCTTTTTTGGGATTTTTTCCCTGCCGTTGCTGCGGGGCGATACACGGTCGGCGTTGTCAGGGCCGCGGAAGGTGGTGCTGACGCAGTCGACGGCGCAGCGGTATTTTGGCGACGCCGATCCGATCGGGAAAACGCTGCGGGTCGGGACGGACAGTGCGAACTACGAGGTAACCGGGGTGATGGCGGACTGTCCGTCGAATTCCCAGATCAAGTTTGACCTCCTGGCGAGCTTTTCCTCGCTGTATGCCAACGACAACGATACTTACTGGGATGCGAACTATACGACCTTTCTATTATTGCGGAGCCCGGCGGATCTGGCGTCTTTGCAGGGAAAAGTAACGGCCTTTATGAAGAAGGAGATGAAGGGGCAAGGGGCTACGATCGATTTTAAGCTGGAACCGTTCATGCGCATCCACCTGTATTCGGAGTATTCCGGTTTTGAGCCGGGGACTTCCATTGTCTACATATATATCCTTGCGGGCGTCGCCTTGCTGATCCTGGTGATCGCGGCGTCGACCTATATCAATCTGAGCACCGCGCGGTCGGTAGACCGCGCGCGTGAGGTCGGGGTCCGGAAGGTGATCGGGGCGGGGAAGGGTCAGTTGTTTTTGCAGTTCATCGGTGAATCCTTGCTGCTGTGTCTGCTGGCGGTGTTGTTGAGCCTTTTGGCGGTGGTAGCGGTGCTGCCGGCGTTTGACCGGTTGACGGAACGTGAACTCTCCTGGCGCCAGGTGCTCTCGCCGGAGTTCATTACAGTGGCCTTTGGGGTCGGGTTGGTGGTGGGCCTGCTGGCGGGGAGCTATCCCGCCCTGGTTCTCTCGCGGTTCCATCCGGTGAAGGTGTTGAAGGGCGCTTTTAGGAATACACGGGGCGGCCAGGGGTTGAGACAGTCGCTGATCGTCTTTCAATTTATCATTTCTGTCTTTCTTATCGTCGCCACCTTTATAATGGAGCGGCAACTCAACTATATCCGGCACCGGGATCTGGGTTATGATAGAGAGCATACCGTTCAGCTTCCGATGGATCAGTCTTTATTGGCGAAGACGGACTATATCAAGACCGAGCTCAGGCGGAATCCGGATATCCTCAGTGCGAGCGTCTGCCGCTCTTCGCCGGTAAGCATCTTTGGCGGCTACAATATGCGGAACAGCCTGACGCCGTCGAATCAGCAACTGGCGGTCTACGCCGATCCGGTCGATCAGGACTTTATTGCGACGACCGGCTTAAAACTGGTGGCGGGGCAGGGGATCACGCGCCAGGATATACTGAATGCCGACCCGTATGGAGCAAGTGGTGGAAAGGATACGGTAACCAAGCCAGAGTATGCATTTATCCTGAATGAGACCGCGGCGCGCGAGCTCGGGTGGTCGCCGCAGGCGGCGGTGGGCAAGCGGGTGTTTATGGGCGATTCGAGACCGGGATTCGTTCGCGGAGTGATAAAGGACTTTAACTTTCAAAGTTTGCGAACGCCCATCAAGGGCCTGATCCTTATGCCCGAGATCCGGCCGACGATGCTGCTGGTGCGGATCACGGGCGAGCACCTGCCGCAGACGCTGGACTATTTGAAGGCGAGGTGGAAGGAATTCGCCCCGGCGATCCCCTATGAAGTACATTTTTTGGATGAGAACTACGACCAGCTTTACACCGCTGACCTTCGTCTGGGCACGGTGATGAACCTCTTCTCGGGGATTGCGATCATGCTGGCTTGCCTGGGGTTGTTCGGGTTGTCTTCTTATGCTGCGAAGCAACGGATAAAGGAGATCGGGATCAGGAAAGTGCTTGGGGCGCCGGTGGCGGGGTTGGCGATGTTGCTGGCGGGAGGTTTTGTCCGCCTCGCGCTCGTGGCGATGTTGATCGCGATGCCGTTGGCGGCCTGGGTCTTCTATGGCTGGTGGTTGCGCGGTTTTTCGTATCGGATCGGCGTGGAGTGGTGGGTGTTTGTGCTGGCGGGATTGATGGTAATGGTGGTGACACTCGCGACGGTCAGTATACAGGCCGTGCGGACGGCGCTGATCAATCCGGTGAAGAACCTTCGAACGGAGTAATCGAGCGAAGCGTACCCGAGCGAATGTTCGGCTTTTGTTATTTTAAGATTGGAAATTGGATATAGCTTGTGTTAAACCACATAATTTGCAGAGGGGTATTCGCATCATTCATTGTTTCGTCACTTACGTCTTTTCCAGTGCCATAATTCATTTGCCATTCGGGGCTTTTGTTTATACCGATAAGAACAATTAACCTACTTCCTTTTTGTAACTGCCTGCTTGTGATGAAGGTTTTTGTCAGGTTAATGGTAACCTCCTTATCGGATTGCAGCAATTCCCTTTGCTCTCTGTCATTTGCATAGCTTGCTCTTTCCATATTTTCGTTCAACGCAAAGAATTTTCCATCCGGTGTTTGTTCGTATATATCCATTACCAGATCAATGTCCAGTTTGTTGATATTTACTTTCAGTGATGCTTTTACCGGGCCGCTTATGGTAAAAGGTTCTTCTATCGGGTCACTTACAAAATATAATTTTTCTTTTTCAGGTATCAGCACACTGTCTATTAATTTCTCAAAAGCATCAATATCTCCTCCTTTAAAGCGTATCTCAGACCTGTCTTTAAAATCAACTTTTTGATCAATAGCGCCTGATTTATCCGGCCTGTCTTTTAGCAAGGGATATTGTTGTTTGCTGTCAGCTATATTGCCCAAAAAAAACACCAATGAATCGTTGTGCATTTTATCTAAGGAGGATACGTGGCGCCACTCATTTTTACCCATCACTTCAAAGTTTACTTTATCCTTTAAAATAGAAGGTCGACTGCTGTCCTTTAAAACATAATCCATCCATTGAAATACGAGTTTAGAAATGGAAATATTAGCTACGCTATCAATCCTATATCCTTCAAGTATCTTACTTGGGTGGCCTTGTGAACCGCCGTGGTCGTAAGGGCCGATAAGCAAATAAGCATTCGCATTTTTATTCCATAAATTGTGCTGCCTGTAATAATATAATGCACCTATTTGGTCATCGTCCCAATAACCGGTAATGGTTAATACGGGAATATTTATTTTGGCGAATTCCTGCTTTTGCGGGGTCATTTTTTGCCAATAACTATCATACGCCGGATGCTTCAGCCAACGTTGAAAAATGTAATTTGGCCTTCCTTCCAGGCTATCCAAACTGCGGAAGCTGTAACCGTTCCTATACCAATTCCCAAACAAGCTGTCCCATTTTTTATCGTCCCCAAAACCATCATCATCTGCAAATTTTGTATCCATCACATAATGAAGCCAACGGAGACTATAATTCCTGAAAATGCCATTTTGCATGGGGAAGTCTATGCCTGCCCCGACAGCTACCTGGGGCACGATGGTTTTAAGAGCAGGGTGCAAATGTTTTACGGATGCCCATTGGCTAAAACCTAGATAACTTCCCCCAAACATGCCGATTTTGCCATTGCACCAGGGCTGTTTGCTTATCCAGTCTATTACATAATATGCGTCTTCGGCATCGTGCTCCAGGGGTTCAATTGCATCGGGACTTAACGTTTTGCCGCGTGTGTCAGCAACTACGCCTACATACCCATGATTGGCGATAGTCATACCCGTATATAAATCGAATCCGGAATAAATATTGTATTCCATTACAACAGGCTGGGCCGTAAGCATTTTTTTGTCTCTTACAATTGTAATATTGATATGCCCACCATCCGGCATTTTCAGTAAAACATTTTTTTGGATATTATAATTGCTCTGTTCAAGCGTATCTAAAATGCTTTTACCAATGCGGAGAGGAGTTTCTGCAAAGACCAACTTACGCGCATAAGCAATACAAAGGTTCAATGCGTTGTTTATGCTGAGGCTGTCCTCATTGCGCAGGTCTTTCACCATACTTTTAAACTCAATATCGTATTCACCCTCGTATGCCGTATAAGATTTATCGACATATAACCTCGGAAATAAGTCTTTGCATTTTGAATAAATGGCGGTAAATTTTTGACGGTAAATTTGTTGAAAGGACCTTTCGTGAAAAGGACTTTCTATCATGGTTTGGCAATATACTCTTGCCGCCATTTCTATTATGTTATAAGTAGTGTCAGGCACCTGCTTAAGGGCGGCGTATTTATTAAATGGCTCATCTACTTTATCATATTCTTTGGCTGCGATGAATAGATAGCCCAAGTTCTTTGTGTAAGTTGCCGTATCGTCTTGCTGATATCTGGCGATAACTGATCTTGATAGTGCAGGTATGGTTTTTTCCAGTGATATGCTGTCCGCATAGTTGGTTTTAGGAAAATAAATGTTTTGCGAAATGGCAGTCCTTGCAAAAAGAACAAGGCAAACAAGCAGGAAATATTTTTTTAGGGGCTGCATTATTGAGGTTATTTATGAAGTTTGAGGTGCTGGTGAGTGAGGGGATAGCTTAGCGCCAGGCCCCCAGGATCGCGCCCATCAACCCCAGGGCAATAAAACAATACCCGCCATTGATCAAAATATACCGGCCCGTTTTTAATTCGAACAGTCCCACGATCGCGATGCCGCAGAAGATCCAAACCCCGGCGAGGAGACCATAGAAGAGGCCGAGCTGGAAATTGATATTGGGGGTATTGAGATACATGGCGAGGTTGGCGGACATAACGAGCGTCAGGAGGAGGGAGATGCCGAAGATCTTGCCCTTATTACCGGCCTTGACCTGCTCAGCGGTAAAGTTATTCTCTTTCATCCAGGCTTTTCCAAAGAGGGCGGGCGAGTACCAAACGCCACCAAGGACAAAGGCGGAGATGCCGGCAACCAATACAGCGATCCAGTTGGGTGTCATAAAAAGGGGGGTTTTCTTCAAATATATTGGGTAATTTTCCATTGGTTCCGACAAAGGGAACGAAACGGGAAAAAATGGCGACGGAACGGATAAACGATATTGGCTTCAGGCTGATCCTGATCCCCTCCTTTGGTATCGCCGTTCCCTTGCTGACCCGGATGATCGATCCGCATTCTTTTTCCCATTGGATGTTGAAGCTGGCTTATGCCTATACGATCGGGATCGCGCTTGTGATCTGGCAGGGCAATCGCTACCTGTTGTTCTCTTTGCGGAGTTATTTCGATTGGTTCAACCGACCGGTACGGAAGATCATCGCGCTGTTCCTGGCGATATCGTTCTTTACCATCCCCGTTTGTGTTGTTCTATTGCTGGGTTGGTATCAGCTTTTCAACGATGGCCGGGTGAATTGGGAGGTGGTGCGGACCTCGACGCTGATCATCATGATCTGTGTTATCTTTATCACCCACGTCTATGAGACGGTTTTCCTCGTGAAGGATTCGGAGAGCGAGATGTTGCGGAGTGCACAACTGGAGCGGCTCAAAGCGCAGGCGGAATTGCAGGCGCTGAAGGGCCAGATCGACCCGCATTTTATGTTCAATTCCCTCAACACGCTCACCTGGCTGATCGAGGAGGCGCCGGCGAAGGCGAAGGTCTTCAATGAGCACCTCTCGGATGTGTACCGGTATATTTTGAACAACCGCTCCCGGGAATTGGTCATGCTGGGCGAGGAGATGCGGTTTCTGGATGATTATTTCTCCTTGCTGCGGATCCGGTATGGGGAGGCGGTGCGGTTGAGGGTGGAAGTTTCTTCGGAACTGTTTGAACAATATATGGTGTTGCCCATATCCTTGCAGGTTTTGGCGGAGAATGTGGTCAAACATAATGAGTTTAGTGTACGGGACCCGTTGGAGTTAACTATCTCTTTGGATGGCTCAAGGCTTAGGGTGTGGAACCGGCTTTTGAAGAAGGAGGTGGTTCGCGCATCATCGGGGGTGGGGTTGGCGAATCTCGGTGAGCGATGTAAGGTGGCGATGGGTGTGCCGCTGGAGATTGTGGAGACGGTGGGTGAATTTGCTGTCTATTTACCAATTTTACCAATTGAATAGCATGAAAGTGGTCATTGTAGAGGATGAGGCGCCGGCGGCGGCGCGGCTGAAGAAAATGCTGGGGGCGACCGCCTTCTGTATCGAGGTCGTGGCGGAGTTGGATACGCTGGCGGGGGCGAAGGAATGGATACGGTCGAACCCGTCGCCGGACCTGATCTTTATCGATATCGAGTTGGGTGACGGGCTGAGTTTGGACCTGGTGCGGGAGGTCAGGGTCGGCTGTCCGGTGATCTTCGTGACGGCATATGACGAGTATTGGCAGGAGGCGTTTGGATATAACGGGATCGATTATCTCCTGAAGCCCGTGAAGCAGGAGCGGCTGGAGGCGGCGTTGGGGAAGTTTAATGAACTGAAGGAATATTTCATGGCGCGGTACCGTGGGTTGGTGGAGTATCGGCGGGGTGCGGGCGCCGGCGGGGGGACTAAAGAAAAATTCCTGGTCCGGCGCGGGGTAGAGTATGTGTCGATCCCGGCGGCGGAGATCGCGTTCTTTCATGCTTCGCATAAGCTGGTATGTCTGGTTCGGAAGGATGGGGCGAAGTTCATTTTGGACCGGTCGCTGGCGGAGATCGAGAAGGAGGTGGATCAGGGGACGTTTTACAGGGTCAATCGGAAATACCTCGTCAATGCGGGGGCGATCCGAAAGGTGAGTGCGCTCCCGAAAAGTAAATTATTGGTAGAGGTTGAGCCGGCGGCGCGGGAGGAGTTGGTAGTGAGTTCGGAGAATAGTGCGGGGTTTAAGAAATGGTTTGGGGGGTAGGGGTGCGCGGCGCGCGGTTGTGGGTGGGTTGCCGCGCGCCGCGCGCGGCTGAGTATGTGTATGGACGGAGTTTTCGATTTGTCTATGCAAATGGGAATAGCCCGGAAAGGGGAACATCGGGCGGAAAAAAAAATGATCAATAGACTTGATGGAGATGAAGTGTGCGACGCAACGGAAGTTCAATAGTGATCGGACGCTTGTTAAATAAACAGTAAATCCCGCTTTGGTCTGGCGGGTTTTTTCATGGCTTGTGTAATTTGGTTGGGGGTTGCATCCTAAACAAAATTGCGCGCTATGAAGGAATCTTTACAAATTCAAATCCCCGCGCCGTGTGGGGAAGATTGGGAGCGGATGGTTCGCGGTGAGGAGGGGAGGTTTTGCCGAAGTTGTCAAAAGACGGTAGTTGATTTTACTATGATGACGGACGCGGAGGTCCTGGGGTATTTCGGTGCGGGGTCGCAAATATGCGGGCGTTTTCTGCCGGAGCAGTTGGGAAGGCCGCTGTCGCCCACGCCGGTGCAGCGGAATGGGTGGTCGGGATGGCGATGGGTCCTGGCGAGTGCGTTGATGCTGCTGAGGCCGCCGGAAGGGGGTAAGCCGGTGAAGGCAGTGGGTGTGGAGCGGCGGAATAGCACGGTTCGGACGACGATCATTGAAACGGATGGGATGATGGTGTATGCGATGAAAATGAAGAAAAAGGCGGCGAGGGTGGTGGCAGATTCGGTGCGCTCATGGCGGCCCTCGATCGCTAAGATGGATTCGTTCAAGGGTCCGGAGGCGCTTCCGACGATACCGGCGGTGGATGGGGCGGTGCTCGGTACATCTGATTCCATTATATACAAGGTAGGAGGGGCGAGATTCTGGCGGGTACAGAGCGATTCAACTATATTAGAAAAGGTTGCCGATACGGTCTCTGCCTTGAATATCTTTCGGAAGGAGGACTTTGTGACGCTGTACCCCAATCCCCTGGAGCGCGGCGGCGCCTTGCATCTGGCGTGGTTGTCGGGGGAGGGGAAATATCAACTCGCGTTGTTGGATATGCGCGGGCGATTGATTCAAGAGCGAATCGTGGAGGTGAGCGCGAACGGGCAGGTGGATCAGTGGGTGCTACCGGTTGGGTTGACGGCGGGAGTGTATGTGTTGAGGATGGTGAGAGAGGGGAGTTCGCGAGTGGACGTGCGGGAGGTGGTGGTGAGATAGGGCAAAATGGGACGCCGGGTGCATCGAAAGCGGACAGCCCTCACCGGCCTCTCTGCTCTATTTTATTGATCGCGAATGAAATAGATAAGTGGCATGACTGTGGTGCCCCCACGAGAAGATAAAGTCTCTTATCATGTTTAAAAATTATCTGAAGACGTCGCTGCGTTTTCTCGCGAAAAATAAGGGATTTAGTTTCATAAATATCATCGGACTGTCTATAGGGACATTCTGTTGCCTCTATATCCTTTTATACGTCAGGGATCAATTTAGTTATGACCGGTATTTTAGTCATTCCCGTGACATGTACCGGGTCGTCAGCCAGGTGGGGGAAACGCGGTCGGGTTCTCCCCGCATCCAGGCGACCAGCACTCCGCCTCTCGCGCCGGCCCTGGCGGCCGACTTTCCCGAAATGCTTACCAGCACGCGTATCGCACCGACGCTCGGCTCGGATCAGCATCTCCTCGAACACGATGGTAAAGAGGTATATGAAAAAGAAGCCTACCTCGTAGACCCCAATTTTTTCGAATTGTTCGATTTTCATTTTTCTGCGGGCAGCGCGGATCACGCCTTGAAGGCCCCCATGAGCATCGTATTGTCAAAGGAAGTGGCAGACAAATTGTTTGGAACCGAAGATCCCCTTGGGAAACATGTTTTCGTTTCGGACGGATACGGGGACAATTATCTTATGGTCTCCGGCGTAGTCGACGAAAGTGTTGGCAAATCCAGTATCCAAGCCGGGCTGTTTATCCGGATGGACCCTGGTTCGTTTGACTTCCTTGCGGATAGTAACTGGGTAGAGCACAATTTCATTTACACTTTCGTCCAATTGAAGCCTGGTGTGGAGGCCGGCGAGCTGGAACAAAAACTACCCGCTCTTTTGGCAAAACACACCGGTGCGCAATCCGCAAAAGCCAGTGTGGACAATGAACTCCATCTACAACCGATCAGGGATATCCATTCGACCGGGGGATATGAAGGAGAAATGGGTAAGACGGTCAGCCGGTTTTTCCTGGATATCCTGATGGGGATAGCGATCCTGATCCAAATGATTGCGTGTATCAATTTTATGAATCTGTCAACGGCGCGGGCATCCAAACGGGCAAAAGAAGTTGGGGTTCGAAAAATAATCGGCGCGGACAAGAAAGGCCTGGTCCTTCAATTCCTGGTCGAATCCTTTTTGCTCTCCCTGCTCGCGGTGCTGATCGCGCTGCCTTTGCTATCCTTCCTTCTGCCCTGGCTAAACCAGCTAACCGGTGCGGAAATTCAACGAAGCCTTTTTGTAGACCCTGCCGTCTGGCTTTTGCTGGCGGTCATCGCGATCCTCACGGGCATCCTTGCCGGAAGTTATCCGGCATTCTATCTGTCCGCCTTTCAGGCGCCAAAAGTCATCAAAGGGGATTTCGCCGGCCAGGCCTCTGTCGCGGGCCTCCGCCGGTCTCTGGTCGTATTTCAATTTGTTCTCTCCATTGTGCTGATCTCGTCCATTGTCATCATCCGCCAGCAAATGGATTTCATCCAATCAAGGAATCTCGGATTTAGCCAGAATGAGCAAATAGTCTTTAATTTTTATACCTGGGGGGCGAAGAGATGCGCCGTCTATTTTGCCCTGGGACTGCGGCAGCTTCCGGAGGTGAGTGAGGTCAGTCAAACGGACAATTATCTGGGGGCCTTCCATTATGAGGACGAACATGTCTACGTGCCCGGGGTGAATGCCGGTACCGCCGTCGCGCTCCAGGCGCTCTCTACCGACGAGCATTTTTTGAGAACCATGGGTATCCCGTTGGTCAGCGGACGGGATTTTCAATTTCTCGATACGGGAGCGGTGATGATCAATCAAACCCTGGCCGATCGGTTGGGCCTGGATATGGCGAAGGCGCCAGGCACTACGATTTTTGCCGAGGGTGGTCGGAAGTATGTCATTGCGGGTGTGATGAAAGACTTCAATTACCAATCTCTTCACGATTTTATTTCTCCGTTCATGCTGATTTACAAAAATAATCGCTTTGATTTCAGTTACCTCATCGTAAAAGCAAGCTCGTCCAGGTATTCGTCCCTGCTAAGAAATATGGAAAGACTTTGGAAGCAACGGGTGTTCATGGCGCCCTTTGAATATAGTTTTTTGAGCGATGACATCCGGAAATTGTATGAGCCGGAGTTCATCATGTCCCGTATTATCAATTCATTTACGGTGATGGCGGTTATTATTTCCTGTCTTGGCCTTTTCGGCCTCGCTGCCTTTAACGCCGAACAAAGGACAAAGGAAATCGGTATCCGGAAAATTATGGGTGCATCCATCAGCCGGATCGTTCAGTTATTGTCGACCGACTTTCTGCGGTTGATTTGTTTGGCATTCCTCCTGGCGATACCCATTACGTGGTTGATCATGACGAGGTGGCTGGCAGTTTTCGCCTATCATATCGGGATCAGATGGTGGATGTTTGCCCTTTCCGGCGGAGTGGCGATTATAGCTGCGATGATTATCGTGAGTTTCCAGGCGTTTAAGGCGGCAGTCGTTAACCCCGTAATAAGTCTTCGGGCGGACTGAAGAAAAAATTCCGGCCGTTTCGGGTACTCATGGCTGGTAGAGCTTCTGCCACGCTTTCTCATCGGGATCGCCGGGCGTCCAGCGCGGTTGAACGGGTTGGTTTGCAATAGTCCGGGCGGCCAGGATGAAAGCGCGGATCCATTTTACGATATAGTGCATGTCCATATTGCCAGTCTCATCGCTGAGGCGATGATAGCGGTTGAAGATGGTACTGTCCATGGCGCGCATACCCATGCTGTAAGTGGGGGCGGGGATGCCGTGGGTGGCGAGGGGGGCGTTATCGCTTTCGAAGAAAAGGCTGCCGCCGGTGGGGTCGTTATTGACCGTGAGGCCAAACGCCTTGCAGGGCGCCCGCGTCGGCGCCGGGTTTCAGCAGGATAAAGGTGGACATGGGAAAGAGCGCGTAGAAATCGGGATTATTTTCCATGCCGTTACCCCGCATGGTGAGGAAGAGATCGTAGTGAAAACTGGACTGGGCGGGGAGGTCGCGGATGACGCCATCAACGATGAGGTTGAGGGTGTCGTCGATATCGCGCAGCGTGCGGCCGGCGGCTCTCGCAGTACCGAAATATTTTATAGCCGTTGTTTCCGTAATGACGACGGTATTGGGTCGTTGCAGGGCGGTGGCAGGGTTGCCGTCGACAAAGGGCAGGGTGAAGATGCCGAAGATCTCCGGGTCGCATAGGACTACGCGGTTCTCCTGGATCCCGGTGTTCCCCTTTCCGACGTGCAAGCCCCCCTGGACGGGGAGGAGCCTTGCCGCCCGTTCGACTTCGGGATAATAGCGTACCAATGTCGGGCCTACGGGCGGTGCTGCGTCGGCAAGATAGGTGTCCCTGCCGTTTAAGCGCATGTCGGCGTTGACACGGTAGATGCGGTCGGCGTTGCGGTTATAGTGGTCATACCCGAGCTCGTCGGCGACATAGAGGGTGATACAAAGGAAGGTGGTCAGGCCGAGCGTGAGACCGAGGATATTGAGGAGGGTGAAACCCTTGTTTTTTCGGAGTTGGCGGATGGCGAGGACGAGCTGCAGGCGGCGCATCGGGTTTTTTATAAATTTAATGTTTTTTATTTGTCAGAGCAGGGTGAAATTATCGCCGTCGAAGAGGCCAAGGTCGCTGAGTTTGAGATGGGGGATGACGAGGAGGGCCATGAAGGAAAGGGTCATGAAAGGGGCGGCGAGGGGGGAACCGAGATTTTTGGCGAGGCGGTCGATGGCGGAGTAGGCAGCGGCGACTTTATAACCTTCGTCCTGGCTCATGAGACCGGCAACGGGGAGCGGAAGGACGAGCTCGGCGGGGACAGCTTCGGCGGCGGCGACGCCCGGATCCACGCAGGCCAGCCCCCCATGTTGGGCGATCACCAGGTTGACGGCGCGGCAGATGCTCTCATCATCGACGCCGACCGCGACGATATTATGACTGTCATGGGCAACCGAAGAGGCGAGGGCGCCGCGGCGGAGGCCGAAATTCGTGATAAAGGATTTGGCGACCGGGCGGTTGGGGTGGTAGCGGTTGACGACGACGATCTTGAGGAGGTCTTTTTCGGGGTTGGCGTGGAGGCGACCGTCGTCGGGAAGGAAGTCGGCGACAGGCACGATCAGCCGGTTGGTGATGAGCTGGCCATCGAGCGCTTCGATGACATAGACCTGTTCGACATTCTCTTCCTCCCCCCATTTGTTGAGGATGTAGGCAAAGTCCTCGGGGGTATGCGGATTGCAGTTGAATTGATTGATCGGATGCCGGTCCGGGGGTGTAGAAGGGATATGGGTAACCCCATTCTCGGCGACGACCATACCGCGGATGATCGTCTTCAGCACGCGGAAGTTCCGGAGGTCTTCGACAAGGATGAGGTCGGCGCTGTGGCCGGGGCGAAGAAGGCCATGGTTGAGCCGGTAATGAATAAGGGGGTTGACGCAGGCGGCGCGTAATACCTTGAAGACATCGATCCCTTTGGCGACGGCGCGGGCGCAGAGCCGGTCGATATGGCCGGCGATGAGGTAGTCGGGGTGACAATCGTCGGTGCAGAACATCATCTGGTTGGGATGGTCATTCAGCAGACCGATCAGGGCTTCGAAATTCCTTGCAGCACTCCCCTCGCGGATCAGGATCTGCATTCCGGCCCCGAGCTTGTCGAGGGCCTCGGCGGCCGTGGTACATTCATGGTCCGTACTGATCCCCGCGGCGATATATTGGCGGGCCTGTTCGCCGCGGAGGCCGGGGGCGTGGCCGTCGATGGGTTTTCCGACGCGTTGGGCGAAGTGGATCTTGGCCATGACCTCGGGGTCTTTGTGTAGGACGCCGGGGAAATTCATCATCTCACTCAGATATTTGATATCGTCACGGGCGAGGAGTTGGGCGACTTTGGCGGCTTCGATGACGGCCCCGGCGGTTTCGAAGCGGGTGGCGGGCACGCAGCTGGGGGCGCCAAAATTAAAATGAAAGGGTACAGAATTGCCGTTACGGATCATAAATTCGACGCCCGGGAGACCGCAGACATTGGCGATCTCATGGGGGTCGCTGACGGTGGAGACAGTGCCGTGCGTGACGGCGAGGCGCGCAAATTCGGAGGGAGTGAGGAGCGAGGATTCGATATGGACATGGGCGTCTATGAATCCGGGGAGGATATAGGGTGTATCGTCGGGGAGCAGGATGGGCGCCGGTTCGGCGGCGTCGGCGGAGATCGTGGTGGATAAGGGGGTGATCGATTGGATACGGCCCGCTTCGATGGTCACCACAGCGGGGTAGATATTACGTTGAAGGATGTCCACTAACTGGCCGATGATCTGCATATGTCTATATTAACAGGTGGTTAAGCACGAATTTATCGTATTTTGGCGTCCCATAGCAAACACTCTATCATGTACGTTTCTCGTATCCTTTTGGTGATCCTTTTTTCTTTCGGGGCAGCGGCTGGTCGGGCGCAGTCGGCGCAAGATATTGTCAATAAATATTTACTGGCCATGGGCGGCAAGGAGAAGCTCCAGTCCATCAATTCCCTTTATCAGGAAGGGATAGCCGTGCTGGCAAACGGAGCACAGCTCAGCTCAAGGTCCTGGCGCGTTTATGATCGCGTCTATCGCCAGGAGATCGTGATGCCCGCGGGGAGGGTCGTAATCATTGTGACCCCGAGACAGGGCTGGAGTGCGGGACCCGGGACGGGTGGGGTCTTCAAGCCGCTGACGGAAATTCAGTTCAGGTCCCTGCGGCCGGAGATCGATCCGGGCGGCCCGTTGGTGGACTATGCGGCGAAGGGCAATAAGATCGGGCTCGCGGGGAAGGATACGGTAAATGGGCAGCCATGTTTCATGCTGAAAGTCTATTTTCCCCAGGGGGGGTCGGCGACCTATTCGGTCGATGCGCGGACCGGGTATATCCTACGGGCCAGTCATTTTGGGGGGAATGTGTTGGGGACGATCCTGCCGGGGTTCGGCCCGGAGGGCCATCCGGATGGAGAGGTAGTGACGGAATATGATGATTATAAGGTCATTCCGGGGGGATATGTGTTTCCGCATTCGATCACGCTCAGTCCGTATGGGGCGAGGGTGACGATCGGGAAGATCGAGGTGAATGGGTATGTGGACGCCGATGTGCTAAGCAAACCGAAGTAGCTGCCTTCGCTGAAGCCCGGCGGCGGGTGCCGCGGACTTACATATAATAAAAGGTTTATTTTGACGTTTCTTGACGGGCGAACCTGTGTTCCCCATCCTATACAAAAACCAATGCCCGTCGCGTATGAAACAAATGAGCGTCGTATTCCTCTTGGGAATGCTATTGTGCCTGACTGCTTCCTCCCAATCCTTTATCGGGTACGGTTATGATAATTATTCCGGCGTCAATGGGTTGATCCTGAATCCCGGCTCGCTGGCAGACAATAAGTTTAAGGTCAATATCAACATCTTTGCGGTCAGTGTTTATGGCGGCAACAATGCCTACGAGATCGACCGGACCAAGCTGTTCGCCTTGCAATTCAAGGGTCTGAAGGAAGGGAACGGCTACGACAAAATGCCGAACACCGATTTCAAATACCTCTATTACAACACCGATTTCCTCGGGCCGTCGGCGACGATCAGCCTGACGAAAAACGATGCCCTCGGGCTGATCACGCGGATGCGGACCATCGGCAATGAATATAACCTGGGGAACCCGCTGTTCCAGTTGCTGGGTACGGCCAACCCCGCTTTCTACAACACCAATATTATTAACCGTAGTCTGCAGGCGAAGGTGAATTCCTTTGCGGAGGCCGGGGTATCCTATGGCCGGGTGCTGATGAAAACCGACCATGCGGAACTGAAAGTGGGGATCACCGGGAAATATATTTCCGGGATCGCGTTTGGCAGCTTCTCGACCGGTCCGCTGCAAATGGAGATCGATCCTACCAATACCATCCTCTCCATGACGGGTACGGTGACCGCCCAGTATTCCTCCAACCTCGACAATCTCGGTGCCGGAGGAAGCATCCAGAATGCCCTCAACGCCCAGGCCGGCCACGGCTTTGGCGGAGATATCGGGATGGTATACGAGCTAAAGCGAAATGACAACCCCAATGCGGAGAAACTTCGCCTCGGCTTCAGCATCACCGATATCGGGCAGATGTCCTATCACAATTCCCCGAATGGGGCCGTGTATACCTTGAATGTAGACGGTCATAATACGAGTGAATTGCAGAAACAGGGGAACGAATCCCTGAATGCCTATTTCACCCGGCTAAAGACCGCCGGGCTGATCAACCCGACGAGCCCGCCCAATATGGCGACGGTGAAACTGCCGACGGCCGTGCACGTGAACTTCGACTATAATATCTTCGAACGCCTTTATATCAATGCGGATGTCCTGGTGAATATGCTGGCGGCATCCAACCCAGTGAGCCCAAACTATATCACGAATTTTACGGTGACGCCGCGACTGGAGAAGAAGTGGATAAGCATCTATTCGCCGGTGTCGTATAACGTTCAGGGCCAACTGAACTGGGGCGCCGGTGTCCGGGTCGGGCCGCTCTTTATGGGCAGCGGTTCGGTCGTTTCGGCGATGTTCAAGAACAAGATCTCCTCGGCTGACGCACATGTGGGCATGACGATCCCGATCTTCCAGCATCGGAGATCGGAGGATAAGAAAGATGACAAAAAACATAACAAAACAGATACCGTCTATAAGGCTGGGGTTAGTGACCGGGATGGCGATGGTGTGGTGGATTCCAAGGACGAATGCCCGGATTCGGCTGGTCCTGTAGCCTTGCTGGGCTGCCCCGACCGGGATGGCGACGGTGTACCGGATATTCATGACAAGTGCCCGGATGTTCCCGGCTCGAAGAACTTCCAGGGCTGCCCGGCGCCCGATACCGACGGGGATGGAGTGAATGACGACGACGACAAGTGTCCGCTCGTGAAGGGTGTGAAATCCAATTTCGGTTGTCCGCCGATCAAACCGGAGCTGGTGACGAAAATGAAACATGCTTCCGACCGTGTCTTCTTTGTGCGGGCGAAGGGGACGATTGAAGCGGTGTCCTATGGCGAGCTGGACCATGTGGTGGAGATCCTACAGGATGACAGCACCCTGCGACTGCGGATAGAAGGATATACGGACAGTGAAGGACCCGATGCACGCGAGATCAAGCTGTCGCTCCGCCGTGCCGAGTCGGTGGCCCGATACCTGGCGATGCAGGGGATATCCCCTTCACGGATGGACATTCAGGGTCTTGGTAAGACCAAACCGATCGCTCCGAATGATTCGCCGGAGGGTATGGCGCGGAACCGGCGGGTAGAGATGGTGCTGATGAACTATCCCAAGGATAAGGCCAAGGTGGGGGATAAGGCGAAACCGGGTACGCCGCAATAAGCTTTAAGGTGAATAGGTATATAAAAAAAGACGGCCCCTCGGGGTCGTTTTTTATTTGAGGGTTTCCGCCAGCTCGTCGAGGAAGGGGATCTGCGCGGGGTTGATGATGGCGCGGGCTGCTTCGAGGGTGTACCAGGCGCCTTTGTCGACTTCGGGGAAGGCCTGCATCCGGCCTGAACCCCGTGGCCATTCGAGTTCGAAGGTATTGCTGATGAGTTTTGCGGGGTCGAGGTCGCCGGCGATTGCCCAGGCATAGGCGCGTTTGCCGCCTTTCTGGCGGATGGGATTGAGCGGGCTGAATTGTCCGTTGAGGCCGACGCCGGTCTCTTCGCGGAATTCGCGGATGGCGGCGTCAAGGGCGGGTTCGTCGGCGGTGAATTCGCCTTTAGGGATGGTCCAGGTGCCGGCGTGTTTGTTCTTCCAGAAAGGGCCTCCCGGGTGGACGAGGAAGACTTCTGGGGTTCGGGTCGCCTGCGCAGGGGCTTCCGCGGGGTTGAGGCCTTCGGCGGGTGAGAGCCGGTAGAGGAGGATGCCGGCGGATTGCTTGGTACTCATATGGGTTTTTGGCAACAAATAGCCAGCCAGACTTAATGGCCCTTTGGAAATCAAAAGGAAATTACCTATTTTGTCGGTCCCGGTGTTCTATGAGAAACATCCTTCAAGGTGAAGAACCGACCGATCTCATGCGACACCCCCTAACTCTTCTGCTATTTCCTGCACTCCTTTTTGGAATGCTGAATACGGGCTATGGCCAATGCTCGCCCTATCCGGGGGGTCTGACGGGGCTGACGGTCGTTAGTGTCAGCGATACGGGTGTGACCTTCCGCTGGACGAGTGTTGCGCCGGGAGAATATTATAGTTGGTTGGTGACGAACGATTCGTCCTATGCCGGGATTACGAATCCGAATTTTGTGTATTATATCAATACCATTACCGACACCGCCGTGTCACAGTCGTCATTGCAGCCGAATACAAAATATTGGATTTACGTACAGATGACGGAATGTTCTGGTTTTGATTCGATCTCGTTCACGACCGCACCGTGGAATTGCCAAAACCACACGCTCCAGCCGGCGATCCTCTCGGCGGCCCTGACCTGTTCGCCCGTCGCCGGCTTTGGAGTGGCTTCTACCAGCATCTATCAACAATATACCTTCCTTCATAACGGTCAGCCGATCCTGGGATATGTGAATCTGCCGGGCGTTGTTCCCGGCAGCAACCCGTTGATATACACGGTGCCCCCGGGGCAAGCGGCGGCGGGGTCCTACGAGGTGGCCAGCTCTTTTATCAACTGTCCGGGCGGCCCGGTGGATACCGGAAATTCGCAGTATTGGTATTATGCTGGTATCGACAGTCTGGCGATCACGACCTTGACCGGGACGAACGTGTATTTCAATTGGGGCACGTCACAGCCAGGGAGCACTTATCAATGGGGGTTGACGACGGATTCGTTGCAACCGCCGGGCAGCCTGCAAAGCACGACGAATGCATTTGCATCCGCGGGCGGGTTGGTTCCCGGAACAAAATATTATCTCTTTGTTACCGATTCGTCGATCTCCGGGTGTGGCACCTTCTTCGATACGCTGAGTTTTATTCCCGGCGTTACGGTCGTGAATGGGTGTCCGCCAGGAACGATACCGGTGCCGGTGATCCAAAGCAATACGGGAAGTTTCACCGTTTGCGGGAATAGCGGCCTGCTGCTCACGTCGAGCAGCGCAGCGGGAAATGTCTGGTATTTCAATGGCACGCCGCTGGATTCGACGGGTGCTTCGCTGGCGGCGACGCAGGGCGGGAATTATTCCGTGGTGGTCACGAATACGGCCGGTTGCAGCGATACCAGCGCGGTTCAAGTGATCACGCTGGATCCCGGGCCTCCTACCCCGGTGCTGTCGGAATCGGGTCCCACGATGATCTGTCTCGGCAGCAGTGTGACCCTGTCCTCTTCGTCCGGCACGGGTGATCAGTGGTATGACGGGAATACGGCGTTGCCGGGGATGACGGGTAGCGCGTATCTCGTAAACCAGGCGGGTCAGTACTGGGTGCAGGTTACGGATACGTATGGCTGTTGGGCCAATTCGGCTATGGTAACCGTGACTGTCAATTACGATACGGCCGGTCAGTCCGTGGTGCCGAGCATAGCGCCGGCGGGGTCTTTGAGCTTGTGTTCCGATACCACGGTGCTACTGCTTTCGTCGCTGGCGGTCAACTATCAGTGGTTCTGGGACGGTGAAGCGATCCCGGGTGAGAATGGCGACACGCTGGCGGTGACGTTATCGGGCACCTATACGGTGGCCACGGGCACGGCGGGTTGCGGGACCGTGGGTAGTCTGTCATCACCGGTTGTCATCACCTACCTGGACCAGCTGGTGCCGGTGATCACGATGGTGAATGGGGCGCTGGTATCGAGCTCCGCGACGGGGAACCAATGGTATCTGAATGATAGTGTGATCGAGGGGGGGACGCATCAGCAGTACACGCCTTCGGTGCCGGGTTCGTACAGCTTGAGGGTGGAGACGGGGGTCCAGACGGTGGATACGGTTACGTTTCAGATCGGCGTGGGGGGATGCTGGAGTCAGTTTTCTTCGCCCTTTATTATCACCGATTCAATCTATATCACGCCGCAGGTCTCGGTCTATCCCAATCCGGTCGTTGATGTGTTGACGCTTTCGAACAAACAGGTCGGCCCGGTGACGGTGCGCATCTTCAACCTGATGGGGCAGCCCGTTTTCCAGCAACAGGGGATGGTTGGGACGGTGCAGGTGGAGGTACGCGGGTGGAGTAAAGGGGCGTATTTTGTACAGGTGATCGATCAGCGGACGCAGCAGCAGGAGAAGGTGGTGGTGCTTCGCTTGTAGAGGGGCGGGGCGCGGCGGAGCGGGTTCGGGTGCAGGGGGGTGCGGGGCGCGAACTCGCGAGGTATATTGTTTTTTGGAGAATTCGATTTGTCTATGCAAATGACATTTGGCGGCGGATCCATAAGTCGGCGGCGTGGTCGCCTAACTTCCAAACAATTCCCTATCGCGTTGCTTTTGCGGGTTGGTCCAGTCTTCGTCCCACCACGGTTTGGTGGCGGAGCCCGAAGCCGGCGGTGTCTGCAATTCTAGTGGCGTCCCGGCTGCTTTGGCCTTGGCGTCGGCATCCCGAAATTCATAGTGATCGAACATGGCCACGCCTTCGATCATATAGCTGGTGGCGGCGCGCTGATCCTCGATGAGCAGGAGGTTTTCGCCATTCTTGGTGTCGGCGGACGAAGAAAAATTATAAGATCCGGTATAGACGCGGGCATTTGGTTTGTTGAAGTCGATCACGACGAATTTATGGTGCAGGCGAATCCCGCTCCCGCCGGTGGCTTCCGCATCGAAGGGCGGTGGGACGTTCGCGGCCAAGAGTGCGGCGGGGAAGGCGACCGGCGCATTGCCGTCCGGCGACTGGATTTCCAGTCCGCCGACTTCGCGGTCCGAGAGACCGTATACAAAAATATTGTTGTTGCTGGTTACCTTTTTGATGGCAGTCAGAATGGGGCCGGGTGTTTGATATAAAAACGCGAGCGAATAGAAGAGGCTCGATTGCGTGGAAGCGATGTCGTTTGCCAGGTTTGTCAGCATGGCGTTTGACGAGCTGTGCGGCGAGAAGGTAACTTTTGCATTGACCTGGGACAATTGAAGAGGGTTCCACCCTGCCGAGGTGGTCTTGCCAAAGCCCGCGGGGTTGTTGGGATTCGCCCAGAGGTTGTCAAACGCGGCGCTGAACACCTGTACGACCGTTGGACCCTGAACCACGACGGCATTGTTGTTCTGAACATAGATCCCCCGCCAGGAGAAGTTTGTCGAGCCGCCGATCGCCAACTTGACCTTGCTCCCATTGACGACGATCATCTTGTTGTGTTGCAGTTCCCCCATGTGTTGACGCTGGACATTGGTCGCGCCGGCGGAGGTCGCCAGGAGCGCCGCGGCCCGGCTTTCGGCGGAAGTGGCGGGTTTGTGGGTGCCCGAATCGTCGATGATGATCTTCAGTCTGTTGCCCAGTTTCTGCAGCCGGGACACGATCTCCATGTCATTGAAGTCGTAGGCGGCGACCCGGACTTGCGCGGTGCTGTCGCCGGCGGCCTGGTCGAGGGCGTTGAGGATGGCGGCGCGTGCTTCGTATCCCATCCAGGCCAAGGCCGTCTCTTCATTGGCATAGGTAGGTTTGAAGTCCAATCCTGCGTTGGCGGAGGCCGGCAGGATGGTGGCGACGCTGTTATTGGTCCCGAAATTCTTTATAAAGGCCTGTGAGGAGATGAAGCCGCGGGTGAAACAAATGTTCAATTGGCCCGGGTAGGTCTCCGCTTCGAGTTGGATGTCCGCCTGTTGGGGATCGCCATAACTCAGTGTTGCGTTGGCTGCCATGAATACGGGCGTGACGCGATAGGTGAAAAGACCCGGTGTCCCGGCGTTGAAAGGGAAATGGACCCAGCGGAATTTCTGAAAGGGCGATAATTTGGAGGAGAGGGTATTGGGGTTCACCGCGCTATTTGCTCCCGGAAAAGCAAGCCGGTTGGGAACCGGATAGAATTGGGTGCCGCCCGGCTCCTGGTATTCGATGGCGAAGCCGACGAAATTGGCCGCCGGGGTGCCGGTCTTCCAGTTCATGGCCAGCAGGCACATCCCTTCGCCGCGGTAGATGGTAAGGGTGAAGAGGGCGGTCGCGCTTTGGCCGCGAACGACGAAAGCCGGTGCCGCAGTATTGGTGGCGGGGGTCAGGGGGTCGCCGGGTTTGCTGACCGGGCTCGAAGTTGGGGGCGGAGCCGGGGCCTTTTTCGCGGGCGCTTTCTTCACGGGAGCTTTCTTCACGGGAGCTTTTTTCACGGGAGCTTTCTTCTTGGCGGCCGGAGCCTTCTTCTTCGCTGGGGTTTTTTTCTTTGCCGGAGCTTTCTTTTTTGCCGGCGCTTTTTTCTTGGCGGGTGCCTTCTTCTTGGCCGCTTTCTTCGCGGGCTTTTTGCTGGAAGCCATAGTGGGAAGTAGTTTGGGTCTACCTGCAAAATACCTCATTCCCAATTGAAATTTGCGCGTATAAACACCTATGTCGTTTACCAAAAGAAAAAAAGGTGTTTTAACGGTAGGGAGAGTATTGATAATGAGAGCTATACTTTTATTCCGATCGCAAGCTGGCGACTGGGTTTCGCACACCTGATGTCCTATTCGCGCTATTTATGGAAAATCCGCCGCCGCGCATCTATGGGGGTTGATCCAACGCTGATTGATATGAAAAAATTGATCTTTTGTTCGGTTGTCGGGTCTGTATTTGTTTGGCGGGTCGCTGCGCAGACCAGCGACACGCAGGGGGTGGCCATGCAGTTGACGGCCAAGACTTCCTTGTATGACCGGGTCGCCGTCCTCAATTATATTCAGAACCAGGATTATGAAGACGCGATCGCCTATCTGGCGCCGATCCTGCAGAGCGATTCGGGGAATTCGGCGGTGCTGGGCTATGCAGGTTACGCCTATTTTATGAATGAGGATTACCGGTCGGCGGGTGCTTGTTACCGGCGGCTCCTCGGGATCGATTCGAATAATATCCCGGCTTTACATTATTTATTGCTGATGGATATCAATGATCACCCCGTGGAGGCGAAGGAATATGCCGGCCGCCTGGTGCTGCTTCAGAAGGATCGTGCGCCCTGGTCCCGCATGATGGGCGAGCTGTTCGCACGGACCAATCAACGGGATTCGGCGTTGGTCTATTATAACCGCGCCTACACGCTGGCGCCAAACGATATCCGGACGATCGCCGGGCTGGCCGATCTGCTGATGGGGAATAAGGATTTTGCCCAGGTGGACACGATGCTGGATGCGGCGGAGCAGCAGGACTCGCTAAACCCGACGCTGCTCAAACTGCAGGTGCGTGCGGCCTACCTCTCGCAGCGTTACGAGCGGGCGATGGAGCCGGGCGAACGTCTGGTAAGATCGGATGAACCGGCGACACAAGCGCTGACCTGGCTGGCGTTGTCCTATTATGACCTGAAGCAATACCCCGACTGCATCCGCGTCTGCGAGCATATGCTGGATCTGGGTTTGACGCAGGAGGCGGTGTATTATTATGACTCGCGGGCCTGGACGAAGTTGAAGGAATACCGAAAGAGTGACAGTCTCCTGCGGATCGCGCTCGCGATCGCCATCTCGTCGACGGCGGAGTGGTATTATGATGATCTGGGAGCCAATCACGAGTCGCTGAAGGAATTTCGTGAGGCGGTGGCGAATTATGATACGGCGTATTACCTTTTCCGGGATCCAACGGTCCTGTATACCTGCGGGCGGATTTGCGAAGTCGAGCTAAAGGACCTGAGCCGGGCGAAACGGTATTATCTCCGGTATCTCGAGGTGGCAAAGCCCAAGACAGAAGCTGAGAGGGAGGCGTTGGCCTATGTACGTAAGAGGTGGGGGCGGAAGCCCGGGTCCAAACCCTGAGCTAGTGCTGCTTGTTTCGCGATTGTTCCTGCATCCAGTTGGAGAATTGATTGACGTAATGCAGGAAGGAAATGGCCAGCAAGACCTGCGAATTGTCGTTGACATCCACCATTTTAGCATAGGGTGCCTGTTTGGTAATGACGAGGGTGCAGGCATAATGATTGTCGGGAACCCACTGGCCGTCGCACTCCACCCGGATGCGGACTTCGAGCGGGTCGCCTTGCGGGGAAAAAACACTTTTCACGATGTCGTAGTGCCGGTGGATCCCCCCACGCAACAGGCGTCGCAATAACCGTTGTTGCAGGGGCCGTTCCATTCTACGTAGCTGCAGTTGGAATAGGTCGCGATCGTGCAGTTGCAGTTACTGGCCTGGAGATAGCGCAGTTGCTGGGCGTTGATGGAGGCAATAGGAAAGAGTAGAAGGCAGCAGGCCAGGAGCCTGAGTCGGGGGATGTGGGGGAGTTTCATATAAAGGTTTAAACGTGGGAAATTGGGGCGTGGGTTGACTGGGGGTCGGGGCAAAATTGGGGTCGGTTTTCAGGGGAGAGGAGCGCCTTCCTGTACTCAAAAGAGGCCTTCAATTTTTATTGCTAATCGACTTGGGGATTGATAATCTTTTATTTATGAAATTCGCCATCGGTTTATATGCCGACTCGGTCGTCAAATGTGAATGTGCCAAAATACGGTGAAAAAACGGTTGCAAATACCGTTGGAATTATATTTCTTTCCGGAATTGTTCCAAATTCGCCAACACTCGAAATATGAAATTTAAAAACGGGAAAGGGTTAGAATTTTACTCGGCTTTGTCCAAACGAATCGATCAATATTTTTCAGAGAAAAAAATCAGCAAGACTGGCAATTTCGAAATGCGCTTAAAATGCGGCGTGTTAATTGTTTCCTTCGTTTCGTTGTATTTTATTATGTTATTGGTCCATGCTTCACCTTTCGTGTTTTTAGCTCTTGTGATTTTATTCGGTATAAATAGTGCGCTTATATTTTTTAATTTGGTACACGACGCCTCTCACAATGTCTTATTTCAAAATCGAAGAATCAACGGGTTGATTAAATATATGGGCGATATCGTAGGAGTAAACAGTTATATTTGGCATATTAGGCACGATATACAGCATCATTCGTTCACAAAGGTATTAGGAGGCGACTTAATAATTGAAAACCTACCTATATTAAGACTTAGCCCGCACCAAAAGTTAAGACCTATTCATAGATTTCAGTTTTATTACGCCCCATTGTTATATTCAATGTATTCTCTTTATTGGATATTTTTTTTGGATTTTCGTTTTTTTTGCAAAAAGGAAATATGCAATATTAAGGTTGTAAATCATCCATCGATCGAATGGACAAAAATGGTCGTTTTTAAGGCCTTTTATATTATATACATGCTTGTGATCCCTATATTGGTTTTGCCATATAGTTGGACGTTTATACTAATGACATTTATTATCATGCATATTTTAATAGGCCTAATTATTTCTTTGGTTTCCGTACTCGGCCACGAGGTGAATGGAGTAAACTTTCCAAGCGTAGATATTAATCAAACCATCGATAACTCTTGGAGCGAGCATGAATTGGAAACGACCGCAGATTTCGCCAATTCTTCAATATTTCTTACATGGCTTATTGGAGGGCTGAACAATCACATTTGCCATCATCTTTTCCCCGATATTTGTCACATACATTATAAAAAATTGACTCCAATCATAAAAAAATATTGTGCTGAGCATGGTTACAAGTTTACGGACTATTCTCTTCTTTATAGTTTGAAAGCCCATGCCAAATATTTGAGAACATTATCCCGCAACAATTGATGTCGAAGAAATTGCCCATAATATTGCAATATTTGGCTCTTTGCGCAGGAATTTTAGCCGCCATTTTCTATTTTCTCGCATTCGTTTATCCAGATATTGGAAAGGAAACCAGCAAAGAGAAGCTAAAGAACTTAAATGCTGTTCTTGGTAATCAAACCATATTTCAGATAGGAAAGGATTATTTTGGTAGAATTGTAAGTAGGATTAAACGCTACAACCGAACGAATAGGCAATTCTGGTACTTCATAGTGGCTATGTTCTTATTGAATGTTGCTATCATTCCTGGATCATGTTTGTTGGTTGAATATATTAAGCATAAGACTTTCAAAGAGGCTTGGAATATTGTCCTTGGATACAAAATATATCAGGCGGATCTTTGGAGATGTATACTAATACATTTCTGTGGTGGGTTAATTGGATTATTCTTGAATCTTATTTCATTGGCGATTACAGTGAAGTTACTCGAAAAGATGGCTTCGGCTAAAAATTTAGTATTACTCCTTTTTCATATGTTGGTGAATTTTTTAGTCGTTGCATGGTTTGCCTTTTTCTTGCTCCCGACATCGGTTCTTTTTAACTGGTTAATTGCAGATGAAAAAGGTTCCTGGAAGACGTTCACGCAGGCGTGGCATGGTACCTACCACGATAAACCTGATATCTTAATACCAATCCTTTATGGGGCAACGTCGGGGATTCCAACGGTTATATATTTTGTAACAGGCTTGTCGATAATCTCATTTAAATTATTTCCTGAATTCATACGCAAGTTCATTATTGACATAATTAAAGCGCTCACCCGCGATGATCGGAATGTTTTTTCAGATATGGGGCGTTTTTTTACTGTTCTTGCAGGGTTGGCTGCAGCGGCAAAGTTCCTGTTTGAGTGACAAACCACCGCGTATTTGCAACTGATCAAATATTTAGAGCCTGTAATGCAATTACATCATCCCTCCCGCTACTGCTGCTTGATCCGCGACTCCTCCAGGTTCCGGTACCGGGATTCGCTTTTTAAGAAACTCAATGTGAGCTCAAGGGTGGGATTGGTGTTGTATGCGATCAGGAATGGGGTGGTGAGGGTCTAACATTCATATCATCCCGACTTTGGTAAATAGCTCTGATTTCTCTATGACGGTCGAATTGGAGATCCACCCTTCCACTTTCTCTGTCCGTTTGCCTGTTTGGGTGATAAAGACGTCCTGACAGAAGCTATTGTCCTGCATTGCCTGCCGCGCATCACTTAGGGTAGCGGTTAGGGGCAGGAAGCATTTATCCAGGTCGATGGCGAGGATTCTCTTAATCAAATCAAAATCGCTGTTCAATAGATCGGCCATCGTTAACTGGTCCTTTGGCGGCAGCGGTTTATCTGAATTGGTCAACTTAATTTTTCCCAACTCGGATTGCAGTAGAAATCGTTCGATAGTCGTTCGGTAAATGAGAAAGAGATAGGTACCGTCATCCGCTTTCAGGACGGGCATTCTTTCCGTCTGAGTCTCCTCCATCTTTTTGATCAGGTCTACTAACTTAAGGCTTTCGAATTCAGCTTTGTCTTTCACTTTGAGCAACATTCCATCGTCCGGTTTGGTCATAACCGCGGTCACTTTCAACACCTTTAGTTTCTCGTCAGTTGAAGAGACCTGGTTCAATAGCTCCTTGACTTGTTTATTGGCACTTTCATAGTTCTCTTTTGAGAAGTAGAAAGCCAAAATTGTTCCCATCCAGGTCCCTATTACGGGTAGTAGGATATTGAGCAGCTCCTTGGCATGGGTATAAGCGGCAAATTCCTTTGATCCCGCCGCGTCCGGCTTAAGATTGGCCCAGGCCACAATAATCAGCACCACGAGGATGACAGCCGAAAAGATAACGATTGTCAGCGCAATCGTATTCGTAAACATGCTCTTCTTGTCCGGAGTAACCGGCGTAGGAGTTTCATTCATCGTATGGGTTCTCTTTTGTTGCAATTTATCCATTCGTGGGAGCTAAACGTACCGTTAAAACACCCATGTCGTCGAATGGCTTTAATAAAACGAGAACTACGGGCTCGGCGTCGTCGGAACAGATATCTTCCCAAACAATTTGGTGAACACGGTCAGGTCGATGATCGCCCCAAAGGCCCATCCGTTCTTGTATTTCGAATTCTCGTAGTAGTTGAACTGGCTTTGGGTCACGACGGTTGTACCCGGTACAAAGCCCGGCATATCGAAGGAGCTCACTTTACGGATATTCTGTCCGACAAAGAGCCCAAAACCCTGCATTGGCTCGAAATTGAGGCCTGCATAAAAATTATTCAGGACGGTCCCGTTCAGGCCGACGCCGATAGCGGGATAGATCTTTCGGAACAGACAACCGTCGTCATCCAGAAAGGACCTGCCCCAGGGGCTAAAGCGCTGCAGTTTCTTATCACAATTTTTGTAGGGGAACAGAATATTATACGGCGAAAAATAAAACGTGGCCATCAGGACAAAATTGACGGATGACCCGTTATCCGCGACTTTCACCGTCTGATCCGTGCTGGTGGTGGCGGATGGGATATTTACCAGGGTGTATGTGGGATTGCCCAGCCAGGTATTAAACGCACCCCCGTCGAATGAGGCGATATAGTAGGCCGTCTTCTTCAACGTATATGCCACTATCTTCACCGGCGCCCCGAGCGTTTTGTTTTTTATTGGAATGAAATATAAGGTAAACGTGAGGTCGTCCGATGTCGGGAAGACATTGAATACTTCATCGCGGAGATTGCTGCAATCCACCGGCGCCGGCTGTTTCCCGTTAGTAAGATCGGCGCCCTCACCCTTAACGGCTGCCGGGTTGATATTATTCGCGCCATAGACCGAATAGTTGTCATTCAGGTCGCCGTTCGTTTGGAAGGCGTACCGGAACATATTCGAATCTGCCTTATTGGTAAGCACGTGCAGGAGATAGTGATACTTCCGCTGGATCCCCGTCGGCTTCGATCCAAAAAGGAAATTGCCGGTCTGATCCAAAAAGATATGCACCGCATATTTATCGCCGGGTTCCTTGTAACCGACATCGGTCCGGTAAAAGTCTTTCGTCGGGCCGAAATGATCGGTGTAGTAATTGACAAGACACTCCGGATCCAGCGCCAGCGGTTTCACGGCTCCCCCAATGGGACTCGTATCGGTCCCGGTGCCGCCATCCGCCGGAGTCTTTGTATCGACGGCCCCCCCGACCTGGGATATTTTTATCGCGTTGAGTTTGGGGTCTTTTATCAGGGTAACGGTGATCGAATCACCCGTCTTCATCGAAGGGTACTGATCCCCAAATGAAATGATCAGTGAGTCCCCCGCGGGGTCATATTTAACCCATTTCCCCGCTTTTTCCATACCGGACAAGGGCAGGTCTTTTTGAACAGCTTTGTTGTATGTTCCACCCACCGTGCTCTGCTTTAATAACGCGGCGGTGTCCGCCGGGAGCAAATCTTTGATGATTATTTTTATGGACCCCTGGCTAGCCACGTTATACACTTTACTACTAAGACCTGCCGGCCATTTTTTATAGTCGGCCATGGTGACGATGGAATCTTGCGTGAAACCCGCTTTTGTACATAGTAGGGCGAGGAGGAAGCCGGTTGTTCGGATCGTACTCATCATAAGTTTTGGTTTATAGGTAAAAATTTTTGAACGTAAATAGATTATAGAAGGGAATGACATAGGAGACGGTCTGACCATCGCCTGCAATGACAAACCCCACCAGTTTCCCGGAATTGACTTCGATCACGGGGGCGCCGGAGTCGCCGGGCATCGAGATCTTCTCGCAACAGACGACATTGGAGAAGACCTGGCCGACCGGTGGGATGGCTGGAGAATCTAAAATACTGAGCACCTTGCCGGTTTGCAAAAAGGAGGTTTTGCCGATGGTCTTGACCAGGGTGGGGGTATCGGTTAGGAGATGCATTTCGTCAAAATGAAAAAAGTCGGATACCAGCACCGCCTCCAACTTGTTTTGGATATCAAATTCGGTGTTTAGCTTCACCGCCGCATAATCGAGCTGGTTGGAGTAGGCGCCTTCTGTCACCGGAAAGAGCTTCTGGGTGCTGCCGTTTGAGACGGCGAACCAGGATTGCTGGTTATCGGCGGAAGAACAAGTCAGCACGGCAGTCGGGGCATTTAGTAAATCACTACACAGGACGTGGTAACAGGACAGGGTATAGGCTTCGGCCTGCCCCAGGGCATTATCTTTGAAAGCACGGATGGATATCGTACCCAGCTCCTTGCTTCCCTTGATCCCCTCACCGATTCGTGGCGGATTGTCCCCCTGAAGACTGTTCATAAAGGCATCGCTATATTGGGTGTAGTCATGATGACTGACCGGTCTTAGCTCGGTGACATCGCTCAATATTCGGATCCCCCTGTAAAGGATATTTCCGACGACCATTTCTGAAAGAGCCGAGGGGTCCGCCTTTTTTGATACATAGACGATTAGGCAAAGCGGCTGCTGATCGCCATAGTTTTTCCGCCCGATCCCGCAGGTCGAAAAATACGCCACTTCATTTTTTAGCGCCGGCGTGACTATTTCCTTTAGCTGAGTGAGGATCGTGAATTGCTGTTGCCCCGTAAAGTCGCTTAGAAGGCGGCTACCCAATTGAAAATTTGTCTCTTTAAATCCGCCGCTCCAGTAATAATACAATCCGTTGGCGGATTGATACCAGAGGCTGTTCCCGTTGATCTCTTCCCCAAAGACCACATCCCCTATGTCAACGAGGTCGCCGGGTGATTTCGATCGGGCGGAAAATGCGGAAACGGCGGCCTTGCCGATCCGCTCGTTGAGTGCTTTGATGACCGTCAATTTCATGCTCACCCGATTTTCTGTGTGACGGTGACGGGATCCTGCTCGCCGGTTGTTTTGGCCATGGCGGCCAGTTGAGGCTGTTTATTTTCGGTGGTTTTCAACCCGGCGTAAACCCCGGCGCTTAGTCCGATGAGAATAAGGTTGTTCTGGGGCACATCCGGCATGATCTTATTGACCGCCATCGCGGTCAGTTTGTCGGTGATCGCCGGCATATTATGCAATACCTGCTGTATATACCAGAATCCCAAGGTAAAATTGAAGACGACCGCCTGGAGGCGATGGATGCTGACGTCGTTCTTGTCCGTCAGGATATCATAGATCATGTTTTTCCCGCTCTCGTTCTGTACAAGGTTGGCGTCTGCGGACCCGTACCGGCTTTTATCATTGAGGTCGATCACCGTACCGGTGGCCGTGGTCGCGGAACTGATACCGAGGAGGTATAAGGTGGAGGGCCATAGATCGGGGAATTGTCCCGTGACGATATAGATGCTGACGACGGAGGACAGGACGATAAGCGTCCACCAGGTCAGTTGGACGCGGGCATAACTGTAGGGACGAGGTGTGCCGAGGCCTACGTCTTTCAACATATGGTATTCGCGGTTACACCAGATTATGATGGCCAGCAAAACGATGAATACGGCCCAAAAAGCAAACATAGCAGGTGATTTACGATTTGATCGGGAATAAATTGGGAAGGTATTGAGTAGGGGGGGTAAAAAAAACGTGAAAAACACGCATTTTTATTTGAGGGGAAAGTCGTATAGGGGCTAAGTAGTCTGAAGCGGGATTTGTAGAATTTTTAAGATTACCACGAAGGGGATGCTTGGGAGGGTGGGCGTGAGGGTTGCCGACAAATTGGACCCCAACAAAGTTTCCGACTTGAAATATGTTCATGAATTGGCCGGTAAAGTATGGGCCGGCCTGGTGGTTCTTCTTAATTGGACCATATTGAAGACGCTATTTATGGTTGACAAAAATCAAATACGCAAGCGTAGTTGGAATTATTGCCTTGACAATTGTCTCTCCAGCTCTGAGAGGCGTTAGACTTAGTGTCGGCTCTTGCAGCGACGTTCATGTCGCAAATGTTGTCCTGACAGATGTCCGTATATGCCGAGCCATTTTTGTCTGCAATTAAGGTAACAGTACTAGCGGGGTGACAAGTTTTTATCGTTACCCGTGCGCCTGCTACACCCCCGGAGCAATCTTTCACCGTAACAGTGGTGCTGCAGGCCGTCCGTTTGGTCATGGGACAAAAGAACAAAAGAAGAGCAAAAAAAGACAGTTTCATTCTAGGAAGTTTAATAAGTGAGCCAATTGGGCTTGGTGAATATAATTTTCCGGATCAGCTCCTTTTCGATTTTGTGAATCCGGATTTCAAAAAGAAGGTGCGTGTGCTTGTCTCTGACATTCTCAATAAAATAGTAATCCTTGTCTGATTCGTACAACAGATCTCGATAAAAGCAATTCTCCTTGTCGAGTGAATCAGGGATGAAGCGGCTCTTGAGCACTAGGGTATCTTCCGGCTTGATCTGGACCCGAACGAGCATTGGTTGTCCGCCGCCCGCGTACTGCGGTATATTGGGGTAAATACCAACGGCAAATACGGAAGCCAAAAAGAAGACAAAAAAACCGATTCGGGTGATGGCTTGAGGGCCTGCAAGGAGGTTTTTTGATAAGACACTCTTTGGTTTACCGCCACTGGGCGTCGTACCTTCGGCATGCGCGACGGCGTCTGGTTCGTTGGCGCCGCCTGGGCCAAAAAAATAGCAAATGACGATGCCCGACGCTAGAAGCGCGAATAGCACCGTGCGGAGGTCGAACGTCTCAAAAGCTGCCCATTGAAGAAGGCTGTAGGCCACAATGACTAGCAAAGCAAAGTATAGGCGGCGGGGAGTTTTGAACTGGTTAACTAGCAGCAAAAGGATTCTAGGGAGTATATCGGCATAAATCCACACGTAGACACCTAGCACGATCGCGTTAGTTTTGAGCAGATCGACAGAAAGAATGTGAAATTGTGTGAAATAGATAAAGGTAACAAAGATGCCGGACAGATAGAGGATGCCGCCAATTTTGGCGAGATCCCATACACCTTTGAAATCGGGTAGGAAGTCTGCAGATGTGCGCATGATAATAATTTAGGAATTACTCGGTTAGTCTTTGCGTCATTGACCGGAAGTTACGACAGCCTTCCTCTTCAATCAACCGTGAAAACACTAATGTCGTTGACTTAAGGCATAAGCTTCCTTTAATGCTGGATTGTATGCTTCGGGATCGATTAAGAATCTTTGGCACAAAATAGGGCTTGTCCTGAAATAGCTGCTGACGGATTTTTTCCAGGCGTTTCCGGCAGCGTCATTCCTTTCAAAATATGAGGTATTATTTAACACCGCATCAAAATTGTCCAGCATGTAATCAGCCATGGCCTCCACTTTAATATGCGCATCGGAATCGGCCGGTATTTTCAACGAGTCACCATCGGTAAAGTAATGCCTTAGTTTAGGGTTCTCGATCAGTATTTTGTCGATTTCGAGTGTCCACCCGTAGGTCTTAAGGTAGGTACCTGTACTGACCGCATGCTCATTTGATCTCAACGTGATCACTATGAAAATAATGCCGGCAATTGAAATGCCTGCAGTCAGTAGCTCATTAAAAGAAAGCCAGAAATAGGACTTTTTGCGATGTTGCTCTTTATCTTTATTTTCCATGGCAATTGTTTTAAGTGTTATGATTTAGTCATGAGTAAAGAGTCAAGTTAGTTCATAGTCGACCGCTATTCACGAACCATGCCGCGTCTATCAGACTCCTCGTGGATGCTCGGGTGATTCGGAAGGTTCAGGAACGTGCCATCCGCCGCCAACAGCTTGTGGCCATGATAACCCAGATAGTCAACTTTCCTATAGGAGTCCTCCTGCGGCTGCTGAACTGGCCGTTCGTGTGACGGCCTTTGAATGCTTCGTTATCATTGATATGGTAGTTTAGTTGGTTACTTATTTCGATCCGGCAATTTTTTGAGGGTTTCCGCCGGTGACACCGGCCCTTCTTATATACCTGATACAAATTAGGTCATTATCAGTCACTAGCCCCCCGTGAAAACACCCATTTTCCAATTAAGTAAGCGATAAGTTGTTTTTATCGTAAATAGAACAAAGTAGAAGCTGGCCGGGAGGTTCCTGTATAAGGGTTTGATGATGAGACGGTGTAAAAAAAATGCGGAGATCTAAGCGGGAAATATTTCGGTATATTAGCTGATCTTCTCTCCTAACCTAAACTGTATGCTCAAACTGACACCCTTTCTCTCCATTCTGCTGGCCACCAGCATCGCATGCTTCGCCACCCCGACCCCCAAAGACACCCTGACGATCCCGCAGGCATTGCGGAGGATCGGTATCGGTACGCCGCTGATCTCGCCCGATGGGGCCCATGCCGTCGTTTCGGTCTCGCCGTCCGGGGTGGCGCCGGACTCGGTGGTTACGCATCTTTGGATGCTTGACCTAAAAACAAAAAGCTTCCGGCAGTTTACCAACTCCGGGAAATCGGAGAACAGTCCGAAATGGTCGCCCGATGGCAGGACGCTGGCCTATATGTCGGGAAGGAGCGGCGTTTCGGAGATCTACCTGATCCAAATGGATGGCGGCGAGGGCCTGCAACTGACCCGGACCAAAGATGGTGTTCGAATGTACGAATGGGCACCCGACGGGAAATCTATCATCTATATGATCAGCGAGGAATTATCGGATTCGCTGAAGAGCCTGAAAGACAAAAAATTCGATGAGGAGGTCGCCAGCGAACAAGGGCGTCCATCCTGCTTTTACCGGATCGATGTGGCGAGCAAGAAAGCCCAATTCCTTATCAAACGGAACTGGGGGGTTGGGGAAATGAAAACGATACCCGGTAGCAAGTCGATCCTGCTGTTGGCTAGGCCACAGCCCTTCGAGGAAATCCAAGCTTTGCAGCTAGCAAAGTTCAGTCCGGAAGACTCGACGATCACGATGTTGCCTTCCCCTCCCAACAGCTCGTTCGGCGGATTTGTTCCGTCTCCCGATGGCCGGACCGCGGCCTTTGCCGGCGCCAGGGAGGACGGCCCCGTGCGGCATGATCTCTTTATCCATGATCTTATGGGGAATACGTATCGGAATGTTACCGGCAAGTCTCTTGACCGACCCGTCGCGCAATATCGCTTTATAAATAACCACTCCCTACTGGCGCTGGTGGAGAATGGTTTTGAAAGAAAACTATACGTGGTGAACGACGACGGGAAGATTACCCCATACGGCCTCGAAGACGATGTCCAGACTTTCGATCTTTCCGCGGATGGGACGCTCCTCTACGTCAAGGGCGGATATACTGAGTTGGCAGAGCTTTACATGGTATCACCGGGAGGCCAGCCCGAGAAAGTTTCCACTTTAAACCAGGCGATCCCGTCGGTTGCGCAGGTTGCACCAAAAATCTTTACCTACAAGAGTTTCGACGGCAAAGTCATCGAGGCGGCGCTCTACAAGCCTAACAACGCAGCTCCGAACGCGAAAATTCCGCTGATCACGTATATCCATGGGGGACCGACGGGCGCCTTCTCTGTCGGCTGGTCAGCCTGGATACAATTGCTTGTTCAGGCCGGATATGCCGTGTTCACTCCAAATATCCGGGGATCTACGGGTTATGGCTGGGATTTCCTGGCGGCGAACCGGAAGGACTGGGGCGGCGCCGACTTTAAGGACATTATGACGGGGATCGACTACCTCATCAAGAACGAATCGATCGACAGCGGCCGCCTGGGGATTGCAGGGTGGTCTTATGGCGGCTATATGGCGGAGTGGGCGATCACGCAAACCAACCGTTTCAAGGCCTCGGTATCGGGGGCGGGGATAGCTAATCTCGCCAGCGAATTCGGAACGGAAAGTGGGGCTGAGTATGACCACTGGTTCTGGGGACCTCCCTATGAGAACCAAGAGCTCTTTCTGAAGCATTCGCCCATCGCTTTCCTAAAGAATGCGAAGACGCCAACGTTGATCATCCAGGGCGAGGAGGACGTGACCGATCCCAAGGGCCAGTCGCTGGAGATGTACACGGGATTACACTATTACCATGTCCCGTGCGAGCTGGTGCTCTACCCCCGCGAACCGCACGGCTTTCGGGAACTAAATCATAGTATTGACTTTTATCGCCGGATGTTGGCGTGGTTTAAGAAGTATGTTTGAGTTTGGGTGTTTTCACCCTTGACGGAAGCCGTAAAGCGAGCTATATTTCTGAAAATTATAATTACTCATGCAAGTAACTGCTCTCGATGAAAGCGGCAAGCCGGTCGATTGGTGGTTTATTTATAAGGTGCCTCAGTTGAATCAAGGTGTCGGCACGGACAAAGCCACCGGTTATGAATACATCTATTACGATTCCACGATAGATGCTAATACGGACCCCCGCCAACGAAACGTTGCCCAATCGCCCTACCTCCTCAGCGGCGGAAAGGGTGCGCTAAATCTTACGCTCAATTCGGTATTTAAGAATTTTAAGAAACCGCCCGCGTCGACCGGCTGGTTGCTTTATAACGATGAAATGCCCGAGAGTACCAAGAAAAAGGATGATGCGCATAAGGGGCACAGCAAGGGCGTGATCGCGTTTGACACCGCCACCGAAACGGCGTATTGGTTGCTGCATTCCTGGCCAAAATTTATGGACCCGGATGCAACGAATGACCCGACCCCAAAATATGGTCAGACCTATTTGTGCGTCTCGTTGGATCTGGTGACAGCCCGCAAAATCGCGGCTCAGATGAGTGTTAACCAGGAGCCTCAAATATATTATCCTAATCCGGCCAATTTGCCCAACGCCGATCCGCTCCGTGTTCTGATGCAGACCTCGACCTTTGATCCACCGGCAGACACCAACTCGATCGATTTGAAGACCGTTGGCGGATTGTCGTTCAAGGTCATCGCCAAGAACAGGGAATGGAACAAGGATTTTTGGAACGATCTGGTAGGACCCACGCTTGGCGACGATATGGACGATGAAACCTGGATCCGTGGACCCATCCCTCCCATCGCGGACAGTGACGGCATCCACAAAACCTTCGACATCAAGTATATCAACCTGGGCCCGATGGGCTTGCATTGGGCGTGGCCGGAAACACACGACCATGCCAAATGGGGCATCACGTTGCACAATCCCTGGATTTGCGTGGGAGATATCAATCGGATGATCTCTCAACGGAAGCGAGGCGGAGGTACGATTGCCTTTCAAAATCGGATCTTATGGCAAGGGCTTGCAAAATCGGGGCTCGTACTGGCCCCTCCGGGGCATTCGCGGACGGAGGCTACCAAATTGATCCAATCGACACATCATCCGGTCAACGAAGCGCCGCTAAAGCAGAAATCGGGATCAAAAGCCAAGGCCGCACCGGTCAAAAAGGCCGCACCGGCTAAAAAGGCCGCCAAGAAAAAGATCGTCAGGAAGAAGGTGGTGAAGAAGAAGAAATCTTAGAAAGCGGATATTATAACTCAAGGTTGAGAAATGGCCGGGGGTTTATCCTGGCGATCTGGTCGAAGTCTTCTATACTGAGGCCGCCCATCATATCGGCGAGCATTTCCTTGTCGCTTTTGTGATTGCGGACCACGTAGAAGTCGGTGCCGTACAGCACCCTGGGGCGGAGGGAGGGGTGGCGAAGCGTCTGTTGCAGCAGCGGCAGGATTTCGGGGTTGTGCAAGATATAGCTGATATCGGCACAGGTATTTGGATATTGGAGCATCAGGCTGCAGATAATCGTGTACCAATCGGCATCGTTCCAAAGAAGCTCGGGCTTACCTGGGGTGGGCGTGGCGTGGGTTTCGTCGGTATAGAGGAATTCGATGCCACGGTCCGGGTGGCTTTGTAACATCCGGCTCCAGATATCCCGGTCTCTGTCCATGAAGAGCTTCCACTGGTCGTCGCCGCCGAAATGCGCCAGGCAGAGTTTTACCTTTTGGAGATCCCGCTCCAGTGGAGTGTTGTCCCCGGTGTAACCAAACATCTGCTTTATCCTGCTATCTGCCGCACGAGCTACCAGCGTGCGGAGCAGGGTCTCATCGAGGAGGCACAGATAGTTTAAGGGATGGGTGAAATTGAGGGTGAATAGCTCGTTCTGTCGCTGTAATAGCGGAAATCCGAATACCGGATGTTGATCCCAGTCTTTTTCCTTACTTCCACGGTAGAAGATGGTGCCCTTTATGCAGTGGGTGGTGACCGGAAGGTTGTTTTGGCTGGCATATTTCCAAATCGGGAGCAGGGCTTCTTCAAAAGGGAAGTAGCCCAATGCGGGGTAAATTTTAATCCCGCTGAATTGATTGTCTTCCAGTAATTGTTTGATCAGGCAATCCGGACTTAGGATCACGTCGCCGTTGGCGTCTACGATATAGTCGAAATAGGTTTTGTCGGTCAGGCGGTGGGGGTCGGCAAAGACAAATGGATAGCAGATGCGGTCGTGTTTCGTCTTCAGGGTGAGGAGGTCGTCGAGCTGGCTCCGGATGTCAATCTTCGGTTTTCCGGCGCCCATGTAGCGCATATCCATGGGGAGAATGACAAAACCGGTCTCTTGCGGATATTGGCCGCATAGCTTGCTAAAGATGCCGCTTTGATTCTCATATCTGGAAAACCGGCCGATGAGGACGTATCTTTTCAGCAATTCGATCGTGCTTTTCTTTGGCAGCATCCCCATGAATTTCCAAAGCTGGTTGAATACAAACAGGATCAGCTTCCTTCCCTGGCTGTAGAAGACCAGAAGGATGAATACGAATAGCAGCATCAGCAGGGTGTTGGGGTGCGCGCCGATTATTTTTGCGCTTCGGAGGAGTCCTTCGACATAACCGACCTTTGCCACGTCTTTTTTGGATGGGGCAACAAGATGGGCGATAAGGTGATACAGAAAGAAGAAGACGTTCAGGGTGATATAAATGCCAAGCAGGATGCTTAGGATATTCAATATCCCGTTGCGTGCTACGGTCATCCGGATGGTATAGAGTGTTTTTAGGACACGTTTCCAGGTGGCGCCGTAGAAGAAGTCATTCGGACCCTTTTCCCCATACCACCAGCGAAAGACGGCTACGATGCCTGAGACGGGCAGGAGGAAGTAGATCGGTGCGGCCAGGAAGGTTTTTGCCAGCCATGGCGGGACATGATCGCCGGTAAAGATATGCGTGTGGCAATTGATGATGGGATGATCTGAACTCATATGATCAAGGTACTTTATGTTGGGCGGATAAAAAAGGGGGACTGATCATTATCCGTGTTTTTACGGTAGGCGGAAATCAGAATTACCTCTACCTTTAATAACATGATCAACGACGATCTCGCCCCCCCTTTGGCCAACCCCCCCGCGAAAGGGCTTAGCTGGCTGTCCGGCCTGCTCAAGTCGGTTTGGACTTTTTTCCCGTCCTTGCTGTTCATCATCCTGGTTTTGGTCTGCTTCTGGCTCGTGGATCAGGGACAGGATATCCTCGTGGCGTATATGGAAAAGCGGCAGCACAACTTCGCCGGGGGATTCGTGCGGATCGTCTTTTTCGTTGTGATTGCTCTCTGGGTATACGTCACCTGGTATGGGTGCCGGATCGTCGCGTATATCAAAGCAAATCAGCAGCAGAGTTTCGTCGAGATCCCACAATATTTCCTCGATAATTTCCCCCGTATGGCCGGTAACGCCTGTTTGCTGGTGATGGAACTGGCGATTCTGCAATTGCCGGTGTTCAGCAAGCCGCTGGGCCCGGGGATTGCTTTTCTCCTGTTCGGCGTCTTGTGGGTGCTGCTGTTTTTCCTCGACCGGCGAATCCGGATAAAATGGTCGCTGGCAAAGCGATTCGAAACCGTGTTCAGGGTCGCATTGCTGTTATTGATCCTATTGATGGTTGCGTCAGCCTTCCCGGTGGAGAGCATCGCCGTCAACAGTTGGTTCGCGCTGGCGGTACTGATCGTCATGCACGTCGTCTATCTGCTATACATCAATCTGCGGCGGGTGAGGATCGAACGGGACAGAGTGGCGGTGAGGCTGCGGACGGAGCGGCAGGACCCGGCCGAGCGAACCCTCGCGGAACGGGTCATGGATTATTTTTGTATCCCGAGAATAGAATCGGGTTATTTCAGCTATTTTCTGGGGTTGGTGTTGATCGGTATACTCCTCGACTGGCTGGCGATCCTGCACCTTCCCTTCGCCAGGGCCATCACTCCATTGCCCATGGTGATTCTCGGGTTCAGCGTGCTGCTGACGCTTGGCAACACGATCACGGCCTTTTCGGTTCGCTACCGGGTCAATTTCCATTTTATAATTTTTCTTTTCGCTATGGTCATTGGCCAGAAGGAGAATCATTTCGTAAAGACGGAGGCGGCGAAGGACGGCAGCAACCGGTATACCCAACGACCCGGACTGCAGACCTATTTTACCGCGTGGCTGAATGAGCGGGTGCCACCCGGGGATTCCGCCGGGAGACCCTATGACGTATATTTTGTCCTCTCGAATGGCGGCGCCTCGCGGTCGGGTTACTGGACCGCGGCAGTGCTGGGCCGGCTGGAGGATTCCTCACTCGCCAAAGGCGGTGGGGACCGATTCTCCAACCATCTCTTTTGCCTGTCGGGAACGTCCGGAGGCGGAGTTGGCGTCGCGACGTTTTTTTGCATGCTCAGGGAAAAGCGGGTGAATGGGGGGAAATCCTATTGTCAGACCGCCGCCGATTATCTGTCTCAGGACTATTTTACCTATACCCTCGCGAGAATGCTGGGGCCGGATTATTTTCACTATTTATTTCCAACCGGGTTGATCGGCGACCGGGGCCGGGCGCTAGAGTATTCGCTGGAGGAATCGTCGATGCAGATGGACACTTCCTTTTACCCGGTGCCGTTGGCGGACGAATTGTCGACGTTCAGCGCGCTGGACAGCGATGGACGCGTAAACCTTCCGATATTGTTTGTGAACACAACGAGGATGCAGGATGGCAACCCCGGAGTGATCAGCAATCTTAAACCGGATGAAAGGATATTCAATGGACGCGTCGACGTAGCATCGCTACTCGATACCGGCATGGATATCAGCCTGGCTTCGGGCGCCATCTTAGGCGGGCGGTTCCCCTACCTCAGCCCGGGCGGCCGGATCGGGAATACCTACTTCGTGGACGGGGGATATTTTGACAATTCGGGGGCGGGGGTGGTGCAGGAGACGATGCAAGGTATCCTGGACATTGTCAAACGGGACAGTCTGCAAGGCGGCCTTCTCTGGAAACAGTTCCACCGGCTGCATTTCCACGTGCTGCATATCATCAACAGCCCGGTCGATGGGAGGTCCGCTGTGTTCTCAAAGGTGGCGCCGATCAAGAACGATCTGTTGTCGCCGCTGTATGCGATCATGGGGGCGTATGATATGCAGACCACGGTCAATGATGACCGGCTGATCCATTTTATCGACAATATCGATTCGTTTTCCGGGGTCCCCGCGGACCACCGGCAGATCTCCCTATATAAACTGCCGCGAGAAATGCGGCCCGGCGAACCGGCCGAGCCTTCTTACGCGATGAACTGGTTTATGTCAGACACGACACGCCAAAGGATCTGGCACCGGCTAGGAAGCGAGCCCACGCTGGAGAGCCTTATCCGGGCGGAGCGGTAGGACAAAAACGAAAAAACCGACTTATGGCTATCCATTCCACTTACCGACGGCGGATGCCGGTTGCGCGCGCGGGTTTGCTGGCGATCCTGCTATTGGCCGCCGGCTGCACCCCCCTAAAGGAAGTCAATGCCTTCGCCAATGCATCCCAAGCTACGATGGACAAGGCAGCAGCCTTCGACGGCTATGGGCGCTTCGACTATTGCTATGACTCCGTGATCGTCTACATCGATACTGGAAAATATCTCCGGCAATACGACTGCGATTGCGGGCATGGGACCGCCGCGGATACGATGCAACAACATGCGTACCGGATCATGAGCGCGTATTTCGCGGCGCTGGCGAAGCTGGCCGATGCGAAGGCCGTCATCAAAACGGCGCCGCTGAGCACCGCCCTTGCCGCGGGCACCTATGGGAGCGTGACGATATCCAGCACCGAGGCGGGAATCTTCAGCGGTCTTATGACAGCCGCACAGGACGTATTGACCGATCGCTATAAGTCGAAGAAGATCGAAGATCTGCTAGAGACCTACCATGACACCGTAAGCCGCGCCATCGGAACATTGATGACCCTGACGCGGGTCAGCAAGGACCTGCTCCTCGTGATGTCGAACCGGTTCAGGGGGAAGATGGATACCCTTGTCGAAAAGGCGGCGACCCCCGGGGTAAGGCTGACGCTGGTGGCTTTGTACCGCCAGAAGACGCTCGAATGGCAGCGGGTGGCCGCGGATGACGACCGTCGCTACCAGGCGTTGGCGAAGATCCAGGAAGGACATGATTCGCTTTTCCAGGGAGTGAAGAATTTGAAGGGGGAGCGGCTTCGGAAGCAGATGCTGGACTTCGCGGGAAACATCATTTATTTGTCGCAATAAACTTGTATCTATCGCAATAAACTTTTCTTATGGCAAATCCTGACTATGCACTCCTGGCCAACCAGCTAGGCGAATTCTGCCTGGACGTCGCCGAGGGTATCGGCGACTACATCCATGAAAATATTGGCAACCTGCCCGACGACAAAGTGACGAGCCTGGAGCGGCAGCTCGACGAGATTACGGCGGACGCCAATCAGTTCCTGGAACTGGCCGATGAGATCGCTTTCGCGGATTTGGCGACCTACCTGCAGGGGATACAGAACGCCATTACCAGTATCCAGCAGGCGCTTAAAACGATTGCCGGTATCGACAAGGCCATTGCGATCGCCGCCGCCGTGATCGAGTTGGCCACGGCCATCTTCACCCAAAGCGGGTCCGCCCTGGGAGCGGCGGTCAAGACGATCGGGTCGATCTGACAACAAAATGATAAACTTATGCGTATACGAACTCCTTTCAAACTGCTGATCGCCCTGCTGCTGGTCACTCAGCTGGACTCCTGCGATTACGGGCTGCTCGGCAAGGGCACGGCCGGCAAAGTGGACAGCGTCGACAAGACAGTGAAGGGCATTGTCGGTCATGCGCAGGACAGCGTGCTGGGGTATTTGGTGAAAACAAGAGAGGAGCTCTTCGATTTTCTACGCAATAACTCGAACAAGGAGGCACATGACCTTTCACTCGGCATCCTCCAGGGCGTTATCGGCTACCTGGACTCCGCACAAAACCGCGACTACCTGGCGCAATTTATCGATTCCATCATCACGCACACCGCCGGCGCCGCCTCCCGACAGCTGATCCAATTCAAGGACCAATTGCTGAACCCGGTCTTCGTGGCCCAGACGCAATCGTTGCTCCGGGGTATCATGCGGGAGCTGGTTCTCAACCCGGCGGACAACCTGCTAACGCTGGTACTGAGCGACCGAACGCGGATCCAGTTGAATAAGATGCTGGAGATGATCGTGCCGGCGATCCTGAATGACAAGGCGATCGATCAGGTCGCCCGGCTCCGGGCCGCGCTGCTGGGGGCCGCCATGAAAAAGGATATTGCCTCGCTGGTCGACACCGCGCTGGTCGTCACGAATTTCCGGCTGGATTCCACCCTGCGCCCCACGATCCACCGCATCGTGGACGAAAACACCAGCACGCTCAAAAAAAACGCGGACTGGATCATTGCCGCGCTTGCCGCCCTCGGGATCGTCATCGGCTTTGTTATTTATTTTGTCCAGCGCAAGAAGACGTTGACTTACCGCAGTATGCTCCGCCAGGTGACCGTTCAGATCGAGCGGATGAACAAAACGGGCGCTCTCAGCCACGACCAACTGACCGGCCAGATCAAAGATGCGATGGATTCGGCTGGGCTGGAGCCGACGATGAGCCAATTCCTCGACGACGAGCATATCCGGAGCAGCAAACCGCAAAACCAATAAGATATGGCGTTGAATGACCAATCGGGACGACGAAGGATGAACAACTACCTGTTCATGAGCCGGAGCCCAAACCGGAATATCGGCTATTCGGCCCGCGCGGCTGCTAACGCGATCCGCAAACCCAAGCCCGGACTGCTCTATCAAATGAAGGACTTCCTGACCAACAACTGGATCGCCTGGTTCCTTCATGACTGGCATATCAGGAAGCGATTCGCTTATCCCGCACAGGCAAGTGCGAGCATTCACCGGCTGCGCAGTCACCGGGGGGCGGGCCATCCGGTCAGCCTGCTTGTTGCGGCCGACTGGGCGACAGCGACACCGCAGGCGGGCTTTGTCGGGGACTGTATGCAGCGGTTTTCGCCCGACTATACCATCCACCTGGGCGACACCTATTATTCCGGGACCGCGGCGGAACTGGCGGACAATTTCGGGGACGGAACCAGCAATTCGACGGGTATCTGGCCGCGGGGCGCGGTGGGCAGTTTTGCGCTCGCGGGCAACCATGAAATGTACTCTTCCGGAACAGACTACCTGGCGATGATCCAGAACAGCCTCCGTCAATTCGGGGAACGTTTGTCGCCGGGAACGGGTTGGACGGGGCAGGAACTGCCGTTTTTTTGCCTCCAATCCGAGCACTGGTCCTTCATCGGGCTTGACACGGGTTATAACTGCCTGCAGACAGCGTGGTACAAACGGATCTTCAACCTGCATCCGAACGACCTGCAGCTCCTGTTGCCGGAGCTGCTCATGGAATGGTTGCGGGCCAACCCGGCGATCCTGGATCCCCGGCGGGGCATCGTACTGCTCTCCCACCACCAGTATGCAACCGCCTTTAACGATGAGAACGAATTCACCAATCCCGCCAAACAGCTAAAGGAACTCCTGGGAGACAGAAAGGTGGTCTGGATCTGGGGACATGAGCACCGCTGGGCGGTCTATGGTCAGTACCAGCTGTCTCCCGATCATATCGTCTGTTGCGGCCGTTGTGTCGGCAATGGTAGCATGGTCGACGAGCATCTTCCTGAAAGGTCGCTGGATCCGGTCAAAGCGGTCAGCCGGAAACTGGAGGTCAGGGATAACCGGGTGGCCGATACCTTTCCCTTTAACAAAAAGGACGTCGACGTCGGGTATAACGGTTATCTGCAAATGGAGGTCGATGGAACCGACCTGCGGATGACCTATCGGGCGGCGTACTGGAACGGAAATGATCATACGAAGCAGTATAATGAGCCACTCTTCACCGAGACCTGGCGGGTGGATCAGGCAACCGGCAGCACAAACCAAATTTCATCGGCCGATTTGACTATCGATCCTGTCACCGGTGCATCGGGATTGTCGTATCCACCCTATTGAACCGGCCGGCGGCCAGACGCGGCGACCACCGGCGGCGATCAGCCGTTATTCGCGATCAGCGGGGCGGCATAATGGGCCAGCGACATCACCGTGATCTGCGGGTTGACCCCCAGGCTGGTAGGAAAAACGCTGGCGTCGCAGATGAAGAGATTATCAAAGCCAAAGACCTTGAAGCCCGGATCAACGACGCCCGACGACGCGTCGCTGCTCATCACATTCCCGCCCTGCGGGTGTCCTGTACCGGTAGAAATATCCCTGGATGACTTGATATCTTTTCGGAACCTGCTCTTCATGTCGGCGGCCGTCCGGTATTCGTAGTAGCTAAAGGAATTTGGCATGACCCGCTCCACACCGCCTTCGAAATAGATCTCGCCGGCCTTTTGAAGGCCATCCATCAGGCTGTCGAAATCTTCCTCCGTGGGAACGTAGTCGATATTGCGGCCCAACAGGCCGCCCGTCGTCACCTCGGCATTGGAGCTGGTGCCAACCAGGATACCCGTGCAGGCCATTTTGCCATAGTCCTGCATATTCCGGAAGTGCTGGTCGAACCAGCCGGGCATGGCCGTGGACTGGAACATAGGCGGGTTGTACCAGGTCTCCATCACGAAACGGGGGTCGCCCGTCTTCAGGAAATGCGAGATCTGCAACCCGTCGTAGGAGTTGACGGCATGGTCGTAGGCGGCGGTCAGCGGGGATCCGAGGTTGAATGCCAGCTTCTTGCCCGCGTTGGCGATACCGAGACGCGATTTGAGCAGGAGAATGCTGGAGGAGATCGCGCCGGCCGAGGAGACGAAGGTATTCCCCTTGATGACCAACTTCCGGCCGTTGTTCAATTGCGCGGTCAGGGATACGATCCGGTTGCCTTTTTTATTAAAGCTCAGCGCGGAGCAGTCGGCGATGATGCGGAGGGAGTCGGGGTGTTTCAGCTGGGCCTCCGGCAGGATGTGGTCCAGCATAGAAAGTTTCTTCCCGTACGCACAACCGATATTACAATAGCCGCAGCCGAGGCAATGCTTGATATCGGCGGACACGGAGTCCAGGTTTGGGGTGTGGAAACCCATCTTTTTTGCGGCGTCGGAGAAGAGCGTGCCGCCGGGATTCAGGTATTTGTCGATGGCCATTTCCGGGCTGTGCTCCACGTCGATGAGCCGGTAGATTTCCTTCATGGACCGCAGGTAGCGTTCCCGGTCGATACCGACCCCCATGCTGTCGATCCATCGGTCGAGGATAGGGGTGGGTGTCTCGAAGCAGACGGCATTGTTGACGACGGTGGACCCGCCCACGCAACTGCCCTGGAAGACCTGGAAGCGGAAGTCGCGCGAGAGCTGGAGCGCGCCGTCCGAATAGAGGCTGGAAACCATGTCCACTTCATTGTCCGTGAAATCGGCCGGTTTGCGGAAATGCCCCCGCTCGATCATCAGTACTTTCCGCCCGGCGGCGGTAAGCTGGTGGGCGAGGATGGAGGCGCCGGCGCCGGTTCCGACGATGACCACGTCGGCCTCGAGATTGCCGTCGATCTCCTTTTGCGTTTCCACTTTCAGTTGCGCGGCCAGGGAATAATTTTCCGGAAAGCGGTCCCGTCGTTGCTGGTAGTCTTTCCGGTTGACGAAGGTGGCATAACCGACGCTCTTGAAGACGGCCGGATCGCTATAATAGCCCATATAGCAAAGCTGCTTGGACATACGGATGGCGGCCTGGATCATTTGCCGGTACCAGTCGGGCATGGCGCGGAATGCCTCGTCCGTCAGGAAGCGGCGTTTCAGAAATCTCAACCGGTCGCCGGGGATCATCAGGCTGAGCGGGACGTGGAGGGAGAGCATGGGATAAATCTGCATACAGCTCAGCACCAATTTCATCACCCATTTCGACTTGGCGTCGAAGCGGGACAGATAGTCATCGACGTTGAGGGCAATCTGGTGCGGGCTGATCTCGAGCTTGTCGGTTTTGCTTTCACCCGCGACGCAGACCGCGGCGAGTGCCTGCAGGGTCACGAACTGCATGGCGGAAAGGTATTTCAGGCGATATCGGCCCCTTTCGGCCCACTGGAAGAGAAAAAACAGCAGTAGCGCGATGACCGCGAGGGTGAGGGTGATATCCGCCGGCACGCTGCCGAACTCTGACTCTTCGCTTATCCAGCGAATGACCCACCAGACCAGGGCCACGGCCAAATAGATATTGATCACGCGGATCAGCGCGCTGAAGCGCCGCAGGTCGCCGATCGACAGGATCAGCAGCAGGCCCAGCAGCCCGCCAACGACCAGCGAGCCGGCAGCAAGGCCGAAGTAGGCTATCGCTACGGGCAGGTCGAGGAAGTCCGGCATCCAGCCCGGGAAGAGGTGGAAGAAGAGCATGACCACATCGACGAAAAGCAAAAGCTTCAGCAAAGACCGCAGCCGGCGTTCTGGAGTGGTGAGGACTGGCTCCATGTGATGGTTTTTGAGTTGAAGATCGGTTGTTTACCAGGGCAGGTAGCGGATCTCCTGCGAATGACCCAGCAGGAAATAACAGTAGAAAATATGAAAGCTTTCACTAAATCGCAGGTAGGCCTTGCAGAGCATCAGGCTATGGTCGTCTTCATTTGGGAGGACGACGAAATCCCTGATCAGCGAAAAGAAGACGAGATACCATTTGTGCCAGGGGACGTCGTAACTGAAGGTGGCGAGGTGCCGGTAGGGTGCGTTGAGCTTATCGGCCGGGGTGTCTTTGACATAAGCGACCCTGAAATACCCAAGTTGGTTGGGCCGGACCCTGTGAAGACCGACCTCCCACTCACCGAGGTATTTTTGATTATCCTGCACGACGGTCTCGTTGTACCCGCAATTCTCGCCATCCTTTTTCCAAAACCCTTTTTTGAACTTGGTACCGGAGAGGAGACGGCCAAAGAGCTCGTGGTTCCAGCCGCAATAGATGTAGCCGTTGAGCTTTTCGATGTCCGGCGGCTTGCCGGTCCGGAGGATGTTCTCCAGGGTGGCTTTGTCAGCCTGTGCCAGCGTTTCGTATGTCCATTTTGGAGTCATGCGTGCGATGTTCAGCTAAATTTACCATTCTCCATTGAAGAAAGCAATGGGAAAAACACCCTTTTTCGAGATTCGGTATACCATTTTAGTGGTACTTGAACGACTTATCCGGATGCGCCGGCGCCTGCGGAACTTCCACCGGCTCGGCGGCGATTTTCTTCTTCAGATAGTCGACGGCGGCATCGAGCTGCGCGTCCTTCCCCTGATAAGTCGCGTACGGCAGGTCATCGACGACGATATCCGGGTCCACCCCATGTCCCTCGATCAGCCATTTCCGTTCGGGTCCATACACGCCCAGCTCCGCGGCGCTCGCGATGCCGTTGTCGACGAGGATATTGTCCGATGACAACCAGATCTCCCCACCCCAGGTACGCATGCCGATCACCTTCCCCATCCCCAGACGCCGGAACCCTTCCGTGACGGCCTCTCCGTCCGAGGCCGTCGTCTGATCGCACAAGATCACCATATGCCCGCGAAAAGCCTCCTGCATATTCCACGTGGGGCCGCCCGCCCGTCCCTGAAAGTACATCCAGGCCTTGCGGAGCAGCTTCTCCAACACCCAGCTGTCGATATTGCCACCGTTGTTGTGACGGACGTCGAGGATCAACCCCTTCCGGTTAAAGATCGGGTAAAACTGTTTGACGAAGTCATCCATATCCCCGGCGCCCATGGCCCGCAAATGAATATACCCGATGTCTCCATTGCCCTCCGCTTCGGTGCGCTCTCTCCGGGTCAGCTCCCACTCGCCATAACGCAGACTTCTGTCGGCTGCGTAGCTGATCGGCCGGACGACTTCTTCATACGACCGACCCGACCGGTCAACAAGATTCAGCTTGACCGGCACATTTACCTTATTGGCCAGCAGCATCGAAATGTCGGGCGTTCCATCCATCGGCGCATTGTCGACAGCGGTAATGACGTCCCCTTCATGGATGCGCAACTCGGGTTTGTCCAACGGCGAGGACCCGTCCGGGTAATCCGGGTCGCTTTGATCAATGTGTTCGATGACCACCCCGCGCGCTGTCTTTTTCAATCGCGCCCCGAGGAAACCCACCGGTATCAAGTCCGGCGATACGCGTTTGTCGCCTCCACGGACGAACGTATGTAAAGCCGACAGCTCTCCAACCATCTGCGCCAGCAGATCGTCCAGCTCGTACCGGTCGGTCAAGCGCTGCACCAGGGGCTCATATTGTTTGCGCACGGCCGCCCAATCCACCTTATGCAGATCGCGGTCATAGAAATAATCGCGCATCATTCGCCAGGCATCGGCGAACTCCTCTTTCCATTCCTCGACAGGGTCAACGACGAAATTCCAGCCGGCCAGCTCGACCTTGCTCTTCTCCGCGTCGATCTTCTGACCGCCCGCATCATCGACGGCGATGTTGCCATTCCGGTAATTGACCATGATCTTCTTTTTATTGCCGGAGATGGTAAAGTCCGCTACGCCGGTAGCGACTTCCACGGGCTCATATTTCCTGCTTTCCTTTGTCTTCAGCGCATAAAGTTTTGCGCCGTCCCGGTTGCCGGCGGGTCCATAGTCCAGCCAATAGAGCGTTCCATCCGCGGTTTGCAGGTTGCCGAGGTTACCGTTCTTCACCGGGAGCTCGTAGAGCTTCTTTTGAATCCTGCCCCAATCGTATGCTATTGGCGCTTTCGATTTGGCGCTGTCCTTCTTTATGCCCGGTGTAAACAAGCTATCCGTCAACCACGAATCCGTCGTCAGAAAGGGAAACCGCGCCGTACTGTCAAGCGGCATCGCATAGAAGTTCCGCGTCTCGGTATAGAATGGCTCCGGTTGTCTCGGCCCCCAGGGCGATGTCACCAAGGTGTGCAGGTTCCGCTCCGAAACAAAATACAACCACTTCTTATCGGAAGACCAGGCGGGGGTGAAGCTGTTCAACCTGGCCGTCGTTATCGGCTGCATTTTCATCGTCTCGCGGTCTACGATGGACAACTGGCCGACTTCGTTCTCCAGTCCCTGGGTGAAGGTGAGGAACCGGCTGTCCGGCGACCAGTCGAATCCGCCGATACCGTCGTATGCCTTATCGTATTCGAAGCGGGTCGTGCCCGTGGCGGCATCCACGATGCGCAATACATCGTTCTTATCGTCAGAGGCAATATATTTCCCGTCCGGCGACACGGCAAAGTCCCGGATCATCACCGGCGTATGTTGTGTCAGTTGTTTCCCGGGATCGCTGCCGTCAGCGCTCATGCTCCAGATCTCGTATTCACCGCTGGCATCGGAAAGGACAGCGATCGTATGATCATTGATGAAATGTACCACCTTATACCGGATGCCGCTATGTCGTGTCACCTCTACCCAGCGATCGCTTTTGGCGGGGGAGACGAACACCCGGCCGCGGCTGATGATCGCCACATAATTTCCGTTTGGTGAAAGATCCGTATAGGAAATCGACTGCACAGGGCTTTTGATCCACTTGGGTTTCTGTTGGTCGAAGTCGGAGATCAGCCGGATGTCCAACAATTTATCGCTGTTGTCCTTGGTGTCGTACAGCCACAGGTCCGCGCCTTTCTGGTAGACGATACGGCCCTCCGACATCGACGGCGACTCCAGATCCCATCCCTTGGAATGCGTTTCCTGCCGGACGTCTTTCCCGTCCTTATCCATCGACCAGATATTCATGGTTCCGTCGCGGTCGGAAAGAAAGTATACCCGACCGTTATACAGCATGGGGTGGTTGCTGGTGCCGTCAAAGTCGCCGGTAAGGTTCGCCGCCTCCCCTTTACCATCGAACCGCCAGATCTGCTCGATGAAGCCACCCTTGTAGCGTTTGGTCTTGCTGCCCTGGTTGGGGAGGCGGGTAAAGAACAGCACGCCGTTCTCGTCGTAGACCCCATCTGCCGCCTGCCACAACGGTACCGGCTCCGTCGCCAGCGATGCCGGATCGACCTTCATCAACTGCGGTGTTGGATATCCGCTCCGGGCGCTGGTGGCGTATAACAGCCTGCCGTCCTTCGTCCAGGCAGTCGGCCGGGCGCTCCCGTCGAGGTCATAGGTCAGTCGTTTGGGTACGCCGCCGTCCAGGGGCATCATGTATATTTCGTTGGCTCCCTCATACTGACCCGTGAACGCCACATTCCGCCCGTCGGAGGAGATCACCGGATTGGTCTCGAGACCCTCGTGAGTAGTGAGGCGGGCGGTGGCGCCAGTGGTTATGTCGTATTTCCAGAGATCGCCTTCGGCCGTGAATACGATCGTATGCTGCCAGATGGCCGGCGTGCGGTAATAGCCTTTCTGTTGAGCGGTTGCGGCGAGGGCGCTCATAAGACCGAAAAAGAGTAGGGTTGGTTTTGGTGACATGGCGGCTGGGGTTTAGACATTGAATGTAGGAAATTCGGGCCAAAAAGGGTGTTTATACGGGTTGACGCGGCGACCTTTTATGCGTAGATTGAAGGCATGGGATTCTATACCCCAGCAAGGGGGCGGGATAATTGCGGCGATAGCCCCTAATACTTGAAATACTCCTTCATCCTGGATATGAACAGATCCTTTTTCCGTCGGCTCACTTCCGCAGAAAAGTCATTACTGAGAACCACCCTTCCGCCTTCCCCGCGCTGATATTCTTTGATATGACCCATGTTGATGAGGTAGGATTTATGGATGCGAATAAAACCGCTGTCCTCCAGCAGGGCTTCGTATTCGTGGATCGGTTTGGATGCGTGGATTGCGGTTTGCTTGTTCGGCAAGTGGAAAATGGTATAGTTGCCGGAGCCTTCGCAGTATATGATATCGTCCAGCAGGACTACCTGGAAGCCTTTCACCGAGGGGATGCAAAGTTTCTTCTTCGGCTGGCGATCCCATTGCTGGCCGTTGTGCAAAAGGGTCTCCAACGGCGCCCCGCCGCTCTTTTCCAGGATCCTTTTTGTCGCCCGCTCAACGGCGGCCTTCAAGAGGTCATTGTCTACAGGCTTCAGCAAGTAATCCATAGCGCTGAATTGAAAGGCCTGGAGCATATACTTATCATGGGCCGTTATGAAGATCACCTCGAAATCAATGGCGGGCAGATCCCGCAAAAGGTCGAAGCCATTCTTTCCGGGCATGGCGATGTCGAGAAAGACCAGGTCCGGGCCGTATGCTGCGATCTTCTCCGCGGCGTCGTCGGCGCTGTCGCATAGCGCGAGGATCTCCAGGTCAGGGCAATGCAGCTGAAATAGCCTTTGCAGGGCCATGAGACCGCGGCTTTCGTCATCTACAATAATGGTTTTGATGGTCTTCATGCATTTGATTGTTGCAGTTGTAATTCAAGCGTGACCACGGTCCCCGTGGCGGCCGACCCCGATGTACGCTTGTCGACGATCCTTACCTTGCTTTGAAGATTGTATTTCTCGTTCAGCAGGCGGATGCGCTCGCGCACATTTTCGATCCCATAGTGTTGTCTTGCCGATGCCTTTGCCAGTTTGTCTTCCGTCGATCTCTCGATCCCAATGCCGTCATCCTCGACCGTGCAGATCAATTGGTCGCCTATTCGCGTAAAGGCGACCTGAATATGGATGGTCTTCCTGGGCGGGGCAATGCCGTGCCAGATCGAGTTTTCAATAAAGGGCTGGATCAGCATGGGCGGAAGAATGGTCTCATTGACATCCAGGGAGGCGTCCACGGTCATGGAAAATAGAAAATAACTATTACGGATCTTCTCCATCTCTATGTAGCGGTAGAGGTAATCCACCGTAGACCGCAAGGTGACAAACGTGTGGACGGACTGGTCCAGGGTGATCCTGATCATCTGGGCAAACTTTGTCAGGTAGTCCGATGCTTGATCGTTCTGATCGTTGAGCATCATTTCCTTTATGCTGTTGAGACTATTGAAGATAAAATGAGGATTCATCTGGGCGTGCAAGGCCTTCATTTCCATCTGGGCCAATTGTTTGTCGATATTTGCTTTTTGCCCTACCTGACGGATGCGGTTGCGATATAAGAGATACAATAGCGTGGCGCCCGCAAGCGCCAACAGCGTGATGAACCAGATGGTCTGCCAAAAATGCGGGAGAATGACGAAGCTGAATTCCCTTGTCTTCTGCAGGCCGGATTTGTCGGTCGCCAACAATTGAATATCGTAGCTGCCAGGCGACAACCCGTCTAAGGTTAAACGTCTGGCATGTCCAAGGTCGGTCCATGTTGCCGCATGATTTAACTTGTAGGCGAACCGATAGCTACTCGCTGCCTCGAAATCGACAATGGTGAAATCAATAGCGAGGCTATTGCTATAGGGGCTGAACCGCATTCCGTCCCGCGGTTGCGCCAGGGTCGGGCCATCGTCGACCTGCAGGGATTCTATCAAAATATCACTGCGAAACCAGCTTTCGACCGGGGGCCGGGCCGGGAAATTGACGAGATCATTGCCGCAAAACAGATAAAAGGACCCGGCGACGCTGTCGTAATAGATCCTTCTGGCAGAAGGTTTATACGTCGGAAGACCATCGCTGTAATCGTAAACGACGGATCTTTTGGTTCGGGTGTCGAAAGCCGTGAGGGTCGTGCTGTTCGCCAGCCACAAAACATGGTCAACCACCGGGCTAAAGCATTCGAATACGTCGGATGGCAGGCCATTGCCGGCGCCGTAGGCCCGGAACTGGCGTTCCTTTACCCGGTATTCCAGCAAGCCATTCTCTTCGTTGTGCAGCCATAGATCCCCGCTGTCGCCGGCGCTGACGGCCAGGATATTCGAATTGAATTTCCGCTGGCCCCCGTAGACAGTGATCAGGGTGTCAAAGACCTGCGAACGACTGTTCCATCTGGCCAGCGAATAACCAGTGATCCATACATCGCCATCGCTATCGTAGACGGCTTGTTTGACCTTGCGGAAGGGAAGCGCCGGCTTTGTATCCGGGGTGAACACGCTCAGCGTTCGGGCGCTGATGGCGTATCGGGCCACGACGCCATGTTGGCCATAGGCCATCCACGCATAGCCGTCTTTACCCGCGGGGGAGAGCAGGATGAGTTTGGCGTCGAGCGGTTTATATTTTATTTTGTTTAGTAAATCAGCCGGGATGTTCCTGATCCCACTGATCACGTCGCCGTAACGGCGGGTTTTCGTGTCGAACCAAAGGATGCCGCCGTTGGTGCCTAACCAAAGCGTGTCGGCATAGTACCGCTGGATCGAGATCACTTCGTTCCACATATTGTCTTTCCCGTAGAACTGCATCCGACCGAGCCTCTTCATGCTGGCGGCGTCGAAAATCGTCAGCCCCGAACTTCGCGAATAGTGCCCGACGTATAGTTTGTCTTTGTAGCGATAGGCGCAGCTTAGAAACTCGGCGTAGTCGCTTTTTTCGGGCGCAGGTTCAACGGGATAGATGCGAAGCGGTGGATGTTTTAGGCGTTGCTGGAGCAAACCATCGTTGGTACCAATCCAAAGGCGACGCTCCTTATCGAAAAACAGGCAATTGATCTGTCGTGAAGGCAGGAATTTTTCCGAAAGAAAGCTGATGCTGTCCGTGGCGGGATCCAGATGGAAAACGTAGAAACCATAGTTGCTGCAATTGATCGCGAAGCGCCCGCTGTCCAGCATGGTTATCCTGCTTTCCCAATTCAGTTCCTGTTTGCCTGGAAAGGGTAGCGGGCTTTCGACGGCCTTTCGGAGCCCGTGGTCATAATAAACTATTTTGTTCTTTTGCAAATCGACAAATATAAAAGTCTGTCCATTAACCTGGTACTTGCTGCCAAGGAGGCCTCCGCCCGGTGAGGCGGGCGTATAAAACTCCTTCAAATCCTTTTCGGCGGGGTCGATCTCGCGGAATTTCCGGTCCGCCGCGTTGTAAAGGGCTATTTTGTTCTCTTCGACATAAATCAGGTATTCGCTGTCCGTGAGGCGAAAGATATCCCGGCCGTACCGGATCTTTTTGTTGCCCATATCACTAAGGGCGTATTTGTCCTCCCGGAAACTCAGCTGTCCGGGTTCACTGAAGGTATAAAAGCCCGAAGCCGTTGTCAGCGCGTAGCTATCGCCATGCAGTTGCATGGCATCCCATGCTTCATTTCTGTAAAGGCTAAAAGGGGTAGTGTCGGCCACCAAATAATCCCGGGACGAAAGCTGCGATGTGTTGACGAGCTGAAATCCACCGTGGCTAAGAATACCCAGGCGGTGAGGACCGAATTTTTTGATCTGTCGGATCTTTGCCGACAAGAGCGGCACGTTACCGGAAGAAAGGGAAAGGTTGCGGAAGGAATGGCCGTCGAAGCGGTTGAGGCCGGCATCCGTGCCGAGCCAGATATAACCCCATTCGTCCTGCTGAAGGCAGTTTATGTTATTGTCCACCATCCCATCCTTGACGGTATAACGGATAAAGTCCTTTTCTTCAAAAGTCTGTGTCTTACCGGAGTAGTAGGACGTAAGAAGCAGTATGGCTAGGCAATATTTGGGCATTTGGGTCAGGTGAGGGATAAATCTACCGGGCTAAAAATACGGTTCTTTTGCCTGGAAACACCGACCGGAAGTGTAGTCAAACCGGCCATTGGTGAAATGGCGGTTGCAAGCAGGCGGGACCGGGCTTACTTTTAATACCGATCCGGTCTTTTCTGCAATAACCATATTATTATGACCATATTTTTTACCCAAACATCCTTGGCGCGGATATTTTTTGCCACGGCGACACTCTGCTTGTCCCTGGCCGGCATCCGCGTCAATGCTCAATGTACGTATTTCGCCAAAATCGCTACCGGGAACACGGCTACCACTACGCTTGGTATCAAGAATGATGGTACCTTATGGGCTTGGGGGAGCAACGAGTTTGGTCAATTAGGCGATGGCACCACTAACAATGTCCCTTTGCCGGAGCAAATCGGAACGGCCACCAACTGGACGGCGATCGTTGCCGGCAACAGATCGTCTTATGGCATAACCTCCGACGGAAAACTCTGGGCCTGGGGGGATAACGATGAAGGTCAGTTGGGCGATAGTACCACGACTTCCAGTTTGGTGCCGGAGCAAATAGGCGCGGCCACCAATTGGATTTCCCTCTCGGCAAGCGAAGTACATTGTTTCGCCCTTCGTGCGGACGGGACACTATGGGGTTGGGGATCCCTGATCGATTTAGGTACAACCGTTGGCAGTCCCACCAACCAGCCCGTACAGGTCGGGTCCGACACGGACTGGGTAACCGTTACTACGGGCAACTTCCATACACTGGCCCTCAAGAGGAATGGGACCTTGTGGGCCTGGGGAAGAGATGCGGAAGGCGAATTGGGAGATGGGGTTCCCGGCGGACCGGATGTGCCGGCGCCTGAACAGATCGGAACGGCTACCAATTGGGTAAAGATCTCGGCCGGCTACGACCATTCCCTGGGTATTACCGCCGATGGGAAACTTTGGGCCTGGGGCGCCAACTATTACGGGGCCATCGGCGATGGAACGACGACCAATGCCACTACTGGTCCCGAACAGATTGGCACGGCAACCAATTGGATCGATGTTGCGGGCGGATACTATCAATCCATGGGGATTACGGCCGATGGGAAGCTTTGGGGATGGGGAGACAACAGCCTGGGAGAACTGGGCAACGGATCCGACACGAACACCCTGGCTCCGGTGCAGGGCGGTACCGCCGCCAATTGGACCGGTGTCTTTGGAGGAATGGAGTTCGATATTGGCATGACCTCCGACGGCGGCGCCTGGGGCTGGGGAAGGAATATAGAAGGCGAGATCGGCGATGGGACGATCGTCAACAAGGCCAATCCCACGAGCAGCGGCCCCGCCCCGGTCTTTAGCGGTCTCGCGCCTACGGGCGCCAGTACCCGCGACCAGATATCCCTCTGTTACTTCTACCTGGACTGCGCCGACCTCATAGCAAGGGTTGATCAGAGCGGCGCCACGCCGGTGACCGGGCCCGTGACGGCAACCGTGTGGACGGACCCAACGATCCAGAGCGACGGTAACGGCAAGCCCTACCTGCAAAGACATTACCAGATAACTCCGGCGACGAACGCCTCCGCGGCAACCGGCACCGTCACCCTATACTTTACGCAAGACCTGTTCACGGCCTATAATGCCACATCGGCCGTGACGGGCGGCGTCTACCCCCTGCTGCCCGTCGACACAACGGACGCACAGGGCTATAGGAACAACCTCAATTTTACCAAGATCAGCGGCACGAGCAGCGACGGCTCCGGCGCTCCGGGGTCCTATAGCGGCACAAAGACCCTGATCACCCCGTCGAGCGTAGTCTACCAAAATGGCCGGTGGCAGGCCAGTTTTCCCGTCACGGGGTTTAGCGGCTTCTTTGCCACGACGGGGGCCACGCCACTACCGCTGACCTGGCTCAAGGTGACGGCCACACTCAACGCTCAGGAAGAAGCCCAGCTGGAATGGTTGGTAGCCGAACAGCAGGTGGCAAGCTATACCGTCGAGCAGAGTATTGACGGGGTGAAATTCACTGCGATCGCCACCGTGGCAAGTCAGGGCGACGGACAACATCAGTACGCGTATACGGCGTCCGCGGCCCTCATCGGCCCGGCGTTCTACCGGATCAGCCAAACCGACATGGACGGGAAGATCAGCTATAGCATCGTGCTTCGGCTGACTTCCCCTTCCGGTGGAAGGGTGTTCTCGTTGTTCCCCAATCCGGGAAGCGACCATGTGTCGGTTAGCGGTCTTTCCGGAACCGGCACTTATCAGGTGGTTCTTAGTGATCTGAGCGGCAAGGCTATTCTGGAGCAGCAGATCAGCACCGGCGAAAACGAAATATATATCGGTGGTCTCGCTGCGGGCATCTACCTGATCAAGATCGTGGGCAACGGCAGTGCGACGACTTTGAAATTATTGAAGGAATAGGAACTCAATTAATGACCAAGCTTGGCTCGTATCCTTCCCACCCTACAAGAGAGCTATCTGATCTTAACGATACCTTCTGCCACTTTAGGGAATTTTGAAAATACGAGAGGATCATGTCCTGGAATAATTAACGAAATATTGGGTTGAAGGAACCTCATTCTTTTCAATTGCTTAACGTAGGCATCCGGATCAAATAGGTAATAGGTTATAGGCAGTAAATGTTCAACATTGTAATAAAACCAACAATCATCTGAAGCAAGAATTACCTTATCTGTCTTTGTATTAACGAGGAGATGTTGGGATTCCCAAGTATGTTTGGATCCAATGAATGCCCTGATACCCGGAAAAATTTCAATACTATCACCTTTAATCAGGGTTAATTTTCCTTCAAGGTTCTTAGCAACCATATTTTTTACATCGTCTTTATTAAGGCCTTCATTAAACCCATTCTTCTGCCAGGCAGCACCTACAAAGTAGTCATAATCGTCTTTTTGCATCCATACCTGAGCAGATGGGAATAATACGATCCCCCCTATATGGTCATAATGCGGATGAGTAATGATGATGTCGGTAATTTCTGTTGCTTTTATACCCATTCTTAGCAATGCGCTGTCGGGCCTTATATAACTTTTCCAGAGACCACTGTCGACGCTATTGTATCGTAGGTGGCCAGCATCTACTAAAATATGCTTACCGTTTCCTATTAGCAACCAAAACATCATGCAAAACTGAACACTATCCCTGTCAGAAGCGCCTGCTGCCGCAAACGAGAGTGGCATATGCCCCCCCTCCGTCCCAAATCGGATTGCATATACTTCATATTCATTCAAATTTTGAGCAAAAGAAGTTATTTGAATACAAAGAAGAACGAAAAGAATGTGTATGTTTTTCATAATTGTTAAATTATAAGCTTAGACTTTGGGGCAAGGTCAGCATTCTCCAATGGAAAATCAATAGTACTTTCGTTATTGTCGTTGTATTTAAGGGAAAATGGGTGTTTTAACGGCGGGAAGTCGATTGATACGGGGGTCAATACAAAGATCGTGAGGCCCGGAAGACATCACAAATGAAAGCGAAGACCGCCAACGATCTGCTTGAAAAATTGCTGTATACGCTGCGCGGCGGCATCAAAGTGCTGCAAAGTGACATTTGTTTGCGAACCGCTCCCCTTTTTGCACCCCCGCCCCCCAAAAAGGCTAAAACCCGCACTAAGTACTGGTTTTACAAATCAATCAGCGGAGACGGAGTGATTCGAACTCTCGATCATCACTGTATCACCGGATTCGCCTCCAGCGTTTTCTTAATCCTCACCTGCAGATCCTGCAAATGATATCGCGTCATCAAGTCGCTAACCCGCGGCAAATCAGCGTTGATCTCGGATTGGAGCTGCAGAATATCAGCGCGAATAAGGCTAAACGCATCCGTCTCGGTCTGGTCCGCCTTGGTCGACAACAAGATATTTTGTAAAGAAGCTATATACGACTTCTGGATGTTGCGGCGATACGGATCAATCACCCTCCCTGTCTTCAACTCACTCCAAACCCCCTTATGAATAGCCGCCAGATACTCCTCTATCGGATACCCCTGCCCCGGGAACTGGCGCTCATTAGCCAAAACCTGATTGATCTTCCCGATATCCAACAACGAATTCAGCACCCTTACCTGCAAGTCCTCAACAAAATTCGGTTCAGCCGGCTCGGAAGCATATCGCGTCACCCGCTCATCCAGCAACCATACCGGCGTCGTAAACAGCTCTCGATTAAAGAAAGCCACCGCCTCTGCCTGCCGAGAAGCCGGCGTGGGCGCATACACAGCTCCCTTCTCATCCTCCCCCCTCGGCGTCGTATAAACCCCACCAATATTGGTCATCACCTGTTGCATATACCGCGTAAACTGATCCTTGAGACTCCGATACATCTCGCTCATCTGATCATAGGTCCCCCCTTCCTCATGCGTCCATGCCGGCAGATTTGGTAAAATCCGCTGGAGATTGCGAATGCCATAGCTGGAAGCCTTCACCGCATCATCCCCGAGGTCTTCACTTTGGCAGCGCGGGTCGGAACGACCCGTCTCGCGGTTGTCGGCACCAAACCACAGGCGGCCATTGGCCGCGAGGCTATCGCTGACCAGCTTGCGCATCGCCAGCTTGTCCTGGTCCGCATTCCGTCCCCCAGCCGACATATAACCCCACTGGATCGCCCAGCGGTCATACTCGCCGATATGAGGGAAAAGAGACTCTTCCGGAATATTGTCTTCCGGCTGGGCGACATAATCAAACCGGGCATAGTCCATAATGCTTGAAGTATGGCCATGTAGCGCGAGGTAATGCCGACTTCGCAAGCTGTCCACCGGCGTGCGGCTGCTGGAGCCCATATTGTGGCGGAGGCCAAGCGTATGGCCAACCTCGTGTGAGGACACAAAACGGATCAGCTGCCCCATCAGCGCATCGTCGAACTTGGGCTTGCGGGCGCGGGGGTCGACGGCGCCGGCCTGGATCATATACCATTCGTGCAAAAGTTGCATGACGTTATGATACCAGCCGATATGTGTTTGGATGATCTCACCGCTGCGCGGGTCGTGGATCTGGGGACCGTAGGCATTCGTGATTTCGGAGGGAAGATAGTTGACAAAGGAATAACGGGCGTCGTCCATCTGCATGTTCGAATCACCCGTGGGCCAGTCGCGACCCTGGATGGCATTTTTGAAGCCGGCTTGCTCGAAGGCCTTCTGCCAGTCGTTGATCCCTTCGATCAAATAGGGTCGCCATTGTCGCGGCGTGGCCGGGTCAATATAGATAATGATGGGCTTCTTTGGTTCGACGAGTTCGCCGGCCAGCCAGCGGGCGCGATCCTCCTCGCGGGGCTCGAGACGCCAGCGAAGAATAAAACGACGGTCCTCTACCCGTTGCTGGTCATCGCTGAAATGATATTCCTGGTCCGCAAAATACCCGACACGCGGATCGGCGATCCGCTGTTGCATCGGCACGGCGGGGAGCTCGACAAATGAGCTAATAGACGTGAGAGTCGCGGGCGTTCCCTGGGGGAAGCCAGGGATGCGGGCCTCGGCGTTTTTGCTGATGGCGATCTCCACATTGATCGGATAGACGTGGATGAACTCGATGTTGAAGTCGCGGAAACCGGCGATCCCGCCGCGGCGGATGAGGCCATTATCCGGACTGACGGTGTTGACGAAGGCCTTGCCATCCTTCAACCATCTGGACATGTCGATGACGTATGCGGAGCGGTCAGGGCTGTAAGCCTTGATCGGAAAGGACACGACAATCGGATTCTGATTCGATAGAGTGACGGCCTTGAAGATATCGCTGGCCGTGTCGGCGGAACTGATCACGAGGTCATAACGAATCCTAATAGTCGAGTCGGCCAAATTGCGCTCGAACTGGATGGTCTTTTCATCCAACACCTCACCCGCATAGACACCGGTACCGCCGGGGCCCGCACTGAGCCGATTGATGACCTCGATGTCGCGATGAAGGATGGAATCGGGGATCTCGAAATAGATGGTATCCTTATACTCATGGACGGTGAACAGCCCTGATTTCGTCGTATAGTTGGAAGTGATGACCTGCGAATAAGGTTTTATCACCGAGCGGGGGTCGGGTTTGATGCTGTCTTTTTTTGTAGTGTCTGCGGGAGCTGTGACGGGCCGGACGGTCTGTGCTTGGCTATCGGTGAAGATCGCCATGAGACCAATCAAAATGACGAATGATTTTGTGCGCATAAATTATGTTGACAAATGAGTTAGAAACTAGGATGTACGTCTTTGAAACAATCCGACTGATAACGTGGCCGGTCTCGCGTAAGGGACCAGGTGATACCGGGGAATTGTTCGAGGAACTGCGAGAAGAATGCAGCGCGACCGGCGGCATCACGGTCCCACAGAAATACGATAGGTAAGTTGGTCTCTTTCAGAAAACTACTCGTCACCTGGTAATCCTGGCGAACCGTCGGACCAGCACCGGATAATCGCAGATCGATCACCACGCCGGTCTTCCGAAGCTGATGCAGTTCAGCCAGCAGGAACGGCGCCATATTGAAGCCAGCAGACACCAGGGCGCCGATAGTAGAATCATGCGACGGATCGGGAATGGCGAGGACCAGAAAGTCGTGACGGAGGCCGTCAATCAATAAAGAAGTATCCGTGCTGTAGAAAAGATAGTTGTTGGAGGCCTGCGGGGCCAAGGACCATCGGGAAGGGAGGGGGGTAACGGTTGAGCCAATCTCAGGCAAGCTGCTGAGGCTGGGAGGTAATTCCTTTCTTGCGGGCCGCCCGCGTTGACAGCTCAGGCAGACAATGCATGCGACGCAAAATAGGAAGCTTAGGATTCTCGCGGTTTTCATTCACTGCTATTTACTTGCAGTAACGAAATATAGGAATTTCTAACCAATATACAAAGTGCTAGTTATGTTAAAGTTATAGAAACGCCCTATGGGGTCACGAGTAGCTTCCGGCCTTCGAGTTTAAAGTGAACCTGGTCGTTTTCGAGCCCACGGAGGATGTCCGATAGGGGCAGATCCCGCTGGATGCGACCCACGAATTCATGGTCGGGGGTTTGACCCTGGTAGACGACATCGATATCATACCAACGGGCCAACTGGCGCATCGCAGTCTGAAGACTGGCATGGTCGAAGTGGAAATAGCCGTTTTTCCAGGCGATGACCTCCTGAACATTGACGTCGGGAGTGACCTTGAGACTGCCGGAGGCGTCGAGGGCCGTCTGGTCGCCGGGTTTTAGCAAGGCGCTTTGGTTATTTCTTGTGACGCGAATGGTGCCATCGATGAGCGTGGTCCGTTCGGTAGGTTCGTCGCTGTAGGCCATTATATTAAATGAAGTACCCAGAACCTCAACGGTAGCGCCGCCCTGTACTTTAACCCTAAAAGGATGGGCCGCATCCCGGGCGACCTCGAAATAAGCTTCGCCTGTCAGTTCGACGGTGCGATCCGGACCGGTAAAAGCGACGGGATAACGGAGGACGGAGGCGTTGTTGAGCCAAACCCGGGAACCGTCCGGCAAGACAACAGTGAATTGTCCCGCCCGCGGTGTACTGAGGCTATTATACGCGAGGGCGAGCGGCTGCGCGTCGCCAGTCTTTTCCTTATTGTAGGCCAGTTGGCCGTCGGAGAGCTTGGCTACTTTCGTGGTCCCCTGATCGGCGACGACGCCATTGGCCGTTTTGTCGAGATCGATTTGGCGGCCATCGGCCAGCGTAAGGATGGCCTTGTTGCCACCGGGTTTCACGTCGGTGCTGAGGGCCAAGGGAGCAACCGCGGCAGTTGGAGGAGTTGGATGCGAACGCTTATACCATAGCCATGCACCGCCCACGCAGACAACCGTAATAATAGACGCCGCGGCGGTGTAAGCCCACCAGCGGCGCCTGGTTTGGAGTGTAGGGGGTATAGAAGCGAAGGGTTTAATGCGGGTTTCAATCTTGGACCAGATAGCTTCCGTTCTGACATTTTGCATCCGGAGCAGTTCGGCCTGGATCCAATCGGGATCGGTCTTCATGCGCTCGACAAGCGCCATGCGGTCACCGTCAGGTGATTCGGCCAACCACCGGCGGAGCCGGGCTGTTTCGTCCGAGGACAGCGATCTATCCCGAACGTACTTAAGGACGATCAGCTCAATGTCGGGTGATGGCTCCATATCTACTCATTAGTATTCCATTATACAATACGTCTTGGTTGTCAATCTAACCAATGCGAATCGCTTGAGTTTTTATTAATAATTGATAACCCCATCGAGCTGCCATTTCAGTTTCGCCCCGCTTCGCCGGAGGGATTCCAGGGCTTTTGCTTTGTGGTTCAATACCGTCTGGGAGTTGAGACCCAGTTGTTTGGCGATCTCCGCAGTCGACTTTTGCTCAAAGAAATACAGGCGGAGGATGGCCTTGCGCTGACGGGGTAGCTTTTCTATCTCATTGAGTATATCCTGGAAGACGGCGGATTTGACCCGCTCGGTCTCGTGATGGTCATCGGATTCGGCCTCGAGATAAGCCACTTCGGTATGGCTTTCGCGCTGACGGGAACGGAGACGGAGATAGTCGATGGATTCATTACGGACGATGACGTAGAGCCAGCGTTTGATGTGCTCGATGGACCGCATCCCGGAACGGGCATGATATAATTTGGTAAAGGCATTGGCAACGATGTCCTCGGCATCGATGGGGGAGAAGATGATATTTTCCACGAAATAGGTCAATGGGCGCACCATCCGATCGTAGATTTCCCGGAAGGCTTCTTTGTCCCCTTCCCGAAAAGCCAGCATGATCGCGTCCTCATTGTTGTCGTAGAGTGGCTTTGCTATTTTCGTTGCTTCCTGCATGACAGATTATAGAAATAAATATATAATCGCGGATTAAAATTTCTTGCAGGATAGGCTTAAAGAAGACAAAAAAAGTGGTTGGATCAGCGTTGACAACGTTAATCTAACTAATAGCGAAAGGTTATTTGGATGGAAAAGTGTGTGGACTTTGTGCAGTTCGAAAGGGCGATTTAAAGATAATAAATCTCTTTTTGAATCCTAATAAATCTTTTAAAGACGCCATCTTTTTTGGGGCCGGAATTTATTATGGTAACGCATTAGTTAAATCAATCAAAATGTAGTAGAAGAACTATAGAGAACTAGTGTTTTCCTTTAAACCTCTCGTCCATGAAACAGAACAACTTGCTGTACATCGACCCAAGCGAACTCTTCCGTCGCTTTCAAGAAGGCGACGAGGACGCGTTTAATATCTTGTATCACCAGCATTCCCCGGAGTTGTACCTGGTTCTTCAGGCTTTTACCGGTCAGCGGGAACAGCGTCAACGCGTATGGCGAATAGTACAGAAACAGTGGGTGGATGGGGAGTCTCAAATGTTGAAACAGTATGCGCAAATGGAGCTAACGAACGGAATGATCGGAGTCGAGATCTAAACTTTTTCTTAGTCAAAAGCCATATACCATTTACCTATCCTTTTAGGCAGGGTGCCGGTCTCCGGCACCTTTTTTTTAATTTCATATTCCGTGTCATGGCTGTACCTGGGCGACTGCTTTTATTTTGGATGGGGTTGCCGCCCTGCCTGTTCACCTCGACACAAAAGATGATTATCGAAGGCCGCCGGCCTGCCAATCCCTGCTGTGCTGGTGGGGATCCGAGTTGTCCGCGCAGCCTTCTTCGATGAGCATGCCGCTGACCTGCTCCGTGTTGACATTGCTGCAGTCATAAAATATCTCCATTTCCCATTCCTCCCAACAGGTCGTTTCATAATCATTGTAGGACCCGTCAAGGGCAGAGTAAAAGTAATAGTAGTTGGCCAGAGAGGGCCAGTACGACGAAGAAGGATTTGGTCATGAATATTTTGCCGATTATTCCATATTAACACGTCTTACAGTTGTTTGGTGTTATTTTATCTCCCGTTCGTCCTTTATTGAACTAACGATCGTTAGTACTTTGACCATTGTTTTTGAATCGATTGGATAAATTAATAGAAATATTGATAAATTATATCGCGATTTTTTGATTTTTTTTCAACTGCTAAGGGGTTTTTTATCCGCCAGATCGTAGTTGTTAGAAACGTCCTTTGCCGTTCCAAACTTATCGCGTCAGACTAGATCCGAAAGCTTGCCAATTCTCTATGTATGGCTATTAAACATTATCCAGGCACAAATAGGTAATATTCATGTACCAAAACGAAGAACTTATGTTGCTGAAAGCTTTACGATTCACTGGACCAAATTGACGGACCTTATTTCATAATCCTTGTTGATGCGAATAATTATCTGGTAACGCAAAGACCGTTACCTGTATATGTCGGGTTTCTCAAACTCGCTTCAACGTATTCGATTCACCAAACTGACATCTTATGCCTTTTATACATGGCGGCTCTCCAAAGGAGCTGGCAAAGGCCATCTTTATCCTCCTTGTTGTTCTAATCGCGTTGATGAAGGTCGATCGGACCTTTGTAATTAAGGTTTTGCTTCCGCTGATGAACATGAGGCAATTTGGATTTTTATTGGCCTATTTCAAATCCAGGGCACACAAAAAGCAGTTGAAGATATCATTGAAAGCGGAAAACGCGACGATCCACAACGTGTTTACGAAGATCACAAAGAGGTACGGGCTCACTTTTATCTACGATCCAACATTCTTTAAAGGCTTCAAGCGCGTGAAATTTGCTGTAAAAGATGCGTACATCGGAGATGTGTTGAAGCAAATATTGAAGAAACGGCACAAATATTTTCGTATTTCGATTAAAGGCCGTGTGGTTGTTATTCGAAAAAAGAAAAATTTCCGGCAAAAATAAGTAATTTGCGAGTGGTTATTTTGAATGGCGCCTCGTAATCTTAATACTTGCTTGTATCATTCCAGATAGCTAATTGCATAAGTATCATAAAGTGTCCTTCACAAAAACTACCATGGGTAACCATTGAGTTGTTTCCGTAGTTAGGGCTTCGCAAGCTTGAGTCATCTTGCATTTACCGACCAGAATATTTATGGCATTTTTTCCAATGGAAGCCACTGCTCCATGGATAGTGGTGGAATGTATCCTTCTGCTTTTGACCTTACTGATTGTATTCCTGTGGAGCGGTCCAAGGCTGCGTCGAGCCATTCCATGAACGGGAAAATTATTTTTATAAACCGAACCCCCGAAGAAGTGGAGAAGTCAATGAGACGACGATGGCGAATTCAAACGAACGTTAGTTTTTCTAATATTGTTTTTGAATCGATTACAAAAAGTCCGTTACAAGGAAATAAGAAAATTGTTGATGACTCATAGTGATTTTTATGAATTTTATTGAAGTTTAGTAGGTTACTAAGGGTTATTTGATTCGGCTGTTCGTAATTCCATCAAGGAAGTCTTTTGCAGTTCCAAACCTACCGCGTCAGACTGAGTCCGAATGCTCGCCAACTTGAAAAATATAGCTATTAAACATTATCCTTAAAAGCTATTATTCATTTGCCAAAACTAACAAGTTATGTCGCTCAAAGCTTTACTATTCACCCGACCAAGTTGACGGTTTTATTTTCACAGTACTTATTGCTATTATAAATAACGGGTAACGCTGTAACCGTTACCCGTGGATGTGGGTTGTTCAAACTCGCTTCGACTTATTTGATTATCCCAAACACAATTTATGGATTTTTTTCTAAATGGAGCGGCTTCCGTGCGGGAGGCAGGAGGAGGAGGTTTGTTCCGCGGCCGCCCAGCGGAATCGAGACCGGAAGACCCAGGAACCTATAAACAATTGTTCAAAGTCATGAAGCTGACGAGTTTGATACTGCTTATCGCGTGCATGGCTGCGTATGCTAATGGTGATGCGCAACAGCGAATAGCCATTAACGTTAAGAACATATCGTTGCAGAAATTGTTTGCGGAGATCGAGAAGAAAACGAGCTATACTTTTTTCTACGATGTGGCAATCCTTAAGGAGACGAAGCCGGTGACGATGGCGTTTAAGGATGCGACGGTGGAGGAGATCCTGAAGCAGGCGCTGACCGGCCAGGCGCTTGAGTATACGATCACAGATAAGACAATATTTGTGAAGAAGGAAAGGAAGGTGGCGGTGGAAGCGGCGCCAGCGGATACGACGCATGGGACGGCAATTAAGGTTAAGGGGGTGGTGCTGACAGAGGCAGGAGTGCCAGTGCAAGGAGCGAATGTAACAATCAAACAGACGGAAAAGGGGACGATCACGAATGCAAGGGGGGAGTTTGAGCTGTCTTATGCGATTCCTCTGGGGAGTGAGTTGATTTTTAGTTATGTAGGGTATGCGCCGCAGAGTCTTACCGTGAAGGATGGGAGCCAGCTACGGATTCATATGAAGGTGGCGCAGAATGAACTGGATAAGGCAGTCGTTCAGGCGTATGGGACGACAACGCAGCGGTTAACTACGGCAGATATTGGAAAGGTTACGGCGGAGGAGATTGAAAGACAGCCAGTGATGAATCCGTTATTGGCGTTGCAGGGGAAAGTTGCGGGGCTAGATGTGGTTCAGACTAGCGGGTATGCGAGCGCTCCGATAAAAGTTGAATTGAGGGGCAGAGCCGATATTAATCCGCTTTTTACTTCGGACCCCTTGTATATCATTGATGGGGTACCCTTAACAGTAAATGATGTGACCGGGATATCTTCTTATGCAACCGGAGCTGTTGGGTTTGATCAAAACATAATTTCCCCTGCTGTCGGGCAAAGCCCTTTTTTTAGTATCAACCCAAGCGATATTGAGTCCATCGAGGTCCTGAAGGATGCCGACGCAACCGCTATCTACGGTTCCCGTGGCGCGAATGGAGTGATCATTGTCACTACCAAAAAAGGCAGTGCGGGCAAAACAAAATTCAACCTCAACCTTCAGGAAGGTATAAACCGGGTGGACCGATATTGGGATATGATGAATACCTCTCAGTACCTAGCAATGCGGCGGCAAGCATTTTTTAATACGGGAAGGATTCCGAGTCCTGTTACAGATTATGATGTGAACGGTGATTGGGATACGACCAGATATACAAACTGGCAAAAAGTTTTATATGGCGGGATAGGTAGGAACATAAATGTTCAAAGCAGTCTTTCTGGCGGCGATGTGAGGACGACTTTTCGAGTATCGGCTGGATATAATCGGACCACGGGTATTACAACTATTAGCGGTTCGGACCAACGAGCTAATGTTGCTTTAAACCTTACGCATCATTCTGTGGATCAACGGTTGAGCATTTCCTCAAGCAGTGGATTTTCCTATACGGAGTCAGATATGATTGGTCTTCCTAGCAACTTGCTCATGGCCCCGGACGCCCCGTCAATTTACGATTCTCTTGGCGATCTTAATTTTTTCGGATGGGGAGGCAAGAATCAAAATTCCAGAGCTGAGAGTGTATATCCGTTTGGCACAGTCAAGAATCCATATACAGCCAAAACAAATTTTTTAAATAGCAATTTAATCATTGGATATGAATTGATTAAGGGATTGCAAGCCTCCGTGAGTCTTGGCTACAATATCGCAATGAATAACCAGACACGTCCTGAACTTATCGCATCTCAAAACCCATTGAGGAACCCAACTGGTGAATTAAATTTAGGAGATAATCGCAATGTCAATTGGATTATTGAGCCACAATGCAGCTATAGTGCACAGATCGGTAAGAGCAAAGTGAGTATTTTGCTAGGGGCATCCTCCAGCCAGAATAATACAGAAGCAATATATATTCAAGGGTATGGTTATACGAGCGACCTATTAATAAATAATATATCGGCAGCACCTACGATTTATGCTCAAGATCAATTGGGAGAATATCGATATTTCGGCGTGTTTGGAAGGGCTACTTACAATTGGGAGAATAAATATATTTTAGATCTGAATGCAAGGAGGGACGGTAGTAGCCGGTTTGGACCGAATGAGCAATACGGCAATTTCGGATCAGTCGGCGGGGCCTGGATCGCCTCTGAAGAAAACTGGCTGAAGGAGAGGTTGCCAAGATTTATAGGCTTTCTCAAAATTCGGGGTAGCTATGGCGTAACGGGCAGCGACGCTGTGCCTGATTATAGCTACTTGAGCCAATATGCATCTGGTCTTGTACCGTCCTATAATGGTCAATCCTCACTTCTTCCGATAATAAATCCCAACCCTGATTTCCGTTGGCAGAGCAACAAGAAACTGGAAGGGGCGATTAGCCTTGGATTTTTGAGGGATCGGTTCAATGTAGAGGCCGTCTGGTATCGAGATCGGACTGGAAACCAGTTAGTACCATTCCCAACACCATTATTTACAGGGTTTGCTAATGTAATAGAAAATAGCCCAGCTCTTGTGCAAAATACAGGCTGGGAGTACACCGTTTCGGCAGTCCTTATCAAAACCAGTAAGGTTGTCTGGTCCATTAATTTTAATACTGCTATAAATCAAAACAAGCTAGTCGCTTATCCAAATTTTTCCCAATCACCTTATACCAACACATTCAAGATCGGGGAACCTCTGAACATCCAGTATGCACTTCACTATATCGGTGTGGACCCACAAACAGGGCAATATAGTTTTTTGGACAAAAATCATGACGGCGATATAGTAGTAGCCATTCCTCCTGGGACGCCGCCCGATGATAGATATATTGTGAAGCTTGCTCCAAGATTTTTTGGAGGGATGGGCATAAATTTGAGCTACGGTGCATTAAATGCTAATTTATTCTTCAATATCAAGGATCAGATTGGGCAGAACGCATTTGAAACAGTCCTTTCGCCTCCTGGATATGCAAATACTAATCAGCCAGCTTCAATTTTTGGTAAGCAATGGCAAGCTCCGGGAGATATTGCATCTGTTCAGGAATTTACTACAAATTCTCCTATTTCCTTCAATAACTTCAAGCAGTCAGACGGAGCATATACTGATGCATCCTTTGTCCGGCTTTCTAACTTGTCCGTTTCTTACAGCTTGTCTGGTCGTTACTTGAAAAACGCAGGCCTCAGCGGCTGCGCCATTTTCTTTCATGCAAATAATTTATTTATAATAACTAAGTACAAAGGCCTTGACCCTGAGACACAGAATTTTGGCGGCCTTCCGCCAACAAAAACAATTGTAGGTGGCATTAAACTTGACTTTTAAATTATTGATATGTACTTAAAATATCTATATAAATCGGGATTCAGAATTACGATACTTTGCCTTTTCCTGGCTGCGGTGGACGCCAGTTGTAATAAGCTTGTACAGGTCCCTCAGCCGATTAGCAGTGTTACAACGGAGCAAGTATTTAACACGGATGCCACTGCGACAGCAGCCTTGTTGGGGATTTATGGCTATATGAGTGGCAGCCAAGGACAATCATTTTCAAACTTGTTTACAACTTATTATCTGGGAGAATCGGCCGATGAATTGACAGATGAAACAATGGGAAATGAATCTACAGACAATTTTCTAAGCAATACTCTAACTGTTCAAATTAACAGTGGAAATGTCTCAAGTCTTTTTTGGCAGCCGGCATATTTTGTCATTTATAATGCCAATGCCGTTATATCGGGAGTTCAGGCATCTGGAGGAATATCAACATCTCAGAAAAGTCAACTTATCGGAGAAGCTGAATTCATAAGAGCTTATTGTTACTTCTATTTGACCAATTTATTCGGAGAACTCCCGTTGGTTCTTAGTGTTGATTTTAATACAACCGCGCTACTGACCAAAACGACGCAAGCTAAGGTATATCAACAGGTCATCAGTGACCTGCTTGATGCGGAGAAGTCCTTGCCTGGTGATTTTTCCTCGGCTGGCGGTCAGCCTATCCGAGCCAATAAATGGTCCGCTGCTGCATTGCTCGCCAGGGTATATCAATATTTGGGCTATTGGCAAAGCGCAGACTCCGCGAGCAGCGCGGTTATTAATTCCGGGCAATTCAGTTTGGTCGGCCTGGATAGCGTTTTCCTGGCGAATAGCAATGAGGCTATTTTACAATTACAAACCAATGATGCACCGCCTTATGCAACTTTGGAAGGCAATTTTTTTATCCCTTATGATTCAACGAGTTCTGTAACTTGTTGGCTGACTTCACAACTCCTGACAGCATTCGAACCAAATGACCTTCGTAGACAGAATTGGGTAGACAGTTCTGATTACAGTGGGGCCTACTACTATTATCCTTTTAAATATAAGGTAATGGCCGGTACTTCCTGGCCCGCTTCCGAAAATTATACTCTTCTTAGATTTGCAGAACAATACTTAATTCGGGCAGAAGCGGAAGCAAATCTCGGAGATTCAACCGACGCAATAAATGATCTCAACATCATTCGAAACAGAGCAGGGCTTTCAAATTACGCTGATGCAATAAACGGCCCTTTGATGCAGGCTATTCAACACGAAGATCGAATAGAATTCTTTGCGGAATGGGGCCACAGATGGCTGGACTTGAGACGATGGGGCATCGCCCTCCAAACCTTAGATACCATTTCCTATAAACGTGGAAATATTGACTCGACACAGTTACTGTACCCCATACCTTTCGGAGAAATACAAGACGACCCTAATTTAACACAAAATAGCGGGTACTAATCAAAAACTCAAGAATGAGACTGTCACAAGTTCAACATCATGGGTACAAATTACCATGTCTAATGTTAGTAGGATTAGCATTCGGAGGTCTATCCTGCCAAAAAGCCACCACTGCACCTTCCGTCTTTGGAGTTGCTGCCTTTACAGTTGTCAATGCAATTCCTAATAGTGTGAACATTATCCCCGTGATAAATACTTCCGAACCCATTATGTATTTTAATGGCACCTACACTGCTTCTATAGGATACGGCGGATTCTCTGAATATTCGCCTCCTGGTGGCCACGATACCGTTTATGTAGTGCAAGACAACGCAGATACACTTAATATCGGGCCCAAAGCTACTGGTCAAATGTTCTTTGGGACACTTCCGCTAAAAAAGGGAGGCGCTTATTCTCTATTCCTATGCGGAGCCGATACTACCTCGCCGGATTATCTTTTAACTACGGATACTTTGCCATATTACAGCCCTAGCGATAGCGTCACGGGTATCCGTTTTGTTAACCTTTCAACGGGCTCAAACGCTATCAGCATCAACCAGGAAGGAAGTCCCAACGGTTCGGATGTGACAAACCTGGCTTATAAGGGGATCACGAGCTTTAAACAATATTCCAATAATTCCACCACGCTGGACTACTTGTTTGTGATCCGGGATGGGGCTACAGGAGATTCCCTGACCCAATTTGATTTCAGCATTGCAGGGAGTTATAACAACGGTTATGGATTGCTAGATCCGAATACCGGCAAACTTCTTACTTTTAAGAATGTAACTATTGCTTTGATCGGACAACCGGGCTTAACCGCTGTGGTGCCGCAATCTGCGGTATTGATTGATGACTACTGAACGTCCAGATAAGGCGAGCATATCTAGTGGATGATAGTTCCGCCAACGACAAAAGAAGCCAATCTAGGCAGAATGAGACTTGGAGGCTGAAATAAACCACCCGGCCTGAAGGTTCTTTGCCGGGTGGTTACCAAACTTTGACAATATTTTAGATCGACGCCTAAAATAAAGCCTTCTTTTTAGAGATAAATTAGTGAATGTAAATAGTAGCACCACCATTAACGGTGAGCAGTTCAACTGGCGTAGATTCTTTGGTTCCAGCAACGGTGCAAAGCTCAACATACGCCTTTACATGAGTGCCAACCGTATTCGTCAATAAGCTTCCGACAGCTGCATTTTGAATAAAGCCTTCGCTGGATGGAAGGTAGCCTGTTGAAATTGCAGCAAAGTGTTTATTTGCCTTGGTTGCGAATACGGCTGAAATGGCAAGAACAACTGTCGCACCTGCCAAGAAAATGCTTGACCTTTTCATAAAAAATGTTTGATGAGTTAAAAATGATTGCCTACTTTGTTAAAAGGTGTTCGGCTAGTCCTTATCCAACCTATTACCTGCGGAGTTGAATTTCCGTTTATTGCGCAATGTTTTTATTTTAGCATATGGTGACCTATCTTGTCAGGGTAGAGACAGCGACTTATGAAGTGTACGATTCCCCCGATTCCATTTCGTAAGTCTGCGGTGGGCGGGTTATTTTCTTCCAATTTCCAATACCCGGAACCATCTTCATTCTTGAAGAACGTATTAAGATAAACGTTGGCGATCCAATCAGCGCGACTTTTCCACTCTTCATTCTTGAATACTCGCCATGCTTCCAGGTATACTTCGCCTATTCCCGCCAAGCCGTTTTGCAGAGTAAAGTTTGTATTTACGACATGTTGGGGATATTTTGATAAAACATTTTCTGCTATTTTTTTGTAAGTATTCTCCTTTAAGACCTCGTTTGATTTAATAAGCGTTAGGATAATACCTTTACCTCCGTCCCCCAATTCATAACTTTTTCTTGACGCGACGAGATCATAAAATTGCCGCATGTATTTTTCATTTTTCAATATGCCGTTCATGGCTCTCAAAATGGCAAGCTGTACGTTGTTATTTGGGTAGTAGACAATGTATTCTAATAAAAACCAAATAATGGCTGTGGAGTCGGTACTAAAATCAAATACTTGGCCATTCTTGACGTTTTTGCCCCGCGAAATATCCTGCCAGGAACCATCTTTTTGTTGGCTAGAAAGTAATTGGTTAACGATGCGAGACAAGATATTCCGAGAAACCTCTTTATCGATCAGGTCACTACATTGCAATATTGAAAGCCCCTGACCTGAAATTCCGCCGGCTAAGTCAAGTCTTTCGCAATTTATGTCGAGGCACCGCAGTATTTTCTCTTTAGTGGACGGATTGTTCTCGAGTAAGCCGCTATGAATGCCCTCCGCTAAGGCCAGAGCCACGCCGGCAGCGCCTTTGTAAAGGCCAGGCGATAACTCCGGGAGTTGTGTGAAATAGTTTTGCTCGATCCATTCCCACCCTTTTATAAACCGTGCTCTGCAGGAATCCACGTTGATTCCTGCCTTATGAAGCCGGGCCAACAGGTATAACGGCCCACCCATGCCTTCGCCAAGGCCAGGATATATTGCATATTGTTTACTTCTGGGAGACGTAAAGTTTTCTATTGTTACTTGTTTCGAATACCATAAGTCATCCCAAGAAATTACAGGTGGTTTTAATAAGCCCTTTAAAGCGGCTTGTATTGTGGCTTTTAACCTGCCGTTATCAGGTCTCTGGAATCGCGCGCCAGGTTTGGAAATTATACCCTTTTGCAATTTGTCTTGATATTCTGTCAAAACCTTTAAAATATCCGTGATATCGGGCCTAAATTGCGGGTCAGTGTGGAGACAATTGGCGAAAAGTCCTGCCAATTGCGCATTGTCGATAAAAAAATTCAAACTCTGAGCTAAGTGATGTACTTCTTTTGTATTAAATTTTATTGGAGTAATTCCGGCAAACAGAAATAATAGTGTTGCACCCAGACCATAAATATCCTGTTTAATAGTGGGGTATTGCGTCGCCTCCTGCTCTGGCGACATAAATCCAGGGGTGCCTAGTTGAAAAGGAGGATCAGGCTTATTTTGCTGTATGGAATAGGCTAACTCGATGTCAATGAGGAATATTTTGTTTTTTTTATCCAACAGAAAATTCACCGGATTTATATCCCGATGCAGATATCCTTTCTTGTGCATTTCACCTATAATATGGGTAATTTCAGCTCCGTAATGTATGAATGTTACCGATTCTGCAGCGGATAGGTCGGACCAAGATTTTGAAAATGGATTTAGGTCGTGGGCTTTTTGGTATAAGGAATCTCCATTAATGTACTCCATAACCAACAGGGTATAGGTGTTCTCCTGAATGAGATCGTAGATGATGGGCAAGGTAACTGCAGCGGATAATTCTTTGTATAGTTCCGCCTGCCAGGTCAATCTATCCCGTATGTCGCGACCATTCCTATCAGAAGCCGAGTTGCTGAAGCCCTGTTTGAGGACGACATTTTTAACCTGAAGTAAGCTTTTAACATATAAACCTTTAAAGACGTTTCCGCGGGGGTCTGGCTTTAGAATCTCTAGAATTTTATAAATACGATTGAACAGTTTTGGCGGATCGGGTAAAATGGGATTTGCTAATTCTTTAAAAGGCCACTCAACACCCTGAGGGAGCTGAAAAGGCATAACATATGGGTCTCTAATCAGTTCTCCTGACTTGGCGTAGATGTATTTTGCTTGTATCCCGTTTGCATCCGATTTTAAGACAGGATTAAAGCTTCCATATCTTGTATAGACGATATTCCCCAGGCAAATGTCAGTGGGTATGGCAGGCCCTTTGTATGAATTCGTTAGGGTAATCAATTTTTTTGCCAAGGACAAGGCTGCCCGATTGTCGTCGGGGTAAATGCTAACGATTTTTCCAATTTGAGCTAATCCAAAATTTCCATTTAAAAGGTCTTCGCCGGCTGATCCGTTCATCACTATCTTAAAAGGCACTTTTTCGTTGACCAGAAATGGAATGGCTGTCTGCAGCAAATCGCCTATCTGAGACAATACTACTGAGAGGTGTAGTATCCAACCTTGCGTCTTATCGATCTCTCCTACCTGGAAGTAATATTCTACCTTTTTGTATTTCAGCCCGTAGTATTCAAGCAGTTCCCCATAATCGCTCATAGAATCCAAGGACATCGTGCTTTCAGCTATGGGGGAGGATGCGATATTTGTCTGCATTTGTTTCAATTAGTTGAAGGTACGATGGCCGATATTTCGTAATGGGATAAAATTATATCTAAACAGGTGTTTCAAGTCCGTTTCGATATTCTGTTGGTGCAAGATGGAATGCTTTTTTAAAGGCTGTGCTGAAGCCATTGTAGGTATCGAAGCCGACTTTAGAGGCGATCTGGTCTATGGTGTCATCGGTTTCTTCGAGGAGCTGTTTGGCTTTCTTGAGGCATAGCTGAAGACGGTATTTGTAGGGGCTGGTTTGAAAAAGCTCCCGGAAGCCCTGCTTTAGTTTGAACTCATTGATTCCTGCGCGATCCGCGAGGATAGGAATATGGAGGTGATTGACAGGATCTTTCTCAATCAGGGATTTTGCGAATTCGATAGCGGGAACGTCATAAAGCTTGGTACGCTCGATGGGATGGGCGTAACCTAGGATTTTCTTTTTGCGCATGTTGATAAGGTTTAATAAATACTAAGATGCGCTACTTTAAAAGCCAACCGTTAAGCAATTTATGGTCCTGATGATCAGCCGGGAAATAATTGCGGGTTACTTTTGGCGGCAATTGGTTAACTGAAGGACGATACTGCAGGATTACGACTTTATCCAATTTGGGAGTGAGTTTATCCTATTCGAAAACCCAAGAACCCCTAGCTTGATGCTCCGACAAGTCTTTTTCCATTTGCCAGCGGATATCATTTCCATTATCGCTACCTAAACGTGTGCCTGCCATGACATTTTCCGGTAGACTACCCTGTGTGGGACAGGGCTAGCCTTGCTGATGACCAAAGGGATTCGGAAAACGGCTTGACTTTTGGAGCCCTAAAGACTGTCTTTAGTAAACCAAGAATATTTGTATGATCGGAGCAGTGTTGGTAAATTGTAAATGTGTTACGACTGGAATCCTCTATACGGCATATAGTAAAGGCCCTGATCATGTAGGTCCCATATATATCAGCCGGCGTGCAGGATGATCTGTTCCATGGGGCAGATCTCCTCCACCGGTCTCCCCTCGATTAGCAGCAAAAACGTTTTGGGTATTTTATTTTTTAACAGGCTACCATAGCTATTAAACCTTATTCATTATGAAGTCCTTATTGCATCGCCTGATCCGCCTCGATCATCTCATCAATCACAAGAGCACCGGCACGCCCGGCGATTGTGCGCGGAAAATCGGCGTCTCGGAACGCAGCCTCTACGACTACCTGAAACTCCTGAAGGAAATGGGGGCGCCCGTCAAGTTTTCAAGGGGACGCCGGACATACTATTATGCCGAGGGAGGGCACTTCTATATTTCATTCCTGGCAAAAGAGAAGGCGGCACAGTTTGCGGGCTTCGAACAAGATGCCCTGGCCAACGTGTAAGCGTATTTAAATAAGCCTCATTCTTTAATCCCCGTGATTTTCGCTGGATTTTGTGTTGGACAAAGAATACGCATAGACAAAACATACACCAATGCTTCGGTGGCAGACGTAGGATAATAATGAAAGGCAGTAGGTCCTTATTGCCCTTGAAATACATAACGGCGTGCTTTGTCCTCATAAATTTAATTTTAGTGAGTTGCTTTAGATAAATTTGGCGAGAACAAGCAAGGACATTATGTACAACTGAAGTAAAGGAATCAGGGTTTTTTTTGTCGACTGGGAACAATCTTCTCCATACTTATTACCTCGAAATTAGGTTCCCCTTTGACTCGTTTATTGGTACGTTTTAACTTTATTTTCACCATATCATTAGGCAAATCTTTCTCCGGAAGAAACTCGCGTGGCGAACATCTCAGCGCTTTAGCGCCTGTCCATTCGCTGTTTATCGAACAGGTCAGTAAGCTCTGTAATCGTCCAAAACCACATCCATGTGCGCTTATTTGTGATGAATTTACCACGGTCCGCACGCCCGGAATGATGAATACGTTTGCTACCGGCCGGTCGAATGATATTGTCCCGGTGATCGCGGTCCAGGATATCAGTCATTTAAAACTGGAATATTCGACTGAAGAGGCGAATGCGGTTCTGAATATCAGCGGGAATTTCTTCTGCGGCCAGGCTGCGGGAGAGACTGCGAAGTGGGTAAGTGACCGGTTCCCCGAGATGCTTCGGGACCGGGATTCGGTGTCGACCAATAGCGCTGATACCTCGGTCAATGTTGCACCGCATTGGGAGGAAACGGTAACGCCGGCGACGATCTCTACGTTGTCTTCAGGAGAATTTGTGGGGGTCGTAGCGGACGATCCCCGCCAGGAGCTGGCATTGAAGGCATTTCATGCGAAGATATTGCGAGAACAGTTGCCGGTGTTGTCGGGGGAATGGTTGCCGGTAGTTCAGACCGTTAACAAGGAAACGCTTAAGGAACATGCTCAGCAGATCAGGAAGGAAGTTAGGGATATTGTGCAGCAGGAATTGGGGAGAATGTCGAGGGACGGGGTTATGGGAGAATGGGTGTTGAAACCAGAGGTTTAATATTTTTGTTCCGCAGTCCGGTTGCAGCGAAAAAGGATAGTTTGGTAGGATGACTAGATGGGTTGTGACCTTTCTTTTTATATTCACCGGCTTTTTTCGCGGGCTGGGTCAGGAGCGGCCGGGTGGTATCCGGGGCCGTCTCGCGGACAGCAACCTGGACAGGGGCTGCCCGCAGGTGGTGGTGGCGATCCTGGACAACGATTCTTCCCTGGTCCGATTTACCCGCACGAGGAAGGACGGGAGCTGGGCGATCCGGGGGATACCGGCCGGAACCTATTTGCTCCTGACAACTCATCCATCGTACGATGATTATCTGGCCCGGATCGTGATCCGGAAGGATTCCATTACCGACCTGGGGGCGATCTATTTGCAGCCCAAGTCGGATAGCCTGACGGCGGTGATCGTGACTCCGAGGAATCCTCCGATGCATATCCGGGGCGATACTCTGGAATACAATACGGCAAACGTGAAAATGCATGTCAACGCGACAGTGGAAGAACTCCTCAAGCGACTGCCGGGAGTTCAGGTGGACCAGGACGGCAATATCACGGTCAACGGAGTAAAGGTGCAGCGGCTGCTGGTGGACGGCGAGGACTTCTTTGGCGGCGACCCGACCATTGTCACGAAGAATTTCAATGCCGATATGATCGCCAGGATCCAATTCCTGGATAAGAAAAGCAGCCAGGCAGACTTCACCGGCGTGGATGACGGCCAGCGGACCAAGACGGTAAACCTGGTGTTGAAGGAGGATGCCAAGAAGGGATATTTTGTCAAGATGGAAGCGGGTGCAGGGCTGGCTGGCTACGAGAATGTCAATGGCATGCTGGGCGCCTTTCGCGGGCCGCGGCAATTGGCGGCCCTGGCGATGACCGCCAACAATGGTACCACGGGATTTAGTGGGGAAGGCGCCGGGTTGTCGATTGGCGGCGGACCGGGGGATGCGCTGGGCGCATCGGCGGGAGGAGGGATTCCGCAGGTCGAAGGAGCAGGAGCTCATTATGCCGACAAATGGAATGGGAACGAGGACCATGTCTCGGGTAATGGATCGTTTGGATTCCTGAGCACCCGGCCGTATTCGACCAGCATCACCCAACAGACCTTGCCGGATACTGTTTACACACAAGCGCAAAGCAGCGGCTCCGTCAATGTCAGCAATCAACAAAGGCTTAACGCGGACTATGACTATATTCCTGATACCGTTCAGGCATTTCGGATTTCGATGGGGGGGATGAAGGCAGCGGGAAATAATCAATACGCCACCACCGGTAACAGTTCTTTCAACGACACCCTGGTCAATAGTAGTCGGACGACAATCCGGAGTATTACCAGCAATGATCAATTCAATGGTACGGTAATGTGGCGGATCCGCACGCGGAAAAAGAAGGCCCGGAATTTCTCACTGACCGCCGGAATATCCAATCAGTCGAATACCAGCAGCGGCTACCTGTATGTCCTTAACAATTTCTATCGGCCCGATGGCAGCCTCTTGAACATCGATACGACGGATCAGCGTAAGGTCATTAGTTCATCCAACCAGAATTTCAACACAAACCTGAATTACACGGAATCGTTATGGGTCAACACCGTGTTGGCCGTCCGGTACAACGTTAATTTTAATCAAAGCGAGACACAGCAATCCACATTTGGCAAGGGTGACGGCAAGTACCAGGACGTCATCGACAGTCTGAGCAATCACTATCGGAATAATGTGCTGAGCCAAACGGCAACGATCAATCTCCAGGGAACCGGTCGCCCCCTTAGCTATACTTTGGGCGGCGATATCCGCCGGTATTCCAACCTCCAGGAGAACGTGCAGACGGATTCCACGCTAAAATATCAATATACGACCCTAAACCCGCGGGTCGACGCCCGCTATGCCATCAACAAGGACCAAGGCATTTCATTTAACTATTTGGCCAATACCCAGCAACCGTCGATCACGCAGCTACAGCCGGTGCAAAACAATAACAACCCCCTCTTTATCACGTTGGGTAACCCGAACCTGAGATCCAGTTTTTCCCAAAACTTCGGCCTTGGCTTCAATGCTGTGAAACCGGTGTTTTTCAACATCGGCCTGCATTTTGGCTATACCTCGAACTCGATCAGCACCCGGGTCTACACCGACAACCTGGGCCGCCAGATTAGCCAGCCGGTGAATGTCAGCGGCGCGGAGAACGGCGGCCTTTATCTGGGGATGAATCATAAATTCAAAGGTTCGGGGATCGACCTCGGCGCGAATGCCAATCTTTCCGTCGGGCGCAGCGTGAACTATGTGGGTGATATTCTGAGCAACAATAATAGCCTCAATGCCGGCGGCGGCCTCTCCATCGGAAAATACGTCGCCGACCGATACAGCATCCGGTTTAACGCCAGCGCCAATTATAGCTCCACCGTCAGCTCGGTCAACCCCAGTCTTTCCACCCGCTTCTGGACCCAAAATCACAGCTTCGAACTGAGCTGGTTCCCGGTGCCAGGCCTGGAGCTGAATACGACCGGCAATTATAACTGGCAGGAGAAGACCAGCACCTTTACGGGGAATAACTGGACCTTTTTCTGGAATGCTTTTGTCAGCAAGAATTTCCTCCAAAACCGGCTCGTTATAAAATGGCGGGTAAATGATATCCTCGGGCAAAACGCGGGGATCGGACGTTCGATCTCGGGGAATACGACCACGCAGACAACGAGCAATATTGTCGGTCGGTACTGGATGATTAGCGCATCCTACCGTTTTATCCGGCACTCCAAATTGAAATGAACGCAACCATCATGTCCGGCTCTCTTCCACATGCTGATGCACGCGGCGGTACGTGGCGGGCGTCAGCTTATAGATCGTTTTGAAAATTTTATTGAAGCTCCGTTGTTTCTTGTAGCCGCTCTCAATGGCAATCGCCTTGATGGAATCATCGGATTCGACCAGGCGTTGCGCGGCGCGTTCGAGGCGTTGCCGGATGATATAGGCGTGAACTGTGGAGTGGACCAGTTGGTTGAACCCCGACTGTAATTTCTCGCGGTTGATGGTGAATTGACGGCAAAGGCCCTGGATCGTGTGCTGCTCGTTGAGGTTGTCGTCGAGGTATTTCCGGATTTCTTCGATCAACTGTGCATCTCTTCTTGTCATAAGGGTATATCGATAAGGTTAGTAGATAGGCCGGGTTTCGGAGAGCGGGTACAAGAATAAGGGATATGGCTGCACTGATTTTGCGGGTGAAAAGATATCGGTACATTTATAAGTATAAAACCTAAAAGCTGCCATATGAAATTAGCCTCTTTAGTACCGATTTGTCTCCTGTACTGCACTGTGAGTGCGCAACAAAACTACAACGGAGTGGACTCCCATTTGGGAAATCTATTCTTGCTCTCCAATGCTCAAAGCCGGTCGATCAGCCCGGAGAATTTCAATGGCGCGAAGGGCTCCGGCGGCAAGGCGGAGACGGGCACCGGGTCCGGGCCGGCGCGGGAACTGGGACAGGGCTGGAAGATCAGTCCTTCAGTGGTGATCAAATCGAAAACGACGTTTACGATCGCGGAGATCGATGGGCCGGGTTCGGTCCAGCATATCTGGATGACTCCGACGGGCAACTGGCGCTGGGAGATCCTGCGTGTCTACTGGGATGATGAGACAACCCCTTCGGTAGAGGCACCGGTGGGAGACTTTTTCGGGATGGGTTGGGGGCAGTATTCGCCCTTACGGTCATTGCCGGTTTGTGTGAACCCAGGGAGCGCCTTTAACTGCTACTGGCCCATGCCGTTCCGGAAGAAATGCCGGATCACCCTGGAGAATATCGATAATAAAGATATGGACCTATACTACCAGGTGGATTATTTGTTGACGGAAGTGCCGGCGAATGCGGCCTATTTCCACGCCCAGTTCCGACGGGTGAACCCGCTGCCTTATAAAGGAGTGGTGACCTTGCTCGATAGTGTGCGGGGGAAAGGGCAGTATGTGGGGACCTATCTGGCCTGGGGAGTTCATAATAATGGCTGGTGGGGAGAAGGCGAGATCAAGTTCTATATGGATGGAGATAAGGACTGGCCGACGATTTGCGGGACGGGGACCGAAGATTATTTCTGCGGGTCGTATGACTTCGATACCCATACACGAAATGCGGCGGGGGTGAATGAGAGTCATTATACGGAGTTCAACAGCCCTTATTCAGGGCTGGCGCAGGTGATCAAAGGGGATGGGCATTATGATGTGGCGCAACGATTCGGTTTGTATCGATGGCATATTACGGACCCGATTCGGTTTGAAAAGAGTCTGCGGGTGACGATCCAGGCGTTGGGTTGGCGGGAAGGGGGAAGGTATCTTCCATTGCAGGATGACATTTCTTCGACGGTGTTCTGGTACCAAAGTGAACCGCATGGCGTGTTTCCGGTGTTGCCACCGAAAGATCAGTTGGAGGTGAATTAAAATTTGGCTAATGAATATAAGGACTGTTTTTTGTTATGGAGTTTTGGGGTTGTTGGTCGGATGTGCCTCCAAGCCGGGGACCTTTAAGTATGACTTGGATTTCTTACTAAAACATGACACCGGTTTGATAGTGCTGCGCTCCGGTGACGCGCAGGTGATCGTTTCGCCGAAATACCAGGGGAAGGTATTCACTTCTACGGTGTCGGGAGATGACGGACCGAGTTTTGGCTGGATCCATTATAATGCATTCGATCGGCCGTTAGACCAGCATATGAATGCCTATGGCGGTGAGAACAGACTTTGGCTTGGGCCGGAGGGAGGGCGATTTTCGCTTTTCTTTCCTCCCGGTTCGAAAATGGACTTCGAAAACTGGAAGACACCGGCGGTCTTTGACACGGAACCCTGGAGAGTGATGGCGCATACCGATACCACCGTCAACCTGATGAAGCTGATGAAGTTGACGAATTATGCCGGTCAGAAGCTGACGATAGTCGTTGGACGGACGGTGATGATGTGGACCCGTGAAGGCATTTCGAAACGGCTGCAGGCGCCCCTGGATGATCAGGTGGCAGCGGTTGGGTATGAGACTGGGAATATTTTGCTAAATGGGGGGACGGAGCCCTGGAGCGACAGCACAGGAATGCCGTGTATTTGGATGCTGGATATGTTGAATCCATCGGCATCGACGGTGATCGTTATTCCTTATCACTCGGGACCGGGGGACACCGGCAAGCCGGCAACCACCGATTATTTTGGCGAGATCCCCGTGGATCGGATCAAGTTTGAGAACGGGGTTATCTTCTTCAAGGCGGATGGTAAAAGTCGGGGAAAGTTGGGCGTGCATCCGACGCGGGCCCCGGGCGTGATCGGCAGCTATGATGCAGAGCATGGGGTATTGACGATCGCAAAATTTGAGATGGATAGTGCCGCGAAGTATCTCAATCAGGAATGGAATACAATGAAGCTGCCGTTCAGCGGCGACGCGGTGAATGCGTATAATGACGGGCCGCTGGCGGATGGAAGCCAGATGGGACCGTTCTATGAGTTGGAGAGTGTGGCCCCGGCCTGGGCGCTGGCGCCGGGTGCGGCGAGAACCTATCAACATGATGTGTTTCACTTTACCGGACCGGAAGCATCGTTGGATAAGATCAGCCAGACGGTGTTGGGAGTATCGATCGCGCAGATCAAGCAGGCGTTTCATTGAACTCCCGCTATCTCCCGCCGCCGACCGGAATTTTCACCGGCCGGCAAGGCGGAGGGACAGGTGTGAATGTGAATTTTTTACTCCGACAAGAAGCGAACAATAAATCTCCCTTCGTGTAAATAATAATAGCTCTGTCTTTCCCGGGAATAGACGACGGGCGCCCCGAACTCCTTCATCAAACGAATGTACTCGTACATGCTCCGTTCGGAAAGGCCGATTTTGTCGGCTAATTGTGCGGGGGTTCCGGTACCTTTGATCCGGATGAGCTGGTCGATGCGGTCAAGCCGCTGAAAGATCTCTTTTTGCATAGTAATAAGGTTTGAATAGTGGACAATGCGTAATTTTATGAAAGGTAAAAAGCCTCCGGGAAATTCTAATTAAGTTTGTCGATATTATAGATATTTTATATAAAACTAAATCAATGGAAACACTTACTAAACGTTCGGTTTTTGCACTGGCGGCTCTTTTGTCCTTCACCACTCTCCGCGCCCAGACGGCTGATGATATCGTCAGTAAATATGTCAGCGCCATCGGCGGGAAAGATGCCCTCACTGGCGTCAAATCGCTCGTCGTCGAAAGCAACATGAACGCGATGGGCAATGACGCGCCCACCATGACGACGATCCTGGTTGGCAAAGGATACAAGAACGAGTCCGATTTTGCGGGGTCAAAGATCATCAGCTGTGTGACGCCAACCGGCGGCTGGATGGTAAACCCATACCAAGGCGCCGCCACGCCCACCGCGATGCCGGACGATCAATTCAAAACGAACAAGATCAACATGGTGGTCTACCCGCTGGTTGATTATGCGGCCAATGGATATAAGGTCGAACTGACGGGGAAGGACTCGGCAGACTATAAACTGAAAATGACAGGCAACAGCATGGATGTCACCTACTATATAAACATGAAGACCTACCTGCTTGACAAGTTGGTCAGCCAAACGTCCATGGGTGGCCAAAGCGGCGACATCACGATCTCGTTTTCGGATTACCGGAAGCTGGATGGTGGTCTGTTGTACCCCTATAGCACAACTCTTGATCTGCCGCAGGTTTCGCTGGCCATTACCGTTAAAAAGGTCACGGTCAATTCGACGGTCGATCCAACGATCTTCGTCATGCCGAAGCAATAAGCTAACTATCGACTCACGAGGTGGTAGTTCTTGAACGACATGATCTGCCGCCCGCCGAGGAAGTTTTGTTCGACAAACGTAAGTAGCCGGTACTTCAACCGCTCGTGTTTGTGCCGGACGATGTTTTGGGATCGGCGGCGTTCAAGCTGGTCGGCCCAGTTGAAAAGCCGGATGCGTTCCTCCATGACCGTGGGGTGGGTATAGCGATAGACAGAAAGCTGGCTGAGGTTGCCAAAATCGAACTCTTCCTGTTCCCGGCGGAAATACTCTTCGGCTTTGTCCCTACCGCTGTGGATGGTGGCAAATGCCTTCCGCTTCTTTTGCATATAATGCGGCGGTCGGACCCAGCCGTAGTGGTAGATATGGGCGTCGACCCGGGCGACCTTTAGCTTGAAGGTTCCCTTCTTTTCCCGGTAGTGCACACCGTCAAATTCAGGTATCCGCCGGAAGGACTGGGCGGACTCCCAGGAGTGGATGTCCTTTTGGTTACGGATGATCCGGATCTCGTTGGCGTACCAGGCGTGGGACGTAATATAGTGGTCGTAATCTCCCCAGAAATGCCTGTATTTGAATAAGATACCTTCTACTTCCGGCTCAGCGAGCAGCTCCTCGCAACGCTGCCGGATCCGGGGCAGATCTTCCTCATGAACGACTTCATCGCTTTGGAGGTAAAAGAGCCAGTCGCCGGTGCAGGCGGCCTTGGCAATATCGGTCTGGTGGGCGTGTTCCATCCCGCGGGGGTATTTTTCGAGGTCCCAAACGGTGTGGATGATCCGGATCTTGTCGGAGCCGATGCTCTGGATCTCTTTGAGGGTCTCGTCGTCCGGATCGCAGTCGCCGAGGGCGACGACAAATTCGTCAACAAGGGGCAGAATAGAGCTGATGGCTTGCTTGATCGGGTAATAGAGCTTGGTGGCATTGCGCACCATGGTAAATCCGCTAATGGTCATATCCCGGTTTTTATCGTTTTATTGGATCGGTCCGGACAAGGTATAGACTTGCAAAGTTCGTGCAGGCTTAATCAATCCGCAATCGCTCAAGATTAAGAGCTGATTAAACGCAGACAAACGGGAGTTATGAGTTGTTAAAATGGTTTAACAAATGGATAACCGGTAATTAACGAACAAAAAGCCTACAATATTCGGTGAATGGCCATTAAGATTCGATTAAAAATGGATTTCATGCGTATTCCCTTGGAGATCGGGGCTTACGGGTTTTTTCGGGATGATTTTTCAGCGGTGAATGGGTAGAAATCCGATGTGGATAACTGGGCTTTGGTATGGTTTTGGGACCTTGGGAAGGGTTATAAACCGATATTCTATTGCAAAAATCCACCCTTATGAGAAAGACTATTGTCTTTAATCTGCTCCTTATTTTGGGCTATTACTTTATTCTCCAAATTCTGGTTTGGCTGGTGATGATCTTCCGATAGACATCAATTTATTCATCGTCTTTTAAGAGATCGGGCCGGCGCTCCGCCGTACGGCTCATGGACTGGTCGCTCCGCCAGTCCTCGATCCGTTTGGGGTCACCGCTAAGGAGGATCTCCGGGACCTTGGCCCCCCGGAAGTCGGCCGGGCGCGTATACACGGGCGGCGCCAGCAGATTGTCCTGAAAGGAATCAAACAGAGCGGAAGTCTCGTCGTTCAGCACGCCGGGGATCAGCCGGCCGATCGCATCCACCAGCACGGCTGCGGCCAGTTCTCCGCCGCTCAGCACATAGTCACCAATGGAGATCTCTTTGGTGACATATTGCTCTCTTATCCGCTGGTCAATCCCTTTATAATGTCCGCAAATGATCAGCAAATTTACCTTTAAACTAAGGTTGTTGGCGATATGCTGGTTCAGCAGGTCGCCGTCGGGTGTCATGAAGATGATCTCGTCATATTTGCAGTCCCTGGAGAGGCTTTCGATGGCATTGGCCAGGGGCTCCGGCATGATGACCATCCCCGCGCCGCCGCCATATTGATAGTCGTCGACCTGGCCATACTCGTTGACGGCCCATTGGCGCAAGTGATGGACCCGAATCTCTAGCAGGCCTTTGTCTTTGGCCCGTTTGAGGATGGAATGGTTAAAAGGGCTTTCGAGCAGCTCGGGCAGAACGGAAAGGATATCAATTGTCATGTGACAAAGATATAAAGCATTCACTGACGAAAATATCGCAGCAGGAGATATTAAATTCACTGACAATTTCCCTTCATGAGTCCGGTAAGCCTTCTTCCTATCCTTCCGATCTTGTTGATTGCTTTGAGCGTCACTTATATCGTATCGAAACTGCTGAGGACAGAGTACAAGCGCCACCGCTATACAGCAGTCGACGGGCTTAGGGGTTTTTTGGCTACCTTCGTCTTCCTGCACCATTCGGCGATCTGGTACTTCTTTTTGCGGACTCATCAGTGGGGTTTCCCGCCTTCTACGGTGTATAGTCATTTTGGCCCCACGAGCGTTGCACTTTTTTTTATGATTACGGCCTTCCTTTTCTTTTCCAAACTGATCGACGCCTATTCCGGATCCTTCGACTGGCTCAAATTGTATATATCCCGGATATTGAGGATCATGCCGTTGTACTTGGTAGCTATTGGATCGGTCTTTGTTTTGATCGGCTTTGTCTCTCGTTTTGTTTTGCATGAGCCCCTCGGCAACCTGGCCTGGGAGTTCATTCAATGGCTGTTCTTTATCGAGGCTGATGTCAACCTAATCTATGGGACGAAACTACTTGTCGCGGGGGTCGTCTGGAGCCTCGCCTTCGAATGGATGTTCTATTTTACTCTGGCTTTAAATGGCGCTATATTTTTTCGAATAAAGACGCCAACCGCTATCTTGGCAATCACGGGGGTGTTTCTCGTTTTGTTTACTTTTATTTTGTATCAATATTATCCACTCGGGATGTGGCGGCGGATCAGCCCGTTTGCGGGTGGAATTGTCGCCGCTTTTCTCGTGAGGAATGACGCGGTTCGCACCTTTTGTTCGCAGTCGTGGCTTTCGCCGCTGTTGGTCTTACTTCTTACCATTGTGCTTTTTTATTATCCGACGGTGTTTGAACCGGTTCCTTATTTGTGCATCACCGTTGTTTTTATCGCGATAGCCAGCGGTAACAATCTTTTTGGAATCCTTACTTCGCGCGCGGTATGTTTGTTGGGGCAAATCTCATACAGTATTTATTTGTTGCATGGGATGATACTCTTTTTTGTTTTTCGTTTTGTGGCGGGATTCACCCGGGCGACAACCTGGTCGCCTATCATGCATTGGGGTGTCATCGCAGCGTGTAGCGCATTGGTTGCAGTGATTTGTTCCCTGACCTATCATTTTGTGGAGAAACCGAGCATCGATCGCGCAGCCGCGGGGACGCACAGGGTCCGCATGTTTCTGGCGAACCTTAGAAATTCCGATGTAAGAGCTTAGCAAGGATGGTTATCGCCGGTAATTCGGCGTGAATGGCTTGGTCATGGTAAGATACATTATCCAATTTATATTTTTTTTCTCTTATTGTATCCTGACAACTCGCAGCTTTGCTCAGCTTCGAGTTGTGCACTTGCTCTGTAATAACCGAGTAGCAGCGCTCGGGTTGGGTGATGCACAACCGCAGCTTAGCTGGCGGCTGGAAGACACGGGATATAATATCCATCAGGCTGCTTATGAATTGCGAGTTAAAGGGGCGGGGGTAGATTGGTGGAGTGATTGGTCCCGGTTTTTTGGAGGATTCCGTCCGGCGCCCAAACCCGGTTCTCGAAAAAGTTTCAAGTTCATGTATTCACGATGGGCCGATAGGCAAGCATAAAAATACCTTTTGATCGCATTTTTATCCTTTTAAAAAATACACGTTGAGGTAAATTGTTGTTCCAATTATAAACCTTATCGTTTGTATGAGAAGGACAACTCTAAAGCCACCCGACCGTCCCTACCTTTTGTCGGCCATTGGGGCTTCGATCGTGCAGATCTTCCTTTTTAAAATGGCATACCCATTTCCGGACTTTATTTCCGATTCTTATAATTATATAGAATCGGCAGCGCTTCACCTGAATGTCAACCTCTGGCCAATAGGCTATGCCAAATTCCTTTGGTTCATTCACAAGATTAATTATTCCGACACGTTCCTGGTTTGTGTCCAATACTTTTTGCTACAGGCGGCATTGGGCTATCTATTCTTCTTTATCCGTTGGTTTTTCAGCCCGTCAGTTATCACAACGCGGCTACTGTTCATCTTCCTGCTTGTCAACCCTTTTTCCCTGTACATCAGCAACGCCGTCCTGAGCGACTCCATCTTCACCGCACTGTCCGTCATATGGCTTGTGCAGTTGATCCGCCAACTGGTCTGGCCAGATATCCGGAACGTCTTTGTAATGGCCCTCGTGGTGGGGATCGCTTTCACCCTCCGATATACCGCCATTTACTACCCGTTCATCACCGGGCTTGCGCTGTTACTTAGCAAAAACAAACACTGGGTAAAATGGGCGGGTACCCTGGCGCCGCTGATCTTCATGATCCCGTTTTACCTGTTTACCAAAGCAGAGACAAAGAAAGTCACCGGAACCGCGGAATTTTCCGTCTTTGGCGGCTGGCAGCTGGCCAACAACGCCTTGTATATGTATAATCATATTCAGTTGGATCCGAACGACCTGCCGCAAGGTACCCGGGGACTCGACAGCATGGTGCGACGGTACTATAAAGTCATGCCAGCGGCTTGGTTCAACTTCGACGACTTCCCCGGCACTTTTTTTATCAAGCATGCCGACGCACCCTTAAAGCAATATATGCTTCGCCATTTTAGAAAGGAACTCGACAGTAATAGCTTTTTGGGCTGGGGTAAAGTGTCCCCTATTTATAACGCCTTCGGCAGCTACTTAATCAAGCACTATCCGCTATCCTTCGCCCGATACTATCTGTGGATGAACACGAAGAATTATTTCGATCCCTTTCTGGAGAAATTCGACGTCTACAATTTGGAATTAGATAGTGTCTGGGCCCCTGCCCAATACTGGTTTCATCTAAAGACCCCAGCTGTTTGGTCGATCTCCAAGACCTTTCAGGGGAAGCTCTTCTTTTCCTACGTTCCACTATTCCTCTTGCTTAATATCTATTTCGCTTCTTGCTTCCTGTGGCTGCAATTCACCGGTAAGATCCGTCGGCTGCAGCCTAGTCTTCAAAAAGCTTTGTACTTTTTGTCCGGATTTCTGCTGGTCAATTTCGCCTTTAGCATCTTTGCCACTCCGGTCGTTTTGCGCTATCAGTTGATTCCCCTGATCTATCTCTTCGTCTTTTCCATCCTATTGTTAGAATTTACGGATCAGAAAGATTTTAAGGAGGCCGTCCTGCAACAGCAAGCCAATGCAGCCACGAAGAAGAAAATGGAAACCGCGCTATTAACATTTGGGTTAATCTTGCCAGTCGGATTTTTCGGCGGAATAGTTTGCCTGGTCATTTTTCTTGCGGTCCTTCTGGCCCAAATTATTTCCTTCCTTTTCCTGGCTTTCTGCGGGATCTCACTATTAACTTACGGCTATATTTCTCAGAACTTCAGTGTATTGGTCCACCATAAATCCTCCTGACGTGTTTCCAAAAGCAATCATCATGGGGAGACAAACCTACGAAGTTCTTCGTTCACTAACTGGTCAACCGGCGGTCCGACGGAACAGTGTATGATCGGCATATCTTGCATGTCATTAATTAGACAGGGGCAACTCGATGGGGGAATAATAACGGACGGTTACGCCGGGAGGGAGCTTGGGCTCGAAGGCATGCATGTTGGTTTGGAGCTTTTCGATGAATCGCCTGTCGATGCTGTAGAAGGACACACTGTCGTTGGGGGTTTGCCAGCTGGCGATCCGGTACCAGTAGGGTTCCACTTCCACGTCTGACCAGCTGTGATGCAGGATGGCGACGTTGGCTTCCATGCGTTCGCTGAGGGAGTCCGCGGCCGCCGGCGTCCAGTTGTTGATGCGTTTTCGGTTAAGGACTTCGAGATTGGCGAGGCCCGCAAGGTCGACGATCCGGGACTCACCCGCGCAATAGTACGAGATCGCGCCAAGGTCATTCGACGCCACCGGATCGCGGTAATAGTAGTCGGATACGAATTTCGCGGTTTGGTATTGTTCGGTGTAGACCGCGATGCAATCGTCGGTGGTGCGCCGAAAGCCGCTGGCGGAACGGAGGATCAACGGTAGGGCAAGGATCGCGGGGATGGGGTAAAGCAGCCATTTATTGCGGCTTTTTGCGAGCCACGCGCCCCCAAAAGCAATCGCGCAGCCGATCAGAAATCCGGGGTAATAGGGATTGGTCGATATAGGAGGGAATCCCCAGGTTATCAGTAAGGGGTTCGGGACAAAATAATTATGCTTGATGACCGAAATAAGACCGAAGAGATAGAGGGGTAGGACGGAAATAAACAATAACTTGACTGCCGCCCACCACCCGCGTCTCACCAACAAAAAAATACAAGCGATCAACAAGATGGGCAGCGTCTCGTAGCTTGAGGTAAGCATCAGGATGGCGTAGAGATACGTCTTTTTGCCCGACGAAGTCAGAAACAGAAAGGTAAAAAGCAATTCCACCGTGTACTCCATCCCGGATACGACAAGAAGCGGCAAAGGAGTAAGCCAGATGACCGATAACAGGATGACCAATTGGCCAGCCGGACCGATGCTATGACCGATCAGCCAGCCGTGAAGCGCCTTTACGAACCAGATAGCAGCAACGACATTGACCAGAAGCGGGACGACCAGCGAGACGCCGCTTACCAGGTAAATAAACCCGAGGACAAAGGGATACAGCAGCGAGGTGGAAACGGAAGTGAAGGAGTATTTTGTAATGCCCCACACCTGTTCGAAGGCCAGGTTCTTCGCCAGGGTAAGGTTTATAAAGGCATCGTCGAGGGGGTAAGCGATGGTGCCACGGGTTTGGATCAGGATGTCCAGCTCGATCCACACAATGGGAACGAGTAAGGCGAGGATAGCGACAAACAGGATAAGGCGTTGGATAAGGCGTCGGCTAAACATAAGCTAAGCTATTCAACCACGCTGCAATGTGCCATCAGTAAACTTCAAGATCACGGCAGAATGACAATTAATGTTTAGATTCATGTAGTGAAAAAGCTCCTCACTGTACTGCTCGCGGCAGGGTTTTTCCTGTTGGCCTGCCGGCATCAGCCGGCTTTCTATTTGCAGAGCTGTACGTTTTGCAAGGACTCGACGGATACGGCCTATCAGGGCGCTGTTCACTGGTATGGAAACAACTGGAGAACAAAGGTTTGTTTTCAGGACGATAGCTTTGCCGGCACCGCTGATTTGACCTACAACAGATTCCTGGATACCGCCGTATTTACCGACGCGACGTTTCTGTCGTCCGCCGACTTTTCGCATGATACCTTTAATCGGGCGGTATATTTTGATGATGTGACTTTCCTAAAAGACGCGCATTTCGAATATGCGCGTTTTCCGCATTACGCCAAATTCACCAACCTGGTGTCCACCGCCGGCGGTACTATCCGGTTTGATGACGCGACATTACCGGATACCCTTGATTTTTCGCAGAATCCCGCGCTGCTTGGTAAGATAGACCTTACGACCGCCAATTTTGATGACCCGGACCCCCACTATCTCTTCCTCTACAATACCGATATTTCGAAATTTAAACTGGATTATTTCCACTTTCGCCTGCTCGTGCCCGATTCGACGATCACGCCTTCGCTCGACTCCATACACCAGCGTATCACGAAAGACCAGAAAGAAGCCATGTATGAGGCTCTGTTGGCCAATTTTAAAAATAACGGGCAGGAAGAAAGCTATAAACGGCTGGATATCGAATATCAACAATTCAAATGGCGGAGTTCCGGGGCGCCCGTGGTCGCCTGGGTGCTGGCGATCTGGTGGAATTTCGGCTACAGCAAGGGATATGTTTTTATTTGGATTGGCGTCAGCTTGTTGGTCTTTAGTCTAATCAACTCCGGTTGCCTGGGGATGCTCAATGACCATGTCTATGAAGTATTCAAGCCCGGGGTTGTCGACGGCAAAGCCCGTTACGGGCGCAAGCTTTGGCAATCTCTTATCTATACGAGTAACATCTTCTTCCGGCTGACCCTGGACCGGGACGGTATGAAATTTGAAAAGTTCTGGCCGACGCTTTATTTTTTCCTTATCTACGTTCTAGGGGTCCTCTGTCTTGGTTATCTGGCTAACTTTGTTTTACAGCCTTAAGGGTTATAGCGTAAACGGTCCACCGGTATCTTTCCATATACCACTTCCAGCCTGGCCTTCCCATCCTTATAGATCACATTCCCAAAACCCGTGTCCGTTGACAGAAAGGACGTGAAATCCCCTATTTGGGAATTGACATGTAGGGTTTTGGTGACCGCATCATAACGCACCCCCGTGAGCGCCTCGATCAGGGCATAGCTGGACATCGCCCGCGCATACCAGTGACCGCATTCGTATTCATCAAACGGATTTCGCACCCGGCCGTCGTATCTTTTGCGACAGGTACGGACGATATCAAGACCTTCTTTTACTTTCCCTTCGAAGATGAGATGCGAGGCGACCTGGTATTCGATCCCCGTCCAGACCTCATTGCTGTACACAAACGGCAGGGAAAGCTTGTCGCCCTTTGGCCAGGTGCAGAGCAGGAGCCCGCCCTCGTCACCCAGCGCATAGCCGGGGCGCTGCGGGTTGCTATAGTCGCTGAGGTCTTTTTTCTCATTGTAGCGATACACCGCCTCGAGATGGTTGGTGACTTTTTCCTGGTCGATCGGCTCCTCGAGACCGCAAACCCGCGCCATCCAATCGCCCAGGACGCCGTCGGAGAGACAACCCTTGCCGTATTGATATTTTGGGCCCTCTTTTTTCAGCAGCTCGGCGGCTTCGGTGGAGTAGGAACCCCCGTAGGAATGCTGGGAGGCGATGACCGGATCGGGCGCGTTGAGACCCGTCCATTGGATCTTTTGGATAAAGTAGTCGCCGTTGTAGAGTTCGGTCTCCATGGTCCGCTTTCCTTTTTCAAATAGCTGCCGGTAAGCTGTTACGTCTTCGCCGAGACACTTGCCGATTGTTGTAAACGACTCCAGGGCGCCGAGGTAGAAGCCAGTGGTCATCGGGTCGGCGCCCCAGAACTCGATATCATACGTATTGTGATGCGGCTCCTCGAGGGTCCCGGTATGTCGGGGGTCCCAGGTGGCGATACAGTAGTCGAGGCTTTGCTTTACGCGCGGGTAGAGATGTCGCAGCCAGGCACTGTCGCCGCCGATCCGCCAGTCGCGGTACACTTTCATGATCCCGCCCAGTTGGCCGTCTGATGCGGCGTAGAAATTATGGGCCAGCGGCCGGATCGGCAGGGCCGCGCGGAATTGCTGGTGGCCGGCGGCGTTTTGGTCCTCGAAGAATTCGGTTTGCCGGAGGCTGCGTTCGAGTTGCGGGAAGAGGTGACAAACGGCCTGTGCATAGTTCCAGACATGCGTGCAGGAACCCGCACAACTTCCTTGCTCGTCCTCGCAGCCTTCCCAACCCCAAAGCCGGCCGTCGGTTTGACGCAGGACGGTGGGAGATTTCAGGATGCTTAAGTTCGCCGCGATGGCCTCGGTTACTTCCGGAGGTAGGGTGCTGCGATAAAAGGCTTTCTGAAAGAGGGTGCTGTTGTGACGCAGGGTGTCATAATGCGTCTGCCAATAATCCGTTACGTCGTGGACGGTCGCGAACCGCCCGCTATACCAGGGTTTGTAGTAATAGGAGGTTGCGGTATTCGGGACGGTGCTGTCCGCCGGGTTACTCACGTCCTGACCTACCCGAAGATGACTGTCGGGGACATACCAGGCGATCATTAAACGGATCGTCTTTGACTGGCCGGGTTTTAGGGAGAAGGGGACTGCCAGCGAGGCGCCGGAGGAGTTTGATTGCGGAGGGTTGGGGTGGATCTCCGCGTTTTGGATATGCTCCCAGGCCATCGTCAGCGGGTCCCACCAGCCGCCGCGGAACCAGCAGTTGTCGACCTGCGTTGCGGGATCATCGGTGAAGAAGGCCAGATCACCTTTCTTCTCCGGCGCGGTGGCGCTGTCCTGCGAGAGGATAAAACCCTTGTCCATGGGTTGGACCTGCGAAAAATCCCAGAGCACGGGGGTGTTGAAAGAGAAGACATATTCATGGCTGCTTGCGCTGGTATTGGTGATGCGGTATTCGAGTGCTCCTACCGGGAGGCTGGCGTTGTCCTGGTCGGTGGGGATAAAAGGGCTCCAGCCGGTGATCCTGACTTTTGCGGGGACTTTTGGGTCCTCCAGGCTGATCTCGGCAAAAGGGAAATGCGCCTGGAAGCTCACGTCGTGGAATCGCGCGAGTCCCCAGGTGTGGCCGCCGTCGCCAAGCCCCGCCTGCGGGGTGCCGAATTTCTTTCGGTCCGGGACCGGTCCTTCGAGGACGCGGGCGGCTTTTGGGTCGCCCTTTATGCTAAGGGCCGCGAAAAACGGCGGCTCGTAGTCGACATCCGGTGCATGACGGATCGAGAGATGGGAGATCGCGCCCGTGCCTTCCAAGCAGAACATGCCGGCGCCGATGCCGCCGATCGGGAAGGCGATTCGTTGGAGGTTCGCGCCGGTGTAGGAGGAGTTGAAAGCGTGGCCGATGGATGGAGATTGACAAAAGCCGGACCCTGCAATGGATAGCCCGACGAGCAAAAGGAGGGACCGAGGTTTCATTTTTTTATCAAATTTCATTAAAATTGTAATTTAGTCTTTAATTATTTGGTTATGGCGCTTTATCAATCCTTGCCGGATAGCAGGCTGGCTGCCCTTTTGAAAGACGGGGATGCGTTGGCGTATACCGAAATCTTCGAACGATATAAAATCCTTTTGTATAAACATGCTTTCCGGATGCTGGAAGACCAGGAGGAGGCAAACGATGTCATCCAGGACGTCTATTTGGCGTTATGGCAGAAACGGGATACGCTGACCGTAAAGACCTCGCTGGCGGCCTACCTCTACCAATCGGTCCGGAACAAGGTCTTTGATCGCATCACCCACCAAAAGGTCATCGCCCGTTATCTGAGTTCGATCCGGGACTTTATCGAAGCGGGCCAATACATCATCGAAGAACAGATCAGGGCCAAGGAACTGGCAGCGATCATCGAGACGGAAATTGCCGCGCTACCCCGAAAAATGCGCGAAGTATTTGAGTTGAGCAGGCGGGAAGAACTTTCCTATAAAGAGATTGCGCTTAAATTGAACATTTCCGACAAAACAGTCAAGCAGCAGGTTTACAATGCCGTTAAGATCTTACGGTTGAAAGTTAATCTGTTACGCAGCATCCTTCCCCTCCTTTAAAAATTTTCTTTTTTTCTACGACCTTCTCTCCGCATTGCCGTCTTATTGGTATGATGGACGACCGGCAAATCATCGCGTTATTGGAAAAATACAGATCGGGAACCCTTAACGACGAGGAGAAGGCCATCCTTGAAAGCTGGTATAACGATCAGGCCCGGGACAACAGCTCCAAGATAACCGATCAGGACATTGACAAAAATCTCCGATTGATCGCCGGGGGGTTGCCGCTGAGCCAGCCCGCTACCGCGCGGCGAATATGGCCGCGGATCGCGCGGGTCGCGGCTGCGGCTGCGGTGCTGGTCATCGTTTCCGTTGGCGGCTACTTTGCACTTCATCAACCATCGACGCCGCCCATCGCTCAACATCAACCGATCGATATCGCTCCGGGCGGGAACCGGGCGATCCTGTATGCGGAAGGAAAAAAATACGATCTGGACAGTCTCGCCGATGGCGTGATCGCCAAACAGGAAAATGTGGCCATCGATAAGAATGCCGCCGGGTTGGTCTACTCCAATGTAGGCACCTCCGCGACAGCAGCGGTCTATGATACGCTCATTATCCCCCGGGGCGGTCAGCACAGCATCCGGTTTTCGGATGGCAGCAGTGTCGTGTTGAACGCGGATTCTAAATTGCGCTATCCCGAACGCTTCGCCGGCAATCAACGACAAGTGGAGCTGATCAGCGGAGAGGCCCAATTTCATATCCGGCATAATGCGGCTATGCCCTTCTTTGTCCTGGTGAAAGGTCAGACCATCCGGGATATTGGGACCACGTTCAATATCAATGCCTATGACGATGAGCCCGTGGTCAGGACAACCCTGATCGAAGGGAGCGTCGAGGTGCGAAAAAGTGGGTCGGCGAGTACGTTGAAACCGGGGGAGCAGGCTATCACGGCATCGGGCGATCAGATCGATGTCCGGCCGGCGGACACGAGCGAAGTGACCGCCTGGACAAAAGGGCAATTCTATTTTAATAAAACCAATCTCCGGGAATTGATGCGTCAGCTTGGCCGGTGGTATAATATCGATGTCGTCTTCGAAGGCGATGTGCCGGACGATGCGTTCGATGGCCAGGTCGACCGAAATGAAAACCTAACACAAATGTTGAAGATCCTCCAGCTTGGAGATGTTCATTTCCGGATAGAGCCCGGCGATGGGAAGATCGCGGGACGCCTTATCATTACACCGTAGCACATTCTATCGCTTAACAGACATCAACGTGGTTCATTCAAACCGTAAGAAATGAAGCTGCTTACAATTTTGATGACTTTTGCCTGTATTCAGTTGTCCACGAAGGCGTTTCCGCAAATTAGCCTTTCCGGCAATAATATGAAACTTGCGGAGGTATTCAGCGCGATTCAGAAGCAAAGCGGGTACTCGTTCTTTTACAAGGACAAACTGGTCGAGAATATCCGGGTAAGCCCCGACTTGCGTCATGTCGATCTGGACCCGGCCTTGAGACAGGTGCTTCACGGGTTGCCGTTGAGCTATACGATCGTGGGTCATACCGTGGTGATCAATCGGGCCGAACCCGCCGCTCCCGCTGCCCCGGCGAGCCCCGAAGCTACGCAGAACAATCTTCTCACCCTTACCGGGAGCCTGACCGATACCCTTGGCGTGCCGATCACCGGCGCCGATATTTCGCTGGAGCATACGAAATTCTTTACGATCAGCGACGACAAGGGCAGTTTCACGTTTAAGAACCTGGTCGCCGGTAAATACGTGCTGGTCATTACGCATATCGGTTATGCCAGACTGGTAAGAACGGTTGTAATCGAAACGGAACCCGTCAACCTTCGGCTCGTGATGCATATCGCCAGCTCCCCGCTCGACCAGGTGCAGATCATCGCATACGGCAATACGATCCGGCGGTTTAATGTCGGGTCCGTCGCCACCGTAAGCTCCGAAGAGATCGAACGGCAGCCGGTGGAGAACCCGCTGTTGGCGCTGGAAGGACTTGTGCCTGGTCTTGTCATCACACCGACCAGCGGCAGTCCCAGCTCGGCGGTGCAGGTGCAGATCAGGGGACAGAATACCATCCAAAGTAATTTGAATGCCTCTTTCACGCCCTACGACCAACCCCTTTTTATCGTGGATGGAGTGCCTTTCGCGCCGCAAAATGGCAATATCAATCTGCTGCAGTCACTCGCGGGAACGTCCAACTTCGATTACTACGGCGGCGTGAGCCCCTTTAACAGTATAAACCCGGCCGACATAGAAAGCATTACGGTGCTGAAAGATGCCGACGCCACCTCGATCTATGGAAGTCAGGGTGCGAACGGGGTCATCCTGATCACGACGAAAAAGGGCAAAGCCGGTCCGACAAAGCTGGATGTCGTCGTCAATTCAGGCGTCAATGTGATCACGCGTCCGGTGCAGATGCTCAATACGCAGCAGTATCTCGCGTTGCGGAACGAAGCATTGACCAATGACGGGACCAGTCTGACGGGAGCTAACCCGGCGCAATATCCCGATCTGCTCGTATTCAGTCCGACAAAGTATACCGACTGGTTTCACGAATATGAGGGCAAGACGTCCAATAACACCGATGCGCATCTTAGCCTGTCCGGCGGCAGCGCCACCACCACTTTTATCGTATCCGGGGGGTTTACGCGTGCGACCTTCAATTTCCCCGGTGACTTCGCGGATAACCGCCTGACGCTCCACAGCGGAATCCATCATAGCGCGATGAATAACCGGCTGAGCATCGATTTCGGCTATGACCTTACCTACGAGCGGAATAATTCATCCGCGGCACCCAGCGTGACCACTGCAATTCTGACACCTCCCAACTACCCGGATCTGCTGGATGCGCATGGCAACCTGGTCTGGAATTATGAAGGGATAGATCTGTCGCAATTTCAGAATTACAGCCGGCTCAAACAGCCGAGTCTTTTGCAAACCTATAATTGGAACAACGTCCTTCGCATCGGTTACCAGATCCTTCCCGGCTTCCAGGCGAGCGTCAACCTGGGTTATAGCCGGTTCACCAGCAATGAGACGCAGGAATTCCCGCTTTCGTCGATGGACCCGAGACAGTTTAACCCCACCGCCTATGCGATGTTCGCCACCAATACTTATGAAACCATCAATATCGAGCCGCAGTTGGATTACAAACACAACTTTGGGAAAGGCGAACTGACAGCGCTTGTCGGCGGCACTTATAAGAAAAATATCAATGACAATACCCAGCTCAGCGGGTATGGGTATACGGACGATGCGTTGCTGGGTTCGATATCCGGCGCGACAACCATTACGGCCAATCAGGCGGCCACAATCTACAAGTATGACGCGGCTTTTGGCCGGATCGGCTACATCTACGACCAGGAATTTATCGTAAGCCTCACGGGTCGCCGGGACGGCTCCAGCAATTTTGGCCCGGGGCGGCAGTTCGGAGATTTCGGATCGGCGGGTGTGGGTTGGATCTTTTCGACTGAAAAGGCCGTTAAGTCCGCGTTGCCGGTCATGAGCTTTGGCAAGCTGTCGGCTACCTATGGCACGAACGGATCGGACGCCATCTCGCCTTATCAGTACCAGGCCTTCTGGCAGCCGGTCACTATTCCGGGGGTCGAACCGTTCCAGGGCACGCGGCCCTATGTGCCCGTGAATTTGTATAACCCGGATTACAGTTGGGCTACAAAAAAATCGCTTAATCTTTCGCTCGACCTCGGATTTTGGAATAACCGCCTGTTGATCAACGCGACCTGGTACCAGAACCGCGTGGGCGACCAACTGACGGAGTATACACTCCCGAGCCAAACCGGCTTTAACTCCGTACTGGAGAATTTCGCCGCTACGGTTCAAAACCGGGGTCTGGAATTTGCGCTTACCTCGACCAATATTTCGGCCAGCAATTTTAAATGGACGACCACCTTTAACATCTCCGGCAATCGCAACAAACTGATCGCCTTCCCCGGTCTGGCGACCTCCTCCTACGCAAGCCTGTATACCATCGGGAAGTCGGTCAACGAGGTATTGGGTTTTAAATATAAGGACGTCAATCCGCAGACCGGGGTCTTCGAATTCTACACCGCCAAGGGGGCCGTTACCTATAATCCCAACTACGGGCCCGCGGCACAGGGCGGAGATTTCCAACCCATTGCCGATCTCGATCCGCGATTTACCGGGACGCTTGGCAACAGCTTCACCTACAAAAAGCTAAGCCTGTTTTTTATTTTTCAGTTTATGGATCAGACCGGCTTCAATTATCTGTATAGCATCTATTCGTTGGGGTACGATCCCGGCGGTTTTACCAACGAACCGACCGCCGTACTTAGTCGTTGGCAGAAGCCGGGCGATATAACCAATGTGGAACAAGCCACCGCGAGCTTCAGCAGCGCCGCGTCCAACGCCACCAATTATTTTTCGTTTTCTTCGGGGTCGTATAGTGATGCCTCCTACATCCGCCTTAAGACATTGGCCCTTGCCTATGCGCTGCCTTCTTCCTTTCTGAAGAAAATGGATATGAAAAATGGGAGATTTTATATCAATGCCCAAAACCTCCTGTTGATCACGAAGTATAAAGTAGGCGATCCGGAATTGCCCGGCCAATTGTTTGCTATGCCGCTGCAACGCACGATCGTGGGCGGCCTGACCTTAAACTTTTAACAACTAAACATCATGAAAAAGCTGATATGGTTGGCTGTCTTTTCGCTGCTGGCGTCCACGATCACGTCCTGCAAAAGGCTGCTTGAGATCCCGCCAAACCCTTCCGATGAGATCCCCAACAGTTCGGTATTTGCGGATAGCACCGATATCATGAGCGCTATCGCGGGTGTCTATACGAATTTCGGGATCGCCGAACAGCAGGGCACGCTGCTGGATGGTCTCATCACGATTTGTACCGGGCTTTCCGGCGATGAGCTTGTCCCGGCGCCGACCAACCAGGCCGCCGATATTCAATTTTATGAGAACGGGATCAGGAATACGAATTTAAATAACGAATTTCTTTGGAGTACCGGCTATGCCTCTTTGTATCAAATCAATGTCTGTCTCGGCGGGATTGCCGGGAGCACCGCCATCGGTTCCGCCCTGCAGCAGCAATTGACCGGGGAACTTGAAGTTGACCGCGCGCTTTGTTATTTTCACCTGGTAAACCTGTTCGGGTCTGTGCCGCTGGTGACAACCGCCAATTATCATGTCAGCGAATCCCTTCCGCGGACATCCGTCGATTCGATCTACAACCAGATCATCGCGGACCTGACGAACGCCCAACAACTGCTGACGGCAACTTATCCTTCCGCCGGCCGGGCGCGACCCAATCTGTTTGTCGCCGATGCCCTGCTCGCCAAGGCCTATTTGTACACGGGGCAATGGCAAAATGCGGTCAATGCGGCGGGCAGCGTGATCAACTCCGGTCTTTACAGTCTCAACCCGGTCCTCAATACCGTATTCCTCGACGGCAGCAATGAGGCGATTTGGCAATTGCCGGCTGGAAGCGACTATTCCCAGACCTATGAGGCAATCCTGTTTATTCCTTTTGTCAACACCCAACCATCCTATTCCCTGAACAGCGATCTGCTGAATGCCTTTGAGCCGGGCGATCAGCGCCTCCAACAATGGACAGCGGCCGACACCGTGAGTGTGAATGGCGGGGACTCGACCTTCTATTACCCCTTCAAATACGAGAACACTGCCGCTTCCGCTCCTACCGTAGAAGACTATATGATCTTCCGGCTGGGGGAAACCTACCTGATCCGCGCCGAAGCCGAGGCGGAACTCGGCGGAAGCCAGTTGGGGAATGCGATCGCCGATCTCAATATGATCCGCCAGCGGGCGGGACTGGCACCCTATGCCGGCACGGCCAATGCGACATCCGTTTTGGCGGCCATCGCGCATGAACGGCAGGTAGAATTATTTTGTGAATGGGGTAATCGCTGGTATGACCTCAACCGGACCGGGACGATCAATACGGTACTGGGCGCCGAAAAGCCGGGGTGGGTGGCCACCGATTCGCTTTACCCGGTGCCGCTTCAGGAGCTTCAAAGAAATCCGTTCCTGACCCAAAACGCCGGGTATTAAACAAGGTCCTTTATGGAACATCCGATCCTGAAAATAGCGCATCTGTCGCATCGGTACAGCAACACCTGGGCCATCCGCGATATCAACCTCGAGATCGGCCAGGCCGGGATAACGGGGCTGCTTGGATCCAACGGGGCGGGTAAGTCCACCACGCTGAACATCCTGTGCGGGGTATTGAACCAGACGGAGGGTAAGGTATATATAGACGGGCTGAATATGCAGGAGCAGCCCCAGGCCGCCAAAAAGCTGCTTGGCTTCCTGCCGCAGACCCCGCCGCTTTATATGGACCTGACCGTGGATGAATATCTGATCTTTTCCGCCTTGTTGCGGCTGGTGGAGAAGAGAAAGGTCAAAGCCGCGCTCGATGAGGCTAAGGAACGCTGCGGGATTACACATTTTGGAAAAAGGCTGATCAAGAACCTGTCCGGCGGCTATCGCCAGCGGGTCGGAATCGCCCAGGCGATCATCCACCGGCCAGAATTGGTGGTGTTGGATGAACCCACGAACGGGCTGGATCCCAACCAGATCGTCGAAGTGCGGGCATTGATCCGGGAGATCGCCGCGGACCGGACGGTGATCTTCTCCTCGCATATCCTGTCGGAAGTACAGATCCTGTGTAATGAAATAACGATGATCGAAGGCGGGAAGATCGTCTTTGCCGATACGATGGACGCCTTTAATAATTATATCGAGCCGCATAGCGTGCTGGTCCATCTGAATAACCCGCCCGCTCCGGCTGAGTTGTTAAAGATAAGCGGGGTGACCAGCGTCGAGGTGTTGACCGAAAGACAGGTGCGGATATTCTTTGACCGCGACCAGGAGATCATGGAACGGATTGTGGAAACCAGCGTGCATCGAGGCTGGCAGCTGAGGGAGATCAGCCTGGACAGGAGCTCTGTAGACGAAATATTCGCCCAATTGTCACTAAAATCCAAACACCGGTAACCGATGAGAACAGCCTTTCGGATCGCAAGACTCGAGCTCAACACGCTCTTCTATTCGCCCATCGCGTGGTTCCTTGCGGTTGTTTTCCTCTTCCAATGCGGGTTGGAATATACCGATCATATTAGTTATTTCCTCACGCTCCAGAACCTCGGGGGATCCTACCTCGAGGAGCTGCAATTTTTGACCTCCGGTCTTTTCAGCGGGCAGTTCGGTTTGTATAGCGTCATCCTTTCCAAGGTATACCTATATCTCCCGCTGCTGACGATGGGGCTCATCAGCCGGGAGGTCAACAGCGGCACCATCAAGCTGCTTTACTCGTCGCCGATCAGGATCAGGGAGATCGTGTTTGGTAAATTCATGGCGATGATGGCCTACAACCTGCTCCTTATCCTTATTCTCGCCCTGTTTGCGATCACGGGCATTTTCAATATTCATGTGGCCGATACCGGGCCGCTGCTTTCCGGGCTCGTCGGCATCTACCTGCTGCTTTGCACCTATGCCGCTATCGGGCTTTTTGTTTCCTGTCTCACTTCTTACCAGGTGGTCGCCGCCATCAGCACGCTGGTTATCTTCGCCGTCCTTGGTTATGTCGGGACGATCTGGCAGGGCGTTGATTTTGTCAGGGGGCTTACCTATTTCCTTTCCATCGCCGGCCGGACCGATCATCTGATCCGCGGGCTTTACAATACAAAGGATATCCTGTATTTCGTGATCATTACGGCGATGTTCCTCGGTTTTAGCGTCATCCGGCTGCAATCCGGGCGGGAGACGCGGGCGGCGATGGCGGTTGCGGCCCGCTATGCCGGCGTCTTTGTCCTCGCGCTCGTGGCCGGCTATATCAGTTCGATCCCCGGTTTTATCGGTTATTACGATGCGACTGCCGGCAAGACTCAAACGCTGGCGCCGAATACCCAACGCGTGATCGAGGCAATCGGCGACGAGCCACTCGTAGTCACTTCGTATATCAATCTGCTGGACGAACGTTACTGGCGCGGAAGCCCGGAAAAGCGGAACGATGACTTCGACCGGTGGGAGCCCTATTTACGATTCAAGCCGAATATCCAATTGAAATACGTTTATTATTATGATACCCCCTTTGACGTCCGGGTCAGGTTCGCCCAGCAGTACCCGGGGAAAAATCTCAAAGAGATTGCCAACCGGTTTATCAGCTCTTTCCAGGAGGACAACCAGACTATCCTGACCCCGGATGAGGTCCGGAAGATTGTCAATCTGCGTCCTGAACAGAACCGGTATGTGATGCAGCTCCAATTCAAGGGGCGAAGCACTTTCCTGCGGCTCTTTGACGATATCCAGGTATTTCCCAATGAAGAAGAGACGGCGGCGGCGTTGAAGCGGTTGACGGTAAAGCTGCCAAAGATCGTTTTCGAGCAGGGGGAATATGAACGCAGCATAGATAAAGCCGGGGACAGGGATTACAGGCAGTTGACGAGCGATATCACGTTTCGCTATGCGCTGGTCAACCAGGGGTTCGATATGGATACGATCTCCCTGAACGACCGGGAGATACCCCGGGATATTGCGGCGCTTGTCATCGCCGATCCGCGGACCGACTTTACGCCGGCTGCACTGGCGAAGATCCAAAAATATATTGCCGCCGGCGGCAACCTGCTGATCGCGGGCGAACCGGGTAAGCAGGAGATCATCAACCCGCTTATCCAGCCGCTTGGTGTTCAACTAATGCCGGGAATGCTGGTCGAAAAGAGCAAGGATCTCCCGCCGGATATGATCAAGACATATCTGACGACGGCAGGGGCGGGGTTATCCAACGACCTCAGACCCCTGATGAAAGATAGGACCGTCATCACGATGCCCGGCGCGGCAGGGCTAACCTATATCGACAACGGACCTTTTACGATCCAACCGTTACTGATGACGGACGGGAATGACACCTGGAACAAACACGGGAAAGTGGTGCTGGATTCGGCGGATATCGCGTATTCCGCCGCCGCGGGGGATGAGCATGGCAGCATGCCGACGGCGCTCGCCCTGACGAGGACCGTTAACGGCAGACAGCAGCGGATCGTTGTGACGGGCGATGCGGACTTCCTGAGCACGGCGGAAGTGAAACGGCGGGGTACGGGGAATTTCCTCTTCGATACGGAATTGATCGGGTGGTTCACCTATAGCGAGTTCCCGGTCGACGCCAGCCGCCCGGATCCAAAAGATACCAGCGTCAATCTGACCAGGCCGGAGATGAAAGTCCTAAACGTCATTTACCTGGGGATACTGCCCGGGCTGCTGCTGCTATTCGCTGCTATTTTCCTCATCCGCCGTAAAAGGAAATAAAGATGCCGTTCGCAACCGATCAACAAACGATGGACGATCTCCGGATCTTCGACAGGGATGCGGCGATATCCGTTTACGGGATATTCAACCATTGCTTTACACGGGGCGGCGCGGAGCTGATGGAAAGTATGTTTCGGTCCCCGTTGTCGGATGCGGCGACCATCAACAGCCGGAGCGGGATGATCCGGTATTTCTCCCTGCACCCGACCTTCCCTTTCGATACCGAACTTTTTGACATCGCCGAACATTATCTGGCCAACACGGATGAACGGACTGTGTTATCCGCCAGGGGGAAGGGAGTTGTGCATAAGTTGAACAAGCTGATCGCCGGGGACAGCGGGTATACATTTGTTCATACCGGGGTGATGGCGCTGCTGACCATTGTCCGCGAGCTGCGGGAGTTTTTGGCCGGGCTTGCGGCCGCGGATGCGTATCGGGCTGAGTTGTCGGTGGTCGCGGGCCTGCTGGCCGATCCCGCGCTGGCTGCATTGCCGGAGGCCGGTAAAATGCCCTATGGCACGATATCCCGGGTCGATATCCAACTCCGGTTCCGGAACAGGGAAACATTCAAGTTGCTTTTGCAGCACATCTATCGGCTCGACGTATATATCTCGGTAGGCCGGGTCGCGGTGCGCCGCGGGTTTGTATTTCCGGAAGCCGTCGGTAGCGGACAGAACAGCCTGGAGCTGGATGGAATTTATCATCCGCAGCTGACCGACCCCGTACCCAACGATCTCCGGTTGACGGCGACGGGGAACGTCGTCTTTTTGACCGGGGCGAACCGGGCGGGGAAATCGACGTTCATGAAATCGGTCGGGATGGCCATGTATCTTGCTCATATGGGTTTTCCGGTTGCGGCAAGCCGGATGGTTTTCTCGGTCAGGGATGGCATCTGTACGACGATCAATCTCCCCGATGACCTTGGGATGGGCGTCAGTCACTTCTATGCAGAGGTGCTACGGGTGAAAAAGGTCGCCCGGGAACTGGGAAAGGGCAAGAACCTTTTTGTGATCTTTGACGAGCTTTTCCGGGGGACGAATGTCAAGGATGCCTATGAGGCGACGATTGCGATCACCTCGGGGTTCGCGCGTCATCGCCGTTCCATGTTTATCATTTCTACGCATATTGTCGAAGCAGGTGAGGTGCTGAAAGCCCGGGCGGAAAATATCCGGTTTATCTATCTACCGACCACGATGGATATCCATACGCCCGTGTATACTTACCGGTTGGAGGAGGGGATCACGGCTGACCGGCACGGCATGGTGATCATCCGGAACGAAGGTATTATCGAATTGTTGAAAAATGTTAAAGCGGGCTGAATATGAGTTTCATCGCAGACAGACAAACGCTCGAAGACTTGAAAATAGCGGGTAAGTTCAGACCCGGCTCCATTTTCAGTCTTTTCAACCGGGTGCGGACGGCCGGCGGGGAAAGGCTTTTGGAAGCGATGTTCAACAATCCCCTGTCCGATCCCGTGGAGATCAATAAGCGCGCGGGGATTATTCGCTATTTTCAGGAGAAGGGGCTGGGTTTTCCGTTCGATCCGGGCGCTGTTGAGGAGATGGGGAATTATCTGGCGGGCGCTGCGGAAGGGAATTTGGTTGCGGCCGGGCTTGGCCATCTCCGGAAACTGGTGCTTGGTTATGTTCTCAAGGACGGACAGTATGCCATGCTGCAAAATGGAATTCGAAGCACTATCGCTGTATTGACTGTTTTTCGCGATCTGTACCGCCAATTCGGACAATACAGCGATAATCCCTACTTCGAACAGATTATGATGGCAAGGAAGATCGTCGAAGACAAGCGGTTGGGCTGGCTCGGCAGCGAAAGCGCCGGCGGGAGTCTACCGTTTTTTCGGTTGATCCGATACGATCATTTGCTAAGGCATACGTTGCGTAAGGAACTCGGGTTGTTGATGTCGACCCTGTATGAGCTGGACGTATCCACTGCCGTAGGCCAGGTGGCCGCAGCGCTTGGCTTCACCTACGCCAAGGCGTTGTCGCGGGAGCGAAATCTTGTGTATGCCGAGCGGCTGACCCATCCATCGCTGGCGGGCGCGGTGGCGAATACGCTTTCGTTTAGCCGGGAAAGCAATATGATCTTTCTGACAGGCGCGAATATGGCGGGGAAGTCAACGCTGATGAAATCATTTGGGATCGCGCTATATCTCGCGCATATGGGTTTCCCGGTGGCGGCGGAAAAGATGGAATTTTCGGTAAAGGACGGCATCTACTCTTCCATCAACGTCCCCGATAACCTGACGCTCGGGTATAGTCACTTTTATTCCGAGGTGATTCGGGTGAAGAAGGTCGCGGAGGAAGTTAGCAGCGGTAAAGAGTTGATCGTTATCTTTGACGAACTGTTCAAAGGCACGAATGTTAAGGACGCCTATGATGCGACGCTGGCGGTGACCGAAGCCTTTTCGGCCTATCGGAATTGCTTCTTTATCATCTCCACGCATATTATAGAGGTCGGTGAGGTTTTGCGGCGGAACGGTGGGATCCGGTTTTGCTATCTGGCGACGATGATGGAAGGAGTGACGCCCCGGTACACTTATCGATTGGAGGAAGGGATAACCGCCGACCGCCAGGGGATGATCATCATCGAGAATGAGGGCATCCTGGAGTTGCTCTTTGCGGAAGACGAGGGGCAAGGGTAAACGAGCCTATATCATTTCATGCGTATAATTTAAATTCATGCGTATTAACTTTCTTTTGCTCGCCGGTATCCTTCCGGCTGTGTTTTCCGGGGCCAATGCCCAACCGTTACCACTCGATCCCGCTATCCGCGTGGGTCATCTGGCGAATGGCTTTACCTATTTCATCCGGCATAATGAAGAGCCAAAGAACCGCGTGGTCATGTATCTCGTCAATAAGGCGGGTTCGGTGCTCGAAGATGAAGACCAGCGGGGTTTGGCGCATTTCATGGAGCACATGAACTTCAACGGCACCACGCATTTTCCGCACAATGAGCTGATCGACTATCTGCAGAAAGCGGGGGTCCGTTTTGGCGCGGATATCAATGCCTATACCAGCTTTGATGAGACCGTTTACCAGTTGCCGATCCCTTCGGATAAGCCGGAGCTTTTAGCCGGTGGTATCTCCATCCTGCGGGACTGGGCGCATGAAGCGCTGCTCGACCCGACGGAGATCGATAAGGAGCGCGGGGTCGTGCTGGAAGAGAAGCGTCTCGGGAAGGGAGCCGCGGAAAGGATGCAAAGACAATACTGGCCCATTCTCCTGGGTGGCTCCCGGTATGCGATCCGAATTCCCATCGGGGTGGATACGGTGCTGGACAATTTCAAACGTCCGGCCATCGCGCGGTTCTATCATGACTGGTACCGGCCCGACTTGCAGGCGTTGATCATCGTCGGCGACATCAATGTGGACAGCGTGGAGAAAATGGTCAGGGCGAAGTTCAGCGATCTGAAGAACCCGCTGCACGAGCGGCCGAGGCCGAAGTACCGGGTGCCGTTGGGCGGGAGGAATAGCTTCGTCGCCGTTACGGATAAGGAGATGCCCGCAACCGTCGCCGAAGTGATCATCCGGCATAAAAAGCGGCCACTCCAATCCGCGGCTGATTATAGGAATGCGATCACCACCGAGTTGTTCAACGAGATGCTGAATTACCGGTATGCGGCGGTTGCCCGTCAGGCCGATCCGCCGTTTGTCCAGGGAGAGGCCAGTATTACCGACTTCATCGGCGGCCTGGAAAGTTATGATGCCAGCGTGGTCGCCAAGCCCGGCCAGTTGGAGAAAGGGCTGAAGGCGGTATGGCGGGAGACTGAAAGAGTAAAACGCTTTGGGTTCACCGGGCCGGAGCTGGATCGTGCGAAGACCGCCTATCTTACCTCGATGGAGGAAGCCTATAAAGAAAAGGATAAGACCAATTCAGACAGCTACGTGAAGGAATACCAGGAATATTTTCTCGACAGCGTGGCCTCGCCGGGGATAGCCGTCGAATTGGGGCTGACCAAAAAGGAATTGCCCGCGATCAATTTGGCGGATCTCGACCATCTCGCCCGCGACTTTATCGCCGACAGCAACCGGGATATTATTGTCATGGCGCCCGAGAAGGATAAGAGCACGCTTCCGGATGAAGCGCAGGTGGGTACCTGGTTAAAGGAAGTGGCAGCCGAACATCTGCAGGCCTATAAAGACGAGGTAAGCAAACAGTCTTTGCTGGCCTCCGAACCGGTGCCCGGACAGATCAGCAGCGAACAGCAGGATACGGCGGTCCATGTCACTACGCTTATGTTGAGTAATGGCGTTAAGGTCGTTCTGAAGCCAACCGATTTTAAAAATGACGAGATCGTCTTCAACGGTTTTGCGTCGGGGGGAACCTCCTTATACAACGATTCGGATTATGAGAGCGCGGCTCTTGCGGCGGAGCTGATCGCGGCCAGCGGCGCGGGCAATTATAGTCCCGGGCAGTTGGATCATTATCTCGAAGGAAAGCAGCTAAGCGTACATCCCTATCTCAACGAACGTTGGGAAGGGATCCGGGGAAAATCTTCAAAGACCGATCTGGAGACGGCCTTGCAATTGATCTATGCCGAATTCACCGAGCCCAGAAAGGATTCGGCGATCTCCCGCGGGATGATCGAAAGGATAAAATCCAGTCTTCAGAACAGGGGGAGCGATCCAAACCTGGTATTCAGGGATACCGTTACTGCGATCCTGGGCGATTACAACCATCGGCGGACAGGCCCTTCGATCGAAAAGATGGACGAGGTGAATGTGGATAAGGCCTTTTCGATCTATAAGGAGCGGTTTGCGGATGCATCGAATTTCACGTTCACTTTTGTCGGTAGTTTTGATCCTGCGGCCGTACAACCTTTATTGGAGAAATATCTTGGCGGCCTGCCATCCGCCAATCGTCACGAGGAGGCGCGAGACTTGAATATCCATGCACCGGGTGGCCGAATACTAAAAGAGGTGTACAAGGGATCGGAACCGAAAGCTACCGTTGTGATGGTCTTTTCGGGTAAATTCGATTACAGTCCTTACAATGACATAAAAATGGATGCGCTGAAGGAAACGCTTGAGATCAGGCTGCTGCAGCGATTGCGGGAAGAGGAAAGCGGCGTATATAGCCCCGGTGTATTTGACAATACGGTGAAGTACCCGCAGCCCCGGTACAGTTTTATCATTCAATTCGGTTGTTCGCCTCAGAACGCCGCCAAGCTGATCGCTTCGGCATTGGATGAGGTTGACAAGCTGAAAACAGCCGGCCCGTTGCAGGAGAACGTCGACAAGTGGCGGGCGGAAGAGAGGACGACGACGGAAACGCAGTTAAAGACCAACGGCTTTTGGTTGAATTATCTTACCGATCAACTCCAGAATAAGGATGAGCTGAATGACATCAATGGGTATAATGGCTTATTGGACAAGGTCACGCCGGAAGAGCTAAAGCAGATGGCCGGTCTATACCTGAGCGGGGGTAATTATATCCAGGTGGTATTAATGCCGGAGAAAAAATGAGGAGTGGGATGAAGATCGGGCTCGTGACCTATCGCGATTTGCCACAGCTTACGGAAAGCGACCGGCTTTTTATCCCGCTGTTTGCCGGGAGGGGACTCATCGCCGAGCCGGTGGTTTGGAGCGATCCGGCGGTGCGGTGGCAGGATTATTCGCTGCTGTTGATCAGGTCCGCTTGGGACAGTCATCTTGATCCTCCGGCGTTCGCCCGATGGCTGAACCATTTGGCGGCTCTTGGGGTGTGGACGCTCAACCCGCTGGGGCTAGTCAGACAGAATCAGCATAAATTTTATTTGCGCGAGTTGGAGGGGAGTGGTGTGCGGATCATTCCGACACGTTTTATCGCCCGGACGGACCGGCTCGATCTTTCGGAGGTTCGGGACATCGGCTGGTCGAAGGCGGTTATCAAACCGGCCATCTCGGCCAATTCGTATTCCACCGAACTTTTCGATGTTGATGACCACAAGCGGATCGAAATGGAGTATCAGGGTATTGCCCGGGAAAGGGAATTGCTCGTACAGGAATTTATGCCCGAAATTCAGCGGTCCGGCGAGATCTCGCTGGTATTTATCAACCGGCGGTATTCGCATTCGGTCTTGAAGAGTGCGGGACATACTGAATTCAGGGTTCAGGCGGATTACGGCGGTCGGGCGCGGTATTTTTCTGCGCCCCGGGAGGTGGTGGAGACGGCGGAGGAAGTCCTGGGGCGTTTTGGCGGGGATATTCTGTATGCCCGGGTCGATGGCGTAGTAAAGGATAAGGAATTTTATCTCATGGAGATCGAGTTGACAGATCCGGAGTTGTATTTTGATTATTTTCCGGAGGCGCGGGAGAGGTTTGTAGAGGCGGTGATGGAGTTGCTTATTCGCCCATAAATCCGTCCAGCTCGCGCCGGTCCTTTTTGGTCGGCCGGCCGATCTTGCTTTGACGTTTTCCGGTGTTGAAGCTGGCGGACTGGAATTGGAGCCGTTCGATCTCTTCGGCGGGGGTGATATCGATATAGTAGGTGATCGCCTGGGCGTATTGCACCCGGTGGTCGAGAAGGGCGGCGACCTTGATCCGCCAGCGTTTGGCTTCCGTCTTTACTTCATATTCGTCGCCGACGCTCACGTTGCGCGAAGCCTTGGCGCCTACGCCGTTGAATTTGACCTTGCCTTTATCGCAGGCTTCGGCGGCTTCGGTCCGGGTCTTGAAGAGACGGATGGACCACAGGTATTTGTCGAGGCGGATCTTTTGCATGCGGAGGATAAAATTACGCCAAAATAAGCTGATATACTTTGGCTTCCCAGGGATAAATGGGCTCCTTGCCGATCCAGTTGAGGGGTACGGGACGGCCTTGGGTGATCTCGCGCCAATTGCCGCCCGCAGGGGTGGTCGGCCAGTTGTTGACGATGTATTGGGCGGACGGGTCGGTCGGATTGGGCGTGCCATAGTCCGAGAAATTGGCGAGAACTACGATGAGGTCTGCGGTATTGGCATTTCCGCGGGTCCAGGCCATGACCTGTTTGCCATTGAAATCCGTAAAGAAGACCTCGTTGTCGTTGACGGAGAGGGCGGCGCTGCTGGTCCGCAGTTGGGCGAGGGTCGCGACGTAGTTCTTCAACTGGGTCCGCCAGGGATCGTCGATCAGCGAGAAGTTCACGGGGTCCACCTGTTTGCCGCTGTTCTGGTCGACATTACCATTCTGATTGAAAAAGTCATGTTGGGCTGCGAATTCTTCTCCTGCCAGGATCATCGGGATACCGAGGGAAGTCAGGAGACAGACGAAGGCGAGCTGGATCCGCTGCTGGGTCTGGGAGATATCATTTGACAAAAGCAGATTATACAGCCGTTCGTTGCGGAACCCCTCGACGTCGTGGGAGGTCACATAGATGACGGCCTGAGACAGGTCGGTGTAGCCGAACCTGCGGCAGTCGATCATTTTTTGTACGGTTGATCCGAAGCTGGATTCGCCGGGAGCCGGCTGGCCCATGATGACATAGCGGACATAGACCTTGAACTGTTCGTGCCAGAGCCCGTTGAGGCGGCTCTGGGTTAAGAGGGCCATGGGTTCGGAGAGCTCCTCCCCAACGACAATAAAGTGACTGGTGTCGCCGGGGTAACGTTCCGCCCACTTCTGCCAACCCAACTGCATATATTCCTGTACGAAGTCCCAGTTGGCGACGTTGTTGACGCTGTCCATCCGGATGCCGTCCACGCCGAAGTCGTCCATCCAGCGGATCAGGGCAGTCTTCATCAGCTGCCGGGCTGGATAGAGATTGGCGCTCCCGCCGTTTACAGGGTCATAGCTTTGGACGGGCGTGGAATAGCGGAACAGGTCGCTGCCGAATCCATTCCGGATGCCGCCTTCCGAGTCATGCGCGTCGGGGTCGGAGGGGTTGGCTGCAGGGTTGAGGATGAAGAAGTCGTTGGTGGCGGCGGCCTGGTAGGCATGTTGTGCGGCGAAGGCCATGACGCTGTCGATGAAGAAGCGGACGCCATATTTGTGTAAGGCGGCGGTCAAGGTCTGCAGGTCACGGTTGGCCGCGGACCAGTTGTAAATCTCGGGTTGTCCCAGCTGAGTGTCGGGCGCGACGAAGTTGGAGGTGTCATAGCCCCATTCTCTTTTATAGAAGCTGTCGGCGGGCGGCAGCAGTTCCATCGCGGTCACGCCGAGTTCCGTAAGGTAGCTGCGGCCTTTTTGAACAACCGAGAGGTCAGAGAAGTTAGCGCCTGTGGAGTTGGTATCGACCAGTGCGGTGACGTCGGCAAAACTGCCTACGCCGACCTGGCCGCCGGTACGGCTCCAAGCGGTCGGAAGTTCATAGATCACCAGTTGGTTGTTGGCGCTGAGATCGTTGAGTGGAGGGACCGGTTGTGCGGTAAGTTCCGTGCCGTCGATATCGCAGGCCACGAGCTGGCCGCCCTTGAATTTGATCACGCTGGCCGGGTAGGCATCATTATCGTTGTAGTGGGGGTCGTCCGGGCGTTGTGCAAGGAGTTGCCAGTCGATGGTATAGGCGGTAGGGTCGCTGATCCGGATCCGTTGCCCATTCCGGTTGGGGTCGGCGTCGGTGACTTCGAACCAGTAGTGATAGACGGCCCCGTCCCGGAGCCCGCAGGCTACGGCGTCGATGGACCAGAGGTCGGGGGTGGCAGCGCTGTTGGCCAGCGGGAATGTTTTGATGCCGCCGAGCGTTGGCGGTGTGCCGGGTTGCAGCCGACCTAAAATCAGCTGTGGAGGCGGGTTGGTATTGGAGACCCGCCAGAGGATGAAGGCTGTGCTACGTCGGAGGAGGATGTCTGCGTTCATTTGCTTAAGATAGTGCGGAGACGGTTGCCGGTCAACGCCGGACGATAAAATTACTTATATTCAGGGTGGAGACCTAAACATGATGCCTAAGAATATCGTTTTACTAGCTGCCATCCTCATCTCAATAGCCTGCCAACCGCGGAAACGTTATCCAAACATGGATAAATGGATCCTCCCCAATGCCGTGGACAGGCGACCCCTGCATGGCCAACCCCGGGAAGTTATCGAATATAGCATCTTTGAAGCCGATACCGCCAGACCTGAGAAATGGCGGGAAGTTTATTTCCACTATCGTTTCAATGCTGATGGGGACATGGTCAACAGGGCCAGCTACTTGTCGGGTGCCCTAATAACTACAGATGAATATCAATATGACGAAAACGGGGTGCAAGCCAAATCAACGGATGTGAAGCGAGGCGAATTTTCCGGAATTGTATCAAGGGCGCAGGGAAACTACAGCTACCGATCGATTTCAACACGGCGCGATGGTACTGCCATCGGCTCGATGGATAGCTTCCCGCCGGGCGGCGGGGACCAAATTGAAAAACAATATCAAGACACAGCTTTGACGGGAACTCCCTTCTTCGAGGGGCATATGTACTTTGATGGCGACAAGATGACCAGGGCCGTCTATCATTCGAATGGTGGCGTTACAACGGAATGGCGCTATTTTCATTCCCGTTCGGTTGTGCCGGACAGCGTCCAGGTATGGGTCGACGTCGGTTCGGGGGCGAAGCTCGTTCGCCGCGAGATCAATTTGAATAACGATTACGGTGATCCGATCCAGCATCTCCAATTGCAGGGTGAAGATACATTGGTCTATACCGAGTACATATATGTATACGACCGCAATGGTAACTGGACCCGGCAAATCCAGATCAATGTAAAGGACGATCGGCCGAACCCCATGACCGGCCAACGCCAACACTTCGCAACTCAGCGGGAATACATTTATAGACCGATATTCAAAGATGAGGGATGACCTAACCATTATGCGGAAGATTATCGTTTTACTAGCCCTGCTTTTCGCCCTGGCGGCATGCCATACTCAAGGCAGTTCCGATCGGCTTATCAACCGGGGTCTCAAGGTCCCCCGCATCCGGTTCAACCCGCCGGTCGGATCAACCTACAACTATGTGGTAACCAGCGAGACCATCCTGACGGTCAAGGGGGGCGAGAAGGATATAGATTTGGATACAAAGTCGGAGATGACCGCCAATTACCAGATCAGCAAGGACAAAGACGAATTTTTGCTGGCGATGAACGTCGGCAAGATCCATATCTTCAAAAGAGAGGGCGGTGCCGTTAGAGATGTCGATGCTTCCAATCCACCGGATACGTCAGACCCCATGAGCCAGATATTGACTGCGATTAAGACAGATACCATTTTTGCCCGCATTCAGCCTGCAGCTTGCACCGTAGAATTCAGCGGCGGCGTGGAGGTCGCTGATCAGATGGTGGAACACATCTACGTGGAAGCTGAACAGGAACGGGCCAGGACCTATTGGCGACAATGGATCGACGAAGAGATTGTGATGAAGAACCTCGATCCGCTCACCTGGTCCTTCCCGGATTCCGCACAATATATCGGCGACCGCTGGGGGCAATACTCGACCAACAGAGAGGATATCGTTTTCAAAATCTACAATCGTTTTCAACTTGAATCCCTGAATGAGGGAATCGCCACGATCCGGTCGGAAGGCATAATCTATAATGACCCGGTCGGAATGTGGCTGATGAGTGACCGGGTTAGCGGCGATCTCATCGGGAAAGCAGAGGGCGTCTGTTTTGTCGATATCGCCACCGGGATGCCCGTTGGAATGGAGTATTCTGTCAATATTGAGGGGACCGTGAAAAAAGGCGACCGGGAGGAGCGACTAAAGTTCGGGACAGCGATGAAAATGAAGGGGAAAAGGGTATATTAGGAATTCAAGAACAAACCCGGTTTCGGATTATTCGGGCACTGGCCCGACGGTGGCGGACCGGGAATTTGTCTATTCAGGCCACGGATTTATTGGTATATTCGGCGATACCTTCGACAGATGCAGACCAAACCCTTTTATTCGAGTAAAGATCGGCAGGTAGCCATCTACCGCGAGGATGCAGTCGCGTTTCTGCGCGGGCTCGCTGCCGATAGCGTGGATGTGATCGTGACGGACCCGGCCTATTCGGGGATGAATCAGCGGCTCAAGCTGGGAAGCGGGAAGATCATCGGTCGTTACAAGGAGGCAGGACAGGCCGCCGCAAAATGGTTTGAAGAGTTTCATGATACCGACGAGAATTATAAGGCATTTCTGGAGCAGTGCTTCCGGGTAATGAAAAAGGACCGGCATATTTACCTGATGTTCGATTCCTATTCTATGCTGACCCTGGCGCCGATCGTCCGCCAGGTGTTCGAAGTAAAAAATATCTTGTGTTGGGATAAGGCGAATATCGGGCTGGGCCATTACTTCCGGCGGCGCCATGAATTCATTGTATTTGCCAGCAAAGGAAAACGGCCGCTCAATTCGAAAAGCATCCCTGACATTTGGAAGATCAAACGCGTTGTTAATGCCGGATACCCGACCCAGAAGCCGACGGAGGTATTCGAGCTGATGTTGAAGGGAAGCGCGTTGAAAGACCATGTAGTCTGTGACCCCTTTCTCGGCAGCGGCTCAGCTGCGATAGCGGCGATGAAGGCCGGGTGTAAGTTCCTGGGTTGCGATATTTCATCAAAATCAATGGAGTATTCCAAGGATCGGATAGAAAGCTTCATTAAAACCAAAAAGGATATCTATCAAAAGGAATCGCTTCTTAGCGATGACGAAGCGATAACAAAACTCCTGGTATGACCCGGCCACCAATTGTTGAGATCGACAAGAACCACGCTCAACTTCTTTTGACTGCGGTAGAGTTAAATTCAATTGTCAGGGTTTTACGCTTCACGCTGGATCACCTGGAATTCGAATATTCTACAAGGACCGGTTTCTATGAACATGAAACGTTGGAATTGATTACCAGGCTGACGGAAAGTCTGCAAACGAAATCCGATAGTATAAGTATCACCTTGAACAATAAAGACATTTACAATCTCAGACAGAATATTGGCGAGGTATTGGGCGGGATAACGATAAAAGATTATGAATCAGCTTTTGGCATGCCCGAAGAGGGTTTAAATGAGTTTTATACCGTCATCAACGGTTTCGGCGAAAATAAGGATATTTGGAGACTAGATGACTGAAAATGAGAAATGCTTCCGCATCCTGCCGCAGAATCTACCAAAAAATAATTTCTTTCTTTCAACCTTCGACAGGTTCAGCCTCCTCAACGGAGGACGGTCGCGCTATGGACCTGCAAAGGCTGAGGGAAGACAAGGGAGGGTTTATATTTGAAGCGGATGGTTTTAGGTATCCATTTAAAGAAGGCCTGGATAAATTCAACTGGTCGGACGTGGAGCGAATCGTTGCCTACAAATTGGATCGGATGACAACGGACGAGATCTGCCTTGATATCGTCGCCAATGACTGGCAGGCGACCTATACGGAGATGACACCCGGATGGTATCAATTCCTTGAAAAGCTGGAATCGGTTTTTCCGACGATTCCGGCGGACTGGGATGCAAAAATTGCGCTACCGCCCTTTGCCACGAATTACACGGTACTGTGGGAGCGGGGGGCCGCTTAAAAAGGGTGAAAACACCCGAAAAACGGGTTGGTTGACGGCGTTTTATGTAGTATATTCATTTCTCATGGCGACTGCAATTACCGATATCAATTCCGCTATTTTCCAGGACATCCTGGCTGATATAGAAAATGAAAGCTGCGTTCTGATCATCGGACCGGACCTGGCAAATTTCGGCGATAAAACCTTCTTCGAAGTCATGTGCGAAGAATTGCGATGCGACGCGCAATACAGCCAATTGATCGATCTGTCACCGCAATACGTCTTCCTGCACGAGGAACTGCTGCAGCTCAAGCCGACCGCAAGGGAGACAACCCTGCTGAGGTATATGGAACGATTCTATCAGCGTCAAACGCAGTTCGACGAACCTTTGCGGAAGATATCCCAAATACCCTTTCACCTGATCGTTTCTTTCCTGCCCGACAGCCGGCTAAAAAATATCTACAAAGAGCAGAATCTGAATTTCGAGTACCAACATTATCCCAGGGAAGAAAATCCGCAGCCTGTCAGTAAACCGACCCGGCGAGCGCCCCTCATCTACAATATCCTCGGCGATTTCAGCGAAGGCGATGTGATCATCACCTTCGATCATCTTTTCCAATATCTTTCGGGAATAATGGGCAAGCGGGAATTGCCGCATGCGATCCAGGAGGCATTTAAAAGGGCGAGGACTTTTCTCTTTCTAGGCGTGCATTTCGAGCGCTGGTATGTGCAGTTGATCCTCCGGATCATCACCATGAAAGAGAAACGGGAGAAATACAGTATCCTGAGAAAAGTAGGCAGCAGTGAGGTCTATGCCTTCATGGCGCGCAGGCTGGAGCTCGACTTCATGGAAACGGAGCCGATCGAGTTCCTTGACCAGCTATATGAAGCCTGTGCGGAGCGAAATTTATTGAAAGCCGCGGGTAGGTCATCAAAGGCCAGGACATTTATCTCTTACAGCCACCAGAACATGACCGTGGCGGCGCAGGTCGAAGCCTCGCTAAAACAACAGGATATCGAAGTGGTGATCGATGAGAAAAACATGACCGGCGGCCAGAAGATCGACGATTTCATCGATACGATCAAACGGGTCGATTGCGTAGTGGCGATCATCTCCCGGGACAGTCTTCTTTCACCCTGGGTGACAAAGGAGATCCTGGTGACCCTGGATAAGTCAGATAAATACCTGTTGCCCTGTTACCTCGATAAGACCTTTATGGACAAGGGATTTGTGGAGACCGCGGGGCTGTATGTCGATGAAAAGATTGCGGCCATCGATGAGGGGATCAAGCAAAGAGGAAGGTCGAATACGGAAGACCTGTCTATGGAGAGAAACCGCTGGAGCGAATATATCAACGGACTGCCACGGGTTTTAAAAGAGCTCAACAGCCGGAAATGTATTTCGCTGCAGGCGGACGAGTTGGAGGAGAGCCTGTCGAAAATGGCCGCCGATATATTAAAAAATAAATAACTCGTCGTGTCAGACCACAGCCAGAAGACCGAACAGCGCAACCGATATCCCGGCGTAAAGCCGTTCACTTCTGCGGAGCGCGAGTTGTTCTTCGGCCGGGAAAAGGACATTGAAGATTTCTACAGCCTGTTGTTTATAAAGCAATCGGTCGTGCTGTACGGCAAAAGCGGTTACGGTAAAAGTTCCCTGCTGAATGCCGGCGTGATCCCGCGGTTGCAGGAGGAAGGAGAATGGCGCTGTTTTTCCATCCGGTTCAATAATTTTTCCGAGCGGGACAGCAGCGATAACGTTTCGCCGATGGAAAATATCAAGCTGCGTCTCAAGCCGGGACTTCGCCCGGAAGATACTTCATTCCTTGACGAAATCATCCCGGGCGAGGACTCCTTTTGGTATTGGATGAAATCGCTCCAGACGGCGCAAAGAAGCTCGCAGTTCATTTTCTTCTTTGATCAATTCGAAGAACTGTTCACCTATCCCAGGGGGCATATCGAAGAATTCTCGGAGCAGCTGTCCCAATTGCTGTATAATACGATCCCGGTCAAATTCAGAAAACGCCTTGCCGAAATGGACGCCGACGGTGAGATCAGCGATGACCTCCACCAGCAGCTTTTCGAAAAGTTGGTTGTGAAAGTGGTGTTTTCCATCCGGTCGGACAGATTGGCGCTGTTGAACGGTCTCACGGACAAGCATCCTGCCATCCTGCAAAACCACTATGAATTGGATGCCCTCAACAGAAACGAGGCGGAAGAGGCGATCATCAACCCTGCCCGACAACCGCAGTCGCATGGTTATTCGACAGCAGCCTTCGAATATACCGGAGGCGCTATCAAGAAGGTCCTGGATGGTATTGCGGATGTTCGGGACGGAAAAATAGAGACTTCCACCCTGCAGATCGTCTGCCGCTACGTAGAGGACCAGCTGGTAGGAGAGAAGCACTATACCACGATTACAGAGGATCAGCTTGGAAATATCGCCGATATATTCAGAGAGTACTATGAAGGGGTTCTGTCAAGGTTAAGCGAAGCGGACCGGGAAAAGGCCCAGCGCCTGATCGAAGATGAGCTGATCGAAGAGGGGCATAGGAATACGCTGGCCGAAGGGTATATCCGAAAACGGTTTGGCTTTGACGGTAAGCTGTTGGAACAGCTCGAGCAAAGCAGCCTGCTAAGGAAGGAGCGGGACGCGGCAGGCCGTATCCTTTATGAGATCAGCCACGATACCCTGGTTGCCGCCATCGAGATGGTCGCGAAAAGACGGCGGGAATTGGAGGAGGAGCAGAAACAGCGGCGGTTGCTTGCGTCTTTGGCGGAGGAGCAGGAGAAAGCGAGATACCTGGGCGAATTGAACGGTAACCTCAAAGAATTGAACCGAAAGGTCGGTCGGCGGTCGCGGTTGGCCATGGCGCTGGCCCTGGTGATGTTGTTGCTCGGGGGAGCGGCCGGATATTATTGGTATCAGGCAAGAGAAGAAGGAATGGAATCGAAGGAAATGTCCCGTTCGCTTTTCAGGATGAATATCCAGCAAGTGCAGAATCTTCAGCTAACGACGAGCACTTATTTGCAGAGTGCCGACTATGAACTGGCGACAACCAACATCAAGGTGACCGATTCCGTGTTACTCACGTTGCGTACTTTCTTGCCCCTCCTCGCGGAAGAAGATAAGAAGCAATTTACAATGGCTGTCGACAGCGAAACAGTAATGACAAAAAAATTGCCAAAATGATTTGCTTATGAGAATGTTTTTGGTTGGATGGATGATCATGGTTGCGGCCGGCCAATCATGGGCGCAGCAGGCCTGTCCGGCGTATGACCGCCTGATCGGAGAGGCGCGGACATGTGTAAAGAACCATCGTTATGACAGCGCACTGTTGAAGTTCAACAGCGCAAGGCAATGTAATCCCGCCAAAGGGGCCGAAATAGCGAAGATGATCCAGGATATGATGCTGTCCAGTAAAGAAACGGCCGATTTGCAAAAGGCCAATACCGCCCCGGCCCAGCTTCCGGTCGGACCGGGCGAATCGGAAAAGACAAGAACCAATACCGGTTCCGCCAGTTCGACCCCAGCCGTTAATCGGACAGGGACGATCGATTCCCTGCGAGCCTTCCTGCGGTTTCTGAAAGACGCGAAAAATTACGATTCGACCTACTGGCATTTGGCCCGGGAGAATATGAAAGTGACCGCCGCGACAAGTTTTTCGGCCGACGGAACAGCGCCCTTGAAGCTTTATTCCCATCGGCTCATGGATTACATTTATTTTGCCAGTTTGCTCGATCTGGATTTTGCGATGAAAATGCTGCCGGCCAATTCGACGACCAAATATCAGTCGCAGGTCAGATTCATTCATAAAGAATTGGAATCCCGGCGGCGCTCTTCTCTACAGGGATTCCGGATGCCGGATACGCTCAAAGGGCTGCCGGGCAGTGTGCTGTATGCCAGACACAATGCGGACAATCGGAATTTCGCGTGGGGATACTCGGATTATGGCGACTACAAAAAGCTACAGGTCAGGTACCTGAACATGTCGCTCCCCGATTTTTCGATCACTACCGATAGCGTCCAACTGCTTGCGGATTCGGGGATATTTTATACTGTTCCGGCGGCGGCGGGAGATTATAAATATGTGGTTGGCAGAGAGATCGATTATTCGTTGAAGCCAAACAAGGTCGAATACCGCCGAATCGTCTATGCCGATTCCGCCGTGAAAAGACTAATGGATAGCTCGGGAAGGTTGTTGATGGACTTGAGTGGCTACTCATCCAATGGCTTTTTCTTTTCCCCGGATGGCAGTCATTTGGCAGGCTGGAATGACGGGTCCGAGCTATTGTTGACGGATGTCGGTAACAAGGTAAGGGTCTCCTTACCCCATTCCAAGCCGGCGCCTACGGAAAGCTTCTCGTCCGACTCCAGGAAGATCGCCTACTACAATGAGGTCACCCGCGTGATCTATGTCGTAGACATGGCGGGGAAGGTTCTTGAAGAGATCCCCGGCAGACTGACAGGGATCGACTCTATCAGCAATATTGATTTTACCGGCGGGGATCGCTACCTGAAGATAAATAATGACGATAGTATTACGCTTTTCGATCTCGGCGGCCAAAGGGTCGTCATGCGGCTTAACAAGGCCCTGGTGAATGATGTCGTCATCTCACCGGACGGAAGATCTGTTCTTTTGACCTGCCACGCCGGATACAGCGTCGGCACGGAAGACTATAAGACGACGATAGGAATTGTGACGGACACGGCATTGAACGTCAAAGCCAGGTTGTATTCGGACTGCAGCAGCTTTTTCTTTACCCCAAACGGGGACTATATCATCGGATATGGACAATATTCGATCATGCGTTGGGCAGTCGGAGGGTCGCCATCGGCGCCGGCGATGGAGAGTTGTCTCAGTATCGAGGAGATGGTCAAAACGAAATGCCTGCCCCTGGACCGCTGGGCAAAGGTCACCGATGCCGATCTGATGGAAACCGGAGCGAGAGCATTCAAGGACCTGGCGGATGATGAAACGGATGCGAAGGTGAAACACCTTTATTACAAACTATCGGCCGCCTTATTTTATGAGCTGGCCGTCGGAAATACACGAAATACCCGGTGGGAAAGGACCCCCTTTTATTACGATTGGTACAACTGGGAGGAACGGAATATGGGAAACAGGGATTTCGGTAACCAGTTTGTCAGAGAGATCACTGCGGTGAAGACCTTCGATGGGTACCTCAATTCACCCGATTCAGTCTATCCCCAGCAGTTGTATTTTGCGGCATATGGTAATTTATTGCTCGAGAACCTCTACGACAGTATGGGTATTTTCAACCGGGATTTCATCGAATTGGCGATAAAGGAAATAGCCCTTCGATGCCGTGTCTTCACCAAGGATGCTGAGAATCTGACGAACACCGAGTATTTGATAAAAGCTTTCCGCAGACTGTCGGCGGTATGCGATACGGTCGGATGGCGGGACTTGCAAAACGGCCATTATCCGCAGCGGCTGGCTATCTATGCAAGCGAGGAGCGGCTCCTGGCGGAGAACTTCAAGGCACTCCCGGATACTTTTGGATTGAAAAGCATTTATATCGACGCATTGGCTCAATTGGCCGCCAGCTTTTTGTACAGCTATGCCAGTCATCCGGGTGGAATGGGGCGTGCCCTGGATTCTGCCCTATCCTATGCGGAGAAGGGTCTTGCCCTTTCTCCGGGCAAATTTGACTCTGCCAGACTGTTGATCGTGGAGGCAAGGGCTTATCTTTTGGCGCCCGGGGTCGGCGGCCTCGAAAAGTCTATGGGTTTGTACCGTCAAGTGCGGCGCCATTTTCCCAATTTCTCACCGGAGACGATGTTGAATCAACTGGTGTTTCTAAGGGAAGCGGGGGCAAAGAAGACGGTTGCCATGGAAAGGGTCGAGGAATTCCTAAAGGCGGAAGGAAAATGAAAAAAAGTTTTTCCATAAAAATCGGTGTTTCCGGAAAGCGGGAAATCCCTCCTGAAGAAAGAGACAAAGTATACAAAGAGATCAAGGCCAGCATCCAAAACATGCTCCGGCATTGTAAATGCGAGGATTTCACAGGATACACCGCGCTCGCCGCCGGCGCGGATACCATTTTTGCGGCGGTGGTCATTGAGGAATTCAGGCAACCGTTAGCAGTCGTTCTGCCATTTCCGCAGGAAGAATATGAAAAGGACTTTACGGCCGAAGAGCTCGCGCCCTTCCGGCTCCGGCTGGGGCAGGCTGCAAATTGCGAAGTGGTGGAAGCGTTGCCTTCGGACGCCGGGCAGCGGAACGAGGCTTATTTTAAGGCGGGTAAGACGATCGCGGACCGGTGCGATGAATTGGTGATCGTCTGGGATGGGCTAAGACCTGGCGGTGTCGGCGGTACCGCGGAGATCCTCGGTTATTGGGCTGAGAAGAATAAACAATACCCGGTGGCCTTCATAAAGGTCAAAGCCCTGAAGGCGGATTTGCTGCACGAGGAACTGATCCGCAGCTATCGCCATGCCAACCGTGTTGCCATCAAGGCGAGGAATAGGTACAGACGGGTTTGGAAATGGGTCATCCTGCTGGGGTGGCTGACCGTGGGATGTTTTGCCGTTAAGACGGCTTTTTCCCTGGAAGGGGATTGGGGCCGGCTTCTTACTCTTTTAGAATTCCTGTTTGTTACGGCCGTCTATTCACTCATATTTCTCGCCAGGAAGAAAGATTTTCACGGTAAATACCTTCGGGAGCGCATGAAGGCGGAGACTTACCGGCTTATGCGGGCGTTCTATCATGCCGGTGTTCTCATCGGGATCTCCGACAGGTCCAGGGAAGAAGAAAGCAGCCTTGTCGAACTGGCCGCAAATATCAACCGGCGTCTTGCCTCAGACGCGACGCGGTCAGGCTGGTACACGCAATACGTGATTCGATGTCTTCTCGCGGAGCAGTGCGCCTATCATGAAGCGAAAATGAAGTCAATCGGAAATCGCAACCAGGTATACGAAAGGATCAATTTCCTGATCGGTGTCCTTTTCATAGTCAACCTGGCGGTTCATCTGGCACATCTATATATCATCCGGGAGGGGGTGAAAGAGATGTGGCTGTACAAATTCAGCGTATTCTTCAATCTATTGTTGCCGGCCAGCTACGCAGCCCTGGAAGGCATTATTTATTTCAATGAATGGTCAGTTCTGAAAAAATATTCTACGTCGGCTGATTACAGCCTTAAGGAAGCCGACGGTCTGTTGCCGACGACGCTCGACCGAAGCAGCGCGGAGGAAAATTATAAGATACAGGCGCAGGTGCTGCATTTGGTATCGGGAATTATGCTGACGGATAACAGGAATTGGAACCTTTTGCTCGAGAATAAGGATACTTACCGGATGATCGTGTAAGGATTTTCAAATGCGTAATTCATGATAATCATTGCAAAAGACTTGTACGGGTTCATCGATACCATCATGAAGCCGCATGGATTTGTCCGAAAAAAAGAGACATACTATTTGCATACGGAAGATTGTATTTGCTATTTGGTTGTGGAGAAGTCGCCATATAGCGGTAAATACGGCCTGGCGATGGGCTGTTTTTACAAAAAGTTGCTCGATGCAACAGATAAATTTCCAGATTATGGTCGGGACAACCTGAGAATGAGCGTTTCTGCTCTTGCAGACAGGGATACCGTCCAACGGGTTTTCGATCTTGAAGACAATGAATTCATTAAAAGCGAACGGGAAACACAGATCGCTTATTTGATTGAAAAATGCTTCCTGCCGTTTTTGAACGAAGTCAACACAAAGGAGGGGATTGTCGCGGCGATAAAGAAGTACGAAGGACATCGCTACCAGCTAATGGCTGATTTGGCTGTAAAACGAGCACTTGGCATACCTTGTGACGATTAAATGCCGTTTTTCACTCACTCCGCAAAGCGTTCACCGGGTTGGCCAGTGCCGCCTTGATAGCGATATAGCCGACCGTAAGCCACGCGATGACCAGCGGGCCGACGATCGTAGTGACAAAAAACCAAAGACCCAACGGGCTCCGAAACGCATATTGCTCCAGCCACCGACGGTCAGTTCCGCAATATTGACGGCGGAGTTGCCCTTGCGCAGGACAAGGTTTCTAAGGGCTGTTTTTAAGTAGTTTTTTAGCATATATGGCGCGCGGTTGATGTTTCGTGTCTGAATTTACTAAGAATATAGCGGACAAGGACGGTTATCCATCCGTTTTGTGGAATCGCAAAATCTCCGCGTCCTTTAAGATCCGGTGTGACATTCCCACCAGCTGATCGAATTGACTATTATTGTAGTTACATGAAAATATTACTGTTATTATTAATGTTGTTGGCAATAGAAGCTAATTGCAGGGCCCAAAGTAAGTGGACGTTTATAAGCAATGAAACGCTAAAACACAGCATTGGGCTTGTGGCTTGCGATTCTTGCGTCCCCATTAGGAATAAAGGATATAGGGTCATCGTGCACCTGACAGCAGAAGAACGGCAGGAGATAAAAAGCATAGATTGTAGAGAATGGATGTCCTTATTGAATGACACTACGAGCGATTATGCAGCGAACCTGATCTTGTATAGCATTTATGACAAGGACGCACATTTATTGTCCAGACGAGATTCGAGAGAGATTTGGATAAAATATTCTAAAGTCGATGATTTGGCTTTTTGGCGAAAAAAATTGTGTACGAAATCGGATTAAAAACATAGTTATCACCTGGATCACGACCTGGCAAATTTCATCAATGGCGTCATATTTCCTTTATCGGCGGCCCTCATGGCGTGGAGGTAGATGGCCCTCGTGTCGGCCGGCTTCATCGTACTCCTGGATCCCCAGGTGAGGGCAGGCAGCTTATACACTCTTTCGATCAGAATATCTGCTAACAGTCTGCCGTGCCTGCCGTTTCCATTTGGGAAACAGTGGATGCTTACCAGGCGGTGTTTTAAACGTAGGCTCAGTTCGTCGGGGCTGTAAGTCTTTCGGGCATCCAAAAATTTTACATCATCCAACAAACTCTTCAGTTCTACTGGTATCTGCCATTTGTCAACGCCGATGTTCTTATTGGTCTTTCGGAATTCGCCCGCCCACGACCAAACCTCACCATACATTCTTTTATGTAATGTCCGGATGAATCCCTCAGTCAGGACGGTTCACTTTAATCACCGCCTCCGCATAAGCCTTTACCTCCGGCCACGTCTCTTCCGCCGGCTCGTTGAAAACCTCATAAATGATATTGGGGTATTTGCCATATTTCGCCGCCATTTCCGCAAAAAAAAACTTTGCTTTTTCCGGATTGAGATGGTCACCGTGCCAGTCGATGATCACATAAATACCCGTTTGGATCGCCCCTTCCACCACCGCCTCGATCAGCTTCTTCGTGCCTGCCGGATCATCGAGATATCCCCCTCCCGACTCTACTGCCATCGCCGCCCGCACCACCGACCAATTCCAGTCCTTATGCAACAATCGATCGTACCGGCATTATAAAATCGCGGCCAATAACAGCTCCATCCCAAAGACATGCCGTGCAAGGCGTAGGCATAACCCTTTTCATCCACCAATTGTGTTCCCTCCACCCTAAGTCTTCCATGAATTTTAACGGGTTGGGCAAGGGATGCACAGAACAGCGCCAGGCATAATAATGACAGTATCGTCCGCCTCATCTGTTTTTTTTAAAATATAGTACATTATTCCGCTCTCAAACTCCTCACCGGATTCGCCATTGCCGTCTTCAAACATTGCGCCGCTATCAGCACGAACTCCGGGTCAGCTCGGCTTTGGGGCCATAGTCGTTCACTAATTGTCTTCACCGTTACATTGAACAATTCCGCCATCTTTTTTTGAGACAGCCAAAAAGTTTCCTCTTCGAAGTCAAACTTCTCCATGCGAACAAAGATAATTAGGAAAAATATTTAACTTGGCCCAAGTTTTTGATCAAAACCATTTTTTTAATGTTAGATGGCCACTTTTGTACGTTCCTAGAATATAAGATGGGTGGAGCTTTCCAGAAATCAAACCGCGAATTGGTCAGAGGTTTTTGGTGTGACGGTGTGTTGCTCCCTACCTCGGAAGAAGATTATTCAAAGAAATCAGTAAATGACAAACGACAAGTCGTAATGACGGCTTATATCGGCAAGACGGGGCAGGACATTTATGAATTGACCCTGAGGTTTGGCAAAAAGGCCCTTAGCAGATACGCAAGGGATTTAGATATTTCCGAATGCCTGCCAGATTCCGAACACGATGACTGGTGGGATGTAGATATAAATCACCGGGCTATTTGGATACAATTGGACTGACATAAGCTACAATTCGCTCACCAGCTTGTCCACGAACTTCCTACTCATGGCCGTAATGTTGTCATCGTGTTGGTCCAGGTATTCCCAGGTCATCTTCTTTAGCGAATGCCACATTTTCAGGCCGACCGCGGTTTCGGGGTCCGCAATGCTGATACTGCCCGTCTTCACCTCCGTGTTGTTGCTATCCATGAGCCGGTAGGAAACCACCAGGTCGGTAATGGTAGGCTGGATGGAGAGCCACTCCACGCTGTAGATCGGAAAGATCATGTAGCCTCTGTCATCCACGAGAAAGACGGTGGGCATTTGCTGGATCGTCAGTTCCAGCTGGCCGCCATTCAATTTCCCTTTCAGCTTTCCTCCATAGGTAGTAATGGCTGCGGTAAAACGATTGACCGCGATCTGCGGATTCAGCGAACAAAAGTTCTGGTAATCGATATGCCAGTAGACGACCGCGGGTATGACATGGCTCCATTTTTTTACCGTCGTTGATGGCTGAGGGCCCATCTCGGGCAGCTTCGAGGTAATGACGATCTGGTTGTTTTTTTGCCTGACGGGCTCCAGGGCGTCCGGCGAATAGTGGTGCGCCACCCATCTATTGATCATATGGGGGTTGAGGCAGCCGGTAAGCGTGGTGGTGAGAAGGATGGCGATGGCAAGATTCGGCAGGTGATTTGGGGGAAAGGTTGGCATAGAATGGTATTTTGGGTAATATTCGGCGGAAAACGTTCGATTTCACGCTGTTAAAAATTGCTTTTTGTATTCATGGAGCACGTGAATGATTTTTTTCGGGTTTCGCCATTCAAAAACGTGTACGACCCACAACGTAACCCTCATTAAACCCGTCGATTTGACCAGCGTGCCGGCTAATTTGGCGATTGCGATGTCCCTGGCCTTAATCGTACCATCATGAGCTGCTCCCTGCTGTTGGCTAAGGTCTTCTGCAAATGCCCATGCGCCGTCTCTCGCGTTGGTAATGCTAAACTGGATCAAAAGAGAGTCGCTGTTGCTGGCATGCAGTCCAATCAACGACAGCAACGGGGAAAGCCGATCGATATCGTGGATCACTTCGAAGGTTAGCGAGGAGATGATGGTATTGATCGCATCGAAGTCCTTTTGAATATCCGCCAGCTGTCCTGTTCCGGTCGTTTCCACAGCCGCGATCCCCAAATCCAAATTAATATGTGCATTCATACCTAACAGCAACTGCTGTAGTATGAGAAGGGAAGACCTGCGCGTCGCGTCCAATGCCACTTTCCAGGACTCGGTCACCGGCTGGCCCGCACGCCACTGCTGCAGCGCATCGAGGTATCGGCTGGCAAAAACAACGTCCAGGCGCTCCATCCGGGGGCCATTCTCAAACTCGTTTTTGTCGATGCCTTCCTTTACTTTGGCGGTCACCTTGTAATACAGCGCCGCAAAATAACCAACCCGATCACCGGTTTTTTCGCTGGTGCTGATGATCGTTTGGAGTGCGGCTAATATTTGATCGATGGTAGTATAAGGCATATACTATAGCGAATTTCGCAAACTTTTGGTTACTTCACCTTTAAATGACCGAATCTTTCGACATCCTCGTCATCGGGCTGGGCGCGCACGGCAGCTCGGCGCTCTACCACCTCGCGAAGACAGGCGGGAAGGTCGCCGGCATCGATCAATACACACCCCCGCATGACCACGGGTCTTCGCATGGGCAAAGTCGGATCATCCGGGAGGCTTACCATGAGAATCCCGTCTATGTTCCTTTTGTCCGGGCAGCCTATGGCTTGTGGGATGAACTCCAGCAAGAGGCTGGCCGGCGTTTGCTGGTTGAAACAGGCGGCCTTTTACTCGGCAAAGCGGACACCATGGTTGTCAGAGGGGCGCGGTTGAGCGCGGAGACGCATGGCCTCCCTTATGAGTGGCTGGAGGCGGCGGATACCCGGCGGCGGTTCCCGGCATTCCGGCCGACCGACGATACGGTTGCGGTGTATGAACAACGAGCCGGTATCCTTTTTCCGGAGGAGTGCGTTAGGGCGCATCTGGCCGGCGCAGCGGCAAGGGGTGCGGAAATTCGTTGCGACGAGAAGGTGGAGAGCATCTCGCCTTCCGGTGATGGAATGGAAGTCAGGACTTCGAAGGGGCGCTATCTGGCGGGGAAGGTTATTGTCAGCGCCGGGGCCTGGGTGGGCGATTTGCTGCCCGAGCTGCGTCTCCCGCTGTATATCGAACGGCAGGTGGTATGCTGGTTTCGGGATGCGGGCGCGGGAGCTGTTTTGCGGTCGGATCGGATGCCGGTTTATATCTGGGAGTATGGGCAGGGACGATTGTTTTATGGCTTCCCGGATATGGGGCAGGGCATCAAGATCGGGTTTCATCATGGAGGCCGGCACATCCGGCCGGAGGAGTTGCAACAGGATGCCGAGGCCGAAGAGATCGAGGAGATCAGGGACATTGCCCGCACCTATCTGGCGATTGAGCCTGTCTTCGAGGCGGCTTCGGTTTGCATGTATACAAATACGCCCGATGAGGACTTTATCATCGACGAATATCCGGGTTGTCCGCAGATCCTCGTGGTCAGCCCCTGTTCGGGGCATGGGTTTAAGTTCAGCAGCGTGGTGGGGAAGATCGCGAGTGATTGGGTGATAGGGCGCCCGGTGGAGTTTGATCTGCGGCCCTTTGCGTTGGGGAGATGGTGATTTGCAAAAAATAAAATCATAAATTGTAAATATGAAACACGCAAGAAATTTAATGATCGTCTTATTCTTTTGCCTTGCGATTACCAAAGACGCGTTATCCCAACTCTCTCCAAAGGCAGAAGTCCAGGCGATTCGTGAAAGCATAATCAAAACTCACAAAGATATTGATTGGAATGCCTTCGATACGACCTCTCAAATTCCCATTGATAGCCTCAACATCCAGGTACCAATACAGAAGTGATTTGAAGGCCACATTTAAAAATTTTACACTAACGAAAAACTATTTTCAGGCCCAGGAAGGGAATTGGTGGACGAAACCAAAATAAATAAGCACTGCTACGCTTAATACAATTATTATAAGAGGGAGAGGCTTCGGAGGCTAATCGGGCGATCAGCCCGGATAAATTTTGGTCAGCCAGGCGATAGGGCAACGGGACGGCCGGTGGAGTTCGAGTTCGGGGAGGGCCATTTTCATTCCTCCCAGATATAGTTGGCGAGATGCCACAACGTCAAAATAAGGATAGCGACATTCACCAGTATGCCTGCGCAGGCTTTGACAATGGCTTTTTCCATGCGAACGGGATGAGAAATTGAATAAGTTTCCCCCTAATAACAATCGGGATGGGAAAAATTGGACATCCCGCTGGCCCATAAATTACGTCCCGCCGAAGACGCCGCCCAGCTCGGCGGATACCTGGCGGAGATGTTCGGCTTTCCTACGTTTCATTGCTTCGGCCTGCGGCAGAATGGGAAACTCATCGCCGTGTCATTCGGCCGAATACCTACATTCAGAACAGCAGATCGCATAAATTCTACTTCAACGAGGGCTATTCTATTTTGGGGTTCCATTTCCAGAAGGTGGTGTGAGTACCCGACGGATCGTGGCGGAAAGGTCCTCGTGGATCCTGTGCTTGTGGACATAAGCCGAAGCGCCGGCCCGGAGGGCATGCTGAACATATTGTTCTTCATGATGACTGCTGAGGATGATGACGGGCACGCGGAGAGAATGTTTTCTGATCTCCTCGAGGGCCTCCAGCCCGGTCATCACCGGCATCGAAATATCCGAGATGACGAGATCCCAATGATCGCTGCGCGCTTTTGTGACCAGTTCGAGGCCATTCTTTACTTCTTCTATCAATCCCGAAGGATATTCTGTTGCGAGGATCTTTTTAACTAACAGTTTCATGGCGGCATGGTCATCCGCGATTAGTATTTTCATGGTAATGGATTAGTTGGTTGCCATATGCCCAAACGAGTGCCGAATTTTAAGTGGTTGATGTTCATTGACAAACGCGCGAAGAGCAGCGAATTAGTTCTCCGAAAGGGAATTTGGTATCAGGATGGGAGTGGCGACCAAATTCTATATATATTTAGTTTATGAATCTACACACCCCTCGTCCCCGGACCGGCGGCTTTTGCAAGCCCCTCGCCACCCTGCTTTTCCTGCTAACTGTCTGCAGCCAGGTGCTTTTCGCCCAAGCCGATTCGGCGAAGCCCGGCGCCGCACACCCTGATACGGCAAAACCCAGACCACCCCGATCCATGACCTGGAAGGACGTCCCCAACTGGAAATACATCAGCCCGCAAAAGGTCGAACTGTCTCCGGACGGCAAATGGCTGGCCTGGCCGCTGCTGACGACGGAAGGCGATGGTGAATTCATTATTAAGAGTACAAAAGATACGGTCACCCGGAAATACCCCATCGGCGGCGACAACCAACCCGCCTTTGAATTTTCTGAGGATGGGCAATGGATCGCCATCAAGCAATACTCGTCGTTCAAGGAGATCAGGACCGCGACCCGAACGCCCGGCAAACAACTCTTTAACAAGCTGCTTCTCGTAAACCTCGCCACGGGTCATACGACCAGCTTCGAGAAGGCCGGCACCTTCGCCTTCAACGGCAAGGCCGCGACCTATCTGGCCCTCGCCCTGGTGCGGGAGAAGCAACCGGGCGCCAAACCGGACGATCCAAAAAACACCGACCTGCTGCTGATCGAACTAAAGACCGGGAAGATCCAGGATATCGGGGACGTGGGCGAATTTGCGTTTAATAAACCCGGAACCTTCCTCGCCTATACCACGGAAACAGCCGGCAAGACGGGCAACGGACTGTACCTGCTCTCCGTCGCCACACGGCAGACCACCGTGCTGGACAACGACAAGATGAGCTACAAGTCCCTCAATTGGAAAGAAGAAGGCGACGCCTTCGCCATGCTGAAAATGAAGAAGGATAGCAGCTGGAAGACCGAAAAAGGCATAGTGCTGGGAGTTAAAGACCTTGGACCCACGCCGGTCACCATCATCTATGACCCCGCAAAGGATTCCACCTCTTTCCCAAAAACGATGACGGTCAGCGGCAACCGGACTCCGGGCTGGTCGGATGATTTGACCCGGCTATTTTTTGGGGTCGCTACGCTGAAGCCAGAGAAGAAGCCTGCCTCGCCCAACGACAGCGCGGCAAAAAAGAACGCCGGAGAAGACACCCTCAAACCCGATATGATCATCTGGAACGGGAGAGACGCCCGCCTGCAAAGCCGCCAGCAGGTGGAAGAGACGCAGGACAGGGAATTTTCCTGGTATGGGATGCTGGAAGTTGCCAACCAACATTTCACGCGCCTAAGCGATAGCACCCAACGCGATCTGACGCTCCTGCCCAAACATCACTACGCGCTGATCGAAGACCACTCGGCCTACGAACTGGATATGAACCTCGACGGACAGACCTATGAAGACCTGTATATCGTGGACCTGGCGACCGGTCGTAAGCGATTGTGGATGCCAAAATTCTATATGCCCTCTTTTCAATCCGCTCCGCGCGCGTCACCTGATGGGAAGAAGCTGCTCTACGGGCAGGATGGCCACTACTACGTATATGATATCCCGTCGGACCACTCGGTCAATATCACCGAAAAGGTCCCCGCTTCTTTTGTCAACACCGAAGACGACCATAATGTGACCAAGCCCCTGACGGGTATTGTCGGCTGGAGCAGCGACAGCAAGTACCTGCTGATCCACGATCTCTGGGATATCTGGCAGGTTTCCGCCGATGCCCGCGAGCCGGCGGTCAATCTCACCCGCGATGGCCGGACCAGCCATATCCGTTACCAATACCGCTTTATTCTCGACCCGGAAGAAAAAGGCATTGACCTCTCGCAGCCGGTATATGTCTCCATCTACGGCGAGCGGAATAAAAAAGGCGGTATCGCCCGGATCTTACCCGGGAAGAAGGGTTCGGGTTTGCAGGCGGGTGTGGAGAACCTGCTGTGGGATGATGCTTCCATCGGCTGGCTAACCAAAGCCAAGAACGCAGCGGTGTATAAATATGGCACGGAGGACTTTAATAAACCGACCGAATTCCTGGTCGGCGGCCCGGAGTTGAAGGATGCGAAGCAGCTAACGCACAATACCCCGCAGGCGGCCCTTTACACCTGGAGCGCCGGCGTCCGCCTGGTGAACTATGTTTCCGACAAGGGCGACAGCTTGCAAGGCGCTCTCTTCCTGCCGGCGGGTTATGAGCAAGGAAAGAAATACCCCACCATCGTGTACTATTATGAGAAATTATCCCAGACCCTGCACAACTATGTCCGACCGGACTATAGCCGCACGGGATGGAACCCGACCCTATATACCAGTAACGGCTATGCGGTATTTATCCCCGATATCGTCTACAAGATCAACGACCCTGGCATGAGCGCCGTCTGGTGCGTGATCCCGGGCGTCAAGGCGGCCATCCAAACGGGCGTGATCGACGAGCAACATATCGGCATCCACGGTCATTCCTGGGGCGGTTATCAGACGGCCTTTCTGGTAACGCAAACGGATATGTTCAGGGCGGCCGCGGCGGGCGCGCCCCTGACCGACATGATCAGCATGTACGATATGATCTATTGGAACGCGGGAGTGGGGGATATGGCGATCTTCGAGGCATCACAGGGGCGTTTGACGACCGGGCCCTGGGATAACTGGGATGCCTACCGCCGGAATTCGCCGATCTATCATGTCAAAGATGTCAAGACGCCATTGCTGATCCTTCACAACGACAAGGACGGGGCGGTGGACTTCGAACAGGGCATCGAATATTATAATGCGCTCCGCCGGCTGAAGAAGCCGGTCACGATGATCACCTACAAGGGGGAAAACCATGGGCTCGGCAAGCGGGAGAACATGCGGGATTATAGTATCCGGATGATGGAGTTCTTCGACTATTATCTGAAGGGTAAGCCGGCGCCGGAGTGGTGGAGTAAGGGGATCGATCGGGTGGATATGGATGAGGAATTGGAGCGAATGTTGCCGCGATCGGGTGATAAATAAGAAGGGAATCAAGAGCTGCATTTTACACGGATCTGCATATCGTGATATTTGGGTTAAAGTTACAGCGGTTCGGTCGCCGGATTCTGCCTATATTTATTTTTTCAACCAAAATGACCCAAATGGCCACCAGTCCGCCCGCTACGACAAAGGAACAACGGGGCAATTTCTTTTCGCTGTTCGCGCCCCGGGAAGGCTTTTTTATCACCCCTATCCTCGTTGGTATCAACCTGGCGGTCTTCATCATGATGGTTGTCTCCGGCGCTGATTTCCTGCAGCCCGGCAATCAAAGTTTGATCCAGTGGGGTGCGAACATCCGGTCGCTTACGCTGGACGGCCAGTGGTGGCGGATCATTTCGAATTTGTTCGTTCACATCGGGGTCTTTCATGTGCTATTCAACATGTATGCGCTGCTGTACATCGGTGTCCTGCTGGAACCACTATTAGGCAGGCTCCGGTTTTTATCGGCCTATCTCCTTACCGGAATAATCGCCAGTCTGGCCAGTCTGTATTGGCATCCCAATACACTCAGCGCAGGCGCCTCCGGGGCCATCTTCGGCATGTATGGGGTCTTCCTGGCCCTGCTAACCACCAATTGGATCGATAAGACCCAAAGGACAGCACTATTGACCAGCATCGTCATTTTTGTAGGCTACAATCTGCTCTACGGTATGAAGGGGAGTGTGGACAACGCGGCGCATATCGGCGGTTTGGTGAGCGGCATCCTGATCGGATATCTGTATTATCCGGGTCTGAGAAAGCCCGAAAACCCCCGGCTTCGCTACTCCGCGGTTGTCCTGGCGACCCTTTTGGTAGGAGTTGTCACTGTTCTTGCATTTAAAAAGATCCCAAATGACTATTCGCTGTTTCAGCGGAAGATGAATGCCTTTTCCAGGTTGGAACGAAAGGCGCTGGACGTCCTTCAACCAAAGGGCGATGTTTCGAAGACGGCCTGGCTGAATGCCATCCGGGATACCGGCATAAGTAATTGGAAGGAGAGTATCCGGATCCTGAATGAAGCCAACCAACTGGATGTGCCTGATCCGCTGAAAAAAGAGACGGTCGTCCTGGTCCAATATTGTCATCTCAGGATCCAAAGCTATGATTATATCTATCGGAAGTTGACGGATTCGGCCTCCTCCGGCCCGGATTCGGTGGCGTACTTCAACGCGCAGATCAGCGAATTGATGGAAAGCCTGAAGAGCAGGAAGTGATGGTCTCGCGCCGGCCACCGGCGGCCTGTCCAAATCCGGACAGGAACTGTAATGAAAACGCGCCGGGCTTTGTAGCGGTTTTACTTGCTGATTTGATAACCATTGCGTTAGGCTTCTGGCACTGGAATTGGTGACCATCGACGGACCAAACCTGTCGTTATGCTGAAAGAGTATGTCAAAATCGCCTGGAGACATCTGATGAAGGATCGGACCTCCTCTTTAATAAATATCAGTGGTCTCGCGGTGGGGATCGCAGTGGCCCTGTTGACGGGTCTGTGGCTGCACGACGAATTATCGTTCAATACCTACCATCAGAACTACGACCGGATCGCCAAAGTCGCCGTCAGGTTGAACAGCCCCAGGGGACCCGTTATCACCTCCACCTTGTCCTATCCCATGGCCAATACGCTCACGGAACAATATAAAGACGAGTTTAAACGGCTGGTCCGGACAAGCGGGATAAAAGGAAGCATTCTTTCCGCGGGCGAGAAGAAAATGACCTGCTCCGGTCAATACATGGACGAGGCGGCGCCGGAGATGTTCAGTTTGAAGATGGTCAGGGGCAGCCGCGCCGGGCTGGCCGATCCGCATTCCATTCTTCTTTCGCAAACGGTGGCCAAGGCGCTGTTCGGCGATTCGAATCCAATCAACCAGGTCATCCTAATCGACAACAAGACCGTCGTTAAAGTTACGGGCGTATATGAGGACCTCCCCTTGAATACAGATCTGCATAAGACCCGATATATCTCGCCTTTTTCGCTGTGGGTTACCGAAAATCCATTTGCAGTCAACACAGACTGGTTCAATCATTTCATGAACGTGTTTGCCGAGATCAAACCCGGGACAAGCATAGACGACATCGACCGGCGGATCGCGAATATCGAGATGGACGCGATACGACATCTGGATGACCCCAATTATAAGGGGGAACGGGACATGCATCCGCAGGTCATGCTGTATCCGATGGCGAAGTGGCATCTGGAAGCCGCCGATCGCTTTCGGGGGCCCGAAGGCGCGACTCGACAAATGGTTTGGCTTGTCTCCCTCATCGGAGGCTTTGTCCTCCTGCTGGCCTGTATCAATTTCATGAACCTGAGCACCGCGCGGTCGGAGAAAAGGGCGCGGGAGGTAGGCATCCGCAAAGCCATCGGCTCCTTGCGCGGACAATTGATCGGGCAGTTCTTTGGCGAGTCGCTGGTCGTCGTTCTTGTTTCCTTTGTAGCTGCGCTTGGATTGACCAGGGCTTCCCTGGACTGGTTCAACCAGTTGGCTGCAAAACAATTGGATATCCCCTGGGCCAGCCCCTGGTTTTGGGTACTCAGCGCTGGTTTTATCCTGGTCACCGGCATCATCGCGGGGAGCTACCCGGCGTTATATCTTTCTTCCTTTAAACCCGTGAAGGCCCTGAAGGGAACGATACGGCTTGGCCGGGAATCGGTCATCCCGCGAAAGGTCCTGGTGGTGTTCCAGTTCACGATCTCGGTGTTGTTGATCAATTGCACGATTATCATCCTGCGGCAGGTCCAGCATGCAAAGGACCGGCCGGTGGGCTATAGCCGCGAGGGGCTGATCATGGTGAATATGCGGAACGATGATTTCTATGGAAAGGATGCGCTGATCCGCAATGAATTGCTAAAGACCGGGGCGGTGGAATCTTTTTCGGAGTCGATGGGCACGGTCACGGAGCTGGCCTCCGGCAATGGCGGTTTTGAATGGGTGGGTCGGGACGTCCGAAAGGACGAGAACTATGGCACCCTCGCGGTCTCGGCTGATTATGGGAGAACGGTTGGTTGGAAGGTCGCGCAGGGCAGGGACTTTAACCGCGAATCGGCCCTTGATTCATCGGGCATGATCATCAATGAATCGGCGGTGAAGGAGATGGGGTTGAAGGATCCCATCGGGACGCAGGTAACCTGGACCTGGTGGATGGACCGCACGCAGGTGCTGCACTATACGATCATCGGGGTGGTAAAAGATCTGGTCCTGGAATCTCCCTATTCGCCTACCGGGCCGGTGATCTATTACGAAAAAGGCCTGAACGGCGGGGTGGACTGGATGGAAATAAAGGTCAGGCCGGGAGTGTCCATGAGCCGGGCCTTGCCAAAGATAGAAGCCGTCTTTAAACAGTTAATTCCTTCAGCCCCGTTTGACTACCAGTTTGCCGATGAATCGTATGCGATGAAATTTGCGTCGGAGGTGAGGATGAGCAAGCTGGCCGGTTTCTTTGCGGCGCTTGCCATTTTTATTTCCTGTCTTGGATTATTCGGGCTGGCCTCGTTTACGGCGGAGCAGCGTACCAAGGAAATCGGGATCCGGAAAGTGCTTGGCGCTTCGGTGTATAGGTTATGGCGACTCTTGTCGAAAGAGTTTGTGGTGTTGGTGACTATCTCCTTACTGATCGCCATGCCCGTCGCCTATTATTTTATGGACCACTGGCTGATGCAGTACCAGTACCGGATTGGGATCTCGGGATGGCTTTTTGCCGCTTCGGGTTTCGGCGCGCTGGGGATCAGCCTCATCACGGTGAGCTTCCAGGCCATTAAGGCCGCGGTCGCCAATCCGGTAAAGAGTCTGAAGACGGAATGATTGAGAAAAGTGCGGGTTACGGGCGTTTCATCCTTCAACTATGTGATCACGCATCAACCGGATTGGAATGCGCATAATCCGAAAGTATGCGTATTGGAGAGCCAGGAGGAGGCGATCTGGCTGTCGGGGGAGACGGAGTAGCTTACATTTGGCACTCATGTCGTTTAGAATTTGGGGTTATAGTTATTCATAATAGCTTACGCTGACATCCGAAGGCAATAAGGGCTGAAACAATTCCAGATTTTTCCTTAAGCTAGCCGTGTCCTCCGGATGGATGGCGAAGAAGGATACACTGTCTTCTCCAAGCACAACGTTTTGCTGGTTATGCCAGCAGGCGATCTTTGTCCAATGTTGAACCAGCGTTTGATAGACCCAGGTGTCATAAATAATCGCCACCCGCGTCCGATGCTCGCGGATCAGCGAATCCGCAAAGGCGGGGGTCCAGTAGTGCTGCCGCTTCGCCTTGGCGACCTCGAAATTGGCTAGACCCCAAAGATCGAGCTTGTCGCCTTTTGAATAGAAAGAGATCGCGCCGATATCGTTGAATGCAACCGGCACGCTGTCGTAGTAGGTATGTACAAACCGCGACATCTGGTATTGTTGCTCGTAGATATTGATACAGTATTGTTTGGATTTCAGGAAGGATTTTCCGCCCCGAATGAATAGAGGGATCAATAGGACGACCAGCAACGCTCCCGCTACCCACTCAGCACCTTTCATCCCGGCAATCGGCAGGTCACGACGGTATTTGGCGATCAACACCCCCATGATCAGGACGGAACACCCAACGAGATAGTCTTCGTACCGCGGGAAATTTGAAGGAAAGGCAAAGGCGACATGCGCCAGGGCGGCGCCGATCTGGATGATCAGGATATAGCGATAGCCCCTGTTCTCGCGCACTTTTGGGAGGAAGGCGAGATAGGTGAACGGCAGAAGGAGGAGAAGCCGTTGGGCGGCGAGCAAATTATAATCGTTTAGCGAAAAGAACATTTTGTTCCAGATATCGCGCGCAACAAAACGCCCCATGCCACCCACCGTATGCGGCAGGGCGGCCTTCAGCAAAACAGAATTTGGCATGAAATAGCTCCCTTTCGACATGGCGTAGAGACCAAAGAGGGTAATAGGTAGAACACTGACGGCGCCAAGCGCGATAGCGGGTACCCATTGACGACGGGTCAGGAGGATCAGACAGACGAGGCCCAGGATGGGAAGAGACTCGTAGCGCGTGCTGACCATAAGCGCCCCATAGAGATAGAGGATCCAGGGCAGCCGGCCAGGCTGCTGCGCGGCATCGGCAAAAGAGAAGACGAATAAGAAAGTGAACAGCAGTTGGAAAGTATGCTCCATGCCGCTGATGACCAGCAAGGGCAGGGGAGTGAGGAAGTTGACGAGTAGCAGGATCAGGACCTGGGCAATCGGGGAGACGCCTTGCTTTTTGAGCCAGCGTTGCATGACCACGAGCACGAGGATCCCAGCCAGCGCGTTAATCAGCAGGGGGATGACAAGCCCGACGCCAAAGATTTTGAAGAGGGCGGCTAACATGACGGTATAGAATGGCGACGACGAAGCGGAAGCAAACACCTGGTTGGTAATCCCCCAGAAATGCCCGAAGGCCAGGTTTCTTGCGACGGTCATATGGATAAACGTGTCGTCGAGGGGATAGGAAAGGACGCCATGTGTAGCACGGAGGACCCGCCATTCGATGACGGCGACGGGGAGGAGAAGGGATAAGATAGCAATGCTGAGGACTTGAAGATCGGTCAGCTTTCGGTTAGCTAGCGACATGGATTCAATGTTTTTAGTCCTGCGGCGGGAGCGTGGTCAGCTTTTCATCAATCACGATCGTCTTCGTCCAGCGGTCGTGCCAGGGGTAGCTGGGGCTGCCCAGGGCGGAGAAGGCCTCGAAGGGGACGAGGCGGACGAGGTAGCGGAAGAAGGCGGTCTTGGCGCTGATACGGGAACCGTCGTCGTTGACGGCGCGGGTGCCGGTGACGAGCTTTCCAAGTGTCCGACCGCCGGTGGCGGCTTCGACGCCACCCACGACCAGCCCGAAGATGGTAGCGACCGCCAGGTAGGAAAAAGCGTAGAGCGCCAGTCGGTCCTCGACCGGGAAATTGATCAGAAAAAGGAGCTGGACCAGCAATTGGATGAGGAGTAGCCTCCAGACCAGGTAGAAACTGAACCAGTCGATCAGGTAATTGACGAAGCGTTTGCCAGCGGTGGCCTGGTATAGGGTGTAGTGGACATCGTCAAGGATGTTGGGTTCGCCGGCAGCGGTTTCATTCGCGGGGGTTTCGGGGCTGGTATCCATGGTTGGTGGGGTATTGTCTATTGATAAAAATATGCGGTATTCTGGGTGACCATTCCGCTCGCGCCGTACACTGCAGTTGTCTGTACCCTCGGTTGGCCATTGCTATAATAGGCATAGGATAAAGTGTAGGGGGACCCTGATGAAGCACCGCTGGGCGCACTGCCCACCAGGTTGTTTGGCGAGAGCCCAAGGATATTGTCGAAACCGACGACGAAGAAGGGAATGCCGGCATGGTAAAAAGGATTGACGTGGGTGTCGTACCGGTAGGTGGTCGTGCCGCCCGCCGTGAAAGGTGCCCCGATGTTACCGGTGTTGCTGCTGGTGAAAAGCTGGTCCGAGACGGCGTTTCCATTTTCATCATAGGTCCAGTTGTCATAATTCATTATCCCGGCACTGGGTACGCCCACCAGGTGGTTCGCGTAGAGGGTGTCGGTGACTAAATGTCCCTGTGCGTCGTACGCAAAGGAATAATCGGAAATGGCATAATTGGGAAGCGGCACAGCCATCGCTTTCACGAGACGCCCGTTGCCATCGTACGAAAGTTCATAGGTAACGATTGCTCCCTGGCTGCCGGTGATCACCGTCACGGATAGCACCCGGCCGGACGCATCGTATTGAAGCGTTGTCGTATCGGCAAAGGACGTGTTGAAGGGGGGGTTGGCGCCGGAAAAGATCACTTCCGCCAGGCGTTGCTGCCCGTCATAGACGAAGGAATCGACAGATAGGGTAGATGTCTCCGAGATCGTCACCACCGTTTTATTCAGGGTATTACCGCCTGCGACGGGGAGAGAACTTTTTTTGCAGGCTGGAATGAGCCATAGGCTTAACAGCAGAAGGTATAGAGGTTTTTTCATGGACCATCTTTTACTTAAAAGTACGGCAAAAAAATGTGTTTTGCAAGCCCATAAAGAAGATCTTGATCCCAAGCTGTTGGACAGGGATGCGGAGGAGCTTTTATTAATCAGGACGGTATTGTTGACCTTCCGTTTGGAGCAAGAGTACATGTACATCTTCGACCAAAATATGAATTGAGTGTTGCATCACATCTGCCCTTCCGCAAAGAATTTATGAAAGTAGGGTATCGTCTCGATCCCCTTATAAAAATTCTCCAGATTGAACTTTTCATTCGGCGAATGCAGGTTATCGCTATCCAGCCCGAACCCCATAAAGACGATCTTAATCCCAAGCTCCTTTTCAAAAAGCGCACAGATCGGGATGCTACCGCCCCCGCGGACGGGGATCGGCGCCTTGTGGAAGGTGGCTTCTATGGCCTTCGCCGCTGACTGATAAGCCTTGCTGTCGATCGGCGTCATATAGGGCTCGCCGCCGTGATGCTCCTCCGCTTTGACCGTGACGCCTTCCGGCGCGATCGTGCGGAAATAGTTCAGTAGCTTTTCCGTAATGACGGTTGACGACTGATTTGGCACAAGTCGGGCGGAGATCTTGGCGTGAGCCTTGGAGGGCAATACAGTTTTGGCGCCCTCGCCGGTATAGCCGCCCCAGATGCCGTTGAGCTCGATCGTCGGGCGGATGCCGGTGCGTTCATTGGTCGTGAAACCTTTCTCGCCCCACAGGGCTTTTATGCCGAGGTCTTTCTTGTATTCGGCTTCATCGTAGGGAGCTTGCGACATCAGCTTCCGTTCGGCCGGCGTCGCTTCGGCCACATCATCATAGAATCCGGGAATCGTAATGTGATTGCTCGCATCGTGACAAGAGGCGATCATCTTCGCGAGGATGGTGATGGGGTTGGCTACCGCCCCCCCATAGATGCCGCTGTGCAGGTCGCGGTTGGGGCCAGTGACTTCCACTTCGATATAGCTGAGACCCCGGACCCCGATATCGATGCTGGGGGTTTCGAGACTGAGCATGGCCGTATCGCTGATGAGGATAACATCTGCTTTGAGGAGGTCCTTGTGCGTCTTTACAAAAGCTGCCAGATTGGGGCTGCCGATCTCTTCCTCGCCTTCGATGATGAACTTGATGTTGGTGGGAAGGGTATTCGTGTTGACCATGGTCTCGAAGGCCTTGACGTGCATAAAGAACTGCCCCTTATCGTCCGCCGATCCGCGGGCATAGATTTTCCCGTCCCTGATGACCGGGTCGAAGGGACCGCTATGCCAGAGTTCGAGCGGGTCGGGCGGTTGAACATCATAATGGCCATAGACGAGGACGGTGGGTTTGGTCTTGTCGATTGTCGTTTCGCCGTACACGACGGGATGGCCTGCCGTGGGATAGACTTCCGCCTTATCGATGCCGGCTTTGAGGAGGTGCTGTTTCACCGCTTCCGCGCAGGTTTGCATATCCGGCTTGTGCTCGCTGCGGGCGCTGACGGAAGGGATGCGGAGGAGGTCGAGCAATTCGCTGAGAAACCGGTCCTTGTTCTTATCCTGGTAGTCTTTCCAAGTGGGCATAATTCGATCGTTTAAAAAGCCTCTATTCGGGCGGGTGGCAAAGATAATTTAATGTGGAGGCTTGCCAAAATTTTCCTATCTTAGAAAGGCTGTGTGTCCGGCGTGCTGCTCTCTTCCGGAATTTATTTGTGTCAGATTCCGACCGTGATAGCAGCCTGATAATGCGTATCAGGCATTTTTACAGTGTCTTTGCTGTTCCAACCCATTTCACATTGCGAGGGAGGATTATTCTGATATTGTCAATTTCGCTGGCCCATTCGCGAGCGATGTGGAAGTAGACAAAGCCGGGATTCATCGATTTAATAGGCGGTTGGTCGATTGGGGATTGGGACGGATCGCTTTGGCGGCGAATTTTAGGTAAAAGTTATTGGTCATGGCACGCTATACATTTTCCCTGCTGATAGCGCTGATAGCGCTGGTGGCGCTTTCCTTCACCCGCCCCACCACTATTCATTACTACGCGTCGATCAAAGGCCACAATCAAGGCCTGCTCAGAGCCGGATTCAACAGCCCGGGGGGCCGCGAGACCCAGGGCTGGATCGAGATCTATAGCTTCAGCATCGGGGCATCCAACCCGTCCACGACTCCCGGAAAAGCTGCCGGCGGGAAAGAAGGGAAATCATCGATATCGTCCATTGTGATCACCAAAAAGACCGACGGCATTTCCCAGTCGTTGTACAATATGCTTACGTCCAACGAAATAATTGACAGCATCATCATCCAAACCACCGACGACCAGCAGCGGGTCGCGAAAACGACCGTGGTCAAGAACGGCAGGATCAAAGAGATTAAAAAGAATGGCAATAATGAAATTATTTCGATTCTCTTCGCGCAAATTGAGGAAAAGTAGTCAAAAATAAACCACTCGATATGAAGAAGTATGCATTTTCTCTGCTGATAGCGCTGGTGGCGCTCTCCTTCACCCACCCAACCGCCTTTCACAGCTACGCGTCGTTCAAAGGCACCAAACAAGGCCAGCTGAAGGGCGAATCGACAAAGGGCCGGGAAAAGGATGGCTGGTTCGAAATCCGAAGCATCGAATTTGGAACTGAAGTGCCGGTAGATCCTAAATCCGGCAGGCCCAAGGGCGCAAGGCAAAACAACCCCATTGTCGTCACCAAAGAAGTCGACGAAGCCTCCCCCCTCCTGCTGAAGGCCCATTTCACCAATGAGCTATTTGAGACCGTTATCATCCAAACCATCGATGACAACAAGAAGGTCACCAAGACGACCACGCTGAAAAACGCGCTTATTTCCGAGATCAAAAAGAACGGCAATCTTGAAAGTATCTCATTTAACTATGAGGATATAGCGACGCTACAATAACCTCCTTTTAAAAAACAGAAAACTCGTTATGAAACAATACGCATTCCCCCTCCTCCTGTCGTTAGCTCTGCTGGCCTTTGCGCGCCCGTCCCGCCCCGCCCATCTGGCCCGTCCGATGGCCGCTGACACGTATATCTCGTTCAAAGGCACCAAACAAGGTCAGTTCAAGGCGGAGAAAACAGGAAAATATGGCAAGGAAACCGAAGGCTGGTTCGGAATTCAGAGCTTCGACCTGCAAGGCGAAGTGCCGGTAGACGCCACGCAACCCGGCAAACCCACGGCTCAGCGACAACATAAACCGCTCAATATCGTCAGAGAAGTGGACGCCGCATCCCCCTTGCTGCGGCAAGCCCTAGCGACCAATGAAACATTGTCGGAGGTGGTCATCGAAATAGTTGGTCGTCCCGCAACCGGTCAAGGCGAAGCAGTGGCCGAGCGGATCACCCTGACGAACGCCACCATCAGCTCGTATAAGACCTATGGTCCTGGTTTGGAATCTATTTCTATTACCTATGGTCAATTAACGAGGAAGAAGTAGTCAGGGAGCGCTCGTGTTTTTTGTTGGGGATCACCGTGGCGAGGGTCCATTCGACCCGTCCTTCAAAGGCATGCTTGCGGACCTCGCAGTTCTGTTTTGTACAAATCCGGCAGGAGAAGTCGAGACAGGCGTCTGAGTGGACAAAGAATTCCATGGATTGCCCGTAACGCCCCTGGACCAGCGATCGGAACGCATCGATCTCGGCATGCGCTTCGAGCACATTGAGGTACCAGGGCACCGTCAGATGGCAGTCGACATGGAGACCGTCCCCATATTTGATCACCCGCAAATTGTGCAGATCGACCCAGTTCTCCCGCCGATGCGCATTCAGGTAGGAGATCATGTCCTGTAATAGTTGCAAGTCCGCCTCATCCATGATACCCGCGATCGATTTGCGCAGGATATGGTACCCCGTATAAAGGATCAGCCCGGCGAAGAGCAGCGCCACGACCCCATCCAGCCAGGGCAGCTTCGTATACCAGATCAGGATCAACCCGACAATAAGGCCGCTGGTGGACCAGGTATCGGTTTGGAGATGCTTGCCGCCCGAGACGAGTTGGATAGAATTGTTCCGCTTCCCCTTATAGACACAGTACGTGCCGACGATAAAATTGACAATTGCGGTGAACGCGATAATATAAATGCCTTTGTCCAACCCCCGGATCTGATTGGGGTGGATGAGGTCCGTGACCGCCTCGTAGATGATGATCAAACCCGCCATGAGGACCAGCGCCCCTTCGACCGCAGCAGAGAGGAATTCCGCTTTGCCATGACCGTAAGGATGGTCTTCGTCACGGGGTTTGGCGGCGATATGAAGGCTGTAGAGGCCGATAAGGCCGGCAAGGACATTGACCGTGCTTTCGAGGGCATCGGTGAGGACGGCGACGGATTGAGTGAGATAGTAGGCGGTCAGTTTGAGCAAAAAGAGGATGATGGCGACGATCGCTACCCAACGCTGGATGCCGATATTTTCTGCGCTTTTTGCCACGGCTGCCAAATGTAGGAAAATTTGGATTGCCGCTGTGGAATTTATCCCGATGCGGCGGGGTTCCGGCGGCTGCGCATCTTTTGTATAAACTTGCGGATCCCGCGGCTCATGCGGAAATAGAATTCCTTGTTGAAGAGATTCGAATCGTGCAAGGCCTTGTAGGTGAGGAAGAGACCGATCGGCGTGAGGACATAGGTCGCCATCCACATGCCGCCGATGGGGCCGAGGACGCCTTCCTTGACAAATTTTTTACCAAAATTATTCAGAAGAAAGAAGATGACAAAGAAGACCAGGGCAAAGACCACGGGCAGGCCGATGCCGCCTCTGCGGATGATGGAGCCGAGGGGGGCGCCGATCAGGAACATGACAAGGACCGCCACGGCGAGGGTAAGCTTCTCGTGCCAGGCGATCTCGTGCTGACGAAGGTTGTCGATTTCATTATTGTATAACGCGGCCGGCTGGTCGATGCCGACCTTGGCATTGTTGATGGCCGTGTTGGCGTGTTCCATGACGGTGACGCGGACCGAGTCGGGGAGAAGGTCGTTGAAGGTAAGCGGGGGCGGTTGCGGGAGGACAGCCAGCCGGTTGACGGCCTTGCCGCCGGGGACGGAGATGACCGGCTGGGGTTGCGGGCCGGCGGCGGGAGGGACGAAGGCGGCGCCGTTGTTCTTTGTGGTCGTGGGATGACCCTTGGAAGAGGGTGGTGGCGGCGGGGCCTTTTTGGCAGCGTCGGCGACCGCCTTGTCGCGGGCGGCCTGGGCTTTGTCGATAGAGTCTCGCTGACGCCTTGCGGTCGTCCAGATCTTTCGGATACTGTCGGCGGCGTAGGCTTTTGTGAGCAGATATTTCGAATAGGTCGTGTCCTTTTCCATCTTATCCCAAACGGCGCTATCGAGCCAGTCGGAGAATTTCATATTTTTATTGACCTTCGTTGCCACCTGGGCGATATAAGCGGCATTGACCTTGTGGATGCTGTCGATGCTGTGGCTCAGCTGGAGAAGGGTCAGCATCTGGTAGTTGTGTTTGAAGGTGCTGTCGTCGGTCTTGTTCATCCGGAAAGAGCTCAGGTCCATCACCTTCTTATAGGTGTCGAAGGACATGCGGACGAGCTGCGTGCTATAAGGGCCGCCATTGGCCTTTTCCTGATAGCGGGAGCCGGATTTGAGGATGAATTCGAGGGATTGTTTGTCCGGCGTCACGAGCATCTTGCCGCTGTCGGCGATGATCACGTTATCCTGGTTGCCGCCATTGGACTCATAGATCACCACATCTCTGATCGTCGAGTCGTCCTTTTCCTTCTTCCCGATCTTGATCACAAAGCCCTCGATCCGGTCATAGAACACTCCCTCCTTGATATCGAAGGCCGGTTTGGTCACGATGATATCATATTTGATGGTATTCATTTTCAGGTTGGCGATCGGCAAGACATTGTTATTAAAAAAGAAGGCGATGATCGTGAGCAGGATGCTGACGAAAAAGAGGGGACGCATAAATCGCAAAAGAGAGATCCCAGCGGACTTGATCGCGATCAGTTCGAAGGTCTCGCCGAGATTACCGAGTGTCATAATGGATGACAACAGGACGGCTAGCGGAAGCGCCAGCGGGACAAGCGTTGCGGCCAAATAGACGACCAGCCGTCCGACCGTGAGCGCGTCGATCCCTTTCCCCACGACGTCATCGATATAAAGCCAAAAGAATTGGAGGACGAGTACAAATAAGGTGATAAAGAAGGTGGCGATAAAGGGGCCGATAAACGCCTTTACAATCAGCAGATCCAGTTTCTTGAAAATACGGTCCACGGGTATTACTTCTTATCTTTATTCGATGGTAAATGTACGACTTTCAGCAGAGGAAATGCGGCTGGTGACCGATCCGGCGTGGATTTTAACGAAGAATTCGGTGATGGGAAAGGTGGTAGAGTTGATGGCGGGGTTGAGCGAGACGTATAAGCCGTTGTGGGCCGAAAGTATGAAGCGGCTGCAGGAAAGAGCGCCGCATCTCCTCTTCCCGGAAACCTCGCCAAAGATCTCCCGCGGAGAAAATTATAAGGGACTGCCATGGGTTATCCTCGACTATCCACGTTACTTCGGGCGCGAGGACATCTTTGCCATCCGCAGCATGTTTTGGTGGGGTCATACATTTAGCCTGACGCTGCATCTGAAAGGGAAATACAAAGAATTGTTCTTACCCGATATCAAGCGCTTTTCACCGGAGTTGAACGCGGTGGATTTCATGGTGAGTGTGTCCGATGACGAGTGGCGACACGAACACGTGCCGGAAAATTACCAGCCTTTGTGGGGAAACGAAGATTTGACAGAGGAACGAAAATTTCTAAAACTATCGGCATCCCTGACGCTCGATCATTGGGATAATGCCCCGGAGCGGTTGGAGACTTTGTTCCTTGTGCTTACAGGTACTTTGTTTTAACGTATGCTCGTGGGCGTTAGTTGCCCAAGCCGACATTAGTTGTTACTACCCAGCCGGTGAAAGAGGTCTTTTACCTGGTAACTCCAGAGTTGCGTCTGGTCCTTCACTTCGCCCTTGCCCGCGAAATCACTGATGACGAGGATCGTCTGGTTGGTGACTTCCGATTTCTCGATACGGAATTCGAAGAATTCTTCGGCTGGTGATTCCATCCAGTGGAAGCGGATAAATTTTTCAAACTCGCTTTCGGTTACTTCTGCTTTGTCGGTTGTACCGTTCCAGGAGAAGCTAAACACATTATCCCGTTCATCGACTTTATCTGCGAACCACTCCTGCAACCCTGCCGGAGTGCTTAAGAATTCATATAAGATCGAAGGCGAACATCTGACCGGATACTCTACTGTAAACAATGTTTTCTTGCTCATCTATTGACTTTGATTCATGCGATCAACAACCTTTGCGTTAAGGATGTTCAAACCGGCTTTGTGCAATAATAGAAAAATAATTGTACCGTCAAAATTTATTTTCCGCCATGTGTAATTATGCCCAAAAGGTAAAAATCAGGCAAATTTTGATGTAACTTCTGTGATTATCAGTCGTTTACGAAATAAAATTGGTTGCGCCCCCGAAAATGGTTAAATTGGAGGAAGCATGTAATAAGGGGGAATAGAAGACTAGCTCATACAAGAAAAGGTTAAATTATTCGTTTTCAACCAAGACTAATACAAATATTTCAACCGATTTAATTGTTTACCTATATCGATTAAAAGCAAGTACCTAAAACCCTTTAAATGACCTCTGCCTATGAGCATGCGTCAACTGAAGATCACGAAGAGTATAACAAATCGTGAATCTCAGAGCCTGGAGAAATACCTGCAGGAGATTGGAAAAGTGGAGTTGATCAGTCCCGAAGAAGAAGTCAAACTCGCCATCCGTATCAAGCAGGGCGATCAAAAAGCTCTCGACAAACTTACAAAAGCGAACCTTCGCTTCGTAGTATCCGTAGCCAAGCAGTATCAGAACCAGGGTTTGTCCCTGCCTGATCTGATCAATGAAGGAAACCTGGGTTTGATCAAGGCCGCACAACGGTTTGATGAGACCCGTGGATTTAAATTTATCTCCTACGCCGTCTGGTGGATCAGACAAAGCATTCTTCAAGCATTAGCCGAGCAATCCCGCATCGTGCGGTTACCGTTGAACAAGGTGGGTTTGACCAACCGCATCCAGAAAGCCTATTCGCAACTGGAGCAGGAATTCGAGCGCGAACCTTCGGCCGAGGAACTGGCGGAGGTACTGGAACTGGATATCGAGGAGGTCTCTTCTTCCCTTGGGATCGCCGCGCGTCACGTGAGCATGGACACGCCGCTGTCAGAAGGCGAAGACAATACCCTGATCGATGTGCTGGAGAACCCCAACGCCGAATTAGCCAACTCGAATATCGAGCATAAGGAATCCCTCAAACAGGAGATCGACCGCAGTCTGAGGACGCTGACGGAACGCCAGAAGGAGGTGATCTGTTTCTTCTTCGGTATCGGGGTCGACCATCCGATGAGCCTCGAGGATATCGGCGAGAAGTTCAACCTCACCCGCGAGCGGGTCCGGCAGATAAAAGACAAGGCGATTACAAAACTGCGCAGCAATTCGCGCTCTAAAATGCTAAGGAGTTACCTCGGAATATAATTTTACACTTTTTTTCGTAAGTTTGCGATCCTATTTAGAGTGAATGTAACTTCGGTTACGTTCACTTTTTTATTTTAATACTATGTTTGAAAACTTGTCAGAACGGCTGGAGACCGCGTTTAAGCAGATCAAGGGGGAGGGTCGCATCACCGAACTCAATATTGCGGCGACCGTAAAGGATATCCGCAAGGCGCTGATCGACGCCGATGTCAACTATAAGATTGCCAAGGAGTTCACAGACACGGTCCGGGAGAAGGCGTTAGGGCAGAAAGTACTGACGGCGGTGAGCCCCGGCCAGTTGATGATCAAGGTCGTGAAGGACGAACTGGTGGAGCTCATGGGGGGCAGCGAGGCGGAACTCAACGCAAAAGGTAGCCCGGCGGTGATCCTGATCGCGGGACTTCAGGGAAGCGGTAAAACGACGTTTTCCGCCAAGCTGGCCAACTATCTGAAAACCCGGAAGGGGTTGTCGCCTATGCTGGCGGCGGCCGATATTTACCGCCCGGCGGCCATCGAGCAGCTCAGGGTGTTGGGTGAGCAGATCGGGGTGGAGGTGTACAGTGAACCCGAGAACAAGAGCCCTGTGGAGATTGCCCTCAACGCCATTCGCGAGGCGCGAACAAAAAATAAAAATGTGGTCATCGTGGATACGGCCGGCCGGCTGGCAGTGGATGAAGCGATGATGCAGGAAGTCGCGGCGGTCAAGGCGGCGATCAACCCGCAGGAGATCCTTTTTGTCGTGGATTCCATGACGGGTCAGGATGCGGTCAATACGGCAAAGGCATTCAATGACCGGTTGGACTTTACGGGCGTAGTGTTGACGAAGCTGGATGGTGATACACGTGGTGGGGCGGCGCTGTCGATCAAGTATACGGTTACAAAACCCATCAAGTTCGTCTCGAGCGGGGAGAAGATGGATACCCTGGATGTATTCTATCCCGAGAGGATGGCGCAGCGTATCCTGGGAATGGGTGATATTACGACACTGGTGGAGAAGGCGCAGGCGCAGTTCGATGAGGTGGAGGCGAAGAAGCTGGAGAAGAAGATCCGGAAGAACCAGTTCGATTTCGAGGATTTTACGCAGCAGTTGCAGCAGATCAAAAAGATGGGAAATATCAAGGATTTGTTGGGGATGATCCCGGGGGTCGGAAAGGCGGTCAAGGACATCGATATCAGCGATGATGCGTTCAAGGGAATCGAGGCAATCATTGGCTCGATGACGCCATTTGAACGGGCGAATCCGGACGTAATTGATGTTTCGCGCCGCAAAAGGGTGGCCGCCGGGGCGGGGAAGGATATTGCAGAGGTAAACGCCTTCCTGAAGCAGTTCGATCAAATGAAACAGATGATGAAGACCATGAATAAAATGCCCATGGGGGCGATGAGGGGAATGGGGAGGAGATAATCCGCTGAGAGTGATCGCGATGCAGGAAGCCGCGACTTCCGGTAAATGGGTAGGCGCCAAGGGGCACGGAAATTGCTGTAAACGTTTAATGTAGACATTATTCCATGAATGTTAAATCGTTATACCGGCCATAATATTTTTCCCGCAATATTCGCTCGTTAATTCCCGAAGTATTATTTTTGAAATGTGATTACTGAGTGCTAGCTTTGCACTCCCAATTTTGGAATAGGTAACCTTATTGTTCACGCATTTAAATTTCTATTTAAAATGCCAGTTAAAATCAGACTGCAACGCCACGGGTCTAAGAAAAGGCCTTTTTACTTCATCGTAGTAGCCGATGCCCGTGCGCCCAGGGATGGTAAATTCATCCAAAAGATCGGTACGTACAATCCTTTAACAGTTCCTGCTTCTGTTCAGCTCGATCGCCAGAAGGCGCTCGATTGGCTGCACAAAGGTGCTCAGCCGACCGATACGGTCCGCCGCATCCTTTCGTACAAGGGAGTATTGTATCTGAAACATTTATTGCGTGGTGTCAAATTAGGATTATTCGATGACGCGGCTGCCATGGAAAAATTCCAGAAGTGGCATGGCGAACATGAGATAGCCCTGAAGAAACGCGCGGAAGAGAACAGGAAGGCGCGCCCCGGTCGCCGCGGCCCCGGTGGTCCTCCAATGAGACGTGTAGAGCGGACGGATCGGCCCGAACGGACGGAACGGCCAGATCGGATCGAGAAGAAGAGCGAAGGTGGTCCGAAGCAGGAGGCGTAATTTCAACGACGTAAATTTTACCCAGGAGGCTTTCGGGCCTCCTTTTTTTATTCGAGTTTTCTATGGCGGATCAGTATCGAAATATCGGAAAGATTGTGGCGGTCTTCGGCTTGCAGGGTGAGGTTGTACTGCAGCATCGCCTGGGCAAAAAGACCTCGCTAAAAGGGCTAAAGACGATCTTTCTTGAAGAACGTTCTGATGAGATGTTGCCGTGGTTTATTGAGGGTGTCAGGGTGAAGAGCGATACAGAGCTGTATGTTAAGCTGGAAGGGCTGGATACGAAGGAGGCGGCGAGGCGGGTGGTGCAAAAGGAGGTTTGGTTGGCTCAGGTGGATTTTGAGCGGTTTGCGGGTCGGTCGGCGCCGATCTCGATGGTGGGATTCCGGCTGTTTGACGGTGGCGCTGATTTGGGTGAGATTTTAGAAGTGATCGAGCAGCCGCACCAGGTGCTGTGTCGGATTGATTTGGCCGGGAAGGAGGCGTTGGTGCCTTTGCATGAGCAGACGCTGCGGCGCGTCGATGCAAAGAAACGCGAAGTGCATGTGGAGTTGCCGGATGGGTTGTTGGATGTGTACAGGTGAGGGGCGTGAATCGATCGGGGAATGCGGGTTGGATATCGACTTTTTCATATAATGATGTGTCCTGGGTTTGGGCGTGTGCCCGGGTGCTGAAGCCGAGAGCGCCAAACAGGAATGCCAGGGGGAGAGAAAATTTCATAAACACAAGATATACTATTTTGGATTTTTGTATTTGTCTATGCAAATGACGGGGTTTAGCGATGGCTTGGCTCGTCCATGAGTCTGAACCAGATCAGCACCTGTTTTATACTGTTTATGGATACGCCGTTCTCGACGTTTGGTATCCATTTGCCGCTCAGTTTTACTATGCGAACAGACTCTTCCCGAAGGCCGCCGTTCGTGGGACCGCCGATGGCCCGGACATCGCTGATCGTGCTGTCTGCATTTACCGTAAACTGAACAACCACTGTTCCCATAATATTTTTGCTGACGGCCTTGTCAGGATAGCGTAAGGTCTTGTTGAGAAACCGCAACCATGCGCGCGAACCGCCGGGGAACGAGGAGTCGACCACGGCTTTTGCGTGGATCGTTGAAGTATCGGGCGACTGAGCGCTGGCCATCGTGGCGACACCAAAAAGTATTAGGGTTGTTAGCAGGGGTTTCATATTCGTGATTTTTGTTAACGGACGTTTTCCAACTTGAAAACGATAGGTTGATTTTTGTACGTTTCGTTAGGAGTTCCGCCGTATAATGCCATTGACCGCTTTGTCCGGATAACGCAGGTTCTTGTTGAGAAACCGGAGCCAACCGCGGGGACCGTCGGGATAATCCGCTTCCTGAAAGAATATTTTATCTTCAGCTTCCCGTTCATCCAATGATCGGCAAATGTCCAGCCGCTGTCGGTTTGAACCTTTGTCTCGAAAAAGTCGGCGTGTTGGGGATCGACTAGGGTCCCTCTAAAATCGAAAAAGCTCGTGTCTTGCGCGGAGGCGGAGTTTGGCCCGGCGAGGGCCACGGCGGCGACGACAAGCAGATATAATGGTTTCATGCAGGGGTATATTATCAAATATAGGTTATCCCCGCCAGATATGGAATCGGAGCCGCAGGTCGGCGTCGGCCCAGTTTAATGGGAAACTGGTCTACCAGATTGACCAGAATGGAACCCGGTTGGTGATGGTCTACTAAACGACCAATATGAGCATTCGAAAGCCGAAGTCGGGGAATTAGCCTGGAATTGCCTTTTGGGGCGCTCAGTTCCGTCTCACAGATCGAATATAACGGATGCCTGGTGATAAGGCAAATTTTGGCGATCTTGCAAGTTGCGGCGGGGGGGCGAAGTAGTGCTTTTTGAAATTTTTTTCTTTTTTGCGGTGTTTGCTCTCCATTGACCAAAATGACGTGAGTATGCGCGACAAATTTGCAATTTTAGAGCAAATGGATAAATCAGTCTATTTATTGCGGACAGACCGCCTTGGCTTGCGGCTGTGGAAGGCCTCGGATGTAGAGGTTTTTGCAGGGATAAATACGGACCCGGCGGTGATGGAATATTTTCCAAGACCTTGGACGGCTGCGGAGTCCGCGGCGATGGTGGAGAAGATCGGTGAATTCTTTGGGGAGAATGGGTTCGGGCTATACGCCGTGGATGTGATGGCTTCCGACGAATTTATTGGATATGTGGGCATGACGCGCCCATCGTTCGAGGCTTGGTTTACGCCCTGCGTGGAAATCGGTTGGCGGCTGAGGCGGGAGGCTTGGGGATTCGGTTATGCGACGGAGGCGGCGGCGGAATGTCTGAGGTTTGGGTTGGAGGATCTGCGGTTGCCCCGCATCTATTCGTTCACTGCGGTGCCGAACAAACCATCGGAGCGGGTGATGCAGAAAATCGGGATGCGGTTTGTGGAAGAGTTCGAGCACCCGAAGATCGAAGAGGGAAACTGGTTGAGGAGGCATGTGCTGTATGAGGCGGAACGGGGTACGGAATTTGCCTCCCTACCGGTATGACACGGCAAAACATCAATAAAAGAACAAACCTGCTGGCAACCTATGCTTTCCGGCGCGTCTTCGAGCGGGTCGACCGGGCGGCGGTCAAAAAGGGCGTGGACGAGATGGGGCTGAACACCTTTATCAAGCACTGTGCGCGGCTGGCGGCGACGACGGGTGTAGTTTCGGGCATCGGCGGAGTAGCCACGATGCTGGTGAGTGTCCCGGCGGACATGTTGAACAACCTGACGCAGCAGTTCAGGGTCACTGTCGCGGTCATTTATGCGAAGACGGGCGATTACGAAGTGAGTTTTGAAGACTTCATGGCGATCGTAGCCATCTCGATCGGCGTGGAAGCGGGTGTGATGATCACCAAGTCGGTATTGATCCGGATCGCGGAGCGGCTGCTGATCCGCATGGGCGAGCGAACAGCCGCGCGGGTGGTGCCAGTATTAGGCGCGGTGATCGGCGGGGCGACGAATTACTTCTTTATCAAAGGGATCGGGGCTTCGCTGAAGCGGGTCGTGCCGGCGCGGGCGCGTTGAATAAATCCCGATTTTCAGTACCTTCACTTCATGGCATATTATATACGGGTACTGGGTCTGCAAGATATTGACATCCACCTGGATGACCTCTCGGCGGCGCTGAAAACGGCCGGGCTAAAGGCCGCTTTCCAATTGGGAGAGTCCTGTGAGCCCCGGAAATGGTCGATGCTGGAAGTAAGGGCTGATCACGGGGCCAGGTTAGTACAGATCGAACGGAATCGCGTGATGCCGGGAAAGCTGGCACAGCAGGAACTGGATGAGTTCAGGGAGATCATCCGTGCACATCAACCGCTATCGGCGGTGCAATGGCTGGATAAGTATTTCGGCCGGATCAACGTGGTCTATGCTTTTCGCGTCCTGGATGCGGCCTTGCTGGAAGATAATTTTGAGATCGTCAGCGCACTGAAGACCGAGATCTGGGCGCGGACCGGCGGGCTGTTGCAGAACGACGAGGAAGGTTTCTCCAACGATAACGGGGATCATATTCTCTGGCAGTTCTCCGATGATGTCACCGGGGACAAATATTGCGCGGTGTTGGACGGCGAGGGCCGATGGCAGCGTTTCCGGATGAATTTGGGTGATCCTTTTCAGCGAATGGCGTTCTGGGCCGGGGAAGTACCACAGATGGCGGTCCGGTTGTAAGAATGCGCGTAAGCGGCCGCGGTAGGAGCCCGTCCCCCGAATTCGGGACACCCGGACGGTTGATTTTAATTTACTTTAGCGCTTGAGCTTTTTCCTTCCAATCTCCATGGATAAGCGCTATTGTTGTCCTCCTTTCTGGGTTCTTAAAAATTATAAAGTCATGAAAAAAAGTTTACGCTTTTTTATTCTGCTTCCTATTGCCCTGCTTGCCCTGCAGACGGCGTTGGTCGCCCAGGTGCCTCAGACATTCAATTACCAGGGCATCGCGCGGGATGCGGGCGGCAATGTGCTGCCTGCCCGAAAGATCGGCGTGGAACTGAGCGTGCTGGATGGGGGGCCAACGGGAACGGTGGTCTATACTGAGACCTTTACCGACACAACTAATGCCTTTGGGCTGTTTTCGATGGCCGTGGGCGGCGGGACGGTCGTCAGCGGCAGTTTTGCCGGCATCAACTGGGCTACCGGCAACAAGTACCTGCAAACCTCAATCGATCTCAGCGGGGGGACGAGTTATAGCTTGTCGGGGACGACACAGCTGCTGAGCGTGCCGTATGCCTTGTATGCGCAGAAGGCGGTAGTGGGGGTAAGCAGTGGCTCCTGGAGCCTGCATGGAAATGCCGGGACGGCCGACACTACTTTTATTGGCACGACGGATAACAGCGCTTTACTATTCAAAACAGGCAATCCTCCCGCTTTATCGGGGATGATCGATCCATCTGCGGACAACACTTTTTTAGGTTATCTGTCGGGTAGCAGCATTTTTGGTACAAACCCCACTCCGCTCGGGTCAGCCAACACCGGGATCGGCAATAATGCGCTTAGAGACAATACGTCGGGAACAAGTAATTGCGCCCTGGGAACTTTCGCACTGGGTGGAAATTCGATCGGATGGGGTAATGAAGCGATTGGTTATGGTGCTCTTCAAGGCAATAACACCGGAAATTTTAATGTGGCTTTGGGAGGTGGTGGCCCTTCGCCGAATTTAGGATATATTCCGCTTACACTTAGTACAAATGTCACGGGAAATTTCAATACCGCTATCGGGACGGGTGCCGACGTAAGTGTGGATGGATTATCTAATGCAACTGCGCTTGGCTCCGGCGCTATCGTTACCGCAAGCAATATGGTCCAGATCGGGAGCTCTTCGGTGACCGTTATCCAGGGACAGGTGCCGTTTACGACGCCGAGCGACGGGAGGTTTAAGTTCAATATCCGGGAAGATGTAAAAGGACTGGATTTTATCTTGAAGCTGCGACCGGTGACGTATCAGTTTAACACGAAAAAAGAGGAAGACTTTATCCGTGGGGTGCAGACGGCATATGAACCCGCGGCGTACGACGAGGCGATGATGGTCCGGCGCACTGGTTTTATTGCGCAGGAGGTGGAGAAGGCGGCCAAGATGACGGGCTATGATTTTGACGGGTTGAAAGTGCCCAAGACGGATAGGGAGTATTACAGTCTCAGCTATGCGAGTTTTGTCGTGCCGCTGGTGAAGGCGGTGCAGGAACAGGAGGGGGTGATCCGGCAGCAGGAGCAACGCATCGATGATTTGTCGAAACAGGTGGAGGAGCTCCGGGCGCTGATACTTGCCGCCACAAAAAAATAAAAACATGAAACGCATTACCGGGACACTTTTTCTACTGCTCTGCGGCACATCGCTATTCGCGCAGGTAGTGGCGCCGATTGCAACGCCGCAACCGAAGGTGGTGGGGAGCAGCGGAGGATTTTTAACGGGCAGCGGCGGCTCGGTTAGTTTTACGGTCGGGGAGAGCATGATCCCCACGTATACGGCAAGCAGGGATATCCTGACCCTGGGCTTCCAGCAGGATACGCCGCCGGTTTCGGATTCGCTTGGCACGCTGCGTTCATTTGCCGACGGCCGTTGGGTAGATTCGTCGACCTGGCAGGTATTCTCCGGCTTTGCCTGGGTGCCGTCCCCGGCTGCCCCCGATCTGCAAACGCCGTTGGCTACGGTCCTGAACCATGTGACGGCCGATACGGTTCTCTCTGTGGGAAAGGTTGCCGTGGGCAGCGGTGGCAACCTGAGTATCAGCAATAAGTTTACGATAAACACGATCGACTCGACATCGATCCTGACGGTGAATGCGGGCGGTGTCCTCGAGATCGATAACAATGGCGACCTGCTGCCCCCATCTTTTGATTTTCTGGCCACTACGGTGAATCTATATGGGGGTACACTGAATATCGATAGCGGGGCGGTGATCGGCTCCGCCTTTGACCCTTCTTTCAATTTCACTATCAATGGCAATGCCGATAGTAATGGGGTAAAGAGTCTGATCAATATCAATAACAGCTTTTTGAACGCGGCCAGTCTTCAAATGAACTCGGGTACCATCCACTGGTATGCCGGTGATATCAGCGGACCTTTTATCACTACCACCGGGGGGATCATCAATAACGATTCTTTTTCGATCGTCACGACGACGGGAGTGCCGATGCATTTTTATGACCAGGCGCTGGACAACCGGAAGACGCTGGTCATCGACACGGACGCGGGAAAGGCCCGGACATCGGTGATCATCGCTAACCGTGACGGCGGCGCCACTTATTACAACCGGGATACCGCAACGACGGCGATCATTGCCGACACCCTTCAGATAGCCGCCTTTAGCGATATTACGGGCAATATCGATCTGCAGCGCAACGGGGTCTTCTACCCGAATAACCCCTTTAACAATACGGAGTTCGCGGCTAACATTCTTGGTAAGGGCAGCCTGCTCATTGGGGCCAATTACAATCCTTTCGGGACCATCAATTTTCCGGCTCAGGATACGATTACTATCCAGGGCTGTATGTACGAATTCAACACCGCCAACATGGACATCTCCAACCAATCCGATATCACGGTCCTGGCCCCCGGTTGCGGGATTACCATGGACACGCTGGTGCTTGATCCCGGAAGCACCTTGCAGACGGTTGGCGGGTTTACGGTCAATCAATATTTTTCCTGGGGCCCCAATGGGGAATCCCTGGTCGGCAGCGATAGCCTGATCATTGCGTCGACTGCCAACGCCAATTTCAATTCCACGCAGGGCTTCAGCCAGACGACCATCCTGAATCTTGGGACGATCAACTGGACGTATGGAAGCATTTCGGGGATTGCGGATTCCGCGCTGCCCGGCGGTAAGATCATTAACAATGGGACAATAAACGCCATTCTGCCCGCGGATGGAAGCAACCTGGTGATGACCGATCAGCAGATCCAGAACAATGGCCGGATCTATGTCTCGGCGGCCGGCGGCGGACAGCTGCAATTCAATAAGCAATTCAATGCGGCCACGCAGTTCAACAACAATGCAGGCGGGCGGGTCGTCGTGGAGGCGGGTGTGTTTGACCGCAATATTCCGGGTCTCGAGAATGGTGTCGATTCGGTCGCTGCGGGCGCGGTCTACCAGATAGGGACATCCGGGCTTGTCTTTACAAATGCCGCATTTAGTAATAATGGGTCCATTACCGGTAACAATTTGCAGCTGGCGGGTGCGGTCGCGCAGACCCTCGGCGGCAATGGCTCGATCGACAGTCTGCAAATCAACAACGCGCAGGGTGTCAGTCTCGGCGGCAACCAGACTATCGAGAAGAGCCTGACGCTGACCCGGGGAAATCTTTCCCTGCATGCCTTCAACCTGGTGGTCTCGGACTCCCTGGCGCCGGGACAGGCCAGCTTGGAGGGTGGATCAGCGACGAGCTATGTCATAGCGGATGGCGGCGGATTCCTGCAACAGGAGGTGGCGAATACGGGCAGCAATCTCGTTTTCCCGATCGGCACGGCTGGCACCTATCTGCCGGCTACGGTAAGCCTCGCGCCGGGGTCGCCAAATTATACGCTTGGCGCCAGCCTTTACGATAGTATTTATTCGGCGTATAACGCTTCCGATCTGCCGGTTGGCGCGGGGATTGCGACGGATGTGGTAGAGCGGACCTGGGTGCTACGTCCTTTCCGAACGACGGGAACGGGCACGCCATCGGCTACCGTCAGTCTGCAATGGAACCCGGCTGATGAGGCGACGGGCTTTGTGCGGAGTGGCAGTCTTGCGCTGGCGCATTATACTGGGGGAGCCTGGAACGGGGGACCGGCACTAACGGCGACGGGCACCGACCCTTATGTGCTGACGCGCAGCGGGCTTTCTTCTTTTTCTCCTTTCGGCATCTTTAGCGGAGGGGTTCCGCTGCCGGTCACCCTGATCGATTTTACGGGTCAGACTGTGCGGGCGGGCAATCTCCTGCAATGGCAGACCAGTTCGGAATCGGACAACGATCATTTCGTCGTGCAGCGATCCGCGGCGGGGTCGACCCTTAGCGCCCTGGGGATCGTTGCGGGCAATGGGACCAGTTCGATCGTGAATGATTATCAGTTCCTCGACAGCATGCCGTTATCGGGTAACAATTACTACCGCTTGCAACAGGTCGACAAAGATGGCCATTCCACGTATTCGCCAATCATTGTTTTGGGCAGTCACGGCGGTGCTGGTGCGCTGATGCTGTATCCGAATCCGGCGACAACGGTGTTGAATTTGGTGCTGCCGTCGAACGCGCCTGCCGGGAATGGGGTCGCCGGGAATGGGGTCGCCGGGAATGGGGTCGCCGGGAATCTGCAGGTCAATATTTTTGATGCAAAGGGTCAGCTGGTCCAATCGGTCCAATACAATACGACGGGCGCCGGTTTGCCACTCGATATCAGCCTGCTGAAACCCGGGGTATATACGGTCACTCTATATCAGGGCAAGACGCAGCAGATGGGGCGGTTTATAAAGCTGTAAGAGCATTTACAGAGCTGCGTTAGAAATAGTTCCGGCTGCGGAAGGACGCATAGAGCTTGTCCAATGCCGCATCCAGGGGGTAATCATTGGTCAGTTGGTAGAACAGGGACTCGGCCTGCCTGATACAGCCGGCATTTTCGTATTGTTCGATCCGCTGGAGGATAATGGCGATCCCCCCGATCGAGTCTACGATGACCGGCGGCAGCCGGGGGAGGACGGCAGATTCATCTACCAACAAGATATGACTGGAATCGACGAACTGGAGGCGGCCGGATTCGCCGACGATATCCAGTGCCCACTCATACTTGTTGCCGACAGACATCGGGCCAGGGAAATGAACGACGGCCTCGGTGTCGGCGAGGAGACTGTTATAGTAGAGCTGACCGTCGGCGCTGCGAATGCGGAGGAAATATTTTCGGGCCCAGGAGACGCTATGCCAGCGGAAGATGAGACTGTCCATCGAGGTAGCGTAGCTGTTGCGGGGCGCGAGGAGGATGGAGGGGGATGAGGTGACGGGCGTGTGATTGCGGGAGCGGGGGGGGTCGGCCGATGAATGAGGGGCCGGACGGATAGCGTCTGCCCACAACAACGATAAATAGCGGATAATGATCGTGTCCCGGACACGGGAGCGGGGCATATTTTCGATCTCCGCTGTCGTATAGGTTCCCTTACCGTGCAGCCGGATATAAGAGGTATCGCGGTCGACGAGAGTTGTCTCAGCGATATTGTCGAGCAGGATCAACTTGTCGCTTGCGTTGACCCAGGTATGCGGGTCCAGGGATCTGGCGGCACCGCGGGCGGGGACGTATTTGATATTACCGGTAGTAGAATAGACGCCAAAGACTGGGGATTGGCCTCGGACCTTGAGACCCTGGATAAGGATTACGGCGAGGAACAGGTAGATCTTTGAGGAATATTGCATACCCGGCGGAAATTGGCCCGGGTCAAAGATAATAAAGAGAAAAGTATTTTTTCCAATCGGCAAGAAATTGATCTACAGCAGGTATCTTGGTTTTGTAGCCTGTCCCGCGGGAATATTTGTTAATCCGGAGAAGTCTGAGTTAATTAGCGGGATGTTTTCAATTGGTAACACACTGCTGATCAAATTGGATCGTCTCTCCGGCGGGGATATGGCCGATATTTATGTCAAATATGAAGGGGCGAATCCGACCGGCAGCATGAAGGACCGGATGGCGCTGGCGATGGTGGAAGGGGCGGAGCGTCGTGGGCAGCTAAAGCCCGGTGGAAGGGTGGTGGAGTATACCGGCGGAAGTACGGGGAGCTCGCTGGCGATGGTTTGTGCGGTCAAGGGGTATCGGGCGCACCTGGTCTGCAGCGATGCCTTTTCCGAAGAGAAATTGCAGACGATGCGGGCCTTTGGGGCGGAGTTGGAATTGATCCCAAGCGAAAATGGGATGATCACGGCGGGTTTGTTCCAGCGCATGATCGCACGGGCAAAGGAGCTCAGTACGGAGTCCAACACCTTCTGGACGGATCAATTCAATAATACGGACAATCGCAACGCGTATCACCAGATGGCGCGGGAGATCATCGCGGCGCTAGGCACAGATATCGACGAATTCATCATGGGCGTCGGCACGGGAGGGTGCTTTAGCGGGAATGCCGAATGGTTGAAGCAGGAGATCCGGAGGATCCGCTGTCTGGCGATAGAGCCGTTGCATGTCAGGGCCCTGTCGGGCGGAGACGTCTCGGGCAAACATCAACTGGAAGGGATAGGGTCGGGGTTCGTTCCTTCGATTACCCGGCTGGACCTGGCCGATGAGATCGTCGCGGTTTCAGATGAGGATGCGATGGAGACCGCACGGAAGCTCGCACGAATAGAGGGGGTATTTTCCGGTACGACCGCGGGCGCGAATGTTTGGACGGCGATCCAACGGGCGAGGGTGCTTGGGCCGGGGAAGAAGATCGTCACGATCGCGGCGGATTCGGGGTTGAAGTATTTGAAAGGGAAGTTGTACCGAAAATAACAGGAGTATCCGGAAGCATTGCGGAATGCGGGGGATCAAGCGGGTCCGGGGCATTTTCTAATTGGGAGAGTTGGTAATGAATGTATAACCCTTAGATGCCTCTTCCAGTTCGTCCGCACTATCGGGTGGAGGTCTCCGGAGTGATGGTTGGGTATTTTGCCTTGCTTGACCGGGAGGACGGGACGATGATATTGACACATTTGTATCTACGCTCGGATCGCCGCGGGGAGGGGCTGGGGCGACGGGTTATGGAATTCGTCAGGAGGGAGGCGGTTTCGACGAGGGCGCCGGCGATAGGGCCGGGCGTGGAGTTGGAGGATTATGTGATGCGCAAGGCGGTGGATGGCCATTGAAAATATTATCTTTATCCGAATTAACCGGTGTCTCAACCTCAACGTTATATTGCCCATTTTGATCTCGACAGCTTTTTTGTTTCTGTCGAATGCCTCAACGACCCGTCTCTGAAAGGCAAACCTGTACTGGTTGGCGGGCGGGAGCGGGGGGTGGTGGCGGCGTGCAGCTATGAGGCCCGCAAATTCGGGATCCACAGCGCCATGCCGATGAAGACGGCGATGCGGCTTTGTCCGCAGGCGGTGGTGGTGGGCAACACCCGGGGCGAGTATAGCCGGTATTCAAGGTGGGTGACGGAGATAATTGCGGCGAATTCGCCCCTTTTTGAAAAGGCGTCAATCGACGAGTTCTACCTCGACCTGACGGGGATGGACCGATTCTTCAATCCTTATCAGTGGACGATCGAACTACGGGAGAAGATCACGGCGGCGACAAAGCTGCCGATCTCGTTTGCATTGGCCTCGAACAAAATGGTCTCGAAGATTGCAACCCAGGAGGCCAAGCCAAACGGGTATATCCAGGTATTGCCGGGGATGGAACAGGAATTTCTCGCACCATTGAAGGTGAACAAGATCCCGGGCGTGGGCGAACATACTTATCAGGCGATGCAGGAGATGGGGATCGTGACGATCCGGGACCTGAGTGAGCAGGCGATCGAACTGCTCGAACGACATTTTGGCAAATATGGCGCCGAGCTATGGAGTAAGGCCCGGGGCATCCACCATGCGGAAGTGATCCCCTATCACGAGGCGAAGTCAATCTCGACCGAGAATACCTTCGAGGAGAACAAGACGGATATGGAGTTCCTGATGGCGGAGTTGGTGCGGATGACCGAGCGGGTGGCGTATGAACTGCGGCAGGACAATAAAACGGCGGGTTGTGTGGCGGTGAAGATCCGCTATCCCGATTTCGAGACGACGTCAAAGCAGATGACGATCCCCTATACTTTCTATGACGATGAACTGATTTCCAAGGCGAAGGAGTTGTTTCATGCGCTGTATCGCAAAGGGCAGCCGATCCGGCTGATGGGGGTAAGGTTGAGCGAGTTGACCTCGGAGGCGATCCAGACCAACCTGTTTGAGGATACGGGGAAGAAGACGCAATTATATAAGGCGATCGATGAGGTGAAGGACCGGTACGGTACGGGGGCTGTGGTCAAGGCGGGCGGACAGAAGGCGGAGCGGGCGCGGTCGGCGGGGAAGACAACGTCAAAATTTATCCGGAAGTCGGGGAAGGAGGAAGAAGGGGAAGGGTAGTGGTGGGCATGGGAATTGAAGTATGGGATCATAAACTACCATTATGAAAAAGGTATTGAGTATTATGGCTATTGCCCTTCTGCTTGCAGGGGGTCGTTTGTGCGCGCAGTCGTTTCAATTGGGGATCAAGGGTGGGGGTAATCTGTCCACGTTTACGGGTAGCAGCAGCAATCCTGCTTATGGCTCGTACACGATGGAAGCTGGGTGGAATGCGGGCGTCTTCACCAATTTCTGGTTGGGGAATCATTTCGCCATCGCCCCGGAAGTCTTGTATACGACGGCGGGCGCTAAGATCAAGACGACTACGTCTGATAACAATCAAAACGTGTATGTCAACAACCAGTTGAACCTGGCGTATGTGAGCGTGCCGGTCATGGCGAAGTTCAGATTCACCGGCGGATTTTACCTGGAGACCGGTCCCGAGATCAACTTCAACGTGAGCGGATCGAACTGGGAGAACCAAAGCGTAAGGAGCGAGACCAATAGTGCGGAATTTGCCTGGGGTGCAGGTCTTGGCTATCAAAGCCCGATCGGACTAGGCATTGGCGCCCGGTATAATGTCGGATTGACCCGGGTGGACAATGTCAGCCAGGCACAATGGAACGACGTAAATTGGTACAACAGCGGGTTTCAGCTCGACCTGTTCTGGACTCTTTTCAACAATAAAAAAGTGAATGAGTAAGACCGGACAGCGGGTGTATCGGAAGCGGACAATGGCGGGCGGTGCGAGGGGTGCTGGGGATTGATTTAGAATAAGATAGGGGTCTGGCACTGATTTGGTCGCTATCGGGGTATGCTTAGGAACTATCTCAAAACTGCACTGCGGAATCTTGCCAAGAGCAAGCTGCATTCCATTATCAATATTACGGGGTTGTCGGTTGGCATGGCGGTGGCGGTGCTGATCGGGTTGTGGATTTACGACGAGGTTTCCTTCGATCAGCAGGGCGGACATTATGACCGCATTGCCCGCGTGGTCCAGAACGTGACGAATAACAATGAGGTGAGTACGTGGATGTCGGTTCCGTTCCCGCTGGCGGAGGTGTTACGAAAGGACTATGGTAACAATCTCAAGCGGGTGATCAGGGCAGTGGAAAATGACGAGCTTTTTACCCTCGGTCATAAGAAGATCAATGAGCACGGTGGCTACTTTGAGCCGGGTGCGCCGGAGCTATTTGGGATGCGGATGATCCAGGGGAGCCTGAACGGGCTGGACAATCTTCCGGGGACCATTTTTCTGTCGCAATCCATGGCAAAGGCCTTTTTTGGCGATGCCGATCCGATCAACCAGAACCTGCAGCTAGATACCACCGTGATCAGGGTGATGGGAGTATACGAAGATTTTCCGCGCAATTCGAGTTTTGCGGAGCTGAAATTTATGTCGCCGTGGGCGTTGTTTTATAATCGCTCGACGTGGTTGCGGACTATTGAAGACCCGTGGAGGCCGAATTTTGTCGCGACATATGTTGAGCTGGCGGACAACGCCGACTACGCACGCGTGTCGGCGGCGATCAGGGACTCGAAGTTAAAACATGTGAATGCGCACCTGGCGTCGAAGAAGCCGGCGGTTTTTCTCTTTCCCATGAGCCGCTGGCATTTGTATTCCGAATTCAAGGACGGCAAAAATGTGGGCGGAGCGATCCAATATGTGTGGATGTTCGGGACGATCGGGGTTTTTGTATTGTTGCTGGCTTGTATCAACTTTATGAACCTGAGCACCGCGCAGAGCGAGAAGCGGGCGCGGGAAGTGGGCATCCGCAAGACGCTGGGGTCGTTGCGGCGGCAGTTGGTGATCCAATTCTTCAGCGAGTCGTTGCTGACGGTGATCTTTTCGTTTTCGTTGTGTCTGGTCTTTGTTCGGCTGGCGCTGCCCTTCTTTAACGAAGTGGCGGATAAACAGATGGAGATCCTGTGGGACCGCCCGTTGTTCTGGGTCTTGAGTGCGGGTTTCATGCTATTTACGGCATTGATCGCAGGGAGTTATCCCGCTATCTATCTTTCGTCTTTCAAGCCGGTCAAGGTGCTAAAGGCCGGGACCTTCAAGGCCGGGCGGCTGGTCATCGCGCCAAGGAAGGCCCTTGTCGTCCTGCAATTTACCATTTCGGTCACGCTGATCATCGGGACGAGTATTGTTTACCGTCAGATCCAATTTGCAAAGGACCGACCAGTCGGCTATACGCGGGCGGGGCTGGTGACCTTGCCGGGAATGAACGGGGCGATCCATAATCATTGGAGCGCGGTGAAGAATGAGCTGCTGCGCACGGGGGCTATTTCAGGTATCACGGAATCCGGAAGCTCGATGACGCAAATCGGCAACAGCACCAGCGGCTTCTCCTGGCCCGGGAAGGACCCCGGTTTTTCGATCGATTTTCAGTTTGATCAGATCAGCTTTGATTATGGTAATACGGTAGGCTGGGAGATAAAAGCGGGTCGGAATTTCTCACCGGATTTCCCAAGTGATTCATCGGGATTTATCATCAATGAGGCCGCCGCTAAGGTAATGGGATTGAAGGATCCGGTGGGGACGAATGTGATGTGGTGGGACAAGCCGGGCCGGATCGTCGGGATTGTAAAGGATATGGTCATCAATTCACCTTATGATCAGCCCCTTCCGACGCTCTTCACCTTGCTGGGTCCTCAGGATGCAGGAGATGTGGTGATCGCCCGGATCAACCCGGCGATGAGTGCGAGGTCGGCGCTGGATAAGATCACGCCGGTATTCAGGCAGTTCGACCCTGATCAACCGTTCGAATATCATTTTGTAGATGATGATTATGCGCGGAAGTTCAGCAGCGAGGAGCGGGTGGGGCAGCTGGCGAGTGTCTTCAGCGGACTGGCGGTCTTTATTTCCTGTTTGGGGTTGTTTGGGTTGATCTCGTTTGTAGCCGAGCAGCGGAAGAAGGAGATCGGGATCCGGAAGGTTTTGGGGGCTTCGATTGTGAATGTTTGGGGCTTGCTGTCGGGGGATTTTGTTGTATTGGTGTCGATCTCTTTTGTCGTCGCGGTGCCGGTCGCCTATCTGGCGATGCGGGGCTGGCTCCAGAATTATTCGTACCGGGCGGCGATGTCGTGGTGGATCTTCGCGGCGGCCGGTGCGGGTGCGCTGCTCATCACGATCGTCGTGGTCAGCTTCCAGGCGGTGCGGGCGGCGCTCGTCAACCCCATAAAAAGCCTTCGGGCGGAGTAATTGGAAATCAGCCAATTAGCTGCCCCACCCGCTTGGTAAGGAAAATTTAACGAATAAGTCTACTGCATTGATAGGGAATTGATATCTTTACCCTCCAAATATTTACGACTATGAGTTTACGTCTAGGGGACAAAGCTCCCAATTTCAAAGCCAAGACATCGATCGGTGAGATCGACTTTTACGAATATCTGGGCGACAGCTGGGGTATCCTGTTCTCGCATCCTGCTGACTACACGCCGGTCTGTACCACGGAGTTGGGCAAGACAGCCGCTTTGAAGGATGAGTTTGCGAAGCGCGGTGTGAAGGTGTTGGCGTTGAGTGTCGATCCGGTCGATAAGCATCTGGGTTGGATCAACGATATCAATGAGACGCAGAAGGTGACGGTTGATTTCCCCATTATCGCGGATGAGGACCGGAAGGTCAGCACCTTGTATGAGTTCATCCATCCGAATGCTTCGGCTACGGCGACCGTACGTTCGCTGGTAGTGATCGGGCCGGACAAGGCAGTGAAGCTGATCATCACTTATCCGGCATCTACCGGTCGCAACTTCCAGGAAGTGTTGCGGGTGGTGGATTCGCTGCAGCTGACGGCCAATCACAGTGTGGCTACGCCGGCGGACTGGAAGCAAGGGGAAGATGTGATCGTAGTGCCGGCGATCTCGACGGAAGACGCGCAGAAGAAGTTCCCGAAGGGGGTGAAGGTGGTCAAGCCTTACCTGCGGTATACGCCGCAGCCGAATTTATAGCGCTGTTCGCGCGAGCGGGCGGGCGAATTTTTTGACGAAGGGTGGGTCGTAGTCGGCTCACCCTTTTTTCGTCGCGGCGTTGAAGAGGCCGATGACGACGTACGGGATGGGGGAGATCAAGGCTTCGTGAAAGGTGCTGATCGGTAGGCGGAGGGTGGGGGAAAGGGGATGGATAAAGGCGTCGTAGGCGGCGATGAGAAGGAGGAGGCCGAGACCGAACGTATAGATGATATTCCAGAGTTGGAGGAGCCAGGGAGTGGCAGTCTTTCGGTAGACGATGAAGCCGATGAGCCAGGCGATGATGATCGACGCGAATTTGTAGAGGTGTCGGGTGCTTCTGCCCATGTCCCCGTAAACGTAAGGGTCCAGGATATAGAGGTTATAGGCCGAATAAAGGATGGCGGTGGCCAGGAGACCAAGGAAGAAGTATAAGCGGGCTTTATCGCGGGGTTGCATCGAGTTGCAGCTTTTTTGCAAATTCCGGATTGCGGGAGAACAGGTACCACAACCAGAAGATAAAAGCATAGACTACGAAGGTAAAGAGATAATGATGAGAAAAGTCGAGCCATTCGGGTTTATGGAGGTAGACGAGGACCAGGCCCGCGCAGCGGAGGACATTGAGGATCTCGATACCGATGATTCCGCCGATGATATAGGTGAGTTTCCGCCTGCGGGAGGCGGGGAGGCAAAGGATCAGGCCGCCGTAGAGGACGAGGAGCTCGAGGCCGTTGCAGACGTCAGCGATGTCGAGCAGACCGGTTTGACCGGAACGGATAGCCATAACCGGTTCGGCACCTTCGTTGCCGAGCCCTTTTGGATGCATGGTGGAGATGGCGTTATAGTCGCCGGCGGGGTTGAACAGGGCGAGGGTGGCGGCGGTGCCTTTGCCGATTAAATGGGTAAGCGGCTTATCCAACACCCTGCCCGGTAGCAGGAATAATAGATAAACCGCTTTCCAAGCCACAAATAGTATTGCGGCCTTCAGCAGAAATTCTTTTACAGGTTTAGGAATCCGGTTAAACCTGGCCGATCGAATCATACTGTTTGCTTCCGTGCGCGAGCCTTTTTAATGCCCAGGCCGATGCCTGCGGCAAGCAGAAGGCTGATACCGCCGTCGATGGGTGCGGTGCCACCACCGTTGTTGCCCGAGTCAAATGCGGGGTGTCCGGCATCAAGAGCCCGATGATACAAGTCGTTCCGTTGGACGTCTGGAACGGGGTCGCCAATCGGATCCTGTAAATGCAACGGATTGTTGTCGGGTTCCGTTCCATGAAAGCCGTCGGTGCGGACCTCGGTGTTGAATGGATCTGTGCTGTTGTTGAAGGGATCTGTGCTGTGAACACCAAGTGGGTCGAGGCCCAGACGTTCCCTTTCACCAAAATTGGTCCGTTGGCCCGGGCCGGGGCCGCCAGCGTAAGCCCTGGACGCCATAAGTAGGGGGAATACGAAAGAGGTCAGAATGAGTAAGCGCGTTGCCTTTTTCATGAGAGTAATAATTATTGATCAAATGTTAAATCGAACAAATGACACTTAAAGGCTTTCGTAGAATGTTAGCGATGGGAAAAACTTAACGATCTGTTAAGGTTCTGTGGGGTGATACAAAGATAGCAAAATTTTCGGAATGTCAATAGGGTAATGCAAAAAGATCACCAAAGTTATTCACCGTATTTTTCCGCGAGGGCATAGCATGTTTGTACGCATTTCGGAGCGAAATGGGGAAGCTTTTCCCGAAACGCCTGCTGGCATTGAAATTGAGGCTAGGGGTTTTTTCTCATCGCCTATGGGTACGAGGGATGATGGATGCAATCGGTTCACTATAACGTTTAGGTGTAGTTGCATTTTGTTTTCTGATTTTTGGCCGGATCATTTTGCGCGCAAATACGGGGGCTAAGTAATTGATTGAGTGTAAGGGAAAGATGCTAAAAAAATTATATGATTGAAATATTTCGATGAGTGGATTGGACGGGGGTCGATTGCATCTAAATTTCGAAATAAATCGATTGGTTTGGGGGTGGGGCAGGTGGCGCGGACTAGTCTTCGATTCCCACGACGCGGGCTTCATCGGTGAGCTGGACGGCGAGGATGAGGAGCCGGGAGGCTTCTTTTCCCTGGTAGGAGAATTTCAGATTGACGACGGTGAAATAGATATTGATCGGGACCATGCTGAACAGGGCCTCTTTACGGATATTGAGCACATAGGCGCTGTCGACGCGGGGATGGGTGCGGCCCCGGTCTTTGGTGGCTGCGGCGATCAGTTGGGAAAGGGCGTCGCGGAGCTCGGCGTGGGTGGTGAGGATGACGCTGTCGTCATGACAAAAGGGGAGGCTGCATAGGTTGACGAGATTATCGATCGAACTATCGCGGATGATGGCATTCATAAAGGCGGTCGCGGCAGCAATAGCTTTTTCGGTAGACGGCGTGCTTGGGATTGACGCGGAGGATGGGGTGCCCGGCATGACCGGGGGTGTTTGGGCGCGGCTGAGTGAAGGGGCGTTGAGGGTGATCGTTGCGAGAACAATCAAGGGATATAACGTGGGCCTGCTCATGGTGCAAAAGTAGGGGAATTGGCATAGATGGTGCGGAACTGGCTGATCGGTTCTATTGATGGAACAGTTTGAGAAACTCTTCCTTCCTGCGGCGGGAGACGTCGACGACATCGCCATTTTCGAGATAGACCTGGCCCCCGTCACCGCGGACGAATTTTCGAATATAGCGAAGATTGACGAGGTGGCTATTGTGGACGCGAAAAAAACGGTAGGGCAGGAGGATGTCCTCGAAGTCTTTGAGGAGGCGGGTAACGAGCAAGGGGGGGCGGTTGGTGAGGAAGAGTTTGGAATAATAGGAGCTGGATTCGATGCGGATGATATCGCCGATCGTGACGAATTCTAATCCGTCGTTGGTGGGGACGGCGATCTTTTGTTCCTGGGTTTTAATATCGCCGACGGATTCCTTCAGGATCTGGAGGCGTTCCTTGGTCTGGCTGGCGCGCATCGAGACGAGGCGGCTGACGGCGTTCTGGAGATCGTTGATCGACACCGGCTTGACGAGATAGTCGAAGGCGCTGATCCGCACGGCGTCGATCGCGTATTGGTTGTAGGCCGTCGTAAATATGATCTCGGTGTCATAGTCGCCCAATTCCTCGAGCAGCCCAAATCCGCTCATCTTTGGCATTTCGATATCGAGGAAGAGGACGTCGGGCCGGTGGTGCCGGATGAGAAGGAGGCCTTCTTCGGGCTTCTGGGCCGTTGCTACGACGCGGACAGATTTGCAAAATTCCTCTAACTTTTGGCGGAGGTTCTGCAAGCTGCTGAGCTCGTCGTCGATCAGGATGGCGGTGATGGTATCAGACATCAGTTAATATTTATGGTTAGAACGACGCGGGTGCCGGCAGGCTGGTGGTCGTCGTATAGATCGATGATGTCGAGGGTACCGGCGGTGCCGTGTTTCCGGTTGATCAGGTCGATCCGTTCGCGGCTGATCTCGAGGCCGAGGCTTTTGTGGCCGGGGCGGTATTTGCGGGAATAGGCCATCGATTCGGTTCGGCCGATCCCGTTGTCTTCGATGCTGTAGTGGATGAAATCGTCCTGGAGCCTTACGGCGATCTTGAGATAGAGCCCGGGTTTGTCGCTGGGGGCCAGGCCGTGGACAATGGCGTTTTCGACGAAGGGTTGGATCAGCAGGGGGGCCACGCGATAGTCCCCTTTGAGAAGCACCTCGTCGATCTCGGTGATATAACAAAATTTGTTTTCGAATCGCAGCTTTTCGAGGTCGACATATAATTGCATGGCTTCCATGTCCTGGACGAGGGGTACGGCCTGGGTGCGGCTATTCTCAAGGATCATGCGGACGAGGGAGGCGAATTTATTGAGATAGTCGCTGGCGAGCCGCTTTTCGTTTTGCATGATGAAGTTCTCTATGCTGTTGAGGCTATTGAATATAAAATGCGGGTTCATCTGTGCCCGGAGAGCGGTCATTTCCATTTCGCTCATCTTCTGGCGAAAGCCGGCGTCTTTACGGACGGCGCGGAGCCGATTCCTGACCAGGTAATAAGCCAGCCCGCAAAGCAGGAGGAGGGAGCCGATCCTGAACCAGGTGCTTTGGTACCAGTAGGGTTTGACGGTGATATCCAGCGTATCGGTATTGGTGAAGCTGCCGGTCAGCTTACTGGCGCCTTTTACCTCGAGGGTATAGCTTCCGGGTTGGAGGTTATAGAACACGAGGTGACCGCTTTCACTCTGTCGCCAGCGCGGGTCGCCGGGCGTCAGCTTATAGAAATACTGATTACTGCTGATCAGGTCGTAGTTCACGACGTCGAAGTCGACGCTAAAGCTGCTAAGATCCGGTTTGAGGGTAAGTTCGCGGTGGCCGTCCGCGTTGGTGCTGAGGGATGCCACGGAGTCACCAGCCAGCGCATCGATGATCTTTGTTCGGGCGGTTGCGCGATAGGTCATCAGGCGACCGGGGTAGAAACGCGTAATGGCATCTTTGCCGCCGGCGTAAACGCAGCCATCGGATGCTTTGTAGCAGACACCCTCGTCGGTTGTCGGGAGGCCCAGCTTGTATTCGAAATGGACTACCTTATCGGTCTTCCGCAACCAGCACCAGTAGCCGGAGACGCTGCTGAACCAGGCATTTTGCCGGTCGTCGATACAGATCCTTGAGATGAGGCCGATCTTATTGTCCTCTTTGAATGTTCGTTGGATCACGTTCGTCAGCGGGTTGTACACGAAGAGGCCGTTCTCGCCACCGATCAGCAGCATACCGGTGCTGTCGGCGGTCAGGCCGAAGAGGGCATGGCCGGGGTTGATATCCCCTTTGAGGCGCACCCGTTCGAAAGCATCTATTGCCGGATTATATCGATAGAGACCGGAGCTGGTGGTGGCGAAGACGTTGTGGTATTTGTCCTGCACCAGGTAGTGCATAACCCAGGATTTGCTGTTGATGGCGGTCTCGGAGTTGGTATAGTGGTGGGTAAATTTACGGGAGATAGGGTCGAAGACGTATACACCCTGGTTATAGGAACGAATCCACCAATCCCGGGGTCCCCTGATGACGATGTTGCGAAGTCTTGGACCGGGGTTGGGCCCGGCTGGCGCGATGACGGTCCAGCGAAAACTGTGAAGGTCGAGAATGGAGATTCCCGATTCTGTAGTGACGAAGAGCTGGTTCCCGACCCGCTCGAAGTCGAAGGCTTCGCCCATGGTGGCGCCCCCTGAACCGAAGCGGCCGGCGGGCAGAACTGCGGCGCCCTCCCAGGTCCGGATCAGCCGCCAGTGTTTGTCGTACCAGAAGATGCCGCCATAGTACCGTTTGGATAGCCAGTAACCGGTACTGTCTTCCTTGATACAGTATACATAGGAAAAGGCGGGTTTGTGGACTTTGCTTGGAAGCACGGGGACATCCATGACCTTAAAGAGGTTATTGGATGACGACGAATAGTAGACGCCATCCGTTGTACAGAGCCAGAGGATATTTTGCCGGTCTACGAACGGTGGCCCGTGAAAGGCCATCGTGGTGCTATCGAACGGTATTGTATAGGTGGAGAGGTCCTTTTCATTGACGAGGACGATACAGGGGAAGGAGCAGGCGAAGACCATCCACGGCTGTCCTTCGAGGCGCCATTCAGCGCCGCCATAGACAACGGTACGGATAGGGGAGGGAGAAAAGGGTTGCCAGTTGTTTTTGCTCAGGTCGACCAGGTAGATGCCACCCCCCCAGGTCGAGACCCAGCAGCGATGATAGCTGTCAAACTTTAGATCCCGGATGACCAGGTTGGATGGGCCTTGCCAGGTATGAAGGATATCCCGGGTGTTGGGATCGAGGTTGTAGATCGCGTTTATGGTGGCCGCCCAGAGCCGGCCGGCGGAGTCCTGGAAGATCGAGTGGTAGTCGGAAGCCCAGGGCAGCTGGTTGTGGTCGAGGAAGAGATGGTAGGGGCGGGCATCCTCGCGTAGATTCTTGGTGTCCTCGGGGTTGGGTGGCCACGCAAAACTGCGTTGCTCCGCAATATTGAAACAAAAGATGCCATCGTCGGTGGCGCCCCAAAGGCGGCCTTTGCTGTCGGCGACCAGTTGCTGGATGCGGTTATTCTGCACGGATTGGGTGTCGCCGGCGTTGGCATAGAAGGACTTGAAACCGTAACCGTCGAAGCGGTTTAGACCGTTCTCGGTCGCGATCCAGATCAACCCGTCCCCGTCCTGGACGATGGCGCGGACAAAATTGCTTGACAGGCCGTCCCTTTCGGTCAAATGCGAAAAACGCAAATCCGGCAAGGTCTGAGTGACTGCCGGATCTGCCAGGAGCAGGAGGATAATATGGAGCCAAAGCGTTCTCAAACAGGAGGGGTTATCATAAATTTACTCCAATTTTCCGAGTATAGGGCTGGGTGCGGGTAGGGTTCGGGACGGGCTATTGCACGGTGATCTTTCTGATCCGGTTGCTCATCGGTTCCAGTACATAAATGTTTCCGCTTTTCTTGTCTACGGCGATGCCATGCGGGTAAAAGAATGCAGCGCCAGTGCCGTTTCCATCCTGGTCAAGTGCCGTCCCCGACCCGGCGATGGTGCTGACCATGCCTGTGGGGGAGATCAAACGGATACGTTGGTTGGCCTCGTCAGCTACGAGGATATTGCCATTGGCGTCGACTGCGACGCCGGTTGCGCTGCTAAACTGAGCCGAAGTTCCGGGTGCGTCATAATAGCCGAGGCTGCCCGTCCCGGCGAGGACGCTGAAAGTACCGGATGGGGTCAATTGGAAGACATTGGCACCCAGGTCGTCGAGCAGGACCAAGGTATCGGCAGACTTCAGCGCGACGCCGGTGAAGGACACAAGGGTACTGGTATAGGTATGACCATCATAGAGAGTCGAGACGGTCCCGCCGCTGACCTCGCGGATATAGTGGGCATCGCAGACGAAGACGTTCTCTGACGCGTCGATGGCCATCCAGGTCGGGCTGAAAAATTGGGCTGTCGCTGCGGGGCCATTCATTTCGCCGACGGTCGTACCGGCAAAGGTTGAAACGGTGCCTGAGCTGATCTCCCTGATCTTATAATTGAAGGCGTCGCCGACAAAGATATTATCCATCGGGTCAACCGCAACAGCGGGCGGGTCGAGGAACTCCGCGCTACCAGCGGCTCCGTTCATGAATCCGGGAGCCCCGCTGCCTGCCAGGGTGGTGACTACGCCGGCGGGGGTGACCATTTTTATTTGGTTGTCGCCGTCATCGGCGACAATGACATTGCCGGCCGTATCGACTGCAATGCCATACGGGTCATTAAATCCGGTAGAGGCGAGAGTGCTGACGGCGTAGGTGAACTCGTAGGTGAAGTTGGGGCCGGTGGCGGTGTTGCTGCCGATGGTCAGTTTGATCGCGCCCGTGCCGGCGCCCTTGGGGACCGTTACCGTGAGCTGGGTTGCGGTAGCGGTGGTGACGGTTGCGGTCGTACCGTTGAAGCTGACGATATCGCTGCTCGTGGTCGTGCTGAAATTGGTGCCGGTGATGATAACCGTGGTATTGTACGCGCCGCTGTCCGGGGCGGCGGAGGTAATGGTTGGAGCCGGCGGCGGCGTGGGGCCGGTTGGGCCCGTCGGGGTTGGACCCGACGGGCTTCCGGATTTACCACAGCCCGGTGCGATGAGGGCGGCAAAGACGGCGATAAAGAGAACAAGTTTTTTAATGGTCATGACTGACGGGATTTACCGCTGTTTGTAATCGGGGCCGAAAAACAGGTTCAGTTCCGTGTTATTACTCGAGTTCATCGGCGTTATTCCGGTAAAGGTGATCTTCTTTGGCGGTGTAACGCTTCCCGCAAAGTTGAGGGTCACCGTTATCGCATTGATATCCCAGGTGTCATTATTATGAGGCTGCATATGCAGATGAAGAGATCCGCCGCCCTGGAAATCATTCAGCGTGGCTGGTTTGTTGATGGCATACATCTCCAATGTCGTTGTCGAATTGTTGGGATAATCGGGGGAATTATAACCGGACCCGACGTTAAAAACAGCACCGGACTGCAAAGCGGTGATCAGAGCGCTTGTATTCGCGGGAGCTGCGCCCATTTGGCCCAATTTAACGCCGCTTGGATACAGGAACATAACAAAGTCGTCACCCTGGTTCTTATCATCGCCGCCGGTATTAAAGGTCACATAGGCGCTAACAAGTCTTGGATTGTCCGCTCCGGGCGTGCATTGCCGCACGGCAAAATCATCGGTGGCGCTGTTGGAACCGACAACTTCTCCCGCCATATCATAAAATTCATACTTGATCGGCATCGCATTCTTGTAGGTGGCTCCGGCGAGAATCTGTTGGATCTGTTTCTTCAGATCATGTTTGTCGAAGGAGATCGTTGAATTGCCCGGACCGCCCACCACATAGCAATTGATGGTGCTGTTAACGGACTTGCTGCTGGACAACTGGTCCAAATCCACATTGGCGCTGATGCCCCATCCGCTGTAAGAAGCCGAGAAATCCGCTGCCTCCTGCTGGGAGTTGAATGTGACCTGCAGGTTGGCCAGCACCCTTACCCCGTAGCTCACGCTACCCATGACCATGAGATTGGGAGTGTTTTCCACTTTGGGGTCGACGTAAAATCCGCTATCCGGGGGCAACGTATTGATGGAAAACAAGGTCTTGACGGCGTCGATCGTGAGGTTTAGCGTCGTAGACTGGCTCGAGGTCCCGTAACTCGCGCTTAAGCTAATGCCATATCCGCTGGCCCCGCCGCTGATCTTGAGGCTCTGGTCGGCATCGTTGGATGTCTCATAGATCTGGTAGGTGAGGCTTTCGTTGGCGGTATTGCTTGTCGACTCGTGGAAAAGGTCGTCCAGCGCAGCCCTGACGGTGGCCATGTTTGGGTCCTTGACTACTCGATAGGGGGAGCCCTTTATATTGCTGTTGTCGGTCACGATAGTAAGCGGATATCTGGCACCCGTTTGCTCCTGATAAGAGCCGTTGTTGAAATTGTCAAAGGTGTAGCAGGCACCGGGGTAGATATGGCTGGCGGAGCTTGAATAGTCATTGTTCAGGAAGGTTGTGCTGGTCGCGGTCAGCTGGACGTGATCGGTCTCGCAGTTCCAGGTTTGGCCTTTTGCATCTTTTGATTGTTCGGGCTTTTTGTCCTTGTCGGTCTTCACCTTGGCATCGATCTCTGTTGGCTGGTCGCCAAAGGAAGGATTCTTTACCATTTTCAGGTGCAGGGAAGTGCCGTCTGGGTATTTGATGTCCTTGCTTGCGGTCCCGTTGGTTCCGGCGGCAAAGGTCTTGCCATACTTCTGGGCGCGTTTGAGTCCCAGAGGAGTTTTGGCAAAGTCTCGCATGTTCTTCGCGATCGGTGCTTTTGGGGTGCCCGGGGTAGTTGTAGTCGGGGTGGTTGTGGTAGGAGTGGTGGTTGTGGTAGTGGCGGCTGGCTTCTTGTTGTTCTTGGCCGTCCCACCGGTCTGTGCCAGTGCCAGGACCGGGGTGAGGGCTATTGCCAGGATCAAGACTGTTGTGCGTGTCATAAAGGCTGATTTTTAGAATTGACTAAAAGGAGATTTTCGAAGTAAAAGTAGAGTCGATTCAGGCGGGTTTTTATGGGAACCCATTTGGCGGCGGGGATCGGCAAGTAGATGGTTGGATTGGGCGGAAATCGGTTTTGGAGGGTGGATTTAGGAGCGGTGCATTTGGAGTATCAAGGGTAGTGGATATTTGGGGAGACTTTGTATATTTGGTATCAGCCCGGGCGATCCGGGTTGCCTCCAACTTCTCCCGGCGGTAGTATTTAAACTACCATTACCATGTTCCTCCATTATTTGAAAGTCGGAATTAGGAATATCCTGAAGTACAAGGTTTTTTCCTTTATTAATGTGTTTGGCCTGGCGGCCGCATTGTCGGTCTGTATGCTAATCCTGCTGATGTTGGCGGATCAGAAAAGCCATGATCAGTTCAATGTCAATAAGGATCGGATATACCGATTGTTGTGTAACAAGGCGGATTTTCGGAATCCGTATGCGACGACGCCGTATCCGCTGGCGGCGGCGGTGAAAGCGGAGCTACCAGGTGTGGAGGCCACTACTCACCTGATGATGGGACCCGGCGGGGATATGTTGCTCGGGGAAAAGAGTGCAGAGGCCCGGGGGTATTTTGCTGACAGCTCCTTTTTCCGGGTATTTAGCTTTGAGTTGGAGAGAGGCGACCGGGCTACAGCGCTGGCGGCGCCGCGGTCGGTGGTCATCACGCATGCTCTCGCGCAGCGGCTTTTTAAAAACGATGATCCGATCGGCAAGACAGTGGGGTGGGTCAACCGCGGATTGACGCAGTATGGCGATTACAGTGCGGGGTTGCCGACTACCTGGGGCAGCTATGTGATAACGGGTGTAGTGGCCGATAAGGGGTACAGGTCGCATTTGAGGTTTGACCTACTTATGTCCGCGGCATCTATGCCGGCGCTACTGGCAGATAAAAAGATAGATGATGAGACCGCAGCCTGGAGTCACTATACCAATTCTTTCACCTATGTACTATTGGAGTCGGAAAAGAACTTGCCGGACCTCGATTCCGGTCTCCGGCAACTGGTGAGGAATCATTATGCCGGGTTGCCGGATTTTAAAGGTTTTACCGTAACCGGTCAGCCGCTGACGCGCATTTCGCCGGGTATCCTGCTTGGCAATGACCCGACGATCGCGCTGCCGATGTTCGCCTATTATTTCCTGTGGATCCTGGCGTTGTTGATCCTGGTGTTGGCCTGTTTGAACTATATCAATTTGTCGGTTGCGAGGGCGTTGACCCGGGCCAGGGAGATCGGCGTCCGTAAGGTCGCGGGGGCGCCGCGCGGCAGCCTGGTGGTACAGTTCCTGGGCGAGTCGGTGATCATGGCGTTGTTGGCGCTGGGGATGGGGGTCGTTCTGCTATTTGCGCTGAAGGCGGCCTTTGTCCGGCTCTGGGTGAATCAATACCTGAATTTCGAGTTGCGGGGCGGGGTGGGGGTATATCTTACTTTTATTGGATTCGCGGTGCTGATCGGGGTGTTGGCGGGGCTTTACCCGGCGCTGCGGATGTCGGGGTTCCGGCCTATTCCGGCGCTGAAGAACAATGACGGGCAGCGGGCGGGAAGGCTGGGGATGCGGAAGGTGATGAGCGTGGTGCAATTCGTCTTTTCGCTGTTCTTTATCGTGACTTCGATTCTGATCTACAATCAGTTTCGGTATTTTGTAGGGTTTAAGTATGAGTTCAACTCGTCGAATATTGTCAATGTCGATGTGCAAAGCAATGACTACCGGGTCGCGGAGGCTTCGTTCGCGGCGATCCCCGGGGTGAAGGGTGTGTCGGCCTGCGGGTATATGCCGGCGGAGACGCGGTCGGAGGGTGGGTCGTTGCGGTTGGCGGACCCGGGTTCGCATTCTGCTAACAAGGACTTTAAGCCGGTGATGACGCTGGCGGCCGACGAGCATTTCCTGGACAACCTGGGATTGAAGCTGGTAGCGGGTCGGGGGTTGCCGCAGGCCGGGCCATCGGCCAGCCGGTTTATCGTCGTGAATGAGGCGCTGGTAAAGGCGTTCGGATACCGATATCCGACGGAGATTGTCGGGCGGTCGTTCCAGACGCCCTGGTGGGATACTGCGTTGGTGGTGGTGGGGGTTGTGCAGGATTTTCACATGCGGATGATCCTGGGCAATGACCAGACAGACCCCTTGTATTTGTATCGGAGCGCGTCGAATTTACAGTATGTGAACCTCCAGGTGGGGACGCGGGATATCCGTGGGTTTGTGGCGAATTTGCAGGAGCGGTGGCGGCAGATCGATCCGGTGCATGGGCTGAAATATTCGTTCTTTAGCGATGAGCTGGCGAATCAGTCGCAGGGGATCTTTGATGTGGTGTCGATATTGGGTCTCGTGGCGATGTTGGCGGTGACGATCGCTTGTTTGGGGATGTTGGGGATGGCAACCTATACGACGGAGCGGCGGCGGAAGGAGGTGGGGATACGGAAAGTACTTGGGGCGGGTGATCTTAGGAATGCTCTGTTGCTTTCGAGGGAGTTCCTTATCGTGCTGGGGGTGTCCATTGCGATATCGGCGCCGTTGAGTTACCTCGTGAATACGATGTGGCTGCGGAAATTTCCGAACCGGGTGGAGTTTGGATGGGGGACGATTTTACTGGGGACGATGGTGATGTTGGTCTTGGGGTTGGTGACAGTTGGGTCACAGACAGTGTGGGCGTCGAGGAGGAATCCGGTGGAAAGCCTTCGAATGGAATGAGAAGGCTTAAAATGCCAAGGCGATAAGTGGTTGGTTTTGTTTTGTTTGCGGGAAATGTGACGTTTTGGACGTGTGGATTCGATACAAGCGCTGTTCAGTTATGAAAGTGATTCATTAATTTCCGGTATGAAAAAACTACTGCTTATTCTGATGGGGTTGTGGTTCTGTGGGGCGGTCATGGCCCAGCGTACACTTATTTATTGCGGAAAGCTGATCGACCCCAAGGCGGGGCAGGTATTGACGGAAATGACGGTGATCGTGACGGGGGGTACGGTTACGGCTGTCCAGAAGGGGTATGTGGCGGCCGCAGCGGACGATAAGGTCATCGATCTAAAGAACCGGACGGTGATGCCGGGGTTGATCGATTGTCATGTGCATCTGGAGGATCAACAAAGCGCTAACCAGCAGCTCAAGGAATTTACGTTGAATGAGGCGGATATTGCGTTTCAGTCGACGGTATATGCGAAGACGACGCTGATGGCAGGTTTCACAACCGTGCGGGATGTTGGCGGAAGCGGGGTCAATATCGCCTTACGGAATGCGATCCGGAAGGGTCTGGTGATCGGACCGCGGGTGTACACGGCGGGGAAGATCATCTCGTCGACGGGCGGTCATGGGGATCCGACGCATGGGTTTCGCGAAGGGCTTTATACCGAGCCGCATACGACGGAGACGGTGGCGGATGGGAAAGACGCTTGTATCAAGGCGGTCCGGCAGATGTATAAGGAAGGCGCCGATCTGATCAAGATCACAGCCAGCGGCGGGGTGCTCAGTCTTGAAAAAGACGGCTCCGGGGCGCAGTTCAACGATGAAGAATTAAAGGCGATCGTCGAGACGGCAAAAGATTACGGGATGCCGGTGGCGGCGCATTGTCATGGTGCGGCGGCAATGAAACGCGCTATCCTGGCGGGGGTGACGTCGATCGAGCACGGGACCTTTATGGATGATGAGGCGATCACGCTGTTTAAGAAATATGGGACCTGGTATGTACCGACGATCATTGCGGGCAAGTCGGTGGCGGATTCGGCGAAGAAGCCGGGGTATTTTCCGCCGGTCATCCAGGGTAAGGCGCTGGCGATCGGGCCGATCATTCAGGGGACGTTTGCGAAGGCGTATAAGGCAGGGGTGAAGATCGCGTTCGGGACGGATGCGGGGGTGTACGCGCATGGGAAGAACTGGATGGAGTTTATCTACATGACGGAGGCGGGGATGCCGGTGTTGGAGGCGATCAGGTGTGCGACGGTAAATGCTTCCGAGCTGATCGGGATCAGTGATAAGGCGGGGACGATCGAGCCGGGAAAGTGGGCGGATATCGTGGCGGTGGAGGGTGATCCTACCGCGGATGTTCATGCGATGGGGCAGATGCGTTTCGTGATGAAGGAGGGAGTAGTTTATAAAAATGAATGACGGATCAGAGCGAGAATTTTCCACCTAAGGTATAGTAGCGGCGTTGGTCCAGCAGATCGGACTGAGAACTTCTGACCAGGCCCCGCGTTTCAAGGAACCATTCGAGGGTCCCGCTATGGGGAAGGTGCAAGCGATAGCCTGCATAGATGTTTGGTAACATAACGGAATTGCCGAAATGATAAAGCAGGTCGAGACTTGCGGTAAAATTACCCGCCTGCAGGCGGTTGACCCAGCCGCCTGTCCAGGAATAAGCGCCGGGGGACTGATCTCCGATCACCGGTTTACCCGGGACAAAACGCAGACCGCTAATCGGGTCGACGCGGCTGCGCAGCAGCGTGAGATTCAAGCTGCTCATCCAACGAACAGAAGGATTGTCGATCAGTGTTGCACGGATAACCGCATGTTGTAGCGTGGAGTGCCATTGGGGAAATACCGGGACGCTGTCGGTGACGGATGTTACGACATAGCCGGAGGTGGAAAAATTCCGGCGTTCAATATAATATTGCGCTTGTAGTCTGTCTTTCCACGCGGAGAAGCTGACGCCGGCGGTCCAGACCCAAAATCTCGGGGAGGGGTAGCCGGGTGTAAATTCAGCGGGATATGTGAAGGTCGAATCGAGGGTCGGCCGGTAGGGCGCGGGCGGCCCGGTATAGACAGCGCCGTAATAATAGGGGAACGCAGGGTTTACGTTCAGACCGCTGCTAACGTCAAGGAGCGAATAGTTGTTGATCGATTGGACGTCGCGTTGAGCATAGGATCCGAAGAGCAGCAGGCGGTTGTTTGACGCGGAGTTTATTATATGGAGCATGTCCAGCGAAAGGCTGGCGAATGGAAAATAATGGTAAGCGGTCGCATATTCCCATTGCGACGGAGCCCATTGCAGACCGGTCTTAAGGTCGATCAATTTTTTGTAGCTGAGGTCGAGAGATGGGGTGACGAGTACGATGTCGGAGGGGGAAGCATCCTGCCAGGCGCCTTCGCCGGAAATTCCGACGATGGTGCCCACTACTCCTCCGAGCGCAAATGGCGTGGCGCCAACCGTATCTTCTTCATTGCCGGATAACATATCGATATGCTCATAGGAGAGGTTGAGGGAGGGCTCCAGCTGCCAATCGCCGCTGCCGAGCTGATAACTTAGCCGGTCGCGCAGCCAAAGATGATGTGACGTTCGTAAGGATTGGCCACTGATCAGGGACTGAAGTGAGTTCGCGCCAATCACGAAATTGTCTATATTGTTGGCGAGCGCCGTGGATCTCCATAGGAGGTAGGAACCCATGAGCTCATTGTGAAGATGCGGCAACCAATCACCCTGCCAGCGCAGCCCGAAGGTGGCGTCCTGCTGGTGCAGGGCCCCGCTGTTGGAGATGGGATTTGCTTTGCTCGCGGAATCGAACTGATAATCCAATTCGTTGGAACTGAAATGTATGGTGGCGTCGACGCTGTTTTTCCGGTTCAACTGCCAGTTGAAGTAGCCGTTGATGCGCCAGCGCTGAAGATTGAAGGGCGTGGTCTCCTGCCTGTCTGGTATGCTCATCGGGGAAACGTCCCGTATCCAGTTGGCGGAGATCCCGGTGCTGACTTTATACCAATTACGCCAGGCGGTGGCGTAGTAATCATGATAGAAACGGTAATCCGTTGACGCTTTCCCGGTGGCATTTACCAGGCCGGTTTGAGCCGCGGCCCTGATGCCGTGGCGGCCTCTACCCCTGTATGTTGTGATCAATACCAATTCCTGTTGGGTGCCCGCGGTCGCGACAAGTGCGGCGGCGTTCTCCACCAATACCACTTCTTCGATATCGTGGACGCTGTACGTGTTTATATCTGTGACGGGATTGCCGTCGACGACATATTGAAGTGCGGCGGGTTGGGTGTAGGCGCCGAAGAGCCATGCGCTGAGCGCTTCGCTGAGATTGGCGAATGGCATTTGTTCCAGGTCGCTTCCCTTTATGGTGATGGTTTGAGTAAATTCCTTTTTGAGCTGGAGATAACCGGGGTCGAGGAGTGTGGTGTCTTGCTGGGCGCTGATTTGGAGGGTGCAGCCTGTCAGCGCGGTAAGCAGGGATAAAGTTCGGGCTCTCATATGGAGTGGGTTTTTGGTAGGATGAAGATAAAGGCGGAGGGGTGTCAAATAGCGCGAGGGGGGTAGACTTTAACAGGACTTTACTTTATGCGCGCATGAATTATTCGGTTCGCAAACTTTTTACGGGGTTGGCGAGGGCTGCGCGGATCGCCTGGAAGCAAACGGTCAGCAGGGCCAGGGTCAAAATAATGAGCGCGGTACCTGCGAAGATACCGACGGTTAGCTGTGTCCGGTAGGCGTAATTGTGCAGCCAGCCGCTCATGAGGTAGCCCGCGACGGGGGCGGCGATGATGAATGCCAGGCCGATGAGGGCCACAAAGTCCCTTGCAAGCAAGCCGGTGACCTGGGGGACGCTGGCGCCGAGGACGCGGCGGATGCCGATCTCTTTTGTCCGTATCTGGGCGGAGTAAGTGGCGAGGCCGAAGAGCCCGAGGCAGGATATAATGAGGGCTACGAGGGCGAAGATGTTAAAAAGGGCGCCTATCCGTTGGTCGGACCGGTACAATTTATCAAAATCATCATCGAGGAAGGAATATGAAAAGGGGTAGGCGCCGTCGTATTGTTGCCAGAAATGGCGGACGGCAGCGATGGCATCGGCGGCCTGGCCGGGGCGGGTCCTGATGTACAGCACCCAGGAGGCGCTGTCATAGGCGAAGATGAGGGGTTTGACCGTTTCTTTTAGCGAGGCGAAGTTGAAGTCTTTGACCACGCCGATGATCGTGCCTTTGTGATTGTGAAGGCTGAAGGCCTTGCCGACAGGGTTTTGGAGGCCCATGGCATTTACGGCGGTCTGGTTGAGGATATAGTGCGTGCTGTCGGCGGGAGAGCCGGTAAAATTGGAACCGGCGGCCAGTTGCATTTTCAGGGTCGGGATAAAATGCTCATCGATTTTGGTCTGGTTGATCAGGAACATCTCCGATGCGTCCTTGCCTTCCCACCAGGTATCGCCGGTTTCGCCTTCCATGCCCGCCAGGTCTGCATTGGCTGCCGCCACGTCCCGGACGGCCGGAAATCGTCTTAGTTCATTGATGATGGCATGGTAATGGTTGTGCATGCCATCCCGCATGTTGACAGAGAAGACCTGGGACTGATCGAATCCCAGGTTTTTTTCTCTGATATACCTCAATTGGTCACGGATGACGATGGTGGAGATGATAAGCCCGACAGAACAAGTGAATTGAGCTACGACGAGGATCTTTCGGAAGCTGGCGTTGCTGACGCCGCCCAGGGAGCCGATCTTTCCTCTCAGGGCGTCGATCGGCCGGAAGCCGGACAGCAACAGTGCCGGGTAGATGCTGGCCGCGGCGAGGGTGCCACCGATAGTGCAGCCGATCACGAGCCAGACACCCGGGTCTTTCAGGCTAAACGTGAGTTGTTTGGCCGCTAAATTATTGTATAGGGGCAGCAGGAGCAGGATCAGGCCAAAGGCCAGGAGGGAAGCAAGCAGGAAAAGCAGGACCGATTCGGTCACGAACTGAAAAAAGAGCTGGGGTCTGCCCGCACCGATGATCTTGCGGACGCTAACTTCTCTTGAACGGAGTATGGACCGCGCGGTGGACAGGTTGACGTAGTTGATACCGGCGATGACCAGGATAAGGATGGCAACAGCGGTAAAGATGTGGACGATCGAGAGCGCGCTGCGGTCGCCTTCGGCAGTTATCAGATGCCGGGATAGAAGGGGTTGAAGGGTAAAGAAGTTGGTTTTACCGGTTGGGCCTTTCTTTTCGCGAAAGATCGTAGTCAATTTCTGTTCGACGACGGCCGGTTTGGAGGCCGGCTTAAGTTGAAGATAGATATCGAATGCAAAGTCCCCCAGGTCTTCGTCGATCGTCTTCCAGTCGAGATTGCCGCCGAAGTGGTGGGCATACTGGTCCATGGGGAAGATGATATCGTATTGAATGGAGGAGTTTTCGGGAAAGTCGGCGAGGACACCGGTAACGGTGAAGTTGTCGGTGTGGTCCATCACGAGGGTTTTGCCCATGGGGTCGGAGTGCCCAAAATACTTTCTCGCCATGGATTGGGTGATCACGATGGAATGGTCGTCGTTGAAGGGATGGTTGCGGTCGCCTTTTTGGAGGGCGAAGTCAAAGACGGTAAAGAAGTCGGGCTCGGCGAAGGCGGTGTTGGTTTCAAGGAATGTTTTGGGCCCATAGGTGGTCAGCAGCTCGTTAAATCTTCCCATGACGCGAACGGTCTTTGCGACTTCGGGGATGGAATTGCGGGTGAAGACGGCGAGGGGGCCGGGAGCAACGTCCCAAATGCGGGCATCTCTACCGGACCCGATGTGGGAGGTGATCTTATAGATGTTTTCAGCCTGTTTATGGAAGCTGTCGAAGCTAATCTCATCCTTTACCCAGAGGAGGATCAGCACGCCGACGGCGAGACCGATCGCCAGGCCGCTGATATTGAGCGCCGAATAGAAGCTGTTGCGGCGGATGTTGCGCCAGGCGGTGAGGATGTAGTTTCTTAGCATAGACTTATTCGGTTCGCAGGCTTTTGACGGGATTGGCCAGGGTGGCTTTGAGGGCTTGGAGGCCGACGGTGATCAGCGCGATACCGAAGGCGAGGATACCGGCGATCGCGAATGTTGGCCAGCCGATATGGATACGGTAGGCGAATTCCTGCAGCCAACTGTCCATCGCCCACCAGGTGAGGGGGACGGCGATCACGAAGGCGATAGCGACGAGCAGGAGGAAGTCGCGGGATAGAATGAAGAGAAGGTGTCGGGCCGAGGCGCCGAGAACTTTCCGGATGCCGATCTCTTTCGTTCGTTGGATGACGTTGTAGGCCGAAAGGCCGAGCAGGCCGAGGCAGGCGATGATGATGGCCAGGCCGGCGAAGAGACCGAAGACCGTGCCAAAACGTTCGTTCTCGGCGTATTGTTTGTTGAAGTATTCATCCAGGAAGAAATATTGAAACGGATCCGCGGGGAAATGGCTCTCCCAGGCTTTTTTGATGCCGGCAATCGTTTGGGGCGTGTTACCCGCCCCAACTTTGATGGAATAGAAGTTCGGGGCGCCCGTCCGGAGCAGGAGGGCGAGGGGGTGGATGGACTTCTGTAAGCCCTGGTGATGAAAGTCGGCTACGACGCCGATCACGTGCACCGTATCAATGCCACTTTGGTCGCCGTGGAGCCATTGGCCGATGGCATCCGCGGGTTTGGCGTAGCCCAGTTCCCGGATGGCCGATTCGTTGAGCAGGATGGCATTTTTGTCGGTGCCGAATTTCCGGGAGAAGCTGCGGCCGGCAATTATTTTCAAACCATAATTTTGGATAAAGTCGTAGTCGATCCCCAGGTGTAGCAGCGTGTAATTGGTCTTGGATGCGCTGCCCAGCCGCTGCCAGCCGGTGGACCAGGTAATCTCCTGGCCCATGACGTTGGAAGAGCCGGTGATCCCCCGGACGTCTTTGATTCGGAGGAGATCGTTCCTAAACGAGGGGAAGGATCCTTGGTATGTGGAATCTCCCATCGAGTTGATGCCCTTGAGGATCAGGGTTTCGTTGATGTCGGCGCCCAGGGCCTGGCTGCGCATATAATGGACCTGGCTATAGACGATGATGGTGCCGGCGATCAGCAGAATGGAGGCGGCGAACTGGCCGACGATGAGGGCTTTTCTCAGGATCTGGCCACCCGTGGTATTTTTAAATAGCCCCTTGAGGACGGAGACCGGGTGATAGCGCGAAAGTACAAAGGCGGGATAGATCCCGGACAAGAAAGTGCCGCCGAGGAAAAGGGCGGCAAAGATTTCCCAATAGGTCGCCGGCAGGAAGATAGAGGTGTGGAGGGCTCTCCCGGTCAATTGACTAAATAGGGGACTGACCACCCAGGCGACGATCACGGAAAGGAGTAAGGCCAATCCGTTTAACAGGAGGCTTTCTACAAGGAACTGGCGGATGAGGTCGGTACGGAGGGCACCGAGTACTTTTCTTACGCCGACTTCTTTTGCGCGCTCGAGGGAGCGCGCAGTGGCCAAATTAATATAATTGATCCAGGCGATCGCGGCGATAAAGAAAGCGATAAGGAACAGAAAGGATACTGAAGAGCCGTCGCCGTTTGCTTCTGCCTCTTCGCCGTAGTGCGAATAGAGGTGGATATCTCTCAAGGCGAAAGGTTGGAGAGTATTAAAGTCGTTGTGGGCTTTATTTTCCGGCAGCGAATTGTAGTGTCTGTCGATGAAGGGGCGTAGTTTTTTCTGAAAAGCGGCAGGGTCGGTGCCTTTTTTTAATTCAATATAGGTATAGTAGTCGTTCCAGGTCCAGGTCATTTCGGTTGGGTCGTAGGTGGCGTTTCCGGCGCCAAAGGTTTGATGCAGCGTAGGGTAGGAGATGAGTACGTTGAGGGCGAGGTGGGAATTTTCCGGATAGTTCTTAAAGACGCCGGTCACTTCCAGCGAGCTGAGGGTTCCGCCGTTGCGGCTAGTGAGCACTTTTCCCAGCGGGTCTTCTGTCCCGAAATATTTGCGCGCCAAATCCTCGGAAATCACAATTTTGTTGGCGCCTTGCAGGGCAGTGGCGGGGTTGCCTTTTACGAGAGGGATATCCAGGAGGGTCAGTGCGGCGGCGTCGGCTATGTAAGATTTAGTCTCCGAAAATCTTGCGTTGCGCGCGTCATTGGATAGCAGGAGTTCATAATTATAAAGACGGCAAAAGTTTTCTACTTCGGGGAAATCTTTTTTTAGTGCTGGTCCGACGGCGGGTGAGGTGGTGGCCCAACTGACTTCAAAGCGGCCGTTCTGGTAGTCGGACTCCTGGACGCGGAAGATTCGGTCTGCTTGCGGCTGGAAGCTGTCATAGCTTCGTTCGTAGGAGACATATTCGAAGATCAGGAGGCAGCAGGTAATGCCGATGGTCAACCCGAGGAGGTTGAGGATAGAGTAGCCTTTTCGCTTCGTGAAGTTGCGGATGGCGATCTGGAGGAAAGATTTGAGCATGGTAGCCGTGGTTGGTACGGGTTATTTTGCTCAAATCTCTTGCCGGTCGGGAAGGGAATTGATTATCATTTATTTGGAGAGCCGGCGAGGCGGGGATGTCCGGTTTTGATACAGGGGGTGCGCGGTTGTGATACAGTGGGGGGTTGGGGGGGCGGCGGCGGTTTGTCATCGACCCGCGAGCAGTTCTTCGACAGAGATGCCGTTGATGGTCATGCCGGTGATGTTGCAGTCGGTGATGTGGAAGCCGCTGAGGTTGGCGTTGATGATCTTCATGTCGTTGGCGTTGACATCGTCGATGACAGTTCCGCTGAGCATGATGTTTTTGAGATGGCTGTTGCGGAGGGTGCCTTTGGTGAATTCGGAACCTTCCAGGTTGAATTCGGTGGCTTCGATGCGGGCGGTGGAGTGGTGAACGCGAATCTGTTCCATACTGATTTATTTCCTGCAAAGATAGGGGATCAGGTTTTCCATTTTCTTAATTGTTGTAAGAGCGCGCGCAGGTCTTTTGGCAAGGGCGCTTCGATCGTATGCGTCTTGCCGGTCGCGTCGGTGAAGCGGAGGAGTTGGGAGTGGAGGGCGAGGCGGGTGAGGAGGGGGCGCTCGGCTTCTTCACTTTTTGAGAGTTTGAAGTTGCGTTTGATCCTTGAGAGAAAGATCGGTTGGCCGTCGCCATAGAGGTCGTCGCAGGCGATAGGGTGGCCGATGGAGTGCATATGGATGCGGATCTGGTGGGTACGGCCGGTATGGATACGAAATTGTAGCAAGGAGTAAGGGCCAATGGTTTCGAGGAGTTCATAGTCGGTGAGGGAGGTCTTGCCGCGTCGGTTGATGACCATGAGGCCCGGTTTCGTCGGGTGTTCCATGATGGGCAGGTCGATGGCGCCCTGTTGTTGGGGTGGTGTACCCTGGACGATTCCCTGATAGATCTTTTCCACGTTGCGCTCTTCGAAGATCTTTGAGAGGTATTTGTGGGTCGATTCGTTTTTGGCGAAGACGATGACGCCGCTGGTTTCGCGATCGAGTCGGTGGACAGTGAAGATGTTACCGTATTTCTCGCGGAGGAAGATCTTTAGTGAGGGCTCTTTTCCCTGGCGGTCGGGGATGCTGAGCAGGCCGGCGGGTTTGTCGAGGGCGACGAGGTCGTCGTTCTCAAAGAGGATGTCGGGTTTGAGCATGTGGCTGCGTTGCGGGAGGTTTTGGGGGTTTATGGGGATCGGCGGGGTTTACGGGGTTTGCCCGGGCGGCGGGTTTTGGGGCGGATGCCGGCGGCGGTTGGGGCAGGGCGCTCGCTCCGGGCAGGGCGCTTTGTGTGGTCGGGGCGTTCGGCGCGGGGGCGCTCGGTCCGGGGGCGCTCGGTCCGCTCGTCGCGTCTGGGGCGCAGGGTAGGTTTGGCGCGCGGCGCGGTGTTTTCGGCGGATGGTGCGGTACGCACAATGCGTACTTTTTGTGGGCGCTGAAAGTCAGTCTGGTCGCGGTGTCGCGCGGGATCGGCGCTCCGTTCCGCCTGTTCGGTACGCAAAATGCGAGCTCCATCCTTGATTTCCCCGGGCGTGGGGGCCAGCTCCCGGGCACGGCCGGGCGAGCCTTTGATGGAGGAGTTAAGATATTTCAGAATGCGGACCTCTTTTTCGGAGAGGAGTCGCCAGTGGCCGCGTTGAACATTTTTTTTGGTGAGGCCGGCATACATCACGCGGTCGAGGCCTCTAACGTCATAACCTAGCTGCTCGAAGATGCGACGGACGATGCGGTTGCGGCCGCTGTGGATCTCAAGGCCGATCTGGGTCTTGTCTTTCGGGTCGGCGTAGGCCAGGTCGTCGACGGGTGCGGGGCCGTCTTCGAGGGTGACGGTGCCGGCGATTTTGTCAAAGTCGGCTTTTGTGAGGGGTTTGTCGAGGGTGACGTGGTAGATCTTTCTTATCTGATGGCTGGGGTGCGCCAGTTTCTGGGCGAGGTCGCCGTCGTTTGTAAAGAGCAGGACGCCGGAGGTGTTTCGGTCGAGGCGGCCGATGGGGTAGACGCGTTCGGTGGTAGCGGGGCGGATGAGGTCAAAAACGGTCCGGCGGCCCTGGGGGTCCTCGGTAGTGGTGATATAATCTTTGGGTTTGTTGAGGAGGATATAGACGAAGTTGGCGGAGAGGGTAACTTTTTTGTTGCCGATCTTCACGGTGTCGGTGGGGTGGACTTTAGTGCCGGGTTCGGTAATGAGTTGACCGTTGACGGTGACCTTGCCCTTACGGACGAGCTCGGCTGCGTCGCGGCGGGAGCAGATGCCGCCGTGGGCGATGTATTTGTTGAGGGGGAGGGTATCGGTGGGGGTGCCGGCTGCGGGGATGTGGGGTTTGTGGGCTTGATTGGCGGGTGCGGGTTCGCCGGAGATCGGGGCGGATTTGCGGAGGATCAAGGCGGGCTTGCCGGGGGCGGGCTTTCCGGGGGCGGGTCTACCGGGGGTCGGTCTACCGGGGATCGGTCTACCGGAGGCGGGTTGTTGGCTGCGGGCCTGGCGGCGTTCTTCGAAGTGACGTTTGATGCCTTGTTCGCGTTCTTTCTTCGCGGCTTTTTTTTCCTGGCGGAAGTCTTCCTTGATGGCGCTGTTGCGTTTCTTATTGTAGAATTTGTTGAAATTGTCGGTTTTGCGTTTACCCAGGCTGGGGCGCTCCCCGGAGGGGGAATTCTTTTTCATGTTTGTAGAGTTTGCTGTTTTACAACAGTAGTGAGCAACGAAGGTACGATTAACGGGGAACATAAAAAAGGCCCGCCGAAAGCGGGCCGAAGGTTGGTCGAAGGTTGGTATGGATCGAATGTCGCTTATATGCCTAGGTCGTTCTTCCGCCGAACCCGCCGCGTCCCTGCCAGGGGCCACCATCGGGACCACCGCGACGATGATGGGACATCTGTTGGAATTTGTTGTATTGGTCGGGTGTCAGTACCGATTTGAACGTATCATTGCGGGTCGTCATGAGGGCCTTCAGTTGTGCTCTTTTTTCCTGGGGTAGGAGATTCTCGTTCTGATGGATGGCCCTGGCCTGCCCGCGGAGGTCTTCCTGGCCGGTTTTCAGTTTGGCTACCTGATCGTCGGTGAGGCTGAGGGCCTGGCGGAGCCTTTCGAGACGGGTGCTGGCCATGAGTTGGGCCCTGTCATCCCGGAGCCGGCGGCCGGCGGCCTGCTGATCTTTTTGCAGCGGCGTCAAAAGGGCTTCCAATTTAGTCTTCTTTTCTTTTTGCAGGGCCAGGAGGCCGGACTTATATTGCTTCAACGTAATATTGTCCTGTTTGAAGAGGTCCGCGGATCTTTGGCGATAGTCTTTGTTGATCGCCAATGCCTGTTTGCTTTGTTCGGGGCTGTAATGGATGAATTCGTGATGACCGCGACTGTGACGGTTGTGACCAAAGCGATTGTGACCGAAGTGGTTGTGATCGAAGCGGTTCTGGCCCGGGCGATGGAAGGCGTAACCGTCACGGCCGCGAAAGGCCCCGGGGGCGCCATGGAAACGATGGTGCATTATGCGAGCGGTGTCGGAGGTCGCGTTGTTGCCCGTTGATTGGGCTTGGGCTGCCCAACCGAAGGTCAAAGTTCCCAGAAGGAGGAACAAGTTTTTTCGATTCATAATTTTACTTATTAGTAGGTAAGTAAGATAGGAGATATTGCAGAAGGTTTAAATGACGGGCAGACCTGTATTCCGGTAAAAATGAGGTATTTACCGAATTGATGGCGCGGCGGTGGCGCCGGGGTCGGCGGTTAGGATTTGTTGGCAAGCTGCCCGCAGGCAGCGTCGATGTCCTTCCCGCGGCTGCGGCGAAGGCGGGCGTTGACGCGGTTCTTTTCGAGATGGGTCATGAATTGGTGGATCGCGGTCTCATCCGGTTTTTCGAAAAGGGCCTGGTCGATCGGGTTGTATTCGATGATATTGATGAGGTCGGCGGGCACCTGGCGGTAGATCTTGACGAGCTCGTCGGCGTCCTGGCGGCTGTCGTTAAAATCCTTGAAAAGGATGTATTCAAAGGTGATCTCGTTCTCCGTCATTTTATAGAAGTGGTTGAGAGCATCAATGAGGGCCTTAATATGATTAGTCTCGTTGATGGGCATGATCTCGTTCCGTTTCTTATCGTTGGCGGCGTGTAGGGAAAGGGCCAGTTTAAACCTGACCTTGTCGTCGCCGAGCTGGCGGATCATTTTCGCGACGCCGGCTGTGGAGACGGTGATGCGGCGCTGGCTCATAGCGAGGCCGTCGGGCGCGGAGATGCGCTCGATGGCTTTTAGAACATTCTTGTAATTGAGCAGGGGCTCGCCCATGCCCATGAAGACGATATTGCTGAGTTTCTTTTCGTATACTCTTTCGCTCTGTTGGTTGAGGAGTACGACCTCGTCAAAGATCTCTTCGTAGTCGAGGTTTCGTTCCCTTTTCATATACCCGGTAGCGCAGAATTTGCAGCTCAGGGAGCAGCCGATCTGGGAGGAGACACAGGCGGTCTTTCTTTCATCGGTGGGGATGAGGACACCTTCGACGAGGTGGTTGTCGGCGGTACGGAAACGGCTCTTGATGGTCCCGTCGGCGCTGTATTGGGTGGCGTCTACGCGGAGGGCGGGGAAAGTGAAAGTATCAGCGAGCTGTTGGCGAAGGGGTTTGCTGAGGTTAGTCATGTCCTCGATGGAACGCGCGTGTTTCTCCCAAAGCCATTCCCAGACCTGTGTGGCCCGGAACTTCTTCTCGCCGACCGTTTCGAACCAGGCTTCGATCTCCGGGAGCGCCAGGTGTCTGATATTCTTCTTCTCCTTTTCCATTTGGGGCGCAAAGATACGAAGATTTGGCGGTGTATCGAAAGCAGACAAGGCCTTTTGGTTCGTTTGAGGATATTGATCTGATTAATAAGCGGATAGGAATGCAGGGGTCTAGGTAAGGAAAGGGTTGCCGGTGAACGCATACACCACTCTGGAGACGATCATGTTGAGAACCAGACCGACCACGATGATCACGATGGCGCTGACGACCATGTAGCCGATCCGTTTGTCTTCGGGCGTCTTCTTCATGACGGGGATGCCCAGGTAGAACAAGTAGATACCATACAGGCCCAGGATACCGAGAATGCCTAAGGAAGGAATGATATTGAATATGCCCGATACCCAGACGGCGGTAGAGGCATAAGCTACCAGCTGCGCCGACCGGCCGATATTCTTTTCCGAGGCGAAGCTGGGCGCGAGCCCATCGATCACGTAGGTACAAACATAATAAGTGAGAATGGACGTAATGAAGCTATTGACGGCCATGATCATGCCCCACCTGATGCCGGCCACCCGGATGAAGACAGTGTTGATCCCGATCAACCCATACCCGATAAATAACGCGATCGCGGGAATGAGGGCCAGCGGAATAACATATTTGGCAAGCAGCGATTGCGGAGTCTCCGTCTCAGCGCTGATCACGTTCCATTCCAATGCCGGAGACATCAGGATGTTCTTCACACGTGTAAGGAGTGGCATAGCATTAGGGGTTTAAGTACATCAAGGTAATGAATAGTTCGAAGAAGTTCATTATTTCCTGGCGATCACCACGCGGAATTTGTTGTTATACACGATGTGGCCGTCGGGGCGGGTGAATGGCGGAAGTGTTGCGGTTACCGTCTCGGCGACTTTGTCATATCCGACTATTGAGATGACTTTGTAGGAGGGGCCGGCGGAGAGAAAGCCGCGAAGAAGGGTGGCGACATCGGGATAGTCCCAGACGGTGTCGATGTCGGTTGACTGGAGTATAGTGAAGCCGGAATTTTCGAGGGTCTTTTCGAGTCGTTGTTGTTCCGAGAGGGCGAAGGGGCCGGGTGTGCCGGGTGGGGGAGGTGGCAGCAATCTGCCGATTGCGCCGAGGGAGACCGCTGCCTGGCAATCTTCCGGGTTGCCCCAGATCATGACAACAAGGCGGCCGCCGGGTTTGAGGACGCGCCGGGCTTCGCTCAGGGCGTCGCTGATGTCGGAGGCGTATTGGAAAGAGTTAAAACCGGTGACGATATCATAGGCTTCGTCGGGGAGGGGCAGGTCTTCTATTTCGCCGACCAGGAAGGGGTAGGCAGGCAGGCGGCGGCGAGCTTCTTCGACGAGCTCGACGGTGGCGTCAAGGCCGGTGATGAACCGGACTTTGGGGGCTGCGAGGCTTAGGAAAACCCCGGTGCCGCAACCGACATCCAGCAAGGTTTCCTCGCCGGTGAGTTGGAGTGCGTTGAGGGCGTAGTCATAACCGGCCTTTCCGGTTGGTTCCTGGATGGAGGACCAGTCTTTTGGTTGGCGGCCCCAAAGGCGGGCCTGAGCGGCTTGGGATCCCATAATGGCAGCGATTTGCAGAAAGTTACCTCTTTTTATGGAAATTCCGGTAGGCCCAGCCGAAGATCAGCCGATGGCGGCCATCAGGGCGGTCATCATCACCGTCTTCGATCAGTAAAATATTCATGTGTTGATGCGTTAAGCGGTCGGGGAGTTTGGCAACGGTATTGGGGGGAATTGTTTTTGGGATGTTAAGACTTCGTGGGAGCGAGTTAACGCACGCGGGGATGTGTTGAGGCACCCTATGTGAATTGATGCGTATTAATGGAATTCATGCGTATTATATGGGGAGGATGATGGATGTCGACGATGTTGTAATTGATGTAAATTGCGGCCCAAATCAGTGTGGATTTATGAATAAGGTATATGTTATCGATTCGGTCCGGACGCCGATCGGAAAGTTGGGCGGCGGGCTTAGCTCGGTCCGTCCGGATGATCTGCTGGCGCATGTTATAAGGGCCTTGCTGGTGCGGAATGAATCCGTCGATCCGGCGGCAATCGAGGATGTGGTCGCGGGAGATGCGAATCAGGCGGGTGAGGACAACCGAAATGTGGCACGGATGGCTGCGTTGCTGGCGGGGTTGCCGGTGACGGTGGCGGGAAATACGGTGAACCGCCTTTGCGCCTCGGGGTTGCAGGCCGTGATGGATGCGGCGCGGGCGATCGCGTGTGGGGAGGGGGATGTGTATATTGCGGGTGGGGTAGAAAGCATGACGCGGGCGCCGTTTGTAATGGCAAAGGCGAGTCATGCCTATAGTCGTCAGGTGGAGATCTTTGATTCGACTATCGGGTGGAGGTTTGTCAACAAGAAGCTCGCAGAGCGATATCATCCGTATTCGATGGGTGAGACGGCGGAGAATGTGGCCAGGCAATGGAAGGTGGGACGGGAGGAGCAGGATGAGTTCGGGTTGTTGTCGCAGGAGAAGTATTTTTCAGCTTTGGCGGCGGGGAAATGGGTTGCGGAGATGGCGCCGGTGGAGGTGTTGGGGGGCAAGGAGGAAAAGATCTATTTCGATACGGATGAGCAGCCGCGGCAAACCTCTATGGAGAAGCTGGCGGCGTTGCGGCCGGCCTTTATCAAAGACGGGACAGTGACGGCCGGGAATGCGTCAGGGATCAATGATGGCGCTGCGGCCATGTTGCTGGCGAGTGAGGCGGCGGTTGCGCGCTTCGGGCTGCGACCAATGGCGCGGGTGTTGAGTATGGCGGTGGCGGGAGTTGATCCGGCGATCATGGGGGTGGGTCCGATCCCGGCGACGCGCAAGGCGTTGCAGCGGGCGGGTTTATCGGTGGGAGATCTGGGGTTGGTAGAGCTGAATGAGGCGTTTGCGGTGCAAGCGCTGGTTTGTATACAGGAGTTGGGATTGGACCCATTACGGGTGAATGTCAACGGGGGTTCCATCGCGATCGGGCATCCGCTGGGATGCAGCGGGGTAAGGATCTCTACGACGTTGTTACACGAGATGCGAAGGAGGGAGGTGCGGTATGGGTTGGCGACGATGTGTGTGGGTGTTGGACAAGGGGCAGCGGTGATTTATGAAAAATTGTAAATTGGGGTATGGAATTTCGGACGAAATTGGTGGTATCCCGCCGGAACAGGCGGGCCTATATAGCCTATGCAGGGTTGTTTATTGCTGCGTCGTCGCTGGTACTGGTCTTCCTGCCGGGGATGAACGTGTATATTCCTTATGTGTTTGGTAGCGGGATCGCGATCGTGGTGATCGGCGCGGTGATCGCCCGGGGAGATATGCGCAGTTATGGATTGTCGGTCGAGGACCTGGTGGTCAGCACCCGGGGGGTCACGGTGGGACCCATCCACTATCCGCTTCAGATGATTCGGGATATTAATTTTAATGTGGAGGCTTTTAACGGGATGTATGTAAATGACGGCGCGATGATATCGGGGAGCAATTCGGATGGGATGACGAATTCCCTGACCTTCGATTCGGGTGGGGCTAAGGTGGATTGCGGGTTTTATTTGGATAGCAAGGAGCATGTGCAACAGCTGGGGGCGTTGTTCTCGGAGTTCTATGAGCGGCATATCCCGTTCGTGGAGCGGAATAGGTCGACAAGAACGTATTTGTTCAAAGTGTTGGATGAGCGGGAGCTGGAGGAGTTCAAGGCAAGATACAGGTATAGGTAGATCAATTTTCAAATGAGGCTTATGCCGGGTGAGGGGTTACATGGCTCCCAGCTGTTTCAGGTATTTTTCGGAGTTTGCTTTGGTGGCGGCCGGTGGGTCGAGGGCCAATGATTTTTTGAAATTGACGATAGCGTTCTTCTTATCGCCCTTTAGCGCATAGGCTTCGCCGAGACTGTCAAAACAGTTTGCGCTTTTAGGGTGGCGTTGGGTATTGAGGACGAAGACCTCGATCGCCCGGTCCTGCTCCTTGAGATTCAGCAATTGATAGCCGTAGTTGTTCAGCTCATTTTCGTCGCCGATGGTAACAGCATCCTTCTTGATTGCGTCTGCTTCGGCGGTTTTGCCCATTTCCTTGAGGAGGTCCGATTTTATACTGAGGTCGGCGAAATTCGAATTCATCGTGATCGCCCGGTCAGCCCATCTCAGCGCCTGGTCGTAGTCGCCGGTGAGTTTGTTGATCAGTGCATAATTAGCGGCATTGGCGTATCCCTGCCAGGTGAAGCCGGCGGTACTTGTCAGCTCCTGGGCAGCGTTCTCCATGACGATTCGGTCGACATCGAATTCAACCTTGACGGGGAATTGCATTTTCTCCCAGTTGAGGTCGAGCTCCACGGAGTTCTTAGTGACATTTTGGAAGTCATAGGTCAGCAGCTCGGTCAAGGGAGCGGGTTTCACGGTAATATTCGCGCGCATCTCGTCGTATTTCGGGTCGTAGAAGAAGCTACCCCAGGAGCGATGTTCCTTGGACAGGATCACTTCGCCGGTGTTATCCTTGTTAATCACGAAGAAAAGTCCATAATCACCCGCGGGGATCTGGTGGCCTTCGATGGTGGCGGGGTCGGAGAGATGGAGCACCGTATTCTCGTTTGCGCCCGCCCGCCAGGGAGCGCTGTTACCCAGGCCAAAGCCCTGGACGTTCCAGCCGTAGGGGACGAGGGCGCCCCAGACCTCACGGCCTTTGACTGAGGGCCTTGAATATTTGACGCTCACGGTAGAAATGCCGATCGTCTGAGAGACGGTGGCGGCAGGGCTGGGGACCCGTGGGAGCGACAGATTCAGGTTGGTTTGGCCGGTAGCGAGAAAGGTAGAACCTGCGAACAGCAAAGTCGCCAGGCTGCGGATAGCTTTTGGAACTTGCATGGTGTTTGTTTTGGTTGACGAGTGAATGTTGGGATATAAGTTAGCAAGAATGAGAAGTGTTTGCACGGGATTTCTTACCGAGGCAGGAAAAATGGGGGCTGAAGGGGGATGGGGTGTGATGGATGGGAGGGGATGGTTACCTTCGTCTAATGGATATTCCTATTCCCCGCGAACCAGTAACTGTTACTCCCTGGTTTACGAAATTTGTGGAGTGTTTTTTTGCCGGAGTAATTGCCGTCAATGGAGTATTTATGTTTTTGCCCCTCGTGGGTCTTCGTTTTGTTCCGGCACTCCTGTTCGGGCAAATTATCCTGGGGATTGTGGCGGGCATTGGCTTTTCTTTTCCGTGGCACAAACTGGAAAGCAGGCGCCGCATCAACTCGGGAAAGCTGCACGCCTGGTTGCGGGGTATCCTGCGGTACTGGCTGGCATTTGAGATAGCTACTTATGGATTTGCCAAAGTCTTTAAGACACAATTTGCGGTCTCTTTTCTGCGGGATGACACGCCGGTTGGCCGACTGAGCGGATTTGAGCTGACCTGGAACTATTACGGGCACTCGTATGCGCTGTCTATTATCATTGCGAGCATGCAGATCGGGGGCTCGATCCTGCTGCTCTTTCGCCATACTACTTTATTGGGGGTAGTCATTCTTTTGCCGGTCCTGATCAACATCTTTCTGATCGATTTTTTTTACCAAATTGCGTTTGGGCGTTTTTGAATTCCATATTGTTCACGCTGGCCTTATTGTATCTACTGTTCCTCCGCTGGTCGGCGTTGATCCAGGTGTTCCTGGCGCCGGTAGCCGATTTGCCGGTCCTGCGGCTTGGGAATTTGCGAAATTTAGTCCGGTTCCTTGTGATCGGTTTGGCTTTCGGCATTCTTCTAACGGCAGTCCTGCGGAGGCCTGTCTCTCCGCTGGCGGGAAAGTGGACCGTTGATCGTTTGGTGCGTAACAGGGACACAGTGAAGGCAATGGCGTGGTTGACCGATAGCGCGGCCTGGACGACCCTCTACATTGAAGGGCGCGGCGCATTGGCTTTTTGTCCCAACCCCTATATCTATGACCCGCACAAGAGCGAGGGATTCCAATATACGTATGACAGTGTCCAACATCAGATGGCGCTCGTCCGTCTGGCGAACAGAAAGGATACGGCCCGTTTCCGGGTCAGCGGTTACGACGGCCGTAAGATGCAATGGGATGGCATTATCGATGATGATACGTTATCGATGGAGTTGTCGAGATTTCACAATCCGCAATAGTAGTCATATCCCCGTTCGAACCAGTAGTCGCGGGGGCGGGTGTCGGAGAAGAAGATCTTGCCGACGCGTTTGAGGTTCTTGACGCCGTATTTGGTGGGGATGATGAGGCGGAGGGGAGCGCCGTGGCGGGCAGGGAGGGGCTGGCCGGTCATTTCGTAGGCGAGGATGGTTTGGGGGTGGAGGGCGCTGCGGGTGTCGATGCCGACATAGTATTGGTCGTCGGGGGTACTTAGACCGACGTAGTCGTGGGTGGTTTCGGGTTGGAGGTTGTAGTGTTGGATGAAGTCGCTGAACTTCACGCCGCCCCACCAGGAGACCTGGCTCCAGCCTTCGATACATTTGAATTCAAAGACGATCTCGGTCTTAGGCAGCCGGCGGAGTTCGTCGATCCCAATGTTGAGGGTCGTGTTATCGCTTTTGTTTACCCGGAGGGTCCATTTGCTGAGATCGAAGCCGTTGGCGCTTAGGCCGATGTTGGCATTGTACCGGACGTTGCGGGCGGCGGCGGTTTTGGGGAAGGTGGGAACAAGGTGGTTGTCGGACAGGGTGTGTTTGAAAATCTTGTCGTCGATATTGAGGCCGTCGCGGAGGGGGCCCTGGACGCCGTCGTCGTGAGCGGAGTCTTTGATCCAGAACCAGGATTTCCAGGCGGCGGCGCCCAGGACGAGGAAGGTGGCGAAGGAGACGAAGGTACGGCGGTTGATCTGTTGTTGGGTAGTGAGGGAGGGGCTGGTGCCGATCGCTCTTTTGAAGCTTTCGCGAAGCGGGTGACGGGGTTTGCGGGGCGGAGTGGGTTCGGGCGCGGGTTCGGGCGCGGGGGGCGTCGGGGGCGTCGGGGGTGTAGGGGTGTTATTTTCCATTGGATTGGGTTGTGTCGTTGAGGGAAGAGGTTGCGGGGACGGCGGGAGAGGGAGGAAGGGCGGGTTGCATCTCGGTAAAAATTGCGGTGACGGGTGGTTCGTTGACGACGTCGAAGCCGGCGACCATCGCGCGGAAGTTGTTCCAGCCGGCGAGGATGACCTGGACGACATGGATAATAAAAAAGAGACAGTAGCCTAAGGTCAATATAAAATGGATGACGCGGGAACTGCCGTAGCCGCCGAATATCCAGGTGAGCCAGGCGAATTGCGTAGGCTTGAATATAGCCAGACCGGTCAACACCGAGCCGAGACCCATCACAATCACCGCGGAATAGGCGATCTTCTGCGCGCCATTGTATTTTAGTTGGGGGGGCGTCGTCTTTCGGATATGCAGGTCATGCAGCACGGTCAGCCAGGCTTCTTTGAACGAGTGGCGGTTAGGGAAAAGATAGCGCCATTCGCCGGAGATCAAGGTGTACGTGACATATACCAGGCCGTTCAGGAAGAAGACCCACATAAAAACAAAATGGAATGCCATGCCTTCGGCGAGGCGGGAGGACATATGGAGCGATTTATAAAAGGATTCGGGGAAGAAGGAGAACAGGATATTATGTCCCAGGTGGATCTTGTAAACATCGTTTGCCCAGTAGATGAGCAGGCCGCTCCAGATCATGACCGCCAGGATGGGGAAGTTGATCCAGTGCATCCAGCGAATGGCGAGGGGATGTTTAGGCACAATCTTTTTCATGCGTGGCTTTTCGCTTAGTGCAAAATACTCATTAGCGTGGCGAGGCTATTCGTCGAGGGTTCCGCGGTTACGATCTGAAAGGTCATCGACATGTTGTTACCATCCGGCATGCCGGTACTAAAATCGAGCTTGTCGAGTTTTTCGAGCAGGCGGGCGGCGATCATGGCTTTAGGGTCGCCGGACAGGGAATGACCCACAAAGCTGCTGACAGCCTTCAGGTCGACCGTAATGCGCTGGATACTGTTATTGTCGCCAAGAAGGGCGGTGGAGCGTCGGTCATGGTTGGCGAAGTACTGTTGCGCCATTTCACGGGATGAGCTGATGACGAGTATATTATCCTGCACGACTATCTTTTCGGCGAGTTTTTTCATCTTGGCCAACGCGGCCGTCGCGGCAGAGTCCGTCGTTGTGCCGCCATTACCGGCGGCTAGTTTGGACGCCAACTGCATGATCCGGGCGGGATCACCCAGGGTGGCAACGAAATAGAAATTAAGCTTCTTTTTTGTCGTGTCATTTGCGGCGGTCGTGTCGCCCAATGCGGCGAACAGGAAGTCGCCGCCGAAGGCGGCGGTAATATCATTGATGGACAATCCTTTTTTCCCCAGCATGGAATCGATCATGTGACGGGTACCATATTTATCCATGACCTCAGGGAAGGCAGCCGGGTTGATGTGCATGGCAGCGAAGCCAAGCAAAAGTCCGTTGTTGGGGATGCGGGCCAGCAGGTCCTTATTGAAAGGCCGGTCATACACACGTTGATAGAGGGATGCATCATCGGGAGCGTTGAACATGGTTGTCTTAAGAATGATCCGGCCATTTTCAAAGTTGAAGGTCGACAGGACGGGAGGGTGCGGCATCTTCTTCATGCTGCTATAGTCGGGGAGGGGCTTTCCCTGCATGGCGGCATTCTTGGCCGCCATTTTAGTAGCGAATTTTGAGAACATGCCCATTATGTCCATTCGCGTGCTCCAGGCGCGAATGTCGGCGTCGGTGTTAAAACCCGAGACGAAGCGCTGGTCGGTCAGCCAGGGTGTGCCGGGAAATCCGGCGAGTGTGGCCAGACTTTTTTCGACGGCCAGGCCGGATAGGGGGCGATGAGCGGCGTCGGTCGTTAGTGCGGGTTTGGCGCCATTCGATTCGGTGGAGGCCATGGTGATCACCAGAAGCTTGTCGTTCCAGGCCAGACCTGCTTTGTCCTTTGTCGTGGTAATTGCCTTCCCCGATACCCGATGGAAATGCAAGTCACCAACAGCGCCATTCAGCATGGCCCTGAATTTGGCGGAATCCGTGAGCTGCACCAGGATCTGGGTGAAGCTCACTGTATCGGCGCCGGAGCCGCCGGCGGTCGTCTCGGCGATCAGCACATCCTGGTTGAGATCGATCCCCGCGCTGGATGGGTCTTTGATGATATTGATGGCCATGGAGGCTTTGGGATCCTTGCTTGGCGGAATGCTGTTGAGCATGCTGACCAGGTCGCCTTTTGCCAGGATCTGACCTATCCGGATGGCGAAGACATGGCTCGCTGAAGGCGGCAAATGTTGGTAGAGAGAATTGAGCGTTTGGCCGGAGGCGAAGTTGGTGAGCAGGAGGCTAATCGCGACATAGGATAGGCAGAAGGCTTTCTTCATGGTTGATGATTGAGGCTCTAAGATAAGACGTCCTTGCTAGCGGAACAAATCGGCGCGGGAGATTTGTTCGAATGATAATTCCTTTTGGGTGCCGTCACGGAGGTCCTTCAGTTTCGCGGTTCCCGAAGCCAGCTCGGTGCTGCCGATGATGACGGCATAAGGGATGCCTTTTCGTTCCGCGTATTTGAATTGCTTGTCGAATTTGGCGGCTTCGTGGAAGAGTTCGGTGGGGACGTCGTTGTCACGGAGTTTCTGGACAAGGTCGAAGGCGGCTCGGGATTCGGCTTCGCCGAGGTTAAAAAAGAGGACTTTTGTGCCGGTGTGGACGTCGGCGGGGAAGAGATTGGCTTCGTCCATGACATCGTAGATGCGATCGATCCCAAAGGAGATGCCGACGCCGGGGATGCCGGGGACGCCGAAGGTGCCGGTGAGGTCGTCATAGCGGCCGCCGCCGCCGATGCTGCCCATTTGAGCTTCGGTGGCTTTGACTTCGAAGATAGCCCCGGTATAATAGTTAAGGCCGCGGGCGAGGGTGAGGTCGACCTGGAGGGTGGGATGGTGAGATAGGATGTATTCGAGATCGCTGACGCCCTGAAGTCCGGTCGGGTTGGCGGCGAAGAGGGTCTGCAGCGTGGAGAGTTTCTTATCGTTGGGGCCGTTGACGGCGAGGTATTGTTGGATGATGTCGACCTGGGTGTCATTGAGGCCACGGTCGAGCAGCTCGGCTTTTACTTTTTCGATGCCGATCTTGTCGAGCTTGTCGATGGCGACGGTGATATCGGTCATTTTGTCGGCGCCGCCGCAGATTTCGGCGAGGGCGGCGAGGATCTTCCGATGGTTGATCTTGATCTCGACGGGGATGCCGAGCTTTTGGAAGGCGGTTTGGTAGATGGCGGCCAGTTCGACCTCGTTGAGGAGGGCGCGGCTGCCGACCACATCGGCGTCGCATTGGTAGAATTCACGGTAGCGGCCTTTCTGGGGGCGGTCGGCGCGCCAGACGGGTTGGATCTGGTAACGTCGGAACGGCAAGGTCAGTTGGGCGTGGTTCATGGCGACGTAGCGGGCGAAGGGGATGGTGAGGTCGTAGCGAAGTGCGCGTTCGGTCAGATTGGGGTCGTTCTTGCCCTCGAGGACATTCTCGAAGGCTTTTCGGGATTTGTCGATATTCTTTTGATCGCCGAGGCCGTTGTTGAGGATCTTAAAGATCAGCTTGTCCCCTTCTTCGCCGTATTTACCCATGAGCGTGTCTAACTGTTCCATGGCGGGGGTTTCCAGGGGCTGGTAGCCATAGAGTTCGAAGATCCGGCGGATGATATCCAGGATATATTTTCGCTTCCGGACGGTCGCTGGTCCGAAGTCGCGGGTGCCTTGGGGGAGGGATGGTTTTGTGCTCATGCTTTTTTTGACGTGGATTGGATGGGTTGGCCGTATTTAGCGATGATCCGGTCGGCGGCCTGGTCGATCATGGCATATACTTCGTGATACCCAGGCTCGGGGCCGTAGTAGGGGTCCGGTACATCGGCATCATGTCCGGGGTCGACTTCGTTCATCAGGAGGTCGACTTTAGACGCATCGAACTGGCGGCCGGCGATGCGGTGCATGTCATCGATGACATCGCCAGCCATCGCATAAATCTTATCAAACTGTTGAAAATCAGCAGCAGTAAACCGGCGGGCGCGTTGGTTGCTGATATCGATGCCGTGTTGGCGCGCGACTTTCAGGGACAGGTGATGGGGCGGTTCGCCGGTGTGGTAGCCGTTTGTACCGGCGCTTTCCACCACCCAATCGAGGCCGGCGGCGCTGGCTTTTTCCTGAAGGATGCCTTCGGCAAGGGGGCTCCGACAGATATTGCCAAGGCAAACCATTAAGATGTGTTTGGACGGCATGGGACGTATGGGCGGCATGGGCGCGAAGGTACGATTATGGAATGAGCCGTGAAAGGCGTCTTATTTGGAGGATGGGGGTTATTTCCTTAATTTGCCCGTCCAACATAAGCTGTAAGATAAATGAGTAAAGGAGAAGGAGATAGCAGAAGAAGGGGCTATTCGCTACGGCGATCCATCATGGATTACGGGATGGGAGTTTTGATCCTTTTGGTTGGAGTCGTGGTGCTGTTGGCGCCGAAGCTGAAGCTTAACGTAGCCATAGACGATTTTGCGCGGTATATGTTCTTCGGGCTTTGTGTGTTGTATGGCGGCTTTCGGATCTATCGCGGTACGCAAAAAGACTATTTCAACGACTGATATGACGAAAGGTTCAGGCATTTGGATTGGAATGGCGATCAGCGGTTTGGCGGCCGGGTGTGGTAGTGGGATTAAAACGCCCCGGGAGACACCTACTTCGGGGACCATTAATATCAGTGTCGATGAATCTTATCGTCCGGTCATCGATTCGGAGATAAAGGTCTTCGAATCTTCCTTTCCCAATGCCCATGTTATTCCGCATTATAAGGCGGAGGCGCAATGTCTGCGCGATCTGACGGCGGATACGACGCGGATGATCCTGGTGACCCGAGGTTTGACGGAGGCGGAGGAGAAGTTCTACCTTGACTCTTTACACATCGAGCCTACGTTTGGCCCTCTGGCTTCGGATGCCATTGCTGTAATCGTAAACCCGCATTCCCCGGATTCGATCTTTGAGATCAAGGACTTACAGGATTTGTTAAATGGTACGGATACAAAGCATGTCGCGGTAATGGATGGGGTGACGGAAACGGGCACGGTGCGATATGCGATCGACTCTATCCTCCGCGGGCACCATCTGGGGAAGAATGTCATGGCAGCCAAGAGCAGCGAGGGGGTCGTAGATTATGTCTCCAAGAATGAGAATGCCATCGGGTTCGTCGGGGTGAGTTGGGTCGGTGACCAGGTAGACCCGGCGCGGGAGACCTGGCTGAGAAGCGTGAATGTGGCGGCGGTGCGGTGTACGAGCTGTGGCGGCCCGACCTATGTCAAGCCTTATCAGGCGAATATTTATTTGCATCGGTATCCGTTTGTGCGGAGTTTGTACTATATATTGAAGGAGAACTGGAGTGGGGTGGGGAATAACTTTGCCAATTTTCTGCAATATGAACGCGGACAGCTGATCTTTCAGAAGGCGTATTTGTGGCCGACGGGGATGTCTTTCCAGACCCGGGATGTTCAAATTTCGCAATAACCGGCCGGAGTCGACATTTTAGGAAGGCCAGATTTTTATAAATTTTTAATCCAGATTTTGTTAATTTACCACTTCTAACTTCAAAACAAGACAAAGTACGATGAAGAACAAGTTGCGACTTCTGTTATTGGTAGCCGGTGTTGCAGGTCTCTGCAATTCCGTCCTCGCGCAAACGGTGGATCAGGGGAAGAAATTCTTCTATTACAAACGGTATAAGAGCGCGAAGGATGTTTTTGATAAAATCCTCGCTTCTAATCCCAACAATATCGATGCCATTTACTGGCAAGGTCAAACGCTGCTGGCGACGAAGGACTCCGTGGCTGCGCAGGAACTGTATTCAAAGGCGTTGCAAACTAATGGGAATGCGCCGATGCTGCTGGCCGGCATGGGTGGTGTCGAACTGCGGTTCGGGAAAGCTCAGGATGCAAGGCAGCATTTCGAGATGGCGATCCAGCTGACGAAGCAGAAGGATGTGAATGTGCTGAATGCCGTAGCTCAGAACAATATCGAAGCGCCGCAGGGCGATCTGCAATATGCGATCGAGAAGCTGACGCTGGCGACAAATGTCAAGAATTTCAATAATCCAGCCACTTATGTTTTGATGGGAGATGCCTACAGGAGGCTGATTGACGGCGGGAATGCGGTTCAGGCTTACCAGAAAGCACTGACGATGGATGCGAATCTGGCGGAGGCCGAATTTCAGATCGGGAAGATCTATCTGACGCAAAATAATAAAGATTATTTCCTGCCGGCTTTCGAGAAGTCGGTGCAGTTGGATCCGGCGTATGCACCGGCCTATTATGAACTGTTCTATTATTATTATAATCACTGGAACCCTGACAACGTTGCGAAGGCAAAAGATGCGCTGGATAAATTCGTCGCCAATTCGGATCCGGGCTCTTATGTGGATCAGCTGCAAACGGACTTTCTGATTGTGACGGCTAAGTTTGCGGAAGCGAAGGCCAAGGCCCAATCGATCATCAGCGCTCAGGGTGACAAGGTCGACCCCATTTTTTATGCAAAGGTCGCTTATTGCTGCGACACGTTGGGGGATGCGGCTTGTGCGCAGCAGAATATCACAACGTATTTTGCCAAGCAGGACCCGGCTGCGGTGAAACCGCTCGATTATGTTCTTCGGGCAAGTATAGAAGGCAAGTCAACCGATTCGGCTACGCGTGAAAAGGCGTTCGATGACTTTGGGCTGGCGATACAGAAGGACACCTTGGCGGAGAACAAGGCTAAATATCTGGCGCAAGCGACGAATCTGGCGAATAAGCTCAACGACAAGAAGGCCTTGGCGAGCATTGCGCAGGTCATTTACCTGGGGCTTAGGAATCCAGCGAATTCGGACCTTTACAAATGGGGCATGGCTAATTACCAGGCCGGTTTTTATAAAACTTCGGACAGTATCTTCTGCGGTGTCTATGAGACGAAGTTTCCTGATGAGATATATGGTTATCTCTGGTGTTATCGAAGCAAGGTCGGTGAAGATGATTCGTTGGGATCGCAGGGAATTGCGGTAGATGCTGAAATGAAGCTGGCGGAGTTTGGCCGGGCGAAGGACTCGATCGCCAGGGCGGCGGGGAGCAAGGATTCGATTATCTACAAGCGATATGTAATCGAGTGTTATAGCCGGCTGGCTTTCTACTATAACAATATTAAGAGTGACCGGATGCAGGCGATAGCGTGGCTTCTGAAAATATTGGAGGTTGATCCGGAGAATTCGGATGCTACCCGGTATATCAAGGCGCTGACTGCAAAGCCGAAGCAGGGTGCCGCGCCGGCCAAGCCGAAGACGGGCAGGTAAGTGATTGATCGGAAAGGCTATGCGAACGGCCCGGCTGCGCCGGGCCGTTCGCTTTATTTTAGGTTTTTGGTTGGAAATTCCACGTCAGGGCTTATTTTTGCTTTCCAGTAATCCCATTAACAATGGACATCTTTCTGCTACAGGCCAATACCCTTGCAACCGATTCTAATCTAAATAATTCCATTAGTTATTTCCCAATCGGTGTCCAATTCATCTTCGCGCTTGGTTTCGTCGGTATCGTTCTGGGCGCTACGCATTTGCTTGGCCCCAAGCGGCGGACGGCGGAAAAGCTTCAAAACTTCGAAAGCGGCATCGAAGCCGTTGGCAATGCCCGTCAGCCGATGGCGATCAAATATTTTCTGGTTGCGATCTTGTTTGTTCTATTCGACGTCGAAGTGATCTTTTTTTATCCCTATGCTGTTAATTTTAGGGGGTTGGGATGGTCGGGTTTCGTTGAGGTGCTGCTGTTTGTGGCCTTATTTCTGGTAGGTTTTGTATATATTATCAAAAAGGGTGCACTTACTTGGGAAGACTGACGTTGTTAGGCTGCAAGAGAGCAAAAAACTATTAAAATTATGGCACGTCCGGTAAGATTCAACATTCACCCCATCCAGGCGGATATCAAAGATAATATCAGCCTCGTCAATGCTCCTGAGGGGCATACGGGGCAAGGGTTCTTTGCGACGCAGCTGAGCAGTGTTGTGGGGTTGGCGCGGAAGAACTCATTATGGCCTTTGCCATTTGCCACTTCCTGTTGCGGGATTGAATTCATGGCGGTGATGGCGTCGCACTATGATCTGGCACGTTTTGGTGCGGAGAGGCTGGCTTTTTCGCCGCGGCAGTGTGATCTATTGATGGTCATGGGTACAATCGCCAAGAAGATGGGGCCGATCCTTAAGCAGGTGTATTTGCAGATGGCCGAGCCCCGGTGGGTGATGGCGGTGGGCGCCTGTGCTGCCAGCGGCGGCATCTTTGATACGTATTCGGTGTTGCAGGGAATCGACCAGGTGATTCCGGTGGATGTGTATGTCCCTGGTTGTCCGCCGAGGCCGGAGGCGATCCTGGACGGATTCATTCGAATCCAGGAGCTGGTCGGGCATGAGAGCGTGCGGCGGCGGAATGGCGAAGAATACAAGGCCTTGTTGCATGAGTACGGGATACAATAGTCATAAGTCATAATATGGCATTAACCAACGAGACAATCAAAGAGCGGCTGATCGCCAAGTTCGGAGAAGAGCTCTCTCATTTCGAAGAGCCTTATGGCTTGCTGACTTTCGAGGCGCCAAAGGAGCTAAATCTGAAAGTAATGCAGTTCCTGTTTGACGATGCGGAACTGCAATTTCAGTTCCTCACGGATCTGACGGCGGTCCACTACCCTGATCAAAAGGGCCGGGAGCTGGCGGTCGTATATCATTTGCACAATCTGATCGACAATATCCGGCTTCGGTTCAAGGTCTTCACCGCGGTCGAGCAACCCGATATTTTCACGGCAACTCAACTCTATTCCAGTGCGAACTGGATGGAACGGGAGACGTATGACTTTTTCGGGATCCATTTCGTCGGGCATCCGAATCTGAAGCGGATATTGAATGTGGATGAGATGGAGTATTTCCCGATGCGGAAGGAGTTTCCGTTGGAGGATCAGACGCGGATCGATAAGGATGATGCGATGTTCGGGCGCGGCAAGTTGCAGGACGCGCCGAAGGCCTAAAAACAATTCAAATGAGTGTCGAGCAACATATCAAGCTGCCGGAAGGCAGTATCGAGAAGAGCACCACGACGTTGAACCTGGGGCCGACGCATCCGGCGACGCATGGGGTGTTCCAGAATATCCTCGAGTTGGATGGGGAGCGGATCGTCAGTGCGGAGCAAACGGTGGGGTATATCCATCGCGCGTTCGAGAAGCTGGCGGAGCGGCGGCCGTTGTATCAGATCACGACGTTGACGGACCGGCTGAACTATTGCAGCTCGCCGATCAACAATATGGGCTGGCATCTGACCTGCGAGACGTTGTTGGGGGTGAAGACGCCGAAGCGGGTGGACTATTTGCGGGTCATCATCATGGAACTGGCGCGGATCTCCGATCACCTCATCTGTAATTCCGTGGTGGGTGTGGACTCGGGGGCGTTTACGGGCTTCCTGTATGTCATGCAGTATCGCGAGTTGATCTATGAGATATACGAAGAAGTTTGCGGATCACGGTTGACGACGAATATGGGGCGGATCGGCGGGTTCGAGCGGGATTTCACAAATGTGGCATTTGAGAAGATCGAGAAGTTTCTTGCCGAGTATCCGAAGGTGTTGAAGGAGTTCGAGAACCTGTTCAATCGCAACCGCATCTTTATGGAGCGGACGATCGGTGCGGGTCCTATTTCAGCTGAGCGGGCGCTCAACTACGGGTTCACCGGGCCGAACCTCCGGGCGGCGGGCGTGGATTATGATGTTCGGGTGCAGCAGCCCTACTCGAGTTATCAGGATTTTGAATTTGATATCCCCGTAGGCAGTACGGGGGACTGTTATGACCGCTTTCTTGTCAGGAATGGGGAGATGTGGCAGTCACTGCGGATTATTGAGCAGGCGTACCGGAAGGTGCAGGAGTTCAAGGGTTCGGAAGCGGAGGTTTTTCATGCCGATGCGCCGCATTATTATCTGCCGGAGAAATCGGATGTCTATACGAAGATGGAGGCGTTGATCTGGCATTTCAAGATCGTGATGGGGGAGACGGAGATCCCGCCGGGTGAAGTGTACCAGGCTGTAGAAGGCGGGAATGGGGAGCTCGGGTTCTACCTTATTAGTGATGGGGGGAGGACGCCGTATAGGTTGCATTTCCGCAGGCCGTGCTTCATTTATTATCAGGCGTATTCGGAGATGACGAAAGGGGCGATGCTTTCTGACGCGGTGATCGTGATGAGTTCGTTGAATTTGATTGCGGGTGAAATGGATGCATGATCGTCGTCGGGTTGGGTTGCGGCGGCGCGGGTGTGTGTGGTTTTTGGGTTTTTAGATTTGCATAGACAAATGGGAAAGTGGGAGGGAGAGCTAGGCATGTCCGACAAAGTCCAATGACGAAGTTCGGCGGGGTTGAAAGACATAAAGTTGGTTAACACAATGTATTGTTGATATGGCCAAATTTTCGGATGAAAAGTTAAAGAAGGTCGATGAGATCATCGCCCGGTATCCGGCGGGCAAGCAGAAGAGTGCTTTGCTGCCGTTGTTGCATTTGGCGCAGGATGAGTTTGGTGGCTGGCTGAGCGTAGAGACGATGGACTATGTGGCGACCCTGCTGAAGCTGGAGCCGATCGAAGTGTATGAGGTGGCGACATTCTATAGCATGTATAACCTGAAGCCGGTGGGGAGGTATGTTTTCGAGGTTTGCCATACCGGGCCTTGTATGCTGAAGGGTTGCGACGAAATCATCGAACATATCAAGAGGAGGCTGAACATCAAGGTCGGTGAGACGACGCCGGATGGGATGTTCACGTTGAAGACGGCGGAATGTCTGGGGGCTTGCGGGTATGCGCCGATGATGCTTTTGGGCAAGTATTTCAGGGAGCATTTGACGCCGGAAAGGGTGGATGAAATTATCGATGAGTGCCGGCAAAAAGCGGCGTTGAATAACTAAAAAACCATATGGGCAGACAATTATTATTAGAGAAAGTGAATGTTCCGGGGATCCGCGGGTATGAGGTCTATCGGCGGGAGGGTGGTTATCGCAGCGTGGAGAAAGCGTTGGGTACGATGACGGCGGACCAGGTGACGGATGAGGTAAAGAAAAGCGGGCTGCGGGGCCGGGGCGGCGCGGGCTTTCCGACGGGGATGAAGTGGAGCTTCCTGGCGAAGCCGGAGGGTGTGCCGCGTTATTTGGTTTGTAATGCCGACGAGTCGGAGCCGGGGACGTTCAAGGACCGGTACTTAATGGAGCTCTTGCCGCATTTGCTGATCGAGGGTTTGATCGTTTCTTCCTATGCGTTGGGTTCCAAGAGCACCTATATTTATATTCGCGGCGAGTATGCATGGATCTCGGATATCCTGGAGCAGGCGATCGCGGAAGCGAAGGCCAATGGCTGGCTGGGGAAGAATATCCTGGGGACGGGGTTCGATTGCGAGATCTATGTTCATACCGGCGCGGGCGCGTATATCTGTGGCGAAGAGACTGCGTTACTCGAGTCGCTGGAAGGGAAGAGGGGTAATCCGCGGATCAAGCCGCCTTTCCCTGCGGTGAAGGGGGCCTGGGATTGTCCGACGGTGGTCAACAATGTGGAAACTCTGACGGCCATAGTGCCGATCATCAATATCGGTGGTGAGGAGTATGCGAAGATTGGGGTCGGGAAGTCGACGGGGACGAAATTGATTTCGGCCTGTGGGAATATCAACAAGCCGGGGGTTTATGAGATCGATATGACGATCTCCGTGGAAGATTTTATTTATTCGGATGAATATTGCGGAGGGGTTGCAAATGGGAAGCGGCTGAAGGCATGTATCGCGGGTGGGTCATCGGTGCCGATCCTGCCGGCGAACCTCCTGTTGCGGACGGTGAAGGGGGAGAAGCGGTTGATGAATTATGAATCGCTGTCTGATGGCGGGTTTGCGAAGGGGTCGATGTTGGGGTCGGGAGGTTTTATTGTACTGGATGAGGATCAGTGTGTGGTGAGGCATACGTTTACGCTGGCGAGGTTCTATCGCCATGAGAGTTGTGGGCAGTGTAGTCCGTGCCGGGAGGGGACGGGGTGGATGGAGAAGATACTGAGGAATATCGACACGGGGAAAGGGAAGAAGAGTGATATTGACCTTTTGTGGGATATTCAGCGGAAGATCGAGGGGAATACGATTTGTCCTTTGGGGGATGCGGCGGCGTGGCCGGTGGCGGCGGCGATCCGGCATTTCAGGGATGAGTTCGAGTGGCATGTGGAGAATCCGCAGGAGTGTTTGGTTAGAAACTATGGTTTGGCGCATTATGCTGATCCGTTGGAGGCTCCGGCGACGGCATAGAAATTTTTAGATATGGCTGAAGAAAAGAAATTATTCAAGGTAACCATTGACAACATCACGATCGAGGTGGAGCCGGGGACGAATATTCTGAATGCGGCCCGGAAGATTGGGGGGGATGTGGCGCCGCCGGCAATGTGTTATTACACGTCGTTGAAGGGGAGTGGCGGCAAGTGCCGGACCTGTCTGGTGGAGGTGGCGGCGGGGTCGACGGCTGATCCGCGGCCGATGCCGAAGCTGGTGGCCAGTTGCAGGACGAATGTGATGGATGGGATGGTCGTCAAAAATATTACGAGCGAGAAGGTGATCGATGCGCGGAACGGGGTTGTGGAGTTCCTGCTGATCAACCATCCGCTGGACTGCCCGATCTGCGATCAGGCGGGGGAGTGCAGTTTGCAGGACCTGGGGTACGACCATGGGTTGGAGAAAACGCGGTATGAGTTCCCGCGGCGGACCTTCGCGAAGTATGATCTGGGCCCATATATCCAACTGCATATGACGAGGTGCATCATGTGCTTCCGGTGTGTTTTCGCGGCGGATCAACTGACTGATCAGCGGGAGCATGGGATATTGGATCGCGGGGACCATGTCGAGATCGCCACCTATATTAAAAAGTCGCTGGAACACGACTTCATCGGGAATATCATCGATGTCTGTCCGGTTGGGGCGTTGACGGATAAGACGTTCCGTTTCAAGAACCGTGTCTGGTTCCTCAATCCGGTGGATGCGCATCGCCATTGCAACAACCCGAAGTGCAGCGGGAAGGTCACCTTGTGGTACCGGGGTGAGGAGGTGTTCCGGGTGACGGCGCGGAAGGATCAGTGGGGGGAAGTGCGGGAGTTCATTTGTAATGAGTGCCGGTTTGAGAAGAAGGCAACGGCGGATTGGGAGATCGATGGGCCGACGAAGATAGACCGGCATTCGGTGATCTCGCAGGGACATTATGTGGGGGTGGAGCGGCCGCAGGAAGTGTTGTATGATGTATTGGATGGGCGGAGGCCGCAGCTTTTGATGGATATCCATTCGGTGAGCGAGGTGGATAGGCCGGAAATTGATCTGTCGAAGATCCAGGGACCGGCGCATTCAACGGATTTTGAACCTAGGTAACCTATATGTATACAACTTTACTGGCTGTTGATTGGGTATTGTTATTGGACAAGGCGATATTGATCTCGGTTATCCTGCTGCTGTCGCTGCTGATTGCGATGTATGAGACCTGGGCGGAACGGAAGGTGGCGGCGCTTATGCAGGACCGAAGGGGGCCGAACCGGGCGGGTCCGGCGGGTATCCTTCAGCCGCTGGCGGACGGGTTGAAGTTGTTTATGAAGGAGGAGATCGTTCCGGGGTCGTCGAACAGGTTGTTGTTCGTACTGGGCCCCGGGTTCGCGATGCTGACGGCGATGATGACGAGTGCGGTCGTACCGTGGAGCACTTATCTGTCGATAGGGGGGCGGCATGTAGATTTACAGATCGCGGATGTCAATATCGGTATCCTGTATATATTTGGTGTCGTGAGCATGGGAGTGTATGGGGTGATGGTCGGGGGATGGGCTTCCAATAATAAGTTTTCGCTTTTGGCGGCGATGCGGGGCGCTTCGCAGATCATCTCCTATGAGCTGGCGATGGGGTTATCCATTATATCCCTGCTGATGATCACGGGTAGTCTCTCTTTGCGCTCCATTGTTGAACAGCAGCAGGCGCACCACTATTATATTTTGTATCAGCCGTTGGGTTTCCTGATCTTCCTGGTGTGCTCGTTTGCGGAGTGCAACCGGACACCCTTCGATCTGTCGGAGGCAGACAATGAATTGAATATGGGGTTCCATCTCGAGTATTCGTCGATGAAGCTCGGGTTCTTTCTGTTTTCGGAGTATGTGAATGTCTTTATCAGCAGTGCGGTGATGGCGACGTTGTTCTTTGGCGGGTATGATATTCCGTTTGTCAATAATGCGGCGCTGGCGCAACATTGGGGGCAGAATCCGGTGGCGATCCTGCAGGCGGTGTGTTTCTTTGCGAAGATTGTCCTTTTTATTCTGTTCTTTATCTGGGTGAGGTGGACGATCCCTCGTTTTCGCTATGATCAGTTGATGAAGCTGGGGTGGAGGATTTTGATCCCGCTGGCGATTATCAATATGTTGGTGACGGGATTTTTGGTGTTGTTAAAACAAAATCACTGGCATTTCTGAGTGAGGGGAGGCGGATGAGTCGATTTGGTGGTTTGGGGGGAGAAAAATACTTTTGCGAACTCTTTTAAAAACTGAATATGCAATCGTTAACAAGCCGGGGTAAGGCGGTGGACCGCAGGCCGATGAATATCTGGGAGAAGATGTATCTGCCGGCTATTGCCAAGGGAATGTCGATCACTTTCGGTCATATATTTAAGAAGCGGCCGACGGTGAATTATCCGGAAAAGCACCGGCCGTTCAGTCCGGTCTTCCGGGGTTTGCACGTGTTGAACCGGGATGAGGAGGGAAGAGAGCGGTGTACGGCTTGTGGATTGTGTGCGGTGGCTTGCCCGGCGGAGGCGATCACGATGGAGGGCGCTGAGCGGCTGCCGGGGGAAGACGGGCTTTATCGGGAGGAGAAGTATGCGGCCAAATACGAGATCAATATGCTGAGGTGTATCTTTTGTGGATTATGTGAGGAGGCCTGTCCGAAGGACGCGATATACCTATCTGAGACGTTTGCACCGGCGAATTTTACGCGGAAGGGGTTTATTTATGGAAAGGAGGAGTTGCTCATTCCGGATCCCAAAACTGATCCTGATGGTTTTGCCAAGGCCCGTGGTGAACACAAAACAGTTTAAGAAAAATGAATATCACGCAAGTTCTGTTCTGGTTTCTAAGTATCCTGGCGATTCTCGGTGCCATATTGGTGGTGATCAGTAAGAACCCCGTCCATAGTGTGCTGTGGCTGATCGTGGTCTTCATGGCGATTTCCGGTCATTATATCTTATTGGACGCGCAGTTCCTGGCGATTGTTAATTTGATCGTGTATGCGGGTGCGATCATGGTTTTGTTCCTGTTCGTGGTTATGTTGATGAACCTGAATACGGAGACGGAGCCGCAGAAGAACCGTTGGTTGAAGATTGCGGGGGTGATCGCGGGCGGGTCGTTGTTGCTGGTGTTGGTGGCGGCGTTGAAGAGGGCCGATCTGAAGAACCAGCTGGCCGAGATGAATAGGGGGGATATCGGGTTGATCCACAACCTTGGGATTAGCCTTTTCCATGACTATGTGATACCTTTTGAGATCAGCAGCGTGCTGTTCCTTTCCGCGATGGTGGGAGTGGTGGTGATTGGTAAAAAAGAGTAATTTAAACTATGCCGATAAATTATTACATTTTTCTATCTGTGTCGTTGTTCTGTGTGGGGGTGGCGGGTGTGCTGACCCGGCGGAATGCGATTATCATCTTTATGTGTATAGAGCTGATGTTGAATTCGGTGAATTTGCTGCTGGTGGCGTTTTCAAAGATGCATTGGCATGATATGGCGGCGCGCAATCCGGATGCGGGGATCAATGGGCAGATTTTTGTGTTTTTTATTATGGTGGTAGCAGCGGCGGAGGTTAGTGTGGGGTTGGCTGTTATTGTGATGATGTATCGCAACACGCACTCGATTGATGTGAATTTCCTGAATCGGTTGAAACATTAATATGGTAAATCTAGTTTGGCTGATTCCTGTTTTACCGCTTGCCGGGTTTCTGTTGACCGGCTTGTTGAGAAATTTTTTGTCCAAAGGGTTGACCGGGGTGATCGGGTGCGGGACGATATTGGCGGCGTTTGTGTTGAGTGTTTTGATCTTTGGGGAGGTGCGGCAGCCAACTTTTGAGCCGGCGATTGTGAATCTGTTCGATTTTATCAGCGTTGGGAATTTGCATATCCCGTTCGCTTTCCAGGTCGACCAATTGTCCGTCTTATTCCTGCTTATTATTACGGGGGTGGGGTTCCTGATCCACCTTTACTCGACTTCGTATATGCATGAGGAGGAGGCGCCACAGTTTGCGCGATATTTTTCGTACCTGAATTTGTTTGTGTTTTCGATGTTGTTGTTGGTGATGGGGGCGAATTTCGTGATACTTTTTATTGGCTGGGAGGGGGTTGGGCTTTGTTCTTACCTGCTGATCGGGTATTGGTTTAAGAATTTGGACAATGACCAGGCGGCGATCAAGGCTTTTGTGATGAACCGGATCGGGGATTTGGGGTTCTTGATTGCGATCTTCCTGATGATCAATAAGTTTGGGTCCGTCGATTTTGAAACGGTCTTTTCGAAGGCGCAGAGTGGGGTGTCTTCGGGCACGATCCCGGTGGGGTATGTGACGGCGATCACGATGCTGCTTTTTGTGGGTGCGACGGGAAAGTCGGCGCAGATCCCGCTATATACCTGGTTGCCGGATGCCATGGCGGGTCCCACGCCGGTGTCGGCGTTGATCCATGCGGCGACGATGGTGACGGCGGGTATTTATATGATCGCGCGGAGCCATGTGTTGTATGACCTGACGCCGGTGACGCAGGGCGTGGTGGCGGTGATCGGGTTGGCGACGGCCTTGCTGGCCGCGACCATTGCGTTGAAACAAAACGATATCAAAAAAGTGCTGGCTTATTCGACGGTGAGTCAGCTGGGGTATATGTTTCTCGGCCTCGGGGTCGGCGCCTATACAGGTGCGGTCTTTCATGTGATGACGCATGCGTTCTTCAAGGCCTTGCTGTTCCTTGGCGCGGGTTCGGTGATCCATGCGATGGGTGGGGAGCAGGATATGCGAAAGATGGGCGGGTTGGGCAAGTTTGTGCCGGTGACGAAATGGACGATGTTGATCGGCTGTATCGCGATTGCGGGTATCCCACCGTTGTCTGGCTTCTTTTCCAAAGATGAAATATTGTCGGCGGCTTTTGCGAAGAATCCGGTCTATTATGTGATCGGGGTCTTCACGGCGTTGCTGACGGCCTTTTATATGTTTCGGTTGTATGCGACGACTTTTATGGGTGGGTTCCGTGGAACGGCAGAACAAAGTCACCATCTTCATGAGAGTCCGCCGGCGATGACGATCCCGCTGATCGTGTTGGCGGTGCTGGCGGTCGTTGGCGGTTTCGTGGGGATCCCGGAAGCCATCGCGCCCGATGCGCATTGGCTCGGGCATTTCCTGGGGCCGGTACTTGGAGGTGAGGGTGCGCCCCGGGAGGTCAGCAACGGGACGGAGTGGGGTTTGATGGGGGTGTCGGTGGCGGTGGCGCTGGTGGGAACGTTTTGGGCACTCGGGCGGTTTAGCAGACGACCCGAGTTAGGTGAGCCGACGGGATTCGGAAAGGTGCTGGCGAACAATTGGTATGTGGATGAGCTGTATAATGCCATTATAGTACGTCCGATCGATCTGCTGGCGCAGTTCCTCGAATTCTTCGACAAGAATATTGTCGACGGGATCGTCAATGCGGTTGGGAGTCTGGTCCAGTATGGGAGCCGGCAGTTGAGGTTGTTGCAGAGCGGGCAGGTCGGCGGTTATGTATTGTTGATGGTGCTGGGTATACTGGTTTTGTTCCTGGTGGAGCTCTTTATAGGCGGGACCGGGACTGTAGCGCAGGCGTTGGCGCCTTCGACGGGGAAGCTGCCGGGGGTTCATTAAGGTTTGGTTTGAATTTAATTAATTGATATGATTCCTGTTCTGTTAATAGTGGTTCCCCTGGCAAGCGGGTTGATCGGCTTCCTCCTGAAGAGTGAGCGCGGGGCCCGCAGCTGGGCGTTGCTGTCGTCGCTGATCACGCTGGCCGTTTCGCTGTGGGGGCTGACGCTGGAGAAGGACAGTCCCTTGCTGAAGACGAACGTCGAGTGGTTGCCGGATCTGGGGAGTCGGTTTGCGGTGGGGTTGGACGGGCTTTCGACAATATTGAGCTTGCTGGTGGCGGTGAGCTTTCCGTTGATCTTCGTTGCGACATGGCGGAATCAGTATCGGAAATCCTGGAATTTCTTCGGGTTGATGTTGTTGTCGCAGGCGGGGTTGATGGGAGTGTTCCTGGCGACGGATGCGTTGCTCTTCTATTTCTTCTGGGAGCTGGCGCTCGTCCCGGTCTATTTCCTGTGTAGTCAGTGGGGTGGGGAGCGGCGGATACAGGTAACCTTCAAGTTCTTCGTGTATACATTCGTCGGCAGTCTGCTGATGCTGGTCGGGTTGATCTGGATCTACTGGCATACGGCCGGGCATTCGTTTGCGATGGCCGACTGGTATAATATGAGGCCGAAGATCGCGGCGAAGGATCAGATGTGGCTGTTCTGGATACTTTTTGTGGCGTTCGCGATCAAAATGCCCATCTGGCCGTTCCATACCTGGCAGCCGGATACCTATGAGCAGGCGCCGACGGCGGTCACGATGGTGTTGAGTGCGTTGATGGTGAAGATGGGGTTGTTCGGGGTCATGCGGTGGCTGGCGCCGGTGCTACCGGAGGCGACCTGGGCCTGGGGGGATACGGTATCGACGGCTTGTGTCGTCGGGATGATCTATGCGTCGCTGATAGCCATTAAACAGGATGACCTCAAACGGCTAATTGCCTACTCATCGATTGCGCACGTGGGGTTGATGTGTCTGGCGATCTTTGCGACGACCGCGATCGGGATGCAGGGGGTGATGATCCAACTATTCAATCACGGGATAAATATACTTGGGATGTGGGTAGTTGCCGATCTGATCGAGCGCAAGACGGGGACGCGGAAGATCTCGCAGTTGGGCGGGCTGGCGCAAAAGGCGCCGGGTCTGGCGATCCTGCTCGTGGTGGTGGCGCTTGCTAATATCGCTTTACCGCTTACGAATGCGTTTATCGGCGAGTTCCTGCTCTTTAGCGGGGTATTCACGTCGACCGCGACGCAGTATAGTGTTATTTTCACGGTGACGGCGGGGGTTACGATCATCCTGGGCGCGGTGTACACCTTGAATATGATCAAGCGGGTTTTCTTTGGGGAGGTAAATGGGGTGACGGCGGGGGTGACGGATATCCGGCTGAATGAGAAATTGGCGTTGGCGGTGATTGTGTTGTTGATTGTCGTTGTCGGAGTTTATCCGAAGCCGGTGTTGGAGTTGACGAAGGAGACGGCGGATTTTATTTTATCAAAGATGAATTACAAATTATAGTACAAGGGTGCGACGCAACGGATGGTGAGGACAGTTCAAATGTTGGTAAAATAACGATGACCTAAATTATGAATGCAATTGTACTTTCGGCGGTTTGGGGGATAGTGATGATGTTCAGCGGGGTGTTTTTGAAGAGTAAGACTGCGATCCGCAATCTTGGGGTTGTGGGTTTGGTCCTGTTGCTCGTGGGGAATTATGCGGATTGGATGGGGCATCATTTGCTGGTCATCGAGGTGCACAAGATGTTGTTCTTCGACAATTTCGGATTGTTGGGGAATAGCATTGCGTTTGGGAGCACGCTTTTGCTGGTATTGTTGTCGGGGCGGGAAATGGAGAAAGTGGGGCATAACCTGGCCGAGTATTATGCGTTGATCTTTTTTACGCTTTGCGGGATCACGCTGGTGACAAGCTATAATTCTTTGTTGATGTTGTTTCTGGGGATCGAGATCCTGTCGATTCCCTTGTATATTTTGACCGGGAGTGACAAGCGGAACCTCAAGGGTAATGAGGCCGCCCTGAAATATTTTCTGATGGGGTCGTTCTCGACGGGGTTGATGCTCCTTGGGATCGCCTTCCTGTATGGGGCGAGCCCGACCGGTTCCTTTGTGATCGACGATCTTTGGACGAGCAAGGCGGCCGTGACGCCTTTGATGATGGCGGGGTTGTTGTTGCTGTTGGTATCGATCGCGTTTAAGGTTTCGGCGGCGCCATTCCATTTCTGGACGCCGGATGTGTATGATGGGGCGCCGACGGTGTTCACGTCCTTCATGGCGACGATCGTCAAGGTATCGATCTTTGTGGGGTTTGTACGGTTGTTTGATGAGGGGTTTGGGCAGAATCCGGCGCAATGGCAGATCTTTGTGGCGATAATCGCTGCGGCGACACTTTTTGTTGGCAATATAACGGCGGTGTTTCAGCAGAGTGTAAAGCGAATGCTGGCGTATTCGTCGATCGCGCAGGCGGGCTTTATGTTGCTAGCCTTATTATCGCTGACGGGGGTGGCCAAGGATGGGATCCTATTGTATGCGGCGGTCTATAGTATCGCGACGATCGGCATTTTCGCGGTGTTGATGCGGATGAAGGACTATACTTTCGAGGGTTTCAATGGGTTGGCGCGGAAGCAGCCGGTGCTGGCCGCCACTTGTACGATCTTTCTCCTGTCGCTGGCGGGTATCCCCCTCACCGGCGGTTTCTTCGCTAAATATTATATGCTGGCGTCCGTGGTTTCGACGGGGAAGTGGATGTGGCTGGTGATTTTTGCCGTTTTGTGTGCGGCAGTGAGCGTCTACTACTACTTCCGGGTCATCCAGGCCATGTACTTCAAAGACGGGGATGGGGCAACGGAGCTGGCACCGGGTGCCGGTTTCAAGGGGATGTTGGTGCTGCTGGCGGCGATGATTGTCCTGTTGGGTGTCTGGCCGCAGGTATTATTGAGCCAGTTGCAGCATTTTGTCTATACGTGGTAGGACTTTTTTCATTATATTGCCTGTCCCACCATGAGATTGACCGACACATTATCCCTGGCCTACCGGACGATCCGTGGCAATAAGCTGCGGACGGGTTTGACGGTGGCTATTATTGCGTTTGGGATCATGGCGCTGGTCGGGATCAATACGGCGATCGAGGCCATGAAGCAAAAGTTTACCGAGAGCTTCTCCGCTATGGGGGCCAATGGCTTTACTATCCACTACAAAACCTGGTTCAATTTCAACAACGGGGGCGTCAAATCGCAGAAAAAGAGTGCGTTAAAGGAGAAGCGGTCCAATAACAACGAGCCGATCACGAAGTTGCAGGCCGAGACGTTTCACAGCCGTTATAATTTCCCGGCTACGATGTCCCTTGGGTTGGGAGGCGTGGGGGATGCGGTGGTGTCTTTGGGGGACCGGAAGACGAATCCGAATATCCGGATACAGGGCGGCGACGAGAACTATATAGAGCTCAATGGGTTCACGCTGGCGGCCGGTCGGAACCTGAATTCGTTGGATCTGAGTTCGGGGCGGAATGTAGCGATCATCGGGTCGGATGTGGCGAAGAAATTCTTTGGCGGGGATCCGGCGTTTGCGGTCGAGAAGATCATCAAGGTGAACAGTCTGCCGTTCAGGGTCATCGGGGTATTGGCTTCAAAAGGCAGTAGTTTGGGGATGAATTATGACAAAATGATCCTGACCTCCTACAATAATGTGCGGCGGTTCTTCAGCCAGGGGTCGCAGACCTCGTTCAGCATTCAGGTCAAGGTGCCGGATGTGAAGCAGATCGACGGGGCGATCGATGAGGCGGAGGGGATATTCCGACCGGTGCGGCGTCTGGATGTGACGGAGGCGGATAATTTCCTTATTGACAAGAGTGATACGTTTGTGAATCTGTTGCTGAGAAATTTGAGTTTTATTACTATTGCGGCGTTGGTGATCGGGGGGATCACATTGATTGGGGCGGCGGTCGGATTGATGAATATCATGCTGGTGTCGGTGTCGGAGCGGACGAAGGAGATCGGGTTGGTGAAGGCGATCGGGGGGCGGCAGCGGGCGGTGCGGCAGCAGTTCTTATGGGAATCAGTGTTGATCAGTCTGATCGGGGCGGCTTTTGGGGTGGTGTTGGGGGTGATCGTCGGGAATTCATTCTCGATTGTCCTGTCGACGGGGTTTGTTGTGCCCTGGGGTTGGCTGGCAGGGGGGATCCTGATATGTACGGTAGTGGGTCTGGTCGCGGGGGTGTATCCGGCGTATAAGGCGGGCCGGCTGAATCCGATCGAGGCGTTGAGATATGAGTAGAGGGACGGAGAATTGCGTCGTTGGTATGGAGATGCGGTTTGTTGGGGGGACGGAAACGAGCGAAGCGAAGGCTCCGAACGTATCCGAGCCGGAGGCGAAGGCAACCGAGGAGCGAACGTCGCGAAGCAGTTCCGACGAAGGTTGCGGGCAAAGCCCTACCGACGAGGAGCAAGGGAAGTACCTGAGCGGAGCGAAAGGTACGAACAAGGAGGGGCGAGGGACGATGCCCGGTCGATGTTCTGGTTGTTCCAACTTGTTCGGACATGTACAAGGTCGGTGCATTACAAAAACATAAATTGGCGCTACCGTTTAAAGGTGGCTGCGGAACCTGTCGTGGCGGGCCATTGGGGGGATGATGCGGGTTTGGATTTTTGAATTTGTAGGTTATAAAAATTGCTTATATTGCGTGGCCCTGGAAAATTCACATCCAATTTCTCCGATTGAAAGGCTTTTTTCTGTAGAATTGTACATTCATTTTCTAGTACATACCTCAATTTTTTAAAAAACACTAAAACAAACGATCATGGCTGGAACAACAAAACCGACTGCAGTGCCGGCAGCTAAAAGCTCCACATCCGTACAACCAAAGCGAAAAGGTAACTCGATCTCCTGGGTCGCACCAGTGGTGTGCATAATCGCCGGATATTGTATCTGGAGATTCATACTCGGTGCTGACGGCAATTTTACAAAGCCCGATTTAGGAGGCGGCTGGCATCCTGACCAACAGGGGCCGAAATCCGGTATCGTTCGAATGTACCAGGGTGGTGTTATCGTTCCGATCCTGATCGGTGCGCTGCTGACAGTTATTACGTTTGTGATCGAGCGTTTCCTGACGATCAGCAAGGCAACGGGCACCGGCAATATCGCCGAATTCATCCGGAAGGTGCAATATCACCTGGCTAATAAGAATGTGGATGCGGCCATCGCGGAGTGCGACAAGCAGAAGGGTTCTGTCGGCAATGTGATGAAGGCGGGTCTTCGCAAATACAAAGAAATGATCACGACGGACCTGGATACCGAGCAAAAGGTCATTGCGATCCAGAAAGAGGTTGAGGAAGCCACTTCGCTGGAGCTGCCGATGCTGGAAAAGAACCTGGTGTTCCTGTCTACGATCGCTTCGGTGGCTACCCTGATGGGTCTGCTCGGAACGGTTATCGGGATGATCACTTCGTTCGCTGCGCTTGGTGAAGCCGGTGGCGGTGAAGCTGCTCAGCGGTTGTCGCAGGGTATTTCCGAGGCCTTATATAATACGGCATTGGGTATCGGTACTTCCGCCATTTCGATCATCATGTATAACATCTTCACTACCAAGATCGATGGTATAACCTACGGGATTGACGAAAGTGGATTTACGCTGACGCAGAGCTTTGCTTCGCTGTATAAGTAAGGTTTGGCGGGCCGGCGGCGCCCGAAGGGCGCCGCGTATGGGGTATGGAAATGTTAAAGACGTAGCCCCTTTGTGGAATATGGAAACTTTGGGGTCTTATTCTGGAAAAATAGGGCCCCTGCCGGCGAGACCGGCGGGTCAGACATAGTGAAAACAATCAAACGAATTTAAAATGCCAAGAGCGAAAATACCGCGAAAGAGCACGAACATAGACATGACGGCGATGTGCGATGTCGCCTTTCTGTTGTTGTCCTTCTTTATCTTAGCGACCAAGTTCAAACCGCCGGAGGCGCTAACTGTGACGACTCCGAGCTCGGTGTACACCAAGATTGCGGAAGATCAGAATGTGGTGCTGGTCACGTTGGATCATGACGGGAAGGTCTATTTCAGCGTCAGCGACGCGAACAAGGACGAGAAGAAAGAGATCATCAACACGATCAATACCCAGCATAATCTGGGCCTGACGGATGCAGAAATGAAGGCCTTCTATTTAAATCCTACCGCCTATATCGGTGTACCATTCTCCCAACTTAAGTCGTTGCTGGACAAGGGATCCGATCCAGAAGCAATCAAGAACATTAAATTTCCGGGGATCCCGACGCAGGACAGCACCAATAACGAGCTGCGGGATTGGGTAGCGGCGGCGGTAGCGACCTCCGTGGGTGGCGGTTTCGGGGGTGGGCATATGCATCTCGAGGTGAAGGGCGATGACGCGGCTTCGTATCCGGCTTTCAGTGGGGTGATCTGGGCGTTCAAGAGGAATGACCAGTTGAAATTCCAGCTGATCACCAGTCCGATCACCGCCCCTCTCGGGTCTGAGCTGGAGAAGATCCAGAAGGCTTCGGGTAAGAAGACGGTCGATTAAGCGATACAAGGTTAAGGTTCAGCTAGTTGGTTGAATAGTTTATTCGGCCAGACATTAAAAAAATTTGTAACTTTAAAAAAAGATAGTTTATGGCAGAAATGGATACCTCCAGCGGCGGGGGCCACAAAAAGGGCCCTGGCGTCAAGAAAGGTAAGAAGCTGTCAACACGGGTGGATCTGACTCCGATGGTGGATCTGGGATTCCTGCTGATTACGTTCTTTATCTTTACGACGACGATGAGCCAGCCGACGGCTATGAAGCTCAATCTGCCGAAGGATACGGATAAGCCGGATGAGCAAAACAAACTCAAGGAGTCTGCGGCGTTTACGATGATGCCGGCAAAGGCTGACCAGGTGTATTATTATGAGGGATTGGATCCTTCCAAGATCCAGACGGCGACCTGGAAGACGATCCGAGATGCTATTCTGGACAAGAAGCGGAGGACAAATCCGGATGACTTCATGGTGATCATCAAGCCTGACAAGGATGCTACCTATAAGAATACGGTAGATGCGCTGGATGAGATGAAGATCGATGATGTCAAACGGTATGCGCTCGTGGATATTTCGCCGACGGAGTATGGGTTTATCCAGAAAACCGAGCAGGCGAACGGGATAAAATAACCCGGGATTTATGGAATCCGGGAAATAAGGAATCTTATAACAAACCATTTACAATGGAAGTCAACAAAATACTAAACGCCGACGTCCTCGATATCATTTTCGAGGGTAGGAATAAGGAGTACGGCGCTTATGACTTGCGCAAGACCTATAACAAGCGCCTGGTGAAGGCGATTATAGGGATGGCCGTCGTGATCGTGTTGCTCTTCGTTGGATTTTTCCTATCCAATCTGAATGGCGGCTCGTCGAAGAAGGCGCAGGTCGTCGACGATGTGCAGCTCGAAGACATCAAAGAACAAAAGAAAGATGAGCCACCGCCGCCTCCTCCTCCCAAGGTGGAGCCGCCGAAGGTAGAGATGGCCAAATTCACGCCGCCCAAGATCGTTCCGGATAAGGAAGTGAAGCCGGAAGAGAAGCCGCCGGAGCAGGAGAAGCTGGATGACACCAAGATCGGCACGGTCAACCAGGAAGGTATTAAGGATGACGGCATTACCCCGCCGGTAAGTGATGCCGGCAAGGGTGTGGTTGAAGCGCCGAAGAAGGATGAGGAGGATTATGATAAGACATTTACGAAGGTGGAGATCGAGTCAGAGTTCCCTGGTGGGAGTGGGGCCTGGTTGCGTTATCTGAATAAGAACCTGCGTTATCCTGACGATGCGGTGAACAATGAGATCCAGGGTACGGTGGTCGTGCAGTTCATTGTGGATAAGGAAGGTAATGTGAGTGATGTGACGCCGATCAGCGGACCCGATCAGGGTGGTCTTCGGGAAGAGGCGGTACGTGTTATCAAGAAGAGTGGGAAGTGGACGCCGGCAGTTCAGAACGGCCGTCAGGTGAAGTCGTATAAGAAGCAGCCGATCGTGTTTAAGTTGGAGTCGCAATAGGCTTGGTGCGCTTCGCGAAAATTATATTCAATCCCTCCGAGTTTCGGGGGGATTTTTTTATTTGCGTATATTCGTTGACGTTATGGAAACTAAGGGGGTTGCGAGTCTTAGTAATAAACCTTTGTTTATGGAACCAAATCAAATTAAGGAGGCGCATATCCTTGATATCTTGTTTGATGGCAGGAATAAGGAGTATGGCGCTTACGAACTGAGAAAATCCTATAACAGAAGGATGGTGAAGTCGATGCTCGTGATGGGGTCGGTGGTATTGCTGGTACTTTTGGGTGGGGTGGTGTCGGGGTTGGGGAAGGAGAAACATGTCGCGAGGGCGGAGGTTGGGGACGATGTGAATTTGAAGACGGTGATAGATCCGCCGCCGCCGGTCCCGCCGCCGCCGAGGGTGGTTCCACCGCCGCAGGTGGCGACGATTCGAATAACGACGGTACGGATCGTTCCGGACAATCAGGTGAAGCCCGATGAGAAGCCGCCAGAGAACGATGCTGCGGATCACATGAGGATCGCGACGGTTAATACTGCGGGTGCGGAGGATGTAGGAGTTCCGGGGCCGCCGATGTCGAGCGGGGCGGGTTCGAATGTGGTTGAGGCGCCGAAGAAGGCGGAGGATGACGGCACATTTGTTCCGGTAGAAGTGGAGGCGAGTTTTCCGGGTGGGCTCCAGGCCTGGGCGAGATTTTTGAATAAGAATTTACGATATCCGGAGGATGCGATCGATGTCGGGATTCAAGGGACGGTCATGGTGCAATTTATTGTCGACAAAGATGGGAATGTCAGTGATGTGGAGGCCATCGGCGGACCGGAGAAAGGCGGGTTAAGGGAGGAAGCGGTTCGGGTGATAAAAAAAAGCGGGAAGTGGACACCGGCGTTACAGAATGGAAGATATGTGAAGGCTTTTAGGCGGCAACCGGTGACGTTCCAACCGGCGCAGGAGAATTGAGGGGGGATGGAGTGTGAGTAAATGGCTAATAGCTAAATCCCTGTTTTGTCGGGGATTTACTATTTTTAGCGGAGAGAACCCTTTCATGAAGCTAGAAAAGTGTTTTACAGCCCTAAGGTGGGTTTGTCCGCGGGCTGCAGGACTTGTGTTTTTTCTTTGTTTATGGCCGAGCCTGCGGGGCAGGGCGCAGCCGTTGCAGATATCCTCGACAAGTACCACCCCGAGTATCTGTGGGGCGGCGAATGGAATAATATCAATGGCTGTGATCGGAGGGATGACGCCATACCGATATTCAGATGATGGCGGACTTACCTGGCAAGCATCTGACACCTTCTATAATCTGGTGGCTGGGTTGTATAATATGGTAGTAGAGGACGCCGAGCTTCCGGTCGTTATGCAGACTGCTACCGTGCCACTTAACAATCTTGCTGGTCCAAGCGGAATTTTTTACACTGCCAATCCGGCCTCTTGTCTCGATAACGATGGCAGTTTGGATATTATCCCGCTTGGCGGTGACCCGCCGTATATGTATTCGACGGATGGCGTGCACTTTCAGCCGGGCAACCTGATCGGCGGCCTGGCTGGCGGCAATCCGACCATTACAGTCAAGGACCATAATGGTTGTCTGATAACCCAGCCGGCCTTTGTTCCTCTTACTGATAATCTGACGTTAACAATGGGGTCCGGGACGACGATCTGTCAAGGGTCGACGAGTACGTTGACGCTGACGACGAATGCCAATGCCTTTAACTGGACACCGGCAGGCGGCCTGGATAATCCGAGGCTGGCTCAACCGTTTGCCAGTCCGGGCTCCACGACAACCTATACAGTGACTGCGGCATTGGGAGTTTGCGATACAACCGGAACGGAGACCATTACTGTCCTGCCGGCTCCGCAGGCGACAGCTGCCGCTGTTGCGCCGATCTGTCCCGGGCAATCGACCCAGCTGCTGGGCGGCGGGGGTGTCTCTTATCAATGGGCTCCGCCAACCTATCTCAGCAGTACGACGATCCCCAATCCGGTGGTCCAACAGCCACAACAAACCATTACCTATGCTCTGAACGTGACAGGCGCCAATGGCTGTAATTCGATCGAACCAGCTATTGTGCAGGTGGTCGTGACGCCGCTGCCTGATGTCTTTCCAGGGGATGATACGGCCATACTGATTGGACAGACCTTGCCGCTGGACGCTGTCGACGTCAATAACAGCGGGTTCACCAGTTTTCAATGGTCGCCGGCGATTGGGTTGGATAATCCTTCCATCCAGGACCCGGTGGCGACGGTTACGGCGGATATCACCTATACGGTGACAGCGAAGACGCCGCAAGGGTGTGAGGGGACGGGAAGTATTAAGATCCTGGCGGTGACGGTGTCGGATATGGTGGTTCCGAATGCGTTTACGCCGAATGGGGACGGGCATAATGATGTCCTGAAGGTTCATGCGATCGGAATAAAGGACTTTAAGTATTTCAGGGTGTTCAATCGCTGGGGGCAACAGGTGTTCAATTCCGCCAATGAGGGGGCGGGATGGGATGGGATGGTAGGGGGGCAGGTGCAGCCGTTGGGGACTTATGTTTGGGTGGCGGTGGGGTTGGATTTTTCGGGGAGGGTTGTTGAACGGCGGGGGACGGTGATTTTGGTGAGGTAGGACTTGGGGGTATATTTGCATCATGTTAGGTAAATTGGCTGGGTGGGCGGATACGATTGTTGCCCTTGCGACGCCGCCGGGTATCGGGGCGATCGGCGTGATCCGGGTGAGCGGGCCGGAAGCTTTCACTATTGTCGGCCGGTTGTTTGTTGGTAAAGACCTGACTTCACAATCTTCTCATACTTTACATCTCGGGTTATTAAAGGAGGGCGATGAACAGCTGGATGAAGCGGTTGTTTCGCTGTTTCGCGGTCCCCGCAGCTATACGGGTGAGGACGTGATCGAAATCTCCTGTCATGGCAGTCCGGTCGTGCTGGAGCGGGTGATCGGGGCGGTGGTTCGGGGGGGAGCCCGGCTGGCGAAGGCCGGCGAGTTCACGCAGCGGGCATTCCTGAATGGCAAGCTGGATCTGGCGCAGGCGGAGGCGGTGGCGGACCTGATTGCGAGTCATTCGGCCGCGGCGGCGCGAACCGCGCTGCATACGATCCGGGGCGGGTTCTCGCGGGCGCTTCGGGAGCTGCGGGAACGACTGATTAGTTTCTCGGCGCTGATCGAGTTGGAGCTGGATTTTTCGCAGGAAGACGTGGAATTTGCGGATCGGAGACAGTTATATCAATTGATTTCTGAGTCTTCGGTTATGACTTCGGAATTGTTGCAGTCGTTTCGGCTCGGGAATGTGATCCGGAATGGGGTTTCCGTGGCGATCGTGGGGAAGCCGAATGCGGGGAAGTCGACGCTGTTAAATACGTTGTTGAATGAAGAACGGGCGATCGTGTCGGAGATTGCGGGGACAACGCGGGATACGATCGAGGAGACTTTGAATATCGGCGGCATACTTTTTCGGCTTATCGACACCGCGGGAATTCGGCAGCATACGACGGATGTGATCGAGCAGATCGGGGTGGGGCGGAGTTTGGAGAAGATGGAGCAGGCGGATATCGTGTTGTATCTTTTTGATGTGCGGGAGGGGATGAATGGGGTTGGTGAGGGTTTGAATGGCGTGAGGCAGGATTTGGCAGGGCGGGGGAAGGCCTTTTTGCTGGTGGGAAATAAAGTGGATATGGCGGGTGGGATGGTGGTGGTGCGGTATCCGGAGGAAGTGCTGATCTCGGCGAGGGATGGAGGCGGAATTGACGTTTTGAAGCGCCGATTGGTGGATTTGGTGTTGCAGGGGGAGACGGCGTTGGGAGATGGGGCTATCGTGACGAGCGCAAGACATCATCAGGCGTTGCAGAAAGTGGAGGAGGCGTTGGGGGTTATACGGAAGGGGCTTGATGATTTGCTGCCGGGGGATCTGTTGGCCTTGGATATACGGCATTGTCTTCACTATTTAGGCGAGATCACGGGAGAGATTACGACGGAGGATCGGTTGGATTATATTTTCAGTAAGTTTTGTGTGGGGAAGTGACGACGGCGAATGCCGGCGTGGCCCCGCGGGACGCGGGGCGGGCGTGGCGCAGGGTTAAGCACGTTGGTTGCGGGTCTTTCTCAGCCGTCAGTCAACCGAATTTTTGTTGCAAATCTGGGACTATAATTGGTATTCAGAAGACCTTGGCATGTCCGCCGGACCTTATAAGTGAGGAAATCAAAATCTCCGCGGGGGTCCAGGTCACGGTTCGTAGTCATCGGTTTCTTCCTCGTCGAGCGAGCGTCATACTTTGAGTTCGCTGAGTATTTTCATCAAGTCACTGACCTGGATATCTTCGAGCGAACGCACGGAATTCTTGACCTTTTGGCACGATTTCTCAGTAGCATGACCAGCCGCCAGCTTATCGAACTTCGCCTCGATCTCTTTCCAGGTGAATGGTCGAGTAGGTGCGCCAGCAAAGTCTGAGATTTCGTGGGTGAAGGACTCGCCGTTGTGGAGCCGTACTGTCACCCGGCTCGGGAGTTCGGCCGGGTAACGTGCCGTAAAGCCATCGTTGGGTCTCACCGTGACCTTCTCAAGCAGATCTTGGACATCTCTCTTCGCAATCCGGCTGGCCTCGAGTTGCGCGGTCTGGACATCGCCATCAAGGAGTGCGACAGCCAAGAGGTAGGGGAGGCTATGGTCGGCATCCTCCTTTGTGTGGACATCGTGTTTCGGACCAAATCGCCCACCCCCGGTGAAATCATAAGCGTCCTGGAAAACTTCAGCCTCGATGCTCACAATGTCGGCCGGACCAAATGGGTGAGCCTTGTGTAGTGCGAGCATACAGAAGACGGCTGATTGTGCGGGAATCGCGGTGTTGTAGCTCTTCAAAGCGAGCCGATCGAAGCAATCCAGTGTCATGTTGTCCCAGTCGACCTGGATCGACTTGCCGACCGCCTGCGCCAGCCCGTTTGGTCCCTCAATGACATACTTCGGGCCGGTCACCCCGCGGGACGCCAGGAAGACCCCGTGAATAGACGCCAAGGCCGCCTGGGATGAGTTCAAGCCCTTCCATTGCGAGATCGGGGTCGTGCGCACGACCAACAGTGGAATCACGTCACCACAAATTTCGACGGCCGCTGCAGATCGTGCCTGGTCCAGTTGGAGCGCTTTGGACGCTCCAGCTGCTATCGAGAATGAGAGCTGTGTTGTGAGATCAAACCCGACTGCCATGAATGGAACGTTGGCAGTTAGTGCCGACTCGACTTGGTAGGCAACTGCCAGGGCGGTCAAGAATTCTTTGCCTGATCGTCCCGCGTGTTCGCACGCGGCCAAGACTGCTCCAACGTTGTCCGACGGGTGACAAAGTTCCTCCCCCCCAAGATAACTATCCATGAAGTCGATGTATCGGACGAGTGCCGTGTTGTACTGAGCTGCGTAGACGACGTTAGCTTGCCCGCCGCCGATCAAAGTGCATTGAGCGTCCGAACCGCCGAACTGTTTTGCCTGTTCCAGACACGCCACGATTGGAGGCGCTCCGAGGGCGTTTATGGCGCACGCCAAAGAATCGAGTACGCTCACTTTGAGGCGCTCCCGCCGCGCGGGAGTGAGGTCCTCGTAGGTCACCCTGGTGGCGAACTTCGCAATGCCCTGAGCTTGGCTGTCTCCAGTGATGATCGGCATAGGCTTCTCTAATGTACTCATTGAGTTTCACCTCCTGGGCTGTGTAAGTCGTCAAAAAAAAATGGACTTTGTACGAAAGAGTGTTTCGCTTGGTAAAGTTAGTGAATAATTTTTTAGGGTAGGATTGAGTTTTGCAGTGTATTACTTTTTGAGGGGAGTTATTTAAAAATCGGGGGAACTTCCGGCTGAGAGCCCACGAAATTCAAATTAAACCCTTGATTTGTATAAAACCGTTTCCAAGGCGATCTATTTTGATTGGTTTCGGAGATCCCGGTTTTGAATGAAAATTCATCTAAGAAAGCCGGAAGGCAAGCTATCCAGCGACAGCTCTTAGGGGCACCCGTTGAAAATTTGGCTGGATTCGTTGAAAGGGCGATTCGAATAAGGCTTATACCTCTAGTTTCAGGTTATGAGAACGACATTACTTGTTATTTTTGGCGCCTTTGTTATAAACAGAGGATTTAGCCAAGCTCGCCTTACCATTGCTGAGGGAGCCAAATCTAATGTCTTTATTCAGGACAGCGCCGCTACTCCAAATGGGGAGTCCGCTCCGACGTTTATGCCTGACGGAAAGACGGTGTTTATGGCCAACAATAGCGTCATTTGCCTGTCCAAAAAGGTAGGTGATCGGTGGACTAAACCAATACCGATCTCTTTCACGGGACATAACAACGACTGGGACCCGACCCTTACGCCGGACGGAAGGCGACTCTTGTTCGTATCCAACCGGCCTTATGTCGCCTCGGATGGGAGCACTAAAACAGGCAATCATCTATGGATGTCACAACTGATGACTGGTGGAAGCTGGTCGGAACCCAAGCATCTGGATTCGCCAGTCAATGAATTCGGCTTTGTCAACTATGGGCCATCGATTAGCGCCTCGGGAACGATTTGTTTTTGTTCCCGTGACAGGTATGGCAACAAAGGCATGCACGCTTACATGTGCCGCCGAGCAGGCGACCGCTACGAAGAGCCGCAACTGCTGATATTGAATGGCAATGAGCCTACTTTCGATCCCTATATCGCTCCGGATGAGCATTATATCTTATTTTCCAGTGACAATGCGCTTTATATCAGTTACCGCACGGTTCAGGGTTGGTCGCCGGGGGAGAAGCTTGGGCCAGAGGTTAATGAGGCTTCTAAAGTAGGAATGCTCTGGGGACCCTCGATTTCAAGGGATGGGAAGACGCTGTATTACAACGGTGGTACGATCGAGGGAATCGAGATGATACCCGTGAGGTGGAAGTAGGCATTATTTTTTCAATAAATCAAATAGCCGCGTATTGATATACAACGTTTCTTTCCACACGCGTCTGGAGTGTAAAATCCCAATCTTTTCCAATTCCTTCAGGTATTTGGCGGCAGTTACTCGAGATACCTGAAGTCGAGTGGTAACATAATCGATTTTGCTGTATGGGTTATAAGATTTTTCCGCTTCTCGCTTAATTTTTTCCTGCGTTGCCGAAAAAAGCGCCAAAAGAGGATCGCAGCCGTCACTCGAGCTCGTCACGATGGCAGATGTTGTTTAAAGCAATTTATCAGGTGTTATGGGCAATTGCCTGATGCGCTTTCCTGTTGCATTGAATATCGCGTTGGCGATGGCGGCCGCTACGCCGACAATAGCAATTTCGCCTATGCCTTTTATGCCCATTCTGTTGGGAATAACATCTTCTTCGCGGATAAAAATTGTTTCAATGTGCCCAATGTCAAGATTGGCAGGTACATGATAGTCGGCAAAAGACCGGGTTATAAAATTTCCCCACCGGGGGTCAACAACTGACTCCTCCGTTAGCGCCATTCCAATTCCCCACACGTTCCCGCCGATGATCTGGGAACGCGCCGTTTTGAGATTCAGAATTTTACCCGCGGCAGTAACCGAAAGAAAGCGTTTAACGGTCGCCATTCCGGTCGACCGGCTTACCCACACTTCCGCAAAATTGGCGTTGAAACTGTTTGAAGAATATGCGTTTGCCCCTGCAGGTGCTTTAGCATCAACACGCGTTTGAAAAGCATTTATCTGTTCCGATTCCATGAGCTGGGCGGCAGTAGGCTGTACTGAAAACTGCTTCCCGGACTCGGTAATTAATTCATCGGTGATCTTGACGCAGGCATCATTAACGGCGTTGGCATAGCTTGTTGCACCTACCGATCCCACGGAACCTGCCGCCGGGGGCAAATCTGAATCCCCAATCTTTACATGCACCTGGCCGATAGGGATTCCAAGTCCGTCGGCCGCTATTTGGGCCAAAATGGTATGTGTCCCCGTACCAAGATCGGCGGCGGCCATTTCTACGGTTGCAACTATTTTATTTCCTTCCGTGGTTAATTTAATTATTGCCGAACTAGCCTGTTGATGGGCCGGGTAGGTACCGCAGGCTACGCCATAACCAACCAGGTAGTCACCCTGCTGCTGCCGGCCGGGCTGAGCCTTCCTTTTTTCCCAGCCAAATGCCCTTGCTCCCTCCTTTAGACATTCCAGCAGTTTACGCGAAGACCAGGGCTTATCATTTGAAGGATCTTTAGCAGGCTCATTTTTTAATCTGAACTCAATCGGGTCCATATTCAGCTTAAAAGCAAGTTCATCGATAGCGGATTCCAATGCAAAACTCCCGGTGGCTTTGCCCGGGCCACGGGTATAGGTGGGCGTGATCATGTTCATAGGTACAACCCGGTAACCAATCATCGAATTGGGTACCTCATACATGATCTTTGAGCAATCTCCGCAGGGCTCCACAAATTCGTCGTCTATTGCGCAATGTGTGGTTGTAACATGTGCCAGCGCCAGCAACTTTCCATCCTTGTTTGCAGCAAGGCGCATCCTTTGCAAATTGCGCTGCCGGAGCCCCACTGAATTGAACATTTGCTGCCTGTTCAGGGCAAGCTGAACCGGCCTGCTTACTATTTTAGCGGCGACTGCCGCCAAGACCAGATTGGCCCACTGGCCACCCTTTGAGCCGAATCCGCCGCCGATAAACGGAGATACGATACGGACATTCTCCGGTTTGATATTCAAGGTATTGGCAGCGGCATGTTGTGCTCCATTCACAATTTGTGAAGCATTGTATAAAGTTACGTGGTCGCCCTCCCACACCGCAATAGTTGCATGAGGCTCCATTGGATGATGATGTTCAACAGGAGTTTCATAAACTTCGTCGATAGTAAATTCCCCATTGCTGAACGCGGCTTCGAGATCACCCCTTTTAATATCCGGCTCCTTAGCGGGTACAGCTTCGGCTTTCAATTTATCAAAGTCAATCCTTGCCTCCGATGCCTGGTATTCCACTTTCACCAGCCTTGCCGCATGACTTGCCTGTTCGAAGGTTTCGGCAACTATGACCCCAATATGCTGTCCGAAAAATTTCACTTCGGGCCCTTGTAATAAGGCGCCTCCCCTTAGGCCACCACCGGGGTTGAGTTTTGGAGCATTTAAGTGTGTGATCACGGCGAGGACGCCGGGTATCTTCTCCGCTTCGGCCGAATCTATCCGGATAATTGTTCCGGCAGCTATCGTGCTTTTGAAAATACAGGCATACGCCATATGATCCACCTTGTAGTCTGTGGCATAAGTTGCCTTTCCTGTTACCTTTAACAAACCATCCACACGATCAACGGGTGTGCCGATTAGTTTATTTGTCTCCATAATTATTCAATGCCGTGTTTAATGCCAGGACAATGGCACGTTTACCGAGTTCAACCTTAAATTTATTGCCGGCCAGCGGTTTTGCCATTTCCATTTCTGAGTCGGCCGCAGCCAAGAAATTGACTTCTGTCGGCTCCTTGCCGGCAAGGATCTGCTCTGCCCTAAGCGCGCGCCAGGGTTTATGTGCAACCCCGCCCATTGCAAGTCGCGCGCCGATTATTAAGTTGCCGTTTAGTTCTAAACCCGCGGCCACAGATACCAATGCAAAGGCATAGGATGCACGGTCGCGTACTTTCAGATAGTAAGAATGGTCTGCAAAATTATTGGGAGGCAACTCGATAGCAACTATCAATTCACCCGGAAGCAGGTTATTGTCCTTTTCCGGCATTTCGCCTGGCAGGCGGTGGAAGTCTGTAAAAGGGATACTTCGTTGCAGTCCCCCGGTATTTTGAACCACCACTACCGCATCCATGGCGGCCAGTGCCACCGCCATATCCGAAGGATATACGGCAATACATTTTTCCGACCAGCCGAAAATAGCGTGCATCCGATTGATCCCTTCCATCGCCCCGCACCCCGACCCAGGCATACGCTTGTTGCAGGGTAAGGCCACGTCATAGAAATAGGGACAGCGGGTCCTTTGCATTAAGTTTCCGCCATTGGTAGCCATATTTCTGATCTGGGCCGATGCGCCGGCGAGTATAGCCTGAGTAAGCAAGGGGTACTGCATCCGTATCAGTTCATGATTGGCGGTTTCGGCATTTTTTGCAAGTGCGCCGATGGATACCCCACCTTTATTTAGGCCGTCTTGCAAGTGCCTTATCTGTGTTAATTTCAAACTGCTAATATCAATTAACTCATCCGGCTGCGCAACATCTTCTTTCATCAGATCGAGAATATTAGTACCGCCCGCCAGAAATTTTGCATTAGAATTGGCCCCGGCGAGTTTCACAGCGGTGGGGACGGCATCGACCCTGGTATATTTAAAAGGTCTCATAATTCGTTCCAGGTTTGCTCTACTGCTTTGCCGGACTGGACTTCGAGTATAGCTGCTACTATATTAGGGTAAGCACCACAGCGGCAAATATTTCCTGACATGCGCTCCCTTATTTCGTGTTCGGAAAGCAGAAGCGCAGCAGAGCGTTTCCTTACCTCTGCAGTTACATAACTTACCTCGCCGTTTTTGGCTTCATGGAGCAACGCCACCGCAGAGCAGATTTGTCCCGAAGTGCAATAACCACATTGAAAACCATCATGCTTAATAAAGGAGGCCTGTATGGGGTGAATATTGTTGCCGTCTGCAATTCCTTCTATTGTGGTAATCGACCTGGCTTCACAACTGGCTGCCAGGGTTAGGCAAGATAAAATCCGTTTGCCATCTGCAATTACCGTACAAGCGCCGCACTGTCCCTGATCACATCCTTTCTTCGAGCCTGTTAATTCCATCCTTTCCCGGAGTGCGTCCAATAAAGTCATTCTTGGATCGACGACGAGATTTGCTTTTGCCCCGTTGACGCTGAAAGAGACCTTTACGCCATTTTCAGCGCCGGCTGATAATTTGCCCGCGCAAGCAGGACTTAGCGGCCGGGCAAGAAGCTGTTCTGTTCCAAGCAGATGTGCTGCCAGCACACCCGTGCCGGCTATACCCATTAACTTAAGAAAATGCCGTCGGTTAAAGCCATTGTCAATAATCTCGTTCAGGTCTTCAGGCATCAGGTCCTCCAACAGTCGCTTTTCATCTGCTGTCCATTCAGGGTTTTCAGTTTCTGCGTACATTAAATTAGATGGATTTCGCCGGATTAAGTTAAGCTATTCTGGTGACAACAAAAAGCCGCAGATCTAAGTGAGTGCCATTCTCTTTATTTGGGCCGATCCGATAGTTGGCGGAATCCTGGTGGAGCACCGGGAATTGAATAACATGAATTCTATGTCCCCTTAATTTTATAAACTATTTTCGTTTCTGGTGTCCCTTTTTCTGTCTCGACAAGTTGTACACACTCTCCATCTTTTAACGAGGTTATAAAGTCGTGCTTCCCATTGATCATTAACACGATCAATTTCTTCTTCGAGTCGAAACTCCATGTACCTGCTGTTTTAGCACTTCCATGGCTATCATATATTAGAAAAGTATTGTCCGGCTTAAAGTCATAATATATTTGCTGACCCGGGGTCATGCCAATTTTGGCTCCGCCTAGAAGGATATAATTCATTTCCCACTGTTTGCATAGAAGAAGCTTGACGCTATCCGCGGACATAGATATGGATTGCGCTTTTGAGCGATTATTTGAACAGATTAAACAGATGAATAAACAGCCAATAATCCTTTTCATAAAAGTAAGGTAGTGATATACGTGGTTACACATCAGTAGCCTGAATTAAGTTTTTTGATAGTTCGCGATTCTCGAAATTAATTTCTTCAAGAACAAAATCAATATTAGTATTTGTAAGTAGTTTATATTTCGGCAAAAAGATATTTGAGTTAATCTGCTTGATATGCATGTCAAAATACTGATGTAATTTTTTGTCTGAATCAACCAATATCGAATGTCTTTGTTCTTCTATACAAACGCGCCCTGTAGTACCTGAACCTGCAAAAAAATCCAGAACAGTTGATCCTTTATATGAAAGTCCTTTTACGAATCTTCTAATAAGTTCTGTTGGTTTTTGAGTAGGGTGACCAACACGCTCAGTAGAATTGCCATTCAACCGTCCTATTTCCCAAACGTTGGTGGGGTTTTTCCCCTTATCCACAGAATCAGGATTTAGCCGTTTGTCTTTTTTATACAATTCCCGCGTCTTTTCATCAAAAGGAACTCTTACCGAATCCAGGTCAAAGAAATATTTGCTCGTCTTTGAAAGCCAAATTGCTTCTTCGTGTCTATTAGCAAAGAAGCGATGAGCACTCATTCCATTTTTGTAATACCAAATCACAAGGTTTGTAAAACGCAAATCGGTGTGGTGTCTTGTGTAGTGCATTATCTCTAATAAGTCACCTTTCTTTAAATCCTGATATTGAAAGCCGCCAAATATCACACAGTTACCAGAATCGGAAAGAACCCTGTAAATCTCATCTAACCATGTCTTAGCCCAATCCAAATAATTTTCGTATGTATCCCAATAGTCTAAATCCAAATTATAAGGGGGGTCAACTAATATTAACTGTATTGAAGAATCGGGAACTTGCTTCAAAAACTCAACCGCGTCCGTAATAAATATTGCTTGAATTGTTTTTTCTATTTCTTTACCTTTAATAGAGGCGCTATGCTTAACGCCATTTTTATTTAGAAAGTTAAGAGATCTATGTCCACTGTTAAAGTGCGATTTATTAGCCATTCCTTATTTTTTACTTTTTAGGAGGTGCAACACTTAATAGTCCTTTTGGGTTGCGCCGGGGTTTCGACCGCTAGGGCAAAGTTGAGGGCAGGTACTTTGTCGCGTTCTTTGACGCGTCGTCCAGCCATGATGATCCATTGTCGAGGATGATCTTAGTAGTAAAAGTGGGTTTCGTGCACTCCTTCATACTGACAAGGATGGAATAGGACCCCTGGTTATAACCGGCAACGATCTTGTCCCCTGTCTTGAAATAGCCGTAACTTCTTGGTACGATAAAAGACTTTCCTGATACTACCGGACCCTTGTCGTGCCCATTGCCGTCTTTTCTCCCGCCACTGGCTTTACGCGCTTCTCTGAGCTCTTTTTCGGTTTTTTTACGATCTGCTTTACAAAGGCCAAAGTCCGGGTCGCCTAGCCGGATAGAAATATTGTTCAACAACAAGTGGAATTTACCCAGCACTACGCTGTCCTTCATATTTCCATCCGGAGTGATCAGCGAAGTAAGGAAGGAGATATTGAACTCGACGCTCATTTTCTTCCTGGAAAACATCGCCACTTTTGGTTTTACATAGCGGATGTAAAAATTTCTTAATTTCAGCCGGAATACAAAATTATTCAAGATTTCCCCGGCTTTTGAGGTGTCGACATCAAAGCTGGCGAACATCGCCGTGTCGATTCTGCCATCTTCTCTCATGATGGTCCGAATGACGTCGAACCCGGTAAACTGCATACCGGACGGGTCGAAGGGCCCAGCCAATGAAGGCTGCGCGTAGAAATAATCCTCTGTGTTGCCGTAATTGGTATTTGCCGTATACTTCCCTTTCTCATTGGCAATAACAGTCTTGGCGGCGCTGACAGCATATCCGAGCAAGCTATTGGCGGCCCCGGCGATCATCCCTCCGCGCTCATGAAACGTGCTCACGATCTCGTCCAGCGACTGGATCTTAGTGTCTGGCAGATCGGCGAATTTCTTCATCAGTAAATAGCTGCTGTCCCTGGGGTGAATACTGAGGCTGTCGCGCGAAGATCTGGTGTTATACCTGTAATGCGCGGCCGGAAGACAGCTTGTCATCGAGATCAGGGCCAGCATCCCAACGCAATAAAATAGTCGAAGCATATTAAGGTTTTGGTTTGATTAGAAAGACGTAATCGAGTGTCGCTGCATCGGGTTGACTGGGGACGCTGGTCGGGGTGCCACCTCTCGTCCCCTGATAGGACGACCGGACCAACTGCTCCATCATCGTCAGGGAATGAGCCGGATCGACGCCGCCCCTTGTATTGGCCAGGTTTTCCAAATTGATCTCCGTCGGCGAAGCAAAGACCTTGAATACTTCGGTGCCGTAAGGAGGAGCGATCTGGATATGATCGTCGGCTGGCAGCCAGTACTCACGGCCGGGTGGCAACGCCAGCTGATTACTGGTGATCGGTACTTGCAAATTGGTGGTATTGGGCAGGATCGCATTGATCCTGCCGTCGGGCTGCAGATCGAGTACGTTGACATATACCAGCTGCGTTCCGCTATTGCGGATACACAGGGTCAGCAAATCGCCGTCATGCGCCTCGAATCGGCCCCCCTTCATACGCAGCGCAGTGGCCGCCGTATCGGGAATCCCGCCAGGCTTCCACAGAAAGAGCCGTATGTCCACCTGTACACCGGGCAACTGACAGGACAGGGATTGGAGGAACATGTATTGTGAATAGTTTTGGAGCTTCAGTTGAAGATCCGAGCTGTTGTCGGCCGCTGGCCGGACCGTACCGAAGACATATCCGTTGCCGCTGACTTTCAGGGTATCGCTGGTGAGCCCCTTCACGAGGGTTAGCGCCGGCGCTTTTGTTACGATCCTGACGCCCGGGACGTCTTGCAATGACCGCCCGATGGCAGCGGCTTCAGCAGGCTTATACGAATGAGGCCCACTGCGGATCTCCAGTGCCACCGGCGGAACGGAATAGACACGTGTCGTTATGAAAGCCCAGGCGTCGACCGGCCGGTTGATCGCAAAATCGCCTTCCAGTTCTGCCATAGCAGAGATATCCGTGGCGCCGACGATCTTTCCCCGGGCCAGCGGTGTGATGCGCGTGGTATCCAGCGTCCCTGCCGGGCATACAGCTATGCGCGCGCCGACCTCCAGGCCTGCCGCCTTACCTCCTTTTAAAACAATGCGGCGATTGGGCCGGTCGATCGATGACAGCTCGATATAGGGCAGCTGGTGGACGAACTGCCCGCCGAACAGCAGCCGGTCGACACCGTCCCCCTCCATCATTGGATGCTGGGCCGGCACTTTGACATTCATGATGGATTCGATCCGGGCAAATAACTGGCGATAGGAGGGATAAGCTGTGGCCGCGCTTAGGCCGGAGAACGCCTTACATACGGCATAGGTCAGCGAGCCCATTTCGACGCCGGTTTCTTCATCGCGGGTCTCAATGTCCAGTTCCTCGGGTCGCGTGGCAGAGAAAACGACAAAGGGGGCGAGCGGGGCCGCCGCATTCATTGCTGCTTCCCGGGACAGCATCGACGAATCCGAGTTATGATGTCGCGATGGATCGAAATGGGCCGAGACTAGCGGCGGCGCACCCCCGCGGACCCTGGCCGATCCACGGGTGCCATTTCCCGAATGACAGTCGTCCATGGTCACCAGTAAATCACCGTTGCGGCCCAACTTTGCCCGCAGAGCGCGCAGATAGTCCCCCAGCACATGTCCCCGGAGATAATTGGCCTGGTCTTTAGCATAATCGACGGAGCGCGAAGGCGATTTTGCATTGATGGTGACGACACATTCATCGAGCCCGTCGATGTGGTTGTCATTATCGGCCTCCACCTGCTCGCCGTGGCTGGAGAAATGGATGACCACAACGTCACCCGGATGCACGCGGGCTGTCAGGGCGGCGAAGGCGTCGGCGATTCCCTTCATAGTCGCCTGGGTGTCGGCCACGACCGCAATATTTTCTTCCTGAAACCCCTGGGTCAAAAGCGTTTTGCGCAGATAGCCCACATCCTGCAAACTTGCGATGGAGGCCCAGCCGTTGGCCGGCGGATAGTTTCCGATCGCAAAGATCAGTGCGTATTTTGTACCTCCCGCCTGCTGACTGAAACCCGATACAGAAAGCAACAGAAATAAAATAGCCAGTCTAAGGGAACTCATATAGAAAAGAGTATATTACACATATATAAGATTTTTTAGTTAAACGCCGAAAAAATATAATATTCAGATCATACTATGCGCCGTGTGCTGGCTGTCATACTATCCTTCATGACTCTTGCTGCCGCCGGCCAAGATAGCGCCCGGGGCGCGCCGATCAGCGACAAGTCTTCAGCCGGCACGGGTAATACCTACGCCATCATCATCGGCATCAGCGGTTACAAGAATCTTCGCAGCCTCCAGTATGCCGACAAGGACGCCGAAGCCTTCGATCATTTTTTGAGAAGTAAGGCCGGCGGCAGCGTTCAGGCCGATCATATCGAGACCTTCCTGAACTCCAGTGCCGTTCGGGCTAATGTCGGCGACGCTATCTCCGATTTCGTGAGAAAGGTCAAGGCTGGCGATCGGCTGTATTTTTTTTTCGCCGGCCACGGCGACATGGAAGACCTCACCCAGGTGGAGAACGGACTCCTTCTGCTCTACAACAGCCCCAATGGTAATTACTTCGGTATGAATGACGACGTCCTGGAGATCCTTGAGCTCAAACGATACCTGTCGCCGCTGACAGAACGTGGCGTTGAAGTGTGTTTTATTGTAGATGCCTGTCACGCGGGCAATTTAAAAGGCACCCTCCAGGGGGAAGTACAAACGGCTACCGCCCTTGCGGCCTCCTGGGGTAAGGAATATAAGATCCTTTCCTGCCAGCCCAGCCAGCTATCATACGAAGGCAAGGAATATGGTGGTGGCAGAGGACTATTCTCCCTGGAGCTTGAAGAAGGTCTACGGGGCCTGGCGGACCGGAACAACGACGGAACGGTCACCCTATTCGAATTGCAACAGTTCCTCACGGACAAAGTATATTCCCTTAGCGACGAGAGGCAGATCCCCATGGTAATAGGCGACCTCAGCCGTCCCATCGCCACCGTCGATCCTGCTGACCTGGCAGCCCTCAAGAAACAGCTCGCTCAAAATTACCCGACGCTCGCACTGACTACGACCAAGGGTGGCAGCGAACCGGACAGCCTCGATCCCATCCGCAGGCGGCTCCACCGTTCTTTTGAAGAAAATATCACGGCCAGAAAACTGATCAGCCCCGCTGACACGAACGCCATCGCCGATTACCGCGCATTCGAACGGCTGGCGCCCGAACATCCCATGGTAAAGAACATGCGTCGGGAGCTCGCCGTGGCCCTGAATGAAAATTTCAACGCGATAGTAGACCCCCTGCTGAAGGGGCAGACCAGCTATTCCACACGCGACACTTGTCACCGCGTAGCTGTGGAGCTTGACAGCTGCCTCCATCTGCTAGGCGAGAAACATTACATGTACACCAATATCAAAGCCCGCAAACTTTTCATGAATGCTATGGCGCTGACTTGGGCAATAAATGACAATGAATACAATATTTATCTGAAGCCAAGGGTCGATTCGTCGATCGCCTTTCTCGAAGAATCTGAAAGGCTGGAGCCCAATGCCGCCTACACCCCCCAGCAGTTGGGCACGTTATATTTTTATTTAGATGAGTTCGAAAAAGCGGACCGCCAGTTCCAACTTTATATCGATCTGCGGCCCGGCGATTACTACGCCCGGTATTCACTGGCCTTTTTGTATAGCAAACTGAGGCAGTATGATAAGGCAGAGCCGTACCTCGAGGGCCTGGTCCGCCAATATCCCCAACAAGAAGGACCCTGGGTCTTGTTGAGCGACGTCTATTTCCTTGACAATAAAAGGGCGCAAGCGCTGGCCTGTGCGCGGCAATTTGCAGCGACGGATAGCCTCCGGTACCGCGGACTTTACCAGGTTGGCTTTTATTACACGCGCATCCGGAAAGTGGACAGTGCGGCATTCTACTACGCAATGGCCAGGGACACGTCCAACCGGGCGCTGTGCAACAACATCGATAACAATATCGCGCTCGGCTATATGCTCACCGGCAATTTCGACTCGGCGGAATTTTATTTCGGAAAACTGCTGGCGGCCGATACTACGTTCGCCTTCTCCAATTTCAACCTGGGAACTATCGAGGGCCTTAAAGGCCGCTATCGCCGGGCCGGCGCCCTTTTCTTCCGCTCCCTTAATTATAGCGCCAATTACCTGACTGGCGTCATCCCCAACATGGAGGTCTACTTCAACAAAAAATACGACGTCCTGGATTCGGCCGCCTACGTTGAATTTAAGAACCGGTCGTTTGAATTCAACATGCAGTATATTTCTGCGGTATCCATCTTGTATTGCTACTTGCGGGATCCGCAGCTGTTCACGATGACCGACAAGATCGACCTTATTTTCTCTTTTCTCAAGAACTACCACGAATACGACCCCTGGACCTATTACCACCTGGCCTGCTGCAAAGCGCTTCAAAAGGACACGGCGGGGGCTCTCTACAACCTTCGACAATCGCTAACCCTGGGTTTCGGAAACTATTTCCTGCTTACCAGCGACCATGATCTGGCACTTGTTCGGGAAACTGCCGAATTTCATGCCCTCTTACGACAATTTTTCCCGGATAAAGTGAAACGAAGATGAAGAGACTATGCTAAAACGGCCATTACAACTGCTACAAGCTAGGGGAAGCTTTCAGTATAAGTTGGAATTTTGCGGCCGGCTGCCGATTATTTCCCGGCTTCCGTGATCACTTCCGTGTTGAGCCGGATATACTCGTCGCTTTTAGCTTCGGTGGCAGCTTTTACGCCTTCCTGGGCGGCGGCGGTCGCGGCGCTCTTGTCTCCCTTCTTTAAAAGGACGCGGGCTTTCCAAAGTTTGGCGACCATCGGCGGCATACCGGGAATTTTTTCCAGCTGGTTGGCCCAGTCCAATGCCTGGTTCATGTCTTTGTTGTTGTTCCAGTAATAAATGACTGCGTCGTAATAGGGTTTTTTGTCCGTCTTCATGGCCGAGTCGATCCGCGCCATGACTTTTGCATCGATATCACAGGTCATGTGTATGGCCAGGAATGTATTCTCCCAAAGCAGGTGCAGTTCCCCGCTTGTCGGGTACATGTTTTCGAACTCCAGGGTAAAGGTCTCTACGGGGCGCGGCAATTTTACGGGTTTGACGGTGAAACGCAGGTAGTCATCCGCCTGACTATAGGTATAGGCCCCCCATTGCTTTGGCTTCTTGCTCAAAATAATGGTCCACTGGTTTTCTCCGGGTATGCTGAACAGGCCATATTCGCCTGCCGGCACCTTATTCCCTTCGATCGCAACGTCGTCGGTGAATGTGATAACGGTAGCGTAATTGGCGCCGGTACGCCATACCTTGTCATAAGGCTCGACGTAGCCAAAGATCTTACGCCCTTTTGTGTTGGGTCGGGAATAGGTTAGGGTGATCGTCCCTAAGCCGAATCCCTGGGTGATCGTTTCGCTTGAGCTCGGCTGGGGGGTGACTTGAGCGTGGCCGTGGGTCGAACAGAGGAGAAAGGCGATGGCGAGAAGGCAAGTTGGCTTCATGGCGGTATTTTTGGCGTAATTTATCGAAAAATGATCATTCCGTCCGCAGGCTATTTACCGGGTTTTCCAGGGAGGCTTTGATGGACTGGTAGCTGACCGTGAGCAGTGTTATCAACAAAACGCCTATTCCGGCGATAGCGAAAATCGACCAGGAAATTGCGGTATGATATTCATAATGCTGCAGCCACCCATGCATGAAATACCACGCTGCAGGCGAAGCAAGGGCCAGGGAGATAAGCACGAGCATTACAAATTCGCGGGACAACAAAACCCAGACCCCAACCACGGAGGCTCCGAGCACTTTGCGGACCCCGATCTCTTTTCTGCGTTGTTCCGCCACAAAGGACGCCATTCCGAAAATGCCAATACAGCTGATAAACAAGGCCAGCAGGGAGAATCCCCGGGCCAGGCTGCCGATGCGCTGCTCGCCGGCAAATTTTCTGGCATACTGCTGATCTTCGAATTGGTAATCGAATGGTACGTCGGGACTGAACTTTCTGAATATGGCCCCAATGGCGGACAAGGCCTGGGAGGCAGACTGGTTGGGGGCCAGTTTGATCTCGATGACATTCATACTACGCTCGGTGTTCATCATAAACACAGTGGGCATAGCGGAAATAAAAGGAGAGGTCATCACCATATCCCTAACGACACCGATGATGGTAAAATCCTTGCCATGCCATTTCACAGGCTCGCCTACAGGCTTGAGCAGCCCCATTTGTTTGACCGCGGCCTCATTTAATATAAACGCCATCGAATCGGTGGCCAGTCCCGCCGAGAAATCCCGGCCCTCGATAATATTCCAACCGATGGTGGGTCCATAGTCGGAAGAAGAGGAGATCGTTCCGAATGCTGCCTGGCGATTAGGGTCTTTGCCTCTCCAAACCAGGTTATTCGCACCCGAAAAAATCCCGGTAGTGGGGCTCGAGGATTCCGCGACATTGGCGACGGTGCCTGTGTTTAATAGCTCGATCCGCAAAGCCTTGTAGTTTGCATTTAGAGTCGGGCTGTTCAAGGGAATGTTGATGAGCCCATTCTGCTTATATCCCAATGGACGATCTTTGGCAAACTGTATCTGCCGGTAAACGACCATGGTAGCTGTGGCCAGCCCGATAGAAACGGTAAACTGGACTACCACCAGTACTTTGCGGGGAATGGCAGCCCATCTGCCGGGTTGGAGTGTACCTTTCAAAACTTGAACCGGGTTGAAAGAAGACAGGTATAAAGCAGGATAGCTGCCGGAAAGGAAAGCCATGATAAGCATGAAGGCAAAAGCGCAACACCAGAAGAACGGAATTGCCCACGGGATGGTCATTTTCTTCCCGGCTACCTCGTTGAAAATGGGGAGCAACAGCTGTGCCAGCAACAACGCCAGGACAAACGCGCAGGCAACCATGAAGACCGATTCGCCGAAGAACTGGGTGATCAGCTGATGTCTTCCGGAGCCGATCGCTTTGCGGATACCGACTTCTTTTGCCCTTTTTTCGCTGCGGGCCGTGGCCAGGTTCATGAAATTAATAGAGGCCAGCAAGAGGATAAAGACCCCTATAAACCCGAACATCCAGCAATAACGGATGTTACCAGTTGCCGGGACACCATTGATGAACTCTGAATAAAGATGCCATTTGCTCATCGGGTAAAGAAAAAGAACGGGCTTTATAACGCTCTTGTTGTGTTCCTGCAAGAGCGCGGCAATCTTCGAAGAAACCGTCGTTGGATCACTACCTTCGTTTAGTTGTACATAAATTTCAAAAGCGCTGCTATACCAATCTTTCTCACTAAGGGAGCTGTCAAACAATAAATGGACGGGGGCTACAAAGGCAACGCCATTGAAGGTCGAATTTTCCGGCAGGTCCGCGTAAACGCCTTTTATTTGTAAGTTGTATCTATCGCCTACTCTCACTGTCTGTCCTATGGGATCCTGATCACCAAAAATGGCATTTGCCAGCGAACTCGAGACCAGGATGGAAGAAGGATCTTCCAATGTCGTGCGCCTACCCTCTACCATTTTTAGGGTCATCATCTCCGGAAATTGAGCGTCTGCAAAGCCACCTGTCCAGGTAAGCTTCTTGCTCCGCGTTGAAACCACCACTCCGGCCGCGAGGTTAAAGGCAGCAACCCGTTTAAATTCGGCTCCAAATTTGTCGCGAAGCTCAATTACCAGGGGATAAGGTTTTACATCCATCGGAGTGACTCCTGTCTGCAGCGATTGGTTTTCCATTACCTGGGCGATATGCCCGTAATTGGCATGGTAGGTATCAAAAGACAACTCGTCCCAAATCCACAAGCCGATGAGCAAGGCCACCGCCATGCCAATGGAAAGCCCTGAAATATTGATAAAGGAGAACAACCTGCTTTTTAGGAAGTTCCGTAGGGCAGTGCGGAAGTAATTTCTAAGCATGATGGAGGGATTTGACCCCATCCGACTGCCAATAAAAATGCCAGCATCCAAACTATTGATAACCAATGACCAAAAAACATTGAAGTGTGGCTAGTGTTCAGTTTTGATACAGTTAGTGTTCGATTACTAAACCGTAAGAAATTAGGCATATTTTTGGCCGCAACCAACGGTATTCTTAAACAAAACGTATGTTCCAAAACTACTTCCTCCTAGCCTGGCGCCACCTCCTGAAAAACCGGAGCTACTCCGCCATCAATATTGCCGGCCTCTCGATCGGCATGGCCATCGCCCTTGTCATTGGTCTCTGGATCACGGACGAAGCAACCTTCGACCACTATGCACCGAACCATAGCCGCCTCGCCGCCGGTATGGTCAATATGCACCTGCACAATGCCACTAAAAAGGAAGAATTCTACACCGGCAGCACCATCATGGATCCCCTCGGCAGAGCCCTGAGCACGCAATACAAAGATCTTTTCACCGGCGTCGCCATGGCGGATTACAAAAGCGGCAGCCGGCTCTTTAACTACGGCGATAAGACCGTAAGCGGTATCGCCCTCACCGCCCAGGCCGATCTCCCTTCGATGTTCGGTTTCAGGATGCTCGAGGGCAATGCGGGGGCCACAAAGGATCCGTCTACGATCATCATCGCCAAGTCCCTGGCTACCGCTTTGTTTGGAAAAAGCGACCCGGTGGGCAAGAGCGTCAAAGTCGACAACGTCCTCGAATACCGCATCGGCGGCACTTATGCCGATCTGCCAAAGAATACTACGTTCAACGGCCTCCAGGCCGTCCTCCCCTGGGACAATGCTGCCAATGGCTACCGTCGCGATAACAACAACTGGCAGGACCATAACAGCCAACTTTATGTGGAACTGGCCCCGGGCGTCTCCGCCGAACAAGCCACGGCGAGGATAAAGGATCTCCCTACTCCTTTCTTCTTAGACTACCACGAAGAGGCCCTCCTCTATCCCATTGACAAAGCCTATCTGTATAACCATTTCGAAATGAACAAACCCGCTGGCGGCCGCATTACCATGGTCTGGCTCTTTGGGATCATCGGCGTCTTCGTCCTGCTGCTCGCCTGTATCAACTTTATGAATCTGTCCACGGCCCGGAGCGAAAAACGTGCAAAAGAGGTCGGCATCCGCAAGACCATTGGCTCACGCCGGGGGCAACTCATTACGCAATTCCTCAGCGAGTCCATCCTGCTGGCGGTCATCGCCCTTGTCTTGGCCCTGGTTCTTGCACAGGTTTCCCTGCCCTTCTTCAATGACCTCGCCGCCAAACAAATGTCCATCCCATGGACCAGTCCGCTGTTCATCACGGCGATGCTTGGCTTCACGATCTTCACCGGGCTCCTTGCCGGCTCCTATCCCGCCTTCTATCTATCGGCATTCCGCCCCGTGCAGGTGCTCAAGGGAAAACTCCAAATGGGCAGATCGGCTTCCATGCCGCGGCAAATCCTGGTCGTCCTCCAATTCACGGTGTCGCTCATCCTGATCATCGGGACCACCATCGTGTTCCGCCAAATACTCTTCACAAAGGATCGCCCGACCGGCTACAACCGCGAAGGCCTTTTCACAGTGGACATGAACACCCCCGATATCAATAACCATTACGAAGCCCTGCGCACCGAACTCATTCAGCAAGGTCTTGCCGCCAACGTCGCCGCCTCGGACATGACACCTACCGCCTTTAATGATGGCAATGGTCTCGACTGGTCCGGCAAACGTCCCGATCAGAACACCATCGGCTTCAACAACGTCAATATCACATCCGACTATGGCAGAACCATCGGCTGGACCATCACTCGCGGCCGTGACATGTCCCGCGATTTCCCGACCGACAGCGGCGCCGCGATCCTCAATGAAAAAGCCGTTCGATCCATCGGCTTCAAAGATCCCATCGGCCAGATCGTAAAACTCTTTGGGAAACCCTATACCGTCGTGGGCGTCTGTGCCGATATGGTCAACAATGACCCTTACGACACCGCCGAAAACGCCATTTTCGTTGGTGGCCGTTACACCGGCGAGATGATCGTAAAGATCAAACCCGGCAACGATCCGCACAAGACCCTCGCCGCCATGAAACCAGTCTTTTCAAAATACAATCCTTCGAGTCCCTTTATCTATAAATTCGTCGACGAAGCCTACGCGGCCAAATTCGAAGGCGAAGAGCGTATAGGCAACCTCGCCGCCGTCTTCACCGGCCTGGCCATCTTTGTCTCCTGTCTCGGGCTTTTCGGTCTCGCCGCCTTCGTAGCCGAACAGCGTACCAAAGAGATCGGCGTCCGCAAAGTCCTCGGCGCCAGCATCGTCAATCTCTGGAGCCTGCTTTCCAAAGAATTTCTGAAGCTCACCGGTATTTCGATCCTGATCTCGATACCCCTGGCGTACTATGGCATGAGTCAATGGCTGAAGGGGTATCTGTATCATGCGCCCCTGTCCTGGTGGATCTTTGCGTCCGCCGGCGCGGGAATCATCGTCATCACCCTGCTGACGGTGAGCTATCAGTCGCTGAAGGCGGCGCTGATGAACCCCGTAAAAAGTTTGCGAGCAGACTGAGATGCTTGCGGGGAAGGGAGAAATTACATAAGGGAGGAAATTATTATATTTAGGATACAATTAAAGGATGGCGGCACTTACTCCACAGGAAAAGGCAGAAAGGACCTACAATTTTACCGCGGATTTTTTTGATGATCCCGCGCTGGGATTTTGGGATCGGTGTGGCCGCCGTACGGTTAGGCTGCTGGGCCTTGAGCGGGGTATGCGGGTGTTGGACGTGTGTTGCGGGACGGGAGCGTCGGCATTGCCGGCAGCAAAGGCGGTGGGTAATGGGGGAAGGGTGATCGGTGTCGATCTCTCAGAGAATCTGCTGGAGTTGGCTCAACAAAAGGCAAATGCACAGCAACTGGGGAACATTGAATTTCTAAAAGCAGATATGACGGAGCTGCCGTTTGAGCAGGAGAGTTACGACGCGGTGATCATCGTATTCGGGATCTTTTTTGTGCCGGATATGGAAGGGCAGGTGCGGAAGCTATGGCGCCTGGTAAGGCCTGGCGGTAAGCTCGCAGTCACCACCTGGGGACCACGATTCTTCGAGCCGGCCTACACGGAATGGAGGGCGGCACTCGCCATGCTGGCACCGGAATGGGTGGCAGATTTTAACCCCTGGGACCGGATTACTACGGTAGAGGCGGTCCAACGGCTGATCGATGAAGGATTGGCAGGGAGCGACAAAGGAATGGGAAGCGAAGTCAAAGTAGTCGCCGAAGAGTGCGTGCACCCGCTACGCGCACCGGAGGATTTTTGGCGGATAGCACTGGGCAGCGGTTTACGATGGGCGATAGAGCAAGTGGGGGAATCGAAGGCGATGTTATTGAAAGAAATGTTGCTCCAACGATTGACGGAGCGGCCGGAAGGACCGGTCAGGAGTATCGAAACGAATGCGATCTATGGGATTGCCAGAAAGTCATTATGAAATAAATCGGATAAAATGGCGCCCAATTTTCAACACTGGACGGAGCTGCAAAAAAACGCATTTCGGTTTTTCTTTATTTTTATATCTACCACTTCACTATTCGCATACAATATAGTTTCAGGAATCCTGGTTACCTTTTTCACGAAAATGAGCTATCTCGAAGCTCACAAGGCATTTGGCGTGTTGAGTAAGCCAATCGAATGGATCGACCGCCATTTTTTTCATGTTGGCTATCATCCCGGAAAAGATGTCCCATATTTTTCAGACAGCCATTATGGCTGGGTGGTACTATTAACTTTGTTTTTCCTTTCCATTGGGGGATCAATACTTTGGGCGTTTGCAGACAGGAAGCGTACCAATTACAATAGACTTCATTATTGGTTTCGTGTCTATCTGGCTTATTATCTTTTCCTGGCTATGATCATGTATGCAATTGAAAAGGTAATACCCGTGCAGATGCCTTACCCAAATATTGGAGCCCTGTTAAGACCTCTGGGCGAAAATAGTAAGTTTGAGCTGATGTGGGATTTTGTCGGGGTAAGTCCAGCTTATAGCCTGTTTACAGGCCTTTGCGAACTGGTAGCCTCTTTGTTGATCCTCTTTCGGCGCACCCGGGTATTCGGCTCTTTATTTATGACCATTGTCTTAACAAATATGGTTTGCTTTAATATTTTTTACGGGATCATTGTAAAGTTAGCCAGCCTGCAGCTGCTTCTTTCTACTTTGTTTTTACTGGCGCCCTATATTCCGAAACTTTTCCGCTTCTTTTTCTATTCACAACCCGTTTCGCTTGCCGAAAAACAATATGCCTTTACAACTACGTGGAAAAATTGGTTGATAATGGCCTTGTTGATTGTTCCGGCGTGGGTCTGTTTTTATAATGTACAAAGAAGCATCCGCCTTAAAAATCGAAACAGTAATAACAGAAAACAAGAGCGGCTTTATGATGTCCGGAGTTTTGTAAAAGGAAATGATACGATACCTCCACTCCTCACAGACACCCTGAGGTGGAAACACTTTGTTATGACCGACTACCAGGGGACAAAGTTTGCCATTATCTATTATATGATGGGTGACGAACAGGATTGGTATAGTTATCGGGTAGACAGCAGTAAGAAATTGATAATTTTAATTGATCCCGGAGATACCACTAAGAAATTTCCATTCAATTTTGCGGAGCTTGACAAAAACAAGCTGTTGTTACAAGGAAAATGGATGGGATATGATTTGCACATTCTTATGGACAAGGTGGAAATAGACAGCATGCGATTGGTGCGTGAAAAAATCAATTGGATACAAAATCGGTGATAAAATTTCCCTTTTCCAATGTAATACGGGCAGCACCAAAAATGATGCGTTGGGGTGTTTTTCCCCTTAAATTTCGGATATTGATGTTCTTTAATGTCATGAAGGATAGCATCGACTTCAGCGATAAGAACCGCGGATATACGTTCCGTAGACCCCTTATGAAATTATGCGTATTATTTATGAATATGCGCATGATGATGTTGAGGTCGTAATAAAGGCGCTATTATGGTTTTAGCCGGGCACCCGATGTATCAAAACCGGACAATGCCACTAGTTGTAAATGATGATGTTTTTGATTCTCAATTAATTGCAATGGCGGCATCTTGTTTGAGCGGTTTGACGAAATGTTGGTTATGATCAGGAACTATCTTAAGATGGCTTATCGGAACCTGCTCAAGAGCAAGGTGTTTTCGATCGTTAATATCTTCGGGCTGGCTATCGGCATGGCAGCCTGCTTTTTCATATTTGCGTATGTGCATTTTGAATCCAGTTATGACCGGTTCCATCAGCATGCCGCCGATCTGTATCGTGTCAACATTTCCTTTGGCGGGAGTTTTCGCGGCTTTCCCGCGATGTCGACCAATCATCCCGCGACGGGCCCGGCCATGAAGGCGGACTTCCCGGAGGTAAAGGACTTTGCGCGGCTGGCACCGCCGTCCCTCTTTTTGCCGGGCTCGACGATCACCTACACGGATACAAGGGGTCAGGAGGTCACGCTCAATCAGGACAAGATGTTTATTGCCGATGCCAGTTTTCTGCGGATGTTCTCTTTTCCTTTCATTGCAGGTGATCCCGCGAAGGCGTTGAACGAAGGCCGGTCGATCGTGATCAGTGAGTCGATGGCGAAGAAGTATTTTGGCCGGGCCGACCCCGTTGGAAAATCAGTTACACTTAACCGACAGCTACCGCTGAAGGTAACCGGCGTGTTCAAGGATGTACCGGAGAACTCCCACCTCAAATTCGATATGCTTATTTCTTTTCAGACCATGGGCGACAAATTCGGTTATACGGTGTGGGAATGGCCGGAGTTCTACACTTACGTGGAACTGGCGCCAGGCACCGATCCTAAAAAAATAGAAGCGCGGTTTCCTGCGTTTGTGGAGCACTACCTGGGAAGAAAGGAGCGCGAGTTGAATTTCCGCACCTATCTGCACCTGCAGCCTCTCGGCGATATCCATCTGCGCTCGGGTGATACCAAGGGACCGGAAGTGGGCGGTAGCGAAAAGGAAGTCTATTTTCTCACGTTGATCGGCGTGTTGATCCTCGTGATCGCGTGGATCAACTATATCAATCTTTCAACGGCAAAATCGGTCGAACGTGCCAAAGAGGTAGGGTTGAGAAAAGTGGTGGGTGGCTGGCGCGGGCAGATCATCGGTCAATTTATTCTGGAATCGGTGTTGGTGAATTTACTTGCGTTGGGTGTGGCCGTATTCATCGTGATGATTTGCTTTCCGTTGTTTGGACCTTTTATTGGAAAGGCCATCGACAAGGGAACGGCTTCTTCCGGGATCTGGCATGCGCCCTTGTTTTGGCTGGCGACCCTGTCTGTCTACCTGGTCAGCGCTTTTTTGGTCGGGGCCTATCCCGCCTTTGTGCTTTCGGCCTTCCGGCCGGCTGCCGTGTTAAAGGGCAAATTCGGAAATTCCGGGAGCGGTGTCTTTCTGCGGAAATCGTTGGTGGTCTTGCAATTTGTTCTTTCCTTACTGCTGATCGCTGGGAGTATTACCGTTTATTCACAACTTTCTTTCATGCAGCATGTGTCGTTGGGTTACAACAAGGATCAGATCCTGGTGGTGAAGGCGCCCGCGTTGACTGATTCGACGTTTGGCCAGAGGATCAAGGTCTTTCAGACCAGTATAATGCAGGACCCATCGGTTCGGGGGGTTGCGCCTTCCTCGGACATTCCGGGTAAGGCAGTGATCGACAGGAATGGGATGCGGCAGGCTTCGCAGGACAAGACGCATAACCAACTGGAGTTTCTTTCGCAGGTGGATGAGCATTTTTTGGAGACCTATGGGATGTCGCTGGCGGCGGGGCGAAACCTGAACCGGTCGGACACCGTGAATCCCTTTAATGACCGGACAAGTAAGATCAGGGTGCTTGTGAACGAAATGGTGGTGCAGGCGTTGGGTTACAAAAGCAATGAAGCGGCGGTTAACCAGGATATCATTTTTAGTTATGGCCCGGGAGAGCTTTCCGGACAGATTGTCGGCGTAGTTCGTAACTATCATCAACGATCATTGAAGGAGGGGTATGACCCGATGTTGTACTGGTATCCTTCTTATGACAACTGGCGATATTTTTCCATTCAAGTGAAGGCCGACCACCTGCAGCAGACCCTGGCGGGGATCGAGAGCGCCTACAAAAACGTGTTTGCCGGCAATCCCTACGAATATTTTTTCCTGAATGAATACTTCGGCCGGCAATATCAGTCGGATCAACGTTTTGGGAAGGTCTTCGGGCTGTTCACGGCGCTTGCGATCTTTGTGGCCTGCCTGGGGTTACTTGGCTTGTCCGCTTTTATGATCCGGTTACGCACCAAGGAGACGGGTATCCGAAAAGTCCTGGGCGCCAGCATCTACAGTTTGCTGCTGTTGTTTAGCATGGATTTTGTCAAGCTGGTGGCTGTCGCCACGGTCATCGCCATTCCAATGGTGTATTGGGGCGCGAGTCAGTGGTTGAGGAATTATGCCTTTCATATCCGATTGGACTGGTTTATTTTCGCGGGACCACCTTTTTTGTTACTGGTCATTTCATTGGCAATGATTGGCGTGCAGAGTTTGAGGACGGCTTTGACCAACCCGGTAAAGAGTTTGAAGTCCGAATGATGATGTAGGCACGATTTGTGAGATACCTTTTCCATGGAAACGGAAACCACACTTGCCCTCTCCCATAAGGAATTTTTACAGGTCGACAAGGACTATGAACGGGCTGCCGCGACCGTCAACCTCGTGTACGTCACCGACCGCCTGCCCGGTATCCTGCGCAAAAAGAAAGGCAAAGGCTTCTCTTATGCTTTCAACGATAGGTTGATCAAAGACCGCCAACAGTTGGACCGCATCCGCAAACTAGTGATTCCACCGGCCTGGACGCAGGTATGGATCTGCGCCGATGATAAAGGGCATATACAGGCTACCGGGCTGGACCTTCGCGGGCGCAAGCAGTACCGTTATCATCCGCTGTGGAATTCTTTGCGCAATGAGACAAAATTTCATCGGCTTTATGAATTTGGCAAGGTCCTTCCCTTATTGCGCAGCCAGGTGGAGGAGGATTTGCGGGTGAGGGGTCTTACGCAAAAGAAAGTGCTGGCCACGGTGGTCAGCGTCATGGAAAGGACATTTATCCGGGTGGGTAACTATGAATATGAAAAGGCGAACGGCTCATATGGTCTCACTACGTTGAAGAACAAACATGTTTCTATTTCGGGTGATATGATGAAATTTTCTTTCAAAGGCAAGAAAGGCATACAGCATGACATAACCTTGCAGAATAAACGTCTTGCCCGTATTGTCGGCCAATGTCAAGATATTCCGGGCAAGGAATTGTTTGAATATTATGTCGAAGATGGCAGCCGTCACCCTATTGATTCCGGGATGGTGAATACCTATGTCCGTGAGGCAACCGGAGGAGACTTTTCTGCCAAAGATTTCCGAACCTGGGCAGGCTCGCGGCATGCCTTGCAAGAGTTTTGTAATATGGAGGAAGCCCTGACGGATACCGAAATAAAAAAGAATATCAATATTGCGCTGGATGGTGTCAGCCGTAAACTGGGAAATACCAGAACGGTTTGTCGGAAATATTATGTTCATCCCGGTTTGATCAAGCTATATGAAGAAAACAAGCTGGCTAATTATCTCCGGGAACTGGATGCACCGGATAATGATGGAGAGGATCATGCCGGGCTTACCGCTGAAGAGAAGGTGCTGATGAAGATATTGAGAGCCAATATATTACAGCGTAGTTGTTAAATACAGGAGAAACTGGCACGGGCGTTGCAGTTAGGAATAAGTGTTAAATTTGGCACTACAACCTTTTTAATGTTGCAACGCCATCACCCCATTCCCGGGAAAACCTATTCCCGTATCCTTTTTGCAGCATTCCTGCTGATGGCGGGCGTTTGCAAGGGGCAGCCGGTAGTCATAGCGGCGACAACGAACCCGACCTGCGCGTATAATAATGGCGGCTTTGTTGCCACCGCAACGGGGGGAACGCCACCCTACGCTTTTATCAGCAATGCAGCCCGGGAGAGCAATTCGACCGGTATTTTTGGCGGGCTGGCAGCGGGTACCTACGATCTTACCGTCAGGGATTCTAAGGGAAAGCAAACCACGACTTCGGTAGTGCTGACCGGTCCCGGAACTTTTCCCTATTTTACTTCTGCGGTCACTAATGCTACGGGCTGCAATACCAACAATGGGCAGGTTACGTTGACACCGGCAGGGGGGACGCCACCCTATCAATACAGCATTAATGACGGGTTAACTTTTCAGTCCGGTAATGTCTTCAATAACCTGACACCAGGATCTTACAGTATTTTGATCGAGGACGCCAACGGCTGTATTACGGCGCCCTGGTCGGCGATCGGCGTCTCTTATGCGAATTTCCAATTGTGGTCCCAGGCCAAATTTGTGAATGTCGGCGCTTCCAACTGCCCGCTGGTTCTGAGTGCAACTCCTTCGGCCCCGGCCTGCGGGAACAGGAATTCGATCAGCATCGGCAATACAATCGGGGGCAATGCGCCGTATCTCTATTCTATAGACGGCGGGGTGTTTGGGCCGCTGGTGGGGGGTGGCTTTTCCGGCCTCTCTCCCGGCGGACATATGGTGACGGTGGAAGATGCAACGGGGCTCACGTCCAGCTACAGCTATACTTTCCCCAATGATTGCCCGATAACCACCACACAAACCAATTCCCAGTGTGGGATGAGTACCGGCACGCTGACCGTGACAGGAGCGAGCGGCATTCCTCCCCTAAGCTATTCTATCGACGGGACGAATTTTCAGGGCGGCGCGACGTTCAATAACCTCCCGGCGGGTAGCTATACGATTATGGTCAAAGATGCTTATGGGGTTGTTACCTATGGCTCCGGTAATGTTGCGCAGATCTGCTTCGGGGCGATTGCGATGAGTACCCCTTCGCAGTGCGATATGTCGACCGGCACTATTACAGCCAATGGCGTGAATGGGGTCACTCCTTATATGTTTAGTATCGACGGGGGAATGACTTATCAACCTTCGGGTGTCTTCCCTGGTCTGAAAGGTGGATACTATACGGTGACCGTCATGGATAATAGCGGGCAGACGGCTACGAGGACGGTCGTGGTAGGGGATCTTTGTATCACCCTGGTTGCCACTCCGCAGCCGGCTACCTGCGGTAATTCTAATGGGTTGGTGTCGGTTGCTGCGTCCAACGGTACGGCTCTCCCCTATCAATATTCACGGTTTGGGGGAAGTAGTTATCAGACGACCAATGTATTTCCGGGCCTGGCGGCGGGCAACTATACCATTACGGTGATGGATGGCAACGGCAACCTGGCTACCGTAGGCGCAACCGTTCTGAATACTCCGGGACCCCAGATTTCGGCGATTCCCACAACCGCCTCTTGCACGAATAATGACGGCACGATACAGATAACTACTACCGGCGGTACGGCACCTTTTACAGCGTCCATTGACGGAGGGGCATCTAATTCCGGGCAGACCAACTGGACGGGTCTTGATTCAGGAACGCACAGCATTGCTGTCACAGATGCGAACGGCTGCCAGACTTCGGCGACAGTGCTGGTTCCACTGACCGATACGTTGACTGTCACCGCGGGTACTGTACCGGCCACTTGCGAGGGTGTGGGTGACACGCTGCCGGTCACTTCCAATATCGCCGGCGCCAGTTTTGCCTGGACGCCTGCCGACAGTCTGAGCAGCAGTACGGTTGCCAATCCGGTGGCAACGCCTTCGGCGACGACAACCTACAGTGTAACGGCTACCATTGGGGTATGCACGAAGACGACCAATGTACCTGTGACGGTATTGCCGGCGCCGATAGCCGCTGCGGGGATGCCGGATACCATATGCCCCGGGAAATCCGTTCAACTGCAGGGCAGCGGAGGTGTTCAATATCAATGGTCACCGGCTACCTATTTAAGCGATTCGACGGTGGCCAACCCGATGGTGCAGCAGCCTCCGTTGACCGTTACGTACCATCTGACGGTAACCGGGGCGAATGGTTGTTCGTCGATCAATCCGGCTGTCACCACGGTGGTGGTGACGCAGCCGAAGGTCTTTGCGGGGGATGACACAACGGTGGTCATCGGTCAGCCGATACAGTTGAGTGCGGTGGACGTGGATACCAGTGGTTTTACATCCTATGTGTGGTCGCCGCCGCAAGGGTTGAGCGATCCGAATATCGCGAATCCGACCGCTGTCGTTACGGGCGACATAACCTATACCGTCGTGGCGACGACGACTTCAGGGTGTTCGGCGACGGCGAAGATTGTCATAGGAGCGGCCACTACGGCGGGTATCATTGTGCCGAATGCGTTTACGCCGAATAATGACGGCCATAACGATATTCTTAAAATCAATGCTTTCGGGATACGGTCACTAAAGTACTTTCGGATATATAACCGATGGGGGCAGTTGGTATTTGCCACCTCCCAAGCTGATGCCGGGTGGGATGGGTCTATCGGCGGGCAGCCGGCCGCGACGGGCGCTTATGTCTGGGTGGCGGCGGGAGTCGACTATACCGGGCGGCCGGTGGAGGGTAGGGGGACGGTGATCCTGATCCGGTAATGGGACATTACTTATCGACAGTTGGTGTCTTTGCGTAATGCCAGAGTACTTATCATCAGTTCATCCAGGGCCTCATCACTAAAACGTCTTAGGGATCCATTTCTTAATTCCTCCACTTGACTTCGGGTCATTGAATTTATTTGTCTCTTTGTTTCGTTATCCAGTTGGCCTGATTTCATTAATTCTTTTGCGTACGAGGAGACTTCTTTGTTTAATGTTCTATCATATATCGCGGAATTGATTAACGAATCGCCTTTGCAAGTGTAGGCAAACCAAAGTAGGTATAATATCGATTTTTGTGAATTGGTGTTTACCGATTTGAACAATAACATTAACGTATCCACATAAAATTCAGCCTTTTGGGGCAACAACATGTATGTCAAGCAGTCGCCTTGCCTGAAATACATTACGTGTTGTGGAAGAAAAAAATCAAATGATGTATCTTTTAAGACCTGTACGGCAGCTTTGGTTACATTAATGCCATCATTGGAAAGTTGATTTAGTGTCCTGACATATTCTTGTTGATCAATATCGGATAGATCACACTTTGCAATGGCCTCCGCGGCAGCTGTCTTATCATTGTCATTTTTGGACAGTGATAATAGAAGCATAGAGCCATCGTAATAAAAAAATGGATTGTGGTTTGGAGCAGTCAATTCTTTTCGTAACAGAGGTAGGTTTATAGTTGTATCCGATTTTACTTTGCCCCATAAACCGTCAAGCGCGGGAAGTTTTGCTTCCTCTTCGGCTTTTGTCAATTTGCTTGGTGAAAAGTTGTAAATATTGTCAATGTCCAAGGACTGTCCAAAAGAATGTATAGTTAGTAGGGAGAAAACGACGGTGAGCCTTAGTTGGATAGATGTCTTCATTGCTTTTTGTTTTTGTCATTTTTGCTGACCTAATAGCCCAGCCAACTCTTTCTTATTTTGAGCTATAGGGTATCAGGGTTTGGCATCGGGGTAATTGCGAAGCTTCGCTCGGGATGCGTGCTGTCTTTTGATGCATGGGGTTCGAGGTCGACATTTAGTCCGCCGTACAGATCGATGACCGGTTCGTTAAACCCGTCGGCCCTGAGAACCACGTGATACAAATGGCGATCGGGGTGCTCCATGGATACAGTGTAGCGGAGGTTGACAGGCTTTGGGTTGTATGTGCGTTGGGTCGGATGCGGGGTGGCGGCGATCGTTAGGAGGGCGAGCAGAAAGGGGAGGGGCCGAATTCTCTTGGCGGGGAATTTTAGGCAAATATAAGAAGATGCTCATTCCATGAAAGCGGTATGAAAAGATCACTATCTTTAAGCAAATTCCCTGTTTATGCGTAAATTTTTTTCCATTTGTTTGGTGTTAGGCTTATTGAGCGCGTGCAATAACGCGGATCCCTCCAGAAAAAGTATTGTTGATATAACCGGAATCGACTCCTCCATAAAACCCGGTGACAATTTCTTTCGCTATGTCAACGGGCACTGGTACGATACCGCTAAAATTGCGGACGACCAAACGGGTGTGGGTTCTTATTCGTTCCTGAACATTCCGCAAAAAGAACTTCTGCGACATATCCTGGATAGTGTTTCAAAAACGCAAAATACCCCCGGAAGCATTGAACAGAAGGTAGGGGATTTCTATGCTTCCGGCATGGACACGACCACCATCAACCAGCGCGGATACGAACCCATCCAGCCGGTTCTTGCACGTATCGATGCCATCAGCGATGTTCAATCGCTGGTCAAGTTTGCAGCAACGGAGCTGAAAACAGGCAACCGATCCGTTATTGGTTTCGGTATTTCGCCGGACAACAAGAACAGCAATAATAATATTGCCCATGTTTACCAGGCCGGCATCGGCTTGCCTGACCGCGATTATTATTTTAAAACAGATTCGTCTACCCTTAGTATTCAGCAAGCTTATAAAAAATACGTTGGCACGCTTTTTCAATTAACCGGCAATGATTTGGCTACTGCCACGCAGCAGGCAGATATTGTTTACGGCATCGAAAAGCAAATTGCCGCATCGCATAAAACAAATATTGAGCTAAGAGATGTCAACGCAAATTATAATAAGACTACGGTGTTATCAGTCGGCAAATCACAGCCGAATCTTGGTTGGGAAACGGTACTTACCAATTTGGATGCGAAGACTGATTCAATCGACATGGCTCAGCCTGCCTATTACGATAGGTTAAATGTGCTGCTGAAATCCATTCCTATAAACGATTGGAAAATTTATTTGAAAGCACACACCCTGGAAAACTACGCTGGAGGGCTTTCCATGCCATTCGTGAATGCCTCATTTGAGTTTGCCAAAGCATTATCAGGGCAAGCGAGGCAGAAAACCCGCGGGCAAATCATGACCGAAAACGTTGACGGTCTTTTGGGACAGGCTTTGGGGCAGCTCTATGTAAAAAGATATTTTAATGAGGATGCAAAGAGACGTGTGCTCGACCTGGTGAACAACTTACAGAAGGCCTTTGAAAACAGGATAAATCATCTTGATTGGATGAGTGACAGCACAAAACAAAAAGCAAAAGAAAAATTATATGCGATTACCAAAAAAATAGGATACCCGGATAAATGGCGGGATTACGATAGGGTACAGATTGAGAGAACCAAATACTTCGATAATTTACTCTCTCTCTACCAAAATGACTATCAATTTCAATTGGCGAAATTGAACAAACCGGTGGATAGAACAGAATGGGTTACAACGCCGTCTACCGTTACCGCCTATTACAATTCAAGTTTTAATGAAATCGTTTTTCCGGCGGGCATTTTGCAATTTCCCTATTTTGAATTTTCGGCCGACGACGCCCTCAACTATGGAGGAATCGGGATGGTCATTGGACATGAGATGACACACGCTTTTGATGACCAGGGAGCACAATTTGATAAGGACGGTAACGTAAAAAACTGGTGGACAAAGGAAGATTATGAGAAGTTCAGGGCAAAGACAAAAAGAGTAATTGACTTATATAGTTCATTTACTGTTTTAGATACTGTTCATATAAAGGGTGCTTTGACGGTGGGGGAAAACGCTGCCGACAATGGTGGAATTCTTATTGCTTATGATGCATTTAAAATGACTCCGGAGGGACAGGACTCCACTAAAATCGGTGGTTTTACGCCGGATCAGCGGTTTTGTCTATCCATTGCCAGAATATGGAGGGTGAAGACAAGGGATGCCTTTCTGCGAATGTATGTGAATACCAATCCACATTCTCCAGCCATGTGGCGGGTAAATGGGCCGCTGATGAGTTTCGCGCCGTGGTACAGATCATTTAATGTGCAGCCCGGTGACAGTAACTACAAATCCGAAGACGAGAGAATAAAGATTTGGTAATTAAAGGGCACATGGGGAAGTGGGGTGATTTTTGCCCGGTTTTTTGGTTTTGCGGGCTTTTGATGCCTTGTTAATGTGGCACGCTTTTTACCATTGATTAAGCAAATCTAATCAAATGTATATTGGTATCGGCGCCCTCATTGTAATTGTAATAATTATTCTTATTTTAAGGAGAAGTTAAGCAGCTCATAGGTCTTTCACCATGTGGATGATGAGCAGTGTTTCACCGTTTGGTAAAGGGATGGCTACCCTCTCGCGAGGGACATAGCCCTTCCGGGTATAGAGTGGTACACCAGTTAGGGTAGATCCCATCTCCAGGGTACTGAATCCGGCTCGTCGTGCCGCCTCTTCGCAGTGCTTCAAGATCAAGGTCCCCAAACCTTGTCTCGCCCATTGCGGGTGTACAAAGATCGCCCGGATTTTTGCCGCATCGGTCTTAGGGTCAAGAAATGTGTTCTCCCGATTCGGCCCATGGTCGCTTCCAAACAGCGTATTTCGATTACTCCACCCTCCGCATCCGACGATCAATCCAGCCTGTTCGGTTGGTTCAGCCACAAAATACGTCCGATCTTCAATGAGCTGGGTATCTAAGCCAAGCGCATGCCCAAGCGCGCCCTCAATCTGTGCTTGCGAATAGTCGTTCTTCTGAAGACCGCGAACGGACAGCTCAATTAGAGAGCGAAGGGCGGGGATATCCGAGACTTTTGCCTTGCGTAGGTTGAATGTTTTGGCGGAGTGCATTTTTGGCTATTTCATTCGCATGATTGCTGCCATCGACTCGATGCCCGACCAAAGGTTGGCCAGTCGGATATTTTCGTTTTCGGCATGCTGGTTATTGTCGTGGTTGGCGATTGGGACGGTAATGGTATGCGTATGGAGGTATTGCTCGAACAGATAGAGGGGCAGGGAGCCGCCGCTGGTCGGTTGCAAAACCACAGGGTCGGGTGTCGTGGTCTGTAGAGCGTCCTTTATCTGTGTTATGACCGGCAGGTCCATCGGTGTCCGCTGGGCGTTATAGGAGCCGGTGCCCGTCAGTACTTTGATGATTTCAGGATACGCCCGGCGTTCTGCATCGGTAGGGTCGTGATCCAGTACGGTAAAGCCTTGTCGCCGGATATGATCGATGACCTTGAGTTGCTGTCGTTTCCAGTCATTCCCCAATACAAGTCGCAGGTCCAGCACCGCCGTCGCATAGGTGGGGATCTGGTTGGATGCCTGTGCGCCCACGTTGCCGCTTTGGATACCGTTGATGTTCAGCGAAGGCAGGTTGATCGCTTCAGATAAACTCTTTCCTTTCAGGTCAGTGGTCGATATACCCAGCTCTTCTTTCATCTGCTCGTCCACCGATGGCACGTCGGCTAACGCTTTCTGCTCGACGCTTGATAAGGGCTGCACATCGTCGTAAAAGCCTTTGATCGTTACTCTGCCGGAATCGTCCTTCATGGATGCCAGCAGCTTGACCAGCAAAAATGCCGGGTTATTCGCCCAGTTGCCATAGTGTCCGCTGTGGAGGGGCCGTTTGGGGCCGTAAACCGTCAGCTCAAGATGTGTATCTCCCCGAACTCCAAAGACGATCTGTTTTCTTCCCGTCTGGTGGACAGGACCGTCACAGATGACCCAGCAGTCGGCCTTGAGCAAGTCGGCATGCGCCTGGAAAATTTCTCCGAGATGAATGGACCCGGCCTCTTCTTCGCCTTCAAAAAGGAATTTAAGATTGCAGGTGGGTGGGATGCCGCTGGCTGCGAGCGCTGCGAAAGCGTTCAAGATGGCAAACACGCCCGCCTTATCATCGGAAGCTCCCCGGGCATATATACGCCATTCCGGCTGATAGCCTGCGTCGTTTGTTGTAGGAAAGGGAATGGGCTTACCGCCCTGCAATAGAGAGCCGTCGTAGAGAATGGGGGTAAAAGGCGACAACCCGGGCGCCCATTGTGCGGGGTTGACGGGTTGGCCATCATAGTGCGCATAAAAACCAATCGTGCGTATCGCTCCCGGCACCAGCACTTCGCCATACACGGCCGGGGGGTAGTCAGTACTCCGCCCGGATAGCAATTCAATATTGCTTATTTTCCGTTCCTGCATCAGCTGTTGGATAAACGCCGCATTGCGCCGGATACCGAAACTATCCGACGCGACATTCGGAATGGCCAGGAAGGCTGCGAACTCCTGTATCAGGGTGGGCTCCTGTTGCGTACGCCAATTCCTGACTTTTAGCATATCGGGGGATTGGGGAAAAGCCGGGAGAGTGGCCATTATCAGCATGACGAAGCAGGATATTCTCATGTGGGATGGTTTAGTACCTTGCATATGAATATATCGATAAAGATAGTAAAACGAAAACTATGGAAATAGGAGTGGACAGCTTTGCTTCGGCCATGTATGGCGCCAACGAAAAGAATGCCGTGAGCCCGGTAGACGCCATGGACCAGCTGCTCGAGCGGATGGAGGTGGCGGATCAGGCAGGACTGGATGTTTTCGGGATCGGGGAACACCATAAAAAGGAATTTCTGGATTCGGCTACGGTGGTCATCCTGGCCGCGGCTGCCGCAAGGACCAAGCGGATGCGCCTCGCCAGTGCGGTGATGGTGCTCAGCGCGGCGGACCCGGTGCGTGTCTATCAGAGTTTCGCTACGCTGGACCTCATCTCCAAGGGGAGGGCCGAGCTGGTGGTCGGCCGGGGCTCGTCAATAGAAGCCTATCCGCTATTTGGCTTCGACCTCAAAGACTATGACCGGCTTTTCCAGGAGAAGCTGGACCTGTTGCTAAAGATCCGCGACAACGAATTCATCACGTGGAAGGGTCAGTTCCGGCCGGCGCTGAACAACCTGCCGGTATACCCGCGGACGCTTCAGGAGAAGCTACCGATCTGGCTGGGGGTGGGCGGCACACCGGAGTCCTTTGCCCGGGCCGGAAGCCTGGGTCTGCCCCTGATGGTGGCCATCATCGGCGGAGAGACGCACCGGTTCAGGCCGCTCATAGACCTCTATCGGGAAGCGGGCCGTCGTGCCGGTTTTACCCCAGCCCAACTAAAGGTCGGCCTGCATTCGCCGGGTTATGTGAGCGGGTCCGATGAACGGGCTGTCGCGGAATACTATCCCGGTTACGCAGAACTGTGGACGAAGCTGGGCAGAGAACGTGGCTGGCCGCCAGTGACCAGGGGTTCGTTCGACCTCCTGATCGCCCCGAAGGGTGTTCTGATGGTGGGCGGACCTGAGGCAGTCGCGGAAAAGATATTGAGGCATAGCGAGGCATTGGGTGGGATATCGCGGGTGACGTTCCAGATGGATAATGCCGGGTTGACGCATCAGCAATTGATGCGGTCTATCGAGTTGATTGGCACGGAGGTGAAACCACTAATTCAGAAATAAAAAGAAGCATATGGCATCCCCACAGGAGCAAAAAGATAAATTCGAAGATGGATTCCAGCAGATCGTAGACGCCGCGCCAGTCAACGTTGGGTCAAAATGGAATGGCCGGTACAACTGGGTGGATCCGCCGGGAAAGACGGCCTCTCAACCGAAGGTCGATGCGGTGGTCAAAAAGCTGCCGGAGGAATTAAGGGAACTGTATGAAGACTTGTTAAACAATTTCAGGCATAATCGTTTATAATTCATTCGGTGCGCAATGATTTCACCGGGTTAGCCATTGCTGCTTTCATCGCGTTAAAGCTGATTGTTATCAAAGCGACGGTCAAGGAAGCGGCCCCTCCCGCCAAAAAGATCCACCACGTGATCGGCAGGCGGAAAGCATAATCCTGCAGCCAGCGGTGCATAAAATACCAGGCGATAGGGGAAGCGATAATAAATGCAATGGCGATGAGCAGAGCAAATTCTCTGGTAAACAGATATACTATGTTTTGCATGGATGCGCCCAGCACTTTGCGGATCCCCACCTCTTTGGTGCGTTGAATGGCCATGAAGGAAGCCAGCCCATAAAGTCCGAGACAGCCAAGGAATATGGCTATCGCCGCGAATATCTTATATAGCTCGGTTTGCTGCTTTTCCTGGCGGTAAAAGGTCGCGATGGATTCATCAAGGAACTGGTATTCAAATACATAGCTGGGGAAGGTCTGGTTCCATAATTTTTCGATCGCCGCCAGTGTGGTGGCTGGATTTCCCGATACCAATTTAATCCCGGCGCTGTTATAGTTTGGTTTGTAGGGGATCAGCATGACCCTGGAGTAATTGTCCTTGAAGCCGGTGGCATGAAAATCCTTCAAGACACCGACGATCTTTCCCGTCATCGAGCCGTCGCCTCTGCTCATATCCTTGTTCAGCGCGTCTTCGGAGCGGTTAATGCCCAGGTCGCGGAGCAGGGTTTCTGTCACCAGAAATTCATGGGCGGTATCGGACGAGAAATTTCTGCCTGTCGCCAATGGCATCCCATAGGTTTTTAGATATTCGGCATCTGCAAACTTTTGGATGGACCACATTCCTTTACCTTTTTCAGTGCGATCAAACCTGAAGTCGGCATAATTGTTATCGCCGGTTGCGGGTGGGGTGGAGTTAAAACTGACAATTTTTACGCCTGGCATGCGCATCAGGCTATTCCGGAGATAATCGACCTTACTATTGCCGGCGCTATCCGAAGGTAGCGGAACCGTGACAATGGCATCTTTGTCAAAACCCATGGATCCCTGATTGAAATAATTCATTTGTCTGACGATGATTAACGTGCCAATGATCATGGCTTGGGCAATCACAAATTGAAATACGACCAGCCCGCGGCGTAGGGAGATACTGCTTTTCCTGCTTGCGGCTACTTTGCTTTTCAGGGCATTGACGGGGTTAAAGCCTGACAAAAGGACGGAAGGATAAAAGCCGGCCAAAAAGGTCACCAGCAACGCCAAGGCCAGGAGAAACAAGAGTATGCCGGACCCTTTAAAGATCTCAAAGGAAAGCGGCAGGTCCAGTATCCGGCCTACAGGTCCTATGATAAGGGCTGTCAGGATAGCTGCCAATACAACGGAGACGGCCACCTGCAATAAAGTTTCCAGCAGGAATAGCCTTCTCAGTTGCCATTTGTTGCTGCCCAGCACCTTTCTGACACCTACTTCCTTAGCTCGATTGACGGCCTGCGCGGTCGACAGGTTGATAAAATTTACGCAGGCGATCAATAGAATAAATGCGGCGATAATCCAGAGCACCCGGATCACCTCCCGTTCGACGGTCCTTCCCAAAAAATTCCCCACGTTGCTATGACGATCAGAATAATGAACTTCGCTGAGGGGTTGTATCACCAACTCGTCTTTGTCGTCAGCAGGCATGGACCTCTTGGCTAAGGCACGTAACTGTCTATCGAACGATGCCCGGGTCTCGCCCTGCGGCAACAGAATGTAACAGTCATGGGTACCGCTGGAGCCCGACCAATCGTCACCGGCATTAAAGCCTAACAGGGGACCATATGGGACGACGATCTTAAACTGGAAATCTGTATTGGCGGGTATGGTTGCGAGGATGCCGGTGACTTTCATCAGCATATTGTCAACATTAATTGTTCGGCCCAGCGCATTTTGCCAGTCCCCGAAATATTTGATCGCCGTTTCTTTTGTTAGCACGGCTGAATGCGGGTCTTTCAGGGAGGAACCGGGGTCGCCGGCGAGCCATGGAAAATCAAACATGCGGAAGAAATCGGGTTCTACTGCGAAAAGCCCCTTCTTTTCCTTGATTTTTTTTTCCGTTTGTCCCTTGTTGTCCAATACAAGTATCTGGTCGTCGCCGGAAGCATAGATCCCCGATGACATTTTTAAATTCGGGATCGCGGTTTTTATGACGCTCGGCAAGGGCATGGGCGCAGCCGCACCATAGAATATCGGGCCGCCCTCGTGATGGTATTCTGTTAAAACCCGGTAGAGCCGGTCCGCTTTGGCATGGTAACCATCAAAGCTTGTTTCAAACCGGATGATCACAAATATCAGGAGGCAGACGGCAATTCCTGTTGTCAGCCCTGTTATGTTAATAGTCGTATAACTCCGGTGCCGGGATAAATTCCGGAAGACGTTGAGAAAGTAGTTTCTGATCATAAGAGCAGCCATTTGACGGGGTGAGTGGTCGGCTGCCTTGTTTTCAACTAAAAGGGTGCCACTTCCATAATATTTTATGGATCAAATAGTTGTGGTTGACGGGCGGACGTGCTGCTGTACGATTTTGCTACACTGGGTGTATCAGGAAACACTTTCCTTTAGGGTTCTTTTGCCTTGCTTGTATAGATCTTTTGCGCTGTCGGAAATATCATCAGACAGGTCGCCCATTTTGCCAAAGAGCTTTTTGCGGGTTTCGGATCCCTTATCAGGAGCTAAAAGAATACCTAGGGCCACGCCGGCGACGATAGCAAGAAAAATGTTTTTCATAATGTTATTTTATTTTCTGGGGTAATTGCCATTCGGCATAAATAGTGCTTTCTATATCTGCACATAATCAAAAGCCATACCACGATGAGTATTTCAAAAAAGGTTGAAAGTCTTGCCCTAAAGATCATCGCTGCGGCGGGGAGCAATAGGGCCCTGGCCTTTAGCTTTGGAATCGTTGCTCTTTGGGCGCTGAGTGGTGTTTTCTTTGAGTTTTCGCAGAAATGGGCATCTGTCATCGGGACGCTGTCCAGCGTGATCACCATTCTAATGGTCTTTCTCATTCAAAAGACGCAGAATAAGGACTCCCTGGCGATACAACTCAAGTTAAATGAACTGGTAGCCGCGCATGGATCTGCCAGCAACCGGCTCGTGAATGTGGAAGGGATGACGGAAGAGGAATTGAAGGTCATTCAGAAATACTATACGAAGCTCAGTGATTTTGCAAAGAAGCAGGATACGCTGACCGAATCCCATTCGATCGATGAGATGCATAAGGAACACGAAATCAGGAAAGAAATGGAGCGGGAGCTGAGGCAGCTTGAATAGTCTACTAATTTAGTAGAATAAATTATCGTGGGCTCACGGTCCTAAGTTCGGGTTTTGCGTCGGTGCGGGACCGGGATGGGTTCTGCAATTTTCATCAGCTTTATCTTTCTGCGCGGGACCACTGTCCTGGCTTTGCGCCGCGTTTGCCAGGATCTATACAGCCGTCACCGACCGGGAGGCCGTGATCAGCCGATAGTTTTGTATTTTAGGGGTGAAAATTGTAAATGAAATGAAAAAATTATCATTTGTTCTAACGGTGCTCCTATATGCCGGCAGTATGTCCGCTCAGAATCTCAACCAGGTTCCCTACGCCGACGGTGCTCAAAAATTAGATGGACTGGTAACCGACAACGCGGGAAAGCAACTTCCCGGGGTATTGGTGCTTCCGGCCTGGAAGGGGATCGATCAGGAAGCCAAAACCGCGGCCATGGAATTGGCAAAACAGGGATATATCGCTTTTGTTGCGGATATCTATGGAGAGGGGAATATTCCGACCGACAATGCTTCTGCGGGGAAGCAGGCGGGCATTTATCGGAGTAATTACCAGTCCTACCAGCATCGGATTGAACTGGCATTGGATCAGTTGAAGAAGGCCGGGGCGTTACCCGGCAAAATTGCGGTGATCGGGTATTGTTTTGGGGGGTCAGGCGCTTTGGAGGTGGCAAGAGCAGGTTTTCCCGTCATCGGCATCGTCAGTATCCATGGAGGGCTGGCAAAAGACAGCACGCGGGTTAACGGACCACTGAATACAAAAATGCTGATCGAGAACGCGGCCGAAGATCACGGCGTGACCCCGGAAGTGATGACCAGGCTGGTTAAAGAAATGAATGATGGGAAGGCAGACTGGCAGGTGATTACCTATGCCTATTGCAAGCATACGTTTACCGATCCCGCATCGCCGGACTATAACGCCGTGATGGCTCAAAGGGCCTGGCAACATACTTTATTGTTTTTGAAAGAGCTGCTGCAGTAAAACGGTATGTGCTTTGCATCGAAACGGGAAAACATAGCTATGTTAACGATAATCAGCCTTATTATGTATGCCACGCTGACAATCACCAGCCCGGCGTTTGGGGCCAATACCATGATCCCGGCCAAATACACCTGTGAGGGAACAAGCGTGAGCCCGGCGCTCCATCTTGGGGAATTCCCTTCCCAGACCAAGTCCCTTGCGATCATTGTGTACGACCCCGATGCGGCCAGGCAGGGCGGGTTTACCCACTGGGTAGCGTTCAACATCGACCCGGTGCAGGATATCCCGGAAGGTTTTAATGGTGGGGTGCAGGCTATGAACGGAGCTGGGAAAGCCGGTTATATAGGGCCTTGCCCGCCGAGCGGCGTCCATCATTATCATTTCATGGTCTATGCACTTGATTCCCGGCTCGAGTTGAGCGGAAATGCCGGGAAGGCCGAGCTGGAAAAAGCAATGCAGGGGCATATTCTTGCGCAAGGCGACCTGGTGGGCATTTATAAAAAAACCAAGTAGATCAGGGGTTGATGTACTTGATGGCTGCGTCCAGTACGAGGTCGTCGCCGCTTAAATAGGCGGCTGTGGTTTCGCGGGCATAAATGTCCGGAGGCACACCTACTCCTTCATAGATGTCTCCGTTGAGGTACTTGAACGTGGATGAACTGGTATAGACGAACATATAGCCGCCGGAGCCAAAGGTCGCGCTCCCGATGGTGAACTGTCCACCGTCGAAGTACACAGAGGACGTCAGGGGGCCGTTGGCGCCCCAGGTCCGGGTGCCGATGAATTTCCCGTTCGGCAGGGTCTTGATCGCCATTGTAGTGATCTCCGACATACTTACGGAAAGATGGTCGGCCAGTATCACGATGGGTGCCGTGACGTTTACGGATCCCTGTACCCAGGGTTTCACGACGGCCGGGGCCCAGGGCGTGTAATCCAACCGGTTGACGCCGTTCTTATAACGTGTATATCCGAAGGTAAACTGGGACGTCACCATCTGTCCCACGAGATAGTCCAGGTCTTCGATTTCGCCGCCGCCGTTGCCTCTCACGTCGATGACGATCCCCTTGAGGTTGGTGTAGTTGCGATGGAGCATATTGAAGAAATAATTGAACACCGGTCCGGTATTAGCGCCGGCCTGGGAGAGGGCGAAATTGCTGAAATACAAGTAGAGAATGCTGCCCTGGACGGTGCCGCTGACGGCCGTAAATGGGACGTTGCTCCCTTCGAGGTCCACGGTGTCCGTTCCCATGACCAGTGACGCGGGGTCGATGTATTTGTGCGGGATCAGGGAGTCGAGCACGGCCGCGGGGAAAGCGCTGTCGTTAAAATAGTTGGGATCTGTCAGCAGCTTGCGGTATGTTGCAGGATTGAAGCTATTGCCGGTCAACATGAAATCCAGGGTGTAGTGGGAGTCGATCAGGCCCTGGGTCATTTGCTGGAAATACTGCTCGGCCAAGGCCTCGTGGGGGCTGTCGAAGATGGTCAGCTTATCGAAAAGCGGTTTGTAGACCGTATACATATTGTCCCAGTTGGTCGTGTCGATCCCCCAGAACAGATAATTCGTGTTCATTCCGTTCCAGAACGATTGGAAAATATCCGGGTAGTTGTCGCCTGGATAGCTGGTGGCTTCGGGTGTTGAGCTGATTGTTTTTCTGCAGCCGGTAAGCGCAAGGAAAATCCCCAAAAGCCAGGCGAGGGCTGTGTGTCTCATTAATGGTCTTTTTTGAAGAGGGTAGAGAATAGCTTTTTTACTTTTATCGTGCAGCCGAGGGTCAGGCCGTAGTTGTCGTTGTATCGCGGGGCCTGGTTCAATTCGTAATGCTTCTGTTGGTCGGTCATTGCCCTGTAATAGCGGCCTTCCAGGTAAAACGTATAGATTTGGAACAGTTCATAACTGACTCCCGCGCCGCCGATCAGCCCGAACTCCATCCGGTTGTCTTTTGTGCTGTTGAAGACATATTTTTGATCGTAGCTGTAGCCGTAATTCTCGCCCAGGACGCTGGTAGGATTGACGGTTTGGTAGGCCGTATCGACCTCATTCAGGATATTGGCTTCGGTACCCTTGATCCGGCCGCTTGTCCAGTATGCGCCGTACCCGCCCAGGTCCACAAAACCCCGCAGCGCCTTGCCGCCGAACGAAAACCGGAGGTTGATGGGCAGTTGCAGGTACGTGTTATTGTTCTTCTGGTAAACGCCGGTAAAAAATCCCGTGCGGACGATGTCGAAATTCTTTTGGATATAGGTGGGGGCGGCCTCCAGGGCCAACCAGTCGAAAAACTGATACCCTACCGGGATACCAATATTCCAGCCACGCATTCCTCTGTAGTTGGTGAACGGCTCGCTGGCGTTGCTGGTCGTGAGGTAATTCATGTTCGGTCCTCCTTCGGCCCCCAGGAAAAGCTGGGCATTGCCCTTCAGGCTGCACAGCAAAAGGACCAAAGCTGCCGCGCAGCAAAATGTCAACACTCGCATTAAGTACTGGTTTTAATAGTAATGTATGAAATAATACGTTATTTCATCGCACACGGTTGCCCCGATTTTGCCAGGGAGACTGACCAATGGGGACGCAAACTTGATGCCACCAAGGCGGGAGCGAATAAGAAGAACATCGAGATTTTTAAAAAGAGAGCCCTCGCCGGAGGCGAGGGCTCTTTGATTAGTTTGCCAGATCCGGCTGTAAAACTTCGCATTTGAACGAGACCTGAACGATCTGTCCGAGTCCGGGAGGGCCGATGCCCCAATCGGAGATATATAATTTTCCGTCGGGTCCGAAGGTCATGGCCGTGGGCAGGTGTAACCCGGAAGTGATGAGATGTCTTGTGCCGTTGGGGTCGATCCGGACGACTTCGCCAAGACCGGGGGTCAGCTCGTCGGCGCCGACCGTATTTTCGAGCACGTACAGGCGGTTATGATTGTCGAAGGCAACTCCCAGAACCGTAGTGAGGTTTGACGCAAAAAGGCTGTAAGTGCCATCCATCGAAAGCTTATACACCGCAGCGGAGCCCTCGACCACCGGAAATTTCGCCAGCGTTCCGAAGTAAAAATTGCCGTCGTGCCAAACCATGGAAGTCGGGCCGATCCAGGTGTCACCCGTTCCGGGATGCAGGATCGATATATCCACTATTCTTGTGATCTTGCCGGTCACCGGATCGATCCGGTCGATCTCCTGCTGATTGGGTTGGGTAATATAAAGGTCGCCGCCGACGCTGGTCGCGCTGTAGGGCGTCCCATCGGGTTCGAAGTCATCCGGGTCGATGTGGGCAACCGGGTGGGTCATCAGGTATTCGCTGCAGTTGGCTACTGCGGTCCAGGACCGATCGGGATTGATCCTGATGATACTATTTGGGATGTCCGGTACACCGTGGGAACAGCCCGCGCCCGCTATCACTGCATAAAGCGTATTGCCGATGAATTGCACATCCGCGATGCCCTGAAAGGCGCTGCCGCCGCCCGGCGCCGTCGTGCTCGAGGGGAGATGGTCGACAAAGGTAGTGCGAACGCCGTCCCAACCAACCCGGGAGATCCGGCTCCCGGTATCGCTGCCGGTGTAGGGGCCCACCGGCGGGACCACCTGGGGGATACAGAAACTTAAATTTGTTCCGCCGATCCCGGCTTCCGCCACGTACAGAAGACCATCGGGCCCGAACTTCAGGCCGCGCGGGTTATTGAAGCCGGTGGCGATCACCTTTGCCGTGGTGACCGTACTGTCGGGACCGCCGCATAACGGCGTATTGTCCTTAATCTTTTTATTGCAGGCGGCAAATGGCAAGAGCAGTGAAAGCAGGGCCCAGAGGCGCCCGGAATTCGGTTTTCGCATAATAGTTGTTTTTATTCCGCTAAATGTAACGACTCCGGCAACCGGTCTTTTTCTATTTCGCTGAATGGGTGGGTTGCGCCCATAATTACCTTTTGTTGACGAGTATCGGCGCATTATCGTGGATATTTGGCATCTGTCGCTGAAAAAGGTCTTTTTACCCGATCGCGGGGATTTACGTGAATTGGTCGGTATCTTTAAGAAAAGCATTGCGGTTAGCATGTATCCATTTGTCTTCTCCAATAAAATAGGGCCGAGGCTGGCGCGGCACCTTGCCTTCTGGGGGATGTATTTTGTGTGCGCCGTATTAACGTATTTCCCACTTTACGGACCCTGGTCGCGGCTCAAGCACTACCTATTCGGGGTTGCCTTATTCGACGCAGTCGCGTATTGGCCGGTGTACCTCTTATCGGTGTATTTCGCCCTATATTTTTTCCTGCCGCGGTATCTCAGCCGGCGGAATAATTGGTTTCTTGTATTTTATGCGCTCGTTTCATTGGCTGTATCGATCCCTGCGGGATATTTTATTACCAAAATGATCTTTAAAACGCATGGCTACGGGGGGAATTGGCTCGATGTGCTTTCGATGGCCATGCAGCACGGCGTGGCTGATTTTGTCGCCATTACCGGTGCGGCCGTCATAATCAAGATCCTGAAAGATTATTTCCTTCAACAGCGGGAAAACGAGATGCTCGCCGTTGAAAATGTCAGGAACAAACTCCAGTTGCTCAAAATGCAGATGCATCCGAGAATTCTATTTGCTTCTTTGCGCCGCATTCACGTGGAAATAGACGCGGGGACCCAGCAGGCGCCCGAAATGATCTTAAAATTATCCGACCTGTTGAGTTACTTGCTGTATGAATCGGAATCCGACCGTGTACCACTAAGCATGGAGGTGAAAATGATCGAAAACTACATTGCGCTGAAAAAATTGGAATATAAGGGAAGCATCAATATCCGGTTCCAGACCGGCGGCCAGCCGGGCAATCCGGCCATTAGTCCAGGACTGTTTCTGCCCTTGTTGGAGATTGGCATCGAACGGCCGGATGACAGTTCGCGAAAGACTTCAGTAGCGATAGAGATAAGGAGTGGTGGGGGGAAGGTCTATTTCAGCCTGATCAACAATATGCCGGGGAAGGAGATCGTAAAGGAACCATCCGTACAGACAACCCTTCACGCTGTAAGAAAGCGACTCCAAAGTTCCTACTATCGGAAATCAAAATTGGAAGTCTTCCCCGCGACAGACAGTCTTAAGATTGTATTGCAAACGGCAAAAACCTGATCGATGGGAATGCATGCCTTTATATTTTCCCGGGGTCGGGCGCCAACCATCAAAAGACATCTCGTTTTTTGGATCGCCGGCTATCTTTTTCTCGCGCTCCCCTACCCGCCGCATGGGGCGTTTGGTCCCGGAAATGGAGTCGATGTAGACGGGGTTATCAAATACTATGAGATGGTTGGGATAAGATCTTTTTTTCATTTACTGTGTCAAATACTATTTTGTTATCCCCTCCTTTATTTCTTAGTCCCGGTTTTCCTTTGGAAAAGGAGGTACCAGCAATTTGCCGGTATGCTGTTGCTATTATTGGCGATTACCTCGCTGTTGAGATTTGCTATTTTCGCATTTATTTACAACCCGATCATGCGCGGGCTGAAATTTTACGTAAATTCCCTGGACCAAATCGCCAGGAACAGTATTGTCCAGAACTTCGAGGGGCCGGCTTTTATCGGCTTTCTATTCATCTCGTTGAAACTCTTTAAGGACTGGCAGCTAAAACAAAGTGAAAACCTCGACCTCAGAAAGGAAAATGCCAATGCCGAACTGCTATTGCTAAAGGCGCAGATCCACCCGCATTTTTTGTTTAATACGCTGAACAACATCTACTCCTTTACCCTGGACGAATCGCCGCAGGCAAAAAAAATGGTGAAAATGCTGGAAGACATGCTTCACTATATGATAGAAGAATGCGAGCAGCCGCTGGTTTCTTTGGGGAAGGAAATAGCTATTCTACGGGATTATTTCGAGCTGGAGAGGACACGATATGGCAACAGCATCGACATGCAGTTTGAAATAGCAGGCGACTATGCCGGTAAGGTTATTTCGCCATTGCTGATGATTCCTTTCTTGGAAAACAGCTTCAAGCATGGCACCAGTAAGATCCTGCGGGAGCCCTGGATAAAATTATTTATCCAGGCAGACGACGATGTGGTACATTTTTCGCTGACCAATAGCAAGCCCCCGGAGGAAACGGTGAGCCACAAGGGGGGCATCGGACTGGTCAATGTGAGGAAAAGGCTGGAACTTTTATACCCGGCTTCGCATTTGCTCGTCATCGAATCGACGAAGAATACCTTCACGGTCAATATGCAAATCCCAATCACCCGCCCATGAATGGTAAAAAAATAAACTGCCTTGTCGTAGATGATGAACCGCCGGCGCTGTTGTTGATGGAAAAATACATTAATGCGGTCCCGGTCCTTTATTTTTCCGGCAAATGCAGTAATGCGGTAGATGCGTTGTCTATCCTCCAGCAGCTTCCCGTAGACCTGATCTTTCTGGATATTCAAATGCCCCATATCCTCGGGACGGACTTTATCCGAACCCTTGTTAACCCGCCCAAGGTTGTATTTACTACGGCCTTTAGAAAATTCGCGATAGAAGGCTTCGAGCTCGATGCGGTGGACTACCTGTTAAAGCCCATCTCTTTCGAGCGGTTCCTAAAGGCGGTTAACAAAGTGATGAAATTGAATTTGCCCGTCGTGCAGGCCTTCCCGCAGGATGTGTTGTCAAAGAAGGAACCGGAGCCCGCATTTTTGTTCGTGCGGGCCGATAGGAAGAATCTCAAGATCCAACTGCAGGATATTCTTTTCATTGAAAGCCTCAAGGACTATGTGAAGGTAGTGACCAAAGACCGCAGCATCGTCTCTAAACAATCCATCTCCACGATCGAGGAAAGCCTTCCCGAAGATGCGTTCCTGCGCATCCACCGGTCCTTTATCGTATCCCTTGGCAAAATCGAGTCTTTTACCTTAGGGCTTATTCAGGTCGGGAAATACGAATTGCCGGTCAGCCGGAGTTATCGGCATGAAGTGGAAAAGGTATTGTCTAAACAATCAAAATGATTCCGATGAAGAAAGCCAGTCACGGCATGAGTCAGGATGCAACACCTCTTTATCACGCCGATACATCACTCGGGCGGAGGCAGATTATCGCAGGCTTTTGGTGAACTTCCTCGACGGCAATTAGCAGGAGGGGCTTGCCGTTTTGAACGGAATTTATTCAAATTTAACTTCCCCTTTTAGTGTCAACCAGGGATGGATTTCATAAGTAAATATTTTTGACGCGACCATTGGATCCCCTTCTGTGAGTCTTATAACTTCTTCCTTTGTCTTGCAATTATAAATTTCAAAGCCGGTCCAATTTACCCTGTCAGTGAATGCTCCCCCGGTTATAATCACCCCGGTCTTTCTCATATTTACAATGTAATTAATATGCTCCTGGTCTATTTTCTTCTTTGTGACGGAATCATCCCAGTTCGATCCTTTGCTGTACATAACAAACCAATACTTGCCTAAAGATTGAATTTGCTTTTCGCCCGATGCATTTTGTTGCCCCACGCAAATATTACAAATGGCGAAAAAAAATAAAATACAGGCATTTGATTGCAACGATTTCATAGTAAAATGCATTAAACGGTTTGAAGTAAAAATATATCATTGCCATTACAACAACACGGCAGCCGCGATACCCGCCGCGACGTATTCAAACAAGGAGCTTAGACACTTCCCCAATACAAACATCCGGGAATAATTTACATATATGGCGTTTCCAATCTCGGTTGTAACAGAAAAAGCAAGCCAGAAGAGAAGGCCAAATTTAATACCATCGAGGAGATCAATGTCTCCGGATCTGCTTTTCCAAAAATAAAAGATCACCGTAAACAGGAAAGCAAAAAATAAGGAAAGGATCGTACTGGCTGCATAAGAGCGATTGGATTCCTTTCGCCATGTTGACGGTGTCTCCGACTGATATTTATGAAAAAGGAAACCTATGAACAACCATTGAATAAACGTGAGGGCAACGGCTATGACTATAGCCGTCAGGAAAAATTTTCCGGTGAGCATAGTAAAATATTTAGAGTTATCAAGTCAGCGTTATCAAGTCATTGCCAACTGATCTTTCGGACCTTATGATTCAAGTAATCTGTAAAATAGAAATTGCCGGTTGGATCAGTGATCATCCCGGTGAGGTACCGGGCGCTAGCGTAGGGTACAGGACCATCCACATCCCCGATGCCGATAGGAATAAATGTAGTGACATATCCCTGTTGATCGATGCGCCGGATCGTATTGGTACCGTCTGCCACGAAAAGTTCCTGGTTACGGCCGATAGTCATTATAACCGAAGATGTAAAAAGGGCATTTGCGCCCTGGCCGTTTTGAAAGCCAGGCGTTGAAGCGCCCGCAACGGTCGTCACGACTCCTGCGGGAGTGACTTTTCGGACCATGTAGTCACCGTCGCCCACATATAAGTTTCCGGCTGAATCCAGTGCGCAGGAGTATGGATTAAAGAATTCGGCGGCTGTGCCAACGCCGTCGGTCCAACCAGCATGGATCGAACTCCCCGCGAGCGTAGTCACGACACCCTGCTGATCGATCATACTGATATTGCTATTGTTCCGGTCGACTACCAAAATATTCCCCTGGGCATTGACGGCCACATCGGTAGGGTCCGAGAAAGGGGCTCTTGGGCCGGGTCCGTCCGGATTACCAGAAGAGGGTCCTCCCGCGATGGTAGTTACGACCGCATCGGGCGTTATTTTGCAAATACGCCAAAACTCGCCGTCCGCCACGATCAGGTTGCCGGTTGAATCGAGCGCCAGCCCCCATAACATATCGCCGAATCGCGCGTCGGTTCCCGTGCCGTCGGTCCAACCTTCGATCTGGCCGGACCCAGCAAATGTAGTGACGGTGCCATCCGGGGCGATCTTTCGAATGCAGCCCGCATCGCCAATGAATAGGTTATTTTGTTTATCCATGACGATGCCCCTGGGGTCATAAAAGCTGGCAGCCAACCCCTGTCCATCCACGAATGCCGTTTGTCCCGAGCCGGCAACCGTCGTCACCAGCCAAGTCGAATCGTAATGAAATACCGGTCCGGTTATGCTTTGGCCGTCCGTCCAGATCACCACATTTCCGGAACCGGCCAGTTTGGGTACGGTAATCACTATTTGTGTGGGTGTTCGGCTATCGACGATCACCTGCTTTCCATTCAGGAAGAGGCTATCAAAGCTTGGAATATTATCGAAACCCGATCCGGTGATCGTGTCGATGGTTCCGGCGGGGCCTTCGGAGGGCGATATCGATGTGATGGTGATATTTTGGGGAATGGCTCTCGGCAAGTTATTTTCCTTGATGCAAGCGGTGAACAGGATGGTTGGGAAAAACAATGCCCACCCGCAATTCCGGAATGAAAAAAAGGGGCTGCGCTTTGGCTGTAGCTTCATGTTTAGACTACCATGGATTAGACTACCATATATGCTTCCCGAAGGTAGGAAGAATTTGGATTCTTAGGAATTTTCCGGCATCCGGCGCTCTGGCGGCGGCCATTGTTCCAGCCGGTCGGCTCCGGTAAAATCCAGCATCCAACCCGGGTATTCCAGGGGTAACCGGCTGACTTCATCCAATTTCTGCAACTCTTCGGGGCTGAAGCTCACATCCACGGATCTCAGGTTGTCTTCCAGCTGCTCCATCTTATTGGCGCCGATGATCACCGAGGTAACAACGGATTGATGCAGCAACCAGGCCAGGGCCAGCTGCGCCACCGACCGCTGTTTTGCTTCGGCCATGGGATGCAGTACATCCAGGATGTTGAAGGCCCGTGCTTTATCCACGGGCGGAAAATCGAAATTCTTCCGTCTGTTCCCCTCGGCCCCCTGCTCACCCCGTTTGTATTTGCCGCTCAACAATCCGCCGGCCAGCGGGCTCCATACAAGGAGGCCTACTTTCTGGTCTTTCAATAGCGGCACAATCTCCCGCTCGAGGTCCCGGCCTGCGATCGTGTAATAAGCCTGTAGGCTGACAAAGCCCGCCAGGCGGGTATAATGGGAGAAATCGAGCGCCTTTGTCAGTTGCCAGGCCGTCAAATTGCTTGCGCCGATATACCGCACCTTGCCGCTCTTTACCAGGTCGTCCAGCGCCCAAAGGGTCTCCTGCCAGGGCGTCAGCGGATCAAAACTGTGGATCTGGTAGAGGTCGATATAATCTGTCCCGAGCCGTCGCAAGCTTTCCTCGACTTGCCACAGGATATGCTTCCGCGTCAGCCCGCTGTCGTTGGGGCCCTGTCCCATCTGTCCCCGCACCTTGGTGGCGATGACCAGCTCATGGCGGTTGAGACCGAGATTTTTGATGGACTGTCCGGTCAGTTCTTCCGACCATCCCTCCGAATACACATTAGCCGTATCGATGAAATTGATGCCCGCATCCAACGACCGCATGACGATGGAATCCACGGCCTGCTGGTCCAGCTTTCCGATGTATTGGGCCCAGCCTTTCCCGCCAAAGGTCATTGTTCCAAGGCAAAGCTCTGATACCCTTAGCCCCGTGTTTCCTAATAGTCTGTATTTCATTTATAATTGGTTTTTGATTTTTTCTCCCGGATGGCTATTCGAGCATCTAACAAAACGACCTGGATTTGGTTCAAAGGGGAATTAGACTATTGGTCGTTTAAGACGCTTATGACGCAATGGTCGGAAAAGGGAGTGAATGTAAACTTTAGAACGCCGGTGTCCGCGAAAGGCGAATAAGGAATGCCGTGCGCCGGGTTATTGGCATGGGGGTTGCATTGAATGCCTATAAATAAATATAGTTCAATTCTATGACGATCCAGGTCGAACATGCCCTTTCCAAGCAGGAAGCCAAACATCGGATCGAGGAACTCATCGAACAGCTTCGTCAGGAATATAAGAACGAGCTGCAAAATTTGGTCGTGAACTGGACTGACGACACTGCGCATATTCGTTTACAGGCAAAAGGTTACAGCACTGCGGGTAGCCTAGTTATAAAGGACCGGGTTGTCGACCTCGATTTCTATATGCCTTTTCTGCTTCAGGTCTTTAGCAAAAAGATCAAATCTGTTGTCCAGGACCGGATTCAGCAAAGTCTGGCGTAGGGATAGTATGGCGAAATTATCTTTATCTTTGGGGCGAAAACCCTGAGTTCCATCATGTATTATCTTCTCTACGGATTCCTTTACCTCGTGTCGCTTCTTCCCATGCGGATCCTTTATCTGCTGTCAGACGTCATTTATGGAATAGTTTATTATATTGCCGGCTACCGCAGGAAGCTCGTCATGGACAATCTGCGGAAGGCTTTCTCTGAAAAAACCGAAGCTGAACGGACCCGCATAGCGAAAAAATTCTATCATAATTTTATCGATTCCTTTATAGAGGTTATCAAGTTGATTTCCGCCAGTGATTCCTGGTTGGCTAAACGATTCACGGTCGATGCGCGCGCGCTGGATGAGGTGTATGCGACGGGCAAGGCCTGCCAGATGCACCTGGGGCATACCTTCAATTGGGAATGGGGTCAGATCGTGCTCACTGCGTTGACGAAATTTAAGATATTGGTCGTGTATATGCCGATCAGCAATAAAATATTCGAGAAGCTGTTTTATCGACTGCGGACGCGAAGCGGGAATGTTTTTTTGCCCGCGCCCACCATGCGTGAAGCGATTGTACCGTATCTCCCTTCCCAATACCTGCTTGGGCTTGTTGCCGACCAGTCCCCCGGCAATATGCAAACCTCTTACTGGATCGACTTTCTCGGGCGTCCTGCTCCTTTTGCCAGCGGACCGGAAAAAGGAGCGCGAATCGGGCACCTGCCGGTTGTCTTTGCGGCTATCGAAAAGCCGCGGCGCGGGTATTATCATGCCACAATAAAGCTGGCCTGTCTGGATGCTGCCGAGCTGCCGGAGGGCGAGCTGACCCGCGAGTATGTGCGATACCTGGAATCGGTGATCCGTCACCGGCCGGATATGTGGCTTTGGAGCCACCGGAGGTGGAAACATGCCTGGAAGGAAGCCTATGAACCGCTGAGGATCGATCAGGGGACATTGGTGCCGTCGTAGGTCTACTCGCCCGGGGTTGGACCTTTTGGCAGATCGCAGCCGTATTCAATTACGACGTCGGGATACTCCAGCCCAAACAATATCGGATGCCAAGCGGAGCTATTTGAGCCGAGATTGAAATTGAACTTCACCGGCAGCCCATGGACATCGTATTCGTCGATGTGAAAAGGGTTGTTCACGCTGTACTGATCGTCAATAAACATCCAGACCTTATTGGTTTGGTGGTAGTTGATCTTATTGTCGTAGGTAGATCCTTCTGCGTTACCCTTTGCGTCATAGGTGATGTCCTGGGTATGCCCTGTGATCAGCGTGTCCGGAAATACGAGTGGGGGAATGTATGGTACGAAGATCTGGATGACCCGCCCTTCCTGGTCATATTTTTTGATGTGGGTGACCATCAATAGGGATGAAAGATTGGTGGGTGGCCATATTGTATACTGACTTACCAGCGTATAGGTCGTATCCCACACTGTTTTATCGTCGTCGCTATAGGTGTACCGGGTCCAAAACTCCGCGGCGCCATTATTATACGCGCCGATAAAATCCTGGAGGCGGCCCCGCCGGTCATAGCGAAACAGATATTTGGGGCTGCCGGTTCCGGTGAAGGTCCTGGTGCTGCTGACCGGTCTGCCGAGCCAGTCGTAGGAAAAAGTGATCGTGTCTCGTAGTCCGCCAGGCGAGATAAAGCTGACTTGTTTTATCGGACACAGATTAGCAACCTCAGTCTGAAGAGTAAGTCTGCCTGATTTACTACAGCCGAAAAAAAAAGAGAAGACAAGCGGGTATCAGCAGCCGGACGGCGGGAAGGGCGTACTTTTTCATGAGGAGATTTTGATTTGGGGAAAACCAAAGGTACTCATTTGGCCCTGTACAAAGTATTCGAATAATTCCATTCCCATGTCTTTCCGTTGATGTCCGCCGGCCCTATTGGATTAAAGGCAATAATTCAAGGAGATTGTCGATAATCTGATCCGGATTTGCAGAACTGAGTTGTTCCCGGGTATGGGCCCCGGTGGTAATGCCGATATTCAAGCCACAGCCCGCATTCGTCCCTTCTTCTATATCGATGATGGAGTCGCCCACTTTTGCGACTTCGCGGGCGTCGCTGATTCCGAATTTTCGCATTGCCAGCAAGATCATATCGGGATAGGGCCGGTTATGCTGTACGTCCGTTGCGGTAACGAGGCCGTCGAATTCCTCGCCCTTCTTCCACCCTAATTTTGTGATCAACTGTTTGGCGGTTTTCTCGTTGTACCCTGTATTCAGGATAATGAGGATGTCTTTTTGCCTGAGTGCGCGGAACAATTCCTCTGCCTTGTCCTGGGGCAGGATTTCTACGGTATCGTATGCCTTTTCGAGGGACAAGATGAAATGCCGATAAATGCTTTCAGTGAGGACAGCGTCCTCCCGGTTTGCGTATCCGCGCAAAATAGACCGTATAGCGTCCACTTTTTCTTTGCCCGCCCCTTCGGTCAGTACTTCATCCATTGTAAAATCAAATCCGGCTCCGTTGATGGAGTTCCGGAGGGTTTTGTAAACTACCATATTTTCATTGACCGTAGTGCCGGCCATATCAAAAACAACCATTTTTATCATTGACTTATATTGGTGCTCGATTTTGAGGGGGAATCTAAAGGTATCGATTTCTGTAATTGCATGTTCATAGATTTTATTGGGCGTTGGTCGATCAGTTGACCTCTCTGATGGAATCCCGTGCGACCTTTATTTGGAAATTAATCATGTAATCAAAAATCATTAGTATGAAAAAGTTACTTGTTGCTCTATCATTCCTGGCGATTTTTGGCGCCAGCAGCGCACAATCTTCCACTGCTGACAGCACCAAATCAACGGATACCGCGGCAAAGAAATCCCGACATTTTATTACGCGGAACGTAAAAAGCGATTCCATGTTTGTGGTCAGGTTACCTGCCGCTCCGGGTCAGGGGTATTCCTGGCAGTTAATCGATTCTTCCTTCTCCGAATTTGTAACATTTGAAAAGGAAGATTCAAAAAACCAGGTTAAAAGTCAAGCCGGTAGTTCCAGCATTCAGGTTTTTCGTTTTAAAGCTATTAAGCCCGGTACCGCAACAATCCGGTTTATTTATGGGCAGTCTCTTCAAAAACCGTATCCAAAAGATGCGCCAAGAAGAATAATTAAAATAGTCATTTCATAAAACTTTGGGAGCTCGTGGCCTCGCCGAATGCCAAGATTATTATTACAGATGGAAAGACGATGATGCTTAATAACGTGGGGGACAAATAGAGTGACTAGCGGTGGCGGAAAGGGAGCAGCGGCGGGGTGTTGTGGGATTTGTAGTTGACCTTTGGGTATTCATGATCAACTTACCCGGTGCTTTGTTTTTGCTTGTGGCATTGCCAGTATCGGCGTTTTGTCAGTCCGGCGAAAAGGATAGCTTTTCGTTGGTGATCGTCAGCGACCAACATCAGGTGATCATCGGGGCGACTGTGAAGATGTTGAAGAATGGAAAGCTCGCGGGGAGTGCTGTGGCGGGAGAAGATGGGCGGGCGGTTTTCGATCATTTGAGTAAAGGGGCATATACTTTTTTGGTCTCCAGTACGGGATATCAGCCAAAGATGACGCATGAATACCGATTGCCGGGAGCAGAACCGGATACGGTGAGCCTGGGATTGCTTGCTGTGATCATGCAGGAAGCCACGGTGACGGGGCGAACGCTGCCGGTGGAACGAAAAAGGGACCGAACGATCATAAACGTAGATGCATCGCCCAGCAATATAGGATCGACCGTCCTGGAGGTGCTGGAGAGATCGCCGGGGGTGACGGTGGACAGGAACGGTGGGATCACGCTGAACGGCAAGCAGGGCGTTTTGGTCATGATCGACGACAAACCGACATATCTCGGCGGCGACGACCTCAATAACCTGCTGAGCAGTATGAACTCTTCGCAGGTGGCCAAGATAGAATTAATTTCCAACCCGCCAGCCCGGTATGACGCCGCCGGAAGCGCGGGGATCATCAATATCAAGACAAAGAAGAACAGCAACGAAGGGTTAAATGGCAGCTTCACCGCCTCTTACGGTCAGGGCGTTTACCCAAAGAGCAATAACAGCCTGGTACTTAATTATCGGAAGGGGCCGATCAATACGTCATTCAGCTTTAGCAACAGCGACGTCAAATATCTGACGGATCTGTACGCTTACCGCCAGTACTATGACGATAACAAGAACGTCACGGCGATCCTTCAACAGCCGACTGATCTTACCGGTACCGTCGTGAATAATACGGTTACAACAGGCATTGATTATTCGCCATCGGCAGGGACGACGATCGGGCTGGCGCTGACCGGGACGGAAATCGATCGGAACGGTAACAATACCGGGCATGCCAATTGGTTGGGTCCGACAGGAAACCTGGACTCCTCTGTTCTTACCAATAGCAGCAACGCCAATACATTCAGGAACGGCGCGATCAATGTGAATGCGCGGCAGTCGCTGACAAAGGACATAGAGCTACGAATGGACCTCGACTACCTGCACTACCAGATGGATGGGAAGCAGGACTTCGACAACCAACTGCTGACGCCTGGCGGCTATGATTCGATATTCAGGAGTGCGATCCCGACCACGATCGATATTTATTCCGGCAAGGTTGATGGCACAGCTGGAATAGGGGGAGGTGTCACCGTTCAGGCGGGTCTCAAGTTTTCTTCCAGTCATACCGACAATGCCGCCACCTACCAGGATTGGGAGAACCAGGTATGGGTGGCGGATGACACCCGGAGCGACCATTTCGTGTACCAGGAAAACATCCAGGCGGCCTATGGCTCGATCGAGGGTAAATCTCATGCGATCAGCTACCAGGCCGGGGTGCGTTATGAACATACGGCGTATACCGCGCATCAATTCGGGAACAGCCTGCAGCAAGACTCGACCGTGGCGCGCAACTATGGGAGCTTCTTCCCGAGCGGTTATCTCTCCTATCAGCTCGACTCCCTGCATAGCCTCACACTTTCGGTGGGCAGGAGGGTGGACCGGCCGCCGTTTCAAACTTTGAACCCATTCCTGTACATCATCAATAAATATACCTACGCGACCGGCAATCCCTATCTGCTTCCGCAATACAGCTGGAACTTCGAGCTGAGTCATCAATATGGGGAGCTGCTCACTACTACGATAACCTATAGCGTGATCTCCAACTACTTTTCCCAGATCTTCGCGTCCGACTCAACGAAAACGATACTGTACTATTCCCAGGGGAATGTAGGTACGGCAAGCAATTTTGGAGTCTCGGCGAGCCTGAACTTTTCACCGGTGCGGTGGTGGACGGTCCAGCTCGGCGCGTTTTTCAACCACAAACAGTTTCGGGGATTTAATGGGAATAGCTATACCTCGGCTATCAGTCAGCTTAATGTAAATGTCAATAATCAGTTCCCTTTTGGCAAGGGGTATGCCGGCGAACTTTCCGGCTTTTATACGACGCGGGCGCGCAATGATATCCAGGAGCTCCTGTACCCCACGGGGCAGGTGTCCCTGGGGATGAGCAAGGCGGTGTTGAAGAAGAAAGGGACGGTCAAGCTGAGTTTCCGGGATATCTTCTACACGGGCACGATGTCGGGGTTGACGTCTTTTCCCGACGCGTCCGAATACTTTTTGATAAGAAGGGATAGCAGGGTGGTGACGTTGTCGTTCACATACCGTTTTGGGCACTCCTATAAGGTGAAACAGCATGAGGAAGGGGCGACAGAGGAAAAGGAGAGGGTGCAGAATGGGTAGGAGGGGAGGTGGAGGGAGAGGTGATGTGGTTTGGAGAGGGGGAGAGACGACATTTAATGTCAAAACTGCTGTAAATTGTGGTCTATGCGCAACAGGTTATTTTTTTCCCTTCTTCTTTGTTGGATTTGTAGTTCGCTGGTCGCCCAGGAGGCCGGGTCTTTCCGGACTGCCTATGACGACAGCACACTGCAGGAGCAAGGCGATCTTACGATGATGCCGTTCAATCGGATGATCCATTCCGCGGGGAAGGTGATCAGCTTCGGGGACCCCAAACAGGAGAATCATGCGTTGGACTTTTCGGTGTTACCGGACGGCCGTCATGTGGCTGTGGAAGACCGTTATGGTGTTGCAGTGGTCGATGCGGTCACGCGGGAGATCGTCCACCGATGGACCTATCGGGACGACCCATCGTCGCAGGTGAAGGGTTTGATGAGCACATATAGCGGGATCAAATCATTCCTGTATAACGGGCAGGTCTATCTTGTTTGGAGCGCGGGGACTACGCATTCTTCCGCTGTGATGACGGCGATCTGGGACAGCACGGGGATCGGGAAGGTGAGTTCCTTGTCTATTGCTGCGGTAGCACCGGCGGGGGCCGCGTTGCCGAATGATATTGCCGTTCAGGTGGAAGGGGGCGTTCCTTTCCTTTATGTCGTGCTGAATGGTAATAATCAGTTGCTGAAGATCCGGTTTCCGGAGATGCAGGTCATCTGGATGGCACCGACGGGTGTTGCGCCTTATGGGGTGAGGGTCGTTGACGGGAAGATTTATGTGACCAACTGGGCGGGTCCGGTCGTGACCGACAGCAGCCTCGAGTACGCCGGTACTCCATGGGGCAGCGCGTATACCAACCCCGTAACGGGCGCGACGGCCAGGGGTAGTTTGTCGGTGATCGATACGCAAAGCGGGTCGTTGCTCAAAGAGCTTTCGCTTGGGTTGCATCCCAATGCCATTGTGTCCAGCCCGGATAGCCTTTTCCTATATATCTGCAATGGGAATAGCGACAACGTCAGCGTGGTGGATGTTCGGCGGGAAGAGGTCATCGATTCGATACCTGTTGGTCTTTTCTCCGGCAGTATCACTTATTATGGCAGCAGCCCTAATGCGCTGGCGGTCGATCAAAGCGGGACGACCCTATATGTGACGAATGGTTTCGATAATGCGGTTTGCGTGATCCGGTTAGGAAGTGACCTTTCGACAAGTGGAGTGGGCAAATCGAAGATCAAAGGGTATATCCCGACAGAAGCCTATCCCGGCGGGATCATCGTGTTGGGCAACGAGCTTTATGTCGCGAATATCGAGGCGAAGGGTTCGCGGGTCCTAACGCCGGTCAATGAATTGAAGGCATATACCGGCAGCCAGTCAGTCGACGGTTATTCGATCCACCAGGATATGGCCAGCCTGAGCATTATTCCAATTCCCGGGGAAAAGGAATTGAAAGCCTTCACGAAGCAAGTGCGGCAGCAAAGCCTGTTCTTCCGGCTTGCGCTGACCAACCGGGGGCCGCGCCGGCATCTAGCTGCCAGGCCGGTACCGGAGCGGATCGGGGAGCCCAGCCTGTTCAAGCATGTCATCTATGTCATCAAAGAAAATAAGACCTATGACCAGGTGTTTGGCGATCTCACACTGGGCCGGGGGATGCCGGGGTTTTGTATCTATGGGGACAGCGTGACCCCGAACCAGCACCAACTGGCGAGTAGGTTCCTTTTAATGGACAACTATTATGCTTCGGGCAAGTGTTCGGCGGAGGGGCATCAATGGACCGATGCTGCCATGACTTCCGACTACATCGAGAAGAGTTTGCGGGCCTGGTTCAGGAGCTATCCGCACCGCCAGGATGACGCGTTGGTATATAATAAGAATGGTTTTATCTGGAACGACGCGCTGGACCATGGGAAAAAGGTGCGGATTTATGGAGAGGCTTGTTTGACGAAGTATGACCATTCGCTGACCTGGGGCGATATATATGGCCGGTATTTGGATCATGTGGATCAGGGGTTTGTCAATTCAACGACGATCGGTCGGATAAGGCCGATCATTTCGCCCGCCTATCCGGATTGCGACAACCTGGTCTTCACCGATCAGTTGCGGGCGGAAATCTTTATCCATGATTTGCAACAAGCGGAGCAGGCTCCGGGCGACAGTCTGCCCGATCTGATGGTGCTTTCGCTGCCGGATGATCATACCGCGGGGACATCGCCGAACTTTCCGGTACCGCAGGCCATGGTAGCCGACAACGATCTTGCGTTGGGCCGGATCGTGGATGCGGTGACCCATAGCCGTTTCTGGGACAGCACGGTGATCTTTGTGACCGAAGACGACTCGCAGAGCGGCTGGGACCATATTTCGCCCTACCGAACTACGGGTCTGGTGATCAGCCCTTATTCCGTCATGGGGCAGGTGATCCATACCAATTACAACCAAACGGGGATGGTACGGACGATCGAGCAGATCCTTGGGATACCGCCGATGAATGTGCTGGATGCTACGGCGCTACCGATGTTTGATTGCTTTGGGGATCACCGGACGGATTATCAGTATACGCATGTACCGAACCAGATCCCGTTGAACAAGATGAACAAGGGGATGTCGGGGTTGACGGGGAAGGCGGCGTACTATGCGCGGTTGTCAGCCAGCCGGGCATTCAAGGATGTGGATGGAGGGGAGGATGACTTGATGAATCAAATTCTTTGGTTTGATGCGAAGGGGGAGGAGCCGTATCCGGGGTCGGTTCGCCCTGGCGGAGCGAGGCCGACTAAGACCGGCGAATGATGCGGTCGTAGAAACCGCCGTAATTGTTTTGGCGGACTCCCTCTTCCCTGAAGAACTTGGCGGGGAAGCCGAGGTCGATCGCGCTGGCTTCGTTCAAGCGGTTCACGTCTTCCCGGGGCAGCACGAGATCGATCACCTTGAGATTTTCCTGAAGTTGATCCAGTCGGGTGGCGCCCACTATCGGGATACAGTTGAACCCTTGCTGGCGTGTCCACTGGAGCGCCACAATACCAGGCTCCGCATCCAATCTTTCCGCCACGGCCATTACCTCGCGGGTGATACGAACGCTGTCGTCATCGCGGCGGTTACTTTCCGGCTTGATCCGACCTTGTTCGCCGCGCAGGTATTTACCGGTGAGGGCGCCACCGGCCAGCGGAGCCCAGGGGGTGACGGTCATGCCAAAGTGATTGGCCATGGGGATGAGGTCGCGTTCCGGCGTCCGTTGCAGGAGACTGTACTCCACCTGTAAGGCGGCAAACTGCGACCAGCCTTTTAGTTCGGCCAGGGTATTCCCCTTACTGACGATCCAGGCTGGCGTATCGCTGATGGCGGCATAGTTGACCTTGCCCTGGCGGGTGAGGTCATCGATGCCCCGTAACACCTCGTCGATGGGTGTCAGGTCATCCCAGATATGGAGATAGAGGATATCGACAAAATCGGTTTGTAGTCTTTTCAGACTTTGCTCGACGCTACGCATCATGTTCTTGCGGTTGTTGCCGCTGGCGTTGGGATTGGTGGTATTGTCGCGAAGAGAATATTTGGTTGCGATCACGAAATAGTCCCGGTCGCGCGGGGCGATAAACTCGCCGATGATCTTTTCGCTGGTCCCAAGCTTGTAAACATTGGCGGTGTCGAGGAAGTTACCGCCGGCGTTGGCGAAGGCTTCCATAATGGAGAAGCTGACGGGTTTGTCGGCGCCCCAGCCGGATTCGGTACCGAAGCCCATGGTGCCGAGGCAAAGTTCGGATACTTTGAGGCCGGTATGACCGAGTAGTTTGTATTTCATGGAGACGCTGGTTCTGGCCGGCAAAGATATCCAATTTCCGGGAAGGGGGTAAGGGGAACGAAATCAGGCATGGAATCCGACATATGAACCGATCGGATCTAAGCGCTTAGCGGGCGAGGCGGGTGTTAGGGATGCTCAGTGCGAACTGGTGGCCGGCGTTTTTGACGGAAATAGTGGTCTGGTGGTCGTCGACGAGGGCGAGGACGTGGATTTGTTCGTTCTGGTGGGTGCGGAGGGCGGTGGTCAGTAGGTTCCAGAGGGCGTAGGCGAGGCGGTTTTCTTCGGCGATGAAGCATAGGCCCTTAGGTACGCCATTGTGGATTTCGTTGTTCCGGTTGCGGTTGAGGGGTTGGAGACCGGTGAGCAGGTCGTTGATCAGGTGGTGAAGCGAGACCTTGATCCGGCGGTGGGTGGGTTCGAAGGGTAAAAAGGAGGATTTGCGGGAAGCAAAAAGGTTTGACAAGCGGTTTTTCATAAAATAAAATTTGCCGGTAAAAAGTCGATGGGCAAAGTAACGGCGAGGGAAGGGCTTGGCGATCAGGGAGGGGTGGCTTGTTTGAGGAAATAAAGAAGAACGATGGGTGGAGTAAATGTTTCTATGTATTAGTGGGGGTGGGTTGGGTGCGACCGGTTTGGGGGAAGGTTCATGCGACTAAAGGTCGCGAGATTGGTATAAATTCGTGATATGCGATTTGTTAAAATTCATAATGGGCGGATCATGGCCCCGGAGGGCGTGCTTCAGCGGGGGACGGTGCTGGTACGGGATGGCATTATCGATGCCGTGGTGGAGGGGGATTTGGCGGCGGGCGAAGGGGGCGTGGGAATCGATGCGGGGGGGCGGTATGTAGCGCCGGGGCTGATCGATATTCATGTACATGGCGGTGGCGGGCATGACTTTATGGATGGGACGGTGGAGGCTTTTTTGGGCGTGGCGGCGTTGCATGCGCAGCACGGGACGACGGCGATGTTGCCGACGACGATGACTTGTCCGCTTGAGAAGTTATACCAGATCCTTGACATCTATCCGGAGGCGAGACGGGTGAATGTCGATGGGGCGCAGTTTTTGGGGTTGCATCTGGAGGGGCCGTATTTGGCGATGAATCAATGCGGGGCGCAAGATCGGCGCTCCATCCGCCGGCCTTGGCCGGCGGAGTACCGGTCGATCCTCGACCGGGCGCCGGATCTTATCCGGCGATGGAGCGCGGCGCCGGAGGTGGAAGGCGCGTTGGAGTTTGGGCGGTATTTGAGGGAAAGGGGGATACTGGTTGCGTTTGCGCACACGGATGCGTTGTATGAGGAGACGCTGGAGGGTTTCAGGAATGGGTATACGCTGGCGACGCATTTTTATTCCTGTATGAATGGGGTGGTGCGAAAAGGTGGGGTGAGGCATGCGGGTGCGATCGAGTGCGCTTATCTGACGGAGGGGATGGATGTGGAGATCATTGCGGATGGAGTGCATCTTCCCGGACCGCTGTTACAGTTGGTCCACCAGATCAAAGGGGCGGAGCGTATGGCGCTGGTGACCGATGCCATGCGCGCGGCGGGGATGCCGGAGGGGGAGAGTGTGTTGGGAGATATTTCGGATGGATTGCGCGTGATCGTGGAGGATGGGGTGGCGAAGCTGCCGGACCGGAGCGCGTATGCGGGTAGCGTGGCGACGGCGGACCGGTTGCTGCGGGTCATGGTCAAGGCGGGGATCCCCTTAGTGGAGGCAGTGCGGATGATGACGGCCACGCCGGCGCGGATGATCGGGGTGGGGGATCGGAAGGGGGCGCTGGCCGCGGGGATGGATGCGGATGTTATCTTGTTCGACGACCAAATCGAGGTCGGCTTGACGATGGTCGGCGGGAGGGTCGTTTATGAGAAGCTTTAAGGTCGATCAGCTTGAGGTCCGGGTACTTGAGAGCCGGGCGGCGCTTGGTCAGGCGGCGGCGGAAGCCGTGTGCGGCGCGATCGGCGAGGTGCTGGGGCGTCGGGGGGTGGCGAATGTGATGTTTGCGGCTGCACCCTCGCAGAATGAATTTCTCGCGGCGCTGGTTCGGATGCCCGTGGATTGGTCGCGCGTGAATGGCTGGCACATGGATGAGTATATCGGGTTGACGGAAGATGCGCCACAGGGATTTGGGAATTTCCTGCGGGAAAGGTTGTTCGCGAGGGTGCCTTTCCGGAGGGTGGCGTTTATGCGCACTTTGGAAGAATATGCGCATCTTTTGGCTGGGCATCCGATAGACATTGTCGTGTTGGGTATCGGAGAAAATATGCACCTGGCCTTTAATGACCCGCATGTGGCTTTGTTCGATGACCCGGAGGTGGTGAAGGTGGTGGAACTGGATGAGGATTGCCGCGCGCAGCAGGTGGGCGATGGATGTTTTATGGCATTAGAAGAAGTGCCGCGGCGGGCGATGACGGTGACGATCCCGGCGTTGATGCGGGCGGAATATATTTTCGGGGTGGTACCGGGGAGGAATAAGTCGGATGCGGTGTGGCGTACGTTGAATAAGGACGTCAGCGAGCGTTATCCGGCTACGATCCTGCGGAGGCATCCCAGGGCGATACTATTCCTGGACGAGGATAGTGCGGCGCGGCCGGGAGATGGCACGGATAGTTCGGCGCGGGCGGCTGAAGACGACGAATCGGTTAGTTCCGTTCAATCTTAGCTGTCTGGGACTGGCCATCGGTCGTGCGTATGATCAGGAAATAGATCCCGAATGGATACCGGCTGAGGTCGATGGACTGGCCTGAGCCAAATCCTTCGCCTGTCTGGAGGGTACGACCGTCGAGGGTTGTCAGGGTTATCGATTGCAGGTTACTGTTGCTTGTTAGTGTCAGCCGGTCATGTGTCGGATTGGGATACCAGCTGATCGACGTTGCGGTGCCGGTAAAGTTGACGTTCCGGATGGTTGAGTAGACCGAAGAGCCATCGTCAGCCACTTCCTGCAACCGGTAATAGTTAGCTCCGGTCATGGGCTTCTGATCAACATAATTATATTGCAGCATTTCCTGGCTGTTACCGGCCGCTGTTAACTGACCGATGCTGCTCCAATTAAAGCCGTCCTGGCTGCGTTCGATGGTGAAATATCTAGAGTTCTGTTCTGTCGCGGTTGTCCATTCCAGATCCACGGCATGCTCCTGGGGCTGGGCGGTGAAGGAGGTCAAACCGACCGGAAGCTCGATCAATGTATTCTCGGCGGAAACGGCGATCAACCAGGCGTCCCCGACATGCTCATTGGCGGTTGCCCATACGGGGGTCTTGCCGTTGCCCCGAACATAGAGCTCAAAGGTCAGGGAGGTCACGCTGCTCCCGTTAACGACCACCGATCCGGAGGCCGCGCCTGCGCCGGTCGTAGCCGTGGGCGTCGGGGAGGTATTCACGATCTGGGTACCGCCGCCCGCCACACTGAACTCGGTCGAACCGGATAGCTGGGTCATGGTGAGCCCGGCGGTTGTCAATGTCAACTGGGTTGAAAAACCCAGCGCGCCCGAAAAGCCGCCCAATCCAACAAAGTGGATGACCGGATCGGTGAGGGGGAGGTTGAATGTGATGGTCAAATTGGCCATATAATAAATTCCGTTGGTCGGCACGTTGGCGTTGTAAAGGCCCATGACAGAAGTATAGACTTCCACGGCATAGTTGGTGGTCATCGACATTCCGGTACCGATATTGGCCGGTGTGGAACTGAAGTCACTTGCCATGGCGGCGCTGATCGAATTCATGGCCGGGAAAAGTTGAGAAGGGGCAGGCGTTTTTCCGGTACTGTTGTTGCCAGCCCCAAAAGAGATGTCGCCGCCGTTGGGATTTTGTGTGGCGGGAAGGACGTATTGCTGGTTACTGATGGCAAACGTGGCGGTCACGGCCGTGGAAAGCGGAGTATAAGTTCCTGTAGTTGGGTTGAACGGGTTATCCTGGAAAGTAATAACCTGATTGCCAAGGGATGAGCCATTTGTGGCCGGCCCGGAGCCATTGGCAAATTCTATAGCGGGTGGTTGCGCCATTGCCGCGCAGGGTAAAAAGACGAGCAGAATCCCGCAAAGGATATCGGATAATTGCGGTTTCATTGGGTAGGGATTTGACGACAAGATAAAGACAAAAACGCAGGACTGCAAGTGTTTTCCGCTATTTCTATAAATTATTGATCGTCAATGCATTAATCGCGCTCGATCTTGGCGACATGGGACTGGCCATCGGTCGTCCGGATGACCAGGAAATAGATGCCAAACGGATACCGGCTGAGGTCGAGGGACTGGCCGGAGGCGAATCCATCATATGCCTGCAGGATATGACCGTCCAGGGTGGTCAGGGTGACCGACCGGAGTGAGCTATTGCTTGTTATGGTCAGCCGGTCACTAACCGGATTGGGATAGCAGCTGATCCCGATGGGTGAGCCGGCGAAATTTGCGTTCCGAACAGCGGAGAAGACGGTGGCGCCGTTGTCGTCGACTTCCTGCAACCGGTAATAGTTGGCACCTGTCATTGGTTGCTGATCCACAAAATTATATTGGATGCTATTATCGTTGTTGCCGGCTGCGGCGACCTGACCGATGGTGGTCCAATCAGCGGCGTCCGGGCTGCGTTGAATAGCGAAGAACTTTTCATTTTGCTCGTTCGCGGTAGTCCATTGCAGGCCAACGGAATGCTCCCGGGGTTCAGCCGTAAAAGCGCTGGTGCCGACGGGAAGCGCGGTATAAATATTTATAGCGGAAATACCGATCATCCAGGCGTCCCCGGTATGCTCATTGTTGTTTGACCAAGTCGGGGTCTTCCCATCACCCTTGAGAATGATATGGAACAGCAGGCTGCTGACCGTGCCGGTTACCATTACGGAACCGGAGGCGGCACCCGCACCAGTCACCGCCGTAGGGTTGGCTGCGGTATTTAGGATCGATGTGGCTGTCACGCTCAATTCGGGCGAGCCGGAAAGCTCGGACAAGGTGACACCAGTGGTTACGAGTTGAAGGTCCGTCGTCATCCCCAGCGCGCCAAACGTACCGCCCAATCCCACAATATGGAGGACCGGATCGGTGACGGGGAGATTGAAGGTGATCGTCAGGTCAGCCATATAATAGGTCCCGTTTGTCGGGGAGCTGGCGTTATAAAGACCCATCGCAGAGGTAAAGAACTCAACGGCATTATTGGTCGACATCGACATCCCTGTGCCGATATTGTCCTGTGTGGCGCTGAAGTCGCCCGCCGCGGGCGCGCTGATCCAGTTCATAGCCGGGAAAATCGGGACGCTGACAGGGGTTTTGCCGGCAGCGTTGATGGTCGCGCCGAAGGATATATCGCCTCCATTGGGGTTCTGGGACGCCGGTAAAACATATTGCTGATTGCTTATCGAAAACGTTGCGGTAGTGGTCGGTACAAGGGGAGTATAGGTCCCGTTGACGGGATTGAGCGCATTATTTTGAAAAGTAATGACCTGGTTGGTTATTACCGAGCCGTTGCCGGTCGGTCCTGACCCACTGGCAAATTCCATTGCCGGCGGTTGCGCTGATCCTGCGCAGGGGATCAGATGCAGGAGAAAGCCGCAGAGGATGTGGGTTAATCGCGGTTTCATGAGTACGGATTTAAATATAACTATATGTAAATGGGCCAATAAGATGCCAATAGGCTTTGCCTTGATTGCGAATGATTTAAGGTCGATTTGGGCCAAAGTCAATCCCAAAATGGCACAAAGATGGCCCAATTTGGGAAAAAGTTCTCTAGACGAGCTTTTTCAGGTGCGCGGAGAGGCGCAGGCTGAGGGCGGTAATGGTCAGGGTGGGGTTGGGTGCTGCGGCGGTGACAAAGCAGCTGCCGCCGGCCATAAAAAGATTGGAGATGCCGTGCAATTTGCAATTGGCATCCACCACGCCGGTTTGAGGGTCATCGCTCATGCGGGTGGTGCCCATGTGGTGCCAGCCGCCTCCGGTGGTATCGGGCCAGGAATGATCGTTTGCGTCCCGGAGCCAGTCCATCAGTTGGATGCGGCCGACTGTTGCCATACCCACTTGCCGGCCAACCAACTCATAGAAATTGCGGATGCTGTATTTCTCGAAGGGGGTGAGGACCCAATTGAGCCGGGCGCGGGGCATGCCCAGGGCGTCGCGGTCTTTGGCCAGGGTAATGCGGGAGTCGGGGTTGGGCGCCTGTTCGATCCGGGTCTTTAGTTCGAAAACCTTATAGCCTTCGGGTTTTGCGGCTAGCGATCTTTCGTGTGAAGACCACATCGACCTCATGGAATCTTCGTTCTTCCGCGGATCTTCGCTGCTCCACATTTTGATTGGGGGAGTCATGCCTTTTGCCAGTTCCCAGGGAGCGAATGAGCAGGTGCCGTTGAGCATGCGGTATTTCGCCTGCATGTCGGGATGGATGGCCAGCTCGCATCGCATGCGGGTGCCACCGATGCCCTGGAACAAATAGAGCTTTAACGGATTGGCGGTCGGGATACGGAGCCATGCCGCCTGGACCTCGAGGTGTTCCATAAAGAAACGGCCGACGAGGTCATGGTCGTTGCCGAGGCCATTGGGAGTCTGGGAGCAGGCGGCCAGCAGGAGGCGGGCGTTCTGGACGGTGTTGCAGGCGAGGACATAGTGGCGGGCCTTTACGGTATGGGTCTTCCCCGCGAAGTTGCGGACGGTAAGCTTTTCGATCGAGTTGACCGGCTCGTTTGCGCTGATTCCGGTGACGTGTGCGTAGGTATACAGGTGGATGTTCTTTGACTTCTTCACGGCATCGCCATATTTCTGGCCAAACCTTGTTGGCGGGCTGAATTGCCAGACTTTATTCCAGACGACGGGGTTGTCGGGTAGTAGGGATTTTAGCGTGGGGTCCCTTTGTTGCCAATAGTTGACATCATACTCATAAGGCCCGAGGTCCAGGACCTGTTGAGCCTTGGCATAGAAGGGGTCGAGATCGGTCTTTTTGATGGGCCAGCCGCTATGGGGGACCCAGTCGCGTTTCTCGAAGTCCATCGGGTCGAAGGTGGAGCAGAAGCCTGCCCAGTGGTTGCTGGTGCCGCCGAAGTAATGGAGGCGGGTCGAGCGCAGGGGGTAATAATGCTGGCCGGTTTCGGGGCCGGCGTAGAGGTCTTGCATCTGGTCGTCGTATTCAAAACCTCCGCCTTCGAGGAGGATGACCTTATAGGGAGTGTGGTTCCATTCCATCGCGATGCTTAGACCGGCGGGGCCCGTGCCGACGATACAGATATCTCCTTCGATATGGGTGTTGTCAGGCAACTCGCGGGCGTCGGTGTGCATGGGAGTGTTTTATGGCTTTTGGAAAGAGTACAGGGCGCATTGGCGGGCTTCCGTGACTGCGAGCACCCAGCCGTCGACGGTGACGGTTCTGCCGGCTTCGAAATCGTCTTTGACTTTTTTGATAAGTTGATTGGTTTGGTCTCCGCCGGTGGTCAATAGCTGGATTAAAGTGTCCTCGCTGGCTTCGGCTGGGGTGTTTGCGCGATATGTTGTGCCGATCTGTCCCAGGGTCTGCGCGTCGCAGATGGTAGAAAGGAAGAGTGGCTGGATTAGGGTGCTGGAAATCCGGACGGACTTGCAGAAGGGTGTCACGGTGGCGAGGCCGCCGGCGATTGATAACAAAATGAAATTCCTTCGTTTCATATATTGAAAGCTACCCTTTCCGGGTAGCTTGAGTCCAATTTAAGAATTATTTGGGAAAGCAAACCGGCGTGACGGCATAGTTTGGATCACCGGCGGACGAAAGCAAACCATTTTTGGTATAGGTGACATTGAGCGGCGCCGGGGTATGTGGTGAATCCAGAATTAAGGATTTGCATAGACAAATCCAAAATTTCAAAAAACACTATACTCCGCCATATTTGCAAGCTCCATCTCGTCGGTCATAAAGTCCTATTTTCTCCCGGTAAAGGGTCCGCGAATTGGGAGGGTGTGCGTATCGGGAAGGGTCTGCGAATTGGGAGGGTGTGCGTTTTGGGAGGGTCTGGCTAAGGGCGGTCTGCCACAGGCCGGTCACGGAGTGGCCGGAAGACTGTCGAAGAAGGAAGAGGTCGACGTCAGGCAAAGCAGGCGTACTATTTTTGCAGGCACTATTGGGCGCCGTTGAAGGTGGTCCGGACTTTCTCGAATCCTTTGTCAACCTCGTCGGCGAATTCCTTTGCCGCGTCGCCAGCCTTTTTCTTAAAGTCGTCAAAACCTTCGCGGATCTTCTGACGGGTCTTCGATCCTTTATCCGGGGCGAGCGCGATGCCGATGGCGACACCGGCGAGAAGGCCTAATAATAATTTGCTCATGACGTAAGATTTGACTAAAGTTACGAAATTAGCTGCTAAATGAAGGAGCAGCTTTTAGATAATCCGGTGTTTCATGCGATGATCAGCGGGAATGCAAATTTGTCGTTGGGGTCATCCTGGGTGCGGTATTTTCCGGCAGCGATCTCGCTGTTCGCCGGTCTGGCGGACTACCGTGAAGCCCGCTTTTCGGAACTGGCGGAGGTGCTGCCGCGGAATCGCGGGGCGGCGGTAGTTACGGCCGATGATATTGTCATTCCCTCGAGCTGGAAGGTCAACTTTCACGGATTGGGTTTGCAGATGATGGGAGAGCATGCGGTTGGGCCATCGCCGGCGAAGTGGGAGTTCGTGCCGTTGCAGCAGGAGCATGTGCCATTAATGGTGGACTTGGCGAAGCTGGCGAATCCGGGGCCATTTGGTGAGCGCACGATCGAGTTTGGAAATTTTGTCGGCGTCTTCGAGGGGAACCGGTTGATGGCGATGTCGGGGCACCGGCTGCATCCTACACCGTATATCGAGATCAGCGGGGTTTGTACGCATCCCGATTATGTTGGCCGGGGGCTTGGGGCCGCGCTGACGTATTTCCAGGTGGAGCGGATCAGGGAGATGGGGGAGATCCCGATGCTGCATGTTTGGAAGCAGAATGAGCGGGCGGTCCGGCTTTATGAAAGTCTGGGTTTTGTTACGAGGCGGGAGCTGCATTTTAATATGATCGAACATATGTAAAACCCGGGCTGCCGGCATCTATAGCTAAAAATAACCCCTTTATGAAAAAGTATGTTTTCGTTGGCATGATTGGATTGGCGATGGCCTGTTCGTCATCGAGGCATGGCACAACCGTCGCGGCCGGGTCCGGTGCGGCAACTTCGGGCTTGCAGGATGGCAATTCCTATCTGACGGCCATTGTCATCCAGGAAACGCATGAGACCCCGGGAGTACGGGCGGAATATAAATGGATCGCGGATCACTACCCCGGCGCCAAAACGCAAATGCAGGCGCTTAACAATGTTAAGGGCAAGCCGTATGATGTGCTAACGATCACACTCGCCGATGGGTCGGAGAAGAAGGTCTATTTTGATATTTCGAGCTTCTTTGGGAAATTCTGATAAATGATTATTTTGGGGATATGAAAATTATACCCCTGTTCATTCTGCTATCGTTGGCTATTGCGGGGCGCTCGCAGCAAAAAGATGCTTTTTATCCACTTGATGCCAGTTTGAAACCTACCAAGTTAGATTCGGCGCATTATTTTATCCGCATTCGCGAGGTGAATGACAGCTCGTGGCAATGGGACCTCTATAATATGTTCGGACCGCTGATCAAGAGTGAGCGATACCGGGACAGGGATGGCAGCGTCCAGCAAGGGATTTCCTACTATTATGACAGGAATGGCCGGCTTGATAGTACCATGCCGTTTCGGAACGGCAAGAGGGACGGAGAGTGCTTTAAGTACGCGCATGACAGTCTGCGTTTATTGTACAAATATGTTTATCGGGACGATTCACTGGTTGGCTCTATCGACGTCAGTGATAAAAAGCCGGATACGACCGTCAAACATCCGGATGAGAAGGAATCAGAGTACCCGGGTGGAGTTGGGAAATGGCTGCGGTATTTGAATAAGAATTTAAAATACCCCGATCGGGCGATAAATTCCAAGATTGACGGGGAGGTGAGGGTGGGTTTTATCGTGGACAAGGAGGGTAACGTGATCGAGCCGTTCATTTATCGTTCGGTAGAGTACTCACTGGATGATGAGGCGATCCGCATTGTTAGTCATTCCGGGAAGTGGACACCGGCGTTCCAGGATGGCAGGATCGTGAAATCCTATAAGTGTCAGCCCATCATTTATCGATTAGATTAACCGAAATCCAAAAGTTCAACCTTGCCGGCTATCGGGGAAGGGAATTCCGGAGAGGCGTGCGCATTCGGCTAGGAATTTTTCCTGGACCTCCGGTTTGGCGGCGGCCGGGTGAAAATCGCGAATTTTTTTGTGGTAGAAATGATGCCCGCTGGTCTGCGCAGCCTTCTCCTGGCTCACGGCGAGCCAGGCCTGGGTGACGGGGCCTTCCGTGAGGTCGTCGGGGGCGCCGGGGCCCCCAATTTTTGTCGCTACCCAGCCAGGCTCCACGGAATTCGAAAAGACTTCTTTCCATTTGCGTGCGATGGCGAAGGCAAGAATGACGTCGTGCAGTTTAGAATCTGAGTAGGCGTTAAACCCGTTCCAGGGGCGCCTTTCCCATGTCAGGTCTTCGAGGCTGGGGTCGCCGCTTCGGTGGAGGCCGGAGCTGAGATAGATAAGGCGTTTTGGTTTTTCGATCAGACACGTGAGGATATAGGGTGCAAGGGAGTTGACGGCGAAGACGGCGGGCAATCCATCGGGCGTGGCTATGCGCCGCGGCTCCTGGTAGCCGATACCTGCGTTATGGATGATGGCATCGAAGGGGCCTAGTTGGTTTGCGCGGGTGGCGACTTCCCTGGTGGCGTCGATGCTACTGAGGTCTCCGGCGATGGCGTCCGCGGCGCCGGGGACGGCGGCCAGGGCTTCTTTAGCGCGCTGGGGGCTGCGGGCGTGGAGGATGACATGGTGGCCTTGCGCCACCAGTAATTGGGCAGCCATTTTGCCGAGCCCGTCGGCGGAGCCGGTAATAAAGATGGCGGACATTGGGCAAAGTTAGGAAAGTTGACAGTGAAAGCAATGTTACCGGACGGGGGTGCCTGGGAGATAAGCCGGAACAGACGATCATTGCTAAGGGGTGTAAAGAGGTGGTTGAGGTAAAGATGTAGGGGTTTGGACGGGCGGCGTCTTTTGATGTAGTATTGATGTGGTGCTAAATCATGGTTGAAGGGGTGTTAGAGCCTAGTTTTAGTGCTCAAACTCTACGATCATGAAAATCAAGCTTGCCTTATTAGCCGGGACGCTCCTATATTTTGTCGAATTTGCTTTCGCGCAGGTGCAAGTCCCGGACTGGGCGCTCCCCGGGTCGGCAACCCACAAACAGGTCCCGCCGCCGGCTGATTTTCATCGGGCAACTAAGACGGAGATCAAGTCGCTGGGCGTTTTCCAGGGTCAGAGTGATGTGGGTGGGGCGTTGGTGGCGGGATCGTCGAGCTATAGTTCCCGGACCGCTGCCTATACCATCGTCTCGGCCGGTTATAATATTTGGTATCAACGGGATGAGTTCCGGTATGTCTGGAAACGGATGTCAGGCGATGTGTCGCTGGCGGCGGATGTTGCCTTTCCCGATTCGGCGGGATATGATGACCGGAAGGCGGTGCTGGTGATCCGGCAAGGTCTGGAGGATGATGCCAAGGAAGCGGTTGTCGCGCTGCATGGCGGCGGGCTGATGCATCTTGCCTGGCGGCCGGCGGCGGGGCAGATGATGACGGAGATGCGGGTCAATCACCGGAGGGACCATAGCACGGACAGCCTGAATGTGGGGTTGGCCAGGCGGATCGGGATCGAGAAACAGGGAGACTCTTTCACGGTGTGGATCAGCATGCATGGAGAGTCGATGCATCAGGTGGGGGAGGCGATGACCTTGCATTTTGACGCGCCATTCTATGTGGGGATCGGGTTCTGTTCGCACTTGCCCGCAACGAGGGATACGGCTGTGCTGTCGAAGGTTGTTTTATTGAATAAGGCAGGAAAGCTGCGGTGAGGGCTGTGGCGGAATTGCTCGGGGGGAATACCGTATGCTGACTTGAAGGCGCGGCCAAAGGCGCTGGCATCGTTGAATCCGCAGTGCCAGGTGATCTCGCGGACGGGGGCGGAGCTTTCCTTTAGCAATTCGGCCGCATGGCGGAGCCGGATGTCAATCAAATATTGATATGGCGTCCGGCCGAAGACCGACTTGAACTGGCGGATCAGTTGGGGCAGGGACAGGCATGCCCGGGCGCTCAGGTCCGAAAGGTCGAGCGGTTCCTGGAAGAAGGTATGCAGGATGTCCCTGGCGATGCACAATCTTTTGTAAATCTCCTTTTTTGTACTGGGTTTGACGGCGTCTACTTGCCGAAGGTACTGGCTGTCCAAGCGGTAGGTGCGGACGAGGTGTTGGAGCAAGAAGACCAATCCTTCATCCATGCGGTTTGGATCGTCGCCATAAGTTTCGAACCGCGTTACCAGGGAGGACAGGCTTTTCATAAGGTCGGGTTCGACCGCGTGTAGGGTTTGAAAGAATTCCGGGGTTTTGTGTTGTAGATCGGCAGGATCATCGAGGAGCTGATCCTCTCGCCTGAGCATATCGAGGAAGCCGGAGGCGGCAAATTCCTTTTGGAAAAAGACGGAAAGTACCCGGGCGCCATCGCCTTTATGGATGCCGCAGGAATAGTCCTGGTTGTCATTCAGGATGAGGAATTGTCCGGGCCGGATTGCTACCTGGCGGCCATCAACCCCATACCATTCTTCGCCGGACAAGACAGTTTTTAGGGAGAGGCAGCCGACATGCTTGTCGCAGCAGCTTTCGGGGCTGAAGGCGTTGAAGATGACGTTATGCTCACTGAACCTTGAAAAATGCTTCCGTTCGTCAAATCCCGGGGCGGTATGGTCAGGCAACTTGGTAAAATACATAGGATCCAAAATTGAGCATTTTCGCACATTCCGATTGAAGGCGAGGAGGTAAATTGGGCCAACCATAAATTATGACTGATGAGCGGTAAAACGATGTTGATCCATGGCGGCCTGCTGGGGTCCCTGCTGGTGGCTTTTGTCGGGGTGCGGGCGGGGGACAGGGATAGCCTGACGTTGAGAAAGTTGGTCACTGCTTATTTCGACGGGGTGGCGGCGAAGAGTTTCGTTGCGTTGGACTCGGTCGTTACGCGGGATTTTCTCATTTATGAGGACGGGAAAGTCTGGAACAATGACAGCGTATTCCACAATATCCAGTATAATCAGCCTTTTGCCGTCAGCTTTACGCTCACGAATTTCAGGATATTTGCGGATACTCGTTCAGGTGAGGTGCGGTACCATAGCAAGGCGGATTTCGTTGTGGCGGATTCGGTGAGGTTCACGCTTAATTTTCTCGAAACGGCGTTGTGCCGGAAGACGGATGCGGGTTGGAAGATCAGTTTGATCCATGTTACGGCTGAAAAACCGCCGGGAGTGTATATGCCGGGATATTATCAGCAATTTGACACAGTTCGGTATATCCCGGAGTATTATCGGAAGCGAATGGAGGCATTTCGGGGGGAGGGGATGCATCAGGGAGGGATCGTTATGTTGGGCAACAGCATCACGGAGTTTGGGGACTGGAAGCGGTTGTTTGGGGATTCCGGAGTGGTAAACCGGGGGATTGCGGCCGATAATACGTTTGGGATGTTGGAACGCTTGTCCGACATCATCGCGCGTCAGCCGTCGAAATTGTTTATCGAGGCGGGGATTAACGATATCGGTCAGAGGGTACCGGTAGGAATGATCGTGGGGAATATTATATCGATCGTGCAATATGTGCGGGTGAAGTCACCGGGAACGCGGGTTTATGTGCTGAGTGTGCTGCCGACGAACGATAGGGCACGGGTGCAGTATCCGGAGGTGGCGGGGAAAAATGAGGTGGCGCGAGAAGTGGACCGGCGATTGGGAGAGGCGGCGGGATCGGCCGGGTTTGTTTATATCGATCTCGCGGCGCGGGTGGCGGATGGGTCGGGTAATCTGGACGAGCGATATGCGAAGCCGGATGGGTTGCATCTGAACGAGGCGGGTTATGGGGTGTTGGTGGGGATGCTGCGGGAAATGGAGAAAGGCCCCGTCCGTTGACAGGGCCTGATTGTCATGGCTGAACAATAACTAATCTTTTGGTGATTTGCTGAATTGGTTCCACTCGTTGTCGCTGGAGCGAAGCGTGATCTTTTTATCCGCGTTCTCTAATGTAATATAGTAGTTGGTTTCGCCGTTGCTGTTCACTTCGAACAGGTCGGAGATCCAGAAATCGCTATAGTTGCGTTTGACCTGCATCAGCAAGGTCAATGGCAGTTGTGTGGAAGTAATATTATGTGTAACGGCCAGCAGTTCCCCGGTATTGGAATAGTAGGCGTTCAGGATCATTCCGCTCATTGAAAAGGTGAAGCGGGTATAATCGGGGCCGGTTTTTGTGTCGAGCAGTTCGGCTTGCCGGAAGTCCTTGTCGAAGTAGGCATTGACGTTATCGCCGGCTTTATTCGTGCTGCGGGCGAAGCTGGTGCCGACGCCTGCGGTCAGGAGCAGGGCTGCGGCGAGTGCGAAGGTTGTGATTGTGCGTTTCATATTTTTAAGTTTTAAAGTCTGTGTGTTAGTGATGCCAGAGAGTATGCGAGCCGGATGCCAAAAAGATGGACGGGCTGAAAATCAGGTAGTTAGTGTTTCTACGCTAAAAGGGAGTGTACGGTTTTGGAGATTTTGACGCAAGAACTGTTCGGTTTTGGATGAGCGGCGAAAAGATATACCTTCAATGTTATGAAAAAGTTAATCTGCCTGCTACTATTTTCCGTCGTTGTATGGCGGGATGGCGTCGGTCAACGATTTCAGGTAAGCTATACTACCGGGGCCTATAGCCGAAGTTTTAGCGGGAAGGTGCTATTGTATCTAAATAAAGAGAACCGGAACCCCAAAGATGGTATGGTTGATCTGGAAAGTTTCCCTTGTTTCGCGGTAACGGTGAAGAACCTGGAGCCGGGGGATAATGTCTTATTTGATGATCACGCGGTGTCCTATCCGGTCGTTCTTTCCGACCTTGGGAAGGGGGACTATTATGTGCAGGCGGTTTGGGATAGGAACCAGGGCGGCAGGTCGATCGCGGAGAGCCCCGGCAATATGTATTCGACACCGATGAAGGTGAAGTTGACAAAGGATACGGGAGCCCGGTTCAATGTGGTGTGTGATCAGGTGGTGGTGGCGCACCCTTTTGTGCCGACGACTTTTGTGAAGGAACTGAGGGTGGTGTCTGACCTGTTAACGAAGTCACAGGGGCGGTCGACGACGGTAGATGCTGCTATCCTGTTGCCCCGGGAATATTATAATCAGTCGCAGCGCCGGTTCCCTGTAATATATAATGTGTCGGGTTATGGCGGCGATTATCATCGGTATTCGGCGGATACGGCCAACCGGGCGATCGTTCTCGACACGGTGCCTTGCATTACGGTCTATCTGGATGGAAATTGCCCTGGTGGCCATTCTGTTTATGCCAATAGCGACAATAACGGGCCGTGGGGCGACGCGTTGGTAAAGGAGTTCATACCGGCGATGGAAAATACTTATCGCTGTAATGGTGCGAGGTTGCTGTGGGGGCATAGCAGCGGCGGTTGGACCGTCCTGTGGCTGCAGACCCATTATCCAAAGATCTTTGCGGGTTGTTGGTCGAGCTCGCCCGATCCGGTCGATTTCAGGAACTTTCAGCGGGTCAATCTTTATGAGAACGACAATATATATTATAAACCTGACACTACGGAATGGCTGGTGGCGACGATTGCGGGTTTTTACCCGGTGGCGACGATGAAACAGTGTTATCAGCAGGAAAATGTGATTTATCGCGGGGAGCAGATGCATTCCTTCAATTTTGTCTTTAGTGCAAAGGGCGTGGACGGTCAGCCGGTTCCGTTATGTGACCCGGTAACAGGGGATATCGACAAGAAATGTGTCGAGCATTGGAAACAGTACGATATCTCGTTGTATCTGCGGACCAAGTGGGCGTCATTGCAAAAGGACCTGCAGGGGAAGGTCCGGGTAACGGTTGGCAACAACGATAATTTTTTGCTGAATTATGCCGTGCATATGCTGGATGATGAGATGAGGAAGTTGGGCGCGCCATTTGTTTTTGCGTATTATCCGGGGGACCATTTTACGGTGGCGACGCCGCAATGGCGGGCGGATGGATATAATTTCCTGGAGGAACGATATTTGACCTGGAAAGCTGCCGCTCATTGAGGCTTCAGGCGGGGATCATCTGCGGCCATGGCCGGGAGCCAGGGGGCGCCGATGGGTTGGCGGGTCCACCAGTGGTGGCCGGGGTTATCGGGCGGTGCAAAAGAATAGTGATAGAGCACGGCGCGGATATAGAGAGGGGGTTTGTTTGGAAAAGGGTTTGCGGCGAATAGGCTGAGTGCGCCCGGGTCGTTGTGAAGCAGTTTTGCGATCAGGGTGACCGTCCACGGGTAGTCGTCGGGAGTGCCCATGGCGGCGAACCACATTTGCCAGTCGAACCGCAGGTGGTAGGGGGCGACCTGTGGGGGGCGTTGATCGGGATCGGTGGGGAGGCCTTTATAGGGATAAGCTTTCCAGTTAGCGGAATCGGTCGGTATGTCGTCATAAGTGCCTTCGAATACGATATTGTAGCGTTCGCGGCCGACCGATCCGAAGGCGCCATAGGTATTGACGAGGTTGAGGGGGTCGAAGGAGGTGTTCATGATCTGGTTGGGTGAAAGCATATTGAGGACCGGCTGGAAGCTGAGGAGCCCGATGACGACGGTGACGGTCCAGGCGGTGATGGTCATGGGGCGGGAGGGAAGGGCGGAGGTGATAGCCTGTTTGGCGCGGCGGGTAAGGAGGGATGGAAGGAGCCGGGACAAGAAGGCGTCGTCGAAGCAAGCGAGGGCGGGGATAATGGTCAGCCAATTGAGAAAAGCGAGGTTGCCGCTCAGGATCAGGATGATCTGGAGAGCGATGATCACAATGCCGGCGATATGACGGGCGATGCGCGGGCCAAAAACAAACAGCGGCGCCAGAAGTTCAGCGAGCCAGTTGAACCAGACGCCAAGCCTGAGCAGGAAATGCGGGAGAAAATGGAACCAGCGGCTCAGGGGACCGGGCATGGGTTGGGTCTCGAAATGATAGTAGAGGGCGGTAGCGTTGCGCCAGACCTCGTCGCCGCGCAGTTTGATAAGTCCCGCGCCAAACATGATCCGGCAGATGAGCCAGCGGAACAAGATAAGGATGGGGAGGGGTGGTTCGCGTCGCGGGAAGGGGCGGGGGTCAAGTAGGGGGGTGAGAAAGATGGCGAGAAACCCGGTCTCGAGTAGTTGGATCTCCCAGCCATAGCCATACCATTCCTGGCCAACGTTGCAAAACGACATATAAAGAAACCAGAGGGTGAATAAAATCGGGACATTGGCAAAGCCCGCGATAACGACACAGGAGAGCAGCAAACCGACCCAGGCGCCAGTCAGGAGGGCGGTATCGGAGTGGTCCCACCAGAAGATAGAGGGCAGGCGAAGAAAGCCGGCGCTTTTGTAACCCAGAGTGCCGATGACGCGTCGAAGGAAGGTATCGGCCGGTGTGAGGCCGTGGGAGCCGATGAGGGGGATGATCTGGTTGATCGCTACGAGAAACGCCACGGCGTAGACGATACCCAGCAGGCGGAGGATGAGGAAACGGGTAAGCCAGTAGGTGGGGCGGTCGGGCATAAACTTATGAATGCTAAAATATGAATGCAAAAGGTTTACCACGGATAACGGTGGCGATACTGGCGACGATGACTGGTTTGTACCCCGCGTTCTACTATATCGTCAAATCGGCTAATCCAGGCCTATTGGCAGGGAAACCCGCCGAATTGCTTGCCAGTTATTTCTATCGGGGGTCATTCTATGCACATATCACGTTTGGTGGCATCGCGTTGCTCACCGGGTGGATGCAATTTAGCAAAAAGATCAGAGCGAGGAATATCGACCTGCACCGGGGGCTTGGGAAAGCGTATATGGTGGCGGTAGCGTTGAGCGGGATCGCGGGTTTCACGATCGCGATGTCGGCGACGGGGGGGCCGGTATCTATGGCGGGGTTCGGGCTACTGGCGGCCGTTTGGCTGTATACGGACTTCCAGGGGTATCGGGCGATCCGAAAACTGGATATTGAACGCCACCGGGCGTGGATGCTCCGCAATTATTCACTCACTTTCGCGGCGGTGACCTTGCGCATCTATTTGCCGCTGGCGACGGCGGTCATGCATTTGAGTTTTATTCCATCCTACCGGGTGATCTCGTGGTTGTGCTGGATTCCGAACCTGGCAGTGGCGGAGATGCTCATCCGGCGCGCGCAAAAAAACCCGGAAGGAGCTTCGACCGGCGTCTCAGCTCCTTTCCAGGGAAGGTATAAGGCTGTTGTTAAATGACACGCCATTAGCATTCAACTGATCGATATAGTTTTGGGCATCCGGGCTACGGAAGGGTATAAGGATGGCCAGGGAAAGATATCCCTTGCCCGGGGTGGTGGGGCCGATGTCGAGGCCGAGGGTGAATATATCAGAGGTGCGAGGCTGTTCAGTGAAAGTGGATGGGGACGGAGATTTTTGAAGGATGGGGTACTGGGCGCGGGTTACGGTAAAGAACATAAGGATAGCAACGGCAGTTGAGAACAGGTATCTGAACATGGTGAGGTGTTTTTCTATGGTCGTGTACGAGGCGCCGGTCAGGGCACGGCGTGGCTGGCGCAGGTGGGGGTAACGGTTAGCAATAAACAATCTAAAGTTGCAAAAAGGTTTTATCATTTTGAGTTTATAAATCGTTAAAATGAAGTTGCGGAGTTGTTAACGCCGCGTTGTTCAATTGTTAAGTGTAAATATTTACGTGGAGTGGTAGGCGTTACAGCAGGAGGAGCAGGAGCACCAGAAGGCGATACAGGGCCCAGCTGATGGTGAGGGGATGGTCATCATATTGCCGAGGTTTCAAAACTATTTGAAAGAATCATTTGAACTGAATTTTACTGCTGGTTGCGGTATTCTCCGGGGCGGGATGATTGTAATCAGGATTCGGGTTGATGGCGGTCAGGGGAAATTGGCAGGAGAAAGGGGAGTTTTGAGGTCTAAATTGTAATCTATGTCAACGACAATTTCTACGATTCCATCTTCTGAGCAAACGTATACCTATCATTTCGCCGGGAGGCGGCCGTCTGGGGTGTCCAGGTTCTTCAAATGGGCGGCGGGCGAGGATGAGGAGCGTCATATCGGCTGGGTCGGAATCACGGTGACGACCATGACTGCGATATTCTTCCCTATGACCATGACGGTGGTCTTGCAGAACGGCGCCTCATTTGGGCTGATCGTGGCGGCAATGGTTTCGCTGACGATGGTGGTGATCACGAATCTGGCGGCGTTGCCAACGAAGTATACGATCCCTTTCTACTTTCTCGGGATCCTCATCGATGTGGTGGTGACCGGGTTCAGCTTCTTTATTTAGGGTCGAATGGGGTGGGCGAAGGGGCTTTGTCTTACGGAAAAATTGGGGTATCTTTTGGGAATTTACCAAAGAGAACTGACTTGCCCCAATGAAAAATTATTTCAAATGCTTGCTATTCAAATGCTTGCTTGTCTGCTTTCTGGCCATTGGTCCCGGAAGGACTGCAATTGGTCAAAATTATATATTCGCCCAGCTTACCGGCATCCCGATGAACACGACAGGTTGGAACCTGGCGGGGGATGCCATGGTGACAAATATCCTCGGGAATGCGGATTCGGAATTACTCCTTTGCCCTGCCATCCAGAGCAATAGCGGTGCGGCCTTTTTTGGGCAGCCCATCAATCTTTCAATTTGCAACAAATGGATCGCGGAGTTCGATTTCCGGATGTATGATGGCGACGGAGCGGATGGTCTTGCTTTCTGTTTCCTGGATGTGCCGCCGTCAGGTTATGTCAACGGGGGCGGATTGGGCATCCCGAACGCTGCCAATGGCTTAAAGGTCTGTTTTGACACCTGGAACAATTGTATCCCTTATGATCCGAATACCGTTCACGAGGATATGCCAAAGATCGAGATCCGGTGGGGCATTGGCTACGATCAGCCAAGCCTGGCTGACCCGCAGGACACCCTCGACGGAGAATGTGTGGAAATGCCCACCAGGGACAATTCGGACGGGAAATTGTCCTTCATTCGCGGGCCGGGTTACAATCGGGCGAGGATCGTCTATGATACGGGAAATATCTCCGTCTTTATCAACGATACCTTTTACATGAGCGCCTACGAGCCGAACATGTTCAATTTTGTCGGCTATATGGGTTTCACAGCGAGTACCGGGGGCTATACCGATGACCATTCGATCAAGAACGTGATCATTTATACGCAGATGCCGCCGTCCTTTGCCGGAAGCAGCCAGGCCTTTTGTCCTTACGATACGGTCCAGCTTGGGGGGGCCGCCAATCCAACCTATACCTATGCCTGGTCGCCGCCAGCCGGGTTGAGCGATACGACCTCGTCGGCGCCCTTCCTGCATGTCGGCAACCATACGAACGATTCGGTCCTGTACAAATACTATGTCCGCACGGCCTTTGGCTTTAACCCGGGCTGCTCCTCGGTGGACAGCGTGACGGTGAAGCTTTATCCCAATCCGACGGTCAATTTCACGATGCCGAAGATCTGCCTGACCGACGCTATCGGGCAATTCTATGACAGCAGCTACACGGGGGATGCCGAGACGCTTCCTTTCACGTACAGTTGGAATTTTACCGACCCCAACGCTTCGCCGGCCAACCCGGACACCTCCAGCCAGCAAAACCCGGCACACCGGTATAGCGCCGCGGCCAACTACGACATGCGCCTGACGGTTACCAACAGCGAGGGTTGTGTGGACAGCGCTTCGAACGTCTTTACGGTGAACGGCACGGAGCCGCGGCCGGTCTTCCAGGTGCTCAAAGCCGCCGGGCTTTGCAGCAACCAGGCCGTTCAGCTAAATAACCTGAGCACCGTGAATTTCGGGTCGGTGGTCGCCGTACAGATCTACTGGGGAGATACGGCAGGGGTATCCTATACGGACTCTATGCCTTACTCCGGCAAGATCTACACGCACAATTATCCCAATCCCGTCACCACGGGCACGGCCAGCTATACGATCCGGATGATCGCATCTTCGGGGTTGACCTGCCAGAACGAAGCAGACCAGTCCGTCAACATCGAGCCCAGCCCGCATGTGCAATTCGCTGCCATTCCGCCGCTCTGCTACCTGGATACGGCGGTGGACCTTACCGAGGGAATAGAGCTAACGGGCCTCGGAGGTGTTCCCACGTTCGATGGCAGAGGTGTGACGACAGGAGGGGTGCTCAACCCATTACAGGCGGGACCGGGTATCGACACGTTGCTCTATGTCTACAGTGCCACCGATGGGTGTTCGGACTCTGCCTACCAGACTGTATTTATCCAATCTCTGCCAAGGGTGAGGGCAAATGATGATACGGCGGTCGTCATCGGCCAACCCCTTCAACTAAATTCCTCGAGTTCCGACATTACGGGGGATGTGTTCCTCTGGTCCCCGGCGGAAGGACTGAACGATCCTGGGATCCCGGACCCTGTAGCCGTCCTGGGATCCGGCATCGACTCCATCCGGTATGCTGTGACCGCGACGGATTCCCTTGGCTGCACCGGCCGGACCAGTGTCAAGGTGACTGTGTTCCGGTCCTTGCCGGATCTCTTCGTGCCCAATGCATTCACTCCGGGTCGCGGTGCGAATGGGTTATTCCGGCCGATTCCGGTAGGGATCGAGCAGCTTCTTTACTTTAGGGTGTATAACCGTCTTGGGCAGCTGGTCTACAGCACGTCGCGGATGGGTGAGGGATGGGACGGAACGGTAGATGGCAAGCAACAATCGACCGGTGTTTATGTTTGGGTCGCGGAAGCCACGACTTATACGGGTAGGGACATCGCGAGGAAGGGAACGGTGATCCTTGTACGGTAAATGGACGGCCCGGGCGGGAATGTTGGGCCGGTCACCAGCGGGTCAGGCCGAGCAGGCGTTCGCCGAGCAGGGAAAGTTTGGCGACGGGGTTTTGCAGTTCGCGCTGCAGGGGGTCGCCGGGGAAGGCATAACCTTCCATGGGGTTGCGGGTTTGCCAGCTGTTGATGCGCCATTGGCGCAGCTCTTCATTATCTTCCTGGGCGGGCATCATTGAAATATATTGGGCGATGCGAACTTTGTCGGTACTGCGATTGGGACGGATGCCGTGCGGTTGAAGGCTGTTGAAGATCAGCAGGTCGCCGGCTTCGAGGGGAACTTTGACGATGTCGAACCCGCTGGTGTCGGGTTTGTAGTGATCGCGGTCTTGGGGTTGGGTGAGTTTCCAGGTGTCGTAGGTGCGGAAGAGTTCGGGGATACATTGGAAGCCGCACATGTTCTGGTCCAGCTGGTCGGCGAGGGCGAGGACGCCCTGGACGTTTTGTGGCCGTGTTTCGGGGTCATAGTCCCAATGGATGAATCCTTTGTATTCGAAGCCGGGGGCGAGGGGGAAGTTTAGGTTGGCACGGTCGATGGTGACCCAGAGCTTCCCCGTGCCCCAGATATCGGCGAAGGCCTGGTGGATCTTCGGAACCTGCCGGTTGTCCCACATATATTGCTGGTTATAGATCTCGACCATACCGGTATTGACAAGCTCCTTCATTTGCATATCGACGTTGGGTTTGCGGTACCAGGTCGTTTTATCGTTCGGGTCTTTGGATTCGTATTCCCATAAATAGTCGGCAAGGCGTTTGGCTTGTTCTTTTGGCACGGCGCCTTTGATGACCACGTAACCGTTGGTGGTCCAGAAGTCCCAGTCTTTTTCGGTGAGGATGTTTAGCGGTTCGCCGTTGCTGCGGTCGTTGAGTTTTTGCTTGCTGGATTTTGCGGTGGAGGGGTTGCCGGGGATTTCCTTGTGGGTGTCGATAGCGGGAGTGGCGGTGTCGATGGCGGGAGTGGTGGTGTCGATCGCGGGTGTCGTTGTCATATGTTTCAATTTTATCCTTTAAAGCTACGGGGGGACTTGTTTTGTGTTTTTCTGTGGGTTGACGAGTATTTGCTCTGTATTGACCTTTTTGGTAGATTTACGGGGATGGAATCTGTAAAACTAGAGAAGATAGTCTTTGACCCGGAGAAATCGTACAAAGTGTTCTCCCCGCGGCTGCGAAACAAATTCTTCTGGCATTATCATCCAGAGCTTGAGCTGGTGTATGTGGAGGCGGATGCGGGCATCCGGCATGTCGGGCGGCATATTTCGACCTATACGCAGAACGATCTTGTCCTTATCGGCGGGAATGTGCCGCATCTGAATTTCGATTACAGACTTCGCAGCGAATATCACCAGATCGTAATCCAGCTTCGGACGGATTTTCTGGGAACGGCAGTAGTTGTGGCGCCGGAGTTGACAGACGTGGCGAGGCTGTTCCGGGATGCGCAACATGGGATCTCGTTTTTTGGGGAGACAAAGGCGGAGGTGGCGGAGATGCTCCGGTCACTCGACGGGTTGCCGCCACTGGCGCAGCTGTTACGTTTGGTCGAGGTGTTTGAGACACTGGCGGTTTCGAATGAGGGGGAATATTTAAATGAGGATCTGGATGGACAGAAGCTAATCCTGAAAGACAAGGTCCGGATGGGCGCCGTCTATGAATATATCGATGCGCATTATGATGGCGATCCCGATGTGAATGCGGTTGCCAGGAAGCTGAATCTGACGACGGCGGCTTTTTGCCGGTATTTCAAACGGCAGACGAATAGGACGTTCACGGCTTTTGTCAACCAATACCGGATAGAGCGGGCAAAAAATCTGCTGATGCAAAACCATAATGTAAGCGAGACCTGTTATGCGATAGGGTTGGATAGTCTTTCCTACTTCAATAAATTATTTAAAGAGCTAACGGGGGAGAACCCTTCGGATTTCCGGGCGCGGGTGGAGGCGGGGCGGTATTCCTGAGGGAGTGGGCGACCGGCAGGGGGTGAGGAGTTACTGAAACGTGGCGATTCCTTCGATCTTCCGATAGGGGTGGGCAAAGAAGTCGTCAATCTGGCTGTTGAACGCGTCTTTTTTGAAGATCGGGACGGAATGCCCGGAGTTGGGAACGATCCAAAGATAAGATTGGGGGATGTTTGCGGCGATCAGGACCGTATGCGTGACGGGGATCGCGTCGTGGTCGCCGCCGATGACCAAAGTCGGGCAGTGGATCTGGTGGAGTTGATCGAGGGTGATATGGGGCTGATAGAAGTCGAGGTCGAGAATTTTCTGTGCATTTTTGTTTTCCGCCGTTTTTGGTTTTTTGAGAAAGTCTTTGTGGCCATTCTCTATAAGGTGATAGACAAAAGGGGTGAGGCCGGTGGTATCGGGCCAAAGGTTGGCGCCGGTAAAGGCTATCTTCCTGACCTTATCGGGGTGGCGGATGGCGAAGAGGATCGCGTCGATACCGCCGTCGCTCCAGCCGATGACATAGCAGCTATCGAGATGCAGGGAATCGCAGAGGGCGTTGAAGTCGTCGACGATCATTTCGAAGCTAAGCGAATCGCCGGGGTCAAGGGATTTGCCGTGGGCGCGGGTGTCGATGGCGATCACCCGGTAATGGGCGGAGAAGTAAGGGATCTGGTTGCTCATACTGGCGATAGAGCCGCCGTTGCCGTGGAAAAGGAGCAGCGGTTCGCCCTGACCGTAGGATTCGTAATAGAGTCGAATGCCCCGGGTCTCAAGGAAGTGCCCGGCAGTGGCGTTATGGCCGTACTGCTGGGCATGGGTGGCTAATGTGAATGCCAGGAATAACAGGAGCAAGCGAATCCTCATCTAGTGCTGGTTATACTAGCATGAATATAAGGATTTTTGGTTATAGCTTAACTACCGTAGTGGTTTGCAAGACCTTATTTTCGCCGATTACCTGTACGAAGTAAGCGCCCGCAGGATACCTGCTGATGTCCATAGAAATCACCTGGCTGCCGCCGGACGTGAACGATGACTGCAATATCTGTCCCGTTACGCTGATAAGTCTTGCCGAGATCCCGGAACCGGCATTGCCCAGGGCTACATACACGGTGGTAGTAGCGGGAACTGGATAGATTGTTATGCTTGCGCCGGAAGATAAGTCGACTGCTTTTATAGCCGAATACGTTATCGAGCCGTCGGTATTCTGAATCTGCAAACGGTAATAATTCACGCCGTGGACGGGGTTAGGGTCGATAAGTGAGTAGTTGCTTTCGTTGGCGTTGGCCTGCACCGTTCCAATCGTGCTGAAATTGACGCCGTCGGTACTCCGCTCCACTTCAAAATCACTGATCTCCATATCATCGGATGCGGACCAGGATACCAGAACCGTATTGTTATTATTGAGAACCGCATTCAAATCATACACCAGGACGGGAAGTACAAACAGGTTGTCTACGACAGCAAACTGAGTGAAAGTGGTAAAAGAGGAAGTAGCGGTTTCCGTAGCGACGTTGCCGCTGCCTGTGCCCATCATCCAGCCCCCGGCTCCAAGGTATTGAGCGATGCCGATACCCGTACCCGCCGTTGCAAATATGGCGCCTTCAAGCGCGGCGCTTTCTGCCGCTGTCCAATCCAGGGTAATGGCGGCGGTACCTGCGCCTGCGGTTCGGCTGATATTCCAGACGGCATTTAGCATGTTCGATAAGGTTACCGCGTTCATAGCCGGTCCATTAGATTGGGCGTTTGTCGTTGCACCCGTGAAAACGTACGCAGAGAAGGCGGTGCCGGCATTGGTCCCGGGGTTGATGTACGCCGGAAGATAATTACTTGCCGAGCCGATCGGGAAAAAGGTATTAGCGCTGATTGGTAAAGCACTGATCTTTAAATATCCTGTGGTGGCGACGCCATTTCCTACGATAACATAGCTCGACGCAGACGCTCCGGTGACCGCAACGGCGCCATTGGAAAGAGTCAGCGTTTTATTTGACGCGTCAAGCAGGCCGCTGGTAAAGCTGAGCTGGTTAGAAACAGTAGTATTAACACCTAACTGGACATTTCCGCTTGTGTTGGATATTTTCAGATTATAGAAAGTTACATTCGCCAGCGCTGTCGAAGTGATCAACTGAGGTATAGATCCGGTAAAGCTAACCGTATTGGTTCCCGGAGTAAAGGTGCCTTCGTTGTCAAACGCATAGGTACCATTATTACTCATGATATTTACAGTCGAAAAGCCCGACGCATTAAAGGTCATATTCGAGTTAATATAAAGGCTCAACATATTGATAACGCCATTGTTCCATGCCGATACGCTCTTGGCGACACCTGCCTGAAAGTTGATATTCGGGTAGTTGGTTGCCGGTTCAGCATTAATGCCGAAGAAAGAAGCGCCGGCTTGAGTATTCACGTAACCCAATTGAACGGTTCCGCCGGTGACGGAATACAGGGTTGCCGCGACATTAGCGCCACCCATATCCAGGTCTGCCGCCGCCGCGTTACAGGCATCCTGCAAAATGATAAGTCCGGCTGACATAAATGTCTTTCCCCCGACGTTATTTGCCAATTGAAAAGTGATCGCATCCGAATAGCCGCTCTCCGCGAGGATCATCGTTCCACCTGTCATGTGAAAATCGATATAGTCCGTCGCCGCATTGGCATTAAACCCGGCGCCGACATAAAGCGTTCCGCTTGAAATATAAAGCTGAGGTGTTCCGCCGTTTACAGAGTAGCGGAAATCCTCGCCCGTATTCTTTGTCTGTCCCAGTTGAACCTCAACCGTTCCGCCGTTCAGGAACAGTTGGCCCGACAGCAGGACGTTACCTGAGTTACCTTTTTTAGCCAGATTCATTGTACCGGCGTTCGATTGTATCACAACGCCGTACGGGATGGTCAAGTTGGTGGCAGAGCCACTGTTATAGGAGTCGCTCAAGGTATTTGCATTGTCCATAATCCAGGTGCCCTGGGTGAAGGTAAAGTAGAATTTGCCGCCCGAGTTTATGCCCGAAATGAAATTGGCATCCTGTACATCGAGCGTAGTTGCGGTCGATCCCATATTCATTACAATGGTTGCTTCTATCGTATAGCTGCCTCCGCCTGAGATGACAGAATTTGCCGCGCCGTTGAACGTAATTGTCGACCCTGGGAATGCAAACAAGGTGCCCGTGTTTGTTAAATTGCCGCCGATACTAAGACTGGTGGTAGATACATTTACGGTGCCGGCAATGGTTAAACTGGCGCAGACGTCCCCCGCTACCGATGCCGACATGGTAAACCCTGCCGGGACAATGACATTATCTGTCGCAAGCGGGGCGACTCCTGTTGACCAGTTTGTCCCGGTTTCCCAGGCGCCGGAAGCGATCGCTGTATTGTTCGCCATAGCGATCACTGAGTAAAAGAGTATTAAGATCGTTAATACCGTTATTCTGTTAGAGTAGGGGCCTTTTGACATGGATAAAGATTGATTAGCCTAGAGTAAACGAAAATGGGTCCACTTTTATTATGCGGCTAGTATCAGCGTGTTGCAGAGGTTCCGGGGATAGAAAATTTCCAAATTTGGGCTTGACGATTCCCAATATTGGACAGTGTGTCCGGACGCGTAAGGCGGCTGCAAAATCAGAGATTTTGGCGTCTCAACTCTTCGACGGCATGGTTGGCGGCCCTGGCTGTGAGGGCCATGAAGGTGATGGAAGGATTCTGATTCCCGGTAGAGTTCATGCAGGCACCGTCGGTGACGAATACGTTCTTGCAGGCGTGGAGTTGGTTCCACTCGTTGAGCAGGGAGGTCTTGGGATCCTGGCCCATGCGGCAGCCGCCCATTTCGTGGATATCGAGACCGGGGGACTGGTGGTTGTCGGTGCCGGAGATATTTTTGCAGCCGCCGGCATCCAGCATTTCGGCGCCCCGAGCGAGGAAATCCTCGACCATTTTGCTGTCGTTGTCGTCGTAGCCGACCGATGTGATCAGTTGGGGGATGCCCCATTGGTCCTTCTGATCGGCGCTGAGGCGGACATGGTTCCCGAATTTCGGGATCGTCTCGCCCTGCATACCCATCGATACATACCAGGGGCCGGGTTCGGAGAGGGAGTCTTTGTAGGCGGCGCCGATAGGGCCGATACCTCCGGATTGCCCGCGTCCCGCGCTGAAGTAGCTCATATAGCCCCGGCGAAAGGCCAGCTTTTCGTCGCGGAAGACGTTGCGGAAGGCAGGAATGAAGATCTCTGTAGGGCGGCGGCCGAAGTAGTATTTGTCGGCGTAACCGTCGAATTCTGCGTTGATGGAACCCCGGTAGTTATGGAAGGCGACGTAGTGACCGAGGATGTCATGGTCGTTGCCCAGGCCGTTGGGGAAACGACGGGACCGGGAGTTCAACAAGATCAGATTGGTATTGAGACAGGCTGCGTTAACGAAGATGATCCGGGCGTAGTATTCGGTCGTCTTTTTGGTTTGGGCGTCGATCACGAGGACGCCGGTGGCTTTGCCTTTGGCCTCATCGTAGATGATGGAGTGGACGACGCTAAAAGGCTGGAGGGTCAATTTGCCTGTGCGACGGGCCCAGGGGATGGTGGAGGAATTGGAGCTAAAGTAGCCGCCGAAGGGGCAGCCGCGTTCGCACATGTCCCTGGCCTGACATTGACCCCGGCCTTGCTCAAGATGGACGGGCTGGGGTTTTGTAAGGTGGGCGCAGCGTCCGATGATAACCGGCCGGTTGGGGTATCGGGCGTGGATGCCGTCGCGGATATGCGCTTCGACACAATTCATTTCCCAGGGTGGCAGGAATTCGCCGTCGGGCAGGTTGATGAGGCCGTCCTTATTGCCGCTGATGCCGACGAACCGTTCGACATGGCTATACCAGGGCGCCAGGTCATTGTAACCGATGGGCCAGGGTGGGGCGATGCCGTCGCGGGCGGGGCCTTCGAATTCGTAGGGACTCCAGCGCTGAGTTTGGCGGGCCCAGAGCAATGATTTGCCGCCGACCTGGTAGCCGCGGATCCAGTCGAAGGGTTTCTCCTGGATATAGGGGTGGAATTTATCGGGGACAAAGAAGTGCTGAGTTGCTTCGCCGTACGCGTAGCAGCGGCTGAGGATGGGGTTCTCCTCGTGAGTGGCGAGGGGCAGCGTGCCGCGGTGGGGGAAGCCCCAGGGTGGGGTGGTGGCGGTGGGGTAGTCTTTAAGGTGTTCGACCGGCCTGCCGCGTTCGAGCATAAGGGTACTGAGGCCTTGTTCGCAAAGTTCTTTTGCGGCCCATCCGCCGCTGATGCCGGAGCCGATGACGATGGCGTCGTAATTATTCATAAGAAGTATTAAATTAGGTCAAAGTTTGCAAATGAAAAGAATATTTGTCGTGTTGGTGATGGTGGCGACCGGGGTTCGGAGTTTTGGGCAAGGATTGGATCGGGTAAAGGTCGAAGGGGGATGGGTCTCGGGTCAGGAGGAAGGGAATGTGCATGTTTATAAGGGGATACCGTTCGCGGCGCCGCCGGTGGGGGCGTTGCGATGGAGGGCACCGCAGCCGGCGGCGCCCTGGGATGGCGTGCGGGCCTGTACGCAGTTTGGTCCGAGCCCGATGCAGAATAAGCCGGTACCCTTTCTGATGTGGACGGAGGAGTACCTGATCCCGGCAGAGCAGATCAGTGAGGATTGTCTGTATTTGAATGTTTGGACGGCCGCCAGGACGGCGAGGGAGCGGCGGCCGGTATTGGTATATATCTATGGAGGGGCGTTCACGAGTGGCGGGGGGAATGTGCCCATCTACGATGGGCAGGCGATAGTCAAAAAGGGCGTCGTTTATGTGACCTTCAACTACCGGGTAGGACTATTCGGCTTCTTTTCGCATCCGGAGTTATCCCGGGAGTCGGGTCATCAGGCTTCGGGGAATTACGCGTTGATGGATCAGATCGCCGCGCTGAAGTGGATCAAAAACAATATCGTGGCTTTTGGGGGTGACCCGAATAATGTCACGATTGCGGGGCAGTCGGCGGGGAGTATGAGCGTGAATTGTCTTGTAGCATCGCCGCTGGCGAAGGGGCTTTTTGAGAAAGCGATCGGGGAGAGCGGTGCCAATTTCAGCCGGGAAAGCTTATCGCTGGCGAGTGCAGAGGGAGAAGGACAGAAGATCGCGCAGAAGTTGGGTGTTGTGTCTTTGGCTGCCATGCGGGCGCTACCGGCGGAGGAACTGTTGAAGAAGGGGCAGGGGAACTGGCGGCCGGTGGTCGATGGCTATGTATTGCCGGAACAGGTAGCGGATATTTTTATCTCGAAGAAGGAAAATACGGTGGCGTTGCTGACTGGTTGGAATGAGGATGAAGGAATCGTGTTCGGGCCTGGGAAGAGTGCGACCGACTACAAACAGGATATGGCCAAACAATATGGGGCGGATGCAGAGACAGTCCTTCGATTCTATCCGGCGGATAACGATTCGATCGCCGCGGCATCGCAGGTGAAGTTGTCGCGTGACCTGATCTTCGGCCGAGAAAACTTTGCCTGGGCTAATATCGCCAGCTCGCAGGGGCAGAAGGTATTTGTCTATCGCTTTGTCCGAAAGCCGCCGACTACGCGAGGCGGGAAGTTGTGGGGGGCCTTTCACACGGCGGAGGTCCCGTATGCATACGATAATTTGAAGGTTGTACGGCGGCCTTTTGAGCCAGTAGATTACAACTTATCGGATGCGATGTCCTCGTATTGGGTGAATTTTGCAAAGACAGGGGATCCCAATGGGGTGGGTTTGCCGAGGTGGGAGCCCTATCGCCGGGAGAGCGGCAAAATAATTATTTTTGGAAAGCAGGTAACCGGGGGTGTCCTTCCCGACAAAGCTGCCTTGGACTTCCAATATAAAAAAATGAGTTTACCTTAAATGAGATCGGCTATTTTAATGGTATGCCTTTAGCAAAGACCCCCTCAAAAATTTAAAATCGGGAACCGGGGCTATTTGGTTCAGGGCATGTGGATTCGGACCTGTAAATTGTCCATGAAACCACCAAAACTATGCCCTGGAACAATTGCAGGATCCTCCTGATCGACCCGGATGAAATGGCGTCGCGTGAGCTCGCCGATCTATTGAGAAACCGGCCAGACCCGCCGAGACTTTGGGTTACGGAGAGTGTCGCGAGCGCGGAAAAGATTTTACGCACCGAACCGGTAGAGTGGGTGTTTATCCGAATTATTATTTGGGATGACTATCAGCGGCTGCGGCCGACATTACTTACTTTGCCGCGGAGGGTCGTCTTTTTGTCCGGACGGAATGAGAAGTGCACGGCGCATTTGTCGTTGGCGTTGGATGGGCATTTGCGGCCGCCATATCGGCCGGGGCACCTGGTCCGCATCTGGAACCGGTGGATGGACCCGCAGTTTGTATGCAGGCCGCTGGATCTTCTCTTTGTTAAAAGCCGGGCGCGATTCGAGCCGGTTCGGTATCGTGATATCTGGCAGGTGGAAGTGGAGAACGGGAGGTTGCGGGTGCAGACGAGGCATGCCGACTATCAGGTCTGCGGGTCCCTGCAAGCTTTCCAGGAACGGCTGCCGGTGACGATGACCATGGTAAGGAGGGGTTGTTTGGTCAACGAGGGATTTGGGATCGGCGGCGCATCAGTTCCCGCCAGGTGGTGAGGACGATGCCTTGCTCCCTGAGCGCTTGTTTGAATGCCGGATCGAGCATAGCGAGCAGGTCACCGCGGCGGAGCGGGCCGCTGTCGCTGATATGAGCGAAGTGGGCGCCGGCGTCGGAGCAGTGCATGATCATCATGGTGACGCCGGGTTGAAGGGTATGGAGGGCGTCGATGTATTTGGCGGTGCGCCATTTTTCCAACTTTTTATCGGATTGTTGGGTGGGGTTGTCGGTGGCGAGGCTATCGGGAACCTTCCAGTCGTAGCTGAAATTGTGCAGGTCGTCGAGTACGGGGAGGCCGGCGTCCCAGAGAGTAGCGCCGATGGCGCGGATCTGGCGGATTCGGGTGTCGGAGAAGCCGGTCTGTTGCTGGATCAACTTGTCGGCGCCTCCGGGCAGCATGACTGGGATATGGTTGGTTATGCCAAGGCGGATGTATCTTTCCAGGAATTCAGGGGTAGCGTAGACGGTGCCCATGTGCGTGTCGAGGTGTGTCGGTTGAAATCCCATAGCTCGGGCGCGGTTGAGTTGTGCGGTCATTTCCAGGGTGACCTCATCGGCGCTGGCGTGCCGGACAACATCGATGACGTCGGGCCAAAGGCAGCCGGAGCTGTCGGCGAGGCCGGGGACGTTGCTGCTACCGGAGAGGGGGACCCAGCGATAGGAATCCCATTCGGAGGTAAGGGTGAGGTGGAGGCCGGCGTCGATGTCGGGGTGGGTCTTCAGCCACTTGAGGAAGCCGGGGACCCAGGGACAGGGCATCATGACGCTTACGGAGGTGGCTGCGCCTTTTGCTAGGGCGGCGATGGCGCCTTCATTGGATTCGAGGCTCATGCCGGCGTCGTCGACATGGATGATGAGAACGCGGGCGCCTTTGGGGAAGCCAAGGCGTTCGGCATAGCTGGTATCGGTGGCGCTTGCGGGGGCGCTTTGCGGGGGTTGGGTGGGGGCCTGTGAGGAAAGCAGGAATAGGAGTAGGAGCATAGTGAGCGAGGCAACGCGGTGGTTATGCATGGTGTTAGTTTGTAGGAGAAATTTAAGCATAAATTTGGTACATTCGGTTATGTCAATATCAAGAAGAAATTTATTAAGGAACGGGTTGTTGGGAGGAGCTGCAATGACGTTGCGGCCGGGGAGTTGGGTTTCGGGGGCGGGGTTGGGAATGGGCATAGCGGCGGGACCTTTTGATGGGACGCGGGCGTCCTTGCGGGCGTATGAGATCCCGGATTGGTTTCGGGATGCGAAGTTTGGGATTTGGGCGCATTGGGGGCCGCAGTCGGCGGTTGAGGCGGGAGACTGGTATGCGCGGAACATGTATATCGAGGGAAGCGCTCAATATGCGTATCATTTAAAAACATACGCACATCCGTCGAAATTCGGGTTTAAGGATACGATCCCGGCCTGGAAAGCGGAGCGGTTCGATCCGGATCATCTGATGGATCTGTATAAAAAGGCTGGTGCGAAGTATTTCATGACGATGGGGGTGCATCACGATAACTTCGATCTGTGGAATTCGCAGCATAATCGGTGGAATGCGGTGAATATGGGGCCAAACAAAGACATTGTCGGCCTGTGGAAAAAGGCGGCGCAAAAGCATGGGTTGAAGTTTGCGATCAGCGATCATCTCTGGATCACTTACAAATGGTATTCGAGCAGCAAGGGGAGCGACAGAAAGGGGGCTTTGGCGGGAGTCCCGTATGATGGCGCCGACCCGAAGAATTTCGAATATTATGGCCGGTGTGAGGAAGTGTTGAACAGTGATAATACATTGGACTGGAATGAGAATGGGATACCGGAGGTTTGGAAGCGGCATTGGTTCGACAGGATCAAGGACCTGGTCGATCATTATCAGCCGGATCTGTTGTATTGTGACGGGCATTTACCCTTCGAGGAGTATGGGGAAAATCTCCTGGCGCATTTCTACAATCAAAATGCAGCGATGCATGGGGGTAAGACGCAGGCGGTATATACCAGTAAGCGGGCGTTGGATTCGGCGAAAGGGCAGGCGATCTGCGTTTTCGATGTGGAGCGGGGAGTGGTGGATGATATCTGGCCGTTACCGTGGCAGACGGATACCTGTATCGGTGACTGGCACTATAACAGGGACATGATCGGGCATTACAAATCACCAAAGACGGTCATTGACCTGTTGGTGGATATCGTGAGCAAGAATGGGAACCTGATGCTGAATATTCCGTTGCCGGCCAGCGGAATGCCGGATCCGGATGAGCTGGCGGTGCTGGATGGAGTTACCAGGTGGATGGCGGTCAACGGCGAGGGGATCTATGGGACGAGGCCGTGGAAGCAGTTTGGGGAGGCTGCGGTGCAGGCGGCGACACCCGCGGGCGCTCCTGCGGCGGCTCAGGGCGGCGGACAGTCTTTCAATGAGAGCAAACGAGGGGTGTTGACATTTGAGGATGTAAGGTTTGTAACCAAGGGGAATTCGCTTTATGCGTACTTTATGGGCTGGCCGGATGGAGGATCGGTAAGGATACGCGCGTTGGGGTCGGCTTCGGGGAATGTCGAGGGAGTTGAATTGTTAGGATTTGGAAAGGTGGAGTTCAAGCAAAGTAGTGAAGGGTTGGGGGTGCAACTGCCTGCACAAAAACCATGTGAGTATGGATACGCGTTGAAAGTGCTTGGAAGGGGGCTGGTTTAACGCAGGATGGAGGCCTTTTTGCGGTTGAATTCTTCTTCGGTGAGGGCGCCTTCTTCGCGGAGTTGTTGGAGCTGGCGTAATTGATTGATGATTCGGTCCTGGGAGTCGGCGCTGGGGTTATAGGGCGGATAGGGGCCGGTGTAGCGGTTGGTGTCGGATGCGGCCCAAACCAGGCAAAGGATCCAGGCGAGCAGGGTCCAGCCAAGGAGAAGGTTGACGGCAAAGATGGCGCCGGCGTTGGGGTGTCTGCGGAGCGCGGCAATGATGGTCGGGAGGAAATAGGGTATGAGACATAGGGCGGCGATAGTCAGACCTAATGCTCCGGTGAAAAAGTGGAAGAAGTGATAGTGAAACATAGCCGGAATAAATTTAGCGATTTTTTGCTTTGAAAGTTGAACGATTTTTACTTACTTTGTATTTCAAAGTACTTTTAGATGCAAAAACGCGAGATGGAAGAGAGTTTTGTTTGTAAAGGGTCGATCGTGCGGACGATCTGGGGGAACGGCGACACGGTGTTGCTGGTATTTGCCGGGTCGGCGGCGGAGTTCGCGTTGAATCGGTCGGTTGACTGGCTTTATTATACGGGGCGGTTGCCTGCTGATCCTATCGGTCGGTTGTTTTCGACGGTGCGGTATGCGCAGGATATCATCTATTCGTCCAATGATCGGGCGTTGGCGGCCATCGATCAAATCACCGCGATCCATAACGGGGTAGAGAGGAGCAGGGGGATGAGGATACCGGACAGTGCGTACCGGGATGTCTTGTTCATGTTGATCGATTATACGATCCGGTCGTTCGAGTTGCTGGAGCGGAAATTGACTTTGGAGGAGAAGGCGGAGATTTTCGCGGTGTTCCTCCGGGTAGGAGTGAGGATGGGATTAAAGGGGCTGCCGGAGACTCTTGGGGCATGGGAGTTGATGCGTGAGGATCATCTGGAGCGAAATCTTGTCTGCGGCGAATTGACGAAGGACTTGTACGGACGATACAAAAAAAGTTTGGGCATGGTCCGTTATCGGATACTCTTAGGTGGACAGGTGCTGTTGGCTCCGGAGCGGGTGCGCCGACTTTTGTCTTTGCCTGCCGGATGGTGGATGCGGGTGGTGGTCTTTTTTTATAAGGGTGCCCGGCTCATGAGATTGGATCGGGTGGCCAAGGCGGTCGTTCTGCCGAGGGCGTATAGGATGCAGGTTGCGGCTCTTGATGTGGAGGTTGGGTGACGGTGGGAGCGTTAGGATCGAGGGGGAACGGTTTTGGTCGGTTAGAGAACAGGAAGAATAGGCAGGTAGCTATCCAGCTAATCCAGAAGAGATAGAAACCCAGATGGAACCGTTCTTTTAGTAGGCGGTGCCCATAGGTATGCAGGAAATCCTGGAAAAATAGAACGAGACCGAAGAGGCCCGTAACAATCCTGGAGATCAAATAAGTATCGAGCCAGCAAAGGAGGAGCTGGGACAGGATGAGGACAAGGAGGCGACGGCTGGGGCTTAGCATGGAGCTAATTTAAGAAATAAGCCTGGAGGCGATGTTGGTGTTTTCGATAAAGGTCTTTAATTGCGGCGAATTCGCCACATTTAGAAGTGATTGGATCTGCGGATAATCAGTATTTTCGGATGTGGGAAATAACTACGACTCGATCGCTAACTACTATGATCGGATACACCATTTGTTCTATGGGCAGTCGGAAATCAATGCCCAGGTGGAGCTTCTGGATTATGTCCGACCCGGGGACCGGTTGTTGATCGTAGGAGGAGGGACGGGTTGGATCCTGGAAAAGATAGGGTCCATTTTTCCTTCGGGGCTTGACATCACCTATATCGAAAGCAGCGCCCGGATGATGCAGCTGACGAAGACAAGGAAATGCGGCCAGAATCGGATAGAGCTGTTGGTTTCGGTGGTGGAGGACTGGAAGGGAAAGATGGAATATGATTGTATCCTCACCGGTTTCTTTTTCGATAATTTTAAGGAGGCGCATGCCGCATCGATCGTTCAACAGCTGACTCCCTATTTGAAGAATGGGGGTTGCTGGCTGGAAACGGATTTCTATTACCCGAGGAAGAGGGGTAAGCTCTGGCAGGTGGTCCTGTTGTATTTGATGTATCTGTCCTCCCGACTGATCTGCGGCGTGGAGGCGAAGCGCTTGCCGGACATGGAGCGGATCTTTTCGGGAGCGGGGTATCGGGTGCTGTACACTACGTTTCACTATCAGCGTTTCATTCGATCGGTGGTTTATCGGAAGATGAGGTAACTGCCGGGCGCCGATACAGCGGGTGTATCGGAAACGGGCAATGGGTTGGGGGTGGGGGTAGGTATTAAATTGATTGTCAGGGCGTCGCGGTTTCGGCATCGTTTTGGTGCCTCGCAAAGGCAGTAAAACTTTCGTATGCTAAAAAGCTATCTGCTAACGGCCTGGCGGAACCTGATCCATAACCGGGTCTATTCTATTATCAATATGGCGGGGTTGAGTCTCGGGTTGACCTGTGTCATGCTGATCGTCCTGTACGTGAAGGACGAGGTGAGCTTTGACCGGTTCCATAGCGGGGTTGAAAATATCTGCCGGGTAACAGTGGGTTCGGATGATCCGCGTGCGGCGGGGATGCAGAGTTTCGGTATCACCGGTTTTTTGCAAGGGCCGCATTTTACCGCGAAAATTCCCGGGATCGAGTCGTTCCTTCGGGTGCGGAATGGGCACGTAGATGTACAGACGAAGGATGGGGTGCAGTCGCTGCCGTATCTAAGAGTCGACAGCAATTTCTTTTCGGTGTTCAGTTTTCCGTTATTGAGCGGGGATGCGCGCACGGCGTTGGCTGCCCCAGGTGCGGTAGTATTGTCTGAAGACGCGGCGCAGCGGCAGTTCGGCACGGAGGATGCGGTGGGTAAGGTAATCTATCTAAAGGGGGATAGCGCGTTTGAGCCGCATATGGTGACGGCGGTGGCGAAGCGGGTGCCTCAGAATTCGTCGATCGGTTTTGACATGGTGACGCGCCTGGTTGAACCGAAAGGAACTGAAACGAACCCGATGAACTGGTTCTCGTTCTTCCTGTCGACCTATGTGGTAATGGATCCTCACGCTAACCGGAAGACGGTTGAAGCGGAGATGGGAAGGGTGTACCGGCAGGACGCGGGTGACATGATCGCGCAAATGGAAAAGCAGTATAAGACGGAGGATAAGACTGTCTTTGGGCTGCAGCCGCTTACCGCCATGCATTTGGATAAAGATGTGAGCCAGGAGGCGCTGGCAAAGGCCAGTAATCCGATTTATTCGTATATCCTGTCCGGGATCGCGGTGTTCATCCTGCTGATTGCGGCGATCAATTTCGTGAATCTGACGGTGGCGCGGTCCTTGAAGCGGGCGAAGGAGATCGGGGTCCGCAAAGTTTTGGGGGGTGAGAGGAGGCAGTTGATGTTCCAATTTCTGGGAGAGGCCTTCCTCTTGTGTCTGCTGGCGTTTGGGTCGGCTGTGTTGTTAACGGAGTTGGTTCTGCCGTTGTTCAATCAGCTTTCGAATAAGGCATTATCCTTTTCTTATTTATTGGATGCACGGTTGGTCGCGGTATTTATTGTTTTGTTGCTGGTGACCGGGTTGATGGCGGGATTCTATCCGGCGCTCGTGATTTCGGGATTCAATCCGGTGCGGGCTTTGTATAGTCGCCAGACGCTGGGAGGCAGGAGCTGGCTGCAGAATACTTTGGTGGTGTTGCAATTTGGGCTGGCCTCCTTCCTGATTATGGGGACGGTCGTGATCTTCTCGCAGTTCCGCTATCTCACCACCGAGAAACTGGGATATGATGACAGTGGGTTAGTGTTGGTGACCAAGAATGGGTTAACGCGACAGGAGGCGAAATTATTTAAGGATGAGCTAATGAAAGACCCGGATATAGTCGGGGTTGCACCGAAGGATGAATGGTATTCGTTTAATGCAGGCAGCGTTAACGGAGATTCGTCGATCGGATTTGCGAATCTGGCGGTCGATGAGGACTATTTGCCATTATTAAAAATACCGGTGGTGGCAGGGCGAAATTTTTCGCATCAATTTTTGTCAGATACCGTTCTTTCGGTGATGGTTAATGAAACTTTTGTGAAAAAAGCAAGGTGGGCGAGACCAATCGGCGAGACGGTGGCAGTGAACGGTAAGAAGTTTACGGTGATCGGGGTGGTGAAGGACTATCATTTTGATGGCCTTGGCAAAAAGATCGATCCGGAACTGTTCTCCGAGGGGGCAGTGAATGATTATGGGATGGTATACATCAAGCTGCGACCCGGGCCGTCGGCGTCGGCATTGCAGCATATAGAGAAGGTGTTCAAGCGTCTATTCCCGATGAGCCCTTATGCGTATACTTTTAAGGATCAGGAAAACCTGATGCTTTATGCAATGGAAGCAAAGTGGAAACAGATCATCTTGTTTGGAGCTGTCCTGATGATCTTTATCTCGTGTATCGGATTGTTTGGGTTGTCGGTGCTGGCGGCCGAGCGGCGGACGAAAGAGATCGGGATCCGGAAGGTGTTGGGGGCTTCGATAGGTTCCGTGGTGCAGATCTTGTCGGTGGATTTCCTGGCCCTGGTTGGGATTGCCTTGTTGATAGCGGTGCCCGCGGCGTGGTATGCGGCAAGCAAGTGGTTGGTGAATTATCCCTATAGGATCGGGTTGAGTGGGTGGATTTTTGGTGCGGCGGGGTTGGTGGTGGTGGGGATTGCGGTGCTGACGGTGAGTTTCCAGGCGGTGAGGGCCGGGCGGGCGAATCCGGTCCAGAGCCTCCGAGTGGAATGAGGAGGCTCGCGCGCAGCGCAGACATAAAATGGACGGGGGACCGCGTAGCGGTCCATGGAAAGGGATGCTGCAGGACGAGTTAGCGGCTTACTAAAGTCTTTTGCGTGATCATGTCACCCATAACAGTGACCGTTTCTTTGAGATAAATGTCGGTAGAGAGGGCGTTGAGCCAGGCGCGATAGCGGTCTCCCTTATCCTTATCCACGGCGTATTTGCTGCTGTCCACGGCCAGGAACGAGAGGGTCATAGGTTGGGACAATTTACCGAGTTTTTCGATGTGGGTGACGGTGTCCCGGACTTCCTGCTGGCGCAGGCGATACTTGTCGATATTTAGCGGATAGGGTTGATCCGATTCTTTGTCCAGCCAATCCGCGTCTTTGCCGATCTGATTGAAGGTATCGTTGCTCCTAATGCGGTCGTTGCTGACGCCGGCGATCGCGTTGAGGTTATAGCCTGCATGAAACGGAGAGTAGCTGGCGCGGGCGATCACGTCGTAGGGGAGGGCGTCGGGCTGATCTTTTTCGCGGTATTTGGAATGTTCGTATGCGTCGGGCAGGACGACGTCGGAAGCTACGCCGCGCAATTGGGTGGAGCCCCCGCTGATGCGGTAGAATTTCTCCATCGTCAGCTTGATAGTTCCAAGGCCGCTGTCAACACTTACATTACTTCTTTCGAGAGGGTAGGGCCGTTGGACGGTGCCTTTGCCGAAGGTAGAGGTGCTACCGATGATGATCCCTCTTTTGTAGTCCTGGATCGCGGCGGCAAAGATCTCGGAGGCGGAGGCGCTGAATTCGTTGACCATGACGGTAAGGGGGCCGGTATAGAGGGCGCCCCTGGCATGGTCTTCTAAAACCATCGGTCGACCCTCCCGACCTTTGACCTGGACGACGGGGCCCTGGTTCACAAAGAGGCCTACCATTTCGACGACGTCACCGAGGGAGCCGCCGGGGTTATTGCGAAGGTCAAGGACGACGCCGTCGATATTTTCTTCCTTAAGTTTTACCAGTTCCTTCGCGACGTCGATATAGCAGCGGTTACCGTTGTTGTTCTCGAAATCGGCGTAGAATTCGGGGAGATAGATATAGCCGATCTTACCCCTGTCGGTGGAGACGATGACGCTCCTGGCGAATTTCTCATCCTGGACGATCTCGTCGCGGATGAGGGAAATGACTTTGACGGTGCCGTCGGACTTTTTGAGGGTCAGGCGGACTTCAGAGCCTTTTGTGCCGCGGATGATCTTCACGGCGTCGGGGATGGTGTAGCCGGTGAGGTCGACGGGTTCCTGGCTGCCCTGTGCAACTTTGAGGATGGCGTCACCGGCATTGACCTGGCCTGATTTCCAGGCGGGGCTGCCGGTCAGGAGCGTAGCGATCTTGATCGTGCCGTCGTCGTCCTTTAAGGAGGCGCCGATACCAAAGAAGCGGCCGCTCATGTCTTCATCAAAGGAACGTTTCTCAACCGGCGGGAAATAGTCGGTATGGGGGTCCATACATTGGACGATGGTCTCTACGAATTCGTTGAAGCGGTCGTTATCGTTGGATTTGACTTTGAGGCGGGAGTAATAGAGGTCCATGCTGCGACCGGCTTTTTGGCGGGCCATCACTTCGAGCTGGTCTTTGGTAGCGTGAGCGGTGGCCGAGTCCTTTTTTCCCGCGGCGAGGTTGAGAAGTTCGGAATATTTCTCGAGTGCGAGGAATTTGAGGCGTTTCCTTAATCCTTCCTTTCGTTCCGCGTCGTTCTTTGGGAAGTCGAGGCGCTCATCGTTGAGGTCGACGTATTCGTCTTTTGTAAAATCGAAGGGGTGGGAGAGGATCTCTTTATAGAGGCCTTCGGACTCAAGGAGGCGTTTCCGATAGATCTCGTTGACGGCCTGGGCAAATTGAACCGGGGCTTTGCCATTGATCTCGTCATCGATGGTATTCTCAAACCGGCGCAGCGAATTGATATCGGATTGCATCAGGATCTTCTTTTCCGGGTCGATGCCGTTGAGGTATTTTCGGAATACTTCGCGGGAGAAGCTGTCGTCGATCGGTCTGGGGCTATAATGATCTTCTGCGAGCATTTCCGATACGTCGTGGAGTATCTTTTCGTATTTTGTTGGGGTCCGATGCGGCGGAATAGGATGTTTGGGTAGGGCGGAGCTGCCGGAGGGCGCGGCGATGCCGAGAACCAAAATCAACAGGGCCAGTGGCCAACTTCTTTTTATCATCATGGTCTTCAAAGTTCTTGTTTAACGGCCGACAGCCTTTTAAAGTATATATAATGTATAATGCTTGTTCTCAAAGATAGTTCAAAGATCGGATGGCGGGGGAACGCCTGTCACATTAGAATAAATTTGAATACTGTGCAAAATAATGGTTCTCTTGATTCCGATGCAGGTTCGTATGGAATAAGCTGCTGAAAGCATCCTTTTTGTTTAGCCATGAAGGGTAAAGTCTTTTCCATCATCAATATTTGCGGGCTGGCCATGGGCCTCTCGGCCTGTATCCTGATCGCGTTATTCGTGGCCGATGAATTCAGCTATGATCAGTATAACAGTAAGGCAGACCGGATATTTCGGGTGGTTTACGATGTCCACCTGAACGGCAACGCTTTTGTCGGGAACTATGCGCCTCCCCCGATGGGTCCTACGCTTGTCGCGGAATACCCGCCAATTGAAAAAGCGGTACGCCTGAAGTACGAAGGGGATATCCTGGTGGGAAAGGGGAATGAGAGAGTGATTGAATCGAACGCGGTATTGGCCGATTCCACCCTGTTTGACATCTTCACGTTGCCCATGATTGCCGGAGACGCCGGTAAAGCTCTCACAGCGCCTTACTCCATGGTCATTTCAGAGCGGATCGCCAAAAAGTATTTCAACAGCACGGCGGTTGTCGGCAAGACCCTGGTCACCTACGGTCATCTTACCTGGAGGGATATGGATACCACGACCTACCAGATCAGAGGGGTCATGAAAGATATACCGGCTGCTTCGCATTTCCATTTTGATATCATCAAGTCCATGGCGGAAAAGCATGTCGCATCCTGGCAGCAATGGATAGATCCTTGGGCCGCTACTTACCTTTTGGCAAGGCCCGGAGTAACGGCGAAGGATGTTGATCGGATGTTGGGGTCCGCAGTCGCGAAATATGTAGCGCCCGGACTTGAGCGGCAGACCAATAGCAACCTGGAAGAAATGACCAAACACGGCGACTATTTCAGGGAATACTCTATTCCGCTATCCCGCATTCATTTGTATTCGCATGTCCTGGGAGAATTCGAGTCAAACGGCAGCATCGAGACAGTCCGTATATTCATGCTTATCGCTGTGTTAATCCTGGTGATCGCCTGCGTGAATTTCATGAACCTTGCCACCGCCCGGAGCGCCGACCGCGCGCGGGAAGTAGGTGTCAGAAAGCTGTTGGGTGCGTCGCGTGAAAACCTGGTTGCGGGTTTTCTTTCGGAAGCGGTCCTCACCGGCTTGGCCGCCCTGCTGCTGGCCATCCTGATCACCGCACTCCTGTTACCCTATTTTAACCAATTGTCCGGGAGGGATTTTCACATCGAAGCGCTGGGCAAGAAAGGATTTCTGATTGCTTTTTTGTCGACGCCTATCGTCCTGGGGCTGTTGGCGGGCAGTTATCCTGCCCTTTATTTATCGGCGTTTAAACCCATCAATGTCCTAAGGGGTCGTTTGTCTCTTGGCTTCAAGAGCAGCAGGTTTCGAAACACCCTGGTTGTTTTTCAGTTTGCCATTGCGATATCCCTGATCATCGGGACCCTGGTGATCTATACTCAACTAAATTATATCCGTCATCGGGATGTCGGTTATAACCGCGACCAGGTCCTAACCGTTTTTAACACCAGCAGTCTCGGCAACCAGGCAGAGATCTTCCGGGACGAAGTGGAGAAGCTACAGGGTATTGTTGGCGGCACCATGACCGGCAATTTACCCAACAGAGTACGTGACGGTTCCATTACCTATTATAAGGACCCATCGGCGAAAGGGAACGAAGCGTATCTGATGCACAGATGGTCGATTGACGCCCAGTATATTCCGCTTCTCGACATGAAAATGGTTAGTGGACGAAATTTCTCCTCCAATATGCCGACCGATTCGTCAGGAGTATTGATCAATGAGACAGCCGCTCGTCTCCTGGGGTATTCGGAGCCGATCAATAAACCCCTCTACCGGGGCCCGGGACCCGAAGATGCTTTTCATATTCTGGGTGTTGTAAAGGATTTCAATGAAGGAACGCTCCATGATAAGATCGAGCCCATTGTTTTTCGACTTGCAACCGACAGACATGCCGTCTCTTTCCGCATCCGAACGGACAATATCCCGTCCTTGATCGCAACTATAAGAGAACGTTACCGGTCCATGGACAGGTCGTCGGGTCAGCCATTTGTATATTCGTTTATGGACGATGCTTTCAATAAGCAATATGCGTCCGATCAGCGCACCGGCCAAATTTTTATTTCCTTTTCGCTTTTCGCCATTTTTGTCGCCTGTCTGGGCCTTTTTGGGTTGGTAAATTATTCCGCAGAGGTGCGGACCAAAGAGATCGGGATCCGGAAGGTGCTAGGCGCTTCGGTCGGGCAGATTGTAGGATTGCTATCGGCAGATCTTCTAAAACTGGTGGTCCTGGCGTCGGCAATCGCTTGTCCAATAGCGTGGTGGACTATGCATAGCTGGCTTCAGGATTTCGCCTACCGGACGACCATCGGCTGGTGGATCTTCCTGTTGTCAGCGGTTTTGGCGGCGCTGATCGCCTTACTAACCGTATGTTTCCGGGCGATCAAAGCGGCTCTCGCGAATCCAATCGATAGTTTGAGGGTGGAATAACTTAATTCTTCGCGTCGAGCATGATTGGCGTTGAGCCTTTACCCAGAATAATGACTTTTGCGTTGGGTGATTTGGCGATCTCAAGTTGCGCTTTGATGAACTCATATTGGAGCTGGCGGTCGGTCAGGCTTTCGCTGATGATGCGTTGATAGTCGGCGATACCCTGGGCTTCCACGCGTTTGCGTTGCGCTTCCTGTTGTTCCTTTTGCAAGACATATTGCATTTTCTGCGCGTCCTGTTCGGCGGTCATTTTCTGTTCGATGCTCGTCTTCACGGCCTGGGGGAGTTGGATGTTACGGATCAGCAGTTGTTCGAGCACCAGTCCGCGTTTCTGAAATTCGCCGGCGATGGATTCAAAGATGCGGCGTTGGAATTCGTCGCGTTTGGTGGAATAGAGGGACACTGCGTCGTAGTAGACGGCGTTGTCGCGGATGCGGGTGCGGGCCAGGGGCCGGACGATCTTGTCGGTATAATCGATACCGGTCTCGCGGAGGATGCGGGGCGCTTCGCTAGGCAGTACCCGGTATAGCACGGTGAGGTCGATGACGACTTCGAGGCCATCGGAGCTAAGGACGCGGATGGCGTCGTCGCCTTCCTTGGCGCCTTCATCGCGGACGGCGCTCATGGTATAGTTTTGGGTCTTCACATCCATTTTGTGCACTTCCATTAAGGGGTTGATAAAATGCAGGCCGCTGTTCAGGACGTCGTTCTGTACCTTCCCGTACAATATTTGGACGCCGACCTCACCCGCGTCGATCTGAACGACGGATGCGGAGGAAAAACCGGCGAGCGCTATGAGCAATCCGAGGATCTGGATGGGTCTGCTGTAACGTCGAATGCTATCGGGTCTGCCTGCGATGACAAAACCGGCGATCAACAGGAGAATGCCTAATACCAGGAAGTACATGGGGTTAATTTTCAGTAAAGATAGTTGGAAAGCCGGAATTCGTACATTCGGTCATTAATTAGACGGATATGAATTACAAATGGATAGCAGCGGTCGTCCTGTCGTTTTCGCCGGCGGTTGTCGTGCTGGCGCAAAAGGACCAAGGGTATCAAACCCTTCGGATGACCTCCGCCTTTACCTCCTTTCCCGATACGGGTAGGGCGAAGGGATGGCTGGATGGCGACAGCATTTATCGGCCGGTTGCCGGTCACTATGACGATAGCAGCGTTTTGCTGGTGATCCCGCCGCGGCTGAAGCACGACCGCAAGACCAACCTTATCTTCTGGTTCCATGGCTGGCATAACAATATTGACACGGCATTGCAATTCTATGGGCTCGCAAGACAGTTTGCAGCGGCCAATGGCGATGCCGTGCTGGTGCTGCCGGAAGCCGCGCGGAATGCGGCTGACAGCTATGGAGGCAAGCTGAGGCAAAAAGGAGATTTCAAAGCGTTGGTAGGAGATGTGATGGAGGAGTTGAAGCAATACGGGATCGTTCCGGGCGACGCGGAGGCAGGGCATATCGTGCTGGGTTGTCATAGCGGCGGCTATTCGGCGGTAGCGGATATCCTGGCAAACGGGCAGGTGCCGGTGGATGAGGTTTTCCTGTTCGATGCGTTGTATGGCCGGGTGCCGGTCTTTATGGATTGGATCCGGGAAGACAAGCGGCATCATTTTGTCCACTGGTACACCGATCATGGTGGAGGCACGGATGTAATGTCGGACACGCTGATGCAGCAGTTGGAGACCCGGCATATCGACTATGTGTTGACGGTCGAGGCCTCGCTGAATCCCGGTCAGATTCTGGCCAACAAAATATTATTTGTCCACAGTACCCGGGAGCATAATGTAATCATCAATGACCCGGACGACTTCCGGTTGTTGCTGGAAAATAGTTCTGTAATTTCGAGTAAACGGTAGAGGTTCGGGATGAAGCGTCATTTTACCATTGCCTGCTTATTGATCAGCCTCGGCGCCATGGCTCAGGCGGATTCGGTCGTGAAAAAGGGTAAGCTCACGCTTGAAGGATATGTGGATGTCTACTATTCCTATGCTTTTAGTCATCCGCTCGGGGGCACGCGGCCCTATTTCGTTTCCTACAACCGGGACAATGAGGTCAATCTCGATCTGGCCTATATCCGTATCCAGTATCAGTCGGACCGGATCAGGGGTAGTTTTTCACCGGGATATGGGACCTATATGAATGCAAATTATGCGGCCGAGCGACAAACGCTTCAAAACATCCTCGAGGCCTATATCGGCATCCGCATTTTTAAGAATAAGGACATCTGGCTGGATGCAGGCGTATTCAGTTCGCCCTATACAACCGAGACGGCGTATTCCTTTGACCAGCTCAACTATACGAGGTCATTGGGCGCGGATAATACCCCCTACTATCTTACCGGGGCGAAGTTGACGGTGCCGTGTGGTACCAAATGGACGGCGTATCTTTATTTGCTGAATGGGTGGCAGGTGATCGAGTCGCAGCACGATCCGCTGGACTTCGGGTCCCAGCTGGAGTTCAAACCCAATGAACGGTGGGATATCAACTGGAATACGTATATCGGCAATGAAAGTTCGATCCAGAATCCGGGTTACCGGAACCGGATATTCGGCGACTTGTATGCCACGTTCAACCCGTCGGCCAAATGGTCATTGAGTGCGGACGGTTATAGTGGCTGGCAGCGGCGTTATGAGGACACCGGGATCATGCGGATGAGACAGTGGTGGAATGTCAATTTCTGTGCGCGATATTTATTCCTGCCGAGTCAATCGATCTCGGCTCGGTTGGAGTATTTTGACGATCGGTACGACGTGTTGGTCAAGCCGGTGACGGCTGCACCGGGTTATACCTTGTCCAGCGCCTGTCTCGGTTATAATTTGTCGATCGCGGATGAGGCGATGATCCGCTTTGAGGGGCGGTATTTTTTTTCGTCCTATGGGTTGTGGCCGCTACGAAACCAAACCGATGCCAATAATGACACCTGGCTGACGATCGGGTTGACGGCGAGATTTAAATGAAATGTTATGGTGAGATTATTGATTGCGGATGACCATCCGGTGTTCCTGGAAAGCCTGTCGTTATTGGTAGGGAAGGTTCCCGGCTATGAGGTCGTGGGGAAGATGACCAATGGGCGGGAGGTGTTGGACTATCTCCTGCATTCGCCGGCGGATATGGTATTGACGGATATCCAGATGCCCGGGATGGGCGGCCTCGAATTGATCGGAGAGATGCGGCGACTGCATCCTGATATCAAGGTACTGATGTTGACGATGCTGGAGGATACGGAGACGGTCAAGGCGGCGATAAAGGCGGGGGCGGCGGGGTACGTCTTCAAAAGTGCGAGTTTGGAGGAGTTCTCGAAGGCCTTGAACACCGTGGCGGCGGGCGCTTCCTTTTACAGCGAGGAGGTGATGAAACGGATGGTAGAGAGTGAGGAGGGTGGCCCGGATGGGTTGACGGACAGGGAGCTCGAGATCGTCCGATTGATCTCGTCGGGTCTGAAGAGCTCGGAGATCGCAAAGCAGTTGTTCATTAGCGTGAATACGGTGGAAACGCACCGAAAGAATATTTTTTCCAAAACGGGGGTGAAGAATGCGGTGGGGTTGTCGCATTATGCGCGGAAGCATGGGATCATTTAGCGGGGGCGAATCGGATCATCTTGCGGCGACTTCCTGTGCGGTAAGGGGGATGGTGAACCAGAAGGAGGTGCCTTCGGTGGAGGTTTGGATCTCGAGTGTTCCCCGCAGGGATTCGATTCTTTCGTTGACGTTGCGGATGCCCATCCCATCTTTCCTGGTGTCCGGAATTCCTTTTCCATTATCGGAGATGAGCAGGTGCAGTTCCTTTTCGGTGGCTTTGAAGAGGAGGACGGCGCGGGTTGCCCGGGAATGGCGGAGGATGTTATTGCAACATTCGAGGCAGATCGAGTAGATATTAAAGGCGGTGACCTTGTCGAGGGCGAGGAGGGGGTCGATATTGGTCAGCTCGAAGGCGATGATGCCGGTCTGGTTCAATTTGGCGACGAGCGACTCCAGCGCCGCGGGTAGGCCCTGGCGTTCGAGGTTGACGGGCATCATGTTGTGGGCGATATAGCGCACTTCGTTGCAGGCGGTGTCCATCATGTCGAGTACGCTTTGAAACAGCTTCTGTTCGCCGGGGGGTAGAGCGGAGGGGTCGAGTACCTGGATGCTGAGTTTGGTGGCGGCAAGCAGGCTGCTCAGGTTATCGTGGAGTTCGGTTGCCACGCGTTTTCGTTCGAAGTGCTGGCCTTTGAAGTGGGCGTCAAGGATCTCCTGGTTCTTCTTTTTTAGCTCGGCATTCTTCCGGCGCATTTTCATATTATAGTATGCGAGGATGCCTGCGGTGAGGGCCAGGAGGCCGAGGAAAATGAAAAGAAAGTAGCGGGTCTGTTGCTGGAGGTGTTCCTTTTGTTCGAATTCCTGGCGTTCGCCCTTTTCCTGGAGGGCCTGGTAGTCGTATTTGTGCTGGACCTCGGCGATATCTTTTCCATGCTGGTCCTCGTTGAGACTGTCGTTGAGGTTGACCCATCGGCGGTAGTGGGTGAGTTCGGCGGTCGCGTTGTTGTTGAGTGAGTCGATCTTATAAAGCAGCTCGTAGGCGCGGAGGCGGTCGGGGCTGCTGTTGCGTTGGTCGCCCAGGGCCAGTTCAAGTTGGGCATATTTCAGCGCGGAGTCGCGGGTGTGCAGTGCGATATATGCCTTTCCCAACCAATAATAATGGTAGTTCAGGTGGTAGCTGCGTTTGTCGGCGGTGAGGGCCTGGCGCACGATGTTGATGGCGCTATCGGGGTCGCCTTTTTCTATCAGGAGACCGGCGAGATAGTCCATAGCTTCCCAGCGCATGGTCATGGGTTGTACGGACATAACGAAGAGGGCCTGGTGGAGGGCGTTTTCGGCCTGGGGAAGTTTGTTGAGGGCCATGTAGATGCGGGCTTCGTAGACGAGAGGCAGGCCGGCGGCGTAGGCGGGCCAGGCATGCCGGATGGCGCTATCGCAGTAGCGGAGGGCGTTCCCGTATTCCTTATTGGTGAAGTAGGTATAGCCGATATTGGCGTAGGCGATGCTTTGGCGCTCCAGGATCTGGTCGTTGGGGATAGGATGGATGCGCAGCCAGTCATCGCAGAGGGTGAGGGCGGTGAGGAATTTTTCGACGATTGTCTTCTCGTCGGCCCGGGAAGCGATCAGGTTCTGGCCCCATAGGGTGTAGGCGGCGGCCTCATAATCGGGGCGATCGAGTAGACGGCTGCCGTCGATGAGGCGCAGGACATATTGCTGGCTGGAATCGATATAGGTAGTGTCGTGGTTGTCGCCGGCGCTCCGACTGCGGATGTTGAAGATGTCGGCGATCTGGTAGCAGGCGTCGAGGGTGTTGGTATCGGGTTTGCCGGGGATGCTTTTTGCGAGGGTTTGGCGAAGCGGGGCCAGGGCGGATTCGTAGTCGAAGCCTTTACCGGTGTGAGACTGCGTCTGGCCCAGGGAATGTTCCAGTAGGGTCAGGCAAATCAGGAGGGGTAGGGCCAGTCTTATCACGGTTCACGTATTGGTCCGTGAAGGTAGGGTATAAATTCGTACTGTACGTTTTCGCACAACGGGTGTCGGGAAAGCGGACGGTAGACGGGAGGTCGGGGCCTACGGAGTATTGATTATGAGTATATTGGGTTTTGGCATTGAATTTCGGGTCTTTAGAGTATGCTAAAAAATTACCTGGTCATCGCGCTACGGCAGTTACGGAGTAACCGCGCGAACAGTTTCCTCAACATTTTTGGGTTGGCGGTCGGGATTGGCTGTGCGGGGTTGATCTTCCTTTGGGTGGAGGATGAGGTGCGGTTCGACAGCAACAACGTGAAAAAGGAACGACTGTATGTGGCCAAGGTCAATGCGAAGGTGGATGGAGGGATATTTACGCATTCTTCGACGCCGGGGTTGTTGGGGCCGGAGATGGCGAAGGATATTCCGGGAGTGGCGGCGACCTGTCGGAGTACGGAGGATGCGGCTAGCTTGTTGTTCAATACCGGGGATAAGCCGGTTTATTCATCGGGATATTATATTGACCCTAGTGTATTCGGGATGTTCACGTTACCCTTTGTCGAAGGGGACGCGGCGGGCGCTTTTAAGCAGTTGTATTCGCTGGTCATTACGGAGAAGGCAGCGAAGAAGCTATTTGGAGAGGCGCCAAATGCCCTTGGCCGGAAGGTCCGGGTGGATAACAAGCAGGATTATGTGGTGACGGGGGTAGTGAAAGATCTGCCGGAGAATTCATCCTTACAATTCGAGTGGCTGGCGCCGTTTGAGGTCTTCTATTCACAAAGCCCCTGGGCTCAAAAATGGGAGAATTTCTGCGTCAGAACCTATGCGGAACTGAAACAGGGGGTCGATCCTGCGGTCGTCAACAAACAATTGTACAATTATTTGCAGGAAAAGTCGCAGGATTCGGGCCTGACTTCGCGGGCTTTTTTGTTTGGGATGACGGGCTGGCGGTTGTATGATCAGTTCGAAAACGGCCGGCTTACGGGTGGGGGCCGGATAGAATATGTACATCTATTCTCGGTGATCGCGTGGATCATCCTGTTTATCGCTTGCGTCAACTTCATGAATCTGGCAACGGCGCGAAGTGAGAAGCGGGCGAGGGAGGTGGGGGTAAGAAAGGTCCTGGGTGCGGGAAGGGGCGGGTTGTTTGCGCAGTTTGTGGGCGAGGCACTGCTGCTGGCGGCGCTGGCGACGGCAGCGGCACTCGTGATCATGGCGATGGCCCTGCCGGCCTTCTCCGGGTTGGTGGGGAAACAACTTTCGCTGGGGTTGTCGGTGCCGCTGCATTGGGTGCTTCTGGGGCTGACTATATTGATCTGCGGGTTGGTAGCCGGCAGTTATCCGGCGTTATATCTTTCTTCGTTCCGGCCGGTTTTTGTGATGAAGGGGATCAAGCTGAAGACAGGTAGTGCGGCGGTGATCCGGAAGGGATTAGTGGTCATGCAGTTCACGACCTCGATCGTGCTGATCATCGGGACGGCTGTGATCTTTCAACAGGTCCAGCATGTGAAGAGCCGGGATCTGGGATTCCGGAGGGCCGATCTGATGCAGCTCGATCTACAGGGCGACATGAAGAATAAATTTACGGTCATCAGGCAGGGCCTGATCAACACGGGGTTGGTGGAGAATGCGGCGCTGGCGGATCATGAGACCTTATCCAGCGGGAATAACACGACGTCGGTGAACTGGCTGGGTAAGGATCCGAAGAGCCAAATAATCATTTCTGAGCGGGTGGTCAGTCCGGAATATCTGTCAACGTTGGGGATGAAGTTAACCGCGGGGCGGGATTTTCAGCAATCCGATATCCGCGAGATCGGTGACCATCCGGACGCAAAGAGTTTTGCGGGGGTGTTCCCGGTGCTCGTGACGGAATCGATGGAAAGGGTCATGGGGCATGGGAGTGCGATGGGTAAGCAGGTGACGATGCCTGTCGAACAATTCAACGTTCAATTCACAGTAGTGGGTGTCGTCAAGGATTATGTATATGGCGATATGTATACGAAATCGGCTCCGGTGATCTTTTTCTGTCTGCCTTCGAATACGAGCCTGATGTATGTGAGGCTGAAACCGGGGGTGGGCAGCGGGAAAGTCGTATCGCAGATGGAGGCGGTGCTGAAGAAGGATAATCCGGGGTATCCCATTCAATATCTCTTTGTGGACGATCAATTCGATGAGCTATTTTCCGATGAGATGCTGATGAGCAGGTTATCGGGGATATTTGCGGGGCTGGCGATATTGATCTCTTGTCTTGGTTTATTCGGGCTGGCGACGTACACGGCTGAGCGGCGGACCAAGGAGATCGGCATCCGAAAGGTGTTGGGGGCGAGTGCGACGCGGTTGGCAGGGATGTTGTCGGGGGACTTTTTATGGTTGGTGCTGGTGGCGTGTGTGATCGCGTTCCCGATCGCGTGGTGGGTGATGCAGGATTGGTTGAAAGCGTATGCGTATAGGATCGAGCTGAAGTGGTGGGTGTTCGGGCTAGCGGGGTGTCTCGCGGTGTTGATCGCGCTGGCGACGGTGAGTTATCAGGCGTTACGCGCGGCGATGGCCAATCCGGTTAATTCGATGAGGAATGAATAGGTTGCATAAGAGAATGTTAAGAAATGAGTGAGTAAAGGCAACCGCTTTGCAATTCCAAATTTTGTTTTCTATATTGTGGTTGCCAATATTCGTCTATGAACAAACTGAATCCCTTCTTCTTTCTTCCCCTTACCGTTTTAGCTTTGGCGTGGCTCCCGCTGGACCCTTCTGCCAGCAATCTGGCAGAGGTGCGCACGGGCCAGTGGCCGATGAACCTGGAGCGGGATATTGACCGCCGGGATACCTCTTATTCGCTGATCTTCCGGGATCAGCGGGTTGAAGATGCGGTGGTGATGGATACGCTTGAGTTTGAGAATGTGGGGCAGTTGAAATATTTCGGTCAGGCGTTGGATGTACTAAAAAAGGGGCATACCGGGGATATCGCCACCTTTAAGGATTATTCGCTTAAACGGGCGGACAAGCGCTTTGATGGCGGTGTCTGGTATATCCTTCGGATCAAGTTTGGGATAACTGATTTTCAACAGCCGGAGGCGGATATCATGTGTAAAACTATTGGCAGGCTGAGATAATAATTGCTTCTTCCATACGTTTTATCAGGTTGTAACACAAAAAGAAAACTTCCGCTATGAAAAAGATCATCCTTTTGTCCTTATTCATTTTGCCTTTTATTACAAAGGCGCAGTTCACGATTACCAATTCCTCGACGACCAGCCTGTTGGAGGTTCGGCAGGGGTCCTGGCCTATGGAGCTGCAACGGATCATTAAAGAAACGGATACTTGTTATGTGCTGGAGTTCCGGGATCAGGAATATAGCAATGTCGTGAATATGTCGATCCTGAGGTTTGGGAATATGCTACAGCTAAGGTATTTTATGCAGGGGCTTGCGGCATTGAAGAAGGGGAATACGGGGGATATCGCCAAGTTCAAGGATTATACGGTCAAGCGGATCGATGTGAAGGGCACGGGCGTGTGGTATACCTTGAGCGTTGGAGAAGGGGAGTTGACCAATTTTCAGCAGAGTGATGCGGATAAGATGATCACTGCGATCAAGACCTTGTAAACTATTTGATCTACCTGAGCGGCCCGCCTCTTTGAGGCGGGCCTTTTTCGTATATTAGCGGTATACGCCGGATTAGCGTTGGATGGCCTGGTAGATATGCCAGGCGGCGTAAAGGTCTTCAGCGGCGATCCCCAGGGATTTAAAAAGGGTGATATCTTCGGAGTTGTCGCGGCCGGTTCTTGTGCCGGTAAGGACTTCGCCCAATTCTCCTTTTACATGGTCTTCGTTGATGATGCCTTCTTTGTTTGGGATCAGAAAATCGCCGGCTTCTTTGAAGAGGGACTCATAGCGGTCGGTGAAGAGCCTCGCGCGGCAGATGGCGGCTGTATCGACTTCGCGCTTGTCAGGGGTGCAGGAGCCGACCACGTTGAGGTGGGCGCCCGGCTTTAGCCATCGTCCTTCCACCAGGGGTTGGGCAGCGGCGGTGACGGTGCAAATGATGTCGGCGGCTTCGACAGCTTCCCGGACGTCGTTGCAGATGCGAATGGGGTAGCGGCCGGCGAGGCGGTCACGGAGGCCTTTGGCATGGTCCGGGTTGCGGCCCCAGAGGTAGACAGCGTCGATCTTTCGGACAAGAGAGATGGACTCGATATGGCGTTCGGCCTGTTCGCCGGTGCCGATGATGGCGAGGGAGTGAGCTGATTCGCGGGCCAGTAATTTGGTGGCGAGGGCGCTGGCGGCGGCGGTGCGGATGGCAGTCAGTTCCCCGGCATCGAGCAGGAGCAGGGGTTGGCCGTGGGTGGCTTCGAAGAGGATGACGAGGCCCTGGTGGGAAGGATAGCCGGCGGGGCCGTTGGCGTGGAAGATGGTGATGAGTTTGATGCCAATGATATTGGGGCCTTGGGCATAACCGGGCATCATGCCGAGGAGGCCGCTTTGGTCGGGGAGCCACATCAGGGAGCGGAGGGGTTGGAGTATCCGGCCTTCGGCGAGGTCGCGGAACATCGTTTCCATCACGGCGATGCAGTCGTGCATGGGGAGAAGGGCCTTTATCTTTTCTTTATTTATAAATAGCGGCTCCATAATTATATTTGGGCTTTATTTGAATTGTTATATGAGACCAATTTATTGTTATTTTTTTATTTTTTCCTCTATAATGGCATCCTGTGTCAGTACCGGAACCTATAAAGCGTTACAGGCCGAGAAGCAAAAAAGCGATTCCTTGTATAGCTGGGCGATGCAGACCTTGAAAACCAGTCAGGGTGATAATGACCGGCTGGTACAGCAGAAAGCGGACCTCAAGGATTCGGTCAGCGACATGAGCATGCAATTGAGTGCGGTGAATGAAAACAATCGGACGCTGCACAAGGAAATAGAGGATCTTTCGGCGATCAGCAGCTTGCAGGCGGAGAGTATCCGAAAATCGATAGACAATATCGGGGCTAAAGACCAGTATCTTCAGCGGCTCGGGACAGCATTGTCGCGGCGGGATTCGATGAACCTCGCGGTGTTGATGGAGCTGAAGGCAGCGTTGGGCAGTTTCAGCGATTCTTTGGTAGGGATCAAGGTGGCGCGGGGTGTGGTAAGTGTGACGGTTGCGGATGAGTTGTTGTTTGGGGCCGATAGCACGAAGTATACGGTCACGGACAAGGGCAAAACGGTGTTGGTAAGGCTTGGCAGGGTGTTGAGAGATCAGCCGGATATCGGATGCCGGGTGGAGCGGTATACGGACAGTGTCGGGTTGCCGGCGGATTCGGTGATGGACAGCTGGGAGCTCGGGGTGCGCCGTGCGGCTTCGGTCGTTAGGACTCTCCAGAATCAATATAAGGTCGGGGCGGCGCGGCTTGTGGCGGCGGGTCACGGGGAGTATGGCCGCGGTACCCGTGTTGTGCTAGTGCCGCCGACGGATCAGTTGTCGGAAGTGTTGGAAAAAAGATAAGCATGAAAAAGGTGTGGGCTATTCTTATCTGGGGCGTGTTGGTCTTTGCGATCGGGACTTATCTGGACAAGGTCCGGGGGATGCTGATGTTGGGGTGGGATCCGACGATGACGGCGTATTTTCGGTTTGCGGTGGGGCTGGGGCTGGTGCTGTTGCTGGTGTTGGTGGGACGGTGGATGCGGCGATGGACCGGCAAAAGATTGGGGCCGGGGGAGTGGTTTGTAGCCGGGGCGGTGGCGTGGTTACTTCAAGGGGCTTATATGTGGCGGACAGAGCCGGGTCGCACGCTGGATCTGGTGGTTCATGACACGTATTTTGTCATGACGTATGTATTTGCGGTGGTCGGGATGGGGGTGGTTTTTGGGGTGATCGGAGCGGTGTACTTCTTGTATCCACTGGTGACGGGGCGGGCTCTAAACGCGGTGCTGGGGTATCTGCATTTTTGGGCGACACTTGCGACCTTGTATGTGGTGTTGTGGATGGAGAGTTACGATAATGGGTTGAATTTGCCGAGGGGATATTTGGAATATCGGAACTTTCAAACGAATCAGGCGGTGGGATGGGCATATGGAGGGATGGCAATGTTGCTGGTGGCGGTGCAGGTGGTTTTTGTCGGGAATTTGGTGGGGTCGTTGTTTTGGGGGAGGAGGAGGTTGGGAGGGCGTAGGGTGTCAGCCGGGAGCGGACAGTGATTGTATCAAAACCGGACGGTGCGAGGAGAGTCCTTCATTTAATTCGTTGATTTACAACATTTTGTTATCAGGCATTTTGTTTGTGGCCAAAGGGGGAAAATTTTAAACAGCCATGCTAAAGAACCTCATTCTTGTCGCCCTGCGGAATTTTAGGCGAGATAAATGGTACAGTCTGCTCAATATCCTCGGGCTGACGATCGGGATCACTTTTGGGCTGTTGCTGATCTTCTATATCAAGGACGAGCTGAGCTATGACCGGTACAATCAGAAGCTGGACCGGATCTACCGGATTACCTCATATATCAAGGAGCAGGATAAGCCCATGTTGAAATGGACCAGTACGCAGCATCCGCTGGGGCCTACACTCAAAAAAGACTACCCGGAAGTCGAGGAGTCTGTCCGTTTTGTCGACAACGGCAAGAACATGTATCAGCTGGGCGATCGGCAGCTCTATATCGAGAAGGTATTTTATGCCGACAGTACGGTTTTCAAGGTATTTACCTACCCGTTCCTGGAAGGTGATCCCCGGACGGCCCTGGTGGCTCCCAATTCCATGGTGCTGACCCAATCCGTGGCAATCGAATATTTTGGGAAGAGCGTGGGTGTTGTGGGTAAGTCGCTTCGGAGCGACAAAGGGGATATCTATAAGATTACGGGTGTGATAAAGGATGTCCCAAAAAATTCTCATCTCCGGTTCAATATCCTTATATCGCAAAGCACCCTGGGGAAAGATTTTGACCAGAATTGGGGGGGCTTTAACATCTTTACTTACGTCCTGCTGAAGCCGAATGTTGATGCCGCGACGTTTGAGAAGAAGCTGTTGGGCATGTATGATAAATATATGGCCCAAATCTTTGCAAAATTCAATATTAAGGTCCATTATGGGGTGCAGCCGGTAGCCGACATTCATTTGCACTCCGATTTGCAGGGCGAGCCGGAGGAACTGGGGAGCATTTCCTATATCTATATTTTCGGTTCCGTGGCTCTATTTATGCTGCTGATCGCGTGTATCAATTATATGAACCTGGCGACGGCCCGGTCTGCGAGGAGGGCCAAGGAGATCGGGATCCGGAAGGTAGCCGGCTCAACCAGGTCCCAACTCGTCACGCAGTTCCTGGCGGAATCGATGTTGATGGCGGTATTTGCGCTGTTGATCAGTATCGGATGTATCGCGTTGTTGCTGCAACCTTTCAATTTGCTTTCGGGAAAGTCGATTAGTTTTGGCTCGCTGCTGGAACCCAGCACCTTCCTTATCCTGGTGGCCGTTATTTTGTTTGTCGGCCTTGTCGGCGGCAGCTATCCGGCTTTCTATCTTGCCAAATTCAATCCGGTTGACGTGCTGAAAGGGCGTCTTGCAAAAGGCTCCAGCAATGTCTTGCTGCGCTCGATACTGGTGGTGGTCCAGCTTTCCATATCGATGATCATGATCACTTGCACCTGGGTGGTGTACAACCAGCTTAATTATCTACGAAATAAGGATCTGGGATTTGACAGGCGCGAGGTGTTGTCCCTGGTGGTCAATGCGAACACGGATGTCAGCGGCAAGATCGGGTCCTTTAAGAACGAAATGCGGAAGATCCCGCAAGTGCTTTCCGTAAGCACTTCGCAAGCTGTCCCGGGAAATGATGTCGGGTTTAACCTGTTTTCCGTGGAATCGAAAAATGGGTTTTCCGATCAGGGGGTATTTGTCTATGCGGCGGACGAGGACTATTTCAGAACGATGGGGATCAAGATCGATAAGGGAAGAGACTTTGATGGCTTGTCGGATACGACGCACGGAATTATCGTCAACCAGAACATGGCCAATTATTTTGGTTGGAAAGACCCGATCGGCAAGAGGGTAAAATTTCCGGGAGACACTTCCGGCCGTTTCTGGGCAGTTGTCGGGGTGGTGCATGATTTCAATCAGCGATCGTTGTACAACCCGATAGCACCCTTGATTGTCAAATACAACGCCAATAATAATGGCATCCAGCTAAAACTGGATCCCAAAAATATCCCCGGGACCATCGCAGCGGTTGAAAAAGCGTGGAAGGCGGACTTCCCCGATCTCCCTTTCTCTTATATTTTCCTTGATCAGGATTTCGATTCCCAGTACGCCGCGGATCAGAAGCGGGGGAAGATTTTCACCAGCTTTTCCATTCTTACGATACTGATCACTTGTCTGGGTTTGCTGGGGTTGATCTCCTTCACGACGCAACAGCGTCAAAAAGAGATCAGTATCAGGAAGATCATGGGGGCGGGGATCGGGCAGATATTACCCTTGCTGACCACGAATTTCATGATAATGGTCGCCATTTCCTGTTTGTTCGCTTGCCCGGTGGCGGGGCTGTTTATGCATGGCTGGCTGACTATCTTTGTCTACAATACGGGTCTGACGGTTTTACCTTTCCTCTTGTCCGCGTTAACGGTCTTGCTAATCACGTTGATGACGGTGACCTTCCATACGCTGAAGGCGGCAGTCGCCAATCCGTCGAAGAGCCTGAGAACGGAGTGAGGGGGCTAATTGCCGAGTCGGGCTAATAGTATTGCCGCGCGTTTGATCAGCCAGGGATATTCTTTGAGGTTGATCGTTTCACCCGCCTTGTGGGCCCCGGTTCCGGAGGCTCCCAATCCATCAAGACAATCGAGGTATGGGGCGATATCGGAGATATCGCCTGCGCCGCGGGCGCCGGGGTCACCGCTTATAGTGGGTCCCAGTCCGAGGTCGGTCGTGACCTGTGACACCATGTTGACGAGGCGGAGGTTGCCGGCGGTGGGGGGCATGGCGGGGAGGCCGTCGGAGAAGCGGATGTTGGAATGGGCGCCTGGCAGGCTGGCGGCGACGATGGCCCTCATCTTTTGGCGGGCGCTATCCTTCTGGCCGTTGGAGAGAAAGCGGAGATCACCGGTGATGTGGGCGGCGGGAGAAATGATATTCGTTTTGCCGAGGGCGACGCCCCTGGCGTCCTGCGGGTCGATCTGGATATCGGAGCCGCCGACGATCAGGCCTGGGTTGAAGGTCAGGTATTGTTCGTTCCCCAGTTGTTCGCGAAAGCTGTTGAGGATACGGGCCGCCTCATAGATGGCGCCATCGCCCGCGGAGTCGGTGAGGATACCGGCGGAATGGCCGGTCTTTGCGGTGATGTCCACGGTCCAGCCGCTGGCGCCACGGCGGGCGGCCGCGACGGTATTGAGGCCTTTTGCGCTCTCAAAGGCGAGGGCCAGATCACAGGTCTTTGCCCGGTCGATAAAATCTTGCCGGGCTACGGCATGGGGCGTGCCGGAGCGTTCCTCATCGCCGGTGAAATAGGCGATGCAATTCATGTCTTTCAATTGGCCGGTGGAGGCGAGGGCCTGGAGTGCGGCGATGATGACGACGTCACCGCCTTTCATATCATTGACGCCCTGGCCGGTAGCGGTCGAGTCGTTGAGCTTCGTATACGGACCGGCGGGCATATCGGGTTCAAAGACGGTATCGAGGTGGCCGACGAGGAAGAGAAGTTTACCTTTTTTGCCGCGATGGGTGGCGACGAGGTGGCCGACGCGATGAAGGGAGTCGGGTTCCTTGACCCATTCGATGGTAAAGCCGAGTTGTTGTAATTCGTGGGCATAGAGCGCGCCGACCTTCTTAACGCCTTCAATATTGAGAGTACCGCTGTTGATGTTGACGGAGTTGACAAGGAGGCGGATGGACCCGTCGATGTGGGCGTCGACGTAGTCTGTAAGCTGTCTTTCGGTCGGGGAAAGCTGGGCTTGGGCCGTAAGGGCCAGGGCGGGCAGCAGCCCGAGAAGAAGAAGAGACTTATTTCTGTTCATCTTTGTAGTGATTCAGGATTTTTGTGAAGGCGTCGGGTTCGATCCGGAGGAGGCCTTTGTAGGGGTGGTCGAGGAGGTTGACCAGCATCAGGTTGAAGACGATGACGATGGAGAACATCAATATCTTGATGAAGTGGGTCCAGTTGTTGGCGGACTTGAAGAGGATGGCGAACAGGATGATGATGAAACCGCCTGCCAGGAGGATCTTCCACATGAGGGGTGGGAGGGAGGGTTCGATGTCGGAGATGCGGATGATCCGGGCTTCGCCGAACTGGTTGACGCTGGACACCATTGAAGCGTACCAGATCTTCTCATTTTCGGTGAAAGGTCGGATGGAGTAGACCATCGCCCAGACCTCGTTATATTTCTTTTGGGTGTGGGTGCTGGTGCTATCGCTTTCCATCGCGGGGAATTCATCGGTGACGACGGAATTGACATAGTCGATGACGGTGGTGCGGATCTTTTTACCTGTGGTCGAGTCGGGGAAGGCATAGCTGGCGCGATAGAGGTTGAATACTTTGGACGATTCTTCCTGGATGCGGTCGCCGGTGTTTTGGTATTGTTGCCAGACGATGACGACGATGAAGGCGAGCAAGATAGAGTAGACGGCGACGATGCCGCCATAGATGATGCCGCCGATATCCAGATCGATGGCAAGGCGTTGCAGGACTCGGTTCCGTTTGACGAGCAGGAATAAACCGCCGATTAGCAACAGGAAGAAGATGGCAGCGAGATAAAAATGTTGATACATCTGTCAGGAGTGTCTTGCAAACTACGAATTTTTTTTATGTACCTTACTCCAAATTTCTTTTCATGAAAAGCATTCTCTTAACAATGGTCTTTACGGGGTGCATGGTTGTAACCTGTTCCGCGGCCGGTGCGTCGGATACTGCGTCGTTGTTGGGGCGGTGGGATCTTACCGTATACACGGGTGGGCGGGCAATGCCGTCGTGGTTCGAGGTCATCAAGTCGGGTTCACGGATGCTGGTGGGGCGTTACGTCGCCGGTGGCGGGAGCGCGCGGCCGGTTTCGCGGTATTATTTTGTCGATGGGAAGCTCAGTTTTTCTATTCCGCCGCAGTGGGAAAATGAAGATCGGGATCTTTCGGTGGAAGGGCATTTTCAGGGAGACAGTCTGGTCGGTACGATGGTCGTTCCCAATGGCAAGACGTATAAATGGGTAGGGTACCGGGCGCCTACTCTGGAGCGGACGGCGGAGCCGGTATGGGGTGATCCGGTGTCGATCTTCGACGGCAAAACGCTGACGGGCTGGCATGCTTCGGGTACTAATCAATGGATGGCGGTGGATGGGATTCTTACCAGTCCGCATTCCGGGTCGAATATCGTTACGGATGGCCGTTATATGGACTTCAAATTACATATCGAATTCCGGTATCCAAAAGGAAGTAACAGCGGCGTATACCTGCGCGGCCGGTATGAAGTTCAGATCGAGGATCTGGAAGGCGCTGAGCCGCCGAACGATGTGATCAGCGCGGTGTATGGATTCCTGCCGCCGAGTGTGCAGGCGGCCAAGGGACCGGGGGAGTGGCAAACCTATGATATCACGCTGGTGGGGAGACTGGTGACGGTTGTCTTTAACGGGCAGACAGTGATCTGTCGCTCGGAGATACCGGGGATCACGGGTGGGGCGCTGGACAGTAAGGAGGGGGCGCCGGGCCCGATCTATCTGCAAGGCGATCATGGGCCGATCGAATACAGGAATATCACGATCGCAGTTCCAAAGTAAGAAGGTGACGGATCTGGAAAGAATATTGGGTTTGTTGGCGGGTATCGTGATCAGCACCGGGCAAGTGATCTATGTGTTGAATTGTTTGCGGCGGAAAATCACGCCGAGTGTATTGTCCTGGTTTGGATGGGCCTGTCTGATGGGGACGAGTCTTGTTTCACAGATCGTCCATGAGGGCTGGCAATGGAGTATGACGGGAATTGCAAGTTCCGCGGTGGGCTGTCTGGTGATTGCGGGAGTGGCGTGGCTGAGCGGTAATTTTTCCTTTCGGCGGATCGATCTTGGGTTTCTTGTGGCGGGTCTGGGCTGTGTGGGAATCTATGTGGTATCGGACAATCCGTGGCTGACGACGGTGTTTGCGATCATCGCGGATGGGTTGCTGGGGATACCGACGGTCGTCAAGGCTTATCGCGAGCCGGCATTGGAGCGGTCCCCTGCCTGGTTGCTGGGGGTCTTGTCGTCGACGCTGGCGTTGATCATTTGTATTCATCATGATCTTATTTATATGTTGTTCCCGGCTTATCTGTGGCTTTTCAACGGTATGATGGCGGTGCTGACCTGGGGGCGGCGTCCGGCCCGGGGAGTGGTGGTGCTGCTGGTGCTGGCGGGGCTGGGCCTCTTTTCCGCGGGTTGTCACAAGCATTCTTCTATGGCGACGTCTCGAAGCTATCGGATGGGGTTTGGGAATTCGGCACCCCGGCCTGATTTCAACCTGATCATCGAGTCGCTGGATTTGTCGACGCAGCATGCGGATGCAGCCATCATCAGTACGGAAGTGCCCTGGGATTCGTTGATCAGCGGCGAGGATCCGGTGCTATATGTGCAGGATACTTATGTGCAGCTGGTGGGAATATATCGTTCAAAAAATATGAAGCTGTGGGTGTATATCGATCCGGAGAACGGGTTGAACCGGACTTCGGATTCGGATCCGTTGGTCGCGTTGGGGAAGAGTATTGCACAGCCAGCGGTGCAGCAGGTCTACCGGCGGTTCGTAGTCGTGATGGACAGTCTGTTGCGGCCGGACCATCTGGGGCTGGCGTTGGAGACCAACCTGATCCGCCTTGCGGCGCCGGATTCGATCTATCAGGGGGTGAAGGCGGCGGCGAACGGGGCGGCGGGTGATGTGCGGGGGATTGACAAGGCGGTACCGCTCAGCGTAAGCGTTCAGGCGGAAGTAGCCTGGGGTAAGCTGGGCGGGACGAGCTATTTGGGGACGGCGCAGGATTTTACGGATTTTTCTTTTTTGCAGGAGCTGGGGATCTCTTCTTATCCCTATTTGGGTGGGTTTGGGGCGCCGGCGGATATTCCATTAAATTATTACGCGCAATTGGGCGCGGGGCATTCGGTTCTTGTTTTCGTCTCGGAGGGTGGGTGGAGTTCGGCGTCCCTGACCAATCCGGCGACGGGGTTGGCCGTGGTGAGCAGCCCGGCGGCGCAGGCAGCGTATATCGACCGGCAGGGGCAGTTACTGGCTCAGGCGAAGGCCATCGGCCTGTTCCAGCTGACCTTTACGGACCTGGACCTGTCCGGGTGGGGGGCGGTGGATAGTGCGGAATTGTATCCGTTTGCTTTTCTGGGGGTTGTGGATAGCAATTTTAACCCCAAGCCGGTGTTGGCGGCCTGGGATTCGCTCAGGATGGAAATGTTACAAGGCGGCCATTGAGGTGCGCGGATTTTTTCTTATTTTAAATGCGTGAATTGTCTGTTATACGCATGTTTCGTTCTCGATACGCATGAATCATCTTTATACGCATGAATCGTCGCGATGTTGTTGTCAATCTATTGGCCGTCTCGGGCAGTCTTATCTCCTTGCCGTTTTGGATGACGGCATGCCGGATGAGCGATAGGGGGGAGCATGCGACAAGTTTCACTGCTGAAGAGCAATCCACGCTGGCGGCGATTGTCGATGCGATCATCCCGGCCGGGAAGAACGGCGGGGAGCCCGGAGCGTTATTGGTCGGGGTGGACAAGTATCTCCAGAAATTGATCGATGATTGTTATGAGCCCGTCGCGAGGGAGGGCGTGAAGAAACAGCTTCATGCGGTGGAGGCGGCGGCCAAAGCGGCGCATGGGGGAGTATTCGGTCAGGCGTCGATGATGGACCGGCAGGGGATTTTACAAAAGTTCGGTGGATCCGCGGATAAGGAGGAGCAGGATTTTTTTTCCACGATAAAGCGGGAGACAATTAAGGGCTTCAATACTTCCCGGGAGGTCATGGTCAATTATTTACATTACCAAATCGCTCCGGGTCATTATTACGGACGCGTTCCCCTCAAACAGCAATCTTAACCTATGCCTGATAATTCAACTGATTCGGCCAAGAGGCGAACATATGATGCCATTGTGATCGGTTCGGGCGCCAGTGGCGGCTGGGCTGCGAAAGAGCTTTGTGACAAGGGGTTGAAGACGCTGGTGCTGGAGCGGGGCCGGGATGTCAAACATATTAAAGACTATCCGAATGCCAGCAAACCGCCGTGGTATTTCGAGCATCGGGGAATGATCACACTGGAGGAGAGGAAGAACCATGTCAATGCGCGGTTCCTGACGGAGGAAACGTACAATTGGGCGTTGGCGGATGACGAGCAGCCGTTTATCCAGGAGAAGCCATACCGGTGGGTCCGTGGGTATCATGTGGGGGGAAAGTCGTTACTGTGGGCGCGGCAGACGCAGCGGTGGAGCGATCTTGATTTTGAAGGTCCGGCCCGGGACGGGTTTGCTATCGACTGGCCGATCCGGTATAAGGATCTGGAGGCGTGGTATAGTTATGTAGAACGATTTGCGGGGATTGCGGGAAACCGCGACGGATTGCCGGAGTTGCCGGACAGCGAGGTAATGCCGGGATTCGAGATGAGCTGTATCGAACAGTATTTTAAGGAAAGTTTGCGAAAAAACTATCCGGAGCGGCATTTGATCCAGGCGCGGTGTGCGCATCTCACCGATCCGCAGCAAATTCATATCGAACAAGGGCGCAGCAAATGTCAGAATCAGACGATGTGTAACCGGGGCTGTATCTTCGGCGCCTACTTCAGCAGCAATGCCAGTACGTTGCCCTGGGCGATGAAGACGGGCAACTGTACGATCCGGCCCTGGTCGGTGGTGCATTCGGTGATTTTTAACGAGGTAAAGGGAAAGGCGACGGGTGTAAGGGTGATCGATGCGGAGACAAAAGAGATGATCGAGTTCTATGCGGCGCTGATCTTCGTAAATGCGAGTACACTCAATACGAATGCCATCCTGCTCAATTCGACGTCCCACCGGTTTCCGACGGGTCTTGGTAATGACAACGGGCTTTTGGGGAAATATATCTCCTGTCATAATTACCGGGGTAAGGGGAGCGCCGAGTATGCGGGCTTTTCGGATCTGACAACGGATGGCCGCAACCCCAGCAACAGTTACATTCCGCGGTTCCGCAACCTGTTCCGTCAGGATACCGGCTTCCTCCGTGGTTATGCGATCGGGGTCGGAGGCGGGCGTTGTGGTCGGATACGCAGATGATCGGGGATCAGCTTCGGGAGAGCCTCACACACCCGACCTGGAGTAATTGGTATCTTAGCAGTTGGATGATGGGTGAATGTGTGCCGGTGGAAAAAAATCATGTCCGGTTGCATCCGACGTTGACGGACAAATACGGGATCCCGCAATTGATCGTCTCCTGTGAATGGTCGGAAAATGATGACAAGATGGTACAGGACTTTATCCAGCAGATGACGGAGATGTATGAGAAGGCCGGGTGTATCCATATCAAAGTGAATGATACGAAGTCGCCGCCGGGGAGTGATATCCATGAGATGGGCGGGGTGCGGATGGGATACAGTCCGGAGACTTCGGTGGTGAACCGGTGGAATCAACTGCATCTTTGCAGGAATGTCTTTGTGACGGATGGAGCGTGTATGACGTCGACGAGCTGTCAGAATCCGACGCTGACGTATATGGCGTTGACGGCGAGGGCGGTCGATTATGCGGTGGCAGAGGGAAAGAAAGGAAATATTTAACTATGAATAATGGGAGGAAGAATCAATTCAGGGGGTGTCTGACGATCGCGGGTGTTTTGATGAGTTGTGTTTCGGTATTCGCGCAAAAGCCTTTGTACACCTGGCCGCTGGGGGTCGAGGGGTATACCTATCGAAACAGCTGGCCGAGGGGGGTGGTGCAGACATTGGATACGATCAGGATGTTGGGTTTTACGGAACTGGAGGGTGGGGCGAGGATGGATCCGCATGAATTCCGAAAGCTCTGTGATGAGCGGGGGATCCGTATCCCTTCGATCGGTGCGGATTATAACCGGCTCTTACAGCATCCCGACTCGATCATCGATCAGGCGAAGATACTGGGGGCCCAGTATGTCATGTGTGCCTGGATCCCGCACAGTGATGGGGTGCTGACGGTTGAGAATGCCCTAAAGGCGGTGGGAGATTTCAACCGAATAGGGAAGACGCTGGCCGATGCCGGGCTGATCTTTTGTTATCACGCGCATGGGTATGAATTCCAGCCGTATCAGGGTGGGACCTTGTTGGATTATATCATATCGAATACCGACCCGAAGTATGTTTCATTTGAAATGGATATCATGTGGATCACGTTTGGTGGCGGCGATCCGGTGGGTTTGATGAAGAAATATGGGTCCAGGTGGAAGTTGATGCATTTGAAGGACCTGCGCAAAGGGGCGCCGAAGAATCTGACGGGGTTGACGGGCCCGGAGAACGATGTGCCGCTTGGGCAGGGGGAGGAGGATATACCGGCGATCCTGAAAGAGGCCAGGGCGATCGGGATCAAACACTATTTTATTGAGGATGAGAGTGTGGACCCGACGGTGCCTGTGCCTCAGAGTATCAAGTATTTAAAGGGTTTAATCGATTAAATGTGGATAAGTCCGCATGGGGCAGTATTGCATATCTGGGCGCTGCCTAGTAATTTAGCGTTTTAGTTGATCCTCCGACAGAGTCTATCCCTTGAAATACCGTGTAAAAATCCATTGTATTTCAGGTGTTTAAAAGTAGACTCTATGATACACGCAAAAGACCTTCGCTTTGGAAACAAAGTCCAGACCAGAGATGGCGAGACGATAACGGTCCATCAGTTACTGGGAAACTCACTGATTTACGACACGCAGGTAAGGGTAAACCGGGAAGTGGCCGCGGTACGCGGATCGCTGCGGACAGCCTATGCCAGCCAGTTTATTGAGGTGGTGAAGGAAACCGGTTATGCCGAGATTGATCCTATCGTGCTGACGCCAAAGGTATTAGAAAAATGTGGGTTCCGGAATTTTGTCCGGGAGGAATGGATACTTTCGGTTGGGAATACCCATGTTGACTTCACCTTTACGGAAGATGGGTTGAAATTGAGGCAGCCGACACCCGGAGCTGTCCCGATCAGGTATTATCACCAGTTGCAGAACTTCCTTTCAGCGGTCATGGGGCACGAGCTGGCTGCGGATCTGTAGTAACTATGGGAGCCCGGGTTGGATCGTCAAGGAAATGACCCGCCTCATGTAATAAACTACCTGCCGGGAGAGATTATCGATATTTTTGAGAAAAATTGAATGGTGCGGGGTAGGACGGTACTTTATCATATCCTCTTTTGGGCGACCATTTATCTGTTATGGGTATTGCTGTTCCGAAGCTATTCGGTGGCAATCACGCGGACCATGACGATCGAATTCTGTTACCTTCTCTTTATTACCGGAGACTATTATGCCATTAACGATTTCGCGATCCGGCGGCTGCTCGTCCGGAAGAAGTATGCCGGGTTCGTGGCGGCGGTCGCGCTGGTGATCGCGGTCTCCGCGGCATTGCGGGCGGCACTGGCGCTATACATCAATATACATTATTTCCATCCGGCAGCCGGGATCGATTATGGAGGATTGTATCTGCGATCCTTTTTCAATATTTCGCTTTGGGTACTGGTGGTTACGCTGGGGAGGATGCTGGTGGAGCGGATGCAAACCCAGCAGCAGCTGGAGTTTTTGGAAAAGGAGCGGATCAGGAGTGAGCTGGACTATCTGAAGGCGCAGATCAACCCGCACGCCTTGTTCAATTCCCTCAATACGATCTATGGGCATATCGACAAACACAATCAGGTAGCGCGGAATATCCTGCTGCAGTTCTCCGGGTTGTTGCGGTATCAATTGTATGACTGTACCGCGGATAAGGTGAGCCTGCAAAAGGAGATCGCGTATATCGAGAACTATGTGGCTTTTCAGCGGCTTCGGAAGGAGGAGCAGTTGATCGTACATTTCAAGGTTGGGCATATCGGCCAGGGGTTAAAGATCGCACCGCTGATGCTGGTGGTATTGATCGAGAATGCGTTCAAATTCGTCAGCAATTTCTCCGACCGGCCCAATAGAATATGTATCGAGATCTATACGAACGGGTCGGTGCTGTATAGCAATTTTCAAAACACAAAGGAGTTGCAGGCGGCGGATGGGGGTGAGGCCGCCTTCGTCATGGCTTCGGCGGCCAAAGGGATCGGGATCGCGAATCTGCGGCGGCGGCTGGAGCTGTTGTACAACCACAAATATGAACTATCGGTGAACAGCGATTATGATCGTTATGAAACCAGTTTAACTATTGATCTGTCATGAAACTAAAATGCGTGATCATCGATGACGAGCCGATCGCCAGAAAGGTGATACAGGAATATATCGAGGAGATCGAATTCCTGGAGTTGGCGGGCCAGGCGGAGAACCCGTTAAAGGCGATGGCCATACTGAATGCACAGGATATCGATATCCTGTTATTGGATATCAATATGCCCAAGATCAACGGGATCGATTTTTTGAAAAGTTCGCGCAGCACGGCAAGCGTCATCATCACCACGGCCTATGCCGAATATGCGGTGGAATCCTATGGGCTGGATGTGCTCGACTACCTGGTGAAACCGATCGGGTTCGACCGGTTTCTGAAAGCCTGCAATAAGGCGAGGGAGGCGGCGGAGCTAAAGAAACTCGGCAAGGGGCAGCCGCAAAAGCCAGGCGACCACTTCTTCGTCAAGTCGAATAATCAGATCGAGAAAGTCTTCTATGACGATCTCTTGTACGCGGAGGCCATGCTCAATTATGTCATGCTGTATACGGCGACGAAAAAGATGATGGTCTATGTGACGATCAAGAGCCTGGAGGAGCAGTTGCCCGCGGATCAGTTCATCAAAGTTCACAAGTCCTTTATCGTCAATATCAGTAAGGTCAGGCGCATCGAGGGAAATATCCTGGATATCGGGAATGAGAAGATCACGATCAGTCAGAGTTTGCGGGAGAAGGTGGTGGCGGAGATCATCAAGGATAGAATGATCAAACGGTGACCTTCGGGGGCGGCGCTAGCTCGGTTTGCGAGGACGGGCGCGAATGGTCATGGCCAGGAGGGCGGACAGAAGGAGGGAGGCAGCCATGAACAGGTAGGCGCTGCGGAAATTGCCGGAGGTACCGCTGAGCTTGCCGACGAAAAAGGTGCCGGCAAAGGAGCCAAGGGCGCCGAAGCTGTTGATGAGGGCGATGGCGCCGCCTGCGACATTGGCGGGCAGGGTCTCGGTGATCAGGGCGAAGAAGGGGCCGTAGGGCGCGTACATGGAGAGAGCGGCAAGGCAGAGAAGGGTAAAGGTCAGCCAGAAATGGCCGGGGCCGTAGAGCCAGGAGCAATAAAACGAAACCGCGCCAAGGAGGAGGAAGGGCCAGACGGCGAATTTGCGGTTGCCGGAACTGTCAGAGAACCAGGAGGCAACCATCATAGCGATAATGGCGAGGAAGTAGGGGATGGCGGAGAACCAGCCGATACCGATGATGTTGACGCCGTGGGCACGGAGGAGGATGGAGGGGAGCCAGAGGACAAAGCCATACACCGCAAGACTCCACAACGCATAAATAAGGCAGAGCACCCAAACGGCGGGCGACCGGCAGGCGGCGAAGAAGTTCCTGACCGGGGGGATTGCTTGTTGCTCGCCAGCGAGGGCTGATTGCAGAGCAACCGACTCCTGCGGGCTCATCCAGATAGCTTTTTCAGGATGGTCTTCTACGAGATACAGCCAACAGAAGGCCCAGGCGATCGCGGGGACGCCTTCGAGGATAAACATCCATCGCCAGCCCAAGGAATGGATGAGGTAGCCGGACGTGATGGACATCCAGATGATAGTGACAGGGTTGCCGAAGATCAGGAGGGAGTTGGCGCGGGACCGTTCGGACCGGACGAACCAGCGGCTCAGTAGGACGAGCATGGAGGGGAAGACGGCGCCTTCGATCACGCCTAACAGAAAGCGGACGAGCATCAGCCAATGGACGTTGGCGACGATGCCGGTAGCGGCGGCAAGGGCGCCCCAGAAGAGGAGAGACCAGAAGATGAGTTGGCGGGCGCTACGGATGGCGACATAGACAGCGGGAATCTGAAAGAAGAAATAGCCAAGGAAGAAGAGGGAGCTGAGAAGGGCGGTTTGATTGGTAGATATCGCGAGGTCTTTTTGCATGCCGCCGGCCATGCCGAATCCGAAGTTGGCGCGGTCGAGATAGGCGAGGCTATACGTGATAAAGACGATTGGGATCAATCGCCACCAGCGGGCGGCGGTGAACGTCGGTTTGTCGATCAAGGAAGGAAGTTACGAAAAAATGGGGTGGCGCCTTAATGCTGCGGATAGCCGACGGTGAATTGGCCGTTGGTGACGGAGACCACGGAGTCGGCGCTGTATTCGCAGGTACCCGAGAAAGTGCCCGAGAACCAGGTCGGGGTCACGGTAGTGAGGGTGACGGTGTCGCTGACGGCGGGGTATTGGACGGCGCCGCCGTTGAGCCAGTTGGTATAGGCGAGGAGGCCGAGGGGGCCGCCGGCGCTGTCGGCGAAGGGGTAGACGCCGGGTTTGAGTGGGGTGTTGCTGAGGGTGATCTCGAGCAAGGGTGTTAAGTTGGTGGAATCGGAGTGGGCGACGATATAGACAGTGCCCGGGGTACTGAGGGTATCCACGGTGATGATAGCGTTAAAGGTTGTCAGGGTGTCGTTGATCAAAGCTGATACGGTGAAGGCGGGGGTGGGGCCAGGGCCGGCTGATTTATGACAGGCAGCGAGGAGGACGACGAATATGACGAGGAGGCCAGGGCGCATGAGATTGGATTTGTCACCGAAAAACGACGGGATCGGGCTAAAAATTGGACAAGTGCTGCAATATTTTGCGGTGCATTTCGTCGGGGCGGAAGGGTTTGTGCAGGAAGCCGTTGAAGCCATGCTCCTGGAGGTCCTGGTACATATTCTCGTAGACGGCGGCGGTGAAGGCGATGGCCGGAATATCCTTGTTGACGCTTCGAACCTGTTTCAACAGCGCTTTCCCGTCCATCAGGGGCATTTCGAGGTCGATGAGAAGCAGGTCGAAAGGGCGGCTGCGAAACAGTTCCCAGGCGACTTCGCCGTTTTCGGCGGCCTGGATGGTGGCGCCCCAGCTGTGGAGAAAGCGGCGGGCGATATTGAGGTTGACAGCATTGTCTTCCACGAGAAGGATGTTGACGCCGGTGAGTTCTTTGAGGCCGCGGAGCCGTTCCTTGGGCACGATGACGACTTGGGACTGGAAGGTCAGGTGGAGGGTAAAAAAGAAGGTGCTGCCTTTTTCGGGCTCGCTGGTCACTTTGAGTTCGCCTCCCATATTGCGGACCAGCTCGCGGCAGATGCTCAGGCCGAGGCCTGATCCACCGTATTTGCGGGTGGTCTCCGCGTCGACCTGGGTGAAGCTTTCAAAGATCAGGTGAAGTTTTTCGGCCGGGATGCCGATGCCGGTATCGGTCACGGCAAAATAGATATCGGCTTCCATCTCCGTATTGTCTATGATCCTGGCCTGCAGGGAGACGGAGCCGGTTTCGGTGAATTTCACGGCATTTGAGAGCAGGTTGAGAATGATCTGTTTAAACCGCATCTCGTCGCCAACCACTTTCTTTCGATCGGGGATGGGATCGATATCGAGGAGCAATTGGATCTTTTTCTGATGAGAGGCGGTCGTGAACGAGTCGGCGACCTGTTGCAGCGTGTGGGCGAGATCGAAAGGTTCGCGGACGAATTCGAGTTTTCCTTCGTCCAGCTTACTAAAGTCGAGCACGGCATTCACGAGCTGGAGCATGTGTTCGGAGGAGTTCGTCAGCACTTTAAAATGTTCGCTTTCCTGCAGATCCTCGTGGTCCTGGATCAGGAGGTGGGTGGTGCCGATGATGGCGTTGAGCGGCGTGCGGAGCTCGTGGCTCATATTGCTCATGAACCGTGTTTTGGCGGCGGCGGCGATCTTTGTCTTCTGTTCCTTTGCGTCCAGAAGGCGCAGGATAAAATAAAAGAATACGATGACGAGCAGAAAGTTCATGATGATGTTCACGGCGAGGTGGTGATAATTGACGAGATCGCTGACCCGGTCGATATGGGAGCGGTAAGGCAGAAGCAGGACGGTTGCGGCCAGTACCAGCAGGGTGGCGCCGAGGGCGAAGACGACGATCAAATCGTTCTCACGCACGCGGAGGAAAAAGATCATCGCCATGGCAAATGGAAAGAGGTAGAGATAAGAGGCCTGGCTGGTCCCCTGAACATAGCACAGAAAGAAGGTTTGGAAGTTGACGAAGATGATGCTGAGTATTTTGGGAAGTTTGAGGTGGCCGTAGCGATGGAGCGCCACAAAGAAGCAAAGCATGAGGATGCCGGCGAATTCGATGATCGCGCTCCAGGTCATCCGGTCGAAGAGAGCATAGAGAAAATTGATTCCGTTACAGCAGATGGCCAGGACGATGAAGGTATTCAGCTGCCAGAACTTGTGCCTTGGGCCATGCGAAGAAGCGGGTATTGAATGGTTTTTCACTTGGTTTGAAAGGGGTCGATATTGGAATAATCCTTTAAATATAGAGCAAAAATGATGTACGTGCAATAGGGAGGGGCATTTTTTAGGTACTTTTAATCATGGCTGGATTTCCGCTTCGAAGCGTTACCGGGAGATGGATCATGGTTGCCGCCGTGCTCGCGTCTTCGATGGCTTTTATCGATGCTACGGCCCTCAACGTCGTACTGCCGTCCTTACAGCAATCGTTGCAGGGCAACGGCACGGAGCTTTTCTGGATATTGAATGCCTATCTGCTGATGCTGGCGTCACTGATCCTGATCGGGGGTGTCCTGGGAGACAGGCTGGGGCGGAAGCGGGTATATACGATCGGGATTGTGGTGTTTTTGATCGGGTCGGTGGCTTGCGGGTGTTCGGTGTCGATGGGGATGCTCATCGGGTGCCGGGTCATTCAGGGGGCGGGCGGGGCCCTGATGATCCCCGGTAGTCTCTCCCTATTGTCGGCGTTGATCGCCGATGAGGAGCGGGGGAAGGCGATTGGGACCTGGTCGGCTTTGACGACGACGGTTACGGTAGGCGGCCCGATTCTTGGCGGGGCGTTGGCGGATGCGGGTTTGTGGCGGGACATTTTTTTTGTCAATGTTCCGTTGGGGTTGGCGTCCTTGCTGATCTTATGGCGGAAAGTGCCGGAGAGCAGGTCCGCCTCTGCTGAAGCTGCGGCGGCCGGGGAGGGGGAGCTGCATTCGCTGGATATAAAGGGGGCGGTGGTGGTGGCCGTCGGGTTGGCGTTGGAGACCTGGGGCTGTCTAAGGATCCCGGCGGTCGGGTTGGGGAATTGGTCCGTGCTGGCGGCGCTGGCGGGAGGCGTGATCTTCCTGCTGGCGTTTGTACGCATCGAGGTGCGCAGCAAGGACCCGATGATCCCGTTGTCGTTGTTCCGCAATCCGGTGTTCAGCGGCGTGAATGCGTTGACCTTTTTCCTATACGCGGGACTGGGGGCGGTGTTCCTGTTCCTTTCGCTGAATATGGTGCAGATACAGGGGTATAGTCAATTACAGGCGGGGTTAAGCTTCCTGCCCTTCACGTTGTTGCTGATCTCCCTGTCGCGGTATGTGGGTGGTTGGGCGGACCGGCATGGGCCGAGGGCGTTGCTGATTGCCGGGCCGGTGGTTGCAGGGGTGGGGATGATCCTGTTGTCGATGGTAGGGCAGGTGCGTCGGCTTTCGGACTATTGGTATAGTTTCTTTCCGGGTATCGTGGTATTCGGGTTGGGGATGGCGTTGACGGTGGTGCCGTTGACTTCGGCGGTGATGGGGGCGGTGGGTAGTCAGTTCTCGGGGGTGGCGTCGGGGGTCAATAATGCCTTATCGCGGGTGGCGGGTGTGTTTGCGAATGCCATTTTCGGGGCGCTGGCGGTGGTGCTCTTCGCGGGGGCGGTAGGGCGACAGGTTGATGCGATGGGTTTGGATGCGCGGGACCGGCAGTTGGTGATGGCGGAGACAGTGAAATTGGGGGATGCGAAGGTCCCGGAAGAGGTGAAGCGGGGCAGCGGGCCCGCTGCGATGAATGGGGACGCTGGTAGCAGTGGTGGCGGCGTCGGTAGCCGGGCGGTGCAGACCTGGGCTTCGGGTGGGGATGGAGGCGCGGCGGCGCAGGTGGAGACGGCGTACCGGGAAGGGTTTATCGAGGTGTATCGGGTTATTCTGCGGATATCCGCGGGGCTTGCGTTTATGGGGGCCCTGATGGCGGTCTTGTTTGTAAAAAAAGGTCGTATTTTGGTCCTATGAATAAATCATTATTTCTTTTGGTTGCGCTGATCTGGGTGGTTGCGGCCCGGGCTCAGCAGGGCGGGAGCCTGACCGATAACGATTATGCACATGCGGAAAATTTATTAAACTATGGGACTGAGCCGTTTATAGATAATGCGCTTGGCCGGCCCAACTGGATGTCGGGCGACAGGTTCTGGTACCGTGTGCTGACGGCGCAGGGAAGTGAATTCATCCTGGTGAATCCGGCGAAGGGCGTCCGGGGGCCTGCCTTCGATCAGGCAAAGCTGGCGGCGGGTTTAGCGACTGCGACGGGCAAGCCGGTGGATGCGAATCATCTGCCGTTTGGGACATTCACCTACTCCGCGGATGAAAAGACGATCAACTTCCGCATCTCGGGGAGTGCGTGGACCTGCGATCTGCAGACCCATGCCGTCGTAGCGGACCCGAAAGGGCGAGATACAAAGATCGGGGGGGTTGGTACTGTCGAGGCGGAGATATCGCCGGATCACAAGAAGACGGCTTATATCAAGGACTATAATCTCTGGGTCCTGGATATTTTTACCGGAAAGGAAACGCAACTGACGACCGATGGGGTCAAGGATTTTGGTTATGCGACGGATAATGCCGGTTGGAAGCACAGTGACCGGCCGATCCTGGCCTGGTCGCCGGATTCGCGGAAGATCGCCACGTTTCAGCAGGACCAGCGGAATGTCGGGGATATGTACCTGGTGACGACGAATGTGGGGCATCCGGAGCTTCGGGCCTGGAAGTATCCGTTGCCCGGCGACAAGGATATCGCGATGATCCAGCGGGTGATCATCAATGTGGATACGCCGAAGGTGATCCGGTTGCAGATACCGCCGGATGCGCATCGCGGAACGCTGAGTGATGATATCTCCAGCGGGGGTGGGTTTGATGATGTGGATTGGAGCGAGGATGGAACGCAATTGGCTTTTGTCAGTACGAGCAGGGACCATAAGGACGAGAAGTTCCGGATCGCCGATGCTGCTACGGGGGCTGTACGGGAGGTTTTCGAAGAGAAGGTCGGGACACAGTTCGAGTCGGGCCGTTCGGCGATCGACTGGCGGTTCCTGCCCAAGTCAAATGAAATTCTTTGGTATTCGGAGCGGGACAACTGGGGGCATTTATATCTCTATGACGCAACGACCGGGAAGGTAAAGAACCAGGTCACCAAGGGGGATTGGTTGGTTAGCCGGTTGTATAAGGTGGACGAGAAGAAGCGGGTACTGTATTTCACGGCAGCGGGACGGGAGCCGGAGAACCCCTATTTCAATCAACTGTACCGGGTCAATTTCGATGGCAGTCACCTGGAGGCGCTTACACCTGAGGCAGGGAATCATACGATCAGTTTTTCGCCCGCGGAAGATTATTTTATCGATACCTGGTCCAAGCCCGATGTGGCGCCGGTCAGTGTGCTGCGCAATTTGCAAGGCAAGGTGGTAGTGGCGCTGGAGAAGACGGATATCACGCGGCTGCTGGCGACGGGTTGGAAGCCGCCGATCCCTTTTACGGTGAAGGCGCATGATGGGGCAACCGATATTTACGGGTTATTGTTCACGCCGGAGAAGCTGGATCCCAACCGCAAATATCCGATTGTCGACTATATTTATCCGGGGCCGCAGGGGGGCAGTGTCGGCGGTTGGAGTTGGGTGGCGTCGAGGGGTGACAACCAGGCTTTGGCCGAGTTAGGATTTATTGTGGTGGCCATCGAGGGGACGAGTAATCCGTACCGGTCAAAAAGTTTTCATGATATGAGTTATGGGAATATGGCGGAGAATACGTTGCCGGACCAGATAGCGGGAATCCGGCAGCTGGCGCGGCAGTATTCCTATATCGATACGAACCGTGTGGGTATCTGGGGACATTCTGGTGGCGGGTTCGCCACGGCGGGTGCGATGTTCCGGTATCCGGATTTTTTCAAGGTTGGAATCTCCGAGTCGGGCAATCATGACAACCGCAACTATGAGGATGACTGGGGTGAGCGGTATGATGGGTTGATCACGAATTCCGACTATGAGGCGCAGGCCAATCAGAACCTGGCGAAGAATCTAAAGGGCAAGTTGATGTTGGCGCATGGGTTGATGGATGACAATGTGCCGCCATCGAATACGATGTTGGTGATCGATGCGCTGGAGAAGGCCAATAAGGATTATGATCTTGTGCTGTTCCCGAATAGTCCGCATGGGTATGGGCCGTTTTCGTCGTATATGGAGCGGCGGAGGTGGGATTATTTTGTGAAGAACCTCGCAGGGATGGCGCCGCCGCATGAGTATCTGCTCAAGATGAAGTCGGATCCCCGCAATGAGGGGGTTGGTGGTATAGGGGGAAGGGGTAACCGAACAAGGTGAAGGTTAAGAACGAGGAGGACCGTGGCGAAGCAGGTCCGACGACGTTTGGGGATAATGTTATATTTGCAAGATATGAGTGTAGATGCCCACTGGGAGACCTTTTTCCAATCTTACCACCAGCTGGGTGATGTAGAAATCGCAAACCGCTATGAGGACATGATGCGGCTGTTGAAAGAGAACGGCGTCACCTACAATATCTACGGGGAGCCTTCGGGGTTGAACCGACCGTGGAAGCTGGATCTCATTCCTTTTCCGATCGGGATGCAGGAGTGGGTGGCGATCGAGTCGGGGTTAATGCAAAGGGTGCGGCTGCTGGACCTGATATTGAGTGATTTGTATGGTGAGCGGCGGGTGGTGAAAGGGGGCATTGTTCCGCCCGAATTAATCTACAATCATGCGGGTTTTATCCGGGCTTGCGCCGGCGTCAAGTTGCCGGGGTCCCACCGGTTGATCCTTTATTCCGCGGATCTGGCGAGGAGTCAGAACGGGAGTATCTGGGTGGTGGGGGACAGGACGCAGGCTCCCTCGGGTTCGGGGTATGCGTTGGAGAACAGGACGGCGATGGCGAGGGTAGTGCCCGAGTTGTTTGGGGAGCTTCCGGTGCGGCATTTGTCGCCATACTTCAACGCGTTGCGGGACGGGTTGAATGAGATCGCGCCGAATCAGCGGGCCAATCCGAGGATCGTCATTCTGACGCCCGGGTCAACTAATGAGACCTATTTCGAGCATGCCTATCTTTCATCCTATCTTGGTTTCACGCTTGTGCAGGGGAACGATCTGATCGTCAAGGAAAATCATGTCTGGTTGAAGACGCTGGGTGGTTTGGAGCGGGTAGATGTGATCCTGCGGCGGGTGGATGATTATTATTGCGATCCGTTGGAGATGAAGGAAGATTCGCAGCTGGGTATTCCCGGGTTGCTGCAGTGCGTGCGACGTGGAAACGTCAGCCTCGCCAACCCTATTGGGGCGGGCATCCTGGAGAATCCCGGGCTGATGCCTTTTTTGCAGCAGTTGTCGCGTCATTTCCTGGCGGAGGATCTGTTGATACCTACTATTGCTTCCTGGTGGTGCGGGCAGCGGAAGGAACTGGATTATGTGCTCGCGCATTTACCATCACTGGTTATCAAGCGGATCTATCGCAGTCCGACAGGTGGGTCGATAGACGGGGCTTCGCTGACGGGTCAGCAGTTGAAGGAACTTCGGCAGCGGATCCTGGCCAATCCCACTTTATTTGTGGGGCAGGAAAAGGTGGACATTTCCCATACGCCTACCTGGGTGGATGGCAAGATCGAGTCGAGGCGGGTTTTATTCCGGAGCTTCCTGGTAGCGGGAAAGGATGGGTACACGGCCATGGCCGGAGGGTTGTGCCGTACTTCATCCGAGGCAGGCAATTTTGTTATTTCCAACCAATTGGGGGGCATCAGCAAGGATGCCTGGGTGTTATCGCCCGAGCCGGGCCGAGTCTTGAATGTATTGAAAGCGGCGACCGAGCGGGTGACGGCCGGCTACAATGATATGTTGCCCAGTCATGCGGCTGAAAATTTGTTTTGGGTGGGTCGGTATACGGAGCGGGTTTTGGGCAATGCGCGTTTTTTGCGAACGGTCATGCAATTCGTTGTCGAAGGGAACAAGCTACGAACGGAGAACAGCCGTTTAACGGAGCGCTGTCTTTTGATGGCGTTGACGCAGTACAGTTATACGTATCCCGGGTTTGTTGGGGATGGCGCCGAAGAACGGATAGTTGCTCCCTGGAAGGAGCTGACCGAGGTGTTATTCAATGAGAAGCGGGCCGGGAGTTTGAAGTTTAATTTTCTGCAGTTTTATAAAGCGGTCCATGAGGTCCGGGAGCATTGGTCTACGGATACCTGGCGGGTATTGCGGTCGATAGAAGAGATATTCCGGCTCGAGTTGTCGCTGTCGGGTCATGGCCGGCTCCAGATGTTGCATTCGTTGGATGACCTCATTACGGCGATCGTGGCATTTATCGGGTTGAACCGGGAGAGCATTTCCCGAGAGCAGGGGTGGATCATGCTCGATGTCGGGCGAAAGATCGAGCAAAGCCTCCTGTTGATCACCTTGCTGCGGACTACGATGGTCATCCGCTGGAACGAGCAGATCGAATATAATCTGCTACAGAGCATTATGATCAGTTGTGAAGGGCTGGTCAATTACCGGTATAAGTACCGGATGCCGCTCCAGCATTCGCTGGTGCTGGATTTTTTGTTGTTCGACCCGAATAATCCGCGCTCGCTGGTTTACCAGGTCGTGCGACTAAAGGCCTATTTAAGAGCGTTGCCCAGGACGAATGGCGGGCATTTGCGGACGGAATATGAGCGGCTTATCGATCAGGCCGACGAGCTGTTGAAGCAGGCGGGCAGGAAAGCATTGGAGGAAACAGATGCCGAAGGGGTAGCCTATCACGAGCTGGAGATCTATTTGTCCAGTCTTTATTCTATATTGTCGGCCATTCCGGGGATGATCTCAAAGACCTATTTCAAGCATGAGCAAACGCCGAAAACCTTAATATCGCGCGGATGAAATATCTGATCGACCATAAGACGACCTATAGGTATCTCGAGCCAGTCAGCCTTTGCCATAATATTGCGCGGCTGGTACCCAGGGATACGGAGTGGCAGTATTGCAGGAATGTTGTCGTCCGGATCGATCCGGAGCCAGATACGGTGAACAAATACGAGGATTTTTTTGGGAATAGCATCATTTATTTTTCGATCGAAAAGGAGCATACGCAGTTGACGGTGCATGTCCGGTCGGAGATCGAATCGTTGGATCGGGGGTTGTTGGAGCGCGGTCATGGCGTGGCCGACGATATGACGGATGTCAGGCAATTTGCGGTCTCCACGCCGATGACGGCCTGGAGTGAGGAGATAGCGGGGTATGCGCGGGTATCGTTTGTGCCGGGCAGGCCGGTGCTTGAGGCGGCGACAGATCTGATGAGCCGGGTCTATGCGGATTTTACGTTTACGCCGGGGTTTACGACAGTGTTCTCGCCGGTGGCGGTGGTAATGCGGGAGCGGAAGGGAGTATGTCAGGATTTTGCCCATCTGGCTATTGCCTGTATCCGGTCGGTTGGTCTTCCGGCGCGGTATATCAGCGGATATATTGAAACGATCTCGCCCTCCGGCGGGGAAAAGCTGGTGGGGGTTGATGCGAGTCATGCGTGGTTCAGTGTCTATATCCCGCGGCTGGGGTGGGTTGACTTCGATCCCACGAACAATATATTGCCCGGCGTTCAGCACATCACGATCGGGTGGGGCAGGGATTACGCGGATATCGCGCCATTGAACGGGATCATCTTGAGCAGCGGCACTCATGGGTTGGGTGTTTCGGTCGATGTCAAAAGGGAGGGGTAGTTGGGGAGGGGAGTGGAATTGGGAGGTATAGTTATTGCAATTGGTTTCGTCATGAAAATCTATAGCTGCGATCATTGTGGTAATCCCCTGTATTTTGAGAATAATCAATGTTTAAACTGTGGCCGGTCGGTTGGGTTTGATCCCGGCAGCCTGGCGATGCACACGTTGAAGGCGGGTGGGCCTTACCGGTATTGCAAGAATGCCGAGTATGGAGTCTGTAATTGGTTGGTGGGAGGTGGCGATGGGGCTTATTGTGTGGCCTGTGAGTTGAACCGGACTATTCCGGCATTAGAGAAGGAGGATAATCTGCGGCTGTGGAAGAGTATCGAAGTGGCCAAGCACCGGCTTATTTATTCGTTGTTGCGGCTGAGGCTCCCGTTTCGCGGGTCGGAGGACCTGGTGTTTGACTTTTTAGCGGATGGCTCATCGAAGGTGATGACCGGACATGAGCAGGGGGTAATCACGCTTAATATTGAGGAGGCGGATGAAGCGGCGAGGGTCCGGAACCGGTTGGATCTGGGGGAGCGGTATCGGACTTTGCTGGGGCATTTCCGGCATGAATCGGGGCATTACTATTGGGATCTGCTGGTGAGGGATCGGGGGTTGGTTGAGGGGTTCGGACGGCTATTCGGGGATGAGCAGGCGGATTATGGCGTGGCTTTGCAGGCGTATTATTCCAATGGCGCTCCGGCGGATTGGATGCAGCGGTTTATCAGTCCGTATGCCACGTCTCATCCCTGGGAGGATTGGGCTGAGACCTGGGCGCATTATCTGCATATGATGGATACGTTGGAGACGGCCTGGGCTTTTGGCATCCGGATCAATGCGGTTGAGGTGGAAGAAGAGGCGGGGATCCGGGCGAATGTGGTGCAAGACCCTTATGAGGTTCGGAGTTTCGACCGGATCATTAAGGGTTGGTTGCCGTTGTGTTTTGCGGTCAATAGTTTAAACCGGAGCATGGGACATGGGGATTTTTATCCGTTTGTGTTGTCGGCGCCGGTGGTGGAAAAGCTAAGGTTTATTCATGGGGTGGTAAATGGGTAGGCTTCGGGGGGAGGGGTGACGAGATCGCGGGTTTGGGAGGGCTCAGCGGCGCAGGTCGAGGGTATAGGGGAAGTCCTTGTTGATCTCTTCCGCGGGCGGGTCACAGGGGAAGGGATGGCGGTTCTGTTCGATATAGCGTTTCACGGCGGTGGCGCCGGGGCCGGGCGGGAGGGGGCCCTGGGTGAAGGCGGTCGTACTGAAGCGGTTCACGCGGCGTGATTCGGCTTCGTAACTATTGATGGGGTAGACGTCGTAGCTGCGGCCGCCGGGGTGGGAGACGTAGTAGGTGCAGCCGCCGATCGAGCGGCTGTTCCAGGTGTCGATAATATCGAAGGTAATGGGGGTATCTACGCCGATGGTCGGGTGGAGCGCCGAGTAGGGGGCCCAGGCGCGGTAGCGGATGCCGCAGATGTATTCTTCGCGGGTGGCGGTCTGCAGGAGCGGCACTCTTCTGCCGTTGCACAGCAGCGCATAGCGGTTGCCGGTAAGCCCGGTCAGCTTCACCTGGATCTTTTCCAGGGATGAGTCTACGTAGCGGGCTGTGCCAGTGCCGGTCACTTCTTCTCCCAGTACATTCCAGGGTTCGATGCCCATGCGCAGTTCCATGCGGATGTCCCGGATGGTCACTGTACCGTAATGGGGGAAGCGGAATTCGAAGAAGGGGTCGAACCAGCTGATGTCGAAAGGGAAGCCGGCTTCTTTCAGGTCATTGACTACTTCCCTGATATCTTGCAGGACATAGTAGGGCAGCATAAACTTATCGTGGAGGGTTGTGCCCCAGGGGATGAGGGGGTGATGGTACGGTGTTTTCCAGAATTTGGCGACCAGGGCCCGGATCAGTAGCATTTGGACCAGGCTCATCCGGCGGTGGGGCGGCATGTCGAAGGCTCGGAATTCGAGGATGCCCAATCTTCCTGAGGAGCTGTCGGGGGAATAGAGTTTGTCGATGCAGAATTCGGAGCGGTGGGTATTCCCGGTGATATCGGTCAGCAGGTGGCGGAAGATGCGGTCTACGAGGTAGAAGGGGATGAAGCCTTTTTCGGGTACCTGACTGAAGGCGATCTCCATTTCGTAAAGCCGGTCGGTCAGGCCTTCGTCGAAGCGTGGGGCCTGACTGGTAGGGCCTACGAAGGCGCTGGAGAACAGGTAGGAAAGGCCCGGGTGGTGCTGCCAGTAGTTGATCAGGCTTCGCAGCAGGTCTGGGCGGCGGAGCAGTGGGCTGTCAGCGGGTTTGGCGGCGCCGATGGTAATGTGGTTGCCGCCGCCGGTGCCGGTATGTCTGCCATCGAGCATGAATTTTTCCGTACCCAGCCTGGCTTTGAAGGCCTGATCGTAGAGGGTGTCGACGATATCGACGAGTTCTTTCCAGTTGTTGGCGGGTTGAATATTGACTTCGATCACACCGGGGTCGGAGGAGACGACGAGACGTTCCAGGCGGTAATCGCGTGGTGGTTCGTAGCCTTCGATGCGCACGGGGACATTGAGATGGGCGGCGGTGTGTTCGATGGAGGCCAGGAGGTCCAGGTATTGTTCGAGTAAGTCAACGGGCGGAAGGAAGAGGTAGAGGATGCCTTCGCGGACTTCTGCGCAGAGGGTGGTTTTAATTGTGGGGACTTCGGAGGGAGTCGCCGGGATCGTTGGGATCCCCGGGCTCGCGGGAGCAATCTGGTTGTAGCGGCCGGCGACCAGGGTTTGGTATTCGGCCAGGGCCGGCAGTTCTTCAAAGAGGCTGCGTTCTACGGTTGGCGGTTCTTCCTTTTTTGCTACTGTTGGGAGGGAGTCCAGGGGCAGGCGAAGTCCAATAGGCGAATTGCCTGGGATCAGGAACAGCTCTTCTCTTTTCAGGTTCCAGCGGCAACTCTCCCAACTGCTGTGGACATGGTTCCATTTCAATGGCAGGATATAGCCCGCGGGGGCGGCTAGTCCTTTAGCCAGGAGATTCGCCAGGGTCCGGCGTTCGATGGGATCTTCGAGATCGGCGATCAGCGGGTTGATGTTGGGCGGCAGGCGGCCTTCGGTCCACAGCAGGTAGAAGATATCTTCGTAAGCCGGGCGGATATAGCTTTCGCTTACGGCGAGGCGTTTGGTCAGCTCTCGCAGAAAGTGTTCGGCGGCGGCGGGTGTTGGTATCGTCTTCGGTGAAGCTTCGGCGGCCGTGCGAGCGATGAGGCGGATGTCTTTCCACATCGGAACCTTGTCTTTTCGCCAGTAGAGGCCATATTGCCAGCGGGGGAGTGGTTCTCCGGGATACCATTTGCCCTGGCCGTAGTGGATCATGCCTGCGGGGCCGAACTGTTCGCGGAGGCGGAAGATAAGGTCGTGGGCCAGGGCGCGTTTTAATGTTCCGTCGGCGGCGGTATTCCATTCGGCCGATTCGCGGTCGTCGATGGACACAAAAGTTGGTTCGCCGCCCATGGTCAGTCGAAGGTCGCCAGTTTGGAGGTCTTGTTCCACGGCGTATCCGGTTGCGTTAATGGTGGCCCATTCTTCTTCCGTGTAGGGTTTTGTCACGCGAGGGTCTTCGTGGATGCGGGTTACTGTATTGGAGAAGGAGAAGGTTGTTTCGCATTTGTCGGTTGCGCCCACCACAGGGGCTGCGCTGCTATAGTCGGGGGTGCAGGCCAGCGGAATATGGCCTTCGCCGGCGAAGAGCCCCGAGGTAGGGTCCAGGCCGATCCAGCCGGCGCCGGGAATATAAACCTCTGTCCACGCATGGAGGTCGGTGAAATCTGCTGCGGCGCCGGAGGGGCCGTCCAGGGATTTGATATCGGCGGTCAGTTGTACGAGATAGCCGGATACGAAGCGCGCTGCGAGCCCGAGGTGGCGGAGGATCTGAACCAGCAGCCAGGCAGAGTCACGGCAGGAGCCGAACTTTGTTGACAGGGTTTGTTCGCAGGTTTGCACTCCGGATTCCATGCGGATGTTGTAACGGATGTCGCGGTTGACTGCCTGGTTGACGCCGACAAGGAAATCATTGATGTGATGAGGGCTTTTGTCGACGTTGTTGAGCCATTGATCGAGCAGTGGACCTTTTTCCTTGGTTTCCAGGTAGGGGGTGAGTTCGCCTGCCAGGTGGTTGGGGTAGCGAAAGGGGAAGTGTTCGGCGTATTCTTCGACGAAGAAATCGAAGGGGTTGATCACGATCATATCGGCGATGACTTCGACTTCGATCCGCAATTCGCGGGTCATGTCCGGGAATACAACGCGGGCTAGGTAGTTGCCGAAGGGGTCTTGCTGCCAGTTGATGAAATGGTTGTCCGGATACACTTTAAAGGAGTATGCTTCGATGGGGGTGCGGCAGTGGGCGGCAGGCCGAAGCCGGAAAACATGCGGGGACAGGGAGACGGGCCGGTCGTAAGAATACGTGGTGTTATGGTTGATAGCTACCCGGATGGACATTATGCTGCGTTTTGTTGTGAGTGGGAAGCAATCGAAGCGGAAAGCTTGAAGTTAGCAAAAAAAGGCTGGCCGGCGGTTTAGTTGAATATCTTTTCGACATCGCTCTTATAGGCTTTGCCCAATGGGAGGCTCAGGTTGTCGAGGTAGACGTTGTGGGTATCCAGCTTTCGCACAAAGTGTCGCTGAACGGCGAAGCTCCGGTGGATGCGGATGAACGAGCGAAATTCATTTTCATTCAACAGGTTACCCAGGGTGGCCAGGACATGATATTTCCGCTGGGGGGTGACGATGGTGGTATAGTCCCGGAGGGCTTCGAGGTAGAGGATATCGTGTAGCTTGATCTTTGTCTTCTCGTGTCCTTCCTTGATAAAGATGGTGTCTTGTCCCAGGCTATGTTCAAAAAGATCGGCTTTTTGGCGGATATCGAAATAATCGCGGATGCGCTGTATCGCTTTGGCGAAGCGGTCGCCGGTGATAGGTTTGATGAGGAAGTCGAGAGCGGCGGCTTCGAAGGCATCGACAGCATAGTCGGGATATCCGGTGATGAAGATGCAGGCATGGATATCCATAAAACGGGAGCGAAGCTGGAGACCGCTTAGGCCGGGCATGTCGATATCGAGGAAGAGGATATCTACGGGATGTTTCTGGAGGTGCTCGAGTGCTTTTTGGGCGTTGTCGCAGGTCGCGGCAATCGCGATAAAGGGGTATTTGCGCAGATGGGCCGTTACGGTCAGCCGATCGATTTCCTCGTCGTCGGCGATGAGGCAGGTAAGGTTAGTTGGTAAGGCTGCTCCCATTTCATCGATTTATACAGACTTTTGTCGATCAGGTGTTTTTGCCTTGTCGGATTCGGGCAATATTTGACACAAAAATAGCAATTTATGTCAATTATTCCGGCGTGGACACGGAAGGCTATTGGGTTGGCGCTGGTCGTGGCCTGGTGCAGCAGCGCGCTGAATAAGGCCGGGTCAGTCCCGCCGGCCAACGACGGTGCATGGGAGATCGATAGTATTGTCCTGAGTTTTACCCAGGGTGGGGACGGCAAGGAGGCTGAAACGGGGTTCCGAATGGATATCGATCCCGGGATGGGACCAGGGGCTTCAGCCGATCCGATGTTCACGGTCTACACCTGTGGGACGGAGAACCAGCCATTCGATGGCCATTCGAAGGCGGCTGTCATCCTGAAGCCTGCTCCCAGTTATAGAGGGAAGCTCGATCTGGCGATCCTGCAGAGCTCCGGTGGTCATATCCATATCTGGCCAATCTGTTATCTGCCCAATTCCACCAGTGGTATCGGTTATGATGTGTGGGATATCACGAATGTGGCGATGACGATCTGGATCCGGCCGGCGGCTGGTGAGCCCAGGTCTAAAATAGTCGGAGGGCCGGATGGTTCGCTGGTTTGGAATTTGGATGGCCCGAATATGCTGGTGTTGAGCTCACAGTCGGGAAATGAGGCGGACTTGTATTTCGATGCGAGATTGAATGCGCATGGAATGGGGAATTAGCCGAATGTCAGTGTGATGCGGGTTCCCTGGCCCGGGGTGGGATCGACGCTGATCCGGCAGCCGATGGCGGTGGCAAACTCCCGGATGAGGTGGAGGCCGAGGCGGTTTTGGGCGGGCTGGTTGTTCCTGGTCGGCGCGACGTTTGGGGCGAGGAGGGTGTCACGCGCTTGTTGGGAGATGCCCGGGCCGTTATCTGCGATGGAGAGGCAGGTCTGGCCATCGGATGTCCACGCTTTCCAGTGGATATGCCCATTCGGAGAGGGGACGGCCTTGAGGGCGTTGGTGGTCAGGTTGCGGAGAATGGTTTTCAAGAAATTTTCTTCCGTTTGTAGTTCGAGTTGCGGCGGGCACTCGAATTCGATCCGGCAGTTTTCGGTGTCCGGATAGAGGCTTCGCATTTCAGTGAACAGATGGCCCAGGCTAATGATTCGGGGTTGGGCCGGGAAATGGCGCATTTGTTCTTTGCTCCAGAGCAGCAAGTCTTCCATGGTATCAAGCAGGTTGGCGGCAGAGCGGTTGATCTCCAGTCTGTGTTGTTCAGCCCGGGCGGCCTCCAGCAGCTCCGGGTTTTCTCTTTGAAGGTTGAGGAAGGAGATGAGGTTGGCGATGGGGCTGCGCAGGTCGTGGCTCAGTACTCCGAAGAGCCTAATCTTTACCTGGTTGGCTTGATCCAGTTCTGTGTTTAGTTCCCGGAGGGCCGCATTCGCCAACTTCCGCTGTCGGTTTTGGCGGAGCAGGAGTCCGCCGATGGCACCCAGCAGGAGGATGCCGCCGATATACATCCATCGCTGGGTGTTCTGACGGCTGATGGCCAGCTGATTGCGGCTGAGCTCGAGTTGATTGATCCTGATCTGCTGGTCGCGGATGTCGAGCTGGTGCTGGGCTTCGAGTTCGCGGATGGTTTGCCGGTTATCGGTGCTGAAGGTAGAGTCCTGCAGGAGGCGGTATTGTTCGTAGGCGGTTAGCGCTCCCAGGTAGTTGCCGGTCAGGGAGTCCCATTTGGAGATGGCGAGGTAGTTGTCTTTCAGCGCGTCGAACTTGCCTTGCCGGTTGATTTCAAAGGCTTCAAAAAGATAGCCGCGGGCGGTTCGCAGGTAGGCGGCGCGTTTGTCTACCGGCGGATTTTCGCCGACAGAGGGGAGGTTGTATTTATTGTTGACGACGGCCTGCAGGTAGATCTGGCCGCAGTTGAGACCCAGGACGGCGGTCTCGTATTTAAGGCCCAGGCGGCGGCAGAGGGCGAGGCCACGGAAGAAGCAGTCAAGGGCAGCCCCGAGCTCGTCCTTTTTCAGGTGCATGTTGCCTTCGCCGTTGAGGGCTCGGACGATGCCGATGTTGTTGTTGCCTTGCCGGCAGAGGGCGGCAGACTGCTGATAGCAGCTCAGGGCGATGGAATCCTTACTCTGGGTATCGTAGATCACGCCGCGGGTATAGAGGCTGAGGGCCATGCCCTGGAGGTCGCCCGCGGCTTTGTAGGCGGCATACGCCTGGATGGAATAGTCGATCGCTTTGGCAGTATCTTTCAACTGCATGTATACGTTGCTGATGTTTTGAAGTGCGATGGCGCGACTGGAATTGTCGTGCCGCTGGTCGTCAAGGGCCAGGCATTGGACAAAATAGGGCATGGCTTTGGCATAGCTGCCCTGAACGTTTAAGACCGCACCGATATTGAGCAGGGTCATGTTCCAGTTGATGGTATCATTTGCCTGCTTGGAAAGGCCGATGGCGGTATCGTAATATTTGAGGGCAGTGGGGTAATCGCCCTTGTAGTACAGGATAAGGCCGGTAAGGGTATAGGATTTTCCCTGGGTTTTGGTCCATTTGGCTTGTTGGGCGAGGCGGAGGGCCCGGCGGCTATAGGCGAGGGCGCTATCGAGGTTAATCGAGCTGTAGGCTTTGCCAATGCTGTAAATCAAGACCACCTGGTCCCGGGGGGCTTTCGGGCGCGAGATCTCGCGGGTGAGGGAATCGACGAAGGACTGACCCTGGCGTTGGGGGAGGCCCTGTAGGGAGAGAGTGCAGAAGAGGAGTAGGAGGTAGAGGCGGGGCATCAGTTAAATATCTTTTCGATATCGGTCCTATAGGCTTTGCCTAAGGGAAGGCTAAAGTTGTCGAGATATACGTTGTGGGTATCCAGCTTGCGGACATAATGCCGCTGCACGGCAAAGCTTCGGTGGATGCGGATGAAGGAGCGGAACTCGCCTTCATTCAACAGGTTACCGAGGGTGGTCAGCACGTGATACTTCTTTTGGGGGGTAACGACGGTGGTATAGTCCCGCAGGGCTTCGAGGTAGAGGATATCGTGCAGTTTGACCTTTGTCTTCTCGTGTCCTTCTTTGATAAAGATCGTATCCTGGCCCAGGCTATGTTCGAAGAGGTCAGCCTTCTGCCGGAGGTCGAAATAGTCCCGGACGCGCTGGATCGCCTTCCCGAACCGGTCGCCGGTGATGGGTTTGATGAGGAAGTCGAGCGCTGAGGAGTCGAAGGCTTCGACTGCATAGTCGGGATAGCCGGTGATAAAGATGCAGGCGCGGATAGCCATGAAGCGGTTGCGGAGCTCGAGGCCGCTAAGGCCGGGCATATCGATGTCGAGGAATAGCAGATCCACCGGCTCTTTTTGCAGGTGTTCCAGCGCTTTAAAGGCATTGTCATAGACCCCGGAAATCTGTATAAAGGGGAATTTGCGCAGGTGTGCGACCACGGTCAGCCGGTCTATCTCATAGTCGTCGGCGACAAGGCAGGTAAGGGTAGTTGGTAAGGTCGCACTCATTTCATCGATTAAATTTGGCTTTTGTCGATCAGGGGTTTCCGCTCTGCCCTTTTCGGGCAAGATTTGTCATAAAAATAGCAATTTATGTTAAAGTCTACCATACAGAGTCGCAGTTTATACCTGCTCATTGCCGCTCTGTTCTTTTTCGGTAGCAGGGGCGCCGCCCAATCGACGGCCGCGGATCAAAACTTCAAGACCATTCCTCAGCAGATCAAGACGAATGCGGAGGTCAAGGCGACGACCAAGGCCAACAAGGTTGCAGACAATGCGACCGACAAGTTGGACAGCGGTATGAACAAGGCGTTCAAGGGCATCGGCAAGATGTTCAAGAAGAAGCCCAAGCCCGCGAAGGACTCGCTGGGTACGCCCGGGGCGCCCCTGGCGCCTGTGATGCCGAGTACCGATACCACCGGGTCTAAAAAGACGGGCTTCCGGTCTGGTGGGAAGGCAAGTCTGACCGGAAAGGCCGAATGGTGCGATGTGATCGGGGCCTGGGCCAGGCGATCCCGGAATCCTAAAACTGTCTTTTTAAAAACCGCTTAAATACCAAAAACATGAATCGTTTTCTTTCTCAAATGAAACCGGCGTTTGCACTGGCTGTGCTGGCTGCCTTTTACGGTGGTCCGGTCCAGGCCCAAAACAAGGTTACGGCAAAGCCTGCTGTCGCTACCAACAAGGTCGCTGCGCCGGCGACAACAACAACGTCTTCCACGACGACTTCGACAACCCCACCCGCCAAAGGCTCCGGTCTGGTGCTGGACCAGGTGTTGAAGAGCCCGACAAAATTAGTTACCCTACACGATCACACGGACTTTAAGAGTACCCCCAAATATGTCTCGCGCAAGGCGAAATATGACAAAAATGAAGATGGATCGGGGTTGCATAAGGATATCACCTATCCGGACAATTCGAAGCTGAAATTAAGCATGGTAAAAAACCCTTCTTTTGGAGGACAGGCGACCAATATCAGTTCGCATGCCAAGCTGAAATCGAAAGACAATAAAAAGCAAAATGGCAGCGATTGGGTTTGCGCTACCAATAGTGTAAGCCTTAATGCGACCAGCACTACGTTTCTGAATAACGATTATTCCGGGACGGCTTCGCATCTTTATCCTGGTGCGATCTATACGTTCGATAACTTCTATAACGGCTCTTATAAGGAGCAGACGGGTGTGCGGAATCCGATCAGCCTGGTCATTGACAATACGGATGCGTCGGGAAACTCTTATATCACGGTTTCCAATCCCTGGATGGGTACTATGAATGACGGGGTTCGTAAGCTGACCAGGGAATTGCCGTCAAGGAACGCTGGCGCCGAATCCTTTACCTACCAGGTTTATGAGACGGGCAACAGCGCCGCACAGAGCCTGCAGGTCAGCGGTGGGGCCAGCGGATATGGCATTACGGCCAGCGCGTCCTATGGCACGTCCAGTTCCTCGAATACGATCAACATCACCATCGATGCCACCAAGATCATGTATACGATCAATACCTATCCCCCCGACAGCGGCTATTTTAAATCGGAATCCGACGAAAAGGTTGCCAACCAGATGGTCATCGGCAGCGTAAGCTATGGTATCCGGGTATTGGCCAACCTGACCTATACGTTCAGTTCTTCCTCGGAGGCGGCCGATTTCAAGGCTTCCTACAGCGGCTGGGGGGTAAGCGCCAATGTAGGGTTGGACCAGGTATCCAAGAGCTCCAATGTTTCCAGCACGATCAACTGTTATGTCGTAGGCGGTCCCGGCAACGCGACTATGTCCTTTGATAAGAAAGACCTGGAGGCGCAGTTGAAGAAGATTTTTGCGGGAGCGACCTATCAGAATGCGATGCCCATCTCTTATGAATTTTACGATATGGCGGGCGACCTGGTAGGCTCCAATAGCGCCACGGATAATTTTGACGTGCAGGCTTGTGTGCCGAATACGACGGGTGGACACTTAATAAGCGCGTATTTTACTTTTACGACGGCTCCCGGATCCGGCAAGCGCGGGAATGACAATTATAATATTTTCCTGTACTCCAACGATCCTACCTCCCACATGAACGGACAGAACAATCAATTTAACGGAAGCTCAGGCAACGTAAAAGTCGATCCGAGCATTGCTAACTACCAGACCCAAGGCCAGAACGTGGATTATATCGGCGGGCAGTCGAATACGGTACAGGGGACCATAAACCCTCAATTTGGCGCCTATTACGGTCCCAAGGATCGGCCTGATCTCAATATGGATTGGTTTGTTAAAAATGGCGGGCTCGTAAACCTGCATATTTATCCCGACGGGAGCGATACGTGGAATATCCAGTCTCTTGTACTGACCTTGAATTTCGATGGGGGCATATCGAAAACCGTTACCTGGAAAAATATTTCCGTAGCCGATTACAGTACACAAGCGACCTTGTATTTCGACGGAACATTTTCTCCGAAATAAGAGACGCTCCAAAACAAGAAGTATGAAAAAGATTTATGCCTGCGTGGTCATCCTGGTATTGGCCGCGCTTTGTCCGACGGCTGGGCGGGCGCAGTTCCTGAAGAATTTGATGAATAATGTGACCCAGAAAATGGCCAATAAGGCGGTGGGTAATAATACCACCGGAAAGCCAGACAGCACCGCGAAGGCCAACGGGCATGACAGCGCCATGCTGGCTGGGATATTGGCCAATATGAACAAACCGGCGGTGATGACGGCGGCGGACTCGGCCGCGGTGAAGGAGTTCATGACGGCAAACGGTGGCAGCGGGTTATTGTATCAATATCAAACCCGGTATGACCTTCGGATAAAGGGGAAAGACTCGGTGTTTGTAGATACGATGTCGACTTCGATCTCAGACAACCGCTATACACATGTCGATATGGGGATGTTGGGAATGAAGATGGCCATCATTGGGCGTGCCGGTCAACCGAGGTATAGCGTGATGTTGTATCCGGAGACAAAAAGCTATAAGCTCAACGTCATCGATACGGCACAACTCAACAGCGCAGGGGGGCAGACGTACCAGGTCACAAAAGTCGGCATGGAGACGGTGGCGGGGTATAGCTGCACTCACGCCAGGATGACGATCATTGGTTCGGACAAAAAGGTTGTCATGACAGATGACCTTTGGACTTGCCCGACGGTGCTCGGATATGCGCAGATGAAGAAGGATATGTCGAATGCACATGTGACCCCCAAGATGATGCAGGCGTTATCGCAGGCGGGATGTGACGGGTTAATCGTGAAGATGACGGGGCAGTCGCCGCAGTTGACGATGCAGATGCTGCTGGTAACGGTTGCGCGCAAGAATTTCCCGGCGTCGATGTTCGAGATCCCGGCGGGATATACGGCGGCAAATAACGCCAGCATGTTCAATAATATGCTGCTTGAGCAGCAAAAGGCAACGCAAAAACAGTGAGAGTAGGTGTGAGTTGGAGGCCGGCTTCGATGGGCAGGATCGGGGCCGGCCATTTTTTTGAGGAGTGGCCGGTACTGTTTGGGGGAATAGTGGTATTTTAGGTGTCAAACACAACTAAATGAGAACACTAGCCATTACCTGTCTCCTTTCCCTGGCGGCGATCGCTGTCTTCTCGCAACCCAAGGCTCCCTCTCCACCGGCAATGCCGGAATATGTCACCTCTGTGGAGGGCGTAAAAGAATATCGGCTATCCAACGGCCTACAGATCTTATTGGTGCCGGATGCGGCGCAGACGAATGTAATCGTCAATGTGGTCTATCATGTCGGGTCGCGGCATGAAGGATATGGGGAGACCGGGATGGCGCATCTGCTGGAGCATATGATGTTCCGGCCGTCGAAGAAATTCACCAGTATCAAGCAAACGATCGGCAACAAGGGAGCTTTCGCCAATGGTACGACCTTTTATGACCGGACGGATTATTATGAGATACTGCCTGCGAGCGATAGCAACCTGGTCTGGGCGTTGGATATGGAATCGGACCGGATGGTGAATTCGCTGATGCGGGATGAGGACCTGAAAAAGGAGTTCACGGTAGTCCGGAACGAGTTCGAGTCGGGAGGGAATGAGCCGGACCGGATCTTGCAGGAGCGGGTCTTGTCGACGATGTATCTGTGGCATAACTATGGAAAATCCACTATCGGAAGCAAAGAGGATATCGAGCGGCTACCGATCAACAACCTGGCCGCCTTTTACCGCAAGTATTATCAGCCGGACAATGCGACGCTGGTCATTGGCGGGAAATTCGATGAGAAGAAGACCCTGGCGCTGATCGGTGGTTATTTTGGGAAGATCCCCCGACCCGCCCGGGTATTGATGGCGCCGTATACGGTAGAACCGCCCCAGGATGGGGAGCGGTATGTGGAGTTGCGGCGCAATGGGGATATCCCGTTTATCGGGATGGCCTTTCATACGCCGGCCTATTCGGACAAAGACTATGTGGCCAACGATCCGGTGATCGAGATACTCACGAACGATCCTGCGGGTTATTTCTACAAACAACTGGTGGAAACAAAACTGGCGACTAAGGAATACGGCTGGAGCCTGACGTCTTATGACCCGGGCTTTACGTATTTCGGGCTAAGCGTACCGAAGGATAAAAGCCTGGACAGTGCCAGGACGGCCTTTCTGGCGGCGGCCGAGCATTTAACTACGTTGACGATCACCCAGGAGGACCTGGACCGGGCAAAGAATGCTTTGAAGAAGCAAGTGTCGGATATGCAGAACAATACATTGAACTTCACGGTCGGACTGGCAGAGATCATCGGTGCCGGGGATTGGAGGTTGTTCTATGTCTACCGGGACAGGCTGGATCAGCTGACGCTGGCAGATGTGCAGGCTTGTTTGAAAAAATATTACCTGACCAGCAACCGCACGGTGGGAATTTTTATTCCGGACAAGTCAGCGGAGCGGGTGATCGTTCCGGACCGGCCGGATGTGGCAGCGCTTGTAAAGGGGTATAAGGGCCGGGCGACGGTAGTGGAAACAGGAACGTTCGAGGCCACGGTGCCGAATATCAAAAAAAACACCGAATACGGTTCCTTTACCAATGGGATGCAATATGCGCTGCTCAAGAAGCCGGCGAAAGGGGATAAGGTCTATGGGACTTTTATCCTGAGGATAGGGGATGAGACCGGTTTGTCGGGTAGGAACAGCGTCCCGATGCTCACCGCCTCGATGCTCAAGGCGAGGACGACGAACAGGAGCAAAAAGGATATCAATGACCAGTTGGACAAGCTGAAGTTATCCATCTCCTTCAGTAGCAGCGGCGGAGGTTCGGCTATCGGCGTCAATGTGGTGACGGACAAAGAAAATTGCGTGGCGACGCTGGACCTGTTGAAGGATATGCTGTTGCATCCGGCCTTTGACTCCAATGAATTCAGCAAGTTGTTGATCGATATCGGGGCCGATCTGGATCAGAAGCGGAGCGATCCGCAGTATGTGGCCGGCACGACGTTCCAGCAGAAGATGTCGGCTTATCCCAAGGGGCATCCGTTGTATCCGGAGACGCTGGATGAGCAGGCGGCCGACCTGAAGGCGGTCAAGCTCGAGGATGTCCGGGCATTCTATAGCGACTTTTATGGAGTGGATCATGGGTGTGTGTCTTTTGTCGGGAGTATCGATGCGTCGGCGATCAAAGCTGGTTGGGGCAGCGAAAGACCTTGCTCGGGGTGGACCGGTACCTGGTGCTCCATCAGGCGCAATCCCTGGACCAGGGGAAGGATTTGAGTTTTGACAGCGACTATGAGGATAAGGCGAAGGCGTTGACCGTGGATCAGGTGAATGCGGTGTTGAGGAAGTATGTCAGTCCGGATAAGATGACATTGATCTATGCGGGGGATTTTAAATGAGTGGAGTGGCGGGGGGTGTGCGGCGGGCGCGCGGACGGGGGGTATTGCATGGCGGCCGCGCGACCGCGGGCATATTGTTTTTTGGAGAATTGGATTTGCATAGACAAATCAAATTTCTTGGGGTGAGGGACGGAGGGTGGAGTGAGGAAATGGGGGATTGGTGTCCGGGTGGATTACAGGAGGGGCTGGAGGGTTTTCCAGACGGTTTCGGTGACGATCTTTTCGCCGGCGGAGTTGGGGTGGATGCCATCAGGCTGGTTGAGCGAGGGGTCGCCGCCTACGCCATCGAGGAGGAAGGGGATGAGGGAGATATTGTTGGAATGTGCGAGTTGGGTGAAGATGTCGTGGAAGGCAGACGAATAGGTGCTACCCATGCTTGGGGGGACGCGCATGCCGGCGAGGATGATCTTGCAGGTTGGGTAACGGTGGTGGACGGTGTCGATGATAGACTGGAGGTTGTCGCGGGTGCTGTTGACGGGAATACCGCGGAGGCCGTCGTTGCCGCCCAATTCGAGGACGAAGATATCGGGGGGTTGGCGGAGGGTCCAGTTGAGGCGGCTCTTACCGCCCGCGGTGGTCTCGCCGCTGATGCCGGCGTTGATGACCTTGTAGGGCAGGTGGAGGGCGTCGAGGCGGCGGCCGATGAGGGTAGGGAAGGCCTGATCGGGGTCGAGACCGTAGCCGGCGGTGAGGCTGTTACCGAAGAAGATGATGTTCTTCGTGTTGGATGGGGCCGTTGGGTTGGCGGGGTTTGGGGGGATGGCGGTTCCGGGGTTTGTCGCGGATGTGGATGCCGTGGTGTCGGCGGGGGCTGTTGCGGGCGCGTGGTTATCGTTGTTACAGGCGGACAGCATAAGGATGATCGGACAAATAACGTGACGGAATTTCAACATGTAGGCGGATGTTGTGTAATGCAAAGATACAGTTGTAATAAAATATGGCAGCGGAAACAATTCTGAAGGTCAGTAATATCAGTAAAACGTATCGGGCAGCGGGGCGGGTGTTGACTGTGCTGGAGCATATCAGCTTCACGGTAGAGGCGGGTTCGACGATGGCGATCGTGGGGCCGTCAGGGAGCGGGAAGACGACGTTGCTGGGATTGTGCGCGGGGTTGGACCGGTGCTCCGACGGGTCGGTGCAGTTGAATGGCATAGTGCTCGAGAGTCTGGATGAAGACGAACGGGCGGTTATGCGAAACCGGTATGTGGGGTTCATTTTTCAAAATTTTCAGTTATTGCCGACGCTCACGGCGTTGGAGAATGTCATGGTGCCGATGGAGTTGCGGGGTGAGAAGGGCGTCCGGGAGCGGGCGAAAGCGCTCATGGGGAAGGTAGGATTGGAGGACCGGCTGCATCATTACCCGGCGCAACTTTCGGGTGGGGAGCAGCAGCGGGTGTCGCTGGCGAGGGCGTTTGCAGGGCAGCCGCGGATCCTTTTTGCAGATGAGCCGACCGGCAACCTGGATGCGGAGACAAGTGAGAAGATTGTGCAGCTTTTGTTCGACCTGAACCGGGAGGCGGGTACTACCTTAATTATTGTAACACATAATCTGGAGCTGGCTGCTGCTACGCAGCGGGTTATCCGGCTGGCGGGTGGAAGAATTGTCGACGATCATGAAAAAAAGTAATGGTTTGCGCCCTTCGTGGCTGTTTGTGATGGCCTGGCGTGACAGTCGGCGCAACCGCGGGAGGCTTTTCCTGTTTATTTCTTCTGTTGTGCTAGGGATTGCCGCGCTGGTGGCAACATTATCTTTTGGTAACAATCTCCGAGAGGATATCGACGATCAGGCGAAGGAACTCGTGGGGGCCGATCTGGTGCTCCGCGGCCGGCACGGGATACGGGATAGTGTTCAGGCGATGAAGGTTTTTGCGGGCGCCCGTCGTTCCGAGCAGAAATCCATGGCATCGATGGTATATTTTCCCCGGAGCCAGTCGAGCAGGCTGGTGCAACTGATCGGACTTAGCGGCGATTACCCTTATTACGGGAGGATAGAGACGAAGCCGGCATCGGCTGCATTGGATTTCCGGGGAAAACCGGAGGCGCTGGTCGATCAAACGCTGATGTTAGAGTTTGGGGCGCGGGTGGGCGATTCCATTCGCGTGGGCATGGTTGACCTGGTGATCGCAGGCGCCCTGATCAAGATGCCGGGCCGGAACCAGGTGTCGTTGACCGTGTCCGCGCCCGTTTATATCCCGCTCCGATATATCGACTCTGCCGGGCTTGAGAGAAAAGGCAGTCTGATCGAGTCGGAGGTTTACTACCGGTTCAAACCCGGGACAGACATGTCTATACTCATGGAGACGCTCGGGCCCGAACTGGATTCGGCACACGTACGGTATGAAACGGTCGAAATGAGGAAGGAGCGGATGACGCGCGCTTTTAAGGATCTGTCGCAGTTTCTGACATTAATCAGTTTCATCGCTTTGTTGCTGGGGTGTATTGGTGTCGCCAGTTCAGTGAATATTTATATCCGGGAAAAAATCGCCGGTGCGGCGGTATTGCGTTGCCTGGGTCTGAAGGCGCGGCCGGCCTTCCTGATCTACCTGATCCAGGTCCTTGCCATTGGGTTGATCGGGTCACTGCTCGGGGCGGGTTTGGGTGTCGTGGTACAGCAGCTGCTGCCGATGGTGTTCAGGGATATTTTGCCGGTGGAGGCTCGATTCCGGTTGTCGTGGCCCGCGATCGCGGAAGGCGTCGGGATAGGGGTTGCGATTGCGTTGTTGTTCGCGTTGTTGCCCTTGCTGACGGTGCGGAAGATCTCACCGTTGAATACGCTCCGGTTATCGGTCGAACCGGTGGCATCCGGCTGGGACGGCTCGAAGGCGGCTGTGTATTCGGCGGTGTTTGTCTTTATCGCCTGGTTTAGTTATATGCAGATGGAGAAATTCGGCAAGGCGCTCATTTTTACCCTGTCGATTCTTGGGGCGTTCTTTTTGCTGGCCGGCTCCGCACGGTTGCTGATGGCCGCAGTGCGGCGGTTCTTCCCCGAGCGCTGGAGCTATTTATGGCGGCAGGGATTTGCGAATCTGTACCGCCCGAACAATCAGACCCTGATCCTGGTGGTGACGATCGGTTTGGGTACGACTTTTATCGGAACGCTGTTTTTTATTCAGGAAATGTTGCTTGAGCGGGTGAAGATCCTGGCTAGCACGGATGGTAATATGGTTTTATATGATGTTCAGCCCGCGCAGGTTGCAGGTGTGCGACGGCTGGCATCGGAAATGAAGGTGCGGCTGGTGGACGATGTGCCGATCGTTGCGGTAAGGGTCACTTCCATCAAAGGAATAGCGAGGGGAGATGAAGGCGCGGCGCAGCGCAGGATAGATTATGATACCAGGGTCACCTACAGCGATACCTTGCGGCCGACGGAGAAACTCGTTGCGGGAAAACTGGGGCCGCCGGTCCGTTCGCCCCGGGACGTGATCCATGTCTCGTATGACGACGATGCTGCTGCGTCGGCCGGTGTGCAGATAGGGGACCAGGTGGAGTTTGACGTGCAGGGAGTACCGATAACCACGGTAGTTGGCAGCATCCGGCATCTCGAGAGGGGTCCGATGCGACAGGGGATTCTTTTTCCGACCGGCGTGCTGGAGGCGGCGCCGCAGTTTCATATCGTTACGGCGATGTTGCCGTCGCCTGAGGCCTCGGCGCGTTTCCAGCGCGCAGTCGTGCAACAATTCCCGGGCATCCTGGTGGTCGATCTGTCGCTCGTCCTGAATGTGCTAGACGAAATCTTGGGTAAAATCGGATCAGTGATCCGGTTCATGGCCGGTTTCAGTATGCTAACCGGCGTGGTCGTGTTAATCGCGAGCGTGCTGGTCAGCAAGTTTCAGCGGATCCAGGAAAGTGTATTATTACGCACCCTGGGGGCCAGCCGGCGGCAGGTGCTGGTGATCACCCTATTGGAATATTTCTTTGTCGGCGGGATGGCCGCTGTTATAGGGATTGGGTTATCGATGACGTTCAGCATGGTGTTGGCGAAATTCACCTTTGAAGCGGTTTTTGTTCCAAACTGGTGGGTGGTGGGTGGTTTATTTGCCGGGGTTAGTTTGCTAACGGTTCTGATCGGGTTATACAATGTCCGTGGGGTGTTAAACAGACCGCCGCTGGAGATTTTGAGGCGAGAGGGTTAGGGGTGGCATGGTGATACCGCCGGAGTTGTTCACAACAGTAAACATTAACACCGGTCTTGATTTGAATAGGTCTACCTTACGCTGTTGCCGGTTATTCTACCGGCAGATAAATCAACAAAATGTCAAACATTACGCAGCTTGTCAATGTCGATAAGAACATGACAACTTTAAAGAGGGGCATTATGGAGTCAGGACTGGGTAAAACGCTCAGCGAAACAGGTCCTTTCACGGTTTTCGCCCCGTCGGATAAGGCATTCGACAAGCTCGATAAAGAAGTGGTGGAAGATTTGCTGAAGCCTCAAAACAAGGCTCATTTGCTGGAGGTGTTGAATCTTCATGTGGTAGAGGGCAAAATTCATTTGAAAGATCTGAAAGACGGCGAGATGCTGAGGACGGTCAGCGGAAAAGAGCTGCATATCAAAGTCAGAGAAGGAGTCGTCAGTGTGGACGGCGCCGATATTCATGGCCAGGAAGTGCAGGCGTCGAATGGTTCTATCTATTCTTTGGATACGGTGATGATGAAGAATTAATAGGATAAACTATTTTTTGAAAGGGGTGTCTCATTCTTTGAGACGCCCTTTTTTTATGTGGGGAAACCGGCAGAGGCAAAGCCTTACCTTTATCGAAATATTGTTTGCCATGCCTGCTATTTATGTGTTACGTCGTGCTGTTCTTTTCTGTTTTGGGTTGATGGTGGTGGTTGCTGTCCGGGCCGGTGGGGCGGTGGGGAAAGAGAGGAGGAGCATCGAGGTTAGCTCGCCGGATGGGCAGATCCGGTTTTCCTTTCGCTTTACGGACGGTTGCCCGGAATATAGTATCGTATACGGGGGTGTTCCGTTGATCGAGCGGTCGCCGTTGAGTTTGAAGTTTATGGGGTCGGGGTTATTCGGGCCGGGGTTGGTGGCGCGGGGGGCGGAGATTAGTCAGGGGGAGGACCACTATGAATTGGTGGTGGGGAAGACGAGGTCGGTGCATGATGTATATTCGAGGGGGTTGATCGTGTTGGAGGAAAGGGCGGGGCGGCGGCGGAAGATCAATTTTGAGGTGCGGGTCTTTAATGACGGGGTGGCGTTCCGGTATCAGATCCCGGAACAGGCGGCCTGGACCTCGTATAGTCTTGTGGATGAGGGCAGTACTTTCCGGGTGGTCGGTGATCCGATGCTGATGGCGTCGTTCCGGGAGGGCTTCACCACCTCGCATGAGGGGTTGTATACAAAGGGCCGGTTTAGTCGGGTAAAGGAAGATACGTTGATGGATACGCCCATCTTTTTAGAATACGGGGGCGAAAACAACCCTATCTATGCGGCGATCACCGAGGCGCGGCTCGTCGACTATGCGGGAATGTACCTGATCCGGCATGGGGATCTGCTGAAGAGTGAGCTGTCGCCGCTGCCGGGGCAGCCTGGGGGACCGAACCTAGTGAAGGTCCCGAACGAGGACGGGCGAGGGACGGCGCCCGACCGAAGTTCTCCGGTGCCACCAGACGGGCCGGTTGGGGCAGGAGCGGGGGTTGATCATGAACCGGGAACTGCGGCGGATCTGGAGTCGGGGCGGAAGTCGGCGTTTCGGGTAAAAGCCGTGCTGCCGCATCAGACGCCGTGGCGGGTGATTTTGTTGGGGTCGAGGGCGGGGGCGTTAGTGGAGTCCAATATCATTACCGATCTGAATGACGACTGCGCGATAAAGGATGTCAGCTGGATCAAGCCGGGGAAAACGGACTTTCATTGGTGGAATGGGGATATTGTGGCCGATACGGGTTTTCAGCCCGGGATCAACTTCGAGACCAACCAGTACTATATCGATTTCTGCGCGAGGAACGGAATTGACTATCACACGGTTATTGGATATGGTGGGATCGCCTGGTATACGAATGACGGGGTGAGTTATGATGCGGGTCCCCATGCCGATCCTACCCGGCCCATACCGGGGCTGGACATGAAACAGATCTGCGACTATGCGAAAAGCAAGGGGGTAGGCGTCCGGGTCTGGGTACATTGGAGGGCCTTGTGGCCGAGGATCGACAGTATATTTGCCCAGTTCGAGCGCTGGGGCATCAAGGGAATGATGGTGGACTTTTTGAACCGCGACGATCAGGAGATGGTAAATATTCAGACGGCGATCCTCCGGAAGGCGGCTGCACATCATCTTCACATTCAGTTCCATGGCGCCTATAAACCCACAGGACTAAGCCGCACTTACCCGAATGAATTCACCCGGGAGGGGACGCTCAACTATGAAAATGACAAGTGGGGGGTGCCCATCACGCCGGATGACGATCTGGATGTCGTGTTTACGCGGTTGCTGGCAGGGCCGACGGACTATCACCTTGGCGGGTTCAGGGCGGTGACGCCGGCGGGTTATCTGGCACATTTTACGCGGCCTTTTGTCCTGGGCACTCGTTGTCATATGCTGGCCATGTACGTGGTGCTGGAGAGCTATCTGGGGATGGTTTGTGATTACCCGGACGCATATGAGGGACAAGAGGGGTTTGACTTTTTGCGGGCGGTACCGACCACATGGGATGAGACAAAGGCGCCGGTGGCGATTCCGGGGGAGCGGGTGACGGTGGCCAGGCGGAAAGGGGATGAGTGGTGGGTGGGGACGATCAATAACGGGGTGGGTCGGGAGGTGGAGCTGCGTCTGGATTGGCTCCCGGCGGGGAAGTATGAGGCGACGATCTACGGGGATGCACCGGATGCGGGGGTCAATCCGAATCATCTGGTCCGGGAAAGCCGCACGGTGATCGGGGGGGATAGCGTGGTTCTAAAACTGGCGCCGGGTGGGGGACAAGTGATGAAATTGCGGAAAGTACTTAATTTTTGATTTGTTGAGGGATCCTGTAGCAATTTGGCCTCAAATTGGCAGTAGATTGGGTCTCGCAATATGAACCTGAAAGTGAAAAATCCAATACTCGTATTAGCGCTTCTGCTGTGTGTCGGCCTGTCCGCTCACGCCAACACCTACTATGTATCCTCCACATCCGGGAATGATTCTTACACGCCCGCGCAGGCGATGAACCCGGCTACGCCCTGGCAGACCATGGGGAAGGTGAACGGTTTCTGGGGTAGTCTGAACCCCGGGGATACCGTCAAATTGCAGGCGGGGAGTGTATTTACCCAATCGCTGACTGTTTCGAAGTCCGGGATCGCGGGAAGGCCTATCGTCCTTACCACTTACGGGTCGGGGAATGCGCCGCTGATCAACGGGTTTGCGACTCTTACCGGGTGGGGCGGGGGCGGCGGCAATGTCTGGCAGGTGACCTGTTCGAACTGTGGATTGAGCGCCAATATGGTTGAGATCGGGGACAGTTCGCGGCCGATGGGGCGATGGCCCAATTCGTGGTCCAATTCGGATGCCGGTTACTCTCAGATCCAATCCTTTAATGGGACGGCGAGCATTACCGACAGTCATATCGGTGCTACGGGACACAACTGGACCGGGTCCAGGATCGTCATCCGCAAGAATCGGTGGGTAATCGAAAATGACCCGATTATTTCACAGAGCGGTAATACCATCAATTATACGACGGCTACCACTTTCGCGCCCGGGAACAAGTACGGCTATTTTATCCAGGGGAATGCCTATACCCTGGATCAGCAGGGTGAGTGGTACTATAATCCTGCCAACAAGGTCGTGCAGATTTACTCCGTCGGGAATCCTTCGTCGATGAATATGCAGATTGCCCGGATCGATACGCTGTTGCAATTCAACAGCGCGCAGTATGTGGTGGTCAACGGCATTGCCTTCCAGGGGGCCAATAAAACGGCCGTTTCTATGGTCAGGTCCAATTATATCACGATGTCCAATTGTTCGATCCAATTTTCGGGGATCGACGCGTTCGACATCACGACTTGTAATTATCTGAACATTAACAATGTGACGATCGACTACTCGAATAACAACGGGTTCATGGCGTATTGCAACGGTTCTACTATCCAGAATTGTACGATCCGGCGGACGGCGGCTTTTCCGGGGATGTGTCTGCCGGTCAATTCCGGGATCGGCGTCTATTTGGTGGGCAATAACAATACCATCGCCTATAATACGATCGATACGACCGGGTATTCGGCGATCTCTTTCCAGGGAAACAGCAATACCATCGCGAACAACCTCATCAACTATTTCTGTTTTGTAAAGGATGACGGCGGCGGGATCTATACCTGGAATGGGAGTACGGATAGTACATATGTACATACCACAGGGTGGATCAAAAACAATATCGTCGTAAACGGGGTAACGGCGCCCGCCGGGACGGACAGCAGTCAGCAGCCGATCGCGATTGGGATCTATCTCGACGAGAACACGACGGAGTGCGATGTCACGGGTAATACCGTGGCGCATTGTACCGCGGGAGTATTTTTCCAGGATGCCCGCAATTGTGCGATCCAGAACAATACGTTGTTCGATTGCATCGGGCTGTTCGACATGCGCCACGCATTGCCGACATGTACCTTCTTTGGGAATGACGTCTCCGGGAACTATTGTGTGACGAGAGTGGATACCCAATACGTTATGGAGGCAAGTTCTTCGATAGGATCGGTCTCCAGATTGTCTTCGTATCTCTATCCCCACGATAACCATTATGCGCAGTTGGCGCCCGGCAGTTATTTTTACCTGATGGCGATGATCGACTATAATGGCACCGGGACGTTTGGGGCCTGGCAGACGACCTACCACGAAGATGAGATTCAGTCGAACCTGTTGCCGGTAAGCTTCCCCCCATATACGATCAATTCCTATATCGGCTCGAACATGTATACGAAGGGGAATATCACCGCGCCATTTCTGGATGCGCTGGCAGGGGTGCGGGTGATCACGTCGGCAGGGGTGGGTGCGATCGATTCGGGGTACTATTATGTCCTTAATTATACGATGGCGGCGCCGGACAATTCGCATCTGATGTTGAATTTCCTGGAGGAAGGGGTTGTACCGTATCCTCAGCTGAGCCCCGTGACCCCTACGCCGACAGTAGCGCCAAGCCTCAACAATACGATCGTCTGGCAGGCAAAGGGGACCTATTCGAACTCACTGCTGGTGTGGCAGATCAACAACAATGCCCCGACGCTGGCCATTTCCAATATCTCCCTATACCATGCGAATGTGACGCCGAACAATCCGGCAAACGATTATATTTTCCAATATAATGCGTCCAAAACGGCGATGTCGCTGCCGTTGAGCGGGACCTGGCAGGATGCGGCCGGCATTAGTTATACCGGATCGGTGTCAATTCCGGCGTATGGATCGGTCGTCCTCATTAAATAGAGCTTAAAAAGCATTTAATTAATTGTTAAATGCCCCTATTAATCTTCAAAGTGTCTCGGGACTGACTTAGTTTTCAGGGGTGATCAAGTTACCAAGACTTACGTATTCGCGCCTGTTGATGGCTATTTTCTTTCTATCCGCGCGGCCAGCATTCGGGCAGGTCGTTATTGGCGGCACTGTTTATGATAAATCCCAGAAATATAGGATGGCCGGAGTGAGTGTGCTCAGCACTTCCGGGTTGGGGACGGCAACGGATTCGACGGGTCATTACCGGCTTCGGCTGGGGCTGGACGATTCGATCTATTTCTCTTATTTAGGCAAGACGACGTTAAGGTTCCCGGCGAGGGAGATCAATCCAAACCAGCCTTTCGATATGGCGCTGGCGGTATCGATCGATACTTTGCCGGCGGCGTTTGTGCGTGGGAATAATTATTATCTCGATTCGCTGGAGACCCGGAAGGAGTATGCGAAGGTGTTCAATTATGGTGCTTCTTATCTGAACAGCGTGAAAACGACGGGCCGGGGTGGGATGGGAGTGGGGTTGAATCTGGATCTCTTTTTCAATGCCCGGGAAAACCGGCGGATGGAGGCTTTCCAGGACCGGCTGGTATGGCAAGAGCAGGAAAACTTTGTCGACCATCACTTTTCGAAGTCGATCGTGCGACATGTCACGGGGCTGACGCCACCGGCTCTGGATACCTTCATGGTACTATACCGGCCGACGAAGGAATTTATTCAAAGCTGTGAGACGGAGTATCAGTACTATCACTATGTCCGGGAGTGGAGTGGGTATTTTGTGGATGACTGGAAGCTGCGGCATCCGAATATTCCACCGATGGGGAAGGAACTGCCGGAAGCGGACAGCACGGTGCTAAAAGAAATGGCGGATAGTCTTTCTGTGGACACTACTTCACCAGGCGGCCATCACTGAGTTCGAGGACGCGGTCGCAGTTGGCGGCGAAGTCTTCGTCGTGGGTGACGGCGATGATGGTCTGTTGGCCTTGCTTGGCGATATCGCGAAAGATATCGAAGACCGTCTGCGAATTCTTTGAATCGAGGTTTCCGGTGGGTTCGTCGCCCATGATGATAGATGGGTCGTTGATAAGGGCGCGGGCGATGGCGGCGCGTTGTTGCTGGCCACCGGAGAGCTTACTGGTGAGTTTGAGGGCCTGGTCTTTGAGGTCGAGGTTTTCGAGATGCCTATAAGCTTTAGCTTCAATCTCGGGGCGGGGCAGGCGCTTTAGCTTAAGGGCGGGGATCATGACGTTCTCCAGCACTGTAAATTCCGGCAGGAGGTAGTGGAACTGAAAGACGAAACCGATATGCCGGTTACGGAAGGTGGAGAGCTCGTTTTGACTTCGGCCGGTGAGGGTGTCGCCGTTGATGGTTAGCCGGCCTTCGTAGTCGGTGTCCATGGTGGACAGGACGTACAGCAGCGTAGATTTGCCGCTGCCGGATTTGCCGACAAGCGCAAGAAATTCTCCCTTCTTAACTTCGAAGCTGATATTGCGGAGGACCTGGAACTTCTCCGGGTCGTAAAAGTATTTTACCAGTTGGTCGACTTTCAGGATGGGGGTTGTTTCCATAATTATCCTCTTATGATGGTGACGGGATCGATGCGGGATGCTTTCCGGGATGGGAAGTAGCCGGCCACGAAGGTGGTGATAAGACCAAAGGAAAAGGCCAGGATATAGTCTTTGGGGTCATAGTCCATCGGAAGGGTGGCGAGGCCGGCCACGTTAAACGGTACCTGATTGACGAGGAGGGATACGAGGTAACCCAGGCCCATGCCGACGAAGCCGCCGACGAGGCCGATAACGGAGCTCATGGTGAGGAAGATGCGACGGATGTCCAACCCGGAGAAGCCTATGGCTTTCAGGATGGCAATCTCGCGGATCTTCTCGTTGATGGTCATGAGCATGATATTATAGATGCCGAATCCGGCGACGATCAGGATGGTCAGGGATACGGCGACGGCGATGACGTCGCGGAGGTTGGAGCCGGCTTCGAGCTGGGCATTGGCCATCGACCAGGATTCCACCTTGTAAGAGAGAAGGGGGGTCAGCTCGTGGACCAGTTGGTTGGCGAGCTTGAAGTCGATGACGTTGACCTGGATATCGGTGACATAGTCCTGGTTCTCGGCCAGCAACTGGCGGGTAGCGGTAATGGACAGATAGGCCTTTGTTTTGTCGATCGATGAGAGGTTGGTCCGGAAGATGCCGATGACCTTATACGTGTGGGAGACACCGTCGGCGGTGAGGATGTTGAGGTTGTCATCGACTTTCAGGCTGAGGTTTTTGGCCAGTTCGATGCCGACGATGATCCCGTCGGGCCGGAAAGCAAGATCTTTCCATTTGCCCCGGACCATGAGACGCGACATCTGGAAGAGAAGGTCCTCATTGGTCACGTCTACGCCGGAAAGGGTGCCGTTCACCTTGTTACCTACGTTCTTGAAGAATACGTTGATGTTGACTTCGGGCGCGACGGTCTGGACAATGGGGATGGTATGGAGGTAGTGGATGATCTCAGCCGAATTCTTGATGCCATCGGTATACTTGATGACCTTACTGTTACGGATATTGGCGATGGTGCCGGCGGGGAAGACGCGGCTGACGAGGTCACTACGGTCGGCTGGCCGGTCGTTATAAATGCGGACGTGGGCGAGGGTGCTAAAGGCAAGGCGGTTCTGGGCCAGGTTGACACCGCTCATAAAGCTGTTCATAAAGACGTACATCGAGATGCCAAAGGTTACGCCGAGCACGGCGACGATAGTCTGTTTCACTTTGGACCACAGATAGGTTGCTGCGATCTGGTAATTGATTGGGATCATTTGGCCGGATTGGTGGGTTGGATGGATTGGTCGTCATGGAGGCCGCCAATGATCTCGACCCATTCCAGGGTGTGGACGCCGGTCATAACGGCGGCGTGGCTTTGGTCGGCAGCGAGGATGACGCTATCGCCGGGGAGCAGGTAGTTGGCCGGGATCACCAGGGCGTGCTTCTTCTCACCGAGGATGATGTTTGCTTGCAGCTGGGTACCGTTTCGCAGGTTGGGTGGCAGGGGGTCGAAGCTGGCTTCGGCGATAAAGGCCTGGTCGTTGGTATTGAAGGAGGGGTAAATTTTCGTAATGGTAGCGTGGAAGACATGGACTTTGTCTGTGTTGAGGGATACGAGGACTTGCTGGCCGAGCTGGATGCGTTGGATGTCTTCCTCGGCGATCAGCAGTCTGGCGATCTGGAGGCCGGCGCCGAGGTCGGCGACGACATCGCCTTTACGGACAAGGTCGCCGTCCTTCTTGTATACGTTTTCTATGCGGCCGTTGGTGGCGCCGGTAATGGCGAAGTAAGCGTTATTTTCCACTTGTTCCCGGAGTTGGGCGCGGGTGTTCTCGGTGTTCAGGTTGAGGTTGGTATGGATGTCTTCAAGGTTCTTCTGCAGCACGGTCAGGTTGGAGGTGGAGGCTTCGTAGGTTAGGCGGGCATTGTCAAAGTCGACCTGGGCGACGGCGTGGGTAGGTAGGAGGCGTTGGTAGCGGGTGTAGTTGAGTGAGTCGGTGGTTTTCTTATGCTGCGCCTGGTCGATCTGAGATTCTAGCTGTTGGATCTGGGGGCCTTTGTCCGAGGCGTTACGGAGTGCGTATTCGTAGTTGGTGGCGGCGTTCCCCACCTGGGTGCGCGCGAGGTCGTTGGCGATGCGGAAGAGGAGCTGGCCTTTCCGGACGCTGTCGTCTTCGGCTACGAAAGATTGTTGCAGGTAGCCGTCGGCGTAGGCGGTGATCCGGTATTGTTCTTTTGCCTGGGTGTTGCCGCTGGCGAAGACCGCGTCGACGATGTCCCGGTATTGGGGTGTTATGGACGGAGTGTGGCGGCAGCTCGTGAGGGCGAGAAGGGTGATGAAACCGGATGGGATGAGAATATTTTTCATTGGTTTAATTTCTTGAGATGATGGAGGCCATGGCGGAGAACAGGGACGACAGATTATTGAGATGGGTGTTCTCGGCGTGGAGGTAGTCTTCGAAGGTCTTTTGAAAGCTGTCGATGCTGAGGAGGCCTTCTTCGAATTTCTGGCGCTGGAGCTCCACGTTGTCCCGGTAGAGGAGCAGGTTACGGCCGGAGGCAGCGGCGATCAGGCGGTAGTTGTCATACGTGCTGACAAGCAGGCTGTCGGTTATTTTGCCTTCTTGGACGGCGTCCTGGTATTGCTGGGCATTTATATGGGCGAGGGCCTGGGCGCTCCGGTATTTGTTGCGGTTATAGAAGCCGGTGAACAGAGGGACGTTGAGATTGAGCTGGAGATATCGGTAGTCGTTCCATGCGCCGTCGCCGAACGAGAGGCCGAAGTTATCACGGAATTGTTCGGAGCCGACGAATCCGCTGAGGGAGAGGGTGGGGTAGAATGCGGCTTTTTGGAATTTACCCTGGAGTTCGGCGAGGCGGGTGTTGGCGGCGTATACGTCGAGGTTCTTATCCGGTCCAAGGGCCAGGCCCGGCCTTATTGAGGCTTCGGCGGCCGTGCTGTTATCGGTGGTGAGTGAGTCGGCGGTGAGGTATTCGTCGAGGATCAGGGTTTGTCCGGCGGTGCAGCCGGTCAGGAGTTTGAGGTTTTGGGTGGCCTGGTCAAGGAGCTGGTGGCTTTGGAGGATGTTTTGTTGCACATTATTGACGTTGATCTCGGCGCTGTGGACGGCGCCGAGGTCGGTGAGGCCCTGTGTATAGCGGTCCCTGACCGTAGAGAGGATGCTGTCAGCCAGCAGGAGGTCGCGGCCGGAGATTCTTAGTGATGAGGCCGCGATAAGGCCGGAAAAATAATATTGGGCGGTGGACGCCTTCAGGTTTTGTTCGTAGGCGGCTTGTTGGAGGTTATTGAAGGTGATATTCTCGTGTGCGATATTGGATTGGAAGACGTATTGCCAGTTAAAGAGATTTTCCGTGGCATTGGCTCCGGCGTTATAGACATAGTGTTTACCAAACATGAGGTAGAGGGTTTTGCCGGGTTGGTTGATGAGCGCGCCGGGGACCGGGGTAACGGAGAGTTTCAGGTTATCCTGACCGGAGAAGTTGCCGGCGACCTGGGGGAGCAGGTAGGATTGGGAAGCGTGGTAGTCGGCGGTGAGTTGGCCGGTCTTGAGACGGTAGATGCGTTGGGTTGGGTTGTCCCTGAGTGCGGCGGTGAGAACCTCCGGGAGGGAGTGGAAGACGGTTTGGGCTCTCGCGGCCTGGAGCGTGGTCAGGGTCAGGCAAAGAAATAAGGTTCGTCGCATGGTGTTGATTTGACGGGGCAAAGGTCGGCGTGGGGGGCTGTTGAATGGGGGGAAAGAGGGGGAACTGGACAAATTGATGGATGGATTGACAGAGGCGGCGAAGTCGAATTGACAGAGGCTAACCTTTTTCTATCCATTCGAGGAAGGGGGTGACTTTGAGACGGCTCACGAGGGGGCGTTCGGCGGTGGGGATCTTGAGGGTGACGATGACGCGGCGGTTGAAGAAGGGTTCCATTTCGAGGATGGCGTCGCGGTTCAGGATTATCTGGCGGTTGATTCGGAAAAAGGTTTGGGGGTCGAGGGCGGCTTCGATGTCGTCGATAGGGCGGAAGACCGCGTGTTTTTCCTTGTTAAACGTATAGAGGTAGACGACTTCGTTCTCGAGGGCGACGGCGGCGATGTCGCGGACGGCGACGGGGTATATTTTTTCGCGGAATTTGACGAGGAAGGAGGACCGTGTCCGGTTGCCGAGGGCTTGCTCGAGGCGGACAGGGAGGCTTGGGGCGAGGAGGAGGGACGCGCGGATCTGGTCGAGTTTGCGAAAGGCTTGTTCGACATCAGATTCGTGGAAGGGTTTCAGGATATAGTCGATGCCATTTGACTTAAAGGCTTCAAGAAAGTGGTCTTCGGATGCTGTGCAGAAGATGACAGGGGCTGTGATCGTGGCTTTTTGGAAGATGTCGAAGCTGTTGCCGTCGGCGAGCTGGATATCCATGAAGAGGAGGTCGATCCGGAGGGTGGTGGTTTGGAGGAATTGGACGGTGCTTTCGACGCTGTCGCAGATCCCGAGGACGGTATGGGAATCGTCGACGGCGAGGATAAATTCCTTTAGCAGTCGGGCGGTGCGGGGTTCGTCCTCTATGATCAGGATATTCATGGTTCAAGCAGTTGGAGGGTGACGGAAAATTTCGTGTCAGTGCGATGGATCGTGACGCCGTCCCGGACCTGGAGGAGCTCGTAACGTTTGCGCAGGTTATCGAGGCCAATACCGGAGGATTCGTCGGCGGAGGGTTTGGTCTGGAGGTTGTTCTCGATCAGGATGCTATCTTCCTTTTGCTGAAAGATCTTTATAAAGAGGGGTTTCGCCGAGGAGATAATGTTGTGTTTGATGCAATTTTCGACCAGGAGCTGGAGGCTAAAGGCGGGGATCTTGCGGGCAAGGCTGTCCGGCCAGATCCCGATGTCGATATGCAGGAGCGATTCGAAGCGGGCCTGAAGCATATAGATATAGGACCGGAGGAATTCGAGCTCTTCGTCGAGGGTGACGGTTTGGCTGGTATTTTTGCCGAGGAGTTGACGGTAAAGGTCGGATAGGGTGAGGATAAACTGTTCGGCGCGGTTGTCGTTTTCGCGGATCATGATGCGGAGCGTACTGAGGGCGTTGAAAAGGAAGTGTGGGTTTACTTGTTGTTTGAGGACTTCGAATCGGGTGCGGAGATTTTCGTTTTGGAGCTCTGCGTTGGCAAGCAGGATATCTTCTTTTTCGGCGAGGGAGGCCAGGGTGGCCTGGACGGAGAGGATGACGAGGGAGGCGAGGGTGAGTTTGATAAAGGACAGGGTGTGGGAGGTTTGAATATTGATATGAAAGTCGAGGAGGTCGACGAATCGGATGAAGGCGAGGATGAGGAGAACATTGACGAGGGTTTGGATGCCGAGGCGGAGGGCTGGGGGGCGCCGCGCTTTTTTGAACCGATCGGCGATCCACTGGTCGACGGCCCATAGCAGCAGGAGGAAGGTGAAACCGGTAAGCCAGGAGCCGATGATACGCCGGGGTTCGACGGTGGCAGAGAAGACGTTGGTGTTGAGGAGGCTGATGCCCGGCATGAGGAAGGAGCAGAGCAGGGGGAGAAGTATCTTTCTGCTGGTGGATTTCTGCTTGGGGGGGAGTGTTGCCAAATGTTTTTTGGTAGGTTACAGCTGCGAAGATATAAAAAAATGACCCGGGAGGTCCCGGGTCAGACTGGAGAAAGTCTATTAAAAAGGTGGTTAGCGTGGCTGGCTAATTGCGAATTTCCACGTCGGCCGACCAGTTAACACCGGCAGGCTCCGGTTGGTGATGGGCTCCGTACCACTCGCGGTGGTGGTGGTGGTAGTGACGATAATAGCGGCTTTCGTAGCCGCTATAGCAGCTACTCAAGGCAAAGGTGGTGATGCCGACAAAGAGCGCGAGGCTCAGCACGTTTTTTATTGTGTGCTTCATAAAGAGTGGTTTTTAAGTATATTGTTTTGTTTCTAAAATCCTGCCAGACGCAAAACGCGGATACACACGGGGTTATTATATGGTTAGTATATGATTAACAAAAATTATGTGGATAATTCTCCCCGGATATGGGGGCAACGGTGCGGCTTGTGGCGGGTCGCCGTTTGGGTTGGGTTGCTGGGGATAGTGCAGGACGCGGCAGGTCAGCGCGCGGGATTGGGGGCGGGTTCGCGGTCGGTGGCGTATTTTCAGGGAACCTGTGTGTATCGGGTGTCGGTTCACTCGAAGGTGGAAGACCTGAGCGATAAGGATATTCATAAGGTGTTGACGGTTGGGGATCTGTTGACGGTGACGTTAAAGGATGGCAATTATAAAATGTCGACCGAGTATGCGGATACCTATATCGTTAAGGAGGACCGAAAGGAATACATTAAGTTTCGGAAGATCGATACGGTATTCTATCTGGATTTTGATTCGGATACGGATCGGGTGACGGGAATTATCCGCAATAATGCGGTGGTGGACGTGGGAGGGTTTTCGTGTAAGGGGATTACGATCGAGACTAGTAAGGTTTCCCGGCAATATTACTATTCGACAACGCTGAGGACAAATCCGGAGGATGACAAGCATGATCTGCTGGCGCAGGCGGCGATGTATGCGGAGGAGACGGGAGGGGGGTTGAAGATGTGGATCCGGACCGACTATCCGTATGCGATAGAATTGGACAGTTGTATCCGGGTGCAGCGGAAGAAGGTGTCGGATGCGGTCTTTCGGTTGCCCGATCTCCCGATCTCGGCATTGTTTTCCGCGCCGCGGATCTTCTTTCCGCGGTTCCCGGGGGGCGATAGCGCGTGGAAGAGCTACGTTTCCGCGACGGTGAATCCGAAGCTGGCGGGACGGTATGTAAAGATCCCGAAGGGGGAGAAGGAAGCGTGGGAGACGGTGATCCTTGAGTTTGCGGTGGCGGAGGACGGGACGGTTTCGGATATCCGGGTGGCGAATCCGAATGAGGTGGATCCGCTGTTGGCGGAGGAGGCGATGCGGGTGATGCGGCTGTCGCCGAAGTGGGTGCCGGCAACCTTCTATGGTGAGACGGTGAAGTGGACCTGTCAGCAGGCGGTGGAGTTTGACGCGGGGAAATGATATATATTCGTAACTATGAAACTAAAACTATTGCTTGCCGGTTGTCTGATGTCCCGGATGGCCGCGGTTGCCCAAACCCCTTCTTTCATTACGGATAGTCTCGACAGCTATATCCAAACGGGGATGAAGGAGTGGCAGGTGCCGGGGTTGGCGCTGGTTATCGTAAAAGACGGGAAGGTGGTTGTCATGAAGGGTTATGGGGTAAAAGATACGGCGTCGAGGCAACCGGTGGATGAGAACACGCTGTTCATGATCGCGAGCAATACCAAGCTCTTCACGGCGACGGCGCTGGCACAGCTGGAATATGATAAGAAGCTTTCGCTCGACGATAAGATCACCAAGTACTATCCCGATTATCAATTGTACGATCCGACCAGTACGGCGCTGGTGTCGATCAAGGATATGTTATGTCACCGGATCGGGACGAAGACGTTCCAGGGGGATTTTACGTTTTGGAACAGCCTGTATACGCGGGAGGAGATCATGCACAAGATGCGGTTGCTCAAGCCGATCCATCCTTTCCGGCAGGATTTCGGGTATTGTAATAGCTGTGTGATGACGGCGGGGCAGATCATTCCGAAGGTGACGGGGGAGGGTTGGGACAAATACGTGCAGGATAGTCTTTTGTCGCCGCTTCGAATGAATCGGACCTACACGAGTATTACGCGGGTACCGGCGGATGTGCGACTGGCGCAGCCTTATACGACGAGTTTTGACGGAGTGCTTCTCACCGTGCCGCTGGATCAATGGGACAATCTGGGGCCGGCGGCGGCGTTGATCAGCAATGTCTCCGATCTTTCTCACTGGTTGATGTGTCAACTGGACAGCGGGCGGTATGACGGTCAGCAGGTGTTGCCGTTTCGCGTTTTGTTACGCACCAGGGATATCAATACGATCCTGTCGAGCCGGAAGCGCGGGAATGTGCCGACGCATGTAGCGGGTTATGCGCTTGGGTTAGAGTCTTATGACTATGCCGGGCGGGAGGTGTATTGGCATACCGGGGGAGCGGGGGGGATGGTGAGTGTGGTTTGTTTTATACCCGAGGAAAAGTTGGGGATGGCGATTCTGACCAATAATGATAACCAGGACTTTTTTGTGTTGCTGCGACAACAGATCATCGATGCGTATCTGGGGTTGCCTTATGTGAACCGCAGCAAAGAGGGGCTTCCCGGATTTAACAAGCTGATGGCGGATACGTTAAAGACGATCGATGGCTGGAGAGCGCGGGTGAAGGGGAATGCGCCTGACTTGCCGCTGTCGGCGTATGCCGGGCACTATACGAATCCGCTATACGGGTCGATGGATATCCGCCCGTCCGGGAAAGGATTGCAACTCACCTTCAATGGGCATGCCCATTTGACGGCCCGGCTTGACTATATGGACAATGGCGAGTGGAGGTTGTCGTATGATAATATATTGTATGGGATCTTTTCAACAAAGTTTGCGGTGTCGGGTGGGAAGGTGCTGTCGTTGGAAACGAAACAGAGTGATTTTGTGGAGATCGACCCCTATGTGTTTACGAAGGAGTAGATAAGGGCAACAATTTTTTTTGGTATTACCCCATGAGGGCAGTATTGCCGGAATAAAAGGGAAATTGTATATTTGTTTGTTAACCCTTCTGCCATGTATAAACATCTAATTATCGTAATGACCGTTCTCATATCGGTCTCCGATCGTAGTTTAGCTTCTGATACGACTTACCATAAACATCCCTGGTTAATGTCTGGCAGTGCCGGATATACTATCAACAAGGCTTTTGGGTCGGTGATGGATAATGAGCGGGAATTCAATGCCATGTTCAGGATAACGAATGCCCGGCAAAAGAATTGGGGCGGGTTTGAATTAAGGGCCGCTTTTCAGAAGGAAATTAGCCGCTTGTTCTACTTTAAGACCGGTCTTGGATATCTGCAAAAGCAGGTGAACCCGGAAGAGGGTGGCTTTATGCTTTATAAGGATTCTTTGAAGACGGGTTATCTATCCATTCCAGTACTGGCGGGGGTCGTTATGCCGCTGAACACTTCGCAGACGATCTTATTCTCGCTGGAAGGGGGGGCTTATAGTGATTTCCGGTTGATCGACAAGACCACCTCTGCGATCGACCTTGCGGGCTTTTCCACAAGTTCCGTGGCGCTGGGTTTGCAGGGCGGGTGTGAGCTGACCTTTGATTTGCGGGGCGGTTCGACGGCTTTTATTCAATATAGCTATAAGGTGGATATGACCGATGCGTATAAGGAAACGTTATATTGGGGAGCGCCGGGAGAACTCTATCGGACTCTATCTTTAAAATACCGGACTCAGGTAATCTCCCTGGGATGGAAATGGGAACTGTAGAAATATGTTTTGCTTTTGGTGATGGCTAAATTCCCATCCGCATATTGATGAGATAGGGAGTGAAGCCCGCTTTTTCGTAGGCGCGGATGGCGATGTCATTGCTGGTGTAGACGTCGAGGCGGAGTTCGGTGAGTTTTTTCGACTTGGCCCAGGCTTTCAGGGCGTCGATGATGAGCTGGTTGACGCCTTGGCCGCGGTAAGCGGGTTCGACGTACATGAAGCCGCAGTAGGCATGATGCGTGTGGCGGAGGTAGAGGCGGGAGGGGTCGATGCGGGCATAGGCGGAGCCGATCAAAGTGCCGTCGGTCTCGGCGACTATAAGATGGACGTGGGGGGAAGCGAGCATAGCGGCGAGGTCGTAATAATAGATGGGTCCGTCTTTGATGGTCGGGTCCATGGGACGTTCGGCGCTGATGACACCTTGTTCGAAGCGCAGGAGGGTGGGGAGGTCGGCGGTGGTGGCGCGGCGGACGGTAATCGGCATGCCGCAAAGTTACGACTAGTATTTAAAGAGATCTTTCATTTTCGGGATAAACACCTCTTTCTTGCGGCGGGAGACTTCGATAGTCTTGTCATTAGTGAGGACGACGGAGCCGCCTTCGCCGCGGATGTATTCGCGGATATGCTGGAGGTTCACGAGGAATGACTTGTGGATACGGCAGAAGCCGTTGTGCTGGAGCAGCGCCTCCGCGGGTGTCTGGAGCTTGCGTTGTTTCCCAATCCGGGACACGGGCAGTTCACGTTGAGGGTGGAGGGAACGAGTCAGGTTTATAATGTGCCGATTACTGATATGCTGGGACATGTAGTTCGGCGGATCGAGGGGACGGGTTCTATGGATGTGCCGGATGTGCCGGTGGAAGGAAATGGATTTGCGCAGAAGGTGCTGGTTGTTCCTTGAAAGTCAGAAGAAAAACGGGTATCTTGGGATTGATAACCCGTAGAAATGGATGTCAGATCATTATGCCTGAGAAAAAGCCTTGCTTTTTCCGCACTCCTTTTTGGTCTCCAGATATTGTCAGTTGCGGCCGATGCGCAAATGCGCGAGCTCTTTTTGGATGCAACCGACTCGACCGATCAGCTTTATAAGCTCAGTTTCTTCTCTGCTTCACAGGGCTTCGTTGCCTTTCAGGACTGGATCGGTTATACGACCGACAGCGGGAGGACGTTTGCGGAAAGGCCGATCACCAATACCAATGTAAATTTTAATGGGTATGATGTCAATCTGACTTTTGGTTTTGGGATAGCCGGCGTCAAATCCTTTGATCAAAATACGGTGATTGCCTATGGTGACTATGGCCTGGTTCCTGCTATTCTATATTCTACCAATGGTGGCAGCTCGTACACGCTTATTTTTCAATCGCAGTTCAACCCCCAGCAGCTCAGTACAGGTATAACAGATATGGTCTTCCCGCAGAATGACAATATCGGGTTTGCGGTCGATGCGGACAGGATCCTGAAGACGACGGATGGGGGGATGACGTGGACAGTGGTCAGCACGAATCCCGGCAGCTTCTTTGATTATTTGGAAGCGGTCGATGACAATCACGTTTATGCGTTCAGCATCGGTTCTCACAGCAACAAGTTGTTGGCGACGACCAATTCGGGGGGCAGTTGGCAGCAAATGAGCTTACCGGCGGGGTCCCTGACCTATGCGAGTTTTATTTCCGCGAACAATGGCTGGGTGGATGTGACCGACAATAATAACAATGGGGATCTTTATTATACCTCCAATGGAGGCGCGAGCTGGGTGCAAAAGAACAATGCGGTTGCCACGCCATTTTCCTGTAGGAAAATGAAGTTTATCAATGATAGTACCGGTTATGCGGCGTTGGGCTTTTTTGATGTCTACAAAACGTCTGATTCGGGTAAGGTGTGGGAACCCTTGCCGCGGGACAATCATTTCACTTATCTGGGATATACCTTTAATGATCTGCAGTATATGACCAATAACCAGTTGTGGGCGGGTGGCGCCCACGGTTTTTTGGAATTGGGAACCGCGGGTGGGGGTACCCCTTTGCCCCTGGCCTTTTTTCTGATCGATTCCTCGGGGCTTGCCGGCAGCGGACAGGTGCATCTGACGAATTATTCGCGGCCCACTTATTCGTATCAGTGGTTCCGGAACGACACGTTATTTAGTACAGCTTATAACACGGTCTATACGCATGCGGCAAACCGGTTGACGGATACGATCATGTTAGTTGTCTCCAGCGGTGGTCATTCGGATACCGCTTTACGATATCAGTCTTTTTATCCGCCGGTAGTCGTTACGTCTTTTACTCCAGTCGCCGCTGCAGCGGGAACGGTGGTGACCATCAATGGCAGTCACTTTACAGGGGCTACGTCAGTGAGTTTTGGGGGAACGCCGGCGTCGGCATTTACCGTAACCTCCGATGCGGTCATTGCCGCGACTGTAGGGGCGGGGTCATCGGGCAATGTAGTGGTGGGGACACTGACAGGGGCTGCGCAGTTATCGGGATTCACCTATTTGGCCGCACCGACGCTCAGTTCCTTTTCTCCGCAGTCGGCGACAGCGGGAACGACGATCACTCTCCAGGGGACACATTTTACGGGAACGACGCAAGTTTATTTTGGAACTACGGCGGCCAGTTCGTTTACGGTGGTTTCGGATGACGAGATCTCGGCAGTGCCGGCATCCGGCTCAACGGGTTCTGTCGAGGTAGTGAATGCCGGCGGTACAGCGGTCCTGGCAGGTTTTGTCGAGCTGCCGTTCATTAGCGGGTTTACGCCTACGGCGGGATCCGATGGCGCGCAGATGACCATCACCGGGACCGGCTTTACACCGGTGACATCGGTGACGGTTGGCGGCGATATACCCCGGTCCGTCCTTGTTAATTCATCGACGAATATCACGGCTATCATCGGGGCCGGTGCGACGGGGAGTGTGGTCGTAAATACGTCTACGGGGTCGGCTTCCCTGGCAGGGTTTACCTATATCCAGGGGCCGGGTGCTACGGCTGCTGCGCCATTGTCGGGGCCGGTAGGAACAGCGATCACGATCACCGGATCTAATTTCAGTCCGACTGCGGCTGATAATACGGTTTATTTCGGGTTGGTCAAGGTGCCTGTTATAGCTGCCAGCCCGACGTCGTTGACAGTGTCGGTGCCCACGGCTGCTATCTATTCACCCGTTAGCATAACGAGGAATGGGCTGACGGTGTGGACGGATAAGCCTTTTCTGCTAACCTTCCCGGGTGGGGGGAGCATCAGCACCAATTCCTTTGGGCCGGATAAGGATTTCACCTATCTGGTGCCTTCAAGTTATGTGACGGGTTTGGCGGTGGGGGATATCGATGGGGACGGGAAGCCGGATATTGTGGAAGCGGAGGGTATTCTCGGCGGTATCAATGTTGCGCGGAACACCGGTTCTCCCGGCACGATCTCTTTTGACGTACAAACGGGCTTTTTATCTTCGTATACAGCGGGTGAGCTGGCATTGACCGATATCGATGGGGATGGGGTACCTGAGCTGCTGGCGTTGGTGAATGACACGATATATATATTTGCGAACAAGTCAACTCCCGGAAATATTGTTTTTGGTCCGCCCACCGTGATCGGTCTATCCGGGGGTACGCTTGCGTTTGCGATTGGTGATATTGACGGAGATGGCCGGCCGGATCTGATTATCTCTTCGGGGTATTTCGCCACGCTGTCTGTACTGTTGAATAGCAGCAGTCCCGGGTCATTCTCTTTTACCGCGCCTTTTCCCACGGGTATTCCGGCGGGGGGGCCAGAGGCGGTCACCGATCTGGATGGGGATGGCAAACCGGACCTGGTGGTGATGCATGCTACATCAGATTCGCTGGCGGTGATCAGGAATACAAGCACGGTGGGGAACGTCTCCTTTTCATATGTTGCGGATCTTCCGGCAAACTTCCCCACGGGTATTTTTGCAGGCGATGTGGATGGAGATGGCAAGCCGGATATTGAGACCTCCAATTCCGCCAATACAGTCTCCGTTTTCCGTAATACGAGCGTGGGCGGGATTTCGTTTGCTCCCCGGATCGATCTGTCCGCGGGCAACAATCCGGGCGGCATCTCGCTTGCTGATATGGACGGGGATGGCAAGCCGGATATGGTTGTCACCAATTCTTCCGATACGACGGTGTCGGTGTTCAAAAATGAAAGTACGCCGGGAAATGTTGCTTTTTCCGGTTATGTCAATTTTTCTATCGGGTATCGGGGTGAGAGTTCTTCGGGTGTCATTTTGTTCGATATGGATGGAGATGGAAAGAATGATATCGGGGCGTTCAATAATTCCCAGTTCGATTTCCATACATTGCGGAATACCGTCTCTGCGGAGCCATTTATCCGCAGTTATACGCCAACTATCGGGTCGGAGGGGACAAAAGTGACGATCCTGGGAGCTAATTTCACTGGTGTTACGACGGTGAGTTTTGGCGGAGTGCCGGCCGCTTCCTTTACGATCGATTCAGCGACAGGGATCACAGCGATACTGGCGATGGGGGCATCGGGGGACGTTGCAGTGGCCAATGCAATCGGGACTGCTACGGCAAAGGGTTTTACGTTTGGAGTGCCGCCGACGATTACCGCCGTTGCGCCTTTATCCGGTCCGGTCGGAACAAGTGTTACGATCACCGGTAGTAATTTCAGCCCGGTGCCTTCGGCAAACATTGTCTTTTTTGGGGAAGTACAGGCTGCTGTCAGTTTTGCGACGAGCACTTCGTTGATCGTTACGGTGCCGTTCGGTACAACGTATGGACCTATTACTGTGACGACGGGTCAGCAGACGGGTTATTTTTCACGACCGTTTGTGCAAACGTTTGGCGGCGGCGGGGCGCCATTTAATCAGTTGACCTTTATTCCGGAAGTATTTATGTCTTTTGGGTATTCCAGGGGGGAAATCGCGGATTTGGATGGGGATGGAAAATTGGATATTGTTATTGCCGGGGCCGGGGGGCAGCAGATACTAAGGAATACCAGTATTCCCGGTAAGATATCGTTTGCTGGTCCGAGCGCATTCTCCGGTAGTTATTATCCTGCGATGGCGGTAGGGGATATCGATGGGGATGGGAAATTGGATATTGTAACGGGTAACAGTAATAATTCTTTCTCCTTTTTCAAGAATATCAGTAGCCCGGGGGCGATAGCGTTTGCGGGGAATATCGATTTCTCAACAGGTGATCCCAATTCCCAACCGGGGGGCATTGTGATTGCCGATGTCGACAAGGATGGCCGACCGGATATCATCACGATCAGCTATCAGGAGCAAACGATGTCGGTATTTCGGAATATCAGCAGCAATGGTCAGGTAGCGTTCGATACCCGGATCGTCTATGATCTGTATGGTTATCCCATGGATGTGAGCACTGCTGACCTGGACGGGGATGGCATGGTCGATATCGCTTTGGCTACTACGGGGGGAGCTTCGGTGTTCAGGAACACCAGTGTGCCGGGGATGATCTCATTTGCCGTCCGGCAAGATCTTGCCACGGGCGGATCCTGGCCCAATGGGGCGAAGCTGGTTGATGTGGATGGGGATGGAAAGCTTGATCTTGTAGTGGTCAATATAAATTCCAACCAGCTGACCTTTTTCCGGAACATCAGCACGCCGGGCGCCGTGACTTTTGGTACCGCTATCAATGTCGCAACCGGGAATGGGCCCTGGACCGTATTGGCAGGAGATCTGGATGGGGATGGCAAACCCGATCTGATTACGCCGAATATTTACAATACGGGTTATTTTAATGGTATTACCGCGATTTCCGTTTTTCAGAATGGAGGTAGTCCCGGGAACATCATATTACAACAGCCGGTCTCTTACCAATGCTCCGGACCTCAATATGGCGGGATTGCCGATATGGACGGTGACGGAAAACCCGATATTGTTATTTGGGGTGGAAATCTGACTATCTTCCGGAATGAGATCGGTGCGCCGTCGCCGTCGTTCTCTCCAGCCGTGGGGTATACCGGACAGACCATCGCGATCAGCGGCGCGGGTTTGAATGCGGCCAGTAGCGTTGACCTCGGCGGAACTCCCGCACAATCGTTCAGCATCACTTCGGATACGAGTATGACGGCGGTGGTGGGAGCGGGTGCGAGCGGGAATGTCGTCATTCAACTGCCCAATTCCGATTCGATCCTGTTGCCGGGCTTTGTCTATCTTCCATCGCCCTCGGTTACTTCGACGGGCTCCACGGTCCTTTGTACGGGTTTGGCGGATACTCTGCTGTCAAGTGTGGCTTCAAATAATCAATGGTATAGGAATGGGGTCTTGCTGGCTAATGATACTGGCAGCCGGCTGGTCGTGGTGGACAGCGGGGTTTACACGGTGGCTGGTACTTTTGATACACTGGTTACCCCGCCTTCGGCGGGTATTGACATCATAATCATTCCGATCCCGGCGGCGCCTGTGATCAGTATCGATTCGGGGCAGTTGGTTTCATCGGCTGATTCGGGCAATCAATGGTATAATGATACGACGGCGATTATTGCGGGAGCCATAGGACAATATTTTACTCCGCATACCTGGGGGCCGTATTCGGTAAGGGTCACGCAGGAGGGTTGTCCGAGTCCGTTCTCGGTCGTCTATAACTATGTTCCGCCACCGTATGTCCCCCCGCCGGTGACGACAGACAGTGTCCAGATCGTGCCCAACCCATTCCGAACTTATATCTCCATTGAATATAATCAGAGTGGTCCGTTGACTATCGAGATAACCAATGTGAATGGTAACAGGATCCTCGTCGAGGAAAATGTGCGCAACGGGGATGTGATCGATCTGGCTTGGTTGCCGATTGGCAGTTATTTTATCAGGATAACGGGGGACAACGGAAACGTAAATCTAGTGAGACAGATCCTGAAGCTTTAATGGAGGGTTAGGTATTCCATAAACCTCACTTCGTTTCGGCGTGATCTCAGAACTTCGGCAGGCAAATCCTTCAGTTGCGGGAATAGTTTAGCATCCAGGTCATACCGAATTTGTCGCGCACTTCGCCGAAGGTGGCGCCCCAGAAGCTTTGGTGCAGGGGGACTTTGACATGGCCGCCGGCGGAAAGGCGGTTAAAGAGGGTGTTGATCTCCTGGTCGCTGCTGCAATTGAGACAGAGGTTTACGGAGTTGCCGGGTTGGAGGCTGTTGCCGATCATGTCGGATCCCATGAGGAGGGTGGAACCGTCTTTGGACAGGGCGCCATGGAGGATGAGGGGGCCTTTTTCGGAGGGCATTTTGGCGGCCATGGGAGATTCGGCGACCTTTTGTAGCTCGAGGTCGCCTTCGAGGCATTCCTGGTAGAAGGTAAGTGCTTCGCGGCATTGGCCATTGAAATTCAAGTAGGGATTTAGATGTGTCATGGCGTCGGCTATTTGTAGGGTAAAGCTAGCCGCCTTTTTTCGCACGGAGGGAGTATACTTCCGTCAATTCAAGGGGTTGTTTGCGACAGAGAATGGCCTTATCTTTATAAGGAAATCAACGACATGCGCTATGAAAAACATTAGCATTTTAGTTCCGGAGACGGCGGTGGTCGAGGCGGTCGCCGATCCGCGATATGCCTTTACGGCGGTCAATGAATTCCTGAAAAGTACGGGGGAGATGCCGATGTTCCATGTGCAGCTGGTGGGGTTGACCGGCGAAGTGCGGGTAATGGACGGGATGTTCACGATCCACCCGGACACGACGCTGCCCGCGGCGCGGAAGCCTGACCTGATCATCATCCCGGCGTTGAGCGGCGACCTGGTTCGGGCCCTCCAACTAAATAAGGATTTTATTCCCTGGATCGTGCAGCGTTATAAGGAAGGTGCGGAGGTGGCGAGCCTGTGTCTCGGTGCGTTCCTTCTGGCGGAGACGGGTCTCTTGGATGGCAAGAGTTGCTCGACACATTGGTTGTTCGCCAATGAGTTCCGGGACCGGTTCCCGGAGGTAGAATTGCTGGACAATAAGATCGTCACGGATCAGCAGGGACTGTATACGAGCGGTGGGGCAACTTCATATTGGAACCTGTTGTTGTACCTGATAGAAAAATACACGAACCGCGAAATGGCGGTGTTGGTGGCGAAGTTCTTTGTGCTGGATATCGACCGGCACAGTCAGTCGCCCTTTCACATCTTTAAGGGGCAGAAGGTCCACAACGACCCCGAGATTGTAAAGGTGCAGGAATACATCGAGACGAATTTCCAGGATAAGATCACCGTGGATGAGCTGTGCAGGAAGTTCGGGATCGCGCGGCGGACGTTTGAGCGGCGGTTCAAAAAGGCGACCCACAATACGGTGCTGGAATATTGGCAGCGGGTGAAGATCGAGGCTGCGAAGCGGCAGTTGGAGATGAGCCGTAAGACGGTAGGGGAAGTCATGTATGAGGTGGGGTACAACGATACCAAGGCGTTCAGGGATATATTCCGGAAAGTGACGTCGATGTCACCGGTGGACTATCGAAATAAGTACAATAAGGAGGCTTTGAATTGAGTTTCCGTATGTTAAGTCATCATTAAATCGGTCTCCCGAGGGGGATGATATTTTCCCAGTCTTCCATTTTTCGCTAGGTTTAGCCCAATCAAACTACTGGTATGCATGTACTATTGAACTTCATCAACCTTCCTTTTATAGGGGAGGTAGATTTGGGCGGAGGACTGCTTTTCCTATTTTTCTTCTGTCTGCTCGCGGTGGTTGCCTTCGAGTTTGTGAACGGGTTTCACGATACGGCCAACGCGGTGGCCACCGTTATATATACTAAGGCGCTGAAGCCGATGGTGGCGGTACCCTGGTCGGGGTTCTTTAACTTTCTGGGGGTGTTCACGGGGGGTGTAGCGGTGGCAATGGGTATTCTGAAACTGGTGCCATTGAACGAGATGATGGCCTTGCCGGTCAAGGTGGGCGCCGTGCTGGTGTTGGCGGTGTTGCTGGCTGCGATCATCTGGAACCTTGGTACATGGTGGCTTGGTATTCCGTGCAGCAGCTCGCATACGCTCATCGGCGCGATGATCGGCGCGGGGCTGGGATTTACGATGTACTATAGCGGCAGTGTCAACTGGGGCAAAGCGGGCGAGATCGGGATGTCGCTGATCCTGTCGCCGTTGTTCGGATTTGGTGCGTCGATGTTGTTGATGTATTTCCTGCGGCATGTGATCAAGTCTCCGATCCTGTTCCATGCGCCTACGGGTGAGAATGACCGGCCGCCGATCCTGATCCGGGCTATGCTGATCACGACCTGTACGCTGGTCAGCTTCTTCCATGGGAGTAATGACGGGCAGAAGGGGGTAGGCTTGCTGATGCTGATCCTGATCGCCTTCCTTCCGGCCAAGTTTGCGGTAGACCGCGAGACCAATGACAGTAAATTATTGGTATCTTTAAATAGCATCCAGGGGGCGATCGCCAAAGTCGATCCTTCCACGACGGGACAGACCACGCTCGATCAGCTGGATGCGGCGGTGGATACGGCGAAGGCTACGATTGCCGGAGGCCAGAGCAGGGGGGACAAGCATGTCTTTGCTTTTCGCAAGCAGCTGCAGGCGGTCGTAAAGGATGTAAAAGCGGCGTTGGCGAATCCGGGCGTGACCTTGCCGGCGGCCAATCGGGCGACCCTGTCATCGGCGTCCAAGTCGCTGACCGATACGACGGATTATGCCCCGGTCTGGGTGATCGCGATGATCTCCTTATCTCTGGGTATCGGAACGATGATCGGGTGGAAGCGGATCGTGCTGACGATCGGAGAAAAGATCGGCAAGGAGCATCTGAACTATGCGCAGGGTATGACCGCCGAGATCACTGCGGCCGCAACGATCGGGTTAAGCAGTGGTGCGGGCTTGCCGGTGAGCACGACACATGTGTTGTCCAGCGGGATTGCGGGCGCCATGGTGGCTTCCAATGGTACCAAAAACCTGAACAGCAATACGCTGAAGGCGATCGGGTTGGCCTGGGTGTTGACCTTGCCGGTGTCGATCGCATTGTCGTTCACGCTGTTCTTTATATTCCACCTGTTCGTCTAATCTACTAAATAATAACATGAAAAAAATCTTAGTTGCTACGGATTTTTCCGCGTGTGCCACCAACGCCATGGAGTATGCGATGGATCTGGCGAAGGTGTTGCAGGCCGAGGTGTGTGCGTTGAATGCGATAGGATCTTTTGAGGGCGTATTCAACAATACCTACAACGCATTATATATTGAGGAATATCATAACAGCAAGCGGCAGGCGTTGGTCAACTGGGCGGCTACATTTACGACGAGGGACACATTCAAAAACGTGCCGGTGACGACGAGTTGTGAAGTGGGTTCGGTCAGCGGGGTGATCATTAAATATATTGACGCCAATCCGGTGGAGATGTTGGTGATGGGGACGATGGGTTCGACGGGGATCACCGGGATATTTGGGAGCAATGCCAGCACGATGGTGGAGAAGACCAGGGTGCCGACATTGATCGTGCCGTTGGAGAGTAAATTCTCGGTCCATCCGGTGGTAACGTTGGCCACGGACTTTTCGTCTTTACCTTCGGTTGAGGACGTGATGGCGTTGACCGACCTTCTAAATGCGCTGGAATCGAAAAAACTCTATGTGGTAAATGTGGTAGAGACGGCGGCATGGGCGACGAATGAGGAGGGGGAGAAGACGATGAGGGAGCGCTACCCCGCGACCGAGCTCGAGTTCCGGTACATCAAAGAAGACAGTCCTATCGAAGGGATCGTCAATTTCATTTCGGGCAGTCAGACGGATATTGTGTGTTTGGTGAAGCGGCACCATGGGTTGGTATACCGGTTATTCAATACGTCGACGGTGAATAAGGTGTTGAACCGGTCGATCAAAGCGGTGCTGGTGTTACATGCATAGAAGGGATCGCCCCTATCGCCGGATGATGACCTTCCGGGTTTCCGAAGAGCCATCCTGGCTTCGGATCTGGATAAAATAGATTCCAGGTGTCCGGTTCGACACATTCCAAACGAAGTTGCTCGTGTTTGCCGACAGATTGGTGGCAAGGATCTGGCCAATTTCATTGACCAGGGTCAGGGTATAGTTGCCGGGTGTGGGGAAAGAGATGTTGATATAGTTGACCGCCGGGTTGGGGTATACCGAAATATGGGTTGCATTTTCAGTAAAGCTTACCTGGACTATCGGGGACCACGTCGTCCCGCCATCTTTATCGGTGATCATCAGCCGATAGAGGGAACTTCCCGTCAGGGGAGACCTGTCATAAGCTGAATAGGTATTGGTGCTGCTGCTGTTGCCCGCCGCGGCCACCTGTTGGAGGTCTTCCCAGGAAGAACCGTCCGCCGATCGCTGGACCGTAAAATAGTTGGTATTGACTTCTTCCGTCGTGGACCAATTCAGCACTACTTCCCTGTTATCGGGGGTGGCGGTGAAGGAGGTCAATTGGATGGGAAGGGTCGTCATGGTGGGATTCACCGAGCCCAGGTAAAAAGTATTGTTCAGGTTGGCCATGCTGAGCCCCGTCCGGTTCACCTGGGGGTTGGCAGTTGTTCCCGCGTTGACGCCGGCGGTCCCGACGACGCTGCTTACCAGGGTCACCCTGAGGTCGCTGATGCTGTTGATCACCCCATAGCCTGTCCCGGAAATCCCGAGGTCATAGGTTCCTCCGGCCAGGCCGTTCCCCGTCGAGAGGGCCCAATTTAGATTTTTGATCATTGAGACCGTGGCGGCGCCATCCGGGAAAGAAACACCGGTGGTCGTGGTCCCGTCCGTATAGGCCAGGGTCATCGTGCCGCCCGTCGTCGGTCCGGCGGCAGGGGCAGATACGCTGAACGGCCGCGGATTCGCAGAAGTTCCCACGGGGAACAGACCGGTCACCGAGCCGATGGGGATCACTCCCGCCTTGAACCAGCGGGTAACGGAGCCTGTGCCGATGATCGACCCCGCACTGTACGCCAGGGTTCCCGGGTTAGCAGTATTCAATCCGAGGGTCAGCGAATTGCCGTTCAGATCGATGTTACCCTGGGTCATGGTCAGCGTTTTCGAGAGGGTAATATTATTGATCAATTGGACGTTGGATGCCGAATTATTGATCGTCAGATTGGCGAAATTCTCGCCACCCGGAGCGGTGATGGTTTGGATTGCGGAGCCGTCAAAATTTACCGTGCTGGTCGCCTCGGTAAACCCGGCCGTTCCCCAATCACTCCAATTCCCCGCCAGGTTGATCGTATTGGCGGCCGCCGACAAAACCCCTGGAGAGGTCATCGTCAGGTTATTGTTAACCGTTAGAGAGTTGCCCAGCGTGCTGGTACCGGAGACCACGTCAAGATTGTAAAAACTCATGCCTGCGCCCTTGATCGTCGGGTTCCCGGTAAAATCGACGGTGGAGGCTGCCGTAGCGGCGTCTACCGTGCCGGTGGTATAAGTCCAGGCGTTGCCGGCGACTGTGACGATCGATGGCAGAGTAAGGGTCCCGGATGGCTTGTTGATCGTGATAGCGGGAAGGCTATTCTCACCTTCGGGCAGAGCGCTCGTGATCGCCTGATTGGTGGTGCCCGTGAAGGCGATCACGGTGGTACCCCCGTCACCCGTGTTCGTATTTGTCAGGACCAGGTTGCCCGACAGATCGATGGTACCGCCGGTCAGCGTGAGGGAGGGTGTGCCGCTCATGGTCATATTGCCCGCCAGGGTCAAAACGGTCCCGGCTGCGATGGTCGTGGTAATGTTCCAGGGGGTCAGGCTGCTGATTTGAATATTGTTCAGGGTATGGCTGCCCGTGATCGTCGTGTTTCCGCCGAAGATCACCGTGGAGTTATTGGTGGTCGCGTCAATCGTACCTGCCACGTAGGTCCAGGTGCTGCCAGCCATGGAGAGGAGGGAAGGCAGGGTCAGTGTGCCGGCCGTCATATCGATATTGACCGAGGGCAGATTGCCTTCGCCTGCCGGTAGGCTGCTGGTAATGGCCTGGTTGGTGGTACCCATAAAGCCGATCACAGTGGTGCCGCCGTCGCCGGTGGACGTGTTGGTAAGAACCAGGTTTCCCAGCAAGTCGATGGTGCCGCCGGTTAAGGTAACGGCCGAGGCGCCGCTCATGGTCATATTGCCGGATGCCGTCAGGACGGTACCTGCCGCAAAGGTATACGTCACGGTCCATGGTGTGGCATTGTTGAATTGAATATTGTTTAGGGTATGGCTGCCTGTTATTGTCGTATTCCCACCGAATGCGACAGTAGAATTATTGGTGGTCGCGTCGATGGTGCCGGTCGTGTACGTCCAGTTGCTACCGGCCATAGTCAGGATGGAGGGCAGGGTAAGGGTGCCCGATGTCTTGTCGATATTGACGGAGGGAAGGGCGCCTTCATTGAGAGGCAGACTGCTGATGATCGACTGGTTGGTCACGCCCGTGAAGGCGATATAAGTAGTGCCGCCGTCGCCGGTTGAGGTATTGGTCAGCGTGAGGTTGCCCTGCAGGTCGATGGTTCCCCCGGTAAGCGTGACGGCGGAGGCGCCGCTGATGCTCAAATTACCCGTCGCCGTTAGCACCGTGCCTGTCGAAAGCGTATAGGTGACGGTCCAGGGGGTGGCATTGTTAAACTGGATATTGTTTAGGGTTTGACTGCCCGAGATCGTCGTATTGCCGCCGAAGACGACCGTGGAATTATTGGTGCTGGCGTTGATGGTCCCGGCCGTATAGGTCCAGGTGCTGCCTGCCGCGGTCAGGATTGCGGGCAGGGTCAGGGTCCCGGTTGTATTGATGTTGACCGAGGGCAACGGGCTCTCGCCGAGGGGCAGGCTACTCGTGATCGCCTGGCTTGTCGTACTCGCAAAGGCCAGGACCGTAGAGCCGCCGCCGCCAGTTGCCGTATTGGTCAGGACAAGATTGCCCAGCAGATCGATCGTTCCGCCGGTAAAAGTTTGGGTGGCTGTACCGCTGAAGGTGACCGCGCCGTTCGCGGTAAGCGTGGTTCCCGCCGCAGTCGTATAAGTGACTCCCCAGGGAGTCGAATTATCGAATTGAATGTTATTCAATGTCTCGGTTCCGGTTAGCGTGACATTCCCTACGAACGCGATGGTCGAGTTGTTCGTAGTGGCGTCGATCGTCCCTGCCGTGTAGGTCCAGGCGCTGCCCCCAAAAGAGACAAATGACGGGAAGGTAAGTGTCCCGGAAGCCTTGTTGATGTTGACGGAAGGAAGATTGCTTTGGTTAAGTGCCGGGGTGCCGGTGATCGCCTGGTTGGTCGTTCCGTTAAAGGTCAGCACGGTCGAGCCGCCGCCGCCGGTACCGGTGTTGCCAACGCTAAGGTTACCCAGCAGATCGATGATGCCACCGGAGAAAGTCAGGGCGTTCGTGCCTGTCATCGCCATGCTCCCGTTGATCGTCATTACGGAGCCTGCCGCCAAGGTAAAGGTCATCCCCCACGGGGTGGTATTATTAAAGGTAACGTTGTTCAGGGCGAAGGAACCGGTAATCGTCTGGGCCGCCCCAAATATGACGGTAGAGCTATTGGTATTGGGATCCAGTATACCGGCGGTATAAGTCAGGGATCCGCCGTTCAGATTGAGTGTCGTGGGGAGCATGAAATTCGTCCCTGACAAGGTCAGCGCTCCGCCGATCGTCATGGTGGAAGCGATACCGTCAAATGTGCCGCCGGCAAAGGTGACGGCGCCGGATATCGTAATGGGGTTCGCGGATTGTGTGATCGTTCCTGTATAGCCCGCGTTGATGATGAGGCTGGAGATCGTTATGGAGGCGTTGATATGGCAATTACCCAAACCGTTGTTGTCAAAATTGGCTATATCGCCCGCGGCCGGGATACTGGCGCCGCTCGCACCGCCTGAAGTGGCCGACCAGTTGGCGGTCGAATTCCAATTGGCGGTTGCCCCGGCTATCCAATACCGGTTGGCTGCACTACTGGAGAGAGAGGATGTCAAAGCGACGAGAAGGACGATTGGGTATAAAATGTTTTTCATCGGGTATCGTGTTTCTTAGGAATGAGTTGGATACGGTATTATGTGGAACTCAAAGCCCATTCCAATTGGTATGGTGTTGCTTTTCAGGTATTTATGGATGGGAATGCTGTGGATGGGTTTCCTAATTTGGAGGGAGCTTCCCAGGATGGGAACAGAAGGGTTGGCCGGGTGGGTCGGGGGATGGCGCCGGACAGGTGATGTATCGAAAACGGACGTTGGGCGGAGGCGGGGATGGGTGAATTGGTTGATAGATAAATTGTTGAGAGGCTGGCACCTTGGTTGCAGGGTATCAGTATGCTAAAAAGTTATTTTAAGATGGCCTGCCGGATGCTGGCCAAAAACAAGCTGTTTTCCATTATCAATATCGGGGGATTGTCTGTCGGTTTGGCTACGGGGATCATTTTGTTGCTGGTGATCACCGATGAGCTCAGTTATGACAAATTCCATACGAACCTAAAGGATGTCTACGTACTGATGGTGAATCATACCATCGGCGGGGATATCAGTACGGGCCGTGCCACTCCGGGGCCGTTGGCGGCGAGTTTGCGGAACGAGCTACCGGATATCAAATATGTAGTCCGCTTTAGCGATGAGTCGGAGCAACTGGTGCGGGCGGGAGAAAAAAGTATTTATAAGGCGGCGGTGTATGCCGATCCGGATTTTTTCAAAATGCTGAGTTTCCCGGGTATTGAGGGGGATGCGGCTGCGGCGTTGAACGATCCGTCATCGGTGGTCATTACGGAGAGTTTAGCGAAAGCGTTGTTTGGGAATATCGACGCGATAGGAAAGTCGGTGCTGTTAAACAATAAGGACGCACTCAAGGTGGCTGCGATCATTCGGGATTGTCCGAAGAACAGCACGATCCGGTTCGATATGGTCGTTCCGTTCCGGGTATTCGAGCAAGGGAATGAATGGCTGAAGAAATGGGACGACAACCGGATCCAGACCTGGGTACAGGTGAAACCGATGGCAAACCTCGGAACGTTGAACGCCAAATTAAAAAAGCTTTTCTTAGCGAAGCAGAACGAGAATATCGTGCTTTTCGCTTACCCCTTTTCGGAACTGAGGCTGCATGGCAGTTTCAAGAATGGCAAACCCAGTGGCGGGTTGGTCCTCATGATCTCTATGTTGAGTATCATCGCAGGATTCGTATTGTTGATCGCCTGTATCAATTTCATGAACCTGATGACGGCGCGTTCGGAACGAAGGGCGAAGGAAGTAGGTGTGCGTAAGGTGTTGGGGGCTTCGCGGGTAGTAATCATCCTGCAATTTCTGAGTGAGGCATTGTTGCTGTCCTTTATCGCACTGGGGTTGGGCATGTTCTTGGCCAAACTGGCGTTGCCGGGGTTCATGCGGATCTCGGGGAAAAGTTTCGTTCCCGATTTTTCCAATTGGCTGTTGTGGGTATTGATGTTGGCATTGTGGTTGGTGACCGGTCTTGTGGCGGGGAGCTATCCGGCGTTGTTCCTTAGCCGTTTTCAACCCGTGAAGGTGCTGAAGAACTGGGCCTCTACGGGGAGGACGGGTGGATTTTTAAGGAAAGCGCTGGTGACGTTTCAGTTCTCTATTTCATTGTTCCTGATCATCGGTACGATCGTCATCTATAAACAGATGGATTATGTGGAGCGTCGGCCGATCGGCTATTCCAACGAGAACCTGGTCGATATTCCCGCGAGGGGGAATGTAGCCAGTCATTTCATGACGGTGAAGAATGAACTTTTGGCTATTCCGGGAATAAAGGAGGTATCGGCGGGGAATGATGAGATGACGAGATTCGGTTCGGCTTTCAATGGGCTGGAGTGGCCGGGAAAAACCCCCGACCAGGATTTCTATATTAAAATGACCTCGGTTGGATATGGATGGATCCAAACCATGGGGCTGAGCCTGGCTGAGGGAAGAGATTTTAGCCCCGCATACGGTGCGGATTCGACGAGCTGCTTGATCAATGAAACGGCGGCGCGGAAGATGGGGCTCAAGGAACCTATTCTCGGGACAAAGCTGGGGAACAATGAAGTGATCGGAGTGATCCGCGACTTTGTGTTGGAGGACCCGTCGAAGAACCCGCCGCCAGTGATCGTATATCTGAGTAAGGAGAATCTTGGTCATCTGTTCGTCCGGATCAGCAACAATGAGCATTGGCGGGAATGTCTGTCGAAGATCGAGGCTGTGGTCAAGCGGACGAGCCCGGAATTCCCGTTTGACTTCCAGTTCACTGATAAGGAGTACCAATCGGAGTTCCAGCAGGTGGAGGCGATGGGGCAGATGGGGAATATCTTTGGGGGGATGGCTATTCTTATTTCTTGTCTCGGGTTGTTCGGGCTGTCTGCATACGTCGCGGAGCGGAGGGGAAAGGAGATCAGCATCCGAAAGGTGTTGGGTGCGGGGTCGGGCGCCTTGTGGTTCTCGTTGTCCAGGGAGTTCCTGATGCCGGTGGCGGTTGCGTTTTTGATTGCGGCCCCGATCAGCGGGTTGCTGATGGGAAAAGTTTTGGGTTTGATGGATTATCACATCCTATTGTCGTGGTGGATGTTTGCAGTGGCGGGGGTTATTACGCTGTTGATCGCGTTTGCGACGGTGAGTTTTAATGGGGTGAAGGCGGCGGTGGCCAACCCGATTGAGCGGCTGCGGGCGGAGTAGGGTCGGATGGGAATACCTTGTCCCTGGCGCAGCTTTAATTAAAGGCAGAAAGGTAGAGCAATTGGGCGTTGAGCTCTTTTTCCATTGCGAGGGCTTTGGGGATGAGGACTTCTTCTTCGATTTGAGCGTGGACGCAGAGGTCTTGTTCGAAGGCCTGGAGTTGGGTGAGCAGGATGCGGTAGAGGGATTCGTTTGTTTGGGGCGGGTCGTAGAGACGGATGGTCTCGCGGATATCTTTGAGCTCGTCTTCCGTGTCGTGGTGGTCATTTAGGAAATGGCCGATGGAGTAGTCCCGGCGTGCCAGGAGGAAAGTTGAAAAATTGGCGGGGGTCTTTTGTGCTTCCTGCAGTATTTTGATATAGGGTAAGAGGAACTCTTCCTCGGCATGGATATGTTCGAAGAGGTCCCGGACGTAACGGACGAAGAAGTTGCGGAGGGCGGCCAGAATGGGGTGGTGGGATTCATAGTGGTCGGAGAGCAGCCCGATGCTTTGTTCGATCTCGGGCAGCTTTTTTTCAAAATAAAAGATATGGGTTCGTCGAATGTAGTCGACGATGATCTCTACGGGGTAGGGTTCGAAATCGCGTGCGCAAAAAATCCTCTCTTCAAACGCCCGGAGCAGGGTGGAAATAAAACCCATATGGTCGCCGGGCAGAGATGGCTCGGACACATACCGCTGCATAACCTGGGGATAGAAATCGCTGTTTTCAGGCATGAGGTTCCCGCTTTTAATATCGATACCTGGCAAAAATAAGGGAATTCTATAAAACGGAGGTGGTTGAAGGGGCCCCCGCCGCGTCAGCGGCGGGGGCGTGGGTGGGTGGTCACTCGGTATAGAGCTGATTAAAGAGAAATTTGAAGGTGCCGTGGGTTTGGGCGCGGAAGGTGATCTCGGGGCCGAAAGTGTAGAGTTTGCCCTGGCCAACGGTGGCGACGAAGGCGGCGACGCCGTCACGGAGGTAGGCCTGACCCCAGGCCCAGCCGCTGCGGAGGGGATGGTCGTCGGCAAACCAGGCGATGGGGCGGATGGTCCCATTGGCGTAAGCGGCGGGATTGATATTGAAAACGGGGCTTTGGTCGAAATAGACATCTGTTGTGGCATTCATCCCCCAGGCGGGTTGGAGGCTGGTGTCCAGGCTTACGCGAAGGACGCTGCCGGGGATATAGAATTTCTCCCCGGGGAGGCGGCGCTCTTTGCCGCCCACGAGTTCGACGAGCGCATCACGTACCGGGAGGTCCAGTTGGTAGGCGAGGTTGGCGCTGGAGCCGATGGTGACGATATGGCCACCGGCTTCGAGGAACTTCTTCAGCTCGGGAATCGACTTCCCGGGTGTGATCCGGCCCAGGTGGGAGCGATATTCGGCCGGAATGCTGTCGGGGTTTGGTTCGTTGCGCCCGCGGAAGGGCGTTTCGCCGGTTGGAGTGATCGCGGGGATGGCGCCGCCGACGAAGACGATCACGTCGTATTTGGAGCGGAGCCCACCGGAGTCGATGTCTTTGGCGTAGATGACTTTGACCGGAAAATGGTATTGTTCCATAATCCACCGGATCCACCCGGAGGGCATGGAGCCCCCGTAGGTGTCCCAGAGGGCGATGCGGGCGGGTTTGATCTTAATAGCGTTATGGGGTGCATGGCTCGTATAGAAATCGCCGTTGCTGCTGCTGCGATAGACGGTTTTTCCGGCGTTGAGCAGGTCGTTGACCGCGACGAAAGATGCGTTGCTCCGGGCGTCGAGGCGGCCATCCTTGTTTGCAGGAGGCGCCGGTGTTTGAAGTTGTCCATAGGGGATGCGTTCGAAGGGGCCGCCGAAGCTGTCGAGGAGGCGATCGAACTGGACGCCCATGGTATAGGCCAGGGTCCAACCGGCGGCGTCATAGGGTGGGATCGGAGGACCGCCGGGATAGGCGAAGTCGTTAGGGTGGTCCTGGGGTTCGAAGAGGTCGAGGACATGGGGGCGGAAGGCCTGGTCGGTCTTCACGATATAGGACCCTGCGGGGTAGGACTTGCCGTTTACGGTGAAGGCGGCTGTGGCTTTTGAAACCACGATACCGTCGCTGATGAGCGCATTGATAAAACGGGTGGCGGTGGTGAAGTCCGGCTGGTCGGAGGGCAGGATATAGCCCCGGGCGTCGCGGTTGGCAGGGTTGCGGAGCACGCTGTCGAAGAAACGGGTAGGGATTAGGTTTTGGCCTTCGCGCTCGCCAGCCGGAGGTGCGGCGGAATCCGGGGTAGGCCGGGCGGTGGAGTCGGTGATGCGGCGGGGACGCCGAGCCGTTGGTCTGGTTTGTGATGTGTCTTTGGAGAGCTTTTCGATCTGGTCGATTCGTTTTGGCGAAAGGGTCCAGTAGTCTTCGCTACCCCGTTGGATGGAATTGCGGCCCATCTGATAGATATTGAACAGCAGTTCGTCCCGGTAGCGGGAGGCGTAGTCGAGCACCGCGTAGTTGAGTGAAACGGAGTAGTCGATGGATTGGCGGAAGAGCCATTTCTGTGGGGTCACGGGGTAGGGGGTGGAACCGCTGGGGATAAGGCGTTGGGGAACAAGGGGGACTTCGGAGGGGTTGGGGCCGCCGATGATCTCGGTGAGAAGCCCGACCATATTGTGAAAATAGGTAGTGGTACGGAGGCCGCCGTTATACCAGGTAGAGTAGACGGAGCCTGCGCGTTCGGTATAGCCGGGTTTGCCTTCGAGGTTCAGGCGGTTAACCATTGCGGCGCCTACGGCGTCGAGGCTGGTCATCACGAGGGGATCGAAAACATAGTTAAACGGGTCGCGGTAGGGTGGTCCTGCGAGGATAGAGCCAGCGGGCCCCGCCTGGTGGTGGTTGTACATGATCTGGGGTATCCATTCGACAAAGAGCTGGCGGCAGATGTTGCGGGTCTCTTTGAGGTTAACCATATAAAAGTCGCGGTTGTTATCGTGACCGGCATATTTTTCCCAGAGCCGGGGAACGTTGTCGAGCGAGCGGTGTTCCGGGACGGGATTACGCATATACCAATCCGATACCAACTGCTGGCCGTCGGGGTTGGCGTGGGTCAGGAGGATGATGACGTTGTCGAGGATGCGCATGGTTTCGGGGTCCTGGCGGCTGATGAGCTGGTAGGCGGTCTCGATGAGCTGGTGGGCGCCGACGACCTCGGTGGCATGGAGGCCGCCGTCGATCCAGACGACTGCTTTGCCTTCAGCGGCGAGGGAATGGGCTTGTTCCGGGGTGAGGCCTTCGGCGCGGGCCAGCTGTTGAGAGATGGTTTTATAGCGATCGAGCTGTTTGATATTGGCGGGGGAGGAGACGATCAGCATGAGTTGGTCGCGGCCTTCTTCGGTTTGGCCGATGGTCACCAGTTTGACCCGATCGGAGGAGGCGGCCAGTTTTTTGAAGTAGGCTTCGGTTTGGGTGTAGTTGGCGAGTTGGTAGTTGTCGCCGACGGTGAAACCAAAATTCTCCTTGGGAGTGGGTATATTCTGGGCTTGCAAGAGGCTGTTTAACGTCAGGAAGAGCAGTACCAGGTACAGCTGTCGTTGGTGGTTCATGTGCAGTAGTTTTTGATGGCAGGCAGTGAATTTAGTTATTTTTAGTAATTTTCACCTTCTACAATTGAATCTCAATGAAACTATCTGCTAATAATCCAGTTTTGGTAATGTTCTTAATGACGGTGGGTGGGTTGGGCGCGCGTGCCCAGGACAGCACGAAATACAGCAGTTTTAAGGGGTTGCCGCTGAAACCGCAGCGGACGGTCCGGTTCACCACTACAGAGGCGTCGTGGACTTCGCTGGATGTCAGCCCGGATGGGAAGACGATCGTTTTTGATCTGATGGGTGATCTGTATACCGTGCCGATCGGAGGCGGCCAGGCGACCCAATTGACGAAGGGGATTGCGTTCGACACCCACCCGCGGTACAGCCCGGATGGTAAAAAGATCTTATTTACTTCCGACCGGAGCGGGTCGGAGAACCTTTGGTGGATCGATCTCGAGAAAAAGGATACGATGCAGGTAACCAAGGAGCATGATCAGAATTTTCCCAGCGCGGCCTGGACGCCGGACGGCAATTATATCGTCTATTCGAAGGGTAAGCTGCAGGTGCAGTTATACCTGGTCCATAAGAATGGCGGCGGCGGCACGCAGCTAATCAGCGAGCCGGCCAATGTTAAAACGATCGACCCGGCGGTAAGTCCGGATGGGCGGTTTATTTATTTTTCGAGGCGTATCGGACCCTGGTCATACAATGCGCAGCTCCCGCAATATGAGATCGGCGTTTACGACCGGTACAACAGCAAGACCGCGGAGATCACCTCGCGGTATGGTTCCGGATTCACGCCTGTCCTGTCGCCGGATGGGAAATGGCTGGTTTATGGGAGCCGGTTCGAGGATAAGACGGGGTTGGTGATCCGGGAACTTCACACCGGGGATGAAAAATGGCTGGCCTATCCGGTACAGCGGGACGACCAGGAGTCGATCGCAACGATGGGTGTTTTGCCGGGTATGGCGTTTACACCGGACAGCAAGTCGCTGGTGGTGTCGTACGGCGGGAAGATCCATCGCATTCCGATAGACGGAGGCGCTCCGCAGGATATCCCGTTCAGTGCCGACTTGCAGCTCGAGCTCGGGCCGCGGTTAGAATTCAAATATCCTGTTTCGGACACGACCTATGGGTTGGCTACACAGATCCGCGATGCCGTCCCTGCCCCGGATGGCAAGCGGCTGGCCTTCACGGCGCTGGACAGGTTGTATGTGATGGACTATCCCAACGGCAGGCCGCGAAGGCTGACGGCGAATAATTTTACGGAGGCGCAGCCGGTATGGAGCAAGGACGGGAAATATATCGTGTTTGTGACCTGGGCGCCGCAGGGTGGTCAGCTTTGGCGGGTTGCCGCCGCGGGCGGTGCGCAGCAGCAGATGAGCAAATTGCCGGCATTATATCAGAACCCGGTGTTTGATAATAGCGGCGACCGGATCGTTTTTATCCGCACGCGGGCGCAGCAATTCAAGAATGCGATCGAGACGGGGTATGATGATGCGGAGGATGAGTTATGCTGGATGCCGGCGGCCGGCGGGGAGATCACGGTAGTCGACCGGTCGAATGGCCGGTATAATCCGCATTTTGTGCAGGGTCAGGATCGCATCTATTTAAACAGTGGTAGCGGTGACCTCATCTCTGTGAAGTGGGATGGGACGGATGAGAAGAAGATAGCGCATATTACGGGGATCACGACATACGGGATCAGCATTTATAAAAATGGGAGACCTTCCGGGGAACAGGGGGTATTGACGGAGGCTGAGGCATCGGGTCCAACCGAGATGAGCCTGCCTTCTCCGGCTGGCGTCATTACCATGTCGCCGATGGGCGACCGCGCCTTACTACAGGTCAACAATGAGGTCTATGTCGCGACCATCCCGCAGACGGGGAAGGTGGTCAATATTTCGGTGGCGGATGCCGAATCTGCACAGTTCCCTGCGCGGGAGCTCACAGGGCTGGGAGGTGAGTTCCCCTGTTGGTCGACGGATGGCAAGACGATCCACTGGAGCCTCGGCAATTCACATTTCGTTTACGATGTGGATGCCGCGCAGGCGTTCGATGACAGTGTAAAGAAAGCGAGGTCGCTGAAGTCCGATTCGGTGCAGCTCAAAGCGGACAGTCTGGCCAAGGCGAAGCTGGGCGAGGGAAAATATGATTCATCGAAGCAGTTCCTGCCTGTCGAAAACCAGGTACGAGTTTACTACCAACGGGATATGCCGCAGGGGACGGTTTTGTTAAAGGGCGCGAGGATCATTACGATGGAGGGGGAGCAGGTTATCGAGAACGGGGATATCCTGGTGGAGAATAACCGCATCAAGGCGATCGGGGCAACGGGGAGTCTGACGGTCCCGGCGAATGCCAAGGTCTATGATGTAACGGGGAAGACGATCGTCCCCGGATTTGTGGATACGCATTCGCATATGTGGCCGATGTGGGGGATACATAAGAACCAGGTCTGGAAGTATGCGATCAACCTGGCGTATGGGGTGACTACGACCCGCGACCCGCAAACGAGCACGACGGATATCCTGACCTATGAGGATGAGGTAGACGCGGGGGCTGTCTTCGGGCCAAGGATCTATTCGACGGGTCCGGGGGTGGGATATTGGGACTACAACGTCAAGGATTCAACGCAGGCGGAAAATATTCTGCGGCAGTACAGCAAATATTACAATACCCATTATATCAAGATGTACCTGACGGGCAACCGGCAGATGCGGGAGTGGGTCATAATCGCGGCGCGTCATCAGGCATTGATGCCGACGACCGAAGGCGGGCTGAATCTGAAACTGAACCTCACCAACCTGCTGGACGGTTATCCCGGCCATGAGCATGCGATCCCGGTGTATCCATTGTATAATGACGTCATCAAATCGATCGCGCTCGCGCAGATGTGTGTGACCCCCACGCTGATCGTGTCGTATGGCGGCCCTTTCGCCGAGAACTTCTGGTGGGAGACCGAAAACCCGTACCATGATGCCAAAGTCCAGTACCTCATGCCCTACGAAGAACTGGCCGGAAAGACGCGGCGCGTCAAGGAGGGATGGTTCATGCCGGAGGAGCAGGTCTTCCCCAAGCATGCCAAAACGATGGATAAGCTGGTCAAGGCGGGTGCATTGGCCGGAATCGGCAGTCATGGAGAGTTCCAGGGCTTGGGTTACCATTGGGAGATGTGGGCGATGGCGTCAGGGGGGATGAAACCGATGGATGTGCTACGGGTGGCTACGATCCTGGGTGCGACCGGGCTTGGGCTGGACCGCGACCTCGGCAGTCTGAAGGCGGGCAAGCTGGCGGACTTGGTAATTCTGGATAAAAATCCGCTGGAGGGCATCCGAAATACAAATTCCGTCGTCTATGTGATGAAAAACGGCCGGTTATATGATGGGAATACCTGTAACGAGATCTATCCGGCGCAACGGGTGCTGGACCGAAGCGAGTGGAATTTCGACAAACCGACAAATACTACCGGCGTAAAGGAGTAGAAAGTGGTGAGAATATTAATCCCCCTATTGATCCTGATCGCTTTCCAGGTGGAAGCGCAGACCCCGACCTGCACGGGCGGTTTGGGAGACCCTATTGTCGATATCACGTTTGGCTCGGGGCTCGGGTATGGCCCGCAGCTGGCGGGCGGCATTACCAATATGACCTATATTGCGAATGAGTGTCCCGAGGATGGCTATTATACGATTGTCCATTCGACGACGGGTTGTTACAGCCCTACGTGGCTGAATGTCACTTCCGACCATACCGGTAACCCCAACGGTTATTTCATGTTGATCAATGCCAGTTATCAACCGAGTGATTTCTATGTCCAAACGATCAGCGGGCTTTGTGCGGGAACGACGTATCAGTTCGCTGCCTGGGTGTTGAATATGGTTTCCATTCAGGGGGAGATCGAGCCGAATATTACTTTCACGATCGAAAGCACGGGCGGAACGATCCTCGGGACCTATAATACCGGAAACATTCCGGCGACGGGTGCGGTCAACTGGGTACAATACGGGTTCTATTTCAACACGCTGCCCGGGGTCGACACGGTAGTGCTTCGGATGACCAATAATGCGAGTGGCGGCGATGGCAATGATCTGGCGCTGGACGACATTACGTTCAGGGCCGCGGGCCCTTCTATCCAGCCGGGTGTGAGCGGGTTTACGACCGATTCGATCACGCTTTGTCAGAATGATACGAGGACACTGGGATTCGATGCAACAGTCGAGAATTGTTATCCAACGGTTGCTTATCAATGGCAGCAGAGCGTGGACAGCGGGGTTACCTGGACGGATATTCCGGGGGCCATTTCGGTTACCTATAACCGATCGTCCTCGGCTCCCGGATATTATGAATACCGGCTGACGGTCGCGCAGGTGGGGAATATCGGAATTAGTTCCTGTGAGGTGGCGTCGGCGCCCATCGTGGTCAATGTGATCGCCATCCCATCACCGGCAGTGACAATCGCTGCCGGCATGGACAGCAGTTGTGCGGGGACGCCGGTCCAATTCACGGCTACGCCGGACAGTGGGGGGCCGAGCCCGTCCTATCAGTGGATGGTCGACGGCGCCAATGTCGGTTCGGGCGGCGCTACTTATACGACCTCCACGTTAAGCAGCAGCGACGTGGTTAGCTGTACGATGACGAGCGATGCGGCCTGTGTGTTGAATCCGGTCGTCGTATCCAACAATCTATCGATCACCGTCACTTCTATCCCGGTCACCGGAGTGTCGATAGCGGCATCGGCCAATGGGATCTGTCAGGACAGCAAGGTTGTATTCATCGCTTCTCCATCGAATGGTGGTGCGGCGCCGGCATACCAATGGTCGGTGAACGGTGCGGCGACGGGAACGGATTCGTCAGGCTTTTCGGATGCGGGGTTGAACAATGGGGATGTGGTCAGCTGCATCATGGTTTCCAGTCTGACCTGTGCGTCGCCGGTGCAAGCGCAACCGGTCACAATGGTCGTATATCCGTTGCCGGTGATCGGGCTGACCCAGGATACGGTGATCGCGGGCGGCCAGAGTGTTCATTTGAACCCCCTCGTCAGCGGAACAATTGCGTCCTATCAATGGAGTCCGGCGACCTGGTTGGACAACCCCCGGCTGCCTGATCCGATCGCGACTCCGGAAGGTACCACGACGTATCGGTTGACAGTCGTTACGACGAATGGGTGTGTGGCGACGGCTGCGGAGGTGGTGGGGGTGTTCTACCAATTGGCGATGCCGGGGGCGTTTACGCCAAATGGAGACGGGCGGAATGATGTTTTTCGCGTGCCGCCATCGGTCCCGGTGCTGGTTTACCGGTTGGCGGTGTATGACCGTCTGGGGGTTTGTATGTATTCGGGGGAGGGCGCGGGTGCGGAGTGGGATGGGAGTTTCAACGGGCGTCAGCAGCCGGCGGGGGTCTATGTGTGGGTCCTGGAGTATGGGAACCCGCTGACGAAAAGGACGGAGATGGCGAAGGGGACGGTGATGTTGGTGAGATAACCGGCAGGAGGTACTTCCCGCCTAAAATGCCTATATTTATTGTCTAACCGGTTATTATGAAGCCATTAATCCTTTTTCTGCCATTCATTTTGGGTGGAACTGCGGTAGATGCGCAATGGCATGAGCTCAATCCTCCGGTAGTCTTTTTCAACAATACCATCAATGCCGTGACTGCCGATAGGGCCGGAAGGGTATATGCGGCCGGCAAGTGTACGGACGGAAGTAACAACTACCTTGTAGGTGTCCTGACGAATGGGACGTGGGCGGAACTGGGGGCTGGCCATGCGCTCGACGCCAGTAATGTGATTAATACGCTGGCCGTGGATTCGTCGGGCAATTTGTATGCCGGGGGCTTATTTACGGATTCTTCGGGGAATAATTATGTAGCCAGATGGAACGGTAGCCAATGGTCGGAACCCGGGGGCGGGGCGCCGGCGATTTTTACCGGGCAGGTATTTGCGCTGGCGGCTGATAAGGCGGGTAATATATATGCCGGCGGTGAATTGATCGATTCCAGTGGGCACTATTATATCGCCAAGTGGGATGGACAGACATGGTCCCGGGTGGGTACGGGTAGTCAGGCCTTGAATGCCAATGGCATCATTTATTCCATTACCTGTGACGCGGCCGGAAATATCTACACGGCGGGCCAATTTACCGATACGGGAGGGCATTACTATGTGGCCAAATGGAATGGCAGCCAGTGGGTTGAAACCGGTAGCGGTGCCGGTGCGTTAAATGCCAACAGCTATATCACCTCCCTTACCGTGGATGGCGGCGGTACTATTTATTCCGCCGGCGATTTTAAAGATGCAGCCGGCTATCAGTATGTGGCCGCATGGAATGGCAACAGCTGGTCGGAACTGGGTACGGGCGCATCCGCCCTGAAGGCCAATGGTACGATCAATGCGCTGGCGATCGATGCTTCGGGCAGTATAGATGCAGCAGGCTGGTTTACCGATTCGACGGAATTTCATTCTATCGAGCGGTGTACAGGCAGCAGCTGGTCCGAGGTGCCCGCGGGCGGCGGCGTATGGCCGGCGTATGGAGACATTACAAGTCTTGCGGCGGACCGAAGCGGTAACCTGTATGCGACGGGCAATTTTCAGGACGCGAATCAAAACTATTTTGTGGCGGAATTATCCGGGTCTTCCTGGACAGAGACCGGGACGAAGGCGACCAATTTTCCACCGGTGGATGTCGCTGTCCCGGTTGTGGCTGTCGATACCGGGGGCCATGTGATGGCACTCGTCGGTCCGGGTTCCGGTGCGGAGATGACAGGGGAGTATTGGAATCAAGGCGCCTGGTATACCTTGCCGCCCGATAGCTTTTTTCAGGCCGCCGCCATTTCGCAACTGGTACCGGATAGCGCCGGAAATATATATGCCTGCGGGGTTTTTGCGGGGACCCTGGGGGTAGCCAAATGGGATGGCGTCCGCTGGGCCTTGCTGCCTGCTATCGGTAGTCAGTTCCTGGTTGCCGGCTTCACCTATATGGCCGTCGACAAGAAAGGGAATGTTTACCTATCCTGTAACAATACGACAGGTAATCCTGCTCAGATCCTCGAATGGAATGGCAGCGCATGGCAGACCTATGTCGTCCTTGAAGAGAGCTTGTATTATTTTGTGGTCGATGCAACGGGTATCATCTACGGGGCTTATGAAGACTTTGGCTACGAAAAATATAATATAGTGCGGGTCACCCCCAGCGGTTCGACAGCGCTGACCGGGGGCCTGCAGAAAACTGCCTTGAATTTCAACACCCTGGTTCACTCCATGGCATTCGATGCAGCCGGTAATTTGTATATCGGCGGCGAGTTTACGGACAGTACCGGAAATATCTATATTGCGAAATGGGATGGGACCAATTGGACACAGGTGGGAACGGATCTTTCGACTTTTGGGAATTGGGGCGATGTCAGTCAGCTGGTCTTCGACAATGCCGGGAATTTATATTGTGCTGGATATCTCCCGAATGGTGTCGCAGGAGGTGTCGGAAAATGGAATGGACAATCCTGGATCAATACCGGCAGCCCTGTAGACGATCAATCCATCATGCTGCAGCGGGATGCGCGAGGCAATATTTATGTGGCGGGGTTCACCTACGGCTCAAAGGGAAATGGGACCTATGTCTTTGAGTACGATGACGCCAACCAACCTCTGCCGGCGGCTTGTTCCTCAACCGTCGCCATCGCCCAGCTCAATGCCAGTCCTGACAGCGTTACAAGTAGCACCGGTCCCGTTATTGTCACAGCCAGCGTTGTATCCGGTGAGGGGACGGGAACAAATTTTGTGTTCTCGCGCGACCGGAATTTCGATACGGTACTTCAGTCATCCGCCGACAGTGTCCTCACCCTATCGCCGGACAGTTTGCCGACTGGCCTTAGCAAGATCTACGTGAAAGTGCAAACGATCAATGCCTGTGATTCTTCGATAACGGCCCTGGACAGTATCAGCGTATACGATCAGGCAACGGGTGGAACGTCGCGCGGGAATGATACGAGTTCCATCAATGCTTCACCAAATCCTTTCAATCAATTTATCGATGTTAGCGGTTTGTCTTCGGCAAAGGCCTATTCCATTTTTCTTTATAACGGCCAGGGTGCAAAGGTTTGGTCGATGCAGGTCAATGGAGTGACGAACGCACAGTTGACGGGACCTGCGTTGAAGCAAGGCATCTATTGGCTGGAGGTTTTTGACAATTCGAGCGGTCAGCGGGTAAGAAAGAGGACTGTAATGAAAGTGCCATAGGCCGATCAAACACTGCGGAGGCTTTTTACGGGGTTCGCGAGGGCCGCACGGACGACCTGGGTGCTGATCGTCAGGATGGCGATGGCCATGGCCGCCGCTCCTGCCAGCGGGAAGAGCCACCAGGGCATCGGGATGCGGTACGCGAAATCCTGCAGCCAGCGTTTGGCGCCATACCAGGCGAGGGGTGAGGCGATCAGGAGTGCAATGGTGATCGGCGCTATTATTTCTCCATTGAGGAGGGCTACAATATGGAGCACGTCTGCGCCCAGGACTTTACGTACGGCGATTTCCTTCCGCCGTTTTTCCACGACAAATACAATCAGGCCGATCAGCCCCATGCAGGCGATAGCGATCGTCAGCAGCGTGGCGGCATCGATGATCCAGGCCAACTGTTGGTCCTGGTGATACAGTGCGGCGATTTTTTCGTCGAGAAAGCTGTATCCAAAAGGGGTGTCCGGGTCTATCTTCTTCCACTGCGCGGCAATCCGGGCCAAGGTGGTGCTGATGTCGCTGATGTGGTGGCCGGTGTTTGCCAGCCGGATACCTATACTCTCTTCCATGTCCGGGATATGGGCCATTAGAATAGGCCCGATGGATTGGTGGAAGGAGGCGGTGTGGAAGTCGGCCACTACGCCGACGATCGGGTGGGATTGACCGTTCCAGGAAAGGAATTTCCCGAGGGCCTGGTCAGGATGTTGAAAGCCCAGAGCCCTGGCATAAGTTGCATTGATCAGGTATTCCCTGAGACTGTCGCCGGGCAGGAGGTTACGACCTGCCAGGAGCTGCATATGATAGGTGCTAATGAAATGCGGGTCGGTAGCCAGTATGGACACCCTCAATTCCCTATCGGCCCGTCCTTCAAAGCGTACGGGCAAATCGATGATGGCCGCGCCTATCGGCGCGTGGCCCTGCAAGGTAAGCTCTGAGATCGAGGGCAGACGTCGCAGTTCCCTGGCGAGTGTCCGCATGTGACCAACGTCGTTAAAGGGAAGCGTGATGACGGCATCTGTGGTGAATCCGGGGTACGTATCGAGCATAAATCGGATCTGCCGGCTGGTGATGAGTGAAGCGATGATGAAGACCAGGGAGATCGTAAATTGAAAAACGATCAATGACTTCCTGACCAGTGCCATGCCGGTGACCGACCGGCGGCCGGGGGGCTGACCGTTGATCATCGGGGGCGTAGCGGCGAGGAGACCTGCCGGATACCCACCGGCCAGCAGGGTGGTGAGGATAGCAATGCCGAGGGTGAACAGGAGCGTAGCCGGCGAAAGAAGGTCCACCGGAAGGCTGTCAGGGAGGTAGTCGTGGAAGGCATCCAGTGCGGGGTATACGAGGAGCAGGCCGACGGCCGCCGCCAGGAGAGTCAGCGTTCCGGTCTCTGCCAGGAACCGTGCCCGTATCCGGGTCGAACCGCTACCCAGGATCTTATGGACGGCGATTTCTTTAGCCCGTTGCATGGATTGGGCTGTGGAGAGGTTGATGACATTGATGATGGCGATGAGCAGGATAAAGATGGCGGTGGCCATCAGTCCATAAAGGGCGGGGCGGTTGGCTTTGGGGATACCTTCAAATGAATAGGCGCTGTTGAAATGGACATCCGACAAAGGTTGTGCTACAATGCTGTAGTTGATGCTACGGAGAAAGGTGTCGGTGGGTGTGTGACGGATGGTTAGGGCGGTCAATGAAGAGTTCAGCGTTTGAGGGGAAGCGTCTTTGGCCAGCCGGGCGATCGCCTTGACCCATTCATTGCGGGGGCTGAAATGCCAGCTGTCCGTCTGGTGGTCTTTTTGCAGGAAGCTGGCGCTGATCGTGGCGGACGAGATGAAATCCGTGAAGGGGAAGTCCGTCGGCCGGTTCCAGTCCCGGAGGATACCGGTGACGTGTACATGGAGGGAGTCGTCGTAGATCAATTCGCGACCCATGTATTCGGCTGGTTTCCCGGGGCCGAAATATTTGCCGGCCTGGCTGGCGGTGAGGACAACGCCGAAGGGGTTGAGAAGGGCAGTGGCTGAGTTTCCGGCGAGCCAGACATAAGGGAAAATGGAAAAATAAGCAGAATCGGTGATAATGGTGGTGGCCCGGGTGTTGTCCGGGTTATTTGGGAAACGGCGAGGGCTGTGATCTGCCGGGGAACCGCTGCGTACAGGGACAGTGACGGCGGAGTTGTAGGGGTAGAAACCGGCGATGGTCTCGATGCACGGGATCTCCTGCAGGCAGGCGGCCAGAGCGGGCGGCGGGATGTGTACACCATAGCCTTCGGAGGCGAAGGGGGTACCCACGTCTTCTATAACCCGTGCTCCCAGCCGGTAGATCCTTTTGCCGGTAGGGTGGAAGTCATCGAAGCCGAACTCGTAGCCCGCGATGATGTAAATGATGATGCAGGCGCAGATGCCGATGGCCAGGCCGGACAGGTTGATCAGGGCATATATTTTATTCCGGGTCAGGGTACGCCACGCCGGCATCAGGTAGTTACGGAGCATCGAAGATGTTTCTTCCCGAGATGCGGAATCAATCCATTTCCACATCGCGGGCCTCCTATTCCCTCTTCAAGCTGATGGCCGGGTTCATCCGGGAGGCGCGCCAGGCATGGAAGCTGACGGTAGCAAAGGCTACGAAAAGGACGGCCAGGCCCGCGACGGGGAAGGTCCAGACGGGAAGGGTGATCCGGTAGGAGAAGTTATTCAGCCAGCTGGCGGAGGCGAACCAGGCCAGGGGGGTAGCGATGCCGAAGGCGATGAGGATCAGCAATAGGAAATTCCGGGCCAGGAGCAGAGAAATATGGAGGCTATCGGCGCCCAGCACCTTGCGAATGCCGACCTCTTTCGTCCGTTGCACGGTGCTAATGGCGGCGAGGCCGAAGAGGCCCAGCAGCGCGAGGAAGATCGCCAGAGCGGAGAAGAGGGTGAAGAGTTGGCCGGTGTGTTGTTCGGCCTGGTAGAGGCGGTCATAGTCCTCGTCGAGGAAGTGGTAGCTAAAGGGGCGGTTGGGGACGATTTCTTTCCAGGTAGCCTGCATCCGGTTAAGTTGGGCGGGCAGCTGGGCGCCGCTGACGCGAACCAGCAAATAGTGAACATAGCCGGTGTCGGGAAAGATGATAAGCGGCCCGATCGGATTGCGCATGGAGGCGAAATTGAAATCGCGGACGACGCCGACGACGATGCCGGCCTTATTTTTGTCGACCCTTTTTCCGATCGCCTGCTCCGGGGTCCAGCCGATCTTACGAACGGCGGATTCGTTCAGTATAAAGCGGTAAAACGGCTGCGTGCTGTCTTTTCCGGTATTTTCAGGAAGGTCTGCGACGGTGAAATCTTTCCCAGCCAGCAGGCGCATGTTCATGGTGGCGATGAAATTGAGGTCGGTCGGGATGGCATGGACGGAGATGTTCAGGTTTTCCTTGCCGTTGTTGGCGGTCACGCCATCTTCCCACCCTACGGAGACGGGGAGGTTATAGGAGCCGGAGATATTAACGACGCCGGGTAGTTGGGTCATAGCGCTTTTGACTGTGGCATACCGGTTATGGATATTCCAGTCGATGGGTATGACGATTATATGGTCACGGTCGAATCCCAGGTTTTTGTGACGGATAAAATCCATCTGCTGCAGAATGACCATCGTGGTGATGATGAGGAACAGGGAGATGGCAAATTGTATGACGACGAGGGTGCGGCGCAGACCGCCATGACCGCTGGTGATGCGGAAGCCGGACCGGAGAATGCTGATCAACCGGGTGTTGGACAAAACGACGGCGGGGTAGGTGCCGGCGAGCAAACCGATGAGGAAGCCGGTCAGCAGAATGAGCGCAAGCGGCCCGGGCTGGAAAAGGAATCCCGGAGTCAGGTGTTTGCCGCTGAGTGTGTTGAAGGCGGGCAATAACCAGATGCTGATGGCCAGGGCCATGATCAGCGCCAGGAAGGTGACCAGGAGGGATTCGCCGGTGAATTGTGTGAAAAGCTGGCTTTTGGCGGCGCCGAATACTTTGCGTACGCCGATCTCGCCCATGCGGGCCGAGGATTGCGCGATAGCCAGGTTGGTATAGTTGAAGCAGGCGATGGCGAGGATCAGGATGGCGATGATCGTCAGGACATACACGGTGGTGATGCTGCCATTGGGGGTGAAGCCTTCGAGTTTCGAATACAGATGCACGCGGGTGAGCGGTTCGAGGTGATAGCGAAGATAGTCGTTTCCCTCTTTGCCGGTTTCGGCTCTGACCGCGGGGGAATTCATGTAGGCATTGATCTGGTTTTCCAGCGGCGCGAATCCGTTCGGGTCTTTTATCAGCAGGTAGGTGATCCAGTTGGCGGTCCACCATTCATCCGGCTTGTTTAAATTATCAAAGCGGGCGACGAAGTCGAATTGCAGTTGAGAGTTGCCGGGGGGGTCGGCTACCACGGCGGCTACGCGATAATTCTGATCATCCTTGATGCGAAGGATCTTGCCGATGGGGTCTTCCCGACCGAAATATTTCCTGGCAGTCGATTCCGTGAGCACGAGGTTGCCTTTGCCGTTAAGGGGATTGGGGTCCCCTTTGAGGACCGGGAACGTGAAGATGGTAAAGAAGGCAGAGTCCGCGTATAAAAAGTTATTTTCTTCAAAATGGGATTCGCCGTCGCTGACGATGCTGCGATCGACGTAGGTACGGGTAAAGGCCTCGATTGCGGGGAAAACGGATTTGAAACGGGGTCCGACACGGGTGCCGGAAACGGCTACGGGGTTAACGGTGCCGCTGGTTGAGTATTCGGATGTGATGCGGGCGATGCGGTCGGCGTTGGCGTGGAAGCGATCGAAACTGAGCTCGTCGGTAATAAAGAGGCCGATCAGCAGGCAGCTGGTCAGCCCGACCGTTAGGCCGAAGATATTGATAAAGGAAAAGGTCTTTTTCCGGAGGAGGTGCCGGAAGGCGAGTTTCAGGTAATTTTTGATCATATGTGAATTTACTTCTATTTCCTAATGATACCATCAATGTTCGGTTGGTGGGCAGTTAGAAAGCCTTAGTTTTGCCGGAGAAACAAAACAATAGCAGATGAAAGCAATCATTTTAAATGATTTTGGCGGGGTGGAGCAGTTGCGACAGGCGGAGCTGCCCAGGCCTGGGATCAAGGACGGGGAAGTGTTGGTACGGGTAAAGGCGATCAGCATCAATCCGGTGGATGCGAAAACGAGGGCGGGGAAGGGGTTGGCCGAGATGCTGAAGGAGGAGAAAATCATTATTTTAGGCTGGGATATTTCGGGGCTGGTGACCGAGTCGACCTCGCCGTTGTTTACGGAGGGGGATGAGGTTTTTGGGTTGATCCACTTTCCCGGTCATGGGAAGTGCTATGCGGATTATGTAGTTGCTCCCGCGGAGCATTTGGCGCTCAAGCCGGAAAATATTACGCATGAGCAAGCAGCGGCAGCCACGCTGGCGCCTTTGACGGCCTGGCAGGCGTTCTCGGATTACGGGCGGCTCCGGCCCGGGCAGCGGGTTTTGATCCACGCGGCGGCGGGCGGCGTGGGGCATTATGCGGTGCAGATCGCCCGGCATATCGGGGCATATGTGATTGCGACTTCGTCGCCGGAAAACAAGGATTTTGTGCTGTCGCTGGGCGCCAACGAGCATATCGACTATAAGGCACAGCGGTTTGAAGAGGTAGCAAAGGATATTGATTTTGTCCTGGATACGGTGAGCGCTGAAAATAGTGAGCGGTCCCTGAGCGTGTTAAAGAAGGGCGGGACCCTGATCAGTACGAACGGGTTGAGTGACGCGACGAAGGAAAAGGCGAAGGCCAGGGGGATCTTCGCGCTTGGGATGTTCGTTCAGTCGGCGGGGGAGGATATGCAGCATATCGCGCAATTGTTGGAAGAGGGGGAGTTAAGGTCGGAGATCATGAAAGTGTTTCCGTTTGCGCAGATGGGGGAGGCCCATCTTCTGGTAGAGACGGGTAGGGTCAGGGGAAAAGTGGTTGTGGTGACAGAATAATGATTATTTTTATGGCGGCGATTGCTGAAAAACTAAAATTGCTGCCATGTCATCAGAGGAGCGACCTCAGTTTATTGACGATCCGTTTAAACGTCTTTTTGACAGCTATAAAAATCGGGTATATGGTTATGTGATGGCTATAACCCATTCTCCTTATTCTGCCGAGGAGATCACCCAGGAAATTTTCATCAAACTTTGGTTATGCCGGGACCTCCTGCATGAAGTGGAGAACCTGGATGGCTATATTTTCACGATTGCCCGGAACCGGACGTTGAACTATTTGCGGAAGGCGGCCGGCGACAGGCGTTTGCTTCGCGAGTTGCAGGAGTTGGCGATGCCGCAGAATAACAATGTGGAGGAGCGGGCCACCGTGACGGATTACGACCATTTGTTGAGGGATGCGCTCTCCCTACTTTCCCCGCAACGGCGGTTGGTCTTCCAACTTAGCCGGGATGGGGGATTGAATCACGAGCAGATCGCGGAGCAACTGCATCTTTCCAGGAACACCGTAAAGAATCATATGGTAGAAGCTTTGCGGTTCATCCGGAGCTACCTTGGCCGGCATGGGTCCGTGCTGCTCCTGTTTTTTTTCCTGCTGAATTAGTCCTTTTTCTCTTTTCAGGTGTCTGGCTATTATGGGCCCTTCTACTTCACATCGTCTTAAGGAATTGTTTGACCGCTATCTGCGGCGGGACCTCGCGCCTTCCGAGGTAGCGGAGTTGGTTTCGCTGCTGGGACAGGCCAATGCGGAAGAGGCGTTGTCCGAGCCGATGCAGCGGTTATGGGAGGAGTTAAGGTCGGGACCGGGAGACCATGCGGTGGACTGGGACCGGATGTACCGGCAGGTCAGCCAGGCGGAGGAAGAGTTGTTGAGCCAGAGGCGGGATGGGGCGATCCGGCGGGAGGTGTGGCGCTGGCGGGCGGCTGCGGCGGTCTTCCTGGGGTTGGCGGGGCTGGCGGCTTATTGGTCGGTCGCGTACCGGCGGCCGGTGGCGGCAGGGATCGCGAGGGTTCCGTCGACGGTCATGGTGAAAAAGGACAGTATGGGGACGGTTGCGGAGATCTCCTGGAAGACCGGCGAAAATAAAAAAGTCATTCATCTGCCCGATGGGAGCATCGTCATCCTGAACAAGAGCAGTACGGTAGCCTACCGGGCGGCTGGGACGGCCGGCCCGCGGGAGGTGGTACTCAATGGGGAAGCATATTTCGATATCGTACACCGGGCGGATCAGGCGTTCCTGGTGCATACGGGCAAGATCGTGACGCGGGTTTTGGGGACGACTTTTAATATAAAGGCCTATCCAACGGAAAAGTCGATCGAGGTGACGGTAGATCATGGCAAGGTGCAGGTACTAAACGATAAGACCAATATGGGTTTGCTTTCCGACAAGCAGCAAATCCGGTATGACCTGGGCAGGGAGAGTTGCCAAATGAAGCGGGTAAGCCTTCGGCCGGTGATGGCCTGGAAGCCGGTGGAGATCAGTTTTGACGACATCACCATGGAGGAGGCCGCGCGGCGGATCGGAGAACGCTTCAAAGTGGGGTTCGATTTCGCCAATCCGGCCTTAAAGGAGTGCCGGATAACGGCAACTTTCTATATGGAGGATGACCTGGATCAGATCATGACGGTGATATGCGGGGTGAATCAATCCAGGTTCGTGATCGGTGGGAATATCGTGAGGATCGATGGGAAAGGGTGTAACTAGATGTGTGGCAGCCGCCGCCGAAGGCGGCGGCCCGAGCGTCGACCAAATATAAAAACATCCCGGGTGGAGCCGGGATGCGGGTTGTTTTAAACAATTATGGTGTAACTATCTAAAACTTGCCAAAACTATGGAATTTTCATTTCCACAGCGGGGAATTGTACGCCTATTTCCGGCTGTCTGTCCTACTCATTACAAAGGTTGGATTATGAAGCTAACTTGCTTGCTTGTAGCTATGGGGTGCACCGGGATGCAGCTGCTGATGGCCAATACCGGTAAAAGTCAGGAACTCAACGAGGTAAGAGTTTCGCTGGAGCTGAAGAAAGAACCCTTAAGATCCGCATTTTCCCGGATCGAGCAGCAGACCGATTTCCGATTTGCGTATAACCGTCAGCTGATCGATAATTACCGAAACGTCACGCTGACCAGAGGTGATTATACGGTGGAGAACGCGCTGGAGCTGATGCTGGCGAATACGCATTTGTTGTACCGGCAGGTCAGCAATAAGATCATCGTATACCGGGCTGATGATTCGACGGCGGGGCGAACGCCTGTCGAGATGAAGGCATTGGTAGCGGAGCAGACGGAAGGGACGTTGAAGGGGAAGGTGACAAATGAGAAAAATGAGCCGGTAGTTGGGGCGTCGGTCTTGTTGTCGGGTGTAGACAAGGGTACACCCTCGGATGTTTCGGGGATGTATACGTTGGCGGGGATCAAGCCGGGGAGCTATATGCTGCAGGTCTCGGCGGTAGGTTATGTGACGGTTACGCGGAACATTACGATCGCAGACGGGCAGACGCTGGTGGTCGATGTACAACTGAAGGTGGGGAACAATTCACTGAACGAAGTGGTGGTGACTGGTTATTCGCGGCAAAGCAAGCGGGACGTGACTGGGGCGGCTTCGACGATCTCCGCGGATGTGATAGCGCAGACGCCGGTGACGAGCGTCGAGAATGTCCTGCAAGGCCGGGTGGCGGGTGTCAGTGTAGATGAGCAGGGTGGTCCGGGCCAGTCGCAGACGATAAGGATCCGGGGTATCGGGACGCTTGGGAATAACGACCCGTTGTATGTGATCGATGGGGTGCAGGTCCGGATGGGTACGTCGAATCAAAGCCAGAATATCTCCAATCTGTTGGATCCGGCGGAGATCGAGAGTATCACGGTTCTGAAGGACCCCTCGCTGATCGCGCTGTATGGGTCCGAGGGTAGTAATGGCGTTATCGTCATTACGACGAAGACAGGGAAGCTGGGTGGACCGAAGCTGGAATATAATACCTATGTCGGTGAAGAGTCGCCGATCAAGCTGCCAAAGATGATCACACCGCAGCAGCAAGCGAATGCGCTTTATAATTCCTATATCAATTCGAGCCCGACGCAATCGCCGCAGCCGACTACTTTTTATGGCACGGGGACGACGCCGGTGCTGCCGGATTATATCATCGAGGGGGGCAATGCCAATGTGGGGGTGATGGCGGGTGATCCCGCGGCCAATCCGGCACTTTACAATCTGGCCAATTACCGGATATTGAAAGCCAACATGGGGGGCACCGATTGGTGGAAACTATTGTTCAAGTCTGCGCTGACTCAGAGTAATCAGCTTAGCATCAGTGGTGCCACGGATAAGAGCAGCTATGCGATTTCGATGGGATACCTGGACGATCAGGGTACGCTGCTCAATTCCTATTTCAAGCGGCTTTCGCTGCGCGTGAATACACAATTCAAGATCAAGCCGTGGCTGCGGGTCGGGGAGAATGTCGATATGGCCTATAGCACGTCCAATACGGAAAGCCGGACGGGGGGAAGCAATTTTGGCAGCAATTTCAACAATGATATTGCAGCATTATATGAACTGTCGCCGCTGCTACCTGAGTATGATATCGCGGGTAATGTGGCCGGGACGAAGGGGACGTCGATACTGGGGGGGAGTAATCCGCTGACGGCCCGGCGCTACTCGACGTCTTCCAAGAGCTACAGTCAGTCTTTACTGGGCACGGCGTATGTGGAGGTGGAACCGATCAAGGGGCTGATCTATACCAATCAGATCGGGTTCCAGTTCGAGCCGAACGAGTATCACTACTATGTGCCCGGGGTCTACCAGGAGCCTCTGGCGGATACAGTGAATTCCTTTGGAGAAGGAAGCGGGTACTATACAGACTGGCGCTGGTTGAACAAGCTGGCGTATTCGACGACGATCTACAATATCCATCGGATCACGGCTTTTGCGGGTTATGAGGCGAGGCAGTTTGTCAGCCGCAGCAGTTTTGGGTTGACGGGGAATATCGGTTTCCCTTCCAGCAATACGGAGTATCTGGGCAACGGGAATACGGGGACGGCGTCTTTTATTACGCCACTTGTTTCCGGTGGGGGTGATCTCTACACCAGCACGTCGGTGTTTGGAAATGTGACCTATTCGCTGCTGGACAGATATCTTTTTACAGCAACGGGCCGCAGGGATGGATCGTCGAAGTTTGGGCCAGGGGACCGGATCGGGAATTTTGGTGCGGTCAGCGCCGGGTGGAGGGTCTCGAGCGAGAAGTTCATGGAAAAGCTTGTTTGGCTGGATGATTTGAAGCTCAGGGCTTCGTACGGATCGACGGGGAATGATGCGATCGGGTCGGGGCTTTATCTCGGGACGTTGAGCTCGGGCGGGTTTGGCAATTACGATCTGGCGGGTACGAATATATCTTCGATGACTGGATATTTTCCTTATCAGTTGGGCAATCCGGATGTGCATTGGGAAAGTAATATTTCGACGAATGTGGGGTTTGATGCCGCTTTCATGCACAATAAGCTGACGGCGACCTTTAACTGGTTCGACAAGCAGACCAAGGGACTTTTGTATGCGCCGCCATCCTCCGGGACGGCGGGTGCCGCATTGTCGCCGATCGAGAATGTGATGAACTTTTCAAACAAGGGTATCGAGTTGGAGATGGGGTATTCGGATCATATAGGGCCGGTCAGATTTGATATGAGTTTTAATATTGCCACGTACCGGAGTCGGGTCAATTTTATTGACGGGGTGCTTGGTGATTCCATCGCGGGTGGTTATTATGGGTCGGGGTCTCACACTTCACTCACGTTGGCGAACGTCGGCAAGCCGGTCTCGAGTTTTTATGGTTACGTCTTTGAAGGATACTATCAAAATGCGCAGGATGTGTCCTCGCATGCGACCGAATCCCAATTTGGTATTACACCTACCAATGCGCTCGGGCATGTCAAATACAAGGATCTGAACGGAGACGGAGTGATCGATACGCGGGACGAGACCTTTATCGGGAACCCCAATCCTAAGTTCACTTATGGGTACAATCTGACTCTTTACTATAAGGGATTTGACCTGGGGGTATTGTTATCCGGGGTGTACGGGAACAAAATTTACAATCTGGCCAAGGCGATCACGATGTTCCCCAACGGGGCGATCGTGGGGCAAGGCGGCCTGGTGCAGGGGTCGTTGGATACGTGGACGCCATCGAATCCGAATGCGAAACTGCCGATCTTCTCCCAGAACACAAGTGTGAATGATCTTTCACCTTCCAGCCTGTTCGTCGAGAGCGGGTCGTATCTGCGGATCAAGCAGATGCAGCTGGGTTATACGCTCCCGAAGATTAAGGGGATTAGCCGGCTAAGGGTATATGTGCAGGCCTATAATATATTCACCTTTACGCATTACAGCGGTCTCGATCCGGAGGTGAATGACGGTTCGCCGAGCGATCTGGGGATCGACTATGGGACTGCGTATCCGATCTCGAGGAAATTCCTTTTCGGGGTTAATATTGGCTTATAATCTAACAAAAAAGACTCTATAATATGAAAAAGATATTCTTTCTAATCGCTGCTGCTGCCGTTGTGCTATTGGGCGGTTCCTGCAGCAAGAGTTTTCTGAATGTGGCGCCTCAGGGCAATGAGTTGACGGTGAATAAATTCTACAATGCGGCCGGTGTTCAGCAGTTGCTGGTCGGGGCCTATCACGATTTGACGGGGATGGATGTGAAAAGTACGTGGTGGAGCTCGGCGGGTTCGAACTGGATCTGGGGGGATATCACGTCCGGCGACACCTATGTGGGTGGTACGGGTGGCGGCGGCCTCCCCGCGGGTATTCCGGATGCGTTGGATATCCAGAACTACCAAGTGCTGCCGACGACGAGTTTTGTGGATGCCAAGTGGGTGGGATGTTATGACGGGGTGGCTCGGTCGAATACCGTGATCAATGCAACCCAGAATGCGACGGATATGACGGCTGCGCAGAAGACGGAAACGATCGCCGAGGCACGGTTTCTACGAGGCCATTTCCATTTTGAGGCCAAGAAGATGTGGAATAATGTACCTTATGTGGATGAGACGGTAACTAACTTTAACAATCTTCCCAATACGACCAGTATCTGGCCGCAGATTGAAGCGGACTTCCGTTTTGCGTATGACAATCTGCCCGCTACGCAGCCACTGGCGGGGCAAGCAAATAAATGGGCGGCGGCGTGTTATATCGCCAAGTGCTATATGTTCGAACAGAACTTTACTGCGGCGAAGGCGTTACTGGACTCGATTATTGCGAGTGGCGTGAATGCGGAGGGAGTACACTATGCGTTGGTGCCGTGTTATCACAATAACTTTGATGCGGCTACGGAGAATAACTCCGAATCGGTGATGCAGATACAATTTTCGGTCGACCAGGCCAGTATCCCGATCAATGCGAATGTCGGAGAGACGGGCGTTTCGCCGTTGTTCTACCAGGGGTCGGATGTCTATTATGGTTATTGGAAGCAGCCTTCTTTCAACTGTGTCAATGCCTTTAAGACGGATGGCAACGGGTTGCCAATGATGGATGGGTCGGGAAATGATACGTCGAATGTGACCAATATGCCGAATGATGATGGGATAGCTTCGTCAGCTCCTTTTGTGCCCTTTCAGGGTACGGTCGATCCGCGGTTGGACTGGTCAGTCGGCCGGCGCGGTGTGCCTTTTTTGGACTGGGGTGTTGATCCGGGTCAAAGCTGGATCTATGATCAGTCTTTTGGCGGTCCGTATCTCAACATTAAGAATATGTATTATCAAAGCGAGATAGGTATTGCTTACAATCCTTATATCGGGTATGACTATGAGGGCAACGGGGCGGTCAACTACAATATTATCCGGTTTGCGGATGTGTTGTTGTGGGCGGCGGAATGTGAGGTCGAGGTTGGGAGTTTGGAGCAAGCAAGGGCTTATGTCAATATGGTCCGGTCGAGAGCGATGACCGGCTGTACGGAGACGATCGACAATTCATCCGGGTTCCCGTCCGCGCATTATTCCATGGGGGCGTATAATACGACGTGGACGGATCAGAATTATGCCCGCAATGCGGTCCGGTTCGAACGGAGGCTGGAATTTGCGCAGGAAGGGCATCGGTTTTTTGACCTGGTTCGGTGGGGAATTGCAGATACTTACCTGAATGCATATGAAACTGTGGAACAGACCCGGAATATCGGCTGTGTGTTGTCGGGTGCGACGTTTACGAAGGGCAAAAATGAATATTTCCCGATCCCGGAGCAGGAGATTGTGCTCGATCCGAAGCTCGTGCAAAACTCGGGTTATCGATGAGCAACGCGAAATCAACGAACGGGAAGGAGCTTGGCGGAGCAGCTCCGGCAAAGTTCATGCGACGAATATGGTTGGTTGTGTTCTTCGTTTTGCTTGGATATGGGTCTTGGGCGGGTGGCGGCCATAAGTATTATGTGAAGACGGTGGAGGCGGTGAACCGGCTGTCACTTGGCCCGGATGACTCGGTTTTCTTTCGGGGTGGCCAGGTATTTAGCGGAACGCTGAAGGTTCATGCTTCAGGGAGTGAGGGGCACCCGATATGGATCGGATCCTATGGGGCCGGGGAGGCGTCGATCGATGGCGGTGATTCTTCGGGGATGGTCTTGGATGATGCGCGCTGGGTGGTGGTTGAGGGGCTCCGGTTGGTCGGGGCGGGGAGGAAGACGGGGAACGTGAAGGATGGACTTGGGGTTATCGACTGTCTGCATATCCTAGTGGATAGGGTGGATATTACGGGTTTTCAGAAATCGGGACTTTTTGTCTACGCGTCGGTGGAGGTTGTCGCTTCCAGCGTATATGCGCATGAGAACGGCGCGGCAGGGATCGCGGTCGAGGGGCCCTATGATAGTAAGAAGCATTCGCGGGATTTGCGTATTCTGAATTGTCAGGCCGATGATAATCCCGGTGACCCGACCAATCTCACCAACCATAGCGGGAACGGGATCGTTTGCGGGCACTGTACTCATCTGCTGATCGACCACTGTTCGGCGACGAACAACGGCTGGGACATGCCGCGGATCGGGAATGGCCCGGTGGGGATCTGGTGTTATGAGGCGGATAGCGTGACGATCCAACACTGTCTGGCTTATCGCAACTCTACTTCCGCGGGAGCAGCCGATGGCGGCGGATTTGACCTGGACGGTGGGGTGACGAATTCGGTTATCCAGTACTGTTTGTCTTATGGGAATCAGGGTAGCGGATATTGTATTTTTCAATATTGGGGCGCCAGCCCGTGGTATCACAATGTGATCCGGGACAATATCACGGAGGACGATGGACTTGTATCGGATTCGAGGGCGGGGATCTATGTCTGGAACAGTTCGAATGATTCTTCGCAGTTTTATGATTGCCAGATATACAACAATACGGTGTACAATACGCGTCAGGCCGTGCTGAGCTTTTCGACGACGAGTGCGAGGAAGGAGTTTGTGTTTCGGGACAATATTTTTGTTGGCGCCGATAGTTTGATCCGGGGGGACAAGGGGGTGGATGTGTTTGTCGGGAATGATTGGTGGGTGTTGAATGCGGCAGGTGGCCGGTCGGGTAAGCCGGGGGACGCGGGGTTGGCGGGGTATTTCGAAAAGCCTCTTTTTAAGAATCCGGGCGTGACTGGGGTGACGGACGTGCGCAGGTTGGCCGGGTACGATAAGTATCGGGTGATGGGACCGGCGCTGGTGCGGGGCATTGGGGCGAAGTGGTAGTGTTGTTTGGTCGCGAGGTGGTGTTCCCCGTGGGAATCTCAATTTGTCTATGCAAATCAAAATAGTTGGTATTGTGGTGGGTGTTGCGGCGGGGCTGGCGATGGGTGGGGTTGCGATGGCGCAGCCCTGGCCGGCATTGGATACGTTGCGGTATGGCGCTGCCTATTACTATGAATACATGCCGCAGGATCGTCTTGAAAAGGATGTGCAACTGATGAAGGCGGCGGGTATCAATACCGTGCGGATTGCTGAATCTACCTGGGGGGTTTGGGAGCCGCGGGATGGGGTCTTCGATTTCTCGAAGTTGGACAAAGTACTGGATGCGATGGGAGGGGCTGGGATCGGGATCATCATCGGCACGCCGACCTATGCGATCCCTACTTGGTTGGCGAAGGAGCATCCCGAGGTGCTGGTCGTCACGGCCAGCGGGCAGCGGACCTATGGGGCGCGACAAAACATGGATATCGTCAGCCCGGTCTTCCGACGTTATGCGGAGCGGATCATCCGGCAGTTGGTGATGCATGTGCGGAACCGCCGTTGTGTGATCGGGTATCAGGCGGACAACGAGACGAAGTCCTACGGCAATATGGGACCGACGATGCAGAGGATGTTTGCCCAATCCTTGCGGCGAAGATTTGGAAGTCCTGCAGCCATGAACCGGGCGTATGGGTTGAATTACTGGAGCAATTCCATCAATGACTGGAATGTGTTCCCGTCGATGGTCGGGAATGTCAATGCAAGTTTGGGTTGTGCCTATGCGGCTTTCCAGCGGCAGATGGTGACGGAATACCTGGCCTGGCAGGTGGGGATCATCCGGGCGACTAAGCGGCCGGATCAGTTCATCACGCAGAATTTTGATTTGGAGTGGCGGGAGTCATCCTATGGCATACAGCCGGACGTGGATCATTTTGCAGCCGCGAAGGCTTTCGATATCGCGGGGATCGATATCTATCACGCAACAGAAGGCCGGTTGACGGGGTCGGAGATCGCGTTTGGCGGCGATCTGGCTCGATGCATGAAGCACAACAACTATCTCGTGCTGGAGACGCAGGCGCAGAGCCTGGCGGGGCGGCAGGAGTTGCCTTATCCGGGCCAGTTGCGGTTGCAGGCGTATAGCCATCTGGCATCGGGTGCGGACATGGTGGAATACTGGCCGTGGATGTCGTTGCCAAATGCGGTGGAGACCTATTGGAAGGGGGTATTGAGTCATGATGGAGATCCGAATCCGGTTTATGAGGAGGTACGACAGGTGGGGCAGGAATGGAAGCGGATCGGAGACCGGTTGATCCATTTGAAAGTGCGGAATAAGGTGGCGATCTTTTTCAGCAATGCGTCGCTAACGGCATTGGGATGGTACCCCTTTAGTGATAGTCTTGGGTACAATGATGTCTTACGGCGCGAGTACGATGCCCTTTATTCGATGAATGTCGGATGTGACCTCGTCAACGAGACGTCGACCAATCTGTCCTATTACTCTTTGTTGGTAGTACCGCCTTTATATTGTGTGAGTGACAGCGTACTGGAAGTATTGAACGACTATGTGCGACGGGGGGGCCATATCGTATATAGCTGTAAGAGCGGATTTACAAACGAGAATGTCCAGGTGCGGAGTTCGGTTATGCCGGGGCCGTTACGAGCGACCGTGGGGGCATCCTATCAACTGTTCACGAACATCGGGCATTTGGGGTTGGCGGGCGACCCGCTGGGTGTCGACTCGGCGAATGAGGTGCATGATTGGGCGGAGATGCTGGTGCCGGAGGGCGCGACGGTGGTGGGCAGGTATGATGATCCGTATTGGGGAAGCTATGCAGCGATCACGCATCATGGATACGGGATGGGGTCCGTTTGGTATCTGGGGACGATACCTTCGGCGGCGGCGTTGAGGCACCTGATGGGGGAGGCGGTGGAGGAGGCGGGTATCCGGCCGGAGCTTGGTTTTCCGGTGATCGCGCGAAGTGGGGTGAATAAATATGGTCGTGGGGTACATTATTTTCTAAATTATTCGGGGGCGGATAAAGGATTCGTGTATCGTCATCCGGAGGCGGTAGAGTTGTTGACGGGGAAGAATGTTGGGGAAGGGGATTCGGTCGTGCTGCCGGCGTGGGGGGTAATGATCATGGAGGAGGGGGGTGAGACGGGTTGGAAGGATACGGAAGGGCATTTTATCAATGCGCATGGAGCGGGAGTATTGTTCCATGATGGGGTATATTATTTATACGGGGAGATCAAGAAGGGTCATACGAGGTTGGTACCGGGGCAAGATTGGGAGGATTACTGGGTGGATGCGGGCGGCGTATCGTGTTATTCTTCGCGGGACCTGGCGCATTGGAAGAAGGAGGGGGTGGCATTGATGGCGAATCGGACGGATACTGGGAGCGATTTGTATGTCGGACGGGTGATCGAGCGGCCAAAAGTGATCTACAATGCCGTGACGCGCCAATATGTGATGTGGATGCATATCGACCGCGATGATTACGGGTATGCGCGGGCGGGGGTGGCGGTAAGCGATAGGCCGCAGGGACCGTTCCGCTATTTGGGAAGTGTGCGGCCGAATGGGCAGATGTCGCGGGATATGACGGTGTTTCAGGATGGTGACGGCAGGGCTTACCTGCTATATGCGTCCGAAAATAATAATACGATGCAGGTCTGTCTCCTGGCGCCGGATTATCTTTCGCCGACTGCTGTCTATCGGCGGATACTGATCGGGCAGCGGCGGGAGGCGCCGGCGGTGTTCAGGGCCGCTGGCAAATACTATCTCATCACTTCTTTGTGTAGTGGCTGGGATCCGAATCCGGCGAGGATCGCGGTGGCAGACAGCATGCTGGGGGAATGGGTTCAGGAGGGAAATCCCTGTGTGGGGAAAGATTCCGGGACGACGTTTGAATCCCAAAGCGCATTTGTGTTGCCGTTGGGCCGGGATCAGTTCCTTTTTATGGCGGACCGGTGGAATAAGGCGGACCTTGAGCGATCGGGGTATTTGTGGGTGCCGTTTTCGGGGCGGGACGGGCGGGTCGGGATCAGGGAAGAGGATACGGCGGCGATGCTGATCGGACCGGCGCCGGGGGAATGGGGACAGCGGGTGACGGTTGGACCGTTGGCGTTGATGGATTACAGTATGAGGCTGCGGGGGGCTACGGGATATTCGTTCATCCGCTGCTATGATACGTCAGATAGATTATTATTGGAATACCGGGTGCCCGTGGAGGATACGGAGAAGTGGGTGGATGCAGGCAATTATACGGAGACGCCTGCGGGAACTTCCTACGCGGTGATAGGGGCGCGGAAAAGTTCGGAGGGCGGCGTCCTGGAGATGAAGGATTGGGGGATCGAGCCGAATGTCGGGGTGAAGGAGGAGCGGCATGCACCTTCCTGCGATCTCCGACAATATCTACAACCGTTCTGGAAGTCCGATACCATTTTTAGTGAAACGGTTCTGATGTATTCGGCGGGGGCCGGTCCGGCCGAGGGGCGGTTGTTGTTTGAGCCGGACCGGATCTTGTCGGTGCGGAGTTTTGGGTTGGATACGGTTTATCGGAAGGGGGTGGATTACAAAGTCGATGGGCGTCGGCTTGTTCGATTGCCGCTGTCGCGGATGTCGTTCCGTGCGGCTACATCGTCGGACCGTGCAAAGGATTTGGCCTGGTACAATCTGCAATCGCAGTGGGTGCTGGTGACGTATACCCATCATGACAAATGGGTGGGGCCGGTGCCGGCGTATAAGGGGGACCGGCTACCTGGTTTTATGGGTAAGTTGCGCGCGGGGAAGCCGGTGACCATAGTGGCTTATGGGATGAGCATCACGCGGGGTTTAAATGTCAGCGGGTTTGATGGGGTGCCGCCGTATATGCCTACCTACATGGATCTGTTTGCAGATGGGTTGAAGTGGCAGTACCCGGGTGCGGCTATACAATTGTACAATGCGGGGCTGCCGGGTTCGACGGTGAGTTGGGGAGCTCAATATGTTTCGTCCTATGTGAATCCGTTCCAGCCGGATCTGGTGGTGATCGACTTTGGAATGAATGATTTCTGGCGGATGCCGCCGCCCGAGTTTGGGGATTCGGTGAGGAGTATTATCCGGCAGGTACGCGCGGTGCGGCCGGGGGCGGAATTCCTGTTGCTGGCGAATATGAAATTCGATCCGGATTATGTGTTGGATTCGGACAAGTACAAGAAGTACTATACGGACAATCTTGCGGGGTATCGGGATGAGCTCGCGTCGATGGAGGGGCCGGGGATCGTGATGATGGATATGACGACTCTTAGTGATGCAATCTATAAGAGGAAGAAAGCGAAGGATTGTATCGTGAATCCCCTGCACCCAAACGACTACCTGGCGCGTTGGTATGCGCAGGGCATGCTCGCGACATTGGAAAAATGAGATTATCCCGGGTTAGAGCGCTTCAATGGAGAAGCGGGTTTGTTTTTCCTTACCGTTGTATTCCGAGACCATGACGTGCCCTTCCTTTGCGGGGAATACCCGAGTGATGGTGCCGGAAATTCACTGTTCCGATATCGTTTAGGTTCTCGTCCATCGGGGTCAGGCGATAGTTAAATGAGTCGGCATCGGTTTTCTCCAGGCGGGTAAACGCGAGATACCCGACAAGGGCATTATCCTGCGTGATGGCCTTCATCTTGGCGGAGATGTCTTCGCCGACCTCTTTGAAGACTTTGGTCTGTGCGTGTGTTGCGATAGTCGTGAGGATCAGCGAGAGCGGCATGAACAGGCGGGTCATAAGGGGTTATTTTTTGAAAAGATTGTCGGCGAATTCACAATACATGCTGCCGGCGTTGTCGGTGGTGAACTCGTGGGCTGCCTTGGCGAGCTGCTTTTGGTTTAATTGATCGGTATTGAGGGTCATCACACTCAACAAGTCTTTCAGGTTACGCTCGGGCCCGGTCAGACTGGTCCAGAAGGTTTCTTTCCCGACCGTCTCGCAGGATTGGCGAAGGCTTTCGCGGGGTATTTGCTCAAGGAGCGTTTGTAAGGCATAGTAGTCGCGGGAGATATATTCTTTTGGAATAATACCGATGGCGTTGAAACGGTTCAACTGCCGGTCCGCGTAATAGAGGCCGTAGAATATATTGCTGATCATGAAATCATACCATGGGTCTTTGATACCCTTGTCCTTCTCCAGCAGGATACGATAGAGGCAGGGTGTGAGCGTGCCGGAGGTATAGAGGTTCCAGATAAGCATTTTGTTCGCTTTTGCGCGGACGGCTATCGGGATCGGCGTGGATAGAGAATTCGCCGAAGTCCAGCGGCGCACCTGTTGGTAGCGTTCGAGGCAGTCGGGGTGTGTTTTAACGGAGTCTTCGAGGGTACTGCTGTCTGAGAAATTATAATTGCGGGTTGACAGGCCGCGGGAGCGCCGGGTGGTCCAGCTGTCCTCATACGGTAGCTGGCAAGCGGTGAAGTAGGTTCGAAGAGGTTGCTGCAGCCGTTGAAGATAGTCGTTGTCCGCGCTGTCGAGGTGTAAGAAATAGCGGGCATCGAAAGAAATATTGCTTTTTTTCAGTAGGAGGACGGCCAGCGAATCGGCTTCCGATTCGTGGTAGCGCTGGTGGCGGCTACGGCTAAAGGAATAGTTCTCGAGGATATGATGCAATTTGGTGAGGCGGTCATATTTGGAGCTCAGCACGTCCTTTAGTGAATTCTTATACTCTTCGGAGGTCAACCAGGTCGCTCGCTCCTGCATTCCGTTCTCGAAGTGGCGGAGGATATCGTGCGACATTTCATGGGCGATGGCAAGCGCCAGTTCTTCCCTTGTGCGTGAGAAAACGATGAGACCAAGATTGACAGCCAGCACATGGCCGCCGACGGTATAGGCGTTGACCGAGGGGCTGCGATCGAGCAGTACTAGGTCGTCAAACGTTACCAGTTGTGGGTTGGCTGCCGAGATTTGCCGGACGATCCCGGCAACGTAATTATAGACATCCTGATCATGGACATAATCGTCATTGATGATGGCGTTGCTGATATTTTCGGTTCGTTGGTCCCAGAATTCCCTGAGTTTCTTTTGGGTGTCTCTTTCCTTAAATGCGTCAGGGCAGACCCAGGCTTTTTTTAGGGAATCTTTTTGTGCCTGGTAATACAGATGCGAAAGGTCCTGGTAGCTGTACAGGGTTTGGCTTTGCCCGTTGGCTGTGTAGAGCAGGCTTAGCAGGATACAGAACAACAGGATTTTAGCTCGGGCCATTGGCGGTTAACCTTTTGGGTAAATTAACGAAAAAATCGGTAAAATATTGGAATGCCTACCTGGTGAGGTTTTGAAGGCCCACGGCGGTGGAGAGACCAGTCATTCCTTCGTCTTCCAGGAGCCGGACGATCCGGCGAAACGGTGCGCCGTTGTCTGCAAGATTGGAGAAGCAAAAGATGCTCCAGTCGTCGCCGGGGATCTGGATGACATAGTTGGTGAAGCCACAGGTGCTGCCGGAATGAAAGAGGATTACGGGGGATTGGCTGCTGATGAACCAGCCGGCGGCGTAATAGTTGTCGGGGGTGCTTCCTATTGGGAAGCGGAGGCGCTTTAGGGCGGCGGAGAGGTTAAGGAGACGGTTTTCCTGCAGAGCGCGGAGCCATTTGCGGTAATCGACGAGGGAGGTATAGACGCCACCGTCGCCTTTAGTAGCGCTGGTGACGCTTTGGTCCGAGGGGATTGTATTTCCGGCACTGTCTTTGGCGTAGCCCATGGCGCGATGGAAGATGGGTTGGCCTTTTTCATAGACGGTCGAGTGGTCCATGTGGAGGGGAAGGAAGATATGGTCTTTTATAAAACCAGCGTAGGACTGGTGGGAGGCGCGCTCGATGATAATTGCCAGCAGGCAGAAGCCGGAGTTGCTATAGCGGAACCGGGTGCCGGGCGAAAAATAAGTGGTATCGCGGCGGCTCAGGAGTTGGAGGACGTCCGCGTCGAGTACCTGAGTTGTCTGCGTGTCGGGGATGAGGGATTCGTAATCTTCGACGCCCGAAGAGTGGGTGAGGAGATGGCGGATAAGTACACGGTTGCCCACGTTTGCAGGCAGCTCGGGGAGCCAGCGGCCGATGGGGTCGTCGAGGGTGAGGCGGTTGTCTTTTTCAAGGAGCAGGATGGCCATGGCGGTAAATTGTTTTGTTACCGACGCCATTCGGAAGTTGCTGCTGCTATCGAGTGAGGTATTGGGGTCGGCAATGCCGGTGCAGTTTTGGTAAAGGACCTCGCCGTGTTTTTGGATGGAGAGGGCGATGCCGGGTTGGTTGGAGGGCAGGGTATGAAAGAAGGAGTCGAGGCGGTTGATTAGTTGGGACTGCGCGAGGGCGGGGTGGGTGGTCCACAACAAGAATAAGAGGAGTGTTATCAGGCGACGCATATTGGTAAGGTTGATTTTATTTGTATGAGAAGATAAGGTAGATTTGAGAATAAATAAGCCTAATCGAGATTTTAGGATTTGCCAATTGGTGCACTTCTCTTTTAATTCTGGCGTCTTCTGTGGGGTCTTGAGGGGAATAAGTTCCATTTTTTCACTTAAAATTTTTTGTCATGGAAACGCCAAAGAAGATCGGCGGCATGAGTGAGCTCGTGATTGCCATTGGGAAAGCAAATCAATTTTTCAGAGATCAGGCGCAGCGGCAAGTGAATACTACGCTGACGTTGAGGAATTGGATTATCGGGTTTTATATTGTAGAGTATGAGCAGAATGGGAAGGATCGGGCGGAGTATGGGGAGAAGTTGTATAAGGCGATCGCCGAGAGATAGAAAGCTTATGGAGTGAGGGCAATGAGTGATCGGCTACTGTATTTATTTAAGAAGTTCTATTTGGAGTATCCAAAAATTTCCCGGGTGATCCTGGAAGAAGGTTATTTGATTGACAATCAAATTGTTGGAATTTCGCAGACGGTGTCTGCGAGATTGGCGGAAGGAGGTGAGAATGGCGCGCAGGAGGCTAATCACCTTAGCAGTGATCCGAATCAGTTGCTAAGTAAGTTGAGCTTTTCGCATTTTGTGGAACTGATCAAAGTCGAGGAAGGGTTGAAGCGGATATTCTATGAAACCGAAGCCATGGTAAATAATTTGTCGGTCCGGGAGTTGCAGCGGGCGATGGACAGTATGTTGTTCGAGCGGACGGGGTTGAGTAAGGACAAGAAGGCTGTTTTGGAGAAGCATCGGAAAGGGGCGGGGTTGACGCCGGACGATATTTTTCGAAGTCCATATATGCTTGACTTTTTAGGGCTTGAGGAGAAGCCGGAGTATGTGGAGACGGATTTGGAGGGGCGATCATTGCGCATTTGCAGGCTTTTCTGTTGGAGATGGGGAGGGGGTTTTGTTTCGAGGCGAGACAGAAGCGGATCACGTTTGATAATACGCATTATCGGATCGACCTGGTCTTTTATCATCGGCTGTTGAGATGTCATGTTCTTATCGATCTGAAAATGGGGAAGTTCACGCCGGCGGATGCGGGGCAAATGCATATGTACCTGAATTATTTTAAAGAAAATGAAGCGGGAGAAGGGGATAATCCGCCCATTGGGATCATCCTATGTGCGGATAAGAGTGAAACTTTAGTCAAGTATGCTACGGCGGGGTTACCGCAGCCCATATTTGTTTCTAAGTATATGACGAACCTGCCGACTGAGCGGGAGTTGCAGAATATCATCGAGGAAGAGAAGCAAAAAAATAGTTCGATAAGGGTGAAATAGGATTGTTTCAGGGATGCTGGGGCATGTTGCTGCTATCGGTCGCAGGCGCCTTATTGGCCGCCTGCTGTAGCTGTCGTTTCAGCTGTTGTTCCTGTTTCCATTGTGCGTACGCCACTTGTTGATCGCTTGTCAGTAGTGCATAGATCTTGCCGTCGGCGTCCTGGGAGATGGCGCGGCGGGTCTGATTATTAGCCTTTTTATCGATCGAGGGGTTTGAGCGCAAGCTGTCCAGAGCGATGTTCAGACGCAAAAGGAGCGTGCGGAGTTGGATGACCTGGTCCTGGTTGAGGTTTAGCTTTTTCTGTAGCACGGCGAGTTGGCGGGCGGCCTTTAGGGTTGGGGAAACGGGTTGTTTTGAAGGGGCGGAGGTATAGCCCGGGTCGGAGGTCGTATCGGTCGTTTGGGCCAGGCCAGAACGGGCGATCCCGACCAGGAGGGCGAGCAGAAAGATGGTTTGTTTCATTGCAGACAAATATACGTTAAACCCTGAGACTGAGGTGGGGGCGAAAGGTTTAATGCGTGCTTAAAAGGGTTTTCGAGATTAAACCTTTGGGGATGAACCCTATCCAATACCCCGGGTATATCAGCGCCCGCCATGCGTATGAAAACTATCTTAAAAGTATTGGGTATTTTTTTGGTCCTCCTGGGCGGCCATTTCATTCTGTCGTCCTACACCGGCGATGAGCTGCCGTTTTACCGGTTTCCGTACCGCCAGGCGGGGTTAACAGAGCGACAGGCAGCGGTGCATTTGATAAGCCGGTTTACCTATGGGGCTACCCTCGGTCAGGTTGATGCGGTCATGCAGCAGGGATTGGAAAATTGGTTTGTGCAGCAGTTGTCGGCCGATCTGCCGGATGATTCGCTGCAAGCGCTGCTTCGGCCATATGATGCGTTGCAGCTGACCAATGAACAGGTAGTGAACCTGTATCCCAGGGTCGGCCAGGTAGCCAGGATGGCGATCCGGGACGGGGTAGTCAGTAAAGATTCTTTAAAAACGGATCGGAAGGAATACCGCGAAATGGTCCGCTCCTATATGGCGGAAAAAGGGTACAAGCCGGAGCAGGATCTGTTCCGGCAATTTATTTCTCAGAAGATCCTGCGGGCTGCCTGTTCGAACAATCAGCTTCAGGAGGTCATGACGGATTTCTGGTTCAATCACTTCAATGTGTCGATCACCAAGAATGATTGTGCGCAGTTCATTCCGGCGTATGAGCGGGATGTCATCCGGCCGAATTCATTGGGGAAGTTCGGCGATCTGTTGTTGAAGACGGCGAAGTCGCCGGCGATGCTTTATTATTTGGATAATTTCAGCAGTGCGACGCCGCTGCCGGAGGGGCAGCAAATGGAGGATAGCGGTAAAAGAAGCAGGGGGTTAAATGAAAATTATGCACGGGAGGTGATGGAGCTGCACACGTTGGGAGTAGATGGCGGGTACACGCAACAGGATGTCACGCAGGCGGCACGGGTGCTAACGGGATGGACGGTTTACCCGATGAATGAGAATGCACAAAAATTTATCAACCGCTTCAATCCGGATCAACTGGCCCGCAGGGGGTTTGTGCATGAAGGAGATTTCCTGTTCAATGCCAACCGGCATGATAGAGGCGACAAAACGGTCCTTGGGCACGTCTTTCCGGCCGGCGGCGGTTATGAAGAGGGGGTGGAACTACTGGGAATGCTGGCGCATAATCCTTCCACGGCGCGCTTCATTTCGCGAAAGATCGCGGTCCGGTTCGTGAGCGATGATCCGCCGCAAAGCCTCATCGATAAAATGACGAAAACATTCCTTGAAAAAGATGGAGATATCCGGCAGGTATTGATCACGATGGTGACAGCGCCGGAGTTCTGGAGCCCCGCGGCCATCCGGGGGAAGACAAAAACACCTTTTGAACTGGCGATCGGGGCGGTGAGGAACCTGCATGCGGAGGTCGAACAGCCGTATCCGTTATATACCTGGATTACGCGGATGGGAGAGAAGAAGTATTATTACCAGGCGCCGACCGGTTTCCCGGATAAGGGGGCTTATTGGATCAATACGGGGAGTTTGATGAACCGGATGAATTTCGGGTTGGCGCTGGCGGAGGGGCAGGTGCCGGGCGTAAAGGCGAACCTGGCCGACAGCGCAGAGGCGGTGGGCGTCACTATTGGGTCGCCCGAGTATCAGCGGCGGTAAACTTATAAAATTGACGATCATGGTGGTATCAAGAAGAGGTTTTTTGAAGAGTGGCGGGATTGCGTTGTTTGGGGTTGGGTTGATGGGCGGGATCCCTTCTTTCATGGCGGAGGCGGCTGCGAGTGACAAGCTATTGCGGCCTTATAAGCGCAAGCGGGTGCTGCTGTGCATATTCCAGCGAGGGGCGATGGATGGGTTGATGGCCGTCACGCCGTTTGAGGACGTCTATCTGAAGGCGGCGAGGCCGAATTTGTCATTGAGCAATGCGCTAATCGATCTGGATGGCCGTTGGGGCTTGCATCCGGGTTTGAAGGCGTTTGAGCCACTGTTCAGGGAAGGAAGGTTGGGCATTGTGCACGGGATCGGCTCACCCAATAATACGCGATCGCATTTCGATGCGCAGGATTATATGGAATCGGGGACCCCTTTCAACAAGGGGACGGCCAGCGGTTGGCTGAACCGGGCGGTAGGGCTGCTGGGACATGATGCGTTGACGCCTTTCGCAGCAGTGAGCCTGACCTCGGCCTTACCCAGATCGTTGTATGGCGACAATCCGTCGTTGGCGATTGGCAATTTGCAGGATTTTTCGGTCCAACTGAAGGGAAATCCGGGTGTTTCGAATACAGCGGCCCGGAGCTTCGAGGATCTGTATGACAAGGCTTCGCCGGGATTGTTGCAGCAGGCCGGGAAGGAGAGTTTCGAAGCCATGAAGATATTGCAGACGGCCGATATCCAAAATTACCGTCCGGCCGGCGGGGCTGTTTATCCTAATTCACCTCTGGGCGGGTCGATGCGGCAGATCGCCCAGTTGATCAAGATGGATGTAGGTCTGGAGGTGGCGTTCACAGAATCCGGTGGATGGGATACACATTTTAACCAGGGGACGGATAACGGCATCTTTGCGCGGAATGTTACTGACCTCAGCAATTGTATCGCGGCTTTTTGGAAAGACCTGGATACTTTTCAGGATGAAGTCACGGTAATGACGATGACGGAGTTCGGCCGGACGGTGCACCAAAACGGAACCGGCGGCACCGACCATGGGCGCGCCTCCTGCAATTTCATCCTGGGGAACCAGGTTGCGGGCGGGAAGGTGTATGGGGACATAAAGGACTTGGCGCCGGAGAACCTCGAGGACGGGAGGGACCTGCCGGTGACTACGGATTTCAGGAGCGTATTCAGTGCGGTGGCGGATGCGCATTTGCAGATCGCGAATGACAAAATATTGTTTCCCGATTGGGCCGGGGCCAGGGCTGGGGTGATGAAAGGGTGAGGCAATGGCTTCCGGGGCATGATTTTTTCTGTGATATCACAAAAATCTGTCATGGAAAACGATCATTCTAGCCAAATCGGCGACGATATGGACTATACCTCAACCCTCCCTTTTGTAAAGGCGTTTATGACGGCCTTGGCCGTCGGCATTACAGATACAATCCTATGCCTGGCCTTTAATTTGTTGTGGCGGAAAGATGGCACCATCGGATTCTTCTCTTCGGACTTTATCAGTGTATCTTCCATTATTTTTGGTATCAATATTCTTTTTATTGTTATAGGTGTCGTTTATTTCGGTTTCCTCCAGGCGAAGGTGACGGGGGAAGTGCTATTCTGTGTGATCTTTGCGGTGCTGACAGTAATCGGGGTCATTACGGCCATGCATGTGCACCGCACTGCGGATCCTGGCCAAAATGCGCGGTTTCATGTATTGTTGACTGGAGTGATATTGATCTGCGGGATAAGCGCGGCGGTGGGGATACCGCTGCTGTATCATAGCCGGAAATTTGGCCAGCATATTTTGTAGGAACGTCCATCCCTACCCCTACCTTTGGGGCAATATGAGAACAGCAATCGTATTAGTTATTTTTTTAGTGTCTATGCTTGGGCTTTGCCGGTGCAAGAAAGGCGGCAGCCCAGCCCCGCCCGTGGATACAACCGCGACACCAAAGGACACGCCCATCTATCTGGGGGCGGATGTGAGTTGGGTGACGCAGATGGAGGACTCCGGCTTTATGTTCTATGATTCGGCAGGGGCGCAAATGGAATGTATGCAGCTGTTAAAGAGTCTGGATATTGATGTCATCCGGCTGCGGGTGTGGGTGAACCCGGCCACCCGCTATAACGGGACAGCCGATGTGGTGGCGAAGGCGGTGCGGGCGAAGAACCTCGGGTTGCGGGTGATGATCGATTTCCATTACAGTGATACCTGGGCAGACCCGGGCCATCAAACGACACCGGCAGCATGGAGCGCGCTGACTTTACCTGCGATGGCGGCTACGCTGTATAGCTATACGGTATCGGTGTTGGATTCGCTGCAGGCGGCGGGGGTGGTCCCGAGTTTTGTACAGGTGGGGAATGAGGTAGATAATGGGATGTGCTGGCCGGAAGGGCAGGCGAGCACGAATATGGCCAATTTCGCGGCGTTGGTCAGTTCGGGTTATCGGGCGGTCAAGTCGATCAACGATTCGATCAGGGTGATCGTACATGTTTCGAACGGATATGACAGCGTGCATTTTCAGTGGTTGTTCGATGGCCTCAAGTCGAATGGCGCCCAGTGGGATATCATCGGCATGTCGTTGTATCCTAGTGCGGCGAATTGGCAGTCGTACAACACCGAATGTTTTGCCAATATGAACAGTATGGTGGCCCGGTATGGGACGCCGGTGATGATCTGCGAGGTGGGCATGCCCGAGAATCAGGCCGGTACGTGTGAAGAGTTTATCACGGACCTTATCCATAAGGTAAGGGCGGTTAGCGGGGGCAAGGGGTTGGGCGTGTTGTATTGGGAGCCGGAGAGCTATGCCCGCTTCCTGGCGTATGGGCTGGATGCGTTTGACGATACGGGTAAGCCGACCGTGGCGATGGACGCATTTGCGAACTGAGCTTTTTTACAAACAATATGAGAAAATTACTTTTTTTGTGCTGTTGTCTTGGCGCCCTGGCGGCGACCGCGCAACGGCAGCACCGGTCGTTGGATGACGGATGGCGGTTTCATTTTGGGAATGCAGCCGATCCGGCAAAGGACTTCAATTATGGAACGGTATCTATTTTTTCCAAGTCGGGCAAATCGGAGGGGACGGCGATCGCGCCGAATTTTGACGATCGGGACTGGAGGGAAGTATCGGTACCGCATGACTGGGCAGTGGAATTGCCTTTTGAGAATTCGCCGGATTTCGATGTGATGGCGCATGGGTACAAGCCGGTCGGCGGGCATTATCCGGCGACCAGTATCGGATGGTACCGGAAGCGGTTTGTGGTCGCGCCGGCGGATTCGGGACAGCGGTTCGTGCTGCAATTCGATGGGATCTTTCGTGACTGTAAGGTTTTTATCAACGGGTTCTATTGTTGCGCGAATGCCAGCGGATATAGCGGATTTTCGGTCGATGTGACGGATTTTATCCGGTATGGGCGGGAGAATGTGTTGGTGGTGCGGGTGGATGCGACGCAGTATGAAGGATGGTTTTATGAAGGGGCGGGAATCTACCGGCATGTTTGGTTAAATCAGTATAATCCGGTGCATATTGCGGAAAACGGGTTGTTTGTGCATTCGGCGGTGAAGGGCGCCATTGCCAAGGCTTCGGCGTCCGAGGCGGAGGTGACGGTGGAGACGAAGGTTGTCAATGAGCAGGCGGTTTCCGCGGGTGCGAATGTGGCGGCTTTTCTTACGGACCGGGATGGAAAGGTAATTGGGGGGGGTATCGCACAGGCGGTGAATCTGGGACCGGGGGAAAGCAAGGTGGTGGTGGAGAAGATCCTGTTTCCGCATCCCGTGTTGTGGTCGCCGGATCAACCGTATTTGTATCGGGCAGGGGCGGTGATCCAATCTCGGGGCGCGGTCGTGGATGAAGAAAGGATACGGGTGGGGATCAGGACGATCCGGATCGACTCGACGGGATTATATGTCAATGGTCGGTATACGAAGGTCAAGGGTGTCTGTAATCACCAGGACCATGCGGGGGTAGGGTCGGCGTTGCCGGATTACCTGCAATATTACCGGGCGAGGTTGTTAAAGCAGATGGGGGTCAATGCGGTCAGGACGAGTCACAATCCTCCGACGCCGGAGTGGCTGGATGCCTGCGACAGTCTGGGGTTGTTGGTGCTGGATGAGAACCGGCTGTTGAACAGCGGCCCGGAATACCTGGACCAGTTCCGGCGGTTGATCTTTCGGGATCGCAGCCGGGCTTCCGTCTTTCTGTGGAGCCTGGGGAATGAAGAAGGGTATGTCCAGACGCGGCCTGTTGGGCGGGAGATCGCGTTGACCATGATGGCCAGGCTCAAGGAGTGGGATCCGACGCGGATCTGTACGTATGCGGCGGATGTGGCCAATGTCTATCAGGGGATCAACCAGGTGATACCGGTGCGGGGTTTCAATTACCGGGTAAAGGGGGTCGATCCTTATCATACGGATCATCCGGGTCAGCCGATCGTCGGAACGGAGATGGGGAGCACAGTCACGACGCGGGGGATCTATGAAAAGGACACGGTAAGATGTTATGTACCGGATGAGGATGTGACGGCACCGTGGTGGGCGAATACGGCGGAGCAGTGGTGGCCGCTGGCGGCGGACAGGTCCTGGTGGATGGGTGGTTTTATATGGACGGGGTTCGATTACCGGGGTGAGCCAACGCCCTATCAATGGCCGAATATCAACAGTCATTTTGGGGTGATGGATATGTGCGGCTTTCCAAAGAACATCTACTATTATTATCAGTCCTGGTGGACCGATGACGATGTGCTGCATATTTCGCCGCACTGGAACTGGAAAGGGAAGGAGGGGCAGCCGATACCGGTTTGGGTTAATTCCAACGCCGACCAGGTTGAATTGTTCCTGAACGGAAAAAGTCTTGGGAAGAAGGATATGCCGCGCAATAGTCACCTCGAGTGGACGGTGCCCTATGAAGCAGGGAAACTGGAAGCGGTGGCGGTTAAGAAGGGAAAGCGATTCACCGCCGCTGTTGAAACGACGAGCGATCCGTTTGAAGTGGTGGTAACGCCGTACAAGACGACGATCCTGGCGGACGGGAAGGATGCGACGGTCCTTAACATCAGTGTGGTGGACCGGCAGGGCCGGGAGGTGCCGGATGCGGGGAATGCGATCCGGTTTGTCGCGGTGGGAGACCTCCACATTATCGGGGTCGGGAATGGGGACCCGAGCAGTCACGAGGCCGACAAGGGCGAGGACAGTGTGGCGGAGCGGCATTTGTTTAACGGGCATGCGCAGGTGATCGTCCAGGCGGGCGGAAAGCCGGGGATGTATCATTTTACGGCGTCGGCGGATAGTTTGCATCAGGGTTCGACGGATATTACGACGATCGTTCCGGGGAAACCGCATTCGGTGTTGGGGTGGAAACCGGTTGGAGACAATGGAGGGGGCCTTGACGTGACCAGGGTAGTGAAGGATGGCGATGGAACGGTGTTTACGACAACAAAACATATTGTCCCGGAAGTGCACAAGATACTCGGGGCGGATATTTCGTTCCTTCCGGAGCTCGAAGCGCGCGGGGTGAAGTTCTCGGATGACAAGGGGCAACGGGATGCGATCCAGATACTGAAGGATCATGGATTCAACTATATCCGGTTGCGGATCTTCAACAATCCGGCTCGGGACAGCGGGTATTCGCCGGGGAAGGGGTTCTGTGATCTGACGCACACGATGCAGATGGCCAAGCGGGTGAAGGCGTTGGGATTGCACCTGCTGCTGGATTTTCACTACAGTGATACCTGGGCCGACCCGGGGAAGCAATTCAAGCCGGCGGCCTGGCGGGGCGAGGATTTCAGTCAATTGCAGCAGTCGGTGTTCGACTATACGAAGATGGTGATGGATTCGCTGAAGTCGCAGGGAACGGTGCCGGATATGGTGCAGGTGGGGAATGAGATCAATCATGGGATGATCTGGCCGGAAGGAAGCATCCGCCATCCGGACAGCCTGGCGGCGCTGATCTATGCGGGTATCCGCGGGGTGAAAAATGTCGATCCGGTCTGTCCGGTCATGCTGCATATTGCGTTGGGGGGACAGAATGACGAATCTCATTTCTTTCTGGACAATATGCTGGAGCGGCAGGTGGCTTTTGACGTGATCGGGTTATCTTATTATCCGAAGTGGCATGGTACTTTGGCCGATCTGAGGTATAATGTGGATGATCTGGCCCGGCAGTATGGGAAGGATATCATTGTGGTGGAGTATACACAGCGTAAGCAGGAGGTGAATGATATCGCGTTCTCGATCCCCGGTGGGTTAGGCAAAGGGACTTGTATCTGGGAGCCGTTGAATACCTGGGAGCGGATCTTCGACAAGGATGGGAAGGCGAATTCTCTTTTAAGTCTATATGATGAGCTAAGCAAAGAGTTTGTAAGACAGTAGGGGGTAGGGTAACCGAATTTTGGTATATTCGGATGCCAAAACTCTATTGCAATATGAACCGGAGAAATTTTTTAAGAAACTCTTCCCTTACAGGGTTATCCCTGACGGCGCTTGCAGGTGCAAGTTGTCATTCCACGAGCGACAAGAATGCGTCTGTCGATACGGCGGCCGCGGCGGTTATAGCGCCGACCGAATTTTTATTGAATGAGGCCACGATCGATGTTCTGCAGCAGAAGATGCAGCAGGGGGTGTATACGTCGAGATCGATCACCGAGTTGTATTTGAAGCGGATCGAACAGATCGACAAGGCGGGACCCGGGTTGCATGCGGTCATCGAGGTCAATCCGGATGCGCTCGCGATTGCGGATCAGCTGGACAAGGAAAGGAAGGCGGGGACGTTGCGGGGGCCGATGCATGGTATTCCGGTATTGGTGAAAGACAATATCGATACGGGGGACAAGATGATGACGACGGCCGGATCTTTGGCGTTGGTGGGTCACAGGGCAGCACAGGATGCATTCATAATTGCACAGTTGCGGAAGGCGGGAGCGGTGTTGTTGGGTAAAACGAATTTGAGTGAATGGGCGAATTTCCGGTCGACCAGGAGCACGAGCGGCTGGAGCAGCCGCGGCAGGCAAACCAAATGTCCGTATATCCTGGATCGCAATCCCTCGGGTTCCAGTGCGGGGTCGGGTTCCGCGACTTCGGCCAATCTTTGTACGGTCGCGATCGGGACCGAAACGGATGGGTCGGTGGTGTCGCCGTCGTCCGTGAATGGACTGGTAGGGATCAAGCCGACGATCGGACTGTTATCGCGGCGCGGCATCATCCCGATATCCGCGACGCAGGATACGGCCGGACCGATGGCCAGGACGGTGAGGGATGCTGCAATCTTGTTGGGGGCGTTGACGGGGGTGGATCAAAAGGATCCGGTCACGAAGGGGAGTGTTGGGCATAGCTCTTCCGACTATACGAAATTCCTCGATCTCAAGGGATTGAACGGGAAACGGATCGGGATCGAGAAATCCTATCTGAAGGGGCATGAAGGAGTGGTAGCGTTATACAACAGTGCGATTGCGACGTTGAAAGGGCAGGGAGCAAATGTAATAGAGGTAGAGCTGATGAAGGATATCAATCCGTTGGGGAAGGATGAGTTTATCGTGTTACAATATGAGTTCAAAGATGGGTTGGATAGATATCTTGCCGCTGTATCCGGTGCGGGGCTGCCGAAGAACCTGGCGGATATCATTGCATTCAACAAGCTGCATGCGGATACGGTCATGCCTTATTTTCAGCAGGAGACGTTGGAGAGCAGTCAGGCGATGGGCGGCCTGAAGAGTAACATATACAAGTCGGCGTTGAGGCGCAGCACCAGCGCGAGGGGATATATAGACCGGATGATGAAGGAGCATCAGTTGGATGCGATCTGCTCACCTACCAATGGGCTCGCGTGCTGTATCGATCTGATCAATGGAGATTATGACACCGGGTTTTCCTTTTCTTCGCCGGCGGCGATGGCGGGTTATCCGCATATCACGGTGCCGATGGGAACGGTGCATGGGTTGCCGGCTGGATTTTCGTTTATTGCGGGGCCTTATTCGGAGCCGACATTGTTGGGGATGGCGTATTGTTTCGAACAGGCAACGATGAAAAGGGTGGGGCCCGGTTTTGTGAGTGACGTACTGATGTAGGATAAAAAGGCGTAAATTTCCCCAAAAAAATAAAAGAGCGAAGCAGGTACGGTGATCTGCTTCGCTACTGTATCGGGAGGGTTAGAATTTATAGGAAAGGCCGATGCTCAGGATTGCTACTCCGTAACCCAATTCGGCATAGCCACCCAGATTGCCTGCAAAATAGTATCTGGCGCCCACGAAAGGAGTTAATTCGATACCGCTGGCGTAACTTCCCGAGTAGCCGGGGATGTTGGTACTGGCTGAAAAACTGAGGTTGTCATAGGACAACATTAATCCGGCATAAAGGTCGAGGTTTTCAATGTTGAGGCCAGTGAAGTGGTACGCACCGCGCCCACCGATGATGGTGTAGTTCCACTTATAACTGTAGCCGTCGGCGGAATAACCGAAAGTCTTGTAGCCCAAATACGCTCCGAGGCTGATGACGCCGGGGCCTGCCTCCCAGATACCACGTTCGTAGCCGGCGCTGAGTCCGATACCCTGGGTGCCGTATGTATACCCGCTGGCGAGGGAGCTACCGAGACCGATGCCGCCGCTAATCACATTGGTACCGGCTTCGAACGCCTGGGCATGAACGCGGACAGCTGAGAAAAAGGAAATGACCATCAGGGCAATGCAAAAAAAAGCTGATTTTTTCATGTACACAGGTTTTGATTATTTATTTAGGTTTAGACGCATTTTGCGTAACAGGGGCAGCCTAAAGATGCGAAGGAGAAAGGTCGTTGCGAAGATACGTTTTTTTTTGATTTAACTTAGATCAGGGATAAAAACGAAAATATATGAGTGATCACCGAAATGAAAATGCTTTGCGGATTGCGGCATACCTGGAAAACAGACTCTCCCCGGAGGAGAGGGAGGCTTTTAAGCAGGCGCTGGGTGAGGATGATGAGCTTCGGCTTCAGTATGTGGACGCGCTGATGAACAAGGCTGCACCGGGGCCAAATGCCGGCGGAACGGGTGAAACTGCGGTCGGGGAAATGGATCCCGCCGGCATGGCGGAGCCGGCGGAGGACACGGGGGGGACGGGTCGGTTGGAGGAGATCGCGTGGGAAGCAGGTGTTGGTGAACGTGAGGAGGTGGTGGAGGAACGCGAGGCCGGGGAGAATTGGTCGGAACGCGAGGCCGAGGGGGGGCACGAGGACCGCGAACCAGGTGGGAATTGGGAGACCCGGGGCGAGCAGGGGCCAAGGGAAGCCTGGGAGGCGGGATGGCCGGGTGGAAAGAAGGGGGCGAGGCGCGGATTTTTTGGAAGCGGCTGGATGGTGGGGGCGGCGGTGCTGCTGCTGGCCATTGCGGGCGTGGTCATGTATATGATGACCAGTCATCAGGGGTTTTGGGATAGGACAGTGGCGGCCGCGGCAATGGATACCGCCGACGCGAACAGGGGAAACGGGATGGATTCGGTAAGGACGGCTTCAGATACGGGCAGCGGAGTGGCCCGAGCGGGTACTGGTATGTCGTCCTCGGCCGCAGGCGGGAAGTCAGGGTTGGCGGATACTACGTACGCGAGGTTATACAAGCCTTATATGCGTGGGGATGATCCGGTGGAGGTGAGAGAATATTACCAGGATTACCGGACGGGGAATTATGCAGCAGTCCTGGCGGCGGGGGACTCGATGGTGATGAAGATTCCGGCGAGGAGGCTGCTCGTGAGGGATTATATGCGGTTATATATAGGCCTTTCCTATTTGGCGACCGGCGATGGGCAGAACGCGGTAAGGGAGTTGGGGGGTGTGGCACTCAGGACAAAACCGGGGGATGTGTTATATGAGGCCGCACGATGGTATTTGGCGTTGGCGTGGCTGAAAAGGGATGATGTAGACCCTGCCGAGGCGCGGAGCAAGGCGATAGGACTGGCGCGCGATATTTCGCATAGTTATTCCCGGTATAGCGAATCCGCCAGGGAGTTGATTCGCGTGCTGGGATCATGAGGCTTATAGCATGATGCGCTTGCCTTCGCGGGCCGAGCGGGACGCTGCTTCGAGGATGCGTACAACGATCAGGTTGTTGGGCAGTGAGGAGAGATCGTTGCCCGGGTCGGTCAAACCGCTGAGGACGTCGGCCAGGTAGGTAATATTGTCATGATAGATGGCGGGGTGGACTGGGATGCTGTCATAGGACCCGCGCGTTCTTTCTTCGAGCACTTTATCGTTCAGCGCGTGCAGGTAGCCCGAGACGCCGAATACTTCCCAATCTTTGATCCCGAAGGGCCAGTTCCAGGAGGCTTCGATGATGCCGGTAGCGGTGGGGTATTCCAGCAGGATAGTAGCGTCGTCGTCGACCTTGGGATAGAGATCGGGTTTGATCTGATGGGTGACGGCGGTGACGGCGATGGGCGCCTGGCCGTGCATCAGCCAGGTCATGAGGTTGGCGCCATAGCAGCCGAAATCGCGCAGCGCGCCGCCGCCATTTTTAACGGGATCGGTCAGCCAATTGAGGAAGTCAGGGCTGCACCCGATTTCCTTGGGTCCCTGGTGGCCGTCATGGACGATCATTTTGCGGGTGTCGCCGATAGCGTGCTGTTCGTTTACCATTTCAAAGATCTGCTGGTTGGTATTATACCAGGTCGTCTCATAGTTGGTGAGGACCCGGACATGGTATTGTTTCGCGAGGGCGGCGATGCGATCGGCGTCCCGGACGGTTGTGGCGAGGGGTTTCTCCACCATGACGGAGATGCCTTTGGGGGCGCAGGTCTCAACGACACCGAGGTGTTCGGAGATGGCGTTATAAGCGAGGACGGCGTCGGGGTGGGTGTGATCTATGAGATCGGATAAGCTGCCATAGAAGAGTGTGTCGGGCAATTGGTAGGTTTTCTTATAGCGGGCGATCAGTTGAGGATCCGATTCTGCGATCCCTGCGATGATGACCTGGCCTGTTTTAAACTGATGCATGATATTGTGGACATGGTCATGCGTAAGACCGGCAACCCCGACACGTAGAACTTTTTGCCCAAAGGCGGCATTGGCAACCGAGGCGGCAAAGAAGGAGAACAAAATAACGAGACGTGACAAATATTTGATAGTCATATTCTTAAAATGCTGGGTGTAAACGAGTTTAACAAACGTTTTACAGAATGTACGGTTTTTTTAAAGCGCTTTGGCTGCAATCTTGCATAGCTATATTGAGTTGCGACAAAAATTTTCAAAAATATGCTTTTTTGTCGCAACACCATGAATGCCCAAACTGGGCGGAGCCCAGTTTGGGATAAAATTAGTTAATCAGCACAACAGCAAATCTATGAAGAAGACCATCGTTTCACTCATTTTAATTTTAGCCGCGAGTAGTCTGGCGGTTAAGCGGGCTGATGCGCAGGTATTCAGCGTTGGCGTCAGCATTCACGTTGGACCTCCTGTCATTCCTGTATATACGCAGCCGGTCTGTCCAGTAGACGGTTATCTCTGGGTCCCGGGGTACTGGGCATATAATGACTATGGATATTTTTGGGTGCCGGGTTATTGGTCTGAACCGCCCGAAGTTGGGTTCTTATGGACACCCGGTTATTGGGGTTATGTCGGCGGGATCTATTCCTGGAATGCAGGTTATTGGGGTCAGCATATCGGCTTCTATGGCGGTGTAAATTATGGATGCGGGTACTACGGTTCAGGTTTTGCCGGCGGCAATTGGGTAGGCGGTCATTTCCGGTACAATACGGCGGTATTCAACGTCAACACCACGATCGTTCATAATACCTATATCGACCGCACGGTCGTTATTAATAACAACGTCAGCCGCGTCAGTTATAATGGCGGCCCCGGCGGGGTTACCGCGCGGCCTGACCCCGCGGAAGAGGCTGCTGCGCGTGACCGGCATGTGCAGGCCACTGCAACGCAGATGTCGCAGCAACACAATGCCGGCATCGACCGGAATCAATTTGCGTCGGTGAATCATGGGCGGCCCGCCGCGATGGCGGTAGCGCGGCCTACGGCGTATCATCCGGCGAATACGACGGCCAATCTTTCGCGTGCGACGACGTTGAACAGACCGAATAATGTGCCGAATCATGCTGTGGCCCCGGCGGCGACGCATGCGCCGGCAGTGAATCATGCGCCAGCAGTGACGCATGCGCCGGTCAACCATACTCCTGTGGCGCCGCCGGTACATCACAATGCTACGCGGACGGTACATCATAATGTTACGCAGACTGTGAATCATCCGTTGCCGCAGACGCACCAGGCCCCGCGGCCAGCGCCTCATCCGGCTCCGCAACCTGCGCCTCATCCGGCTTCGCGTGAACCGGAGCATCACCGATAAGATCCGGGGAACTTATTTAAGAGATCAGCTACGAATGGTGGCTGATCTTTTTTTATATTCGGGGAGTCAAATCTTTTGTTATGACTACACGAAGGAGATTTTTACAGACTGCGGGAATAGGGATGATGGGATTGCCGGCGGCGGGTGTCGGGAGTTTTGCGTTACAAAGGGCGATGCCGTTGGATACCTTGCAATTGGGGATTGCCGGGTATACCTTCCTTCATGTCCCGGTGAATGGGGCGATTGCGATGATGAAGCGGGTAGGGGTGAATAATTTATCCATCAAGGACTTCTTTTTACCGTTGGATAGTACGCCGGATACCATACATGCGGTGTTCGCCAAATTCCAGACGGCGGCTATCCGTATTTATGCGGCGGGGGTGATCTATATGAAGACGACCGCGGAGGTGGACCGGGCATTCGAGTATGCACGGGTTTTGGGCGTTGGGCTGATCATTGGAGTTCCGAACCCGGAGTTGTTATCGTATACGGAGCAGAAGGTGAAGTCTAGTGGTATCCGGTTAGCGATCCACAACCATGGACCCGAAGATAAACTGTATCCATCGCCGGTGGATGTTTATGAGCACGTGAAGGGGTTGGATGAGCGAATCGGTTTGTGTTTGGATATCGGGCATGCGGCGAGGGCCGGCGCCGATCCCGTGAAAGTAGTGAATGACTATGGGTCGAGGATCTTCGATCTGCATATCAAGGACCTGGCGGCGATCAGCCGGGAGGCGAAGCCGATCGAGTTGGGCCGGGGTGTGCTGGATATTCCCGGATTGTTAAAAGCGTTGGTGCGGAATCGCTATGCCGGGGTGTGCAGCATTGAGCATGAAATGGATATGAATGACCCGATGCCGGGGATCGCTGAGTCGGCGGGATTCTTCCGGGGCGTGATAAAAACATTATAAAGAATTTCTTCAAAATAGGCAACTCCCTTCCTTCCTGTTTCGTTTGCTACTAATGCCCTGTCATCGACAGGACTTCTCCGTAGAAAGCCGGCCGGCTAACACCCTCCATTTGCCCGAGAATTTCGCTCTACTATGCTAACCGTCACATTCCCGCCTTTGGCGGGGCCAAATAAAAATTGCCAAAAATGAAAAAAATTAGACTAATGAGAACGGGTCCGTGGCCAGGTGCCGCATGCCTGTCAATTACCTTATGCGTGGTCCTGGCGGCTGGTTGCCGGAAGGCAGGTATTATTGAGCAGGACCTAAAGAATTTTGAAGAGGTCAACCTGGTGGCTGATCTTTCCAGTTTCGATCCGGCATTGGTTGATCCCACTTTGAAAGATGCGTGGGGTTTGGCCTGGGCGCCGTCGGGGATTGCGTGGGTGAATTCGACGGCTGGCGGGGTCAGCGAGTTGTATACAGTGACGCCATCAAAGCCGCGCGCGGCCGTTAATATCCCGTCCCCGACGGATTCGGTTGGGGGAGTTCCAATCGGCGTCGTCTTCAATTCCACCAAGGGGTTCCTATTACCGGACAAGGCTACGGCGTCCTTTATCTTCGATGGTGGAGACGGTGTTGTTTCCGCGTGGAATGGGGGTGCGGGCAACAATGCGTTCCGGGTCGCCAACAACTGGCAGACGGCTTCGTATACGGGGTTAGCATTGGCCAACAGCGGCGGAGCGAATTTCCTGTATGCTGCGAATTTCAAGAGTGGCAAGATCGAGGTTTGGGATACGGCCTGGAATCCGGTCACCTGGATGCCTTTTCATGATCCGGGTATTCCGGCGGGGTATCACAATTTCAATATTCAGCCGGCGGGCAGTTGGCTGGTGGTGACCTATGCGAAGGTAGGAGCGGATGGTCGGCAGGCTGTCGGTGCAGGTGAGGGGTTCGTGGATATTTATACCACAGCGGGGGTATGGGTCAAGCGGCTGGCATCGCGCGGATGGTTGAATTCTCCCTGGGGTGTCGTGATGCCTCCGGCAGGCTTCCTGCATCCGGAGGATATGAAGAAGGGGGAAGGTGCTGATTCGGCGCTTTCGGCAAAATTCGATATATCGCAGTCGGTGATCCTGATCGGGAATTTTGGGGATGGGCATATCAACGTATATGCGATAGACGGGATCTGGCTGGGTCAGTTACAGTCGCACAACCGATTGATCACGATCTCCGGATTGTGGGCGTTGGGATTTGCGCCGACGACGGCAACCACGATCAATCCACAATGGTTGTTCTTTACGGCGGGCCCGGATATGGAAACGAATGGAGTGTGGGGGTATTTGGTGAAGCAATAGAGGGCTAACGAAAGGTCTCGAGGAAGGTGCTTTTCACCTGGCCTGAACGCAAAACGTAGGTGATCCAGATGGCGGCGTAGACGCTGCTGCGGACGACGGCCCAGGGCAGGTCGGCCCTGTAGGCGATCAGTTCGGCGGGGATCGGGATGCTATAGAACAGCGCGACCAGGGCGAGTCGGCCGCCCAGGACGATAGCGGCATACAAGACGAACATACGGGGAAAGATGTCCCGTTTCCTGAGGAACCAGTACAAGACGGCGCAGGCGCCGGCGATAAAATTTAATTGAATTACGAGCTGGCCAAGATAGAGGTATTGCATACCCGTGCCGCCGGCATTGGACCAGGCGATCCAGTTATCGTGGCTATAGTAGTTGGCGCTGAAGAACTGGTAGGCGTCCACGAGGAGGCCGGCGCCGATGCAGAGGCCGAGGACGAGGGTCCAGCCGCCGATCGGGTAGCCGGAACCGGGAGTATAATACGTCATCCCGCTTCGGGTGTTTAGATAGATGAACAAGCGGGAAGCGAAGAGAGCGTAAAAAAAGCTCAGCCAGATCGCAGGCCAGCAAGGTTGGATGGGTCGGCTATTTGTCGAAACGGTGCGGGCGCGATGCGCGGACGCAGGATCGAGGGTCGGTGCGAGGTCGCTGCCATCTTTATACAGGGAGAAGGAGACGCGGTCGTCCATTTCCTTAAAGTCATCCTTGTATTGTTGGATATCCGCGGGGTCGATATGATCGGTGAAGGTCAACAGGGAATAGCGCAGGATTATTTCCTTACCGCTGTACTCCGGTGTAAAGTCGAAGTGATAAGCCTTGTTTCGGATATGCAGCGGGCCGGAGTTGAAGTCCCATTCTTCCGGCATGTTGAGGCGGAGCGTATAGCGGACCTGTAATGGATACGCGAGGGAAAGAGGGGCTCCGGACCGGCCGTCGGGAAGATCGGGGAGGTAGTCCCGGATCGTTTTGACGATGAAGTCGAAGGAGCGTTTACCTTTTTTGTCGGTAGTCCAAAGATTGGGGATGGTATAAGACTCTTTGATGCTGAGTTCATTCTTCAAACTGTCGTCGGAGTAGACGATGGGCCGGTCCCTTTGGATACCGGTAAGCCAGCTACCGTAGTATTTGACATAGTTGTCTTCGATATCCTTCCGGCTTTCTTCTTCGTACTGGCTTCTGATCTTGTCTGCGGCGCCGCCGGTGTAAGTGGTCGTAACGGTAAAGCAGGAAGTGTCGTAAAACCGGGCATCCAGGTCTTCCCGGATGTCGTAATGGTAATTTTTACCTGCTGGCACGGTACGGAGACTGTCTTCACCGTCGCGGAGGACGAGCGTAAAACCATAGTCGGGAATATAGAGATCAGTCAGTTCGCCGCGCTGGCCGGATAGGGTGGGATCAACATAAAGCCATTGGTCGCCGGTTCGCTGAATGGCGACGATGGCATGATCGAAAAGGCCGGGTGAGGGCGCCATCCCGGGCAAGCTTCGGCCTTCGGTGGTATTGATCAGGGTGGCGTACGCCGGGATGCCTTCGTGTTGAAGAATCTCCGAAAGGAGAAGGGATTTGTCTTTACAGTCACCGAAGCGACCGGTAAAGACATCTGCGGGGGGGTGCGGCCGGTGCGTGTTCTCGCCGATCTCCAGGCCGAGATAGCGGATATCATTTTGTACGAAACGTGTAGCAAGGTTGGCGAAGATGTCCTTGTTGCCGGCGGCGGTCTTTCGCCATTCGGCGATCTTCTCCAGCAACGCCGGCGGCAGGTTGAATTGGTAATGATTAAACGTATGGAGACCCCAATCCACCACTTCCTGCCAATCGTTGTATTCGGTGATACTTACGAACGGGAGGGTGCTGAACCAAGAGGGGGCGTCCCCGTCATCGACGTCGTCTCTTAAGATGGGGTTGATCCAGCGATAGATAAGGGTGTTCCTGTCGTGCTGTTCCTCGGGGGCGGGGGCGTTGTTGTGCGTTACGATATGAAGTGGTCGGTCGGGACTGCTGATGATGGTGCGGAAATAATTACATACGGCGGTGGAGCGGGTGAAATAGCGTTGGGTGGCAAATTTCTTTCCAAATACGGGATTAAAGCCGATGACCGAATAAGCTACTTCGATCCGGTCGCCTTTGCGAACATCGGCAAGAGTGATAAAAGCTCGTTGGAGCCCGTTGTATTGATAATCGCTGGCATCAGTCTCTTCCTGGACGACCTTGATCCGGGCTGCACGGAGCTGATCGAGGGTCGCGCCGTCGCGTAGGATGCAAACGCGGTGGAAGACAACCTGTTGAAATTGGGGGGAGAAGGTAACGGAGACTTCGGATTCTCCCTGCACGCCCGTCGCATTAATAATATGTTTGATAAAGTGGGTGTATTCGGTACTGCGGAGCAAGTTGGTCTGCTCGTCCTGTAGTTCGTAAAAGTAGCCGTCGCTGATCTCTTCCGGGGAAGGTTGGCGGGTGAGGTCGGGGTGGATGGCCACAAGCCAGTCAGGCAGGGCGCCGGTGTGGACGTTGGGATGGGGGAAAGCGGTTAACGTGAAGAACAGTAGGATAGTGGACAAGGCGATGCGCATGCATTGGTTGTTGGGTCACTCAAAGTTAAAAAAAAAGGGCCAGGATAGAAATCCAGCCCCGTTTTTAAATCCAATATCCTATGAAAAACCGAAGTGTATAAGGCAAGGTACGTGCCGGAAGGAAAGGAGTTGGACAAGGAAAGGAAAACTTTTTTATATCTAATTGAATTATAAATAGTTGCGACTGATTTTCCGGAAGGGGTCCGATCGCGGCTTCGGTGCTTGGCCCTCCATTTTGTCCCATGGCCGGAAACTTTTTCCCATGCATGGAAAAGCGGCTCGCCGGATAGGCGAGCCGCTCATTTTGTTGTGGTCAATATTGGGCAGTGTGGAATTTAGTACCCGTCGTTCTGTTCAGGTTAGTGAAAGGTGGACTTCCCGAATGTGATATTGGTCGAGCCGGATAAGTTCTTGATGGCGTCCGACGGGTAATTCTGACCGTTAGTATTTCCGGGTCGGGGCGAGGGAGATGACGGCGGGATCGGTGCTTGCGCCGATAGGTATTACCTGAAAGTCATAGCCGATGTAGGAAAAGTGCAGGGCGGTGGCCTTTGCATTTACCTTGATGGTAAAGCTACCATCGGGTCCGGAAATTGCAGTGGCTTTGTCGCCTTTAGTGGTGATGGTTACACCGGTAAGTGGAGATTTGTCCTTGGAATCCAAGATCTTACCGGAGATTTGACGAGTTTGTGAAAGTAAAAGGTTGCCATAAAGCAACAGTGTTGACAGGAAAAACATGATTTTTCGCATAAACAGATGTTTTGATTGAGGAAGTATGCTTTGGTCTTGCTACTGACTACGGGCAGGAGCCTGGGGGAGCTGTGTAGTAAAGTGCTAAATTAATATAAAGGCTCCATTATCTGATAAAAAACCGTAACTTAAAGAAGGTCGGCAAACCGTTGATGGGTAATTATCGTTAATTCTTTTCTATAGTTTAGTTTATAACAAAAAATGGCTGTTCTATGGGACCAGGGATGACGGCACGCTTGGGTGTCCTTCTGCTCTTGACTTGGTTTCGGCTTAATGCCCAGGAGGTCACCTTTTGTGAACCTTACAGTGACCGGTTTACGATCAGGGAAGAGATGTTAGGGAAGATTGGGGAATACTATTGGGTCTCCATGTTTAGCCGCCAAAGACCAACGAAGCATGTCACCGGGCCGGCGGAAGATCGTTCGTTTATCATCTATGACTTCCGGATGAAGGCCGTGAATGAGGTCAGCCATTTTTCTTGTCCCGGGACTGAATTGAAAGAATACCTCATCGTCAATTCCGATCATTTCGATCAATTGTACCTGTCGGAGAATACCGATCACCAGGTGGACTTCTGGGTACAGCGGTATGCGCCGGACGGGCAACCGGTGGGGAGTGGGCGGAAGGTGGGGTCAATGCCCTTCTTTGAGCCGGGAAACAGTTTTTTGATGGTCCGCTCGGAGGACAGGAGTCTGGCGTTATTGCTGGGTTTCGAGTTCGTTCCGGGCGGCGCGCCGCGGATACACGCGCTCCTTTTCAATGCCGATTGGGGGATCCTGTCTTCGCGGGTATATAATCATCCTTTTCTGACGCAGCCGATGATCCAGGACGACTACATCGGGTATCCGCTGGAGGATTTTGATCAGGGGACGGTGAAGCTGGCGAACAACGGGGAATGGCTGATGGTTTCGCCTTCTCGCACCAATAACAACTATTTGCTTTCTCATTTCAATGGCTCGGATACGGGATTCCGATACGAGGAGATCTGGTTGCCGAATATCGCGGTGACGGAGGATATCAGCTTGTCGATCGACAATACCCACGGGGAGGCGGTTGCGGGCGTGTTATCCGATTTCCATTATTCGCCGTTGAAGAATGTGCGGATCGTACACTATTCGTTGGGGTTGCGGCAATTCGACTTCGATACGACGTTCCGGCTGACGACGCTGGGGGGAGGGAAGGTGCGGAATAACAACCTGGTGAAGGAGAATTTCATGGCGATGCCAGGCGGGGGTTTTTTGTTGCTAAAGGAATACGGGCGCTTATTCGAGGAGCCGATCGATGACATGAGTTTTGATGAGGGGTGGGATCCGATGATCATGTTTGCGGAAAACAATATTCCATATCCGGATTCCGGACCGTCGTCGTATCGGGTGAAGGTACCGCCGCCGCACTACGGGTATGCGCGGTATGCGGCGCCGATCAATATCCCTTCTCATGACCGGGGGGATCTGAGCATGTATTATTTTCCGGCGACCCGGTGGGATAGTAGCTGGAGCGGGATGATCAGTGAGGAGCAGATCACGGAGATGAATTCGCCCAACCTGTCGTATATGATCGTGCCGTTTGAGGACAAGCTGTTTTGCTTATATAATAGTTTTGTGCATAACGACCAGCTGTATGCGGCGTCGACGGTGTTGAACCGCAAGGGGCAGTTGGTGACTGATCAGGGAGTTTTGTTCTGGGGGTTAAAGGCGCCGTTGGATTTCCAGCGGTCGCGCCAGGTGGCGAGGGATCAGGTGGTGGTCCCTTATCAGCGGTATAACCGGCCGGGTTTTGCGGTGGTTGAGCTCAATGGGCCGCCGAACTGAGGGCGGCCCCCGGACGGATCTGCCGCTCCAATCTCTACACGACCCGCGGCGGCTTAGTGCGGCGCGCTCAGAATCAGCAATTCCTTTAAATAGTCGCCCCAGATGCTGGGGTTGGAATGGGTGCCGTGGCCGGAGGTTTTTTCAGACCATGGCAACAGGATGTATCTTCCTTTTGCTACTTTTTTAATTTCTGTTTCCATGATGCCCAGTTCGGGGGGGTTGACTTCGTCGTCGGCGGAATTGATGGCGAAGAGGGGGGCTTTTATCTTGCCGAGATTTGGGGAAGGGTCATAGTTCCGGGAGGCGTCGAAGGCGTAGATAAAATCGTTCGGGTCGGAGTTCTTAAGGAAGGCGCCGACGCCGTTGTCCAGCATTTTCTCGGCGGCTTCCCGCGTGGGTGCGCGTTCCTGCAAATGCCAAGGGCTGCTGGTCATAAAAAAGAGGGACGCATAGGCGCCTCGCATGCCGGCTTCGGGGGTGCCGGTATATTCCCCATTCTTCCAGACCGGGTCGGATTCGATGGCTTCGATCGCCATCTTGCGCATGATGCGGTTGCGACCGGCGATGGCGACGGGCAGGCTCGCCAGCGGTAGAAGCGCATCCATGAAGTCGGGATAGGTATAGGCCCATACCCAGGTATGCATGGCGCCCATCGAGGTGCCCATGCAAAGGCGGAGGTGGTTGACGCCGAGGTGTTCGGTGAGGAGGCGGTAGTCCGCCAGCACCATATCGTCGTATGTATATTTCGGAAAGCGCATGTGCAGGCCATTGCTGGGTTTGCTGGAGTGGCCGTGGCCGATGCCATCGGGCAGGATGATAAAGTATTTCGTGGCATCGAGGAGTTGACCCGGACCGAAGAGGCCGCCGGCGAATAGCGGCGAGAGGAAGTTAGCGCCGCTGCCGGTGGTGCCGTGCATGATGAGGACGGCGTTAGTGACCTTACCGGTGTTATCTTTGATGGGTTGACCAAGTGTGGTAAAGTGGATATTTAGTTCCGGGAGGGTGGTTTCGCCGCTTTGGAAGGGAAAGTTCGGTATTTTATAGTCACCTTCGGTTTGGTTGGGATAGGTTTTGGCGGGAGGTTGCTGTGCCTTTGCAAAGGTGGTGAAGGCGAGGAAGAGGAAGAAGAGGTATTTCATGCAGCTGATTTTATGCGGGGTGAATGTATCTAAAGTCTCATTCTTTGGCGAACACTACGCAAAAAGTGAGTGATATGCAGGTCGAAAGTAGCGTATCTTAAACAACAAATTGATGCTTATGAGATTGCTTATCTTTTTTCTGGGGTTGGGGACGCTGGTGGGTTGCACCTCCCCAACACCGGGGCCGTTGCTGAATCATTATTTTGTCACGCAGGATTCGGGCGTCCAGTCCGGGAATATAAAACTGGTGGAGATTACTACTCCCAAGGGTAAATTTCATGTTTGGACGAAGCGGTTTGGGTATAATCCAAAGATCAAGGTGCTTTTGCTGCATGGGGGTCCGGGCGGGACGCATGAGTTCTTCGAGTCGTTTGAAAATTTTCTGCCGAAGGAGGGGATAGAGTTCATTTATTACGATCAGTTGGAGTCTTTCTACAGCGATCAGCCGAACGACAGCAGTCTTTGGACACCGGAGCATTTTGTCGAGGAGGTGGAGCAAGTGCGGCAGGCATTGGGGTTGAATAAGGATAATTTCTATTTGCTGGGGCATTCCTGGGGTGGCATCCTGGCGATGGAGTATGCGTTGAAATACCAGGACAATCTCAAGGGACTGATCATTTCCAATATGATGGCGAGCATGCCGGAGTATGAAAAATACAATGGGGTGTTGCGGTCGAAAATGCGGAAGACGCTGGTGGATTCGTTGCAGGCGTATGAGGCCAAGGGGCAATTCGATGATCCAACGTACGGATCGCTGATGATCAGTGAATACTACAATCAGCATTTATGCCGGGTATTCCCCTGGCCTGATCCGCTGCTGCGGGGGTTCAAGCATCTGAGCAAGGGGATTTATGTGAGTATGCAGGGGCCGAGTGAGTTTAAGACAGGGGGAAGGCTGATCAAGTGGGATCGTTCGAAGGACCTGAGCCAAATCAAGGTGCAGACGTTGACGATCGGGGGTGAATTCGATACGATGGACCCAAAGTATATGGAGTGGATGAGCAAGCAGGTGCAGCATGGGTCGTATTTGTATTGCCCCGAAGGCAGTCATTGCGATATGTGGGATGATCAGCAACATTATTTTCCCGGACTGATAAAATTTTTACACGATGTGGATGCAAGTCATTAAGACGCGTCTTCGGCGCGGAGCTACGGCCTTTCAACCGGGTTTGTTTGGGGGTATTTTGTTGGCCATGTCGGTGACGGGGGCAGTGGCGCAGCGGACGGAGAAGCCGCCTTTGCATGGCAATCATTGGATGGCCGTCACGGGCAGGCCCCTGGCCGCGGAAGCCGGCGCACAGATCTTTCAGAAAGGGGGTAATGCCATCGATGCCGCCTGTGCAATGCTGGCGGCGGCTTGTACGATGCACATTGTGCTGACCTGGGGTGGGGAGACGCAGGCGCTGATCTACAATCCGCATACGGGGAAAGTGATCGCAATAAACGCGCTTGGCTGGGCGCCGACGGGGGCCACGCCAGCCTTTTTCAAAGGCAAGGGGTATGATTTTCCGCCGGAATATGGGCCGTTGGCGGCAGTGACTCCCGGCACTCCAGGCGGCCTTTGCTATATGCTGGCCGAATACGGGACCATGAGTCTCAAGGAAGTGCTGGCTCCCGCGATGGAGATGGCGAAGGGTTTTGCTATCGACGCGCAGGTCGCCAATATGTTTGAATCCTACAAGCGGCGGCTGAAGGAATGGCCCTATAGCAAGGCCTTATTCCTGCCTCATCTTGGGGAGAAGCGTGAGGCGCCGGAGCCGGGTGAGATCTTCGCCCAAAAGGACCTCCTGGAGACGCTGACCAAAATGGTGGAGGCGGAACAGGATGCATTACAGCATCACAAGACAAGAAAGGAGGCTATTTCCGCAGCGATGGACCGATTCTACAAGGGTGATATTGCGCAGGAATTCGTTCGTGGCTGTCAGGAGCAGGGCGGGTTGATCACCATGGAGGATATGGCCGCCTGGAAGCCTTTCGAAGAAGAGCCGCTGCATGTCAATTACCGCGGGTATGAGGTCTATAAGCTACAGCAATGGACTCAGGGCCCGGCGATGCTGCAGGCGCTGAACATCCTCGAGAACTTCGATCTGAAGGGTATGGGGTATAATAGCGCCCGCTATATCAACACGGTATATCAGGCCATGAGCCTCGCGTTTGCGGACCGGGACTTCTATTACGGTGATCCATATGTGAGTACGGGGCAGCCCATGAAGGGGTTGATGAGCAAGGACTATGCAAAGGCCCGGGCTGCGTTGATCCGGCCAGACCATAATGATCCGGCGATCGGGCCGGGTGATCCCTATCCGTTTGAGGGGCGGACGAATCCTTTTGATGATTTACTGCGGCAGCGGGCGGCCATGATGTTGTCGGGTGGGGCGCCGGGGAAGGTTGCGCCTTCGACAGGCGGGTCGATGAACAGTGGCTTGGCACCACTGGCGGGGGATCTTGTCGGGGCATCGACTGCGGGGGATCTGGCGTTCGATCATTTGCCGTCGGGGGTGGTGAATGAGGATCTTTATCATGACCGGCTGTGGCGGGGCACGACGAGCATTGAAGCGGCTGATAAGGATGGTTGGGTGATCTCAGTCACGCCGAGCGGCGGGTGGCCGCCGTCGGTGATCGCGGGGCATACGGGTGTAGGGATGAGTCAGCGGATGCAGAGCTTTGTTTTGGATTCGGTGATCGACCCCTTCAATGTGGTGGCGCCGCATAAGCGGCCGCGGGTGACGCTAACTCCGACGTTGGCGTTGAAGGATAACAAACCGTTCCTGTGTTTCAGCGTACAGGGCGGGGATACGCAGGACCAGAACCTATTGCAATTTTTCCTCAATATGGTCGATTTCGGGATGACGGTACAGGAAGCGACGGAGGCGCCGAATATCAATACCGATCAGCTGTGGTTGTCGCTGGGTGGGGAGAGGCTGGAAGACCGCAGACCGCGGCCGGGTCATATCCTGCTAAATGATGTCACGCCGCCATATGTGCGGAAGGATCTGTTGCGAATGGGCTATATTCCCGCCTATGGGGAAAGGACCAGTGGCCCGCTGAATGCCATCTTTCTCGACGATAAGCATGGGACTTTCTGGGGCGGCAGCAGCAACTACGGGTTGGATTATGGGATTGGGTGGTAGAGGTCGTCGAGGCCGGGACTAGAGCCCCGGTTTAAACGGGCCTTTGAAGGTTTTGCGGAATTCGATGTAATCGGGGATGGATACGTTTCGGACGTAACCCTGGTTTGGGTTGTTCTTGATGTATTCCTGGTGGTAGTCTTCAGCGGCGTAGAAGTTGCTGAAGGGTTTAACTTCGGTGACGATCTTACCGGAAAATTTATGGTTCGCGTTCAGCATGGCGATCTCGTCGTCGATGATCTTTTTTTCCTCAGCATTACGGTAGAAGATGATGGAGCGGTATTGGGTGCCGACGTCATTTCCCTGCCGGTTGAGCTGCGTAGGGTCGAAGCTGGCGAAGAAGGCTTCGACCAGGGTTTTGAAGGAGATCTTCGAGGGGTCATAGAGCACCTTAACGGTTTCTGCATGGCCGGTGGAACCGGTGCAGACTTCTTCGTAGCTCGGGGAGCGAGTGGAACCGCCGGAGAAACCGGATACGGCGTCGCGGACGCCGAGCAGGCTTTGGAAGACGATCTCGGCGTGCCAGAAGCAGCCCTCGGCGAAGTAGGCGGCCTGCTCATTGGGGGAGGGTGGGCGGGGGTCTTTTGTGGGGATGGGTGTTTGGGTTTGACCGCAGGCAACGACGAGGAAAATGGCGCAAAAGGTAAAGAAGAAACGTTTCATATATAAAGTGAATGAATGGTTGAATAATCAGTTACCGGCCTTGGGGTCGGTAGGTGGCGTACCGCCTTCGGGAACAAAGATAAGCGCAGCCGAGTTCATGCAATATCTTTTACCGGTGGGAGCCGGGCCGTCATCGAACACGTGGCCCAGGTGAGAGCCCGTCTTACTGTCTACCACTTCCAGGCGGGTCATGCCGTCGCTATTGTCCGGCACGAGACGGACGGCGTCGGGGTTGATCGGGGCAAAAAAACTGGGCCAGCCGGTATGACTGTCAAATTTTGTAGTAGAGCTAAACACCGGCTGAAGCGATGCAGCGGAATAATAGGTTCCTTTCTGATAAAAATGATCGTATTTGCCGGTACCGGCCCTTTCGGTGCCTGCCTGGCGGAGGATATAATACTGGGCAGATGTCAGGCGCGCTTTCCACTGGGCATCGGTAAAAGTCATCGGGTATTTGGCGTTTGGTGTGGCCTGCGGAGGATCGGGATATTTGTTGGATTGCGCCGCTGCCGGTAGTGCGCAAAGGAGTAGCAGAGAAGCTGATAACAGGACTGCATTTTTCATGGCTGTTCTTATTTTACTGTAAATAAACGCAGGAAAGGGTGCATTGGTTTGGCATAAACTGTTAAGAAGATGACCGCGCCTATATAAAGAAGTCGAATTAGTTTATAACTATTTGATTATTAACGAGCTGAAACCTAAATTGTGAAATTGCCGGATGCGCCGGATGCGCTCGGGAAATTCCCAATATCTATTTTGGGCGCTGTAGGGGCAGCAGCTAGCTGCGGGTAGACCATTTGAACCAACGGATACCAAGGAAAGCAAAGACGGCGGTGTAGCCGAGGGTGAGCAGAAGATTTATCGAAGTATCGGAAGTCCATTTGGAAGGGGTAAGGGCGCCGGAGACGATGGAATTGACAGTTCCGTATGGGGTATATTTGGCCAATTTGTTGAAGAAATCACCCAGCAAATTAAAGGATCCGAATATTCCGATCATTATAAAAGCAATATAGATCAGGCGGCTGGTAGACTGGACGGTTTCGGGATTCGTGATCCGGCCGACAATGGCCTGGCCAAGGGCGAGGTACACGGCCCCGCCGATGATGGCAGTCAGAAATCCGGCGACGTAACCGAGCGGGGTCAGTACAATGTGGTCATATTGATAGCCGACGATCATGACGATAACAGTCACCAGCATAATCATTACCAGCTGAACGGCGAGGCGGCTGCCCATGATCGTCCAATTGGGAGCAGGCGCTACGCGTAATCGTTGAAAGATTTCTTTTTCGCGGTCACGTGCGATGGAATTGGAATAACCCATGAGACCGATGGCGTTCAGGGCGAGGGTTATGGCGTTGGAGAGTACGAAGGCGCCACCTGATTTGCCGATGAGCCCCTTCCAGGCAATACAGATGATGACGGGAAGAAGTATTACCATAACGGCTGCCCGGCGGTTTCGCCATTGGGTGGTGAGGTCCGCTTTGAAAAGGGACATGAACACCTCGCCGGCAGAGGGCAGCGCGCGGGGTGAGGGGAGGGGCGCGGGAAGGGCGATGGATAATGCGGGAGAAGAAGCGTTGGTCGACATGATAAATTATTTTACGAATTGGATGTTAAACGAATTTGGTCAAGCGCGGACTTCTTCGCCGGTCAGGCCGATGAAGACGTCTTCAAGGGTAATCCTTCCTCTGCGGGAAGCGGCGATGACCTCGGGGCGTTCGCGGTTGTTATCGATGATGGCTTGGGGGGAATCGATGGTGATGATGCGTCCGTGGTCGATGATCGCAATGCGGTCGCAGACGGCTTCGGCTTCTTCCATCGAGTGGGTGGTCAGGAGGATGCCGTGGCCTTTGTCGCGCATGGCTTCGATCCTTGCCCAGAGCTGCCGGCGGGACTGCGGGTCGAGGCCGGTAGTGGGCTCGTCCATCAGGACAAGCCGGGGATCATGAATGGTGGCGATGACCAGGGAGATACGTTGTTGCTGGCCGCCGGAGAGCTGGCCGAAACGCTTGCCGACCTGATCCTGCAATTTGATATCCCTCAGAATCGCCATTAATTTATCCGTGCTTAGGTTGACGCCATAGAGACCGGCGTAGAGTGTAATGATCTCACCGACCGTCAGCTCGGGTTGGAAGCTGGTGGCTTGGAGTTGCACGCCCATGCAGGCCCGGGCATAAAGGGGTTGACGCCGGATGTCGTAGCCGGCCACATGGATGGTACCGGAAGATGACTTGATCAGACCTTCGGCGGCGCTCAGGGTGCTGGTCTTGCCGGCTCCGTTGGGGCCGAGCAGGCCGAAGATCTCCCCCGGCCGGACCTCGAAGGAGACATTCCGAACGGCCTGGAAATTACCGTAGTAGATGTCCAGGTTTTCCACCTGGAGGACGGGATGGGCAGTTGACGTATTCATGGGTGCTAAGGTAGGTCTTATGGCTGGCGGGGCAAGAGGGCGGCGGTCATTTTATCCCGGGGGTCGGTGAGCGGGGCCAGACCGGCGGCGAATGGCGGTAAGTTTGCTGCAACATTTTCCCCGATCGGCCGTCCTATAATAGACCGGATGTCTTAAACGCAATTTCCATGCTTCAGAACTATCTAAAAGTCTGGCGGCGGGGCTTTCGGTGGGAATTGCGCTGTTAACGGTGAGTTTCCAGGCGGTGCGGGCAGGCTTGGCCAGTCCGGCAAAATCTTTGCGAAGCGAATGAAAATCGGCAGCATTTGAAAAACAAAAGAGGCCGTGGGATACACAGCCTCTTCCTTTATTACTACGAAAATTGTTAGAGACCCGTTACAACGGTCGTTTCCGTGATGATCTTATTCACCTGAAACTGGCGAACGATTTCGTTGTTGCCATTCCGGATGATGAAGGTCGGGTTGATCTGCGTATCGGTATCCTGGAAGAAAATGGTCTTGGAGAAGTGGGCGTCGCTGAACTTCTGCTGATAAGCGACGTCGCCGTTATCGTCCTTGATGATCAGCAAGAATTTTCCGCCGGTTGTGTTCTCGTAATCTACCTTGAAAACAAGGCTATTATTAGTAACACCCTGGTAAGTAACGGAAACCTGGGCTTCCGTAGCCGTGGAATTCTTTTTGGAGCCGCCGCCATTTGCTTTGCTGGTCAGAGGGCTACCAAAGAGGAAGATTACAGCGGTCAGGGCAACTGCGATTACTTTTACTGCGTGGTTTTTCGTCTTCGTGTTCATAATATACTTATTTATACTTTAAAAAATTGAAATGACTAAATAGTTAATTGGCAGGCGAATCTTGATCAGGGATGGCAGGCGCAAAGTCGGCGGACAAATCGGGCGGCAGGCAAAGGCTCTCAGGCGGAGTGTTGTTGGTTAGAGCGTCTTTTGTTATTCAACGATACAAATGTATAGCCTATAAAACAGGTGCACAAATACAATTGGATGCGATTTCGTTATACCAAGCCCGCGAGAATAGGGATTAGTTTATTGGTAACCAGTTTTTTAAATTGCGATCTTGAATGATAGCCAACCTATAAAAAACTTTTCACGATAATTAGGAAGCGGCTAATTCGCGGGCGGCGTTGATGGTCTGGCCCCAGTTCTCCATCATCCGGATCAATTCGTCGAGGTGAACGGGTTTGCTAAGGAAGTCATTCATCCCCTCTGTCATACAGTCGTCCCTATCCTTGCGGGTAGTGTTGGCCGTCATGGCGATGATGACGGGTTGTTTGCCGCGCCCACGGCGGATATGCCGCGTAGCTTCGAGGCCGTCCATTTCCGGCATTTGGATATCCATAAAAATAAGGTCGAAGGGCTCTTTTTGCAAGTGGTCGAGAACTTCTTTACCGTTTTCGGCAACGCCGCAGGAGTAGCCCATTTTATCGAGGATAAGGACGGCGAGTTGGCGGTTGATGGGGTTATCTTCTGCCAGCAGGATGCGCAGCGGGTATTTCTCAGCCAGGCGGGGCAGGGCCTCAGCGGTGGCCGGATTGGATTTGAGGGGAGCCGGTTTCGCCAGGATAGTGAAATTGAAACTCGCACCTTTTCCGGGCTCGCTGAAGACGCGAATGCGGCCGTTCAGGAGATGGGCGAGTTTGTCGGAAAGGATAAGGCCAAGGCCGGTGCTCCCGTATGGGCGGGCGGCGGGGTCCGTGCGGGAGAAAAACTGTTTCAGTTGATCGAGAGGGTCGGGTTCGATGCCGATGCCGGTGTCGCTTACTTCAAACGCGAGCCCGATCTGTTCGCCTTTTGTTTGGATAGAGCCGGGGTCGGCGTGGGCGATGCGGATCTTGACCTCGCCCTGTGGCGTGAACTTGACGGCGTTTCCGACGAGATTGATTAGAATTTGACGGAGACGGCCGAGGTCGGTGATAACGCGGTTTGGAAGGTCGGGTGACAGTTCATAATGCAGTTGGATGCCGGCCTTTGAGGTGCGGCTTGTAAATACCTCTATTACTTCTTCCGCCAGGGTGCGGAGGTCGGTCACTTTTTCATCCAGGGTTATTTTCCCGGTTTCGATGGCGGAGAAGTCGAGGATATTGTTGATAACGGTAAGAAGGGTGTCGCCGCAGGAGCGGATATTGTCGACGTAATTGTTTTGTTCCTTGTTGAGGGATGTTTGGGAAAGCAGGGAAGCCATGCCGAGGAGACCGTTCATCGGCGTGCGGATCTCGTGGCTCATATTGGTCAGGAAGAGGTCTTTGATATGGTGGGCGTCTTCGGCCTGGCGGGTGCGATATTCCACTTGTTGTTCGAGCTGCCTGGTGCGGGTGCTGAGGCGGCGGATGCGGACCCGGGCATAGTAGAGGCAAATACCGGTCACGATCAGCATGGAGCCGAGCAAGGATGCGAGCCAGGTGGTCGTGAGGGGTAAGGATAGCATCAGCTTGGGTTTCAGAGCTTAACGTAAAACAATTGACATTTTTGGGTCATTGTGTAAACGGTTGCATGGCGGATGTATTTTATACCCAATATCCTTTTTCGTTTTTGGTAAGTGTTTTCACTTATATTGATAACCGACGTTGGGCTAAGGATTACTAAGGCAGGGTTACATCTTCTCCCCAGATATATTTGGCGAACCATTGCCAGTTATGCCAGACGGCGGCCAGACGTTCCTTTGGCTTAGTGATCCCATGGCCAAAGCCTTTGTAAACGATCAGGCGGGAGGGAACATGCCGGTCCTGCAGGCCGCGATAAAGCTCATAGGCATCGGAGATGGGTACCCGATGGTCGAGTTCGCCGTGTTGGATGAGAGTTGGAGTGCTGGCCTGGCTGATGGTCGTGATGGGTGAGGTTTTTTCGTAGATGGCTTTGTCTTCCCAGGGGGTTGCCTTGAGGTATTCGCGGGTAAAGGGGGTGATATCGGTGGAGACGTAGTAGGTGGCCCAGTCGGAGATACCCGCGCCGACGGAGATGGCCTTGAAGAGGGTCGTGTGGGTGGTGAGGAAGGCAGAGATATAACCCCCCTGGCTCCAGCCCATACAGCCCATTCGGGACGTGTCGATCAGTCCTCTTTTATTGAGATAGTCGACGCCGCTGAGGACATCCCACATATCGCCGACGCCGAGATTGCGGACGTTGAGGGCGCGGAATTTCTCTCCATAGCCGGCTGATCCGCGGTAATTAACGCGAAGGACCAGCGCGCCTTTTTCGCACCATTGAGCGATCGGGTAGACATAGGTAGGGATTGGCTCAGGCCGGTCGACGCCTGTCGGTCCGCCGTGGATGACTACCAGCAGCGGATATTTCTTTTTTTCATCGTAATTGGCGGGTTTGAGCAGGATGCCTTCGATGGTCGCACCGTCCTTGCTATTCCATTGGATGACCTCGTTCGCAGGCAGGGGCCAGCCCTTCAACTGGTCGGAGAGGTGGGTTAACTGCCCCGCAGATGCGTAGACCTCTGACAGGCCGGCATAGCTTCGGCCGCTATAAGCCATTTGCCGGCCGTCTATGCTAAAGCTAACATTGTTGAGGATGTCGATGGGGATAGGAACCGGAGTGACGTCACCGCTGATTGGATCGATATGAAAAAGGGACGTTCTGGTTCGTTGCGAAGCAACAAAGAATATTCCTTTGGGATTCCAGTCCTGGACATTTTTGTTCTCGTCGAAGCCGGCAGCGATTTCTTTTGGTGTTGGAGTCGCAGTGGAGACCGGTGTAATAAACAGCCGATTGTTCTTGTAATAGTTGGATACGGTGTCGTCAATGGAACTCCCGTATAGCAGGCTATTACCGTCGGGGCTCCAGGCGATCAGCTCGTCGCCTGCGGGGTCGGCGATGGTCATGCGAGTTTTGCGCGTGGTCAGGTCCAGCACGTCGATACCGGCATGGACAGAGGAGGGGATGTAGGGGTCGGGCTGCCGGTTATAGGCGATTGCCCGGCCATCGGGACTCCATATAAAATTAGTGACGGTGAAGCTGCCGGAGTTGAGGCGGGTCGGAGTGGGAAAAATGGCCGAATCGCGCTGTTCGACGGGATCTGTCAGACTATCGGTGTAGAAGCGGATCAGCCAGAGATGGGAGAGTTTGTAGTCTTTTCCTTCTTCGCCGAAGGCGCCATAGTGGTCTTTGATCGATTTAACGCTTTTGCTGTCAGTATCATTACGAAGAAAGGCGATCTGATGACCGTCGGGGCTCCAGGCGAAGGCGTTCACATTGTCGTCTTCTTTCGTCAGCGGAAAAGCTTCCCCGCCTTCGGCGGAGATCAGATAGAGCTGGGATTTATCGCCCCGGTCACTGAGGAAGGCGATCCATTTACTGTCGGGGCTCCATTTTGGGGAAATGCTGCTGCCTTTTGGATTGTTGGTCAGTTGAAATGGTGGCTGCCCCTGGCGGGAAAGCCAGATCTCGGCGTCATAGCTATTCTCTTTCCAATCCGTCGACGTGACAGTATAGGCAATACTGGCGCCATTTGGGGACAGGACGGCAGAACCGGCCTGACGGATGCTCAGCCATTTTTCAAATGGAATGGAGGGCTGCCCCGGTAGGGTTGGGGATTGTGCCTGGATCAAACCAACTCGCAGGAGTAGGGCGAAAAATAGAATTCGCTTGCTCATAATCAGTTAGTAATTTATGGTTGTTGTTTTAACATTTCTTTACGTTATGCGTTGGTAAAGAAAATGTTATAGAATAGTTATACCACCTCTATGGATTAGACTATCGTCTGGTTTTTGCGTCTATAAGTTATAACAATAAAAATTCAAGATATGAAAAAGATGATATTCTTCATATTGTTCTCGCTTGGCCTCGCCTATGGCGCTTCGGCTCAAAGGGGCGGCTTTAGTCACGGATATGCGGGCGGTGGGTTCCATGGCGGTTACCATTCTTATTATTCTCCGCGGGTTTACTATGCGCCTGGCTATTACGGCGGCTGGGGGTTAGGATTTGGCCTTGGTTTCGGCTGGGGTATACCTGGCTGGTATGGCCCCTGGGGTCCGTGGATGTCTCCTTATGGCTATCCTTCTTACTATTATGGCCGTGGGCCGATGCCGCCGGCTTTGCAGGATCAGATCAATGGTATCAAGGGCGACTATAAGGCTCAGATCAAGGATGTGCGACACGATAAGGCCCTTTCGCACAGCGACAAACAGGCAAAGATCAATGACCTGGAGAAACAACGGGATGCTTCGATCACGCAGACCAGGCATGATTTCTTCTATTCGCAGATGCGAAATAATAACGGACAGCAGCAACGGTATAATGGGCAGCCACTCAACAATAGCCAGCCACAAAATAACAATGCGAAGCCAGCGCCGGGCAATGGCAACAATGGTAATTCGGCAAACGACCCGGACCATCCTGAGTATTCGGACAAGAATGCTACCAACGCCAGTCAACAATAATTTAGGCCTCGTTGCTTAAATTTTCAGTATCGTACTATTAAAAACTAAGGCCCCGCGATGGCGGGGCTTTTTTATTGCGCAGCAAGCGCTTCGGAAATCTCGGCAAAAAGGAGGCCGCTGCCGCCACCAAAGTGTTGGAGGATGCGGACGCCGGGGCGGCGGGTCAGGAAATCTTCGCGAAGGGAGGCGTCGAGCGTGGCATCTATGCCATTGGTGAAGAGGACAAGGCTGATGTCGCTGTCGGCGAAGAGGGAACGGGCGAAGTCGGGGTCGGTGCTGCCGATAGCGTGGTAGTTCGCCTTTTTATTCTCATTGAGAAGCCGAAGGACGACTTGGAGGATTTCCGGATCTCTGCCGACGACGAGGATATTGATGGGATGGATGTCTGCGTTGGTAATTGGCATAGCAGTGCATATCTTTCGGCAAAGTTAGTCTTATGCAAAATGATCTTACCGGCAAAGTTGTCTGGATCACGGGGGCGTCGTCGGGTATCGGGGAGGCGTTGGCCTATGCCTTATCGGGGCGGGGGGCAAAATTGATCCTATCGAGCAGGCGCGTGGATGAGCTCGAGCGGGTGCGGCTGGCCTGCGCCCATCCGGAAGGGGTAAAAGCGATCCCTATGGATCTGCTGGAGATGTCTTTGTTCGGGGCTAAAACAGCCGAGGCGATTGCTGCGTTTGGGCAGATCGACGTGGTGGTCCACAATGGCGGGGTCAGTCAGCGGGGGTTGGTCATGGAGACTTCGCTGGACGTGCAGCGAAAGGTCATGGAATTGGATTATTTCAGCTATGTGGCGCTAACGCAAGCGGTGTTGCCGCATTTTGTACAGCGAAAGTCAGGACAATTTGTTGTGATGAGCAGTGTGATGGGAAAGATCGGCACCCCCTTACGGTCTGCGTATGCGGCGGCGAAGCATGCGTTGCATGGGTATTTTGACTGTCTCCGGGCGGAGGTGGCGTCGTTGGGGATCCGGGTGACGATATTGACGCCGGGTTATATCCGGACGAATATCTCACAGCATGCGGTGACCAGGGATGGAAGTCCGATGGGGAAGGCTTCGGTCAATATCGAAAAGGGGCTGGCGGCGGATCGGGCCGCTGTGCAGATCTTGCGGGCGATGAGGAGGAAAAAATACGAGGCGTATATCGGGAAGCTGGGGCCGGAGCGGATGGCGTTATGGGTGAATCGATGGTTCCCGGCGGTGTTCACCAGGATCGCGCCGAAGTTGATACCGAAATAGGGTTATTTGGGGTGGGCGAGCGTGTTCATGGCATAGAGGATGATATTGACGCCGAATTTGGTATTGTCTTCAGCGAGGAACCGCTTGTTGCGGAAATCATAATCCCATTCGCAGCCATAGTCTTTGTTGCTATAGAGCACAGCCATGCGGCCATTGATAGTAATGGCCTTCAGGTAGTCGTGGACGAGGTCGTCGCCCCAACCGTTGAGCTCGAAGCTGGTATTGGGCGGCCCTTTTTCAAAGTGGAAGAAGCAGCGGTAGAGGGCGTGGTCATTTGTGAGCTTTTGCAGGGCCTCCGGGCCGAAGAGGGTGGCCATTTGGGTTTCGAAGGAACGGGCGAAAAGGCCATCGATGTCGTGGTTGCAGTCGTCCGCGAAGACGAAGCCTCCGTTCTGAACAAATTGGTGAAAATTGGCGCTCTCCCGGGCGTCGAATTGTACGAGTTTGTGGCCGCTGATATAGGCGAAGGGATACCGGAAGATGTCGGGGTTGTCGAGGTCGATGACCATTTCACGGAGGTTGACGGGGAGGGTAGTATATTCTATCAGGGAATTGAGGAGGTTGGAGGGCATCCGCTGGTCGGTATCCCAGTCTCCTGACCGATAGCGGAACCGCATAAATGTGAATTTGTCCGCAATTGAGGTAGTCACCGGCCATGTAATTTTTTTAAAGTTGATGATTTTATCTTTAATTTTCTCTTTATGTTCCAAAATTATCTCAAATCTGCTTATCGGAACCTACTAAGGCGCAAGGGCGCCAGTCTGATCAAGCTGGCGGGGCTATCGATCGGGATGTGTTGTTGTCTGCTGATCCTGGTTTATGTAACAGACGAATTAAGTTATAATAAATTCAATACGCATTATCGGGATATCTACCGGGTCGATTTTGTTAAAACCGGGGATCAGGCCGGAAGGGCGGCGGGCACGGCGGCGTCGGTCGGGCCGGCGATCGCGAAGGATATACCGGGCGCTTTGGCGGTGGCGAGGATATACAGCAGGACGGGTATCCTGGAGACAAGGGCGGGTGAGACCACGAAGCGATTCGAGGAGCAGAATGTCTTGTTTGCGGATAATGCCTTATCGCAGGTTTTTACGATGCGTTGGCGGGAAGGAAGATCGGCGGATGCGCTGACGCAGTTGAATTCGATCGTCCTTACGACGGCGATGGCGCATAAATATTTTGGCAACGGCCCGGTGCTGGGCAAGTCGTTGCTCTACGATAATTCCACGGTGCTTCGGGTGACCGGGGTGGTAGATTCGATGCCGGTCAATTCGGATCTGCGGTTCGACGGTTTGATCTCTTTTGAAACCCTTTACACGGCGGAGAGCAAATCTGTCGCCGATTTTATCCGGACCAACTGGTTGTTCAACCCGGCGGAGACCTTTGTGCTGCTGCGTCCCGGCCAGTCGGTGGGGCCGGTGGAAGCGGAGGTGCGGAAGCTTGCCCAAACGTACGGGGATGAGCGGCTGCGGAAGTCTTATTACTATAGCCTTCAGCCCTGGTCGGAGGTCCACTTGTATGCATCGGATGTGAGCTCTAACGAAAGCACCAATTCCATTACGTATATCTACATTTTTTCCGGGATCGCGTTGTTGATCCTGTTGATCGCCAACATCAATTTTATCAATTTATCGAATGCCCAGTCGCTGACAAGGATCGCGGAGATCGGGATCCGGAAAGTATCTGGAGCCGGGGCGCGACAGCTTCTCCTGCAGTTCGTTGGCGAGGGGCTGTTGATGAGCGCCGTGGCAGGTATCCTGGCGCTCCTGCTGGCGGTCCCGGGGTTATCCTTGTTGAATACCGTGACGGAAAAGGAATTGCATGCGGCGGTGTTGTGGTCAGGGATGATGATCCCGGCCTTGGTGGGGTTGCTGGTTTGTACGGGACTTTTGGCGGGGCTGTATCCCGCTATTTATGTTATGCGCTGGCGGTTGGTGGCGTTGCTGAAGGGAAAAACGGGTCGGGCTATCGGGGCGGGCCGGTTGATCCGGCAATCGCTGATCGTTACACAGTTTGCGGTGGCGGCTGCCTTGATCATCGGGGCGGTCGTGATCCAGCGGCAGCTTGTCTTTTTGCGGAATAGGCCATTGGGTTTCGATAAAGACCAGGTTTTGGTCTTGCCGTTGTATGGGCGGAATCCGTCGCCCTTTGGCGGGAAGATGGACAGTGCGCAGCGGGCGAGGATGAATGCGTTCGAAGCAGATCTGCGAGCCTTTCCGGCGATAACTGCGGTGACGGTGGCCAGTGGGATGCCGGGGGAGCAGCCGGTTCGGGGCCTGGTGATCCCGGAGGGACATCTGGATCAGGATAATATTTTTGTGGCATGGGTGTCGGTGGACTACGATTATATCCAGGCCATGAAGTTGATGGTGGTGGCGGGGCGGGATTTTTCGAAGGCGATTGGGACAGATCATTTACAGGCGTTCATCATCAATGAATCGGCGGTGAAGGCATTTGGCTGGAACAGTCCGGAGGAGGCGATCGGGAAGACGTTTGTCCGGGGAGACAGTAAGACCGGAAAAAAAGGGCATATTATCGGGGTGATCAAGGATTTCAATTTCGACAAGCTGGATAAGCCGTTGGCGCCGATGGTGATGGATGTGAATGTCCCGCGGTTCAACCTGTTTGCGGTCCGGGTGCGCCCGGACCACCTGCCTTCAACGGTCGCTTCTATTCAACGGGTATGGAATACCTATTTTCCGCAGCGGATATTCGAATACGATTTCCTGGATGAAAATATCAATTCACTATATAAGGCGCAGGAGAATCTGAGTAAGCTCGTGGGGTGGTTTGCGTTGATCGCCATTTTCATTTCCTGCATCGGGTTATTGGGGCTTTCCTCGTTCATGGCAATCCAGCGGATGCGGGAGATCAGTATCCGCAAGGTGTTGGGGGCCTCGATACCGGGGTTGATCTTCCTGTTGTTCCGGGATTTCCTGCGACTCGTGCTCTTTGCGTTACTGATTGCTTCGCCGCTGGCGGCGTGGCTGATGAATAAATGGTTGCACGATTTTGCCTATCGGATCCCCCTCAGCGCGTGGATCTTCGTTCTAACGGGACTGCTTGCCATTACTATCACCTTTCTGACTGTCGGGTGGCAGGGCCTAAGGGCTGCGCGGGTCAACCCGGCAACATCTTTGCGTAGCGAATGAGCCGCTTCGCGGCTCCTGCTTTGCGTAGCGAATAAATTATATGGAAATGGTTGAAAGCGAAGTACAGTTACTATTGGAGAAATTATCACAATTAAAGAAAGAGATCCGCAAGGTCATTGTAGGGCAGGAAGGCATTGTGGAGGAGATACTGGTGGCGTTGCTGGCGGGCGGCCATTGTCTGCTGGAGGGCGTGCCGGGGCTGGCAAAGACGCTGATGGTAAGGACGGTGTCGCAGGCGTTGGACCTATCGTTCCGCCGGATCCAGTTTACGCCGGACCTGATGCCGACCGATATCCTGGGAACGGAGGTCCTCGAAGAGGATCATACGACCGGGAGGCGTTTCTTCAAATTCAATAAGGGGCCGCTATTCGCCAATATCGTGCTGGCGGACGAGATCAACCGGACCCCGCCCAAAACGCAGTCGGCGTTGCTCGAGGCGATGCAGGAATTCGAGATCACGTACGGCGGTCAGACCTACCGTTTGGACCGGCCATTTTTTATATTGGCGACCCAGAACCCTATCGAGCAGGCCGGCACTTATCCATTGCCGGAGGCTCAATTGGACCGGTTCCTGCTCTATATCCGGATCGGTTATCCCAGCGCGGAAGAGGAAACCGCTATCCTTCATCATACAACAGGGGTGAGGCGGCCGGTGGTCCATCCGGTGCTTGACGGGGAGGAGATCAAGCGCCTGCAGGGGCTGGTGCGGGAGGTGAGCATCAGCGAGGACATGATCCGCTACGTGGCGGATATGGTCCGGGCGACGAGGCCGGAAACGAGCGAACATGCGTATATCCGGGAGTGGGTTCGGTGGGGTGCGGGGCCGCGGGCGGGGCAAGCGCTGATCCTGACAGCGAAGGCCAGGGCGTTGTTCCACCAGAGATATGCGGTGACGATGGAGGATATTCAATTGATGGCTTATCCGGTGCTCCGGCATCGGATCCTGATGAATTTCAAGGCAGAGGCAGAGGAAATACACGCGGATGAGGTGACTTCGTTTTTACTGAAGACGGTCGTGCGGCCGGCAGGACTACTCCAATGATACCCGATCATTATACGCTGATGGCCATTAAGGACTTGTCGCTGGCGGCCCGCCGGACGATCGACGGCTTCATGGCGGGAATCAATCGAAGTAAGGTCCGCGGGCCGGGTTTGGAGTTCAGTCAATACCGGAGCTATCAGCCTGGGGATGACCTGCGGTGGCTGGACTGGAAGCGGTATGCGCGGACGGACCGGTATTATATCCGGGAGTCGGAGATCGAAACGAGTATATCGGTAAGGTTAATGGTAGATGCGAGTTTGTCGATGAATCATCGGGATGGGATATATTCCAAGATCGATTATGCGCGGTATCTGGCGGCGGCGTTGGGTTGGCTGGCGCATCGCCAGGGGGACGCGCTCGGGTTATATGTATTCATGGATGGGACCGTCCATTCGCTGCCTGCGCGGCAGGATGCCCGCCATTTGGCGAGGTTCATGCATCACCTGGAGGGGGTAAGACCGGGCGGAAAGATCGGGCAGCCGGTCGAATACAAACATATCTTTCTGGGCGAGCAGAAGCGGGAGCTGCTGATTTTTATCACCGATCTATACGAACGGAATGGGGAGATCAGCGGGTTGCTGGAATTGCTGGCGTCGTTGCGTCATGACATCATCGTCTTTCATATTATGGGCCGGAATGAGCTGGAAAAAGATTTCGGAAGCTTTTCGGAAGTAGAGGACTGGGAGACAGGGGAGCGGGTGGCGATCCATTCGGGGATGGATGCGGAGTATATCGAGCGAATGAAGGGTTGGTTATCGGGTGTGAGGTTGCGGTTGCTCGACAAACAGATCGCCTATCAATTGATGCGGATGGATCAGCCGGTTGATCAGGCGTTGCGGGATTTTCTCAAACAAAGACAACAAATCACGGGGTGATCCAATTTGAAAATCCCATTTGGCTGGCGGCCGCAGCGACGATCGTCGTTCCGGTGATTCTGCACATGTGGAATGACCGGCGGGGGAAGCTGTTGCGGATCGGGAGCGTTGCGTTGCTGACGGGTGGAGCGCTGCGGACCGCCTGGCGGCCGCGCGTGACGCAGTGGCTTTTGCTGCTGCTGCGGTGCTTGTTGTTGGTGGTGTTGGCGTTGCTGCTGGCGAGGCCGGTCTTTCGCAAGGGAGCGGGATCGAAAGGATGGATATTGACGGTGGGGGCAGGTGGATGGATCGCGGATTCGCTGATGAAGGCGGGTTGGGAGCGGCATGTTTTTTCCGATAGCACCAATTATTGGGAGGGGTTTCGGGCGGCGGACCGGATGGCGCCGGCAGGGGTCCCATTCTATATCCGGACGCCGGGCCTGGCGCGGCGGTTTGCGGGGGAGCGGCCGGTTACGGCACGGGAAATTCGCTGGGATGTGTATACAGCAGTGGACTCTACTCAGCGGTGGGTGCAGGCGGCGTGGAGCGTGGCGGGAGATAGTATCCGGCTGGTGGAGGGTCTAAGCCGGGCGACCGGCACCAGCTATAGTGCGAAAACGGTGGCGCTCATGGCCCGACCGGATTCGGTGCCGGTGGATACCTCGGTGTTCCGTGTGGCGATCTTCGCAGATGCTGCTCACCTTCAGGAAGGCCGGTATGTGAAGGCGGCAGTACTGGCGTTGCGGGACTTCTCCGGGCGGAGGATGGAGATCATTTCTGGAATTGGGGTTGATGGTGACTGGTTGTTCTGGTTGTCGGATCGACCCATGCCGGATCTGCGCGGGTATCGGCAGGTGTTTCAATATATGAGTGGAAAGGAGCGAGATGTACATACCCGGGTAGGTGGGGTGGAATGGAGGAAGGAGATTGCGGTTGCTGCGCCGGATTCGGCGTCGGCGTCGGCTTCGGGGGAATTGATATGGCGGGATGGTTTTGGGCGGCCGGTCTTGGAGAAGGCGGGGCGGAGTTATCGATTTTATGGAAGGCTGAGTCCCGATTGGAATGGACTGGTGTGGAGTGACGCGTTTCCGGTTTTGTTGGAGAGGTTATTTTATAAGGAGGATGGACGCGCCTTTGCTGAAACTTCGGCGCGTAGGGACCGGCGGGTGCTTGATCCGCAGCAGATCGTGCCCCTGCGGGGCGCCTTCGCGGACCGGGACATTGCCGGGTTGCGGGCGATGCTGAGAGAGGCGGGCAAGAATGCCGCGCCCGCGGATGCGGGGTTGGAGTCGCTTTTGTTCTGGGTTGTCTTGTTTTTATTCATTTTAGAGCGGGTTTTGGTCAATGGGAAACAAACGACTTAAGGCGTTACAACGGCGGTGGAAGGCAGAAAGCTTTTTGTATTGCGGGCTGCTGACGCTTGCGGGGAGCGTGCTCCTCACCGGGCTGCTGCATGCCGGTGCGGGCTGGCCCTTGTGGGTGGGTTGGCCGGTCGCGGCGGCGCTGGGTGTCGCGGTCCTATGGAGGTCACGGTATTGGCGGATGAGCGTGACCGATATTGCGCGTTATTTGGACCGAAGGCTTCCTGAACTGCAGGAAAGCTGTTGGCTATTGTTGAGGGACCCCGCGGAGATGGGGCTGCTGGAGCGTTTGCAGGCGGGGAGGGTTGCTGAAAAGCTGGAGCGGGTCGCGGCGCCCGATCCGCTTCGAAGGAAGGTCGGGTTGGCGGCGGGGGCCCTGCTGCTGACTGTGCTGTCGAGCGTGGGGGTTGGGGTCCTTACGGGGCATCAGGCGGCGGCACGGGTGTCGGCTGCGGTCCTTCGTGAGCGGCGCGAGCCCGCGGTGCCGGGTATCCGGGCGGTCCATATCCATATCACGCCCCCGGCCTATACCGGACGACCGATGCGGGAGCAGGCGGAGTTTTCGCTTCGGGTGGAAGAGGGCGCGGTGCTGCGTTGGGAGTTGGAGACGGGCGCGGCAGTAGATACGGTAGAGTTTGTTTTTAACGATAGCAGCAGGATTCAGCTGCAGGCAGCCAACGCGGGGCGAACGGTTTGGCGATTCACGGAGAAGGCTACACGATCCGGCTTTTACCAGGTCAGGGTAGGGGGGCGGTTGTCTCCGCTATACCAGCTGGAAGTACAAGCCGACGAGCCGCCGCAGGTGGTGATCGAGGTGCCGGGACCGTACACCGTGGTGGACTATGGCGAGCCGACGGTGATCCCCCTGAAGGTTCGGTTGAAGGATGACTATGGAATCACCGACGCGTCGGTGGTGGCGACCATATCCAGCGGGAAGGAGGAGGCGGTTAAATTCAGGCAGCAGGAAATGCGATGGAATGAAGTCTTTGCGGGCGACCGGGCGGCTTACTCTTTGTCGAAGCTATTGGACCTGGGGGCATTGGGATTGAAGCCGGGGGATGAGTTGTATTTCTATTGCCGGGCAAAGGATAGCCGGGGGCAGGAGGGGCGAACGGAAACCTATATCATATCCCTTACTGACACGGCGCAGCTGATGAGTCTGGAAGGAATGGCGATGAGCACGGATGTGAAGCCGGAGTTTTTCCGGAGCGAGCGGCAGATCATTATCGAGACGGAGCAGCTGTTGAGACAGAAAGATACGATGGTGGTGAAGCCGTTCCGGGATAAGAGCAACGACCTGGGTATCGATCAGAAGTTGTTGCGGCTTCGGTATGGGCAATTCCTGGGTGAGGAGGCGGAGGAGGGAGAGCCGGGTGCGGGCGGCGGTCCCCGGGATACCACGGATTTCGGGGCTTTTGGGGATGCGACGAAGATATTGGATGTCTTTACAGACAAGCATGACAACGCGGAGGATGCCACCTATTTCGAACCGCGTGTCAAGCAGCAGCTGAAGGCCACACTAAGCGAAATGTGGAAAGCGGAATTGCAGTTGCGGACGTACCGGCCGCGGGAGGCGCTGCCGTTTGCGTACAAGGCGTTGCGGCTGCTGAAAGACCTGCAACAGCAGTCGAGGGCCTATGTGGCAAAGACGGGAGTAAAGGTCACCCCATTGAATCCGGCCAAGCGGTTGACGGGGGAGTTGGGACCTATCCAGGCGCCGGCGCAGGAGGTGCTGGCCGGCGGGCGGTTATCGGAGGAGGAGCTGTTAAGGATGGCGTTGGCGGTGTTGGAGAGCAGGAGGATCGGGCCGGGCGATCGGGTGGGACCCTTCCGGCCGGGCGATCGGCTGGTATTGCAGGAGACGGGGCATCAATTGGGCGCGGCAGCCGTCGCGCGACCTGCAGAATATCTTGGGGCGTATGAGGCGTTCAAGAAACTTCTCGCTGGCGAAGCCGGAGTGGACGTGGTGGTAGTTGAACAAGCGATCCGGCGGTTGTTGCCGATAGCCGAGGCGACGGCAGCAGTGCAGAAGGGGACGGCGGACGGAGGATTAGGGAACCTTTATTTCGGGGATATCGGGAAATGAATGAGTTGAACTATATCGAAATGGCGGTCGGTCTGGTCCTGCTCGTATTTCTGCTTTTGCTGGAAGTGCGCGCGGGTCGGCCGCGGCTTGGCTGGCGGGTCGGGGCTACCATCGTGGCGATGCTGTCCTTGCTGGGCCTGGCATTGCCTCTTGCCTGGTCACGACGGGTTGCGGTCGGGGGAGAGGCGGTGTATTTGACGGAGGGATACAGTGTGGATAGCGTGAGGCGTTTTTTGGCCGACAACAAGCAGATTGAAAGAATTTGGGGAGAAAAGGAGGGGCCGGATGGAACGTGGCCGGTAAGCCGCTTGCATGTCTTCGGTTATGGATTGACGAGAGATAGGTGGATAGGGTTGGGGTCGCCTGAATTGGTCTTTCATCCGGGGCCGCCGGAGGAAGGGGTGGTTTGGGCGGATTGGCCTCGACACTTAAATGCAGGGGAGCCGCTGGTGGTACAGGGACATTGGCAGGGGCGGCCGGGTCCGGTGAAATTGCTGTTGATGGGGTTTGGAGCTGTGTTGGATTCGGCGAGTGTGGAGGGCGACTTCTCATTGGGGACGGTGCCCGCGCAGACGGGTCGGGCGGTATACCGGCTGGCGGCGGTGAGGGGAAAGGATACGATCGAGCAGGAAGATATACCGGTAGAAACGGAACGGGGGCAGCCGTTGAAAATACTGATCCTTGCAGCCTCGCCGGATTTTGAGAATAGGTTTCTGGTCAACTGGTTGGCCAGTAACGGTCAGCAGGCGGCCGTCAGGACGGCGGTGAGCAGGGATCGCTATCAAACTTCTTTTGTGAATATGAAGCCTCGGTCGTTGGATCGGCTCACGGGTGTGTTGCTGGACGGCTTCGATGTGGTGATCGCGGATGCGTCGGTGTTGTCAGGGGATGCGGGATGGGTGGTGTTGCGGCGGCAGGTGGAAGAAAAGGGGATGGGGCTGATTTTAAAGACAGATAGTTCGATCATTCGATGGAAGTCCGAAATGCGGACGCTGGCGGTTGATTCGTTGGTCCGGCCGGTAGTGGGCGCGGCGCTTCTGGGGAAGGGCAAGTTGGTCTATACGGCGCTCAACACCACTTATATCCGGTTAATGTCGGGTCAGGACGCGGCGTATGCCTCGTATTGGGCGGACCTTTTGAGGCTGGTGGGCCGTCGGGCGGCGCCCGCGGAAAAATGGAGTTGGGAGCCGGAGCAGGGGGTGGTCGGAAGGAATTTGAATTTGTCTATACAAACGAGTGAAGCGATACCTCAGGGGATGGTATGGGATGGGGAACGGTCGGTGAGTGTCTACCTGGCGGAGGATGAGATGCTCCCCTTTTACTGGAAGGGAAGGTATTGGCCGGAGGCGGCGGGTTGGGCCGGGATCAATGATCCGGGTGGGGACACAAGCTGGTGTTATGTTGCTCCGTCGGGGAGTTGGGTGGCGATAGACCGGGAGGCGAGGCGCCGGGAGACGACAGCATATGTTTGGGAGGAGCGGCGCCGGGAGACGGGGGAAAGGGTGGCTCGGGTGCCGGTACCGAAATACTGGATGTATGCTGGTTTTTTAATAAGTATAATTTTTTTGTGGGTTGAGCGAAAAATCTTTTAGATTGCCTTTAACAATAAAACAAAAACGAAGTTGAAAAGAAAAGAATTCTTACAGATGGCGGGGATGGGCCTTGGGGCCCTGGCGATTCCCGGGCTGCCGTTCGGTTCGCGGATGATCGATCCTGCAGAAGCGTTGCAGGAGGGGATGGATGCGGCGACCAAGAAACAGCTGGCGGATGCAGCGCTGAATGCTGCCCGTTCGGCGGGAGCGACCTATGCGGATGTGCGTATCGGCCGGTACCTCAATCAATTTGTGATTACGCGGGAGAACAGAGTACAGGCAATTGCCAACACGGAATCATTCGGGGTAGGGATCCGGGTGATCGCGGGTGGCGCCTGGGGTTTTGCCGCTACCAACGATGTGACGCCGGATGGAATGGCGAAAACGGCGCAGCGGGCGGTAGCCGTGGCGAAGGCCAATGCGAAGATCATAACGGAGCCGGTGCAGTTGGCAGTGCAGCAAGGGTATGGGGAAGTGAGCTGGAAAACACCCATCGTAAAAAGCGTCTTCGAAGTCCCGTTGAAGGAAAAGATCGATCTCTTGCTGAGCGTCAACGGTATTGCCATGCAAAACGGCGCCAGTTTTATCAATTCGGCGATATTGGCGGTCAATGAACAAAAATATTTTGCTTCTACGGACGGCAGCTATGTCGACCAGGATATTCACCGCATTTACCCCAACTTCAATGTGACGAAGATTGACAAGACCACGGGTAAATTCCAGACAAGACGGTCACTCAGCTCACCGGTCGGGATGGGATATGAATACCTGACCTGTCCGCCGGAAAGTAAAGTATCCGGTATTGTTACCCGTTACAAAGACCGGTACGATATCCTCGAAGACGTGAAGAATGCCACGGCGGATGTCACGCAGAAGATCACGGCCAAAACAGTAGAGCCCGGTAAATACGATCTGGTGCTGGATCCGTCGCATCTCTGGCTGACCATTCACGAGTCGGTGGCGCATCCGACGGAACTGGACCGGGTATTGGGGTATGAGGCCAATTATGCAGGTACGAGCTTCCTGAGCTTGGACAAATTGCGGTCGGGTAATTTCCATTTTGGCAGCAAGCTGATGAATATCCACGCCGACAAACTACAGACCGGGAGCCTGGGGGCAGTAGGTTATGATGATGAAGGGGTGAAATGCGGGGAATGGGAGTTGGTGAAAGATGGCGTGTTGGTGAATTTCCAGGCGATCCGCGACCAGGCGCATATCCTCGGATTGAAGCATTCCCAAGGCTGTTGTTATTCCCAAAGCTGGGCCGACGTACAGTTCCAGCGGATGCCCAATGTGTCGTTGCGGCCCGGCAAGACGCCGTTGAGCGTAGATGACATCATCAAGGATGTGAAAAAGGGCATTTATATCATTGGCGACGGCAGCTTTTCGATCGATCAGCAGCGGTACAATTTCCAGTTTGGCGGCCAGCTGTTCTATGAGATCGAGGATGGCAAGATCGTAGGGATGCTGAAGGATGTCGCTTATCAGGCTACGAACCAGGAGTTCTGGAATTCGCTGGTATCGGTGGCGGATGAGCGGGATTACCGGATGGGCGGGGCCTTTAATGATGGCAAGGGTCAGCCCTCGCAATCGAACGCGGTGTCGCATGGGGCCGCCACGTCGAGGTTCAATGGAGTAAACGTAATTAATACAGCGAGGAAAATCGGATAGTATATGATCTACACAAAAGAAGAAGCACAAAAATTATTACAGAAGGTCCTGAGCAATTCCAAGGCCGATGAGTGCGAGGTATCGTTGGCGGGTTCGGACAGCGGCAATATCCGGTACGCGCGGAATTCGGTATCTACGTCGGGTGAAATAAATCGGGTAAGCCTGGCGGTTAGTTCCAGTTTCGGGAAAAAGACTGGGAATGCGACCATCGACGAATTCGATGACGCGTCTTTGCAGAAGGTGGTTCAGCGGTCGGAAGAGTTGGCGCAGCTGGCGCCGGAGAACCCGGAGCATATGCCATTGCTGGGGGTCCAGACATTTGCCGACTCCATAACCTATGTGCCGGAAACGGCGGCGATCACGCCGGATACGCGGGCGGAGGCGGTTGGCAAAAGTATCCAGGTGTCGAAGGACGCAGGGCTGCAGGCCGCCGGTTACCTGGAGAACACTACCGAATTTGAGGCGGTGATGAATTCGAAGGGTTTGTTTGCATACAATAAGGGAACGGATGTTGTCTTTTCGATCACGACGCGGAATGAGGAGGGGACGGGTTCGGGGTATGCAGCACGCGGGTACAATGATGTGACGAAGCTGGATACCCTGTCGGCCACGAAGATCGCGACGACCAAGGCGAGCGGAAGTATTGGGGCGCGGGCGATCGAGCCGGGTAAATATACGGTGATCCTCGAGCCGGTGGCAGTGGCGTATCTGCTGGAGAATATGTTTTTTGGCCTTGATGCGCGGAGTGCCGATGAAGGCCGGAGCTTTATGAGCAAGCCCGGAGGCGGAAACCGGCTCGGGGATCAGCTGATGGACACCAAGGTTAATATCTATTCTGATCCATTCAACCCGGAGCTCCCTTCGTCGACCTGGAACCGGGAGGGGCAGCCGCTGGTGAAGCGGAGCTGGATCGAAAATGGGGTGGTCAAAAACCTTAGCTATTCGCGGTACTGGGCGCAAAAGAAGGGGGTTGACCCGGTGCCGGGTCCGGCCAATGTGATCATGACGGGGGGAACGGAGACGATCGAGGAAATGATCAAGAGCACGGAGAAGGGGATCTTGGTTTCGCGCCTTTGGTATATCCGCATGGTGGATCCGCAAACCTTGTTGTTGACGGGGCTAACGCGGGACGGTACCTTCTACATCGAGAATGGAGAGATCAAGTTCCCGGTGAAGAATTTTCGGTTTAATGAAAGTCCCGTGATCATGTTAAACAATGTGGAGGCTTTGGGCAAGCCGGAGCGGACGATCAGCGTGGAATCGTACCGGAGCTACCTGGTGCCGCCGATAAAGGCGAGGGACTTTACGTTCTCCTCTTTATCCGATGCGGTCTGACGGCCCCGGACGGACACGCGAGTGAAACGAAGTTCTTATTGCGCTTTGACGACTTCGAAGTCGGCAAGCAAGTTGACATTGGGGTCGGGGATTAGTTTGGCAGGCGGTTCAGGCATGGATAGTTCGATATGCGTAGCCTTGTCGTGGATGTCCGCGCGATAAAGGTTGCCGCCGGCTGAATATTCCAGTGGGAAATCGAATAGTTGACCCTGCGTTTGGGTGAAGTCGATGAGAAGGGCCTTTTTATCGGGATCGTATTTCCAGCTGATGCGGACGTGGGGGTGACCCGGGGTGTAAAGCCATTGATGGAAGAAAGGGTGAAGGTCCTGGCCGCTGACGGTCTCGATGATCTTTTCGAAGTCTTCGCTGCTGGCGTTCTTGTTCTTGTACGTCGTATAATAGGTAGAGATCCCCTTCCAAAAAAGGCTGTCGCCGATGCGTCGGCGCAACATGTGCAATACCCAACCGCCTTTCTCGTAGCTATTGGGGTTGAGCAGGGCCATATAGTCCCCATGAACCGTGGTATCGACTACGGGGGTCATTCGTTTTTTCTCATAGGCGATGGTGGTCAACCGGTCTCTGGACATCCCTTTTTTCAGGGTATCCGGTCCATATTTGTTTTCGAGATAGCAATGGGTCATATAGGTGGCGAAGCCTTCGCTTAGCCAGAGGTGCTGCCATTCGGTCTCCGTGGCGCAGTCGCCAAACCATTGGTGGGCGATTTCGTGGGCCATCAGGGATTCGATGCCGGGGGAATTGACGGAGTTTTCAAAATAGAAGATGGCGCCGGCGTTTTCCAGGCCGCCAAACCGGGTCTTGGATTGAACGTTGCCGCATTTTTCAAAAGGATACGGGCCGATATGAGTGATGTAAAACGGCAGGATTTGCAACGGATAAGAATAGGCTTTGAAACCGATCTCTTTATTTTCGGGAAAGACATAGTTCCAGACGGGGACACCCATCGTGTCTCCGGGGTGGTCGATGGCGAAGCTGGCGACACCGATGACCATGATCTTTGGGGAGAGGGGAGCGGATTCTTTCCAGTGGGTGAGCTTAAGGTGGTTGGGGAGGGAGCGTTCTTCCTGCAGGGCGCCGTTGGCTACGACCTGGTAATGGTCGGGGGCGGTGATCCGCCAGTCGAGGATGGCTTTATCGGAGGGATCGTCCACGCAGGGCAGCCAGTTGTGCGCGCGGTTGGGCCAGTTGTCGCCAAAGAAACCGCGATGGCCGTATTTGTTATTGGCGATAATGAGGCCATCGGCGGGGACACCTTCGTAGCGGATGGTATAGCGATGTTGGGAGCCGGTGACGGCGGGGGCCTGAAGGATGAGGTGGCTGCTGTCCTGTGAGAAGGGGACAGGTCGGTTGTTCTCACTGACGGAAAGAACGGTCATGCCTTTGCCGGTGCTGTTCCTTTCGGTGAGGTCGAGTAGGAACTGGGGGGCGGCGGTGCGGAAGAGGACGGTTATGACGGCTGTACCGCGGATACCGTTGCTGTCGTCATTGAGGGCGAGCGAAAAGTCGTAGTGTTGGACGTCAATGACGGGATTGTATAGTTGGGCGGAAGAGTGCGAGATGGGGGAGAGGAAAAGGAGGAGGACAATCGGGCGCGAAAACGGGTGCATGGAAGGAATTTAGTATAAATATACTTTAAATTGCAGTATGGCCGACTACATCAAATGCCCGAGCTGGTTTCACCGGTTGCCCGCGATATACAAGCTTGTTTTCAGTTTTGGTGCCGCGACGATCGTATCGGCGATATTGATGCCGCTGCGTATGGAAGCCGTGACGAGGGTGATGATCGGGTGGGATGTGTTTAGCATTTGCATGCTTATTATCAGTGTGGTGATATTCTCCAGCATGCGGCCGCGACAGATCAGGCTGCTGGCAAAGCAGGAGGATGCGGGAAGGATCGTGGTGTTTGGTATTGTGCTCGCCACGACGATCGGTAGCCTGATGGGAGTGATGATCTTACTGGGAAATAGAACCTTTCTGTTGGGCAAGGGGGTGGAGACGTTTATCTACATAACAGGAGTGATCTGCAGCTGGTTCCTGCTGCATACGATATTCACCTACCGGTATGCGTTATTGTACTATGGAGATCATCCGCTGGACCCCGATCTGCATACGGTCGGGTTGCAGATACCGAATGAGCTGTGGCCGGACTACCTGGATTTTGCGTATTTTTCGTTTGTGATCGGAATGACCTTTCAGGTCTCGGATATCGAGATCTCTTCCCGGACGATACGCCGGGTGGCGTTGATGCATGGAATACTCTCTTTTCTCTTCAATACGGTGATTGTCGCCCTCACGATCAATGCGATCGTGGACCTAAAGACTTGATCACCGGAACTGCGCCTCACCGGAACTGCGCCGAAATGGTATAGCAGACTTTGTCATTGATCTTTTTGAATGTCTCACCGTTGATCTTACGGATGCGGCGCAGTCTGCGGCCGGTCATGAGGTTGCCTTCGGCGTCGAAATATTGGGGCTGGGAGAAATACGTCAGGATATAGTATTTTTTATTGACGAAAGGCAGGTTGAGGGATTTTGGCCAGAGGGAGATATAAATAAGGGAATGCCGGGTAGTGTCGGTGTAGTAGTCCAGGTCGTTGATCCAGGTGCATTCCATGGAGTGCATGTCAAAGACTAGATAGTTGATGGCGGCGGTGTCATAGCCGTATTTCAGGATGCTGTCCTGCATGCGGGGCTCGCCGACGGCAAATTCGTAGATATAGGTGAGGGTGTCGGTGTCGAATTCAAGGGAAACGTGATCGAAGGTGCGGTCGGTGAATTCGATGGAGAAATGGCGGTTGTGCCAGGCTTTTTGATAGACCCGGGCCATGCCGTCGAGGGTATGGTGGTGTTTGTGGTAGTAGTTGGTGATGTTGAGGCTGGTGCAGGAAGGGAGGAGAGCCAGAGCGGCTATGATGGGTAGGGCGTGCCGATATGGCGATGTTTTTCTCATATTGATCAGGATGGGATCTTAGGTTTGGTGCAGATGGTGACACCAAAGGTGATCTTTTTGAGGAAGGGGAGACTGACCTGGCGGAGGGTGCGGCCTCCGTAGTCCCAGTAGATGATATCCACTTTGCCCGGTTGGTCCGGGATGCGACGGATCTCGTCAAGGATGATGAAGTGGGTGGGGAAGCGCCCTTTGAATTTGTTGTGGTTCTTTTTGTGCAGATAGGTATTATTCACATATAGGTAAGTGAGGCCGGTTTGGAGGCATCCGTTGAGGTAGGTAAAAAGGTCGGGTATACGGGGTCGGACGAGGTCGGAGCCTGTGGCCTGGACGTGGTAGCCAAGCATGTCGTGGATAATGCGATTGAATTTCCCGTAGTTGACCGCGGCCCAAAACGTATTTTCGGACCCGGGGTGGAAGCGGCGGAAAAATAAGTTGAGATAACCTTTAAAGTGGTCGGCCAGGATCAGGAACCAGAGCTGGTCTGCGGGGCGGATGTCGAGGATTCCTGTGAAGCGGAGGGTTCCGGCAGCGTGGTAGATCTCCCGGGAGGGAGTGAACCGGATGGTACCCCAGGTCGCGTGACCGTCGGTATAGAGGGTCATGAGGAAACGAACATACATCAAGGGGTCGTCGTGGAGGGGCAGCCAGGACAGGGCGGCATAGCCACAGAAGTTGGTGTTGGTGCCCTGATACAGATGGTAGGGGGCGAGGAGGTTGGCTTTGAGGTTTTCGATGAAGAGACTGCGCCGGATATTGGGCCACCAGGTGCTGCTGTCGGGAAGGGGTGTGTTGTTCAGATAGTCAAGGGCTTGTTGGGTGGTGGAGGCGGGGGCGGCCGGTGCTGGGGTTGGCAGCAGGAGGCAAAGGGTTATGGAAAGCGCGGCCAGGATCTTTTGGATCGAGGGGTTAAATTGCATCCGACAAAAATACGGAGAAAAAAAATCAGACTAATATTTTGAACGTACGTTTTTTTACGTACCTTCATCTTATGAAGCATGCAAAAAGATCCGGGGGGGAGAACCCGGAACCGACAAATGGGGAGTTGGCTGTTCTTCAGGTGTTGTGGAAACATGGGCCGTCGACCGTGCGGTTCGTACACGATATGATCAATGAAGGAAAGGAGGCGACGCAATATACGTCTACGCTCAAGTTGATGCAGCTGATGGCGGATAAAGGGATGTTGGGGCGGGATGAGACGAATATGAAGCATATTTACTACCCTCTATTGGAGGAGGGCGGTACGAAAGGGCATTTGTTGAGCAAGTTCATCGATACGATGTATCAGGGTTCGGTGGAGAACATGATGATTGCGTTGTTAGGGAATGAGAAGACGTCGAAAGGGGATTTGAAGAAAATGAAGGAGCTGTTGGCGGAGATGGAGAGGAAAAAATAAGCTATTTTATGATACAGGCTATTTGCTGGGTATTGGTCCATTCCCTATGGCAGGGGGTTTTGCTGGCGCTGGCGGGCGGAGGGGTGATCCTTAGCACGAAGCGGACCGCGGCGGCAGTGCGGTATCGAATGCTCTGCGGGTTGCTGAATTTATTCCTTGGGGGCGTGGGGTTGACCTTCTTTTATGAATCGACGATGGTGACGGGAAGCGGAAATGGGGGTACGGGGGTTGGGGTACCCATGAATTGGTTGGGGGACTGGTTTTCGGTGCATGCGTTTCAGATCGTGGCGGTATGGTTGATGTTAGCGATCGCCAAGTCCATCCGGATGGCGACGGGATGGGGGTATATGCGGCGGATGCGGCGGGAGGGTCTGATGGCTCCGGCGCTTTGGGTAGGGCGGGTTGATGAGTTGAGCCGGCAGCTGGGTTTCCGGAGGACGGTCAGGCTGGTGGAGAGCGCACTGGTCCGGGTGCCGATAGTTATCGGGCAGCTGCGGCCGATCATCTATATTCCTTTGGGTTTGATCAATCATTTGCCTGCAAGTGAGATGGAGGCGGTTTTGTTGCATGAGTTGGCGCATATCCGGCGGTATGATCATGTGGTAAATAGGGTGCAGCAGGCGGCGGAATGCCTGTTGTTTTTCAATCCTGGATTCCTTTGGATATCTTCCTTATTGCGGGAGGAGCGGGAGAACTGTTGTGATGATATTGCGATCGCGCACACGCGGGACCGGGTGGAATTTGTCCGGGCATTGGTTCGGTTCAAGGAGCATAGTTTGCGTGGAATGGCACTGGCGTTTCCAGGCGATAAGCGACAGCTGTTGAATCGGGTGCTGCGGATCTCCAGGCAGCAGAACAAGACGCTGAGCGGAAGGGAGCGGCTGGTCTTGCTTGGAGGGTGTCTGGTGCTGATCTGTCTGCTGGCGGCGGGACCGGCAAGGACGGATATAAAAAAGACAGAGTTGCGGGTTGAGGCGGCAGGTGCCCGGCCGGTGCAGGCGGCGCCTGCCGAGTTGGTGTCGGTGTTGCGGGCTCGGGAGCAGGTGGCGCAAAATATGGAATGGGTAGAGGCACAGCTGATCCGGTTACATCATCAATCGGGTCGGAAAAAGAAGAAAGTGGAAGTGAGACAGGTGGAGAAGCCGGCGTCGAATGTTGAGCAGTCGCAGGCAAGCGCGCAGCAGATGCAGGCAAGCGCGGAGCAGGTCGAGCGGAACGCGGTACACGAGGCACAGAACCGGGAACAAGCGGAGCGGAGTCTGGAGGAAGCGGAACGGGACCGGCAGCAAGCGGAGCGAAACCGGGAGCAGGCACTAAAGGACCGGCTACAAGCCGAACGGGATAAGCAGCAGGCGAACCGGGACCGGCTGCAGGCGGAAATGGAGAGGCAGCAGGCCGAACTGGAGCGAGCGAAGGAGGATCTGCAGCGGAAGATGTCCGAGATGGACAGGCAAAATTCGAAAAATAATTCATAACACATAAAATGACAACCATGCAAATACGCATTTTGCGAACCGTTACGCTCATGCTACTAACGGTGATGATTACTCGAGAAACATTCTGCCAAACCTTTGAGTCGGGCGGCCGTTTCTTTAATATCAATGTCTATCGGGTCGATGATGATTCGCCGCAGGTTATCACGGTGGTCTGCAAGGATGCCTCGCTATATGTCGTACAAATGGAGGGAGGTAAGATCCTGAACTTTAGTGTCGACGGGAGGAATGTTCCGACGGATAGCCTTGGCCGATACCAGACGGTGATCGATACCATTAAAGACCGGGTCAGGGAGGCGGAGTTGCAGGCCAAACGGGACAGGGCGCAATCGGAGCGAGACCGGGAACAGGCAGGGCGGGACCGGGAACAGGCAGGACGGGACCGACTACAGGCGGATCGGGACCGCGAGCAAGCGGAGCGAAATCGACTGCAAGGAGAGCTCAGCCGGCAACAAGCGTTGTTGGAACGGGATCAGGCGGAAAAGAACCGGGAAGAGGTGGAAATGAACCGGGACCTGGTGGAGCGCAACCGGCAGCAGGCGGATCGGGACCGCGAGCAAGCAGAACGGGACCGGGTGCAGGCTACACGCGACCGTGAACAGGCGGAGAGAGACCGCGAGCAAGCCGAGCGGGATCGCAAGCGGGCGGAGGAAGACCGGAAGATGATGGACAGCCTGATCAAGGACTTGATCGCTGATGGGATCGTAACGGATAGGGACGGTGTCCATTCGCTAAAAGTGGACGCCGATGAGGTCATCGTTAACGGAAAACGTCTTCCGGAGGCGCTGGAGAAAAAGTATATAGCCAGGTACGTCAAACAGGGTTTTTCGATGTCATTCCAGCGGAATTGTTGCAATTGAGCACGGTAATTGTTTTGTATGAATAGACCGGTTGTCCTGATTATTGAATTAGAGGGGCTTGAACACACGTAAGGTGATGGTTTGGGCAAAAAGGTGTCCGGTTATGATACAGTTGCTGTTCGATGACGAACAAAATGTGGAAGGAAGACGGGAGTGGGCGACGGCTTGTGCAACATTTTTTTAACAACGTGGACTTTATAGTAAACCAACTTATAAAACATACGTTTATGAATTGCACAATCTTCAAAAGAGCGGCGCTGGTGGCAGCTTGCGGTATGCAGGTCCTATTGGCGGCGGCGCAGGATCAAAATGAAACTCCCTACCTGGTAAAGACATTTTCGCGGGACCAGGTAAAACAGCTGAAATCGCAGACCTCGGGTGGAAATATCCATGTTGCCGGGCAGACGACCGGCGATGCAAAAGTAGAAGTTTATGTTCGAGCTAATGATGGCGGTCGTTATTTGTCTCATGATGAAGCGCAGCAACGGATGAATGAGTCGGTTGATCTGACGGTAGGAATGGATGGCGGTATCCTGCAAGTGATCGCAAAGCGGAAAGACAAATGGGAAGATAACTGGAGGCATAACGTATCGGTATCGTTCGTGATCTATGTTCCGGAAGCGGTGTCGTCCGATGTGGAGACGAGCGGTGGAAATATTCATCTCAGTGATCTGACGGGGACGGAGAGTTTTTCGACCAGCGGCGGGAACTTGCATCTGGAAACCCTGGCGGGGAAAATAAGCGGGACGACTTCGGGTGGGAATGTAACAATCACCGATTCGAAGAATGACATCGATCTGCGGACGAGTGGCGGGAACATGCACGCGAAAAATTGCGAGGGGACGATCACGATGACCACATCGGGCGGTAATGTGGACTTGGAGAATGTGAAGGGCACGGTCCATGCGACGACTTCGGGTGGTCATATCGATGGGGATGGGATTGGTGGTGAGCTGAAGACGTCGACGTCCGGCGGCAATATCCACCTGGACAATCTGACATGCAGTCTGAATGCGTCGACCAGTGGCGGCAGCATCGATGTGACGATGAAAACGATGGGGAAATACCTCGAGCTGGGAAATTCCGGCGGAAATATCCATCTGACCTTACCGAGTGGGCAGGGTTATAATCTGGCGATTTCCGGGGACAAGATCCATACGGACAAGCTGACCAATTTCTCCGGAACGATGGACAACCATAATTTGGAAGGCACATTGAACGGCGGGGGTGTATCGGTGCGGGTTTCTGGAGAAGGCGGTCATGTGACGCTAAGCTTTCAATAGCTCTCTACCTCTATAAATTAAAAAACCCGGTCGATAGACCGGGTTTTTTCTTGTGTGAACACTGTCATGGATTGGCGACGGGGGCGGAGCTCGAGGAGGCCGGATTAAAGTTCAACTCGTTTGCCGGAACGTCCCAATAATCGGTGAAACTATAATTGATAAAGCAGGACAGGAGGGCGGGGGGTGGGGTGGGGTTACTGCCCAGGAGGCTGCCGGGTACCAGGATATTGCCGTATCTGCCTCCTCCTGCGGAAGCGGGTGCGGTGATGCCCCAGCGGCGGGCGTCATACCAGGCCACGTTGTGATGGTAAAGGCCGATGCGTCGTTCGCTGTGCAGCTGGCTGATCGCTGAGTCCTGGGAGATGCCGGAGCCAGCGAGAACAGGCAGGCCCGCGTTTTGGGAGGCGCGAACCTGGTCGATCAATTGCAGGCCGGCGTCGGTGTTACCCATATAAATATTGCATTCGGCGATCATGAGGGCTGTCTCTTCCCAGGTTGGGGCGATGGGAACGGTGCCCTGATAATTTTCGGTACCATAGAGGCCACCGTTCTCGATGTCGACGACACCGTATCGGGTCCCGAATTGGATGCCGCGGCTACGGACGTTTACCACAGAGCCGCCGGGGTAGGGTTGGAATCCTTTGGTAAAGCGGTTGTCGCCGGGCTGGATGTCCTGGATCAGCCGTTCACTGACAAAGGTCAGGGCGCCGCCCTGAACGGTAATACGTTCCAGCGGGTGGAAGACAAAGCCGCCGAGAGAAGACAGATCGTTGATGCCGCTTGGCGCTTCGCCCCACTGGAGGGTAAGGTCGCCTTGTTGCATGCCCTGGTTGGCCAAGGTCAGGATGTTCTGCCAGTCACCGGGCGCCATCGATGCTACCTTATTATTAGCCATATAGTTACGGGCTTCGAAAGATCTGATCTGGCGGACCCACATCGCCGGCGTGATGATCTTGTTCGGCAGGTTAAAGCTCGGGATGATCGCCTCAAAGGTTGCATCGTAGTCGGCGTCCTCCGTGATGCTGTTAAAAAGGGAAACGGCTGTTTCGAAATTGCTGGTGGCGGCGGCGATGACGCTGTCGTGGGGGATGTAGTCGTTGCTGGTCAGCCCCAGGGCCGTGCTGTCGGGCGAATCATCGATGAGCGCCGCGATATACATGGAGCCCAGCTTGGAATAGGCGTAGCCCTTCCAGTAGTAGGCCCAGGCCTGGAGGAGCTTCATTTTCGTGACGGCGTCCCCGCTGAAATGGAGCGCCGGGTCCTGGAGCGAGTGGAGCAGGTAATTGGCCTGCGCATTGACGTAATAAAAGCAATCCCATTCGTATTGGATCGAGTTACCGTCGCCTGCGGTCCGGCTATTCTCGGCCTGCAGGATATTAAGTTGCGTGGCGAAACCGGAAGGATTATTGATCACGGTATTATAGGGGGCCGGGAGGGTGATCTGGGCAATATTCATCGGATAGCGGCCGCCAAAGTTGGAGTAGGGGGAGAAGTCCTCGTCGCCCATGTTGGCCTCCATCAGCCAGGCGATATCGAAGAAGTTGAGGTTTCCATCACCAGTCTCAAAGGCGACCCATTTTTCGTAGATTCCCTGGGCGAAGGCATCAATACCGGGTTCGGTGACGAGGGAGCCGCCGGGAGTGGGCTGGGTTGGATTATTGAGCTGAAGGATGCCCTTTTTGCAGGACCCCAGCAGAAGGATTGGCAGGAGTAACAAACAGAGGCTGTATTTTTTGATTGTCATAGTCGTTGATAATTAGTGTTGATCAATTAAAACCCGACATTTAAGGAGAACTGGTAAGAGCGCAGGTTGGGCGTGCCGAAATAGTCCACGCCGGCGAAGGCGCCCAATCGATTGGCTGATAGGTTATCACCTTGGGCGTCGTATGCGCCGGTATTTTCCGGGTCCAGACCCGAGTACTTGGTAATGGTCAAAAGGTTCCGGCCAGATGCGGTGACGGTCAGACGTCGGATTGCACGGCTGTTGGCCACATACCGGCTCAGGTCATAGGTCAGGGAAAGATCCTTCAACCGGATGAAAGAGCCGTTCTCGATGAATGGTGAACTGGGCAACACGAGGTTATAGAGGCTCTGGTAGTAATTAACGAAGGCGCCGCGGTTGGTGCCGACACTGATGGCCTTGTCGAAGTCGCTTGAATTGGCGCCCTGACCGCCGGAACCGCCAACAGGCGTGTAAAGCCATTGCTTGGTGATATTGTATATGCTGTTGCCATGCGTCCAGTCGAACTGAAAGGAGATCGTAAACTTCTTGTACAAGGTGACCCGATTGATCAGGGATGAGGTAAAGTCCGGATAGGCGTGACCGTCAACGGAGAGATCGTTGGCAGGGGTGTATACCGCCGCGTTCGTTTTCGTATTGACGACGTAACCGTTGCTGGCTACCACATAGTTCCCCTGATTGGCGACCGGGATCAACGGGGTTTTACCGTCAGGACCCAGTTGATTGATATTGGTCAGCAAGGTCTGTACATAAAAGAGACCGAGTGGTTTGCCCTGCATAATGGCAAAGCCGCCGTCGATGATGGGCTGGCCGTTTGCAATTTTTGTGACGGTAGCCCGGTAATAGCCCCAGCGGGTACTGAGGTCCCATGTAACATTTGCCCCGTTGTAGACAGAAACGTCAAGCGCGAGGTCGACACCGTGAGAGTGGATGTCGCTCAGGTTATCAAGGCGTGCGCCATAGCCGGTGGATGGCGCATCCACGGCATTTTGATACGTCTTATTCAATGTTCTGTGCCAGTAGGTGGCGCTCAGGACAAACCTATGGCCCCATTCCCCGGAAAAGGGGGAAAGCGTAGCATCTGTTCCGGCCTCCAACTCATAGTTGGTGGCCAGCAGGAGAGCATTATTATTCGCGGTGCTGGGCAACGAAAGCGATACGCCGGAGCCGAGCGTAGTATTGGTGAGAGTGATCTGCCGATCATAAGGGTTGGGCGGAATGCCTGCGGCGCCATAAGCGGCACGGATTTTCCAGTCGGGAAGCCAGGGCTGTTGGCTTTCCATCAGCTCCGAGGGGCGGAAATAAACCGTTCCGCGAGGGAAATTGGCGGCATTACCGGCGGAGCCAAAAGCGCTTCCATAGTCAGAGCGAAGACCGCCGGAGATACCGAAGAGATTGCCCCATTCGATGGTCTGGTTGATCAGGGCGCCAAAGCTTACACTGGTCTGATCGTTATAAGGAATAGGTGAGGCTTGAATAAAGCTAATGCCCGTGGTTTTTATGGCGGCCGAATTGATCGAAGCCGGAGGATAGGGCGGTAGCCCCACACCCTCCGCATAGTAGGCTTGCTCGTCCTGGCGGATATATTCATAGGTGACCTGAGTCGTTGTCCGGATGGGCAGACGGGAATGGAAATCCTTCTCGAAATCGGTCCGGAAGAAGGCACTGTAGAGCCCGTCCTGATTGAAGTGCCGGTCGAATTGATTGACGATCGCCCCATTGCGGCTTGGGCCCCAGTAGACGTTTTGCTGGAGTGCCGAGTTTTGGTTCTGCCAGAGATCAGCCTGGTTGAGCTGGTTGTATTCCAGCCCGTATTTCACGTCGAGCTCGAAGAAGCGAGGGAATTTATAATTCAAATTGAAATTCTGGAAAACCTCCAGCGTCTGATTGTTGACATTGTGCCATTCATTCTCTGACAGCGTGTTATACCCGTTGGAAGAGATATTGGTTTTAAACGGATAGTGACCGGTGGAATCTTTCCAGCCAAAATTGATAAAGGGGTAAGCGGTCAGGATATTAAAGCGGCTGCCGTCCAGCAGGTCTTCGTAGCCGATCACACCTTGGGTAATGGTCCGGAAAGTAAAGCCCTTAAAGGGGTGGAAGCCCAGATTGAGCGAAATATTGGTCCGGCTGAAGGCGTTGCTAAGGACGTCCTGCTGGTTGAGCTGGGACGCTGTAAAGGCATAATCGGAAATGCTGCCGCCGCCGGCGACGGAAATCGAATTGGTGAATGTCTTCGCCTGGTGATAGCCTTGCTTCAGGTGGTCATAGATGGGGAGATTGAATTTAAGGTTGTTTTGCAGATTCGGGCTTACGGTTGGGTCGGGTACCTGCGGATCGCTCCACTGACCGGTGGCGTCCATGGCGATAGGGTTACTGGTCAGGTCGAGGATATTGCCGCTGGCATCGGTGACATAGTGGTGCAATTTGGACAGGATGTCGTGATTGCCGGTGAGGATATGATCGACGCTGGCTTTTGAGGTGAAAGTGATGGTCGGTCTGCCGTTGAGACTGCCTTTTTTTGTAAAGATCTGGATGACCCCATTGGCGCCTTTCGCGCCATAGAGCATGGCGCCCGCCGGACCTTTGACCACTTCCACCCGGTCGACGATCGCCGGATCGATATTGTTCAGGTTGGTAATGACCACCCCGTCCACCAGAATAAGCGGATTAGGGTTGCTAAGGTCGTTGATACCGCGGAGGGTGATGAGATAATTGGCGCCGGGAGTACCGCTGGTCTGCTGGATATTTGCGCCGGCGATCTGACCGTCGAGCTGTTGCTGAACATTGATGGTGGCGCTGGGGGCAAAATCTTTGGAACTGACGGTTGCGACGTCGATGGGTACCTTCTTTTTGCTGGTGGCAACGCCTACACCCGTTACGACGACATCGGAAAGGGCCTGGCTGCTCGGTATCAGCGCAATGCGCAAGCCTTCTTTGGCGTCGACCTCATAAGGCTCATAACCGACGTAGCTGACGACCAGCTTTCCTTTTAATTTTGCCTGAATGGTGAAGGTCCCATCGTCATGGGTGGTGGTGGCGTTGCGAGTTCCTTTTTCGGCAATAGTAGCTCCGGCGACGGCTGCTCCTTTTTCGTCGGTGACCTTACCGGTGACAGTGATAACAGTCTGGGCCATTCCTTGCAGCCACGCAAAAAGGATAACCAAGACCCCTAAAAGTGGTCTTCTCATTTACAGTTGTTTTGATTTGTTTGAGTTAGAGCTATGCTCTTCCTTGAAAGTTATACCTGCTTTTGCAATTAATCATACCAATACCAACTAACAATATCCGTATAGACATACTAATAATTCACGTAGTGTGTGGACATTACATTAACTTGTTCGCAAAAATCAGGAGCATAAATGAAAATACTTGTTCTTACCGCGCTTTTCTCCTCAACCCTTATGGCGGCTCAATCCCAGACGACGATCGACCGTGATCCGGAGATTGCCGGGATGGTCAAGGAAGTCAATGCGGATTCACTGCAGTCATATATCAAAACGATGGTATTCTTTGGGACAAGGAGCACAGTTAGTTCTACTTCGGACGGGTCGAGGGGGATCGGTGCGGCGCGCAACTGGGTGCTGATGAAATTCAGAGAATTTGCTGCGGTGTCGGGTGGAAGGATGACGGCGGTGCTGGATACGACGACCTATCCGGCGGATGGGCGGCGGGTGAAGAGCGATATCAGCCTGGGCAATGTGGTGGCGACACTAAAGGGCACGGATGCGACCGACAACCGGATCTTTATCGTCAGCGGCCATTTGGACAGTCGCCGGACGGATGTGATGAATGGGACGGAGGATGCACCGGGTGCGAATGATGATGGCAGCGGTAGCGCGGCGGTACTGGAATGTGCACGGGTGATGAGTAAGCACTCGTTCCCGGCGACGATCATCTTCGTAACGGTAAGCGGCGAAGAGCAGGGGCTGTTGGGTTCTACATATATGGCCAAAAAGGCAAGGGTGCAGAATTGGAATATCGAGGCAGTACTGAACAACGATATTATGGGGAGCAATAACAGCAATGAAACGAATATCGTCGACAACACCCGGGTGCGAGTGTTCAGTGAGGGTTTGCCGGCCTATGACCTGGGCAAGCAGGCCGCGGCTATCCGGCAGTTCGGGTTGGAGAATGACGGGAAGGCGCGGCAGCTGGCTCGGTATGTCAAGGAGGTCGGTCAGCGATATGTCGACAACCTGGAGGTAGTCATGATCTACCGGAATGACCGGTTCCTTCGCGGCGGGGATCATTCTCCCTATGTGGATACCGGTTACGCGGCGGTACGGATCACGGAGATGAATGAGAATTTCAATCATCAGCACCAGGACGTGCGGACGGAGAAGGGGGTGGTGTACGGCGATCTGGAAGAGTTCATAGATTTCGAATACCTCCGTAAGAATGCGGCGCTTAACCTGGTGAACCTGGCCAATCTGGCGAAATCGCCGGGGATGCCGCAGAACGTGCGCGTGGAGGTACGGAACCTGACCAATGGGACGCAGCTGATGTGGAAGCCGCCGGCGAACGGAAGAGTGAAGGGATATTACATTCTCATGAGGGAAACGACGAGCGCAGTCTGGCAAAAGAAGATCTTTACAACGGAGACGGAAGTGAAGCTACCTTATTCCAAGGACAACTATTTCTTTGGAGTACAGTCGGTTTCAGAGGGGGGAAATGAGAGTTTGCCGGTGGTTCCGGTTCCCGCGCGCTAACCGGGCGAAGCGAAGTCCTGGCCGCGTCTTCGCGGGAGGCTCGGCTGGCGAGGTGTAACTATTTGGTGGGGATGATCGTCAAAGGGGTATATTCACCCCCCATGCTACGTAATTACCTGAAGACAGCTTTCCGCGGTTTGTGGAAAAACAAAGGATTTTCCGCGATCAATATTTTAGGGCTGGCGATCGGCCTGGCTACCTGTCTGCTGATCCTGATCTATGTGACGGATGAGCTAAGCTATGACCGGTGGAATGTCAATGCCGACCGGATCTACCGCTTGGATAACGAGATCAGGTTCGGCGGCAATCACGTGGTGCTGGCGGTGGCGCCCGCGCCGGGCGGCCCGACTTTGCTCCGGGATTATCCGGAGGTGGAGAAGGAGGTCCGGTTCCGGATGAATGGGGGGAGACTTGTCAAGAAGGGGAACCAGAATATCAAGGAACAGGCGGTGATACTTGCGGATTCCACGCTATTTGATGTTTTCACGCTGCCAATGATCGCGGGTGATCCGCATACAGCCCTGAAGGAGGCGCATACGGTGGTGATCACGGAGCGGATGGCGGAGAAATATTTCGATGCGACGGCGGCGACGATGTCAGCCGTGGTGGGACGGACGCTGACGATCAATGATTCTATTCCGTACAAAGTGACGGGGGTGATCCGGAATATCCCAACGAACTCGCATTTTCATTATGACTTTTTTATTTCCCTGACAGAATCGGACGAGGCCAAAGTGACGGATGATGGCTGGCTAAGCGGCAATTTCAACACGTATATACTTTTACGGAAGGGGGCTGACCCGCGGCAGTTTCAGGCGAAGTTCGGTGGCCTTATCATGCGCTATGTGGCTCCTTTGCTGCATCAGGCGGTGAATATTTCGTGGGAGGATTTTCTGAAGTCGGGCAACATGTTTGAATTCACGCTGACGCCGCTGACCTCCATTCATTTGCACAGCAACAAGGTTGCGGAACTGGAAGCCAATGGAAGCATGCAGAATGTCTATATCTTCTCGGCGATCGCGGTCTTCATCCTGCTGATCGCCTGCGTCAATTTCATGAACCTGTCGACAGCGCGGTCAGCCAACCGGGCGAGGGAAGTAGGTATCCGAAAGGTGCTGGGATCGATGCGGGGCGGGTTGATCTCGCAGTTCCTTCTCGAGTCGGTGCTGATCAGCCTGATCTCGCTGTTGCTGGCACTGGGGTTGGCGGCTTTGCTGTTGCCGGTGTTCAACGGACTATCAGGCAAAGAGATGGGCATCGGAGTATTTGCACGGCCGTGGATGTTGCCAGCGATACTCGGTCTGGTGGTGGTGGTGGGGATGCTGGCGGGCAGCTATCCGGCCTTTTTCCTGTCAGCTTTTCAACCGGTCAACGTATTGAAAGGAAAAGTTTCCGGGGGAATGCGGACGGGCTGGCTGCGGAATACGCTGGTTGTCTTCCAGTTCATCATTTCGATTTTCCTGCTGGTGGGGACGGCGGTGGTCTACCGGCAGCTCAAGTACATCCAATCCCGGGACCTGGGTTTCAACCGGGACCAGGTCATGATGGTCAACAATGCGTATGTGTTGGGCAATCAGGCGAGGGCATTTGAGCAGGAGATAAAGGGGATGACGGGGGTGGAAGGGGCGACAATGACGGGATTTGTACCGACGGGCGGCGATGGGAATAACGATGCGATCTTTCTTTCGCCCGATCTGGATGTCAAAAAGTCCATATCCACGCAGGTCTGGCCGGTGGATGACCAGTATATTCCGGTATTGCGGATGCAGATACTAAGCGGGCGGAATTTTTCAAAAGACTTTTTGACGGATTCGACAGCGGTAGTGGTCAATGAGGCGGCGGTGGGACTCATGCACGGAGAGAAACCAATAGGCGCCAAGCTGTATGAGATAGGTGACCTGAAGACAAAGAAGGCGAAGGAGTATCATATCATCGGGGTAGTCCGGAATTTCAATTTCAATACGCTGCGGCAGGTGGTCACGCCGATGATGCTGTATCTGGGATGGGATGAGGGCCGGATCTCGCTGCGTATCCACGGCGCCGATGCACACCAACTGGCTGGACAGATCGAAACGTTGTGGCGAAAAATGGCGCCGTCGCAACCTTTCAGCTATACCTTCATGGACGAGGAGTTCAACAACCTGTATCTGACCGAACAGCGTCAGGGGAGCATTGCGTTGTCCTTTTCTTTACTTGCCATCTTCATTGCCTGTCTTGGCTTGTTTGGGCTAACCGCATACGCGGCGGAACAGCGGACCCGGGAGATCGGGATCCGGAAGGTGATGGGGGCGACGGTGGGCGGCATCATTACTTTGTTGTCGCGCGACTTCCTGCTGTTGGTGCTGATCGCCATGCTGTTTGCCTTTCCGTTATCGTGGTGGGCGATGCACCATTGGCTTATGGATTTCGCGTACCGGATAACGATTGGCTGGGAGGTTTTTGCCGTGGCGGCATTGCTGGCGATCGCCATTGCGGTGCTGACGGTGAGTTTCCAGGCGGTGAGGGCGGCACTGGCCAACCCTGTTAGAAGTCTGAGAAGCGAATAGAATGATAAGCAATTAGGGGCCGCCTACCCCAAAGCTTCGGCGGCCGAAGTGGATTTTTTCGCTAACTTTAATTGTAAGCGGATGATCTATGAACAAAATCCTTCCTAACGACAGCCGCAGTATCATCGAGACGATCCTGGTGCTGTTATTGTTGTTACTCCTCATGCTGGCGCTGTATGATGTCCTGCGTGTCTTTTTCGGCGTGTTGACATTTGCGTTGATCTTTTCGGTCTCCCTTTCAGGGCCTTATGAGCGGCTGGTCCGGGTGTTAGGTAACCGGCGCTCGCTGGGGGCTTTGTTGTATTCGATCCTCCTGATCGCGATCATTGCGTTGCCGGTCACCTATATCGTATCCGAGGTGCGGGGTCATATCCGGGAGGCGATCGTCTGGGTGGGGGAGGTGAAGGCGAATGGGATCCCGCCGTTGCCGAAGTGGGTGACGAATTTGCCGTTGGTAGGGGAGGATATCGGTTCGTTCTGGCAGCAGCTGCAGGATAGCCCGAAGGATGCGGTTGCGCATCACAGCGAGGAGGTTAGGATGGTCCTTAGGAATGCGCTGGCGAGCGGGGTCGGGATCCTCAGTACGGCGTTGCAGGTGATCACGGGGATTATCATCTCCGCCTTTTTCCTGGCGGCGGGCCAGAAGGTACTGGAGCCTATCCGGTCGACGACGGAGCATTTGTTGGGAAAGAGGGATGGGGAATCGTTGCTGGCGGTGATCACGCAGGCGATCAAGGGGGTGTCGATCGGGATCATGGGCACGGCCTTTATCGCATCGGTGATTGCCTGGATCGGGTTGTGGATTGCGGGGATCGAGTATTCGCTGGTGTTGGCGGGTTTGGTGTTTTTCCTGGTGCTGATCCAGCTGGGGCCGTTGTTTGTTTGGGTCCCGTTGGTGGTATGGATGGCGGTGCAGGGGCATACGGGTGTAACGATATTCCTGATCATCTATGGAGCGGGGTTGTTGCTGATCGATGGGTTGTTGAAACCTATACTCATTGCGCGGAGTGGGGGGAAGATACCGTTCCTGGTGTTGTTCCTCGGAGTGATCGGGGGTTTGGCGGCATGGGGGTTCACGGGGATGTTCAAGGGCGCGATCATCCTTTCGGTCTTTTATACGTTCTTTACCTCCTGGGTGGATAAAAAAAATGCGCCCGTGGCGGAGGTGGAATAGAGAATGCGGGATCGCGGTGGATTCGGCGGTTAGCGGATCTCGGGGGCGGCGTTGATCTGGGCGCGGGAGAGGTGGTGGTGTTAGTCTGTCTTCAGGCGGCCTTTCCGGAGGATTTGGCTAAATGTGTTGATGCGTGCGCGGGCGCCGGGGGGATCTTCCTCGATCAGGGATCGGATACGGTCCAGGGAATCGGTAATATAATCCACGTCGACCGGTGGGTCATTGGATGATAATTCCTTTTCTTTCAGCAATAATTCCAGCCGCCGGCCATCCAGACTTAATTTTCGCCGGAGCAGTATATGAAAATGGAGCCAATAAATGGTTGTCCAGGGAATGAGAACGAGCAGGTATCTGGGTATGTCGGCGAAAATGTTTTGGTGGGCGATCCACTGGGGAGGACGTATTATCGTCGCCAGGGACCGGATTACCGCGATTGAAAGCAATGAACCGATGACGGCTGCGGCCACGGTCGCCAGCAGTAGCCTGGGCAAGGCCTGTCGGATGGGTAGCTCCAGGTTGTGGCGCCGCCGGATAAAATTTCGAAGAAGATGGGTAGCCGAGAGACCAGCGAGGCAGAAAACCAATTGGAACCAGACGACCGAACCGGAGAGCCGGATTCTCGCGAAATAGCTCGACCCGATCAACCAGACCAGCATAAAGCTCCAGCCGATGAGTTGGCAGCGCAGATAAAGCCGGGAGAAGGATCTGGGCATGATTAAATTTAGGTCAAATCGGGCTGTTGGGAGGGTGCTTTTCCGCCAGCCGTTCAAAATAGCGGATTGTTGGTTAAAATAAGTCGGTCAGCGGCATTCTCTGTATATTTAGCCCAATTTTTTGTATGAAGATTTTTATCGTTATCACGATGCTGCTGGTGGCCGGGTTGTGCCGGGCCCAAAACAAAATTGTCGTTTATCAGACCGATTTCGGGCTAAAGGATGGGGCGGTGTCGGAAATGAAAGGGGTAGCCATGGAGGTTAGCTCCGAGCTAAAGCTGTTCGACCTTACGCATGAGATCCCGGCGTATAATATCTGGGATGCGGCGTACCGGCTGCAACAGACGGTGCCGTATTGGCCGGTGGGGACGGTATTTGTTTCGGTGGTCGACCCGGGGGTGGGGACGGCGCGGAAGTCGGTGGTGTTGAAGACGGGCACGGGGCAGTTCATTGTGACGCCGGATAACGGAACATTGACGTTGGTGGCGGAGACGATGGGGATCGATTCGATAAGGGAGATCGATGAGAAGGTCAACCGCCGGCCCGGGTCCGGCAGCTCCTATACTTTCCATGGCCGGGACGTCTATTCCTATACGGGTGCGCGGCTGGCTGCGGGGGTGATCCGGTTCGATCAGGTGGGGCCTTTATTGCCGAAGCAGGAAGTCGTGACCATACCCTATCAGCGGGCGGTGTTGTCGGATGGAGTGATCCGGGGGACGATACCGGTTTTGGATGTGCAGTATGGGAATGTGTGGACCAATATTCCGGCGGAGATGTTCCGCCGACTGAATCTCTCGTTTGGGGATATCGTGCAGTTGAGAATTCTGAATAAGGGGGTGGAACGGTATCGGGGGGAGATGCCCTATGCGGCAACGTTTGGGTCGGTTGGGGTTGGAGAGCCGCTGGCTTATCTGAATAGTCTCCTGCAGGTGTCGTTTGCGTTGAATCAGGGAAATTTTGCCGCGGTCCATCAGATCGCCAGCGGGGGTGAGTGGACGGTAGAGCTGAAAAAGAAATAATCTATAAATAAAGCTGTACCATGTGGCGCCAGTATCGCGCTTTATGGGACTCTCCGTCCCAGAGGTGCAGGGCGTTCCAGATGTTTTTGGACCATAGCGCATTGCTCAGAGCGAGGTTGTTCTCCAGGAAGATGTCCTTTTCGCCGACAACAAAAATGATCTCGAGGTTTCTGAGTTGCTGGATGATGGCAACGTCGTGGAGGAAGGGGATATATTGACTGGGCATATTGAAATAGATGTTCTGGTCGCGATGCCCCTCGAAGAGGTCGTCGAAATGCTCGAGGGAGATAGTGAGGTCATAGCGACCGCTGAGGCCGACGACCTTGTGAAAGAGGTGGGGATATTTGAAGGCAAGGTTGGCGGCGTGCCAGGCGCCGAGGCTGCAGCCGGCGGTGACGATGGTGCTGTGGGAGTTCTTTAGTTGTATAAGAGGGAGGACTTCGGTCAAAACATATTTTTCGTATTGAAGATGGCGGAGGATGCGTTCCGAGGGATGGAGGCTATTCGCATAAAAACTCTCTTTGTCGACACTGTCCAGGCAATACACCTGGATGGCGCCAGTGTCTATTTTCGGCCGGAGGGCGTCGATGACCTGCCAGTCTTCATAATCATAGAAGCGCGCGGTGCGGGTTGGGAAGAAAAGCACGGGGTTGCCGGCATGGCCAAAAATGAGCAACTCCATGTCCCGCTGAAGGCTTGGACTAAACCACTTGTGGTATTCCCGGTTCATGGGTTGATGGTGGAGAGGTATTGCCGGATGATTCCTTTCCATAATGCATATCCTTTTTCGTTGATATGGAGCCCGTCGGGGTCCAGGAATTCTCTTTTCGGGTAGCCGGCATTGTCGGTCATCCGGGTATAGATGTTGATGAAGTGCTGGTTGTCGGCCTGGCGTTTGATCTCTTCTTCGATGATCTTGTTGGTATAGCGGATGCTGTCGACGATGTTCCACCGGCTGATACTGGGTTTGACTGAGATGAAGGCGAGCGGGATGCCGCCGAACCGGCGGCGGATACGGGCTACGAGCTGCTGGAAAAAAATAAAGACCTCTTCGGGGTGGCGGCCATCGCCGAGGTCATTGTCGCCTGCGTAGACGATGATGGAATCGGGGTGGAAGGGGGCAACGAGGCGGTCGAAGAACCAATCGCAGGCGGCGAGAGTGGAGCCCCCGAAACCGAGGTTGACGGGTTTGTAATCGGCGAAGTCTTCGTATAGGGTTTCCCAGAGCCGGATCGAGGAACTGCCGTAGAAAAGCAGTTTGGGGTCGTACGTCAGTTCCGTTCGTTCTTTTTCCAGTCGTTGGACCTCGTTCTCGTACCAGACCATAGAAGGGGTTTATAAAACGTAAAGATACAAGTAAGAAACGCTAATGTAGTAGGGTGGAGAATTGATAAACTTAAAATAATCCGGAGGAAGGGGTAACTTTCCAAAAAAATTAGCTATGTATCGTCATTGGGTCGCGGTGGCCGGCTGGGTGCTTCTATTCGGGGTTGTCCGGGGGCAACAGGTAGTGGCGGATACGGGGGTACACTTATTGTCGCGGCAGTTCAGTTTTACGGAGGGGGCATCGGTCGATAAGCGCGGGAATGTCTTCTTCACGGACCAGCCGAATAACCGGATATGGGAGTATGATGTGCACGGCCGGTTGACTGTCTTCCTGGACTCCGCCGGCCGTTCGAATGGGATGTATTTTGATCCGCGGGGCCGTCTGGTGACCTGTGCGGATGAAAATGACCAGTTGTGGGCGATCAGTCCGGATAAGAAGGTACAGGTGCTTTTGCGGGATGTGGGGGGCCGGCGGCTGAACGGACCCAACGATTTATGGATCGATGCCCGCGGCGGGATCTATTTTACCGATCCGTATTATCAACGTCCTTATTGGACGAGGACGAAGCCGGAAATGGATGGGGAGCGGGTCTACTATCTGCCGCCGGGAGCGACGGACGCCCGGGTAGTGGCGGCGGACGTGGTCAAACCTAACGGGATCGTGGGAACGCCGGACGGCCGGTATCTGTATGTGGCGGATATCGCGGCTGGAAAGACCTATAAATATGTCATCGGGGCAGAGGGGTCGTTGACGGACCGGCGGCTATTCGTAACGCAGGGATCGGATGGGATGACGCTGGATGAGCGGGGAGATGTCTATTTAACGGGGGATGGGGTGACGGTGTATGATACCGCCGGCGGGAAGATCGCGCATATTCGGGTGCCGGAGTCGTGGACGGCGAACTTGTGTTTTGGCGGCCGGGATAAGAAGACCTTATTTATCACTGCTTCGGAAGGGTTGTACGTTATCCGGATGCGGGTGCGCGGGGTGGAGTAAGCGCGTCAGTATGCTGGACTAGGAAAAGGCTTATATTCGCAGGAATCAACCAAATGACATGAGAAAATTGATCGGGCTTTTTTTATTGGCCGCTCTTACCGGCCGCGGTTTTGCCCAGCGTCCTTCGGGTGCAGGAGAAGGGGCGGGTGATCACGCTGCTCCGGCTGCTTCCGCGGCGACGGTAAAGATGCCCGCGGGCAGCCGCATACTGAATATCGATTCTTCCGTGATGACGCATGCCGAGGTGACGATCAATGGCCAGCGGGTACCTTATGATGCGGTGGCGGGCACGATCCCTGTTTGGGATGACAACGGAAAGCCCATCGCGGGTTTGTTCTATACCTATTATACGCGAACGGATGTGAAGGACCGGGCGGCCAGACCACTGGTCATCTCCTTCAACGGCGGACCGGGAACACCCAGCGTATGGATGGAGATCGGATATACGGGACCGCGGCGGTTGTTGTTGGATGATGAAGGGTACCCCATCCAGCCATATGGGTTGAAAGAAAATAATTCTTCCATTCTGGATATTGCGGATATCGTCTACCTCGACCCGGTGAATACGGGGTTCTCACGGGCGGTGAGCAAGGATGTTCCGGGGTCGACCTTTTTTGGCGTCAATGCCGATATCAAATATCTGGCGGAGTGGATCTCCACCTTTGTGACGCGGAATAACCGGTGGGCGTCGCCCAAGTTCCTGATCGGGGAAAGCTATGGGACGACCCGAGCAGCGGGGTTGGCGTTGGAATTGCAGGAAGCGCAATGGATGTATCTCAACGGGGTTATCCTGGTGTCGCCAACGGACCTTGGCCTCGAGCGCAGCGAGTTCGTGCAGGCCTCGCTACAGGTGCCGTATTACGCCGCGACGGCCTGGTATCACAAGGCCCTGGCGCCTGATCTGCAGGCAAAGGACCTGACGGACATGTTGCCGGAGGTCGAAAATTTCACGATCAACGAGTTGATACCGGCGTTGGCCAAAGGCGGGTTTCTGGAGGAAAGCCGGAAAAAAGAACTGGCCTCTAAGCTATCCCATTATATCGGGTTGTCCGAAAAATCGGTGCTGGAATCCAACCTGATCATCCCCGCCAATTTCTTCTGGAAAGAGCTATTGAGGGACAAGGGGTTTACGGTTGGCCGTTTAGATTCGCGGTATCGGGGTATCGACAGCAAGGATGCCGGGGATGGGCCGGATTACAACGCCGAGCTGACGTCCTGGTTGCATTCGTTTACGCCGGCCATCAATATTTATCTGCGGGAGGACCTGCATTATAAGACCGATCTGAAATACAATATGTTCGGGCCGGTGCATCCCTGGGACAACCAGAACAACCATACGGGTGAGGATCTGCGTCAGGCGATCGCCGAAAATCCCTATTTGCATTTGCTGATCCAATCGGGGTATTATGACGGAGCATGCGATTACTTCAATGCTAAATACAGTCTTTGGCAGCTCGATCCCAGCGGAAAACTGAAGGACCGGCTGAACTGGGAAGGGTATCGGAGCGGGCATATGTTGTATCTGCGGAAACCCGATCTGGCGGAAGCCAATGAGAATTTAAGGAAGTTTATCAGAGCGTCGCTCCCCAAACCGGGCGAGCCGGCGAAGTATTAGGATTTATGTATATTGGGGGATGATTAGATTGATAACAATCGTGTTCTGCGGGTTGTCCCTGCCGGGTCTCGGTCAGGTATTGTCCGACGCAGAGCGTCAGCGTTGTGAAGCGGAGGCCAACGACGTGAATATTATCCAGGACAAATGGGGTATCCCGCATATTTATGGGAAGACGGATGCAGAGGCCGTCTTTGGATTGATGTATGCCGAATGCCGGGAGGATTTCCCCCGGGTGGAAAAGAACTACCTCGAGGTGTTAGGCCGGCAGGCGGAGGCGTATGGGGAAAGTTACCTTTATAATGATGTCATGATGCGGCTGATCTATGACAGTGCGCAAGCGGTGGCGGACTATCAAAAATCTCCGGATTGGATGCACAAGCTGCTGGATGCGTTTGCCGACGGCGTGAACTTTTATCTATACAAACATCCTGATGTGAAGCCACTGGTTTTGAAGCGATTCGAGCCGTGGTATGCGTTGATGTTCACCGATGGCAGCGTGTCGGCGACGAGTACGGGCGGGGTGCGGGTGGATGAGATCAAGAATTTTTATGGCGCGAATTTGAATAGAGTGACTGAAGTGGAAAGGATGATATTGATCGATCGGGGCATGAAGGTGCCGGGAGATGGTAGCGGAGAGACGACCCAGGCCGACAGCGATGAGGTAAAGCAGCCGGTCGGGGAGCGGGAGACGGGTAGCAATGGGTTTGCGCTGGCGGGGTTTCGGACGGCCTCGGGGAATACGGAATTGTACATCAATCCTCATGTACCGTTTTATTTCCGGTTGGAGGTGCAGCTGGTCAGCGATGAAGGGTTGAATACTTATGGGGCAGTCACCTGGGGCCAGTTCTTTGTCTACCAGGGATTCAATGCGCATTGCGGATGGATGCATACGTCGAGCCTGGCCGATGTGGCGGATGTATATGAAGAGAAAGTGCAGCGGCAGGGAGAGGGCTGGGTATATGCTTATGATGGGGGTACGAGGCCGGTGCAGTCGAAGCCGTTTGCCGTATATTATAAAAGGAATGATTCGCTGTTCGCGTTGGCGGTAAACGGGTATCATACGCACCATGGGCCGGTGCTGGCGAGTCGTGATGGAAAGTGGTTGAGCCTGCGCGAATACAACCGATCCTTGAATGCGCTGCTGGAAGCGTGGCTGATCACGAAGGCGAATACCTTCGATGACTATAAGAAGGCGATGGACCTTAGGGCCAACACCACGAACAATACGGTCTATGCCGACGACCAGGGCAATATTGCGTACTGGCATGGTAATTTCATGCCGCGGCGGGATACTTCATTCGATTGGTCATTGCCGGTAGACGGGAGTATTGCGGCGACGGAATGGAAGGGGACGCATGAATTGGATGAGATCGTGCATTCCTACAATCCGGCAACGGGGTGGATCCAGAATTGTAATTCGACTCCGTATTCCTTATCCGGGGGCAGCAGCCCGGAGCGGGGGAAGTATCCGGCTTATATGGCGCCCGACGGGGAGAATTTCAGGGCGTTGAATGCGGCGCGACTGCTGGCCGGGGCGAATGATTTCACACTTGACAGTCTGATCACGAAAGGGTATGATCGTTACCTGACGGCTTTTGATATTTTGCTGCCGGCGTTGTTCGATGCCTATAGCAGTGCACCGGACTCGACGCGGAAGGCTTTGCAGGAGCCGGTTGCCCTGCTGCAGAAATGGGACAGGCGTTCTGCGGTTCATTCGGTGGCGACGACGCTGGCAGTGGAGTGGGGAACGCGGATTTTGCGGTATGCATCGCGGCCGGCTACTGCGGAGGCGGCTTCGAATGCGGTTGGGATGGCGAAGGCAGCATTGGACCACTCTTCCGCGGCGCAGAAGACGGGGGAGTTGGCGGCGGCCCAGGCTGAGCTGCGCCAGCGATATGGCAATTGGAAGATCGAATGGGGGGACATCTGTCGTTATCAGCGGCTTACGGGAAGGATCGTGGAGAACTATGATGATAAGAAGCCCAGTTTGGGGGTCGGATTGGTGCCGTCGACTTTTGGGGCGTTGCCGTCGTTTGTAAGCGGGGTCATGCCGGGGACGAGCAAGCGGTATGGGGTTTCCGGGAATAGTTTTGTTGCCGCAGTGGAGTTTGGGAAAAAAGTCGTGGCGCGGACGATCGTGACAGGCGGGGAAAGCAGCGATCCGACGTCACCGCATTTTACGGATCAGGCGGTGATGTATCTCACCGGGAAGTTCAAGGACGTTTTGTTTTACCCGGAGGATGTGCAGGCAGGAGCGGTGGCGACGTATCATCCCGGGGACCAATAATCAGGCATATGCGAAACCATTACCTTATTTTATTCGCCGGGCTACTGATTGCCAAGATGAGTTTTGGCCAATTATTGCAGGACAATACGCCTGGTGAGGTTCGGCCCGCGGACTTCCATCCGTCGTCCACGGTCGTCGATTCCAATGCGAATGTGGTTGTGCTCAAGGACAGCGGGAGCGCCGATTTACAACGGACTTTTTCTGGCTGGCGGGTAAGGCAGACGCGCTACCGCCAGTTGTTGATCCGGAATAAGAACGGATTCAATGCAGCCAAGATCGAGATATCCTACAATCCGGGTCTGAATCTGTTTGGCATCGCCTTGCATGCCTTTACCTACAATCTTGTAGGCGACTCGGTTGTCCGGACCAGAGTTGACTCAAACGACATCTTCATGGACTTGACCAGCGGCATGCGGATAAGAGAAAAGATCTCCTTCCCAAACGTTAAAGAGGGGTCGATTATCGAATATAGTTACAATCTCAATACTCATTCGATCTATTCCTTCTATCCCTGGATCTTTCAGGGGGAATATCCCTGCTTGAAAAGTTCGTATCTTATGACTTTTCCCGAGGCATTCAACTATGTCATCACCACACAAGGGCATCTGCCCATTTCCCGGATCAAAGATTCATTGGATAGGGTCTATCAGTTTGGAATTGGAATGAAGCCTGTCACCATGAAATGTTATGGAATCTTGTGGCAGGTGACAGATGTGCCGGCATTCAAGGAGGAGCCGTATATTTCGACGCCGCACAATTATGTTTCCGCGGTCCGTTTTCAGCTATCGGAATATAAGGATATGGAGACGAACAAAAGTGTCAAGGTAGACGATACGTGGGATGACGTAAATAAGGAGCTTTTTAAGAGTAAGTCATTTGGAGGGATCATGACGGCGTCGAGCCATTGGTTACGAAAAGAGATACGGACGATCGTAAATGACACGGTGAACGGAATCGACAAAGCCAGGGCCTTATATGCCTATGTCAGAGACCATTTCACCAACACGGGAAAGGCCCTGGTTGTCGATAAGGACCAATCGCTGAAGGACCTCTTCAAGTCGCATAAGGGAAGCGTGGCGGAGATCAATCTTTTGCTGACCGCGATGTTAAGGGAAGAGGGGCTTACCGCGGATGCGGTCATTCTAAGCACAAGGGATAACGGTTTTATTAATCCGCGTTACCCGATCATGGAAAATTTCAATTATGTGTTGGTGCGGCTCAAGGCAGGGAATGATACCTATTACCTGGATGCATCCGAGCCCCGGATGGGCTTCGGTCATTTGCCGCTGGAATGTTATAACGGGTATGCGCGGGTGGTTTCGGAGAAACCGGATAGTGTCGTCCTGGACGCTGATTCGCTGTCGGAACTCAAGATCGCGATGTTAATGTTGACCAATAATGACCAGGGCGACAGTCTTACCGGAGATTACAGGGCACAGCAGGGATATTATACGTCACTGCATATCCGCGATGCGATTGCCGAAAACGGAGAGAAATCATATTTTGAGGCGGAACGGAAGTCATATCCGTACGCCGTGGAACTGACAGATGGAAGTATCGACTCGCTCAAACAATACGATCTTCCGGTAACCATCCATTATTCGATCGGATTCCCCATCGGCGACGATGACCGGATGTATTTCAACCCGATGATGGGCGAGGGAATAAAGGAGAACCTTTTCACCGCCGCGGAGCGGCATTATCCGATCGAGATGCCGTTCAATGTTGACGAGATCTTCACACTTAGGATTGAGATCCCGAAGGGATATGTGATCGAGGAGATGCCGAAGCCGGTGCGGATCCGATTGGGAGATGGCGATGGGTCATACGAGTATTTGTACCAGACGGATGAGCAGGCGGTACAGTTCAGGAGCAGGCTGGTCCTCAAACGGACGTATTTTCAGCCGGATGCTTATCAGCCCTTGCGGGACTTCTTCGCGGCGGTGCTGAAAAAACAAGGTGAGATGATTGTTTTTAAGAAAAAGAAATAGGGGTTGTGGAGCAGGAATTAAGAGAATGAGGATGGCCCAGCTATTGCCTCCATCGACCGTCTTCAGGATGGATGAATTTTGGCTACCGGCAAAGCCTAACCGGGAGTTCAGGAAGGTAATACAGCTCAGGGATACCGGGCAGGTAAACGATATTGACGAACTGGAAAGCGTCTGCGGTATCCGGCCGTTCGATCGGCCGATTGGATGGGGATTGAGCCATTGCCATTGGCTCTGGCCGAAGGCGATGGGATGAAGCAGTATGGTTGTCAGAAAAAGGTATAGTTTTTTCATATGTTAGTCTGCGCGGGTTAAAAATAGTAAATTACGGGCCAGGTTACAAGCGAAATGGATAAAAACAATAAGCCGATGCGAGTATTGTGGTTTGCCAATATGCCGGGATTGAGTGCAGACTATTTAAAGATCAGTTGGGCGTCTGGAGGATGGATCACTTCGCTGCAGCAGGTGGTTGAGGCGGTTCAGGAAATTAAATTGGGGTTTGTATTTTATTCAGAGCAGGCGATGGCTCCCTTCGAATATGGAAAGACGTCGTATTTTCCGGTGCAGTCGCTGGGCAACAGCAAGCGAAGAAGGTTAGTGAACCGCATCAGGGGCAAGGCGGAGAGCGACGAGAATGTCCCTGCCTTTCTCAGCGCGATCGGGCAATTCAAACCGGATATCATTCATGTGCATGGGACAGAATTTCCTTTTGGGCTGATCCTGCGGAAGGTCACGAATATTCCTGTGGTGCTGTCGATTCAGGGTAATCTGACTGTCTATCATGAAAAATATTTTGCGGGGTTGAAACTGCCGGAGTGGTGGAAAGGATGGCGGACGGGGTATCCGTTCTATGGCGCGGACCATAAGATCTGGAATAAGCGGATGGTGGTAGAGAAGGAGATCCTGCGGCGGACCCGGTTCGTGTTTGGCCGGACAGATTGGGACCGGCGGATTGCGCTGACACTGGCCCCGCAGGCGGAGTATTTTCACGTGGACGAGGTGATCAGGCCACGATTTTATGGGTTGAAGTGGACTCCCCACGGGCGCCGGGCGCCGGTGTTCTTCACGACTTCGAGTCCGTCCATTTATAAAGGTTTTGAGGTGATAATAGATACCGCCCGGTTGCTTTTGGCGAATGGGATTGAGTTTGGGTGGCGGGTGGCAGGGTTGAAGGAGAATGATCCGCTGGTGCGGCTGATCTGCCTGATGCGGAAGGTAGATGACCTGGATGCGTTGAATATCCGGCTGCTGGGAACCTTGACGGAGGAGGCGGTAGCGGATCAACTGATGAATTCGGATGCCTATGTGCAGGTATCGCATATCGAGAACAGTCCGAATAGTGTTTGTGAGGCGATGCTGGCAGGGGTCCCCGTGATCGCATCGTATGCGGGCGGGACGGGATCGTTGTTACGGGATGGGGAGCATGGGGTGCTTGTGCAGGATGGAGATCCGTATGTACTGGCCGGGGCCATGGAAGAGTTGGTGCGGGAGCCGGCGCGTCACGGGGAAATGGCGGTAGAGGCGAGACGGGTTGCGCGGCGCCGGCATGATCCGCCGGTGATAGTAGCGGGGATGCTGGAACGATATCGGGAGATCATTCAAAAAAATGCAGTAATAAAATATGAGTAGTCCAGCAGTCAGGAGAATATTTCATTTGATCGATTCGGCCCGTTTGCGGCTGAGGATAGCATGGGGTGGCTACTATAAATTCTTTGCGCGATGCCGTGGAGTGGAATTTTTGGGTTTCTGCCGTTTCATGGGGAGGCCGAAATTCAAATTGTATCCGGGGACGCGCGTGATCGTGGGGGATGGGTGTACCTTTCTCTCCGGGCGTACGGATAACCTGCTTGGGCTTACCCGGCCTTGTATCGTTTCGGTGCATAATCCCGGGACGGTGGTGAAGATCGGTGAGCATACCGGTCTTAGCGGGACAGTGATCGGGGCGTTTGCGGGGATTACCATCGGCAATCACGTCAAGTGTGGCGCCAACACGCTAATCACGGACGGAGACTGGCACCCGGAGGACCCGAGGAGCGGACAGCCCAGGCCGGTAGTGATCGGGGATAATGTTTGGTTAGGGACCGGGGCCACGGTGTTGAAAGGGGCGAAGATCGGAGCGAACACGGTGATCGGTGCGAATAGCGTAGTGACGGGGGATATCCCGGCCAATGTGGTAGCGGCGGGGAATCCATGCCGGGTTATTCGGACGTTGGCGCAGGATAATAGTCTTTGATCTTTTTGGCGGGGACACCGCCGACGATCGTATAGGGCTCTACGTCATGAGTGACGACGGAACCGGCTGCGATGACGGCGCCCTCGCCGATGGTGACGCCGGGCATAATGGTCGAATTCATGCCGATAAAGGCGCCGCGACCAATCCGAACTTCCCCGATGATCTCTTTTCCTTCATTAAAGTGGCGGGACAGGTCGTGGGAGATCACGACGCACATCGTGGTGATGGTCACATTGTCTTCGATGGTGACCAGTTCGGGTCGGCGATTGTCGATCAGGACCATGTAGCCGATCTCTACCTTTTTCCCGATATGAACACCTTTCAGGCGATGGAAGAAGGTGCGGAGTCTTTTCCATGGCATGAACCAGGCGGGGATCTGGATGCAATTGCGCCAGAACCGGGTAAATTTTGAAACGGTCATTCCCTGCGCGTAGTCGACGACTTGTTTCATATTTAACGGCGTTTCTTGGTTACGTTCTCAAATATTTCGGCGTATTGTCCGGCAATAGTCGACCATTGGTGTTTATCCATCAGGGACCGGTAAGCCTTGTCGGCAAAGATCTGCATCTCGTCCTGGTGAGCGAAGGCCCAGTTGAGCTTTTCCGCCAGGTCGGTTTCGGAGCCGGACCGGAAGAAAAGCATTTCGTTCCGGCCAAAGATATCGGTATTCTGGATGATATCGGAGGAGAGGACGGGGGTCCGGAGCGAGGCGACTTCGAGAAGCATCATGGACATCGCTTCGTGGGTAGAGGGGAAGACGAAGAGCCGGGCGCCGGCGATCCAGGCATTCAGCAACGGCTTTTCTTTTATTAAACCCTTGAATTCAACGTCGAGACCGGCGGCGAGGTCGAATAGCTCGCGGGAATAGTCTTTGAGCTGGCTGAGGTCGCCAAGTACGATCAGTTTGCCCTTATAGTTGCATTTGTGCAGGGCGGCCAGCAAAATATGCAGGCCTTTGATGGGGAGGATGCGGCCGGCGGCAAAAAGGATATACTCCGGGGCGCCGAGGGGGAGCGTGGCTGGGGCGATGGGGGTGACGCCGTTGGGAATATAGGTGATATGGTTTTCGGAGACGATATTTTTGTAGTGCGGCACCAGGGATTTGGACACGACGGTGAGGTGGTTGGAGAGGCGGGCCTGGAACCATTCGTTTAGCTTAAAATACGGGTGAGACCATTTGCCAAATTTGCCCGCACGATAGGTAAGCCCGTGGCTGGTGGCTACCACTTTATACCGGAGGCGAAGGAGCAGGAGGATGAAAGCGCCGTCCATCTGATGCAGGTGGATCGCGTCATAGCGGCGGGAAAAGACGGCGTGGACGGCTGAGGCGATATAGTAATAAAAGACGTTGAGTCTTTTTATCGGGAATTCCCTAAAGACGATTTGGTTGGCGCCTTTGTAGTCGCCTTTGTGATGCGTATGGGAGGCGGTGGCATAGATGGTGAAGTCGTATCTATTGGCTAGCTGTTCAATGATGTTGTCGCCGACGTTGGCCGCGCCGCCGAAGGGGGGGAGGCCTTTGAGACCGATGATGGCGATGCGTTTATTAGGCATTGGTTTGTTGTTGGCGGTATAGAGAGCTGTATTCGGCAAAAACCTTTTTCCAGGAGAAGGAATCGATGGCGGATTGGCGGATGAGGTTGGGGCTTAGGGTTATTATATTATCGAGGGATCGATCGGGCAGGGTGTCGATAAACACTCCGGTCTTTTCGGTCAGGTAGTCGGTGATGCCGGGTATGCGGCTGGCGAGGATGGTCTTACCCATGGACAAGGCCTCGAGTACGGAATTGTTGGCGGTGGCGAAGTCGAGCGGTCTGATCATCAGGGCGGCGCTGAGATAGAGGTCGCGTAGCTCTTCGTCGGAGATATGGTAAAGATAACGGATGTTGTGAAAGGGTTCTAGTCGAGCTTTCAGCCCGACGATGACGAAAAGGCGGTTTGGGTTGGCACGGATGAATTCTGAAAGTAGTTTTCTGTCGAGGCCGTGGGACCCGACGCAAAGAATGTAGTTGGGACTGGCCTTCGCCAGGGCTGCGGGTGCGTCCGCCGCCCGAAGGTGGACGGGCGAGGCGAGGGCTGGGTTCCAGAAATCGGTATCGACACCGTGGGCAATAAACCGGGATTTATGCTGATAGCGCCGGGGTACGGCAGCAAGGAGGTTAGTCGAGACGCAGGCAATATTCGCGGAGTTGCGCAGGGCTCGCCCCTGGAGGATGTTGTATTTAAGAAATAGGAAGACGCGTTGTTTCCATTCGGGGTAGCGCACTACTCCTGGAAGGACGTGGAAGGTGGTCGTGAATCGGCCCGGAGCCAGGGCAAACGTACAGTCTTCGTAGAGGGAATGAACGGCGTCAAAGGCCGAAGCGATGGAGGCGGCTTTGCGCGAGATGGCGATCCTTTTCCGAAACAGAAAGTCGCGGCGGCCGCTTTTGATGGTGATGATCCGGATGCGGCCATCCATATAGTCTTGCTCCCGGGTCGCCCAGGTGACCAGGGTTACCTCATTCTCCGTGGCAGCGAATTGCACGAGGCGTTGAAATCCGCTGTGGAGGGAATGGTGGGAGTTGTTAGACCAGTGATGAGATAAGAAAAGGAGTTTCATCTTTTCGGTTTCAGTTTTACCAGGGCAAAATTTTTCAGGACGCCGGCCATGCGCATCAGGGCAATGAGGGAGCCGGTGATCGCGCCGCGATGTTTGACGGAATAATATCGGGTCTTAGACCAGGAGTTGATGGAATATCTGTTACGAAAGCTGCGGAACAGTACGCGAAACGACGGGTTATTGTATACGGCGCCTTCCGAAGTCAGCCGGACGTTCTCGTAGACCCGGGCATTGTAGGAGATCAAAACCGGGACGTTATTCCGGGACGCAGTGTACGTGAAATCGGTTTCCGAACTATACTGGACAAGGTGCTCATCGTAGAGCCCGAAGCGATCGAAGATGGCTATCGGGTAGAAGATGCCGCGGCCCGAGAGAACGATGGAGGGCTGCACGCCGGACAGGGTGCTTTCTTCGACGGGCGAAAACTTTGGCAAATAGTTAAACTCCTTCAAGGTGCGGGTGATCCTGGATACACCGGAAAAGGTAATGAGGCGGGGCGTCGTGCCGCTTAAGGAAATCGAGCCGATGACCGAATTGGGACCGGCGGCCAAATGATCGGAAACGATCGTCTCGATATAGTCGGAAAAAAAGGTCAAGTCGTCGTTGAGGGTCAGGACATAGTTGCAGTTGAGTTGTCGGGCTTTCCTGATGCCTTCGTTGATGGAGCGGGTGTACCACCAATTGCCATCGCCATGCACGATAGCGGCAGCCGGAAATTCCGCCGCCAGCATTTCGAGGGTGCCATCGGTGGAACCGTCTACGACAAGGATCGGGATGGTAGTGATCGGGTGGGTATACGACTGTGCCTGAAGGCAGGAAAGGATAGCCCTGACGCTGTTCACGCGATTGAAGGTGGGGATAATGGCGCCTATGTTAAAGGAGGGGTTATTCATACGTCAGGGTGTTCTTGCCTAATTGCATTTTTCGGGACCGGAGCTTTGACGGCCGGTTTGCAGATACCATTGTAATGCCACAATAGAGCGGTACGGCGATAAAAAAGGCTTTGAAGAAATAATCTTCCGAAAAACCGATCATGAATAGGAGGATCAGGAGAAGCCAGGCGTTGACCCGGCTCCCCAGCAGGATATAAAAAGTTCGCCAGTTCAGGTAAAAGAAGAAGAAAAAGAAGAAGATGCCATAGGTGCTCAGCAGGACGCCGATACCGTTGTTGCGATGCAGCTCGCGGATGTCGATATTGTAGAAATTCTTGCCTACACGCATTTCGATGGCGCGGCCGGCGCCGACGAAAGGGTGCTCCTCCGTGGTGCGGACGTCGCTGAGAAGGCTGCTGAACCGCGACTCGCCCGCCTCCCGGCTGCCGCTCTTCGCAATCTGCTGATCGATCTTCTTGTTCAGAAAGTCGAGTCGGGTGAAGGCGAGGTATCCGATGATGGAGACGGCGATCAGCATAAAGAAGGAGATGATGGGGCGGCGGATGATAAAATCTTTCAGGTAAGCGACGGCGACAAAGAACAGGGCCAGGTAAGTCGTGGTTGACAGGGTAGTGAGGATAGTGACCATGAAGATGACGTTCATCTTTGACGTCAGCTTTTCCTTCTGGTAAAAGAGGTTGATAAAGAGCGCCAGGCAGAGGAAGCCACCATGGGTGCCGGGTTCCCAGTAAAAGCCGGAGTTCCGGTTGAGGGTGATCTGGCCCAGGTTAAAGATGATCAGGTTGGTTGGGAAGGATTCGTAAAACTGGTGAGAGAAGGCCCGACTGAAAGGACTTTGGGTGAATTTGGCCACATGGTCGATGAGGAAATAGGCGAGCGGCTTGATCAGTACGCAGGGGACATAGAAACAGAGGCTGATAACGGCGAAGACGTAAACGAAGCGAACGAACTGGTCGAAGAAGCGCGGGCCGATGATGCGGATCGCGAGGACGGCAAAGGCGATCCGGAGGTATTCACCCAGGAAGGTCTTGATCGGAAAGACATGGTAGACGAGGGTTTGGGAGACCTGGAGGAGGGTAAGGACGATGATGTACAGCCAGAGATACCCGTTTAGGCGGGTGTCTTCTTCGGGCTTGAGAAACCAGCAGCCCAGCAGGATGACGAATGAGAGCCCGAGCATTTCGATGGACTCATAGAAAAAGGGGTTGGCGGTATTACCGATCAACAGAAACATCGTCAGCCAATTCATCCATGGCGGATTGGACGGGGCGGCGGCCGGCGATGGGGCAATATGTCGGAGCCCTGGTTTCATGCGGCTGGGCGACGGCGGTTTTTGTGTTTGCGCAAGACGATGAAAAGGGCGTCACGCCAGAACCAGGAATGTTTTGTTGCCACATGATGACGGGCCAACTGGGTTCCGGAGAACAGGTAGCGGGGGATAAGGGGCCAGTGGATGTCTTTTGTGCTCAGGATGATCTCTTCGGATGTCCAGGTATCGCCGAGGCGGTCGGCCATCATGGCAAAAGTGAGCTGTTCGGCGGGCCCTTCATCGAAAATGCTCATGAATTGCAGCAATTCCTCAAAGTTCGGATAGTGGTCGTAAACGGAGCCGGCGAGGTAGATGAGGCCGGCGTTCACGGGCGGTTTCTCCAGCATGTCCTGGCGGTTGAGGTAGCGGATGGCCGGCAGATGATAGCAATGCATATTGTCGCGGGAAATGCGCATGGTGCAGCGGTCCGGGGAAGGCTCTGGCAACCGGGGTTCGGCAAACCAGAGGATGTCGGTGTCGCAGTAGATGACGGGACGTTGTTCGGCTTCTGCGAGAATGGACAGCAGTTTGCGGGCGTAGACGTTGACACGGGCAAAGTCGATGATCGCCGGGTGGCCTTTGGCGCGATGCCAGGCGGCGCACTCTTCCCAGTGTTTGATCTCGTAAGGGAAGGGCCAGAATTGCATGGCGGCTTCAAGCGCTTCCTTTGGCGTGCCATCGGAAACTATGGTCACCCGGGGTATATTGTCCCAGGTGTAGTAGACGGAAAGCAGAACAGCTTTCATCATTTTGGCGCCGCGGTAGCCCGAAAAGATAAGGAGGTCGGTGCCGCCGACGGTCCGGTTGGCCGGGAGCCGCTTGGGGGCGGCAAGGGTAAAGGCCAGCCGGAAGCCATTCCCCAGGACTTTATAGAATTTCCAGATGACAATCGAAGAGATGGTTACTTTACCCATATGCCGGTGGCTTTGCTGCTCATGATTTTATTGTATTGGATACGGTAGAGGATGGTCACCGGCAGGCTCGTACAGATCATGGCCAGGATAACGCCCTTGGGTCCCAGGTGAAGGACCTTGCAAAAGAGCCAGGCCAAGGGAACGGTCATGAAGATCGAATATACGGCGGTATAGAGCTGGAGCCGGATCTTCCCCGTACCGTTGAGGAAGATATGCTGGGGGGCGGCGATGAGGCTGATCAGGGTAAAGATGCATAGGGTGATCTGCATATCCAGCGGTACCTGTATTTTGTGCACCCAAAGATGGATGAGCCGGCCGGCGAGGATGGTCTGGAGAACGACGCCGGCCATCAGCAGATAAGTCACTTTTTCCATGCGGCGGATCGTATTGCGCACCCAGTCGAATTCCTGGCGGACATAGGCGTCGGTGAAGGCCGACCAATAGGTAGCGGTGATGATCCCGTTGATCAGCAAGGCGACGGTGAAATACTTATAGGCTACTGTATAGACAGTGACGGTATCGGGACCAAACCAGCGGATCAGCATAATGTTGGCGCTGGAATACATCACCATGAAGGCGATCTGGATGATGAAGAACTGCAAGCCAAGACCAAAGAGGTCTTTGGAGTGCCTAAATTGGATGTATCGGAAGCCCGGGGCGATCGAACGATATTTCCAACCGAGAAACAGCAGGTTAAAGACCAGCAGGACGACCACGGGTGCGGCACTAAAGACGACGGAAACCGTGAAGAGGTCGCCGGAAACGGTACGGGTGAGGATAAAGATGATGATCAAAGATACGACGTTGCCCAGGGGGGTAATGAGGTTGCTGAGTGCCGGCTCCTGATGGGCGAAAAGGATATTGCCGATGAGGTTGAGGATGAATTGGAGGCAAAAAAACGAAAAGACCACGAGCATCGTCCGTTGCAAGATGCCGGCGAGGTTGGATGAGAGCCCGAGAAGATGAGTCCAGTTGAGGAAGGGATTGACAACCCAGAAAAGGACCATAAGAGTAAGAAAGATGGCGGCTACGCAGGCGTAGCTGGTGCTGATATAGACTTTGGCGAGTTGGTTATCTCCTTTGGCCAGGGCTTCGGAGAGCTTGTTTCGCAGGCCGTTCCCGACGCCGATATCGAAGAAAGAGAACCAGCCGACGATCTGGGCGATGGTCTGCCAGATGCCATAGCTCGAGCTGTCCAGGTAGTTGATGGTCATCGGGACCAACGCGAACTGGCAGGCGATACTCAGGCCTTTGATGAGAAAAGAGTAAATGATATTCTTGTTTGCCTTGGCGGTTCGGGCGTGGCCGCCGAAAAACTGGGCTTTTATTTTGGTCAGCGTAAGCATGCGGATTAGTCTTTGAAATAGGCGGCTTTCTTTAGTTTCTTCCGGGTTGGCGGGGTGTCGTTCAGCACGACGATCATGTTCTTCACCGTATCCTCTTCGGCGGTCCGATTGATAAACGACAGCTCCCTGACGGTACTGTAGCCGAGCCGCAATACAAAGAGGTTGATATCGGCGTAGGTGGCCATGATCCGGGCGTCGCTCAGGATGCTGATCGGGGGATTGTCGACTACGATAAAGCCAAAAGCTGCCCGGGCTTCGCGAATGAATTTTTCCATATTGGGAGTGTCCATCAGTTCCGACAGGTGGCTGTCCGGCTGGCTCGCACGGATGAAGCTAAGGCCGGGAACTTCCGTGCTTGTCAGCAATTCTGCGAAGGAGGCGTTGCCTTCGAGATAATCCGTCAGGTCTTTACGGGGTTGGGCGCCGACGAGATCTTCGAGTCGGGTGTTGTGCCGGTCTGCCTGGATGAGCAGGGCCTTTTTCGAGCTAAGGGCCAGGAGGGAAGCCAGATTTGCTGTGATAAAGGATTTGCCTTCGCCGGAGGTGGACGAATGCAATGCGATCAGAGCGGTGTTACCGTCTTTCAACAGGAGGCGGAGATTGGTGCGAAGGTTCCGAAAGGATTCGGTGATCTCGGAATGGGGATGTTGGGTAACAGGAAGTTCAGTCTTCAGGCGGTTGTGCGGAATGAGACCGGCGACGGAGAGGTGGAGGGCAGCGGTTGCTTCTTCTGGTTCGCGCAAGCGGTCATTGTTATATTCTTTCAGCAGGACGAAGCCAAGAGTGATCAACATGCCAAGGATGACGCCGATGGCGGCGCTGATGACCGGTTTCAACCCAATGGGACCGGTGGTCGGGATGGTAGCCAGGTCGAGGATCTTCGCGTCGGGGTTATTGGAGGCGAGGGCGATGCCGGCTTCGGCCCTTTTCTGCAATAGGAAATTATAGAGGGTGCTATTGACGTCAAAGCCTCTTTTGATATCGAGGAAGGAACGTTCGGTTGCGGGTATATTCGTGAGCCGGCCGTTATTCTCCTTCTTTTGCTCTTCAAGGCTATTGATCTCGTCGCGGGTGGCGCTGAGGTGGCTGCCGATATTGTTTTGGATCAGCTGTTGGGTCAGCCGGATGTCGTCGTTGACGGCGATCATTTTTGGGTTCTTCGGTTGGACGGAGAAGGAAAGGGCTGTGCGCTGGCTGTAAAGGGAGCCCAGTTTTTGGACGTTCGCGCTGAGGTCCGGGTCGGGGTCGCCCAACGGCGGGGCGACAAAGCTTTTCAGGCTATCGCCGTCGCTGAGATGACGGTTGAGGCCGCTGTAATAATCCATTTTGAGTTTGAGGAGGTTCTCCTGTTTGTCGAGGTCTTCGACTTTCTGGAGGACCATGGAGCCTTCGGAAGTGAGATCAACCACTTTGTTGCGGGTTCGGAAGTCAGTGTAGCGGTCGCCGGAGCTGCGAAGAGAATCGGCTACACCGGAAATCTGGCTGCGGATGAAATTGAGGGTATTGACGGCCGACTGATTTTTCTGGTCGAGGCCGAATTTCAGGTACGTATTACCCAGCGCATTGAGGTAATCGACATTGCGCAGGGCGTTCTCGCCTTTCAGGTCGACGTTGAGGACGTCGGATTCGGGGGCGACGATCTTGACCTCGAGGGCGCCCTGGTATTCGATGGCCATGAAATCGAAGTCGTTAAAGTCGAGGACGTATTGAGTCCCGGCGGGCGGGATGGCAGTCTTTAGCGGGTAGAAGGTGAAGCGGAACCAGTCGTTGACAAACGGCTGGCCGAAGCTGGCGACGGAGGAGAAGCGGATGATGACGTCGGAATCGCCGATTCGGCCTTTGTGGTCACATTCAACGCGATAACGGGAGGCGGACAACGGAGTGATGGTCAGATCGACGCCTTTGAGGACGGAGTCTTCCGCGAATTCGACCAGGTAGGGGTCTTCCTTATAGATATCCTTTTTTCCGATGATGGCTTTTTTGTACCAGCGGGTTTTCCAATTGAGGTTTTCCAGGGTCTGGAGCTGTAGGCTATAGGCGGAGATGACGGTCTGCTCATCCTGCACGTTGATCGGATTTTGCTGGATCTCAAGGTTATTGTCGAGGCTGCTGCTATTGATGGGCAGCTGATGCGGCGCGTTGATGAGGAGGATGGTCATGGTGCTCCTATAGCTGCCGGGGAAGGATTTGTGGAGGACGAAGGCGATGCCAAAGCCCAGGCCGCCGGCGAGAATGAACCAATACCAGTTCCGAAGGATCGCGGGAAGGATCATTTTTTTATTGAAACTCTTGCCGCTATGAAAGCCAGTGTGTCGGGGGTGATTATTAGGGTCCATGAATGTCTTTATTTTAGGTAGTTCAGGAGCAGCAGCAGGGCGGAAAGGGAGCCGACCACGATGCCGACGAGCGGCAGTTTTTGTTGAAAGCCCTTATTCTTACCCGGTTGCAGGACGAGTACGTCATCCGGCTGGAGGTACCAGGCGGGGGATTGGATGGCCGACTTGCTGTTGAGATTGAGAGAAAAGGTCCTGGTTCCACCGGCGGTGGGGCGGAGTACGAGTACATCGGCGAGCTTGGCGTAATCGGTTGTGCCCTGAGCGAGACTGATTGCGTCGAGGACGGTGATGTAGCTATTGTAGTTGAAATAGACGCCCGGCATCTTCACTTCGCCGAGTACGGTCACTTTATAGTTCAGAAGGCGGACCTTTACCGTGGCGTCTTTGAGGTATTGTTTGGTGATCCCCCGGATGCTATCTTCAGCTTCATTGACGGTAAGGCCGGCAACGGGGATCTTGCCGAGCAGGGGGAGAGTGATATTGCCGTCGATGTCGACGATGTTGCCGTTGACGGCTTTGGAGGCTGTTCCCTCATAGGCCATGGCGACAGAGGCGCCGTTGGAGGTAGGGTCGGTCATTTTGGTCAGGTCCTGGTCCGGGGTGCTGATGCCGATGTAGAGATTGTCTTTAGACCGGATGTGATAGACGGGGGCAGGTTTTGGTCCCGGGATGGTCTGATTTGGGCTAAGATCCTGCATGATCGTTAGCTTTTTCGCGGTTGTACAGGAGGTGCAAAATAGCACAAATGAGCATGCAAAGGTCAGGAGTGACGGTCCATGGACGTTTTTCATGTTATAAAAATAAGTCATTTAGGGTCAGTACAGATTGATGATTAGGGGGTTTACAACTGTTAAAAGGCATTTTTACGGGTTTTTTTCCCGACGAGTGTGAGAAGAATAATATAAAGATCGAGCCAAAAATTCCAGTGTTCGATATACCACAGATCGTGAAGGGTTCTGCCCCAGTATTGGAGTTTGGTTTGCGTGGGCCCGCGCCAGCCGTTCACCTGTGCCCAGCCGGTGATCCCGGGTTTGATGGTATGGCGCATCATATAGGGGCCCATTTTCTGCTGCAATGCTTTATTGAGGTTGAGCCGGTGCGGTCTCGGGCCTACGATGGACATCTGGTTGGTCAGGACGTTGAAGAGCTGGGGCAGTTCGTCAATGCTGTATTTTCTGAGGATTTTACCCAGCCAGGTAATGCGTTCATCGCCCTCGACAGTGGAGAGGAGCTGGTCAGGGGCGGTGGGTCGGTACCACATGGTCCGGAACTTATAAATGGTGAAGGGGGCTCCGGTGACGCCGAGGCGGTGGGTCCTGAAAAAGATCGGGCCTCTGCTGCTGAGCTTGATCGCCAGGGCGATAAGGATGCCGAAGGGGAGGAGTAGCAACATCATCAGAGAAGCGAAGCCGATATCGAAAGCCCGCTTCAGGAAGCGGTTGGCATAGGTATCCAGAGGGAAGGTCCGCATTTGGAGCAGGGGGATATCGCCGAGGTTGCCGACCTTAAAATGGATATCGTGGCTGCCCGCGAAGTTGGGAACGAGGTGGGTGCGGACGCCGTTCCGTTCCGCGACGGCGATGAGCGTTTTAATTTTTTCTACCTCACTTAAGGGCAGAACAATAAAGGCATCTTCGAAGGGCCGGATATCGAAGATCTTCTGGAAGTCGTTGACGGAACCGATGACGTTGTGGTTCGGGTCTTTGGCGGGCCGGTCGGCGAGGAGGCCGATGGGTTTGATACCGAGGTATTTGTTAGTAAGGAAGTAGTCCTGGAGCTGGGCGCCCAATCTATTGTCACCGATGATGATCGTCGGTTTGAGATAGAGGTGGGTTTTGAAGAAATAGCGGAAGAAGAACCAGGAGGAAACGCAGAATTTCAACAAAAAGAAAAGGGAGACGGTGGAAAGGTATTGGTGTTTTGGGCAAGTGCTCCGGTCGGCAACGAGGAGCAACAAGGAGGTGAACGCAAAATAATAGACGAAACGGCGGACGAGGGTTCGGGCCATTTTGGGGTAGTCCGATTTCAGGTCGCGCAGGTTTTCCACAAATATGGGGCTGATGATAACGTACCCGACATTGAGTACGATCAAAAGATTCTTCAGGCATTCCGGGTCGCCTTCGTCGAGAAATAACCGAACGAGGAAAAAGGAAGCGTTCAGGATAAACAGATCGACAGACAGGATCAACAGATGGATTTCCCGGGGTCTCAATCGCATTTGGTAACGTTTAAGATTAAAGCACACTTCCACCTCCCCTTTTTCAAGAGAAAATGAATATTCAGGCACAGCATGGGCTAGCTAAGTTCCTCCGGTCCAATGTGGATTGTAGGGGATCTGGGAGCTTTTAACAGATAATGGAATGACGTCTGTGAATAAATTCAGGTGGCAGCAGATCGACGTGGTTTCTCTTATTAAGAGCGGATTTTAGAATTCTGCCAAGAACCAGGTATGAGGTGGTGGGTTTTCTTGGTACGAAATTAGCAATTTAATTCAACTCTGAGCGCTTTTTTTAGAAAAGGTTTAATTCAAATACCTAAAAAACCGATATGAAATCGACATATTCTTTTTTATCAATTGTAGTGCCAATTTTTGTGGGAATTTTTCCCGTTTGCGGAAACACCTATTATTTCTCCGGTACCAGCGGTGATGACACGCGGTCTCCGGCGCAGGCGCAAGCGGCGGCTACTCCATGGCGAACGCTCGCGAAGCTGAACCAGATCTTCCCAAATTTACAGCCGGGGGATTCGGTGCTGTTGAAACGAGGCGAGGTATATTACGGGGCGATCGTTGCCGGAGCGTCGGGTGCGGAGGGCCGGCCGATCGTCTTTGCGGCTTATGGTCAGGGTTATGAACCGGTCATTAGCGGCTTCACGCGGCTGAGCGGGTGGAAGACGGGTAATACTAACGGTGTCTGGCAGGCGCCGTGCCAGGGATGCGGCCTGCGGGTCAATATGGTGACAGTGGAGAATATAGCGCAGCCGATGGGGCGGTATCCGAACAGCGGTTATATGACGATAAAGTCGCATAGCGGGAACAACTCGATCACTGACCCCGGGCTGTCGGGGGGGACGGACTGGACCGGAGCGGAGGTGGTGATCAGGAAGAACCGGTTTGCTATCGACAGGAACCCCATCCTGTCGCAGCAGGGAGCCACCCTGACCTATAAGGGCTTGGGGTATTACCAGCCGACGGATGGGTTCGGTTATTTTATCCAGAACGATATCCGAACGCTCGATCAGCCCGGGGAGTGGTATTACGATCCGAAGACGCGCACGATGAATATCTTTTATGGAGCGGGTTCGGTTCCCCCGGATGTGATGGCATCCAGCGTGGACACCTTATTGACGGTCAGGGGGAAGCAGAATCTTGCTTTTTTGGCCCTGACCTTTGAGGGTAGTAACGGAAGTGCCATTTGTCTTTCGGACGCGTCGAATATTATGATTTCGTCTTGCAACATCCTTTTTTCGGCTCTGGACGGGGTGAATGCCGTTCGGTCGAACAACCTGGTGCTATCGCATCTGACCGTCGATTATTCCAATGACAAAGGGATCAGTGTCAGTAAGGGACAGAACAATATGGTGTCTGATTGTACGGTCCGGCATTCGGGAACTGTCCCCGGGATGGGGAACTCGGAGGATTCCTATATTGGGATCGACATCAGCGGGCAGAACAATACCGTGCAATACAATGCAGTTGATACAACGGGATACGTGGGCATTTTTTTCCTCGGGGGTCCCAATCTGATCAAAAACAATGAGGTCAATTATTTCTGTTATCTAAAGGATGACGGCGGGGGGATTTATACCTGGTCGGGAGACATCGATTCCGCGGCGCAGCGGAACACGGGTACGGTGACGGGGAATATCGTGTTGAATGGGATAACGGCAGTGGATGGTACGGATAGTAGATCGGCAGGAATTGCCATGGGCATTTACCTCGATGAGAATACGGGGATGGTGGAGGTAAGCGGGAATACCGTGGCCCACTGTACTACAGGGATCTTTTTGCAGGATGCGCATGAAGTAGTCGTAAAGGGTAATACACTGTATGACAACGGATCGCAGATTTCGGTGCGGCATGCGCTTGCAAAGGGTGCGTTAAGGAATAATGATATTTCGGGCAATACTGCGGTGGCGGCGAAGAAGGATCAGGCGGTGCTGGTATTGAGTTCGGCCGTGTCCGGCGAGGTCGGGTCGTTTGTTGGGATTCATGACAATCATTATGTTCAGGCAGATGGTGGGTCATTCTATAAGACCGTGGTGCGGCAGAACAATCAAAACGTTCAGGACAAGGGGGCATTGGGCGATTGGCAGTCGAAATATGGAAAGGATGCGAATTCGGTCCAGTCGACCCCGGCAGGCGGCATTCGCTTTGAATATAATGATTCCAAATCGGTAAAATCGATATCTTTAGACGGGTCCTATAAGGATCCGGGTGGTAAGACCTTCCGGCAGAAGGTCGACCTGGAACCCTATACCTCCGCGATCCTGATGCGGCAATAACCTTTGGCATTATATATTATATTATAATATACGATGTTTGCATGCATGGATCGAATGATTTTCGTAATTTCGAGAGGGCAACAGACGTATCTCATTTTTAATAATTTGAACTCCTTAACTCGTAGAGATTTTTTGAGAAGGGCGGGGATTTGTGCTGGGGCGGCGTATCCGGCGATGATGGCGATGGGGATGTTGCCGGCGGCGCCGGCCCATCCGTTCCGGTTGGAGGGAAATGGAAAGGGTGAGGAGGTATTGATACTGGGGGCTGGGTTGGCGGGGATGGCGGCGGCCTATGAATTGGGAAAGTTAGGATATCGCTGTACTATATTGGAGGCGCGCGAGCGGGCGGGTGGACGTTGCTGGAGTGTTCGACGGGGGTCGGTCAATGAGGAGACCGGCTTTGGCAGACACACAGCAGGACTTGATGACGGGCAATATTTCAATGCGGGACCATCGCGCATTCCGCATCACCATCAGCTGACGCTACATTATTGCAAGGAATTGGGAGTGCCTATCGAGGTATATAGTAATGTGAACGAGAATGCATACTATTTTAGTGAGGGTAAGGGGCCTTTATCCAATAAGAAGATAAGGGTCCGGGAGGTTCACAATGACATGCGGGGATGGATGGCGGAGTTGTTGGCGAAAGGATTGGATGGCGGGAAGATCGATGCGGCCATCAGCCGGGAGGATGTGTTGAAAGTCATCGAATACCTGCGGGCTGAAGGCGGATTGGACATCGATAAGTTGTATAAGGCGTCGGCGCGCCGGGGGTATAGCGAAACTCCGGGTTCCGGAGAGCGGGACGGGAAGCTGGGCGAGCCTCATCTGTTGTTGGAGCTTTTGCAGTCCGGGCTATTGGATGCGGATTTTTACAATGTGGCGGAATACACTTATGAGTTGCAGGGGACCTTGTTCCAGGCGGCGGGGGGGATGGACCGGATCGCGTCGGCCTTCGAGAAGCGGATAGGGTCTCTGATCCGGTTTCGGGCCGAGGTCAGTTCGATCCGGAATTTGGAGCAGGGGGTGAAAGTAGTATACCGGGACGCCGGAGGCGAAAAGTCGATCGAGGCTCCCTATTGTATCTGTACCATTCCGTTGCCGGTGTTAAGCAATATCGATCATAATTTTTCATCGGATGCGAGCCGGGCGATCGACTCGATCGTCTATATGTCCACCGGAAAGATCGGACTGCAGTTCAGGCGCAGGTTTTGGGAGGAGGATGAAGGAATATATGGCGGGATCACGCACACCAACAATCAGCTTACCCAGATCTTCTATCCTTCCTATGATTATTTGAGTGGTAAGGGAATATTGATCGGTTACTATAACTTTAATGAGAAGGCCGTTGCGACGGGCAATTTATCTTATCAGGAGCGGGAACATATGGCGTTGGAGAAGGGCAGCCTGATCCATCCGCAATATCGGCAGGAATTCGAAACTTCTTTCGCTGTCAGCTGGCACAAGACCAAATACAATCTGGGCGGTTGGGCTCTGTATTCGGCCGAAGAGCGGCAAACCCTGTATAAGGCGTTGCTGGCACCGGATGGGCAGGTCTATTTTGCGGGGGAGCATTTGACCTGGCTGAATGCCTGGATGGCGGGGGCGCTGGAGTCGGCGCGGAGCGTGGTGGCGGCGCTGCACAGCCGGGTGACGGGACAGCGCTATTCGTATCCAGTATCGGGGAGCTAATTCATTCAACAAAATAATTCATTCACCAAAAAATACACTCTTATGGGCAACATCATCAGTCGACGCACCTTACTCCGGAGGAGCGCCTTTTTAGCGGGAGGACTTCCTTTTGCCGGCAGCTTGCTGAACCAATTGCAGGCCGCGCCATCGGTCAATGGCCATGCCGCCGCGGCGTTTGCGTCGGAAGGCTGGTCGGAAAGAGATATTGCTCTAAATGCCGTCGAGCCGCTGAAAGCCCGCCTATTTGCCAATGAAAACCCTTTCGGTCCCTCGGATAAGGCTAAGCAGGCCATAACGGATACGTTGCCGGTTGCCTGCCGCTACCCGTTCCGGGCTTTCCCCGACTTTTTGCAGAAGATCTCGGACCATGAAAAGACCAAACAGGAAAACATTTTGTTGGCCGCCGGTTCTTCGCCTTTGCTACTGGCAACGGCATTGAGCTATTACAAGCCTGGCTGCAATGTGGTCAGTGCCGATCCTACGTATGCCGACCTTCCCAGCAAGGCCGCCAAGATCGGAGCGAAATGGATCAAGGTGCCGGTAACTGCCGATTTCAAGCTGGACCTGGAGGCCATGGAAAAAGCCATCGACGACAACACGGTGCTCGTATATATCTGCAATCCAAATAACCCGACGGGAACCGTGGTGGATGCCGACAAGCTCAAGGCCTTCTGCGACAGGGTGTCGAAAAGGGTAACCGTCTTTGTCGACGAAGCCTATATCGACTATCTGCCCGACCCCCTGGGGACGACGCTGGTTCCGATGGTAAGCAATGGCGCTAATATCATTGTGGCCCGGACTTTTTCCAAAGTATATGGATTTGCCGGTTTGCGAATAGGGTATGTGGTGGCGCAGCCGGACATCATCAAGAAACTCTCGCCGTATACCGAAGCGTCCTTGTCCATCTCCACCACTACGCTGCAGGCGGCATTGGCCACCTTCCAGGAAAGAGAATATATGGATGGGGTGGTGAAAAAAACTGCTGCTTCCCGGGAATACCTGTATGAGGTGTTGAAGAAGGAAGGGTATACGTATATTCCCGCGGTCGCTAATTTCGTACTATTTCCCATCAAGATGGACGGCAAGCAGTTTACCGATGAAATGATGAAGCGGAGCGTCGGGGTGCGGTTCTGGAAGTTCAATAACCAGGATTTTTGCCGGGTGAGCATCGGGCGGATGGATGAGATGGAGGCATTTGCCTCGGCTTTCAAGGAATTATCTTAACGAATATGAAACTGATATTTTCGACGCTGTGCCTGATTGCAGCGGGCATGGGGATCGTGCAGGCACAGGATACGACGGCCGGTCGCGCCCTGACCATGGCTGAATATAAAAAGTCGTCAACTTTTTTCGTCAAGGATCCCGACAAGGACACCTATGTCAAGTTCGACAATACGTATATCCTCGACAAGAACGGCTTTGGCAAACCCTACTTTATAACCGGCGACGACGGCAAACGCAAGCGGATCGACCTGTACAAGCTGATCCTGAAGGAAGGGCGGGTGGAATTGGGCACTATGATCCTCTACTCCACGGAGGCCGGCAGGCGGTATGCTGTCTGTATGCCGGGATATAAGGCCGATACGTCCGTCTGGAGGAAGTATTTCGAGGACATTCATGGCATCGATAAAGAGGAGCCTTTTTTTGTGCTAAAGCTGTCTTATGTGCTGTCGAAGGAGCTGGGTTTCCAGTTGTTCCGGGCTGAGAATGGCTTGCAGGGGGCTGCGGTCAACCGGGAAGCGGGGACCTATGGTAATGATATCTGTTTTCCCGGCGAGATGCGGGTGAGCATGGGGGATGGGACATCGAAATCGATAAGCGAGGTGCGGCCCGGGGATGAGGTGGTAACGGTTGATCCAACTACCCAGGTGCGGCGTTCCGTCGTGGTGAAGGAGTTGACAGCGCATGCGGTGAAGAATTATGCGATTACTCGATTGATGATGGTGTCCGTAGTTGCGCGTGGGGAAAGGGATGTCTTGTTATCGTCTAAGCTGTTGGAGGCGACACCGAACCATCCGATGATGACGGCGGACGGCGAGAAGAAAGCAGGGGAGTTGGTTGTGGGGGATAAGGTTGTTTGCCTCGATGGCGTGACAGGGCAGTACTTGGAATATAGGGTTTGGGATAAGACCGAGACGGCCGGCGGGATGCAGCCGGTGTACAATATAGCGGCCGGGGCCGGGAGTACGTTTATTATGAATGGGGTGATGGTGATGCAGAAGCCATCAGTGTTCCCCAATACTGACGGCGTAGGTGAGCGCAAAGAATAGCGGATGTCGGATCGGGCCGACCGAGTTTTGGAATGGTAGAGTGGTTGAAAAGCCGAGCTCGCTGTTGCCGGCAAAGCGGACACCGATATTACCGATCCAGCCAAGAAAGTTCTCGCTTGTTCCGTGGCCTGAGCTGCTGAGATTCACACCTGTGATTGTATAGGTCACTCCGGCGCCAACGAACCAGCCAAACCGATGTTCAGACCTGTTGGTTGTCCCCAATCCCCGGTTGTATTGCAGCATGAGCGGAAAGTCCATAAAAAGGTTTACGGAATAGCCGTTTCCGGAGGAAGAAGAACTATTGGGAGCGCTCAGGCCCGAGAGATCGGGGTCACCGCCGGCCAGGCCGACGAGAGCCATAACAATAAGGATCGCGGGAAAGGAAACGCCATATTCATCTTCCGATCCCAACTTGAGGTTGGTGCCCAGGGAAAGCGAACCGTTATGGCCACGGAGGAGGTCATAGTGAAGAGGGAAGGCAAAAGCGCCGCCTCCGTTCTGCTGGAACTTGAGTGTGGCTTCGGTAATGCCGAATGAGCCGTGCCAGCGCTTTGCATCGGATTGGGCTTTGAGGGACAGAAAAGGCAAAAGCACAAAGAGCGGTATAATGCGCATAAAGGTGGGGTTATGGTCAGGGACAATGGTTAGTGAGCTCAGTTTGGGTTAGCTAAAAATACTGCGTTGGATGCTGCAGGAATGTTAAAGTTCCCGTATGCGAATATTCTGATACTTTTGCCGGATGCAAAAGCCAGTATTAGTCATTAAGTTAGGCACGGCGGTGGTTACAGATGAGCGCGGGATGGTCGTGCCTGCCACGATCCGGAAGGTGGCGGCAGAGGTGGCGGCGCTGGCCGCCGATCACCGGGTGGTGCTGGTCTCGAGCGGGGCGGTGGGCAGCGGGCGCGGCCACTTTTCGGCTTATCGCGGGACGCTGGCGGAGCGGAAGGCGGCGGCGGCGGTTGGGAACCCGATCCTGATCCGGCAATATCAGAAAGAATTTTCCGCATATAGCATACCGGTAGCGCAGGCGCTTTGCGAGCGCCAGCATTTTTCGGACCGGGGGCGATTCCTGCAGCTTAAGGAGACGTTCAATGTCTTCTGGGAGAACGGCATCCTGCCGATCATGAATGAGAATGACCTGGTCAGTAATGTAGAATTACAGTTTTCCGACAACGATGAATTGGCGACGTTGACGGCCATCGGATTCGATGCCGGGGCGCTGTTGTTGTGCACGTCGGCGGGCGGTTTGCTGGACGGCGGGGGTCGGGTCGTTCCGCGCGTGGAAAAGGTCGATGGGCGGGTAATGGGGTTGGTGCAGCAGGGCAAGAGCAGCCTGGGTTTAGGAGGGATGCTGTCAAAGCTCACGTTTGCGCGGCTGGCGTCATCGCTGGGGATCCGGGTGGTGATCTGCGGGTTGAAAGGGAAGACGCCGTTTGCCGATGCGTTAGCCGGAACGGCAGGCACCAGTTTCGTCGCGCAGACCTCCAATTTGCGGGCCCGGCAGAAATGGCTGGCGAGCGGGTCGATCACACTGGGAGGATTGTTTATCGACAAGGGGGCGATAAGGGCGTTGGGGCAGCGGCGGAGTCTGTTGACGGTGGGGATCTGTAGAGTGCAGGGAAAGTTTGATGCAGGAGAGGTGGTGCAGCTGAAGGATGAGGAAGGGAATATCATCGGAGTGGCGAAGGTCCGGCTGGGAGCCGGGGGGGTGACGGCAAGCCTTGCGATTCGGAATGTGATGGCTGCGCATGCAGACGATATTGTACTATTTTAACACTATGGACTTATGGCGGCGACTATAGAACCAAGGATCCGGAAGGCGCATCGCGCGGCGGTCGGCTTGCGGAGCGCGAGTGGGCGTCAGGTGCAGGCCGCATTGAAGGCGCTAGCCGGGCTTTTGGAAACTTCTGCGGGGCCGCTGCTGCGGGCGAATGCTTTGGATGTTGCGCGGCTGGACCCGGCCGATCCGCGGCGTGACAGGCTATTATTGACCGGACCGCGGATTGCGGCTATCGCGGCCGCTATCCGGAAGGTTAGCCGGCTGCCCGATCCATCGGGGAGGTTGCTGGAGCGCCGGGTGTTGCCAAATGGGCTTCGGGTCGAGAAGCGGGCTGTGCCGTTGGGGGTGGTGGCGGCTATTTATGAGTCGAGGCCGAATGTGACGTTTGATATTGCGGCCCTGTGTCTCCGCAGCCGGAATGGTTGTTTGCTTAAGGGCAGCCAGGAGGCGGCTGAGACGAATAAGGCGGCGATGGGGCTGATCCGAAAGGCCTTGAAGACCGGAGGGCTGCCACCGGACAGCGTGGTGCTGCTGCCGCCGGAACGGGAGGTGGTGGCAGAACTGGTGAGGGCGACCCGATGGGTAGATGTGATCATTCCGAGGGGGTCGGAGGCGCTGATCCGGTATGTGCGGGCGAACAGCCTGGTACCGGTGATCGAGACGGGAGCGGGGGTCTGTCATGTATATGTGGAGGGGGAAGCGGATTTGGATATGGCCGTCAGGATCGTGGTCAATGCGAAGGTCAGCCGGCCTTCGGTGTGCAATGCGATGGATACGTTGATCGTCGATCGCGGGGTTGCTTCTGCGCTGTTGCAGCGGCTTCGGGGGCCGTTGGAAAAATATGGGGTAGAAGTTTTCGCCGATTCCAGTGGGATGCGGATCCTAAGGGGGTATTCGCTGCTACGCGAGGCATCGGAGGAGGACTATGCGCGGGAGTGGCTCAGCCTGAAATGCTCGGTCAAGGTGGTAAAAGGCATGGATGAGGCGTTGGCGCATATCGAACGCTATTCTACCCGGCATTCGGAGGCGATCGTGTCCGAAAATAAGAAGAAGTGTGAACGGTTCCTGGCGGAGGTGGATGCCGCGGCGGTCTATGCGAATGCCAGCACGCGTTTTACGGATGGGGAAGAATTGGGGCTTGGGGCGGAGATAGGGATATCGACGCAGAAGCTGCATGCGCGCGGGCCTTTTGCTTTGGAAAAACTAGTTACGGAAAAGTGGATCATGCGCGGGAACGGGCAAGTGCGATGAAGGGACGGGGCTGGTGATGAGGTGCGATAATTGTCAAGAAAACGCTTATATTAGGCCTTCTAAACGAAATTGACATATGAAGAAGCCCATCGTTCTGGTCATTCTTTTGTGGGTCTTTACGGGCGTATTCGCGCAGGCGCCTGTTTCCTTAACGATCCGGGATACGTCGGGCCCGGTGATCAGCCGCAATATTTATGGGCATTTCTCCGAAGACCTGGGAAGATGTATCTATGATGGATTCTGGACCGGGGATCATATCCGGATGGATGTGGTAGAGGCGTTGAGGAGGATTAAGGTGCCGGTGTTGCGTTGGCCGGGGGGGTGCTATGCGGACCAATATCATTGGGCGGATGCGATTGGCCCCCGCAAGTTGAGGAAGCGGACGGTGAATACGACCTGGGGGATGGTGGACGAGGACAACAGTTTCGGGACGCATGAGTACCTGGATCTTTGTGCGTTGCTGGGCTGTCAGCCATACATTGCTGGGAATGTCGGGACAGGGACGCCTCAGGAGATGGAGACCTGGTTGGAATATCTCAATTATGGCGGAAAGAGCACGTTGGCCGATCTGAGGCGCCAGAACGGCCGGGACCAACCCTGGAAGGTTTCTTTTTGGGGCGTGGGTAATGAGAGCTGGGGTTGTGGCGGGAACATGACGCCGGAGTTCTATTCGGATCAGTACAAGCGGTATTCGGAGTTCTGCAAGAATTATCCGGGTTCTCCCTTGAAACTGATCGCGAGCGGACCCAATGGTGACGACTATCATTGGACCGAGGTGCTCATGAAAGAGCTTCCGCTTTGGCATCTCTGGGGGCTGTCGATGCATTACTATACGATCGCCGGGGACTGGGAACACAAGGGATCCGCGACGCAGTTTGGGGAAGATGTCTATTTCAAGGCGATGGAAGCTTGTCTGAAGATGGATCAGATCATTAGCACGCATGCCGCCATCATGGATAAGTATGACCGGACGAAAAAGGTAGCGTTGGTGGTGGATGAATGGGGTATCTGGACTAATGTGGAACCGGGCACCAATCCGGCCTTTCTTTATCAACAAAACAGTTTGCGCGATGCGTTGATTGCGGGGACGACGCTGAATATCTTTAACAACCATGCTGATCGCGTAAAGATGGCAGCGTTGGCACAGACGGTGAATGTGCTGCAATCGCTGGTGCTGACGGATAAAAACAAGATGCTTCTGACGCCTACCTATTATGTTTTTGATCTCTACAAAGTCCATCAGGATGCGCAGTCGCTGGTCATTCAGTTGGCGAGCCCGGATTATGTATACGGAGGGCGGCGGATCCCTGCGGTGAATGCGTCTGCTTCCCGGGATTCGGGTGGGGCGATACATATCTCTCTTGTGAATCTGGATCCTTCGAAAAAGATTACGGTGCGGGCGTCACTGCCGGGGATCGCGTTTTCGAATCTGTCGGGACAGGTATTGACTTCCGGGCTTTTTACCGATATCAACAGCTTTGATCAGCCGGCAAAAGTGCGGCCTGCGATGTTTACAGGTGTGCAGAAGCAGGGGGATGACCTGGTGGTCGAGATGCCGGCAATGTCGATCGTGGTGCTGGAGTTAAAGTGACCTTGCCCTTGCCAAAAAATTAGATATTATAGTATTATTTATTCCCTAACTTTGGTCTTGGAACTTTAGGGGTGCCTGCTGTGCAGGCTGAGATAATACCCTCAGAACCTGATCCGGGTAATGCCGGCGAAGGGAAAAAGTAGGCTTACTCTTTTTGCCGGTTTCGCGGCGCCTCTAGTTGGTTCTTCTTGCAGTGTCAATGTGAGTGATATGATAGAGGTATCGATCAATCAAAAGAATTATGCTCTCCCTGAGACGGGGACCTTGGCGGATGTACTTCCGTTGCTGGAGATCCGGCAGGCGGATGGGATTGCTATTGCGTTGAATGAGGTCGTGATTCCCAAGGGGGAGTGGGGTGAGCATGTGCTGGGGGCGGGGGATAGGGTGTTTGTGATCAGGGCGACGCAGGGGGGATAACCGAGCGAAGCGAAGTTCGGGTGCGGGATGCATGATTGGGGAGGGCTCTGGGTGACGCAGGCAGGTGGGGCTTTGGATGTGCAAATAAATTCTACTCAATATGAAGAAGGACATCATTCCGGGGCAGCATGTTATCAGTCGCGAGCCTTTTCCGGCGTCGCGCAAGATCTATGTACCGGGAAGAATTCACCCCATCCGGGTGGCGATGCGGGAGATCGAGGTAGGGGAAACCCGGGATATGTTCACGAAATCGGTGACGCCGAACCCGGCGGTGACGGTATATGATACAAGCGGGCCGTACACGGATCCCGCGGTGGAGATCGATGTGCGGGAGGGGCTGCCGCGGCTGCGGGAGGACTGGATAGTGGAGCGTGGGGATGTGGAGCGGCTGGGATATGTCAGTTCCACCTATGGGCGGAGAAGGCAGGAAGACTCGACCCTGGACGCGTTACGATTCGAGCATATCCTGCCGCCGATGAAAGCGAAGCAGGGGCTGGCGGTGACGCAACTGGCCTATGCGCGGCGGGGGATTGTTACCCCGGAGATGGAGTATATCGCCATTCGCGAAAATCAGCGGATCGAGAAATATGCTGCGCATGTAGCGCGGCCGGGGAGCCTGTATCATCAGCATGCCGGGCAAAACTGGGGTGCGCTGACGCCAAAGCAGTTTGTCACGCCGGAGTTTGTGCTGGACGAGGTTGCGTCGGGGAGGGCGGTGATCCCGGCGAATATCAACCACCCCGAGTCGGAGCCGATGATCATCGGGCGAAATTTCCTTGTAAAGATCAATGCCAATATCGGGAATTCCGCGGTCAGCTCGAGTATCGAAGAAGAGGTGGAAAAAGCGGTGTGGGCTTGCCGGTGGGGCGCGGATACCATCATGGACCTGTCCACGGGGAAGAACATCCATGAGACGAGGGAATGGATCCTCCGGAATTCGCCGGTGCCGGTGGGTACCGTGCCGATCTACCAGGCATTGGAAAAAGTGGGCGGCAAGGCCGAAGAACTGACCTGGGAGATCTACCGGGATACATTGATCGAGCAGGCGGAGCAGGGGGTTGACTATTTCACGATCCACGCGGGGGTGCTGCTGCGTTACATCCCGCTGACGGCAGGCCGGATGACAGGGATTGTATCCCGCGGCGGTTCGATCATGGCAAAATGGTGTCTGGCGCATCATCGCGAAAGTTTCCTCTATACTCAATTCGGGGAGATCTGTGAGATCATGAAGGCGTATGACGTATCCTTTTCACTTGGTGATGGATTGCGCCCGGGGTCGATTGCGGATGCGAACGATGCGGCGCAGTTTGCGGAGTTGGACACACTGGGAGAGCTAACGAAGATCGCGTGGAAACAGGATTGCCAGGTGATCATCGAGGGGCCGGGCCATATTCCGATGCACCTGATCAAGGAGAACATGGACAAGCAATTGAAGGAATGCGGAGAGGCGCCGTTCTATACCCTTGGGCCGCTGACGACGGATATTGCGCCGGGATATGATCATATCACCTCGGCGATCGGCGCGGCGATGATCGGATGGTTTGGGACGGCGATGCTTTGTTATGTGACACCGAAGGAGCATCTGGGGTTGCCAAATAAGAAGGACGTAAAGGACGGAGTGATCACGTATAAGATCGCTGCGCATGCGGCGGACCTGGCGAAAGGGCATCCCGGCGCGCAATACCGGGACAATGCGCTGAGCAAGGCGCGGTTTGAGTTCCGGTGGCAGGACCAGTTCAATCTGTCGCTGGATCCGGATACGGCGCGGTCATTCCATGATGAGACGCTACCTGCGGAGGGGGCGAAGATCGCTCATTTCTGTTCGATGTGCGGACCGCACTTCTGTTCGATGAACATCACACAGGAGGTCCGGCGATTTGCGGAGGAGAAGGGGTTGGAAGAGCAGGAAGCGTTGACGGAAGGGATGAAGGAAAAGGCGGAGGCATTCAAAGAGGCCGGTTCAGAAATTTATTTATAATGGGAGACGCGGAGTTCTTGATGGCAGTGATTACTTCGCCGGGGGATATTCCCGGGGAGTTGGAATGGCTGGAGGGGTTGCTGGAGGCGGGCGTGGAGAAGCTGCATTTGCGCAAGCCGGGAGGGACGGTGGAGGGATTGTTGGAACGGCTGGCGCCGCGGTGGGCTTCGAGGTTGGTGGTGCATGGGAGTGTCGGGCTGGCGGCGCGGTATGGAGTACCGCAGGTCCATGGGGCAGTGGGGATGTTGGGGGCGCCGGACCAAAGGGAAGGAGATGCGGGCAGGGTGGCGGTGTCGACGTCGGTGCATTCGTGGGAAGAGGAAAAGCGGCTGCCGGCGGGATTGGCATACGCGTTTATCAGTCCTTTGTTCGACAGCATCTCCAAGCCGGGGTATAAGGCGGCCTCGGATCTTTTGACGATGCCACCGGGCCCGTTTCCATGCAGGCCGGTGGGAATGGGGGGGGTGAGTGCGGATACGGTCGGACTGATGATGGCGCGTGGCTGGACCGGAGCGGCATTGCTGGGATGGATCTGGGAGGAGCCGAAGGAAGCAGTGAGGCGATTCGAACAAATAAAAAAGATAATCGATGGACAGGCCGAGCGTGTTGGTGGTGGCGGGATATGACCAAAGTGCCGGGGCCGGCGTATTGTCGGATGTCAAGACGCTCGAGGCGCACGGGGTATACGGGTATGCGGCGATCACGGGACTGACCTTTCAGAATGATCGGGAGATCCGGCGGGTGGACTGGCTGCGTTTGGAGGAGATAATCGAGCAGATCGATCTTTGTTTTGCTTCGGCCGCCTTTGATTGGGTGAAGATCGGGATAACGCCGTCGATGGGGATGGCCGGGGCGATCATCGACCATATCCGGAAGTATAACCCGAAAGTCAGGATCGTACTTGATCCGGTAATTCGGGCCAGCAGCGGGCAGGCATTTTGGGGGGAGTTGACGGAGGAATGGCTGTCTTTGGCGGCCCGGTGCTATTTGATCACGCCAAATTGGGAAGAGATCGGGTGGTTGTATCCGGATGAAGATATAGAGAGGCGGTGTGCGGCAATGACAAAGGAGGGGGATCTCCATATTTACCTGAAAGGCGGGCACAATCGCGAGCATCCGGGAAGGGATTATCTGTGGACCAATGGCGAGGCCGAGCAGTTGGATGCGGTCGAACGCGAGGGGAAGATATCGCCGAAACACGGTTCCGGTTGTGTGCTGTCTTCGGCACTGACGGCTAATCTGGCATTAGGATATCCCTTACCGATAGCGGCTGAGCGCGCGAAGCGATATATCGAGCGGTTCCTTGGAAGCAACTTAACACTACTCGGATGGCATTGAGCCGGCTATATTTTGTCACGATGGATGGGGCGCCGATGGGGCCGCTGGAGCAGATCGGGGAGGCTTGCCGGGCCGGGATCCGGTTGATCCAGCTTCGGATGAAGGAGGTGTCGGATCAGGAATTTTTGCAGACGGCGCGGGAGGCCATGCGGATATGTGGTGCATGGGGCAGCCGGCTGATCATCAATGACCGGGTGGAGGTCGCGGCGGCAGTTGATGCGGACGGGGTGCATGTGGGCCGGGAAGATATGTCGGTGCGGGAGGCCAGACAGCTGCTTGGAGAGGGTAAGATCGTGGGCGGAACCGCCAATAGACTGGAGGACATCCGGGAGCATTATCTGGGCGGAGCCGATTATATCGGGTTGGGACCGTACCGGTATACTACTACGAAGATGAAATTGAGCCCGATCCTGGGGTTGGAGGGATATCAGCAGATGATGCGGGCGCTGGTGGCGGACGGGATGGAGATCCCGGTGATGGCGATCGGAGGGATCGGGTTGGCCGATGTGGGACCTTTGCTGGAAGCGGGGGTATATGGGGTTGCCTTTTCGGGGCTACTGGTGCAGGCGCTGGATCGGGAGGGGGTGGTGAGAATATTGGAAGAAGAAATTAAAACAAGTTAGTTATGCTGACTATTGCCGATAAGACCTTTCACTCCCGGCTATTTACCGGGACGGGGAAATTTGGTTCATCCCAGCTAATGGAAGATGCTATTCTGGCGAGCGGATCCGAATTGGTGACAGTAGCGTTGCGTCGGGTGGACGTACAGCGGCCGGATGACAACCTGCTGTACCATTTGCGGCATCCGCATCTCCATTTGTTGCCCAATACGTCGGGGGTAAGGAGTGCCGGGGAGGCGGTGTTTGCAGCGGAACTTGCACGGGAGGCGTTGGGGACGAACTGGCTCAAACTGGAAATTCATCCTGACCCGAAGTGGCTGCTGCCTGATCCGATTGAGACGCTGGCTGCGGCGGAGGAGCTGGTCAAACGGGGATTCATTGTCCTGCCGTATATCCATGCCGATCCGGTGCTGTGTAAACGGCTGGAAGATGTGGGGGTTGCGGCCGTAATGCCGCTGGGGTCGCCGATCGGGAGCAATAAGGGGCTAAAGACGTTTGATTTCCTCGAGATCATCATTGCGCAAAGCCTGGTACCAGTCATAGTGGACGCGGGGATCGGGGCGCCTTCCGATGCGGCGAAAGCGATGGAAATGGGTGCGGATGCGGTATTGGTAAATACGGCGATTGCCGCGAGCCCCGATCCGGTGCAGATGGCGAGGGCTTTCAGGTTGGCGGTGGAAAGCGGGCGGATGGCTTGGAAAGCCAGGCTGGCAAAGGAGTCGGAGCATGCGGTGGCGAGCAGTCCGTTGACGGCGTTCCTGGATTGAGGCTAAAAACCATCAAGAAAGATATGTTTGAAGCAATTTTTGATAAATATGAGTGGGCGGCTGTCAGGCGGAGCATTTACAGCAAGAAGGCGGTGGATGTGGAGCGGGCGCTTGCAAAGACGCAGCGGGATCTGGAAGATTTCAAGGCGTTGATCTCGCCGGCGGCAGCACCCTATCTGGAGGAGATGGCGCAGCTCAGTCACCGGCTGACTCAAAAGAGATTTGGCAGGGTCATTCAATTGTATATCCCGTTGTATCTATCCAATGAGTGTCAAAATATCTGCACGTATTGCGGATTCAGCTATGACAACAAGATCCGGCGGCGGACGCTGTCGGCGGGGGAATTGTTGACGGAGGCGGGCGCGATCCGGGCCATGGGATTCGAGCATGTGCTGTTGGTAAGCGGTGAGGCCAGCCATACGGTAGGTGTGGATTATTTCGTACGGGCGCTGGAAGTGGTGAGGCCGTATTTTGCGCATATTTCGATGGAGGTGCAGCCGTTGGACCCGGAAGACTATGCGCTGCTGATGCAGCATGGGTTGAATTCGGTGCTGGTGTACCAGGAGACATATAACCGGGACGATTATAAGCTGCATCATCCGAAAGGAAAGAAATCCAATTTTGAATACCGGCTCGGGACGCCGGACCGGTTGGGGGCGGCGGGTATCCATAAGATCGGGTTGGGGGTCTTGATCGGGTTGGAGGATTGGAGGACGGACAGTTGGTTTACTGCATTGCATTTACAGTACCTGGAGCGCAAGTATTGGCGAACGAAATATTCGTTGTCGTTTCCCCGGCTGAGGCCATTCGAGGGAGAGGAAAGGGAGCGGCCCTATGGGTTACAGCCAAAAGTCGGGATGAAGGACCGGGAGCTAACCCAGTTGATCTGCGCCTACCGGCTGCTGGATGAGGAGGTGGAGCTGTCTTTATCCACGAGGGAAAGCGCGGTTTTCCGGGATCATGCGATTCGGTTGGGCATAACGTCTTTGAGCGCGGGGTCCAGGACAAACCCGGGTGGGTACGTAGTTGATCCGGAGTCGCTGGAGCAGTTCGAGATCGATGATGACCGCAGTCCGGCTGTGATTGCGGAAATGATCCGGCGCCAGGGGTATGAGCCGGTGTGGAAGGATTGGGATCCGGTCTTACAGGGGGCGTGTTGAGCCGACATTGGGGCGGCGCGGGTGTAAGAGATTAAAGGTTACCGGTTTTGACGGCGAGACGGTTGACCTTGTCGATATCCTGGAACCGAAAGGAGGCAACGGCTTTTAATTGCTGGTCGATCATGTAGCCGTTTTCCGGAAAATGTTCGGAGATCACGGTGATCGAGGGGAATTGGTGGAAGAATTCGCGGGCGCCGTTGATCAGTTCGCATTCCATGCCTTCCACATCCATTTTCAGCATGATCCGGTCTTCGGGCCGCAGACCCATCGGGGGCAGGAGGTCGTCCAGGCGTTCGATGTCCACGTTGGGTTCCCGGGTATTGTTCCGGTCGATATGGCTGGAGCTTGTAACGCCGGTGGGTATTTCGAAAAAGACGCGTTCGTGTTTGCTGCCCAGACCGCAATTGAAGACCCGGACCTTGTCCGACAGACCGTTCAGCTCCACATTGCGCCGGAGTCCCTGGTAGTTGACAGGCTCAATGGCGATGCATTTTTTCCCCAGTCCGGCGAGCCAGACGTCATATTCCCCGATGCAGGCGCCGGCGTCGATGAAGACGTCAAAATTTCCCAGATTGGCTTTCAGGTAGTCCTTGATCTCTTTTTCGTAGGCATAGTTGATGAACTGAAAGTCGTTTGTATTCTTCCGGATATGGAATTTCCCCATCCAGGAGCTGGCCAGGAAGTCTTCGCCGGGCAACCGGTGGGTGAACACATATCGGATGGAAGCACCGAGGGATTTGTAATCCCGGTGACGGATATATTCGGAAAAATACTGGAGATAGATGGCGTATTTGTTCGGATTCTTCCAGCTAGGGCGATAGACGACACTACTCATACTCATACAAGGTGTAGTTCCAAAGATATTCAAAATTGGTATAATCTAATAGCGTTGGGAGATAGTGAGGGTTTTATTAACTTACGGGCGATGGCGCATTTGAAAGCGATACCGGTTTTGGACGATCTGCGGGAAATTTCGACGGCACAGCGGGATGAGTTCCGTGATAACGGGCATGTATTGGTGCGTGGTTTATTGAGTACCCCGGAGGTGGCGGCTTATCGCCAACCGATCGTCGAGGCGGTGAGGCGGCAAAGCAGGGAGCGGCGCAAGATGCCCGAACGGGGTATCTATGGCCGGGCCTTTGGGCAGATGGTGAACCTGTGGCAGGTGGATGAGGGGATCAGGCAGTTTGTGTTGTCGAAGCGGCTGGGCAAAGTGGCCGCGGACCTGCTGGGGGTGGCTAATGTGCGGATATACCATGATCATGCGTTGTTCAAGGAGGCCGGAGGCCGGGCGACCTACTGGCACCAGGACCAGTACTACTGGCCGTTGGACACGGCGGATACCGTCACACTGGCCATGCCGCTTATGGATCAGAGTATCGAAATGGGGATGTTCGTGTTTGCGACGGGGTCGCACAAATACGGGACGGTCATCGATCCAAAGCTGTCTTCGGAGCCAGACAGTCTCTACCGGAAATATATCCGGGAAAATCAGTTCCCGCTTAGTTTCGCGGCGGGTATGCGTGCGGGTGATTCCAGCTGGCATTACGGAAATACGGTGCATCATACGTCGGCCAATGAATCGGACCGGCGGCGGGAGATGATGACCATTACGTATATGGCGGATGGGGCGAGGGTGGCCCAGCCGGTGCATGAGGCACAGGTCTATGAGCTGAATAACTGGCTGGCGGGCTTGCCGCCGGGGCGGCTGGCGGCTTCGGAACTGAATCCGCTGCTGTTGTAGGGGCCGACGATAAAAACGACCAAGAATGCAAAAAAAGATTGAGGCCATCGATTTCCTGAAGGGTTATTCCATGTTGTCGATTGTGATCTATCACATTGGCCAGGAGCTGAATCTTCCGGGCGCGGTGGCAAGAATGATCAATTTTGGCGGGACGGGCGTGCATACATTCATTTTCGTATCGGGTTTCGGGCTATACTTGTCACATCTGCGGCGTCCGCTGCCGTTCGTCGCCTTTTTGCGGAAGCGGTTCTCGAAGATATATGTTCCGTATGTTCTCACCGTAATCGTCAGCGCGGCGATCGCCTTGTTTCTGCCGATCTATCCCTCGTCGGCCTTTGCTTTTTTCGGGCATGTCCTGCTGTATAAGATGTTCTTTGCCGATATCATGGGAAGCTACGGGTACCAGCTGTGGTTCATGTCGACCATTATTCAGCTGTATTTCCTTTTTATCCCACTGACCCGGTTGAAGGAGCGGATGACGGATCGGGCGTTTCTGGTAATAGGGCTGGCGGTGAGCATCAGTTGGGGGGTGTTGATCGTGGCGATGGGTAATGCGAGCCTGCGGAACTACAATGGAGCATTTTTCCTTTATCTGTGGGAGTTCATGCTGGGGATGCTGCTGGCCGGAAAATTTTATCGGGAGGGATATGCTTTTTGGAAGATGCGGGTTGTATGGCTGGTGCTGTTGAGCATTGCGGGGATCGGGTGTTATGGGTTGATGGCGCTCGAACTGGGCGCGTATGGCCGTTTGTTGAACGATGTTCCGGCGCTTGTCGGCTATACCAGCCTAAGCATACTGCTGTACCGGTTGAAGTTAAGCTGGATCAACCGGTTCGTGCTTTTTACGTCAAAGTTCTCGTTTGCGCTATTCCTTGTCCATATGCTGGTCCTGCAGCTGGTGATCCTGCTGGTATCCCGGCTTGGGGTAATCTTTTCGTGGAGCATCGGGTTGGGCACGCTGGCACTGTGTCTGGGTACGGGTTATTGGGCGGATAAGTTCTTCAACCGGGTGGATAGGTTGCTGTTTGGACCTGCCAGGCAGCCGGCAACGGCCGCGGGTCGGTAGGGTGGTCCGGGATTTGCATGACTACTATTTTCCCGTATCAAGTTGGAGTCGAGGCACGGGTTTTGCAAACTTCGTTGAAGGAGCAGCGTTATGAAGAACACCGATGAGCCGCGGAGGGAATGAGAAAAAAGGATATAGAAAACAGATTAACCGATATATTCATATATAAGGATCAATTTACTAAGGTGATTTTTCCCAATTTGAGAAAGGGAACACGGCTAGTAAAAATACGTGACAGAAAATACCATCTTTAGGGTATTGTGGGGCATGGGAAAAAGGCTCAATTTAGCGTCCTGAACTAAAAATAAACACCAAAATAATTTGAAATATAGAAAAACTACTTGTATTTTTACGAAACTATAACGCCTGCCATATTCAAAATCCTCTGAATATCGGGAATCAGCTCAAAGCTTGCAAACCTTGATTTACCCCAAATCCTTGAAATTCCCAGCGTTCCTGTCGAGAGCTTGACAATCCAATCCACACTATTTACGAGCCTACTTGTGAACCGAATGTAGTAATACTTGATGCCAATACCTTGTTAGCCGTCGTTTCCATTTATCATCCTAGAAAGATTAAGTTTCTACTTAAACCTGTAAAATGAACATTGGTAAATGAAAAAGCAAATTCTGGCTGTTGACGACAGTAAGGCGATTCGTTTTCTTTTGCAGACTGTATTGGGAAGGGATTATTCGGTGATCACGGTTCCTGACGGCTATTCCGCAATGTATTATTTGTCTCACCGGGAACAACCCGATCTGATCATCATCGATCCTCAGTTACCGGATATGGACAATTGGGAATTGATACAGCAGTTGTCTACGAGCGGGATGTATGGTGATATTCCAATGATGGTCCTGTCGGGTCTTCCGGAAGTGGAGACGGAAGCCAAGTGCGGCCAATATGGTGTCATGAAATATTTCCTGAAGCCGTTCAATCCGGTTGAAATGATGGAAGCCATTGATAGGATGGTGACCAGCGGGGAGCTGAACAGGGACATTTCCTACGCCAGCTGAAATTTGAAACTAACGAGTTGATAGTATATAAATTGTTGCCATGTGAACACGATGTACTATTTCTGGACCACCGTATATATGAAACCGTAAACCTGACGTATGGATGTACTATTTTTACCCCAAACTGTAGAGAAGAATCAAAGGATGTCTCCCCGCTACGCCTTTCGTTCTTATTATTTGCCTCAAGCGGAACCTTTTCAGTATAGTGGTTTTTACTATGTTGGAAAGAACAGCGTTCACATTGATAAACTTGTACAGATGTACAAGAGAGGGTATGCTTCCGAGGGACTGGATAATACCAAAGCGGAGTTGTTGAGGAGCCTGGAACGCGAGAAGAACACTCTTCCCGAAGTGATCATTTGCGAAGCGAAATTCGACCTGAATGAGATCAGGGCGCTAAAGCAGTTCCTCCGGCAGTACCCGGTCCTCAATTCCATCCCGTTCATCCTGGATGGATCGGGCCTGACGGAAAAGGAGTTGGAATTGTACCGAACCTATGCCCGCCCGGATGAGATCCTGTTCCTTCAGCACTGCGATCAGGCTACCCTGCAAGACAAGATCGGCTTTCTGCGAAAGGTAAAGAGGGATCAGCGCGGTATGGCGCCGCAGATCGAGGAAAATGTTCCCGCACACAGCCTGAGATTAGGGTTGTTATCCAAGCGGACGTTTGACATCCTGGTTTCTTCCATTGCTTTACTATTGCTTAGTCCGTTGTTCCTGTTGATCGCGTTTGCGATCAAACTGGAATCGAGCGGGCCGATATTTTATGTGGCGAAGCGCGCGGGCCGGGGCTACCGGATCTTCAATTTTTTCAAATTCAGGACGATGTATCAGGGATCCGACAAGCGGGTCAGCGAGCTGACGCATTTGAACCAGTATAGTGCCGACAGCACCGGGCCCGTATTCTTTAAGATCAGCAATGATCCCAGGATCACCAAGGTGGGTGGCTTCTTGCGAAACACCAGCCTGGATGAGTTGCCCCAATTGATCAATGTGTTGTTGGGGGATATGTCCCTGGTTGGCAACCGGCCTTTGCCTTTGTATGAGGCGGTGACGCTGACGACGGATGATTATGCTGCCCGGTTCATGGCGCCCGCGGGTATAACCGGTCTTTGGCAGGTAAAGAAGCGTGGGAACAAGGACATGTCGGCGGAAGAGCGGATCAGCATGGATATCGACTATGCCAGCAATTGTAATTTTGCAAGGGATTTTTGGATAATTGCTAACACTCCTTCTGCATTATTGCAAAAAGAGAATGTTTAATGCAAAAGGAGAATGTTTAATTGATTGTGCCATGAAAAAGATTCGTATCCTGGAAGGTATACGGCAAGGGAAGATTGGGGGAGGAGAGAGTTACCTTCTGGGGCTTGTGGAGAATCTGGACCGGGAGCATTTCGAACCGGTGGTGCTGTCTTTCACAGACGGCCCGATGGTGGATCGTCTTCGTGCACAAGGAATTGAAACTCACGTACTGTATACGGAGACTGCGTTTGATATCCGTGTCTGGAAGAAAGTGAAGAATCTGATGGCGGACCTGGATATCGATATTGTGCATGCCCATGGGACGAGGGCCTGTTCGAACATGTTCTGGGCCGCGCGGAGATTGCGCTTGCCGATGATCTATACTTGTCATGCCTGGTCTTTCCACCTGGATCAGCATCTGCTGGTCAAAAAAATGCGTATCTGGGGTGAAGATTTCCTTACTTCCCGAATGGATATGAATATTTGCGGCTGCGAGGCGAACAAGAATACCGGGAAACAGCTATTCCGGAACTTCGACGCCGTGGTCATCAACAATTCAATCGATTCCAGGCGATTCAATCCTTATGGTGAATACAAAGATGTCCGTGCCGAGTTGGGCATAGGGAAAGAGGAACTCGTGATCGTTTCGGTTGCGCGGTTCACGTCGCAGAAACAGCCGTTGAAGCTGATCCGGGCTTTCGCGCGGCTGAGCGAACAGGTTTCGAATGCGCGGTTGCTGATGATTGGAGACGGGGAGGAGAAGGAGGCGGCGATCAAGCTGATCGGTTCGCTGGGGATCGGGGGAAAAGTTATTCTGCAGCCTTTCCGGCAGGACATTCCGGATGTCCTGGCCGCTTCCGACATTTATGTGCTGCCATCATTATGGGAGGCGTTCCCTATTGCGTTGCTGGAGGCGATGTCGATGGGGAAAGCGGTGATCGGGACCAATGTGGACGGGACGCCGGAGATCATCCGGGACCAGGAGAATGGGTTGCTGATCGGGATTGAAGACCTGGAGGCCGGTCTGGAAAAGGCTTTGATGGAGCTCAGCACGGATCGGGAGTTGCGCGAGCGCCTGCAACAGAACGCTATAAGGAGCATTTATAATAAGTACACTGTGGAGAACCTGGCGAGGAAGAATGAAAATATATACCGGGAATTGGTGAGGCCAATTCCGCTGGTAAAGAATCCGGTGATTGGGTAATTTTGTGCGCGGGCTGAAAAGCCGGTGAGGACTGGATTTCTGCCGGTGGATTAACCAAATATTTGAGCAGTAAAACTTGCACAATCCTGGATGAATTTGTAGATTTGCAACGGAATTTGTACAACCCTTATTCGCCTATCTAATTTCCCACTGATAACCAACTCTCAGTGCATTTCCTGCACCGTTTTCCTTCTGAACACCGCAATATTCTACACCCCAATGTCTATGTAATTCCTGCTGTGTAAGCATTGCTTAACACCGATTTCCGTGCGTAGGCGACTGTGAATTAATTTCGTAAACCTTTTTTTTATATAAAACCCCAAGGCGTTGGCCCCTTTAACCTTCAGAATCATGAAACTTTTTACTCGTGTAGCTTTTCTTTTACTTGCCTTTGTCGCAGTAATTGCGGGGCAGGAAGCAAAAGCTCAGCTTTCCATGAACCCGACCGATTCGGTGTATACGTACAACTCGACAGCGACGCTCGGGACCCCCACCAATCCCAATCAGCCGGTCACCGGGAAGATCGGGAAATGGATCCGCACGGTTCGGATGTCGTGGAATACGAATGAGTACAAGGCCTATATTTTCCAAGGGTCTGATTTTCGTATCCACTTCCCCAAGTCGTATAACCCCACTGCCAATGATGGCAAACGGTATCCGATCATTCTCTTCTATTGCGGGGATGGTGAGGAAGCCGGTATTTATGACAATGAGGACCAACTGGCGCATGGAGCGCAGCCGTTCATGACTGAAATCGACGCCGGGGGATTCGATGGCTACGCTGTTTTCATGCAATGTCAGTATGGCTGGGGCCCCGCGCAGTTCACGAACTACCAGGCCCTGGTCGATTCGCTGGTATTGAGCTATAAGGGTGACCCTTACCGGGTTGTCCAGAACGGTCTTTCGGGCGGAGGTCAGGGGATCTGGAATCACCTGGCAGCAGCTCCGACCTATTTCGCAGGCGTTATACCGATGTCGGCTACTTTGACGGTAGATGGGACGCAGCCGGTTATTAGTGAAGTAAAGTTTACGAACATATGGAACCTGGATGGTGGTCTGGATAATGATCCGCCTCCTCAATTGGCTGAACAGGTGAATGACTCCATGCAGAAGTATGGGGCCAATTATTATTTATATATATTCCCGACGCTGGGTCACGATACCTGGGATAGTACATGGCTAAAGCCAAATTTCTGGCCTTTTTGCAACGCGGCTTACCAGTCGAATCCCTGGCCCTTATTTGGACGAACGAATTTCTGTCCCGGGCAAAAGATCAGCGTCACCATCGGGGTCGTTCCCGGCCTGTCAGGCTACCAGTGGCGAATGAATGGGACCATCATTCCCGGGGCGACCACCAATACGATATTAGCCACGCAGGCGGGCACCTATGATTGTTCTGTCAAACGGGGCAACAATTACTGGTCCGACTTTTCACATACGCCAGTCGTGATCACCGTGCAAGGTTCTACCCAGACGCCCCCGATCACGGTGGTGAATAATGCCAGCGCGGTCCTGCCGGATGCGGCGGGCGACACGACCGTTACGTTGCAGCTGCCAACGGGCGACTCGACGTATACCTGGAAATATCTGCCCACGGGCGCCGTTGTGGGTACCGGCAGTACCCTTACGGTAGGCGCCAGTAAGACCGGGGACTATACCGGGTCGATCATTCCGTTCCAGGGCTGTTCGAGCATTCCATCGCCGGCCTTCCCGGTAGTGAAGGCGAGCGGTCCCAATCCGCCTCCGCCGGCGACCACACTGGTGGCTACGCCGCTTGGATTCACATTGGTGCGGCTGACCTGGTCGGCTGCTCCCAATCCGACTTATCCGCCGACGGCGTATGAGGTTTACCGGGGGACGAAGAGCGGGATATATAAATTAATTGCGCAGGCGGCATATGATTCATTGGGTTATACGGATGCGACGGTGAGTGCGGGTGGGAAGTATTTCTATGCGATCCGCGCGGTGGATACGACGGGTGCGGCGGCTTTGTCCAATGAGGCGAATACGACGACGCCGGGTGATGTCACACCACCGACAGCGCCGGGTAACCTGCAGGTTGTGTCGACTACCAATGCTACGGCTACTTTAACCTGGACGGCCTCCACGGATAATGTGGGTGTAGACCACTATGCGGTCTACGTGAACGGTCAACTGGCGTTGGTGACCCCGAATCTGAACGTTATTGTCAACGGTTTGAACAAGGGGCAGGTTTATGCCTTCACGGTGAAGGCAGTGGACGCCAGCGGTAACTATTCCAACCCCAGCAACCAGGCAACTGCCCCGATCATCTATAATGGGCTTTCGTACACTTATTATACGACGCAAACATCATGGGCCGACCTGCCGAACTTTTCGACACTGACGCCGGTGATGATCGGTCAGATGCCGAATGTCAGCATTGCCAATGCGACCCAGACGACCAACTTCGGGTACCAGTGGATCGGCTATATCACGATCCCGATAGCGGGCACCTATAAATTTGCTACCAACTCGGATGATGGCAGTGCGTTGTGGTTCAATACGCTGGTTCCCACCAGCACAGCCACCGCGACGGTGGACAATGACGGTGCGCATGGGGCGCTGACGGTTACCAGCAAAGCATTGACCTTGCAACCGGGGGTATATCCGATCGTTATCGAATACTTCCAGGCAACCGGCGGTTATCAAATGAGTGTCTCCTGGTCTTGTCAGCAGCTATTTGGCAACACTACCCTGGTACCGATCGCCAATAAATATTTTGCAGCCAGTTATACGCCTGCGGGCACTGCGCCGGCTGCGCCGACGGCTATCAAGGCCCAGGCTACTTCTTATAATGCGGTCAATGTCAGCTGGACGAATAACAGTACCACGCAGTCGGGCTTCGAGGTATACCGGAGCAGCAGTCTTACCGGACCTTGGCAAATTGTAACGACGACGTCCGCGAGTGCGACCTCCATCGTCGATCAGAATGCGCTGCAGCCCAGCACCAAGTATTATTATAAAGTCCAGGCGATCAACCAATATGGCGGTTCGGGTTTTGACTCCGCTTCCATTGGCGGTATCAGCTATAATTTCTACCAGGGTTCCTTCGACCCGCTGATCAACTACGATTCGGCCGGAACGCCCGTGGTCTCTTCGGGTGTGATCAACAATATCTTGCTGACGCCGGCGGGCAGCGTGACGACGAACTTCGGGTTCCTGTTTGGTGGCCGCATCCGGATCCCGGTTTCGGGCACGTGGACCTTCTACACGACCTCGGACGATGCGAGCGAACTGTTCGTCAATGGGTACAAGTGGGCGAATGTGGTCGTCAACAACAACTTCCAACAAGGGATGACGCAGCGTTCGGGTACGATCACGCTGGCTGCGGGCACTTATCCCTTCTATGTTTCCTATGAGCAGTCGGGTGGCGGATTCGGGCTCAATGTCGCCTGGTCCAATACGGGCGCGGGCGTTGCGCAGGCAGCTATCCCGGATTCAGCCTTTGCGTATTCGGGCTGGACGACGACGACCTTGGCGTTGCCGCCGGCGGCGGTAGTCCCGACGATCCTGAAGGATTCGCTCGTTTCCAGTACCAAAGTCTTTTTGAGCTGGCAGGATACCACCAGCACGCTCACGGGCTATACGTTGTACCGTTCACCGGGCGATACCAGCCATTTCAATGTACTGGCGCTGCTGAAGGCGAAGGCCAGCCAATATACCGATTCGGGATTGTTTGGTCATACGACCTATTATTATCGTCTCGTTGCTACAGGCATCGGTGGCAGTTCCGCCCCGGCCAACTTCAACGTGACGACCCCTGACAATCCGCCGGTATTTGCCGCGATTGCGTCACCGCAGTTCCTCAACTATACGAAGACGGGTACCGTGAATGTGAATGTGACGGATGTCGACGGGGATGTGATCACGCTTACGGCGTCCAATTTGCCGACGTTCGCGGCCTTTACGCCCGGAACGGCGAATGGCACGGGCACGCTGACGTTCACTCCGTCGTCGCAGACTTCCAATGAGGGTAGCTTTCCCGCCATTACGCTGACGGCAAACGATAATCACGGCGATATCGTAACCGATACGTTCACGCTCATCGTCAACAACAATGTTCCGCCGGTCTTCAACCCGGTCAAGAACGATACGCTGAATGCGGGCAGCTCGCTGAACGTTCCGATCACGGTTACGGATGGTAACCCCTCGAATGTGCTGAGCTTTAGCTTCACCGGTCTTCCTTCTAACACGGTGTTGTCGCCGGGGGCGAACGGAACGGATACGGTCAAGCTGAACCCGAACTATGGAGATGCCGGCAACTATACGGTTGTCGCGACAGTGAATGATGGTAATGGCGGCATCACTTCCAATACGTTCCACGTAGTCATCAACAAGGTCGTTCCGGCCCAGAATATTGATGTCCAGTTCAGTGCGGGGGATGTCGCGGGCGCACCCTGGAATGTGATGAGCGCGAGCGGCACCAGCACCAACCTGTTGGATAGCAAGGGCAATACGACCACGGTAGGTTTGAACTTCCAGCCTGGCTGGTGGATCACCTATAATAATGGTCCGGTGACCGGTAATAACTCGGGTGTCTATCCGGACAAGGTAGAGGAGGATTACTTCTTCTTCGGCGCCTATCCGGGTGTGTTCACGGGTCCGAGCACGGACAGTGTACAGGTAACGGGTCTCAATCCGAACCTGCTGTACTCGCTGACTTTCTATTCGGGCAGTGTATGGGTGGTACAGTCGGATAACGGCACCACGACTTACAGCAGCCAGGGTCAAAGCGGCAGCCTGGAGGTACAGAACAATACCAACAATACCGTCACGTTGAGCGGTCTGAAGCCCAATTCCAGTGGTATCGTCACGTTTTCGCTGGGTCTTGGCGCGAACACGCGCGTCGGTTATCTGAATGCGCTTGTAATCACCGCGCCCTACGACGACGGGACCGCACCGCTCAGTCCGTCCAACCTCGTAGCGGGTGTTGCGGCTAACGGCGCTGTACAGTTGAACTGGTATGATTCGGCCTATAATGAGACCGGCTATTATATTCTGCGGTCGCAGAGTGCGACAGGGCCGTTTGTCCAGCTGACGCGTACCGCCGGTGCGGGTGTCACCAGCTATGTGGACAGCACAAGCGGGAGCAACCGGACTTATTATTACGAGGTCCAGGCCTTCAACTCGCATGGCCTTTCGAGCCCAAGCAATATGGCCAGCGTGAGCACGGCAGACCGGGTTCCGACCATCAACCCGATCGCGAGTGTGAATATCACCTATACGCAGACCAGCACGTTTACGATCACAACGACCGCGGATACGACCAATATGGTCAGCCTGACCGAAACCGGTTTACCGCCCTTCGCAACGTTCACGGATAATGGAAACGGCACGGCAACGGTGAATATCCAGCCGACGATCGGTGCAACCGGGGTTTATCCGACGATAACGGTGACCTCTACGGATCAAATGGATTCGGTCCGTACGGCTACCTTTAGTATCATCGTCCGGGATCCCTCGGTCACCTCTACTTATATCCACTTGTCGGATGGTACACAGCTTGGCGGCACGCCCTGGAATAACTTCCCCTTCTGGCCGTCAGCCGGGAATGGCATGGGCAGCCTGGTCAATGATCAGGGTGTGACTACGAGCATGTCCTTTACCTTCACGAATGGGATGGCAGGCAGCTTTGCAGGCGGGATGCAGCCGCATAACGGTGCGGGTATCTACCCAGATCCGGTCATGCGCAGCGGTGATTTCGAGTCGGCTACGAAGACCGATACGATCCGGCTGTCCGGTCTCCAGCAGGGTCAGGCTTACAACATCGTATTCTTCGGCAGCCTGGATTATGGCGGCGCCGGGATCACCAACTACACGGTGGGCGGTAAAACGGTCACGCTGAACGGGTCCTATAATATCAATAACACGGTACGGGTCAATGATGTATTGCCTGATGTCAATGGTAACATTTATCTGGGTATTGCGAAGGCAAGCGGTCAGACCTACGGTCTCCTGAATGACCTGATCATCGAGAATTATGACAGCAGCCTGCACTTGCTGGCTCCGACGGGCCTGATCATAAAGGCCATGAACACCAAGTCGGTGACCCTGCAATGGCAGTTGCGGAGCAGTGGCGAGACGGCAGAGCAGGTATGGCGGGGTACGGACAGTTCGGGCAGCAGCTATCAGCTGGTCGGCACGCTGAAGGCCGGAACGAGCAGCTTTGTAGACAGCACGGTCCAAAGCAACCGGAACTACTACTACACGGTCACTTCGGTGAATGGCGCCACGCAATCGAACTTCAGTAATGCGGTTTATGCGAACCCCTATGCGTATCTGATCTATCTGAGTTACTCGGTTGGCTACACGGCGGCTGCGCCCTGGAATAATATCGGTATCCAGCCGACGCTGGGCCAGGTATGGAATGGTTTCTTCGATGCGAACGGCAATATTACGAATACGGGTCAGGTGCAGACAGGGACCTGGGGTGGTATCTATGCCGGCGGGATGCAGACCGGCAATAACTCGGGTGTGGTTCCGGATGCGGTCATGATCGCGAGCTATGGTCTGTTCCCGGGTACTACGGGGGCGGTACAGCTCACCGGCCTGGATCTGAATATGACCTATGACGTGACCTTCTTTGGCAGCGCGAACCTGACCGGTGAAAACAATGCCACCTATACGGCAAACGGCCAGGAGGCGATCCTGAACGCCACGTTTAACGAGACGGGTGAAGTAACGATCTTCAACGTTTCGCCGGACGCCCATGGTAATATCAATATCACTTGTACACCGAGCGATCTGCAGAGCCAGTTCGGGTTGATGAACGCAGTGATCCTGCAAGCCCACTCGCTGGCGCCAAGCGGTAACCAACCGGGCATACCGACCCCGACGACCGTCATAACCGACGCGGTGAACGGTACGGCGATGGCGCTGGTCAATACGGATTCTACTCAGACGGCGAAGCCGCTGAATGCGTATCCGAATGCGTTCCACGATCAGTTCACGCTGCAGGTGCCGGTCGAGACGATGAATGAGAATGTGGTGGTAACGATCTTTGATGTCAGTGGAAGAGCATTGTATCAAAAGGAATTTGATAACCTGACACAAGGTAATAACTACCTGCTGATCGCTCCGGCGGCAGCATCGCACGACGGGGTGTATTTTGTTCGGGTGCTTTATTCCGATAAGAAGACCGTCAAAATCATCAAGATGCTAAGACAGTAAGTATCAGGATATTATGATCTTTTCCTCCAAGAGTAAACAGTGATCCTTCGCGGTCATTGTTTACTTTTTTTGATTTAAGGACGTATCTTGTGTTTCAAAAGCACCGTATGCCGGATAAAGGGACATATTCTTTTCATGAGAAGCTGGTCAGCTTGATAACGGCGGTTATTTTGCTCGGGATGGTCACCAAGATCCTGTTCTTTTGACCCGATCTCTATGTTACCAGTCAGCAAAAATTCAGACAGGATGAGCTATACCGGGGCCAGGTCCAATCGATGGTTGGTCCCCCTGCTGGCCGGAATGGCGGTGTTACTGGCGTATCTGTTATCCAAGGAGATGTTGTTGGGAGTTGGGGTTTTTGCGGGGGTATTGGGATTGGCGGTGGTGGTGGTATGCATGTTGAATATAGAGCTTGGGTTATATATCAATATTTGCTATTCCTTTTTTGTCTGTCATTTTTCGCGTGAGTTCTTTGACTATAATTTTCCCGTGGGTATCGCTTCAAACGTGCTGGTCATTTCGACCTTCCTGGGTCTCTTCAACCCAAAGTATAATATCCGCAAAAGTTTTGACGCGTTTGCGCGGGCGCCGGTCGCCAGGATCTTTCTGATCAACCTGGCGTTTATCTGTATCGAATTGTTCAATCCGCTGGCGCATTCTTTCGAGGGCTGGTATGCCACCTTCCGCCAGGTGCTCATGACGGCCTTACTGTTATTTGTTTCGTACAATGTTTTCGGCGATTATAAGCGGATCAGGCGATTTCTGATCGTGTTATTCGTATTGTCGGTTATCGTGGCAGGCTACGGGTGTTTTCAGCAATGGCATGGATTGCTGGACTTCGAACTGAACTGGGTAACGGAGGACCCCACCCGGTTCGCCCTGATCTATATTGCGGGAGATTTCAGAAAGTTCTCCACGATGCCCGATCCGGCATCGTTCGCGATCGACATGTCCTCCATTGCTGTTTTTTTCATCATTTTGTTGACGGGCAGGTGGAAAAACAAAAATCGGCTGGTGCTGCTGGGCGGCGTCCTGCTACTTGTTCTGGGAATGGCCTATTCGGGCACGCGAACGGCGAATGCGATGTTGCTCGGCGGTCTGGTGATGTTCATACTGCTGACGATCGACAGACGCGCCACGATCTGGTTCGCCGGCGTATCGGCGCTCGCATTCCTTGTGTTGTTGCTCGGGCCTTTTGGCGGCAATCCCACCGTCAACCGGTTTCGGACGACCTTTTCTGGACAGAAGGATGAATCTTACAATGTACGTGAACAGAACCGCAAATTCGTCCAGCCCTATATCTACCACCATCCGATCGGCGGAGGGTTGGGAACTACGGGGGAATACGGGGCCAAAGTGAATCCGGGGCATTTCCTCGCCGGATTCCCGACAGATAGCGGGTACTTGCGGAAGGCGCTGGAGATCGGCTGGATCGGGCTTTTCCTGGTGCTGTTGCTCTACTATTCGATCCTGCGGGCTGCCATCCGGGGCTATTTTCAGTGTTCGAATCCACGGGCCAGGCTGATCTATGCGGCAGCGGCCGGATATTTTTTCAGTTTTTATGTGGCGGAATTCGCACAGGATGCCGTGGGGCAAGTGACGGACATCGTCGTGTATTATCCGATGATCGCGCTGGTGCTGCAATTGAAAAATCACGAAAAAGAGATGCCATTAACCCAACAACTCCAAACCCCACAACCCCGAATAACATGAGGATCAAGAGCCTGATCGACGAGCGACCCTGGCTTGTCACTCCGACTGCGCTGGTTGCCCTGGTGCTGCCCATTCTGTTGATCGAGCTCCAGGTGGCCAGGTTATCCGGAGGCACCTTCATGTATCCGCTGGACGATACCTTTATTCACATGACGGTTGCCAAAACACTCGCCCTGCATGGCAATTGGGGGATTTCGGCGGGGGAATTCGAATCGGCGTCTTCCTCGGTGGGATACACCTTGCTGCTGGCAGGTATGTTCAAGGTCTTTTCGGTGCACGCATATATCCCCTTTCTGATCAACCTCGTGGCGGCGGTTGCCTTGCTATATGTGGTGGACAGGCGGCTGCGGAAGGAGCAGGTACTTCCTTTCGGCCGGCTGGCGATCCTGCTTGCGATTGTGGTGCTGGTCCCCTTGCCGATCCTGGTGATCACGGGGATGGAGCACACCTTGCAGTGTCTGTTCTCGTTCCTGTTCGTCGTACAGTTCTCCGACTGGCTGGCGGCTGCCGATGGGGACCGCGGCCGAAAGTTTCCGGTCGCGCTATACGCGTATGCGTTGCTGGCTTGTATGATCCGGTATGAGGGGGCATTCCTGGTGGGCGTCGCCTGTTTATTGTTGCTGTACAAGCGACGGATAGGGACAGCATTCCTGCTGGGCTTTATCGGAGCGTTGCCGATCGTGGCCTTCGGATTGTATTCGATCGCCAAGGGCAGTTATTTCCTGCCCAATTCGGTATTGCTGAAGTCCGAAGGGGCGCGTTTATCCCTGAGGGGGCTGGCGGGATTCATTTTTCAGACGGTTGAGCAGAAACTGACGATCTCGATATCGGGTGTTGCTACGACGGTGACGCAACATTTGATGATCATTTTACCGTTAACCTATTTGCTGCTGGCGGGGCCGCTGAAGAAGGCGGTGCGACATAGCTACATGTTGTTCATGCTGCTCGCGGCAACCTTCCTGCAGCTAACGCTGGCGGCTACGGGGTGGTTCTACCGCTATGAGGCGTACCTCGTGCTGTGCACGGTCTCTATCCTTTTACTGCTGTGGTACCAATATAAGGCGGAGCTGATGCCAAGGCTGCGGGCTTATCCACTCGCCGCGGGATTCCTGTTGTTCGCGTTGTTCCTTCCGATGGTATACCGCAGTGCTGCGGCATACAGCAAGGCGGCGCGGGCCTGTCTGAATATCTATGATCAGCAGTACCAGATGGCGAAGTTCCTGCATGCTTATTATGACGACGAGGTGATCGCGGTCAATGATATCGGCGCTGTTTCGTATTTCAAGAAAGAAAAGAACCTGGACTTGTGGGGGCTGGCGGATATCAAGGTTGCCCGAAGCAGGAAGGAGAATTATTGTTCGCCGTCCTTTTTGGATAGTCTGAGCCGGAGTGAGAAGGCGGGGGTGGCCATCGTTTTCGACAGCTGGTTCAGCGATTCATTGCTGTCCAGATGGGATAAGGTGGCGACCTGGACGATACCTGACAATGTCATCTGCCAGGACAGCACGGTCACGTTCTATTCGATCGACAAGAGCAGGACGGGGGAGTTGCGGAGCAAATTACAACAATATCAGCCTTCCCTGCCTTACGGGGTTCATGTAAAGTACTTTTAACTGACTATGAGCAAGGGACATATCAGAAGTCTGGATGGCTTGAGAGCGGTGGCGATCCTGCTGGTGATGAGTTTTCATTATGAGCTGGATCATTTCGGCTGGATGGGTGTCCAGCTCTTCTTCGTATTGTCGGGTTTCCTGATCACCCGCATCCTATGGACGGAGAAATTCAAGCTCCAACCGTTATGGCCGCGCTTTTCGAAGTTCTGGACCCGGCGGACGCTCCGCATTTTCCCGTTGTATTATGGGTACCTTATTTTCCTGGGTATCGCCTTTCTGTTGTTTCACTTTCCTTCTTATTACGGGACTTTTATCCCCTACCTGGCGACGTATACCATCAATTATACGCGGCTGATGCCGGGGTGGCTGGTGAATCCGTTGTTCACGCACCTGTGGTCATTGTCGATCGAAGAGCAGTTCTACCTGATCTTCCCGTTCCTTATCTTCCTGGGGTCGCCGCGGATGATCCGGGTGGTGATGTGGATGGTGATCGCGACGTCGCCGCTGATCCGGTACTGGCTGGGGATCTACTACGGCGCTCATGCGTCTGACGCGCACGTCGCGGGGGATGCGGTGTATTGGAATACGCTGAGCCATTTGGATGCCTTTTGCATGGGCGGCCTGATCCCGGTGATGACGTTGGATCATAAGGTGCGGCGACCGGTCCGCATCCTGGGGGTGGCGGCTCTGCTGGCGATCATGGCGGGAGTGTTCAACTTTCTATTGATGGACACGACGCACCGATATATCACCGATCTCGGATATAATCATGCGGAAATGCGGCATGATCAGCATGTCTGGAGCTACACGCTGCTGAATTTCCTCTTTGCATCGATGATCCTGGTCCTGGTCAGCGTTCGGGCACGCCATCGAATGCCGACGACGAGGAGGTTGCTGGAGACGAAATGGATGATGGAGATCGGCAAGGTATCTTATGGGATGTATATCTTTCATTGGGCGTTCATGACCTATGTGATGGCCAGGTTTCTGCCATTGGACAGGCCGCTCGTCCGGATCGTTTCGTTCCTGCCTTACGTGGTGCTGGTCTATTTGTTCTCCAAGCTGAGCTACAAGTTCTACGAGTCCTATTTTATCAAGCTGAAGGAAAAGAAAACGACACCTGTCATTTACGGCTAAGCCTATAGGTTCTGCTTTTTCATTTCCGATACCGCGTAGTCGCAGGCGCGGGCAGTCAGGGCCATATAGGTCAGGGAAGGATTCTGCGTGCCGGCGGATGTCATGCAACTGCCGTCGGTGATAAAGATGTTCTTTATCTCGTGCATCTGGTTGAAGCCGTTCAGGACGGAGCTGTGGGGGTCTTTGCCCATGCGGGCGGTACCCATTTCGTGGACCGCCGTGCCGGCCGGGTCGTTGCGGCTAAAGGCCTGGATATTGGTGAAGCCGGCGCTGTGGAGCATTTCTTCGGCGGAGGCCTGGATATCCTTGCGCATGGCTTCTTCGTTGGCGTGGTATTCGGAGTGGATGCGGACCAGGGGCAGGCCCCAACTGTCTTTCTTGTCGGGATCGAGGGTGATCTTATTGTCGAAATAGGGGAGGGTCTCTGCCCAGCCACCCATCCAAATATACCAGGGGCCAGGTTGGAGCAGGGAACGTTTAAAGTCGTTGCCGAAACCGGGTAGGGTGGTGGAGAGGTCTTGCCAGTTGAGGCGGGCGCCAGCGCCCTGGAGACCGAAGCCGCGCAGGTAATCTTTGCGGGTGGTAGCGGTATTAACATTACGAAAGCGGGGGATATAGATGTTGGCGGGTTTTCTGCCGGAGTAATAGCGGTCCTTGAACAGGTCTGAATCACCCTGAGCGCCTGTGCCGGTGAAATGGTCCATGAGGTTATGGCCGATCTGCCCGCTGCTGTTACCGAGACCGTTTGGAAAGTTGCGCGAGGTGGACTGGAGCAGGAGGGCGGCTGTCGCGATCGTGGAGGCGTTGAGGAAGAGGATGCGGCTAAAATATTCGGTGAACTGGCGGGTGTGGGCATTAAGTACGCGGACGCCTTTGGCGCGGTTGGTGTGCTCGTCATAGATGACTTCGGTGACGATGGAATCCGGAAGCAGAGTCAGGTTGCCCGTGGCGGCGGCGGCGGGAAGCGTAGCGGCGTTGCTGCTGAAGTAACCGCTAAAGGGACAGCCGCGGGTGCAGAGGTTGCGGTATTGGCAGGGGCCACGGCCTTTCCAGCCCTGGCTGAGGTTGGCAACCCGGGAGACGGTCACGATGCGGTCGTTGTAGTGTTGGCGGATCTGTTTGGAAAAATAGTCCTCGATACAGTTCATTTCCATAGGCGGCAGGAACTGGCTGTCGGGAAGATGGGGAAGGCCTTCAGCCTGGCCGCTGATGCCGACGAAGTTTTCGACATAGTCGTACCAGGGCGCGATGTCTTTGTAGCGGATGGGCCAATCGACGGCGATGCCTTCTTTGGCGTTGGCTTCGAAGTCGAGGTCGCTGAGGCGGTAGCATTGTCTGCCCCAGGTGAGGGAGCGGCCGCCGACCTGGTAGCCACGGATCCAGTTAAAAGGAGTTTCCTGGATATAAGGATGTTCCTGATCGTTGACGAAGAAATGTTTGCTGCCTTCGTCATAGATCTGGCTTTGAACGGGGTTGACCGCCTGGTCTTCCATAGACTTTTGGAGATGGTGGGGAAATTGCCAGGGGGCGAGGAAGGCAGTCGGATAGTCTTTTATGTGTACAACGTTCCGACCTCGTTCGAGGACGAGGACCTTGAGGCCTTTTTCGCAAAGTTCTTTTGCAGCCCAGCCGCCGCTGATACCGGATCCGACTATGATCGCATCGAATTGTTGATCCATACCCAATAGTTATTTAGTAGCCCAGGCTGGTTGACCCGGCTGTAAGGAAATGCAACTGTGGTAGGTGACGGGCACGGGCACGTAGGCCAGTCCGTGAGTGGCGCCCAATTCTGAGGTACAATATGCGGTAACGGTATACTCTTTCAAGGTTATAAAAAACGGTTTGCCAAGGTAGCGGTTTTCGACTTTGCCCCAGATGCCGGAATGGGGGCGGTCTTTCTGTTCGAAGTAAGTCAGGATACTGATGCGGTCGGCTTCCGAACAACGGGTGAAGGGGGCCTGGTAGGTGGACCGGCAGTGGGATTGGAGGTCGCGGAGGCCGTCGATGAAATTATTGAGTGACCGGCGGTCGGTACAATCCTTTAGCAGCGTGATCATGAAATCCTGGACGCCGGCTGCGCGGGCGCCGGGGGAATCGGTTGGGGGGAGGATGGTATCGGCCAGGGCTGCCAGCAGGTCCTTTTGTTGCTCGAGCCGGGAGAGATCCGGGGTCTTGTTTGCCTCGAACCATTTATAGCCGCCGAATGCCAGTGTTCCGCCGATGCCCGCCAGGATGATCCGGCCGATGGCTTTACGTCTGTTCATTCAAGGCCAATTTACTTATTTTTTTGGAGAAGGTCGACGATTTGGGGAAGCGGTGAAGTGAAAAAAGGAAATACAGGGGTTTTTCAAAAATAAAGAGGTTATAGATCATGACCGGGATGGTCGCGGCCAGGACGATACCGATTAAGAGCAGGGCAATCGGTTGATGGATCCCGAAGACCCTCGTCAGGATGACGCGGACGAAGGCGGCAACGATGACGTGCATGACATAGATATAGAGGGAGTGATAGCCCAGAACGCGGAGGAAGCGGAGGACATCCCAGCTTTGGAGGCGGTAGGCGAAAGCACACATCGTGAGGCAGCCAAAGAGGGAGATGGGTAGGAAGAGTCCCAGGTTGACGTCGTTGCCGGGGCTGGTATTATACAGGTGAAGGTAGAAGAATTGGGTGGCGATGAAGAAGGGCAGGAGGATCAGCAGCGTGTAACGGTTCTTCAGGAAGGACTGAAATCTTTCCGAAAAGAAGAAGGACGAGATGGTATCGCCGATGGCGAAGAAGATGTAGAATTCCATCCAGTTGGACATCATGCTGACCTTTCTGCAAAACGGAGAGAGGAAGAAGAGGGCGAGGCCGAGGATGATCTGCATCCAGCCGTGGAGCTTTAGTTTAGTCTTTGTCAGCAGATAGACGATCGTCGTATTAAATAGGGCGGGCAGATACCAGAACTGGTCGATGTTCATTGGCTGATAAAGGATATCGAGGTAGTCCTTTGGGGTCCGTTGGGCATTGGTCCATTGGCTGGCGAAGAGTTGGATGGTGATCTGGATGGTGGCCCAGATGAGGTAGGGATATAGGAGGAGCTCGAATTTGGAGTAGATGATGCGGCCGAGACTTTTTTTGGCCAGGCTGCCGCTGATAAAAATGCCGGAAAGGATAAAAAAGAGGGGCATCCGGAAGCTGAAAAACATAATATTGGCATCAAGATACGCGCGCGGGATGGACATTCCGCTGTTCTGGATGCCGAGGAGGACATGGCGGTAGACGACAAGGACGATGGCGATCCCGCGAAGGTAGTCGACCCAGGCGAGGCGGCTCTTTTGGAGCACGGAGCTGTTGAAGGCGCGGGCAAACCAGTCGCGGATGGGGTTGGCTGGCCCCGGCGGTATGGTAGGTGCGGCGGCCATTATTTTATTCTTAAGACGGATTCGAGGTTGACGCCGATCATCCTCTCGATGTCGATCTTGAGAAGGTCCGTTTGCAGTTGAAGGTTAAGCTTTTTTGTCAGGTCGTCGCCGTAGATCTTGTTCGCGAGGTTGTATTGTTCGATGCTGACGGAGCCATCCTGGAATTTCTTTTCGACCTGTTTCCGGAGGGCTTCCTCATCGTCGACGACGTTGTTCTGGATCGTCAGGAGGTTGCCATAGGTCTTGTATTGGGCGTATTTTGACAACACGTCGGCGCGGATGGTACGTGCAAGTTGTTCCTGGTTATCACGCGTGATCGCAACGTTTTCCTTTTCCTTTTGAATATCAGGCCCCATCGTGAAGAAAAGGCCGATGGGGATGGTGATGCCGAAGAAGTATTTGGGATAGACATAACCGTAGGTGGTGCTGGGCTTGGCGAAAGTCTGGTCATTATAATCAGCGGATATACTCAGGAGGTTGAGCCAGGTGCGTTTGGCGCGTGTGAGGTTGTATTCCGCGAATTTGATCTGGTGGCCGGATACGGAGTATACAGGGCCGTTGAGGGCCAGCTGGACCAGGCGTTCCTGGATGAGGGAATCGGGATTCAGCGGGCTGGTCAAACGGCCATTATGGAACAGGGGGATGGTGTCGGTTTTGGTGCGGCCGCCGGCGATATGCTGCGCCCGGGCGGGAAGGGAGAGCATCAGGGCGGCGAGGGCAGGGATGGTTAGCAGGCGGATGACGCGAAAGGGTGTCGTGGATGGTGGGTTCATTGGGTTAAACATGTTTTATATAGCATTGACGTCTTCCAGGTCTACCATGTTTAGGATGGCGCCGCAGAATTTGCCGTTCAATTCGGAAAAGAAGCTCATCGATTGCTTGTCGATTTGTTTGATAACATGATGTGAGGAGAACACGGCAATAACCCCTTCGACGTATTGGGCTAATTCCTTGCTGTCTGAAAAGTCGTTCAAAGGAGGGCCTTCGAGAAAGATATAGTCAAAATCCGTTTTCAGGGCCTGTAGTTGGTGAAGGAGATTGTCCCGGGGGAGGATCTCCGAGGGTGTGTAGTCGCCGCCCTGTGAACCGATGACGTAGACGGATTCAGCGATGACATTCTTTGCGGATTCGCGGACCTGATCCAGGATGGCGCGGGGGTTGCTGCGGTCTGATCGGATCTTTTCGAGGATAGGTTCCGCGTTGAGCTGAACCGTAAGGTCATTATTGCTGAAGTTGGTGTCGATGATCAATACTTTCTTTTTGTTAAGGCTAAGGCTAAAGGCCAGCATCTGTATGAGAGTGGTCTTTCCCTCCCCTTTTTTCGTGCTGGCGAAAAGGAATATCCTTTTGCCGCTCGTCTCAATCTCGTACCGGAGTTTGCGGATGGATTCGCGAAAGATGTTCTGCCGGTTGTTCTCCACGGTGGCTTTACCGTCGACGGTGGTGCGGGACGGACGGCGGTGGGGGCGGGATTCGCCGGCTGGCTCGATGATGAGCTCAGAGAGTGTTTTGTTGCGGAGGTGGGTGAAGTTAACCATGCTCAAGAGCTTGAGGTTAACGGTTTTCGCGAAGATGACCGGCGTTTTGAGCGAGGAATCAAAATAGGTGATCAGCGTTATGATGAGAATGGAGATGACGAGCATGAAGGCGCCCGCCAGCCCGATGATAAGGGCCCTTTTGGAAGATTCGGGCTCCAGTGGGGGCTGGCCCATAAGGACCATCCGGAAGTTGTTCACGGAGGAAGCCATGATATCGCTGGCTTCGTTAAAACGTGTTTTGGCGTCGAGGTACTCCTTATTGGCCAGGTCGGCTTCTTTGATGAGGGATTGAAGGGCTGCTGCTTTGGAAGCATCCTTGGTCAAGTTGACGTTGAGGCTGGCGATGCGTTGCTGAATGTTGTCGATATTGGCAGCTTCCGCGCGGAGGTTAACTTCCAACTGGCTCTTCTTGTCCAGGAGCTTTGTTTTTTCGTCCAAGCCGGTGGCAGGGTCGATCGCTGTTGCGTTGACCTGGGAGCTGGCGACCTTCTGGTTGTATTCGTTCTTCAGGGTCTCGTATTTCTTACGCAGGACTTCATCGGTTGCGCCGCCGTTGATATATTGAGAATAGGCGTTGTTCATGGCGTTCCGCGCCTGGAGCAGCTCATCGTTGTTGGTCGAGCCGGTGGACGGTTTGGCGGGGTTGGTAGAGACGCCCAAGCCGGCCAATTGTTGGTTGACTTGCTGGATGGCATAGTTATCGGCGGTCTGTTTGGTCTCGATGTCGGCGAGCATTTGCTGCTGATTGATAATCATGTCAAGCTTGGCGCCGTTCTCCTGGCCGACGTTGATGATGCCTTCGCTGCGGAGTTGTTCGTTCTTGGCATCGAGTTCCTGCTTCTTTCTGTCGAGAAGGCTTTGGAGGGTATCGATGGACTCGATGGAACGATTGCTGCGCACCGTGCGGTAATATCGCAGGAATTGCTGAAAGAGGGTATTGACCACAAAGGCGGACAATTCGGGATTCCCGGAGACGAATTCGATCTGGATGTAGTCGGTTCGTTGGAGACGGTAAACGGGCAGATTGGAAACGAGGTCCTTATAATCATAACCATACATGTCAAGCAGTTCCAGCAACTTACGGTCCCCGGACCGCATGGCGTTGAGGGGACTCATGGTTTGGAGGTTATTGGAAAAGACGCGGATGGCGTCCACTTTATTGATCGACTGGTAAGTCCTGGATTGAAGGTCCTTTTCACTAGGCTGGCGGTAGGGATAGGGGCTTTGGAGGTCGTGAAGGATAAGAGTATAGGAAAGCAGGCTGATCACGGTTGGTGAGGTAGAGGTGATGATGACGTTATTGAATTTCACATCCGCTTCGTTGTAGCCGGCTGCATCGTCATTGGCGTTAAGCCGGATCTCTTCGCTTTGGGTAAAGCCGGTGGAGATCTGTGCGAACGATTTATACTTCTTTTGCTGGTTCCTGGTGAAGATAAAGGCGATAATGGCTGCGATCAGGGCGGCGCCTACAATGATCCACTTCTTTTTCATCAGGACCCTGAACAGATAAATAAAATCCATTTGTACTTTTTAGTTACTAAGAATACGATTTACAATGGCTTTGAATAGGTAATATATCAGATATTTTTTGACTATGTTAGGGAACGGGGCATCCCCTGGTGGTTGTTACGCGGGTGTAAATATAATATGCTCTGCGAATTAAAGCAAGTATTTGCTGCAATTAGGAGGGTTGTTATTATTTTTTGGCTATTTAGCAAAAAGAGTATCTTTACGAGGTTCGCTCCAGATCCAAAATCCCCGGTAAAGATCGTTTGTTGTTGAAATCTATCCTTGAAGGGCCATTTTTATAATTCCATCTTTGAAGCCCAATTGTCAACCCTGTATTTAATTATCGCGTATGAAAAAATTTTACCTGTTAACCACCGGTCTCTGTCTTTCTTTGTGTGTAATAGCGCAGTCACCCGGCGGTGTCAGCGCCGGTCTCTCGTTATGGCTAAGGGCTGATGCGGCTGCCACGCTCAACCTTACCGGGTCCAATGTCAATTCGTGGACGTATTTCAACAATGGTTCGAATTCGTATTCTTATGTTGCCGGGACCCAGGCGACTTTTTTATCGAATGCGATCAATTCTCTGCCCGGCATCGGCTTTAATAGCACGAAAATGGACGGCCCGACGGGCGCTAACGCTCCGCTTCCGGCAGGGAGCCAGGCATATACTGTTTTTGCGGTCTGGAGTACCGCCAACACTTCTTCCCCCCAGCGGCCGTGGTCGCAATGGGACAGTACCGGTGCAGCGGTGTCTGGTAATGGGTGCTCCTTATGGCTCTACAATCCGGGCGGCGGTCTCGAGTGGGGAGACCAGCCGGAGATCGCCCCTTATACGCAGGGTGTGTCAAGGCCTGTCAGCACCGGAACGTTTTATATCAGCCAGATGAACCTGCTCAACGCGACCAGCAATGACCTGGAACTTCTCGATCAGAATAACTTTCCAACGCCCGCCGTACTGAGCACGGGGAATGGGACCAACGCCAGGGCTAACCTTTCCACGATCTCCACCGCGCTCGGTTGCAGAGAGACCGTCACTGACGAGCCTTTTAACGGAACGCTGTCGGAACTGGTCATTTATACCAATTCAATCAGTGCGGGGGCTTCGAGGAACCAGATCTTCTCCTACCTGTCGATGAAATACGGGATCCCGATTTCGGCCAGCCTCGTGTCTTCCACCGGTACAACAGCCTGGGATGCGACGGCGCAAGGCGGGACTTACAATCATTCGGTGATCGGGCTGGCCGTGGACAATGGTTCCGGACTGAATGTGCAGTCGACAAATGTAGCGGGCGCGGCCGGTGTAGCCGGGGCGGGCAACCTTTTGATCGCCGCTTACGATGCGCTAACCACCGACCAGAATTTTCTCATGACGGGCAATGACAATGGCTCGCTGACCGAGGAAACGACCGATCTGCCGGCGGCTGCGGCGGGGTCTTCCCGTCTCGCACGGAACTGGTTTGTTCAAAATACGGGTCCGGTAAACCGGGTCAATCTCGGGTTTGACTTTACCGGGATCGCCACCACCGGGGTGGTAGGCACCACGACAGATTTCAGGCTCATGGTGAACAGTGCCGGTGATCCGACCTTTGCAACGGGCACCACGGAACTTTATACACCCTCCAGCTTTACGGGCCCTGTGGCCAATTTCACTGCGGTGAGCTTGCCGGCCGGGAGTGTCTTCGCGATCATCTCAAGTGCAAGCGGGGGTACGCCGCTGCCGGTGAATTTCATCTCCTTTACGGCGCAGCCGAATAGCGGGACGGTGGACCTGAACTGGGTAGTGGGTGATAACCAGGAGGCCAGCAGCTATGAAGTGGAACGCTCGTCGGATGGGGCGAATTTCTCAAAGATCGCGGTATTACCGAATAACCCGGATCAGACAAACTACAGCTTTGCGGATGCCAACGCGGGCGCCGGAACCCATTACTACCGGATACTCGAAACGGATGAGAATGGACGGTCGATCTTTAGCAAGGTGGTCTCCGCAACGATCGGCGCGGGTGATTTCTCGGTTGCGGTGTTGAACAACCCTGCCGTGGGAAAGACGGACGCGGAAGTGCAGATCAATGCGGTAAGTGAGGGTGTCGCGTATCTTGAACTGTGGTCGGTGGGCGGATCGCGGATCAGCTTGCAGCAGCAGGCGATCGGAACGGGTACGACTACAATCAGGGTGCCGATGAGCAATTTGGCGGCGGGCAGCTATGTAATAAAGGTCATCGTAAGCAACAACACGCATGTCGCGCAGGTGGTGAAGATGTAAGACTAAGCAGGTTTGGCGGGGGAATGGACGCGCCGGGCTTTTTCCCAGGTGGCGGCCTGGTTTCCGCGCAGGAACCGAAAGAAGCCCAGGATAACGGAAGTATTCATAAATACGAAATACGAGCCGAGCTTTATAAGCCGGCTCTTTTTTTTGAGACCGGGGAATAAGGCTGCAAGCGCCGCCATGCCATATAACGCTGTTTGCGCTCCCAGGAGCACGCCATACGCAAGGCCGCCGGTGCCGGCGAAAAGGATCGCATTGGAGAGCCACGCCAGGATAAGGCAGAGCGGGCTAAGTGTCCATCTCAATACGCGGTGGGAGACATACAGATAGGTGAGACGCGGGTGGCGCCAGAAGGCGAGCAAGGGGGTCAGGAGGCCGATGGCCTGGAAGCCGCCGGCTGCAATTCGGACCTTCCGTTTCTGTTCGTCGGCGATGGAAAGCGAGGGAAGTTCCATGGCGAAGGCGTCGGGTTCGTAGAGGACGCGATAGCCTTGTTGGGCCACGCGAAGCGAAAGAACGAAGTCGTCAAGGATGATATGATGCGGCAGAGGTTCGTATAATTTCGTGCGAAGGGAAAAGAGTTCACCGGCGGCCCCGACAACGGAATAGAAAGCAGAGTCTTGTTCCTTCAGGAAGGATTCATATTTCCAGTAGAGACCCTCTCCTTCCCCGACTTCTTCTGAATGGAGCGTCGCGGAGAGCACCTTCTTTTCGCCGGCGACGCCGCCGACTTTCGGGTCGAGGTAGTGGCGGGCGATGTTGCGGGTGGCTTCGCGATTGAGGATGGTGTTGGCGTCGCTGAAGAGAAGGATCTCATTACGGGCGGTGGCGACGGCCCGGTTGATGGCTGCGGATTTGCCTTTTCGCTCGGGGTCGTGGAGAGTATGGATGCGAGCGAAGCCGGCGGTTATCTGCGGGGTTTCGTCGGCGGAGCCGTCAGTTACGAAGATGAACTCGAGTTTATCAGCGGGGTAATCCTGGTCGAGAGAGTTGATGATCTTATCGCCTATACAGTCTTTTTCGTTATAGGCGGCAACGATGAAGGAGACGGAGGGCCAGTCTTCGGGGCGTGGCGGGGGGACGGGGGTCCGGGGTTTTCGGAGCCGGTTCAAAAGATAGATGGGAAGGATGTATCCAATATAGTTATAACACACTAATAAGCAACTAATTATAAGGGCGAAAAGCCACAGGTGCATATGGGAAAATTTGATTAATTTTAGAAGTGAAACCCTCATTAAAGTTATGGCCTCCATTGCTGAGTACGTCTTTTATTTCCTGTTTTTTTACTTTGCCATAACGGTATTCTATTTATTCAGTTTGTCGGTCTCGGGCCGGCTTTTTTCCCGGCGGCTTGCCCGGGCTACGCCGGCGCCCGCCCCATTTGGAACGCAGCGGATCGCGATCCTGGTACCTGCCTATAAGGAGGATGGGATCATTGTGTCGACGGCATTGAGCCACCTGCAACTGGAATATCCACGGGAACTGTTCGACGTGTATATCCTGGCGGACTCATTCGAGGAAACTACGTTACAGGAGTTGAAGGAGCTGCCGGTAGAGGTGCTGGTCATGGAGTTTGAGAAGAGTACGAAGATCAAGTCGTTGAACAGTGCGCTAAGCAGGATGGAGAAGGAATATGATATCGTGGTGATCAGTGATGCGGATAATGTGCTGGCGCGGGATTTCCTGAAGAAGGTCGAAGCCAGCTTCCTTGGCGGTGACCGGGTGGTGCAGGGGCGGCGGGTGGCCAAGAATATGGATACGCCCTATGCGTTACTGGATGCGTGCAGCGAGGCGATCAACAATCATATTTTCAGAAAGGGGCCAAATGCGGTGGGGTTGTCGGCGCCGTTGATCGGATCGGGGATGGCCTTTGACCATTCGATCATCCGGGGCTTGTTGCAGGGGATCGATTCGGTGGTGGAGGATAAAGTGTTGCAATTGCGGATCGTCGGGCAGGGGCTTTTTATCCGGTACCGCGAAGATGCGCTGGTTTTTGATGAGAAGGTGGATTCTTCGCATGCGTTGAAGCAGCAGCGGCGGCGGTGGGTATCGGGGCAATTTGTGAATTTGCGGGAGTCTTTCCTTCCCGCAATCGGGCAACTATTCAAGGGGAATATCAGCTACTTCAATTTTGGGGTTATGAATAACCTGGTGTTACCCAGGGCCTTCTTATTTGTACTCCTGCCCGCGCTGGTTGTCGCGGGCTGGTTTGTCTCCCCCGGCTGGGGCATTGCTTCGGCGGTCGTCCTGCTGGCGTATCTGTTCAGTCTGATGATTGCCATTCCCCGGGTCCTGCTTAACCGGGATCTGCTGACGGCGCTGCTAAAGCTGCCGAAGGCGATCTTTGTGATGGCGGGGGCCCTGCTGCAGTTGAAAAAGTCGCATAAGGCATTCATCCATACGGTCCATACAAAGACGGAGATCAGCAATTCCTTATTTAATGAAAATGGAAAGTAGCAGTCCCCTGGTGTCCATCATCACGGTGAACTATAACAGTACGGAAGTGACTGTGGAATTGCTACGGTCGATACAACGGTTGTCGAACCCCCTGCTGGAGGTTATTGTGGTCGATAATGCCTCACGGGAGGATCCCGGTGACCGGCTGCGGGCGGTGGATCCGCAGGTGAGGGTGATCGTGAGCCGGGAGAATCTGGGTTTTTCGGGGGGCAATAACCTCGGGATCCGGGCGGCAAGGGGACAGTATCTTTTCCTGGTCAACAATGATACGGAGCTTACGGAGGGGTTGATCGAGGGTTTGCTGGACGTATTCAGGCGTCGCCCCGACGCGGGGATGGCCTGTCCGAAATTCCATTTTTACTATCATCCTGAGATCATCGAATATGCGGGTTATAACGCGTTGAACGTATGGAAGGGCACCTGTACGATGGTGGGAAATAAGGAAAGGGATGAGGGGCAATACGATACGGAAGCCAGTACACATTTTGCGCATGGGGGGGCGATGATGATCCCGGCGGCCTTGGTAAGGGAGGTAGGGGAGATGCCGGAGTGTTATTTCCTGTACTACGAAGAGCTGGACTGGAGCGAGCGGATCAAACGAAAGGGCTACAAGATCTACTTCCAGCCGCACGCGCTGATCTATCATAAAGAATCGATGTCGGTGGGAAAGAAGAGCCTCATCAAGACGTATTACCACTGCCGCAACCGGATCCTGTTCATGCGACGGAATGTCGGGCCGGTTGCATTGACGGCTTTTACGTTTTACTTTATCCTTCTTACGATTCCAAAGAACAGTCTTCTTTTCCTGGTTCGGCGGGAGCTCGATCATCTTAGGGCGTTTTGGAGGGGGATCTTCTGGAACTTGTCGCACTACAGCATAAAAAAAAACCTATAAAGCACCAATTTGAAACATAAATTTTTTTCTTCTTATTGGTTCCGGTCCGGATTTTACAGTATTCTGCAACGTTTTTCCGTTACTCTTTTCGGGATGGTTAGCTATATCTTGTTGGTGCGGCGCGGATTGTCGAAGGCCGAGATGGGAGTCTACGCGTTGTTCCTGACCGTGATCACGATCTTTGAAAATACAAAAAGCGCGTTGTTGAAGGGGGCGCATATCAAGTTCATGAGCATGAATGAGGATGTGGCGGAGAAGACGCGGATCGCCAGTTCGTCGCTGCTGGTGAATGGGTTGATCAATATTCTTTTCATTGCGTTGCTGTTATTGTTCGGTCAGGAACTGGGGAAGGCCTTGCACACGGGCCCGGAACTGGCGGAAATGTTGCGCTGGTATTTTCCGGGTCTGGTGGCCATGGTGTTCTTTTCGCACCTGGAGGCGACGCAGCAGGGCCATTTGGATTTCAAGGGCGTATTTGCCGGGTATTTGGTACGGCAGATATCTTTTTTCCTGATGGTATTGGGTCAGATGGTTTCGAAGCAGCCCATGAGGCTTACTGAGGTCGCGTTGTACTTGTCGGTGAGCGTCATCCTGGGGACGATCGCCCTGTATGTGTATACGAGGAAATATTTGCATCACCGGTGGGATTATGACGGGCGTTGGACGAAGCGGCTGCTCGGATTCGGCGGGTATATCTTCGGGTCAGGGGTGGTGTCGAATGTGTTTCTCAGCCTGGATAAGGTGATGACAGCGGCCTTGCTCAAGAGCAATGAATATGTGGCCGACTACGATGCCGCGACCAGGATCAATCAGGTCATCGATACGCCGTCGTATGCGGCTTCCGAGGTGCTGTTCCCCAAGACGGCGCAAGCTTCGGCGAAGGAGGGTATCGAGAAGGTCAGGTATCTTTTCGAGCGAATGATGGCGGTGTTATTGTGCTTTACGATTCCGACAGCGATCGTCATCAGTCTCGTACCGGGGTTGGTGATCCGGTTGATCGCGGGCAGGGCTTATTTAGTGGCCGCGCCGATCCTCCAGCTATACATGATCACCGGCATCCTGCGACCGGTGCAGAATCAGGCCGCGAACCTATTGAACTCAATCGGGAAGCCGGCAATTTCATTCGTGATGAATGTGGGCTACCTCGTGGTGAATCTCGGGATCAACTATGTGTGTCTGATGACGATTGGATTTTACGGAGCGGCGATCGGGTCGGTGATCACCTTTTCGATTGGCACCGTGGTTTGGTATTTCGTCATGAAGAAGCAGATCGGGCTCCAACTGGGCAGCGTATTCCACTATATGCGGGAGTATGGCCGGATAGGATATGGGTATGCCCTGCGATTATTTTCGAAGTAGTTTTGACCGGAAGACGCTTTTAGAAATGTCCATCATGGCAGCGGAGGCGTCCTTGAATTCCTGCCACATCGTTTTTGGCGGGAAGAATTCGCTGCCCCAGCTGTTCAGCCATTTGCCGCTAAAGTATTTCCGGATCTCGGGGTCTTCGGGTTCGATCACATAGTTGAATTCGTTTTCCCATTCGATGCGGACGGAGATGAGGTTCGGGTGGGTACGTTCCACGACCTTGAAGCCGATGGAATGGGTCGGCAGGTAGTCCTGGATCAGTTCCCCGAGATCATAGCCGTAGTGAAATCCCAGTTTTTTTTTATCGACGAGGTAGAGGATGTCGCGGTGTTCGTGCAGGATCCATTTGTGTGATTCCCGCGGGAACAGGTATTCGCCGAGGAGAGAAGGGGTCTCGATATAGCCGCGTTTGGCGACGCGGAATTGTTCCGAAAGAAATTTGACGGGGTTTTCGACGTGTTCGAGCACCTGGCAACAGATGACGTAGTCGAACTCTTTATCCGAAAAGGGAAGCGCTTCGCCGTCGGCCTCCATGAAAGTCTGATTTTTGAGCACTTTAATGTTGCCGCTGCGGTGATAGTTGGAATCGGTGAATTTGTCGACGACGACATTCGATCTGGGGTTCGGGTTGTGACCGCCGCCTACTTCCAATACTCTTTCGGATCTGCCAATTTTCAGGTCAAAGCGACTCTTCGGATTTCTAAGCTTCATATTGTAGTCGTAGGAGTTAATATGTATTTTCCCGACAAAAAATTGTTCTAAATCTAATTTTTTGTCAAAATATCGTTTTATGTCTGCACTTCACCGCCCGAAGGGTGGGAAGTGCCAACCGGACTTTGTCCGGTTGAGGTCAGCTTCCGAAAAGTAGTATCTTTTTCTATTTGTGCCAAATCAAAATCGTAAAACACCCATAAATCCGTTGACCGTAGATTATGCAGAAAAACGAGTAAAACCGATGGGGTTGCTTTGACGAAAAATTGCAACCTTTATCCCACTGGACCGTAGCCCTATCCGTACACTGATATTCAAAATCCGGGGAGTTACCCTACTCCCGATGAAAACTAGAAGTTATGAAAAACCTTTACGAGATCACTTGTAAAAGATCCGTGCTGTTGATTGTATGCGTTGGGCTCTTTTTCTTTCGCGGGACTGCTCAGCAGGTGGTTACCTACGACACTACTTTTGACGGTTGGAATGCCGTCGTTACGATGGATAAGGCGCTCACCGGCACGGACTCGGCGGCGGGTATCGTATTTTTCCCGGGGCTGGGCGAAGAGACCACCGACAGTTCGAAAATTGTCGTGAATGGACCGCACTACCTCATCCGCAATGGGATCTGGGATGGGAGTGTGCCGCTGGCCAACGGGGTTCACCACCCGTTCATCATTTCTTTGCAGCCGCCCGCGTCCAGTTATCCGGCAAGTACGGTCAAGCCGAAGATCGATGCTATTCTTTCGCGTTATCGCATCAAGCGCAATAGCTTTTATTTAACGGGTTTGAGTATGGGGGGCTGGTATGCCAACCAATTCGTTTGTTACGAGCCGACGCCGGGCGATGACACCTATGGGCATCTGGTCCGGGCGCTGGTTGTCCTCGAAGGGGTGGAGCCCGCCGACAGTACGGGGATCTATCCGAGTCTTTCGTATCCGCGGAAGATGGGTCATTGGGCGGCGGCCTGCGGCGGCAGGGAGCTCTGGGTCGAGGGGAGCCAGGACTGGCGGGATATGCTGGCCGGCGCTCAGAATATGTGCGACTCTGTACCAAACACGGCAACGTATTTTATGGTCACTTATGGCGGCGGCGCGCATTGTTGCTGGAATACGGAATATGATCCCAGCACGACGTGGACGATGCCGTCGAACCCAAATATCAGTCAGGTCTGGGGAACGCCGCAACCGATGAATGTGTGGCAATGGTTGTTGCGGCAGGGGGATACGACGATGCCCACCTATTCGACGCCGGTCCCCGGGCCGCCGACGGTGGGTGCGGGCGTGGCCCAAACGATCCAGTTGCCGACCAGTGGTCTGACCCTGACGGGTTCGGCCTCCGGTGTGGCGGGTGCGACGATCAGTAGTGTGGCGTGGACAGAGGTCAGTGGGCCGGCGACCGGAAGTTTGTCGGCTGCGACTAATCTGACTACCGCGGTATCGGGGTTGACGGTGGCAGGGACGTACGTTTTTCAGCTCAAGGCGACTGACAATAACGGTCTTAGTGCGACAGCGACGGTAACGATCACGGTGGATGCCGCCAATGTACCGCCGACGGTGAGTGCGGGCAACGCGCAAACGATCCAGCTGCCGGTTAGTTCGGTAACCCTGACGGGGACCGCGACGGGCAACGGCGGAGCCACGATCAGCAGCACGGCGTGGACGGAAGTCAGCGGGCCGGCTACTGCGACGATTGCCGCTGCGCCGAGCCTTACGACCAGCGTATCGGGAATGACGACGGTGGGGAGCTATGTCTTCCAACTAAAGGCAACCGATGATCATGGTCTGAGTGCCACCTCGACGGTAACCATCACAGTCGATGCGGCAAATGTTCCGCCTACGGTGAATGCGGGTAGCGGACAAACGATCCAGTTGCCGGTGAGTTCGGTGACCTTGAGTGGTACCGCATCGGGCAATGACGGCGCTACGATCACCAGCACCGTGTGGACGCAAGTGAGCGGGCCGGTAACGGCGGGTTTCTCGGCCGCGACGAATCTCACGACAACGGTATCGGGGATGACGGGGGCAGGAAATTATGTCTTCCAATTGAAAGCAACGGATAATAATGGGTTGAGCACCACTTCAACGGTAACGATCACGGTCGATGCGGCCAATGTACCGCCGACGGTAGGTGCGGGCAGCGATCAGACGATCCAGTTACCGGCAAGCTCGGTGACGTTGACCGGAACGGTGACGGGGAATGGAGGTGCCACGATCAGCAGTACGGTGTGGACGGAGGTGAATGGACCGGTGACAGCGACGATCGCCTCGCCATCGGGTTTATCGACCGGTATAACGGGGTTGACGACGGCAGGGACCTATGTCTTCCAGCTCAAAGGCACGGATAACAATGGATTGAGCGGCACGGCTACGGTGACGGTGACCGTCCAGGCGGCAGCGCCGCCGGTAAATGTACCGCCGACAGTGAGTGCAGGCAGTGATCAGACGATCCAGTTGCCGTTGAGCTCGGCGACATTGAGCGGAACGGTAATGGGGAATGGAGGCGCAACGATCAGCAGCACGGTCTGGACAGAGGTGAGTGGGCCGGTGACGGCGACGATCGCCAATACGGCGGGATTGTTGACGGGCGTGACGGGGATGACCACGGCCGGAAGTTATGTATTCGAATTATTGGCAACGGACAATAATGGATTGAGCACTACGGCAGCGGTGACGATTACGGTGCAGGCGGCGGCGCCGCCGGTGAACGTGCCGCCGACGGTGAGTGCGGGAGGTGATCAGACGATCCAGCTGCCGTCAAACTCGGTGACGCTGACCGGGACAGCGACAGGCAATGGCGGGGCAACGATCAGCAATACAGCGTGGACGGAAACGAGCGGACCGGTGACTGCCACGATCGCCGATGCGGCCGGGCTGTCGACGGGTGTGACAGGGTTGACGACGGCGGGGACATATGTGTTCCAGCTGAAAGCAACGGACAATAATGGATTGAGTGCAACAGCGGCGGTAACGATCACGCTGCAGGCCGCGGCCCCGCCGCCGGTGCAGCATGTACCGCCGGTAGCCGTTGCAGGGCCTGACCAGACGGTAATATTGCCGGTCTCGACGGCGGCCCTGGATGGCAGCGGTTCTTATGACACCGATGGAACGATCACCGGCTATAGTTGGATGCAGTTGTCGGGGAACGGAGGAGTGACGCTGGCCGGTGCGAGCCAGGCGCAGGCCACGCTGACCGGCCTGACCGCGGGAACCTATGTGTTCCAGCTAACGGTAACGGACGGTACCGGGGCCACGGGTGTGGCTACGGTGACGATAACGGTGAATGCGCCCAATGTGCTGCCGCCGGTGGCCAATGCGGGCAAGGATACGACGATTGCGATGCCGGCGGACTCGGCGACGCTGAATGGCAGCGGTTCAACGGACCCTGCCGGGGAGGCGCTTACCTATCAATGGACGCAGCTGAGCGGGCCGGCGGAGGCATTGATCGGGTCTTCGGGATCGCCTGCTACCTGGGTGGGCGGACTGAACCCCGGATTGTATGTGTTCTCGTTGAAGGTGACCAACGTGTCAGGGCTGACCGATACGGCATCGGTCCAGGTACGGGTGATGAACAATCAACGAAGCGCCGGGGTGGACACAGGTGGGGCCGCGTTCGCGGTATATCCGAACCCGGTGGGAAGTATAGTAACGTTGCGATTCACCGATCCGAACACAAGTGGGCCGGCGTTGCTGAGGGTCTTCGATATGAAAGGCCGGCTGGTGCTAACGGAGGAGACGGAAGTAAGCGCCGGCCAGTTGGTGACCTTCAATGTGGCCGGTCTGTCGAGGGGCGTATATGCGCTGGAGGTAGTGGTTGGGAAAGCGAGTAGCTATCAACTGATCGTCAAGCAATAAGTTTATCCAGGAGTAACAATTGAATTGGAGTGACCCGAATCGGGTCACTCTTTTTTTGCGTATATTTAGGAATGCAAAATCAATGGACGACGCTGCTGTTCTGCTGGATGGCGGGGGGTGTGGCGATGGGGCAGCAACCGGCGCCGCCGCAGGCGGCGGCGCAACCCAAATGGATCGTAGGGCTGGGGGAGTATCAGTGTTATTTTATCGAAACCAATACGGGTAAGCTGTACGGCCTCAGCGCCGCCAAGGAGGCGGTTGGTGCGGAAGACGGGATTCCCGAGACACCGATGCTGGTGGCGGTACCCGCAGATCGGCGCATAGTCACGGTGGCGTCCGGCCTTCATCATAGTCTGACGGCGGACAGCCAGGGAGATGTGTGGGCCTGGGGCGCCAATGATATGGGGCAGGAAGGGAATGGCCAGATCGGAGGATATTATTATATGCCGAGGCAGATCAAAGACGATAGCCTCGGCAAGCCGTTCACAGGGGTAGTTCAGGTCTTATGCTGGGCTAATTACAAAGGGAATGGGAGTGGCGCGGTCAAACGCGATGGAACCGTGTGGGTCTGGGGAAATACCGGCGGGGGACTGCGCGGGAATGGGCAGGAGGGACAGAACAATACAAAGCCGGTGCAGGTCGAAATGCCGAAGGGCAGGAAGATCGTCAAGCTGGTGGTGGGCGAAGGTGCCATCGCGTTGGCAAGTGACGGCACGGTCTGGACATGGGGCGGATACGGGCGGAAGGAATACCTGGGGACGGGAACGGATGATTACCGGCATCCTCACCAGGTGCCGTTGCCGGGGCCGGCCCGGGAGATAGCCGGTACGGGGATGTTTAACTATGCGTTGACGGTGAAGGGGGGCCTGTACGGATGGGGGATTTATTCTTCATATATGGGTATCGGAAAGGGCGGCTACCTGGCCAGTAATTTCTATTTGCCTGCGCCCCGGGACCTGACGGCGGACCTGAAGTTGCCGCACCGGATCATGGTGTTGTCTACGAATAGCGTGAGCACGCATGTTATCCTGATCGACAGTACGCTGTGGGGATGGGGTGACAATGCGATGGGTTGTGTGGGGAATGGGCATGAGCTGGATTATGCGACGTATAGAAATCCTTATCAGTGGGATTGGGGGCCGGGGGAGCTGTTGCAGCAGCAGCCGGTCAGGCTGGCTCCCGGCGTTCACAATTTTACGCAACTTTTCGGCGCTACTGCGTCTATATTTTACTGTTATGCCGAGACGGCGACGGGCCAGCTTTATTCCTGGGGCAGGAATAAGGCGGGCGTGCTGGGCAACGGGATCATGAGCCTCTCCTCCGAGATAGAGGCCAACTATCCCAATTCGTGGGATGTGACGACGGTGACGGCAGTAGATCCGTTTTCGGTCAAAAGCCCCAGAAGGGTGAACTCGCCGTATTGCGCGCTGCATCCGGAAGCGAAGGCCTGCGCGGCTTTTCAGGCTCCTGCCCGGTAATACAGCAGGCCGTATTTTCCGAAATCACTATCGTAATAATCCGAATTTTATCGAGGGCTAACCGCAGCCCTTTGGTATAGAATTTGATCTTATCAGGAGAGACTTTTTGTACCAATATCCTAAAATCCGTTCCATGAAAGTACATTTACGCTACTTTTTCCTGCTGGTATGTGCCATACTATGTTCAAAGGCATATTCGCAAACTCCTCCTTATATTGTTTGTCCTGGTGAATACCAGTGTTTCTATATCAAGTCGGCGGATAATTCCGCTTACGCGATCGGCACGGGTGTCGCCTCACTAGGTATCGGATCGAATCCGGCTACTCCGGGGACAGCTATTCCGATAGCGTTTCCGGCCGGTATCAAGATCAAGCAGATCTCGTCGCCGCTTCATAACGGGATGGCGGTGGATTTGAATGGGAATGTGTGGTTCTGGGGCCTGAATGACGGCGGGATGCGCGGGGATGGCACCGTTGGCGGCGCCGTATCCTATTCCCCGGTGCAGGTCACGACGGACAGCCTGGGTAATCCTTTTACGAATGTGAACCAGATCTCGTGCTGGTATAATGAAGTGACATCGAGTACCGGGGTGGCCAGTACCGGCGTGCTCGCCTGTAAGAATGACGGGACGGTCTGGATCTGGGGGAATACGATCGGCGGGATGCGCGGGAGTGGCCAGCAGGGTCAGGAGAACTATACGCCTGTGCAGGTGACTATCCCGGGCAATCCGCATATCGTCAAGGTACTGGCGGGTGAGATCTGTATGGCGCTCGACAATAATGGAAATGTATATACCTGGGGCGGGAATGGGCGAAATACCTGTCTGGGGAACAATGCCACGGACTATACGACCGCACAGAAAGTGCCGCTGGCGAAGCCGGCGAAAGATATTGCCGGAGCCCTCTTGTTCGATTATGCGCTGGCTACGGATGGAACGCTGTACGGCTGGGGGATATATGGGGCCTACCTGGGTATCGGGACGGGACCGTATTTGTCCTGTAACACATTTCAGCCGTTGCCGGTGGACCTGACGACCGACCTGAACCTGCCGCACCCAGTCTCTTCGATCATGTGTAATGCGGTATGTACGCACGTCATCCTGACCGACAGTACGTTGTGGGGTTGGGGCGACAATACACAGGGGAATGTAGGGAACGGAGTAGAAACTAATTTCGGGACCTATTCACCGGTATACCAGTGGAACTGGGGTCCGGCGGAACTGCTGCAAAACAAGCCGGTGCAGATCGCGCCGCTGGTGCATAATTTCACGTCGATGTTCGCGGGGACCTCTGCCTGCTTTTATATGTATGCGGAGACATCGGCAGGCCAGTTGTATTCCTGGGGCCGGAATAAGTCGGAGGTGTTGGCCAACCAGGTGGAGGGCGCTACTTCGAATTTATATGCGACCTACCCCGACGGCTGGGAACAGCCGACGATTACGGCCGTCAACCCGTTTGCGATCACTACTTCGAACCTATATCTGTCGACCTGTCCCTATTGCTTGCTGAATCCGACGAGCTCGCCGTGTAACGGCTATACGCCCCCGGCGGATGTGGCGCCGGTATCGGTGCCCGGGCCAAACCAAACGATAACCTTACCGACAACCACGACCATTCTGGACGGCACAGGATCACACGACCCGGATGGAGTGGTGGTATATTATAAATGGCGGCAGATTGGCGGACCGTCGGGGAATACGGTGCTCGATTCCACGTATTCGCAGACCCGGATCGCCGGGCTGGTGCCGGGGACTTATGTCTATCGGCTTACCGTGACGGATAACGGATGGGACACGAGCGGGGCCACGATGACGGTGGTCGTGCAGAATGCTTCGGGCAATGTGCCACCAACGGTCAGTGCGGGCAGCAATCAGACGATCCAATTACCTGTGAGCTCGGTGACCCTGACGGGTACGGCGACGGGGAATAGCGGCGCGACCATCAGCCTTACCGGGTGGACGGAGGTCAGCGGACCGGTAACGGCCACGATCGCCAATGCGGCCGGGTTGTCGACCGGAGTCTCGGGCCTTACAACGGCGGGGACCTATGTTTTTCAATTAAAGGCCACGGATAATAACAACTTAAGCAGTACGGCCACGGTGACCGTGACCGTCCAGGCGGCGGTGCCGCCGACGGTGAGTGCGGGCAGCACTCAAACGATCCAGTTGCCGATAAGCTCCGTGACTCTGACGGGAACGGCGACAGGTAATAATGGCGCAACGATCAGCAGCACAGCCTGGTCGGAGGTCAGCGGACCGGCAACGGCCGCGATCGCGAATGCCGCCACGCTTTCGACAGGTGTGTCGGGGATGACGGCGGCGGGGACTTATGTATTCCAATTGAAGGCGACTGATAACAACGGGAATAGTTCGACGGCGACGGTTGTCATTACGGTCGAGGCGATAGCGCCCCCGACCAATACGCCGCCGACGGTTGGCGCGGGCAGCGACCAGACCATCCAATTGCCGACCAGCTCGGTGATCCTGACGGGTACGGCGACCGGGAATGGCGGTGCAACGATCACCGGCACGGTTTGGACCCAGATCAGCGGCCCGGCAACGGTCACGATCGCGAATGCAGCCGCGTTGTCGACAGGGGTGTCGGGGCTGACGACCGCGGGAAGCTATGTTTTCGAATTAAAGGCAACCGACAATAACGGGTTGAGCACCACAGCGGCTGTGACGATCACGGTCGACGCGGCGCCGCCGCACGTGCCGCCCATGGCCAATGCCGGCGCGGATCAGACGGTGACCTTGCCGTTTACCGATATCAACCTCGATGGCGGCGCTTCCTATGATACGGACGGGACGATAACATCGTACAGTTGGGTTCAGGTATCGGGGAACCGCGGGGTGACGATCCAGGGCTCGAGCCAGGTGCAGCCCGCAATCTATGGGTTGACGCCGGGTACGTACGTCTTCCAGCTGACGGTGACCGATAATTTCGGGTCGACGGGGGTGGCGACGGTGACGATCACGGTCGATGCCGCCAGCGCCCAGGCTCCGGTAGCCAATGCGGGACCGGATACGACGATCGCTATGCCGGCGAACTCGGTGGTGCTGGATGGTAGCGGATCCACCGACCCGACCGGGGAAGCATTGACCTATCAATGGAGCCAGGTGAGCGGGCCGGGGGCGGCGACGCTTGGGTCTTCGGGCAATGTGACGACGACGGCCAGCCAACTGCAAGCAGGGCTGTATGTCTTCCAATTGACCGTGACCAATACTTCGGGCCTGACCAACTCGGCGACTGTCCAGGTGCGGGTGCTGAATAACCAACGGACGGTAGATTCGGGCAATGCGCAGGTCATAATCTATCCTAACCCCGTGGCGAGTACGCTGACGGTCAAGTTCACGGACCCCACCACAAGCGGTCAAATCTTGATCGAGGTCATCGATATGAAGGGGATACAGGTGATGACGCAGGAAGCCGAAATAAACGGTGCTCAATTGATAGATTTCAATCTATCTGGTCTGGCCAAAGGGGTGTATGCATTGCGGGTGATCGTCGGGTCCAAGCAAAGCTACCAGCTCATTGTTAAGCAATAAAAAAATATTATCAACAAAAATATCGGGCGATCCTTCACGGATCGCTCTTTTTTTATATGTATGGAGTGCAGGCCAGTATCTTCTTGCGCCCGGGTTTGGACGAAGAACCATTGAATTTTGGATGCACTCCTGTGCGACATTTAATCGATACAAATGTAAATTGTATACGATCGGACATGATTTGGTATAAATTTTGTTTACTGGCAAACGTTAAATTCCGGGGGGCGTCTTATACCTTAGAGAACTCGAAAAATTAGATTTTCGTCCGGATCTTATTTCATTCCGATATCTGTTAAGACAATGCGAAACGCGCTGCTGGTGCTGCTTTCAAGTGTTTGTGTCTGTTTGAAAGTAAACTCACAATCGACGCCACCCATCATTGTGGCTCCCGGAGAATATCAAACATTCTTTTACCACACATCAGATAGAATTTTATATGCCGTCGGCGGATCTGTTGGCACCCAAGGTATTGGGTCTAATCCGACGCAAACATTAGGGACACCGATCAAGGTTCAGCTCCCTGCCGGTGTGCAGATGAAATCCGTGTCTTCGCCTTTACATAACGGAATTGGCGTGGATATGAACGGCAATGTATGGTTCTGGGGCGCGAATGATGGTGGGATGCGGGGAGACGGGACGGTTGATGGTGCGACATCGTTTGTTCCGGTGCAGGTCGCGACGGACAGTTCGGGTAATCCATTTAATAATGTCAGCCAGGTTTCCTGTTGGTATAATGAAGTGACTTCGAGTACCGGGGCGATTTGTACCGGCGCGGTGGTCTGTAAGAATGACGGAACGGTCTGGATCTGGGGGAATACGATCGGCGGGTTTCGGGGAAATGGCCAGTACGGACAGGAGAACTACAAACCGGTACAGGTGAATATTCCGGGCAATCCGCATATCGTCAAGGTATTAGCGGGTGAGATCTGTATGGCGCTTGACAACAATGGTAACGTGTATACCTGGGGCGGGAATGGCCGGAATACCCTGCTGGGAAACAACGCAACCGACTATACGACCGCACAGAAAGTGCCGCTGCCGAAGCCGGCGAAGGATATTGCCGGAGCGCTCTTGTTCGATTACGCGCTGGCCACGGACGGAACTTTGTATGGCTGGGGGATCTACGGGGCTTATCTGGGTATCGGGACGGGGACCTATCTCCAGGCCAATACCTTCCAGCCGCTACCGGTGGATCTGACGAGCGACCTGAGCCTCCCGCATCCGATCTCGCAGATCATGTGTAATGCGGTGTGTACGCACGTCATTCTGACGGACAGCACGTTGTGGGGTTGGGGTGATAATACGCAAGGGAATATCGGCAACGGGGTAGAGACCAATTTCGGGACCTATTCACCGGCATACCAGTGGAACTGGGGTGCGGCCGAGGTGCTTCAGAACAAGCCGGTGCAGATCGCGCCGCTGGTGCACAATTTCACGGCGATGTTTGCGGGGACATCAGCCTGTTTTTATATGTACGCGGAATCGGTCACGGGACAACTGTACTCCTGGGGCAGGAACAAGTCGTTGGTATTGTGTAATGGGGTTCTCGGGGCGTCTCCGGACTTGCAGTCGACCTATCCGGATGGTTGGGAACAGCCGACGATCACCGAGGTGAACCCGTTTGCATTGACACAGGTCTATAATTCGACCTGTCCCATTTGCCTGTCGAATCCGGGCGCCAGTGCCTGCAGCAGTTATACGATCCCCAGCGACCAGCCGCCGGTATCCGTACCGGGTGCGAACGAGACGATCCTGCTGCCAACCACTACGGGAGTGCTGGATGGTACCGGATCACACGATCCTGATGGCGTCGTTGTGTATTATAAATGGCAGCAGGTCTCGGGACCGTCGGCGGGTACGGTATTGGATCCCACCTATGGCCAAACCAGGCTGAGCGGCCTGGTGGCGGGAACTTATGTCTATAGTCTTACGGTAACCGACAACGGATGGGCGTCGAATACGGCAACGGTCACCGTGACGGTTAAAGCGACCGGGAATGTGGCGCCGACGGTGACAGCGGGGAATGCCCCGACGATCACTTTGCCGACGAGTTCGACGACGCTGGCGGGCACCGCGACGGGGAATAATGGAGCGACGATCAAGGGGTTGAGCTGGAAGCAGACATCGGGACCGGCGAACGCGACGATCGCTTCCCCGACGAGTATCAGTACGACGGTATCGGGCTTAACCTTGGCCGGATCCTATGTTTTCTCTTTGACAGCGACTGACAACAATAATTTGACGGGTACTGCGACAGTGACGGTGGTCGTGAATGCGGCGGCGACAACGGCGGTGCCGCCCACGGTGAGTGCAGGGAAGGGTCAGGTGATCACCTTGCCGACAAGTTCGACTACCCTGGCGGGAACTGCTGCCGGCAATAATGGGGCAACGATCAAGACGATCAGCTGGAAGCAGGATTCGGGTCCGGCGACAGCGACGATTGTTTCTCCATCGAGTGCGGGCACGACGGTGACGGGGTTGACGGTGGCGGGGAGCTATGTCTTTACGCTGACGGCAACGGACAACAATGGCAAATCGGCCAATGGGTCATTGACGGTGACGGTCGATCCGGGTGGGTCCAAAACGACTACGACGGCCCCGGTGACGGAGGTAGCGCCGACGGTGAGTGCGGGGAAGGGACAGATGATCACCTTGCCGACCAGTTCGACGACGCTGGCGGGCACGGCGACAGGAAATAACGGGGCAACGATCAAGGGGTTGAGCTGGCAGCAGGATTCGGGACCGGCAGCGGCGACCATTGCATCGTCTGCCAGTATCAGCACGACGGTGACCGGGTTGACCGTAGCCGGGAACTATGTATTTACCCTGACGGCGACCGACAATAACGGGGAAACGGCCAGTGCCTCCATGACGGTCACGGTCAATCCGGGCGTTGAGGTAGCGCCATCGGTCAATGCAGGTGGGGATCCGACGATCCAACTGCCGACCGATTCGATAGCACTGAAGGGAACGGCATCGGGCAACAACGGCGCGACGATCTCGAGCATTTTCTGGGAGCTGGTCAGCGGGCCAGGTTTTGTGAAATTCAGTAATGAGTGGGCATTGACGACGACGGTCAGCGGATTGGTTGCAGGGACCTATGTCTTCGAGCTGTCGGTGACCGACAACTATGGAAAGACGTCCACTTCGCTCGTGGATGTGATCGTGAAGGCGGCGACCACCACGCAGACCGATCCGGCGGCAGCAAACGGGAATGCATCGATCCCTGGTGATTCGCTGGACAGCAAGTCGCTGCTTCTTTTCCCGAATCCGGTAAATGATCTGCTAAATGTGCGGCTAAATGTGGCCGGTGCCGGCAAAATATTGATCGTCATCTATAATGAGATGGGTAGTCGGGTGCAGACCTTGCAGCTGGAGAAAGATCAATGGATGATACAGACATCGATCGATGTGAGCCGGCTGGCGAAGGGCGTGTATACGCTGCAGGTATTGAGCGGAAATTCAGTCAATAGTTCCAGATTTATTAAACTTTAGCAGGGCGTTCCGGCATAATAGTTGTTACACCTTTCGGGTCTACACGAATGCCAGCTTTATTTGGGCAAAGTTCTCCACGAAGTGTTTGCTATTGTCGCTTATCCTGGTTGCTTTTATACCTATGACCTGTTTGGTACTTTGATTCCATGATCACATTAAGTTTTGTGTATGAAGAAATTCTACCCGACTAATGCGGGGAAGGTGTGTCTCGTCCTGATCTTCTCTTTTTTGTTCACTCGTTTCGCCCAAGCGCAGATCGTTACCAAAGACACAACATTTGATGGCTGGAATGCCATTGTTACCGAAGACCTTAGCTTAAAGGGAACGGATTCAGCCGCAGGGATCATCTTTTTCCCGGGCATTGGCCAGCAGACGACGAACATCAGCGACCTGCAAGTGAACGGCCCGCATTATCTCATAAAGAACGGCATGTGGGACGGGAGTGTGGCATTGGGTAATGGCGTTCATCATCCTTTCATTATTTCATTGCAACCGCCTGCCTCCGGATATCCGGCGACGGTAGTAAAGCCCAAGATCGATGCGATCCTGGCGCGATATCGGATCAAAAGGAACAGCCTGTATTTCACTGCATTAAGTCAGGGGGCCTGGCAGGCCAACGAATTTTTGACGTATGAGGCCACGACGGGCGACCATACGTATGGGAAAATGGTGAAGGCGATGGTCAACCTGGAGGGAGTAGAGCCGGCGGATGATGCGGGCATCTATTCCTCATTACCCTATCCCAATAAAATGGGGGATTGGGCCAAGGCTTGCGGCGGAAGGGAATTGTGGATGGAAGGATCGCAGGACTGGCGGGATATGCTGGCCGGAGCGCAGAATATGAATGACGCGATCCCCGGGTCTGCCACTTATTTCCAGGTGACATATGGGGGTGGCGCGCATTGCTGCTGGAATACAGAGTACGAGCCAAGTGTAACCTGGACGAAAGCGTCCAATCCGAATATTTCGCAGGTAGTCGGCACCGGGGTGCCGATGAATGTATGGCAGTGGATGCTGCGGCAGGGAGATACCTCCATGCCGGGTGGAGTCTCGGCACCGGCCGCTGCAGCACCGGCCGCCAGTGCGGGTGTGGCTCAAACGATCACATTGCCCACCAATACGGCGAACCTGACCGGCAGCGGAACGGGAAATGATGGCGCCAAGATCAGCTCGATGGCCTGGGCGCAGACCAGCGGGCCAAATAACGCCAATATCAAACCCGGCAACCTGGTCTCAGGTGCGACGATGAATCTCCCTGCAACCGTGTCGGGGATGATTGCAGGAAATTATACATTCCAACTGACGGTGAAGGATAATAAAGGAATGGTGACGACCTCTTCGGTCACGGTGACCGTCAAGGCGGCGCCGCCGCCGACTTCGGCGTCGAATGTCACGAAGAAAGTGCCGCCGACGGTGAGTGCCGGGTCCAACCAAGCGATCACGTTACCGACGAATTCGGTGACATTGACAGGGAAGGCAACGGGCAACGGCGGTGCGGTAGTCAACAGCTATTTCTGGGTGATGGTCAGCGGGCCATCGTATGTGAAGTTCAGCAATGAGTGGGCCTTGTCCACGACCGTCAGCGGACTGGTGGCGGGAACGTATGTACTCGAGCTATCGGCGAGCGATACCTATTACCAGACTTCGACCTCGGTGATGACCGTGACGGTCGATGCGGCGAAGCCGGCGGCATCCAAACCCGCGACCCCGCCACCGTCGACACCGGCCAATGAGAATGGGCAGGGCAGCGCAAAGACACCCCCGACGGTCAATGCGGGAAAGGGACAGAAGATCACATTGCCGACCAGTTCAACGACGCTGGCGGGGTCGGCTGCGGGTACGAGCGGTGCTAAGGTCGTAACGATCAGCTGGGCGCAGGTAGCGGGACCGGAAAAGGCAAAGATCGCATCGCCGGCGACCATAAGCACCGCGGTGACAGGCATGACAGAGGCGGGTGACTATATCTTCCAATTGATCGCGATCGACAATAATGGCAAGTCTTCGAACGGATCGGTGACCGTAGCGGTCGAGCCGGCGATCGCGAAAGTGCCGCCGACGGTGAATGCGGGTGCCAATCAAACGATCACGTTGCCGACAAGCTCGGCGACATTGAAGGGCAGCGCTACAGCGCATAATGGGGCGGTCGTGAACAGCTATTTCTGGGTCTTTGTGAGCGGGCCGTCGTGGGTGAAGTTCAGCAACGAATGGGAGCTGACCACTACCGTGAGCGGGTTGGTTGCCGGAACCTATGTGTTACAGCTGTCGGCCAGTGATAATAATGACGAGACGTCGACTTCGACGATGGAGTTGGTAGTGAAGCCGAAATCGGCTGTGGCCGGCGCTTCCACGGGTGCGACGGCGGAGACCGGCAACGCGGCGGCTCTGACGGATCCGGTTTCACCCGATTCGATCGATCGGGCAGGCGGACTGGTGATCTTTCCGAATCCGGTGCACGATCTGCTGAACCTGCGCCTGGCGAATAATTCTAACGGAAAGTTGCTTATCAGGATCATCGATGGAAATGGAAGGCTGGTGCAGGCGTCGACGACGGAAAAGAGAGAGACTTCGATCGATGTGAGCAAATTAAATAAAGGCGTGTATGTCATCGAACTGATGACAGATAGCGGAGGAATAACTACACGAAGATTTATAAAATTATAAGGAGAAGAAAGACTGAAGAAGGCCGCCGGCACTGGGTTCCGGCGGCTTTTTTATTGCGCGGTTTTTTTTATTTTTTTTATTTCTGCGGCATAATTATTGCATGACATCCGCGTCTTATCTTATGTTGAAATCCTTATCTCTTCTTTCGGATCCGGCTAATCAAAGTGTCGTCTTTTTCTAACAAAATTTGAATGCCATATGACCATTTCGCATATACAAATATGCGATAGGTGGAACTTTTTATCTACCGATAGGTAGAAGCCAATAATATCCAATTACCTGTTAAAGCAAGTTTATGACAAAATTGTACCCGACTTGTATGGGGAAGCTATTGCTATCCCTGAGCTTACCCACTGTCTTCACTTTTACTTCCCATGCGCAAAAGATGGTCACGTACGACACCACGTTTGGTGGATGGAATGCCATCGTAACGGAGGACGTGGCCTTACAGGGCAATGATTCGGCCGCAGGGATCATTTTCTTTCCGGGCATCGGTGAGATGACCACCAATATCAGCGACCTGACGGTGAACGGGCCGCATTACCTGATCAATAACGGGCTTTGGGACGGGAGTGTATCGCTTGGCAACGGCGTGCATCATCCCTTTATTATTTCTCTCCAGCCGCCTTCGTCGGGAAATTCGGGTTCGGCGGTATTGCCGAAAATACAGGCTATCCTCGCGCGGTACCGGATCAAAAGGAATAGCCTGTATCTTACGGGTCTCAGCCAGGGCGGATGGCAGGCGAACGAGTTCGTGGGATATGAGGCTACTCCGGGAGACAATACCTGCGGGATGCTGATAAGGGCGATCGTCAATCTCGAGGGGGTTGAACCTGCCGACAGTACGGGGATCTATCCGGCGGAGTCCTATCCGCGAAAGATGGGTCATTGGGCGGCGACCTGTGGCGGAAGGGAGTTGTGGGTGGAGGGAAGCCAGGACTGGAGGGACTTGCTGGCCGGGGCGCAGAATATGTGCGATTCAGTCCCCAATTCGGCCACTTATTTTATGGTTACCTACGGAGGCGGCGCCCATTGCTGCTGGAATACGGAATATCAACCCAGCACGACGTGGACGATGCCTACGAATTCCAATATCTCAGAGATCGTCGGGCAGCCCCAGGCGATGAATGTATGGCAATGGATGTTGCGGCAGGGCGATACGACGATGCCAGCGAGTGAGAACGGCGGCGCGACGCCGCCGGTGGTCAATGCCGGCGCCGGGCAGACGTTAACCCTGCCGACGAATTCGGCGACGTTGACGGGTACGGCACAGGCGGGATCAACCACTTCGGTCAGTAGCAGTTCGTGGACGCAGGTGAGCGGGCCCAATACGGCGGCCATCGGCAGTATCGTCAACAGTCTGGTATCGAAGATAACGGGGTTGCTCAGTACGGTGACGGGCGCCACCGATACGGTAACTACGACGGTCTCGGGCCTGGTTGCGGGCACTTATGTATTTGAATTGACGGTTAATGAAAATAACGGGCTTTCATCCAGCTCTACGGTGACGGTCGTAGTCAATTCCTCGGCCGGTGCGGCGCCGACGGTGAGTGCGGGCAAGGGCCAGGTGATCACGTTGCCGACATGCTCCACGACCTTGACAGGGTCGGCGACGGGTAATGACGGGGCCACGATCGCAACGGTCAGCTGGAAACAGAGTTCGGGCCCGGCGACGGCGACGATCGCTTCGCCATCGGGTGTCGGCACATCCGTGACGGGGATGACGGTGGCCGGGAGCTATGTCTTTACGCTATATGCGACAGATAATAATGGCAGATCGTCGAACGGGTCGATGACGGTGACAGTCGATCCGGCGCTCAATACACCCACGCCTCCGAGCACGCCCACCACACCCACGCCTCCGACCGTAAGTGCAGGCTCCAGCCAGACGATCACCTTGCCGACGAGCTCGGTGACGCTAAGCGGAACAGCGACCGCCAATGGCGGAGATGTGCTCACCGGATTCAACTGGATGCTGATGAGCGGACCGGGTTATGTGAAATTCAGCAATGAGTGGGCGTCGTCGACTTCGGTCACCGGCTTGGTGGCGGGAACATACTTGTTCGAGTTGCAGGCAACCGACAACACCGGTTTGACAACGGCCTCGTCGCCGGTGACGATCGTGGTGAATGCGGCGGGTACCGCAGCGATAACGCCTTCAGCGATCTCCGGTCAGACTGTCGTCCTAACCGATTCGACGGGGATGGTCGATTCGACGATGGCGGGTCAGGCGACGGGTCCGTTGCTTTACCCGAACCCGGTCCGCGATCTGCTGAACATCCGCTTGAATGATGCGGTTATGGGGAAGATAGTGATATCGATCTATGATTTAAACGGTAATACTACCCGAAAGGTAGAGTTGGAGAAGGATTCGTGGGTGCTTGAAGCGTCCATCGATGTCAGCGGGTTGCCGAAAGGGCTTTATGGGGTGCAGCTATTCACCGGAACGACTGCCCGGAGTGCCGGGAAGTTCATAAAACTATAAAGAAGGGAAACGCGGGGGATATTGCATAATTCGACAAGGTGGATTATATTCGCCGGAATATCAATAAACCCCCGCTTTCATGAAATGGATCTCAATTTTGAAATGTCCGATCACCGGACAGGAGCTTCGGGAATTGCAGCCTGAGGAAATTGCGTCTTTGAATGAGAAGATCGTTAGTGCGCGGGTGCTGCAGACCGATGGGAAGCCGTTCACGGCGGAATTGGAAAAAGGGCTGGTCTCGGTTGATCAATCCTATGTCTACCCCATCCTGAAAGACATCGTCTTGCTGTTAAAGGACCTGGCGCTGGTCGGACCCAACGGGAAGGTGTTGGAGGACCTGATGAGCGACGATAAGAAGCTGGTCAAAAACTTCTATGATCAGCGTGGCTGGCATGCGAATGAGGCCGGCGACTATGAGGATGCGGTGATCTTTGAGGATCTGCGGCCGGTGAGCAAGGACTATCTTAAGAAATGTCATGACCGGGTGGCGCGGTTCCTGAATCCGTCGGGGGACTATTTGCTGGATGCGGCCTCGGGCGCGTTGCAGTTTTCGGATTACCTTCAATATTCCGCTCAATACCAATACCGGGTTTGCGTGGACCTGTCTTTCCAGGCGTTGAGCGAGGTGAAGCGGAAACTGGGAAGCAAGGCGATTTGCGTTCTGTGTGACATGACAAATATGCCGTTCAGGGACGGGGTGATGGGGGGATTCGTTTCGTTGAATACGATCTATCATATTCCAAAGGAGGAGCAGGCAATGGCAATCAAGGAACTGTACCGCGTATTGAAACCAGGCGGGAAGGGAGTTGTGGTATATGATTGGTACAAGCACTCGCCGTGGATGAATGTCGGGCTGCTGCCGTTCCGGGGGTTTGTGTTCATCCGCAATAAGGTGGCGGGGGCTTTCCGCAGGATGGCCGGATCTAAGGAAGATGGCAAGATGTTATACTTCTATGCGCATGACTACGACTATATGAAAAAGAACCTGCCGCCTTTCCAGCTAAAGGTATGGCGGTCGGTAAGTGTCCCGTGGATGAGGGTATATGTACATTCGTGGTTGGGCGGGCGGCGGATTTTGGAGAACCTGTACTGGAAAGAGGAGAAGCAGCCGGAACTGTGCGGGCTGAAGGGGGAATATCCGATGTTTGTATTTGAGAAGAGTTAAGGTGCTGCTTCGGGACTGGCGCGATCCCAGGTCCCGGTTGATTCATTGTATCTGCGGATGATGCGGGCGGGGTTGCCCGCGGCCACACTATAGGGGGGGATGTCTTTTGTGACGACGCTACCGGCGGCGACGACCGAATGACGCCCAATCGTCACTCCCGCCACAACGATCGAATTGCTTCCAATCCAACAATTGTCTTCGATGCGAATCAGCGCGGCCGTACAGCGCTGGTCGCGGATAGGGGTATGGATATCGGTATAGCCGTGGTTCATGGCCAGGATGCCGACGTGTTGGGCGAAGATCACGTTGTTGCCGATCTCCACGGGGCCGATGACGACGTTGCCGATACCGATGATCGAGCGGCTGCCGATGCTGACGTCTCCCATGCCGTTATTGATGGTGGAGAAATCTTCGATGATGGCGCCTTCGCCGAGTACGAATTTGCGAAAAGGCATGACGTCCAGTCTCGTCCTTCGGCGGATGATCGAGCGTCTTCCGCGTTTGTGTACGAAAGGGTTGACGAACAGCCGCACCCACCATCGAGGTCGATGACCGCGGGTCAGGCAGGACAGAAGGATATCCTTCATGCGGGGGTTGGACTGAATCTTTTCAACGAAGCTCAATTCGTAAGGGTTTTATCGATGGCAAGATAAAGCTCTTTCACCGAATTCTCCCAGGTATGGGTGTGGGCCAGGTCCATCCGTCTTTCCCGGGCCGCGCTATTGTCTTCGGACAGCGCTCTATCGAGTAGGACCGGATAATCGGCCGGCTTCTCTGCCACATAGACATTATCGCCGAAAATTTCCAGCGCCCGGGTTAGGGTGGCTACGACCGGTTTGCCCATGGAGAGGTATTCGTCGATCTTGAGGGGATAGTTACCGATGGTGACCTCGTTGACCAGTTGCGGGTTGATGCAGACGTCGAAGCGGGAAGAGTACCAGGGGAGTTCGGCGAGGGGTTTCTTCCCGAGGAAATGGATATTGGGATAGTCATGCAGATCGCTTTTGGAAAACCGGGAGTCTTCGGGCCCTACCAACACGAAATGATAATGGGGACGGGAGATGGCAATTTCACGGATGACCTCGTCATCGAGGCGAAGGGAGTTGATCGCGCCGATATAACCGATGATGGGATGCGGGATATTTTGCAGGTCGGGGGGCATCGGGTATACCTTGCCCGCGTCGAAGAGGGACGTGTCGCAACCCTGGCCGATATAAAAGCTATTCAGGTTATAGCGGCGCAGGTAGTCGGCGAGGTAATGGGAGTTGGCCACGGCGATATCGGCTTTAGCGATGTGCCTTGGTTCAATGGCGACCCCATGTCTTTTCCAATAGTCGACACCCAGCAGATTGTCCCGGCTGTAGTAGATATAGAGCCTGGGATGGAGGAGGTCTTTAAGGTAGAAGGAGCGGAAGATATCGTTGTCGTTAAAGAGGATGTAGTCGGAGAAGCCAAGCTGACCGGTGGCTTTGCGGATGTCGGCGGCGAATCGGCGGTTGTTGAGCTTGTTAAAAAAAGAGAAGATGGCGGTGGAGGGGATCCAGTTAATGGAACGCAGGATACCGGTGGGGTAATAGTTCCAGAGGTTGGGTTGGATCTCGCGGAGGGCTGGGCTTTTGCCTTTTACGATATCGAGGTGTCTCCTGATCTCGGGGTTGTCTTTTTGGCGGAGGATCGTCTTGTTATCGAGGGGCATATTGATGTATAGCACGCGGTGATGCCGGCTCAGTTCGCGGGCAATGCTTTTGCAGTTGCTGCCGATGTCGATGTACCAGGGGGAAAGCCCGACAATGACGATGTCCATTCCTTTTTCCATGTTATTTCGGTTGGCTAGCGAAAGGGTTTATAGAAGGAGAAGGTTCCCAGTTCCAGCATGGGGCGGTCTCCGCTGCTATCTCCATAGGTATAGATCTCGTCATATTCTTCAAGGGTGTAGGCTTCTTTTATTCGCCGGACCTTTTCATCGCCATGGCAATTGGCCCGGAAAATCCTGCCGGTGAGCCGGTCCGGTTTACCGCCGGTTTTGTCGGGTGCGGTCTCCAGGCGGGTGGCCAGTAGTTCCGCTCCGACTGAAGACGTCCAGTCGCGGATCCAGTTCTCGGGGGAAGCGGAGACGATGACCACGATGGCGCCGGCAGCTTTGAGCCGGGCGATCTCCAGCACGGCTTTTGGGCGGAGGAAGGCGGGGAGGGCTTCGCGGGAAAAGTTTCCGCAGGTTTGTTCAAATTGATCGAGGGGAGTATGTTTGAAAAAACGGCGGAGGACCCGCTCCTTAGCGCGCTGGTTGGAGATCAATTTTATCTTGTAGGCAACCAACCAGGGGCCGCTGAGGAGAAAGCCGAGGTAGAAACGGGGAATGCCCTTGCTGTAGCGGATAAATTCCAGCAGGGTATCCCTGGTGGTGATCGTACCGTCGAAATCGAAAAAGGCGATCTTTCGGGTCACAGCTTTAGTTTTTTGAACAGGGATTCCGGGATGCTTTTGATGAGCAGCATGATCCAGCGCCAGAACCATTTGACATAGATCACGTTCTTCTTTTTCTGAATCGCGCGGAAGACGGCGGTGGCCACTATCTCGGGGGTGGCGACCAGTAGAGCCGGCCCGGGGAGCGGCATGTTTTCCGTCATTTTTGTGTAGACGAAGCCGGGTTGGACGGTGAGGACGTGGACGCCTTTACGGAAAAGCCGGTTGCGGAGGCCGGAGAGGTACGCGGTGAAGCCGGCCTTGGCGCTGCCATAGAAATAGTTGGATTGTCGGCCGCGTTCGCCCGCGACGGAGCTGATGCCGGCGATGAGGCCGCTGCCTTTTGCCGCGTAATCGCTGGCGACGAGGTTCAGGATGGATACCGCGCCGACATAGTTCGTTTGGAGGATCCGTTCGCATTCGGTCCAGTCCGATTCGGCGAGTTGCTGGTCGCCGAGATATCCGAAGACGCAGATGGTCATGTCCGGCCGGGTGGGGAGGGAGGCCAGAAAAGCTGCGTGGGTAGCGGTTTGGCCGGCGTCGAATTCATGGATCGTGCAGGTGACCGAATAACGGATGGTCAGGTCGGATTGCAGGGGGCGGAGGCGGCCGGAATGGCGTGCGGCTAGCTGGATGTCAAAGCCGCCAGCGGCGAATTTCCGTGCGATGGCCACGGCCATATCCGAAGTTGCTCCCAGTACGAGTAGAGTTGGCATGATTGGACAGACAAATTAATTAAACAGGTGTACGTCCTTTAAGTACAGGATCATGGAAAAGCTGGCAATCCAAAGAAGCAAGGTTACCTGGATAAAGCGGTCTTTATAAAGGATCTTAGTGGGTGAGCCGGCGTCGGCAGCGACATAGATGATCTGCAAATATCGCATAATTCCTGCCATTACAAAAACGCCGGTGTAGTATAACCGGTAGGTGCCCATATTCGCGACTGTCCTGGGGTCCATGCAATACATCAGATAGGCGACGATAATAATGCCGGAGACGAGGGCCAGCAGTACGTTGAGGAGTTCGAGGTTATAGCCTTTCATCGATTTCCTCATATCGGTGCCGGTGCTTAGCTTGAGCAGGACGTCGTCGCGGCGTTTGCCAATAGCCATGAAGATGGCGAGAAGGAAGACCATGATGACGATCCATTCGGACAGCGGGACATAGGAGATCACCGAGCCTGCCTTGATGCGCAGGACGAAGCCGGTGGCAAGCAGGATGAGGTCGAGGATCGCGATGGATTTGAGGCCTAGTGAATAACTGAGGTTGATCAGGAAATAGATGCCGAGAACGAATGCGAATTTGTCGCGAATCCACCAGGCCATGCCGAAACCGCCGAGGATGAGCAACGCGCAGATGAGGAGCGCGGAAGAGGGGGAGACGGCGCCTGAGGCCAGGGGGCGCTTGCATTTGACCGGATGTTTCCGGTCATCTTCGCGGTCCCGGTAGTCGTTGATGATATAGATGCTGCTGGCGATACAGGAGAAAGCGACGAAACCGTAGGCAACCTGGATCAACTCGTGAATGTCGTTAAACTTACGGCCGAAAAACAAGGGTAGAAACAGGAACAAATTCTTCGCCCAATCCTTTGGTCTTAACAGCTTCAGGTATTCCAAAACATTAAATTATTGAGCAACAAAATACAAACAAAAACACAAAATGTATAATATTGCGTTTAAATAATAATAGGTTAATTTGCGCTATGCCCCGATACCTGACCTCCCGGGCCGAAGTATTGATCATACTGCTACTGGCTTGTGTTCCCTTGTTCATTCATCTTCCTTATCGGGTAAATATTTTCTTATCCTGGGAAGGGGCGTATCGCATGAGTCGGGGGCAGTTGCCATTCCGGGATTTCGGCACACCATTAGGTGGGATGTATTGGGTGATCCCTGCCATCTTCTTCAAGATTTTCGGACCGAAACTGATCACGTTGGTGAAGGCACAGGTCTTCATCAATCTCGTTTCGGGGCTTGCCTTCCGATCCATTCTTAAGAGTCTTTCGGTCAACAAGGGAATCCGATTGGCGTCCGTCATCTTGTTTTGTCTTTCGTATTCCTTTTTCAATTTTTGGCCCTGGTATAACCATACGGTCATTGTGTTTGAATTGGTTGCGTTGGCATGCTTGCTGCAATATCTGTGCCCGGACCCGGCGGATGGAGTGATTGGAAGGGGTGGGAGGATGCGTTGGCTTTGGTTGGTGGGTGCGGGGCTGTTCACGGTGTTGTCGTTTTTGACGAAGCAGGATGGGGGTGGGCTGGCTTTTTTGGTTGCGATCGGCGTGCTTGGCGTTTATGGATGGTTGTATGGTCGGTGGAAGCCGTTGCTGATATTTTTGGCGAGTTTTGGAGTGTTGTTGGCGCTGGTGATCCTGCCGTTCATTTCGTATGGTTTCGGGTATTGGTTCAATCACGGGCAGGCGCCGCATTCCTCGCGCGTATCCGGCTTTGATATGATGACGGAGTTCTTTGGCGCTTCGCAGTGGATAAAGTTTTATTTGATTTCTTTACTATTTCTTTCGCTGGTGCGGTATCGCAGCGTTGGGATGTTGAGGGCGGACCCGAGGGGCGTTTTGTTGCTGGCGTTGACATTGGGTATATTGGCGGAAGCTTCGGTGTTGCAAGTGACGAGTTATACGCCGCCGGACAACAATATCTTTTTTCACCCTTTTGCATATGCCTGCATACTGTCCTTGTTGGCGCCATTGTTGCCGGTGCACCTGGAGCGGCCGCGGATGACAATGTTCCTTGTCGTGGGTATCCTTTTGTGGTGGAGCGGGGTTTGGTGGAAATATACGCAGCGGTTTACGGCGAGGCAGGTCGTAGCCGGACCGGCGTTGTCGCCTTCCGGGGAGAATGTTGTCGGGAGGGACAATTACATGATCGATCGGGATACGGTGAAAGACATTCCGACCGAGCAATGGGTAGAGTGCGGGTTGCCGGCTTTTCGGCGGATCACCATGCCACCGTCGACGGCCGAAGGGATCCGGCGATTGATGAAGATGGATCTTGTCACACGCAACAAAGGGAGGTTGAAAGTGTTGAATATGTCGGAGCTGACGCCATTGGCGGCGGAGATTCCGTATGCGCCGGAGCGGAATGGTCAATTGCCGCTATGGTATCATTTGGGGGTGGGGATGTTCAACCGGCAGGCAGATAGTTTGGAGAGGAGGATCCGCGAGCATGATTATGACCTTGTATTATTCGAGTATTTGCCGACGCTGAATAATTTCTATCCATTCCGGGTGCGTGATTCGTTACGGCTTCAATACCAACTCATAGATTCTTTCATGGCCCCCAGACGCGGGCTGGAGACGAGGGGCACGATCGAAGTATATGTCAACAGCGAACATATTAACCAGTCCCATTGAGTATCTCAAAGGGGTGGGACCGCAGCGGGCGGAGCTTTTGAAGAAAGAGCTCGGCATCTTTACGTTTCAGGACCTCCTGGAACATTATCCTTTCCGACATGTAGACCGAACGAAGATCAATCTGATCGGGGACATTCGACCGGAAATGGAATACGTGCAGATCGAGGGCAAGGTGGTGAGTTCGGATGTGGTAGGGGATCGGCGGGCGCGGCGGTTGGTGGTAGAGCTACGGGATGCTACGGGCTTGTTACAGTTGGTCTGGTTCCAGGGAGTGGCAGGGATGCAAAAGCTGGTGCGGGTTGGAGGGGAGTACCTGGTATTTGGTCGGGTCAGCTATTATCAGGGTAGCCCGCAGCTGACGCACCCCGAGGTCGAGCTGAAAACCACCAATGTGGAGCGGCCGGAGTGGCTGGAGCCGGTATATCCCAGCACGGAAAAGCTCAGGGCCAGGGGGTTGGGTGGACGGCAGCTGGGAAAGCTAACGCAGACACTTATTAATTTGTTGAAAGAGAAGGATTTACCTGAAAATTTGCCTTCCTCGGTCATGGAGTACCCTGATCCGGAGACCGGGAAGCGGGCGTCCTGGCTGCCCAGGTTTGACGCCTTTCGCCAGATCCATTTCCCGTCCCGGCCGGCGACATACCAGCAGGCGTTATACCGCTTGAAGTTCGAGGAGTTATTCCTGGCACAGCTCAGGCTGGGGCTGATCAAATCGAAGCGGCACCGGTCGTCTCAGGGGGCGCTGTTTGAGCGCGTGGGAGACCTGTTTAACAGCTTCTATACGCATCATCTGCCTTTCGAGTTAACCGGGGCGCAGAAGCGGGTGTTGAAGGAGATCCGTCGGGATACGGGGGCCGGGCGGCAGATGAACCGGTTGTTGCAGGGGGATGTTGGAAGCGGTAAAACGATCGTGGCGCTGCTGGTGATGCTGCTGGCGTTGGATAACGGTTACCAGGCCTGTATGGTGGCGCCTACGGAGATCCTGGCGCGGCAGCATTATGAAGGGATTAAGGCGTTGCTGAAGGAGCTGCCGGTGGAAGTCAGGTTGCTGACGGGGTCGTCGCGGTCCAAGGCCCGCAGGGAGGTATTGGAACTGGCAAGGGAGGGGAAGCTGAATATCCTGATCGGTACGCATGCGGTTTTGGAAGAGGTAGTGCAGTTCCGGCGGCTGGGGCTGGCGATCGTGGATGAGCAGCATCGGTTCGGGGTGGCGCAGCGGGCGAGGCTATGGGAAAAAGCGGAGATGGCACCTCATGTTTTGGTGATGACGGCAACGCCGATCCCGAGGACCCTGGCGATGACCGCCTATGGCGATCTGGACTATAGTGTGATGGATGAATTACCGCCCGGAAGGCAACCAATCTCAACGGTTCATCGTTACGAAGACAGAAGGCCACAGGTCATGGATTTCATTCGTCATGAGCTAGGGAAGGGACGGCAGGCCTACATCATTTTCCCACTGATTGAAGAATCGGAAAAGGTTGATTATGAAAACCTTATGAAGGGGTATGAAAATGTAAAGGCTTGGTTTCCGGAGCCCAAATATTGGATCAGCATGGTGCATGGCCGGCAGCCCACCGGAGAGCGGGATACGAATATGCAGCGGTTTATCGGGCGGGATACGCAGATCCTGGTCGCGACGACGGTGATCGAGGTAGGGGTGAATGTGCCGAATGCGACGGTGATGGTGATCGAAAGCGCGGAGAAGTTTGGGTTATCACAGTTGCATCAATTGAGGGGCAGGGTAGGCAGGGGCGCGGAAAAGAGCTTTTGCATCTTATTAACAAGCCCGAAACTCGGACAGGAGGCGAGGGAGCGAATGAGCATCCTGACAGAGACCGATAATGGCTTTAAAATTGCAGAAAAAGACCTGGAAATCCGCGGTCCGGGAGACATCGAGGGGACCCGGCAGAGCGGTTTGCTAAACTTCAAGCTGGCGAATATTGTGGAAGACCGGGTGGTGCTGGAGCTGGCCCGGGCTGCTGTGGAGGCGCTGCTGGCGGATGATCCTGAGTTATCGGCCGAGGGGAACAGGCGACTCCGGGAATTCCTCCAATCGCAAAGGGGCAAGACAGCCTGGAGTAAAATTTCGTAAATTACTGAAGATAGTATCAATATTTACCGTGAAACTCAACAAATTGGGAAGAATTGGCCTGATCGTTATGTGGTTCACCCTAACTGCCCTTACGCTCTCAGCTCAATCCGGAGGCTATTCCTATCTCGAGTTTGTTGAGAATAAAGGGCAGTGGGATTCTTCGGTCCGTTTTCAAGCCCGGATGTCGGCCGGGAATATTTACATGCAGCATAAGGGGTTTACTGTATTGATGGAGGACACGACCGATCTGTTTCGGATCGGCGAGTTACTGCATGGGGATTTTGCGCGGGCGGGGGTGAGCGCGCCGGGTTATCCCAGTCATGCGGGGGGTGGATGGACGACTTCCGGTGGGGCCGGGGGTGCGACGGCGGGTGCCGGGAAGCCTGCGGTGGCCGGAACGGCGGTGACACAACCGGCAATGGGGTCCGGGTCGAAGCAGATCCTGCCGCCGGGGAATGGCGGGGGTGGTGGAACGGCTGGGGCGAAGAATGACCCCTTTTTGCTGCATTTGCATAGCTACCGGGTCAGTTTCGTCGGGGCGAATGATGATGTGACCATTTTGCCCGACAAGGCAGTTGCGTCGTATAACAACTATTTCATCGGGGATAAAAAAAATTGGGCTGTTCTGTGTAAAATCTATCAGGGGATCCTCTATAAGGACATGTACAAGGGGATCGATATTCACTATTATACGGACGTGGGCACCTTGAAATATGATATCGTAGTGCATCCGGGGGCAGATCCAAACCAGGTTATCCTGCAATACGACGGGCAGACGAAGCTGAGCGTGCGGAAGAACAAGATCTATGTCCAGACGTCGGTTGGGACGGTACAGGAGTTGGAGCCGCATTCCTACCAGGTCGATGGTTCGGGAAGGTCGGAAGTGGCTTGCAGCTATAAATTGTTACCAGGCAACCGGATCAGGTTCTCGGTTGGCAGCTATTCGCCTGGTGCGACGCTGGTGATCGATCCGACGGAGGTCTTTTGTTCCTTCGACGGCAGCAAATCGGATAACTGGGGATATACGGCGACGTATGATGGAGCAGGGAACCTTTACTTGGGTGGGATCGTATTGGATGAGATGGATATCGGGGGTTCGGATGGGAATGGTTACCTGGCCAGTCCCGGAGCCTTTCAGACGACCTTTCAGGGTGGGGATGACAGTGAGGGGGGACCGTCGGGTGGGGGATATCAGTATGACGTAGGGATCATGAAATTGAGCAGCAATGGGGCGAACCGCATCTTTGCCACCTATCTGGGCGGGAAGGGGGACGAACAGCCGCATAGTATGATCGTTGATGCCAACGGCGACCTGGTCGTTACAGGGAGGACGAGCTCGTCCAATTTCCCTTTGGCGGGAGCTACGGGGCCCTATGGTCCGGGGGGCGGCTTTGACTTATTCATTACGAAGTTCAAACCTGACGGGACGGGGTTGATCGGCAGCCGCCGGATCGGCGGGACGGGGGATGACGGGGTCAACTATGCGCCGAAGTATGTAGTGGAGGGCTCGCATGACCTTCGTCTCAACTATGGCGATGACGGTCGGAGCGAGATCATCCTGGATGCGGCGGGGAATATCTATCTGGCGGCGTGCACACAGTCCACGGATTTTCCAGTGACGCCGGGGGTATTCGAGCCGAGTGCGGGCGGTGGTGGTCAGGATGGTGTGTTGTTAAAGCTCAACCCGAGTCTGACTTCCATTACTTTCAGCTCCTACCTGGGCGGCAGCAACCTGGAAGTGGCGACGGTGCTGGCGTTAAGCCCGTTGGATAACAGCATTTGGGTAGCAGGCGGGACCTTGAGTACCGATTTCCCGGGGACCAGGAAGGCGCCGGTGGTTCAACCGGCTAATGCCGGGGGGATCGACGGATACATTGCGCAGGTCAGCAATGACGGCAGTACCTTGATAAAGTCATCTTATTATGGCAGCACGTTGACCGATATGATCTATGGGATCGCGTTTGACAAGGAGGGCGATCCGTATGTGATGGGGACGACCAGCGGGTTGATCCCGGTCGTCAATTCACCGTTCAATGGCGGTGGCCACCAGGCTTCGGGAAAACAGTTCATCACGAAATTCAAGCCCGATCTTTCGGGGATCGTCTATTCGGCCAATTTTGGGCCGGGGGGTGAGCCCTATCCGAGTATTTCACCGACGGCGTTCCTCGTGGACCGTTGTGAGAACGTGTATGTGTCGGGTTGGGGTGGGGGTCCGAATATCTATGAGCGATATACGGGTAGTGACGGGGAGAGCGGGGTAGGGACCAGTGGGTTGACGGCAACGGCCAACGCGCTGCGGGCATCGACGGACGATAACGATTTCTATTTCTTTGTGCTGCAAAAGAACGCCGCGAGCCAATTATACGGCAGCTTCTTCGGGCAGGTGGGTGGGGTCTATGGGGACCATGTAGATGGAGGCACCAGCCGGTTCGACGCCCAGGGGGTCATCTACGAAGCGATCTGTGCCAACTGTTACGGCGGGGCGACATTTCCGACGACGTTGGGTGTATTTGGGCCTTCCAATGGCACGGACAATCGTGGGCAGACAACGGGTTGTAATGAGGCAGGCGTAAAGATCGCCTTCAATTTTGCGGGGGTGGCGGCGGGTTTAAAGGTGGTCACGCATGGACGCGGGGATAGTGTGGGTTGTGTTCCGCTCTTGGCAACGTTCCAGGATACGATCCGCAACGCCAAGAGCTATATCTGGAATTTCGGTGACGGCGGGGGAAATTTTTCCACGACGAGTTTTCAGGAGAGCTATACCTATACCTCGACCGGTACTTACACCGTGATGATGATCGCGATCGACTCGAACAGTTGTAATGTCGCGGATACGGCCTATCATACCATTATCGTCGGGAACAATCCGGCAACGCTTGGTTTCGATTTTGCCAAAGTTCCGCCCTGTACTTCGCTGAGTTATGTCTTTACGAATCTGTCCACGTCGCCGCCGGCGGTGCCGTTTGGAGACTCCTCCTTCTCCTGGAATTTCGGGGATGGGACTGCCCCGACCCCGGATGGGCCTACGCAGATCACGCATAGCTTTTTATCGCCCGGAGCCTATAATGTAACGTTGTCACTGATCGATACCAATTACTGTAATTACCCGCTGGATACGACCGAGTTGGTGAACGTGGCACAGAATGTAAAGGCGCAGTTTATCACGCCTCCAGTCGGCTGCGCGCCGGATTCGGCGATCTTTAACAATACGACTATCGGCGGTGAAACGTATTACTGGAATTTCGGGGACCATAGCCCGATCGACTCGACGGATATATCGCCGGTGCATTTCTATCCCGATACGGGCACCTACACGATCACGCTGATAGCGGTGAATCCGAATACCTGCAATAAGACGGATACGGCGAGTACGACGATCACGTTGTACACAAAACCGACAGCTGACTTTTCGTATGAGCCACAACCGTCCCAGGTCAACACGCCCACGGTCTTTGTGCCGATCTCATCGCCGGCGGTGCGGTATCTGTGGGAGTTCGGTGACGGCAGCTCCGAGGTCAAGACAACACCGGATACGGTTGTCCACCAGTATATCCGAACGGATACCTTCCAGGTCTGTCTGCTGGTGACGAATGCGGAAGGATGCACGGATACGGTCTGTCACCCGGTATCGGCGCTCATCAATCCGTTGTTGGATGTGCCGAATGCGTTTACGCCGGGGCGGTTCGGGACGAATGCGATCGTCAAGGTGGTTGGTTTTGGCATTGTGCATATGACCTGGCGGATCTATAATCGCTGGGGTCAGGTGGTCTTCCAGAGTGACGACCCCAATATCGGCTGGGATGGGTATTACCGGGGACAGATGCAGCCGATGGATGTTTATGCTTATACGCTGCTGGCCGATTTCTCCGATGGGACGCATGCTACCAAGAAAGGAGATATCACGTTGATCCGATGAACAACACGATCTTGAACAGGAGTTATTATATAGTCGCCGTAGTAATGCTCATCTGCCTGCGGGGGTTTGCCCAGCAAGGCTTATCCAATATTGAATTCGTGGAGAACAAGGGGCAGTGGGATCCGCGGGTCAAGTTTATGGGGGAGATCAGCATCGGGAGCCTATTCCTGGAGAAAGGGGGGTTCACGACTTTATTGTATCATCCTGACGATCTGGCGCGGCTGACAGAGCATCACGGGATACCGGCGGCGGCAAAGGGCGGTGTGAACCGGGTGGGGGATTCGTTGCGTTCCCATGCGTACCGGGTTCGGTTCCTGGGGGCGAATGACCAGGTGGTGATCACGTCGGAAAAAGCGCTGCCGGGCTACAACAACTATTTTATTGGCCGTGATCAGGCAAAATGGGCAACGAATTGTAAAGTCTATCAGGGAGTGACCTATCACGATATCTATCCGGGGATCGATATCCGTTATTATACGAACAATGGGCAGCTGAAATACGACCTGATCATCCACCCCGGTGCGGATGTGAGCCGGATCAGGATGCGGTATGATGGGGTGAAGCGGCTCAGCAAGAAGAAGGAGCAGCTGATCGCTTCCACCTCGGTAGGGGAGGTGACGCAGCTGGAGCCTTACAGCTATACGTTCGATCCTCAGCTCGGCCGGGCAGATATCCGTTGTCGTTATATCCTCCGGGACAGCAATACAGTGAGTTTCGACGTGGGGGACCGTGACCCTGGCGCGACGCTGATCATCGATCCGACGTTGGTGTTCTCTACGTTCACCGGCAGCAAAGCGAGCAACTGGGGGTTCACGGCGACGCCGGGCCCCGATGGGAGCTTCTTCGCGGGAGGGATCGTATTCGCCAGTTCTTTCCCCTTCAACACCGGGCAATTACAGCCGGTCTATGGGGGTAATCCGTTCGACGTAGGGATCATCAAATTCACTCCCAATGGGGCCAACAAGGTGTGGGCGACCTATCTTGGCGGCAGTAGTATCGAGACGCCCAGCAGTATGATATGTGATGCGCAGGGTAACCTGATCGTGCTGGGGAGGACCTACTCGACGGACTTCCCATTCAAGACGGCGGCGGGCAGCGGCGGAGGGGCGGACATTTTTGTCGCCAAGATCAATGCTGCGGGGAGTAGCCTGATCGGTTGTCTGAGGGTAGGCGGTTCGGGAGACGATGGGGTAAATATAGAGGATCAGCTAAAGGCGGGCAGCGAGCATGCGAACAGGCTGATCCGCAATTATGGGGATGATTCCCGCAGCGAGGTTATCCTGGACGGGAACAATAATATTTTAGTGGCGGCTAGTACTCAGTCCAGCGCGACGCAGGGCAGTCCCGGCGCCTTTCCGATAGTCGGCCCGGTCTTTCAGCGAAATTTTGGCGGAGGCTTGCAGGACGCGGTCGTGTTCAAGATCGACCCCAACTGTACCAATCTGATCTGGAGCAGTTTCTTTGGCGGGTCGGGTCCGGATGCGGCGTTTGTGTTGAGGCAGAGTCCGTTGACAGGCGACATCTATATTGCGGGTGCGACGGCGAGCACCGACCTCCCGGGGGATAAGGTCGGCGTTATCCAGCCGGCGTTCGCGGGGGACAGTTCCGATGGTTTCGTGGCGCAGATAACGGCTGACGGGACGAGCTTGAAGAAGGTGACCTACCTCGGGACGGCCTACAATGACGCTATCTATGGCATACAGTTCGACAAGCTGGGGTTCCCGTATGTGATGGGGACCACGAATGGGACCTGGCCGGTGATAAATGCGGCTTATTCGGTCGGGGGGGCGCGGCAGTTTGTGAGCAAGCTACAGCCGGACTTGTCAGGATACGTCTATTCGACGACGTTTGGCACGGCTTCAGGGGCGAGACACGGGTTGCCGAATATTTCCCCGGTGGCCTTCCTGATCGACCGTTGTCAAAATATCTACGTCAGTGGGTGGGGCGGCTGGATCCTTGGCGGGGAGACCGATCCGTATGGATTGCAGGGAACTGCCGGGATGCCGGTGACGCCGGATGCGATCAAACCGGTGAGCGATAACCGCGATTTCTATTTCATCGTCATGAAGAAAAATGCTTCCGCTTTATTATACGGGACTTTCTTCGGGCAAAGAGATAATGCACACAGTATCAGCGAGCATGTGGATGGGGGGACCAGCCGCTATGACCAGAACGGAGTGATCTATCAGGGGATTTGCGCGAATTGCAATGGCGGAGCCAGCAGTCCTTTTCCTACGACGGTCGGAGTTTGGTCGCCGCTCAATGCGGCCGGAAACACGGGGTGTAATGAGGCGGCAGTAAAGATCGCGTTCAATTTTGCCGGAGTGGCGGCGGGTTTGAGGGTCAGCGTGAATGGGCGGCAGGGGGATACTTCGGGTTGTATACCATTGGCGGCGGACCTGCAGGATACGGTTCGTAATGCAAAGTCGTATATATGGAATTTTGGGGAGGGAGGTCCGGATACGGCAACGACGGGTTATGAGGTGCAGCATACGTACGATTCGCCCGGGGTATACAAGGTCATGCTGGTGGCGATAGATTCCAACAGCTGTAATGTTTCGGACACGACGTACCGGTATATCAAGGCGCGGACGAATAAGGCGCCTGTGAATTTTGCGGAGGTCAAGGATCCCAACCTCCCATGCACTGCGCTGACGTATGATTTCACGAATTTGTCCACGGCTCCGCCGGGTTTACCGTTCGGACCGGCTTCGTTCATCTGGGAATTCGGGGATACAACGCCTCCCTTCCAGGATGGTCCGGGACCGGTGACACACCCTTATCAGAATCCCGGGACGTATATCGTCAACCTGATCATGGATGACACGACCTATTGCAATTATCCGGATACGGCGACCAAGACCTTGCGGGTCTCGCCCGTGGCGAAGGCAGAGTTCCTGACGCCGTCAACCGGCTGTGCGCCTTATACGGCGGTATTTAACAATACCTCGCTTGGCGGGATCCAGTTCATCTGGAATTTCGGCGATCCGTCGGCGCCTCCGGATACCGCTCCGAACCCAATCCATCTTTATCAGAACCCGGGTACGTACACGGTCAGTTTGCTGGAGATAGATACCACCACCTGCAATCAGCGCGACTCGACGCAGGAGACGATCGTTGTCAGCGGCTATCCGACGGCGGGATTCACCTATTCGCCGCAGACGCCGGTGGCCAATACGCCGATGATCTTTGCGAACGTGTCTATCGGGGCGATTACCTACAACTGGCTGTTCGGGGATGGGGATTCGGCGGTCCGGACCACGATGGATACGGTGGAGCATCTTTATAATCAAACAGATACCTTTACGGTCTGTCTGCTGGCCACCAATTCGTCGGGTTGTACCGATACGGTTTGCCGGCCGGTGGCCGCTTTGATCGATCCCTTGCTGGATGTGCCCAATGCGTTCACACCGGGGCGATTCGGAACAAATTCCGTGGTCAGGGTGATGGGCTTTGGGATCACACATATGGATTTTCGGATATACAACCGTTGGGGGAGGCTGGTTTTCGAGTCGACCGACCCCAATATCGGCTGGGATGGGTATTATCGGGGGCAGATCCAGCCGATGGATGTGTATGCTTATACGGTGGAGGCCGATTTTTCAAATGGAAAGCATGTAACTAAGAAAGGAGACATAACTTTGATCCGATGAGCGGTCCCGCCTTCGCTACGGCTTCGGCGGGCAAGGGAGGGGTTAGTTAACGGATGGTGAACAGACAACCAAAAACCGCAAATTGACGTTACTAAAAATAATGGGGGGTTTGAGAAATATACTTGTCGTTAGCTGCTGTATCATCGGGAGCATAGCGAAGGTCGCCGGCCAGGATCTTCACTTTTCCCAGTGGTACAATTCCCCATTGATGACAAATCCCGCCAATACGGGCTTTATCCCGGACGCGGATTACCGGTTGGGCGCGAATTACCGCAATCAATGGTCTTCCGTCATGTCGGTGCCCTATCAGACGATGAGCATCTGGGGGGATGCGCAGGTATTCCGCGACAGGATACAGAATGGCTGGATGGGCTTAGGAGGCGCTATCCTCAAGGATGAGGCGGGGGCGAGCACGCTGACGTCGACGGAGATTTACGGTTCGGTGGCGTATCACCAGATGATCGGGTATTCGAGCCTGATCACGCTCGGGTTCAATGGCGGATATATCAACAAGCGCATCAATACGACCGGTTTAAAGTTCCCCGATCAGTTCGACGGGAAGTTCTTTGACAATACCTTACCGACGAGCGTGCAGATCGATCAGCCGAATGTTAATTTCTTCGATTTGCAGATCGGGATGAACTATGCGTATTTTCCGACGAGCAAACTGTATCTGAATGCGGGCTTTTCGATCCAGCATATCAACCGGGCGCGGGAGTCGTTCTTCACGACCGACCCGGCGGGTTTCGACAGCCGGATCCCGGCGCGGTATATCGGGTTTGTGAATGCAAGTATAAAAGTGCTTGACTATGTCATCATAAATCCTGGTGCGTATTATACGGTCGATGCGGGTGCGCAGGAGGTATCGCTGGGTATAAATGCACAATACGATCTGGAGGATAACGGTGATCAGCAGGTCATCGGCGGGTTGTATTACCGGGCGGGGGATGCGGTCATCCCAATGATCGGGTTTATTTATCACAACCTCAAGCTGACGTTCACGTATGATGCGACGACATCTTCGTTGAGGAACTATAACAACGGCTATGGGGCGTTTGAGTTTGCTTTGGAAAGCCAGGGTTTTTACAGTCAGTACAATGGTGATCGCCGGCAATCGCTATGTCCTTCGTTCAAGCCTTGATATAGTATCAATAATTTGTTGCATTTTTGTATGATGAAACCAAGATATGTTCTTTTATCCGCTTGTTTGTCGATGGCGGCTGTTGCCGGTTTTGCGCAGGATCACACCCCTGCGCGGGTGAATACGTATACGGATGAGGGAAATGGAACCGGATTCCGAAAGGAGAATCTTTTTGTTGGCGGCGGTCTCGGACTGGGTATCGGAGCGGATCAATTCAGTATCGGGGTCAGCCCGGAAGTGGGGTATTCGCTGAACCGGTGGCTGGATGCGGGGGTCGTCGTGAATTTCAATTATAATTCGGTCAGTCCGGACCCCCAGGGTATTTACAATCCTGATCTCAGTGAGAAGGAGTTTATTTATGGCGGCGGCCTTTTCGCGCGGGCGTGGGTGCTGCCATTCCTGTTCCTGACGGCGCAGCCGGAGTTCAACTGGACGCATGATACGCAAAAGTATGAGGCGAGTGGAGGGGCGACGTATGTTTACAATGTGAATGCGCCGAGCTTGTTGGTGGGTATCGGCTATGGGCGCCGGATGATCGGGTCGGGGACCTTTTATTTTGCGATAATGCTCGATGTGCTCGGGAGTACGAATTCTCCTTACAATGACATATATGGGCACCCCTTGCCGGTGTTGAGGGCCGGGTTCGATCTGTTTCCGCATAAGCGATATTAGCCTAACCGAGCGAAGCGAAGGTTGGGAACGAGGAGTGGCGGAGGAACCGAACGCCACGAAAGAGGAGGAGCGAGGAACGAAGCTCCGACGAAGTTCAAGGGACGACGTTCCGGCGAAGTTCGGAGCGAAGTTCAGCCCAGGCGGTTAAAGACCTCTACAGGGGTATCGCAGACGACGATGCGGTCTTCGACGCGATCGTACAAAAAACCTTCTTTTTCCAGTTGATGCAGGTGGTGCAGCAGGTGGTTGTAGAATCCGGCCGAGTTGAGGATATAGATCTTCTTGCTATGGATCTTCAATTGATTCCAGGTCAGCAGTTCAAAGAATTCATCGAGCGTACCGAAGCCTCCGGGCAGGATGACGGCTGCGTCGCAGCGTTCGTACATCATTTTTTTGCGGGTATGCATGTCCGGGACGACGGCGAGCTGCGTAAGGCCTTTATGATGGTGTTCCCATTCGGTGAGAAATTCGGGGATAATGCCCATGACGTCCACGCCCTCGGCAAGGGCGGTGTCGGCCATCAAACCCATCAGGCCCTTGCTGCCACCGCCATAGATGAGTTTCAACTTCAGGATACCGATGTATTTCGCCAGCTCCAGGGTATGGCGGGCGAAGAGCGGGTTATTGCCGTTCTTTGAGCCGCAGAAGACCGCGACGGACCGTATAGTCATCATGATAATTAAAATTCAGCGTTTTTCGTTGTATTTCCTAATTTAGGTGGCCTATGGCTACTTCGTTACTGTTTAGTTTTGTCATCGGTTACTTTCTCGTGTTGTTGTTGGTGGCGTGGCGTACTTCACGTCATGCCACCAATGATTCCTTCTTTATCGGTAACCGGAATTCCAATTGGATGTTGGTGGCGTTCGGGATGATCGGCACGTCGCTTTCCGGGGTAACGTTTGTGTCCGTGCCTGGCACGGTGGGGACGTTTGGGGATGACGGGTTCAAGGCATTCGGCTATTTTCAGGTGATCATCGGCAACTGGATCGGCTACCTGGTTGTCGCGCTCGTCCTGCTGCCGTTGTATTACCGGTTGAACCTGACTTCCATTTATCGATACCTGCAGGGTCGTTTCGGGGAGGTAGCTTACCGGACCGGGGCACTTTTCTTTATTCTTTCGAGGACGGTGGGTGCGACGGCGAGGCTGTATCTGGTCATCAATATACTACACGTATTTATTCTGAAAGACCTGGGAGTATCCTTTGGGTTGACAACCGGGGTGATCCTGTTGATGATCCTGTTATACACTTTCGAAGGGGGAGTGAAGACCATTGTGTATACGGATACGCTGCAGACAACGTGCATGTTGCTGGGGCTTATCGTCTGTATCTGTTATATCCTGCAGCATTTGGGCCTTTCGGCCGGCGGGGCCCTGGAGGCGTTGCATGCGAAAGGTCTGGGCCGGATCTTCCATACGGAGGTGAACAGCAAGAACTTTTTCCCCAAACAGATCATCGGCGGGATGTTTATTGCCATTGCAATGACCGGTTTGGACCAGGAGATGATGCAAAAGAACATCAGTGTCAGGAATGTGGGGGATTCGAAAAAGAATATGTTGGTCTTCAGCTTTGTTTTCGCGTTGGTGACCTTCCTGTTCCTGTTGTTGGGGGGGCTATTGTATCTGTTTGCGATCCAGCAGGGAGGGTTGAGCGGGGCTGATCATCAGTTGTTATTGGGGGGAAAGAATGTGATCGGGGACGGGCTTTTCCCGACGTTGGCCTTGCATTATCTGCCCAAGGCGGTTTCGATCATCTTTATCATTGCTTTGATCTCGGCGTTGTTTCCCAGTGCGGATGGTGCGTTGACAGCGCTGACCTCGTCATTCTGTATCGATCTGCTGGACTTGCGGAACCGGGGGGGTTGGGGCGAGCGGCAAAAGCGGCGGACAAGGATGGTGGTGCATATGGGTTTTGCGGTGATTTTTCTGTTGTGCATCCTGGTATTCAAGCAGGTGAACAACCCGTCGACGATCGGGATCATCCTGGATCTGGCGGGGTATACGTATGGGCCGTTGCTGGGGCTTTTTGCCTTTGGGATCTTTACGCGACGGATATTGCCCGATAACTGGAAGGTGACTGCTTTGTGCCTGCTGGCGCCGGCGGTTTGCTGGGTGGTTAGTCAGCACGCGGCGGCGTGGCTGGGCGGGTATCAGATCGGGATCGAATTGTTGTTATTGAATGGGTTATTGACATTTGGGGGATTGGCGGTGTTGTCCCGGAGGAGGTAACCGAGGGAAGTTTGCCCGAACGCTTGCGATAGGGCAAGGGACGACGCCTAGACGAAGTTCGAAATAGCTGGAACGGACTGCCCGAGAGGGGGTATGCCTCTTTTGAGCGAATTGGGATTTGCATAGACAAATCCCAAATTGCCGGAATACACACGTGCCCGAGGGGGCACGCCCGTCGGAACCGAACGAAGCGCCCCCAACCACAGCTTCGCCGGCCGGGCGCGTTTAGCTATATTTGCGAAAAGTTTTCCTATGGACCTGATCGAACCGTTGGCCCAGGCTTATGCGGAGCGTTATTCTTCGGCGACAGCGCCGTTGCTGGAGGAGATTGTGGCCTATACGGAAGCGCATCATCCGGAGGCGCACATGTTGAGTGGTCCATTGCAGGGGAAGTTCCTGGAGATCGTGAGCAGGTTGATGCGGCCGCGGCGAATCCTGGAGATCGGCACGTTCATGGGGTATAGTGCCTTGTGTCTGGCGGCGGGTTTGGCGGAGGATGGCCGGCTGCATACGATCGAGTTGCGGGATGGGGATGCAGATCTGGCGGAGGGCAATTTTCGCCAGGCAAATTGGCAGGATCGGATAATATTGCACCGGGGAAATGCGTTAGCGATCATTCCGACCCTTGATGAGGTCTGGGACCTGGTCTTTATAGATGCCGATAAAACGGGGTATATCGACTACTATAACCTGCTGATGCCCAGGTTGAGGCCGGGGGGATTGGTCCTGGCGGATAATGTGCTGTTTCACGGGCAGGTCTTGCAGCCGGAGATCGAGGGGAAGAGTGCGAAGGCGATCCAGGCTTTTAATGAATTGGTCGCTTCGGACAAGTCGGTTGAAAAGGTTATGCTCACCCTTCGGGATGGGCTATTCGTTATCCGAAAAAAGTAAAGCCGATCAATGATCAATAAGAGGATGCTGATAGGGGTCGGTTGGCTAATGGTTGTCTTCTGGGCGCCGGCCCAGGTCAGTGTCAATGGAGTGAACTACGTGAATACCTACAAGACTTTGGCGATGGAGGAGGAGCAGCGGTCGGGTGTGCCGGCTTCGATCACGCTGGCGCAGGGCCTTCATGAATCGGAGGCCGGTAGCAGTGAACTGGTCAAGGGCTCCAACAATCATTTTGGGATCAAGTGTAAGGAGGATTGGAAGGGGGAGGTATTCTATCATGATGATGACAGCCGTCAGGAGTGTTTTCGCAGCTATGCAACGGCGGCGGATTCGTATCGGGATCATTCGGATTTCCTTCGTCAGGGGTCGAGATATGCGTTCCTGTTCAAGCTTGATCCCGCGGATTTCGAGGGGTGGGCGTGTGGGTTGAAGAGGGCTGGATATGCCACGAATATCAGGTATTCGCAGATCCTGATCAAGCTGGTCAAGGATTACAATCTGCAGCAGTATACGTTGATCGCGATGGGGAAGATGCAGGCTTCGCAGGAGGTGGTATTGGGCGCTCCGGGGGCATCGGTCGGGCCGGGGGTTGTGGCTGGGGATGGGAACGGGGATTCAGCGATGGCGGGGCCGGATGTATCTTATCCGGAGGGAGAGTTCCAGATCAACCGGGCGAGGGTGGTCTATGTGCAGGCGGGCGTGTCGTTGTTGTCGGTGGCGAACCGGTATGAGGTTCCGTTGGGGCGGTTGTTGGAATTCAATGATATGAAGGAAGAGGATGTGCTGGTCAAAGGGCAGTTGATCTTTTTGCAGCGGAAGCGGCGGGCCGGGTCGGTCGAATTTCATGTGGTCCGGGAGCGGGAAGGGATATACGATATCGCGCAGGCAGAGGGGGTTAAGTTGCAAGATATATTGGAATTGAATCAGTTAACGCCCGGCGAGCAACCGGCGGTCGGAGAACGGATCTATTTGCAGCGGTCGGCGCCGGCAAAGCCGAAGTTGGCGGTGAATTGAGATAATTTGGGCATTATGACGAGAATACGGGTACACGACAAAAACTTTGAGCCTTATTTGTCAGCAGAGCGGATTGCGGAGAAGATCAGGGAGGTGGCTGCCCAGCTAAACCGGGATTATGCGGATAAGAGACCCCTTTTCATTGCGATCTTGAATGGGGCCTTCATGTTTGCGAGTGATCTTTTCAAGGAGATCACCATCGAGTCGGAGATCAGTTTTATCAAACTGGCGTCGTATAAGGGGACGAAGTCATCGGGGCATGTGATTACGGCGATAGGGCTGGATATGGACCTGATCGGCCGTCATGTGGTGATCATCGAGGATATCGTGGATACCGGGAAAACGTTGAGTGAGTTCCTGCCGCAGTTGGAGCATCAGCAGCCGGCATCGATGAAAATTGCGGCGTTGCTGCACAAGCCGGAGGCCACGGTCTACCCGATCCAGGTGGATTACCTTGGTTTTTCCGTGCCCAATAAGTTTCTGTTGGGATATGGGCTTGATTATGATGGACTTGGGAGAAATCTCCCTTCTATTTACCATTTGGTGGAATAAATGGGGGAATATTTGGGCCAGGGGCTTGACAAAGAACAAAGATCGTATTAATTTGAATCAAAATATCCGATTGAAAAGTGCACTTTTGCTGCTGGGTTCTCTGGTCTTCTATTCTTCGCGGGGGCAGTTTTATCTTCGCGGGGAGATTAGAGATGAGAACAATGGTCTCATGCCAAATGTGAAAATACGGCTCCATTCGAGTGGATACCTCTATTATTCCGGTGGCTCGGGGGCATTTGGGATTCCTGTTGCCCAGGAAAAGGACACGGTTACCCTGATAGCCGACGGATATGAGGACAAGACAATTGGGGTGGACGCCACGGATTTCCAGACGATCCGGCTGGCGCCGATCTTCCGGACGTCGTCGGTTGCACCATCTTCAAAGGGGTTGATGTCGTTGACAAAGGACTGGCGGCCGATGGACCGTCGGGACTGGACGGTGGCGGGCGAAACATACAGTTCGCTGGTGGAGAATAGGTTTATTCCCGCCATGCGATACCCCGAGACGGGATTTGCGGTTCGGATCGACAAGGCCTCCTACAGCAATATCCGGCGGTTCCTGAATATGGGAAGCACGATCCCGCCGGATGCGGTTCGGATTGAGGAATTGCTGAACTACTTCAATTTTGGATATACGGAGCCGCCGACGGACAGTTGTTTCACTTTACGGTCTCATTTATCGGAGTGTCCCTGGAATTCGGGAAATCAGCTGCTATTTCTCCAGGTATGTGCACGAAAGCTCGATCCCGCGAGAATTCCGCCGGCCAATCTCGTTTTCCTGATCGACGTATCGGGGTCGATGGACCTACCCAACAAACTTCCCTTGATAAAATCCGCATTTAGTCTGTTAGTCAATAATTTACGAGCGATGGACACGGTGACGATCGTCACCTATGGGAATATGGTCGGGGTCTGGTTGGCGCCGACATCCGGAAAGGAAAAGAAGAAGATCCTCGAATCGATCGATGACCTGACACCTGGCGGGGCGACGCCGGGAGAGGCGGGTATTCGGGCGGCCTACCGGGTGGCGAAGAGCCAGATGATCAAGGGGGGAAATAACCGGGTGATCCTGGCGACGGATGGGGATTTTAATGAGGGGGAAACTTCGGAGGAGGAGTTGGAGAAGTTGGTGTCGCAGTATAAGGATTGGGGTATCTATCTAACCTGTCTTGGCGTAGGGATGGGGAACTATAAAGATTCTAAGCTGGAGGCGCTGGCGAAAAAGGGGAGCGGGAATTTTGCCTATCTGGATGATGAGCAGGAGGCGGAGAAAGTCCTGGTACGCGAATTTACGCAGACGGTATATGCGGTGGCGGATGATGCGTATTTGAATATTGTATTCAATCCTTCGATCGTGAAGAATTACCGGCTGATCGGATTCGATAATAAAGTGAAAGTATTGACGGATTCCCTGAGCGAGATCCAGGGCGGTGAGGTAGGATCGGGTCATTCCTTGCTGGCTTTGTTCGAGTTGACGCCGCTGAGTGCGGACAGTGGGGGTGCGGGTGCGGATCGGGACGGATTGGCGAAGGTAATGCTCAATTATAAGTTGCCGCATGATACGGTGGAGCGGATGACTTGTTATAGTTGTCCGAATCACGTAATCGCTTTCCATGATTTACAACCTTGTTACCGGTTCGCTTCTTCGATCGCGGAGTTTGGCGGGCTGTTGAAGAAGTCGCCGTTCATGAAGCAGGCGGATTGGAAGGAGGTAATCGAGATGGCGCAGCAGTCGCGCGATCCGGACGATGGGATGCAGCAGGAGTTTATCGGTCTGATCGAAAAGGCAAGGAAAATCTATGGGAGGAGTAAGCACAGGCTGGAGCGTGAGGATCGCTGAGGTGCGACAAACTTTGAATTTTCTACCGGCCGCTGAAGCGGCCTGCCGGGGCTAAATGTCTGCGCGCCTGCGGCGCGCGAAAGGCCGTCCCGGCCTTTCCTAGGTAAACATTTCCCTTACTTTATCAAAAAAGCTTCGCTCGTTCTTGTCCGGTTTGGGCTGGAAGTTCGGCGACTCGCTCAATTTATCGAGAAGGTCTTTTTCTTCCGGCGTCACGTGCTGTGGTGTCCAGACATTGACGTGGATGAGTTGGTCTCCTTTTTCGTAAGAATTGACACCGGGGAAGCCTTTGCCTTTCAGCCGGAAGATCTTACCGCTTTGGGTGCCGGCGGGAATTTTGATCTTGGCCTTCCCGTCGATGGTCGGTACTTCCGCCTGGAGGCCGAAGACAGCATCCATAAACGAGATATGGAGCTCGAAGGCAACGTTGAGGCCGTCGCGATGGAGTTCTGGGTGTTGTTCCTCTTCGATGAGAATGATGAGGTCACCGGCTGCACCGCCTCTTTCGCCGGCGTTGCCTCTGCCCCCGACGCTAAGTTGCATGCCTTCCTGCACACCGGCGGGGATGTCGAGCGTGACGGTTTCTTCGCCGTATACGCGACCTTCCCCCTTACACACGGCGCATTTTGCGGTGACGATGGAGCCCTCGCCGTTGCAGGTAGGGCAGGTCGTGACGGTCTGCATCTGGCCCAGGAAAGTGTTGCTGACGCGTCGTACCTGGCCGCTGCCGCCGCAGGTAGAGCAGGTCTGGATACTGCTTCTATCTTTGGCGCCGGTGCCGCTACAGGTGCCGCAGGAAACGTATTTCTTTACCTTGATATTTTTGGTTACGCCTTTGGCGATCTCCTCATAGTTGAGTTTGATCTTGACGCGGAGGTTACTCCCCCTGACGCCGCGGGAGCGGGAGCTTCCGCCGCTGCGGCGGCCGCCGAAGAAGCTACCGAAGAGGTCGTCGCCGAAGATATCTCCGAACTGGCTAAAGATATCGTCCATATTCATGCCGCCGCCGGGTCCGCGGCCGTTATTGCTGAGGCCGGCATGGCCATAGCGGTCGTACTGGGCACGTTTATCGGTGTCGCTAAGGACTTCATAGGCTTCCGCAGCTTCTTTGAATTTTTCCTCTGCAGCCTTATCGCCGGGATTCCGGTCGGGATGGAATTGCATGGCCACCTTGCGATAGGACTTTTTGATTTCTTCGGCCGATGCGCCCTTTGACAGGCCCAGCACTTCGTAGTAGTCTCGTTTTGACATTGGATGATTCCGATGGCTTTTATTTGCCCACCACCACTTGCGCGTGACGGATGAGTTTATCGTTCAGGTAATAACCTTTTTGAATTTCGTCGATGACCTTACCTTTCAGAGAAGGGTCCTGGACGGGGACTTCGGTAATGCCTTCGTGTTTCTCCACGTCGAAGTCTGTGTTAATGCTGTTCATGGCTTTGAGGCCTCTGGCCTGGAGGGTCGCGCGTAGCTTGGAAAAGACCAGCTGGACTCCTTCCCTGACCTGGTCGATATGGTCTGCGGACAGCAACTGCTTCTCAGCGCGGTCGCAATCGTCAAGCACATCGAGCAGGGACACGATCACTTCCTTTCCGGCGGTTTGGCGCAGTTCCAGACTTTCCCTTGCGCTGCGTTTCCGGAAGTTATCGAATTCGGCGAATAGACGGAGATATTTATCCTTTTGTTCCTGAAGCTCGTCGTTGAGTCGTTCCAATTCTTCATCGGTGGCACTCATCTCGCTGAGGTGGGTGGTACCGGCAATATTTTCATCGGTATTCAGTTCATCTGATGCATCGGGTCTGTTATCTTTCCTTTTCATCTCTGACATGGGCATAAAAATTAGCGTAAATATAAGCTAGTCAATATCCTTGCCAACCCTAAAATAGAGACAAAATGTCTTAATAAATTCCCTTGACTGGCAGGTCGGCGGGAGGGGCGGGAAATTTAGGCTGAATGATCAGAGTTTAGAATTAATTTGCAGTGTTATATTTTCAATCGGCCGGAAAGGCGGGATAGCGTTGCGCCAGAACGCTGGTCGGTCCGGTTTGCGAGTTAACTATCTGTATATTAACAATTTATGCGGGACAAAAATCGTACGATATGAGATGGATCAAGCAGTTCTACGGGTTGGTATTTTTGGGATTGGCGGCCTGTTCGAAAGGCGGCAGTTCCAAGGCGTCAGGGCCCTCGCTGACGGCGGGGAATATAACGGCGAGCCGGACGTCGCAGACTGGCCCATTCCGGTTCTATATCGATCTGAGTGCTGTCAGCAAGCAGGACGTGTCGGTGCAGTATGCGACGGCGGATGGCACGGCAAAAGCGGGTGTCGACTATATGGCCGCATCGGGGACGGCGAGCATTCCGGCGGGGCAAACGGAGACTTATGTGGAGGTGCAGGTAACAGGGGATAGTCTTCGTCAGCCGGATCAGACGTTCTATATGCAGCTCAGTTCGCCTGTCAATTGTACGCTTGGGACAACGGAGGCGACCGCGACGATCATCAATTCCGATCTCTTGTATCTGCCGACCGATACGGCGGGGTATACGACACCAGACAGCTATCCGGGATACAATCTGGCCTGGAGTGATGAATTCAATGGCAAAACGGTGAATGAGGCGAACTGGACCTTTGACCTCGGGAACAATAATGGCTGGGGCAATCAGGAGCTGGAGTATTATACGCAGAGCCCGAATAATGCTTTTGTGTCGAGTGGAAACCTGATCATCGAGGCGCGGCAGGAGTCGAATAATGGGTTCAATTACAGTTCGGCGCGGCTTAAGACCGAAGGGATACAACAATTCACCTATGGCCGGATCGATATCCGTGCCAAGGTGCCGGTGGCGCATGGAATGTGGCCGGCCTTATGGATGTTGGGTTCGAATATCGGATCGGTGTCCTGGCCCGGATGCGGGGAAACGGATATCATGGAGTTGGTGGGCAGCAATCCGAACCGGGTAACGGGGTCGATGCACTGGCAGAATTCGGATGGGTCCGAGGGAACGTTCAATAATAACTACTTCCTTTCCTCCGGGGATTTCTCGCAGCAATTCCATGTGTTCAGTCTGCTGTGGCAGCATGATACCGTTCAGTTCTTTGTGGATGACAGTCTGTATGTCAACGGGAGTGCTAATAATGTGACAAATGGGACGTATCCGTTCAATCTACCGTTCTTCTTCATCTTCAATGTGGCGGTCGGCGGCAATTGGCCGGGACCGCCGGATAATACGACGGTCTTTCCACAGCGGATGTTCGTAGATTATGTGCGCGTGTTCGAGCAATAACCGGGCGAAGCCCACTTTCTTTACGCCCATGACAAAGGTATTTTTGAAAAGGAAGATCAGCCGGCGGGTGGAGAGCGGGCATCCCTGGATCTTTGCGAATGAGGTTGGCGTGGTGGATGGGGAGGTGAACGGGGGCGATACGGTGGAGGTATTTACACATGACTCGACATTTATCGGACGGGGTTATATTAATCCCAAATCTCAGATCCTGGTCCGGCTGTTGACGCGGGACCGCGGGGAAGTGATCGACGAGGTTTTTTTTAAGAACCGGCTGCGCCGGTCTTGGGATTACCGGCAGCGGATTGGCTACACGGAGAACTGCCGGTTGGTGTTTGGCGAGGCGGATGATCTGCCGGCGCTGATTATCGACAAATTCAGCGATTATTTTGTGATTCAAACGTTGGCGCTGGGCATGGACCGGTGGAAGCCGGCTATTGTCGCCGCGTTGGAGGATCTGTTTCGGCCTAAGGGGATCTATGAACGGAATGATGTGCCGGTGCGGGAGTTGGAGGGAATGCCTCAGGTCAAGGGCTTCTTGTCCGCACCATTTGAGACGCGGATCCTTATCCGGGAGAACGGGATACAGATGGAGGTCGACCTGGAGCATGGGCAGAAGACGGGATATTTCCTGGATCAGCACGATAATCGGCGGGCAATCCGGCACATCGTGAAGGGGGCGGATGTGTTGGGAGCGTTTTGTTATACGGGAAGTTTCGAGACGCATGCGGGGTTCTATGGGGCGAAGTCGGTTTTGGGGCTGGATATTTCAGAGGCTGCGGTTGCGCAGGCGCGGCGAAATGCCGAGTTGAACGAGCTCGGTGCGGTTTGCCGGTATGAGGCGGTCAATGCGTTCGACGTCCTGAAGCAATGGAGCAAGGAGGGACGGCAATTTGATGTAGTGATGCTCGATCCACCGGCTTTCACCAAGAGCCGGGAGACGATCCAGAAGGCGATCACCGGATATAAGGAGATCAATCTGCGGGGGATGAAGCTGGTCCGCCGGGGCGGTTTCCTGGTGACTTCGTCCTGCACGAACCTGGTAAATCCGGAGATGTTCATGGAGACGATACAGCTGGCAGCAAAAGATGCGAAGCGGAAGTTGCGCCAAGTGACTTTTCGGGCGCAGGCGAGTGATCATCCGATCATTGAGGGTTGGGAGAATACGTATTATCTGAAATTTCTTATAGTTCAGGTGTTGTGATGCGTGGGCGGGGCAGGCTATTTGTTCAGCTGGAAGATACCGGAATCGGTGATGCGTCCGGCCTGGTCGCGGAGCTGGAAGGTGTAAAGGCCGCGGGTGAGGTCACTGAGGTTGAGGGTATAATGGTCGACCATGTCCGGAATGTCCTTGACCAACTTACCTAAAAAGCTGAAAATCTCCAATCTATATACAGTATTGGGTTCCTTGTCGAGTTCAAAAATGATGTAGGAAACGGCGGGGTTGGGATAGAATTTTTTGACCACTTTATGCTCCGGATCGAGCATAGGACCGCGCGCCTGGCTTTTAGCCTGGGTGGTCGTCAGCAGAATAATGGATACCAGGATGTAAAAAATCCTCATGTTGGGGTATTGTTTACATGTGTTTCCAAAATAATTCTTTTGTTTCTAAAATACAAAAAAGATGCCTAATAAAATGCTAAATACTGAAGAAAGTTAATAGATTTCGGTCTATTATATTGATAATCAATCATTTAATCTTTCGAGTGTCTTATGAATGGCTTCGAAGTCGGGGAGGTCTGTAGCGGTCTCAAGAACTTCGGCGTAGCGAATAATCCCCTGTTTGTCCACCACAAAGGCGGACCGTTTGGACACGCCGTGCATGTCAAATACGAAATTATCGTAGAGAGCGCCGTAAGCGGAGGATACGGTTTTATTAAAATCGCTGAGCAGGGGGAAGTTGAGGTGCTGGTCTTCCTTGTACCTGCCGAGGGTGAACACGGAATCTACGCTGATGCCGAAGACCTCGGCATTAGCCTGGTTGTAGAGGGAGATATTATCGCGGGTGCTGCACAGCTCTTTTGTGCAGGTACCGGTGAAAGCCTGGGGAAAGAAAAGCAACAGGACATTCTTTCCTGCATAGTCGCTCAGGGATACTTTTTGTTTGTCGGAGTTAAAAAGGGTAAAATTTGGCGCGGGCTGACCTACCTGGATGGTATTTGTGCTCATGATAAATGTTTAGGGTGCAAAAGTAGGGGATTTTAAAATTTCGGGCAGTTGAAGCGGGGGTTTTCGTGTTGGAGGAAACCGATATAGGAAAGGGAAAGTTCGAAACCGCCGTGGCCTTCGCTGGCGGTTTGCAGTGGCGAGATATTGACGTCGTAGCTCAGGCCGACAGTGAAGGCATTGGATTCAAGTTTGATGACTGGGATGATGGCATCACCCCAACGGACATACGAACCAAGGTTGAAGACGTAGTTCGAATTTTCCGGATCCTCCCCCAGCTTGTAGGCTATCATGACGCCGCCGATCGTTTCATTGGCCGGACCTTGCTGGGAATAATCGGCCTGGATCGTAAATCCCAGGTAGTCGCTGATAATGGCATGGACGCCGCCGGAGAAGACGACCTTTGGTTGCAGCTCGATAGTCGGGTTCTCGTAGAAGGAGTTCCTTGGCCGGTTGAGGTGGTAATAGGCGGCGCCGAGGTAGAGCGTATTTTTGTAATCGGCGCCAAAGGCGGTATTGAAGCTGATGCCCAGTGCACCGTCGATGTAGTGGATATTCGGGTTAAGGATAGTTTCGCCGGTGGGAAGGGCCGGATCGTAGGCGACGCCGTTATACTGGTTGTTGGTGGTCACTTTGGAAAGGTCGAGGGTCTTCTGTACGATGCCACCCATAAATCCGACCGCCAGATACATACACTTCTCGTTGCTAAGAGATTTATGGTAGTTGAGGGCGGGCATGGCTTCGGTGGTCGTCAGGGCGGCCGTTCCGGCTTTGTCGTAGAGGATCTCCATGCCGGTGGTCAGGTAGTCGTTGCCTTTTCCGATGGACCATTTGTACTCACCGCTCAGGGAGCCGGTCCGGTAGGCGTTATTGAAACTGTTCCATTGGTCCCGAAAGATGGTCTGGATACGGTAGTCGCCGGTGAAGACGCCTGCCAGTGCGGGGTTGCGGAGCAAGGGCGTTTCGTAGAACTGGGAGAAATGGATATCCTGTGCCCGGATGGGGGTACCAGGCAGGAGAAAGGTCCAGGTGAGCACGAACAGCGACAAGAGCGTTTTCAACGTATGGGCATTATAAAGTTCATTTAATCATTTGGTTATCTTACCAGGGTCACGTTGCCATGAATAGCGACGACCTGGGCGTTGCTGCAAATCACTTCCGCAATATAGACGTAAGCATCCATGGGGGCGGGTTTGCCGTCGAAGGTTCCGTCCCAGCCCATGGTCTCCGAGTTCGCAGGGAAGTTCTTCCGCTGAAAGACCATTTGTCCCCAGCGGTTGAAAATCGTCAGCGACTGAATATTGTACAGCCCCGTGCCCCGGGGATAAAAATAGTCGTTGACCCCGTCACCGTTCGGTGAAAAGGTATTGGGGAAGAAATAGTTCTCTTCCTTGCAGATGGTATTGATCAGGATCGAGGCGGTGTCGGAGCAATTGTTGGAATCGACTACCGATACCGTATAGGTTTGGGCAAAGGTCAGGGTAGCCGCCGGGTTGGGACAATCGGTGCAGCTGAGATTGGCGGCCGGCAGCCATGACCAGGTCATGACGTCGGAGCTATAAGTAAAGGGTATGGTTACAGGGACACTTACCGGCGTCGTGATCTCTTTGGGTCCTTTGATCGTCGGGTTGGAATTGATGGTGACGGTTGCAGAGGTGGTATCGCTACAGCCCAGGGAGACGAACGCTTTGAGTGTAATGCTGTAGGTGCCTGCGGTGGTTATGACCGGCGGGTTTTGGACATTGGCGGTCTGACCGTTGCCAAAATCCCATTGCCAAAAGACAGTATCGACATCGGGGACGGCTAGTTTACCCAGGAATTGGATGAGGCCCGCGCAAAGATATCCGCTATCGGAGATGAGGGGTTGGGGTGTCTGATAGACGCGAATGGTATCGGTATAGCTAGCGGTGCAGTTGGCTAAGGTGACAACCGTCAGGGTGGCCGGCAGGTTACCCGGGGTGCTATAGGGGTGAGTAGTATTGAAGGGGTTGGTCAGGGGTGGCAACTGGGATTGTGGGAGGGTACCGTCGCCAAAGTTGAAGATCTTGCTCTGGACCCCGTTGTTGGTGATCGTGTAATCGGTGAAGGTCACGGTTGCGGTGTCGCAGAAGGCGGAGGGTGTGGCGGTAAAGAACGGAACGGCGCCAAGGACAGTCAGCAGCGTATCCGAAATGGTGACGATGCATCCGGTGGCATCAGTGAGATAGAGAAGGGGAAGGAAGGTATTGGGACTTCGGTAGGTATGGACGGGCGTTTCGTTCCCCGATGAATCCCCGGTGTTGTCGCCGAATTGCAGGGTAAAGGTCGTATATGGTGGTGGGACGATGTTGAACTGGGCTACGACGGAATCGCAGGCCGTTTTCGGTGTAAAGTTGAAGACGGTGGTGCTTGGGTTCATTAAGTACACCTTTCTGCTGGTCGAATCACTGCAGCCGCCGGGACCATAGACGACGAGGGTCGCGGTGAAAGTGTCTACGCTATTGTAGAACCATGTCGTGCTGAGCCCAAAGCTGGACTTATTGCCGTCGCCGAATTCCCAGGTGAGGGAATCATAGTATTGACTGGTGGGTGTAAAATTGGTCTGCAACGGGATACAGATCCCGGTCGTATCGGCGATGGTAAAAGCAGCGACCGGCGATTCGATCAGGATATTCTCCGTGGTATCGGTGGTACAGCCGTATTGGTCGGTGATGGTGAGGGTAACGGGATAGGACACGCCGCTGGTCGCCGGGAAGGGATGCGTAGCGTTTTGTAGCATGGAGCCGGGGTTTGGACTTCCATCGTTGAAATTCCAGGAATAGGTAAGGCCATAACCCTGCGAGAGATTGGTAAAGGTCGCCGGTGTCGCCGGGCAGTAGAAGCTGTCCGGGACGATAAAGGCGGCGTGTGGCGAGGTGATCTGGACCGCGGCCTTGACGGTGCCGGACGCACTGCAGCCGCCGTTGTCGGTTACGACCTCGATCAAGGTGTACGTCCCCGTATCGGCATATTGATAGGTGACTGGTGTCGTGCTAAAATCATAGTTGCCTGTATTGTCGCCGAAGTTCCAGATATAGCTGGTGAAAGCGTTGCCAAGGGCGGATGGCGTGGAGTTATCGGTGAAGGTGATGGAGCTATCCTCACAGCCGCCGGGCTGCGCGGCAAATTTGACAGTTGGGGCAGTTATCGTGATTTCGGTGGGCGCCGAAGTATAATGGCAGCCATTCTGATCGATGACGGTCAGCGTGGTGGGATAGATCCCGACGCCATTAATATGCGTGGGGTAGATAGGACCCGCGTGGACGGAATCAGTAGGACTGAAGGCCCAGACATAACTGGAAGTTGCAGCGCCCACAGGGGTAGAAGTAGATGTTAGCGTAAAGGTATGCTGATTGCACACGATAGCTTGTGAGGTTGAAAAGGAGGCGTTGATATCCTCAATAGTGATTGTCTTGTACGCCCGCGCGATACAGGTCACATTGGTCACTGTCAGAGTGACGTTGTAGGTGCCGGGGCCGAGTGTGTATTCATGGGTGGGCGGGGACCAGGGAGCTATGCTAGTGGTGTAGTCGGGTTGACCATCGCCAAAACTCCAGTCGTAATTAATAGGCAAGTATGGTGCAGTAGTATTTTTCAGGGTTGAATCGAGGAAAGAGACATTCAAGGGATCATTGACCGACGGGTTGTTAGCCGCGCAATTGACGACATAACCGAAATTTGGGATCGGCGGATTAACCGTCACCAGGTTGGTGGCCAGGGTGACGCACCCGTCGTTGTTCACGGAAAGGGTGACCGTCTCCGTGCCGAATGCCAGGAACTGGTGGGTAACGGTTTGGCCGCTATCGAGTGGGGCGCCGTCGCCAAAATTCCAGTACCATTGATTGGCGGGTGTTGACGTCGACGCGAAGTTGACGATGGCCGTCCCGCAGATCGGGCTGGCCGGGCTAAAGGTAAAACTCGCCGGCGTCGGCGTACCCACCTGAACCACATTGGTAAAGGTCTGGGTGGCGGAACAGCCGCTGGCCGTCTGGATCTTCAGGGTGATCGTATAAAAGCCGGATGTAGGATAAGTAAAGCCCGGACTGGGGCCCGCTGCCGAAGCCGGGGTCGCGCCGGGTGCGGTCCAGGTATAGGTCGTGACGGGGTCGACGGTGGTCACCGTGTAGCTTGGCGTGAACAACTGACCCACACAGGCGCCTTGGCCGGTCATCGTGATGGTGGGCGCGACGATATTGACCTCATTGGTGAGGGTTGTCGTGCCGGTGCAGCCCGCGGCGGTGGTGGCGGTGAGCGTGACGGGGAAGTTGCCGGTGCTGTTATAGGTATGTGTTGGAGTTGGCGAGCCGGTCGCGGTTCCGCCGTCGCCAAAACTCCAGGACCATTGTGTTGGGACGGGGGAGGTTTGATCCGTGAACTGGACGGTCAGCGGGGCCTGACAGGTACTGACCGGGGCGGCAGTGAAGACCGGAACGAGGGCGGCGCCAATAGTGTCATTCATGGTGGCAGTCGTTGTGCAATTGGCGTAGGTATTCGTGAGCGTAACCGGATAAATACCGGCGGCACTGTAGGTATGGGTGGCGGTGGATTGATTGGAGCCGGGGCTTCCGTCTCCCCATGTCCAGGAGGAGGAAATGGGGGCGGGGTTGGTACCATTGGAAAAGTTGATGGCGGTATTGATGCAGCCCGCTGAAGGGGCGACAATGACGGGCGTGTTCGAAGCCAGAGGCACGGTCTGGGTGAGCGTGTCGGCGCACCCATAGCTACTTTGGGAGATAAGGGTTACGGAATAGCTCCCGGCCGAGGGGTAGGTGATGCTGCTAGGATTGGGGGCGCCTGAGGAAGTGGGTGCGGCGCCGCCACCAAAGCTCCAGGCATAGGTCATATTGCCCGGGCCGGCGGTCTGGTTGGTGAAATTAAGGGTAAAGGGCGCGATGCAGGAATTGCCGATCTCGTTCCAGGTGAAATTCGGTTGTATGCTATCGATAAGTCGAAGGGTGCGCGTATAGGTGGCTGAATTGGAACAGCCGCCGGAATTGGTGACGGTAAGGCCTACGTTATAATAGCCAGGCTGGGTGTACAGGTGTTGGGGGGTTGGCCCGCTGCCCGAGGAGCCGTCTCCAAAGGTCCAGACATAGCTGATAATGACCCCCTGGCCCGGCTGCGAGAATTGCTGGAACTGGATTTCAGTGGGTGCGCAGGCGAGGTGGTTGAGACCGAAGGAGACGGAAGGCGAGGCGTAGACGGTGATATAGTTGGTATCGCGGATGGCGGCGGCGCCGCTGGCGTTCTTGACGATGAGGGTTACGGTATAGGTGCCTGGAATCGTGAAAACGGCGATCGGGTCCGGTGTGCTGAAGGTTTGACCGTTATTGAAGGACCATGTCCAGGAGGTCGGGTTGTTGGTGGATTGGTCGGTGAATTTAACACCCAGCGGGGCGCACCCCGAAGTGACGTTGGACGTGAATTGGGCGACAGGGGCTTGTGCACGAACAAAGGTGCCCAGCAGACAAAGGCCGCCGGCCAGAATGAATAGTTTTCGATTCAACAAAAGGGTCGTTTAGGTGTCTCGATATAGATGCTTCGCATCAGCCGGTTAAGCGGCTGACGGCTAGTTGGATAGGAGACTGGATGGCCTTCGTTAAGATGTTGGATTATTGTTTTTTCAACTGCAAGTAATTCGTCGAATTGTCGACTGTATCCGTGCATTGCGCGGAGACACTGTCAGTGTAGCTGTCGTCTACATACCAGGTTTCATTCAACTGGTTGAGCGGATACCCCGCGCCCGGGAAATCCGAGGTGATCGTCCGGGCGTTGATATTGACCAACCATTCTCCCTGCACAGAATCGTTGTCGATGATCCCTGTTACCGTATTGTTCGCGTCAAATTTAAAGAGGTAACCGGAAAAAGCCGCAGTTATATTACTGTCGTTTTTTTCATATCCAGTGACATACCAAACACCATTCGTTACATCAGAAATAACTGCCTTCTGTTCCTGGTTCTGAACGATTTTTTTACAAGATACAAGAAGAATGCCGGATAAAAGAATAGGGTAAAGCTTCCTCATAGTCCTGGATATTTATACTAGATATACGAGTGATTCCACTCAAAAGTCATAAATAATAACGTATTTATTGAGCAAATAGTCTAAAAAATACCGGATATCGAGCCCTTTCCCGGTGGCAATTTGGCAGAGCTGTTCGCTGCTGTAACGGCGGCCGTGGCGGTGGATATGGGTCCGGAGCCAGGCCAAAAGAGGATCCGTATTCCCCCCGCGCAGCGCTTGATCGACGCTAACATCCTGATAAACAGCCGATTCAAAGAACTGGGCGGCATAGAAACTACCCAGGCTGTAGGTGGGGAAATAGCCAAAGCTCCCGTGGCTCCAATGGACATCCTGGAGGCAGCCATTCTTATCGTCCGGCACGTCGACACCCAGCCACACCGCATAGTTCTCCTTCCACCAGCCGGGGATATCGGCAACGGAAAGGGACCCTTCGATGAGTTGTTTTTCCAATTCATAACGGATCATGACATGAAAATGATAGGAGACCTCGTCGGCTTCGGTGCGGATCAGAGAGGGTGCGACCTTATTGATGGCCTTATAGAATAGTTCGGCGCTTACGCCGCCGAACGATTTGGGGAAAATGGCTTGCAGCCGGGGGTAGACGGGTTTCCACCAGGCCAGGCTTCTGCCGACATTGTTTTCCCAGAGCCGGGACTGGGATTCGTGGATACCCAGGGAAGTAAATTCCCCAAGCGGGAGGCCGTAGTATTCGGGGGGGAGGCCCTGTTCGTAAAGGGCATGACCGGTCTCGTGGATACAGCTCCAGGTCATATGGGAAAAATTGTTTTCGTCTATGCGGGTGGTGATGCGGACATCGCGGGCGTTGAAGCTGGTGGTAAACGGATGTTCCGAGAGGTCTTGCCGGCCGGCTTCGAAATCAAACCCGAGTTGCCGGATGATGTCGAGGCCAAAATCCCATTGCAGACCGCGGGGGTAATTGCCATGCAGGAAGCTGTCATCGACCTGGGGACGGTTGGCGATGCGGTCGAGGAGCTCCTTGAGCGGTGGGCGAACGGTATCGAACACCTGGTCCAGGAGGGACGTGGTGCAGCCTTTTTCGAAATTATCGAGGAGGGCGTTATAAGGATGTTGTTCATAGCCCGCGAGCTCCGCCTCTTCCTTTTTGAGTGCAACCAATTCCTGCAGGTCATCTTGGAATAGCGAGAAGGAGTTGGCGTTGCGGGCCCGCAGCCAGCTATGAAAGCTGCGGGAACTGGTTTCGCTCAGACGACGGATGAAGGCGGGACTGATCTTGCTTTGCTTTTTATAGTCTTCAAGGCTGAGCTCGATATTCCTGCGTTGGTCTTCTTCGAGGTCTCCGCGTTGATTCAGTTCCTGCAGGAGGTCGCCGAGACCGGGAGCGGTCAGCCATTCTTGCGCGATCTCGGAAAGGCTTGCCATCTGCCGGCTGCGGGCGGCAGCACCTTTTGGCGGAAGGTAGGTCTCCTGATCCCATTCGAGCATAGCCGCGGAATATTTAATATCCGCGATTTTTTGCATACGATCGACATAAGCTGAGTATAAATCCTTCGTGGATTCTGTTAAAGTCATTTTAACAATTTTTCCTCAAATAAAATGGAAAACTATTGAATAATTTAGCTGTATGAATATCTTTTTCCGCCTCCTGTCGGTCTGCTTATTTTTCCCCTTATTCCTCAATGCTCAGAAGCTGGACTCCATGTTGAATATTTATGCCAGCAATTACCCGCAGGAAAAGGTCCATCTGCAGTTGGACAAAAAGATCTATCGGGCGGGAGAAACGGTCTGGTTCAAGGCTTATATTTTCACGGGCGCGGACCCATCGCTATTGAGCAGGAATTTTTATGCGGAGTTATCCGATCCTTCGGGTACGATCCTGGAGCGCAAGGTTTATCCGGTTACCGAGTCGAGTACGGCGGGCAGCTTCGATCTGCCAAAGACGATCAAGAGCAGGCATTTGCATTTAAGGGCCTATACGACCTGGATGACCAATTTCGATACCGCCTTTTATTTCGAAAAGGATATCCGCATCTTCGATGACAAACTGGACTCCGGCGGCACGGTCACGATAGTACCGGGGGTGGCGAAGATGCAATTTTTCCCCGAGGGCGGGGATTTGATCGCGGGCGTTGAAACAATGGTGGCGTTCAAGGCGAATGATCAGTTCGGCTTGCCGGTAGCGGCGAAGGGGATGATACAGGATCACAGCGGCAAGGAGTTGCTGGCGTTCGAGTCGCTTCACGATGGGATGGGTAAGTTCCTGCTGACCCCGGATAAAGGAGATTCGTTAACCGCAGTATGGAAAGATGAACAGGGTATCGAGCATCGGACGGGGTTACCGGCGGCGAGGGCGACGGGGGCGGTGTTGCGGGCGATCACGGGAAACCAGAAAGTCTTGTTCTCGGTGGCGAGGTCGGCGGATGGCGGCCCGGAGTTGAAACGCCTGACGATCATTGGCCATATGCACCAACATTTGGTCTATAAGGCTAGGATCAACCTGGATGACAATTATATGAGCGGTGGAACCATTCCGACCGGCCAGTTGCCCAGCGGAGTGATGCTGTTGACCTTGTTCGATGTGAATATGATACCGGTAGCGGAGCGGGTGGTGTTCGTCAACAATCATGACTTCCTGTTCAGCCCGGAAATATCGATACAGATAAAGGGGGTAAACAAGCGCGGGAAGAACAGTCTGGTCATCGATGTGCCGGATACGATCAAGACCAATATGTCCCTGGCCGTAACGGATGTCACGGCGGACGGGGAATTCCCGAATGACGACAATATCATCTCGCGGCTGTTGCTGACCGGTGAGATCCGCGGGCAGGTACATGATCCGTATTTCTATTTTTCCGGCACCGCCGATAGCCTGGTGACCATGCTTGACCTGGTGATGATGACGCATGGCTGGCGGCGGATCAAGTGGGATGCACTAGAGAAGGGCCAGTTGCCGGTGATAAAAAATCCGGAACAGGACTATCTGGCGATGCGGGTTGAGGTGCTTGGCGTGGATCCGTACAAGATCGCAAAGGACGAGTCGCTTAATGTGATTCTGAGCAGGAAAGATTCCAGCACCCAGCTGTTGACCGTTCCACACCTATCGGGGTCAAAGTTCGGCGTGATGGGACTTGTCTTTTTCGATACGGTAAAGGCATTCTATCAGTTCAATACCAATCGCGCGCTGTCCGACCAGGCGGCTATCACCTTCAGCAATGGGCTGGTACGCGGGTCGAAGATGGCCAGGCCCTTGTTCAACGGGTTCGACGGGTGGACGGCGGAGGATTCGATCTATTTGAAGCGCAACCGGTATATCCAGCAGGAGCAGGTGCGGGTGCAGCCCATAGAAGATGCGAGGGTGAAGACGTTGGCGACGGCGACGGTCACCGCGCGTGAAAAATCACCGGCGGAAAAACTGGATGAGCGATATGCTTCGGGTTTGTTTGCCGGCGGTGGAGACGCGATAACGTTCGATCTCCTCGATGATGCACTGGCATCGGCGATGCCCGATATCTTCACGTATCTGCAGGGAAGAGTCGCAGGCTTGCAAATTACTCCCGGGCAGGGCCCCGGCGGAGCACCTTCGTTGACCTGGCGTGGAGGACGCCCGAGCCTTTATTTGAATGAGATGCAGGTAGACGCAACGCAGCTGCAAAACGTTTCCGTGACGGATATAGCACTGGTGAAAGTGTTTCGGCCTGGTTCGGGGGTAGGGTTTGGCGGCGGTGCCGGAGGTACCATCGCGGTATATACGAAGAAGGGTGGGGATAGCAAGACTACAGATCCCACGTTCAAGGGGTTGCCGCGGGCAATATTGGCGGGTTATTCGATGCCAAAAGAATTCTATTCGCCCAACTACCTGGAGAATAGCTCGGCGAACGAACGGGAGGATCTTCGTACGACCTTGTACTGGAAGCCGTATGTGCTGACGAACAAGGAGACCATGCGCGTCAATATCGATTTTTTCAACAACGATATCACAAGGAAACTCCGCGTGGTATTGGAGGGGTTTAATGAGGATGGCAAGCTGACGCATATCGAAACGATTATTCAATAAGGACATGTATATTTCCGACATTATCGGCCACCTGGAGTTGCTGGCGCCACCGGTCTATCAGGAACATTATGACAATGGCGGATTGCTGACGGGAAGCGCCGGCTGGGAGTGTAAGGGGGTGTTGACGACGCTGGATGCGACGGAAGAGGTCGTGCTGGAGGCGGCGGCGAAAGGATGTAACCTCGTTGTGGCCCATCATCCGATCATTTTTGGTGGCTTAACGAAGATAACGGGGCGCAATTATGTCGAGCGGGCGGTGATCGTGGCCATTAAAAAGGACATCGCTATCTATTCCATCCATACCAACCTGGACAATATCATGGCAGGTGGGGTAAACGGGCGGATCGCAGATCAATTGGGGCTGACGGGGCGGAGAGTGTTGCTACCGCGGGAGTCGGTGTTACGCAAGCTGTATTGTTTTGTTCCGGCGAGTCATGTAGAGGCGGTGCGGGCCGCGGTATTTGGTGCGGGTGCCGGTCATATCGGGGGGTATAGTGAGTGCAGTTTTGGGGTGGAGGGTTTAGGGACGTTCAAGGGTGGAGATGGGACGCAGCCCTTTGTCGGTCAGCCGGGGACAAGGCATTCAGAGACCGAAGTGCGGCTGGAAGTGATCCTTCCGGTTCATCTGAGCAGGTTGGTAGTGGAGGCGATGATTGCGGCTCATCCCTACGAGGAGGTAGCTTATGACCTGGTGCCGCTGGTCAATGTGCATAACGGGATCGGGGCGGGGCTGGTGGGTGAACTGGGGGAGGCGACGGAGGAGGAGGCATTTCTGGAGCGCCTGTGTGGGGTCTTCCGGGTGGCGGTGGTGAGGCATACCCGGTTAACCGGGGGCCTGGTGAAGCGGGTAGCGCTTTGTGGTGGTGCAGGTAGCTTTCTGATTTCCAGTGCTTTAGCGGCCGGCGCCAACTTTTATGTCACGTCGGATGTTAAATATCATGAGTTTTTCGACGCAAATGACCGGCTGGTTATTGCAGATATCGGCCATTTTGAGAGTGAACAATTCACCATTGATCTGCTGGTTGACGTTTTGCGGGGAAAATTTAGTAATTTTGCAGTCCTTAAATCGGATAGTCCGACGAATCCGGTTCATTATCACGTTGGTAACAGATAAATTAAACTATGTCAAACGTAAAAGAATTCTCTGTTGAGGAAAAGCTCACGTCCCTGGTGATGCTCCAAAAAATTGAATCGAAGTTAGACGAGTACAAAATCCTGAAGGGCGAGCTGCCGATGGAGGTAAGTGACCTGGAGGATGAGATCACGGGGTTACATTCACGACAGACGCGGGTAGAGGAGGAGATCAACGGGATTCAGGAATTCATCAACCAGAAGAAAGAGGCGATCAAGGAAGCCGACGCGCTGATCAAAAAATACGACAAGCAGAGCCAGAATGTAAAGAACAGCCGGGAGTTCGAGGCGATCAACAAGGAGATCGAGATGCAGCAGCTGGAAGTGAAGCTGGCGGAAAAGCATATCAAGGATGCGAATGAGGAGATTGCGGAGAAGGTACAGTTGCTGGAGAAGGCAAAGAAGAATATTGCGACAAAGGAGTCGGTGCTGAAGAATAAGAAAGATGAGCTGGACAAGATCATTGCTACGACGGAAAAGGAAGAGAAGCATTTCGCGAAGCTGTCTTCCGATGCCCGGGAGAAGGTGGAATCGCGATTGCTCCATTCCTATGACCGGATCCGCGGCAATTACCGGAATGGATTGGCAGTAGTGCCGGTGCTTCGGGATGCCTGCGGGGGATGTTTCAATGCCATTCCGCCGCAACGGCAGAGTGAGATCCGTCAGCGAAAGAAAATCATTGTTTGCGAGAACTGCGGCCGGATCCTGGTTGACAATGAGTTGAACGACTCCATTGAAGTCAAGTAGGTTCTGTGATCTTGCGGTTCCTTATTCTGGTCGGGTTGCTTTTCCCGGTTGCCGGGTACGCGGAGAAACATTTTGATTTCAGTCCGGGTTGCCGGGAGGCTTATCGGGCGATCGTTCAGCTTCGGCTGGAGGAAGGCGGGCGGTTACTGGCCGCCGAGAAGAAACGTGATCCGGACAATCTAATTCCGGAGTTCCTGGGTAATTACATCGATTTTTTCCAACTTTTTTTTAATGAGGATGCCGCCGACTATCCTGCGGTAAAGATCAGGCTGGAGCAGCGGCTCAACAGCATGGAAGAGGGTCCGGAGACCTCGCCCTTTAGCCTTTTTACCCGGAGCGTGATCCATTTCCAGTGGGCCGCGATCAAGGTCAAGCTGGGCGGCAACCTGGATGCGGGGCTTGAGTTCAGGCGCTCGTTTCTGGAAAGCCAGGCATGCCGTCAAAAATTCCCGTCCTTTGGCCCTGCCCTGATGGTGAGCGGGGCGATGAAAGTAGTGGCAGGCACGATCCCTGATGGATATAAGTGGCTGAGCAACTTGTTGGGTATCCGGGGAAGTGTCAAGGAGGGGATGAGAGAATTGGATCAATTCCTTGGCATGGATGACGAATGGTCGGGGTTGTACCGGGATGAGGCTAATTTCTACTATTTATATTTACAGTTCTATATCCTCAACAAACACGAGCAGGTCTTTTCCTATATCCGGCAACACAATCTGGATGTGCGGAACAATTATCTCTATGCTTATCTGTATGCCAATCTTTGTGTCAATGATCAGCAGTCGGCGCTGGCCAAGCAGATCATCGAGGGGAGGAGCAGGGTGGCGGGTTACCTGGATATGCCGGTTTGGGATCTGGAGATGGGTTATGCTTCTCTGAGTCACCTCGAGCCGGGTACACCGATGTATCTGGAGCGCTTCCTCCGGCGGTTCCGTGGCCGATTCTATGTAAAGGATGCGTTAGAGAAGCTAAGCTGGTATTATTATCTGAGAGGGGACCAGGTGGTGGCGGATTCGTTGCGGCGGGAAGTGATCAGGCGTGGCACGGCGGAATCGGACGCCGACCGGCAGGCGTTGAAGGAGGCGCGAACCGGCGTCTGGCCGAATAAGACGTTGTTGCTGGCGCGGCTGTTGACAGATGGCGGATATTTCAAAGACGCGCTGGAATCCTTACAGGGGGTGAGTACGTCGAGCTTTACCCGGCCAGAGGAGCGATGTGAGCTCGCGTACCGGCTTGGGCGGATCTATGATGGAATGGGCAGAAAGGATGAGGCGATTGCGGCGTACTTGACCACCATAAAGACCGGGGAAGGGTTGCGGGAATATTATGCGGCGCGCGCGGCGTTGCAGACCGGCTATATTTATGAGGGCAGGAGGGATTGTGAGCGGGCTATGGGATTCTTTCAAAAATGTCTGTCCCTGAAGGACCATGACTACAAGAACTCGCTGGATCAGCGGGCTAAATCCGGCATTGCACGTTGCCGGGGGGAATGATCGAAAATTACTTAACTGGACGTAGTCCGGTTAGCATTTTCGCCTATTGGCGAAAATGCAGACATTCATGGTGTTGAGGCAAAAAATTATTTTTTCCGGTAATTTTTTGGCGAAATCTTAAATTGGTCCCATGTTACAGCGGATCCATATTCAGAATTATGCTATAATAGATGAGCTGAGCATTGACTTCCCGGCGGGGATGAATGTGATCACGGGGGAGACCGGGGCGGGCAAATCGATCCTGATGGGGGCCTTGTCGCTGATCCTGGGAGATCGTGCGGATACATCTGTCTTGTTGGAAGGCAATAGAAAATGTGTGGTGGAGGGGGTCTTTGGGGTATCCGAGTCCGGCCGGAGTTCCGACGTGTTGGTTTTCTTCAAAGCGAACGACCTGGATGTGGAGGAAGAGGTCGTGATCCGGCGGGAGATAGCGCCGAGCGGGAAGTCGAGGGCTTTCGTGAATGATACGCCCGTAAACCTCGAGCAATTACGGAAACTGGGTTCGATGCTGGTGGATCTGCACCGGCAGTTCGACACGCTGGAGCTTGGAGAGTCGGACTTTCAGCGGGAGGTATTGGATGGGTTGGCGGGTCAGGCCGCGGCAGTGGAAGAGTACCGGGCTTTGTACCGGGGATGGAAGGCGGCGGAGAAGGAACTGGCGGCGTTGGGTGAACAGCAGGCGCAGTTCAATAAGGAATCGGATTATAATAAATTCTTACTGGATGAGCTGAGTGAGGCGGGATTTCGGGAGCAGGAACTGGAGGAAATAGATCAGGAACTAAAGCTGCTCAATCATTCGGAGGGGATAAAGACAATGTTGTCCAAAGTCTATTACGATCTGAAGGAAGGGGAGCAGCCCCTGGTGCAGCAGCTGCGATCGCTCCAGCAGTCGTTGGGATCGTATTCGGCGTATCATCCGGGGTTGAGTAGTTTGGCAGACCGGATGTCCTCGCTGCAGATCGAACTACAGGATATTGCCGGGGAGGTGGATCATTTGAATGATGCGGTCAACCATGATCCGCGCCGGATCGAGGAGATCAATGAGCGGTTAACCGTTGGATACAAACTGTTGAAGAAGCACGGGCTGCGTACAACGACGGAATTGCTTTCTCTTCAGCGGAAGTTGGAGCTTGGGCTCCAGGAAACGCTGCAATTGGGGGAAAGTATTGCCGCATGGGAACGGGAGGTGGGTCGGTTGTTGCAGGAGGTGAAAAAGAAGGCGGCCGTGCTATCAGCGGGAAGGATCAGACAGGTGGCGGGGTTGGTGGAAAAGGTGAACGGGCTGCTGAAGCAGGTCGGGATGCCGAATGCGCGGCTGAGCGTTGTAGTGGAGGCGGCGGAGTTAGGCGCATATGGTGCGGACAAGATCGAGTTCCTGTTCGATGCGAACAAGAGCAACCGGTTCGAGCCTATCCGAAAGGTGGCTTCGGGTGGCGAACTGAGCCGGTTGATGCTGTGTATCAAGTCGCTGGTGGCAGAGTCGATCGATCTGGCGACGCTGATCTTCGATGAGATCGACACGGGAATCTCTGGTGAAGCAGCCAGGCAGGTGGGGATCATCCTGAAAGGGCTGGCCGGAAAACGGCAGGTCATTTGCATCACGCATCAGCCGCAGATTGCAGGGAAAGGGGATGCGCACTATTTCGTCTATAAAGACGTGAAGGGAGAGGCGATCAAGACGCGGATCCGGCTGTTGGGACAGGAGGAGCGGATCACCGCGATCGCGCGGATGTTGAGCGGGGAGAAACCGACTGCCGCGGCGCTGGAAAATGCGCGGGAAATGGTCATGTCATGAAGTTACGCTCGTTGCTGATATTGCTGGTGCTGATCCTGGCGATCGTGCCGATATACTATGTCAACCGCTGGTTGCAGGGAGTAATGAGACCGCGGGAATCAGCAGCCAGGTTCTTTCTTTTCCTTTTGGCCAGTTTTGTGATGATCATCGTGTATACGATGCTTGTGGTGGGGGTGATCGTTAGGATATTTCCGGTTCGATGAGCCGGACGTCGCCTGGTTTGTGGTCGATGACCTATATTTGCGAAAATTCAATCTATGGCATATAACCTCTTAAAAGGGAAAAAAGGGATCATTTTCGGAGCGCTGGATGAGCGGTCGATCGCCTGGCGGACGGCGTTGAGGTGTCACGAAGAGGGGGCGCAGCTGGTGTTGTCGAATGCGCCGGTGGCGTTGCGGATGGGAGAGATCAACAAGCTGGCGGAAGCGGTTAAGGCGCCGGTGATCGGTGCGGATGTGACGAATATGGATGATCTGAAGAAGTTGTTCGAGGAATCGATGACACATTTTGGAGGCAAGATCGATTTTATTCTGCATTCAATCGGGATGAGCCTGAATGTACGAAAAGGGAAAAGTTATACGGAGATCGACTACGAATGGAATAAGAAGACGCTGGATATTTCGGCGATGTCTTTGCATCGGGTATTGAGGACGGCCTGGGATCTGGATGCGTTGAGTGAAGGGGCTAGCGTGATAGCGCTTACCTATATTGCGGCGCAGCGGGTCTTTCCGGATTACAATGAGATGGCGGATGCCAAGGCTTTGCTGGAGAGTGTGACACGCAGTTTCGGTTACTATTATGGGATAAAAAAGAAAGTTCGGGTGAATACGGTTTCGCAGTCGCCTACACGGACGACGGCGGGAAGCGGGGTGAAGGGTTTTGATGGGTTCATCACCTATGCGGAGAAGATGAGCCCGTTGGGGAATGCTTCAGCTGATGAGTGTGCGGGGTATTGTGCGGTATTGTTTAGTGATCTGACGAAGATGGTGACGATGCAGAATCTTTTCCATGATGGGGGATTCTCGTTTACGGGGGTGACGGAGGCGGTGATCAATCAGATGGAGAAGTAGAAGAAGGCGGTTTTGACTTGGGAGGAGGTTTCCTGAGGACGGTTTTGTTTAATGCGTAAGTGATTGATTAGTACTCGTCTTCGTTAAAAAAGAAATCTTCTTGAGAAGGGTAGTCGGGCCAGATATCGTCGATGCCTTCATAGATTTCGCCTTCGTCTTCGAGTTCCTGCAAGTTCTCTACCACTTCGATCGGCGCACCGGAGCGAATGGCATAGTCGATCAATTCATCTTTGGTGGCCGGCCAGGGGGCATCTTCCAGGTAACTGGCTAGTTCGAGGGTCCAGAACATCTGTACAATTTTCCGCAAAAGTAATTTTTAAAACGAAACCACCAAATAACAGTTATAATTTAACTCGATTTTGATATGCTAAGCGCCAGGGGGATACATAAATATTACGGCAAACTATGGGTTTTGAAAGGGGTGGATGTGGACATTGCCAAGGGGGAGATCGTGAGTATTGTCGGGCCTTCCGGTTGTGGGAAAAGCACGTTGCTGCATATTCTCGGCACGCTGGACGCGGCGATGGAGGGGAAGATCGTGCTGCAGGAGAAGGAGATCCATTCGTTGAAGGGGGAATCATTGGCGGTTTTTCGTAACCGGCATATCGGGTTTGTATTCCAGTTCCATCACCTTCTGCCGGAGTTCTCTGCGTTGGAGAATGTCTGTATCCCCGGGTGGATTGCGGGTTTCCGAAAGAAGGACGTGGAGCGGAGGGCATTGGAGTTGTTGCAGGATCTGGGGGTCGGGCATCGGGTGGAGAACAAGCCGGCGGAGTTGTCGGGTGGGGAGCAGCAGCGGGTGGCGGTGGCCAGGGCGTTGATCAATAACCCGGACATTGTGTTCGCAGATGAGCCGACGGGCAATCTGGATACCGCAAATGCGAAAGAGTTGCATCAGCTCTTCTTTGACCTGAGGAAACAGTTTAAGCAGACATTTTTGATCGTCACCCACAATGAGGAGTTGGCGACGATGAGTGATCGGTTATTGCATATGAAGGATGGCAAGATCGTGCAGGCCTAGGTGCGAGGGAGCCACGCGATCTCGGGGACATAGAGGAGTTGGGCGACGTAGCGGGCCAGGACGAAGAGGTAGTCGCTGAGGCGGTTGAGGTACCGAAGGACGAGGGGATCCACGAAAAGTTGTTGGTCCTGGAGCCGGACACAGGCCCGTTCCGCGCGGCGGCAGACGCAGCGGGTGATGTGCGCCGTGGATACGGCGATGTGACCGCCGGGCAGGAGGAAGGACTTCATCGGGGGCAGTTCGGACATCATCCGGTCGATTTCGTTTTCCAGCGTCAGGATATCTTCTTCTTTCAGGTCGGGGATTTTAAGTTTAGGTTCTTTTTCGGGATCGCAGGCGAGGGATGAGCCGATGGTAAACAGACGATCCTGGATCTCTTTCAGTAGGGGAGTGGTGGTGCCGGCAGCGTTGAGGTGGTCGGAAAGTAATCCGATAAAGGAGTTCAATTCATCGACGGTCCCGTAGGCTTCGATGCGGAGGTGGCTTTTGGGGACCTTCGTGCCGCCGATCAGACCGGTGGTTCCTTTGTCGCCTGTTTTGGTATAGATCTTTGTGGACATTGTTATTTGACTTGGGTCAAGGGTGGGGCTTGGGTATTAGACCATTGCGTGTTGATGGCTGCGGAGGCGGTCGCTTTCGATGAGACCGTCGCGGAGGCGGACGATTCGAAAGGCATAGTTGGCGATATCTTCTTCGTGGGTGACGAGGACGACGGTATTGCCACCGGCCTGGATGGCGGTGAAGATATCCATGATCTCATTGGAGGTTTTGCTGTCCAGGTTGCCGGTTGGTTCGTCGGCCAGGATGAGGGAAGGGTTATTGATGAGGGCCCTCGCGATGGCTACGCGCTGGGCCTGGCCGCCGGAAAGCTCGTTGGGCTTGTGGTGGGAACGGTCCGTCAGGCCGACCTTTTCGAGTACGGCCATTGCTCTGTCAATGCGTTGGCGCCGCGGGACGCCGGCGTAGACCAGGGGCAGCGCGACGTTCTCGACCGCCGTCAGCCGGGGCAGCAGGTTGAATTGCTGGAAGACAAAGCCGATCTCGAGATTACGAACGTCGGCGAGGTCGTCGTCGGGCATTTTACTGACGTCCTTGCCATTGAGGATATAGGTGCCATCGGTCGGGGTATCAAGGCAGCCGAGGATGTTCATCAGCGTACTTTTACCCGAACCCGAGGGTCCCATCAGCGCCACGTACTCGTTCTTGAGGATATTTAGTGAAACCCCTTTGAGGACGGGCAGGGCTTGTCTACCCATGAAATAGCTTTTATGGATATCTTCCAATTGGATGATCGGGGTACGGCCCTGTGCGGTGGATGTTATCGTGTTAGCGGTCATGATTTGCGGATCACTTTCGGTACTATAAAATAAGTGCCGTCGGTGGCTGGGGCATTGGAAAGGGCGGCGTTGCGGCTGACGGAAACGCCGGGGATGTCCTCCCGCAGGACGTTGGTTTCCGGGCTCATATGGAGCAGGGGTTCGACACCGGTGGTATCCAGTTCGCCCAATTTTTCCACGAAGAGGATCATTCGCTGCAGGTCTTTTCTGATCTCTTCCTTATCCGCGGCGTTGAATTCCAATCGGGCGAGATTGGACAGGTTGTCGATCAATTCGTCGGTTACTTCCATGCGGGTGCTTTGGGACAAAAATAGCTATCTTCGCGGTCCAATGGAAAAAAAGAAAGAAATCGTGATGAGCGGTATCCGGCCCACGGGTTTCCTTCACCTGGGCAATTATTTTGGGGCGGTCCGGAACTATGTCCGGATGCAGGAACGATATCACTGTTTCTTTATGGTGGCAGACTGGCATGCGCTGACGACGCTGACAGAAACGAAGGAGCTCAAAGGGCATGTCCGGCGGGTGATCGCCGAGAATATCGCCTGTGGCCTCGATCCCGATAAGGCGGCTTTTTATTGTCAAAGCCATGTGCCGGAGACAGCGGAGCTATATCTTCTTTTAAATATGCTGGCGTATGTGGGAGAGTTGGAAAGGACCCCTACCTTTAAGGAGAAGGTGAGGCTGCAGCCCGATAACATGAATGCCGGCCTTCTGACCTATCCGGTGTTGCAGGCGGCGGATATCCTGTTGCATCGGGCGACGCTGGTACCGGTAGGAAAGGACCAGGAGCAACATCTGGAAATGGTGCGGAATTATTCGAACCGGTTCAATAATCGGTACCGGGAGATCTTCCCCGAGCCGTATGCCTTCAATTTCGGGGAACAGCTGGCCAAGGTGCCGAGCCTGGATGGGGCAGGGAAGATGAGCAAGAGTGAGAACCAGGATGCGACATTGTATTTATCGGATAGCGACGATGCTATCCGAAATAAGATAAAAAAAGCTAAAACGGCGACGGCGGGTGATGCCGGCGGCGAGATGCCGGAGGCGGTGGCAAATCTCTTTTTGCTATTGAAGCTCGTTGCCGGTTCGGATGTAGTCAGTAAATTCGAAGCGGATTATGCGGCGGGTACTATCCGTTATGGGGACATGAAAAAGGAGCTGGCGGAGGGGATGGTAGCCTTTATTGCGCCGATCCGCGAGAAGGCTGAGGCGATCCGGCAGGATGAACCTTATCTGCGGCGGGTGATGGAGCAGGGGGCGGACAAGGCGAGGGCGAGTGCCCGGGAGACCTTGAAGCTGGCCCGGGAGGCGATTGGGCTGAACTATTACTAAAACTGGGCGGAGCCCTGGAAAATACCATATGCTAAAGAACAAGAAGGCCAAACATATCGCCGTGGCAGGGAATATCGGAGCTGGGAAGACAACGTTGACGGAGATGTTGAGCAAGCATTATCGTTGGATCCCGCAGTTCGAGGATGTCGACCACAATCCTTATCTCAACGATTTCTATGAGGATATGCCACGTTGGAGCTTCAACCTGCAGATCTTCTTCCTGAACAGCCGGCTGAATCAGTTATTGGAGATCCATTCGGGGACTGAAACGGTGATCCAGGACCGGACGATCTATGAAGATGCGCATATTTTTGCGCCGAACCTGCATGAAATGGGGCTGATGAGCAAACGGGATTACAACAATTACTTCCAGTTCTTTCAGACCTTGAAGCGGATGGTGCAGCCGCCGGATCTGCTGATCTATTTGCAGGCGAGTGTGCCGACATTGGTGGCGCAGATCCAGAAGCGCGGGCGCGAGTATGAGGAGAATATCCGGTTGGACTACCTCAAACGGCTGAACGATTTTTACAATAAGTGGATCGAGGGGTATAAGGAAGGGCCGCTATTGATCGTGGATATCGACAAGAATAAGTTTCCGGAGAATGAAGAGCATTTGGGAGAGATCATTACGAGGATCGACTCGCAGTTATACGGACTTTTTTAAATAAAAAACCCCATCAGGCAGTTTGATGGAGTTAATATTGGCAAACAATCGTAGACCTTAAATCGGAGCCGGCCACGAGCCGGTTGCCCAAAGGGCCATCAAATTTGTGAGCGCCAAGTTCTGTCTTTTATTTTAATATCTTACTTTTTTCTTTAACTTTTTTTTATTTTTTATATGTCCGGGGTTTATCCTCAGGGACGGATAGGTCCGGGGCCGGGACGGACCGGGGCGGCGGCGTGGATCTCGGGGGAAGGGATGTCTCCCGCATATTTCCGAAAATTTGTTGTAAACCAGTCGGCCAGGTGGCCAGCCATCTCATCGTAGGCGGTGGGAGAGGGCCAGGTATTCCTCGGGTTGAGGAGTTCTGCCGGGACGCCGGGGCAACTGGCCGGGATGGCCATACCGAAGACGGGATGGGGGTGATATTCCACTTTTTCGAGGGCGCCTTCGAGGGCGGCGGTGATCATGGCGCGGGTATAGGACAGCTGGATGCGGCTGCCCTGGCCATGGGGTCCGCCGGACCAGCCGGTGTTGACCATCCATACTTTGACCCTTTGTTGTTTGATCTTCCTTCCCAGCAGTTCGGCATAGCGGCCGGGGTGGAGGGGTAGAAAGGGGGCGCCAAAACAAGCGCTGAAGGTAGGTTTGGGCTCGGTAATCCCCGTCTCGGTGCCGGCCACTTTTGCGGTATAGCCCGAGATGAACTGGTACATGGCCTGGCCGGGGTTGAGCCGGGATATCGGGGGCAGCACACCATAGGCGTCGCAGGTGAGAAAGAAGATATTCGTGGGGATAATGCCGATGGAGGGTTCCAGGGCGTTACTGATATAGGAGAGGGGATAGGAAACGCGGGTATTTTCGGTGATCGAGCCGTCGCTGAAGTTGATGCGGTCGGTCCCGGGGTAGAATCGGACATTCTCTACCAGGGCGCCAGGGCGGATGGCGCGATAAATCTCGGGTTCCTTGTCTTCCCTGAGGTGGATACATTTGGCGTAACAGCCACCTTCAAAATTAAAGATATTGTCTTCTGTCCATCCATGTTCGTCGTCGCCGATAAGCCGGCGTCCGGGGTCGGCGCTAAGGGTGGTCTTGCCGGTGCCGCTGAGGCCGAAGAAAATGGCGGTGTCGCCTTTGGGGCCTTTGTTGGCGGAGCAGTGCATGCTCAATACGTTCCGATCGCGAGGCAGGATGAAGTTGAGGATGGTAAAAACGGCTTTTTTGATCTCCCCGGTGTAGGCGGTGCCGGCGACCACGATCAGGCGGTGGCGGAAGGAGATGACCACGGCAGTCGAGCTACGGGTGCCGCATTCGGTGGAGTGGAGGGAGAGACCGGGAGCGGCGAGGATCTGCCAGTCGGGGAGGAATTCTTCGAGCTCCTCCTCCGTGGGCCGGAGAAACATATTGTAGGCGAAAAGGTTCCCACCGGGGGTTTCGTTGATGATCCGGATGTTGAGGCGGTGGCGGGGGTCGGCGCAGACGTAACAATCGCGAACGAAGAGTTCGGGCGCCTGGTTGAGCCAGGAGGTGACGGCGGTAAAGATGCGATGAAAATGCGCCGGATCGATGGGTTGGTTGAAGTCGTTCCAGTGGACGGAGCCGTTGGTGATCTCATCTTTTACGATGTACCGGTCCTTTGGGCTGCGGCCGGTGAACTTGCCAGTCCGGATAACGAGTGCACCGGTATCACAGGGCACTGCTTCCTTCCGCCGAAGGCAATGCCGGGCGAGGTCGTCAGGTGGGAGTTGGTAGTGGATGGTGTCGGAGATACGCAGACCAAGACGGCGAAGACTGTCCGTCGGGAGAGCAATGACAGGCACTGACATAGAAGCAATCGTTTATTTGTGACAAAGCTAAAGTTATTTTTTTCATTAGCAACCCTAAAAAGACCCGCCAAATTCGAGGTTTTCGAATTAGAAGGGGTATAAATTGAAATATGACTAATGACTAACGAACGTTAGTTTGAGGCTGTCCGAATAAAATGCCTATTTAATAATCATTCGATAAATTTGGGTTTCTTCCATGAAATACTATCCTGAAGTTCCGGAACTGTTCACTGAGAACCGGGCGCGGTTTGCTGCCGCGCTGGAGCCGGGTTCCATCGCCGTCTTTGTCAGTAATGATGAAATGTCCTCGAACGGGGATGCGTACTATCCTTTCCGGCAAAGCAGCGATCTGTTCTGGTTGTCGGGGATCATACAGGAGGACAGTATGGTCATTCTTTTCCCGGGGCATCCCGATCCGCGTTACCGGGAAGTATTGGTTTTGGTGAGGCCGAACGAGATGAAGGAGAAATGGGATGGGCGACGGCTCCGGGCGGAAGAGGGAAGGAAGATCTCGGGGATTGGCACCGTGGTTTGGCTCGACAGCCTGGACCCGTTATTACAGCAGTGGGTACACCTCGCAGATCATATTTACCTTGGTTCGAATGAGAACGACCGCCGGAGCGGGCCGTTGAACACACGGCAATACCGATATATCCGGGAGATGAAGGAGCGGTTCCCGTTGCACTCGTATCGGCGTTCGGCACGGATCCTGCACGGGCTTCGGGCGGTCAAGACGGCGCGGGAGGTGGCGTTGATGCAAGAGGCGGCGGATATTACGGGTGCGACGTTCCGGCATTTGCTGTCCTTTATCCGGCCGGGGGTGATGGAATATGAGGTCGAAGCGGAGATCTGGCGGGGCTTCCTGACGAGGCGTTCGACGGGCCCGGCCTATGAGTGCATTATTGCTTCTGGCGACCGGGCGCGGACCCTGCATTATATTTCGAATAACGGGGAGTGTCGTGGCGGGGAGTTGGTTTTGATGGATTTTGGTGCTGCTTTTGGGGGATATAGCTCGGACATGACCAGGACGGTGCCGGTGAGCGGTCGGTTTTCCGCACGGCAGAAGGAGATATATGATGCGGTACTTGCGCTCCACCTGCATGCGAAAGGGTTGTTGAGGCCGGGGATCAGTCTGGCGGAATATCACAAGGAGATGGGGGAACAGGCCACAGAGGTCTTCACCGGCATCGGGCTGCTGTCGGCGGCGGATGTCAGGGATCAGACGCCGGAGAGTCCGGCTTATATGAAGTATATGTATCATGGGGTGTCGCATCATCTGGGGATCGATGTGCATGATCTGGGGCCGCGGAACGAGCCGCTGAAGGAAGGGATGGTACTCACGGTGGAGCCGGGGGTTTATATTGCGGAGGAGCAGATGGGGATCCGGATCGAGAATGATGTTTGGATCAAAGCGGACGGGAATGTCGATCTGATGGAGAAGGTACCAATCACAACAGAGGAGATCGAAGGGCTGATGAATAAGCGATAATCAAAAAATAAAATCCTAATTTTCGGCCAATTAAAAAATCAACTATTTGCGAATGAAAATTATTCCTAACCTGTTCACGCTATTGAATTTGTTCTTTGGCTGTCTCGCGGTGATCCTGATCCTGCAGAATGGGGTTACTGCCCTGGACAACCCGGATGGAAGCGGGATGCAGTTCATCGGGATGCCCGAGAAGACGGCGTTGGCGTCTATCTTCATCGGGCTTGCGGCGCTGGTGGATTTCCTGGATGGGTTAGTGGCGCGGTTGTTCAAGGCGACGAGTCCGATGGGAAAAGAGCTGGATTCGCTGGCCGATGTGGTGAGTTTTGGGGTGGCGCCGGGAATGATCTTGTATCAATTGTTGCGTTTGAGCTGGGCGGCGCAGGCGAATGGGCTGGATGTGTCGATAGGCTGGCTTCTGCCGGCGTTGCTGATCCCTTGTGCGGCGGCGTACCGGCTGGCGCGTTTCAACATCGATGATTCGCAGGAATATGGATTCAAGGGAGTTCCGACACCGGCGGCGGGTTTGCTGATCGCGTCGCTGCCGTTGATCTCGTGGTATACGAATAACCGGCTGGTAGAGGCTGCGCTGCTGAATAAATGGGTATTGTATGGGCTGATCGGGGTGGTGGCCTGGCTGATGATCAGCAGTCTTCCGCTGATGGCGATGAAATTTAACAATTCTTCGCTTCGGAGCAATATGCCGAAGCTCGTACTGCTGGTACTGGGTATCATTGCGGCTATATTCCTGCGATGGCTGGCAGTTCCGGTGCTGTTCGTTTTCTACATTATTGTATCTTTGGCGTTCAAAAACAAGACCACATGAATTTTTCCGTCCAGGTAAAAGTTATGCCTTTGAAGGAGTTGCTGGATCCTCAGGGGAAGGCGGTGATGGGCGGGCTTCAGAGTTTGGGGTTGCGAAATGTCCGGGATGTGCGGATCGGGAAAAGCATTTACCTGCAGATCGACGCGGATTCGGCGGAAGAAGCACGGCGGGTGGCGGAGGAGGCGGGGCGAAAGCTGCTGGCCAATCCGGTCATGGAATACTTTGAGATTAGTGTAAATTAATAATTCGTTTTGCTCTATATTGTTCCTTCTCCCATTGGTAATCTGCAGGATATTACGCTTAGAGCTTTGGAGGTGCTGAAGAAGGTGGATCTGGTCCTGGCAGAGGATACCCGGAATTCCGCCCGGTTGCTGAACCATTACCAGATCATCAAACCGCTCTCGCCCTATCATCAGCACAATGAACACAAGATCCTGCACCATTTGGCTGACCAGCTGCTACAGGGAAAAAAGATGGCGTTGATTACGGATGCGGGGACACCAGGGGTTTCCGATCCGGCATTTTTACTGATTCGGGAGTGTATCCGGATCGGGGTCGGGGTGGAGTGTTTGCCGGGGGCGACAGCCTTTGTACCGGCCCTCGTCAACAGTGGACTTCCGATGAACCGGTTTGTGTTTGAGGGCTTCCTGCCGCCGAAGAAGGGCCGGCAGACGGTGCTGAAACAGTTGGCGACAGAGGAGCGGACGATGGTCTTCTACGAGTCGCCGCTTCGGCTGGTGAAGACGATGACGGAGATGATGCTTCATTTTGGGGAGGAACGGAATTGTTGCGTGAGCAGGGAGTTGACGAAGGTGTTCGAGGAAAACCGCCGGGGTTCGTTGAGGGCGGTTTGCGAGTATTTTCAGGCGAAGGGGGTGAAGGGCGAGGTGGTGCTTGTTGTAGAGGGGGCGCCGGCGCGGAGGAAGGTGGAGGAGGATGGCGAGTAAACTTAAAACAATGTCGATATGAAGAAGATCGTTTTTTATTGCCTGTTACTAGGCGGTTTGTTGATGATGCATACGCGCATCCACGCGCAGTTGAGGACTTTGCCCTCGGCGGTGACCGATTCCTTTAAAACCAGGTATCCCACCGCCACGCAGGTGAGCTGGTCCGATAAGCTGAGCTACTGGCAGGTCGGCTTTTATCTGGGTTCGGATGCGCTGACGGCAAAGTTCAGGAACACGGGGGAGTACCAGTCTGCGATGAAGAAGATCGCGCAGACCAATCTGCCTGCCGAGGTGCAGGATGGCTTCTCGAAGAGTTTGTATGCCGATGGCGACTGGACGGTGTCGACGGTGGTGGTGCTTTATCTGCCGGGGGATGTGACCCAGTATGCGGTCCAGGTGGAGAAAAGCTCCCTCCAGAAAAAGAATCTGTTGTTCAACAGCAAAGGGCGGCTGATCAAGGAGAATGCTGCTTTATAGTTCACCTAAGATTGAAATCATGATTAGTAAAACCCTTTTTTTCGGGCTGTCTGTCTGTTTGATATGCGTGCGGGCCGCGGCGCAGCCGGATCGCTGGCAGCAGCGGGTCAAATACACGATGAATGTGGTGATGGATGTTCAGACGAACCGTTGTACAGGGTCACAGACGCTTGCCTATACCAACAATTCCCCCGATACCCTCGACCAGGTGTTTTATCATTTGTACTGGAACGCTTTTCAGCCGGGCAGTATGATGGATACGCGGAGCCGGGAGCTAGGTAAGATCACCTATAATACCGGCCGGCGCGGAGGTGAGCAGCAGGATTGGGACCCGAGGGTACGGGACCGGATATTGAACCTCAAGCCGGATGAGATCGGCTATCAGAAAGTCCTGTCGCTGACGATGAATGGGGCGCCGCAGTCCTTTACGATGGACGAGACGATCCTGGAGGTGAAGCTTAGCAAGCCGATCCTGCCGCATTCCACGGTCGTCTTCCAGATGCAGTTCGAGGCGCAGGTGCCGTTACAGGTCCGGCGGAGCGGCAGGGACAACCCGCAGACCGGTGTCCGGTATTCGATGAGCCAATGGTATCCGAAGATGTGTGAGTATGACTATGAAGGCTGGCACCCGACGCCGTATGTGGCGAAGGAGTTCTATGGCGTATGGGGCGATTACGACGTAACGATCTCCATCGACAAAAGCTATCTGCTGGGTGGTACGGGATACCTGGTCAATGCGGCACAGGTTGGATATGGATATGAGACCCCTGGTACGAAGGTCGAGCGGCCGGCGGGGGACAGGCTGGTCTGGCATTTTGTAGCGCCAAATGTCCATGATTTCATGTGGGCGGCCGATCCGGATTTCAAACATCTGGTGCGCCGGGTGGCGAATGGGCCGGTGATCAATGTCATTTATAAGAATAAAAATCATGATCCAAACCAGGATACGCTGTGGAATAACCTCGCGGATGCGGCGGTGATCGTGCTGCCGTTTATGGAGAAAACTTTTGGGCCTTACCCCTGGAAACAATATTCGTTTGTTCACGGCGGAGACGGCGGGATGGAATACCCGATGAGCACGCTGGTCGACAATCCGAGGATAGGGAACGCATTCCATGAATGGATGCATAGCTGGTACCAGGGGATGATGGGGACGAACGAGTCGATGTATGCCTGGATGGATGAGGGGTTCACGAACTATGCGACGGCGCGGGTGGTCAGCTATTATTATCAGGAGCGGCTTCGGCGCGATCCCGGAAATGCGGCTCTACGGCAGATCGTGGACAAGGAGAAAACGGAGCTGCCGATGAATCATGCATCGGCCTACAATTCCTATTTCATGCTGGTGAGGAGCGGGCTGGAGGAGCCGTTGACGACGCATGCCGATCATTTCAATACCAATTTCGCGTATGGTATCGCCAGCTATTCGAAGGGAGAGATGTTCCTGGAGCAGTTGGGTTATATCGTCGGTGAGGAAGTCCGGGATAAGATCCTGCTGGAGTATTACCGGCTTTGGCGATTCAAGCATCCGAATGCGAATGACTTTATGCGGGTTGCGCAAAAGGTGAGCGGGATGCAGCTGGACTGGTATAAGGAATACTGGGTAAATACGACGAAGACGATCGACTATGGGATCGATAGTCTTTGGGAGGACAACGGAAAGTCGAAGATCCGGCTGAAGATGGTTGGTTATATGCCGATGCCGATTGATGTGGTGATCCAATACAAAGATGGCAGCAAGGAGATGGCGTATATTCCGCAGTTTTTACAGTTCGGGGCGAAGCCGGTCGAGGAGGCAAGCATCCCGAGGACGACGTTCGACGCCTGGAAGTGGACCAGCCCCACGTATACCTTCGAGCTCGGGCATCGGCTGCTGGATATAAAGAGCGTGGAGATCGACCCGACGCAGCGGATGGCGGATGTGGATCGAAAGAATAATAAGCTGGTTATACCGGATATCCAAATGGATATGCACCCGGGGAACGGAAATTAGCTAACGGCCGTAAAATTTATTGATAGCTTCAACCCGGTTGTTGACGTGCATCTTTTCATAGATATGATACACGTGTTTACGCACGGTTTCCTGACTGATGAAGAGTTTGGCGGCGATCTCTTTATAGAGCATGCCGCGGGAAAGGAGCTCTAGTATCTCGTTCTCGCGGTTGGAGAGGATATTGATTGTCTTGACGGCGGTGTTGGTGTCCGGGGTATCGGCGGGTTTGGATTGGAAGGCATTGACGACTTTGCGGGCGATCTGGCTGCTCATGGGGGCGCCGCCTTCATAGAGTTCGCGGAGGGCGTCGAGCAGCTTGCCGGGGGCGGTCTTTTTGAGGATGTAGCCGTTCGCGCCGGCTTTGAGGGCTTCGAAGATCTTCTCATCTTCTTCGTAAATGGTGCACATCATGAAGAGGATCCCGGGGTGTTGCGGTTTGAGTTGGCGAACGCAGTCGATCCCACTCTCACCGTCGCCGAGGTTGATGTCCATGAGTACCACGTTGGGTTGAATGAGAGGGATCTTTTGCAAGGCGGTTTCTGCATCGGCGAATGAGCCGGCCAGCGTGTAACCTTCGGCCATGAGGACGATCTGCTCAAGGGCGGAGCGGATGTCCTTGTTATCATCTACTATACAAACAGAAATGGTCATGATGCAAATATCTGATGCTTTGGGGAAATTGAAATACCATTTTGTGGTAGTTTTTGGGGTATTTGGGTGGTTTCGGTTGGCACGAAACGCGACATGTCTTGCGTGGACGATCAATAAGGCACCTGGAGAAGGTATTTTTCGTGGAAGTAGTCGAGGGGGAAAAGTTGATAAATCTCAAGAATGTGGGGACGGAGACCGCTGGAAGAAATCTCGGCGGCGAGGTCGCCGCCTTTGAGGCAGATGAGGCCGGAGGGGGTGGGGCCCACCTTCGCATAGGCTCCGGCGGGCGATGCGGCCAAGCCGGCCGAGGGCCGGGGCTTCCGGAGGAGCGGGCGGGACCAGTTCCAGAGGTCATTGAGCGGCGCAACCGCACGCGACACAGCGACGTCGAATTTCCGGCCTTTTATTTCTTCGGCGCGAATATGCGCGGTAGTGACGTTTGTCAAACCGATGGCGGATGCAACGGCGCCCGTGACCTTTATCTTTTTTCCGATGCTGTCGACGAGGTGGAATTTGCTGTCGGGGAAAAAGATCGCGAGGGGAATTCCGGGGAAACCGCCCCCGGTTCCGATATCAATCACTTCCATGTCCGGCTGGAAATCGAAGGCGGCGGCGATAGCGAGCGAATGGAGGATATGTTTTTCATACAAGCTGTCGATGTCTTTCCGCGAGATGACGTTGATCTTTGCGTTCCATTCGTTGTAAAGATCGCCGAGGGTAGTCAGCTGCCGGACCTGTTCGCCCGAGAAATCGGAAAAGTATGGCAGCACTATTTCCAGCTGGCCCGGGGCTTTTTCCATATCACGGAAGAAAAGATGATGTAATAGGGGAACATCCAGATATCCAGCAGCCACCACCAGGGGAAGAGGTCTTCTTCGCCGAGCCGGCGCATAGCCTTTTGGAAAATGAGCCCCTGAACGATCAGTCGAAGGCCATAAACGGCCAGGGCCAGTCTCCAGTCGAAGAATAAACTGACGATCAGGAGGGGATAAAACAGGAAATAGGACGCAGCATAGAGGCTGAGCAGCAATTTGTGCCGCGGCTTATAAAATTTGGCGGTGCTGTAGTGGCGTGTCTTCTGGCGGAACCATTCGCCAAAGGTCTTCTTTGGCTCGGAGACCATAAACGTGCCGGGGTCTACAACGATGGCGGTGTTCTTGCTGGTAGCCACTTTATTGATGAAGAGGTCGTCATCCCCGCCGGGGAGATGGTTGATGGCGGAGAATCCTTTGTTTCGGAGGAAGACGGCCTTCTTATACGAGAGGTTACGGCCTACGCCCATATAGGGATTGCCGGCCAGGGCATAAGAGAAGTATTGCAGGGCGGTGTGGAAGGTATCGAACCGGATGAGTTTATTAAGGATGCCGGGGCTTTTTTTGTAGGGGCTATAACCGAGCACCACCTCGATGCCATCGCTATAGCCGTCCTGCATCTTTTGCATCCAGTATTCGCTGGCCGGCATACAGTCGGCGTCGGTAAGCAGGACGATTTCGTGACGCGATTCCTTGATGCCCATGCTTAGCGGGTATTTCTTGCCCGGAATGCCGAGTGCTTCGTGTTCCAGGTTGACGATATGAAGTCCTTTGAAGGTCTTTTTGAATTCGTCGAGGAGGAAGCGGGTATCGTCCTGGCTATTGTGATTCACCACGATCACTTCATGGGTGGTGGGATAGGTTTGGACGAGGGTACCCGGGAGATGGGTTTCGAGGCGGGCGGCCTCATCACGGGCACAGATGATGACGCTGACGGGATGTTGCTGGGATTGGTCCTTTGTAGGCGGGATATAGAAGGCCAGCCTTCTGAAAAACCACAGGTAGTACAGCAGTTGTACCAGGGTGATCAAACAAAAAACAATAAACAACAGTTCGAGCCAGGGGAAACTCTGATACAGTTTAGTCATAAGCGATCAATGGGGCATGGCAAGGGCCGGCAGCCGCCGGGGCGAAAGTACAAATTAAATTGGCAAGGTGAAAAACGTAAATTGCGCCGGATTATGGCCAGATTAAAATTTGAGTTGGAGGGACTGGAAACGGGCGCGAGGGCGGGAAAGATCAGCACCGACCACGGGGAGGTCTTTACGCCCATCTTTATGCCTGTAGGGACAGCGGGCAGCGTAAAAGCCGTGTCGCAGCAGCAGTTGGTGGCGGATATCCGCGCCCAGATCATACTTGGAAATACTTATCACTTGTACCTCCGCCCGGGGCTGGGTGTCCTGGAACGAGCAGGCGGGTTGCACCGGTTCATTGGGTGGGACCGGCCGATCCTTACGGATAGCGGGGGCTACCAGGTATTCTCGTTGTCGGGTACGCGGAAGATCAGGGAAGAGGGGGTTGAATTCCAGTCGCATATTGACGGGTCCCGGCATTTGTTCAGTCCGGAGAAGGTGATGGATATCCAGCGGACCATTGGAGGGGATATCATCATGGCGTTTGACGAGTGTCCGCCATATCCAAGCGATCGGGTATATGCGGAAAAGTCGATGCACCTGACACATCGCTGGCTGGACCGGTGTTGGGAGCGGTTCAACGGTACAGCCGACAAATATGGCTATACGCAAAATCTTTTTCCTATCGTACAAGGGGGAGTCTATCCTGATCTTCGGCGGGCCAGCTGTGAATATGCGGCCGGCAAGGATGCGGCCGGTAATGCGATCGGCGGGTTGAGCGTCGGAGAACCAGAGGAGGAAATGTATGATATCTGTGAAGCCTGCTGCGAGCTGCTGCCTGCAGCGCGGCCCCGTTACCTGATGGGCGTGGGCACACCGTGGAATATCCTGGAGTGTATCGGACGGGGGGTGGATATGTTCGATTGTGTATTGCCGACCCGCAATGGGCGGAATGCGATGTTATTCACATCAAAGGGGGTGATCAATATCGACAACAAGAAATGGGAGGCCGACTTTTCGCCGATCGATGACGGCATTGACAGCGTGCCCAGCCATTTCTACAGTAAGGCCTATCTCCGGCATCTGATCAAGTCAAAGGAGCTCCTGGGGCTGACGATTGCCAGCGTGCATAACCTGGCATTCTATCTCCATCTGGTCGGGGAGGCGCGGGCGCATATACTAAAAGGTGATTTCGGGAGCTGGAAGCGGGAACAGGTGGAACTCTTAAAGACGAGGCTATGACCTGCCGAGGATATCGTCGATGTATAAAATCTTGGAATGTTCGGTCTTTAACAGGGATCGTCTGTTGACCCGGATGCGGAACAGCGCGCGGAGCTGGTGATAAAACAGAAGGGGAGTGAACAGGATGGCTTTTGAGATGGAGCGGCCTTCGGCCAGCACAGCGATGATGCTGACAATCGACAGGAAGAAAATCGCCAGAATGACCAGCCAGACATGGGTAAGCATCGGGTAGATCAGCCAGTCAGTCGCGGCGATCCCGCAGGCGAAGAGGAGCAGCAGGAACCAGGGCAGCCGGATAAGGTTATAGCCGAAATAGATCAGGTTGAAGTCCCGTTTGCGAATGCCCGTGAGCAGCAGCCGGAATGCTTCGCCCAGGAATTTGAAATAGGCCGCGATCCAACGAATGCGTTGCCGTTCGAAATTGTAACCGTCGTCGACCTTCTCATCATAGACGATCGCTTCGCGGGCATACCCGATGCGGCTGACATTGCGGGCGATCTCTGTCTGTACGTGTTTGTCAAAACCGCCGGTCCGACTCTTTGAGTCGAAGATGATCCTTTGATAGACCTCTTTTTTTACCGAGACCCCGCAGCCCCAGATGTTGACGGACAGTCCCAGCATGGACCGGACGTCGCGTTCTAGGAAATTACCCATAAGGACGCCGAGGCTGTCGAGCTGGGCATAGACTCCTTCCTTGTTTTTGGATTGCAGGTTACCTTGCACCGCCTGGTATCCCTTATTGTACCAGCCATTGAGGGTATAAAGGAAATTGGGGTGCACGAGGTTGTCGGGGTCGAAGATAACGAGCACTTCATCCCGTTCGGCCAGGTGCTGCAGCCCGTATTGGAGAGAGGCGACCTGGTTGTGAAGAGGAGATTCCGGAACCAGGACCCGGATGCGGGGATCGGGGAAGTTTAATTGGCTGATGTCGCAATCGTCAGCGACGATATAAACATTAAACCGGGGATAGGTCTGTTTCACGAGCGAGTCGACGATGGGGGGAAGGAAATCCGTTTGTTGGTGAGCGGTGATGAGGATACCGAAAGTATAGTCTTTTGCCGCGCCGGCCGGAGTAGAACGCGGGCGGATGCCGATCATTTTCCCGATGCAGTGGAGAAGCAGCAGAATCAACGGTTGAATAAGCCAGGAAGCCAAAATGGCCTGCAATCCCAGGTATAAGTATAACAGTACGACCAATACTTCTCTCATTAGAACAAGACCTTTAATTGCGTCCGGCGTGTTTCGGGTTCGGGTAAAGTTAAGAGAAAACACCTGTCCAATATTTAACTGAGGCGAATTTCCGCCAGCCCATGTGGTGCGTCGTTTGTAACATGTTAATTATGAATTTATTGTGTCCGCCCGCGGTATGGGGTCGCCATTTCTTATTATCTTCGCGCCCGAACGATGGAGCATGTTCAAACTACTTGATACTTATATACTAAAGAAATTCCTTGGAACCTTTGTCTTCACGATGCTGGTGATCACGGTGATTGCGGTGGTGATCGATACGAGCGAAAAGGCGGATGATTTTGTGCGGTCGGGGCTGAGTTTCTGGCAATTGATCACCCATTATTTTATTGGATTCATTCCGTTCATCATGTCGATGATCTTCCCGCTGATGGTGTTCATTGCCGTCATTTATTTCAGTTCGAAGATGGCGGGTAAATCGGAATTTATTGCGATCCTGGCGGGCGGTGTGCGTTACAACCGGATGTTGAGACCCTACCTGATCGGGGGGGCTTTTCTCTCGCTGATCTTCTGGCTGGCCAGTCAGTATTGGGTACCCAGGGCGAACGAGATCCGGACGGATTTCCAGGCGGTTTATGTGGATCGAAACAGCTCCTATAATAGTGATCCTTACCGAAACAGCAATTACTATCTCCGGGTGGATCCGCATACGTTTGTCGATTTCCGGTTTTACGATACGGCGAGCAAGACGGCCAGCAGCTTTTTCTTGCAAAAGCTAAAGGGCAATACGGTCTATTATACGGTGAAGGCGGAATCGATCCGGTGGGATCCCAACAAGAAGGACTGGAGGCTGAATACGGTGGTCGAGCGGACGATCAATGGCGCGGAGGAGACGCTAAAGCGGCTGGATACGCTTCATATCAATCTGAATGTACAACCCAAGGAATTGAGGCGGGATGACTATCTGAAGGACAAACTGACTACGCCGGAGCTGCACCAGTTTATCCATATGGAAGAGGTGAGGGGGGCGGAGGGGCTGAACACGTTCAAGGTGGAATTATATCATCGGGACGCGACGCCTTTTTCGGTAATTATTATGTCGATGATCGGGGCGATCATCGCATCGCGGAAGATCAGAGGCGGGAGTGGGCTTCACCTGGCGGTAGGGATCGTAATGGCCGCTACTTTCGTGGTGATGGATAAGTTTGCGGTAACGTTTTCCACCAAAGGCAATCTGCCGCCGATGCTGGCGGCGTGGTTACCGAATATCATCTTTACCGGTGTGGCGTGGATATTCTACGTGAAGACGCCGAAATAACCCAGAAATCATTTGCTCTGCAACGATCCGTGACCTAATTTAGGGCCCAAAATTCGTCGTCATGTCATTTACAAAAGAAAGGTTTAAATCAAAAGCTGACGAGGTAGCCGCCGAGATCAAGGACTTATTGAAAGACCATGGGAATGATAAGATCGGAGAGGTGACGTTGGCGCAGATCTACCAGGGGATGCGCGGCATCACGGGATTGGTCACCGAGACCTCGTTGCTGGATGCCCAGGAAGGGATCCGGTTCCGGGGGTATTCGATACCGGAATTGCAGCAGCGGTTACCAAAGGCGCAGGGCGGCACGGAGCCCTTGCCCGAGGGGTTGTTCCATTTGATGTTGCTGGGTGAGCTCCCGACGGATGAGGATGTGCAAGAGATCACATCGAACTGGCAGCGGCGGAGTCACGTGCCTAACCATGTTTTTGCAGCGATCGAGGCGTTGCCAAAGGATTCGCATCCGATGACGCAGTTTGTGGTAGCCATTATGGCGTTACAGACGGAGAGCAAGTTCGCGGCGAAATATTCGAAGGGATTGAACAAAAAAGACTATTGGGATGCGGTCTTCGATGATTCGATGGACCTGATCGCGCGGCTTCCCCGCGTAGCGGCGTATATCTACCGGAGAAAGTATAAGAATGAGGATCATATCCATCCCAACGGATTACTGGATTGGGCCGGGAATTTTGCGCATATGCTGGGGTATGAGGATGAGACGTTCCGGGAGTTGATGCGGTTATATATGACCATCCATGCGGATCATGAGGGTGGGAATGTCAGTGCGCACACGGTGCACCTGGTGGGGTCCGCATTGAGCGATCCGTATTTGAGTTTGGCTGCAGGGATGAACGGGCTGGCCGGCCCCTTGCATGGGTTGGCCAACCAGGAGGTGATCAAGTGGATCCTGGAGATGCGGGAGGAACTGGGGGTGGAATTACCTTCGGGGGACCAGATCGCCGCTTATGTCAAAAAGACGTTGAGTGAAGGGAAGGTGGTGCCCGGGTATGGGCATGCGGTGCTGCGAAAGACCGATCCGCGGTTTGCAGCGCAGATGGAGTTCGGGAAGAAGCATTTGCCGGATGATCCCCTGGTGCAGACGGTGTGGACGATCTATGAAACGGTTCCGCCGATCCTGCAGTCGCTGGGGAAGATCAAGAATCCCTGGCCAAACGTGGATGCCCATAGCGGCGCGTTGCTGGTTCACTATGGATTAGTCGAATATGAATTCTATACGGTATTGTTCGGCGTCAGCCGGGCGTTGGGCGTCCTGGCCAGCCTTTGCTGGGATCGGGCGTTGGGGTTCCCGATCGAAAGGCCGAAGTCGGTCACGACAGAGTTGGTGAAGGATTGGTTGGCGGGGAAGGGGGAGATCTGGGGGGAGTAGGCGAAGCTCGGACGAAGTTCACTACGTTTTTATTTAGAGAGCTTGCAGGATGTCCTGCAAAATATCGTTGCGGTGCTCGAGGCCGACCGAGATACGGATGAGGCCGTCGGTGATGCCGACGTTGGCTCTTTCTTCGGGGGTGAGTTTCGCGTGCGTGGTGCTCGCCGGATGGGAGGCGATGCTGCGGGTATCCCCAAGGTTGGCGGTCAGGCTTAGCATCTTTAGGTTGTCGAGGAAGTTGCGGCCGGCTTGCAAACCGCCCTTCAGCTCGAAGCAGACGATGCCGCCGCCGTTGTGCATCTGCTTCTGTGCGATGGCGTATTGCGGGTGGCTGGGAAGGAAGGGATATCTGAGGTTGGTGATCGCGGGATGGGATTCGAGGGATTTCGCGATGTGGAGGGCGTTGGCGGAATGACGTTCCATGCGGACGTCGAGGGTCTCGAGGCTTCTGCTGAGGACCCAGGCGTTGAAGGGGGAGAGGGAAGGCCCGGTGCTGCGACAGAACAGATAGATCTCTTTGATCAGTTCCTTTTTTCCGAGGACGGCCCCGCCGAGGACGCGGCCCTGGCCGTCGATCCATTTGGTGGCGGAGTGGACGATGAGGTCGGCGCCATATTGAACGGGGGTTTGGCCGATGGGGGTCGCAAAGCAGTTATCGACGTTGAAGATCAGGTTGTGTTTACGCGCAAGGGCCCCGACGGCTTCCAGGTCAATGATATCCAGTGCCGGATTAGTGGGTGTTTCCAGGTAGATCATCTTTGTCGTCGGCCGGATGGCGGATTCCCAGGTTTTAGGATCGGCGGCATCGACATAGCTGTATTCGATACCGTATTTGGGGAGGTATTTTGTAATGATGGTATGGGTGCTGCCGAAGATCGCGTTACAAGACAGCAGGTGGTCGCCTTTTTTGAGCAAGCCAAGAAAGGAGGCGACGACAGCGGCCATGCCGGAGGCGGTGGCGAAACCGGCTTCCGTACCTTCAAGCGCGCAGAGCCGGTCGGTGAATTCCTGGACGGTGGGATTGCTGAAGCGGGTGTACATGAAGGCATCCTTCTCGTCGGCGAAGACGGCACGCATGTCCTCGGCATCGTCATAGCAGAAGCTGCTGGTCAGAAAGAGCGGGGACGAGTGTTCCTTGGCGGGGGTTTGGTCGGCGCGGATACGGATGGCTTGGGTGATGCGGTGTGTGGACATGGTTGGTTATTGTTGGAAGATGAATGATGGGTTGATTTTGATTGATGTGCCTTTAGTGATTGACGCGGACTTCCCAGGTGATCTTGCAGTGGGCTTCGCGCAGGGTGGCGGCAACAGAACAATATTTATCCAACGATAGTTCGCAGGCTTTTTTTGCCTTATCGGGGTCGATTTGCCCCTTCAGTTCAAAGACGACGTGTACTTTTTCCCAGAGGGTGGGATCTTTTCCTTTTTCGCGTTCGCCGTCGATGATCATGCGGAACCCGTCCACGGTCTGCCGTTGTTTCCTGAGGATCGAGACGATGTCGATCCCGCTGCAACCGCCCAGGCCCATGAGCAGCATCTGCATGGGTCGGATGCCGAAATCCTGACCGCCGGTCTCGGGGCTGCTGTCCATGCGTGCGGTGTGTCCATAGGCGTCCCTGGCTTCGAAGCCGAAATCTCCTTCCACCCGGCTGAGTTCAATCCTGACCATATATCGAATATTTTTGCAAAAGTACGGCACGTATGGCCTTATTTTGCAATCCAAATGAAGAATTGGTCCCATGAATTATTTTAAATATGATCATCCGTTCGAGCTGGAGGGGGGCGCGGTACTGCCCGGGATCGTAATCGCCTATCATACCTATGGTCGGCTAAACGCGGATAAGAGCAATGTCGTATGGGTGTGTCATGCGCTGACGGCCAGTTCGGATGTGGCGCGATGGTGGCCGGGGGTGGTGGGGGAGAACGGGGTGGTCCGCCCGGAGGACTATTTCATTGTTTGTGCCAATATATTAGGGTCCTGTTATGGGAGCTCCGGTCCCCTGACTATCGATCCGCGGACGGGGAAGCCTTACTATGAGCAATTTCCGATGCTGACGATCCGGGACATGGTGAAGGCGCATATCCTGCTGCGGAAGCATTTGGGTCTTGAGAAGATCGGGCTGCTGATGGGTGGGAGTATGGGTGGATACCAGGTTTTGGAGTGGGCGGTGATGGAAAAGGAGGTGATCGGCAAATTGTTCCTGATCGCCACGTCGCCGGCGGAGAGTGCCTGGGGGATTGCGGTGCACACGGCGCAGCGCTTGGCGATCGAGGCGGATCGGAGCTGGGATTCGCCCACGCCGGAGGCGGGTCGCCGCGGGTTGAAGGCGGCGCGGGCGATTGGGATATTGACCTATCGGAACTATGGGATCATGGTGCAGACGCAGACGGACCCCGACCGGGAAAAACTGGATCAGTACCGGGCGGCCTCTTATATCCAGTACCAGGGGGATAAGTTGATCAGCCGATTCCATGCGTATTCGTACTGGCTGTTGACAAAGGCGATGGATAGCCATCAGCTCGCCAGGGGGCGCGGGGGGAGCCTGGAAGCCGTGTTGCAGGCGATCGAACAGAAGACCCTACTCGTCGGCGTGACGAGCGATATCCTTTGTCCGGTGGAGGAGCAGTTGTTTATGGTGGCGCATTTGCCGGACGCGGAGCTGGTGGAGATCGATTCGGCGTATGGCCATGATGGGTTTATGGTGGAGGGGGAAAAAATAGCCACTCTGCTGGGAGAGTGGCTAAGAAGGTGACGCTTCGGCGCGGCGTCCCGGGCGGCGCAAGGCCAGGATCCTTACCAGGTCAGCTGCCCCTGGTAATAATCGAGGATCTTGGTCTGCAGGAGGTAGCTGTATTTTGCCGATATGAGGTTTAGCTCGGCGTTGTTCTTGTTCGTGTTATAGATGACAAAGGCGAGGGAAGCAAGTGCGCCGTTGTCGTATTTGACCTGCGCTTCGCGGAAGGATTCTTCGTAGTTCTGGACTTCCCGATAGGTGACGTTGTAAGTCCGGAAAGCCTGTATCATAGTAACATAGTTGGATTCCACGGCCTGCCGCAGGTTGGTGTTGATGGTTTTCTGCTGGAAGAGGGCCTGGTCGAGAAGAATCTTTGAATTGTTATATGCGGTGCGATAGTTTAGGCGATTAAGGATCGGAAAGCTGAGGTTCAGACCGACCTGGGTAAAAAAGTTGTTCTTGAACTGGGTATTGAAGGGAATTTTTACGTTGCCATAGTTGCCCTGGGGTGCAATGACAGGAACCTGAGCGCCGTTTAGGATGACATAAGAACCATCCTGCGCGTAGGTGGTGTTGAGCAACGGGTTGGTGGTGGCGGCTGTGGAATAGTTGGTGGTCAAATAGTATTGAAAGGAAAGAGTCGGGGCCATGTTTCCACGATTGGCTTGCACGCCTTTCCTCGCGCTGGCCACATGCAGCTCCTGAGCCTGGATGGCTGCGATATTGTGGGTGGCATTCTGGTAGACCTGGTCGACCGATGCGTTGTACAGCACGGGATTCAGGTCGGCATTCAGTTTGACTACATCCATGTTGGGGGAATAGGGAACGTTCATATCCTGGGCCAGCTTGAGCTTGCCTTGCTCCAGGTTGTTTTTTGTGCTGATGATATTCAGCTCAGCCGCGTTCAGGAAGGCCAGCTCGTCGGTTAGGGTACTGTGGGGAATGGCGCCGAGGGTGTCCTGGATGGTCATGAGTTGGGCGCTATGACGGATATCGGCGGCTTGTTTTTGGGCAAGGTCCAGCAATTCTTCTGTGCCCATGATCGCCAGAAAATCCTGGATAATGGTGATGGTCATCAAGTCTTTTTGGTATTGCCAGTCCTTCTTATCGGCCTCATAGGCAAGGGCGTACTGGCGGATAAAATTATGGATGCTAAAGCCATTCCACAGTGGTAAGCCACCATATAATTGTCCCTGTCCCTGGTTATAGTTCTCAGTAACATACTGGTTGGTAAAATTGTTGATACTCTTACCGCCGTTGTTGAGGTAATTGGCTGTTCCATAGAGTGTAGGAAGCATGGTTCCGATCTGGGCGATATAATTCGCCTTGGCCGTTCTTTCAGTGAACTCGAATGTTTTGACATTTGGGTTGTTCTTCAGCGCGCTGTCGATGCATTGCTGGATCGTATACGTGACGGCGGGGCCGGAGCTGATCTCGCTGATCAGGGAGTCGGCGCCTTGTGTCTGCGCGGTAGCGGAGTGTTGGAGGAGCAACAGGAGAAAAGATACTGTCGCTAGTCCTATTTTTGGTCGTTGCATGGTCATGTTCATTGTGTTGCTGCTATAGTTTTTGATTTCACAGTTCCACTCGTCCGTCCAGCAGGTTGATGATATGGGAGCCGTAGGCGGCATTCTTTTCCGAGTGAGTGACCTGGATAATGGTGACGCCCTCGTTATTGAGTTGTTTGAAAAGTTCCATGATCTCTTCGCCCTGCCGGGAGTTTAGGTTACCGGTGGGCTCGTCGGCAAGGAGTAGTTTGGGTTTGCCAATGAGCGCGCGGGCGATGCCCACGAGCTGTTGCTGGCCGCCGGAGAGCTGGGTTGGGAAGAGGCCTTTTTTTCCAACGATCTGGAAGCGGTCGAGGATATCCGCGACCATCGCCTGGCGTTCGGAGGATTTAACGTTCTGATAGATGAGTGGTGTTTCGATGTTTTCGTATACGGTTAGCTCGTCGATCAGGTGGTAGGCCTGGAAGACGAAGCCGATGTATTGTTTGTATAGCTGCGAGCGTTGTTTCTCTCTAAGGGTATGGACCGCCTGACCCAGGAAATGGTATTCACCTTCGGAGGCGTCGTCCAGCATCCCGATGACGTTGAGCAGGCTGGATTTACCGGAGCCGGAGGGGCCCATGATCGAGACAAACTCGCCTTCGTTGATCGTTATATTGATGTCCTTCAGAATGAAATTCGGTTTTCCGCCAACGTTGACCCATTTCGAAATGCGTTTCAGTTCAATCATATATCTGTATTAGAGTTTGTGCCGGTCGACTTCTTTCTTTCAATCACATGCCAGCATTTAATGTGTTGAATGTTATTGTTTTATATGCCTAATGGCCGGGGCGTAGTCCGGTTTTGATACAAAAACTGTCCGGTTTCGATACAGCCCGGCGGGTTTGGGTTGGTTTGCTCGTCCCGTGAGTGAGGGTGGCGGGGTCCCCCATTGATTTATGCGCATTTTTCTAATTTATGCGTATTACTCTATGCGCAAGTTGCGGACCGGGTTCGCGATCAGGGCCCGCAGGGTGAGCAAGCTGATGACGGCCAGGGCGATAGCGCCGATCAGCGCTTCGGTCAGGACGATGGTCCCGGCGCCGATGGACACGCGATAGGCGAAGTTGTTCAGCCAGTGGTTGATAAGCCACCAGGCGACGGGTAGGGCGATGGCCGAGGCAATGGCTGCCAGCCGGATGAAATCGCCGGAGATCAATTTCAGAATGCTCATTTTATCTGCGCCAAGGACCTTCCGGATGCCGATCTCTTTTGTTCGCCGTTCGATCGTAAACAAGGTCAGGCCGGTGAGGCCGAGTGTTGCAAGCAGGATGGCCAGGGCGGTAAAAAAGTTGATGGCCTTGCCCAGGAGGTGCTCCTTTTCGGCCAGGCGGCCGAAATTATCGTCCATGAAAGTAATATCGAGCGGCTTATCGGGAATGAACCCTTTGCCGGTGCGCTCCAGCCAATCCAGGAAATCCGCGGGGTGGCCGTCGCGGAGGCGGATAACGATAGCGGAGACGGGGCTTCCCTTTCGGTTTAGCCTTAGCAGGGCGGGGCTGATCTTTTCGCGCAGGGAAGCATAGTTGAAGTCCCGTACGACGCCGACGACGCGTTGACTGCCATTAAGAAGGGTCCCAACCGGATTAAACAGGCGAAGGGCTGTCACGGCGGCCTGGTTCAGGATCACGGAGTTGGTATCCGAGAGCTGGTCCTTCTCAAAGTTGCGGCCGTCGGTCAGGTGGAGGCCCAGTGTCGGGATATAGCGATCATCGACGGGGAATTCCTGGATGAATAGACCCTGCGTCATATCCCGCGTTTGGTACTGACCCATGCTGATATTATTGCCGGCGGGTGTGCGGGTGCAAAGGCTGGTGGAAGTCACCTGGGACTGCCGGTCGATCAGCTCCCGGAAGGCGTTGACCCCGCTGTTGATTCCGCCCAGGTTTTGCACTACGACCACGCCATCGGAGCGGAAGCCTTTGTCTCTTGTCTTCATATACTGCAACTGGCTATATACAACAAAGGAGACGAAGAGGAGGCCGATGGCGATGGCGAACTGAAGGGTCACCAGGATGTCGCGGAGGATCGGGCGGTTGCGGCCGGTCCCGGAGGTGGAGCGGACGATGAGGCCGGGCCGGGATCCGGTCAGATAGAGCGCGGGGTAGATGCCGGCCACCAGACCGACGGCCACGGAGAACAGGATCAGCCAAAGATAATTGGCGGAAAGGAAGGGGATCGGGCCGGTGAGGGCAGAACCTGTCAGGGAGCTATAACCGAATAGGATAACCTGGATGAGGCCAAAGGCGATGATCATAGCCAGGATGCTAAAGCCGACTGACTCCTGGAGCATTTGGGTGATGAGCCGCAGGCGAGCAGCGCCGAACGTCTTTTTCAACCCGATCTCTTTGGCGCGGACGGAGGATCGGGCGGTAACGAGGTTAACGTAGTTGATCACGGCGAGCGCGATGAGCAGGAAGCTGATGGCGCTAAGCAGCCTCACCTGGGTGAGGTTCCCGCCGGGGGTTAGGTCGAATTTGAGGTCGGAGTGAAAATAGATGTCGGTGAGGGGTTGGGTGACGAAGGAGACCGATTCGCCGCTGGTCTTCCATTGGCCATAAGGCTTGCTGCTTCCGCTGGCGGGGTAGACGATCTTTTCGCGGACCCGGTCGAGCCAGGTGTTGAAGCCGGCAATGGTACTTTGAGGTTTTAGTTTGACATAGTTATACAGGCTGCAGGAGGTCCAGACGGCCGAACCGGCATCGGGATCCGGGTCTCGGTGGAGGAGCACCTGGGGGTCGAGATGGGATTTGGCAAAGCTCTCTTTCAATTCGGCGATTACTTTGGCGGGCGTCATCTCCTTTCCGATATAGATGGTCTTTCCGATGGGGTCTGCTTTGCCGAAAAATTTGACGGCCTGGGTGGCGGAGAGGATGGCTTCACCGGGTGCGGGTCCATTTCGGGGGATGAAGCCGGCGGCGGCCGAGTAGGAAAAAAGATGGAAGAAAGAGCTATCGATATAGTAGGGGCTGATGCCGGTGAAGGCCCGGTCGGCAAGGGTGGTGCGAATGGGGGTCTCGCTTCCCGATTCGATGGAGGTGGCGTCCTCCACGTCCTTGCAGGAGGCGATGGACAGGTCCCGGAGCATGGGCTGGCTAACAGCAAAGGGTCCCATCTGGAAAAAGTCGGTGCCGACACGGACGATATGGTCGGCGTCACCAAAATGGCGGTCGGTGTTAAGCTCGCGTTGAGTATAGACGAGCAGCACGAAAGAGGCGGCGATGCCGATGGAGAGCCCGCCAAGGTTGATCAGGGAAAAGGCAGGATAATTCCGAAGGTGGCGAAGGGCTGGTTTTAGCGAGTTCATAATGGTAAAACTAAGGTTTTTTGTGAAGAGAGGCGGGCGCCCGTCATTCGGTCCGCAGGCTTTTGATCGGGTTGGCCAGTGCGGCTCTTATCGTGATAACGCTGACGGTCAAAAGGGCGATCGCCAGTGCGCCGGCACCGGCCAGGATAAAGATGGCCAAGTCGATGTCGGTGCGATAGGCATAGCCGTGGAGCCAGTTGTGCATGATCAACCAGGCGATCGGGAAAGCGATTACGCAGGATAGGAGCACGAGCATCAGGAAGTTCATGGAGAGCAGGCTGGTCAATTTGAGAACGGAGGCGCCAAGCACTTTGCGGACGCCGATCTCCTTTGTCCTGCGTTCCGCGGCGTAGCCGGCGAGACCGAAGAGGCCGAGGCAGGAGATAAACACGGCGAGGGCGGCGAATATGCCGGAGAGGCTGCCGGTCAGGGCCTCGGTCTTGAACTGGTTCTCGAACTCATCGTTCACGAATTTGTATTCGAAGGGATAGCCTGGGTTGCTGGATTTCAGGATCTGTTGACTTGCGGCCAGCGCTTTCGGGACGTCTGCGTTTGTCTTGAGCCGGACGGACATCACGTAGGTATTGACCGGGTCGCAGAACAGGATGAGCGGGGCTGCGCTCTGGTACATATCGTTGTAAACAAAATCCTTGATGACACCGACCACGCGGTATTTGTCTTTTCCCTCGTTGCGGGTGATGAGGCTGCCGATGGCATTCCCCTTGATGATGATATGGGCCAGGGTTTCGTTGATGATGATGTTGGAGCTATCCTGGGCAGCGATCTCGTGGAAGTCACGGCCGGCGGCCAGTCGCATACCCATGGTTGGGACATAATGGGGGCCGGCGTTCTCCACGGTGATCAACACTTGCTTATGCGGATCTTTGCCGGCCCAGTCAAAATCGCCGGTGTTGCTGCCAAGTTGTAATATGGGGCTGGTGCTGACGGTCGCGTCGGTGACAAAGCCGGAATGGATGAGGTCGTTGCGAATGGCGCCAAAATGTTCGTTCATTTTCCCTTGCAACTGCATATAGAACAGACCTTGCTTTTCGTAGCCCAAATCCCGGTGTTGGACATACTGCAACTGCTGGTAGATTATGATCGTGGTGATGATGAAGACGATCGAAGTGGCGAATTGGAGTATGACGAGGCCCTGGCGGATATAAACGGCGCCGCCCGCGGTCTTTAGCTTCAGTCCTTTCAGGACGGAGACAGGATTGAACGAAGACAGGTAGAACGAGGGGTAGGAACCGGCAAGCAGACCGCAAAGGAGGCCGATGGCCAGGAGGCCGGTGAGGTGAATGGGGTTCAGCAGACCCAGGGAAAGTTGTTTTTCCACCAGGGTGTTGAAGGCCGGAAGGATCAGGGCGCTGAGGCCGATGGAAACAATGACGGCGAGGAAGGCCATTAGCAGGGATTCGCCGATGAACTGGCCGATGAGCGAACCTTTACCGGCGCCCAGGACTTTCCTGACGCCCACTTCGCGGGCCCGCCGCTCCGAGCTGGCGGTGGCCAGATTCATGAAGTTGATACAGGCGATGATCAGGATGATCCAGGCGATCAGGGTAAAGATGCGGACGTATTGGATCCTTCCGTTGGACGGGTCTTGTTTCCCGTTCTTGAAGGAGCTGTAGAGGCGCCAGTCGCTCATCGGGAAAATAAAGCCCTTCATAGCGGCGCCGGGGGATTTGTTCTGGACATAGTCGGCGAGCACCTTGTTGATGGTGGCGGGGTCGGCGGACGGCTTAAGCTCGACAAAGGTCATGATGCTGTTGGTGCCCCATTGCTGCAGCCATTGGTTGTTCTGGAAATAGGCCTGGTAGTTTCCCAGCCAATGGAAGCGGAAGGAAGTATTTTCGGGAAGGTCGTCAAACACACCGGTGATCGCGTATTGATCGGTGTTGTTCATCCGAAGCGTTTTACCCAATGGGTCTGCGGCGCCAAAGAAGGCGGTAGCCATTGATCGGCTGATGACGAGGGAATGGATATCATGGAAGGCTGTGGCAGGGTTACCTTCGGTAAAATTGAGATTGAACATGGACAGGAAGGCGGGGTCGCAGAAGTTGCCCTCTTCGTAGAGGGGTTTGTCGTCCAGGCTAAAGAGAGTTCGGTTTGTCCAGGTGAGGTGGCTGGTATTGGCGATGCCGGGGATATCGGCCTTCATGCTGGGTGCGAGGGGGCCGGGGGTGGCGGAGAAGGTATAGGTGGTGCCGTCGTAGGTTTGGTTGTCTTCGACCTGATAGAGGTAATGCTTTTTCGCGAATTGGTGGTCCCAGTTGAATTCGTCTTCAATCCACAGGAAGATGAGGGTGGAGCAGGTGATGCCGACGGCAAGGCCGATAATATTGAGAAAACTGTAGGTCCTGTTTTTCCAGAGATTTCGAAGATAGGCTTTTAGATAATTTGAAAACATCTCGTATGGTTGTTTTGGTTGGTCGAATGGGTTGGTTTTATTCGGTGCGGAGACCCGGTTGTATTTATTCTGTCCTTAAACTATTTGCGGGGCTGACCGAAGCGGCTTTCATGGTTTGGGTACTGATCGTAAGCAGGGCGATCGCCAGGATGAGCAGGGCCGGCAGGATAAACATCCACGGTCCGATGGGAATGTGGAAAGCGTAGTTTTGAAGCCATTTCTGCAACAGGTAGATGGTGACCGGAATAGCGATCAGGAACGAGATCAGCACGGGTCGGATGAAATCCCTGGTGAGCAGGACGAGGATATTGGGTAAGTTGGCGCCGACGATCTTGCGGATGCCGATTTCTTTTGTACGTTGGTTGGTAACAAAGGCGGCCAGTCCGAGCAGACCGAGACAGGAGACGAAGATGGCGAGCCCGGCGAAAAGGCCGAAGGTCTGGCCGAATTGTTGGTCTGCCTTGTATTGTTCGGCAAAGTGTTCATCCAGAAAAAAATATTCGAAGGGATTTCCCGGGAAAAAGTTTTTCCATTGCTGTTGAATGGACTGGATGATCGCCGGGGTGTTTCGATCGGCGGTCAGTTTCAACGAATAATAGGAGTTGGCGTCCGGAATATAACGGAAGATATGGGCATCGTAGTCCTGGTGCAGAGATTCCTGGTGGTGATTGGACACCACTCCGACGATCGTATATTGGGACCCCCAAAATTCGATCTTTTTATTGAGGGCGTCTTCGTATTTGGCAAAACCCATCTTTTTTATGGCGGCTTCGTTAAAGAGGACGGACATGGAATCGGTCAGCCCCGGATAAAAATTTCTGCCTTTCAGCAGTTTCAACCCGAAAGCATCCAGGAAATCATGATCGATCCCGATGATCCGGTACTGGTCGCTCTTAGTGTTGTCGCTGCCTGCGAGACGGATACCGCCGGCATTCCAGCCTACCTTGCTGCCGGGGACCTCGGTGGAGACGGCGAGCTGTTTGACGCCCGGGATGCGGAGCGTTTCCGTCTTAAAGCCGTTCAACTTACCCTTATAGGTGGAATCGAGAACGCCGGGCCCTTTGATGACGAGGGTGTTTGTAATCTGCACACCCAGATCCTGATGTTGCATAAAATGCAATTGCCTGTACACCGCGAAGGTGCCGACGATCAGGATGACGGAGGCGGCGAACTGGATGACCACGAGGGATTGGCGAAGGAAAGCGCCATGACCTGTTTTCGACAGCCTGCCTTTTAATACGGTGATGGGTCGAAAGGACGACAACACGAATGCCGGATAGAGGCCGGAGAGAAAAGTGCCGGTGACGAACAGGGCCGACAGGACCAGCCAGAAGATGGGGTCCTTCAGGAGAGAGAAGTGCAGCTCTTTACCCGTTATGAAATTAAAGAGCGGAAGGCAACAGATGATCAGCACGAAGGCCAGGACAACTGCCAGTCCGTTGATGAGCAGGGATTCGAAGAGGAATTGACCGACCAGTTGCCGGCGAAGCGAGCCGAGCACTTTACGAACGCCTACTTCTTTTGCCCGGTTGATGGAGCGGGCGGTGGCCAGGTTGATATAGTTGATCCAGGCGATGACGATAATGAAAATGGCGATGACCAGCAGGAAGTATACTGCTTTTCCATCCCCGTTAACTTCCGTTTCGAACATGTAGTGGGAATAGAGGTGGATATCCGGCAGGGCCTGGAGATGGTAAACCACATCGTAATTGCCGGCTTTCATTTCTGCCCCGAATTTCGCCTGTACCGCGCTGTTGATCTTCTTTTCGAGGAGGGCCCTATCGGTACCGGGCCGAACGAGGATATAGGTAAGAAAGGCATCCCAGTTCATGGTATTCTCCACCTGGGGCCCCGCATATTTCACCATGGTAGCCCAGGAGAGCAGCATATCAAATTTTAGATGGGTATTGGACGGCGGATCGGGCACTACGGCGGTGACGCGGAAATTTTCTGTTTTGTCCATGTGGAAGGTCTTGCCGATGGGGTCTTCGGTCCCGAAGTATTTGCGGGCGGTGGAGGCCGTTATGACAGCGGTATAGATATCCTTCAACGCGCCGGCGGCTGACCCTGCCAGTGCCTTGTAGGAGAACATAGAGAGGAAGGCGTCGTTGGTGAAAAAGATCTTATCCTCCCTGAATTCCCGGTCTTTGTAGGATACGATGGCCCCGTTCGACCGGAGCCGGGCAAAGGATTCCACCTCCGGGACCGCGTCTTTCACCAACGGGCCGATGCCGGTAGCGCCGGCCGCCCATTGGGTGCTCAACTTGCCATTGTTATAACGGTCCTGTTCGAGACGGTAGATCCGGCTGCTATTTGGCTCGGAGCGGTCGTAGCTGAGCTCGTAGCGGGCGTATTCGAGGATCAGCAGGCTGGCGGCGATGCCGATGGCGAGGCCGAAGATATTGATAAAAGAAAAGGCCTTGTATCTGAAAAGGTTCCTAAGCGCGGTGGTAACGAAGTTGGAAAACATGGGATGCTCATTTTTTTATTCAGAGCGGAGACTTTTTACGGGGTTGCTGGTGGCGGCGCGCAGCGCCTGGAAGCCAACGGTGGTCAGCGCGATCAATAGTGCGAGCGCGCCCCCCAGCAGGAAGACCCACCACTCGATCGAGATCCGGTAGGCAAAATCCTGCAGCCAGTTGTGCATGACCAGCCAGGTGACCGGGATGGCGATGACGAGGGATAGTAGCACGAGGTACAGGAATTCCCGGGAGAGCAGGAATACCAGGCTGCGTTCGGTGGCGCCGAGGACTTTTCGGATGCCGATCTCTTTCGTGCGCTGCAAAACATTATACGCCGACAGTCCCAGCAACCCAAAACAGGCGATGAGAATGGCGAGCGTGGCGAAGAGGCCGAAGACCTCACCAAATCGCGTGTCCGCCTTGTATTGTTCGTTGAAGGATTCGTCGAGAATATTCAGGGCGGAATAGCCTTTTCGTTTGGTCAGGCCGCGCCAGGCGAGCCTTAGATGATTTTTCAGCATGGCAGTTAATTTGTTTTATTCTGACCTCAAACTATTCACGGGGTTGGACCAGGCGGCTTTCAGCGCCTGGAAGCTGATGGTGGCGAGGGCGATGATCGCGGCCAGGAATCCTGCGATCAGGAAAATCCACCAGGGGATAGAGATACGATAAGCGAAATTCTGCAGCCAGTTGTGCATTGCGTACCCGGCGATAAAGAAGGCGATGATCGCGGCCAGGGCGACGAGCTTCAGAAAATCGATGGATAGTAGCCAGACGATCGCTCCGGCGCGGGCGCCGAGCACTTTGCGGATACCGATCTCCTTGATGCGCTGCGAGATCGAGAAAGCCGAGAGACCCAGGAGACCCAGGCAGGCGATGAAGATCGCGATACCGGAAAAGACGGTGAACAGCTGGCCCTGTCTTTCTTCCGACTGGTAGAGCTGGTCGAAGCGTTCGTCCAGGAAGGTATATTCGAAAGGCACCTGGGGCAGATAGGTTTTCCAGGCCGACCCGATGCGGTTGAGGGCTTCCGTTGTATTGTCCTTATTTCCGGCAAGCTTGATCGACATTTCTGCGAATGAGTTGCTGGCGGGCTGGCTGGGAGCGGGCAGGGTAAAGATGAGCGGAACGATGGTTTGGTGTAAGGACTCGAAGTTGAAGTCCTTCACGATCCCGATAACCTTCCCTTTGACTCCGGCGTAACCGAAGTTACGCCCGATCATCTCCGAGGGGTTCCTGATGCCCAGCGCTTTGGTAGCTGCAACATTCAGGATGAACCCGGTCGTGTCGGTGGCGTACAGCCGGGAGTAGTCGCGGCCGGCGGCGATGGGGATGCCAAAGGTGGAGAGGAAGTCGTGGTCGACGGTCAGGTATTTGATGTCAGCGGTTACCGGGCGGAGGGAGTCGCCGCTTTGGGTGGAGGCACCCTGTTCGTCAAGCAGCCGACCGCTGGGGACCCGGCTGGAGCGGGTGATCTCGAGGATATGCGGGTCCCGGAGCAGGCGGGAGCGGAAGCTCTCGTAGGTCTTATCCAGCCCGGCGTTGTAGCTCATCGTGAGAATATGGTCCTTATTAAAGCCAAGGGAGGTGTTTTGCATAAAATGCAGTTGCTGGAAGACGATCGCGGTGCTGATGAGCAGGACGATCGAGATCGCGAACTGGGTGACGACGAGCACTTTCCGGAAGGAAATGCTGCCGCTGCCCGCTTTGAACAAGCCTTTTAACACTTTTGAGGGCTGGAAGGAGGAAAGGAAGAGGGCGGGATAGAGACCCGACAGGATGCCGACGACCAGGGGGGTTAGCAGGAGCGGGATCACGATGGCGGGTCGCAGGAGGATTTGGACGGACAGGGACAGACCGGTGATCTGGTTGAGGCCGGGCAGGGTGACCCAGGTGAGCACGGCGGCGAGGAGGAGGGCTATATAGGACAGCAGGACAGACTCGCTGAGGAACTGAATGATGATCTCGCGGCGGAGTGCGCCGGAGACTTTGCGGATGCCGATCTCTTTCGCCCGGAGGGAGGACCGGGCGGTGGAGAGGTTCATATAGTTGATGCAGGCAATCAGCAGGATAAAAAGGGCGATGGCGCCGAATGTCGTCACGCGGCCGGCGTCACCGTTCTCTTCCGCTTCGCTATCCAGATGAGAATGAAGGTGGATGCCCGTGAGCGGTTGGAGGAAGAGTTTGGTTCCCTGATGCGGTCGGAAGCCGGGCGGAGCCCCGTTGGTGGGCATATGCCGGTCCAGGAAGGCCGGAAACTGCGCGACCATACTTTGGACCGGGTAGTCTTTAGGCAGGAGGATATAGGTAAAAAAGGAGTTGTTACCCCAGTTGGTTCTCAGCCCTTTCTCGCCGTAGACGGCCGAGTCGTTGAGCGTGGAAAAGGACAAAAGCAGTTTTGGGTGCAGGTGGGCGGCCAAAGGAAGGGGCTTGTAAATGCCGGTCACCTTAAAATTGATCTGGTTGTCCATTCGGACGACCTTATTCATCGGGTCGGCGTCCCCGAAGTATTTGCGTGCTACATCGGGGGTGAGGAGGACGGAGTTCGGGTTGGCGAGCGCCGTATTCGGGTTGCCTTCGAGGAGCGTGACGTCGAAGATGTCAAAGAAGTTCGTATCGGCGAAAAAGAGGTTTTGCTCGGTAAATATCTTGTCCTCATACCGCATGGGGCTGCGGTCGAATTCCAGCAGCCGTGTCATCTTCTGGATGTCGGGGAAATCATTGCGCAGCAGGGGGCCAAAAGGCGGGGCCACCGTTCCGAGGTGCAGCGATACTACTCCATCGGGGTTGTTGAAACTTCGGGTGACCCGCCAGGTGCGGTCGGCGTTATGGTTGTACCTGTCGTAGCTTGTCTCGTTGAGGATATAGGTGAGGATCAGTAGGCAGCAGGTGATACCGACGGTGAGACCGAACAAGTTGATAAAAGATATGAACTTGTACTTGGCCAGGTTGCGCATAGCGATCCTGAGATAATTTTTAAGCATAGCAGATAAATAATGGCCGTTGCCGGCCGGGTGAATAGATCTGACCTATGTGTAGTGTTACCCTCGGAATACCGTCATAACCGGACGCTTATGACCTTCATTCGCACCACTGGTGTGAAACTCGGTCGTACCCTTCCCGGGTACCTCGCCCATGATTAGTCTGCGGCGAACTTCGCACCTTGCCACCGGCAAGGTCCTCGTTCGTACCCTTCGCTAGCGCTCGGGTACGCCGCGAGCGGCCACTCCGGGCCGCTCAGACCAGGATGTTCTCCGTGACCGTCTGGCCATCCAGCATGCGGATGATGCGATGACTGTAGCGCGAGTCGTGTTCGGAGTGAGTTACCATGATAATGGTGGTCCCTTGTTCGTTCAGGTCTGTAAGCAGCTGCATGACTTCGTTACCGTTCGAGGAATCGAGGTTACCGGTCGGTTCATCCGCGAGGATTAGCTTCGGGTTATTGACCACGGCCCGGGCGACGGCGACGCGCTGTTGCTGGCCACCGGATAGTTGTTGGGGATAGTGGTTACGGCGGTGCATGATCTGCATTTTATCGAGAACGGCTTCGACGCGCTGTTTCCTTTCGGGTCCTTTGATGCCCAGGTAGATGAGGGGCAGTTCAACATTTTCGAATACGGTCAGCTCGTCGATCAGATTAAAGCTCTGGAACACGAAACCGATATTCCGTTTGCGAAGGTCGGCGCGTTTGCGTTCGTTGAAATGGGCTACTTCGGTACCGTTGAACAAAAAGCTGCCGCCATCGGGATCATCGAGCAGGCCGAGGATGTTCAGGAGCGTCGATTTGCCGCATCCTGACGGGCCCATAACGGAGACGAATTCGCCTTCTTTTACCTCAAAGCTGAGTTTATTGAGCGCTATCGTTTCCACTTCTTCTGTGCGGTAGGTTTTTTGGAGTTCAGAAATCTTGATCATAATTGAAGCTGTTTTAGTGATGCGTTTGTTTTTAGATATATAGTAGCTTGATAAACGTGTGTAGAAATACGTGGTTTTCCGAGGCGCCGGGTGTTTCCCCGGCGGTTGCTTCATGGGATGGTCCCGAGACGCTGGGCGTTCTACCTGCCGACCCACACCGGAACCGGGCGCGTTCGTTGGAGAAAGCGACGGTGCTCAAGGCGAGGAGCAGGGCAAGGGCGTACAGGTATTTGCGTTTCATAATCGTTTGTTTTATCCGGTTTTGACGGCAAATGAATGCCAAATGTTACAACGTTACTTTTTCAGCACCAGCTCCTGCATATTATTATAATTCTCGTAGCTGGAAGTTACGACCTTGTCGCCGGGTTTCAACCCGGAGATGACCTCGAAATAGTCCGGGTTCTGTTGTCCCAGCTGGATATCAACCCGGTAGGCTGTCTTTCCGTCTTCGGTAACCTTGAAGATCCAGTTCCCGCCGGTCTGTTGAAAGAATCCGCCCTTGGGAACCAGGATGGCGGTGCGCTCATCGCTCAGCGCCAGGGTGATCTGGAGGGTCTGACCCTTGCGGATACCGTGGGGGACTTTGCCGACGAAGTTCATATCCACCATGAAACGGGCGTTGACCACCGAGGAATAGACTTTTATGATCCTAAGCGTATAGGTGGTATCGTTGAACTCGAAGGTGCCGGTCTGCCCGGTGAAGACGCGGTTTAAATAGTGTTCGTCCACGTCGGACAGCCGTACTTTAAAGCCGTTGAGGGAGTCGATCTGCGCCAGCGGATACCCTGGGGTTTTTGTTTGGCCAATCTCGGCGTCGAGGCCGGTCAACTGGCCGGCGATGGGGGCCACGATGATCAGGTCGTTCACCTTTTGCTGCATGATTCTCAGCGTTATCTGGGCGCGCTCGAAAGACTCCTGGTCCTGCTTTTGCTGCGCGGCGCGGGAGATGGTGTCCTGACGAAGGATCTCAACCTGGAGCTCAAGCTTTTGCTTGTATGCGTTGTAGTTATTGACCGCCGTCTGATATTCCTGCATGCCGATGACATGCTGGGCGTATAGCTTGTTATCCAGGTTATAGACACGTTCGGCTTCCTTGTACAACAGTTCCACGTCGGCCTTGGCGTTCAGCTTGAGGACGGTATTTTCGTCCGCGTTGACCTTTGCCAGCTGGATCGCGGACAGGGTCGATGAAACGGTATTGGCCTGGCTGGCGGCGTCCAATTCCACTTGGGTATTGGTCAGGCGAAGGATGGGTTCATTTCTTCTGAGGATGGCGCCGTCCTCGACATATTTCTGGGCTACCCGACCCCCGTCGGTCGTATTCAGGAAAATGGTGACCAGGGGCATCACGGTGCCGTTCTCCGGGATGGATTCCTGGAACTTATCTTTTTTGATCTCGCTGATGGTTATGCGGTCGAGGTCAACGTTCAGCTTGTTGCCGCCCCGCGTAAAATAAAAAGCCGAGAAGATCAACAGCACAAGGGCCAGGATCCCGCCGATCGTCATCAATCGTTTGGCCCCCCATTTTTTCTTTTTTCTAACTATGTCTACCACGATTAAGAATTTTTTTAATTGTTTGTTTTTTTTAAAGAATCTCCCAATATAAAGATACCGGGAGATTTACACACATGAGAAAATTCCAATCGTATTCTATCAAACACATGCCAGAAAGAAAAAGCTATGATTTACAGTTTATTAGGTGCGAATTGCCGGGTCCATAGTTCATTTTCGATACAAGAACTGTCCGGTTTTGATACAGTTCCCGTTTTCCAGGATTTTGCGTAAAAAATTAATTGCCATAAGTTTACATTTAAGGTATGCTTGTAGTTACCCAATGTTGCATGCGTGGGGTTAAAATTTTTTAAAGTTCGCCTTGCATGCAACATTTCTTAACGATTTGAAGGCGCCGGAGGCGCCTTTGGAAACCAACATAAAATTTTTATGAATCTCAAAAACGCATCGATACTGGTGATTGACGATGATCCGGATGTCCTTACGGCGGTCAGGTTATTGTTAAAGACGGAGGCGGCGGATGTGGTGACGGAGAAGAACCCGGAGACTATGCGGTCGATCCTTTCCAAGCGGAGTTTTGACCTGATCCTGCTGGACATGAATTTCAACAGTTCGATCAATACGGGGAATGAGGGGTTGTTCTGGCTTCGGAAGATCAAGGAGTTCGGGTCGACGGCGGCGGTTATCATGATCACGGCATATGGAGATATCGACCTGGCAGTCAGGTCGTTAAAGGAAGGGGCCAGTGATTTTGTGGTTAAACCCTGGCATAACGAGCGGCTGATTTCCACGATCAAGGAGGCGTTGAGAAGAAATGACCCTAAGAAGGTGGGTGGGGAGGACATAACGGATTCGGTGATCGGGACGGAGTTATTGGGGGAGTCGGAGGCGATGCGGGATATCTTTTTCAAGGTGCAGAAGATTGCGCCGACGGATGCCAATATCCTCATCCTGGGGGAGAACGGAACCGGTAAAGATTTGATTGCCAAGGCTATACATCAATATTCGCTAAGAGCGGAAAAGCCGTATATCAAGGTGGATGTGGGAGCGTTGACGGAGACCCTGTTCGAAAGTGAGCTCTTCGGTCACAAGAAGGGGGCCTTTACCGATGCCCGGGAGGACCGGATGGGGCGATTTGAGTCCGGAATTGGAGGAACTTTGTTCCTGGATGAGATTGGGAATATCTCGTTGCACCAGCAGGCTAAATTATTGTCGGTGCTTCAGAACCGCCAGGTGACGCGGTTGGGGTCGAATCAACCGGTGCCGATCGATATCCGGCTGATTTGCGCGACGAATGTTCCTTTATCGGAGCTGGCGAATGAAAACCGGTTCCGGAAGGATCTGATCTATCGCATCAATACCGTGGAGATCATGGTGCCGCCGCTTAGGAAGCGGGAGGAAGATATCGTGCTGTTGGCGCGGCATTTTGACCGAATCTATACGAATAAGTATATGAAGCCGCAGCATGACTTCGATTTGCGGGCGATCGAGAAGCTGAAGTCGTATCATTTCCCGGGGAATGTCAGGGAGCTGCAATATACGATCGAGCGGGCGGTGATCATGGCGGAGGGTGATGTTCTGCAGGCCAAGGACCTGATCTTTTCGCCGATCGAAACGGCGCCCGCGAAGTCGGATGAGCCGCAGGAGCTGAAGCTGAGCACGATTGAGAAGAATGCGATCTTAAAAGTCATCGAGAAGCACAACGGCAATATCTCCAAGGCGGCGAAGGAACTGGGATTAACGCGGACGGCCTTGTACCGGAGGTTGAGCAAATACGATATATAACCGAGCGAAGCAGGTCCGACAAAATTTGTCATTATGGTGTTCAAACGTTACCAGGAGCGGATATTGATCCGGGTATTATTCATGTTTCTGACGCTGTCGCTCTCGTCCTTCCTGTTGGTAAAAGGGGAGTATCCCTACCTTGTATTTGTGTTGATCTTTGTCAGTTTTCAGCTGTTGGACTTCTACAATTTCCATCGCAAGGCGCAACTGGAGGTGGAGCAGTTTGTAGAGTCTATCCATTACCGGGACTTTTCGCGTTATTTCGATGTGAAGGAGGCGCCGCTGGAGCTACGATCGCTTAGGCAGGGGTTCAACGAGATCAATTCCACGTTCAAGCTGATCAGCCGGGAAAAGGAAACGCAGTATCAGTATCTGCAGAAGATATTGGAGCTGGTGAATACGGGAATTTTGTCCTATGAGTACAAGAGTGGGGATATCGGCTGGATGAACGAGTCATTCAAGAATATGCTGGGGGTGCCCTACCTGAAGACGATCGCAAGCCTGGAACGGCGGGACAGCGCTTTGTATCATGAGATCCTTAATTTACGACCGGGGGACAGCAAGATCGTCACGATTTCAAAGGATAAGAATTTCTTCAAGACGCTGATTGCGGCGACGGCATTTCAAACGGAGGGGAGGGTATATAAGCTGATCGCGTTCCAGGACGTGAATGAGGCGTTGGATGAGACCGAGGCGAAGGCCTGGCAGAAGTTATTGAGCGTCATGACGCATGAGATCATGAATTCGGTGGCGCCGATCTCTTCGCTCGCGGAAACGATGCTGCACCGGTTGCAGGAGACCTCGCGGATATTGGAGGATCAACCGGGGGCGTTGGAAGATCTGGAGCTGGGGATCGGGACGATCCGGCGACGCAGTGAAGGGTTGTTGAAGTTTGCGGAGACCTATCGTAATTTAAATAAGATCACTACGCTGAATCTGAAAAAGATATTTGCCCGGGATCTTTTTGAAAATTTGCATCATCTGATGCAGCCTACGCTCGACCAGAAGCAAATCGAGCTGGATATCCTGCTGATCGACCCCGACCTTTCGCTGGATGCGGATACCAATCTGATCGAGCAGGTATTGATCAATTTGGTAGTGAATGCGATCGAGGCGGTGAAAGATCGGGAGCAGCCGTTGATCACGTTGTCGGCCAATGCGGCAAATAATGGTCGTCCGGTGATCAAGGTGGCGGACAACGGGATGGGGATGTCGTCGGAGGTGATGGAAAATATCTTTATTCCCTTCTTCAGTACCAAGAAGAATGGGAGTGGGATTGGGTTGAGTTTATGTAAACAAATTCTCTTACTACATAAGGGAAATATCCAGGTCCAGTCCGTGGAGGGTGTCGGGACCGCGTTTTATCTGCATTTTTAAGATTCGCCGATCCATTTTTTGAAGGAGGCAGAGTTCTCCTGGCTGATAATGATCTCTTCGTTGACGGGAAGGGTTAGTTCCACGCTGATCTTACTTTTTTCGAGGGGTTTGAATCGTTTGATATAGTTGGCGTTGATAATATATTTTCGGTTGGCGCGGTAAAACAAATTTTTATCCAGCTCTTCTTCCAGCTCGCTCAGGTTGCTCTTCTCAGCCATATATTTCCGGTTCTCTTTATCGACGAGGAAAATCAGTTTGTGTTCCGTGAAAAAATAGCCGGCGTCTTCGATGCGGACGGTTTGGAATTCAGCGCCCTTACGGACGAGGATCCGGGACCGTTTGCGGTCGGATCTGCTGATAAAATCGGGCAGAGAATTATGGTAGTCGTGGTTATGATGGTCGGGATGGTCGTTGGAGTTTTGATCGAGGGTGCCGGCGAAATGTGCCTGGAGTGTCTTGTATTTCTGGATGGCTTTGCTAAGCCGATCCTGGCTAATAGGTTTTAGCAAATAGTCGATGCTACTGAATCGAAGGGCTTCGGTGAGATATTCATTGTAGGCAGTGGTGAAGATAACCGGGCAGGTGATCTTACAGGTTTTAAAGACGGAGAAAGATAGTCCATCGGACAACTGGACATCCATAAGGATCAGGTCGGGATGCGGGTTCTCGTCCAGCCAGCGGACGGTCTCTTCGACGGTGCTGCAGCCGGCTACCACGTCTATTTTCTCATCAATGATATGCAATTCTTCTGCCAGGTTGCAGAAGGCCGGTTGCTCATCTTCGACAATTAGCACTTTCATTTTGAGATCGTATTTAGTTATATGACTCTATTTTAACAGCAAATGTTGCAATTAATTCGAATAGCGGCTTCAGAATCGGATGATCGGTAACTTGACTATAAAGGTTTCAAAATTATTTTCGATGATAATATTGCGCTTTGTGATAAGCTTATAGCGGTTATCGAGGTTACGGAGGCCGATCTTAGAGCTCGGCTGTGGTTCGCTGATGCGTTTCATCCGGTTGCTGACGATAACGTAGTCGGATGAGATGGAAATGGCGATGCTGAGAGGGGTGGTTTCGCTGAAATCGTTGTGTTTGATGGCGTTTTCGACGAGTGTTTGCATGGAGATCGGTGGGATGAGAAAATTTTCGGCTGAGAGATCGGTGATCTCGATAACCATGCTGATGGCTTCGGCAAAGCGGATCTTGACCAGGTAGAAATAGTTGCCGATGAAATCGATCTCTTCCCGGAGAAGCACCAGGTCTCTTTCGCGGTTACCGAGGATATACCGGTAAACGAGGGCGAGGGTGTCGTTATACCGGCGGGCGCTTTTGGGGTCCCGGGTGATCAGGAAGGAGAGGGTGTTGAGGGAATTGAAGATAAAGTGGGGGTCGATCTGGTTCTTGAGGGCTTCCAGTTCAGCCTGCGCTTTGGCGATATTGAGTTGTTCCACGCGGGATTCGTTCTGTTCCTTTTCCCGGTTGAGGAACAGGATCTCGTAGATATTGGCGATGAAGCAGGCGGCGATGACCAGGAGGAAGACGGAGTTGGTCAGTGGAACATTGTCATTCGTAGGTTCGCGCGACCAGGTCTTCCACGCTTTGAGGAGGAGGACGGAGATCAGCCCGGAATAGATGACGTTAACGAGAAAGAGGGCAATGATTATCTTATAATAAGACCCGCGGGTCCAGGGGTATCTTTCGCGGATAAAGTACATCAGCCGGATATTGCCTTCCCAGACCAGCCAAAACACGGCAATAAAATATAAATAACTGCCTACTAATTCGACAGACCGATAAAGACGGTTGGTGATCAGCCCGGCGAGGCCCGGGATTAGTATGCCCAGGGCGGGGATGCCGATCAATCGGACCGTCCTGTCTCGGAGCTCCGTGTAATTGTTCATAGCAGCTTTCGTTCAGGCCGTTTTGGGGCTGATCGATTAAGTTAATTTGATCTCGGGGAAGTCGGTTGACTGTAGTAGTAGAACCGGAATAACGGAAAGTACTTGAATTGTACTGTAATAGAAAAGTTAATTTATTGTAAAAGAGAGGAAGATGTTGTTGAGCGGTGAGTCGTTGACTGGCCACGCGCCTTTGATCCTGCGAAAACAACCATTAAGAAGACGAATTTCCCGTTTGAGATAGTTTGTTCGTTGCCGTAATAAAAATGTATTTATTTTGGGGTGAACGTTAAAATATTTCCCCCGGGGGATTACGTTTTTTCTCTGGGGCGGCTTCCCCGGCTTTGTATAGCTGCCTCATGAAGTTTTCTCATGTGACCCGCAGGTGGTTTCTACCACCTGCTTTTTTTTCTCTCTCTTTGTTGTTCGGCCGCAGATCCCGGTTGTTGGAAGGTCCAGTGATGTTACTGGCGGTCCTTTCAAATCACCGGTCATCCGGAAGTTGTCGTTGGTCGCGCTGCACGCATTGTTGGGCCTGGGTTTACGGCTATTATGCGGACGGTCTTACGTCGCTTATTTTATCTTCAGCAAGCCTACTTTTTCAGTCCCGATTTTTACTTCTTCGGTTGTTAATTTTCCCGCTTCGGCTACAAACAGCCGGGGGCATGCATGAATTTGCCTAATTTTTTTGTCCTAATTGTACCAATACAAATTCCCCGGCCTCTACGCACACTGTTGTTACACAATTTCTACAATAAAAACTGTCAAACATGCGAAAATTGTTGCTGCTATTATTTATTTGGCTGGAGGGCCTTGTCGTGGCCGATGCCCAGACCAGATTGATCCAGGGAAGAGTGATGGATGACCAGGGGCAGCCCGCCTCCTTCGCCTCCGTCCAGATCAGAGGAACGCGTCGCGGCGCCAATGCGGATCAGGACGGCCGGTTTACCGTCGCCGCCAAAGCCGGCGACATCCTCGTCATCAGCGGTACGGGATTAGCCCCCAAGGAAATAACCGTCGGCGCCGAGAGCAGCCTCAACATCACGGTGAGCCGGAGAGGCGGTTCGATGACCGAGGTGGTTGTAACTGCACTGGGCCAAACATCATCAAAGGCTAAGGTGGGGTATGCGACCCAAACCTTTAATACGGCCACCATCAACAAAAACGGGGTCACCGGCGTCCTCGATGGTCTCGAAGGGAAGATCGCGGGGGCTGACATCTCCAATACCGGGGGACCCGGATCTTCCACCAAGGTGGTGTTGAGGAGCTACGGGGTGATCTCCGGGGGTGACAACCAACCCTTGTATGTGATCGACGGGGTGCCAATGAGCGACGCCATTTTCCAGGGTTCGGCGAACGGAACCGACGGCGCGGACTTTGGGAATGGGATGAACAATATCAACCCCAACGATATCGAGAGTATCACCGTCCTGAAAGGTACGGCCGCTGCTTCTCTGTATGGAAGCCTCGCCAAGAATGGGGCGATCATGATCACCACGAAGCGGGGCAGGGCGGGAAAGCTCAAGGTAGAATATAGCGGGTCCGTCAATTTCAGCGAGGCCGGAAAATTGCCGACCTATCAGGACCAGTTCGGAACGGGCTGGGGCGGTGCGGCGGTGCTGGATGAAAACGGCAGCTGGGGCCCCGCATATGACGGCAAGATACGCGGCTGGGGATCGATCGTGGACGGGCAGCAACTGACCAAGCCCTATGTAGCGATCAAGAACCCTCTTCGCCAGTTCTATGTGACGGGACACGAGTTCAACAACACGATTGCCCTTTCGGGTGGCAGCGATGCCAACCGTTTTTATTTTTCCTACGGCAACGTCAGCAGCGACGGGATCGTGCCGGATGATGGCAACACCCTGCAGCGCAATACCCTGTCCTTCCGGACAAACAGCAACTACGGGAATTTTACCTTCAATACTTCCGTCAACTATGTTGGCCAGACGCTGAAGGTGCCCAATACCGGTCAGGGGACCTCGGCGGGAGGTGATGTCTATCAATCCCTGCTTCAGATCCCGGTGGACCTTCCTATCGGAGCATTCAAGGACATCAACAACAAGTTCTTCAATATAAACAACTTTTTCACCCCATACGCGGAGAACCCCTACTTCGGACTGGTCAACAACGGGAACCAGCAGAAGCTTGACCGCGTGTTCGGGAACCTCGACTTCGGGTACAAGTTCACTCCCCAGTTCAGCGCAGAATTAAGAGTTGGCGGTGACATCACCAGTGCCCGGACCTTTAATTGGAAGAACTCCGCTTTCGCCCTGCCCAATACCTGGAATGGGAATCCGCCCACGAATCCCGAAGGTCAGCCCAGAACGCCCGATTACGGCGGCGTTTCGCAGGGCTCCGACTATTACGGACTGTTTAATGGGGACTTCATCCTGAAATACAATATGAATCTCGGCGGCGATTTCACCCTCGACGCCCTCGCGGGGGGTAACTACTATACGACCACCCAGCGATCGGAACTGGCGTCCATCAGTCCCATCGTCCTTCCCGGGTTCTTCAACCTGAGCAACACCGCCAAGCCGCCCACCATCTCCGACCAAAGCGGGATGTACCGGAGGTTGGGTGTGTATGGACAGGTGACGTTAGGATTCAAGGAACAGCTCTACCTGACGGGAAATGTCAGGAACGACTGGTCATCTACTTTACCCATCAACGCGAATTCCATCTTTTACCCGGGCGCGGACCTGTCATGGGTCGCCTCGCAGCTCCTCGGAAATAACAGTACCATTTCTTATCTAAAACTCCGGGCGGCCTACGGGAGAACGGGTTCCGACCCCGCCCCTTATCAAACCCAGGCCCAACTGGGACCCGGGGCGATCGCCCTGCCGTTTGGGTCCCTCACCATACCGTTCAATGGCGTCAGCGGGTTCGGCGTCTCCGACCAGATCAACAACGCCAACCTGAAGCCCATCTTTACAAACGAAGTGGAAGCAGGGGCGGAGGTCAGGTTCCTGAAGGACCGGATCGGCCTCGACGTGACGGTCTATGATAAAAAGACAAAAGGACAGATCTTTGCGGTCCCCGTAGCGCCGTCTACCGGCTATGCGACCCTCGTCCAAAACCTGGGTACTGTCGGCAATCAGGGGATTGAGCTAACCCTCAACCTCAAACCGGTTTCCACCAGGGACTTCACGTGGTCTCTTATCTATGTGTTCAGCCGGGACTGGAACAAGGTGCTGCAACTGACCGGTGCCTCGCAGGACCCGTTGTTATTCGGGTTCTCGGAGGCCATCGATGCCGAGATGCGGGCGGTTGTCGGGAAGACCGTCGCCTCCATCTATACGGGTGTTCCCCAGTTGAGTCCATCCGGGCAAGTAGTGGTCAACCCTTACACCGGGTTCCCCTTGCCGAACGCAACGCCGCTCTACGGCCTGAACCTGACCAAGGGTTATATGGGCAGCGGTCTGTATACCTACCAGATGGGGCTCACCAATACGTTCACCTATAAGCACTGGAGCCTCAGCGGCACGCTCGACTTCCGGTATGGGGGCGTGATGTTCAGCCAAACCGCCAACCTGGCCTTGTTCGTTGGGAATGCTGCGCCGACGGTATATAATGATCGTCGTCCCTTTATCTTTCCCAATTCGGTGGTGCCCGCGGGCGGTGGAAAATATTCGCCGAACACCACCTATATCGGTTCCACCGGAGCCGGGGAAATCGATCAGTATTACAATGCCTATTCCGAGAGCAACAGCTTTTCCGGCGCATCGGACCAGCAGCGGATCATTGACAAGTCCTTCCTGAAGCTGAGGGATATCAATTTGTCCTATGCGCTGCCCGGCGCCTGGGCAACGGGGATCAAGGCGTCGTCGGCTTCGGTGAGCCTGTTCGCGCGTAACATCCTGCTATGGACACCAAAGAGCAATGTCTATGTGGATCCGGAAGCCACCAACCTGGGCAACGATCTCCAGGGGGAATACGGTGAATTGGCCGGACCTCCCCTGACGAAGAGCTATGGTGCGATCGTAAAAATCGTCTTTTAACAAAAAAAAGGAATCAGGATATGAAAGTACTTAATAAATATATCGCCAAATATATTGCCCCGGGCGCCGTACTATTGGCGCTAATATTGGCAGGGGCAGGCTGTAAAAAGCAGCTCAATATCAACGAAAACCCGAACTTTCCAAACCTTTCTCAGGGTACGCCCGCGCAGGTGTTCCCCGTCGCTGTCCTGGCCACCATTGCCAGCACGGGCGGGAACCTGGCCATCGTGGGTGGCATGTGGTCCCAGTTCTTTACTCAGGCTGCCCTGGCCCAGCAATACACGGACGTGGATTCCTATAACCTGCCCAACACCGATGGGTTTGTGCAGGGCCCCTGGAGCCAGCTATTCGTGGACGGGCTGAAGAACTACCAATACGTGATCGACCAGGCCGCTTCTCAGCAGGACTGGAATTCCTACCTGATGGGCACCGTGATGAAGGCTTATACCGCCGAAGTGATGGTGGATTTGTACAGTTCGATGCCTTATTCCCAGGCCCTGGAGGGAGCGACGCAGCTGAACCCGAAGTTCGATAGTGGGTCTGCGATCTATAACAGCCTGATCTCGGAGCTCGACTCGGCTTTGGGGAAGGACTTTACCGCCAATACCAATTCCGATATGGGTACCCAGGACCTCGTGTTTGGGGGAAATATTAGCAACTGGCTTGCCTTTGCCAATACGCTAAAGCTGAAAATGTACCTGCGGATGATCAACGTCGATCCGGCCGGCGCGCAGGCCGGGGTCACCGCCCTGGTCGGCAGCGGGGTCGCCTTCCTCGGGACCGGCACCGGGGACGCCAGCGTAACGAACTTCACCGCGGCGCCTGGTCTGGAAAACCCCTTGTACGAGCAGAATATTTTCCAACTGAATACGGCGGTGAACCTTAGGGCCAGCGTAACCATGCTCTCCTGGCTGAATGAAAGCAACGATCCGAGGGTGAATTTTTATTACACTCCAGCGGCGCCGGGTTTGCCGATCACCGGCATTAATCAGGGCGACTTCCGATCCATCAACACTGCCTATGCGACCGCGGCAATATTCGCGGAAACGCCCACGGACCCGGTCGAACTCATATCCCTTGCTGAGTCTTATTTCCTGCAGGCAGAGGCCGATGTGCGGTATAATGGGGGCGCGAATGCCAAGAGTTTGTACAACCAGGGAGTAACGGCGGCCTTCGGCTATACCGGCAATGACGCCAGTTCCTTCATCGCCGGGGGAGGTGCTTATGCCTGGGGGGCGGAGATGGAAAATGGACAGGCGCTTTCACCACTTGCGCAGGTCATCCGTCAGAAATGGGCGGCCAGCGTATATGGCTGCCACGGGATCGAAAGCTATTTCGACTTCAACCGCACGGGCTTGCCCTTGCAGAGCCTGGTGTATTCGACCGATCCGAGTTATGTACCGGGCCAGTTGGTCGTTGTTCCCAATTCCGTCCTGGCCCCCGGGCAGATGCCAAAGCGCCTGATCTATCCTTATAACGAGGTATCGCGGAATACCAACGCACCGACGACCGTTCCGAGCACCTTACCGGTATGGTGGGGCCAATAGAAAGGGTCAATCTATTTGAAGAAGCAAAACAAAATAATATGGTCAAGTTATTATCAGCGATAGGGATTTTGGCGGGCGTCTGCCTGATGGGCTCGTGTACGAAGCCCCAGAACTATGGGGGCACCGCCGTTCAGCAGGTTGCCAATGGATGGTGGGTGATCGCCTATTCCTCGAAGAACGGGGTCGTTTCGCTCACCGCAACGGGCCCCGGTACCGCCTCGAATCATATATTCTTCGTCACTTACAATGCCTCGGAAAATACGAATGACTCCGTCTGGGCCGACGACCTGAATAGCATAGGCGGCGGCTACGATGTGAAGGCGTTGTTGGGCGTGAATCTGAGCGACTATACGTTAACGTCGGGCGGGGCGGCGAACCTTTACCAGCCCGCCAGCTCGGTGCAATGGGCAGGCGGGAAGGTCTTTCCCAAAGGGGGGGTTTCCAGGACCGGGGTGGTAACCGACAGCCTCCACCTGCAATTCCTTTTTACCGGCGACCCGGGAGATACCCTGACCATTCAGGGGGTAGCCAGGACCGGTTTCGACGGCGACGACTGGCCGATCTCGCCGTATACGCCGACGCCATAAGAGGGTAGTGAGATGTTTGAATACGTGGAGCAAGGATGCCGCCCCGCAGGGGCGGCATCCCTATTTTTTGTTATATTGGGTGATGACTACTCTTTCGCGCAGCCTGGGACCCTGGATGTTGTGGGGTTTGGGTGTAGGCTATGTTATTTCGGGGATGTATTTTGGCTGGAACCTGGGTCTCCCGCAGGGTGGGACGCTGGGGATGGCGATCGCAACGGCGGTGGCGATCGTCCTGTATATTACGTTCACGTTCTCTTATGCGGAGCTGGCCTGTGCCATCCCAAAGGCCGGCGGCGTCTTCGATTATGCGACGAGGGGTTTGAACAGGGACTGGGGTTTCATTGCCGGGGTGGCGCAACTGATCGAGTTCCTGTTCGCGCCGCCGGCGATTGCGGCTGCGATCGGGGCCTATTTTCATCTGTTTTTGCCGGGGGTGGGGGCGAAGGAGATTGGAGTGGTGGCATATGTATGTTTTACAGCGCTAAATATGTATGGGGTTCGGGCCGCGGCGGCTTTTGAGCTGGCGGTAACGCTGGTGGCGGTGTTTGAGCTGCTGTTGTTCAGTGGCGTCGCCTTCCCGCATTTTTCGTGGGCAAATATCTCTCGCAATGCGTTTCCGCATGGGTGGGTAGGGGTGTGGGCGTCGGTACCTTTTGCGATCTGGTTCTTCCTTGGTCTTGAGGGGTTGGCCAATGTGGCGGAGGAGGCCGTGAAGCCGCGGCGAAATATCCCATTGGGTTTCGGGTCGGCGCTGGCGACGTTGATCGTGCTCTGTGTGATCGTCTTTCTTTCCTCTATCGGCGTAGCGGGCTGGGAGGCGATCGTCTATCCTTCGCCGGGGGCGGAGGCGTCCGACAGTCCGTTGCCGCTGGCCTTATCAAAGATCACCGGGACGGGCGGGCTAGCCTATCATCTGCTGGTCACGGTGGGGCTGATGGGGTTGATCGCGAGTTTTCACGGGATCATCCTTGCGGCGGGTAGGGCGACGCTGGAGTTCGGGCGGGTTCGGTATCTGCCGCCGGCCCTGGGGCGGGTGAATGCGAAGCGGCAGACGCCGGTGAATGCGTTGCTGGTAAATATGGTGATCGGCATCGGGGCGCTGTTGACCGGGAGAACCGACCAGATTGTCACGATCTCGGTCCTGGGGGCGGTGACGTTGTATGTGTTTGGGATGATCACGGTGCTGGAGTTGAGAAGAAAGGAGCCCGGTTTGGAGCGGCCGTATCGGACACCGGGATATCCGGTTACGCCGGTTGTGGCGTTGGTGGTGGGGCTTGTGTGCCTGGTGGCGTTGGTGTGGTTGAATATTATTTTATCGCTTATTTATTTTTCAATTCTTGGGCTGGCCTATATTTGGTTTCGTTTGACGGCCTCCGGCCGTCAAGACTGATAGTTCAGACTTGTCGTTAAACCAACGTTATCACATGAGCAATCCAATAGCAATCGATGAACTGTTGCGTCAACTGGAGGTCGCGGGGACGGAGAAGGTCAAGCTGGCGATCACAGACATGGATGGAGTTTTGCGCGGCAAGGTGATCGGCTTTGACAAATTCAAATCCATCGTGGAGAAGGGTTTTGGTTTTTGTGATGTGGTCTTTGGCTGGGATGCGGGGGATCAGGCGTATGATAACGCGGCTTTTACGGGTTGGCATACGGGATATCCGGATGCCATGGCGGTGGTGGATGTGAATACGATGCGGAGGGTGCCGTGGGAGGATGGGCTGCCTTTTTTTCTGGCCGATTTCCGTGCCGCCTCCGGCAAGGATGCGGCGGCCGAGGGGGGGGAGGCCTTGCCGGTTTGTCCGCGGGGATTGTTGAAGCGGGTGATACGCCAGGCGGAGGAGGAGGGGTACACGGCTTATTTTTCACAGGAGTTCGAATGGTTCAATTTCATAGCGGCGTCGGATGATCCGGCGCGGCGGTCTTTCAGCGCGTTGAAGCCGTTGACACAAGGGATGTTTGGCTATTCCATTCTGCGGGCTTCGCAGGGGAGCGCATATTTTCATGCTTTATTCGATGAGTTAAAGAAGTTTGGCGTGCCGTTGGAGGGGTTGCATACGGAGACGGGTCCGGGAGTATATGAGGCGGCTATTCTTTATTCGGGAGTACTGGAGGCGGCAGACCGGGCGGTGTTGTTCAAATCAGGGGTAAAGGAGATCGCGTATCGGCATGGGGTATTGCCTACCTTCATGGCGAAAGTGAGTGAGACCTTGCCGGGGTGCAGCGGGCATGTGCATCAAAGTCTGTGGAGGGAAGGCGTGAATTTGTTCCATGATCCGGCTGCTTCAGCGGGAATGAGTTCGTTGATGGAGAGCTATTTGGCGGGGCAACTGTATTGTCTTCCGCATATTTTACCCATGGTAGCGCCCACGGTGAATAGTTATAAACGATTGGTGGAGGGGGCCTGGGCGCCTACGACCCTGACCTGGGCGGTGGACAACCGAACGACGGCGCTGAGGGCGTTGCCGGGGGGTGCCTCGTCGACCCGACTGGAAACAAGGGTGGTAGGGTCGGATGCCAATCCATATCTGGCGATGGCCGCTTGTCTGGCGGCGGGTCTTTATGGGGTGCGCAAGGGGCTGAAGCTGACCGTGCCGGCGACGCGGGGCAGCGGTTATGCGGACAAGAGCAATGGGGTATTGCCGCGGAATCTATGGGAGGCGACGCAGGCGATGAAGGTTTCGCCACTGGCGCGGGAGTTATTCGGGGAAGCGTTCACGGATCATTTTGTGGGCACGAGGGAGTGGGAGTGGCGGCAGTTTGGGAAGGCCGTTACGGATTGGGAATTGAAACGATATTTGGAGATCATCTGATAGTTGGAGCTCCTCTGAATGGATAATATTTCGACATGATACAAGTTCGGCGTGAGATGAAATATGCACCGGCCGCTTTTCTTTTCGCGGCGCTGCTTCTGCAAGGAGTAATTGCCGGTGCACAGCAAGAAGACAAGACGATCATTCATGCGGGGGACAGCCTTTCAAAATTCTATACCTATCTCTTTCCTTCGTTTGGAGACGCCACCGTAAAAATGCGTGACGGAAGATCGGTCACCTACCAGATGAATTTCAATACGCTGCTATGCGACATGCAGTTTATCAACCGGAAGGGAGACAGCCTGGTGATCACCAATCCCGCGGATATCGATTCCATCCTGCTGGACAGTTGTTCGTTCATTTATGATTATAAGAAGGGGTATTTTCAAATCCTTGCGGTCTGCGGCGCCGTTAGCCTCGCCGTTCACCGGCAGACTACGTTCGACCCTGTGCCATTCGGCGCCATGGGGGCTAAGAGTCAAGTCGGTGGGGTCGAGATGATCAACTCGGTATCCAACCGGCAAGGAACGGTACCCCTGACCTTAAATGAAGATATCTATGTGTTGAAGCGTACGAGTTTTTTACTTTACTATAAGGGCGGCGGGATAGAGAATGCCGGAAAGGCCGATTTTATGAGAATATATAACGGAGATAAGAAAAGTTTTGATCAATTTGTAAAAACGAATCAAATCGATTTTAACAAGCCGGACGACCTGGAGAAATTATTCCAATTTTGCACGCAATCTAAAAAGTAAGCCAATGGGAGTGGATTCAATGCGAACGGATTTCAACCTCATCCGGCAATATAATTTTCCGACGGTGATCCGTTTTGGCGCCGGGGCTATTGCCGAGTTGCCCGGGCATTTGGCGGCGAATGGATTGAGCCGGCCGTTGCTGGTGACCGATCCGATGGTGGTGCAGTTGAGTTTTTTTAAAGAGATCAGGCGGGCGTTGGAGGGAAAGGGGCTATCGGTAGAGGTCTTTTCGGATATACATAAGAATCCGGTGAAGACGGATGTCCTGAAGGGAGGGGAGGCTTTTGCGGCCGCGAACCGGGACAGTGTGATCGGGATTGGCGGTGGGGCGGCGATGGATGTGGCGAGGGCGGTGGTATTGAGGGTCCATCACCAGCGCGATCTGTTCGACTACGACGACCTGATCGGTGGGGATCAATATGTGACGGAGGAGGTCCCCTATTTCATCACCGTGCCGACGACGGCCGGAACCGGCAGTGAGGTGGGAAGGAGCGCGATCATTTCGGAGGACGACACCCATCGGAAGCGGATCCTGTTCTCCCCAAAACTGCTGGCGAAGATCGTTTTTGCCGATCCGTTGCTGACGATGGAACTGCCGCCTTTTGTGACGGCGGCGACCGGGATGGATGCGTTGACGCATAATCTCGAGGCGTATCTGGCGAAGATGTTTCACCCGATGAGTGAAGGGATCGCCCTGGAAGGTATTGACCTGATCAACCGGTCACTGGCGCAGGCGGTTAACCGGCCTAACCTCGAGTCGAGGAGTCGGATGTTGCTTGGGTCGTTGATGGGGGCGGTAGCCTTTCAGAAGGGGCTGGGTGTGGTGCATTCGTTGGCGCATCCGCTGTCTTCCCTGCTGGACACGCATCATGGGTTGGCCAATGCGGTGAATTTACCATATGGAATGCGGTTCAATATTGGCGGCAGTGAAGAGAAATTCCGCCGGATCGCGCAGGTGATGGGGTTGTCTGGTCAGGACGGTGAGGCAGTAGTGGAGCGGTTGTTTGCGTTCAATGAAGAGGTGGGGCTGCCGACGCGGTTGCGGGAGATCGGCGTGAAGGAGGAGCATATCGGGACGCTGGCCGATCTGGCTTTTGCGGATTTTGCGCATCCGAACAACCCCAAGCCGGTGGGCAGGGAAGATTTTAAAAAATTGTATACGGAGGCGTTATGATAAAGATTGGTCTTACCGATACGGGTACAGAGTGGAAGCACGAAAACTATGTCCGGTGGATTAAGGGGGGCGTGGGCGGCTCGGGCGGTGCGGGTGGCTCCGGCGGCTCGCGGGGTGCGATCGCGGCAGCTGAGCCGGTTGAGGTGCTGCGGCTGTCGGCGGCGCTGGGGAATTTGAATGAGATGGTTGGTTGTGACGGGCTGGTGCTGTCGGGCGGGATCGATATCGATCCATCGCTATATGGGGGAGAACGGGAGTATAAGCGGTCGCCTTTATCGGGTTGGGAGAAAGATCGTGATCTGTTTGAGCAGGCGGTGCTGCGGATGGCGTGGGACCGCGAACTGCCGGTACTGGGGGTTTGTCGCGGATTACAATTGATCAATATAACGTTGAAGGGTGATTTGGTGCAGGATCTTGGGATTGCGGGGGATGGAATGCATGAGGCGAATGCGGGTATCGACAAGCAGCATGGAGTGCAGATCGAATCCGGCAGTCTGCTGGCGGAGGTGACGCGGGGGTCATCCGGAGAAGTGAATAGTGCGCATCATCAGGCGGTGGGGCTTTTGGGGGCAGGGTTGCGGGTCAATTGTTATGCGGAGGATGGGACGATCGAGGGGATTGAGTGGGCGGCGCCGGAAGGGAGGCCTTTTTTGCTGGCGGTACAATGGCATCCGGAGCGGATGCTGGCGAATGGGTTTGAGGATGAGTTTCTTTATAGGGCGATAAGGGATCGGTTTGTGGAGGAGGTGAAAAAAACAATTCAACATTAATGCAGATCATCAATCCGGCTACGGAAGAAATTATCGGTGAAGTCCCGGAGGATACGGAAGCTTCGGTGAAGGAGAAATACCGGCTTTTGAGGGAGGGGCAGCCGTTGTGGGCGGCGCGGGCGGTGGAGGACAGGGTGGCGTGTATTGCGCGGTTCCGGGACTTGTTGGAGGCGGAACAACAGGTTCTCGCAGACAGCTTGACCGGCGAGACGGGCAAACCTTTGCGGCAGTCGTATAACGAGTTGAATGGGGCGAGGGGACGGATCCGGTATTTCCTGGATCATTCGGCCAAATGGCTTTCGGAGGAGTGGGTAGTAACGGAGGGGGCTACCCGCGAGAAGATAGTCTATGACCCGCTGGGTGTGATCGCCAATATTTCCGCATGGAATTATCCTTACTTAGTGGGGGTGAATGTCTTTATTCCTGCACTGATCGGCGGGAATGCCGTTTTTTATAAACCTTCGGAATATTCCACGTTGACGGGGCTGCATATTCGCCGGTTGTTGTATCAGGCAGGGGTTCCCGAAAATGTGTTCCAGGTGGTAACGGGGAAGGGGAAGGCGGGCGAGTGGCTTTTGGACCTGCCGTTAAACGGGTATTTCTTTACCGGCAGTTACCGGACGGGTCGGTTGATCGCGGAGAAGGTAGCGTGGAAACTTGTGCCTTGTCAGCTGGAGCTGGGGGGAAAGGATCCCCTATATGTCATGGATGATGTGGACGATATCGATAAAGTGGCCGGGGCGGCGCTGGAGGGCGTGGTCTATAATAATGGTCAGAGTTGCTGTGCGGTGGAGCGGATCTATGTCCAGGAGAAGGTATATGATGCTTTTGTCCAATCGTATTTGGAGCAGTTGCGGAAGATGGTGGTGGGTGATCCCCGGGATGGGACGACGGAGATCGGACCGTTGAGCCGGCCGGGGCAACTGGCGTTCCTGTTGCAACAGATCGAAGATGCGGTTGGCAAGGGGGCGAAGCTGTTGTACGGCGGGAGGCCGCTTGACCGGAAAGGCTATTATATCGAACCTGCGGTGTTAGTGGATGTGGACCATGGGATGAAGCTGATGATGGAGGAATCATTCGGGCCGGTGGTGGGGATCCAATGTGTGAAGGATGATGCGGAGGCGGTGGGGTTGATGGCCGATACGGAGTACGGATTGACCGCGGCGGTCTATTCGAAGAGCTATGAGCGGGCAGAGAAGGTGATGAAGCGGTTAAATACGGGTACGGTATATTGGAATTGTTGTGACCGGGTGAGTGCAACGGTGCCGTGGTCGGGGCGGAAGCATTCGGGGTTGGGGATGACCTTGTCTTATCAGGGGATACGGGCGTTTGTACAGCCGAAGGCGTATCATCTGCGGGGATAGGGGGTGGGGTCCTCGCGGGTAGGGAATAAAAAATATCTTCTTTTGGTGTAACCATATTGCCATTCCGGAGTAATCCATATAGAAAACCCTAATTTCTACTGCCAGTGCCGGAACTATCTGACGAAAAAATAATGCTGCTGGTCAAGGAGGGACAGCTGTCTGAACTGGCGGAGCTGTTCGAGCGCTACCAGGTGAAGCTGTATAATTTTTTTCTGCGGCTTACGATGGACGAAGCATTGAGCGAGGACTTGACTCAAAATTTGTTCTATCGCGTGATCCGGTATCGGGAGAGCTTTCAACCGGCGGCGGGGAGTTTCAAGTCCTGGGTATACCGGATGGCACGGAATGTCCACGTCGACCATTTCCGACAGGAGCAGAAGGTACCCGGACGGGCTGGGACGCAAGACAGGGCAGGGGGGATACTGGGCGAGGCAATCGAGCGGGACGCAGGCAGGGATCCAAGGGACGCGGGCCGCGATTCGGGATATCAGGAAGATCAGTATGAGCGGCTGGATGCGGCCATGGCTCAACTGTCCCCCACCCAGCGGGAGATACTGGTGCTGAGCCGGTACCAGGGATTGAAATACGAAGAGATCTCGAAAATAAAGGAAATATCGGTGCCGGCGATCAAGGTCCAGGTATACAGGGCCCTACGGCAGCTCAGGAATCTGTATTTCAAACAAACTTAGGAGGGATGACGCTATGAATTGCAAAGAAGTACAAGCCATGATGGTAGATTATCTCGACCAGGCGATGGACGTGATCTATCGGGATGCGATAGAACAGCACCTGGCCGGCTGCGAGACCTGCCGGCTGGAAGCGGAGGAGCTGAGGGAGCTGGTCCTGGCCATGGCGGCGAATGAGCTGAAACAACCGAGGCGGGAGCTGCGGGAGAACTTTTCCGTCATGCTGCAATCGGAGGTGAACATGCTGGCGACCGATCGATTGTTGCGGAATACCCAGGGGGGGACGGATAAGAAAGGGAGACTGATGCGTCCGGCGGCACTGCCCTGGATGGCGGCGGCGGCCTGTATCCTCCTCTTCGGCGGCATCTGGATCGGGGCGATGGTCGGTTCCCGGAAGGCGTCGACGGTGCCGGATCAGCTGGGTGCGATGCAAAAGGAGATCAGGGAAATGAAGGAGGCGATGATGTTCTCGCTGATCGACGACGAGTCGGCCAGCCAGCGGATCAAGGCCGTGAGCTATGCGGAGGAGATGTCCAACCCCAACCAGCGGGTCATCCAGGCGCTGGTGAGTACATTGAACCATGATAAGAACGTAAATGTCCGGTTGGCCGCGTTGTATTCGCTTGGCACGTTTGCCGATAGCCGGTCGGTCAGGGATTCGCTGGTCTCGTCTCTGCCGAAACAAACCGAACCGCTGATCCAGGTCATGCTGATCACCCTGCTGGCGGAGAGGAAGGACAACCGGGCAATCGCGCCGATCCGGGACATTATTTCCAATAAGAATACGCTGCCGGCGGTGAAGGATGCCGCGCAAAAGAGCCTGAAGACAATGTAACGAAAGGCCGGGCGACGAAGGTGACCGAAAGGCCGGCGTACAACTCAAATCAAGTCTGTAAAAAAAACAATATGAATACCATGAAGTATGTCATTCCAATCCTGCTGGCTATATGTGTCACAGGAAGATTGAACGCGCAAGATTTTAAAGTAACGGTGGACAACACGAAAGAAAGCGAGCTGACGCTGGAGAATTTTCCCGGGGATCTGCCGATAGAAGGGTATAGTGGCAATGAGATCATCATTAGTACCGAAGCAGGACGATTTGAGCCGCCTGACCGCGCCAAGGGACTGAAGCCTGTGTATGGCGACGGAACGGATAACACTGGTATTGCGCTGTATATGGAAAAGAACGGGAATAAGATCAGCTTCCATTGTCTGTTGCCTGTCACCAAGGGTGCCGACTATCGGATCAGGGTGCCGGAGAATCTGGTCCTGAAGATACACCGGGGATGTCCGCAGGGGGGCGAAACAACGATCTCAAACATGAAAAGCGAAGTCGACTTCGACGGCTGCCACGAGGTCAACCTAAAGAATGTGACCGGTCCCCTCGTGATCTCCACGATTAGCGGCGGCGTTAATGTGGTCTTTAGCGAGATCAGCAAGGACAAACCTATCTCTATTGCCGCCATCAGCGGTGAAGTGGATGTCACGATCCCGGCCAAGGCGGGCGTCGAGCTGGAGATGTCCAATGTCAGCGGGAATATGTATTCCGATTTCGACCTGGCCACCGATAATAAGAACATGCGGCGGGTGGGCGGCAATTCTGTCCGCGCCACGTTGAATGGCGGCGGGACGGACCTGAAGCTGCACAGTATCAGTGGCAATATCTATCTCCGTAAAGGGTAAACCAACAAATCATTCAGATATGAAGAACAGTCTGCTTTTCGTACTGGTGCTGGCGGCTGCCATCCCCGTGCGTGCTCAAAAGGTCATCGAGAAGCATATTCAACTGTCGGCCAGCGGCTTTGTCTCGATGAATTTCCAGATCTCGGACTCCATCCGGATCATTACCTGGACAAAGAATGAAGTCTACGTGAAAAGCACGATCGACGTGAACGACAATAAAAACAACGACGATTACAAGGAGATATTCGATGAATCCGGCAATACGGTCAATGTCACCGCCAAGCTCGATTATCATTGCAATACGTTTCACACCCGCAAGCGGTCGTCAGACAGTGGCAACCGATCGGCCGACAGCAACAACAACAATGACTGCTGCTGCAACTGCGGCTGCGAGACTACTATTTACCACGTGATCTATATCCCGGAGAACACGGACTTTTCCGTAGAGACGATCAACGGTAATATTACCATCTCGGGGAATACGGCGGGGATCAGGGCCCATAGCATCAGTGGCTATATCGACCTGTCGATGTCGGCGGCGCGGCAGGCCAACCTGAGCATGAGTACGATCTCGGGGACGATGTACTCAAATTTCGAGCTCACCGGTAATAACCGGCATTCCAGGCAGGTGGGTGGCGGAAGGGTGTATGCGCAGGTGAATGGCAGCGGCGGCAAGGCAATCGACCTGGAGACGATCAGCGGCGATATCTTTTTCCGGAAGCAAGGGTAGGGAGGAACCATGCCATGATTAAAAATTATTTCAAGGTTGCTTTCCGATCTATCCGAAAAGAAGGAACTTTCTCAGCCATCAACGTTGTGGGACTGGGCGTTGCCCTGAGCGCGGTCCTGGTCATTTATATCCTGGTCCATTTTCACCGTAGCTTTGATCAATTCGAAAAGGACGGCGACCGGATCTACCGGGTGGTGTCCAACTATACCTATTCCGGTGAAGACTATTATAACTCCGGGGTTTTATCTCCCCTGGGCCGCGCCATCAGGAAAGACCTGGCCGGCATCGAAGAGGCGGCGCCCTTTCGGATCTGGGATCATAACGTGAAAATATCCATTCCTTCCGGAGACCATAGGGACCCGGTCATTTTTAAAAAGCAGAAGGATCTTATTTTTGCCGATCTTTCTTATTTCCATTTTTTAGGGTATCAATGGTTGGCGGGCTCCCCGGTAACAGCGCTGAATCAGCCCTACCAGGTTGTACTGACGGAAGACAAAGCGAGGCTGTTTTTCCCGGGTTTAGCCCCTCTGGAATTGATTGGGAAGGAGCTTTATTTCAATGATTCGCTGAGGATGAGGGTCACAGGTGTAGTAAAGGATCTTGATAAACACACCGATTTTACCTTTGGAGCATTCGTATCCGAAATTACCCTGGCGAGCCCAAGCCTGCAACCCGACGATTGGTCAAGCTGGAATAGCACAGACCGAGCCTCGCAATTATTGATCAAACTGACGCCAGGCAGCCAGCCGGTCCTGATCGAAAAAGAAATTTACACGTTATACGAAAAGGAACATACAGCGGATGATAACGGGAAAAGAGGATTTTCGCTTCAGCCGCTTTCCGATATTCATTTTAATGGGGATTATGGGGCCTATAGCCTTCCTGTTGCCAACAGGCCGACGCTGTACAGCCTGCTCGCTGTTGCCGCTGTTCTGCTGATCCTGGGTTGCATCAATTTCATCAACCTGTCAACTGCCCGAAGTACCCGGAGGGCAAAGGAGATCGGCGTTCGAAAAGCAATGGGTAGCTCGAAGACTGAGGTTATACTGCAATTTCTCTCACAGACATTTTTACTCACGTTGATCGCTGCTATTTTGTCTGTTTGCTTCATCCCGTTTATCCTGAAGGCTTTCTCGGACTTTATTCCGCAAGAGCTCCATTTTACCGAAATAGGACAGCCCTCCATTGTCCTGTTCGTGCTTGGCCTGATCATCGTCGTCCCGCTGCTATGCGGCATTTATCCCGGTTTGATCCTGTCCCGTTTTAACCCCGCGACAGTGCTGCAAAACCAGACGCATACCGGCGACGGCAAGGGCCGCAATTCCTGGTTACGCAAATTCCTGACTATTTCACAATTTACTATCGCCCAGTTTTTTGTTTTGGTCATCATTTTAGTCGGCAAGCAGATAAATTATTCGCTTAGTAAGAATATGGGTTTTAGGAAAATGGCCGTCATTTGTTTCAATTGCGGTTATCTGAATACGCCCACCAAAAAGGCAGCCCTGGTCAATATGCTGGAAGCCATCCCTGAAATAGAAATGGTGAGCCTTAGCAACAATCCTCCTTCGTCCGACAGAAACCGGATCAGTACACTGAAATACGTCGATAAAAAAGGGGAAACTCAGGCCCAGGTCTATATTAAATATGCGGACACCAACTATATCAGGTTGTACCGGTTGAAATTACTGGCAGGCACCAATCTTGATAACAGCGATACGGTAAAAGGATTGATCATGAATGAGACGTATGCTCATCTGGTGAATTTCAAGGACCCGCAGGAGGCTATTGGAAAATATATCCAATGGGATGGCAGGAATGTACCTGTTGTCGGGGTGGTGGCGGATTTCAACCAGCGATCTCTTCATGAAGTCGTCAAGCCACTCGTCATTTCAAGCCGATATTCCGATGAGGATATCGTTAATGTAGCCCTCCGGTCCCGGGATCAGATCGCTTCGAATTGGAGTGCAACGATAAACAAGATGCGTGCAGACTTTAAGCAGGTATATCCGGAAGATGATTTCGATTATAGATTTTTCGACAAGGACATCGCCAGGTATTATGAAAATGAACAGCGCCTGTCGCACCTTTTATTTTGGACTACAGGGATCGCTATATTCATCTGCTGTCTGGGGTTGCTGGGCCTGGTCATATATACTACCAATCAACGAATGAAGGAAATCGCTATAAGAAAAGTATTGGGTGGATCCGTCCGGCATATCATCACCATCATTTCAAAAGACTTTCTCGTGCTCATGGTAATTGCACTTGCTATTGCAACGCCGATGGCCTGGATCGTTATGAATAAGTGGCTCCGGAATTTTGCTGATCGGACAGCAATCAGTTGGTGGATATTTGTACTTGGTGCTTTGCTAATGATAATTATTTCATTGTTTACACTTTGTTTTCAAACGGTAAGGGCAGCCATGGCCAACCCGGTTAAAGGGTTGAGGGCGGATTAAAGTAGTGGGAGAAACGAGTGGGTTTTCCTGTTAGTGCTGGTTGCCGCGGCCGTTGGACTGGTAACAGCCAAGATCGGCGCCGGGCGGCGTGACTTCTGTAGCGCCATAGACCGGGTCGACGGGTACGACAACGAGGGGTTGGACGCCGGTGTAGCCCTTACCGATCAACGGCGAGCTGGGTTGCAGATGGAAGTTATAGCTTCCCACGGCGTTGTTTTGCCAGGGATAATACCCGTAATTGTTAGCAGGCAGCGGGAAGTTGACAAATAGGGGGTTTATCTTGAAAAGGGTCGGTGTTCCGTCGTAGGAGTTCTGGCTTGGAGCTTCGTAGTCCCAGCCGGCCGGAAGATAGCTGGAAGGTAGCGGTAGGTCGGTTGGTTGGGGCTCGGTGCAGACCGGACCGAACGTAAAGAAATTATCAGCGACGTCGGCGGAGTCCGCATATTGGTAGTTATAGCCGTAGGTAAGATTGGTGGTGTCGGCGACGGGGTTGTTGACAACGCGGTAACCAACACGGCAGTTAACGGCTACATTGTTGTAAAAGGCGCCTTTAGCACCCTGTTCGAAGTCGACGGTAGATCCGCGCTGGCCCGGGACGACCTGGGCGCCATCGTTGATGAAAGTGCTGTTATACATGACGATGTCAGTTTGGGGAGCGCCGACCGGCTGGCCTTTGTTAGAAGCCTTTTGCCCATTGTAAGCGGTGCCGATAAAGAAATTATAGGCCACGGTACCGACGGTGCCTCCTTTCATGTTCACGCAGTCGCCACCCGAGCCGCCGGGCTTTTCATAGGTATTTCTAAAGACGTGGACCTTACCGCTGGAGATGCGCGTGCAGTCGTCGGTACCACCGTAGGTCCAGGAATCTTCCATGATAAAAAAGCCGTTGACGTTTTGGAAGAGGATGTTGTAGGACTGGGTGGCGCTTTGGTTGACTTCCGGCAAAGCGGAGATGATGGCGCCTTCAGCATTACCCGCGAAGTCGATATGTGTCCATTTGATGACCATGAAGGGACATTTGGTGCCGCCGATGAGACCGCGCCACAGTCCGATATGTGCCGAGTCCTGGGTAAGGGAAAGGCCGGGCGTGTTGTTCTTTGTCACGCCGAGCACCGTCATGTAGATGGGCTGCGCCTGGGTGCCTTCGCTGAATAACGACCCGAGGACGACAAGGCCGGTGCCGTTGCGGAAATCAAGGGTTACGCCGGGTTGGATCAGGAGGGTGTCGCCGTCATTGATATAAATGTCCGAGTCAATATGATAGGTCAATCCCTGGAGCATGGTGCCTTTGATGGCGCCTGCGAGGGGAGCGTCGGCGCTGACGGTTTTGCCGGGAGCTTCGGTTGCCCTGTAGATGTAGGATTTGTCGGCGGCCCATTTGTTACAACTGGTGATACCGGTTATCAGAAAAACGATCAGGGCGGGTATGTTTACTTTTTTCATAATTGTATGGTTTGTCAAATGCCGGGTTATTAAAGTTTGAACCTGAATCCGCCCAGGAAGCTGAGTTTATAGTAATTCCGTTCCACGTTCGTTTGACTGGTCTTATCCTGGTAGGGCAGTTGCGGGCCGTATTCCTGGCCGTTGGGGAATTTGATATAAAGCTGCGAAGAAGCGTTGGTCAGGTTATTGACTTTGACGTAAAATGATAACCGGCGGGTCAGGCGTTGTTCGCCGGAGAAATCCAGTTGGATATAGGCTTTCTGCCAAAGGTCGAAGTCATAGTAGGGCGATACCTGTGCGATGCGTTCACCGGTGTAGGTGAGAGCGACCTGCAGGTTAGTACCGGATTTCGGGTCTTTGAACAGTAGGGCGACATTCCCGATATTGTCGGCCTGGCCTTGGAGCGGACGGCTTTGGTAGACGGTATCGGTCTGGATATTGTTCCCGACATAGTGATAAAGCAGCTTGGGCGTCGTGACTTTGGAGTGGGTGTAGGTATAGTTGGCCGAGATGCCAAACATGCCAAAAAACTTCGAGGCCACGGCTTCGAGGCCATAATTGGTGGCTTTATTGACGTTCTGTGGCTGGATGAACAGTGCGCTGGGGCCGCCGTTTCGCGTGATAAAATATTCGATGGGGTTCTGGAGGTCCTTATAAAAGGCGCCGAGCAGGAACTGGTCGGTCAGGCCCGGGAAGAATTCATACCGCAGGTCGAGGTTGTCGGCGCGGGTATGTTTGACAAAAGGGTTGCCAATCTCGTCATAGAATTCCCCGATGTAGTGATAAGGTTCGATATCGGCGAAGGAAGGACGGCTGATGGATTTGAAATAAGACAGGCGAAGGTTCTGCCGGTCGTCCAGTGCATATTTGAGATTGGCGCTGGGCAGGACGTCGGTATAATGGATAGCGCCGAAGCCTTCGTCGGAATTCGGTGGTTCGGCGGTTGTGTAGTTCTGTTGGGTGTTCTCTACTCTAACGCCGCCGACGACCTGCAGCGCGCGGAGTAAGTCGAATTTCGCCTGGATGTAGCCGGATCCGATCTTTTCGTGGGCGGTGTAGGTATTGTAGTTGACGGCCGTTTGGTTGCCGGTCCCGCCGCCCTGGGTCGTGAACGTGAAGGGCACTGAGTCGATCAAATGGAAGGGCTCTACCGTGGAGTAGGCCGGGTTCAGGACATAGTAGTCATAGTAGGCGTTGCGGGTCTTGGAGCGATAGAGGCCTCCGATCATGAATTCCACGTCGCGTTGCGCGATCCGGGGAGTATAGGTCAGGTTGGCGAGCCCTTGCCAGTCCTTGTCGGAATTGTGTTGCCAGAGGCGGTTCATGCTCATGCCGTAGGTTGTCGAATCGATGCTGGTGGCTTTGCCGGAGTTGTTGACGCTCACGTTGCCGTTGAAATCGTACCAGGCCTGGTCGGGAACGTTCTTCCGCGCATCGGAATAGGCGGCTGTCCAGTCGAGTTTCACGCGGCGGCCGAGGAGGTGATCGCCGCGGAGGGTAGTGCTGTAGATGTCCTGGGTCGTCCAGGTGCTGCGGTTCTGGAAATCGACGTCGATGAAATTGGCCGAGGAGTTGGTGCCGACGGTCGAGTCGGGGGTATAGCGGGTTTCATATTCGTTCTGGTGCACGTAGAGGTTATACAGGGTCAGTTTATTACGCGAATTGAATACATAGTCGATCGTGTTGTTGATGGCAAAGCGATCCGTCTGCGTAGAGTAACGGCGATCGAAGGCGTCGGTGAAGGCGGGTTGCTGCGGATTGGACGCATAGCCCGGCGCGCCGGGCAGCACGGCGTTCGGCTGCGCACTGGGGATAAGGAATTGCGAGTTGGAGCCCCGGTAAAAATTCTGGTAAGCCGCGGAGACGAGGATACCCAGTTTCTTATCGATGAAACGGTCGCCGACGGTGATACCAGCGGTTCCGTTGATCGGGTTGGGGATGTTATGGTAGTGTAGCTCACCGAGCGGGAAGTTAGCGGCGGTGGCGACATAGCTGTTCCCATTCAGTTCGGCGGGGGATTTGACGTTGACCCCGTTGTGGTAGAAGGCGCTGAAAGGGCGGTCGGAGAAGAGGGTCGAGTAGCCTCCTGCGATATTCGCGGAAAGCAAAAAGTCGCTGGGTGCTTGTTTCATGACGAGGTTCATCGTGCCGCCGATGGCGTCGCCTTCGAGATGGGGGGTGAGGCTTTTGATCACTTCCAGTCTTTCGAGCAGTTCGGATGGGAACAGGTCCATAGGGACAAAGCGGTATTTGTCGTCGGGGCTGCCGATCTTGACACCGTTGACGAGGGTATTGTTATAGCGTTGGTCCATGCCGCGGATGATCGCGTAACGGCCTTCGCCGTTGCTGGCGGCCTGGATGGTGACACCGCTGACGCGCTGCATGGCGTTGCCGACGGTGACGTCGGGCGAAAGCTCGATGCTTCTTGCGGACAGGAGGTTTTGTACGATGTCGGCACGTTGTTCGAGCCGGCGGGCGCCTTTGTCGGTTCCGCCACCCGAGAGAGTGCTCACCTGGACTTCTTCGAGTGTGGTCGAGGCAGGTGACATTTCGATGGCTACGATCTTTTCGTCATTGTCGGAGGCGAGTTCTACGTTGATCGCCGATGATTTGGAATAGCCGACGGAGGAGACGAGGATCTGGTATTTGCCTGTGGGGATATGCCGGAAGGTGAATGACCCGTCTAGTTCCACCGTGGTCGTGTAGTGGGTGTGTTCGAGGGCGACGGTCGCGCCGGTCATAGGTTCACCGGTCTTCGAGTCGCGAATCTTTCCCTTTATCGTTCCGGCGAATGAAAGGAAGGTGAGACAGCATCCAATAAACGTAAGGATCGACGTTTTTCTCAAAAGCATGTGAAATTAATTTTGGGCAAAAGTAGCCGTCGAGAAAAACGTATAGTGTTATCCGGGGAATGGTAATCTTATCATAATGGTCAATTAATGATTTGGTAATATTCAATTTCTATTTAGTTCATATAAAAAAATTAACTTATAAAACTGAAGTTTTGCTACAGAATGTATTTTGAGTTAATATGAGGAGAGCAAAAAAAGAGGGCAATAGATATTGCCCTCGCGTCACGACTTGTGACCATTCAAAACTAAAAATGTAAAATAGGGTGAAATATGGCAGAGCAAGTTGGATAACCGTCAAATTTACGATTCTTATTGAATTCCGCAAGTTGGGCGCGGCACTAATTACCGACTTAGTATGGAGTTTTACCGGCTTTAGTAATCAATTAACAAAAGTCAGGTGAAGGATGGATTTTTCCGGGAACGATTGCGGAGATTTTTTTGGCGACAGGCTTGCTGATATGAGGATTTTTTTATATCAGTAGTTTATCCGGGTTGGGGATAAAGTTGAGGAAGGCGTGGAAATTGGCCTTATATTTTCTTTTGTCGAGCCGGTAGAAGAAGGCGCCTTTTTTGGAGCCGGTCTTGTCTTTCTCTTTTTGTTTGACGAGTAATTCGGTGGAGAGGACTTTGCGGCTGAAGTTGCGGTTGTCGAAATTGGTATCGTAGATACTTTCATAGAGGATCTGCAGTTGCGGGATGGTGAAACGTTGGGGCAGCAGCTCGAAGAGGATAGGGTGCAGGGCGGCCTTGTAGCGCAGCTGGCGGTTGGCGATATCCACCATGCGCCGATGGTCGAAGATGAGGTCGGGCATTTTTTTCAGGTGGAACCATTCGGCGTGGTAGTCGGTGGTCAGTTGGCGGGCGTACTGGTTGATGTCGATCAGGGCGAAGTAGGCGATGCTAAGGGTGCGTTCGACGGGGTCACGGTCGGCTTCACCAAAGGCTTCCAATTGTTCCAGGTACACGCCTTCGAGGCCGGTCAGCTTTTGGAGGATGCGGTTGGCGGCCTGGTCGAGACTTTCATCGGGTTGGAGAAAGCCGCCCATGAGGGACCAGTGTCCTCTCTCCGGCTTAAGGCCGCGCTGGATGAGCAGTAGTTTAATATCGCTTCCGTCGAATCCGAAGATGATGCAGTCGACGGCTACGAGCAAACGGGTTTCACCGGGGTATTTTGTCATGTGTGTTGCTATTAGATGTTTTACCAGAATCGTACATAGAGGGCGGATATGATCAGCAGGGTGACGACGATCATCGCCAGGACACCGGGGGAAACTTTGAACATGGATTTGTCGAGGACAAAGGCTTTTGGGTTGATCTTTGGGCCGGCGAGGCTGATGAGGATCATGATGATCATCGTGAACATAAAGGCTAGACCCATACAGATATGGAAGGGGATCGCGTATTTGCCGTCGTCCCCCGGGTAGGCGGTATAGAACCAGGTATTGTTGCCGAACAAGGCCGGAGCGAATTCATTGAAGAGGACGGAAAGCCCAAACCCGACGATCACGCCCACGACTGCGGCTGCGCCGGTCGTTCTTTTCCAGAACATGCCGAGGAGGAACATGGCGAATACGCCGGGACTGATAAAGCCGGTGTATTGCTGGATGAAGGTGAACCCGCCTTTGCGGCCGATGCCCATGGCGTCCTGCCAGGTAAGGAGGATGGCGATAACGAGGGCGGCGAGAATGGTGACCCGGCCAATCCAGACCATTTTTGTTTCGGCGGCTTCTTTGCGAATATATTTCTTATAGATGTCGAGGGTGAAAATGGTAGAGATGCTATTGGCTTTGCCGGCCAGGGAGGCGACGATGGCGGCTGTCAGCGCCGCGACGGAAAGGCCAATGAGGCCGTTGGGGAGGTAGCCGAGGATAGCGGAATAAGCGTTGTCGGAAACGACTTTTCCGTCGGTGCTATGGACGAGCATTTCTGCATGCAGCTGTCCTTTTTGGTGGAGGACATAGGCGGCGACGCCGGGCAGCATGACAATAACGGGCATGAGAAGCTTGAGGAAACCAGCGAAGAGAATTCCTTTGCGAGCTGTCGGGAGATCGGCACCCAGTGCGCGTTGGGTTATGTACTGATTACAGCCCCAATAATTGAGATTGACGATCCAGATACCGGCCACATAGGAGAGTATCCCCGGGATGGTCAGATAGTTGCTCACCTCGTGGGGAGTGGAGTTGGGCCCGGGTTTGGCGAAGATCATATGAAAGTGATCCGGTGCGCTTTTCATGAGCTGGTTGAAGCCATTGAGGGCGCTATCGCCCATGCCGAAGGCTTTACTGACGACGGTCAGGGCCACGTAGGTCGTGGCGAGGCCGCCGATGATCAAGACGCTGACCTGGATAACGTCGGTGAATCCGATGACCTTCATGCCGCCGAGGGTGATGAAGACGGCAAAGACGGAGAGGGCGATCAGGATATAGTGGAAGACCCGGTCGTTTCCGCCAAGGACGCTGTTGATGGTGACAGCGCCGAGGTAGAGGATGGAGGTTAGGTTGATAAAGACGTAGAGGAATAGCCAAAGGATGGCCATAATGAGGGCCACGGTCTCATTGTATCTGGTTTTGAGGAACTGGGGCATGGTGAAGATCTTGTTCTTCAAGTAGACGGGAATAAACCAGACAGCGACGATAATGAGGGCGATGGCGGCGATCCATTCGTAGGCGGCTACGGCGATGCCGATGTCGTAGCCGTTACCGCTCATTCCGATGAATTGTTCGGCGGAGATATTGGAGGCGATGAGGGAGGCGCCGATCGCCCACCAGGTAAGGGAGCCTTCGGCGAGGAAGAAGTCGTGGGTATTGGTCACCGCTTTCTTCTTCCGGCGGTAGATCCAGTAGCCGTAGGAGGAGACGACCAGGAAATAGATAACGAAGATGGCGACGTCGATATTTGCAAGCTTGTTCATGTTAGAGCGTTAGTTTATGGATGTCATTCCTATGCGGATCCTTCCTAGGGGTAAAATACTTCATTCCATCGAAGTTCGTTGCGAAATTGGTACAGATTGGTATTTTTTCCGATCAGGGCGAATTCGACGCCGGCGATATCGGCGAAGTCGCGCAGGTGTTCAGCGGTTAGGTTCTGGCTGTAGCCCGTGTGGTGGGCGCCACCGGCCATGATCCAGGCGGAGCAGCCGGTGGCCATATCGGGGTAGGGTTTCCAAAGCACGCGGGCAACCGGCAGATGGGGAAGGGGGTGGGTGGGGGCGACGGCTTCCACTTCGTTTACCAGGAGGCGGAACCGGTTACCCATGTCGATGATGGAGGCGTTGATTGCCGGGCCCGCAGCCGAGTTAAAGACGAGGCGGACGGGGTCTGCTTTCCCTCCGATGCCAAGGGGATGGATCTCACAGGAGGGGCGGCCGTCCGCAATGCTCTCGCAGATCTCCAGCATGTGGGCGCCGAGGACGAGGTTATTGCCAGGTTCGAAGTGATAAGTATAGTCTTCCATAAAGGAGTTACCGCCGGGCAGGCCGCTACCCATGGTCTTCATCGCGCGGACGAGGGCGGCCGTTTTCCAGTCTCCTTCACCGGCGAAGCCGTAGCCGTCGGCCATGAGCCGTTGGGCGGCGATGCCGGGGAGTTGGGTCAAGCCGTGGAGGTCTTCGAAGGTATCGGTGAAGCCTTTGAAGTTGCCATTTTGGAGAAAACGACGAAGGCCGAGCTCGATCCGGGCGGCGTCTTTCAGGGACTGATGCCGGGGCCCACCCTCACGAAGGGAGGCGGCCACGGTGTAATGCTCCTCGTATTCTTTGACGAGGCCGTCGACGTCGGAATCGGAAGTATCGTCGATCACCTGCACCAGGTCGCCGATGCCGTGGGTATTGACGGAATAGCCAAAGGTCATTTCAGCCTCCACCTTATCGCCATCGGTGACGGCTACCTGCCGCATATTGTCGCCGAAGCGGACGAATTTCGCGCCTTGCCAGTCGTGCCAGCCGGCGGCGGCGCGGGTCCAGGCGTTGAGCTGTTGGAGGACGCCGGGGTCCTGCCAGTGGCCGGTGATGACTTTGCGGTTGAGGCGCATCCGGGTCATTATAAAGCCGAATTCGCGGTCACCGTGGGCGCTTTGGTTGAGGTTCATGAAATCCATGTCGATGCTGCTCCACGGGATGTCGCGGTTGAATTGGGTATGGAGGTGGGCAAGTGGTTTCTGCAGGATCTTCAAGCCCCCGATCCACATTTTTGCGGGTGAGAAGGTATGCATCCAGGCGATGATGCCGATACAGTTAGGGGTTATGTTGGCGTCCTGGCAGGCATGGTAGATCTCCTCCGGGGTTTTGACGGTAGGTTTGAAGACCACCTTAACGGGAATCTGCGGGGTGTCGTTGAGGGCTTTGGCAATGTTGGCTGAATGTTCGGCTACTTGCTTTAAAGTTTCTTCGCCGTAGAGGTGTTGGCTGCCGGTAACGAACCAGACTTCGAGTTTCTTTAGATCCATGTGTGCGGGGTTATTGGCCGTAATAAGAGTTAGGGCCGTGTTTGCGTTCGTAATGTTTTTTTATCAATGAATCTTTGAGGCGCGGGGCGCCCGCGTCGATCTGCAGGGTCAGATAGGCCATGTGGGCGATCGACTCGAGCACGGCGCTGTTGTATACTGCCTTATCGGGCGTCTTTCCCCAGGTAAACGGGGCATGGTTGCCGACGAGGACCATTTCCACTTCTTCGTAGTTCAAACCTTTTTCGCGAAAGTGGTTGATGATCTGGAAGCCGGTCTGGTATTCGTAGTCGCCGAGGATCATCTCGTCGGCCATGGGGGGTGCGCACGGGATGTCCACGGTATTGTGGTCGGCATGGGTGGTACCGAAGATGGGGATATCCCGCTGCGACTGGGCCCAGGCGGTAGCGTAGGTGGAATGCGTATGGGCGATGCCGCCGATCGTCGGCCATTCCTTGTACAGCAGGGCATGGGTAAGCGTATCGGAGGAGGGGCGAAGTTTGCCTTTCACGGTCTTCCCTTCGAAGTCGACGATCACCATTTTTTCCGGTGAGAGGTCATCGTAGGGCACGCCGCTGGGTTTGATGGCGAAGACGCCGAGGTCGCGGTCGGCGGCGCTCACGTTTCCGAAGGTGAAGAGTACCAGCCCGAGCTTTGGCAGTTGCCGGTTGGCTTCAAAGGCGGCTTCCTGAATAGGATTGTATTTGCTCATAGTTGTTTGGTTGTCGATTCCACGAAATGTCCAAGCTCCTGGTATCGGCGGTAGCGTTGGGCGTAGAGGGTGGTGCGGCCGGGGTTAGGAGTATAGGAGGCGTCAAAACCCTGGCCGATGGCGGACATGGCGCTCTCGACTTTTGGATAGAGGCCGGCGGCGGTGGCGGCGAACATAGCGGCGCCGAGTGCGCAGGTTTGATCCGAAGCGTGGATACGGATGGGTCTGTCCATGATATCGGCCATCATTTGCATGATAAAGGGCGACTTCCTGGCTACGCCGCCGAGGCCGATGAGGCCTTTGACGGGGATGCCTTCGCTGATAAAGCGGTCGACGATCGCGCGGGCGCCGAAGCAGGTTGCTTCGGCGATAGCATGGAAGATCTGCGGCGCGTCGGTGCCGAGGGAGAGGCCGGTGATGGCTGCTTTCAGGAGCTGGTTGGCGTCGGGGGTTCGCCGGCCATTTAGCCAATCGAGCGCGAGGGGATCATCGGGTGATGATTTGAGGTCGGCGGCACGGCCGCTGAGTAGGGGAATTATTTTGTCGATCAGGTCAGGCTGGTCGGGGACGAGCTGTTGCATCGGCCAGGCCAGGAGGTTGCGGAACCAGGCGTAGGCGTCGCCGAAGGCGGACTGGCCGGCTTCCATCCCCATCATGCCGGGTATAACGGATCCGGGTACCTGCCCGCAGATGCCTTTTACCAGTCGGTCTTTGATCTCATCGAGGGGTGCGACCAGCATGTCGCAGGTGGAGGTACCCATTACTTTACTCAGGTGATAGGGTTCGATCTGGCCGCCGACGGCGCCCATATGGGCGTCAAAGGCGCCGACGCCTATGATGACGGCGGTAGACAGGCCGAGGCGGATGGCCCATTCGGCGCTGAGGTTACCGGCGGGCAGGTCGGCGGTATAGGTGTTGGTAAAGAGACGCGCTGTGAAGCCTTTGAGGAGCGGGTCGAGCGTCGCGAAGAACTCGTCGGGCGGGAGGCCCCCGAATTCCTTTGCCCAGAGGGCCTTATGGCCGGCGGCGCAGACGCTGCGGCGCATCTCGCGGACGTTACGGCCGCCGGTGAGCAGGAAGGGGATCCAGTCGCAATGCTCCACCCAGGAATAGCAGGCTTTTCTAACGGAATCATCCGAGCGAAGGATGTGAAGCAATTTGGCCCAAAACCATTCGGAGGAATAGATTCCGCCTACGAATTGCAGATAATTTGTCCCAAAACGGGTGGCGTGGGCATTGATCTCGGCGGCTTCCCTGACGGCGGTATGGTCTTTCCAAAGGACGAAGAGTGCGTTGGGGTTGTCCCGGAAGGCGGGCAGCAGCCCCAGCGGGGTGCCCGTTTCGTCAACGGCCACGGGTGACGAGCCGGTCGTATCGACCGCGATGGCCCGGACCTGGCGGGCGGCGGCGGGGCCTGCCTGGGAGAGACAGCTGAGGATCGTTTGTTCGAGGCCTTCGATATAGTCGAGAGGGTGTTGGCGGAACCTGTTCTCCGCCGGTTGGCAGTAAAGACCGTCCTTCCAGCGGGGATAATGGAATACGGCCGAGGCGATCTCGGACCCGTTGGCCGCGTCGATGAGGAGGGACCGAACCGAGTCGGTGCCATAGTCCACTCCAATGACATAATTCTCGTTTTCCATATGGCTGATTGTGCGAATTCCTGTCAAAATAACATTTAATTTCCTGTTGGAAAAAAAAACTTTTGTAGGATGAAATTGTCGGAAAAAGGAGGTCTCGTGACAGGGAGGGGCCTTTTTTTTGCAGTGAAACCTAAAACTACCGGAAGAAAATGGAAAAAAAGACTAAAATTAACAGGGTCAAGGCCGTCCTGGCCGAAATGGACATATCGCATAAGGAATTGGCGATCAGGGTTGGCGTGGCGCCCAACAGCGTGACAAGGATTTGCAATAATGAATTTCAGCCTACTTTAAGGTTGTTGCGGGAGATTGCGTTGGCTCTGGATGTAGATATCCGGGAATTGCTAATTCCCACGCGGACGGCGTGAAGGGGGTAGGACTGAGTTTTAGTATCTTTAGCCGGTCATGTTAAACAGTCGTCTATGATCCAACGATCTTCCCGGGGCGGCCGGCGCTCGGTTTCTTTCCCAATTTGGTGTGTATTATTCCTGATTTGCTCCTTTCAGCGGGGCAGCGCGCAGGATTATTGGCCGGACAGTCTCAAGCGGGAGCTTTCGCATGCGACGGAATGGCCGTTGAAGGCGCAGCTAGCGGAGAACCTGGCCCTGTATTATTTTGGCCAGAACCGGTCTTTGTCCGATGAGTATGGCCGGAAGGCAATGGAAGCTGCCGAAATGAGCAGGGATCGGACACTGATGATCCGGACGTATTTGACCGATGGCCGCCGTTTTGAGCAAGGGGTGGGATTGAAGGGGAATCTGGAAAAGGCCATGGAGAAATTTCGCCAGGCGGAGCAGATTGCGAGGGAAAACAAACTGGATGCGGGGATGGTATACACGGATGTTGCTTTTGCGGAGGTCTATCGGACGTTGGGGGACAATGTGCAGGCGATGACTTACAGCAATCAGGCGGTGACGACAGCGAGTGACCTGGACAATGACTCGGTGCAGGTGGCAGCTTACACCTCTTTGGGTTTGAGCTATGAGGCGAGGAATGAGAAATTGCTTGCTTTCAGAAATTACCTGAAGGCGCTGGATTTGGCGGAGCAGGGGAAAAATGAGTGGTTGATCCGGAATGCTTCCGCGTATCTGGCGTATTTCTATCATGGTATCCATGAGGAGGACAAGGCGATCGACTATGAGCTCAATACCATCATTCCAACTGACAGGAGACTGAAGCATTTCAATGAGCTCGGGGGCGATTATGTTACGATGGCGCAATTTTTTACCAAGAAGCAGGAGTATGATATCGCATTGGAGTCTTATGAGCACGCGATCCAATTGGCGGACACCATCCGTTTCGACCTGGTGAAGATCAATTCCTATGTTGGCATTTTCGATACGTATTTCAAGAGCGGGCAATATCAAAAGGGGATGGCCTATTTCCGTCTTCACCCAGTGGTCTCTGATTATCTCTACGGGGCGGGGATGCAATACGTAGTGGACGGGATCTATGCGGATGCGTATATGGATATGGGACGGTATGATTCGGCAGCCTATTATTTCGGGCGGGAGAGCCCGGAAGTGGAAGCCAAGGCGAATGCGCCGGCACGGGCCGATTTCTACGATGAGATGGGGGATTTCTATAAGAGACAGGGAATGGGGGAGAAGGCGGCAGGATATTACCAAAGGGAGGAAGGGATCGGGAAGGCGATGGGGGACCTGCATATCCTGGAGCATGCCGATAAGAACCTGGACACGCTGTACTGGAGAATGAACGACTTTGCCAGGGCGTATACTTACCATACCCAATATGCGCAGTATTCCGATAGCATTCGAAACCTGTCAAAAGAGACCGAGCTGTTAAAACTCGAGGTCGATAATGACAACCGGCGGCGCGACCGGCTGGCGAAAGAAGAGGAGCAGGACCGGGAACGGCGGCACAATGTGCAATATATGGGGTTCACTGTGGGACTGGTGCTGTTGTTTATTGCGCTGGTGATGATGGGGTGGCTGGCGGTGCCTGCATCGGTGATCCGGGGCTTAGGGTTTCTGTCTTTTATTTTTCTTTTTGAGTTTATTATTCTGTTGACGGATAAGCAGATCGGGGCGCTGACGCACGACGAACCGTGGAAGGTCCTGCTAATCAAGATTGGGTTGGCGGCCATTTTGCTGCCGCTGCATCATTGGTCGGAACACCGGGTAATCCATTACTTGAGCAGCCGGAAACGGCTGAAGGGGGAACGCCTGGCAAAAAGGGCCGTCGCCTCGAATTAAATTCTGAATTTTGATTTATTTTTGAATTTTATTCTAAATGTTGTTAATTTTGCAGAAGTAAATGATAGAACTGATATTAGATAATGTCGATTTGCGGATCCTGCAACTCATGCAGGAGAATGCCCGGATCCCGAATGTGGATATCGCGAAGCAGCTGGAGATGGCGCCGTCGGCGGTGCTGGAGCGGGTGAAGAAGCTGGAGCAAAAACAGGTCATCCTGCACTATACCACCGGGATCAATCCGGGAGCGGTTGGGCAGAAGCTGTTGGCGTTCATCTATATCCGGACGAAGGACGGTTTCGGGACGGGACAGACGGGAGCGGAGTTGGCGAAGATCGAGGAGGTGCAGGAGGTCCACAATATTGCCGGGGATGATTGTTACCTGGTGAAGGTGCGAACGGCTGACTCTGCTTCGCTGATGGAGTTGATGCGGAACAAATTCGCCAAGATCGGGAGTATTCAGTCGACGAAAACGACGATCGTGCTGGAGACGATTAAGGAAGAGCAGAAATTGAAAATTTCACTGACAAATAAATAATTCTTATGTCATCTGCTACCGGGCAAGCGCCTTCGGCGATGAAGGTCGCGGCCGCTTTTGGGATTGTCTATCTGGCTTGGGGGGGCACTTATTTCTTTATCCGGATGTCGGTGGAGCATATTCCACCGATGCTGCTCGGGGCGATGCGGTATGTGACTTCGGGGCTGCTGATGTTGTTATGGTGTGTGTTCACCAGGGAGCGGATCTTTTCGTGGCGGGTGATATGGCCTGCGGCGGTGAGCGGGTTGCTGCTGCTGGTGGGTGGCAATGGATTGTTGATCTGGGCGGAACAATATATCCCGAGTTCGCTGGCTGCGATCCTGCTGGCGTCGGGCCCGATCTGGTTTGTGGTGCTCGACCGGGGTAAGTGGAAGGAGAATTTTCATAGTAAGGCGACGATCGCGGGGTTGATCGTGGGTACGGTAGGGGTGTTGTTGCTGTTTGGGCAGAAGTTGAGGGAGGAGGCGGGAACGGGTGGAGGCGGGAGCAAAGAAATGGCGGCATTGGCGATGTTGGTGGTAGCGAGCATTTCGTGGGCGGCGGGATCGTTGTATTCCAAATATAAGGCGGCGGGTAATTCCAATTCCGTGAATGCGGGCTGGCAAATGATGCTGGCGGGGATGGCGTTTGTGATTTTCAGTGCGGTGTCCGGGGAGTTCTCGCATTTCCATCCCGGAGACGTGCCGATGTCCGCGTGGCTGGCGGTGGTTTACCTGGTGACGTTGGGGTCGTTATTGGGTTACAGTGCGTTCACCTGGCTTTTGCAGGTCCGGCCTGCGACGCAAGTGAGTACCCATGCGTATGTGAATCCGGTGGTAGCCGTGTTGTTGGGGGTCTGCTTTGGGGGGGAGAAGCTGAGCCTTGTCCAAATCATCGGATTGTTTGTCATCCTTAGCAGTGTGTTGCTGATCAACCTGGCGAAATACCGGGCGGCGGTCGGCGGGCGGGTATTCAAGTTTAGGACGGAGTAGGATTATTTGTTAACTTGGTGTGGACCACGGGCGAATCAGCATGGAAAAACACGGGTTATGGAACAAAAAAGCATATCAGGGCAGGCGGAGCAGTATGTAAGGGATTACTTCGACCTGCATCCGAACGGCAAACTGCTTTATCATAATCTATATCACACAGAAAAGGTAGTAAAGGCGGCCAGGCAGATCGGACACCATTATAAGTTGAGTGATACCGATCAGCTGATTGTTACTACGGCCGCCTGGTTCCACGATATCGGCTATTTACTGGGAGGGGCTCCGGGGCATGAGGAGCGCGGTGCGGAGATGCTGACGACTTTTTTGCTGGGGAAGGCTGTGGATGCGGCATCGGCGGAAAGTGCCCGGAACTGTATCCTGGCCACGAAGCTCCCGCAGCGCGCGGTGAGCCAGCTCGAGCAGATCGTGTGTGACGCGGATCTTTTTCATCTGGGGACGGATGAGTTTGGGGAAAGGAACAAGCTGCTGAGAAAGGAGGTGGAGGCGTTCAAGGGAGAGAAGATCAGTAAGGAGGAATGGCGAAGATCTACGATCCGGCTCCTGGAGGGTCATCAATATTATACGGGGTATTGCAAGGATTTGTTAAGCAGGAAGCAGCGAGAGAACCTGGTGGCGCTGCGTCACAAAGAGGAGGAGCAGCAGGTGGGGACCGACGGCGGGGCAAGCGGGGTGAAGGCCGGAGCGGCGGCTGCCGTCGGCGGCGGGAAGGCCGCAGCGGGGACCGACAAGCTGGAGAATATCCTGCACCAGCATTTACAGGAATTAGAGGAAGAGGACGATCCCCCGTTGGCAGAGGCGGGCAAAAAGGCAAAGAAAAAAGATCCGGGCCGGTCGATCGATACGGTCTTTCGCATCACATCGAATAACAACCAGCGGCTGAGCTCGCAGGCGGACAGCAAAGCCCATATCCTCATCCAGGTGAACGCCATTATCATTTCTGTGTTATTGAGCGTTTTGTTGCGGAAGATCGAAGACCATACCAATCTGGCCATTCCCGCGACATTGCTGCTGACGGTCAATCTCGTCACGATTATTTTCTCCATTCTGGCCACCAGACCGCAGATCCCGCCCGGCCGGTTTACGAGGGCCGATCTGGACGAGAAGCGGGTGAACCTGCTGTTCTTCGGGAATTTTTATCGCATGAGCCTGGAAGAGTATGCGGGTGGGATGCTCCAAATGATGGAAGACCGGGATTTTCTGTATGGCAGTCTTATCCGGGACGTGTATTTCCAGGGTATTGCGTTGGGCAGGAAGTTCCGCTGGCTGCGGTGGTCTTACAATGTATTCATGTACGGGCTGATCGTCTCGGTAACGGCCTTTATGGTCGCGGCGCTTGCCTTTCCGGGAAAATGACCCATTATGCAACATTCGATTATTCGACTTATCGATATTCCGGCGGGCGCTGAGTTGCCGGACACCCGGATGTCTTTCAGGGGGTTCATCGCGTTTGTGAAGCAACGGAGGTCGGTGGAGAAGACGCAGACGGTAAAGTACCTGGATTTCCTGATCCATTATTTTGAGGAGCGCCTGCAGGGCAAGGAGGAACTGACGGAGGAAGAGCTACCGCAATATGAGGATCTGTTCGAATATATGTATTCGGCGGTGTGTGCGCCGCTGGCAGATGAGAGGGAAAGTCTGTGGGCTTTGTCGGTGCCGATGGTGCCCGTGGTCTTGTTTGGCACAGATGCCTTCTACCGGCTCCTGATGAATCCGGAGACCGGGGAGATCAGGGTAAGGATGATGGAGGGAAGGGAGGAGCGGCGGGAACCATTGAACCTGGAGTTGATCTATTCGATGATCCTGCAGCGGTTGTATGGATATTCTTTTTTAGCGGGAGATACGCTAATCAAGTCGTGGACGAACGTAGAGACCGGGCTTCCGAGTTTTTACCGGCTAAATCTCGACATCCGGTTCATCGAGATTTTCTTCAAGGGGGAGCGGCCGGCGTTCGATGCCCCCGAGTTTGAGACGCGGCAATCAAGGGGGGAGGCCATCGGGTGGCTGACGGAGCATCTTCCGCTTAGTCGATTCCGGTTCCTTGGGTTCACGGGTGTCACGGTGACGGATGTGACAAAATCGTATGTGCTGAATGATATGCGGTCGGTATTGCTGGATGACTCGAAGTGCGCAAATGGGTCGCCGCAGCGGGACGTACTGCAGTATTTGCAGATCCTGGGCGGGACACTGGAGGTAGGCTATGGGCTGATGCCCTTTTTCAAGGTCAACGAGCGGCCGGTCTTTTCCAGCGAAAGCTGTCATCACAGTCTCTTCGGGACGGCGGCAGGGGCGGATGCTGGGCAGACGGGGGCTTATCTGGCGCTGGCGGGGAAGTTCTACAGCGAGCCCCGGCTGATCCTGCACGAGGCCTTCCCCGATTATGACGAGAATGAGCCCTTCTTTCTGGAGACGTTGCGGCGGCAGGGGATAAGGGGGTATAGCCTGGTCCCGGTCCATCACAATAACCAGTTGGTGGGAGTGCTGGAGCTTTCTTCGCGAAAAGAAGGGGTAGTTAATAAGGAGTTGCTTACCCGACTGGAGGAGGCGTTGCCGTTATTGGCCCAGCTCCTGCAACGAGCGACCGATGAATTCGGCGAGCGGATCATGGCGCTTGTAAAGGAGAATTTCACGTCTATTCAGCCGGCGGTCGAGTGGAAGTTCAACGAAGCGGCATGGCGGTATGAGCAGCAGCGGGAGCGGGGCGAAACGCCGGTGATGGAAAGCATTTATTTTGCAAGCGTGTATCCGCTGTATGGGGCCATCGATATCCGGAATTCGACGATCGAGCGAAATGTCGCATTACGGCGGGATCTGCAGACGCAATTCCGGCTCCTTGGCGAAACGCTGGAGGCGTTGCAGCGGGTCGTAAGACTGGACCTGCTGGACGAGCTGATCTTTCAATCGCGTAAGTGGGAGAATGCGCTGATCGGAGCGCTGACCACTGCGGATGAGTTGAAGCTGAATAATTTTTTATCGGCTGAAGCAGGGGAGTTCCTCCGGCATTTTGCGCGAAGCCGGACGGATATTCTGGAACTGATCGAGCCGTACGGGAAGGCGACCGATCCGGAAACGGGCATTGCATTCGAGAACAGGCGAAAGTTGGAGACGTCGATCCAGCAGATCAACCAGACCATTAACCAGCATTTGGACACGGCGGCGGAGGAGCTTCAGCGAACCTATCCGTGCTATTTCGAAAAGTTCAGGACGGATGGGATCGAATATGATATTTATGCGGGTCAGGGGATCAGTCCGGACCGACTGTTCGATGTCCTTTATCTCCGTAATCTGCGGCTTTGGCAGCTCCACAGCATGATAGCGATCGTCAGACTGACGGAGGCGCTGGAGATGCCGGTGGCGTTACAGACGACGCAGCTAATCTTTGTCCATTCGACGCCGATCGATATCAGCTTTCGTAAAGATGAGCGGCGGTTCGACGTGGAAGGGGGGTACAATATCCGGTATGAGGTAGTCAAGAAGCGGATCGATAAGGTGCATGTGTTGGATACCAATGAGCGGCTGACGCAACCAGGGACGGTGGCGATCATTTACTTCGACGAGAAGGAGGCGGAGGAATATGCGGGTTATGTCAAATATCTTCAGGAGACGGGGTTGCTGAACGAGTCGATAGAATACTTAGACCTGGAGGAGGTGCAGGGGGTGAGCGGGCTGCGGGCGCTTAGGGTAAAGGTGCGAATATGAGATGGTTCACTATACGGATGTTGCTGTCGGTCACCGCGATCGTCCTGTCGTCGTTGGCGGGGTGTACCGGGAAGGAAGGCGGGGGGAAGCCAAAGGTGGAGAAGGCATTGGCGGCAGCGGTCCCCTCTCCGCCCGGCTATGATCTGGCGAATCCCGTCAAATATGTATTGGGTGAATCGCTCCGGGAGATCTCAGGGATCACGTTCCTGCGGGGTAACCCGGATACGGTGTACGCGATAGAGGATGAGACCGGGAAACTCTATTCTTTTCATTTGGGCGGCGGATTGCATACCCGGCGATTTGACGGTCACGGGGATTATGAAGATGTTACGGTGCTGGGCGACAAGGAATTTGTCGTGCTGCGAAGTGACGGCAGCCTCTTTGTATTTCCGATTGGGGCGGCGGGCGAGGGTGGGGCCGCGAACAAGAAATTGGTCCGCGCCTATTTGCATATCCTGCCGGCGGGAGAATATGAGGGGCTTTTCGGGGATGCGGCGGGCAAGCTGGTCGCGATGTGCAAGAATTGTGCGATCGATGACCAAAGCAAGGAAGTCTCGGCCTATGTGCTCGGATATGACGCGAATCACACCCTGGCGATCCGGGATCACTTCAAGATCGTCGTGCCGGGAGAGAAGCTGACCAGCATTCATAAGCACATCAAATTCCATCCTTCCTGTCTGGCGCGGAACCCGCTAACCGGGGAGTGGTTCCTGGTTTCCTCCGTGAATAAGGTGCTGATCGTATTGGATGACCGGTGGCAGGTCAGGGGCATGTACGGGTTGGATCCGGGGCTGTTCAAGCAACCGGAGGGTCTGGCGTTCGACCGGCAGGGCAATATGTATATTTCCAATGAAGGCGGGGAAGGGAGGGCGAATGTGCTGCTGTTCCGCTTTAAGAAATAAAAACTAACGAAATGGGGCGACTGGTAAGAATCATCAGCATGGCGTGGTGGCTTTCCGCGGCCGTCGTAGCGGCGGCAAGCGCCCAGCCGGGGGTTGGAAGTGCCCAGCAGGACCCGGTGGTGCAGCGGCTGTTCCTGGTTGGGGATGCGGGAGAACTAAAGAATGGCCATCACCCGGTATGTGAGTGGCTGAAGGCTCATGTCGACTGGAACGACAGCAGCAACACGCTGATCTATCTCGGGGATAACGTTTATCCGCATGGGATGCCCGCGGATGGTGCGCCAGGGGTGCGGGAGGCGCGGGCTATTTTGGATTACCAGGTTTCGGTTGTCCGCAATAAAACGGCTCGCGCCATCTTCGTTCCCGGCAATCATGACTGGAGGCAGGGGAAGCCGGGCGGCTGGCAGCAAATAAAAAATGAGGAGGCCTACATTTCCGGGCTTGGCCTGCCGAATGTGGAGCTTTTGCCGAAAGGCGGATGTCCGGGACCGGTAGCCGTACCGCTTGGGGAGAAGATCGTGCTTGTCTGTATGGACAGTCAGTGGTGGCTGCAAGACCCTTCGGACCGGCCGGGGGTCGAGTCAAGCTGCAATTGCAAGGATGAGCGGTCGATCCTGAATGGGTTGAAAGATATTATCGGACTTTATCCGGACCGGCTGATCGTTCTGGCGATGCATCATCCTTTCTACACGCACGGCGAACATGGCGGATATTATACGATCAAGCAGCATATCTTTCCCCTGACGGATCTCAAGCCCGGGCTTTGGATTCCGTTGCCGGTGCTCGGCTCGATCTATCCGATCGCCCGCGGGGTATTCGGGAATGTGCAGGATGTGAATAATCCGAAGTATGCCGAATTGCGGCAGCAGGTGGAGGCGTTGATCGCGGGTCACAACAATATTGTGCAGGTGGCGGGTCATGAGCATACATTACAGCTGTTGCGGCACGATAGTGTGTATTATGTGATCAGCGGGGCGGGTTCGAAGAATACGCGGGTGAAGATGGGGCGGTATTCGCTCCTGGCGGAGAAGGCGATCGGGTTTGCGGTGCTCGAGATGCATGCGAGCGGCCGGCCGGAGGTGCGCTATTATCTTGTCGATTCGGCGGCTGACCTGAGCCATAGCTTCTTTGCCGTGAATATGCCGGGCTTGCCGGAGCGGAGGGACACGGCTGCCGTGCTGCGCAGCTTTCCGGACAGTGTGACGGTGGCGGCGGACTCGGAGTTCCTCTCCGGCAGCTTCAATCAACTGATGCTGGGCAGGAATTACCGGAAGGAGTGGTCAGTCCCAGTGAAAGTGAAGGTATTCGACATGACGGGCTGGACACCGGTCGAGCGGGGCGGGGGAAATCAGACCCGGTCTTTGCGGGTCGTGAATGCGGAGGGTGTTTCCTATGTATTGCGGGGGGTAAGAAAATATGTGACGGAGAATGCGTTGCCGGTGGCCTTGCAGGGGGATCAGTTTGTCGAGGATGTGGTGTCGGACGGGGTATCGGCTTCCTATCCCTATGCCTGTCTTTCGGTGCCGCCGCTGGCAACGGCCTTGGGGATCCCGCATGCGAACCCCACGATGGTGTATATCCCGGATGATCCGCGGCTGGGGCGGTTTCGGGAAGATTATGGGAATATGTTCGCTTTTTTGGAGGAGCATATGCCGGGCAACGGGAAGAAGACGTACAACATGTATGATCTGGAGATCATGCTCAAGAAGGACAATGACTATCTGATCGACCAGCAGGCGGCGCTGCGGGCGAGGCTGCTGGATATGTTCGTGATGGATTTCGACCGGCATGAGGATCAGTGGCGGTGGGAGCTGAATGAGGATGGTAAGGAAAAGGTGCTGGCGCCGGTGCCGAGGGACAGAGATCAGGTATTCTTTGTCAACCAGGGGATACTTCCCCATTTTGCAGGCGCGGCCTGGGCGACGCCGCAGGTCCAGGGGTTCCGGGCGAAAGCGAGGAATATCCTGACCTATAATTTCAATGCCCGGAATTTTGACCGGAATTATTTGAATGAACTGACAGCGAAGGATTGGAGCGAGGCAGTGGACGAGGCACTGTCGCGGTTGACGGATTCACTGCTCGATGTCGCGTTGAAGTTGCAGCCGGCGTCCGTTCAACCGTATTCGGCGGCGAGGATCCTGGAAACGCTTAAGGAAAGGAGAAAATTTTTCAAAGCGGAGATGATGGCCTATTACCGTTTCCTTTCGAGGTCGGTCTGCATTTTTGGCAGTGACAAGCGGGAATTTTTTGATATCGATCGAAGGGGGGTGGATACGGTAATAGTGACGGAGCATCGGATCAGCAAGGATGGGTCGGTTGGCCGGGTGGTCTATAGCCGGGTCTTTTTGGCCGCAGAGACAAAGGAGGTGGTGATTTACGGGCAGGGAGGCGATGATCAGTTCCGGGTCCATGGTGGGGATGGGGGACGCATTATCGTACGGATCGACGGTGGAGCAGGGGAGGATCAATACCGGGTGGAGGCGACCGCGCCGGCCGGCAGGACGAGGCTGTATGATCTGAGCACGGAGAAGAATGTGTTCTCGGGTGAGGGGCGTTATCGGAAATTCCTTTCTGACCACCCTTCTGTCAATACGGTCGACAAACTGGGGTTTAAGTATGACGTTTTTCAGCCTTTGTTGAGTGCGGCGTACAATCCGGATGACGGGGTCTATATTGGGGTGGGTTTCCGATATACGACGAGGGGTTTCCACAAGCTGCCGTATAAGACGTCGCAGCAATTGACGGTGGATCATTCGTTGGCAACAAAGGCCTGGAATTTCAAGTATGGATTCGAGGCGATGGAGGCGATCGGCAAGCTGGACTTCCTGCTGCATGTGGATGTGAAGTCGCCGGACAATACGGTCAACTTCTTTGGCTTTGGGAACGAGACGGTGGAGGACAAGCAGGTAAAGGATGGGGTCCGGTATTACCGGGCGCGTTTTGACAGCTATACGTTCGATATGATGCTACGCAAGCGGTTCGGCAGGCTGATCTCGGTGGCGGCGGGTCCGGCCTTCGAGGTGACCAGCGTGGATAGTTCGGACAATTTCAACCGGTTCATCAATCAAACCAATTTGAATGGACTGGATAAGGCTACTTTGTATAAGAGCAAGGCATATATCGGCGGAAAAGCCAGTCTGATCCTGGACAATCGGGACAACAAGGTGTTGCCAACCCGGGGTCTTTTCTGGACGACTTCGCTGGGCGTCCTTGGTGGAGCAAACGGGTACAGTCATGACTATTCGAGGTTGAGCACCGATCTGGCGGTTTACACGGGTTTTGACCGGCTGGGCAATCTTGTGATGGCGAACCGGGTGGGCTGGGGCAAGAGTTCCGGAACCTTTGATTTTTATGATGCGCAATTTCTGGGATCTACCGAGAACCTGCGGGGTTATCGTAAATACCGGTTTGCGGGGGATGAACTCTTTTATCACAATTTCGATCTGCGGTTGAAGCTCGCTGATTTCAGGACCTATCTTTTTCCCGGGCGGCTGGGCCTATTGATCTTCAACGACATCGGAAGGGTTTGGGAGCAGGGTCAGCAAAGCAATGACTGGCATGATGGCTATGGCGGGGGGATCTGGCTGGCGCCGCTACAGATACTCGTCTTTTCGGCCAGCTATGGGGAGGGGACGGATGGCGGGGTGGTCCTGGTGAAGCTGGGATTTCAGTTTTAGAAGGGTTTGGTGGGGTAGGACGAAATAAATCGGGTTCGAAAGGCGTTTTGGTCCATACGGATACCCAATAACCATGGTGATAACCCGCTACTTAGGTTTTTTACTCTTTCTTCTGACCACCACGCTCGCATACCCTCAGTCGGGGCATCTTTCCTTTGAGCATTTGGGTACGGCGCAGGGGCTGTCGCAGAGCAATGTCATTTGTACCCTACAGGACAGCCGGGGTTTTATGTGGTTTGGGACAAGGGAGGGTTTGAACAAATACAATGGGTATTCTTTTACCGTATACAAGAACGAGATTGGGGATCACCGCAGCCTTTCGAATAACCTGATCAACGATCTGGTCGAGGATACCGGGGGCAATCTTTGGATCGGTACCTGGGGCGGCGGGTTGGACCGGTATGACCGGAAGACGGATCAGTTCACCCATTTTCGTCACCATGCGGGGGATGAGGGGAGTCTTTCGAGCAACCTGGTGCTGGCCTTGTTAAAGGATAGTAAGGGGGCTTTATGGGTGGGCACGGAGGATGGGGGATTGGACCGGATGGATTCGGCCGGCCATTTCATTCACTACCGAAACAGGCCCGGGGATCCGACCAGTCTGGCGAATAATTATGTCAAGCATTTATATGAGGATGCGGATCACCGGATCTGGGTGGCGACAGTGAATGGCGGGTTGAATGTCCTGAATCAGGCAACGGGTATCTTTCAGCATTACGTGCACAGCGAAAGCCGGCCGGGTTCGCTCCGCAGCAATTATGTCACTTATGTATATGGGGATTGTCATCAGCGGATCTGGGTGGGCACGTCAACCGGGCTTGACCGGTATGATCCGGCTAAAGATCTGTTCATTCATTACCCCGGGGACGGCAATGATCCGGATTCCGGGGTGAGGAGCCAACTGGTCAATTCCATGGGGGAGGATGCGGAGGGAAATATGTGGATCGGCACGGATAATGACGGGCTGATCATTCTGAACCCGGAAACCAATGCTGTCTTTCACTATCGTCATGATGATGCAGACCCTTCGAGTTTATCGACCAACTCGCTATGGTCGATCTATATGGATTCAAAGAAGGACATGTGGATCGGTACCTATACCGGGGGGCTTGATCTGGTATCCCGGGATGCCGGAAAGTTTATTCACTACAAGCACAGTTCTTCGCCATATAGTCTCAGCAGTAACCTTGTATTATCTCTGTTGGAAGATTCCCGGCAAAACCTGTGGATCGGAACGGATGGGGGCGGGCTCAACCTCCTGGACCGGAAAACAGACCGATTCCTCCACTACCGGCATGTTCCCGGTAATCCAAATACGATCGGCGGTAATTATATCCTGAAGGTGATCGAGGACGACAAGGGCAATCTATGGCTGGGCACCTGGGGAAATGGAGTGACGGTTTTCAATCCGCGGACAAATGCCTACCGGCATTTCGTGCATCAGGCAAAGGACAGCTCGAGCCTGAGCGTTGATAATGTTTGGACGCTTTGTGAGGACCGGCTTCATCAGGTATGGATGGGTACCTATGGTGGTGGTATCAATGTGTATGACGGGGTTCATAGGGGGTTTATCCATTACCGGCACAACCCCGCGGATCCCGGCAGCCTGGCTTACGATGATGTGCGTTCGATTATTCAGGACCGGGAGGGGCGGATATGGATCGGGATGAATGGGGGCGGGATGGACCTGTATAACCCCCTGACGCATCAGTTCGCCCACTACCGGCAGCTGGAAAACGCCAACAGCCTCTGCAGCAATTTTATCAACAATATCTTTGAGGCCCGGACCGGGGATCTGTGGATCAGCACGACGCAGGGGTTATGCCGTTACCAGGTCAATGCCAACCGGTGGACAGCATTTACGACTCGGGACGGATTGCCGGACAATGTGATCTTTGGGGTGCTGGAGGATTCGGTGGGTTGTTTGTGGATCAGTACGAATAAGGGCTTGTGCAAGTTGGATTATGTTCATCAAAATGCGACCAACTTTACCGCGGCCGATGGTTTGCAGGCCAATGAGTTCAAGGATCAGGCGTTCTGTCAAAGCCGGTCGGGGCTGATGTATTTTGGCGGGGTCAACGGGTTCAATGTGGTATCGCCGGGGCATATCCCTTCGGAGTCGTTCGATCCCCCTCTGGTGATGACGAATTTCCAGATCTTCAACCAGGAAGTGCCGATCGCGACCGGTGATAATGGGTCGTCGCCGCTCGTCGCCGATATTTCGGAAACCAGGCAAATCAGTCTGCCTTATAAGAGCACCGTCATATCATTCACTTTTGCTTCTCTTAACTATACCGACGCGGCGAAGAAAAGGTATGCGTATAAGCTGGAGGGCTTTGACAAGGACTGGAACTATGTCAGGTTGAGGCGGTCGGTAACCTATACCAACCTCGACCCCGGCCATTATATTTTGCGGGTGAAGGGTTATAACAATGATGGAGCCTGGTCGAGCAAGATGCTGGCGTTGGAGCTGGATATATTGCCGCCTTTTTGGATGAGGTGGTGGTTTAGGGTGATGCTGGTCCTGATCGTTGCGGGTGGGATGTTCCTGTTATACCGGTTGCGGATCCGGACGATCAACGCGCAGAAAAAGGAACTGGAGCGGCAGGTGCGGGAGCGGACGGAGCGGTTGGTGATCCTGAGCCAGGAGGAACGGAGAGCGAGGGAGGAGGCTGAGCAGGCCAATACCGCCAAGAGCGTTTTCCTGGCAACGATGAGTCATGAGATCCGGACACCGATGAATGGGGTCATCGGGATGGCAGGCCTGCTGGCCGAAACAAATCTGACGGAGCAGCAGCGGACCTATAATGAAACGATCCTCAGCTGCGGGGAAAGTCTGTTGAGTGTTCTGAATGATATTCTTGATTTTTCCAAGATCGATTCGGGGAAGATGGAGATCGAGCAGCAGGATTTCGAGCTGAGTCAATGTATCGATGGGGTGCTGGATCTATTCTATAAGAAGGTGAATCAGTCCGGATTGCAGCTGTCGTGCTGGATTGAGGAGGGTGTGCCGCCGGTGATCGTCGGGGATGCCTTGCGGCTGCGCCAGGTGTTGATCAACCTCGTCAGCAACGCGGTCAAGTTTACAGAGCATGGGGAGATCCATGTCGGAGTGGCCCAGTTGCGGAAGGATAAGGTTACTGGTGAGATCGAACTGGCGTTTGAGGTGCGGGACACGGGGATCGGCATTCCGGCGGAGAAGATCGAGATGTTATTCAAGTCTTTCTCGCAGGTCGATTCGTCGACTACGAGGAAATATGGGGGAACGGGATTGGGGCTGGCGATCAGCGAAAAGCTGGTGTTGCTGATGGGTGGGGGGATCACGGTACAAAGCCGGGAGGGGGAAGGAACGATATTTACGTTTACGATCCGGACGCGGGCGGGCGTATTGAAGCCTTCCGTGGGGGCGCCGGAACAGCGGGCGATGAGCAAGGCTTTTGCGGGTGCGTTCCCGTTTCGCATCCTGGTGGCGGAGGACAATGTGATCAACCGGCAGCTGATCCTGCATATCCTGGGGAATTTGGGATATGAACCGAAGTTTGTGGAGAATGGGGTGGAGGCGGTGGCGGCGGCTGGCCGGTCGGACTATGACCTGATCCTGATGGATGTGCAGATGCCGGAGATGGATGGGCTGGACGCGACGAAGGAGATCCGGCGACAGCGGTACCGCCAGCCGGTGGTGATCGCGCTGACCGCGAATGCGATGAGAGGGGACCGGGAGCAGTGTCTGGCGTCGGGGATGGATGATTATATCTGTAAGCCCGTCCGGCTGGATGAGCTCATGCGACTGTTGCAGAAGTGGGGAGTGCAGCGGAGGAAGACGGGGTGATGTGGGTCGATGGGAGTGTTTTCGGGAGGGGGGAGTGTTTTTACGGTCGCTCAGATCTTTCGATGTAGCGAGGATTCGCGAATGATCAGCTCGGAGCGGATGATGATGGTGTCGGTGGAACGGGCGGAAGAGAGGCCGGAAAGGTTATCGAGAAGGCAGCGGGCAGCTTGTTCGCCTACTTCTTCACCGGGGTAATTGATCGTAGTCAGCTTGGGTTGGATGATACGGGAGATGGCATCATTATTAAAACCTACGATCGCGATATCCTCGGGGATGCGGAGGCCGCCTTCCTTGAGTGTTTGGAGGAATAAGGCGGCAAAGAAATCATTGGTGATAAAGGCGCCGTCAGGGCGGTTCTTCATGGTGAGGACCTGTCGGGCGGTGCGGATAGCGGCCGCTTCGCCGAGGTCGTTGACGATGAGCAGGTTGCTGTCAAACTCCAGGCCGTAGTCGATCAGCGCTTGTTTGTAACCTTTTAACCTACCGGCATAAACATTCCGCCCGAGGTTGGCGGTGATGTGGATGATCCGGTGGCACCCCTGGGCTGCCAGGTGGGCTGTCGCTTCGTAGCCTGCCTTTACGTTATCAATGATTACCCGGGTCCCATAGGAGAATTCTTCTACGCGATCGAAGAAGACGATCGGGATGCCTTTTTGGACAAAGGGGTCGAAGTGGTCCATATCGCGCGTATCGAAGGCAAGGGAAGCGATCAATCCGTCGACGCGTTTGTGGAAGAGGTTGTGTGCATTGGCGGCTTCCTTTCGGTAGGTTTCGGAGGAATGGCCGATGATCAGGTCGTAGCCGGCTTCTGTGGCAACCCTTTCGATCCCGGCGAGAACGTTGCTGATGAACTGGCTGCGCAGCTCATGGATGATGATGCCGATGGTGTTTGTCTTTTGCATCCGCAGGTTGCTGGCGAAGCTGTTGGAGCGGTAGCCCATCTCCTTCGCGGTGTCCATGATCCGTTTGCGGGTTTTGATATTGATGGCGGGATGGTCTTTCAGACCTCTGCTGACGGTAGCGGGCGAGAGGCTAAGTTGTTTTGCAATATCATAGATCGTAATATCTTTTTTCCCTGTCATGAGTGTAAATGTAACGTCACCCGGTATATTTAGCGTCAGCCGGAGTAAAAATAAGAATTTTAAAGATTATCCTGCAATCGGTTACAATATAACCAAAACGATACTATATTTACGACATGTTGTTATTAGGCATTGATTTGGGCACTTCTTCGATAAAGGTGTCTATAGTGGATGCTGCCACTTCTAACGTGCTTGTTTCGGCAACTTATCCGGAGAGCGAGACGCCAATTCTGTCCCGGCATGCGGGTTGGGCCGAGCAGTCGCCGGAAGTCTGGTGGGAGAATGTCCAGCAGGCTATTCTAAAGGCACATTTGACGGGCGGCTATGATCCGGCCGATATTAAGGCGATCGGCATTGCCTATCAGATGCATGGATTGGTTGTGGTGGACAAACAGCAGCGGGTGTTGAGGGATAGTATTATTTGGTGTGACAGCCGAGCGGTGCCATATGGGGAGAAGGCTTTCGGGCAGATCGGAGAGGCGCGGAGCCTGGAGCATTTGTTAAATTCTCCTGGAAATTTTACTGCAGCCAAGTTGGCCTGGGTCAAGGACAAGGAGCCTGCGATCTACGAGAAGATCGATAAGGTGATGTTGCCCGGCGATTATATCGCCATGCGGTTGACGGGCGAGATGACCACTAGTATTTCCGCTTTGTCCGAGGGGATTTTCTGGGATTTTAAGACAGAAGCGTTGTCCGAAGATGTTTTTTCTGTGTTTGGGTTTGATCGGGCGCTGATCCCTTCGGTGAGACCCTTGTTTGGAACCCATGGTCTTGTGAAAGGGGATGTGGCGGCTGTCCTGCGGTTAAAGGCGGGTATCCCCGTTTCCTACAAAGCGGGTGATCAGCCGAACAACGCCTTGTCGTTGAATGTGATGGAGCCCGGAGAAGTGGCGGCGACGGCAGGTACGTCGGGGGTGATCTATGGAGTGAGTGACCAGCTGACGTATGATCCCGAATCGAGGGTAAATAGTTTCGCGCATGTCAATTATTCGGCTTCGGTCGCCGGAGGCTTGCCGAAGGCGGCCGCGGCGGCTCGCCGGATCGGCGTGTTGTTATGTATCAATGGAACGGGAATTATGAACCGGTGGATCCGCGATTTGATGGGTAGTGGAGGATATGTGGAGTTGAATGAACGGGCCCTCGCCATCGGTCCGGGAAGTGAGGGGATGACGGTCCTGCCGTTTGGGAATGGTGCCGAGCGAATTTTTGGCAACCGGATCATCGGGGCGCAGCTGTTGGATATCGATCTGAATATTCACGGGCCGGCGCATGTCTATCGGGCCGGCCAGGAAGGGATTGCCTTTGCCTTCCGCTATGGATTGGACATCATGCGGGAGAATGGGATGAGCCCGGCGGTGATCCGCGCGGGGAGGGCGAATATGTTCCTCAGCCCGGTGTTTGTTGAGGCTTTTGTAAATGCGACCGGGGTGCCGGTCGAGCTGTATAATAGTGATGGAAGTGTGGGGGCGGCGTTGGGTGCGGGGATCGGGGCCGGCGTCTTTCGGGATGCCGCGGCGGCCTTTGCGGGTCTTCGACCGTTGGCGTGGATCTCGCCGGGGAAGGGGGGGAAATATGAAGAGCTGTATTTACGATGGAGGGAGAAGTTGGAGAAATTTCTGTGAGATATCCGAGGGAACCGAATTTATCACGAAAATCATATGCTATGCCAGTTATCACGGGACAGAAAGAATTTTTTAAGGGTGTAGGCCAGATTAAGTATGAGGGGCCGGAGACGAACAATCCGTTGGCCTATCGCTGGTATGACGCCAACTCGACGGTCGGCGGCAAGACCATGAAGGACCATTTGAGGTTTGCGGTTGCCTATTGGCATTCTTTCGTGGGAAACGGGGCGGATCCCTTTGGCGAGCCGACGCATCTTTATCCGTGGAATGAGAAGACAGACGCGGTTGGACGGGCGAAGGACAAGATGGATGCGGCCTTCGAGTTTATTACGAAGCTGGACTTGCCGTACTATTGCTTCCACGACGTCGATGTGGTAGACTATACGGAATCTATTCCAGATAACGAAAAGCGGCTACATACGCTGACGGAGTATGCAAAAGACAAGCAGAAGGCGAGCGGGGTGAAGTTGTTATGGGGAACGGCCAACCTCTTCTCGCACCGGCGGTATATGAACGGAGCGGCGACGAACCCTGATTTCCATGTGTTGACGCATGCCGCGGCGCAGGTGAAGGCGGCATTGGATGCGACGATTGCATTGGACGGCGCGAACTATGTGTTCTGGGGCGGCCGGGAAGGGTATATGAGCCTGCTGAACACGAATATGAAGCGGGAGCAGGAGCATCTGGCGAGGTTCCTGCATACGGCGAAGGACTATGCGCGCAAGCAGGGCTTTAAGGGGACCTTCTTTATCGAACCGAAGCCCTGTGAGCCGACCAAACATCAATACGATTATGACTCCGCGACGGTGATCAGCTTCCTGCGGCAGTATGATCTAATCAAGGATTTCAAGTTGAATATCGAGGTCAACCATGCCACGCTGGCGGGTCATACGTTCACGCATGAGTTGCAGGTGGCGGTTGATGCGGGACTGTTGGGGTCGATGGATGCCAACCGCGGCGATTATCAGAACGGCTGGGACACCGATCAGTTTCCCACCAACATTAACGAGCTGGTGGAGGCGTTGCTGATCATCCTGGAGGGAGGCGGGTTCCAGGGCGGAGGGATCAATTTCGATGCGAAGCGCCGGCGAAACTCTACCGATCCGGAGGACCTCTTCCATGCGCATATCGGTGGTATCGACACGTTTGCCCGGGCGTTGCTGATTGCGGATACCATTCTTTCGAAATCGGAGTATAAGAAGCTGCGTGCGGACCGGTATGCGTCGTATGACAGTGGGGATGGCGCCGCATATGAAAAGGGTGGGGTGAGTCTCGATAAGCTACGTGATTATGCGGCTTCGCATGGTGAGCCCGCGGTGATCAGCGGGCGGCAGGAGTACATGGAAAATCTGATCAACAGATATATTTGACTGGCCGGGGGCCTGCACATAGTTAAACTAAACGCTGCCATATGGTAATGATCGACACTTCGGCCAAACATAATGATTCTTCTGGGGCCGGCACCTCCCATACCAAGGTGAACCAGACTTATATTACCCTGCTGACGCTGGTTGCAGCGATTGGCGGGTTGCTTTTCGGGTATGACACTGCGGTAGTGAACGGGGCGGAAAAATCGCTGACGGCACTTTATATCACGCCGATTACGGGATCCGCGAATGCCGGCTATGCGGTGGCGATGATCACGCAATATAAGAGCCTGCTGATCGTCGTCCTGTTCATCGTAACGCTGGTGATCAGTGGGCAGATATTCAAGCTATGGGGGGCTGCCAGAGGTGGGTTGGTGAGTGTGCTGCTATTGGCGGGGTTGGCGATCTGGGCGGTATCTTTTGTAGGTCATCCGATCCCGACTGCTTCGGCCGATGTGCAGGATACGGCCAATGCAATAAAGGGATTCGTGATTGCGAGCGCGTTGATCGGCTGTGTGATCGGCGGCGCAACGGCGGGTTTTATTTCCAAGTCGCTTGGCCGAAAAAATGGACTGATCCTTTCGGCGATCTGTTTCTTTGTGTCGGCGATCGGCGCGTGGCGGCCGGAGAGTTTCAATTTCTTCGGGACCCTGGATGTATATTCGTTTGTGATCTACCGCATCATCGGGGGGATCGGGGTGGGTATCGCTTCGATGATCTCGCCGATGTATATTGCGGAGATCGCCCCGGCGCGAGTGCGGGGCAAGCTGGTATCGTTCAACCAGCTGGCGATCATTTCCGGGATGCTGATCATCTATTTTGTCAATTATTTTATTGCCCGGCAGGGGAATGAGCAATGGTTGATCACAGAAGGGTGGCGCTGGATGTTCTTCTCCGGGGTGATCCCGGCCGGGATCTTCTTTGTGTTGTTATTCTTTGTTCCGGAGACGCCGCGTTATCTGGCGATGAAAGGGAGGGACGACAAGGCGTTGAAGGTTTTGGCAAAGATCGGCGGGGAGGCGCAGGCGGAGACGACGCTGAAGGAAATCAAGGCGACGCTGCATGAAAAGAACGTGCCGTGGTTGTCCTATGGATTCTTCCTGATCTTTATCGGGGTGATGCTGTCCGTCTTTCAGCAGTTCGTGGGGATCAATGCGGTCCTTTACTATGCCAGCAATATTTTCCGGAATATGGGTGCATCGACCGACAGCTCGCTGTTGCAGACGATCATCGTGGGGATCGTTAACGGAGCCTTCACGGTGGTGGCGATCCTGACTGTGGATAAATTTGGGCGAAAGCCTTTGATGATCATCGGGTCGATCGGGATGGCGCTGAGCATGCTCGCGCTTGGCTTTGCGTTCTATTCGGGTAACGTGGGAATGGTCGCGCTGATCTTTATGCTGACTTATACGGCGGCGTTTGCGATGAGCTGGGGTCCGGTCTGCTGGGTATTGCTGTCGGAGATCTTCCCCAACAGTATCCGGGGAGCGTTATCAATCGCGGTGGCGGCACAATGGATTGCCAACTGGGTGGTCTCGCTGACCTTTCCGATGATGAACGACAATGACTGGTTGACAGCCAAGTTCCATCATGGATTCTCTTACTGGATATATGGTGTCATGGGCATCCTGTCCGCGGTCTTTATGTGGAAGCTGGTTCCGGAGACCAAGGGCAAGACGCTGGAGCAGATCGAGGGCCTGTGGAAGAAGCGCCCCGCAAAGAAGGCGTAGGCCGACCCGGCTTGCCCGCGCTACCAAATAATCACTCTCAAGCTATCGGGGCGGTACATCTTATCGCCGGGTTTGACGCCAAAGGCTTCATAGAATTCGGGGATATCGGCCAAGGGGCCGTTGACACGCTCCTTTGCGGGGGCGTGGACATCCGTCATGAGCTGCGAGGCCAGCGCTTCTTTTCTTTCCTGATAGAGCCAGCCATAGGTATAGCCGAGGAAGTAGCGTTGGAGGGGAGTGAATCCACCGATCTTTTCTCCTTTCGCATAAGCATCCGTCTTTTTGAACGCGTCGAGGCCGATCACGAGGCCGCCGAGGTCCGCGATATTTTCGCCCTGGGTAGCGTCGCCGTTCACGTGAAGGGTATCGACGGGGTTGAACTCATTGAACTGGCGGATGATGTAAGCGGCGTGCTGGACAAAGTGGGCGCTGTCGGCCGGTTGCCACCATTCGTGGAGGTTGCCGTCGGCATCGTATTGGCGTCCCTCATCATCGAATCCGTGGGTCATCTCATGGCCGATCGTCGAGGCGGCCGCATAGCCATAAACGAAGGCATCGTCGAGTTGGTCGTCTCTCATGCCCGGGACCGCGAACTGGCCGGCGGGGAGGACGATCTCGTTATTACTGGCATTATAGTAAGCATTGTAGGTCTGCGGCGACATATCCCATTCGGTGCGGTCGACGGGTTTGCCGAGTTTGTTGAGGTTGAAATGGCGCCACCACGCAGAGGCGCGTTGCATGTTGAGGACCCAGGGGCCGCGGTCGATATTGAGGGTGCCGAAATCTTTCCAATGGTCGGGGTAACCGACCTTCTTTGTCATACGGGATAGTTTATCGAGTGCCAATTTCTTTGTGCTGTCGCTCATCCAGGTGAGTTTCTGGATGCGTTCCTTGTAGGCGGTGCGCATGTTTTCGACGAGGTCGCTATAGCGCTGTTTGGCAGCCGGTGGGAAGTATTCCTGTACGAACAGTTGGCCAAGGGCCTCGCCCATAGCGCGTTCCTCCGCGTCCAACACCCTTTTCCATCGGACGCGGGGAGCAGTCGCACCGCTCAGCGTGCTGGTGAAATCGAAATAATTGGAGAAGGTGTTGTTGTCGAGGAAGGAAGATGAGGATTGGATCAGGTGGGATTCCAGGTAGTCCTTCCATGTTTCGAGCGGGGCTGCGGTCAGCGCGCTGCTGAGGGCGGAATAGAATTCGGGTTGGCCAACGACGATGGAGTCGACGGGCTTGATCCCGATGCTTCCGAACCATTCGTCCCAGGAGATCGCGGGTGTCATTTTCCCGAAGCTGGCAAGGGCAAACTTATTGTAATTCTTGTTTGGGTCCCGGAGATCGGCGAGTTTACGGGAGGCAGTGGCGAGCCGGGTTTCGAGGGCGAATACGGCGGCGCATTGCTTTAACGCCGTGCCGCTGTCGGCGCCCAGCTCCCGGAAATTGAGGTAGAGGTATTTTTTGTAAGCGTTGCGAACCTTGGTCGATTTCTCGTCGGTTTTGAAATAATATTCGCGGTTGGGGAGACCGAGGCCACCTTGCCAAAGCTGAAAAACGATGACATTGCTGTTCTTATCGTCCTGACCAGTGCCGTCATAGAAAAGGCAGTTGACGCCTTTTTCCTGGAGTAGTGCCGCGGTATGGAGCAGACCGGCGACACTGTGGATGGCGCGGATCGAGTCGATCTCGGGTTGTAGCGGGGTGATGCCTTGTTTGTCGATGCCTGCTGAATCCATACCACTGGTCCAGAGGTCGCCGATCTTTTGGGAGACGCTGCCGGCCCTGGCAGTGTCGTTGTGCGCGGCGTTCTCGCTGATCTTACGAAGACGTTGGTAAATATCTTCCTGAACCAGGTTGCCGACGCCCCAGCCTCTTTCGGCTGCGGGGATCGGGGTGCGCTTGATCCAGCCGCCGTTGGCGTAGTCAAAGAAGTCGGTGGCGGGGGAGACTGTGGTATCCAGGTCAAGGACCAGGAAATCCGGGGCGGCTTGCTTTTCTTGGTTGTGGCAAGCGGCCAGTGAAAGCGCGATTATCGTCAGGATGGCGTTGATTCTCATGCTGTGTTATTAGTTCTGCAAATATGGAAAGTTGGGGAATGGGGACTGCCAAAATATGGACCAGCGGAAATTTAGCCAGATGAGTGGCACAAGGCACTCTAAAGTATTGAAATAACGGTGGCTTGTCGTGCAACCATGCGCCAACTACATTATCGGCATTCCGCTGAGGTTTAACTATCTCTTGCATTTTTATTTTTTTGAAAATTGGGGGGCGAAAGTTCAGGTAGGAAAAGGGTCGTTCTATTTGAGGAGAAAACGGGTCATTCGAAGATAAAATCGTACCTTGTATGGTTCAAAAGTACACCAAAAGTTATGGCAGAAAACAAGGCAATTGACAGCAAGAATATTCAATTCGAATATGCGGATAATGTGGCTCCAAATGTCAATAGGGAGCAAAGCATGCTGAATGATATAAACCAATGGTTGGGGCAATCCGTCGAAGCAATCAATAACCAAACCGGGATTATAATCGTGAATTTCCAAAGCAATAGAGATCAAAGAGTTTCTTTTGACGGCATATCGGAAGATTTGCAAGCTATTTTAGACAAGCAATTGCGGAAATTCCAGCCGCTGCAAACCCCATAGTCCCAAAGTCCCAAGTACAGGTGTTATTTACAACAATCCTTTTTACGGACGAATATTGCTTTCAGAATCCGGAGGAGGAAGCCGCCGAGGGTGGAGGAGCTGCGTGTTGGGGGTGAGGCGGCGGTTTTAGCGGACATGGCTGATGACTTTAGCGGACACGGTTGATGACATAATCGATGACCGATCCGAAGGTAGTCAGTTTCTCGGCATCTTCGTCGCCGATCCGGATACCAAATTCTTTTTCGATGGCCATGAACGTTTCGAGGACATCGAGCGAGTCGAGGCCCAGGTCATTATATAAGGAGGCGTTCGGGGTCAGGTTGGCTTCTTCGACGCCTAGCTTTTCGTGAAAAATAAGCTTTATTTTGGCCGCAATTTGTGACTTATCCACAACCGTGTTCATAATCAATAATTTGAAAACTTCCTTTCACTGGCAGCCAATCGGAGTAGATACGGAACATCAAAAGTACAATCAAAGAAGGGGAAAGTTGCTATTTTGGTGGGCTAAAATAGCTCATTTACAATATATTAACAATTGCCGAAGCGCGTCCGGTTTTGATCCCTATTAGACTTATTTTGCGCCTTTTTAAGATGAGGAAATGACAACGCCGAAGAAAACGATCATAGTGCCAACCGGTCCGGCCGGGAAAAAGGAGAGTCCTTTTGTGACGGGGATATTATTGAATTTCAACCAGGAGAAGCGGGGAGGGTTGGCGGCGGAAATCCTACTCGTGATGGAAAAGAAGGACGGACGCAGTTATCAGCGGATCCCGTTGTCGGGGCAGCATTACAAGGCCTATTTGGAGGCGTTTCCGCCCGCGGTTGCGGCGCTGTTGCGGCAATTGACGGATGAGGCGTTGATTGGCTGTCTGGTTCGGGGCGGTTTCGCCTGGCTGCAGGATGCCGAGCGGCCGTTCGAGCGGTTGGATGAGCGGCATTTTGGGTTATTGCGGGAATGGGTGAGCCGGGTGTTGCAGGATCTGAAGCCATTGGCGCCGGCAATCCGGCATTTATATTATTTACCGGCGGGGGAGGCCTTCTTCCCCTACAGTGTCCGGCCGGCGGCGATCAGTGTGGCCACGCCATCATTACTGTTCCGACTGGAGCGGGCCGGGATCCGACTGGCGATGCGCTGTTCGGTGGCGGTAGATCGTGGGGTCTTTCCGTTGGAGGAGTTTCAGCAGACGCCGTATTTTCTAAAGAGCGCCAATGAGTTCTTTATCTTAAAGTGGGAGGATCATCAGCTGTTGGAACGATTAAAGGAGGGCGAGTTCCAGATTCGGGAGGAGGGGCTGCCACGGTTCATGGCGACGGTGTTACGGCCCCTGGCGGAGAAATACGCGGTGGATCTTTCCGAGGTGATCAAGACGGAAAAGGTAGACGAATTGCCTTTGGGCAGGGTGTATGTCAGTGAGCTGAATGAGAATTTTCTGTTGATCAAGCCGAAGTGGTTGTATGCGGATCACGAAGTGGAGGACGGCCAGGAGGAGGAAACGCGCATCGAGGGGGAAGGGAGGGTGTGGGTGATCACGCGGAAGAAAGAAGCGGAGGCTTCGCTCAAGGCGGTGTTGCGGGACTTGCATCCAAATTTTGCCGGGCAGGATAACGGTTATTTCTATCTGAATTTCAAAGAGGCATTGGAGAAGCGGTGGTTCCTGACGTTCTATCGCCGGATGCAGGAGATGGATATCCCGGTATTAGGGATGAATAAACTTCGGAAATTCAAGTATAATACGCATGTTCCGGTATTCGAGGTAGTGGCGGGTCGGAGTATCGACTGGTTTGACCTGACCATCCGGGTGAGTTATGGCGATCAGGTGGTACCGTTACATGAATTGCGAAAGGCGATCTTAGGCAAGCAGGATTTTATCTTGTTGGCGGATGGAAGTTTGGGGATGGTGCCAAAGGAATGGTCGGAGAAATATGGGTTGCTGCTTCGGATCGGGCAGGAGCGGGCGGGTGGGTTGCGGTTGCCGGCTCTGCATTGGGCGGTGCTGGCGGAGACCGGGTTGGGGTCTTCCGATCTGCGGGAGGAATTGGAAGAGAAACGGCAGCGTTGGGAGGGGTTGGATGCGCAGCGGGCCTGGCCGGTACCTTCTGCGGTTCAGGCGCAGCTTCGCGACTATCAGGTGGGCGGGTTCCAGTGGATGTGCCTGTTGGATGAGATGGGCTGGGGTGGTTGTCTGGCGGATGATATGGGATTGGGGAAGACGTTACAGACCTTGAGCTTCTTGCGTCATATCGCGGACCAGTATCCGGCCGAGACGCATCTGGTGGTATGTCCGACTTCCTTATTGTATAACTGGGAAACGGAGATGAAGAAATTTGTGCCGGATCTGGAAGGCTATCTTTATTATGGATCGTCCCGGGTGTTGTCTTCGGAGGTTTTCCGACGGGCGCGGGTGGTGTTGACAAGCTACGGGACGTTGCGGAGCGATGTCGGGGAACTCGCCGCGTTGAAGTGGGGGTATGTGATCCTGGATGAAAGTCAGGCCATCAAGAATCCTTCATCGCAGGCGCGGAAGGCGGTGCAGCAGCTTCAGTCGCGGAACCGGATGGCGTTGAGTGGAACGCCGGTGCTGAACAGCACGTTCGATCTGTATGCGCAGATGGATTTCCTGAATCCGGGGATGTTGGGCAGCCAGGAGTCGTTCAGGACTCAGTTTGCCACGCCGGTAGACCGGAATGGCGATAAAGAGGTGGCGGCGAGGTTGCGGAGGCTGGTTTATCCCTTCGTGCTGCGGCGGACGAAAGAGCAGGTGGCGCGGGACTTGCCGGACAGGACGGAGATGATCCTATGGTGTGAGATGGGGGAGGAGCAACGAAAGATCTATGATCGGTTTAAGGAAGGATATCGAGCGACGTTGCTCGACCGGATCGGGGAAGAGGGAATGGGGAGGAGTTCGATCTATATTTTGGAAGGGTTGACGAAGTTGCGGCAGATCTGCGACAGTCCGGCGTTATTGAAGGGCGGCTTTCCGGGGGAGAGGCCCGTTGGAGTTCCGGGGGAGGGCGCCGCGGGTGGGGATGGCGTGCAGGGCGCGGAGGTCCCGGCGGGAGGGTTTCCGAATGTGAGCGCAAAATTGGAGGAGTTGATCCGGGAGATCGAGGAAAATGCGGGCCACCACAAGGCATTGGTCTTTTCGCAGTTCACGTCGATGTTGCAATTGATCCGGGCGGCGTTGGAAGAGAAGGGGATACCTTATTTATATTTGGATGGCAGTGTGCCGGCGGAGGAGCGCAAGCGGGCGGTTGCGCAGTTCCAGGAGGAAGAGGATACGCGGATCTTTCTGATCAGCCTGAAGGCGGGTGGAGTTGGGTTGACGTTGACGGCGGCGGACTACGTGTATCTGGTTGACCCATGGTGGAATCCTGCGTCGGAGCAGCAGGCGATCGACCGAAGTCATCGGATCGGGCAGGAGAAGAAGGTATTTGCGTACCGGATGATCTGCCGGGATACCGTCGAAGAGAAGATCCTGCAGTTGCAGGAGCGGAAGAAGAGCCTGGCCAGCGACCTGATCGCTGATGAGGCGGGGTTGGTTAAGCAGCTAACAAGAGAGGATGTGGATTATCTTTTTAGTTAATTTTGTGGTATCATGTTGCGATCTGTACTGATAGAGTTGGTAAATGTGGCCGACAAGTATTTTGTGGTGGCGGGGATCGCCTTTTTGCTTGTGTATGTTGTTTTGCGGAAACGGATCGCGTGGCGGAAGATCCAGCTGAGGTTTCCGGCGGACAAGGATTATCGGCGGGAGATCGTGGACTCGGCCATTTCGATCGTCATTTTCGCTTTGGCGCCGATCATCATCCTGCGGGTGCCGGAGATCCGGGTGCATACGCAGTTATACGGGTCTGCGGGTGAGCGGGGTTGGCTCTATTTCTTCCTGGTCTTTCCGATCATGTTTGTGGTCCATGACGCTTATTTTTACTGGATGCATCGGATAATCCATCATCCGACATTGTTCCGGTTAGTCCACCTGGAACATCACCGATCGGTGAATCCTTCGCCGTGGGCAGCCTATGCATTTGGGCCGATCGAGGCGTTCCTGGAGTCGCTCATCTTCCCGATCATTCTGTTCACGATCCCGGTGACGATCTGGCATGTCTTCCTATTCTTTATCCTTAGCATCGTATATAACGTATACGGCCATCTGGGGTTCGAGCTGTATCCAAAGGGGTTTCACCGGACATTGGTGGGGAGATGGGTCAATACGTCCGTGTCACATAACCAGCATCACCATTATTTCAGGGGGAATTACGGGCTGTATTTTTTGTGGTGGGACCGGTGGATGGGGACGATCCGGCCGGATTATGACCGGGCGTTTGAGGAGGTGACGGGGAGGGTGAAGGAAGTAAAGCCGTTGGTCAATGGGGCGGCTAATGAAGTATAAATATCTTTTTGCTTTGGTTTTCGGGTTTCTGGCGAGTGCAGGTGCCGGCAGGGCACGGACGGGTGAGGATGATGTCCTTGGCATCTGGCAAACACACGGGGATAAGGAGAGGTAGGGCATTTTCATCTGTTGAACCCGATGGCCCCAATTGATAATAACCGGCTCATTGGTCACCGTAAATTTGAAAATTAGCGTCTTCGGGGAGGAAAGAAGCCAAGATGGAAAATTCCCAACATCTTGGGTCAGAAAATGAAAAACTTTATCCACTTTTAACTGTGAATCTCAATTCATCAAGTTATGAAGACAGCGGCGTTTTTTTTACTCACTTTCATTTTTATTGCACCTTCAATCTACGCACAAGGGGGCAATTTACATGATAGCATACCTACTTCAAATCCATTGTCTACAGGCCTTGATAAAAAAGTGGATGTTGTAGCCCGCCAATATATGATGAGGGTAGGAGCAGTTGGCATGTCTATAGGGATTTCAGTTGATGGCAAAACTCTCATTTATGGGTATGGGGAAACTGAAAGAGGAAACAGACAATTACCGCAGGAGAATACGATCTTTGGCATCGGATCTATAACTAAAACTTTCACGGCAACATTACTTGCCTGCGCTGCACTAGACGGGAAATTGAGCCTGGATGACCCAGTGAATAAGTATCTGCCGGATTCTATCCCGAAACTCGAATACCAGGGAGTACACGTGACAATAAGAACGATGGCTAACCACTCTTCCGGAATTCCCCGGATGCCATCAAATTTGCATCCGAAGGATACGCTGAACCCCTTCAAGGATTACGATGATAATGACCTCTTCAGTTTTTACAGAAATTTTAAACTGCAGCGAAAGCCAGGCGATACATACGAATATTCAAATTTGGCCGCTGCCACCCTAGGTGTCATATTGGGAAGGATTTACAATAGATCATTTGAATCGCTAATCGTGGAGAAAATTGCTAACCCCCTTGGGATGAACGATACAAGGCAATTTATAAAAAGTGGCGATTCGCTTAGGCTCGCCAGGGGATACGGGCCAAATTATACACCTGTGCCCCAATGGGAATATAAATCTTTGGTGGGCTCCGGGTCAATTCTTTCTACTGTCGCCGATCTTTTAAAGTTTGCGGCGGCCAATATGGGCGGGGCGCCATCCGGGCTAAACGAAGCCATGCAACTTACTCATCAGCAAATCTTCAAACATGGCGTCGATGGAGAGGGCATGCTATGGGAAATCATCGGTTTACATCATGAAATAATTAATCACGATGGCAGGGTCGGTGGATTCACCAGTTTTTTAATCATTGACCTTAAACGCCGTGTTGCAGTAGTTATGCTGTCAAATACCGCTATTTTATCAGCTAAAGAACCGGGTATGGATCAGGCAGGTTACGAAATTATGAAGTTCGCGGAAAATCATAAGGAATGATGGCGGGATTCGACTCCAATCTATATTGAGAATGAGTGATATAGGAAACGATGAAATGGCTCCTTCGTCGCCGTCCTCGGCGATCCAAAAGGGGGTGTCTGTCGACCTGACAGGACAATTCTCGAACCGATTTATCGAGGAGCTAGGGCGACTAGCAATTCTATCAATTTGAAAAATAAGCATTTGAATCACTTTCTCACTTTTTGTCATCGTTAACTGAAATGTTAAAAAAAACCAAAGAAGGCAAAATTGGCTTCTGGTTGAGTTTGATATATTTGACGTATAAATGGTCGTTATGGATCGTTTGATACGTCCAAATTGAGGTCGGTTGGGGCTCATCAAGCCCGCTTACAAGCTGGAATTGGTGAAGCAGGGTTCAGTGCAAGGCGCCGCCTTCTTCCAGGGAGTTGGGCTTCAGGTTCTGGACGGCTCCATGTGCGGTGGTCTTCAGCTTGTCAAGGTCGATCTTATCCCTAAATGCTTTTCGGAACGTATCGCTTGGTCCCTTCATCAGGATGATCAGCGAGCCGTCCTCCCGCGCGTAGGGGTTCGCGATGCTGTCCACCAGCCGGACTGCTTTGAACTCTTTGATGAAGGGGTGCTGCATCTCCTGCTGATCGTCGGTGACGAGCAAGAGTACGTCGAACCGGTCGAAGTCCTGCGGCATCCAGTAGAGAAAACTGGCATTGTCGCTGTACGCTGGTGGCAGGTGGTACTTCGGACCATAATAATTCACGGCCCCCGCTTCGCCGTAATTGTCGCAGAACAGCAGCGTGTGCGCCTTCTCCATACTATCGAGGGACTCGTAGGCCCTGGCCAGCTTTTGGGTCATCTCCTCCCAGGACAACATATCCGCAAAGTCCTGGGGCAAGGAATGGTCTTGCAGGTCCTCCCAGCGAAGGGCCCCGGCTTTACGGGCCAGAGGGTGATGGACGTAGTATTCGGCCAGTGGAGTCGGGGCCTTGAAGGGAAGGAGAAGGGGGACCAGGCGGATGCCAATGAACAAGCTGAAGGCAAGCATACCTATTTTCCACCATTTATTTGCCCAGGCTTCCAATCGGGGCGCGCCAAATGCGAACAGCACAGGGTAGGCCCCTTGCGAGTAATAGCTTTTCCCGTGGCCGATCATCAGGAGTGCGAGTGTGACGAAGAACGCCCAGGCAATAAAACGATATTGTTTCATGCGCACCACCCAGATGAGGCCGGTCACCCAGGTAAAGACGGTGGCCACATTGTAGAGGAGCTGGTCCGTCAGGAAAGACCAGGGACTAATAAACTGGAGCTGGCTATCCTGGAGGGTCTTCATGTGGTAGACGACCGGGAAGCCGTGGCGGGCCTCCCAGAGGAGGTTCGGCAGAAAGACCAGGAAGCCCAGGCCGATGGCATAATAGAAATGGCGGTTGGTAAATACCTTTTTGTCCCATACGAGGAGGAGGCCGGCCAGCAGACCGGCAGCGTAGAAAGCCATGCTGTACTTACCGAGCATACCGAGGCCGAAGCTGACGCCTGCGACATAGAGGTGTATCGACTTTCCAGTCTGCTGAAATCTGATAAGACCATAGGCCATCGCGGTCCAGAAGAATATGTCCAGGAAGTTCGGCTGGAAGAGGAAGTGCATTCTGAACCAGGCGCCCGCCACGAAGGGCATCCACGCCAGGACCAGGGCGAACCAACGGCCGCCCAGGTGGAGCACCAACCGGCCAACGAGGACGTACGTAAGAGCGCCCGCCAGGGAAGGCCATATTTTGATCGCCCACATCGCGCCGCCCAGCAGGTTTGTCAGCCAGGCGAAGACCGAGAGCAGAGGCGGCGCCTCCATGTAGCCCCAGGCCATATGCCGCGCCTCCGCAAGGTAAAGAAATTCATCCCGGTGAGGCTCCCAGACAGAGTTCTGAAGGAAGAAGGGTAAGATCAGCTTGACCAGGGCGAGGAGATAGATGAGATGGGTGGGTTTCATGGGAAAAAGATAAAAAGATCGGGGTACATTCATGGGAAATTTTGACCATAGGCACAAAATCGGTGGCATCCTGCTGTTTTTGGTCCCTGGGAAGGCGCAATTATTGTATCCTCTGCCCGGCAGGGCTAATGCTGAGTAAGCTCGATGCCGGCGTCCGTAATGCGGATCTTTTTTTCCTTATAAAGTTTTCCAGTCGTCATTTTGAAGGTTTTTTTACTCATTCCGAAGAAGGAGTAGATCGAATCCGCGTCGGACTTGTCATGGTAGGGGAGGCGGCCCTTATTTTCCTGCAGGAGCCGGAGGACTTTAGCGGCGGCGTCCTCGACGCGGGCATAGCCGGGGCGGCCGGCGGCCACGTCGATCTGGGTCTCGCCGGATGGGGACTGGGCAGCGGGGAGAATATTTTTGATAAAGCCGGGGAATTGGTCACCGATCCGGATATCGCGGTAGATCTCGTTGGCGTGTAGGACGCCGGTGTTGCGGTTGTTGATGATCACGACATAGCCGATATCGGTGCGGCGGTAGACGGTGAGGTTGACGACATCGTTGTCTTTTACCGTCAGGTTGTCGTTACTGAGGTAGGGATCGATCTTTTCGGTTGCGGCCAGGCGCCCGGTTTTTTCATCGAGGTAGATCTTGACGAGGTAGTCCCCGCCGAGGCGCATGCCGGATAGCTGTTTCGTTCTGGGCACAAAGAGGTCTTTCATCAGGCCCCAGTCGAGAAAGGCGCCGTGAGGGGTCAGGCTGACGACGCGGAGGAGGACGATATCGCCGAGGATGCCTTTGGGTTGTTGGGTGGTGGCGATCAGCCGGTCTTCGCCATCGTGGTAGAGGAAAACGCGAAGTTGGTCGCCGGGTTTGGCGTTGGTTGGCGCGAATCGTTTTGGCAGGAGGATACCGTCGCCGCCGTCATCGACGATGAGGCCGATGGAGAGTTGTCGTTTAACGGCGAGGGTATTGTATTCACCGACGTGGACCATCGGGTAAAGGTACGATAATTTGTGGTGGGGGAATTGCAGGATGGCGAGATGTTGTGTAGATTCGCCGGATGAGGAAGTCAATTATTTACTTGCTTGCGCCGATGGTTCTCGCTTGTCAGGGTCCGGGGCTATCGAATATCCAATTAGGTAGCGGTACGCGATATGTGAACAATTCTGGTGATGCGCAATGGGTGACCTTACCGGATGAAAGTCATGTCAAGCTAAGCAGTGGAACGGAGGTCGAGCTGGGTGCGGGGTTTGCGGGCGGCAACCGGGTGGTGGACCTGGACGGGGAGGGCATATTCGAGGTCCGGGAATTGGCTGGGAAGACGTTCGTGGTGACGACGAAAAATTTGGTCATTCAGGGGCCGGGGGTAAAATTCCGGGTTGAAGCAGTGCGTAGCAGACCCGGGGAGGAGGTGGATTTGCTGGAGGGACAGTTGATCATTCGAAAGTCTTATCATTCCGACCTGGATAGCGCGATCGAAGAGCTCACTTCCGGGGATATGCTGATGATCAACCGGGAGATTGACCTGATGGAGAAGGAGAAGATGAATCCCGATGAGATCGGAAAGGTTAAAACAAAGTTTTAGCAGCAACGTTTGTTGGGGTTGGCTTGTCAGGTTGGGGATGAGACGCTGTGCCGGGCTATGGGTTTTATTGATTTCTTTCGATTCGCTTGCGCAGCCGCCGCGACAGGGCAGATTTGCCGTTACATTAGCTCCTTTCGCAGGGTTTGTCCAGGCAGGGATTGAATACAAAGCGTGGAAGCATTTCAGTTGGTATAATGAATTCGGGGTTGAGTATGTCGCACTAAATGTCGGCGCGCCTGATACGGCGGTTCTTCATCCGCATGGGATAAGCGCAAGGACGGAGCTCCGGTATTATGTTAAGTCGTGCCGATATGTGGCGTTCAATGTCTTCCTGGGGAATGAAACGCATAATACGGAAGTGGAGTATAGCCATAATGGGTCGGCGCTGCTAACGAACGACTTTGGCATTCGGAGAAAGGATTGGGGGTGTAATTTTGTGTATGGCTGCCAGTGGTGGGCGGCCGGGCGATTTTGGGTAGAATTGTATGCCGGGTTAGGGATACGATTCGGGGATATTCATACGGTCGGGGAGCGGTTCAATCAATCGAGTGATTACCTCATACATCCTATCGATCCGAGCATTGCGTATCTGCTGCAAAAGAGAGATGTACAGGTTGGCTATGGGGTCTCACCGAATTTGACGGCGAACGTAAGGGTGCTGTACAGGTTGTGAATGACGGTCCCTACTCAGCCTCGTCCTCCGCAAATGTCAACAAATAATTGTTGGGGTCGGTGATGGAGAATTCCGTCGCGCCATAAAACGTCTTTTGAAGCCCATGGACAACGTTGACTTTGTCCTTGATGCCGTCGAAGAAACTGCGGATCTTGCGGGTCCTGATATAGAAAAGCAGGGACCCGCCGTCTTGGCGGCTGACCATGGGAAGGGTATCACCGAGGCTTTGGAAAGTCTGGAACATAAAGGTAACGTTGCCGTTGCTGACCATGGCCCAGTCGAGGTTGCCGTCGGCTTCCGCGGGGACGGACATAACGAGATTAAAGCCGAGAGATTTGTAGAATTCGATGGTAGCCCGGATGTCTTTGACGAAGAGATTGGGAGCGAGGGAGTCCATATGCTGATGTTTCCTCGAATGTACTAAAAAAATTAGCAAAAACAAAATATTTTTTTGACGGGCCGGAGCGGGATCCCGCACATCATTTGGGTGTAATTTGCGGTATATGGCACAGGTTGTATCGTATCAGATCGCGGACAGTATAGATGTCAAGGGGTTAAGAACGGCCTACAAGGAAGGGATACATCATTATGATGCGGATGAACTTTTTTATAAGACGGGGGAGGGCTGTTATGTTTATGTATTCAAATACGGAGTTGTTTGTTTCCTGGGGTATACGGTGGATGAGGCGTCGGCATTTATGGAAAGGATCGTTCCGTTCTGCAAGAATGTCTTTGGGCAGCGGTTGAGCGAGGAGTTCGAGGTAGAGACAAATGCGCTGGAAAACAAGTTCGGGTACAATAAGATAGAGATCACGAAGCCGGATATCGATGTATTGCGGCTGATCATGCTAAATGTAAGTCAATCGGTTGCATTGGATTATTTCTCCGAGCAGACGAACGCGTTGCAAGAGGAGACCAATTCGAATACGCTGAACCTGGAACGGAAGGGCCGGTTAAATATATCGGGAGCGAATTTGAAGAGGTATATCGGCAAAACCCTCCATCTCAAGAATCGGATTGCGGAGAACCTGTATATTTTCGACTCTCCTCCGGAAACCTGGGAGGATGAAAATCTGAACCGGATCGACCAGGGGCTGAAGAAGACCTTTGATCTGCAGGATCGCTATCGGGATATCCGGGAAGGTTTGGAGATTGTCCGGGAGAATTTGGAACTTTTCAAAGACCTTTTACAATATCGCAACAGTACATTCCTGGAATGGATCATTATTATTCTTGTTGCGCTCGAGGTGATCAACCTGCTCATCGACAAAATATTCAAAGTTTGACCGAATGAACGGATTCGTGTCCGTCTTACACATTTGAAAGTAGCTATCACCAGCTACAAATCAATTATATTTTAAGTTTTGCGATATGTTTTTAACAACCTGGATTTCATTCTATTGAAATTTGGGTACGGGCTGTTTGGGGCAATATATTTTATACTAACCGAATAAAAGTTGCATCCCGCCGCGCCAAAATTTTTCTTTGGTGCCAGAAAATCTAAAACAGCTGCATATGACAAAACAACGATTGCTAAGCAGAATGCTTGCGGGCATTTGTTTACTACTTCTTTTCGAACTGGCGGGGGCCCAAAACAAAGTTATTACGGGCGTGGTGACGGATGATAAGGGCGCTCCTTTATCGGGCGCCACTGTTCGGGTCCTGAGTAGCGTGAAGGGTGTGAATACGGATGCGGATGGCCGGTTCACGTTGTCCGTGCCGGCGGAGGCGACGGTGCTCGTGATCTCCTATGTTGGCTATGAGCCGCAGGAAGTATCACTTCGGAACGGCACCGAGATTCGGGTAGGATTGAAGCCTAGCCGATCGACTTTGGATGAGGTGGTCGTCGTGGGATACGGCGTACAGCGCCGAAAGGATGTGACGGGTTCGGTTGCATCAGTGAAGGGCAATGATATCAAGCAAATGCCCGTGACGGATGTAACGGCGGCAATACAGGGTAAGGCTGCCGGCGTGGAAGTGATCCAGAATTCCGGGCAGCCGGGTGGGATGACGCCGACGATCATTATCCGGGGTCTGTCTTCCCTGCATCAGCCGGCGCCCTTGTATATTGTTGACGGAGTTCGGGTGCCGGGAGATAACATCAATATCCAGGATATTGCAACGATCGATATTCTGAAGGATGCGAGTGCGGCGGCCATTTATGGTTCGGCGGCGGCCGGGGGGGTTATCCTGATCACCACAAAAAAAGGTTCGGGGGCCAAGCCGCAGGTCAATTTCAACTCCCGATATGGCGTAACGTCGCCCAAGCTGGTGGAACTACTGCGCAAGAATGACTATATCAAGCTGGAGAATGTGATCAACCCGACTTACTTCGCAGGCGCCACGCAGCTGGATACCCTGCCCGATGTAGATTGGGTACATACCTTGTACGGCAAAGCCTATGAGCAGAACTACAATCTTTCGGTCAGCGGCTCGAGCCCTGCCGTCAACTATCTGATGTCCGGGTTCTACAACGCGCAGAAGGGTATTTTTGTCCGGAACTATTCCAATATCGGTGGTATCCGTGTCAATACCGACTATAAATTGGGTAACTGGATCAAGATCGGGGAGCAGCTGGCCTTATCGCAGCGAAAGACGGAACCGCTGGTGGGTGATGAGGCGCAGCTGCACAACGCGCCTTTCCGGACGGCGCCGATCATCCCCATCAAGAATGAGGACGGCAATTGGGGAACGGTACCCCCGGGTTACGGCATTCAATTTGGCGGACCCAACCCGCTGGGGGCGGCTTATTCCGCCACTGCGACGGATATCCAGAATAATTTACAGGGAAATGTATATGCAGAGGTCAAACTGCCGTTTCACCTAAATTTCAGGACCACGCTGGGCTATTCCTACTATCTGGAAACAGAGGATTTTTACCAGGCCCCTTTCAATTTCGGCGCCGATCAAAATCCCACCAATTCCCTGAACAAGTTGTATAACCAGAGCGGTCAGCTGTTGGACAACTTCGTGCTGACCTATGACCAGCAATTCGGAAGGCATTCCATCAACGCGGTGGCAGGTTATGAGCAGATCACGACCAAGAACGATAACCTGAACTCGACGGTGACCTTCAACGGGCTGCCCGACTACTCCATCGTCACGACGTCTTCGTCGACGACTACGGCTACGGGTACTTATGACCCGAATGGGTTGGTCAAGTCCTATTTCGGGCGGGTGAATTATAATTTCGACCAGCGGTATTACCTGTCCGGATCTATCCGGCAGGATGCGAATTTCACGGTATTCGGTCCCAATATGCAAAAAGGCGTATTTACGGCGGCTTCTGCGGGATGGAATATCAGCGATGAGGATTTTTTCAGAGCTGTGTTACCGGTAGTAAGCCTGCTGAAGTTGAGGGGAAGCTATGGTTCGCTGGGGAACAGCAATGTGCCGCCTTATACGTTTGCGGCCTTCTATGGGCCGTATTCGGGCGTGTTGAACTTTGGCAATACCTCGGTAAATGGCGCCAATTTTGGGCCTTACGCGCCGTTGCTAATCGGCTCGTCCATCAATACCGTCGCCAATCCGAATTTGCACTGGGAGACGGTGAAGGAGACCAATATCGGTGTAGATGGGGAGTTGTATAAGGGCAAGCTGTATTTCAGCGTGGAATGGTATAAAAAGCTGACCCAAAATATGCTGTATGCACTGCCTTTGCCACCGAATGCAGGTTATTCCACGCCCTTCTTTACCAATATCGGAAGTGTGCAGGGAACCGGCGTGGACATCCTGATAGGGTATAAGGATAAGGTAGGGAAGCTGAATTATGACATTACGGCGACGGCCGGCTTCAATACCAACAAAGTGACCAGCCTGGACGGCATCGCCACCGATGCCCTTCCTGATGGGTACAACTACTACAACAACGGTAACTCGACGTACGGGGCGATGATTGGAAAGAACCTGACGATAACGAAGAACGGGTTGCCCTTTGGCCAGTTCTATGGCTACAAGACGCTGGGTATTTTCCAAACAGACGCACAGGCTGCGGCGAGCGCCCAGCCGAATGCACACGCAGGAGACCTGATCTACTATCACAATCCAAAGAACGGCAACACGGTGAATTCGGCGGATGAAATGGCCATCGGCAATCCAAATCCCAAGCTGGTGTATGGGATAACTATCCGGCTCAACTACGGGAACTTCGACCTGGCTGCGCTGCTCAACGGCGTCGCGGGCGTGAAGCTGTTCAACGGCGTGAAGGCGTATGAGCAGCATCCTTTCGAAAGTGACGCGAATGTTTCGCCGGTGGCGTTGAAGGATTCTTATTTCGGCAGCAACGGGTTGACCAGTCAGCCGCGGATGGGCTATACCAATACGAGCGGCGGCTATAGCGACGACCCGAACGGGAATTACAACAACCCGAGCAGCTACTTTGTCGAGAACGGCGCCTATATCAAATTGAAGAATCTGCAGATCGGTTATTCTTTTTCGAGTACGGCGATGGAGCGGTTAAAGATCAGGGGTGCCCGGATCTTCGTGATGGGCAACAACTTGCTCACCATCACCAAATATTCGGGTCTGGATCCAGAGGTAGGAAGCGCTTATTCGCAGGCCGCTGTGAGCGGATATGTCGGCACCTCGGTGGGGGTAACGACCCGGGGGCTGGACGCGGTGCCGCAGTATCCCCAGACCAGGATCTATTCCGGCGGTATTGATATAAATTTCTAGTTGGGCCCCAATTTTGATAAATTTTTAAACTCATTGATATGCTTGAAAAAATTCTGTCGGTCCTGGTTCCGGTGATCCTGTTGGCGGCCGGTTGTTCAAAGGACCCTGTAAATGTGTCGCCTACCAACGAATATGCGCTGACCAACTATCCGAATACCATGGCCGGGCTGCAAAGTGTGCTGGTCCCGGCGTATTCCGCGATGCGCGACGCCAATATGTTCGGATTCAATTACCTGCCCAAGGCGATGGCCAGCTGTACGCATACGGCGGATGACAATGGATACGATGCCGGGTGGCAGGAAATGCTGCAGACCGATATTTCGAGTACGAATTCATATAGCCTGGGTGTCTGGCAGGTTTGTTATGCGGGCATCAAGAACTGCAATACCGTCCTGCAAGCTTCAAAAGTATACCTGGCTAATTATGAGCAGCCTGGTGATGGGCCGAATGTCGCGCTGATCCAGGGGCAGGCCTATTGTCTTCGCGGGTATTACTATTTGCTGCTGGAGTCTTTGTTTGGCGAGGACAATATTGTAAATCCCACCGCAGCGGACACCATGGGTATCATCATCGATACGACGCTTCCAACGAGCCTGGCGGGGTCGCAGAAAGCGCGGAGCTCGATCAAAGACTCCTGGGCGCAGGTGGTGAGTGACCTGACCCAGGCTGCCACGCTGTTACATGGGCAGGTATGGACGGGCAATGATGAGGGTCGGGCGAGCGAGTGGGCGGCCAAGGGGCTGCTGGGCAAGGCCTATGTCTATATGAAAGACTGGGCGGATGCCAAAACGACGTTGCTGGACGTCATCAGCAACAGCAATCGGACGCTGATGCCCTTTGCTCAGTACGACCAGGCTTTTACCGGGATCACCGCCAATAAGTTCAATCAGGAGTCGCTGTTCGAGCTGAATATCGACTATCAGTCGAATGGAGATTATGGAGTGTATGGCGGTGCGCCTAATTCCACCAGCATCAATGGTCTGATTTGGTCACCCTGGGTATTGGGGTCGGACGGGTCCGAGGTCGATGCCGCCGCGCTGGGGTATGGTAATGAGACGATCCATGACGCGAACATCCTGCGCTTTGGTTTTCCACTCGGCTATTACAGTCTGGTAGCCAATCCTAATTATAATTCATCGAAGCCTGCGTCGCCGACCAATCCGGTGCAGATCATGGACCCTGTGTACCACCAGAATTCGCTGGCGGTGCGGACCAACCAGACGGCGGATCCCCGGCTGTTTGTCAGCTGTCTGCAGCCCTGGGTGGATTCTGCGATCAACACACCACCTACAGGATATGTGCCTGGGACGGTGCCGACGACCGGTTATATCCCGGTATCGAAGCAGGCGGGGCCGTTCAAATCGAATCAATATCAATGGAGCTTTCGCAAATATGCGCCGCTCTACTGTAATGTCAACGATGTGCCCGGCGGTCAGGCCGATGGGGCCAATATTTACCTGTTGCGGCTGGCGGATGTCTACTTATTGTACGCGGAGGCCTGTATCAATACCAGCGACAATGCGGATGGTCTTCAATACCTGAACATGGTTAGGAGAAGGGCCTATGGCTATCCGGTCGGTTCGCCATCGCCGGTGGACTATACCAGCCTGACGGGCGCGACTCCCGCGGGGGCTTCGGGTGATCCGGTCCTTGGCAATAATCCACTCTATTATGAGCGTTGGGCCGAGCTGTTCAATGAGGGGACCTGGTGGACGGATGTTTGCCGGTGGCATCTGGGCACGTCGGAAGCGGCTTATTACAAGACGTATAACTACGGCGCTAATGCCCTGACATTTAATACGCGCTGCTATGCGTGGCCGATACCCGTGACGGAGATCAACGCGAATTCCAAGGTGGCTGGGCAGCAAAACCCGGGGTACTGATGAGCAACGCGAAATCAGCGAACGAGGAGAAACGAGGGACGAAGTTTCGACGAAGTTCATAAGATGCTGATTTGTTGGGAGAATCGACAATCAGGACAAGGCGATTCGGAAAGACCGCCGGTTTTGGCCGGATCGCCTATATTTATCTAAATTTTGCCTGCTTATGCTTATAACCTATCGGGTTTTCATTTGCCTGTGCTTATCGGTATTGGCCGGTTATTCAGTCAGCGCACAGGAAGAGATGCTGCAATTGGGGAAAGTGAAGCTGCTGTTCAAACCGGATGCGTCAGGTACGCCGGTCTATTCGGTGTCGTATGGAGACAAGCCGGTGATCCTTCCGTCGAAGATGGGGTTTCGGTTGGAAGAGGCGGATAGCCTCCTTTGCGAGGGGTTTGTGGTGACGGGGGCGGAGCGGAAGGAGATAGATACGACATGGCAGCCGGTATGGGGCGAGACCAGGTCGATCCGCGATCACCATAAAGAGCTGCGGGTGCATTTGAGGCAGACGGGCTCCGGCCGGCTGCTGGATGTGGCGTTCAGGGTTTTCGAAGATGGGGTTGGCTTCCGGTACGTCTTTCCACGGCAGCGAGGGTTGAAATATTTCGTGGTGTCCGATGAGGTGACACAGTTCCGGCTGGCGGGGGACCACAAGACCTTCTGGATCCCCGGGGATTATGATTCCAATGAATATCCGTATACTACGTCAAAGGTGAGCGAGATTGACAATGCCGCGCTGGTGGCTGCCTCTACGGCTATTGCCGTGCGGGTGGCCCCAGACCGGTATTCGGTCCAGACTCCGCTGATGATGAAGACCGCGGAAGGGCTGTACCTGAACATCCATGAGGCAGCGGAGGTCAACTATCCGGCTATGCAACTGCATGTGGATCGGGCGACGCTGACGCTAACGTCGGCGCTGGTGCCGGATGCGGTAGGCAATAAGGCCTATCTGCACGCGCCTTGTCATACACCCTGGCGGACAATCCTGGTCAGCGACAAGGCTGCGGATATCCTGGCGTCGAAGACGATCCTGAATTTGAACGAACCTACGAAGCTGGCGAGTACGGATTGGATCCATCCGATGAAGTTTGTTGGCGTGTGGTGGGAGATGCAGACGGGTAAAAGTACATGGAACTATTCCGATTATCCGGACAGCGTGGATGCCGCCGGGCAACTTATCCCCAATGGGCGGCATGGGGCTAATACGGCAAATGTGAAGCGGTATATCGATTTTGCGGCGGCCAACCATATCGGCGGGGTCTTGGTGGAGGGCTGGAATGTGGGTTGGGAAGACTGGTTTGGGAATTGGAAGGAAAAGGTATTTGATTTTGTGACGCCCTATCCGGATTTCGATGTCCGGGCGATCACGGACTATGCGCGGTCGAAGGGTGTGGCGATGATCATGCACAATGAGACCTCGGGATCGGCGACGAACTATGAGCGGCAATTGGATACGGCTATTGGGTTTATGCGGCGTTGGGGCTATTCGGCGGTGAAAACGGGATATGTCGGCAAGATCATCCCCCGGGGGGAGCACCATGACGGGCAATGGATGGACAACCACTATATCTATGTAGCGGAAAAGATGGCGGAGAATCATATTATGGTCGATGAGCATGAACCGATGCGACCGACCGGCCTGCAGCGGACCTATCCTAACTGGCTGGCTTGTGAGGCGGCGCGGGGCAATGAGTACAATGCATTCGCCGATGGGAATGCCCCGGATCATGAAACGATTCTGCCGTTTACGCGGCTGATGGGCGGCCCGATGGATTATACGCCGGGTATATTCCGGGTGCGGGGGTATTCGGATGTGCCGGGGCGGCAGGTGCATACGACGCTGGCCAAGCAACTGGCCTTGTATGTGACGATGTACAGTCCGTTACAGATGGCGGCCGATCTGCCGGAAAATTATTCGGCGCATATGGATGCCTTTCAGTTTATCCGGGATGTACCGGTGGATTGGGATGATACGAAGATCCTCGAGGCGGAGCCGGGAGATTATATTACGATCGCGCGCAAGGGGAAGGGACAGGATGGGTGGTATATCGGAGCGATAACGGATGAGCATGCGCGGGTGGCGGATGTTTCGCTGGGGTTCCTGGATAAGGGGCGCCGGTATAAGGCGATTGTTTATCGGGATGCGGATAACGCGGATTGGAAGGCCAACCCCGAGGCGTATGCGATCGAGACGATGACGGTGGATAGCGGGTCGCGGTTGACGCTAAAGCTGGCGCCCGGGGGTGGGGCGGCGGTGAGTATTGTGCCGATGTGAGGGGGATGTGGGTTCGAATCCTGCCTTGCATTGCTGAGACTCTTTAATGAGATAAATACATTCATCCAATATATGGTGGAGAAAATCAACTTGCGACAGTGACCTATTCCACGGTTTTCAAAAGGTGTGGACCGATATACGGACTTAGGGATTGAGTGGTCACCAACTCTACCTCCTTGCCAAATAAGTCTTCAAGAAAATGGTTGAGCGAGTCATGAGGCAAAAATAATTAAATCTTTTCTATTTTTTTGATTTGGTAATCAATTACTTATGTGTTGTCCAGCCAGGAGCGGGAAATAGATTGGTTTTCTCATTTGAATGCTTTTAGTTTTAATTGTTATTCACTTATATTCCAAAAAGAAGATGAATGATTCGGTTCCTGGTCCTGCCCGAACTTATCTTTACATTTTTCGCAAACATCTCCTTCATTGACGCTAGTTGGGACGGTGAAATCCGCTGCTTGGAAATGTAAAATTGCGCTACTTGCGAAGACAGGATCAGGAATCCGTTGAGATCCTCCATCTTCCGTAGTTTCGCCATGGGAAAAACTCTGGTTCCTGCGGGGATTGTCGCTCTGATTTCATCGCGGCTGATCGAATATTCCATATCTTCAAACCAGGAATCGACGGCAATTAGCTTTTTGACGACATTAAAATAGCCCGAGACAAACAAAATGACGATCCAAAGCAAGATCCACCCCAAACCAAAAAGCCAGCCATTTTCGATTCCGAGTTCGCCAACACCTCCCACCGATACCCCGGCACCCAGAATAAAAACCCAGCGCTTTGGCTTAGAGAATATCAAAAAATAGACTAATCTCGCGATTTCCTTCCTGGTTATTTTAGATCTGAATTCAACAACTTCTGCCATGATATCATTCGAATTTTGAATCGACTACTTGTCTCCTATGAGGCGGACCAGCAAATCCTTCGGGATTTCAGTCTGTTCGCCAACCGGCGATGCCACCAACACAAACAATGCATTTCCCCGGCGCTTGAACAATACCGCAGTAGGCGAAGTAGAACCTGAACCACCGCGTTTGTCGTTTTTGCTTGAATAGATCACCGCTTGGCCCCCCGCTGACCGGCTGATGGAAAAATATCCCCTTTCCAGCACCCAGCTGAAAACCGAGTCATTCGTCAGGGCGTTGCTAAACCCACTGCCTTCGACGTTCACAAACATTGTCTCAAAACCGGTGTCGGGTTGATCGAAACTCTTAAGATTGACGACAATCCTTCCCGATTCGAATTCGTCATACCAGGAATAGGCGGATTCCGCAATTTGTCCTTGTACGATATTAATTCGCTCACTCAATCTTCCCTTGTCCGGAAACTTGAACTTGGTCTCAAGGATCTCGTAAGCGCCATCGTAGAAACGTACCGTAGGATTACGGTTGACATTCAATCTGTCGTCCCTGAACTGCAGGCTGCCGGAATCCGGGCCTTTGAACAGATCAAGATATTCATCGGGAGGCCGGTTGACAAAGCGCATGCCTCGCAGTTCTTTTGCGAGTGAGCCTGCCGACTTCACGCCAACATAGATGCCGACAGCTACGGCCAGGCCTATAGAAATAATGAGTGTGAGCGCTGTTCTACTCATAAATCATTTTTTTAAAGCTAGATATAAAAACTAATTTGGCCAATCACTTCATTACTTGCGGGCAAACGTTAAGCTATGAGAATACCATTAGCCGATAATTGACAAAGTAGGTCGTTGTAGTTAAGAGTCCGCAAAATTACACCGTCCGGATCTCCATGATCCGTTGTTCGAATTCGTCATTGGGGAGGATGGATTTGTTTTTGATCCGGGTCTTGTAGGTGTTGATGGTGTTGACGGAGTATTCGAGGATGCGGGCGATCTTTTCGTTCTCGTGGATCCCCATGCGGATCAGGGCGAAGATGCGGAGGTCTGTGTTGAGAAGTTCGTTGTCCTTCTGCCCGATCTTATCTTCTTCACGGAACAGGTCGTTGAAGCGCTGGATGAAATCGGGGAAGAGTTTGAGGAAGACCTTGTCGAAATTCCGAAGGAGCTCTTCCTTTTCCTTTTTTGGGTTGGCGCTGTTGACCAGGGTGATGACCTCATCCCATTTGCGGTAGGCGATCTTTTGTTCGAGCGCTTTTTTGAATTGGCCGATCTTATCGAATGATTCAGAATCCGCGTTGAAGAAATAGCCGATGTATTCTTCCTTGATCTTATTGGCTTCGGAGAGTTTGTTGTTGGCCTCGACCAGTCGCAGGTTTGCAGCCTGTTCTTTTATATGGGCTTCGGTGATGATGCTTTGGGCGGTTTTCAGGCGGTTGACCTGGCGGAGGACGATAATGACGAGGGTGATGACGGCGAGCAGGAGGAGGGTAGCGATGATGGACCAGGTGACGAAGATGGTCTTTTGTTCTTCCACGCGGGCGATCTTTTCGCCTTCGATAAGGGGGAGGATGGCGCTCACCTGTACTTTCCGTTGTCGCGCGCCATAGAAGATGGCATCGCGGATGGCGATCTCGATATAGGAGCTGGCGTTGCGAACGTCTCCTTTTTTGTAGAGCAGCTGGGCGAGATTAAAGATGGCTGCGGTCTCTTTGGTGGAGGACTGGATATCGGCGATGGCGGCGCGAATGAGCAGCACGATGGCGCTATCCGGTTGGCCGTTACTAATATAAATATCGCTGAGGGTAGACGTAGTGACAGCGAGTTGATGGAGGGTGAGATCCGAACGGCTGAGCAGTAGTCCGAAAACGGCCTTTGCGTGGGCGCCATCACCCGACTTGATCTGCCGGAGACCGGTATAGTAGCCATAGTTGAAAGAACCCCGCGGATAGAGCCGGAGGGCCGAGTCCATATAGCAATTCCCTTTTCGGGTATAGTCGGGGGTATTGTATCCGTCGTTGTCGAAGTCTCCCAGATCATAATAATAGCGGCCGATGAGGGCGTAATAGTCTGCCTGAAGGCTGTCGGGCGCGCCGTGGATCTGAATCTTGTTCAGGGAGTCCAGGGTTTCCTTGAAAAGTCCGGCGGAGAGGAGGCAGAAGTCGAGACGCAGCCGGGCGGAAAGGGTGGGGGCGGGATCGCCGATGCGAAGGGCGGTCGCCTGGAGTTGGCGGGCGTAGGAAAAGGCGGAGTCGTAGTTAAAAACTTTGTATGCTTCGCAAAGCTCACTGTATTCGGAGTATAAGGTGGGCAGGTCGTTGGTTTGGACCCCCGCGAGTGTTGTTTTCAGTCGGGCTATCTCTTGCAGCTTGGTGGAATCGTAGCGGGGAGAGGCTTCGATGGCCTGGTCGAGGTGAGTTAGAAGGATGGGAATTGAGTCCTGGGAACGGGTATTCAGGGAGAAGGTTAACGCCAGCAGGGTGATGGAGAGCATTCGGGTGTGCACAGAGCGAAACGCGTTTAGAAGCCCAAATATAGAAGAAAAAAAGAAGCCCAGATGGAAATCCAGGCCGTTGCTAAAATCCAATATCCTATTAAAAGCCATAATGTACACGCAAACCATGGTCCATCTGCGGTTTGACCGTAAATAGGGGGTTTTTGGGAGGTCAGGTGAGGAAATCTGTGGATTATTTTGCGCAGGTGTCCAAAGTTTTCGTCAATGAGCGGAGGGGAAAGTAAATTTGTTCTATGATCACGGAATCGGATAAGGAATTTTTGCGGCAAGCGATCAGGTTGGCCCGCCATGGAGTCGAGGAGGGCAGGGGTGGGCCATTTGGATGTGTGATCGTCAGGGATGGACAGGTGGTTGGCAGGGGAAGCAATGAGGTGACGTCGACCAATGACCCGACGGCGCACGCGGAAATTGTGGCGATCCGGGATGCCTGCCGGCAGCTGGGTCATTATCAACTGACTGATTGTACCTTGTATGCTTCGTGTGAGCCTTGTCCGATGTGTCTCGGGGCAATCTATTGGGCCAGGCCGACGCGGGTAGTGTATGCGGCTACGCGCCAGCAGGCGGCGGCGGCCGGGTTTGATGATGAGTTCATTTACCGGGAGTTCGAGGTACCCCAGGGGGAGAGGAAAATCGTTTTTGAGTTGTCGGCCGATAAGGGGGCGGAGGAAGTATTTGATCTGTGGCGGGAACGGGGGGATAAGTCGTTGTATTGAGGGGCTGGGGGTTGGCGGGCAGGGTGTATCGGGAAGCGGGGCGGGTCTTATGAAAAAAGCCCCGCGAAGCGGGGCTGGGGGATACGGTAAACTGCGCCGGTATATGGTTGAGTCGTCGATTTAGAGGTGTTTATTTTCCTTATTTTCCTTTGTATAGGTCTCCCAGTTGGCAGAGTTGGCGGACCGAAGGGTGATCTTCATATCGCTGTTCTCCAGGGAGACATAGTAGACCGATTGGCCGTTTCTATCCACTTCGAACAGGTCGGTGATCCAGCAATCGCCGTGGTTCTCTTTCAGGTCCATGAGCAGCCGGATGGGCAACTGAGTGGAGAGGATGTTGCGGACGACGGCCATCAGGTCTCCATCTTCGGAGTAGTAGGCGAACATGACTACACCGTTCATCCGGAAGGTCAGTTTGGTATAATCCTTTTTGTTTTCCACCTGCATGACATCGGCGGTCCGGAATTCCTTATGGAAGGAGGCGATGACGATGTCGTTGCCGTCATGGGTAGCTGCGGCGAAGCTGCTCCCGATGCCTATTGTTAAGAACAGGGCGGTCATCAAGGCGAATTTTTTGGTCCCGTTTACGAGGGCCTGGCTGAGGTTGTTGTTGCGGAGTGACATATACTTAGTTTTTAACGTTTGAGAGATTTTGTTTTCTGCTTGTTTACATAACAAAGATAAGGTTAAAGGAAGGTACTTTACAATACATAGTACCTTGAATGGCCAAATAGCAGGATGAGCGGTAAAAAGGGCTGGATGAGTGCGTTCGATTTGGCGAGAATTGTGTTTCATTTGGAAGACCGGAAGGGCTATTTTTTTTGTTCCCCTCGGGCAATGAGGAGATTGCCAGCGCGATGCCACAAATGCTAATTGCTGATATACAGTTGATTGTGATTTTGGCGTAGGTCTGGGACCGTCCGGTTCCGGTCAGTCGGGTGTCCGGTTTTAGAAAAGGGTCTCCTCCTAAACTACGGCGGGGGGCTGGGGTATGTGTTCCGCGGGGCTATGTGGAATTATGCGCATCTTTTCAAAATATGCGTATGTTTCGAGAAGAGGCAGCGGTTATTCTGAGCGGGGACTATCGACGGTTTGGCGAGGGGCGGTCAAAATATCGCGAAGCAGGCTATTAACGATGGTAGGATGGCTCAAAACGAGGTTATGGTTTCCTTTTGGGACCGTATACGTAGGTCGGGTGCGGTTGATGGGGAAGATCGGGTCCCCGGCACCGTGGATATGGACCAGCGGCTGCGGGATCAGCAAATTGTCCCATTTCAGCACCGCCTTCATCGCCCAGGCAATAAAACGGTCGTCGCCGGACCAGATGACTTCGCGCATGATCTTCCAATTGTCCCGGGATTTCATCGTGAACAGGTGATAGGCGGAGGCCAGGATTTTCATCAGCGTCGGAGAGGCCAGTTTCGATAGCCGCAGGCGATCTGCAAGGAGATAATATGGCGGAAGGTTGGCGGAGAGGGGAACACTGCTTATAATAATGGTGCAAACGGGTGGATAGACTTTGGCGATCTCCACCGCCATGATGCCGCCGAGGGAAAAGCCGATCAATACAAAGGGTTCACTGGTATCGATCTGTTCAGCCAGGCGACGCGCGTAAACGGGGAGGGTTTCATCTTTTTCCGGCGGTATCCAGTGGACGTAGCAGGTTTCGAATCCCTCCGGCAGGCGGATGTGGGTGAAAAGCCGATAGTCAGCGCCGATCCCGGATATGAAATAAGCTTTCATGGCGAGGGTTGACATGTTTGCGAAGATACGGCAAATCGTTGCCGGAGAAGCTGCATTTATATAAACAAATGGAACCCCACCCCAAGGCTGATGCTGTTGGTGCCGGTATTCAGGGAATAATTGTTTGTCGCGGAAGTGATCGTTGAAGTACTTGTCTTCGTCGTATAGGTAATATTGTTGTTATCGCTGTGGGCATGGCTATAGGAATAGCCGATCGAAAAGTCCATCCCGATCCTTTTGTAAAAGAAATGGGTCATGCCGAGGCTGGCACCGGCGTTCCAGTTAAATATTCCGTTGGTTTTTCCGGTCGAGCTGCCGGTGGTGGTAGTCGCATAGGAGCTGCCTGAACTTGAGCCGGTACCGGTCCCCACGGCGCCATTGACTTGTCCGTAAAACCAGTTGTTCCCTTTCAGGCCCGCAAAGTAATAGCGTAATAACGGCCCCAAGCTGAGCGTATTCGTGCTCGTGGTCGCCCTACTGCCGGTGACGACGCTGGCTGCGCTGGTATTGGTCGTCGTTGCTGTGCTATGGCTCAACGTGTAGGACAAGCTACCGCCAAAGACGAGGTTCGGAGTCAAAAAGACGCCGATCTGCGGTCCCGTGCTGAACGTAAACGTGTTGGTGCCGATTGATTTTGCCGTACCGACGTCATAGCCATAGTCGCTGTTCGCGGACGAATAGCCGATGCTGCCGACGGTTGTCCCAACCATTAAGGTCCCCGGTTTGAATTGTGCTTTTGCCGGCAACGTGAATAAAATAGCGACCGTTGCGATGGGCAGAAACGAACGGATGGAGCGTACCCTTTTCATAAAGTTGATTTTAAGTTAAGCCAATAGCGGCTCATTGGGATAGGTAAAAATGATGCCGCATTTGATTAATGAATTGTTAAGCAGGGCACTATGAGGGAAGAAAATTTTATTGTCTGTCTTTTTCGGGCTGAGATAATCAATATATTTGAACATGATAAAATCAACCATCTTCTCCGCTTTTTTATTCCTGGGATTGCAAGCCGGCGCACAAACACTCACTATGCCTCCCGAGATCCAAAAAGCATACGACAATGGCACCCGGTCCCTCAATGGCAAGCCGGGAAAAAAATACTGGCAGAATCACGGACGTTATACAATTTCCTTAACGGTAATGCCGCCGGCCAATAGCATCCGGGGCAATGAGCAAATCACCTATTTCAATAATAGTCCAGATACGATAAGGAGTTTGAACATGAAACTGATCATGAATGTTCACCGTATTGCCGGACGAGGCGGACCCACCGATACATCGGCCGGGATCAAGGTTGACGAGATCCTGATTAAAGGCGTCAGGACGCCCTGGGACAACAACGAAGCCATTACAACCAACCAGATGGTCAATTTGCCCGAACCGTTGCTGCCTCATGATTCGATCAAGCTCGAAATTGCGTGGCACTATCATTTGTCACGTGGGTTCGGTCGTGAGGGGGTCATCGATTCGACCAGCTTCTATATCGCGTATTTTTATCCGCGGGTTTCGGTTTATGACGATTACAAGGGGTGGGATACGCAACCGCATACGGGCTCCCTGGAGTTTTATAACGATTTCAATGACTACAACGTAAATGTAACTGTCCCCAAAGACTTCATGGTATGGGCTACCGGCACCTTGCAGAACCCGTCGGAGGTGCTACAGCCTGATGCTGCTGAACGGCTAAACCAGTCCATGACGAGCGATTCCACTATCCACGTCGCCACCATGCAGGATTGGGCGGATAAAAAAGTCACCACTCAAAATGCCAGCAATACCTGGAAATGGGCTGCGGATAATGTGAGCGATATTGCCATCGGTATCAGCGACCATTATGACTGGGATGCCGCAAGCGTTATTGTTGACGAAAAAACCGGGCGGCGGGTGAGTATGCAGGCTGACTTCGCGGACTCTTCACAGGACTTTCATCATTCGGTCCAGTTTGGCAGATATTCATTAGCCTGGTTTTCGAATAATTGGCCGGGAATTCCCTATCCCTATCCGAAATCGAACGCGTTCCAGGGCTTTGCCGATATGGAGTATCCCATGATGATCAACGACAGCCATAGCCCTGATCTTGTTTTTGCCGAATTGGTGCAGGACCATGAACAGGCACACACCTATTTTCCTTTTTACATGGGTACGAACGAAAGTCGATACGCTTTTATGGACGAGGGTTGGGCAACCACGCTTGAATACCTGATCGGAATTGCCGAAAGAGGCCAGGAAGCCGCTGATAAGTTTTATAAATCATTCCGGGTTAACCGCTGGAGCCATGGCTCGCACGAAAAGGAGAACCCCATTATTACGCCCAGCCCCGATGTAACCTTTGGCGCGGGTAACAATGCCTATGGCAAGCCGTCGTTGAGTTATCTTGCATTAAAGGACCTGCTTGGCGACAAATTATTCAAAAAGGCATTACACAACTACATGAATAACTGGAATGGTAAGCATCCGATCCCCTGGGATTATTTTTATTCGATGGAAAAGGGGTCGGGGAAGCAGTTGGATTGGTTCTTTTACAACTGGTTCTTTACGCCCGGCTACATTGATCTTGATCTGGCCAAAGTCGACAAAACATCGAAAGGATATGCGCTGGACATCAAGAACATCGGTGGATTTGCTGTTCCTTTTGACGTGATCGCGACTTATGACGACGGATTAAACGAAAGCTTTCACCAAACTCCAAAAGTTTGGGAGCGCAATCAAAAAGAGATAACGGTAAATATCAAAACCCGAAAAGGGGTAAAATCCCTGAGGCTGGAGGGTGGAATATTTGTGGATGCCAACGAAAAGGATAATGTGTGGACGGGGAATTAAAAAACGGACCTCAGGTCCGTTTTTGGTGGAGAATATCGGGGTCGAACCGACGACCTCTTGCATGCCATGCAAGCGCTCTAGCCAACTGAGCTAATTCCCCGGTTATTTTGCCCTTGACCGGCAAAGCCGGATGGGGGCTGCAAATATAGAAAATTTGCGGTAATCAATCAAAAAATCGGGGTGTTGGTTACCTTTGGCCGGTTATTCATTTATCTATGAGAATCTGGAGACAGATCGAGGAATACTTCTATATCAAAAAACGGGATCCGAATGCGCCGAATACGCAATGGATGCGGTATATGCACGGCATCAACCGGATATCCATTTTTATGTTCCTGGCGGGGATCATTATCCTGCTTTTGAAGCTATTCGTTTTCAAACATCGTTAAGGGGCGTTCATAAACCGGAGGATGCTGGCGGCGGCATTGGCGGAGGCGTGGCCACCCTGGCTGAGCAGGTTATGGAGGGCGTGGTAGTCACCGCGGAGCTGTTGTCGGCGGGCGTCGTTGTGAAGCAAGTCCTCGAGTTCGCGGCGAAGATTGTCGGGGGTCAGCTCGTCCTGGATCAGTTCTTTGACGACCAATTTGTCCATGATGAGGTTGACGAGGGAAATATATTTTACTTTGATGAGCCGGCGGGCGATCTGGTAAGAGAGGGGGCTGCCTTTATAACACACAATTTCGGGGACGCCAAAGAGGGCGGTTTCGAGGGTGGCGGTCCCGGAGGTGACGAAGGCTGCCTGTGACTGAGACAGGAGGGCGTAGGTCTGGTTGCGGACGGAGCTGACGTTTTGCCAGGAGGATGTGAGACTATCATAAAAGCGGGGTTCCTGCCCCGGGGCCTGCGCGACGACGAATTCGTAGTCGGGGAAATATTTGGTGACCGCGAGCATGATGGGCAGTTTTTTCATGATCTCCTGTTTTCGGCTGCCGGGCAGGAGGGCGATGATCGGCCGCGTGAACCGGAGCGGGACGGGTGGGACGGCGCGGAAGCTGTCGATGACCTCGACGAGGGGGTGGCCGACGTATTCCACATCGTAGTTCCATTTGCTGTAAAACGCCTTTTCGAACGGCAGAATGACCAGCATTTTATCAACGGTTTCGCGTATCTGGCGAACACGGCCTTCCTTCCAGGCCCAGACCTGGGGAGAGATGTAATAGATCGTTCTGAAGCCGCGACCGTGGGCCCATTTGGCGATGCGCATGTTGAAGCCGGGGTAGTCGATAAGGATGAGGGCGTCAGGCTGGTATCGGAGGATATCCTGTTTGCAGAAGTCGAGGTTGTGGAAGATGGTCCGGAGGTTCATCAATACCTCGGCAAAACCCATGAAGGCAAGGTCCTTGTAATGCCGGACCAATTCGCCGCCAGCCTGTTGCATGAGATCGCCGCCCCAGCAGCGGACGGTGGTGGATGGATCCTGCCGCCTTAATTCTTTGATGAGGTTACTGCCGTGGAGGTCACCGGACGCCTCACCTGCGATGATGTAATACTTCATGCGGGGCGAAGATACGCCGCTTTTTTTGCTTAACTTGGTTGCTTAAACTGCGATACATATGGCTGCCTACAACCGACGCACCTTCCTGGATGCTATAGGTGCAATTTCCGCGACGACCTTTCTGTCCGCGCTGACCCAGCCGGCGTGGAGCCGGAATTTGAACAAGGCTTTGGCGGCTGCGGACCATCGACTGCCACATGAACTGACGGAAGATGAGGATTTCTGGTACTATGTTCAACAGTCGTTTACGGTAAGCTCCGAGGTGATCAATCTCAATAACGGGGGAGTATCGCCATCGCCGAAGATCGTCCAGGACGCCATGAAACGATATTTTGACTTTTCCAATGAGGCGCCCAGCTATTATATGTGGCGGATACTCGACCAGGGACGCGAGCCGCTCCGGAAGGACCTGGCAAGGATCTCCGGCTGCTCGTCCGAGGAGATCGCGATCAACCGCAATGCGTCGGAGGCACTGGAGACGGTGATCTTCGGGTTGAACCTGAAGGCCGGGGATGAGGTGGTCGTTTGTAAATATGACTATCCGAATTGTATCAATGCATGGAAGCAGCGGGAGCAACGCGACGGGATAAAGCTGGTATGGGTCGATATGGAGTTGCCGAGTGAGGACAACGATTATATGACCGAGCAATACGTCAAGGCGTTCACGTCGCGCACCAAGCTGGTCCATGTGACGCATGTATATAATTGGACCGGTCAGATCGTTCCGGCGCGAAAGATCGCCGATGCGGCGCATGCGCGGGGGATCGAGGTGCTGGTTGATGGCGCGCATAGTTTTGCGCACTTCGAATATACCATTCCGTCCCTTGGGGCGGACTATTTCGGTACCAGTCTGCACAAATGGCTGGCAGCTTGTATCGGCAGTGGCATGGTGTATGTGAAAAAGGACAAGATTGCGGGGCTCTATCCGCTGTTTGCGGCGGGTGATCCGAAGTCGCCCGATATCCGCAAGTTCGAGAACCTGGGCACGCGGCCATTCTTCATCGAGCAGGCTGCCGGGAAGGCGATCGGGTTTTACGATATGATCGGGCCGGCGCGGAAAGAGCAGCGGCTGTTCTACCTGAAGAATTATTGGATGACGGCTGTTAAGGATATCCCCAAAGTTAAGCTGTATACTTCCATGAAGCCCGGTTTCGGCTGCGCGATCGGGTTAGTTCGGGTCGAGGGAAAGACCGGGAGTCAGCTGGACAATTACCTTTTTGACAGCTATCGGATACATGCTACCAACCTGACGTGGGAGAAAGTAGAAGGGGTGCGGATAACGCCGAATGTTTATACGACTACCAAAGACCTGGACAAACTGATCGCGGGTATCACGGAGTTTGCCAAGGCCTGATCTACACATGAAGAGGGAAATCAGCTTAGTGCAGGCGACGTCAATCAATATGATTGACATGGTCGGGATCGGACCATTTGTGATGTTATCGCTGGTCATCCAGCTGGTGGGCAGCAACCTGTTCATCTGGGCATGGGTCTTCGGCGCCTTCACCGCACTCGTGGACGGGATGATCTGGAGCGAGCTGGGGGCGGCGTATCCATTGGCGGGCGGAAGCTATAATTTTTTGAAGGAGGCTTATGGGAGGAAGGGAGGGCCGCTCATGTCTTTCCTTTTTGTCTGGCAGACCTGTCTTCAGTCCTCCCTCGTGGTGGCGTCGGGTGCGATCGGGTTCTCACAGTATTTCGGGTATTTGGTTCCGTTGAGCTGGTGGGAGGAAAAGGCGGTTTCCGGGTTGCTGGTGATCGCTGTTACCGCGTTATTGTACCGGAATATCCGGACGATCGGAAAGATCTCTGTTTTTTTGTGGGCGGGGGTTATTATTACGATCCTGTGGATCATCGTGAGCGGTTTTACGCATCACCGGGTGGACTATTCGCCGCGCCCGGCCGATGGCCACTGGTTCAGCTTCGCTTTTGCGTTGTTGTTTGGACAGGCTTCGGTCAAGACGATCTACAGCTACCTGGGCTACTATAATGTCTGTCACCTCGGCGGAGAGATCCGGGACCCGGGTCGGAATATACCGCGCAGCATTTTCATTTCTATTTTTGCGATCAGTATTTTTTATCTGGCGATGAATTTTAGTATCGTCGGGGTCATCCCGTGGCAGGAGGCGATGCATTCGAAGTTTGTGATCAGCCTGTTCATGGAGCATATCTACGGCGAGCGGACGGCGAGTGTAGCGACGCTGCTGGTGCTGTGGATCGCGTTTGCGTCTTTATTTGCGGTGGTGCTGGGGTATTCACGGGTGCCCTACGCGGCGGCGGCGGATGGGAATTTCTTCCCGGTCTTTGCGCGATTGCATCCGAAAAAGGATTTTCCCTATGTATCCTTGTTATTTGTTGGTGGATTGGGGTTTTGTTTCTGCCTGCTGTTGAAGCTGGCGGATGCGATCAACGCGATCCTCGCGATGCGGATACTGGTGCAGTTCGTGGCGCAGGCCATTGGGGTAGTGTTGCTGCGGCGTCGCAGAGGGACAAAGGATTTGCCATTCCGGATGTGGCTCTATCCGGTGCCGGTGATCCTGTCGGTTACGATATGGTTGTATATTTGGTTCATGACAGGGCTTGCGGCTTTGCTCGGGTTATTCCTGGCGGCCTGCGGGGTGGTAGTATTCTATGTGGCAAGGGATAGCTGGAGGAAACAAAAGGAGGAGATGGAAGAGCAACGGAATTTTTTGGCGGACGAGGAGGGTGGTGGGCGATAAGAAAACATAATTGTGTAAAGGTTGAAAAAATAAAAGATGCGACGCAGAAAATTTCTTCAGCAATCGATGCTGGCGGGAGCCGGGGTAATGGTGAGGGGAGGATTGAGTGCAGGCGGAGCCGGTAGGGACGTCGTTGCCAGCCCCGGCACCGCGGATTTCCCGGTGGTAAGGATACCCGAGGCCAGCCGGAAATTCAAAAGCCAGGCGGTGGAGAAGACCATCCGGGAGGTGCGGGAGAATATCGGCAATAAGGAAATCGGATGGTTATTCGAGAATTGTTTCCCGAACACGCTGGATACGACGGTTGATTTTTCGATTTCGGGGGGCAAGCCGGATACGTATGTGATTACCGGCGATATCGATGCCATGTGGCTGCGGGACAGCAGTGCGCAGGTCTGGCCTTATCTTTCGTTGTGCAAAGAGGATAAGGACCTGCAGCAACTGATCCGGGGGGTCATCCACCGGCAGGTGATCTGTATCCTGCGGGATCCGTATGCGAATGCTTTTTATAAGGATGGCAGCCGGGTGAGCGAATGGAAGAAGACGGATATCACCGATATGAAGCCGGGTATACATGAGCGGAAATGGGAGATCGACAGTCTTTGTTATCCGATCCGGCTCGCTCACGGCTATTGGGAAGTGACGGGCGACACGTCGCCGTTCGACGCAGATTGGGTGCTCGCGATGGGCAAGGTGGTTCAGACGTTCAGGGAACAGCAGCGCAAGGAGGGGCAAGGGCCTTATAGTTTTCAGCGTACGACCAGCTGGGCTACGGATGGCGTTCCGCTCGGCGGGTATGGCTATCCGACCCGCAAGGTCGGACTGATCCATTCGATGTTCCGGCCCAGCGATGATGCGACGATCTATCCTTTCCTGATCCCTTCGAATCTTTTTGCGTTGAGCAGCCTGCGCAATCTCCGGACTTTGATACAGACCCTGGGGGTTGGCAAGGAATTGGATGGACCTGCTTTTGCGCTGGAGACCGATCTCGTGAACGCGTTGAGCGAGCATGCTGTCGTCACGCATCCGGTCTTTGGAGAGGTCTTTGCCTATGAGGCGGATGGGTTTGGGAATCATACGATGATGGACGACGCGAATGTACCGAGCCTGCTGGCGCTGCCCTATCTGCAGTCTACGCGTTTTACCGGCGATCTGTCGGTTTTGAATACGGATAAGCGCGGGTATATGGTCTACCAGAATACAAGGCGGATGTTGTGGAGCGAGGCGAATCCATTCTTCTTCAAGGGAAAGGCGGGTGAGGGGATTGGCGGGCCGCATGCCGGGCTGGATATGGTTTGGCCGATCAGCATCATCTTGCGGGCGTTGACGAGCCATGATTCGCTGGAGATTGCAGCGTGTCTGAAACAGTTACAGCATTGTCATGCGGGGACGGGGTTCATGCATGAGTCCTTTCACAAGGATGATGCGTCTAAGTATACGCGGAAATGGTTTGCGTGGGCGAATACGTTGTTTGGGGAGTTAGTGCTGAAGACGTATCGGCAGAGTCCGGCGTTGCTGAGTTAGGGGGTGATCTTTGGCATTAGCTCATTTTCTTGATTTGAAGCATTAGTTCCAAGCCGAGAATTGTCGCAATCTTATCTATTGTTGCTATTGAAGGATTGCCTGATCCTTTCTCAATAAGATGAATTGTTTTGAAGGCGATCCCACCCATTTCAGATGAGAGCCGAAGATTACCGGTAGGATTCAGGTTTATTTGTTGAATGTCCAAATGACCGACACTAAGTAATAATTTTTTTTCCCCCGTTGGACAAGGATGTATTTTTTATGCAGCAGAAGACTATGATCGACCATCATTTTCACATTCTCCACTTTTTTCCGATTGATACTGATACCACCTCCTTCAACAAGCTTGCGAGCCTCGCCCTTACTGTTGAATATACCTGTCTCCACCAGGAAGCTGACAACATCAGGGCTTTCGTTCAGCCGAGCGGCGCTAAAATTGAAGCGGGCAATCCCTTCAATGGATTTAAGGTCTTCTTCGCTCAGAGAGTCCGCGGAAGCTGATTGGTTGGCAAACATTTTTTCCGTGTCGGCCAGTGCTTTTTGATAGCCCTCTTCGCCGTGGACGAAGGTCGTAATTTCCCTGGCGAGCATTTTTTGCAGCATCCGGGCGCCAGGATCTTGCTGCTGTTGGATCAGCAGGGTTTCGATCTCAGGGCGATCAAGAAAAGTGAAAATGCGGATCCATTTTTCAGTATCGGTGTCGGAGGCGTTCACCCAAAACTGGTAAAATTCGTAAGGAGATGTCTTGGCGGGATCGAGCCAGATATTGCCTTTTTCGGTCTTTCCGAATTTACCGCCGTCCGCTTTGGTCAATAGGGGGCACGTGAAGGCGAAGGCCTCCCCACCGGATTTGCGGCGGATGAGTTCCGTCCCGGTGGTGATATTTCCCCATTGGTCGCTGCCGCCCATCTGGAGCTTACAGTTTTTTTGTGTGTACAGCCAATAAAAATCGTATCCCTGCACTAATTGATAGGTGAATTCTGTGAACGACATCCCGTTCTCGCCTTCCAGTCGCTTCTTGACACTGTCTTTTGCAGACATGTAGTTAACCGTAATATGTTTGCCGATATCGCGGATGAAATCGAGGAAACGCATGTCGCGAAACCAGTCGTAGTTGTTCACCATTTCAGCGGCGTTGGGGAGAGTGGCGTCGAAGTCGAGGTATTTTTCGAGTTGTTTCCTAACGCAGGTCAGGTTATGGTTGAGGACCTCTTCGCTGAGGAGGTTACGTTCTTCGCTTTTTCCACTGGGGTCGCCGACCATGCCGGTGGCGCCGCCAACCAGCGCAACTGGTTTATGTCCAGCCTTTTGTAAATGTGCGAGTAGGAGGATAGGCACCAGGCTGCCGATGTGGAGGCTATCGGACGTGGGGTCAAATCCGATATAGCCGGCGGTCATTTCCCGGGCTAGTTGTTCTTCCGTTCCAGGCATGATGTCCTGGATCATGCCCCGCCATTTTAGCTCTTCGATCAGATTCATAAAAATCAACGGGATTTTGGCCGCAAATTAGGGGATTTTGAGGTACAATATTGTATGGGAAAGCCCGTTATACCTGGATATCCGCCAAAAACCCAATAACCGATGGCTTATGCTGAAAAGAATGCGGGGTAAGATTTGCTTATACTCCATATTGATCGTTGCCGGATCCTTACTTCGGCAGTCCGCATTAGCTCAGTTTACACAATATTCAAATGAATTTCTCAATATTGGCGCCGGCGCGCGAGGGATGGCTATGGGCAATGCGCAGGTGGCGTCGGTGACAGACGGGACGGCGGGTTACTGGAATCCGGCCGCGCTGGCCAATGTCCGGGATATCCCGCAGGTCAGCCTGATGCATGCTGAATATTTTGCGGGAGTGGGCAAGTATGATTTCGGGAACCTGGTATTGCCGCTGAAGGATAACAAGCGCACGCTGGGGATCACCCTGATGAGGTTTGCGGTAGACGATATTCCAAACACGATATTCCTGGTCCAACCGGATGGCTCGGTGAATTTCTCCAATATCACCACTTTCTCTTCGGCGGACTATGCGTTGATCCTGACGCTTGCGCAGCAAAGCAAAATGCGGAATGGGAACCTTTTCAATTTCGGAGGGAATGCCAAGATCATCTATCAACAGGCGGGGGATTTTGCTCATGCGTGGGGTTTTGGATTCGATGCAGCGATGCAGATCATCGGCAATCGTTGGAAGGTCGGTGTTGTAGGTAAGGACATTACGACGACGTTCAATGCCTGGTCGTTCAGTCTCGATCAGGCGGTGCAGGAAGTTTTCTATGAGACCGAGAATATGATACCGGGCAAGTCGATCGAAATAACGGCCCCTCAGCTGATTTTCGGCGGCTCGTACACTATCCCAATAGACAGAAAATTGAGTTTGCTGGTGGAAGCGGATGTCGATGCGACCTTCGATGGCCGCCGGAATACGGTCGTGAGCAGCAACCCGATCAGCCTGGATCCGCGGGTGGGCCTGGAGTTGTCCTTCCGGAATGTGTTCTTTGTCCGGGCGGGTATCGACAATTTCCAGCAGGTGCTCGATGACCGGGATACGACCAATACCCGGAAGATCTGGATCTACCAGCCAAGCATAGGCGCGGGTTTCAAGGTTGGGGATGTGCAGATCGACTATGCTTTTACAAATCTGGCCAATCAATCCTATCCCTTATATACCAATGTTTTTTCATTGAAGGTCGACCTGAGGACAAAGGAGAAGAAGGGGGTGCCGGCGCGGTGACCCGGATAAAATAGCATAGTATGAAAAACTTTTTTACTTTCATCATCTTACTGTTCAGTCTGGGGTTATCCGCTCAGCCTTACAATAATGAATGGATCAACTTCAGCAATACCTACTATAAATTCAAAGTAGGCTCCAGTGGGGTCTACCGCATCACGCAACTGGTGCTGGCGAGTGCCGGGCTGGGGAATGTGCCGGTGCAGAATTTTCAGCTTTTCCGGAACGGCAAAGAGGTGCCGATCTACACGACCGCAGCCAGCGGAACGCTGGGCAGCAGCGATTATATTGAGTTCTGGGGCCAGATGAACGATGGGGTCCCTGACGCGCCGTTATACCGGAGCCCAGCCTATCAGCATACGCAACATACCAGTCTGGAGACGGATACGGCCGTCTATTTTCTGACCGTCAATCCGACGGGGAGTACGTTTCATTACGCCAACGCACCCAATAATCCGGCGGGGTCGCCGTTGCCCACGGAGACCTATTTTATGTATACGGCGGGCACGTATTTCAGGTCGCAGATCAATCCGGGTTTTGCGCAGATCGTAGGGGAGGCATTGTATTCGTCGGCATATGATTTGGGCGAGTTCTGGAGCTCGGGTACTATCGTTCCCGGCGGCCCTGTGCAGGATAATAAGTCCAACCTGTTTGTCTATGGGAGCGGTCCGGCTGCGAGTATCCGGTTCGGGATGGTTGGGGATGCCGACAATACGCGGACGGTGGCGGTTTCCGTGAACGGGACCATGGTGGGGGATACGGTGATGAACAGCTTTTCCGACTGGCAGTCGACAGAGCCTGTGCCGTTGAGTCTGATCAGCTCGAGTTCTGCCTCGGTGACCTTTACCGACAATAGCGGTGTATCGACAGACCGGATGGTGGCGAGCTTCTACGAGCTGAACTATCCCCGAACCTATGACTTCGGGGCCCAGTCGAGCTTTACCTTTCAACTCCCGGCGAAGTCAGCGGGGTATCTGTTAAAAATTACCGATGTACCGCTCGTGGCGGGAGACACACCCGTACTATACGATATGACGAATGGCTTGAGGTATACCGCTGTGGTGAACCCGGACAATTCGCTTTCGTTTGTCCTTGGGGGATCGTCTTCGACGACACAGCTGGTGCTGGTGAATGAGGACCCGTCCACGGTTCAGTCCGTCAGCGGTTTTACGGTCAAGAATTTTACCAACTATGCCGCCGGCGCCAACCAGGGCAATTTTATCATTATCGCCAATTCGCTTTTGTATACGGGCTCATCCGGAAATAATCCCGTTCAGGACTATAAGACATATCGCAGCTCGGCGGCAGGTGGCAGCTTCAATGCGACGATCGTCGATATCAGTGATCTGATCGATCAGTTTGCGTTCGGGATCAGGATACATCCCTTGTCGATCCAGAATTTCCTCCGGTATGCGCGGGCCGTGTGGGCAAGTCAACCGCAAGATGTCTTGTTGATGGGGCATTCCATGTCCTATGATCAGTTCAACCTGTATAGTGAGGTGGAGCACGACCCGCTTGTCGCCCAGTTGGATGAGATGCCGACCTGGGGTTATCCGGCATCGGACAATATGCTGGCCGCCGCCAATGGCGCGAGTACGCTGCCGTTGACGCCGATCGGCCGGCTTTCGGTGTGCACCGGGCCCGAGCTGGAGATCTACCTGCAAAAAGTAAAGGAATACGAGCAGGCGTCGGCAACGGCGCCAAACACGATCGCCGGCCGGCTGTGGATGAAGAATGTGGTTCAGCTCACGGGTGTCAGCGAACCTTATCTGGGGACGATCCTGTGTAACTATATGGTCTCTTACCAGCAGATCATTTCCGACACGTTATGCGGAGCAAATGTGAGCCTTTTCTGTGATGGAAATGCGACAACGGGGACGACAGTCCCGCCGAGCCTGATCGCCGGCTTGTTCTCGACGGGGTTCAGCCTGTTGAATTATTTTGGGCACTCATCGAATACCGTGCTGGACTATGGGCTCGACCGTCCTACCGACTACAACAATGCCGGGAAATACCCGATATTCCTGGTGAACGGTTGTGATGCGGGCGACTTTTTCATTTACGATGCCCTAAGACCTTCGGGTGCCAGCCTGACCTTGTCGGAGACCTATGACCTGGCGAGTGAGCGGGGCTCGATCATGTTCATTGCAGCGACGAGCTTCCAGATCGTCAATTATGTTAATATCTATTTGACGGGAACCTACAATCTGTTCGATGGACAAGACTACGGCAAAACGATGGGTGTGTTGGAGGATGACGCACTGGCCTATCTGTTGAATGCGGCGCCCGGCGATTATTTTGCGCGGCAGCATGTCGAACAGATGTGTACGAATGGCGACCCGGCGCTGAAGCTATACCAGATGCCGACCGACTATGATGTCGAAGCGTCTACGGTATCGGTCAATCCGTCCTTTATTTCCACGAGCAACACGTCATTTACCGTCAATGCGAAGTTCTATGACCTTGGCCGGGCGGTCGCGGATTCCGTGGGGGTGCTGGTCCAGCGGACGTATCCGAACGGGACCACTGCAGTCGTCTACAGCGGGAAGGTATGGGGTCTCTGGTATGCGGATTCGATCCAGGTGCAGGTTCCGATCATTCCGACGAGGGACATCGGGGATAATAAGATCACGGTGACGATCGATCCGGGAAACCTCCTTCCGGAGGTGACCTATACCAACAATACCGTGACCATCGATGCCTATATTTATCAGAATGGGGCGACGCCGGTATATCCGTATAATTATGCGATCATCAATACGCCGACCGCCAAGCTGGTAGCGTCGACCAACAACCCGCTGATCCCAAGTTCGCAATATACGATGCAGCTTGATACAAGCCAGCTGTTCAACTCGCCGATGCTGGTGACCAAAACGCTTACGTCGGTCGGTGGTGAGCTAGAGTTCGATCCGGGTATAAGTTTCATGGACAGCGTAGTTTATTACTGGCGGATAGCTTCAACGCCTGCCATGGGTCAGACGGCTTCGTGGGCCAACGCTTCCTTCGTTTATATCGATCCGGCGCACAGTACGGTGGGCATGAACCAGTCGCATTATTTCCAGCATCTGAGCTCCACGGGGGACAGTATCCTGATGGCGCCCAGCCGGCAGTGGCAGTTTGGTACGACGCAGCACAGTTTTTATGTAAGCAATGGCATGTACCCTTATGCCAGTTTTTCAGAGCAATTCGAAGTGGGGGTAGATGGGAACAACTACATCCAGAGTGCGTGCGTGGGCCATTCCTTTATGTTCAATGTCTTCAACCCGGTTACGCTGACGGCCTGGAAGGATGTGGATGCGAGCGGCAACAACCTTTATCTGAGCGGGAGCGGGTCGGCGAACTGCGCGCCTTACAACAACTGGGATTTCGAGTTCTCGTATATGAGCTCCGCGAGCAGGTATCTGGCGATGCGGTTCATGGACAGCATTCCGAACGGTTACTATGTGGTAGTCCGGAGTTTTGACTGTGATAGTACGACGATGCAGTCTTATGCGGCTACCTGGCATTCGGACGAGTCGATCTATGGCCCGGGCCAATCAGTATACAATCGCCTGAAGAATGCCGGTTTCTCATCGATCGATTCGGTCAACTATCCGCGGGACTGGTTCTTCGTCTACAAGAAAAATGACAATACGTTTACCCCGGTGGCCAAGCTGTCAGTGGGTTTGACCGATGCGATCACGCAGTATGTCTACTTCTACAATACGTTCTATAGCGGCAGTATTTTGTCGCCGGTCTTCGGTCCGGCCCTGAAATGGGGCCTGGTGCACTGGCGGGGGCATGATCTGAGCAACCCCGTGACGGATACCGCAGGGCTCCAGGTCATCGGAGTGGATACGCTCGGGAATTCGACGACCTTATACCGGTTGCCGCGGACCGTGCAGGACTTTGACATCTCGGCGATCAATGCCAAACAATATCCGAATCTGCAGCTCAGACTGGCTACGATGGATAGCGTCAATGCCAAGCCGTATCAGCTGGACTACTGGCGGCTGAACTATACGCCGGTACCGGAGGGGGCAGTGGCGCCGAATATCCTGCTAAAGGCGCCGGATACGGTCGTGCTGGGACAGCCGATCGAGTTTGCGGTCGCGTTCAAGAATGTCAGTCCCTATGCTTTTGACAGCATGACGATCAAGATGTATATCCTGGATGCGCATAATGTGACTCATACGATCACGTTGCCGAAGCGAAGGCCGATTGTCAGCGGGGACACGCTGATCCTGGATTATACGATATCTTCATCGGCTTTTGCGGGCGCCAATACGATCTATGTGGACTTCAATCCGAATGTGCAACCGGAGCAATATTTCTTCAATAATTTCCTGTACAAGACCGTCTATGTGAAGGGGGATAGCCGGGCGCCTACGCTGGATGTGACGTTCGACAACGTCCATATCCTGAATGACGATATCGTGTCGGCGAAACCGCATGTTGCAATCAAACTGCAAAGTCAGTCGGCCTACCTGCTCCTAAAGGATACCTCGCTGATCACGGTACAGGTCATGTATCCGAACGGGACGCTGCATAATTATTATTTCAGCGGCGATACGGTAAGATTCACGCCTGCGACGAGCTCGAATAACAATGTGGCGACGGTGGATTTCACACCGGCCTTTTCTACGCAGATAAGTCCGCAGGGGGATGTCTATCAGTTGGTCGTTACCGCCAAAGATGAGTTGGGTACGATAGCCGGTTCGGGACCGTATCGGGTTGCGTTCACGGTCATCAACAAGCCGATGATCTCGAATGTATTCAATTATCCGAATCCGTTCAGCACTTCTACTGCCTTTGTCTTTACGATCACGGGCAGTCAGGTGCCGCAGAACATCAAGATCCAGATCCTGACCATTACGGGCAAAGTAGTAAGAGAGATCACGAAGGAAGAACTGGGGCCGTTGCATGTAGGTACGAACATCACGGAGTACAAGTGGAACGGCACGGATATGTATGGTAACCGGTTGGCAAATGGTGTATATTTGTATCATGTGGTGACGAATCTGAATGGGCAGTCGCTGAGCAAGTACAATGCGCAGGGGACCAATACCGACAGGTTCTTCAATAACGGATATGGCAAGATGTACCTCATGCGATGACGGCAACCGACAATAGGACAAATACCGGGCGAAAGAAGGGCCGTTGGCGGCGGCGGATGATCTATGGGGTGTATTTGTTCGTTATGACACTCCTGTTGATGGAGCTGGCCTTGCGGATCTACAATCCATTTCATTTCCGGCTAAAAGGGGACAAGATATTGCTGCCGATCGATCAGCGGGAGACTATTGTCAATCAAATCAACCCGAAGCTCGACCCGGTGATCGTGAATACCCGGAACAGCCTGGGTTTCCGCGGTCCGGAGCCGCCAAAGGACTGGGGCCGGGAGTTAACGGTCATAACGATCGGCGGGAGCACAACCGAGTGTCATTTTCTGAATGATAGCTGTACGTGGCCTTATTTGCTCGGTAAGAGGCTGGCCGATTCCTTTCCATCCGGTTGGCTGAATAATGCGGGGCTGGATGGGCAATCTACTTATGGCCATATCGTCATGCTGAACGATCACGTGAAGAAGCTGCGGCCTTCGGTGGTCATTTTTCTGACCGGGATCAACGATATCGAGACCACGGGTCCGTCCTTCCATGATAAGTTGTACCGGCGCAACGCCTATCCGGATCTAAAACATTTTCTTTTTAACAACAGCGAGGTGCTGAATCTCGGGCTGAACCTCGTGAGAGTGTGGCGGGCGAGGAGGATGAACAATACGACCAACGGGCTGCTGCTGTTGGATAGCACACGGCGGTTAGTGTTGTCGGATTCGGTTATACGCGCTCGTTTGGATCGTCAGGCTCCTTTTCTGGCTGGTTACCGGCAGCGGCTCGTCGATCTGGCGGACACCTGTCTGGCCTGGCATATCCTGCCGGTATTCCTCACCCAGCCCAATCAATTCGGGTATGGGCGCGATCCCGTGACCGGCGCTGACCTGGCATTGTATCCGGTGGATTCGACGGACAGCGGATTTAACGGGCAACTGATCTGGGAGGTGGAAGAAAGATACAATGATGTCGTCCGGGGGATTTGCGCGGAGAAGGGGTTGCCGATGATCGATCTGGCCAGGATGATGCCCAAGAACAGTCTGTATTTTTATGACATGTCGCATTTTACCAATCAGGGGGCGGTGAAGGTGGCTGACCTGGTAGGGGAACAGTTGGCGCAGGTAATAAAGCAACGGTATAAATGATAAGGAATACCCAAAACATTCCCGGTGATCGCGGTGTAAGGCCGGCGGGCTGGATCGTTTTATTGGGCTTTGCTGTCGGAACGGCGTTATTGTATCTGCCCGTCTGGTGGAATGGATTCCTGACGGATGACTATGCATCCCTGTATCGGTTGCTGATCGAAAAACGAGTACTGTTTGAGGGAATGGTCCGGCCGCTGATCGATATTTCCTTTTACTTCAATTACCTGATTTCCGGGCTTCACCCGGGGAGCTATTATATCTTCAACCTCTGCGTGCATGCGCTTGCCTGTTATATGGTTTACCGGGTGGCGCTGGACCTGCCGCTTTTTGCCGGCCGGCAGCAGTCCATCTTTGCGTTGACAGCAGGGTTCCTTTTCCTGTTCTATCCCTTTCACAATGAGGGCGTCGTATGGCTATCGGGGCGCTTGCCTTCGATGGCCGCCCTGTTTGGGCTGATGGCGATTCATTTCTCGCTGACGAAAAAATGGCCGTGGAATTTCCTTTTGGCGGCGGCTTGCTGGTTCGTCGGGCTTTTTGCGTATGAATCGATCATCGTGTTGCCGGGAATAGTCGTATTGCTCGAATGGATAAGATTCAGGGACGCCAGAAGGGGACTTCTGTCCGCGGGGGCCTGGGTGATAGCCGGGCTGCTGTGGCTGGGGTTGCGGTATTTGGCAGCAGGTACCTTATTGCCGGGGTATGGAAAAAGCGGGCTGGCCGGAGAACCGGTTGTCCGGCGAATGGTGAAAGTGCTTGGCCGGTGCTTCCTGCCGCCGGAGGAAAATTCGAAGCTGATGATGATCCTGTTTGGGGTGGTGATGGTGCTGATCGGGATCGTGCACATCGTGATGTGGGCCCGTCTTCGCCAGGGCTTCGGGTACCTCCGCCGGGTGGTCCGGCGCCCGAAGGTGGGCGGGCAAGGGCAGGGGTGGTCGTACGTTGCGCTCGAGCTGAGCTTTTTGCTGGCGCTCCTGCCGGCGATCGCCTTTGGGGTGAGCACGCGGACGTCGGAGGGAGACCGGCTTTTGTATTTTCCGTCTTGTATACTTTGTCTGTTGTCGGGCGCGGTATTGTTGTCGTTGTTGCCGGGGCGGAGGTGGCGGCTGCTCCTGTGCGGAGTATACGGGGTGGCAAGCGTGGTGTTTATCACCGGGAGTAACCGGCGCTGGGTGTTTGCCTCGCGGGTGGCGGAGGCGACACTGGATATGGTGCGCCAGGCGCCGGGGCGGCTGCTGCTGGTGAATGCGCCGGATGAGTGGGAAGGGGCCTATATCTTTCGGAACAGTTTCAAGAACGGGCTGGTGGTGAATGGCATCGATACGAATAAGGTGGCAGTGACTCATTTTCTCACGCGGCTGGAGTATCTGCGGGTAGAAGGGAGGATCGGGCCGCTGCGCAGGGATAGTTCGCTTTTTATTTATCCGGCAACCCGGATCGTGCGGAGTGGGGATGGCTTCCGGGTGACAGGGATTGCGGACCTTTTCCATGTGAAGGAGGACAGGGTTTATTACTGGGACAAGTACGAGTGGAAACAGTTAATTTTGAACTAGCGATTGTGCGCGCTTATCGGGATCGCCCGCTGCTTGCCCTTCTATTTTATTTTCTTCCATTCTTCTCTTTTTTCTTCGACTATGTATGTATACAACGTCTGTGGAATACCCTGTTCACCAGCCAAAAAACTGAATTTCAACTGTGCTTCTTTCATGTAAAATTTATTTTTATCCAGCGCATACAATCGAACCCTCGGAAGTTTATCTTTTGGATTTGTGGCTTCTACATATAAACTCGAGTCGATCAGAGTGACAATCAGCCTATGTTCTTTACTGTATTCATAAGTTCCCGCGTAACTTTCTAATATTGCTTTTGTTAGACGAAGAGTTGAGGTGTCTCTTTGCCAATTCGAGTAAGGAAGATGAAACACAATACTGGCAATGCCCGAAGCTACGGGGAAAAGGCTTCCGCCATAATTGCCGAAATTATTCAGCAACAGGACAATGACTTCCTCGTCAGGAAAGTACAAATATTCACTCATCAACCCCAGCGCACCGCCGCTGTGGCGGATATATTTTCTTCCATACAATGAATCGACAAAAAAACCATAGCCATAGTTATTTTTATGAAAGTTCATAAAAGCCTGTTGCCAGGATTCGCTGCTAAGCAAGCGGCGATTGGCAATGGCGGACGCCCATCTATATAGATCCCCGGTTGTACTGTATATGGCCCCTGCGGAATAATATACAGTCGAATCAACTACAGGTTCAGCGATGGAAGTGTCCTTTGAAAAAATTACGTACCCTGTAACTTTGTTTGTATCTGGCAAGTTCCTGAAGTCAAAACCTGAGTGGTTCATTTGGAGCGGAGTAAATATCATATCCCGTACAACACGCTCATACTGCATTCCTGTAGCCTTCTCTATTACCATACCCAATAAGAAGAAAGCAGAGTTGTTATATTCGAATTTTGTTCCCGGCTTGAATTCCGGTTTTTTATTTTCAAACTGCTGTAAAACTCTTTCCTTGGAAACAGGGTAACAAATGATGTTAGTATCTGCCTCACTAATATCATCAGTATAGTTATGAATGCCGGATGTATGAGTAAGCAGATTCTCGATCGTGATTTTTCCTCCACCCGGATAATCCGGAATAAATCTGCTTAGTTTGTCGTGGACAGACAATAGTCCCTCTTCCCGTAATTTCAAAATGATCATACTTGTAAACGACTTTGTCATTGAACCGATTTGAAAAATACAGTTTGTATCGTTCATCGTTTGCTTGGAAGTGTTCTTAAGCCCATAGCTTTTATGCAATAGGACCTTACCGTCCCTGGCAATCATTGCCGTTCCGTTAAATTTATAAGCCAAATTCGCAGAAAGCAGATAGCTGTCAATTCTTGCCGATAGAGACGTATCTATTGCTTTTTGACCAAATAGCGAATGCGAGAATAGCAAAGAAAGAAGAATGACGATTGTCGTAGGCATAAGATCAAGCGGTTGTAACTCTACCGTGTCGCATTAAAAATACGAAATAAAAACCGGCTGTGTGTGTTATAGAGGAGGGATTACGCGTAAATTGCATTCGGGACAAAGTAGAGTTAAAATGTATTCATTTTCGGATTATGCGTCGAGGGGATTCAATGGGGTGTATAACCGGTTGTTGCCCGGCTCAAAGCGACTTTCGTCGGTGATGCTTTATGCGACCGACCGCTGTGATTCGGGGTGCAAACATTGCCTGATTTGGGCCAAGCGACCCACCACGGTCTTACCTTTTGAGACGATCGTACAGATCATGCGGAGCAAATGTGTGCATTCGTCGACGACGGCGGGTTTGGAGGGTGGCGAATTTCTGTTGCATCCCGAAGCTGAAAAGATTCTCGACTGGTTTTCGCATCATCACAAGAATTTCGATCTGTTTTCGAATTGTCTGCAGCCGGAGCGGTTGATCCGGTGCGTCAGGGAATACCGGCCGCACCGGTTGTATATTTCGCTGGATGGGGATCGGGACACCTATCTCCATATGCGCGGGAAGGATGGGTATGAGCGGGTGTTGCAGGTCATCAGGGAACTAAAAGGGGTTGTGCCGGTCTTTGTCATGTTTACGTTGTCCCCTTACAATGATTTCGGCGATCTGCGGCATGTGGCAAGAGTCTGCAAGGAGAACGGCGTGTTCCTGCGAGTGGGTATTTACGACAATATTCCTTTTTTCGATACGATAGAGGATGCGCCGGGTTCGGTGTTCGGGCAATACAAGAATGATGAAGTGCTGACATATTCGAAAGTGAAGGCGTTGCAGGAACAGAAGGGTGGGGGTGCGGCGGTTGCTCCGGCGAAAGAGGTGGTTGCTCCTGCGAAGCCGGTGGAGGATTATACAAAGCTGATCCCGGAGGAGGTGCGGGAGTTTGCGGAGAATTACGATTATCTGGAGCTATACCAGAAATGGGTGACCGGGAAGCTGCGGCTGGGATGTCATAGCATCATGGACAGCCTGATCGTATTGCCCGATGGGGACGTTCCGGTCTGTCAGCATCTGCCCACGCGGTTGGGGAATATCTATCGGGAAGGCCTGGACGAGGTGTTCAACTCGCCGGCCAGCAACAAAGTGCAAAAACATCATTCAAAAAATTGTAATCAATGCTGGGTGTCCTATCACCGGAAGTACGATATCGTCCTCTACCGCAGTTTTGAAAAATATTTTGGCCGGTGGGCCACCACCAAGTTGCTTGGCTATTATACGTGGGATTCTGAAAGCAAATGAAATAATTCATAGACGTTTAAGAGGGAGCCAAGGTCGTTGGCTTCGCTTTTGTTGACGCCGGGGTTTTCCACGAGGCTGATGAAGTCCTCCATTTCGGAAAGGAAGCCTTGGGTGAAGAAGGTATTTGTCTCCAATGCGGGGACGAAGGTGGGGATGCCGGAAAAATATTCTTTGGTGGCGATGGGCTGGCGCATCAGGCGTTCGGCGGGGGTGTTCAGAATGCGGAAGGGCATTTGCCGGCCGGTCACGGATGTGGGGTATTGTAGGGTCAGGGATTCGCCTTTTGTGTTTACGGTAAGGCATTCGAGGGGTGGGTTCCACGTATAGTGGGTGGAGAGGTGGAGAAGGCCGGAGATGCCGCCGGGATGGGTGAGATGCAGCTGGAGCGTGATGCCTTTGTCGTCCAGATTTTTCGAGAAGGACTGGAGCTGGGCCGGCCCGAAGAGGAATTGGCTGTAGTCGAGGGGGTGGATAAAGAGTTCGGTGAAGGGGTCACCCTGAGGGTAGGGACCGGTTTGGAACTGGTAGATATAGTTCGTGGCGGCGCTGCATTTTTTGAGTACGGATTTATTGCCGGGCCAGTGTCTTCGCTGGAGGCCGATCTTGCAGATGGCTGCCGGGTTGATCTCTTGTAGCTGTTGGAGTTCGGGGAGGGTACGGCAGGGTGGTTTTTCCGCGAAGACGGATTTGCCGGCTTTGAGCAGTTGGGTGAGAATACCGAAATGGGCTTCCGGCGCCGCGCAGACGAAGACGCCGGCGACAGAGGGATCGGTAATGATGTCCTTGATATCATGGGTGAAGCTACAACCGGGGAAGAGGGGGGAGAGCTGTTTTTTCCAGTCGGCGCTTTTTGTACAGATATATTTCAACCGGATGTTGAAATGTCGCAGAATGGGATAGAGACTGGTCATGCTATGGATGCCGAATCCGATGAAGGCGTAGTCTTTTTGTGTGTGGAAGAGCGGGGTTTGAAAGTATTTTTCCTTTCGGTGATGATTAAATCTCTTTAAGAGTGCGTTCAGCATGCGGAGCGGTGTTTGTGCGGACAAGTTCCGTAAATTTTCTTTTTTTTCTTAGAAAATACGGGATAAGGATGGTGCCGGGGTAGATACAGGGCATTTTCTTCCAGCCTTTGGGCTGCGGGTTGGCCTTGTCGCGATAGGTGAAAAGCCAACGAAAAAAAGAGAGGGCGGCTTTCAGCATGGCTTTGCTGACGCCGGGTTCGCGACGGATCAGAAAATAGAAATAGCCCAGGAAGTCGGTAGCCAGGCGGATGCTGACGACGGCACCTGCATGGAGGAAGGGGAGGTTGCGGCAAAGGAGGATATAGTTGTTGCGGAAAGTAAGGAAGGTTTTCAGGTAGTTCTCCCAGGAGAGGGTGCCACCGCCTTTGTGATAGACGACGGAGGTGGGGCAGGCGTAGATAGAAAAGCCCATATTGCGGACGCGCCAGCAAAGGTCGATGTCTTCCTGGTGCATATAATAATAGTCATAGAAGCCGCCGGTTTGGTGGTAGAGCTTTGAGGAGAAGCACATGCAGGCGCCCGTTGCCCAGAACACTTCTGCGATGTCATCGTATTGGCCGGTGTCTTTTTCGATGGTGGTAAGGACGCGACCTCTGGCGAAGGGCAGTCCCAGCCGGTCGATCCAGCCGCCGGCGGCGCCGGCGTACTCGAAATGGTCGCGGAGGTCGAGGGAAAGCAGTTTGGGTTGGCAGATGCCGATTCCGGGATTGCTTTCCAGCAGATCGACAAGGGGTTCGATGAAGCCCGGGGTGACCTCGATATCCGAGTTGACGATGAGGAAATAGTCGGCGTCGATCTGGTTGAGGCCAAAATTATAGCCGCCGGCGAAGCCTTTGTTATCGGTCATAGGCAGGGCATGGACCATCGGAAAGCGGGTGCGGAGCATTTCAAGGGAACCATCATTCGAGTTATTGTCGATTACGTATATTTCTTTATTTTCATATGAAGTGGCAAGGAGATAGGGAAGAAATCTTTCGAGGTAGAATGCGGTATTCCAGTTGAGGATGACGAGTGCTACGGAGGGGGAGCTGTTCATATCCGGTTTATTAGGACGGATGCTTTAGGGATAGGAGTCTGGAGACATATTTCCCGATCATGTCGAACTCCAGGTTAACGGTGGATCCGGGCGCCACCGATTGGATGTTAGTATGTTGGAGGGTGTAGGGGATGATGGCGACGTCAAACCGGTCTCGTTTGACATTGTAGATGGTGAGACTGGTGCCGTTGAGGCAGATGGAGCCTTTTTCGATGATGAGGCGGCTGAATTGTCGTGGGAATTCGAAGCGGAATTCCCAGCTCCCTTCGAGTTCGTGGCGTTTCAGGCAGGTGGCGATGGTATCGACGTGACCCTGGACAATATGGCCGTCGAGCCGGCCGTTCAGGAGCATACATCGTTCGAGGTTGACGAGGTCGCCGGGCTGCCAGGCGGCGAGGTTGGTCTTTTGGAGGGTCTCTCTGATGGCGGTCACGCGGTGGGTGTCTTCCCTCACCTCCTCGACGGTGAGGCAGGCGCCGTTGTGGGAGATGCTCTGGTCGATCTTCAGCTCGGGGGAGAGGGGGGATTGGATCCAGAAAGTCCTGTTGGTGCCCGTGGATTCAATGGATCGTACCGTGCCGAGGGATTCGATGATTCCGGTGAACATGGGGTCGAAATTCGACAAAAAATTATATTTGGAAACAATTTTTTTGTGGCGTTTTCAAATCGAGAAAAATATCGTACTTTTGCCTTCCGTAAATATTTTTAAACATGCTCATTATTGATTCCAAAGATTGCGAGAACATAGACAAAGCGCTCAAGAAGTACAAGAAGAAGTTTGAAAAGGCGAAGGTACTGGTACAATTGAGGGAGCGTCAGTCTTTTACAAAACCTTCCGTCAAGCGCAGGGGCGAGGTGTTGAAGGCGGTGTATAAGCAGCAGGTTGCCGCCGGCAAATTCGAATCATAATTTATTGTAATACAGCTGATTATTGAATAGCTCGCCCTGTGGCGGGCTTTTTGTTTTTTAGTTGGCTGGTATTCAGTAATTTGGGGGAGAAAATGACCCATTTTTGAAGGAAGCGATACAGGCCTTTACCGACCATTTAAAGTTTGAGAAGCGTTATTCGGCGCATACGATCCGTTCTTACAAGGACGATCTGGAGCAATTTTCAACCTATATCAAGGAGGAATTTGACGGGATGGCCTTGCGGGCTATTTCGCCGCCTATTATCCGGAGTTGGCTGGCGGCCCTGAAGGATGGGGGGTTGAGTTCGAGGTCGATCAACCGGAAGATCTCGACGTTGAAGTCCTGGTATAAGCAATTGATCCGGGTTGGAGAGGTAGAGCAGAGCCCGATGGGGGCGATCCTGTCGCCGAAGGCCGGCAGGCGGCTGCCGGTATATGTTGAGCAGAAAGACATGGCGGTGCTGTTCGGGGAGATACAATTTCCTGACAACTGGGAAGGGTGGACGGACCGCCTGTTGTTGGCGATTTTGTATTATACGGGGATTCGCCTTAGTGAACTGGTAGGGTTAAGGGAGAGGCAGTTGGACGCAGGCAATCGGGTGATCAAGGTATTGGGGAAAGGGAATAAGGAGAGGGTCATCCCGGTGAATGAGGTGTTGATGAGGGCGATCGATGAATATCGGGACAAGAAGCGGGTTGAACTGGAGGCTCCGGACAGGGAGTTCCTGTTAGTAAGTCGGAAGGGGAGGAAGTTATATCCGAAATATGTGTATCGGGCGGTGCATTCTTATCTGGCGCAGATCACGACCATCGATCAGAAGAGTCCGCATGTCCTGAGGCATACGTTTGCCACGCATCTGATGAATGCCGGGGCGGAGCTGAATTCGGTGAAAGAGTTGTTGGGGCATGCCAGCCTGGCAGCCACGCAGGTCTACACGCACAACAGCATTGAAAAATTGAAAGATATCTATAAAAATGCGCACCCCAAGGCGTAGGTAGGGCGGCCTGGCGATTTGAAATTTGTCAAGACAAGTTTTGTCTTCAAGCGCTGCATTTAACGCAATTTTATTTGGAAAAAATCGTCTTAAAGATTAACTTGAGTGTCAAGCCGAAGACGGGCGGAGCCCGCCTCGACCGATCCGCGCGTACTACTTGTAGACAAAAGCTCTTTCATTTATTGTTCACTGATAAAAAATGGGATTACTATGAACGTAAATATTCAAACTGTGCACTTTGATGCAGATGGTAAACTGGTAAATTACGTAATCAAAAAAATGAGCAAACTAAACACCTTCCATGACAGAATTATCAAAGTAGATGTTTTCCTCAAACTGGACAATGTCGTTCATAACATTAAAGACAAGATCGCGGAGATCCGAGTTCATGTCCCCAAGCACTATTTCTTCGTAAAATGTTCCACCAAATCATTCGAAGAATCCTTTGACAGCGCGTTCGAGTCGCTGGTCAATCAGGTAAAAAGACAAAAACAAAAACAAGTGGCTTAAGCTTAAAAGCGCTTACTGAGGCGTACAAAAAAATTAAACATCGAGGGGGTGTTCCGAAAGTAACGGGACGCCCCTTTTTTTTGTGCGACGTTCTCGTGGGGCCGTTTTTGGGGGTCAGGGGTATGTGGTTCCGGGGATTTTGGATTTGCATAGACAAATGAGATTTTCCGGGAAAGAGAGTTGCGAGGGGTCGGGCCGTGGTATTTTGGGGTCGGGGTGTCGGGGTTGTCCGCGGCGGGGAAGGATGTAGGAGCCAAGGTAGGAGCGGGAATGAGGGTGGAAAGTAGGGAGTTAGAGAAGGGGGGGAACGCGCGGAGCAAAAAAAGGGGTTTAAAATTTTTGAATTTGACATTTTAACCTACCTTTGCCTTCCCAAAAAAAGCAGTGGATCAGTGTGCTATGGATTGGATAGATTGGGGGTGAGTTACCAGCCAGAGTAGCTCAGTTGGTAGAGCAGCTGATTTGTAATCAGCTGGTCGGGGGTTCGAGTCCCTTCTCTGGCTCCGTGGGGTTGTGGTCCCCTGGAGTAAATGGGCAAGTAGCCAAGTGGCCAACGGCAACAGACTGTAAATCTGTCCTCTTCGGAGTTCGGTGGTTCGAATCCATCCTTGCCCACGAGTTTGAAGTCCCGCATCGGCTTGCGCCGGGCGGGGTAAAGCCCCGGATCTTCGGCTTGCGCCGAAGCGGGTTGCCGGACCGAAAGGGACGGCGGAGAGAGTTTGCCGGACCATAGGTACGGCGGTTGGATAAGCGGAAGTAGCTCAGTTGGTAGAGCGACAGCCTTCCAAGCTGTAGGTCGCGGGTTCGAACCTCGTCTTCCGCTCCGTGAAGTGTAAGGTAAGTCCCTGGACTTGACCAGCCGTTGTAGCTCAGGGGTAGAGCACTTCCTTGGTAAGGAAGAGGTCGAGAGTTCAATTCTCTTCAACGGCTCAGTAGTTAATATTTAAAAAAGATAAAAATGTCAAAAGAGACCTTTAAGAGGGACAAACCCCACGTTAACGTTGGGACGATTGGTCACGTGGACCATGGTAAGACCACTTTGACCGCTGCCATTACTACCATCTTGTCTTCAAGAGGGTTGGCGACAGCAAAAAAATACGACGAGATCGACGCGGCTCCGGAAGAAAAGGAAAGGGGTATTACCATCAATACAGCACACGTTGAGTATGCGACGGTCAACCGTCACTATGCACACGTGGACTGCCCTGGTCATGCTGACTATGTCAAAAATATGATCACCGGTGCTGCCCAGATGGATGGCGCGATCCTGGTGGTAGCGGCTACGGATGGTCCGATGCCGCAGACGAAGGAGCATATCCTGCTGGCCCGTCAGGTAGGCGTGCCGCGTATCGTTGTATTTATGAACAAGGTTGACCTGGTGGATGATCCTGAGCTGCTGGAACTGGTTGAGATGGAGATCCGCGAGTTGCTGACCACTTATGGTTTTGACGGTGACAATACGCCGATCATCCAGGGTTCTGCAACCGGCGCGCTGGCTGGCGATGCCAAGTGGGTCAAGGCGATCGACGATCTGATGGCTGCAGTGGACAGCTATATCCCGCTGCCTCCCCGTCCGGTCGATCAGCCGTTCCTGATGTCTGTCGAGGACGTTTTCTCCATCACGGGTCGTGGCACGGTTGCCACGGGTCGTATCGAAAGAGGCCGGATCAAGGTAGGTGAAGCTATCGAAATCGTTGGTCTTCAGGATGCTCCGCTGGCTTCCACGGTAACGGGCGTAGAAATGTTCCGGAAGTTACTGGATCAGGGCGAAGCTGGTGACAATGCCGGTCTGCTGCTGCGTGGTATTGAAAAGAATCAGGTCCGTCGCGGGATGGTACTTTGCAAACCCGGTTCGATCACTCCGCACACCGAGTTCAAGGGTGAGGTTTATGTATTGAGCAAGGAAGAGGGTGGCCGTCACACGCCGTTCTTTAACAAATATCGTCCTCAGTTCTATTTCCGTACCACGGACGTAACGGGTGAAGTGACCCTGCCGACCGGAACGGAGATGGTGATGCCAGGTGACAATACCTCGCTGTCGGTGCATCTGATTCAGCCGATTGCCATGGAGAAGGGGCTCAAGTTCGCTATCCGCGAGGGTGGTCGTACGGTGGGCGCAGGTCAGGTGACGGATATTGTCAAATAGTGATTTTAATGTATCTTTATAGAGTCTGAAAGCTGTTCCGGAGCAATCCGGGATAGCTTTCGCTTTAGATGGGTTCACATACGGGTATAGTATAACGGTAGTACAGAGGTCTCCAAAACCTTCAGTCTGGGTTCGAATCCTAGTACCCGTGCCAAAAGTTAACAATGAACAAAGTCACGACGTATTTCCGTGAGTCGTATAGAGAGCTACTGGAAAAGGTGAGTTGGCCGACGTGGTCGGAGTTGCAGCAGTCGACGGTGATTGTGCTGATTGCAACGCTGGTGATCACGTCATTGGTATGGCTCATGGATATTATCGCCAGTTCGATCTTGCATCTGATCTATTCATTTTTCGGCTCATAACCGGACGAAGTCCGGACGTGTATTGTTATAAAAAGCCTTTTATGACGGAGACATTGAATCAACAAGAGACCAAGACTCAGCCGGAAGCTAAGCCGGCGCCGGAAACAAAATGGTATGTCCTTCGGGTCGTGAGTGGGAAGGAACGTAAGGTAAAAGAGTATCTGGACAAGGAAATTTCCCGTGGCGGATGGGGGGAAGTCGTGAAGCAGGTTTTTCTGCCGGTGGAGAAGGTATATAAAGTGCAGAATGGGAAAAAAGTGATGCGGGAGCGCAATTACTATCCGGGATATGTCATGGTGGAAGTGACGGAAGGGAAGTTGGGGGACGATTTGCGCGAGGTGATCAAGAATACGAACAGTGTCATTCATTTCCTGGGGAAGGAGAACCCGATCGCGTTACGGAAGACGGAGGTGAATAAGATGCTGGGTAAGATGGATGAGATGGCGGAGTCGGGCAGTATGTCGATGAGCGAGCCGTTCATTATTGGTGAAACGATCAAGATCATCGAAGGGCCGTTCAATGATTTCAATGGGATCATCGAGGAAGTGAATGATGAGAAGAAGAAGCTCAAAGTGACGGTTAAGATATTCGGTCGCTCGACGCCGGTAGAGTTGAACTATATGCAGGTGGAGAAGATTGCGTAAGATATCGCGTCGGAATAAAAAAAGAGGGCATCCCTGGATGCCCTCTTTTCATTTGCGCCTATTGTTCAATTACTTAATGTCCATTGTCATTGTCATGATCGAGATGGGGGGTCGGGTCGCCGAAGGAAGTTGACGTTGGTGGCGGCGTAGCGGGAGCCGGTGCTGCCGGAGCGGTCGCTTTTTTAGGAGCCGCTTTCTTGGGAGCCGCTTTTTTGGGAGCTGATTTTTTAGGAGCTGCTTTTTTAACGGCAACTTTCTTCTTAGGGGCAGCCTTTTTCGCCGGCGCTTTTTTAGCGGCTTTCTTTTTAGGAGCGGCCTTTTTCTTAGCTGCTTTCTTAGCAGCTTTCTTGGCAGCTTTTTTCGGGGCTGCTTTCTTTACTGCTTTCTTAGCAGCTTTTTTTGCCGCTTTTTTAGGCGCAGCTTTTTTGGCCGACTTTTTTTTAGACTTTGCCATAGTTTGTTGAGCGTTTTAAGTTGTTAGTAAGAATTGTAATGGGTTATTAAGGGAAAAGTTAATCAGAAAAATCCAAATATAGAAAAATGACCGAAAAATTTCTTCACGAAAGGTTGGTTTGGAATGTGGGTGGGGGTGGGTGTTAGGTTTAGAACGAAGATTTTGGGAGATTGGGATCGAATTTGAGTAGGAGTAAAGGGGGCAGTAGGGTGGCGAATGCAGGGATTGGAGGGGGTTGCGGGGGTGGTGCGGGGTGACGAGTGGTGATGGCGGCGGGGCGCGGTCGGGGAGGCGGGTGAGGGGAAGCCGGCAGGCGCGCTGGTAGTGGATTTGGTGAGGGAGGCTAAATGCGGCGAATTCGCCATAATCAGGGGGCCGGGCAAATGGTTTGCCGACAAAAAATCCGCCAAAAAATAGGTGGTGTCGCCCTTTTTTTATTAACTTTGCGTCCCCAAATAGTAAGTTCTTATAAACATTGTTGGTTTGGGAGTTCCAGTCAGTTGACGGGACGTTAACACCAAAAATAAGTAACATGGCAAAAGAGATTTCCGGTTATGTCAAGTTGCAGGTTAAGGGCGGTCAAGCCAATCCTGCACCTCCTATCGGGCCGGCGTTAGGTTCTAAGGGCGTGAATATCATGGAGTTCTGTAAGCAATTCAATGCGCGGACCCAGGATAAGATGGGTAAGACCCTTCCCGTTCTCCTCACTGTTTACACGGACAAGTCGTTCGAATTCATCATTAAAACTCCGCCTGCGGCTGTTCAGCTTCTGGAAGCAACTAAGCTGCAGAGTGGGTCCAAAGAGCCAAATCGTACTAAGGTTGGCAAAGTCACCTGGGCGCAGGTAGAAGCGATCGCGAAGGATAAGATGCCTGATCTGAATTGCTTTACCGTAGAGAGCGCAATGCGGATGGTGGCCGGTACCGCCCGTAGCATGGGTATCACTGTAGAGGGAAAAGCTCCCTGGCCAAATAATTAGGTGAATTAACGTCAAAATAATTACGAAATGGCAATCACGAAAAAAAGAAAAGCAGCCATCGCAAAGGTGGACAAAAATAAATTCTATTCGTTAAAGGAGGCTTCTGCTTTAGTCAAGGAGGTCAATATAACGAAATTCGACGCGTCCGTCGATCTGCATGTCCGGTTGGGTGTAGATCCCAAGAAGGCGGATCAGTCGATCCGCGGCACGGTCAATCTGCCGCATGGGACGGGAAAGACCAAAAGGGTACTGGTGCTCTGCACCCCCGACAAGGAAGCGGATGCAAGGGCTGCGGGCGCCGATTATGTCGGGTTGGATGAATACATTCAAAAGATCGAAGGCGGGTGGGTAGATGTCGACGTCATTGTCGCTACGCCCTCGGTGATGCCTAAGATCGGGAAATTGGGTAAGGTACTTGGGCCTCGTAACCTGATGCCCAACCCGAAGACGGGTACGGTTACCAATGATGTAGCTGCCGCCGTGGCTGAAGTAAAGGGTGGTAAGATCGCGTTCAAGGTAGACAAGGCGGGGATCATCCACGCGTCTATCGGCCGGGTCAGTTTCAGTCCGGAGAAGCTGGCGGAGAACAGCCAGGAGCTGATCGGCGCAATTATCAGGGCTAAGCCGGCAACGGCCAAGGGCACATATGTAAAAAGCGTCTTTATGGCAAGCTCGATGAGCCCCGGGATCGCCCTGGACGCCAAAGCCTTTTTGTCTTAATGGACCGGAGGTCCATTGGCCGACAGGCCCATTATAAGCCCTTTTTCGCCGAGGGGCTAAATTTGGAAAAAGAACCGAGGCGAAAAACAAAATGAAATGATTCATCGGCATTCGGGTTTACCCGGGCCTACAAAGTAAATGTTATGAACAAAGATCAAAAAAATGAGGTCATTGAGCTGTTGAAGGACAAGTTCAAGGAATATAACAACTTCTACGTGACCAATACCGAGTCGTTGACGGTGGAACAGGTGGTTAAGCTCCGCCGGATCTGCTTTAACAAGAAGGTCGAGATGAAGGTAGCCAAGAATACGCTGATCAAGAAGGCGTTGGACGGGTTGGACAGCAAGCGTTATTCCGGGGTCTACCAGTCCCTGAACGGGGTAACGGCCCTGATGTTCTCCGAGAATCCGAAGGAGCCGGCGCTGATCATCAGCTCGTTCCGAAAGGACGGGAATTTGGAGAAGCCGGTTCTGAAGGCGGCGTTTATCGACGGGGATATCTTTGAAGGGGACAACCAGCTGAAGACGTTGACCACGTTGAAGAGCAAGCATGACCTGATCGGGGAGATCATCGGGTTATTGCAGTCGCCGGCGAAGAATGTGATCAGCGGGTTGAATGCCGGTGCGAAGCTGGCGGGGCTGCTCCAGGCGCTGGAGGTCAGGGCGGCGGCAAATTAAGGTTAAACGGCGCCGAATCTGATGTCCAGGGCGGCACCTTATAATACGGCCCATGTCTGGGGGCATGATGACCAGACAGATTTTTTTAAACCTCCGCCGGAGCAAACAAACAAGCTGTGAAGGCGGTAAAAATTTACGAACATGGCAGACTTAAAAGCATTTGCTGAGCAGTTGGTTGGACTGACTGTAAAGGAAGTAAACGAATTAGCAAAGATCCTGAAGGAAGAGTATGGTATCGAGCCCGCAGCTGCTGCTGTAGCTGTTGCCGCTGGCCCCGCTGCAAGTGGCGGCGCTGCTGTCGCTGAAGAGAAGACCTCCTTCAATGTGATTTTGAAGGCCGCCGGCGCTAACAAGCTGAATGTGGTGAAGATCGTGAAGGACATGACCGGTCTCGGGCTGAAAGAAGCCAAGGACCTGGTTGATGGAGCTCCCAAGCCGATCAAGGAAGGTGTCAGCAAGGGTGATGCCGACGCTCTGGTTGCCAAGCTGAAGGAAGCCGGCGCCGACGTAGAAATTCAGTAATTTCTTTGACTGAAAGACTTAGGTAATGACCCCGGCTCCGGCCGGGCCCCCCGGATGTTCCGCGGGACATCCGGACATAATACGGAAGGGGCCGCCCTGAATATTTTCCAAAATAGGGGCGGGCCCTTTTTTTGTTTTATTGTGCAGAAAGTGCTACATTTGCGGTCCCTTTCTCTATTTCGGTAGGGCTGGTGGCGCTTGTTCTTTAATGTAAATGATTGATTATCAGCGGACAACTTGATACAGGAACTAATAAAAAACCGGTTTTAAACAATATGTCTTCTACAAAATTGCAAAACAGGATCAATTTCGGTAAAATCAAGCATCTAGCCGAAACTCCTGATCTTCTGGAAGTGCAGATCCAATCTTTTAAAGAATTTTTTCAGCTAGAGACTACGCCGGACAAACGCAATATCGAAGGTTTGTTCAAAGTGTTCAAGGAGAATTTCCCGATCACGGATACGCGGAACATCTTCATGCTGGAATTTCTGGACTACTTTATCGACCCGCCCCGTTATACGATCGAAGAGTGTATGGAGCGCGGGTTGACGTATGCTGTTCCCCTGAAGGCTAAATTGCGGTTAAGTTGTAACGATGAAGAGCACGTCGATTTTCAGACGATCGTGCAGGACGTCTTTTTGGGCAACATCCCTTATATGACGCCTCGCGGAACGTTTGTGATCAACGGAGCCGAGCGGGTTGTCGTATCACAGCTTCATCGTTCGCCGGGTGTATTCTTCGGGCAGTCGATCCATCCGAATGGGACGAAGATCTATTCTGCCCGGGTTATCCCCTTCAAGGGCGCCTGGATGGAGTTTGCTACCGACATCAACAACGTGATGTATGCCTATATTGACCGGAAGAAGAAGTTCCCGGTCACGACGTTACTTCGTTCGATCGGCTATGAGACGGATAAGGATATCCTTGAGCTGTTCGGCATGGCGGATGAAGTAAAGGCCGACAAGAAGGCTCTGCAGAAGTTTATCGGCAAGAAGCTGGCCGCCCGCGTTCTGCGGACCTGGGTGGAGGACTTCGTGGATGAGGATACCGGTGAGGTCGTCTCCATCGAGCGCAATGAAATCGTGCTCGAGCGTGATACCATTTTGGATGAAGAGGCCATCGAAATGGTGGTGGAGATGGATGTGAAGAGCGTGTTTATGCAGCGCGAAGATGTCGGCGGCGACTACGCGATCATTTACAATACCCTGAATAAGGATACCTCCAACTCGGAACTGGAAGCCGTACAGCATATCTACCGCCAGCTGCGGGGTGCCGATGCTCCGGATGACGAGACGGCGCGGGGGATCATCGATAAGCTGTTCTTCAGCGACAAGCGGTATGATCTCGGTGAGGTGGGTCGTTACAAGATCAATCGCAAGCTGAATCTGAACCAGCCGCTGGATCAGAAGACGCTGACGAAGGAAGATATGATCGAGATCATCAAGTACCTGGTCCGGTTGACGAATGCCAAGGCTGAGATCGATGATATCGACCACTTGAGCAATCGCCGGGTGCGGACGGTAGGTGAGCAGCTGTATGCGCAGTTTGGCGTGGGTCTGGCCCGGATGGCCCGGACGATCCGCGAACGGATGAATGTAAGAGATAACGAAGTGTTTACTCCCGTAGACTTGATCAATGCAAGGACTTTGAGTTCTGTGATCAACTCTTTCTTCGGAACCTCTCAGTTGTCGCAGTTCCTCGATCAGACGAACCCGCTCAGCGAGATCACGCACAAGCGTCGTATCTCTGCCCTGGGACCTGGCGGTCTGAGCCGCGAGCGTGCGGGTTTCGAAGTTCGTGACGTACATTATTCCCACTATGGCCGGCTGTGCACGATCGAGACGCCGGAAGGTCCGAATATCGGGTTGATCTCCACACTGTGTGTGCATGCGAAGATCAATGAAATGGGCTTTATCGAGACGCCGTATCGCAAGGTGCTGGACGGCAAAGTCGATCTGAAGAAACTGACCTATCTGAGCGCGGAAGAGGAAGATATAGCCAAGATCGCGCAGGCGAATATCCCGATGGATGAGAAAGGGAACTTTGTCGAAGAAAAAATCGTCTCCCGCCAGACGGGTGATTTCCCGATCCTTGACAAGAACGAGGTAGAGTACATGGACGTTGCGCCCAACCAGATCGTGGGATTGAGCGCATCCCTGATACCCTTCCTGGAGCATGACGATGCCAACCGTGCGCTGATGGGATCGAACATGCAGCGTCAGGCGGTGCCGCTGATCCGGCCGGAGATGCCGATCGTAGGTACCGGGCTCGAGGCCAAGGCCGCCCGTGATGCCCGGATTCAGATCCATTCGGAAGGCGAGGGTGTTGTCGAGTTTGTGGATGCCAATGAGATCCATGTCCGCTACGATCGCAGCGAGGGACAGAAGCTGGTTTCGTTTGAGGACGATCTGAAGATATATAGACTGACCAAGTTCATCAAAACCAACCAGGAGACCTGCATCAACCTGAAGCCGGCCGTGAAGAAAGGCCAGAAGGTGAAGGAAGGCGACTTCCTGACCGAGGGTTATGCGGTTCAGGATGGTGAGCTGGCGCTGGGTCGTAACCTGAAGGTGGCATTCATGCCCTGGAAGGGTTACAACTTCGAGGACGCCATTGTGATCAGCGAGAAAGTAGTAAAAGAAGATCTTTTCACCTCCGTGCATATTTCCGAATATGAGCTGGAGGTTCGTGATACCAAACTGGGTGAAGAAGAGCTGACGCCCGATATTCCCAATGTATCGGAAGAGGCCACCAAGGACCTCGACGAGAACGGGATCATCCGGGTCGGCGCTCAGATCAAAGAAGGGGATATCCTGATCGGAAAGATCACGCCGAAGGGTGAGAGCGATCCTACGCCGGAAGAAAAGCTGCTGCGCGCCATCTTTGGCGACAAGGCAGGGGATGCCAAGGATGCGTCGTTGAAGGCGCCCAGTGGTACCGAAGGGGTAGTGATCTCCAAGAAACTGTTCCAACGCGCCAAGAAGGATAAGAATGCCAAGGTACGGGAAAAGGCAGCGCTGGAGAAGATCGAGAAAGTGCATGAGAAGAATACATCCGACCTGATGGATGTTTTGCTGGGCAAGCTGACCACGCTCCTGAAGGATCATGTATCTGCCGGAGTTAACAATAATTTCGGGGAGGTCCAGATCGGCAAGGGCGCGAAGTTCACGGGCAAGAACCTGGGCGGCATCGACTATTTGAATGTCAACCCGCTGGGTTGGACGAGTGATGCGAAGACGGATGATTCGATCAATGTCCTGTTGCATAATTACAGCATCAAATACAATGAGGAGCTGGGGCGCTACAAGCGGGAAAAATTCAATATCTCCATCGGGGATGAATTACCCGCCGGGGTGTTGAAGCTTGCCAAGGTATATCTCGCTGTTAAGCGGAAGCTGAAGGTAGGCGACAAGATGGCCGGGCGTCACGGTAACAAGGGTATCGTAGCAAAGATCGTTCGTTCGGAGGACATGCCGTTCCTGGCAGACGGGACACCGGTCGATGTGGTGTTGAACCCCCTGGGTGTACCTTCCCGGATGAACCTGGGTCAGATCTATGAGACCGTACTGGGCTGGGCCGGTGAAAAGCTGGGTGTGAAGTTCGCCACCCCGATCTTTGACGGGGCGACAGTGGAAGAGATCGCCGACCATATATCCAAAGCCGGATTGCCGAGTTTTGGCCACACCTACCTGTATGATGGAGAAACGGGAGAACGTTTTGACCAGAAGGCGACGGTTGGTATCATTTATATCATTAAATTGCACCATATGGTGGATGATAAGATGCACGCCCGGAGTATCGGGCCGTATAGTCTTATTACTCAGCAGCCGCTTGGAGGCAAGGCTCAGTTTGGTGGGCAGCGGTTTGGTGAGATGGAAGTGTGGGCGCTGGAAGCCTATGGCGCGTCGAACATCCTTCAGGAGCTGTTGACGCTCAAGTCGGATGATATCATCGGCCGCGCAAAGACCTATGAGTCCATCGTGAAGGGTGACAATATCCCCAGGGCGGGTATCCCCGAATCCTTCAACGTGTTGGTACATGAATTGAGGGGGTTGGGATTGGATCTGAAGTTTGATTAGTGGGGGGCCCCGGGACCGCCGGGCATACAAAGTTGGCTCCGCTAACTGATGAATAAATACGCAAAGCCATTCCGGGAGACCGGGGTGGCTTTTTTGTTTTCTCAGAAAAAGTACTTATCTTTGGCGTAAGTAACGCAATACGTTAGTATGATTTCGTCTTTTGCTTCAAAGGAAACAGAAAAAATAGGGAATGGCATTCGGGTGAAGTCGTTACCAAACGAAATCCAGGAGGTCGGAAGAAGAAAGCTGAGAATGTTGAATAACTCCCAAAATATGGCTGATCTGGTGATTCCACCTTCAAGCAGGCTTGAGAAGCTATCGGGAGATTGGAAGAATTTTTATTCGATCCGCATCAATGATCAGTGGAGGATCGTTTTCAGGTGGAGTGAAGGCATTGCATCAGAGGTGAAAATTGTCGATTACCATTAACTACAATAAAAAATGAGCACAGCTAAAAAACTTAAAAATATTCATCCCGGAGAAGTCTTGCTGGAGGAGTTTCTGCAACCGCTTCAGATCACGGCCTATCGTTTATCGAAAAATACCGCCATTCCTCAGACCCGGATCTCCGAGATCATAAAAGGGAATCGCCGAATTACCGCCGATACTGCGTTGCGACTGTCCCGGTACTTTGGTACCACAGCAAAGTTTTGGCTAGGATTGCAGGATGATTATGACCTGGAAGAAGAGAACAATTCTAAGAACGAGGAGTTGAAAAACATCCGCCATTATGCGTCAGATGCCGCGTGAGGGTAGATTGATACTCGGCATTTCAGCTTTTTTCCATGATTCCGCCGCGGCGATCATCCTGGATGGAAAGGTGATCGCGGCTGCACAGGAAGAACGGTTCACGCGGGTCAAACAGGATGCGGACTTCCCGGCCCGGGCCATCGGATATTGCCTGGAGGCGGCGGGTGCGACGGTCGACGAGCTGGATGCGGTGGTTTTTTATGACAAACCGTTGTTGAAGCTGGAGCGCATCCTGGAATCCTATCACTCGTCGGCGCCAAGGGGTTGGGGGGCCTTTTTGCGTTGGATGCCGGTCTGGATGAAGCAGAAGATGATGTTAAAGAAGGTGATCCGGGATGAGCTGGAGGCATTGGGGATGAAGGATCGGCGCCGGTTAAAGTTGTTGTTCACCGAACATCATCTCAGTCATGCCGCCAGCGCCTTCTACCTGTCACCCTTTGACGAGGCTGCGATCCTCACGGTCGATGGTGTAGGGGAATGGACTACGACGTCGATCGGGGTGGGGAAGGGAAAAGATATCTCCTTTCTTCGCGAGATCAGGTATCCACATTCACTGGGATTGTTGTATTCGGCATTTACCTACTACTGCGGGTTTAAGGTGAATTCGGGGGAATATAAGCTCATGGGGCTGGCGCCGTACGGAAATGAGACTTCGGCGCGATTCCTGGCCTTCCGGGAGAAAATTACGAGTAAGCTCGTTCGGGTATACGAAGACGGGAGCTTCTTTTTGCATCAGGAGTATTTCGATTATTTGCCGGGGCTACGGATGGCGCGTGACCAGAAGTGGGAGCAGTTATTCGGGCTGCCCCGGCGGGAACCGGAAAGTGCCATGGAGCAGGGTTACTGCGACCTGGCCCTGGCGATCCAGCGGGTGACGGAGGAGATCATCCTTCGGTTGGCGGGGACGGCGCGGCGGGTGACAGGTTGCGAACGGATCGTCCTTGCCGGTGGGGTGGCTTTGAATTGTGTAGCCAATGGAAAGCTGGTGGCTTCCGGGCTCTTTCGGGATATCTTTATCCAGCCGGCCGCCGGGGATGCGGGTGGCGCGTTGGGCGCGGCGTTGGCAGGGTATCATATTTGGCGGCGGGGTGAGGGGATGCGCATGTTTATGAAAGATGCGTATTGGGGTCCGGAGTTTGGCGGCGAGCGGATTGAGAAGGTTTGTCGTGTGCAGGGATTGGTTGGGGAGTGTTATGGGAGTGACGAAGAATTGGCGCGGGTGGTAGCGGCGGCGCTCGGGAACGGAAATATCGTTGGTTGGTTCCAGGGGCGGATGGAGTTTGGGCCGAGGGCGCTTGGTCATCGGAGTATACTTGCCGATCCGCGGAGTGCGGACATGCAGCGGCGGCTGAATTTGTCGATCAAGTACCGCGAAGATTTCCGGCCGTTTGCACCGGTGTGCCGGGTGGAGCGAGCGGCGGATTATATCGAGGGGGGGGTGCTCTCGCCATATATGCTGCTGACGGCGCGGCTGGCGGCGAAATTCTATTGTCCGTTGCCGGACGGGTATGAGGCGTTGCCGATGAAGGAGAAACTGGCGGTGGTACGGAGCCGGTTCCCGGCGATCACGCATGTCGATGGGTCGGCGCGCTGGCAGACGGTTTCGAGGGAGGCGAATCGGCGGCTGTGGGAACTTTTGGTAGCATTCGAGAATGTTACGGGCGATGGTATCCTCATCAATACCAGCATGAATGTCCGGGGCGAGCCGATTGTTTGTACGCCGGAAGAAGCGGTTGCATGTTTCATGCATACGGGGATGGACGTACTGGTCTTGGAGAATATGGTTATCTTTAAAAAGGACCAGCCTGCAGCGGCAGAGTGGCGGGCGAAGGAGGCGAAGGGCGCGAAGGGCGCCGTGGCGTTGGATTAATATAATGCGAATCGATTATGGAGTTCTTGAAGGACCTCTGGTTATTTCTGAAAGAAAGAAAAAAATGGTGGCTGGTGCCGCTGGTCGTTCTGATCGTTCTGATCGCGCTACTGGTCGTCCTGGGTGGCAGTTCGGCGCTTGCGCCATTCATATATACACTATTTTAATTTGTTGAAATTTAAAATATGAGTAGGAAGGAAAAGCCGATCGAGACCATGCTGGTGCTTTCGATGGGGTGTCTCCTGGTGAACGTGCTATTTCATTGGAAGCCGGCTTTATATTTGTGTTTCGGCTTCGGTCTGACCGGCATTTTCTCCGGTTGGCTTAGCCGCCAGATTGACCGGGTTTGGATGTGGGTAGCGCGTGTCCTTGGCTGGCTAAGCAATGGGCTATTGTTATCGGTCGTCTATTTATTGGTGTTGTTGCCGGTGGCCCTCATCCGGCGAATGAGGAACAAGGACAGGCTGACGTATTTCGACAAGGCGGCCAGGAGCAATTTCATTGCCCGTGACCATCTTTTCACGAAGGAAGACCTGGAGAAAATGTGGTAGATATTTTGGCGGCAATTTTAATCTGGCCGGTTTGCAATTTCCCGGATAGTGCCCCGTTTTACAGTGGATTATGCAATCCATTATCCGTGGTTGGCTGCGCCATACCCTGTTCAATACCATTCTTTTGTTCGTTGGGTCGGTCATTTTCTCTCCGACAGCTTGGGCGCAGGAGAAGGAATTCGAGCCCGCCGCGGAAAACGCCGCTTTACTGGCCAGTCTCCAGAATCAATACCAACTGCAATTTAAAGATGATCTCAGTCAACTGCCATCCGCCAATCGGAAGGACTATGTAGAAATCTACCATGAGCGGTGGAAGGATATCCAGGAGAAGTTCGACAAGCAGGAGATCTATACGGCTGCCGAGGCGCAGGACTACCTGGACAAGCTGGTGAGTGTCATCGTCAAAGGCAATCCGGAGCTTCAGAACCATCCTTTTCACTGTTATTTCTCCCGCTCTTATATTCCCAATGCTGCCTATATCGGCGAGGGGATCATCCTTTTTAATATGGGGTTGTTCGACCGCCTGACAGATGAAAGCCAGGCGGCATTTATCTTATGTCACGAAATATCGCATTATTACTTGCACCACCAGGAGAGGAGCATCGAAAAATATGTGAATACGATCAATTCGCCGGAAGTACAAGCTCAGCTCCGCAAGATAAAAGGGGCGGAATATCATCGGCGGGAGCAATTACAGAGCCTGGCAAAGGGACTGACCTTCGACAGTCGGAGACATAGCCGGGACCATGAGTCGGAAGCCGATTCGATGGCGGTGGTATTGATGCGTCATACTACGTTTGCGCTGGCGGGTGCGACAAGCACGCTGGCATTGCTGGATAGCGTCGACAAAGATGATTTCGATGCGGAAACCTATCTGCAGCGGACGTTCAATGCCGGCGAATATCCGTTTAAGAAAAAATGGTTGGCCCGGGAAGAAGGTCTGCTGGGAGGGCATGCCCGTTTGAAGTGGGAAAGCCAGGAAGGGGTTGCGGATTCGCTAAAGACGCACCCGGATTGCCCGTTGCGGATCAAACTGCTCATGCCGCTGGTGGGCGCGCGGGGGCCAGCCTTCGCCAAGGCCTCGGCAGGCGAGGCGGGGCGCGCGTTTCTGATCGATTCGGCTGAGTTCAGGCAGTTACAGGAGCGGAGCCGGTATGAGATCATCGAATATGCTTTTGCATCTGACGAGTATACGCAAAGTCTTTGGCTGGCGCTCGAACTGCTTCAGCAGCGGCCAGCCGATGCCTATGCGGTTGCGCAGGTGGGTAGGGTGCTGAATGGCCTCTACCGGGCGCAGAAAGCCCATACGCTGGGCAAGGTGGTTGATCTGCCTGCGCCGGATTACCAGGAGAACTATAATTCGTTGCTTCAGTTCGTACAGAATCTTTATCTGGGGGACCTGGCTTCGATCAGTTATTATTTTCTCCGGCCTCACCATCCGGAATTGGATCAATACGCGCTATTCAAGAAGGCGTTCGTCGATAGCGCGATGAACAAAGCGGAGCAGGAGTAGGAGGAAGGGCGGGCCCCGGCGGAAACGAAAAATCGTAAATCCTAACTATTAAAATAACCAATTATGACTACTTCTAAGCAGTTTATCCGATGGGGCCTGGCGGCAACCCTCGCCCTGGGTTTGCCGGGGACGGGCCTGTTGGCGCAAGCGAAGCTGAGTATCGACAAGGTATATTCCGCGTACCTGCGCAACAGCGGTACAATCATGGCGAAGGGCCAGATCAAGGGCTATTTTTTCTTCTACCTGAGTGACAAGATCGACCGGCATACCAATGAGTACACGCTGCAGATCCTGGATGAGAACCTGAACAAGGTGCAGAACATCAAATTCGAGGATTCAAAGAAGCTGAGCCTGCTGGAATCGGCCTATAACGGCAACAGCATATCCTTTCTTTTCAAAAATGAGGACACCAAAACCCTGGACATGAAGATCTATGACTTTGACGGCAAGTTAAAGTGTACTTACAGCAGGGGGTTCGACAAGAAAACGGATGAGCTGATGAAGCAGTACGAGACGCTGCATACGGATGAGGGCATGAACAAGAATGTATTCGACATCGGCGATCAGGGATATGTGTCGGTGTTGCCGATGCGTGACGGGAAACAGCGGACCTATGAAGTGGACTTCTATGCCTCGGACAGCAGGAAGCAATGGACCTATGTCCCCACCGACGATGCGGAGAAATACGCGATGGCGGAATACCTGGGTTGTACGGACAGCCTGATCATCCTTGAAGTGTTGAAGAAGAACAAAACGCTGGGTACCGATTTCACTTCGCACCTGGTGGGCATCAACTTCGTGACGAAGAAGAAACAGTGGGAGCTCGACGGGACCGGCGATCAGTACAACCTCGTGCCATCGAGTGTGGTGCCGATGGACTCGGGCAAGCTCATGTTGATGGCATCTTATTACGATAAGGATCAGAATATCGTCAAAGATTTCAGCAGGGGGCTGGCGATCTATGAGATCACTACGTCAGGGAAGGTGCTGACGAAAACGTATAATACCTGGGCCGGGGATTTTTCGCGGTACCTGCCTACCAACAGTAAGGGAAAGATCGACGACGTGGGCTATCTGTATATCCACAAGCTGATCCGGACCCCTGATCACCGGATGTTCGTAGTAGGGGAGGGATATAAGCGGCAGGCGAACGGCGTGGGTATCGCGATGAATGCACTGGCGATCATGGGCGGCGGACAGACGAACGCGGGGGTCACCAAGATTGTCATTACGGACCTGGTCATGATGGAATTCAACAGCAAGTACAAAATAACGAATGCCACCATCTACGACAAAACGAAAAATACGGCCATCGCTACAAACGCATCGGATTATAACAGCCAGCATATGCTCGCGGTAGTCCTCAAGGCGATTGGCGCCTTCGATTATGCGTTTACGACCGGCGATGCCGACAACAGCAATTTTGCCGTTTGTTATAGCGACTGGGAGCGGAGTTCCGAATATCATGGGCAGACGTTCAATGCGATCCATTATAACGGCAAAAAGTTCAGCACCGACAAGATCGAGCTGAAGTCCAAGGCCAGTATGATGCATGTGTTCCCGGCTAAGGGCGGGTCGATCATGATCATGGAATATTTCAAGAAAGACAAACGATTGGATTTCCGGTTGGAGAAATTAGGATAATGTTCTCGGTATCAAGATAACAAATAATCTTTCAGGTGTGCATAGTCCGGGTTGAGGCGGATGCTGTTTTTGGGAAGGTTTAACAGCCTTTTCACGGATTCCGGTATAGGTATCTTGTTGCCGATGAGCGGTTCGACGACATCATAGAATTTTACGGGGTGGGCGGTTTCGAGGAAGAAACCTTTTTTGCCGGGATGTTGGGTGAGGTATCGTTGCAATGCGAGGTAGCCGACGGCGCCATGCGGATCGGGCAGGTAGTGCTGTTTGGTATAGAGGTCGCGGATGGCGGCAGTGGTTTCCGCATCGGAGATGCTGATGGCAGATAGGATTTGCCGGAGGTGGGGAAGCTTTTGGTGGAAGAGCTCGAGGATACGAACGAAGTTGCTGGGGTTGCCGACGTCCATCGCATTGGAAAGGGTTGAGACGGCCGGTTTGGGGAGGTAGTCGCCTGTGCGCAGGTAGGCGGGGACGGTGTCGTTGCTATTGCAGGCGGCGATGAAATGGCGGACGGGGAGACCGGAGCGGTAGGCGAGAAGGCCGGCGCAGATATTACCGAAGTTGCCGCTGGGCACACTGATGACGGGGGGCTGGGTTATGTCGGGCCATTGTTGAGCCGCAAAAAAATAATAGAATTGTTGGGGGAGCCAGCGGGCGACGTTGATGGAGTTGGCGGAGGTCAGGAAAAGGGCATTGTTCAGTGTGGGGTCAGCGAAGGCTTCTTTTACCATGCGTTGGCAATCGTCGAAACTGCCATTCACTTCGAGGGCGGTGATATTTTTCCCGAGCGTGGTGAGCTGCAATTCCTGGACGCTGCTGACCTTTCCGGAGGGGTAGAGGATGACGACGCGCACGCCTTCCACTTCATAGAACCCGCTGGCGACGGCGCCGCCCGTATCGCCGGATGTGGCGACGAGTACGGTGACGGGACGGTTTGTATCCCGGACGAAATGACCAAGGCAGCGGCTCATGAAGCGGGCGCCGACGTCTTTGAAGGCAAGGGTAGGGCCGTGGAAGAGCTCGAGGGAATAGATGGTGGGGCCCTCCTTCGCCGAGGTTTCGGCGGGTGAAACGGGAACGAGGGGAAAATCAAAAGAGATGGTCTCGGCGACGATCCGTCGCAGTTCGGGCTCGGACAGGGTATTGCCGACATAGGGGCGGATGACGGTATAGGCAAGCTCTTCGCGGGAGAGATCGCCGAGGTTGCGGAGGAGGTCCGGTGGCAGGGACGGAACCGATTCAGGAAAATAGAGGCCCTTATCCGGCGCCTGGCCACGGATGGTTGCTTCCCTGAAATCGACGAATGAACCCGGACTATTGAGGCTATAATAGTTCATATGATCTGTACTCCCCGTTGGTTGATGGTGGTTACATAAGTATGGTGGTCAAGGCCGATGCGCTGATAGACGTCGTGCATGATCGTCTCCAGCTGCCGGGCGGTGGCCTGGTCCTTACTGAGCATAAAGATGGACGGGCCCGAACCGGAGATGCCGCCGCCAAGGGCGCCGGCTGCCTTGCATTGCTGTTTAACCTGGTCGAAGCCGGGAATCAGCATGCTGCGGACGGGTTCGATGATCACGTCTTCGAGTGAGCGGCCGATCAGGTCGTAGTCGTTCTTGATCAATCCGGCGACGAGACCGGCAATATTTCCCCACTGGCGGATAGCGTCTTTCAGCAGCACTTGTTTACGCAGGATCTGGCGGGCGTCGGAGGTACGGACTTCGATCTGCGGGTGTACGACGGTGACATGCAGGCTGGGGGCGGGGATGGAGACGATATCGAGTGGAAAGATAGAGCGGATGAGGGTGATACCGCCGTAGATGCAGGGAGCGATATTGTCGGCATGCTTGACGCCGGAGGCGACTTTTTCGCCAAAGAGCGCGAACCGGACAAGATCTTCTTTTGAGAAGCGATTGCTTAGGAGATGGTTTGCGCCGACCACCGCGCCTGCGGCGCTGGCCGCGCTGGAGCCGATACCGGAACCGGGTTTGATCTTTTTGTCGATCAGGACTTCGAAACCGATGGGTCGCTGCAGCTCCTCGAGCATGGCGAGGAGGGGTGCGCCGGCGGTATTGAGCGCGGGGTCGGTGGGAAGGGGGAAACCGTCGCGGCTGGTGACGATGACTTTGGGTTCGTCGAGCAGTCGGACCTCCATGATATCGAAGGGAGCTTCCAGCGCCATGCCGAGGATATCGAATCCGCAGACGAGGTTGGCAACGGTGGCGGGGCATTGGACCTGTACCTTGTTCATGGCTTTGGGGTAGTATGCGTATGATTCATAAATATGCGCATTAGTATCATGAGTTAATTATTCGGATAATGTCCGCAAACACGCCGGAGGCAGTGACTTCGGCCCCGGCGCCGGCACCTTTGATGACCAGGGGTTGTTCGCTGTAGCGGTCCGTATAGAACAGGACGACATTATCTTTTCCATAAAGGTGATAGAGGTCTTGTTCCGGGCCGATATGGCGGAGGCCGACGCTGGCTTTGCCGTTGTCGTATTGCGCGACAAATTTCAGTTTTTTTCCCTTTTCCGCGGCAGCCTGATAGAGTTGCCGGAAGTGATCTTCCTCTTTTGCCATTTCAGCGTAGAAGTCATCGACGCTGCCCTGCATGCAAGACGGGGGGAGGAAGGAGTGGTTCGCGATATCGTCCATCTCGATGCGTTCGCCGGTTTCGCGGATGAGGATCATGATCTTTCGCATCACGTCGGTGCCGCTGAGGTCGAGGCGGGGGTCCGGTTCGGTATAACCTTCCGTCTGGGCCTCTCGGACGACATAGGCAAAGGGGCGGCTGCCGTTGTAGTGATTGAATACAAAATTGAGGGTCCCGCTGAGCACGGCCTCGATCCGGCGGATGGTGTCGCCGCTGCGAAGCAGGTCGTTGAGGGTCCCGATGACGGGCAGACCGGCGCCGACATTGGTTTCGAACAGGAAGCGGGCGTTGTATTCGCGGGCGAGGTCTTTCAGGTGCCGGTAGTTCTTATAAGGGGAAGAGCAGGCGATCTTATTGCAGGCGACGACGGAGATGCTTTTTTGCAGCAGTGCGGCGTAGCAGGCGGCTACTTCTCCGTTGGCGGTAACATCGGCGAATACGGAGTTCCGGAGGTTACGGGAGGTGATGCCTGTTATCCATTTGTCGAGTGCCATTGGCTCTCCTTGTTCGAGGTGGTCACGCCAGGTAGGAAGGTCGATGCCGTCGCCATCGAAGATCATTTTACGGCTATTGGCCAGGCCGACCACGCGGACCTGTATACGCAACTGTTGCTGGAGCCAGTCGAGTTGCTGTTTTAGCTGTTCGATGAGGCGGCGGCCGACGTTTCCTGTTCCGGTAATAAAGAGGTTTAGCTGGCGGTAGGAGGTCTCGAAGAATTCTTCGTGCAGGACGTTGATGGCTTTTTTGACGTCGCCGGCGGCGATGACCGCGGAGATATTCCTTTCCGAGGAACCCTGGGCGATGGCGCGGACGTTGACGCCGTTGCGGCCCAGGGCACCGAATAGCTTGCCGCTGATGCCGGGGTGGCTTTTCATGTGATCGCCCACCAGGGCGATCACGGAGAGGCCGGTTTCGACGACGAGGGGGTCGACGGTACCGGCGCTGATCTCGGGGAGAAAGCTATGGTCGATAGCGTGTTTGGCGGTGGCGGCGTTGGTTTCGTCGATACCGACGCAGATGGAGTGTTCGGAAGAACCCTGCGTGATCAGGATGACGTTGATCTGGTGGCTGGACAGGGCTTCGAAGAGACGTTTGGAAAACCCGGGGATACCGACCATGCCGCTGCCTTCGAGGCTGAGCAACGCGATGCGGGGTATACTGGAGATGCCGCAGATGCTATCGCCGTTGTGGATGGCATCCAGTTCGATGATGGTGCCGGGGTCTTCAGGAGCAAAGGTATTCTTGATGCAGACGGGGATATTCTTGCGCATGACCGGCTGGATGGTAGGGGGATAGATGACCTTGGCGCCGAAGTGCGAAAGCTCCATGGCTTCCTGGTAGGAGATGCGGGGGATAAGCCTGACGTTGGATACGAGGCGCGGGTCGGCGGTCATCATGCCGGAGACGTCGGTCCAGATATCCAATTGGCGGGCGTCGACGGCGGCGGCGAGGATGGCGGCGGTATAATCCGAGCCCCCCCGGCCAAGGGTAGTCGTAATGCCTTTGGCGTCAGCTGCGACGAAGCCAGGGAAGATGAAGAGGGCGGCGGATGAACTGTCGATGTAGTCCTTTATATTCCTGTTGGTTTTTGAGAAATCGACGGCGGCGTGGCCATACCGGGAGTCGGTAACGATGAGCTCACGGGTGTCTTTCCACGCGTGGTCGAGATCCAGGGAGGCGAACCGGGCGGCAATAATATAAGAGGACAACAGCTCGCCATAACTGACGATCTTGTCCTGGGTGCGTGGGGATAGCTCACCAAGCAGGAAAACACCGCTACAGATATCTTCGATCTCGTTGCAGCGGGTCTTGACGGCGCTGAGGGCGGCGGATTGGCGGGTGAGGGGGAGCAGGGTCCGGACGGTTTCGAGATGACGATGTTCGATCTCCTGTAATTTGTCCTTATAGGATTCATCCCCGGCGGCTGCGGATACCGCGGTCTGGATAAGCATATCCGTGATACCTCCGAGTGCCGAGACGACGAGAAGGGTCCTGTCTTTTGTCAGCGCTTTTCGAACCAGGGTGATAACTTTTGTTATATTTTCCGCGTTGGCTACGGAGGAGCCGCCGAATTTTAGAACCTGCATAACAAGAATGATTTATTGAAAAAGACCGGGAGGTGAAATGGGGTAATATGGAGATTGACAACCCTTAACGGGTTGTTATGGAGATTGTCGTAATTTGCGCGGAGAGGCCGATATGGTCGTGGTTGTGAATCACTTTTTCTCAAACTGGTCACTAAGGTAGGGGAATTGAATGGAAAAACAAAAAAAGGGCATTCCTTTAACGAAAATAAAGTAATTTTAGCCCTCCATTGAATGTATTCTGCAGTGTTAGCGTATTCTTTGAACAGATTTAAAACCGTGATATGAATTATCAACCATCCCAGGGGTTGCCGCAATTCAAGAACCTGGTCGGGATCAAGTTCCAGCTTTACAACAGTCTGTTCACTTCTTTACCTTTCCATCGGATCGAGAAAACGGGTATCCTGCTGTCCTTGTTGCTGACGGTTTGTGAGGAGGGGTATTTGCGGAAGCAAAGCCCGGAGGAGATCCTGGAGGAGTTTTTCCGCAAGCAGACGGCCTTGGCCGGTGAGCGGGAACGGGCGGATATCCTTTTCCGTTTTGTGCAGTATGTAGAGCGCCAGATCGTGTTGTTCGACGCTCTCGAGGATGCGGCATTCCGGTATGTGAATGATATGGGTGGTCAGGGGACGTTAAAGCATCTGTTGTCGGAGGTGATCCAGACGAACAAGGAGGAGGAGCTGAGAGAAAAGCTAAAGGATTATTCCGTAAGGCTGGTGTTGACCGCGCACCCCACGCAATTTTATCCGGGGACGGTACTCGGGATCATCAATGATCTGTCGAGGGCGGTGATCGAGAACAATGCAGGGGAGATCAACCTGTATATGCAGCAGCTCGGAAAGACGCCGTTCCTGAAAAAGCAGAAGCCGACGCCGTATGACGAGGCGATCAGTTTGATCTGGTATCTGGAGAATGTGTTCTATACGGCCGGCGGGAAGATCATTTCTACGTTGCGGGACCAATTCCCGGATGCGCTGGACGATAGAAATGCGCTCATCAAAATGGGGTTCTGGCCCGGCGGGGACCGGGACGGGAATCCGTTCGTCAAGGCGGAGACGACGTTACGGGTAGCGGAGGCGTTGCGCGGGGCGATCATCAAGTGCTACTATCTGGATGTACGGCGGCTGAAACGGCGGCTGACTTTCAAGGGAGTAGATGTCTTGATTGCGGAACTGGAGGTCAAGCTGTATAACAATATTTTTATTCCCAATCAGCGGACGGACTTGTCGAAGGAGGAGATCCTGCAGTATCTGGCGGAGATCCGGGAGATCATCATCTATCAGCATAACAGTCTCTTCCTGCATTTGGTGGACAACCTGATCGGGAAGGTAATGATATTCGGACTTCATTTCGCCACGCTGGATATCCGTCAGGATAGCAGCGTACATATGGCGGTACTGTCGGCTATTGCCGACCGGGAGAATTTGTTGCCAAAGAACTATGCATCCCTTGCGACGGAGCGGAAGGTTGAACTGTTGACAGGGTTGAGCGGTCAGGCCGATCCGGCTTTGTATGACGACCCGTTGGTGAAGGATACGCTGGAGGTGATCGGCACGGTCCGGGCCATCCAACAACTGAACGGCGAACAAGGTTGTAACCGGTATGTGATCAGCCACTGCAGCAGTGCATTGAACGTGCTGGAAGTTCTGGGGTTGTTCCTGCTGGGAGGTTGGGACGCGACAAAACTAGCGGTGGATATCGTGCCGTTGTTCGAGACGGTGGAAGACTTACATTCGGCGGCGTTGGTCATGGAGGAGCTGTATGGCAATGCGGTTTACCGGAGGCATCTGAAGCAGCGGGGGGATATTCAGACGATCATGCTTGGCTTTTCGGATGGGACGAAGGATGGAGGTTATCTGATGGCCAATTGGGGTATCTACAAGGCAAAAGAGGAACTGACGGCAGTTTCCAGAAAATATCACATCGATCCGGTATTCTTCGACGGGCGCGGCGGTCCTCCGGCGAGGGGTGGCGGCAAGACCCATCGCTTCTATGCATCGATGGGCAAGAATATTGCCAATAAAGAGATCCAACTGACGATCCAGGGGCAGACGGTCAGCTCGAATTTCGGAACCGTGGATACGGCGCAATTTAATATCGAGCAGTTGATACATGCGGGGATCTCCAATGACCTGTTCTCTTCGAAGGAGGTAACCTTGGAGGCCGGCGAGGAGGCGTTACTGGTTGTGTTGGCAGCAGATAGCTATAAGGCGTATACCGCGCTGAAGGAGCATCCGTATTTTTTGCCTTATTTGAATGAGGTGAGTCCGTTGCGATTTTACAATGAGACGAATATCGCCAGCCGGCCTACGCGGCGGAAGGGCGGGCGGCTGGAGCTGAGCGATCTGCGGGCGATACCATTTGTAGGGTCCTGGAGTCAGCTGAAACAGAATGTGACGGGGTATTATGGAGTTGGGTTCGCGCTGCAGGAAATGGACAAGCGGGGTAAATGGAGGGATGTGAAGCATCTGTATGAGAATTCCCTGTTCTTCCGGACGTTGCTGGATAACTGTGAGATGGCGATGAAAAAATGCTTCTTTCCGCTGACGGAACATTTTTCGCAGCATCCGGTATACGGTGAGATCTGGAGGATGATCTATGATGAATTTGAGTTAACGAAGAAGTATATCCTTAAACTATCGGGGAAAAACGAATTGATGGCGGATTACCCGGTGGAGCAGCTGTCCATCCAGATGCGGGAGCGGATCGTGTTGCCGTTGAGCACGATCCAGCAGTATGCGTTGACGAAGTTTCAGGAAATCGAGAAGAGCGGGGACAATATGCCGATGAAGGAGGTTTATGAGAGGCTCATTATGCGGAGCTCCTTTGGCATTATCAATGCGGCGCGGAATTCGGCGTAAGGGCGGCCGGCGGCCGATAATGCAATGATTTCGGCATAATCCTAAACGCTTCTTCCCATCTCAGCTTATTCACACCCTTTACAATCAGCCATAACATCAGCGACGCTTCTGCGAGAATCCCAAGAATTTCAATGTACAAAACAAGGTGTTTTTCCAAAGGTGAAAGATAAACCAGCCAACCTATACCAGCCAGAGTCATCAGAAAACCGAGAATTCGGGGCAGAAATGTCGACCTGAGAATCAAGTAACCGATCAGCAGGCAATAGGGCCCGAAAAACCAAAGCAGGTTAATTTGAGGGGTAACCGCATAAAAAAGCCCGATGGTCCCAATAACGCATCCTGCGGCGCTGAGAATGGCGGCAATCAAAGAGATGAGTCTGTTAACGGGCCTGAACAGAAAAAAGAAAAGAAAAGAAAGCGTAAGATACAATATATAGGAGATCACATTCGTAACATTACTGAATGAACTGAGACCATGTTTACCCAGAACCTCAGCAAATATCGCGATCAAAAAATACAACAAATAAATCACTCCAATGAGTCTTCCCCTTGGAGATCCAGAAGCCGCTTTGATCCATTTCATATTTGAGATCCCCCCATTTCCCGGGCACCGTGAAGATTTTGATTGTCGTCCAAATTTATCTCCTTTTTCGATCGTCAGTCTTACACAATTCCGCCAACGTCTTATATCATTCGTAGGTGCTCGGCTAAACATATCAAAGCACCATCGCAGTTTTCGAGGAGTTCCCGTCATTCTGCGGACCGATATAAGGCATGCCCGGTATGGGATGAAGCCCGTCTGTGTGCAACTTGTTCAACTGGTCGACACAGTCTTGCAGTGTCGCAGACCAATCCTGCCGGGAAAGCTCCTTCCCTAACCAGGCGGGATTCAACTGAGCATTGCGGACATAATTGCCCGTTTCTCCACTTATAATTTTGCGGGTCAACGGCTTCTGACGCCAGCCGGTACCATATAATACAGTCCTATGGTCGGCGCAGTTGCCGCAGTACCTAACCGTGATGGCAGATTCGCTGGTAGGTTCGCAGGCCGCAAAAACATTACCAGATTCCCGGTCGACTATGGTATAGCGATCGGATGTGCGCCCTTCGTTGTCATATGCAATATAGTTAGTCATCATCTTATCCTCCTATTCAGGGTTCCATGGCCATCAATGGAAGAAATCCCGAAGCACCTGTAACTTCAGAATGAATACATACAGTATGCTTGCGGCCATCAACCAGACCAATACGATTATAATAATCCTGCTAATTTTTGGAAACATTGTAGTTCTCGTTAACAACCTGCTTTGGTCACCTGGCGAACGTAGAGAGAGTATAGTTCAGTGGGCATGCAGGACTGGACGAGGCGCCATTCCACCTGGTTGCAATGGGGCAGGATAGAAGAAAAGGCGAAGATGAAGATATTTTCGACCGCATTTCTTGCAGCGGCGTTTCCACTTCTATAAATCGTTTGGACGCGATTCATACAATTCTTTAGACCGGCGAAGTCATGTTCGAGGGCAAGGTGTTTGGCTTGATCGGTCAGTTCCTGGATGGCGCTGAAGACGGCGGGCAAGGTGTTGCGGACTGCTTGTTCTTGTAACATATATTCCTTTTATATAGCGGTGGTATTGCCAAAGGAATGCCTGATTGGGGGGATTAGGTTTGGGGGACTTGAGTGTCAGCGAGTTGGTGGTATGTGTTCGGGTTCGTCATTGGTTGGGAATGCTCCGGAATGGAAGGAGTTTTCCAAAATAGCAGGGTTTGGCGGGGTGGCTGCGAAAAATTGGGCTGATGTTCAATTGGTTGTGCTTTTTGGAATGTTCTTTGGCCCTGGTAAACAAAAAAATAGCATGAAAGAAGAGCCTGAGGGCCGGGTATTTTTTCGAATTGCCGAGCCGGCCGATGTCAAATATGTGTACCCAATTTTGAAAGAGATGGAGGCCTCCGCCAGGATAAGGGGGACGGGTATTGCGAAGCGGTCGCCGCAGGCGTTGTGTCAGAAGATCTATGGCGAGTTTGTATCCAACAGCGGGTTGATCGTCAATCCGGCGTATCGCGGCAAGGGAGTAGCCAGGGGGATCAAGGAAGAGATCGTGCAGTTGAGCCGGAGCATTTATCCGACGGCGAAGCTATTCAGTATTACAACGGGTGCGGCGGTAATGAAGCTAAACCATGAATTTGGTTTTCGGCCGGCGGCGTATGCGGAGATCACGCGGGATGAGCGGTTCTGGGATAAGTGCCGGAGTTGCGTCAACTATGCTATTCTGCAATCACAGGGGAGGCAGCGTTGTTTGTGTACGGCGATGTTGTTGGGAGTGACGGAGGTGGCGTGATTACCGATTTGATAAATTTTCTTTTCATTTTGGGGTGGATTCCGCCGGAGGGCTGGAGAAGAATGTTAAAGTAGCGGGATTAGAAATCCTTAACTCTATTGGGTTTGAAGTGAAAGCTTTGCGGCGGGCGCGGCTCTGGTATATAATTGGACGATACGGTAGCATAAAATTAGCATATGTTTAAGAGAATTGTTTTGGGAATCAGCGCAGGGGTAATGGTTTTTGTTTTTTCCGGTTATGGCCAGGATTCGACCGCGATCAGGCCGACAGATTCGACGGTGATCAGGCCCGCCCCCTCCAAAGGCTCCTTTGCGGCGAAGGAGCCGGCCAGTGCGCCTTTTGCCTTTGGGGATTTCTCGTGGCTGAACGGTACGAGCCGGAAGACGAGTCCGCCACTTATCGATAGCAAGTATTTTACCAGTGATATCACGCTGGACCTGAACTACACACACTCGTACAACAACCCCATCGACAATACGGTGGTCGGCTCTACGGCGTTGTCACGGGACAACGAGCTCCAGCTTTCTTTCCTGGGTTTTGGCGGGGACCTCCATGTGGACAATGTCCGGGGTCGGATCATGATGCAGTTCGGGACCCGGTCGACGGTGGTTCCGCGTAACGACGGGAGCTCATACAAGGGGCAATATGACCTGCAAACGATCTACCGGTATATCAGCGAGGCCTATGGCGGTTATCATTGGGATGTCTGGCACGGGATCAACCTGGATGCAGGTATTTTCATGTCCTATATCGGGCTGTTCTCCTATAATAACTTTGAGAACTGGGGATATCAGCCGTCGTATACTTCAGACAATACGCCCTGGTTTTTTAACGGGCTTCGGTTGCAGATATTCCCGAGCGACAAGCTGAAGGTGGAATTGTGGCTGATCAATGGCTGGCAGTCGTATGGGATGTTCAATAATTCGCCGGGTGCCGGTTACTCGATCTATTACCGGCCGAAGGAGCGGGTGGATTATGTGTTCAACTTCTACTATGGGAAGGACGATGAAGGGGCTCCGGGCCGGTATCGGATCCACAGCGACGACAGCTATGAATATCGGTATTTGAACCGCAAGCGTGGTCTTGTAACGAAGGCTGCTTTTTCGTTCACGGGGGATTTTGGGTTTGAGCATGGGGATGGGGTTACGGCCTTTGGTAAAGGGACTAAGGGCACGCCGAGTTACCTGCCGGCGCAGAATTTCATCAGCGGTATGCTGTATAACCGGTTGTGGTTTGGTGAAAAGCAGAAATTTGCGTGGACGGTCGGGGGCGGCTATATGCACAATCCCGGGCAGTATCTGGTGTTGGCGCCCACAGGCTATGCCGATACCTTATTCCAGCAGCAGACCGGCCCCGGCTCGACGTTCGACGCCTGGGACTATTCGACCTCGGTCGATTACATGCCTAGCCAGAACCTCACGCTTAAGTTCGAATGGGTCCACCGGAAGGTAAATTCGATCGATCCTGGTCCGGGAGACGCTGCCCTGAAAGGCTATTTTGCAGGGCATGGCGGCGTGACTTCGCCCAATGGATTTGCTAATATAGGCGGCTATACCTATGCCTCGAACGGGGCTTCTATAGCGCCGCCGCTGAGCAGCTGGAGCACCAGCGGTCCGAATGGGACGCCGTGGATGCCGGACATGGTCATGTCGGAAACCAGGTTTGTGCTGGCGCTGCTGGTAAGGTTTTAAGAGATACAGAGGAACTTTTTCAGAAGCTGGCCCTCCGGGTTCTATCCGGAGGGCCTTTTTCATTTTGGCATGGTTACATTACGATAATTGGTATATAATAAATGTCGGGTGACGGCTCTTTGTCCCCGACTAAATTTTTCCAAGACAACAGTCTTATAAATTACTGGGATATAATATTCCAGGATTAAGTAGCCTTAGTATTAGTTTTTTTTCAATATGGATTATTCGGAAAAACATATGTATATTTTGTTTATTTGGTATGTTTTTTTTCAAATAGGAGTTGTTTCCAATTCATTTCCGATGGTGGAACTTGGTAAAATATGATCCAAATCACTGATAGCACTACGTTTTGCGGACAGGGTGCCGGGTTGCCGGGGCTCTGGTATATAATTGGTGTGGTTATAGCCAGGATTCGACGGTGATCAGGGCCGCCCCATCCAAAGGATCCTTCGCCGCGAGGGGGCCGGCAGGCCCGACATGGTCATGTCGGAAACAAGATTCGTACTGGCGTTACTGGTAAGATTCTGAGTACCCAAAGGGCCGCATTTTAAAAACCAAAACTAAAAGCAAATGGGATCAAAGACAAACGTCAAAAGCAAACTCCGTTATTGCGTGGCTCTATCCGGTATGATGTTATTGGTAGCCGTGGCAACTATCCTTCCATCAGCATCATTTGCACAGGATCCCGGAGGCGTTAAAACAGGAAATCTGGGTGACATTGACACAGCGGTAGTGAAAGTATTGGACACGGTGTCAAAAGCGAAAGATACCTCGTTTGGAGTTGTAAGCAGCAATATCAGTAAGCTTACAGCTGCGGTTTCCACCATTGGGGATGCGAGTGGCCATAACAAGATCGCCATCAACATTGTCTGGACCTTGCTTACAGGATTTCTCGTCATGTTCATGCAGTGCGGTTTCGCCATGGTCGAAACGGGATTTACGCAAAAGAAAAATGTGGCCCATACTATGGCAATGAACTTCTTCATTTATGCTTTGGGAGTGTTGGGGTTCTGGATTTGCGGTTTTGCATTTATGTACGGGGGAGCGTTGAACGTAGCCAACCTTGGCGGATCTGCCGGCGTAGTCAGTCATGAATTCAGTGTTCATCTTTTTGGCCATGATTTTGGCTTATGCGGCACCGCCGGTTATTTTCTCAACAGTGATGTGTATGATGTAGGTATTTTCGCGTTGTTTCTTTTCCAGCTTGTATTCATGGACACGGCCGCTACCATTCCAACCGGCGCCATGGCTGAACGTTGGAAATTTAAATCGTTCGTTATATACGGCTTCTTTATTTCCATGTTCGTTTATCCCCTGTTTGGTAACTGGGTTTGGGGCGGCGGATGGCTTTCCCAACTCGGCGTGAATTTCGGTCTTGGCCACGGCCATGTTGATTTTGCCGGCTCCTCCGTGGTGCACGAAGTCGGTGGTGTTGCTGCGCTCGCAGGCGCCATGGTGATCGGGCCGCGGATTAATAAATATGGCAAAGACGGAACCGTCAATACGATACCCGGCCATAATATTCCAATGGCTATCGTGGGTACGTTCATCCTGGCTTTCGGATGGTTCGGGTTCAACCCCGGTTCTACCTTGTCGGGAACCGATCTACGCATTTCCATCATTGCAACGAATACCATGCTGGCCAGCGCCAGCGGAGCATTCCTGGCGGTCATGTATGTATGGGCCAAGTACGGCAAACCCGATATCGGAATGGGCGCCAATGGCTTGCTGGCCGGGCTTGTTGCCATTACGGCACCCTGTGCGTTCGTAAATGCAACGGGCGCTATTGTTATCGGGGCGGTGGCAGGGATCCTGGTGGTCGTGGTCTATGATTTCCTGGACAAAAAGCTAAAAATTGACGATCCCGTGGGCGCATTCGCGGTACATGGAGCCAATGGCTTCTGGGGTGTTCTTGCCTTAGGACTCTTCGCCGATGGAAAATATGGAGACGGATGGAACGGGGTTCCCGGGACGGTAAAAGGCTTGTTCTATGGCGACGGGAAACAATTCGTGGCAGAATTGATAGGAGGACTGACTTGTTTTGTGTTCGTATTTGCCGTGATGTATCTCTTTTTTAAACTGATCAAGAAGACTCCAATCGGCCTTCGCTCCTGCGATGCCGACCAATCGGTGGGTTTGGATATTTCGGATCTGAGCGGCCCCGGCTATGTGGGCTAATTTGTATATAATTAAAATGTAATGTTTAAAAAAAGTGCGAGATGATCGAGATGGGCTTGCTGCCGACGTAATTTTTTCTTAAATTTAGTAAACCGACCTAAATTTATAATATTTTGATTATTTGATATATATATGATTTTGGATCCATCAGGTACGAATACGCAGAAAGTACGGCATCACTTCACCACTCCTCTCAGGGATTTGTTGAAGGACAGCCGGGCTACGGGCGTATTGCTAATCGGATGCGCTTTTATTTCGCTATGCCTTTCAAACGGGGCACGAGGTGCCTGGTATTTGAGTTTGTGGAATAGCAAGATGGCTATGTTTAACGGTCTTCACCTGCCGGATACTTTGTTGAGCTGGGTTAACAATTTTACGATGGCTTTCTTTTTTGTGCTGGTAACCACTGAAATCAAGCGGGAATTGGTAGCCGGTGAGCTGTCTTCTTTTAAAAAAGCCATCTTACCTTTCGGCGCTGCGTTTGGCGGGATGATGGCTCCTGCCCTTCTGTTTATCGTCTTCAATTGGCATACGGGGTTTTCACATGGATGGGGGATCCCAACGGCAACGGATATCGCCTTTTCATTGGCCGCGGCTTCGCTTCTTGGGAAGAGCTTCCCGGTCAAGCTGAAAATATTGCTAATGGCTCTGGCGATTATTGACGATCTGGGCGCGATCCTGGTTATCGCCGTTTTTTATGGCGGTCATCTGCATTGGTCTTACCTGGTTGGTAGCGGCTTGATATACCTACTGTTGCTGAGTTGCCGTTATTTTAGGATCAAATTCGGGATTCTGCAGGTATTACTGGGCTTCGGCCTATGGTATACCCTACTCCAATCCGGGGTGGAAGCCAGTATGGCAGGAGTGTTGTTTGCTTTAGCCATGCCCATTGACGCGTTGAGCGTGATCGAAAAGACGATCCATAAGTATGTGAATTTTCTGGTGCTTCCTTTATTCGCCCTGGCCAACGCCGCGATGGTCATGCCTTTGCATGTCCTCGATTCCCTCAACTCGAATATCGGCATGGGCATTATCTGCGGCCTGGTTATCGGTAAGCCGCTGGGTATTTTCCTGGTTAGCAGGCTGATGGTGGGATTGAAAATTGCCCGATTGCCCGCCAATGTAAATTGGAAACAATTTTTTGGGATGGGTACCCTGGCGGGGATCGGGTTTACGGTATCAATTTTTACGACTATGCTTGCCTTTTCTTCATCAGGGCCAAGGGATATTGCAAAGATTGCTATTTTGGCCAGTATCGCCGCCTCGGTGGTAGTAAGCTTTGTTTATTTTTGGATTATCGGATTCAGGAAGATAAAGATAAAGAAACCTTCCCTGTTGCGGCCTACATTGTCCGGGGAAATGCGGTATAACTAACCGAGTGCGATCAGCGATTGGTCCCGGCGTTCGAGCAGGGAGGCCGCGGTACCGACCAGGTACTCATCTACCTTCCGGGCGCATTCGCGGCCTTCGCTGATGGCCCAGACGACGAGTGACTGGCCACGGCGCATATCGCCGGCAGTAAACACTTTGGCGATATTGGTCTGGTAGTTCTTGTCGGAAGCCCGGACATTGCCGCGGTCATCGAGTTCCACGTCGAGCTCGTTTAGCAGTCCATGATGTTGGGGGTGGACGAAGCCCATGGCGAGCAGGGCCAGTTCGCAAGGTAGTTCCCGTTCGCTACCGGGCACCTCGATGAAGCGCGCGGCTTTGCCGTCTTCGGTGAAGGTCCATTCCAGTCTGACGGTGAGCAGGGCCTTGAGGTTGCCTTGTTCGTCGCCGAGGAATTCTTTGGTAGAAATAGCCCAATGTCTGTCCGCTCCTTCTTCGTGGGAAGAGGAGGTCTTGAGGACCATCGGATAGGTGGGCCAGGGCATGTATTCGTTACGGGCGTGCGGCGGCTTGGGCATCAGTTCGAATTGAGTAACGGAAAGCGCCTTGTGGCGGTTGGAGGTGCCTACACAGTCGCTGCCGGTATCACCGCCGCCGATGACGACTACATTTTTGTTGGTCGCCCAGATATGTTCACCTTCGATGGGGAGATGGCTGACCCGTTTGTTCTGTTGCTTCAGGAAATCCATGGCAAAATGTACGCCATTCAGGCTTCGGCCGGGGATGGGCAGATCGCGCGGAATGGTCGAACCGCCCGCCAGCACGATCGCATGAAATTCACGCAGCAGGTCATTGATGCTGATACCCGCGCCGACTTCGGCGTTGCAACGGAAAACGATGCCGGCTTCTGTCATCAATTTGATCCGGCGGGCGACGACCCATTTCTCGAGTTTGAAATCGGGGATGCCATAGCGCAGGAGGCCGCCGGGCTCGTCATCGCGTTCGAATACCGTGACGGTGTGTCCGGCAGCATTCAGCTGGTCGGCGGCGGCGAGCCCCGCGGGGCCGGAGCCTACGATGGCCACTTTCTTACCTGTCCGCAGGGGCGGATGGTTGGGCTTCACGAAACCGTTCTCGAACGCGATCTCGATGATATGTTTCTCTATTTCTTCGATAGCTACCGGCGGCTGGTTGATGCCCAGCACACAGCTGCTTTCGCAGGGAGCGGGGCAGATGCGGCCGGTGAATTCCGGAAAATTGTTTGTTGACCGGAGGATCTCATAGGCTTCCTGCCATTGCTGGCGGTAGACGGCGTCATTGAATTCCGGGATGACATTGCCGAGGGGGCAGCCATGGTGACAAAAGGGGATACCGCAGTTCATACAGCGGGCCGATTGCTGATTCAGCTCCTGGGGCGAATACGAGTGAACGAATTCGTTATAGTCGTTTCTCCTTTCCGGGATGGGACGTTTGGAGGGGAGGTGTCGCGTATATTCGAGAAATCCTGTTGGTTTGCCCATGTCGGTGGATCGGTTTTATCGGTTATCGATGGTTGTTACTTTGGCGATTTTCGATGGATCAGTTTTAACGATTTGAATGAGGATTGGTAACCGGCACGGGTGCGGTAGCGCGAACCACTTTCTTGTAATCGATCGGGAAGACTTTGACGAAATGCTGCAACTGGTTGTCGAAGTCATCCAGGACAAATTTCGCGACGGTGCTGCCGGTGTAGGCATAATGTTGTTGGATCATGTCTTTCAGCTCGGCGATGTCGTCGGACTCCACGGGGTCCAGCTCGACCATTTCGCGGTTGCAATGGGTAGGGAACCTGCCGCGGACGTCGTAGACGTACGCGATACCGCCGCTCATACCTGCGGCGAAGTTGCGGCCCGTTTCACCCAGGATCACGATACGCCCTCCCGTCATGTATTCACAGCCGTGATCACCAACGCCCTCGACGACGGCGCGGACTCCCGAGTTGCGGACGGCAAACCGTTCGCCGGCCTTCCCCCGGATAAAGGCTTCGCCGGAAGTAGCGCCATAGAACGCCACGTTGCCGATGATGCTATTCTCTTCCGGTACAAATCCGGCATTCTGCGAAGGGTAGACCACGAGTCTGGCGCCGGACAGCCCTTTACCAAAGTAGTCGTTGGCATCGCCTTCCAGCTCAAGGCAAACGCCGCGGGTATTGAAGGCACCAAAACTCTGTCCGGCGGTACCGGTAAATTTGAAATGGATAGTGTCTTCCGGGAGCCCGTGACCTTTGTATCGTTTCGAGATCTCGTTGGAGAGGATCGTGCCCACGGTGCGATTGGTGTTACGGATCGGGAAGGCCGCGAATACCTTTTGCCGGTGGTCGAGGGCGGGTTGTGCGGCTTCCAGCAATTTCCAGTCGAGGACATCCGAGAGGCCGTGATCCTGTTCTTCCTGGTGATAGAGACCGGTGTACATCGAGGCAGGTTCCTTATAAAGGATCGGCGAGAGGTCGAGCTTGCCATATTTCCAGTGGGGGATATTTTCCCGAACCTGGAGGCTTTCAACCTGACCGACCATTTCGTCGATGGTGCGAAAGCCGAGTTCCGCCATGATCTCCCGAAGTTCCTGCGCGATGAAGTGGAAGAAGTTGACGACGTGATCGGCGTTGCCGGCAAAGCGTTTACGCAATTCGGGGTCCTGGGTGGCGACGCCAACGGGGCAGGTATTGAGATGGCATTTGCGCATCAGGATACAACCTTCCACGACGAGGGCGGTGGTGGCCAGCCCCCATTCTTCGGCGCCTAATAACGTGGCGATAGCAATATCGCGGCCGGTCTTCATCTGTCCGTCCGCCTGGAGGACAACGCGGCTTCGGAGTTTGTTCCGTACCAGTGTTTGGTGTGATTCGGCCAGTCCCAATTCCCAGGGCAGGCCGGCATGCCGGATCGAACTCAGGGGGGAAGCGCCGGTACCGCCGTCGTGACCGGAGATCAGGATGACGTCGGATTTTGCTTTGGCGACGCCGGCGGCGATGGTGCCCACGCCCGCTTTGGAGACCAGCTTGACGCTGATCCGGGCACTCCGGTTGGCGTTCTTCAGGTCGAAGATCAACTGGGCCAGATCCTCGATCGAATAGATATCGTGATGCGGGGGCGGCGAGATCAGTCCCACGCCGGGTGTGGAGTGTCGTACTTTACCGATCCATTCGTCCACCTTGTGTCCGGGGAGCTGGCCTCCTTCGCCGGGCTTGGCGCCCTGGGCCATCTTTATCTGCAGCTCGTCGGCCATGGTGAGGTAGTAGCTGGTGACGCCGAAGCGAGCCGAGGCGACCTGCTTGATCGCGGAGCGCATGGAATCGCCGTTTGGCAGGGGTTCGTAGCGCAGCTCGTCCTCGCCTCCTTCGCCGGTATTGCTTTTTCCGCCGAGGCGGTTCATGGCGATGGCGAGGGTCGAGTGGGCTTCGTGGGAGATCGAGCCGAAGGACATGGCGCCGGTGGCAAAACGCCGGTAGATGGCTTCAGCGGGCTCCACTTCGTCCAGCGTGATCGAAGGGCGGTTGCGCTTGAACGTGATCATGCTCCTCAGCGTCGCGGCCTTTTCGGTTTGGTCGTTGACCAGCTTGGAATATTTCTTGAACGCGTCATAGTCGTTCATCCGCGTCGAATATTGCAGCAGGTGAACGGTGGCCGGGTTAAAGAGGTGGAATTCCCCTTTTCTCTTCCACTGGTAGATACCGCCGACCGGAAGGCGGTCGATGGGGATATTCTTCCGGCTGAACGCAAAGAAGTGTTTGGTGAGCGTCTCCCTGGCGATCTCGTCGAGGCCCATGCCTTCGATGCGGGAGGTGGCGCCGGCGAAATATTTGTCAACCACGGAGCGATTTAATCCAATGATCTCAAAGATCTGGGCGCCCTGGTAAGATTGGAGGGTGGAGATCCCCATTTTGGAGAAGACCTTGAGGAGGCCTTCGCATACGGCTTTTATATAGTTCTTCTTCAGCTCTTCGGCGTCGAGGTCGGTCTTTAGCTTGTCGGTGAGCTTCAGGTCGCGGATCGTCGAGAGGGCGAGGTAGGGGTTGATGGCGGTGGCGCCGAAGCCGATCAGGCAGGCGAAGTGGTGGACTTCCCAGACGTCGCCGGCTTCCACGATGATACCGACCTGGCCGCGAAAGCCCTTACGAATAAGGTGGTGGTGAACGGCGGAGCAAGCCAGCAGGGAGGGGATGGGTGCATGGTCGGAGTCGATAGCGCGGTCGGTTAGGATCAGCACTTCGAAACCGTCTTCGACGGCATCCACGGCATAGCGGCAAAGGCGGTCGAGGCCGGCCTGCAGGGAGCCCGGCTTTCCATCGGCGCGAAAATAAGTTTGCAGCGTCTTTGCCTGGAAGACCCCGGTATCGATACTGCGGATCTTTTCGAGTTCGTGGTTGCTGAGTACGGGTTGTTTGAGTGCGACGGAGTGACAAGCCAGCGGGTCTTCACCCAGCAGGTTGGCGTTGCCGCCGACGAAGCTCGCGAGGGACATGACCAATCGTTCGCGGATGGGATCGATGGGCGGGTTGGTCACCTGCGCGAACAGTTGTTTGAAATAACTGCTCAGGTGTTGAGGCTGGTCGCTAAGGACGGCCAGCGGGACATCGGTGCCCATCGAGCCCACGGGTTCCTTGCCGTCGAGGCACATCGGCGCGATCAGGTTGTCGAGGTCTTCGGTGGTATAGCCAAAGGCTTTTTGGTATTTGAAGATCTGGTCGTGCTCGAGATGCGTGAAGAGGACCCGGGGTTCGGGCAGCTCTTCCATCCGGATCTTGTATTTGTTCAGCCATTCGGCATAGGGCTGTTGGGAGCAGATCTTTGCTTTTAGTTCTTCGTCGCTCATGATCCGTTCCTGTTCCAGGTCGACGATAAACATCCTGCCGGGCTGGAGCCGGCCTTTTTCCTTTATGAGGCTGGGTTCGACGGGCAGGACGCCGGTTTCGGAAGCCATGATGACACGGTCATCGGTGGTCACGCAATAGCGGGAAGGACGGAGACCGTTGCGGTCGAGGGTGGCGCCGATGATCTTACCGTCGGTGAAGGAGATCGAGGCGGGGCCGTCCCAGGGTTCCATGATGGAGGCGTGAAATTCGTAAAATGCTTTTTTTACGGGGTCCATCTGGTCGTTGCCGTCCCAGGCTTCGGGGATCAGCATCATCATCACGTGCGGCAGGGAGCGGCCGCAGAGGGTAAGCAGCTCGATGACGTTGTCGAGGCAGGCGCTGTCCGAGGCTCCTTCGGCGATAATGGGGAGGAGCATGTCCATCTCCAATTTGGTGAAGTAGGGCGTGGTAAAACCCTTTTCGCTTGTCCGGAGCCAGTTCAGGTTGCCTTGCAGCGTATTGATCTCACCGTTATGAGCGATATAACGAAAAGGCTGGGCCAGTTTCCAGGAGGGGAAGGTATTGGTCGCAAAACGGGAGTGGATGAGTCCGAAGGCGGAGACCACACGCTTGTTGCTGAGGTCCGGAAAATAGTTGCGGACCTGGGTGCTGGTTAATTGGCCCTTATAGACGATGGTTTTATAGGAGAGGGAGGCCACGTAGAAGCCAATGGCGTCCTTTTTGATCGAGTTGTTGATGGTATTGCTGGCGTAATTGCGAAGGAGGAACAGTTTCCGTTCGAAATCGTCCGGCTGTTTGAGATGATCGGGGCAGGCGATAAAGACCTGTTCCATTTCCGGTTCTACGGACAGGGCGGTGGGGCCGATGCCGTCGGGGTTGACGGGGACTTTGCGATAGCCGAGGATCTCCAGGCCGAGCTTCTCGGCCGATCGGGTGAAGACGTCGCGGCATTCTTCTTTCAGGCGGATATCGCGGGGGAAGAAGAGCATGCCTACGCCGTACTTGCCAAAGGCGGGCAGGTGGATGCCGAGCCGGATACATTCGTCGAAGAAGAATTCGTGCGGGATCTGGATCATGATGCCGGCTCCGTCGCCGGTGTTGTTCTCGCAGCCACAGGCGCCGCGGTGCTCCATGTTCTCCAGGATCGTCAGGGCGTCGGAGACGATCTGGTGCGACTTGTTGCTTTTGATATTGGCAACGAAACCGATGCCACACGCATCACGTTCAAACTCAGGGCAGTAGAGACCGTTTTTTACCATCTTTAACAGCAATATTAGACGTTATTCAAAAAAATACCCTTTTTCTTAGATTTTCTTATGGCATGATCGCGGTTCCCTCTAAAATTACACCAAATACCCGAATAACGTGTCATTTTTGTTCAATTCAGTATAGGTGATTTTATGTGAGGCTAATTTATTCAGCAATTCCTGGTAATCTTCCCTGGAGGACAGCTCGATGCCTACGAGGGCGGGTCCGGTTTCCTTGTTGTGTTTCTGCATGTATTCGAACCGGGTGATATCGTCATTGGGTCCGAGTACGTGATTGAGGAATTCCCGAAGGGCGCCGGGGCGTTGGGTGAAAGTGATGAGGAAGTAGTGTTTTAGGCCCTCATATTGCAGGGAGCGTTCCTTGATCTCCTGCATGCGGTCGATGTCGTTATTGCTCCCGCTGACGACGCAGACGACGGTTTTACCCTTGATCTCTTCCTTGTAGTCATCGAGGGCGGCGATGCTGAGGGCGCCGGCGGGTTCAACGACGATGGCGTCTTCGTTGTAGAGTTTGAGGATGGTCGAGCAGACCTTTCCTTCCGGCACCAGGTGCATATCGTCGAGGACTTCGATGCAGATGCTATAGGTCAGGTCGCCGACGCGTCGGACGGCGGCGCCGTCGATGAAGCGGTCGATGTTGTCGAGGGTAACGGGGTGGCCGTTCCGGAAGGCGGTCAGCATGGAAGGTGCGCCCTCGGGTTCGAGTCCGATGATCCGAGTTTGGGGAGAGTGTTGTTTGATATAGGTACCGACGCCTGAGGCCAGACCTCCTCCGCCGACGGGGACGAATAAAAAGTCGATGTCGGGAAGGTCTTCGAGGATCTCTACGGCAACGGTCCCCTGGCCTTCGATGATACGGAGGTCTTCAAAGGGGGGGATAAAAGTCATGCCGTGCTCTTTGGTATACTGGATAGCGGCTGTGTTGCAGTCGTCAAAGGTATCGCCGATAAGGACGATCTCGATACAGTTCTCTCCGAACATGCGGGTTTGGTTGATCTTTTGCCGGGGGGTGATGATCGGCATGAAGACGACGCCTTTTACATTTAGCTTGTGGCAGGCGTATGCGAAGCCCTGGGCGTGGTTGCCGGCGCTAGCGCAGACAAGACCCTTACAGAGCTGGTCCTCCGAGAGGCTGCTCATCATGTTGTAAGCGCCTCTCAATTTGTAGGAGCGTACGACCTGGAGGTCCTCCCGTTTGAGGAAGACCCGGCAGTTGTATTTGCGGGACAGGCGTTGGTTAAAACTCAGGGGAGTGCGGTTGACGACCTTGGCAAGCCGCTTCGCGGCCGCATGAAAGTCTAGTGCCCGGCCCGGGATCTCCCGATTTTGGTCCCGGCCGGGGGCCGGGACCGCGGGGCTGGGAGCGGAGACATTCAATTCGCCGCCGGGGGCAGGCAGGACAATATGATCAGTGTGCGACTGGTTCACCTTTGGATGTTTTTTGAGTTGATGCGCCAGCCGATTGATTTTCGGGCCGGAGGCTGCGGACGGTCTTGCCGGCTTGCCAGAGTTCGCTTTCGCGGAGCTCTTTGAGTTCGGCATCGAGTTTTTCGCGGTAGTCGGCCTGGCTGTTGGAATCAATTGAACGTTGTGATTCCTTCCCAGCTGCGACGCTTTCGTACAGTTCGGTAAATACCGGCAGGGTAGCGTCGCGGAAGCGCTTCCACCAGTCGAGGGCGCCCCGTTGCGCGGTGGTGGAGCAGTTGGCATACATCCAGTCCATACCGTTCTCTGCAACGAGTGGCATCAGGGATTGGGTGAGTTCTTCTACTGTTTCGTTGAAGGCTTCGGAGGGCGTGTGGCCTTTTTTGCGCAGGACTTCATACTGGGCGGCGAAGATGCCCTGGATGGCGCCCATGAGGGTACCTCGTTCACCGGTTAGATCGCTGAAGACTTCTTTTCTGAAATCGGTTTCGAAGAGGTAGCCGCTGCCGACGGCGATGCCGAGGGCGACGACGCGGTCCTTGGCTTTGCCGGTCGCGTCCTGGAAGATGGCGTAGCTGCTATTGAGGCCGCGGCCCTGGAGGAACATCCTTCTAAGCGAGGTGCCGGAGCCCTTGGGGGCGACGAGGAAGACGTCGACGTCCTTTGGCGGGATGATGCCGGTTTGTTCGTTAAACGTGATGCCAAAGCCATGCGAGAAGTAGAGGGCTTTGCCCGGCGTGAGGTGCTTCTTGACGGTCGGCCACAGTTGGATCTGGGCGGCGTCGCTAAGGAGGTAGCAGATGATGGTGCCTTTTTCGAGGGCTTCCTCGATCTCGAATAATGTTTCGCCGGGGATGAAGCCGTCTCTTACCGCCTTATCCCAGGTTTTGGAGGTCTTGCGCTGTCCCACTATGACGTTGATGCCGTTGTCTTTTTGGTTGAGTGCCTGGCCGGGGCCCTGGACACCGTAGCCGATGACGGCGATGGTTTCATTTTTCAACACTTGTTGAGCCTTCGCGAGCGGAAATTCTTCGCGGGTGACTACGTTCTCTTCTACGCCGCCGAAATTTAATTTTGCCATGGTTTATTTTATTGTATGTTTTTATTATGGTGACCCGCCCCGGAGGGGCGGGTCACTACTGCTACATGCTGAATACCTGGTCCTGTTTATCGAGGTATTCGTTCTCGATGAGCTCTTCGCCGGGTTCGGTGAGCTCGAATTCCTTTAGTTTTTCGTGGAAGCCGCTGCTGTCCTTGATGATGGCGATGCGGGCGCTGCGAACGAATTCGATGAGCCCGAGAGGTTCCAGGAAAGAGATGAGCCGATCGGTCTCTTCGCGTTGGCCGGTGGTTTCGAAGACGGTATAATCTTTCCGGATGACGACGGCGCGGGCCCCGTATTCGCGGAGGAGTCGTTCGACCTTCACCTTCTCGGCGATCTCGTCCGTGGATACCTTATAAAGGGCCATTTCCTGCCAGATGATCTCTTCGTTTGTGTTGTAGTAGGCTTTGAGGATATCGACCTGTTTCTCCAGCTGGCGGCAGAGTTTCCGGACGACCTCTTCGGTCTCGTTGATCACGATGGTGAACCGGTGGATGCCTTCCACTTCGGTGGGGGAGGTGTTGAGGCTTTCGATATTGATCTTCCGCCGGGAGAACAGGATGGCGATGCGGTTGATCAGGCCGATCTGGTTCTCGGTGTAGACGGTTATCGTATATTCCTGTTTACTCGTCATCATAATGAAGGTTTTATCTTTTATTTGAGTCGGATCTCGCTAACGCTGCAACCCTGCGGCACCATGGGGAAAACGTTGTTCTCCTTTCCGGTAAAGACTTCGAGCAGGTAGGGACCTTTGTGTTCGATCATGGCTTTCAGGGCATCTTTTAGCTGCGACCGTTCGCTGACGCTATTGCCCTCGATATGATAGGCCCTGGCCAGTGCGACGAAGTCGGGGCTGGTGATGTCCACGAAAGAATAGCGTTTATCGTGGAAGAGCTGTTGCCATTGACGGACCATACCGAGGAAGCGGTTGTTAAGGATGATGATCTTGACTTCGACGTTGAATTGCATAATGGTGCCGAGTTCCTGCAGGGTCATCTGGAAGCCGCCATCGCCGATCACGGCGACGACCGTTCGGCTGGGCGATCCGAATTTAGCTCCTATCGCTGCCGGTAATCCGAAGCCCATGGTCCCGAGGCCGCCGGAGGTAATATTGCTTTTTGACTGGTTGAAGATTGCATAGCGGCAGGCCACCATCTGGTGCTGGCCGACATCGGAGACGATGATGGCATTGCCGCCGGTGAGTTCGTTGAGTTCCCGGATCACCTCGCCCATGGTCAATTCGCCGGCGGCGGGATTCAGCTCTTCACGGATGACGGCGTCGAATTCCTGTTGGTAGAGATCTGTAAAACGTTGCCGCCATTGCGGATGCGTCTTCCTTTGGATCCGTTCCGTCAGCAGGGGGAGGGTTTCCTTACAGTCGCCCCAGACCGGGACGGTTGTCTTGACATTCTTGTCGATCTCCGACGGGTCGATATCCAGGTGGATGACCTTGGCCTGTTTGGCATATTTGTCAAGGCGACCGGTAACCCGGTCGTCGAAGCGCATACCCACAGCGATGAGCACGTCGCAGTCGTTGGTCAGTACGTTAGGACCGTAATTGCCGTGCATCCCGAGCATTCCCACGTTGAGGGGATGGCCGGTGGGCAGGGCGCTCAGACCCAGGATGGTCCAGGCCGCGGGGATACCGCTTTTCTCCACAAATGCGCGGAATTCTTCTTCTGCACGCCCGAGGATGATACCCTGGCCAAAAATGATAAAGGGGCGTTCGGCTTCGTTGATCAATTGGGCGGCTTTGTCGACATATTCCTTCCGGACGATCGGTTTCGGGCGATAGCTACGGATATGTTCGCAGCGGGTATAACCTTCGTAGCTGAATTTTTGCAGCTGGGCATTTTTTGTGATGTCGATGAGCACGGGTCCCGGACGGCCGCTGCCGGCGATATAGAAGGCTTTGGCCAGGACGGAGGGGATCTCCGTCGCGTCGGTGACCTGGTAATTCCATTTGGTCACAGGGGTAGTGATATTGATCACATCGGTTTCCTGAAAGGCGTCGGTGCCGAGCAGGTGGGCGAAGACCTGGCCGGTAATGCAAACGACCGGCGTGCTGTCGATCATAGCGTCGGCGAGACCGGTGACGAGGTTGGTAGCGCCGGGGCCGCTGGTGGCGAAGACGACGCCGGTCCGGCCGGAGGTGCGTGCATAACCCTGTGCGGCGTGGCTGGCGCCTTGTTCGTGGCGGACAAGGATATGGTTCAGCCGGTCGCGATAGTCGTAGAGCGCATCATAGATCGGCATGATGGCTCCGCCGGGATAACCAAAGATGGTATCGACTCCTTCTTCAAGGAAGGCTTCGAGCACGGCAGCCGATCCGCTCAGCTCGCGGGGAGCGGGTTTGGGCTTTGCCGCGGTTTTGGCGGCAGTCGCTTTTGCTTCGGAAGCTTTCGGTTTTGGCGGAGTGGACGTGAGATGGCTCATATAAGTATTTTAATGTTGTTATGCTTCATCGGTTACGCAGCCTTCGGCGGCTGTTTTGACCTGCCGGGCATATTTGAACAGGATGCCGCTGGTTGCTTTGAGGGCAGGCTGTTTCCAGGCTGCTTTCCTTTTGGCCAGTTCGGCGTCGGTGATTTTCAGGGTGATCGTATTCTTATTCGCGTCGAGCTCGATCCGGTCGTCATCGTGGACCAGGGCGATGGCGCCGCCTAAGTGGGCTTCGGGGGTGATGTGGCCGACGACAAACCCATGGGTGCCGCCGCTAAAGCGGCCGTCGGTGATCAGGGCTACGCTTTTGCCGAGACCGGCGCCGATGAGGGCGGAGGTTGGCTTTAGCATTTCGGGCATGCCGGGCGCTCCCTTGGGGCCGACGTAGCGGATCACCACGACGTCTCCGGACCGTATCTTGCCGGTGTTGATGCCATTGATCAGCTCGTGTTCGCCGTCGAAGACGCGCGCGGGTCCTTCGAACCTTTCGCCTTCTTTGCCGCTGATCTTGGCGACGCTGCCGCCTTCGGCCAGGTTGCCATATAGGATCTGGAGGTGGCCTGTTGTCTTGATGGGTTTTTCGAGCGGATGAATAATATCTTGTTTTGTGAAATCGAGGGTGGGGACGTCCCGGAAATTTTCCGCCAGGGTTTTCCCGGTCACGGTAAGGCACTGGCCGTGGAGGAGGCCCGAATCCAACAGATAGCGCATCACCGCGGGGATGCCGCCGTGCTCGTGCAGGTCCTGCATGAGGTATTTGCCGCTTGGCTTAAAATCGGCGAGGACGGGGATATGGTTGCTGATCTTCTGGAAGTCGTCCTGATCCAGCGGGACGCCGACGCTGCGGGCCATGGCGATAAGGTGCAGCACAGCATTGGTACTGCCGCCGAGGACCATGATCACGGTGATCGCATTCTCGAATGCCTCACGGGTCATGATGTCGCGGGGTTTGATATCGTTTTCCATCAGCACGCGGATGGCTGCTCCCGCGGCATCGCATTCCTTCCTTTTCTCGTCACTAAGCGCGGGGTTGGAAGAGGAATAAGGAAGGCTCATCCCCAGGGCCTCGATGGCGGCGGCCATCGTGTTGGCGGTATACATCCCGCCGCAGGCGCCCGCGCCGGGGCAGGAGTTCATGACGATGCCCTTGAAATCGGCGTCGTTGAGCTTGCCGGCCATCTTTTGTCCCAGCGCTTCGAAGGCGGAGATGATATTTAGGTCCTGACCTTTATAATGACCGGGGGCGATGGTGCCGCCGTATATCATGATCGCGGGGCGGTTGAGGCGGCCCATGGCGATAATGGAGCCGGGCATATTTTTGTCGCAGCCCGGAAGGGCGATGAGTGCGTCGTAGTACTGGGCGCCGCAGACGGCTTCGATCGAGTCGGCGATGATGTCACGGCTGACGAGGGAAAAGCGCATGCCGTCGGTGCCATTGGCCATGCCGTCGCTGACGCCGATGGTATTAAAGATGAGGCCGATGAGGTCGCTGCCCCAAACGCCTTTCTTGACGAGCTTCGCGAGGTCGTTGAGGTGCATATTACAGGTGTTTCCGTCGTAGCCCATCGATACGATGCCTACCTGGGCTTTTGCGAGGTCTTCGTCTGTTAACCCAATGCCATACAACATCGCCTGCGCGGCGGGTTGTGTCGTGTCCTGGGTGAGTGTCTTGCTGTATTTGTTCAGTTCCATGCGCCGGTTATATCGTTTCCAGTTGAGGGGATCTTTCGGTTACCTTGTCTTTATAGGCTAGTTGTATTTTTCTGCTTTGCGTTTCTTTCCAGGGTATCGGGAAGCTATAGTCGTCGATCGAGGCCCAGCCGATAACTTCGGCGGCGGTGCCGCAAAAGAAGGCTGCGTCGGCTGTCTTTAGCTGTTCCGGAGTATATTGGCCCTCCTCGACGGGGATATCCAGTTCCACGCAGAGTTCAAGCACGGTAGCGCGGGTGATCCCGGGCAGGATATTGCCGACAGCCGGGGTATAGAGCTTGTCTTCCTTTTCGAAGAACATATTGGCGCCCGGACCTTCAGCAATTTGACCGTTCATATCCGTAAGCAGGGCTTCGTCGAAACCATTTCCTTTTGCCTCGTGGCTGGCCATGATGGAGTTGACATAGTGGCCGGCGGCCTTTGCCTCTATTTTGAACCCTTTCGGGTTGGGGCGCTGAAAGGAAGAGGTCATTACCTTTAGCAGTTTCTCGCCAAGGAAGGGCGCCATCTCCCAGGTTTCGATCACCGTAAAGGATTCGGTGTTTGGATTGAAGCTCATGTTCGCGGGACCATAGACGACGGGTCGGATATAGGCGTCCTGGAGGTTGTTGCGTTCGAGTACCTCATAGGCGGCTTTTATCATCCCGGCCGTCGTATAGTTGTATGGCATGTTGAGGGCTTCGGCCGAGCGTTGGAGCCGGTCGAAATGCTCGACCGCCTTGAATATCTTCGTTTGACCGGCCGCCGTCCGATAGCTGCGGATGCCTTCGAATACGGAATAGCCGTAATGCAGGGACTGGCCGTACAGGTCGGTCTTTGTCTCCGATGCTTTGAGGAACTGGCCGTCCAGCCAGAGGATTGTGTTGTCGTTATAATAGGTTGCCATAAGTCTAAAAAGAAACCCGCCTTTTGGGAGGCGGGTCGCTGGTATCTTGATTTTTATTTTTAAGTTACCACCCTCCCCCCTGAGCAGGAATAATCACCACGACCACAATAATAATTGCGGCTATGAACTGGCTGGTGATATTTACTACTCGTTTGTTCACGGAGAATGTTTTCGTCCAACGAATATACTTCCGCCTGATGAAAAAACAAAGAACTTTTGCGACTATTTGTTTCGAACCTCTGGTTCGCCCTAAATAATAGTCGACTTTCTCAACTCGATATTGTCTTTATGGACATCGCCCGGGATCTTGCCGCCAACGTAGTCGGCGATCAGTTCGCCAATGGTGCTGGTAAAATAGAAATTTATAGGGTCGATATCTTTCGTCACGAAGCCATTCTGCAGTGTCCAGTTCGCCGCTTCGCGGATGCGGTTGGCGTCGATATGCAGCCCGAAGTGGTCGAGCAGCATGGCTGCGGACAGGATGCTGCCGAGCGGGTTGGCGATGTCCTTGCCGGTGGCCTGTGGATAAGAACCGTGGATGGGTTCGAACAGCGCGGCGCCTTTGCCTATGGAGGCGGAGGGCAGCAGTCCGAGCGACCCGCTGATCACGCTGGCCTCATCACTAAGGATGTCGCCGAACATATTTTCGGTCAGGATAACGTCGAATTGTTTGGGGTTGAGAATGATCTGCATGGCCGCGTTGTCGACAAAGAGGAAGTCGACCTTAACGTCGGGGTAACTGGCGGCGATTTCCTGCACAACCTTTCGCCAGAGGCGGGAGGTTTCGAGGACGTTGGCTTTGTCGACGAGGGTCAGTTGCTTGCGGCGTTGTTGGGCCTGGCGGAAGGCGAGGTGGGCGATGCGCTCGATCTCCTCGCGGGAATAGGTGCATTCGTCGGAGGCCTGGGTACCTTCGGCGTTGGTCTCTTTTTTACCAAAGTAGATGCCGCCGGTCAACTCGCGAAAAATGATAAAATCCACGCTCTCAAGGATCTTTGCCTTTAGCGGCGACAGATGCTGTAGCGCGGGATAGGTGGCAACCGGGCGGATATTGGCAAACAACTGCAGGGATTTCCGGAGTTTTAGCAGCCCTTGTTCGGGTCGGACCTTTGCGCTTGGGTCGTTATCGTATTTGGGGTGGCCGATGGCTCCGAACAGGATGGCGTCGCTGTTTAGTGCGGCTTCGATCGTTTCGTCGGGCAGCGGCGTGCCGGTCTTGTCGATGGCGTCGGCGCCCATCAGACAATATTTATAGGTGAACTCATGACCACCCCGCTGGGCTATGGCATTCAGCACTTTGATCGCCTGCCGGGTCACTTCCGGCCCGATGCCGTCGCCTTCAATAACAACGATATTTTTCTTCATAAAAAATGGTTATTTAGGGTAAAGGTTAACTTATAATTGATTTAGCTGTTGCGTTTCGAATTGGGTGATCTCGTCCCGGATGCTCAGCAGAAAGTCGATGTCGTCATATCCGTTGAGCAGGCAGGTCTTTTTATAGTGGTTGATCTCGAATGTTTCGGATTCGGCGGCGCCCCGGGGCGTCGACGGGTTGGTCCCCCCGGGCGTCGACTGGTCATTGCGTAAGCTAATGGTCTGCGTTTCGAGGTCCACGTCGATCTTCGTAGCGGGGTCTTTGCGTATGGCGGCAAAAGCCTTTTGCAGAAAGTCATCGCTGACCGTTACCGGAAGGAGGAAGTTGTTCAGGGCGTTGTTCTTAAAGATATCGGCGAAGAAGCTACTGACTACGACGTCGAATCCGGCGTCTTTGATAGCCCAGGCGGCGTGTTCGCGGCTCGAGCCGCAGCCAAAGTTCTTCCCGCCGACGAGAATCTTCCCGCGGTAGGTCGGATCGTTGAGAACGAAGTCCTTTTTCGGGGTATTGTCGACGTTATAACGCCAGTCCCGGAACAGATTATCGCCAAAGCCTTCCCGGCTGGTGGCTTTTAGGAAGCGGGCCGGGATGATCTGGTCGGTGTCGATATTCTCCAGGTCGATGGGAACTGCGGTGGAATTGATCTTATGGATGGCTTTGCTCATGGTTCTTTGATTAGATGAATTCCCGGATGTCGGTTACTTCGCCGGTTATGGCGGCAGCGGCTGCTGTCAGCGGGCTGGCGAGGAGGGTCCGGGCATTTGGCCCCTGGCGGCCTTCAAAGTTGCGGTTGGAGGTCGAGATGCAATATTTTCCCGCGGGGATCTTGTCCTCGTTCATACCCAGGCAGGCGCTGCAGCCCGGCTGGCGGAGGCGGAACCCTGCCGCTTCGAAGATCTTGTCGATGCCTTCGTTAATGGCTTGCTGCTCGACCTGTTTGCTGCCGGGGACGATCCATACTTCTACATGGGCTGCTTTCTTCCGGCCCTTGACAAAGGAGGCTACTTCGCGTAGGTCTTCAATGCGGGAGTTGGTACAACTTCCGATAAAAACATAGTCGATCTTCTTGCCTCTAATAGCGGCGCCCGGCTGCAGGCCCATATAAGCCAGCGATTTGGGGTCCGCGTTAGCAGGGATATGTCCGGTGATGCCGACGCCCATGCCCGGGTTAGTCCCGTAAGTGATCATGGGTTCGATTTTCGCCGCATCGATGTCGATCTCCTTGTCAAATGCTGCCTCTTTATCGGAATATAAGGTTCTCCAGTAAGCCAGTTTCTTATCCCATTGCGCGTCCTGCGGCGCGAATGGGCGGCCTTTCAGGTAAGAGTAAGTCGTTTCGTCGGGGGCGATCATGCCGCCGCGGGCGCCCATCTCGATGCTCATGTTGCAGATGGTCATCCGGCCTTCCATCGAGAGGCCGCGGATAGCGGAGCCCGCATATTCAACAAAGTAACCTGTAGCGCCGCTGGACGAAATTTGCGCGATAATGTAGAGGATGATGTCCTTCGAGGCGACGCCTTTGTTGAGATTCCCTTCTACATTGATCCGCATCAGCTTTGGCTTGCTTTGCAGCAGGCATTGGGTGGCCATGACCATCTCTACCTCCGAGGTGCCGATGCCAAAGGCGATCGCGCCAAATGCGCCATGCGTGGACGTATGGCTGTCGCCGCAGACGATGGTCATACCGGGCTGGGTCACCCCGAGCTCCGGTCCGATGACGTGAACGATCCCCTGGTAGGGATGGCCAAGGCCGTAAAGTTCAACACCATGATTCTTACAATTCTCGATTAGCTGCTGAACCTGGATGCGGGAGAGTTCCTCCTTAATGGGAAGATGCTGGTCGATGGTCGGAACGTTATGATCGGCGGTGGCGACGATCTGGGCCGGCCGGAATACTTCGACACCTCGTTTTTCCAGTCCCCGGAAAGCCTGGGGGCTGGTGACTTCATGGATGAAATGTTTGTCTACGTATAGCACGGACGGGCCGTCTTCGATAGTCCTGACCACGTGACGGTCCCAAATCTTTTCAAATAATGTTTTTGGCATAACGCTGTGGTAATAGCTCTAAGTAGGAATGACACTCCCGGTGTAGGCATGTGCCAGCCGATGAAGGTCTTCTTCTATGACTTCTTTTTTGGTGTCTGCAACCTGCAGGAACCGTTCATATATGGTATCGATATCATTGCGGGTGAAAGAGTAGCCGATCTTTTGGAGTCGGAAAGCAAGCGCGCTGCGGCCACTGCGGGCAGTGAGCACGATCCGGGAGCCATCGGCGCCGACCTCGTCGGGACTGATGATCTCGTAGGTGGCGGCGTCTTTGAGGAAGCCGTCCTGGTGGATGCCGGAGGAGTGGGAGAAGGCGTTGGAGCCGACGATGGCCTTATTTGGTTGAACGGGCATGCGCATGGTGTCGGAGACGAGACGGCTGATCGGGTTCAGTTCGCCGGCTTTAATGCTGGTATAGAAGCCCAATTGTTTGTGCTGGCGGATGATCATGACGACCTCTTCGAGCGAAGTATTACCGGCGCGTTCACCAAGCCCGTTGATGGTGCATTCGATCTGGCGGGCGCCGCTACGGATACCGGAAATGGAATTGGCGGTTGCCAGGCCCAGGTCGTTATGGCAATGACAGGCGAGGATGGCTTTATCGATATTGGGAACATGGTTGATAAGATAGGCCATCTTTTCACCGTATTGGTCGGGCAGGCAATAGCCGGTCGTATCCGGAATATTCACGACCGTCGCGCCGGCGGCGATCACGGCTTCCACTACCCGCGCAAGGTATTCGTTGTCGGTGCGGCCGGCGTCTTCGGCATAAAATTCGACGTCACCGACCAGGTTACGGGCCCATTTAACCGCTTGTACGGCCCGGATAAGGATCTCGTCGCGGGTTGCGTTGAATTTGGCTTTGATATGGGAGTCGGAGGTGCCGATACCGGTATGGATACGCGGCCGGCGGGCATGCCGGAGGGCGGCGGCGGCCACTTCGATATCTTTCTGTACGGCGCGGCTCAAGCCGCAGACGGTGGCATTCTTGATAATCCGGGAGACCTCTTCGACGGAATGGAAGTCACCGGGACTGGATACGGGGAAACCCGCTTCGATGATATCCACGCCCAAGGCTTCCAATTGGAGCGCCAGCTCGATCTTTTCCTTGGTATTGAGCTTGCAGCCCGGGACCTGTTCGCCATCGCGGAGGGTGGTGTCGAAAATGAAAATTTTTTGATCGGCCATATGGATTTTTAAGAATGTTCGTGATCCGGTTGGGAAAGGATTAGCACAAATTAGCTAGGTTTGCGATGGTATTGAAATCATAATTGGGATGGTTTTACACCCCTTAATAAGGGTGAATTGCCCTGAAACCCAATACTGTAAGGGATTTTAACAGCTTAAATTACGATGCCCAACCGATCATCAGATGCGCTTTTTCAACTGATCAAATCTCTCGAAAAGTCAGAGAAAAGGAATTTTAAGCTCTATATCACCCGCAATTCTTCCAGCCTGGACCTCAAGAGCATCCAGCTTTTCGACGCGCTGGACAAGATGGAGGAATACGACGAGGCCCAATTGTTAAATAAAAACAAAAATATTCGCAAGGCGCAGCTATCGAACGCCAAGGCGCACCTGTACCGCGAGATCCTGTCCAGCCTGAGGTTGATCCGGCATGATGATAACATTGATATTCAATTACATGAGCAGCTGGATTATGCCCGGATCCTCTACAATAAGGGGTTATACCTGCAAAGTCTGCGGACCCTGGACCGCATCAAGGAGAGTGCCCGGATGCATCACCAGGAGACGTTCCTGCTGGAGGTGTTGTTCTTTGAGAAGACAATCGAGTCGCTGCATATTACGCGTAGCATGCAGGATCGGGCGGACCAATTGGCGGGAGAACTGGATGACGTCAATGAGCGGCTGCGGCTGATCAGCCAGCTTTCCAACCTGGCGCTGCAATTATATAGCTGGTATATCCGGCATGGGGTGGCGAGGAATGAAAAGGATGAAGCGGCTGTGCAGGAATTTTTCGAAAAGAATATGCCTGCGGATCTGTCGCAGTGCCTGGGTTTTCATGAGAAGTTGTACCAATATCAAAGCTTTGTCTGGTATGCTTTTATCCGCCAGGACTTTTTGATGTATTATCGCTATACGCAGAAATGGGTAGACCTTTTCGAAAAGGAGCCGTTCATGCTGGCCGTGGAGACGTCGCAGTATATTAAGGGCATGCATAATCTCCTGGGGGCGCATTTCGACCTGCTAAACGAGCAGAAATTCCGGGAGACGCTGAAACAGTTCGAGGAGTTCTCCAACACGGACTTGGTGACGAACAACGTGAACAACCGCATCCAGACCTTTATTTATTTGTATATCTCCAAGCTCAATCAGCATTTCATCGACGGTACCTTTACGGAGGGTTTATCGCTTGTGCCTTATATCGAGGAGAAACTGGCAGAGTACTGGATCTACCTGGATCGTCACCGCATCCTGGTCTTCTATTACAAGATCGCCTGTCTGTATTTCGGAAGCGGAGATTATGAGAAGACGATCGATTATCTGAACAAGATCATCAACTGGAAGGTGGACCTGCGGACGGATCTGCAGTGCTATTCGCGGCTTTTACACCTGATCGCCCATTATGAATTGGGGAATTTCGACATCCTGGAATATCTGACCAAGTCGGTGTATCGCTTCATGGCCAAAATGGAAAGCCTGAGCCTGGTGGAGGAGGAAATCTTCAAGTTTTTGAGAAAGGCCTTCCTGGTGTCGCCGGATAAGCTGAAGCCGGAGTTCGGAAAGCTGCTCGAGAAGCTGAAAGCCTATGAGAAGAGCCGATTTGAGACGCGGGCGTTCATGTACCTGGATGTGATCTCATGGCTGGAGAGTAAGATTGCCGAGGTGCCGGTACAGGATGTGATCCGGGAGAAGTTTTTGAGTGGGATGAGGAGGGGGTGAGCGGGACGAGGAGGAGATGAAGTTTTTCCTTTTTTGTTATTTTTGGTTTGTAAATTTGCGTGACTAAATTGCTTGAATGGCAGGAAGGGAGGGGAGATGGATCTATCGGAAGTTAATAATGGCTTGGAAATCATTTCTTTGCCAGCTGATCAAAAGAAAGCAATATTGCATTTGATCGATGCTAAAATCAATCAGGATACGAAGGAACTGATCGCTGAGATAAGGCAACTGGAAACTAGAATTCAGATGACCCAGGAGAAGCACAGTAATGAGATCAAGACTGTCTACTGGGTCATCGGTATTGCCATGGCGGTCATCCTGTTCGTGGTGGCGAGAAAATAATGTTCACTATTTTTGGGTTATAAAGCTGCCTCAAAAAAAGGCGGCTTTTTTTATTTGTGAACGTGCAGATACCGCCCGAAGAATTCTGCCGATGAAAGCACTTGGAGTCGGGAAAAGTGGAAGTCGCCCTTGTCTTCGGTGAGGATGCAATTGCAGCCTGCCTCCAGGGCGGAATAATATTCGAGGCCGTCTTCGAGATCCAGGACAGCCGGGTCCGCAAAGGCGGAACGTACGGTCCCGGCCCCGGCTCCGGTAATCTCCAGGCGGGTCGAAAGTAGCCTCAGCTTCTCTTTAGCGGCGGCGGAGGAAAATTTCTTTTCCGCATAGTAAAAGGCGATAGCGAGGCAGATGGGGGAAGTAAAGAAACTGAAATGGAGCGTCCCGGCCAGGCTAAGGATGCGTGACGTGTAGGGAAAGAGCGGGTATTCCTTATTGACTACGGAGACCAGGATATTGGCATCGGCAAAGACCTTCATTTCTTTTTTCTGGAAGTGAAGAATTCGTCCTTGAGGACTTTCCGGCTTTTGGAGCTGGTATTGTATTTGGCAGGCCCTTCCGCCACCTCTCTTACCCAGTCTGCAATGGGGTAGTCTTCCAGCGAACGATACTCGCCCGTAGTTGCTCTGTGCAATAGGAATTCGACCAGACGGGACAGGCTGATATGCTGACCGGCGGCATATTCCTTGGCGCGGCGGATGACCTCCTGATCGAAACTAAGAGTGACCTTGTTATCCATATAGTCAGGGTTTGTGATGTGAGGTGATTCGGGGGTAAAGTTAAGGGGGAAAAGGCATTTATACGTAACAATCTCGAAAGCTATACGTATAAAGGGGTGGTCAACCAAAGGGGCGAGGTAATAAAGATTTTTTTCAACTAGAAAGTTGTACCTTTGCCCTCCTTGATTTCGTCCCATAAGCATACAAAAGTTTCTGTTGAAGCTCTCCTGGCGTAGGCCGGGTGGGCTAACTTTTTGATGTATAGTAGATTAGACAAGACAAAAAACCGCATAATTGCAATATGGCTATCAAAAAAGAAAATCGTCCCAGAGCCACTTTTTCAAAAATCACTATCGGTCTAGCATCACCTGACAGCATCCTGGAAAGGAGCTATGGCGAGGTGTTGAAGCCCGAGACCATCAACTATCGTACGTACAAGCCTGAAAGGGATGGCCTGTTCTGCGAGCGGATATTTGGTCCTGTGAAGGATTATGAGTGTGCCTGCGGAAAGTACAAACGTATCCGGTATAAGGGTATCGTTTGTGACCGTTGCGGGGTGGAAGTAACGGAGAAGAAGGTACGCCGTGAGCGGATGGGCCACATCAAGCTGGTGGTTCCGGTCGTTCACATTTGGTATTTCAAATCCTTACCTAATAAAATCGGCTATCTGCTGGGGATGAGCTCCAAGAAGCTGGAAAGCATAATTTATTACGAGAGGTACGTGGTCATTCAGCCCGGTATCCGGGCGGACAAGGCCCAGAACTACGGGGACCTGTTAACGGAAGAAGAATATCTGGAGATCCTGGACACCCTGCCGAAGGACAACCAGTATCTGCCCGATGATGATCCGAACAAGTTCATCGCCAAAATGGGCGCGGAAGCGGTTCATGATTTGCTGGAGCGGATCGAACTGGATCAGTTGTCTTTCGATCTGCGGAATGCGGCGGCGAATGAGACCTCGCAGCAACGTAAGGCGGATGCGCTGAAGCGGCTTAGCGTGGTGGAAGCGTTCCGGGATGCAAATTCCCGGATTACGAACCGTCCTGAATGGATGGTGATGCAATACATCCCTGTTATTCCGCCGGAATTACGCCCGTTGGTACCTCTGGATGGTGGCCGGTTCGCGTCTTCGGACCTCAACGACCTGTATCGCCGGGTGATCATCCGGAATAACCGGTTGAAGCGGCTGTTGGAGATCAAGGCGCCCGAGGTCATTCTTCGTAATGAAAAGCGGATGTTGCAGGAAGCGATCGATTCCCTGTTTGACAACAGCCGGAAGTCCAATGCTGTCAAGGCAGAGGGCGGACGGGCGTTGAAGTCGCTGAGTGATGTCCTGAAGGGCAAGCAAGGGCGGTTCCGTCAGAACCTGCTCGGTAAGCGTGTCGATTACTCCGGTCGGTCGGTTATTGTGGTAGGTCCCGAGCTTAAATTACATGAGTGCGGGCTGCCGAAGGATATGGCTGCGGAGTTGTTCAAACCTTTTATTATCCGTAAGCTCATCGAGCGCGGCATCGTAAAGACGGTCAAGAGCGCCCGCAAGCTGGTCGACAAAAAGGAAGCCATTGTTTGGGATATCCTCGAAAACATATTAAAAGGTCATCCGGTGATGCTGAACCGGGCCCCGACGTTGCACCGGTTGTCTATCCAGGCCTTCCAGCCCAAGCTGATTGAAGGCAAGGCCATACAGCTGCACCCGTTGGTCTGTACGGCGTTCAACGCCGACTTTGACGGTGACCAGATGGCTGTTCATGTGCCGCTGAGCAGTGCTGCCATCCTGGAGGCGCAGCTGCTGATGCTGTCTTCGCACAACATCCTGAACCCGCAGAACGGTACGCCGATCACGCTGCCTTCCCAGGACATGGTGTTGGGGCTGTACTATATCACGAAGGGGAAGAAGTCTACGGCAGCGGAGAAAGTGAAGGGCGAAGGGAAGACCTTTTACAGCGCCGAGGAAGTGATCATCGCCTACAACGAAAATCAGGTCGACCTGCATGCTTATATCAAGGTGAAGACCATGGTCCGGAATCCTGGCACGGATACCCTGGAAAAAAAGCTTCTGGAGACCACGGTAGGTCGGGTGCTGTTCAATCAGAACGTGCCTGTCGAGGTTGGTTTCGTCAACGCGTTGCTGACGAAGAAGTCCTTGAGGGAGATCATCGGGAATATCATCAAGTGGACGAATATCCCCAAGACGGTGAAGTTCCTGGACGATATCAAGTTGCTCGGATTCCGGATGGCGTTCCGCGGAGGGCTGTCCTTTAATATCAATGACCTGATCATTCCCGATACCAAGGAACAGTTGCTGGACAATGCGAAGGGCGAGGTAGATGAGGTATGGGAAAACTATAATATGGGTCTGATCACCAACAACGAGCGATACAACCAGATCGTAGATATCTGGTCGCGTGTCGATACCCGCATCACAGAAAGCCTCATTGTGGAGCTGGCCAATGACAAGCAGGGTTTCAACTCGGTGTATATGATGCTGGACTCGGGCGCCCGCGGCAGTAAGCAGCAGATCAAGCAGCTGGCTGGTATCAGGGGGCTGATGGCCAAGCCGAGGAAGTCAGGTTCTACTGGGAGCGAGATCATCGAGAACCCGATCCTGTCGAACTTCAAGGGCGGCCTGAACGTATTGGACTACTTCATCTCGACCCACGGTGCGCGTAAAGGTCTGGCCGATACGGCCCTGAAGACGGCCGATGCCGGCTATCTGACCCGTCGTCTTGTCGACGTTTCGCAGGACGTGGTGATTACGGAAGAAGATTGTGGTACGCTGCGGGGTATTGCCACTACGGCGTTGAAGGACAATGAGGATATAGTAGAACCTTTATATGACCGGATCATGGGCCGTACTTCCTTACACGATGTATATGATCCTGCATCCGATAAGCTGATTGTCGCCGCCGGCGAGCAGATCACGGAAGAAATCGGCAAGGCTATCGAGGATGTCGGTATCGAAACCGTGGAGATCCGTTCGGTGCTCACCTGCGAAAGCAAGCGTGGGGTCTGCGTCAAATGTTATGGCAAAAACCTCGCGACGGGCTATACGACACAGAAAGGGGATGCGGTTGGGATCATCGCGGCCCAGTCCATCGGGGAGCCGGGTACCCAGCTGACGTTGCGGACCTTCCACGTTGGTGGTGTGGCCGGCAGCGCCTCGGTTGAATCAACGATGACGGCCAAGTTCGAAGGTACCGTCCAATTCGATGGCCTCCGGACGGTAACTGCCGAGAACAACGAACGCGAAAAACAGCAGATCGTCATCGGTCGTACCGGTGAGGTGCGCATCATGGACGTCAAAAATGATCGGTTGCTGATCACCAATAACGTTCCTTATGGCGCTACGCTGGTGGTGAAAGACGGTCAGAAGGTGGCGAAGGGCGAGGTGATCTGCAACTGGGATCCTTTCAACAATGTCGTGATCTCTGAAATTGCAGGTTCGGTGAAGTTCGATGCGGTGATAGAAGGTATCACCTACCGGGAAGAGGCCGACGAGCAGACCGGTCACCGCGAGAAGGTGGTTATCGAAACAAAGGATAAGACCAAGATCCCGGGCATCAATATCGAAGGGAATAAGGAAGCGAAGAATTATAACCTGCCGGTTGGTTCGCACATCATTATTGAGGAAGGGGAAGAGGTCAAGGCGGGTCAGGTTATCGTGAAGATCCCCCGCGTGCTCGGCAAGCTCCGGGATATCACCGGTGGTCTGCCGCGGGTAACGGAGCTGTTTGAAGCGCGTAATCCGGGCAATCCGGCCATCGTGAGCGAGATCGACGGGGTGGTCGCCTTCGGCAATATCAAGCGAGGTAACCGCGAGATCATCGTGGAGGCTAAAGACGGCGTAGTGAAGAAATATCTGGTTCCGCTGACCCGCCAGATCCTGGCGCAGGACGGGGACTTTGTAAAGGCTGGGGCGCAGTTGTCAGACGGTCAGGTCGCACCGGCGGATATCCTGGCCATCAAAGGGCCGTTTGCGGTGCAGGAATATGTCGTTAACGAGATTCAGGAAGTATATCGTCTCCAGGGTGTAAAGATCAATGACAAGCATATCGAGGTGATCGTCCGGCAGATGATGCGCAAGCTGACGATCGTCGATCCGGGCGATACCCGTTTCCTTGAAGAGGATACGGTAGATAAGTTCGAGTTCCTCGAAGAGAACGACTGGATCTTCGACAAGAAGCTGGTCACGGATCCGGGGGAATCGACCAAGCTGAAGGCGGGTCAGATCGTGAGCTTGCGGGAAGTCAGGGAGGAGAATTCGATCCTTCGCCGGAATGACAAGAAACTGGCGGAATTCAAGGATGCGAGGGCGGCTACATCGGCGCCGTTGCTGTTGGGCATCACGAAGGCTTCGCTGGGTACGCAAAGCTGGATCTCTGCCGCTTCCTTCCAGGAAACGACCAAGGTTCTGTCTTCTGCCGCCATCCAGGGTAAGACTGACGATATGCTCGGGCTGAAGGAGAATGTGATCACCGGTCACCCGATCCCTGCCGGTACCGGGCTGCGTGACTTCGAAAACATGATCGTCGGAAGCAAGGAAGAATATGAGCTCTTGCAGACGACGCGTGAGGCGATGCAGTTTGATGACGAGGAGTAACCGAGGAAGGAGCGAGGAACGACGCTCCGACGAAGGTTAAGGGCGAAGCCCGGCTGAAGGTTATGATGCGGGCTTCCGGCGGGAATATTTATAAGATTGTTAAAATATAGTGAAGTAGGGGGTATCGAACCTCCTACTTTTTTATCTTGTGCGCGTATGAAGAATATTTCTATCCTTCTTAGTGTTGTTGCGCTGGTTGGTGCCGGTATCGTCTTTTTTGTTCAAAACCACGAGATCGGGCAACTGAAGAAGCAGGCGGACACGGTGAAGCCGGCCGGCGGTTCCGGCGGTGGCCGGAATTTCAAGATCGCCTATTTCGATCTGGATACGCTCCAGGCCCGCTATGAGTATATGAAGGACGTGAAGAATCAGGCCAGCGACCAGGAAAACAAGATCAACCAGGACCTGGCCAGCCTGGACCGGAAAAATCAGCAACAGATCGAGGTATGGCGACAAAAGGGCAATGCCATGACGCAGGCGGAGGCGGAGGATGCGAACCGGAAATATCAGGATATGCAACAGGAGTTTACCAGCCATAAGCAGGAGGTGGAGCAGAGGCTGTACAAATTCGAGGAGGAGAAACGGAATGAGATCCGGAAGCGCATCGAGGATTTCATCCGGGAATACAACAGACAAAAAAATTACTCCTATATCATCGCCTACGATGCCAATTCCTTTATTTACAATAAGGATACCCTCTACAATATTACCAACGAACTGGTAGAGGGGTTGAATCTGGAATATAAGAAAGCCAAATAGGGATGCGGGCTTTTGGGGTTTTTCCGTTATCGGAGCCGCTGGAAGCGGCTCGACCAAAGGTCAGATATTAGCGATTACATGAAAAGGGCTATTTTTTCATAAGGCACTTTTCATGTACATTTATTGTTATGGCAGAAACAACCAAAACTACGGCCCAATTCAGGCCCACGCTCGGCTTGCTGGATGGCACCATGATCGTTGCCGGGTCCATGATCGGATCGGGAATTTTCATTGTCAGCGCGGATATCACCCGGAATGTCGGCAGTGCCGGCTGGCTGCTTTTTGTCTGGCTGATCACGGGCTTTATGACCATTTCCGCGGCGGTTAGTTATGGGGAGCTCAGCGGGATGTATCCGAAGGCGGGGGGACAATATGTCTATTTGAAAGAAGCCTATAATCCGTTGACCGGGTTCCTATATGGGTGGAGCTTCTTTGCGGTTATCCAGACCGGTACGATTGCAGCCGTCGGGGTTGCATTTTCGAAGTTCGCCGGTTATTTCTTCCCGTCCCTGGAATTGAAGGACGAGAATCTCCTCTTTACCCTGGGCAATTTCAAGATATATTGGGCGCAGATCATCTCTATTATCCTGATCATTTTTCTCACCTGGGTGAATACGCGCGGGATCGAAGGAGGGAAATGGATACAGCGGATCTTTACATTTACCAAGCTATTTTCGTTGTTTGGGCTCATCGTGCTGGGATTGCTGATCGGCGCCCGTCATTCCGTCTGGCAGCATAATTGGACCGGCGGATGGCATATTCAGCAATTGATCCCCGCCAAGGATGGGGGCTCCATCATCGGCAGCTCGCCCCTGGTGGGGCTGGCGGTATTCGGCGCTATTGCGGCTGCGATGACGGGGTCTATTTTTTCGAGCGATGCCTGGAACAACGTCACTTTTATTGCCGGAGAAATGAAGAACCCCAGGCGCAATATCGGCCTGAGTCTGTTCCTTGGTACACTGATCATCACGATCATTTATGTGAGTGCGAATCTCATGTACCTCAGCGTCATGCCGGTGGACCGGATCGCCACGGCGCCGCAGGACAGGGTCGCGGTGGCGGCGGCGGATGTGATATTTGGGCATGCGGGGACCTACGTTATCGCCATTATGATCATGATCTCGACATTCGGCTGCAATAACGGATTGATCCTGGCGGGCGCGCGGGTCTATTATGCGATGGCGGGAGATGGCTTGTTCTTCCGGCAGGCGGGACAGCTCAATCGAAACCGGGTGCCGGGCTGGGCCTTGTGGGCGCAATGCCTGGTCGCCTCCATCCTGTGCATTAGTGGCAAATATGGCGACCTGCTGGACATGATCTCTTTCGTGGCGGTTTTCTTTTATGCCATCACCGTTCTGGGCATCTTTGTGCTTCGGCGGAAGCAGCCACTGATGGAGCGGCCGTACAAGGCGTTCGCATTTCCCGTTTTACAGATTCTATATATCCTTCTGGCGACGTTGTTTTGCGTGGCGCTGATCATAGCAAAGCCCACTTATGCCGGCTGGGGAGCTGGAATCGTGCTGCTCGGAATTCCCTTGTATTATATAGCTTTGTCCCGCAAAAAAGCGTAAAGCAATGCCCAATTTCTCTCAACTATTTGCCGGCTTTGGCCAGATAAAAGCTGGAGTGATCGGCGATGTTATGCTGGATACCTATTTGTGGGGTCATGTAGAGCGGATCTCGCCGGAAGCGCCGGTGCCGATTGTCACGCTGGACCGCAGGGAGCAGCGGATCGGCGGGGCGGGTAATGTGGCCCTGAACCTGGCGAGCCTTGGCGCGCAGGTCTCCAGCTTCAGCGTGATCGGGAAAGATGCGGACGGGGAGCTGTTGCAGCTATTGCTGGCGGAGAATGGGATCGATACTTCGGGGCATTTGAAGAGTCATTCGAGGATCACGACCAATAAAGCAAGGGTCATGGGTAGAAATCAGCAGATGCTCCGGCTGGATTCCGAGACTACCCGCGATCTTATACAGATGGAGGAAGAGGATCTGTTGCGATCGTTTTCGAAATATCTCGATCGGGAGAAACCGCAGGTGATCATTTTCGAAGACTATAATAAGGGGGTATTGACGGATCGGGTGATCCGCGAAGCGGTGGCGTTTTGCCGGGAACGGGATATCATTACGGCAGTGGATCCGAAGCGTCGGAATTTCTTTTCCTATGAGGGGGTTACGATCTTCAAGCCCAATCTCAAAGAGGTTCGGGAAGGGTTGCATATGGCGTTGGAGGAGATTGAGCTTTCGGCGCTGGAATTGGTCCACGGACAGCTCGCGGAGCGTTTGCAGCATGAGATATCTTTTATCACCCTATCGGAGAAGGGGGTTTTTTACGATGATGGCCGCAGGGCGGCTATTGTCCCCTCTCACATTCGGAATATCGCCGATGTTTCCGGGGCGGGGGATACGGTGATCGCGGTGGCTTCGCTGGTGTATGCGGCCACGCGGGATATCGCGCTGATGGCGGAGGTGGCGAATATCGCGGGGGGGCTGGTGTGCGAGGAGGTAGGTACGGTGGCGATCAGCCGGGACCGGTTACTGGCCGAGTGCGGAGAATTGTTAGGTTAAAGAAAAAAGATTTTATATGCCGAGGTTTACACTCGCGGTCCATGGCGGCGCCGGGACGATACTAAAAGAAGACATGACCCCTGAGCTGGAAGAGGCTTATCAGACGGGGTTGCTGCAGGCGTTGCGGGTCGGCTTTGCCGTGCTGGAGCAGGGAGGATCTGCTGTCAATGCCATCAAGGCGACGATCGTTATGTTGGAAGACAATGTGCTGTTCAATGCCGGTCGGGGGTCGGTCTTTACCAAAAAAGGGGTGCAGGAGATGGATGCCGCCATCATGGATGGCAGCACGCTGGACGCGGGTGCGGTTACAGGTGTCCGTAATGTCCGGAATCCGATCGAGCTCGCGACGGAGGTCATGCAGAACAGCAACCATGTATTCCTGAGCGGAAAGGGAGCGAGTGATTTTGCGATCAAGCAGGGCATCAAGCTGGAACCGGACGAATATTTCTTCTCACAGTTCCGATACGATCAATGGAAGTCTATCCGGGATTCCGATACTTATTCGCTGGATCATACGCATCAGCGGTTGGAAGAGTTGATGCGTGACAAGAAATTCGGGACGGTAGGGGCGGTGGCCTGTGATCAGCAGGGCAATATCGCGGCGGCCACGAGTACAGGTGGGATGACCAACAAAAAATTCGGCCGAATCGGTGACAGCCCGATGATTGGCGCCGGGACTTATGCCAACAATGCTACTTGCGGTATTTCCTGCACGGGTCATGGGGAGCTGTTTATCCGGGCCGTGGCCGCGCATGACGTGAGCTGTCTGATGGAATATAAGGGGTTAAGTCTGCACAGGGCCATGGAAGTTGTCGTGCATGAGAAGCTGATGGCGATTGGGGGCGAGGGTGGGATGATTGGTGTGGACGGGAAGGGGAATGCGGCATTGGTGTTTAACAGCCAGGGGATGTATCGGGGCTACAAGAGCAGTGATGGGGTGGAAATGGTGGCTATTTATAAATAGAGTGGATATGAAAAAATATGCCGTTATTGTTGCGGGGGGGATGGGATTGCGGATGGGGGCGGAGGTGCCGAAGCAATTCCTGAAATTGCATGAGCATCCGGTGTTGTGGTACACGCTCGATACTTTCCTGAGTGCTTTTGACGATCTGAAGATTGTACTCGTCGTGCCGGCCGGTCATGAAGTGAACGCCAAGGAGCTGATCGGAAGCCTCAAAGGGGGGGCCGAGGGTAGGATAGACGTGGTGGTTGGCGGAGATACGCGGTTTCATTCGGTGCGGCGCGGGTTGGAGGCGATCCGGGCGAGGGAGGTCGGACAACCGGGGAAAGCCGGGGAGAAGGCGGCGACGCCGGACAGTGCGGTGCTACCGGGTGATGTTGGGGAGAACGCGATCGTCTTTGTGCATGACGGGGTGAGGTGCCTTGTGGGAGCAGACCTTATCCGGCGTTGTTACGAGCAGGCGATACAGTTGGGGTCGGCGGTGCCGGTGGTGGATTGTCCGGATAGTGTCCGGCTGGTGGACGACGAAGGGCGGAGCAAGCCGATCGATCGTACCCGGATCAAGCTGGTGCAGACGCCGCAAACATTCGGGGCGGATATCCTGTTGCAGGCTTATATGATGGACCATCAGGAGGCGTTTACGGATGAGGCGACGGTAGTGGAGGTTGCGGGGCATGAGGTCCATTTGATCGAGGGAGAGCTGATGAATATAAAGATCACTACGCCGGAAGATATGGTGATTGCGGAACAACTTTTGAAGCAGAAGGGATAAAGGATCCGGGGGTGTAATCGATGATAACTTAACATGCAAGCCAAGCCTTACTTTAAAGAACGGCAGCGGTCCCCGTTTTGGCTGTTGCTGCCGGTATATCTGATCGATGCGCTATTGGCGTATGGATGCGTCGTGCAGCTTGGTTTTGGAAAGCCCTTTGGAACGAAGCCGACGACCAATTCGGTAATGATCCTCATTGCGTGTCTTGTTTTTTTATTGAGCTATGCGTTGTCGAGTATTGCGCTGGATACGGAGATCGGTGCGGACGGGATATCGGTGCGGTTCACTCCATTTATCTGGCGGTGGAAGCGATACTCCTGGGATAAGGTTTCGGCCGCATATGTGACGGAATATAGTCCGATGCGTGACTTTGGCGGGTGGGGGATCAAGTGGGGCGGCGGCGGCACTGCCTATAGTATCTCCGGTAATTTTGGGATACAGCTTGTTTTCCGGGATGGCAAACGACTGTTGATCGGGACCGCAAGGGCGGTGCAACAGGAAAAACAACACCCTAATTGAATGAGCGGACCGCCTGATCCATCAGATGCCAGGAGAAAAGAATGGCCGGATACGTACTGACAAAGGACCAGAAGAAAGTATTCAGGCCCATGACGACTGCATTGATCAGATGGAAGAGAATGCCGATCCCCAGGTACGCCCACAAAAGCGGGAGCGGCAGGAATAGTGCGAGCACGGCGCTCAGCTCCCAAATCACGATCATACTGCCCAGTAACCTGAAAATGGAAGTGTCCGTGACCGCAGCAAACCTCGCTGCCCATTTGCGGCTAAAGTTCCCCGTTTGTAGCAGGGTCTTAAGATGACTGCCATCCCACCAGCCTGGTGCGACGGCTTTGAGCAATCCGTTGGAGAAATAGCAAATGATCACCTGGCCGGCGATTGCGACGAGACTGATGGCTTGCAGTGCAGGGGATGGGAACAAGGTGCAGGGGGTCAGCAAAAAGAGCAGGATGGTATTGAACTGGTCGGCACCGGCCATAGCCAGGAAGGCGCGGAGATAGAGGACCGCGCTTACGACCAGCAATCCGGGCAGGACCAGCGGAAGGGCGTAGTCCATGAATCCGGCGAATAGCAACGCGATCCGCAGGAGGTTAAGCAGGATGAAACCGGTCTTTCCAAAAACGATGTCGAGGGTGGGAGATTCCAACCACTTTTCGTGGAAAGCATTTTTCATCAGCGGCCAGGCGAAGAGGCCATTGGGGCCAAAGGCGATGCGGTTAAAGATGTTCTGGGCTGAGGAGATCGTCAACGAGAGGAAGAGGAGAAAGCGGACGAGCCGCAGGCAACTCTCCGCTGAATGCCAGTCAATAGGGATGCGCATGGCTTGAGAAAATTGGGGTGATCGTCGCCGGAGTCTGCCAGCGAATCTGGAATTGGATTATTCGATCCACGGGGTGGGTCTCGCGCTGGTGGATTCCTGCCGCGGGTTGGGCATTGGGGTCGCGCTGCCGGCTGCGGCGAATGAGGTCGTTTAGCAATAGCTGGTAGTAAATATTACGGGGGGATGTCGCCCGGCTGGCCTGAAGACAGATCTCGCGGAGGCCTTTGATGATAATGCCGTGAGGATTGAAGAAGAGGGACAATGGCAGGACCGGCTTTTGATCATAGTCGACCAGTTGCCAGTCGGTGAAATGGGAATCTGCCGGTGCAGGTGCTGCCGTCGCTGCCGATGGTTCCGTCGAGGTCCGGTAATAGACCAGATAATCGCCGTCCACCGGTTCCGGGCCGAACATCTGCCAGGTAGGGAGCAGTCCGCAAAGGTAAAATTGCAAGCGTGCGAGCCGGATGCGGAATGGTTCCCAGAACTGGTAGAGGATCACGGCCATTTGCCAAATGACGACTACGGCCAGAAAGATTTTCATGGTCTTAGGTTAAGATGTAAAGGAGATCAATATTAAAATTGCAATTTTTAGGTTGATCACCGGTGGGGTGAAAACACTCATTGCTCTATCAATCTTAGGAGCTCTCCAAAGCACAGATCCGGTGAAAAATTTTCCAAAATAAACCTCTTCCCGTATTCGCCCATATTTTTTCTTAAGTCCGGGTTGTAAAGTAATCGCCGTATGCAGGCGATGGTTTCGGCTGGCGTATCCGCCACAAAAAATGCCTTGTTCTTTGCCTTTTCAAGACCGCGGGCGCCATGAGCGGTGGTCACGAGCGGGATCCCGTTGGCCAGGGCTTCCATATTCTTGATCTTCAAACCCGCTCCAAAACGCGCAGGATTAATAGCGATGTCAATCTCCCCGTACACATCGTTGAGATCGGGCACAAAGCCCTTAAGCCCGATCCCGGCGGATTGCTCCAAAAAGCCCAATTTCCTGCTGATATTCCCATATATTGCCAGCGAAATATCGAATTCAGCTGAAATTTTCGGCCAGGTCTCGTTGAGAAAAAAGATGATCCCCTCTACATTCGGCGGATTTTCGCTGGCTACAAAGCCGATATTGCTCGCAGGGTCCCTGAACGAATGCGCGCAGACAGCGGGGGGATGTGGACAGAGCAGCAATTTATTTTCGGGGAATGCATTCTTTAGCAAATCGAGATCCGGCTCTGAAATTACCAGTATATGATCATACAAGTCAAAGAATTTAAATTCCAATTCCCGGGTAATATTTTCCGTAAAGCTTTCGTGATGATAGTCCAGATAACTTAAATACCGTTTGTAAAGGATATCATTTGTATCCAGAATAATTTTAGTGTTTTCTGAAAGATATTGCGTATAATAACTCAGATGCAGAAATTCGAAGATGCAAAAGTCAAAAGGCCGGTTATCAAGATATCTCTCCAACCGGCTGCCATATTCCTTTATTTCAAGGCTGCCGGACTTTGCGAGGAAGTCGACGGTGCATCCATGCGCTCTGCTTATCGCGGGAACATCGACGTCTGATTCTGATCCGATAAATACAACGGATAGATGGGTATGAATGGAAAGGTATCGGATCAGCGTGCTGATCCTCGTCTGGTGGCCTGCACCTTTCTTCCAGAATTCAACATCGGTTATGATCAGGATGGTCTTTTCCATTCAAGGCGGGTTGCAACATTCAGAAAGCCGATCATACTCCTGCCATCAAGGCCCAATTGTGCGTATATGACATTCATGAGGCACTTGTACTCGCGGTAAATAGTTGAAAAATCATTTTTATTTTCTACTCGATCCAGATAGGCAAAGGCCCGTGCCCACCCGGTTGGCCAGGCGCCGGCGCCATTGAATACTTCATCGATTATTTGGATTAGTACTTCGCTGTTCTCCTCGTAAATTCCCAAATAGATCTTAGCAAACCGGTCGTCGTCGGGAGACCTTAGCCCGCCGCCGCGCATCATCGAAGCGGCATACCGGAAGAATTCATTGATATCGGACAGGTAACGGCTAAAGTATTTTATGGCAATGACCTGAAGATAGAAGGAGAAAGTTATTACAGACAATGAGTCAATCTCGTCTTCGCTCAAAATGCTTGAAATATTGCCTGAGACCAATTCAAGTACAGTCGCGAGGGGGAACAAGAATTTCTCCCGGATCTTGTCTGACCATTCCAACGGGAACCTATGCAGGTTGAATTTGACGGAATGTACAGGGAAATCCTGGAAGAACACGGCTCCATAATTTTTATTTTCCTTTCTGCCCAATCGGTTGTTTGAAAAGAAATCGGTCGATTGCGCTTTTAACAAACGCCCGTAGTCCCGGATGGCCCCGGCAGGCAGTCTACAGGTAAGGCCTATATTTTCCCCGCGGAGGTAGCTGAGGTGAAGAATGCAGCAGTTTCTGCCAAAGTCTTCTTCCAATCTGTCGGCAAAGGGAATGACTACCGCTTTTATTAGTGAATGCCACCCTATTTGCGGATAATAGAGCGAAACGAAGAGATGATTATCGCTATTCATAATAGAAATATAAATGCGGCGAATGATCATTGAAATTCTTAAAGACCTTACCGATCTTACTACCCGGTGATTTTTTGGTAACGAGGCCCATAGTCAGATTAGCAGACATTTTGTGGCGGTTGGCCATTTGAGATTGAAATAGAATAAACTCAAAAATATTACCTTCATCCTTAAGCGGGTAATACCTTTTGGCATTGTGCAGAAGATAACCCTTCTTACTTTCGAGTAGCACTAGCTGGCCGATGGTTGAAAAAGACAGCACTATTTTCGAGCCGGCCTCTGTCCAGGATCCATTTTCCCAATCGGTTTCCTGAAGAAAATAGTTGTATTCTGCCGGTTTTCTGCTATCGGGGCCTATCACACTTGCTTTTAGGCTTTTCCGATCTACTAAGGTGCCTCGCTGCGCAATGCCGTTCTTTAGCAATACGATCAGTTCGCTTCGCGCGGGGTCCAGGTAACGAATAAGCAGGTTATGAAAGTCGTGATAGCCTTTTTCCTCCATGATCCGCAGCTTATTATCATGCGATATGGCGTTTAGGAATTCGGGCTTTCTGATTACAACCTTTGTCAACCCCGATAAACTCAACCTGTTGATCAGATCATAGTCTTCAAATCCATGCCCTTCCATTTTTTCATCATAACCGCCAATGTGGAGGAAATCGGATTTCCGTACGCATATTCTTCCCAGCACATCCTTGTCGACCCTGGCGCTATCATCATTTGTGGCAAGGAATACAGGGGTGCTTGTTTGGAATGCGTCATTGACGAAACCGGCAAATCGATCACCCGCAAAATTGTCCGCGTCGATATTACACAAGACATCCCCGTCTGCCAGATCAAACAGTAAATTCAGACAATGCGTCCGATGAAATAGCTCGGGGTCCCCAGTCCTGAAGTATAAAAGTTTTCCGGTTCCTAGCAACCCGGCCATTTCCTGCGCGATCCATTCTTCCAGACCGTCCGATGAATTGTAGTCCAGGATCACAAACTGGAGATGGTCGTAATCCCTATTCTTTAGAATATTTTGTGGCAGTGTTTCTCTTAAATGACAAAGCCTGTTCCTGATGGCCGTGCAAAACGATATATTATAGTTTTTCCGGATCATTTCTCCCGCGTAAAGTGTATGGCGATCTGTTACAAGAGATTTTTTAACTCGCCGACGTGGTAATTTTCTGGTAATCGAAAACCGTTCAGGAAAATGGTCGGAGTAAAGGTGATATCGGCTTCCGTGCACCACTCACTCATGGCGTCCAGTTTTGTCCCCTGTTGTTCGAGTTCGCCGTTCACGTCATATTTTCCGGCAAATAATTCATAATTCTTCTTATCTGCGAGATACCAGTCGTCTAGCGCTTGCTGGGTCTTCGCCTCGTCTCCTTCGGCAGCGATGGCCATTAAATGTTTCACGACCGTCGCCTTTGGATTTTTTATCTCATTTTTTGCCGTAAAGATTATTTTAAGCTGCACGTTGTTGTTGCGCCGCACAATTTCCTCCAGGACCGGATGTGCCCTGGCACAGGCCCCACAATAAGGGTTGCAAACCTTGATAATGGTATTTTCCGCGTTGGGGTCGCCGATGCTTATGCCCAGCTTTTGCCATCCTTCCGGCGCTTTATCCTGTTGCGCGAGGAGGGCGCGAAAGATCTCCGGGTTATACTGTAATCGATTGAAGGCGGCCGCATACTCACCCGCTTCCCTGGAATGACTTACGAATGTTTTTATTCCATACCATCCAACGATGGGGATCAGGAGACAGATCCCCATCCTCAGCAGGATTGCCGGCGTCCCCATTCCAGGCAGGATGGCCGGAGCGAAAAATTCCGGTAGGGAGGAAAAGGGAGATCCGGTAGCCCAATAATTTACTACGGCCCAGATCAACTCCGACAATAATACTAACTGAATGGTTAGGCAAAGCGGGCACCATTGCTTCAGGATTTTCCACTGGTAATAGAGGCTGAACAAAATGTATGGTACGGTTAAACCATTAGCTACCGCTAGAAGAATAACTTTATCGGAGAAAGAAATACCCAAAGACATTAGCCAAAGGCTGGTTGATGCAAAATAGAAAAAGCCGATCTCTGCCCAACTGATGCCCAGGATTCTGGAGGCCTTACTGCCCAGGACAGCATTGCAGCCGGTCTGAGCACCCGCACCGCAGATATCCTTCACCAATAGATTGTTCTTATCGTTCTCATATGTGAGCAACAGGACGGTAGCGGCTAGCCCGACCAGTTTGATCGCTGTGATGGAGACAAAGCCAAGTAGGGATGGAGCGGCCAATGCGTTGGTTATCACGGCGAGCGATAACAGCACCGCACCGGTGCAGATCCAGGCGATATACTTATTTTTAGCGGTCTTTTCCAATGTCCTCTTTTGTTCGAACCCTGGCTCACCGCTATTTTCATCGGGCTCGGCCACCCACACAATTTTCTGATATCGGTCGATGAAATCCTTTTGAGGAATGGTCTTACTTCGGTTGCTTCTATGTTTATAGGTCACGGTTCCAGCCGCTATTTTAGTGACCAGGACGAAGTCTTTTCCAATCTGAGGGATAGATATATAGGCCACAAATGGCGGCTGCAGTTTAACTGCAGTTTCCGACTCCAGATTGAATGCGTTGTTGTTTATATGGTAGCGCGCAAATGTCTCACTGAGGCTTAAAAGGCTGGGATAGAATGGGTTTTCTTCCACATCTTTTTTTATCGATGTCGCCGTTACCTTGACAGCTAGAAGCCTGGCATAGCTGCCGGCAATATTTTTCATGCCGGTATTGAAACTTTGGACCATAGGAAAAAGTGTAATCGATTAACTTATCTAATTATTTCAATCAAGCGATACGTTAATTTTTTTTGGTTCTGAAATAAAAACCTAGATTTAATTGTAAACCTGTTATACAAATTAAACTAAATTAAACCAATCAAACATGAAAAAATTAAAATTGAATGATGAATTACTTCAACATGCCGAACGCATTTCGCGGGAGCAACAGAAAGCCATACTCGGGGGTTATGGCAGTACCAGCGGCGGCGGTGGTGCTTGTTACACCGCACAATGTTGGAGCAAAACCGAACAATTACTAGCTACATTAAACACCTACCCCTCGGTCTGTACGGATTATACATTTACTATAGCTTGCGAAAATGCAATGCCACCGGGCGAGGGTTATTTGGTTTGGTGGCAAGGATGCTGTGGAACGTAGCATAGGGCCAGGGCTAATCATTGACAATCGCTATTTGTTAAATCATTTACGTCTCAGCATTTGTTGAGACGTTTTTTTGATTACTATGAACCATTTTATTAAGGTTCCCTTGCCGCTGAATATTTCTCCGGATGAAACTGGCTTGTATGGGCCTTACCAATCGTACCCATTTCCGGTTCAAAAAATCAAGTTGTTTAAGAATGTATTTATTACGCATTCCGGTTTCTGCATCAATAAGGATGGGTTGATCAAGGAATGTCATCACGACTATAAGAGACATTATAATTCCTATCTGGCGGAAGCAAGTCTATATTATCGCGGCGCGGTAAAGGACCCGGACAATTTAATTACGCTGGATGATGATACGACCTATTTACTGATCCATCACCCCTGGTATAATTATTATCACTGGATGTGTGAATCCATATTTCGGTTGTGGATGGCAAGAAGGAGATTGGGCCGCCTAACGGTAATTCTGCCCCGGTTCTATCAGGATGCTGACTTTATCACCGGGTCGCTGGCGCCATTCGAGTTAAAAAATATTTTTCTAATTCCCGCCGGTAAGTGCTTGTACGTAAAAAATCTTTGTCTTCCGCAAATAAAACCGGTTTGTGATTCTTATAATGGCCTTCACCTCCGGCAGGTCAGACAGTTCTACCGCGACTATATTTTCCGGGTGTCGAAAGTTGCCGGGGCTAATTTCGAGAGACTGTATATCAGCAGGAAACTGGCCGGGAGAAGAAGGGTGGTCAATGAGGAAGAAATAGAGGCCATCCTTTATCAATTCGGATTTACTCTATTTTATCCGGAGAATCATCCTTTCCTCGAGCAGGTCGCCATCTTCGCCCAGGTGAAATGGCTGGTTGGAGAGCATGGGTCGGGTCTGACCAATTTGCTATTTATGGAAAAGGGCTCCTCCGTTCTCGAACTGCATAAGGACCGAACCAATGAGCTTGACCATCCCAGCTTCTTATTTTGGTATATGGCCGAAGCGCTTGGGATTAACTATTATCATCAGAGCTGCGCCACTTACGGAAAAGAAGACTATTTTGAGGGCGATTATATCGTTGAACCGACGCTTTTTGAAAAGAATATAAGGCGTTTACTTGCCCCGTCCACATAAACTTTTTAACATGCCTTTTCCTCTATTCCGCCAACCTGACTCAATGGACTGCGGTCCGACCTGTCTCCGGATGATAGCCAGGCACTATGGCAAAAATATTTCCCTGCAATACCTGAGAGAAAGAGCACAGATCGGCAGGGAAGGAGTGAACATGCTGGGGATCAGCGACGCGGCGGAGAGCATCGGTTTCAGAACGCAAGCCGTCAAGATAAGCTATCCGGCGCTCACCAGGGAGGCCCTACTCCCCTGCATCCTGCATTGGGATCAATACCATTTTGTGGTGCTATACAAAGTAAGGAAGAAAAGGCTTTTTATAGCCGACCCCGGCGCCGGTCTGGTGAGCTTCACTCCGGAAGAATTCCTGCAGCGATGGATAAGCCAGAAGGGCAGTCGCGGTATCGGGGAGGGGATTGCGCTGCTTTTAGAGCCATCTGCTGCTTTCAGGGGCATGGCGGAAGAACAGAATAGCAAAGCGGACAAGGCTTCCGCACCTGCGTTCAGGAATATATTCCGGTATCTTATTCCATACCGGCGACTGGTCTTGCAGCTTTTCTTTGGTCTTGGGGTGGCCAGTATTATACAGCTGATACTGCCCTTCCTCACCCGGAGTGTCGTGGATGTAGGCATCGGCACGGCCAATATCCATTTTGTGTATCTCGTGCTAATGGCCCAGGCAGCCCTGACGGTGGGCCGGCTATCCGTGGATTTGGTGAGGAGCTGGCTGCTGCTGCATATCAGCACCCGGATCAGTATTTCTATCCTGACCGATTTTTTGATCAAGCTGATGAACCTGCCGCTTTCATTTTTTGACAGCAAGAATACAGGCGACATCCTCCAGCGGATGAACGATCACCAGCGAATCGAAACATTCCTGACGGGATCATCCGTCAGCGTGCTCTTTTCTCTTTCCAATCTGGTTATTTTCTCCGTCGTCCTCGCCTTGTTCAACGGGTATATCTTCATGGTGTTCCTGATAGCCAGTATTTTGTATTCTTCGTGGGTCGTGTTGTTCTTACGGAAAAGAAAAGAGCTGGATTACAAACGATTTGACACCGCCTCCAGGGAACAGAGCGCTACGATCCAGCTGGTGCAGGCGATGCAGGAGATCAGATTGAATGGCGTGGAAAAGCAGATGCGCTGGAATTGGGAGCGGCTTCAGGCAAAACTGTTTAAACTGGGTATGAAGGGCCTGGCGCTTAACCAATGGCAACAGTCCGGGGCTTCCCTGATCAATGAATCGAAGAATCTTTTGATTTCCTTTCTTTCCGCAAAAGCCGTAGTAGACGGACACATGACCCTGGGCGGTATGCTGGCCGTTCAATATATCATCGGGCAGCTCAACAGTCCTATCGAGCAAATGCTCTATTTTCTTCAAAGTTGGCAGAACGCCAAGATCAGCCTGGACAGGCTCAACGAATTGCAGGGCTTGGAAGACGAGGAACCCGCCCATCGGCATTTGCTGCAGGAATTGCCACCCGGTTTTGCCAGACAACTGGTGGGGGGCAAAATCCCTGCTTACCCGATGGCCGCGGGGGAAAGGACGGATGTGGTGCCTGCGCGCGGGATCATTTTTTCAAATGTCAGCTTTACGTATCCCGGCGCGGGCAATGAGCCTGTGCTGCGGGACATCAATCTTCTGATCCCAAAAGGGAAAACTACGGCCATTGTGGGAGTAAGCGGCAGCGGCAAGACCACTTTATTGAAATTGCTGTTGAAATTCTATGAACCGCGGAGTGGAGAGATCAAATTGGACCATACTTCCCTTTCTGTCATCAGCCATAAGATCTGGCGCGCGCATTGCGGTTCCGTGATGCAGGAGAGTTTTATTTTCTCGGATACGATTGCAAGGAATATTGCCGTGGGGGAAGACAAGATAGATATGGATCATTTACAACATGCGGTTAGCGTGGCCAATATCGGCGATTTTATAAAAAGCCTGCCGTTGGGGTTTGATACGAAAATCGGAGCCGAGGGGACCGGGATCAGCATAGGACAAAAGCAGCGCTTGTTGATCGCGAGGGCGGTGTACCGGAACCCCGAATTTATTTTATTGGATGAGGCCACCAATAGTTTGGACGCCAACAACGAAAGTAGGATCGTGCAAAATCTGGATCAATTTTTAAGAGGGAAAACGGTGGTCGTTGTGGCACACCGGCTAAGCACGGTAAGGCACGCAAACCAGATCGTGGTGCTCAATAAGGGTACGATTACCGAGCGGGGCACACATCAGGAACTGATCAACTTCAAAGGAGAATACTATACCCTGGTGAAGAACCAGCTGGAGCTTGGGGAATAGGGCCCATTTGAAACATTAATTGATTTATGCCTTCAGACATCAACAACCCAGCCCGGAATGAGCTCATCAGCAGTGAGGTTCAGGAACTGATCAGCTACAGGCCTCATTGGTTCATTCGGAACGGCAATGCTATTTTCTTTTGTGTCCTGCTTCTCCTGTTGGCCCTGACCTGGTTTATCGACTATCCTGACGAGGTCAAAGGCCCGTTGAAACTGTTTTATAGCCAGCCTCCCCAATCGCGGTATTACGGCCAAATGCTCGTGTCGCGGACGGGGCTTGAGAAAATAAGGCCCGGGCAACGGGTAATGATTCAGGTGGAAGGCTACCCCGGTAATGAGTTTGGGTATCTCAGCGGGACAGTAAACTATATTTCAAACGTACCGACGGACAAGGACAGTTTTTTGATAAACATAAACCTGCCCTATGGTCTGAACACCAATTATAGCAAGGTTATCTTTTTCCACAATAATCTGGATGCCCGGGCGGAGATAATGACCGACAACCGAAGGCTCTTTGACCGGTTGTGGGATGGGCTAAGGAATACGCCTAAACGCTGACCGCGTCTGACGTTTGAGATCAACTATTCGTCCGATTGATCCCGATGGGCAGGTAAAGGGGGGTGGGTCGACGTCCTCGGGGGGCGGGTGTGTGTTGCGGATTTTGTTTTTTGCGTCCTGACGCGTTTTGCTCTGTATTGGCAAATTTTACGCATCGACGTGGTGTAGAAAATGGTCAATAGGAAGCAAACCTCGATTTGGAGGGCGCCATTTTATTTTTCACAGGTTATGGCCCCCCGTCGGCAACAAACATTTTGCTCCGACAGACAGGAAACAGGAAGCAAATCGGACACACGCGGTTGATTCTTATTGCAACCACCTGATCGGCCACGGAAGTCGAATAGGCCGATCAGCAGGGATAAGGGTAATTGACGCTTCATGAGTCTATTGAGCGGCCAATTTAAGAACTTTACCAACGGTACTACTGCCGTTTCCCTCCTCAAGGACATAAAAATTGCCATTACCATCGATAATCAGACCCGATGGAATAAGAAGATCGGCTGCCATCGTACTTATCGTTCCGGCAACACTAATTTTTGAAACGGTACCGTCGCCCAGCGTGATATAAACATTTTCATTATTATCAACGGCTATACCAGTCCCAATTTCAAAATTTAATGTATTCGAGATGGTAGTTACAGAGCCATTCCCCGTGATCTTATAAACTGTCCCATTATAAAGGGGCCCGGGGGTGACGGAAGTTGCATAAAAATTGCCGCTACTGCTATGTGCAATCGCCATAATCCCAGGCATTCCGGTTGCAAAGGTAGTTACGGTTCCACTACTGGAAATCTCTAAAATCTCACCGGCGGAATTATCCGCGGCGTATATATTTCCGCTATTGTCGATAGTCAAGCCTATAATATTTCCGGCAATATTTGCGAATGTATTAGCCGTGCCGGAAGGGTCAATCTTGAATATGGTACCTGAAGTCAAGCCTTGGTTATTAACTACGTAAATATTATTATTGGCGTCACTGACGATCCCTGCGCAATTGATGATGTAACTCGAAAACATGCTGACCACTCCGGTGGGGGATATTTTTGAAACAGTTGCAATGGCAGGATTCGTAACATACAAGTTGCCGGCGGCGTCCATGGTCAAACAGTACGCGTCATTAAGGCCCGTAGCAAACAGCGTTACTTTATAGGTCGTATCAAAAGTAAATAGCGGACCCGCGGCGGTGCTGTTGTTTGCCGATACGTTTACGCTTCCCGTTCCACATAAAGTCGGCACTGTCACTTGTAATTGAGTAGAGCTGGCGCCTATCACGGTCGCCGTCTTGCCATTAAAGGTCACATTGTTCTGCGATGCGGATGATGCAAAACCCGAGCCCGTGATGGTCACCGTATCACCAAAAGAACCCTGAGTCGGATTGATGGCCAAAACGGCCGGGGTGGACGGGGCGGAGCTTTTGCTGCAGCCGGAGAAAACGCCCAATGAAAGGCATAAGAGAGTTGTTGGGGAAATCTTGTATTTCATGATAAAAAGGAATAATAGTTAAAATAAAGATACGATACATTGAGACAACACCTATGAGACTATTTCAACCACCTGATCGGCCACGGCAGTCGATTGCGGCGATAAAAGAAATAGGGTTGGTCGATGGCGCCGAAATTGGCGTAGAAATGAGCGATGCCGGGGTGGTCGGAGCCCTCGAAGTCGAGGATCATGGGAGAGCCTGCCCACTCCCGGATGAACTGGTCGAGTAGAAAATGGTTGGCTTCGGTTGTACGACCCGCAGGAAGGGTAGTGGAGTGTAATAAATAGAAGCGGCGGTTATCCCGCAAAAAGACGGCGGAGCAAAGGGGTTGCTGCCGTTCATCGAGGACCGCCCTGGTCAGGAGCTGCTCCTGCTGCCGGAGGAAAAGGCAGAGGGTCTCAAAGCGGCTATATTCATCTTCTTTAATGGCAGGCAGACTTGCGGTATACTCGCGGCGGAAGTCGCCGAGAGCGATGTGCAGGTCAAAATCCTTTATGTAATTGAACGGGCTACGCTGAGCCAGCTTCAGGTTGCGGATCAGATCTTTCTTATACTGACCGGCGAGCTGTTCGTAGGGTGCGTCGAGGGGAAGGATAAAGTTGGTTCTGGGGATCAGCGAGGAGCTCGCATTGGTATAATTGAGAAAAATTTCGGCGAACCGGAAACGGAGATCGAGTTGACGGAGGAAGGCTTCGACGAGGGATGGCGGTGTTGGTTGGGCGGAGAAGATCCCGGTTTGCTGGGTGAAGGCGGGTTGATAGAGGTAGCGAATGCCATATTTGGAGCGCCAGGGCAAAGGCATGACGGCCAGGTAGTCATCCAGCACCAGCGCGTCCCATTGTCCGGCGGCCAGTTCATCGAGATAAAAAGCGCGACCATAGATGAGGGGACTGGCGGCGTTGAGCATACAATCATCCCAGCGGCGGATATCGATTTCGCCTCGGCGTAGGTAGCGGATGGCGGCCGTGGAAGGTCGGTTGACTGGGGCGGTATGGCTGGTAGGAGGCATCAAAACGGTGTGTAACCAAAGAATTTTCGAAATGGGATCTGCTGAAAGTCGATGCTGAAGGAGACCTTTTGAAAAAACCCATTCTGCCCGGGCACGGTCTTTAGTTGGCTGCTGAAATCGCCGCTGTAGACGAGAGGGGCGTAGATGTGGAGCACGTCGTGGAAGAGATCCAGCTCGAGCCCCCCCACGTAGAGGAAATGACTGGTTGGCGGGTTGTCCGACCAGGCCTGCGCGTATGTGCCGATGTCCAGGAAGAGGCGCAGTGGGAGCCATGCCGGAATGACCTGAGGCGGAAGGCTACTCTTCAGGTTGACGGCCGCCACCCAATTGTCCGACCGACCCTGGAGGTCCTGAAAGAGGTCGGTACGCAGTTTCAGGTCCCCGTCGCGCATCATGATCTGTTGGCTGGCCAGGCCGCTAAAGTCGTTGCGGCCGACAAAATAGTTGTCATACGTATAGTCTTCGCTGCCTCTCACCGCTGTCAGTTTGGGCTCAAAAGGCGTGAGGTCCTCAGATGCGTCCTGACCGCCGAGGTAGCCGAATTTTGCACCGAACAGGCGAACGTCGAAACCGCCGCCGGATTCGTAATTGAAGAGATAGTTTACGTTGAGGTTGACCCGGTAGAAAGAGGCAGCCTGTTGTACTTGCAGGTTGATGCGGTAAGGATAGAGAACGCGGCTGTCAAGGAGGGTAAAGGTCAGCTGGTTGAGGTAACGGAATTCGTATTTCCCGGTCGTGGGATAGTAAAGTGAATCGGTGGATTTCAATACATAATTATTGAATGATTTTTCTCCGATGAGATAGGTCTTCCATTCCAGCCAGCTGTCGCGGGTGCTACGGGGCGAGGATTTTGGGAAGAACAGGCGCAGATAGGGAACGACTTTATAGAAGCCGCCGAAAATGGGGTGGCTGTTGCTGTCGGTACCGCTGATGGTGGAGAAGCGGGATGCGTTGATGCCGGCTTCGATCAGGCGGAAGGCGGGGTGGGTGGCGGGTGAGCCCGGATACCAGGCGTAGTTGAAATGCGCGATGCCGTTGAGCTGGTGGCTACCGGTCGCATAGAGGGGGGCCAGGAGCAGCTGCCAGCGTTCGGGGGGCAGATTGTAGTTATGGATCAGCGCGCCGATCATGAAGTGGTCGTAGTTGTTAAAGCCGGCAGCCGGCAGGATATTCAGGAAGTCGAATTGGCCGCTGTTGCGGTAATTGAACAACAGGGTAGGCCGGATGGGTCGGTGTGGAGGAACGGGCGGCAAGGGGCCTGTCTTATCAAGGAGGGAAAAAAGCATATCCAGATTGCGGTGACTGGTACTAGTGATAACGGCTTTGAAATCTTCGGGATAGGGATGCTTGAACTGCCAGGTGCGGAAATATTCACGCATACAGCTGTCGAATAGGGCGGTACCCATGGAGTCTTGCAGCAACTTCATCCAGACAGCCGTCTTTGTGTAGGCGATCAGCTCGTAGTTTTCCACCGTGAAGTCTTCGGCGGGGGTGGAGATAGGCTGGTCTAAATGGATGGCGGCCTGGCTGTTCATCAGGACCGGTTCCCCATCGACGGGTATTTTCTTCGCCAACCAGGTGGGGTGGTCGGGCGCCGGGTATTTCAAATCCGTATAGCGGTTGTCGTAGTAGGAATTGATGCCCTCGTCCAGCCATGGGTAGCGGCGTTCGTCTGTGCCGAGGACAGCATAGAACCAGTTGTGACCCACCTCGTGTTCAATGGTCAGGTCCAGCTCCTTGTCCGTGCCCTTGGGGATATGGATCGCGGTGATGGTGGGATATTCCATGCCGCCTTCGTCGCCTTGCCAGGCCTGGACGGCGGTGACGACATTGAATGGGTATTCGCCAATGAGGGCGGAGCGGAAGCGGACCGCGTCCTTGATGTATTGAATGCTGTGTTTCCAGGCCGGAATGGCTGCCGTCGTGTAGAAAGAATATACATCGATGATTCGGCCGGAGCCCAGCCGCAGGGTATCGTGGTCGGCTATAAAACGGCGGTCGGCGAACCAGGCGAAGTCATGGATATTGTTTTGGCGATAATGGTTGGTCTTGGTGGGTTCGGCTGGTCGTGCGGTGCCGGATTCCCGGCGGCCCGGCGCGTCCTGTAATCCGCCCGGCGCGTCCTGCAGCTCGCCGGTAGCGGCTACGATAAAACTTCCTGGGACGGTGATGCGGACGTCGAAGTCACCGAATTCGCTATAGAATTCACCCTGGTCCAGATAGGGAATCGGATGCCAGCCGTGGCTATCATAGACGGCGGGTTTGGGATACCATTGCGTCACCTGGTAGGAGCCCTTGTAGTAGCCGCTCCGCGAAAATTCATAGGGCAGCTGGACATGGAAGGGGGTAGTGAGGGTTGCGGAATCGCCTGGCGGAAGGGGGTTGGGGAGGATGACCCGGATGATATCGATGTATTGGGGATGGTCTTCCATTTGGGCCAGCTGACCATTGACCCGGAATTCCAGGTGATTCATATAGCCTCGGCGGCTAAGGTCGGAGAAGTAAAAATCCGTCTGCCCGTTTCCGAGGCGCTGTTCGCTGAAGGCGGTGCGGTCGTGTTTATAAGCGTTGGGCCAGGTATGGATCCAGATATAGGTTAGGGTATCGGGGGAGTGGTTGATATATCGGATGCTGATATTTCCATCGAGCGTGTGGGTGCTGTCGGTCAGGGCAACGTCGATGGAATAGTTGACGTATTGTTGCCAATACTGGGCCCGGGCGGTTGTCGCGGCAAGGCAGATGGCCAATATTTGGAGGTTATGTTTAGTCATGGTCTTTTGGGCGCCTTCGGCGCCTGTTAATTCGTGCTCCTGTCTATCTTATGTCGGGCCCCTTCGGGGCCTGAGTGGCCGGAGGCCACTCCTAGCGACCCTGAGCTGTGAATATGATTCGTAATGTATGCAGCATGATCTTCCAATCGAGGACAAGGGAAATATTCTCGATATACATCAGGTCGTATTTCATCCGTTCGATCATTTCTTCGACGCTGCCGGCATAGCCAAACTGGACCATCCCCCAGGAGGTGAGGCCGGGCTTGACTTTCAGGAGGTAACGAAAATAGGGTGTACGGGCGTACAATTGGTCGACATAAAATTCCCTTTCGGGCCGGGGTCCGACAAGGCTCATTTCGCCTTTGAGGATATTCCAGAGCTGGGGCAGTTCGTCTATCCGCCATTTGCGCATGGTCCTTCCCCACGGGGTGACGCGATGGTCGTCGTGGGAGGAAAGGGCGGGGCCGTCTTTCTCCGCGTCGGGGTACATGGAGCGGAATTTATAGATCTGGAATTTGAACCCTTTATAGCCGATCCGTTCCTGTTCATAGATGATGGGGCCGGGGGAGGACAGCCGGGTGCGGATGGTGGCATACAGCATGAGGGGGGAGAGGAGGATCAGGGCGGCGGCGGAGAGGACGATGTCGGTGACTCGCTTGATGTTCTGTTGCCATTCCGGCATCAGACCCATATGGATGTCCGAAAGGACGGCGCCCATGACATTGCTGGTGCGGACGGAACCGGAGAGGATGTCCAGGGTACTGGGGATGATCTTGATCTGGACGTCTTTATTGCTGAGGCGTTCGAGGATGGTCTCCACTTCCCCTCTTTGCGATCGGTCAAGGGCGACGACGACCAGGCGGATGTCATGGCGGTCGATGGTCGATTCGATGTTCTCGCAATCTCCCAGTTGCGGCAGCCACGCCGCGATACCGTTGCTGGGCTCCCGGGGATTGGTGACGTAACCGGTATATTGGTAGCCGGAGGAGCGAAGCCCGTCTTTGGAGCTGTTGTAGATCCGCGTAGCAATACTATCACTGCCGACGAGTAAGGTATTAAAGATGACCTTTCCTTTTGTCACCTGGCGCCGTGCCCGGCTCAGGATGAAGATCCGACCGGTAAGGGTCAGGATGAAGTGGGAGGATAGGTAGATCATGTAAGTCTGGTAGAAATAATGATAATCTTTTACCGGGTCATTGATGACGATGGAAAAGAAGACGATGGTGCACCCGATCAGGCAGTAGACAAAAGTGTTAGCGACTTCGCTCAACCGGGATTTCCGGTAGAGGGAATTGTAGGAGCCGAACAGGGTATAGAGCAACAGCCAGCACACGGGGATGGTAGTTGTACCCAGCCAGAAGCGGGAGGTCAGCAGGAGCCGGTGATTCACGAAGATGGGCTCTGAGAGCAGCATCCGGCGGCTAAAGTGAAAAATATTCGAGGACAGAAGGGCCGCGATATAGTCGCTGAGGATATACCAAAAGATAGGGATGGTATGTGAGCGTCTCTTGGCGGCCATCAGATCAGGTATTGATCGTGTTGTATTTTATTTTTTGCAGGATTTGGTGTGCGATATCCATGGCCCGGTATCCATCGACCTCGGATACGCGGGTTGGCGTATTGGTCAGGATGGCTTCGGTGAATTTCTCCAATTCCATTCGAATGGCGTTGACCTCGGGAATGGTGGGATTGGAAAGGGCGATCGTTTTTTTTCCATTCGGGGTTTCGATATCGAAGGCGAATACGTCGTGGTCCTCGGCTGTCTTGAGCTTGATGATCTCGGATTTCTTGTTGAGGAAATCAATTCCGATATACGCATCTTTCTGGAAAATGCGCATTTTACGCATCTTCTTCATCGAGATGCGGCTGGAGGTGAGGTTAGCGACACAGCCGTTGTTAAATTCGATCCGGACGCTGGCGATATCCGGGGTCTCGGTCATGACGGCGACGCCGCTGGCAGAGATGTTGTTGACTTCGCTGCGGACGAGACTGAGGATAATATCGATGTCATGGATCATCAGGTCGAGGATGACGCTTACCTCGGTGCCTCTTGGGTCGAATCGGGCCAGGCGGTGCACTTCGATGAAAAGGGGGTTCAGCGGCATGGACTGGACGGCGAGGAAGGCGGGGTTGAAGCGTTCGACATGGCCGACCTGGAGTTTGACATTGGATTCGCGGACCAGTTTGACCAGCTCCCTGGCTTCCGCCATGCTGTTGGCAAGCGGTTTTTCGACAAAAACGTGTTTCCCTTTACGGACGGCTTGTTCGCAGAGAGCAAAATGAGCGGGTGTAGGAGCGACGACGTCAACCACCTCACAGACGTCCATCAATTGCGTAGGGTCGGAAAAGCGGGTGAGCTGATATTTATCGGCAACCTCGCGGGCTATGACATCATTGGGGTCATAAAATCCTACCAATTCCGCCGTCTTGATCTCTTTCCAGTTATTCAGATGAAATTTACCCAGGTGACCGACGCCAAAAACACCTACTTTAAGCATTCATTAAATTTTAAACTGGCGTAAACCTACATTAAAAAGGTGAGAAACCACCGGATCAATGGGTAAAGGAAGACGCCCCCTGGAGACGGAGCCGAATGTATTTGATGACATTTCGGATGGTTACCGGGATCTCGCGGCTTGGGAAGATTTGCGTTTTGACCAGGCCCCGGATGGTGACCAGCAACAAGGGTATATAGAGCGCGACGAGAATGTATACATAGACCTGGTAGGTATTCATAAACAGGGTCCGCATGGAAAAGGTATCTGCCCGTTCGCTGCCAATGAAGAGGGAAAGCAGGGATTTGGCGGCGGGGGAAATGACCGGGATCTTTGACCAGTTGGTATAGCGGACATCTTCATACCGGTAGATCGGGTTATAGTCGGAAGGAACCTGTTTCGAGTAGTAGGTCCAGTCGCCGTGAACGTCCTTGAAATTGGCCAATCTGGAATCAGGCCGGTGGAAAAAAAGGTTATAGGTCGGATCGAGCAGGACCCAGTTGGATCCGATCTCCGCTTCGACGACGTTGTGCGCGCCAAAATAGCCGCCGGCTTTCATCTGCGCGATCCGGACGGGGATATGATAGGTTTTGAGTATCCGGGCGAGTACCTGGGAATAGCTGCCGCAGGCGCCGCGGGTGGTCATCAGGTCGATGGAGGTGGAATGGATGACATCGGCTTCCGGGCCCATATTCCCATTGTAGAAAATAGAACCCTTATTGCTCAGCAGGTGATAGCAGGTATTCATTGCCTTAACCGCCACCGAGTCGGTGTTGTCATCGGCATCCAAGTGCGCATCGATCGTTGATTTGATAGAGGCAAAGAGGCCATCCTCGTAATAAGATTCCATCTTGAAATAAAACAGGGAGGCTACGAGAAAACCATTCAGGAACATCAGGAAGTAAAGGTTCCGGAAGGCTTGCCTTAGAATTCGGAAGGGGTACCTAGATCCCATAGTTTTTCAGCGTGGTTAAGAGTTAGCTAATAGGAGGACTGGATTAGAGGCTCGTTTGTTAAAAATACCATTGACCTAGTAAATAACGCATTAGCCGTCATTTATTGTCTACACCGTATTAAATTCCGAGTAAACCCTATTTAATCGTATAGGTTGTCCCGGAGGGACCGACACCGGTGATAGTCAATGATTTCCACTGAGTTGGGAGCTTGGTCGGGAGCTGAACCACGCCCTCTGGTGTGATATCCAGACCGCCGAATCCATTCAGCATGGCCTGGAGCATACCGCCTGCCCCGGTGGCGAAATAAGGGTTATCACCTACGGCGGTTTCCGCCATCACGCCGAAGGGTGGCCGAAGGTTGGGTTGGTAGCCTTTCTGGAAGTCCATCAATGCCTTTTCCGGCAATCCCAGGCGTTCATACAGGATCGAGAAGATGGCATGGGTCATCGCCGGTCCTTCGCCGACCCTTGGCTCGTAATAGTCGAGATCCTTGCGGATGGCGGCGGGGGTGGTCACTTCTTTGAGCGGGTAGGCGAGGAGGTTGACATCGGCCTGTTTGATGGATTCGCCGTTATAGGTTCGATGTTCCTGTGTGGTTCCGTCGGGGAAACGAAGGATAGGGATATTATTCCGGACATTGGTCCAGTCCGGGTCGGGTGTCAGGCCAAGGACACGGGCCGCATTGACGGCATCCTGCAGGTTGGCGCGGGCGGCTGCGTTGGTGAAAGCGTTATTGTCGACGTTCTCCGCCCATTCGTCGGCCGCCACGACGTTGTTGATATCATAGTGGCCGGGGCCATTGCGCTCAACGCGGCTGGCCCAGAAGTCGGCGGTAGCCTGAAGGAGGGGGAAACCCTTTTCTTTCAGCCAGGTCTTGTCGTGCGTAACACAATAATAATTCCAGGCGGCGATGCCGACATCGGCGGTAATATGGTGTTCAAATGGGCCGCTGAGTGCCCATACCGGCGTCTCTTCGTTCCCGCTGGCGGCGCTTTCCCAGGGGAACATGGCGCCTTTGTAACCGTGTTCAGCCGCGTTGCGGAGGGCGGCGGGGAGGCGCTCGTAGCGATACTCCATTAGTGAAGCCGCAATCTCGGGGTGCAGAAGGAGGAGCGCGGGGTACATCCAAATTTCGGTGTCCCAGAAGGTATGGCCGTTATAACCCAATCCGCTGAGGCCCATGGGAGACAGGCTATAGGCTGTGCCCTGGCGGGCGAAGGAGTAGAGGTGATAGAGCATCAGCCGGACGTCCCGCTGGCTTTTGTCGTCGCCGTCGATGAGGATATCGCTTTTCCAGAGGTCGGCCCAGGCGGCCTGGTGGTCTTTGATCAGTTGGCGGCTTCCCTGGAGAAGGGCGAACAGGGTCAGGCGTTCGGCTTCATTAAGAGGGTCATCGTTATGGGCCGACGTCAGCGAGGACCCAACGACAGCGAAATGGTATGTGGCGCCGGCGGTCAGCTTCTTTTTGAATTTCATCAGATGCATGTTGTTATCCCAGAGCTCGTGAATAACGACCGGTTCCCCCCCATGCGGCTCATCGAAGATGAAACTGTTGGAGGCGGCCATGAGCAACTTGCCGGTGGGACTTTTGGCGGTAGAGGTGAGGAGGGAGATCGTGACATGGGGGCGGTCGATCTCGTTGTAGTAGTTCTCTACGTCGCGGAGCATATCCGGGGCTTCCATCACGCTGGCGGGGACGATCCCGATATCCTTGCGGGCGGTGATACTGACATCTACCAGTGCCGTATAGGGTAATTGCCGGAGGGAATACCAGGTGTAGCTCACGGTGGCCTTATCCTGGTAGTCAAATGTGGTGGTCAGACAGGCGTTCTTCATGTCGAGGACCTGGTGGAGATGCGAGACCTGGCTGAAGCTACTGATACGGTTGCCGTCGATTTCGAGGTATAGGTTGATGAAATTGAATGTTTTCAGGATATTGCTGACCCGGCCGCGGCCATAGAGGTCAAAGGCGCCGTTGAGGACGATGTCTTTTGCGCGGAAAGGTTCAGCGGAGGAGATGATGCCGATCATGCCGTTGGCGACCGTGACGCCAAAGTAATGTGCAGGGTCGATGCTGTCGGCATGGATGGTCCAGGTGTTGGTCGACGGAGCCTGGCCGTTGGCGGCGATGGCGAGCAGCAAGCCCAGCGTAATAAGCAAGCAACGGGGGCGGGCCCCGGAAAAAAGGTAAGAATGCATGCGATGAATTTACGGAATTCGGGGTAATCCGCGCGCCTATTTCTTGGGCTGGGGAGTGAACCGGATGACGAGGGCGCTGTCGTTATTTCGGGCGAGAATAAAGGCTTCTTTACCGGCTATCCGGATGCGGCTGATATGCCGGACCTGACCTTTGATGGTAAGGCCATTGATGGGCTCTACGGTGAAAGAGCCGTCGCCGCGGTTCAGGAGTATGGTCCCAAAGTCAGCGTCATTCCTTCCCATCTGGATCGTATTCTCATAATAATTCCCCACCAGCAGGATGTCGGGCAGACTGTCGTCATTGGCATTGACGACAATGGCGTCGCGGTAGGTCGATAATTGCGCTTCCCAGGGCAGGCCTTTTGGGATGTAGTCGCCGTTCCCCTGGTCCATCAGCACGGCATTGGGAAAATAGTTGGCGGTAAGGCTGTCGGCTTTCTTCAGCTTGTCGGCAGAGAAGATATCCGTCAGGGATGCTTTGGCAAAATCGCCGGCATACAGGTACCTCTTTTTGAGGTCCGGCATTTGCTGCTCGAGCTCGTGCATCGTTGCGAACGGGATCTCACGGCCATCGAGATAGTAGGTAAGGACCTGTTCCTTTTTGCCATTGCCGTCAAAATCGTAATAATATATCCGGACCGGCTGCTGGTCGGTCGCTTTCAGTTTGCTATTCAGCCCGAGGTTCCCGGCGATCAGATCGGTGTGGCCCTTGCCCGTCAGGTCGACGGGCAGGATAAAGTTCCACCATCCTTTCTTGTCGGTGAGCAGTTTTTGGTGGAAGGAACCGCCCTGGTTCATAAAGGCAACGATCCCGCCCCATTCCAGGGTAAGGATCAGGTCTTTTTTGCCGTCTTTATCCAAATCGAACCACAAGGCTCGGGTGACCATTCCGATATGCGACAGGCCCGGAGCGTATTTATCAGTGACGTCGGTAAAGTGGCCCGTTCCGTCGTTGAGCAGCAGACAGGAGCGCGGGCTCTTGCCGTAATCGAAGGGGACAGATCGTCCGCCAATGAAAAGGTCCGGGAAACCGTCTCCGTTGAGGTCGCAGGACAGGACGGTGGAGGCGTTGACAAAGAGGCTATCGAAGGCGTCGTTCTTTCTGATGAACCGGCCTTTCCCGTCGTTGAGGTATATACGTGGGGCAAGGTGGGGATCGGGGCCATAGAACTCGTCGCCGCCGCTGGCGATGATAAGATCGGGCTTGCCGTCGCCATTGACGTCCGCGATGCAGGCGTCGACGTCTTCGTATGCGCTATCGTTGTCCAGGTCGGGCTGAGGGATACGGACGAATTTGCCCGATTTGTCCTGGAAGAAGACGGCGCTCTTTTTATCTCTTGCGGCGCCGATGAAAACGTCATCCAGTCCGTCGCCGTTGAGGTCCCCGACGACGAGTGCCGGTCCTTCGGAGGAGACCATTTGGGGTATCAGGGGTTCCCGGTCGAATTCGTTGAAGCTATTTTCCACATGCCGGTACAGCAGGTTGGTTTGACCGGTGATATCTTCCATGGGTTTGCTGAGATTGGGCCAATGGCCGGTCACGCGGGTATAGTCGAATTTCGGCAGCCCTTTTTGGTATTGGAGGGTCAGCCAGGGATTTTGGGGCGTCAGGTGGATGGCCTGAAACGTATTATCCGGCCAGACCAGGAAGGCGGAGTCAATGCTCGTGTTATACAGGCCTATATGGATCGGGGTTTCTGAACTGGATAAAAAGCCGTGGACCGGGTATTTTTCGTAGGTACGGATGCCGCCGTTGGCAAACAGGATGACTTTAGCGCCGAGGGCGTTGATGTTTTGGGCGGGGCCTTTCAGATTGATCTCGACAAAGGGTCGGTTCTTCTTGTCGTTGGATAAATTGTCATAGAGCAGCGCGGATTCGTCTATGTTATTGACGACGACGTCGAGGTCACCGTCGTTATCCAGATCGGCATAGATGGCGCCGTTGGAATACGCGCGCTTGGCATTTCCGATCTGATCGCCGATATCCGTGAACTGCAGGTTGCCGTTATTTTTGAAGAATTTGCTCGGGATCTTTATCTGCGGGGATTTTTCGATGAGGGCGAGTTCCTCGCGGCCGCCGCTCTCGGTCTGCATTTTCTCCTGCAGCTCGAGGTTGGAGACGAAGTTGATGTAATCGATATCGTTTAGCCTTCGGGGTATCCCGTTGGAAATAAACAGGTCTTTCAGGCCGTCGTTGTCGAAATCAAACAAGAGCGGCGACCAGGACCAATCTGTGGCGGCGACGCCGCCATACAGCGCGGCTTCGCTGAACATCCCGTTGCGGCGGTTGTATTGTAAGTTATTGCGGCCGTATTGGTAGTTATAGCCGAGGCCAATCCTCAGGTTGAAGACGTCGTAAGTATTCTCGCCTTCCGAACTCTTCAGCATGGTCGGATCATAGGGCAGCATATCGACGGTCATGATCTCGGGAAACCCATCGTTGGTGGCGTCGGCCACATCGACGCCCATCGAGAATTTGCTGGTATGCATGATGTGGTCGTTGAGCTCCTCCCTGAATTTTCCATTCTTCTGATTGATATACAGGTAGTCGTTCTCGTGAAAATCATTGTCGACATAGAGGTCCGGATAGCCGTCGAGGTTGATATCGGAGGCCGCGATGCCAAGGCCGTAGCCGATGGCGGAGCTGTTGATCCCCGATTCTTTGGTGACATCGGTGAAGGTATGGTTGCCGTTGTTGCGGTAGAGCCGATCACCGGAAAGCGGGTTAAAGGTGCGGAGCATGTCTTCGCGCGGGCCATAGGAGCCGTTCTGGTGCGGCAGGTGGTTGAGCAGGTACATGTCGAGGTCTCCATCCATGTCATAATCAAAAAAGACGGCCTGGGTGCTGAACCCCGAGAAATCCAGTCCATATTCCTTCGCCTCGTCCTTGTACCAGGGCACGCCGTTTTTGTCAATCCCCTGGCAGACGAGCAACTGGTTGTGGCTATGAAGGGTCTCGTGGTTGCCAACCCGGCAAATATAGATGTCGAGCAATCCGTCGTTATTGATATCCACAACGGAGACACCGGTAGACCAGCCCCCGTCCTCCGGTATCTTCGCTTCCGCGGTGACATCCTTAAAATGAAGATCTCCGGTGTTGAGGTAGAGTTTGTCGTCGCCCTGGTTGGCGGCAAAGAACAGGTCGATCTTACCGTCGTTGTTAAAATCCCCCGCGCCGACGCCGGCGCCGTTGTAATAATACATGTACCTGATCACGTTGAATTGCTCGGTGGGCGTCAGCTTGTTACTGAAATCCAGACCCGTCCTTGATGGCTCCAGCACTTCGAATGCCCGCGCGGAGGCGTTTTCCGTCTTTTGCCGGCAGGAGAAAAGGCAGAGGCCTGTTGAGAGGAGAACGGCAATCGTCCGGAGCTGCTTCATCGGGGCAATTTAACAAAAAGAAAGATAATAAATTACGACCTAATTGGGGTTAATTATATATTTTTAAGAAATGAAATGGTTGAACCGTAACATGAAAATTCTTTGTATTGCCGGGACGGCCCTGATTCTTTTTGGTTGCGGTAAAAGCGGCGGCAACGGCGTCACTCCCCCAAGCGTTTCTAACGGTCTGATGCCACTGTCTGTTGGCAATTACTGGTTGTATTCCAAAGTGGACTTTGACAGCGCCAGCGGGTTACCGATAGATACCGTTTCAGACGGCATTTATATCGTCAGCGAAGTTTCCGTGAACGGCACCACCTATTTTCAGCAGAACCAGGTGTCCATCACCAATATCAATGGACCCAGCTATTTCATAAATATTGACAGCAATACGCTGGGGAAAATTGACAGCGCGTTGCAATATATTTTTTTCAAAAGGGTAACTACGGACAGTTCCTTGCAGGATTCCTGGCCGGACACCGTCGCAAGCCGTTGTAAAGGCGACAATCTTTTGGTTGGATTCTCGGGTGCTTATGCCATTGACGGCTATCCTTGTTTGCGAAATGAAGTCCAGGTGACGGATTGTACCGGTGCAGAAATTGAAAAATGGGAATATTATCTAAAGCCGGGTCTTGGGCTTGTTCGGATACAGCTGTATAAACCAAACAGCATCGGGGGCTACTATCTGAAGTTCTCGGAAGATCTCACTTCCTATCATACGGACTAAGGAGGGAATCATCTTGTCTTATTGCTGCGTGTAGGCAATGATCCCGATGTTCATGAGGTTGGACCCCGAACCATTATAGAATCCTTCCACAAACATGGTTATGACGCTATTGGGAGGGACGATCAACCCGCCGTCGAGGACCGCGTTGTATGTGCCGGCGATGGTAGCGACCATATAATAGGGGCCTGTCGCGATGGGAACAAAGGTCTGGGCATTCAAAAGCGAATTATAATCATTGGCAGCATAGCCGCAATTGGAGAAGATCTTTGTACCGTTTGGCCCGACATCGAGGAAGGCATAGATATCCAGCGCGGGGGCGTCGGGGCTGAGATTGATAAATCGGATCTGGCCGTGCGTGCTGTCTCCGGGTATCGTCTTATCATTCAAAAGTACATATTGGGCTTGTCCGTGGAGTATGCTATCCGTAATAAAAATGGAGTATTTCGAGCCGGCCACAAAATAGTTGCTGGTAGAAAAACTAGCGGCGGGCGATGTCGATTGAAAACCGAGCCGAACGTAGCCAGCGGGTATTTTTAGATACGGAAGCTGTTGAATAACCGGATTGAGTGCGTTACCGCTATTGATGAGATAGCTGCCGGATGTGGTGCTGCCAAATGAAAAAGGCGAGTCGGGGAAAGGAACGAACTGATTGTTCTCATAAAAGAGCAGGTTCGAAATCGAGGGGGACGCGTTGGTGATGGAAAGATAGGTCGAATCCGGCTGGGCGACTAAAGGGACCAGGTGTACTTCTTTTTTACATTGACACAAAAGAACAAATGAAAAAGTGAAGCCCAATCCCAGTATTGAATTCAACTTTCTCATTGCAGAGGGAATAAGATGTACTAAATATACGATATTTTTGGCAACAGATATGAAAAAGAAATCCGTCATCATTATTGCATCCGTGCTTGTCATCCTGGTCACCGGTATCCTGCTGTCGACCCAGTTTGGGATCAAAAGAGAGAAAGAAATCATCGTATCCACGCCAATTTATGAAGTCAGTCCGGTGATTACCGACCTGAAAAATTGGCCGGATTGGTTTGAAGGGGCTGCCAAATACCAATTCCGTTTGATCAACAGTAACCCGGCAGGCATTTCCGTAAAGGCCGATCGGGCGAATTTTCAGTCCATCTATCAGATTTCAGCCTACCCGGACAGCATTCCGTCCAACACGCATTTGAAATGGACTACGCTGATTTCCGGCTATGACTGGCTGAAAGAAAAACTCCTTTTTATCAATGACAATCCGGAGACAAGGTTGATGGAGTTGAAGAAATATTTCGAAAGCACGAAGGAATTCTACGGATTTGACATCAATATGGAAAAAGTGGAAGATACCCTGGTTTTAACAACGGATAGGATGGTTAAGAAAACCGAATTAGCAATTGCCCTGGGTCAACTATACAAGGAACTGGCGGATTTTGCTTACAAGGAACATCTTAGCACCAATCTGGATAGTGGCCGAATGGCCACTTTCTATGACGAAAAACAAGACAGCGTACATGTTGCTGCCGGGCTCTCCGTCTCGAGCAGGATAGGGGCGGGTGAGGATGGGATCCGGGTGCTGGAAATGCCGCAAAAGGGGAAAATCCTCGTAGGCCGGTTCCAGGGGCCCTATAAAGATGTTCCCAAACTATATACCGCCATGAGGAAATATATTTTCGACAAAAAGCTGATCGTCGCGGGGGCGCCTTATGAAAAATTCCTGAGCAAATCATCTTCTCCCCGGGATAGTCTGAACATGAGGATCGAGCTCCATATCCCGGTGCTTTAGTATTTCGAGTTGGCAAAAATTTGGAGGGAATCGTTATTTCTTGCCACAAAAATGAGATTTCCCTTTGTTGAGTTGACTGATTTGATATCCCTGATCTCGCCTTTTACAAAAAGACCACTTTGGTTGGGGGGAAGGTAGGTAAAGTCGTGATTGGGTTTGCCCAGAAAACTAACCCCATAAGTCGCATCAAACCGGCCCACTTCGGGTTTCAGGCCATAAAAGTTTCCTCCCATAAAAATGTCGGGGATGCCATCACCGTTCAAATCGGTGGCAAGGATGCTAAAAATCGGGGCGAACTGAGCCTTTGCCCCAAACGGTTTGCAGGTGAAATGCCCTTTTCCGTCATTCAGGTATACACAGGTCCGGGATTGATCCGCAGACAGAACAGAAGCTCGCGAGAGTTGATCGGGAGACAGGATTTCGTCAATGGATTTCCCCGCATAGGATTCGTAGGTGAGAAACCGCTTCTTTAGCCCTGGTATCATGACCACCATATCGCCGCGCAGGTAGTAAGGGTAAGCTTTGCCATCGTTTTTGTAATATACGGGGATGCAAAGGCTTCGCCCGTTACCATTAAAATCGCCGACATATAATTTTGCCGGATGCAGCGAATCCGCCTTGTACCTCGTATTAAGGCCAAGGTTCCCGCAGAGCAGATCCGGAAACCCATCACCGTTGACATCGGCGATAGTAAGACAGTTCCACCATCCTGCCGATCCGGGCAATTCCGCGGTTTTTTTCAGCTGCCCATTGATATATTTCATAATGGTAACGGGCATCCAGTCCCCAACAACAACGAGCTCCTTTTTCCCGTCGCCGTCGATGTCTTCCCATTGGGCATCGGTGACCATGCCGAGCTGAAGCAGGTCAGGCGCCAGGGTCCTTGTGACGTCGGTAAAATGTCCATGGCCGTCTCCTTTTAGCAGTACGCTCGCAGGTATCTGACCGTATGCACCGGGTATATTGCGCGCCCCGATAAATACGTCCATATTCCCATCCATATCAAAATCGATCGGCTTTACGCAGGAGGCGTTTATAGACAGCGACGGCCAACCGGCAAAACTTCGCGTGAAATTTCCTTTCCCGTCATTGAGGTACAGCCGGGGAGATAAGTTCAGGGAGCCCATTTGATCTTCATTACCGCCCGAGGCGACAACCAGATCGAGATCCCCGTCGTTGTCGGCATCGAAGAACGCGGCGCCCACATCTTCAGATCCTCTATCCTGTTCAAAAATGAATTCAGGCTGCTGAACAAATGTCCCATCCGGTTTTTGTATAAACAGCTTTGCGGTATCGTTCTTCGCGCTGCCAACGAAAACGTCAGGAAGGCCATCTCCATTTACATCGCCGATGGCCATCCGGGGCCCCTCCGTTGATAGCATCTTTGGCAACATGGGCTCTATCGCAAAATCATTGTACAGATCTTCCTTATGAACAATATCGCCTTTGATGGCCGAATTGGTGACATTCTTATAAAGCCCCTGGTGTGTGACGGGTGGAAACTGGATAGGAATAAGGGCGTCCGTTTGCTTCAGCACAAGCACGGTGTCGGCGCGAAGGTCCTTAAGCACCTGCTTTTTCATATTGGGCCACCAGATCACCAGGCTATCCACCCGGGTGGCGTCGCCCAGGCCGAAATTCAGCACCGGCTCCATGCTGCTTTCAAAACCACGGGTGGGCTGCTGCTCCAGTATCTGTTGCATGTTATGAGCGTATATCGTTACCTGGCTGCCAATACCCAATGTATTTGGGGGTTTGCCGATCAATTTAACTTTCAGGTAATGCCGGTGCAACTTCTCCGAGGTCATATTGCGATAAACAAAGGCCGGCATATTCTCATTATTTACGACCAGATCGAGATCGCCATCGCCGTCAAGGTCGCCATAAGCGGCGCCATTGCTAAAGCTGGGGGTGGAAAGGCCCAATTGGACAGCTTCATTTTTGAACGTGAGGTCATGCTGATTGATAAAGCCATAGTTGGATATCGGCGTGGAGGGCATTTTCTTCAGGAATTTTTCATAGTTAAAGCCCTCGCTCCTGACCTGGTTCATCACTTCCTGGCTGGCGAAATAGTCCAGAAAATCCTGGTCTGTCAAATCCTTACTGATGCCATTGCTTACAAAGAGGTCCTTCCAGCCATCATTGTCAAAATCAAACCCCAATGCCCCCCAACTCCAATCCGTTGCATCCACGCCGGCATACTGGGCAATTTCACTGTAGGTACCGTCCTGGTTGTTGAGTTGCAGGCAATTACTGGTGAATTGATGATGAAAATCGTTCCTCAGCTTTGCATTGTGAACATCATAGTCGTCAAATTTGGTCGTAGTCTTGAGTCGATGGTCTCCTTCGGGCAGCATATCGGTGGTGAAAATGTCATACCAGCCGTCATTGTTGATGTCGACCACGTCAGAGCCCATGGAGGAAAGGCTGATATGTCCCGTGGCATCCGTAATGACCTCTTTGAAGGTACCGTCATGCTGGTTGATGTACATATAGTCGCGCTCAAAAAAGTCATTGGAAATATAAATATCGTCCCATCCATCCTTGTTCAGATCGGCAACGGTTACGCCAAGACCAAAGCCAATAACGCTTCCATAGATGCCTGCCTGTTCACTGACATCCACAAAATGGCCGTTGTCATTCCGGTAAAGCCGATGACCTCCTTTGGGGTCACGCTGGTCCCTTAGATTACGGTTGTATCCAAAGCTTTCAATAGGCCGGTAGCTGTTGTTTAATACGAGACAGTCAAGGTCACCGTCGTGGTCATAATCAAAAAAGACTGCCTGGGTGGAATACCCGGTATCATCCAGGCCATATTGATGCGCCTCTTCCTTAAATGTGCCGTCATGCTGGTTAATGTATAGTTCATTGGCCCTATTGTCTCCGGCTATCTGACCGCTGTTGCAGACATAGATATCGAGCCATCCGTCGCCATTGACATCCGCCAAGGTCACGCCCGTGTGCCATTTGTGATTGCTTTTCAAGCCCGCTTTTTCGGTAACATCCTCAAATTGCCAGTTGCCCTTGTTGATATAGAGTTTGTTTTCTCCCTGATTGGAAATAAATAAGATATCAGGCCGGCCATCATTGTTCAGGTCGCCGATCGCTACCCCGCCGCCGTTGTAAAAATTCCGGTATTTAAAGACGTTGAAGTCTTTGGTGTCAACCACCTTGTTTACAAAATTAATTCCTGTCGATGAGGCGGGGAGAAGTTCAAATAAAACGTTGGCTGTTCCCTGCTTTTTATTGTCACAGCCGCTTAGGAGCAATACGACGCAGCCGAGGTAGATCATCCCCCTGAAATAAAACAATCTACTCCTCATGATTACCCATTAATTAAAAGATAAAAGAGCAGTAAATTACTGCTCTTTATAAATATATAACAAAGAATGTTTAGGTTAACCCTGAATTAATTATACTCCGGATTCTGTTTCAAATTGGGGTTGGATGTGATCTGCGGAGCAGGTATCGGGAAGATCAGGGTATGCGCGTCGGCGTCCTGTGTTTTCTGCGGATTTCTTGCAGCCGTGAAGTAGGGAGTGCCGCTCGTAACCTCGTAACGGACAAGGTCCGTCCTTCTGACGCTTTCCCATGCCAGTTCGCGACCTCTTTCCGCCAGTATATTCGCCAAAGTCACATTTGCGGCGGTCCAATTATTGGCAGCGCTTCCATTATACGCACGGGTTCTTATCGCATTCACCAGATTCACGGATGTAGCCGAGGGGGTTCCGTTGGCACGGATATCCGCTTCCGCGCGCATCAGGTAAATCTCACCCAGGCGGAACAACGCATAGTTGTTATCCGAGCTGCCCGATGTGCCTGCTTCAGGAAAGTATTTGATATTGCGAACACCCGCACCACGGAAAGGACCAGAGGCATCCGAGAGGGTGGCGACGGTCGGGCTAAAGATCAGCGGGATCGAGAACTGAACATCCTGGAGGGCGGTAATATTCGGATTGCTGGTGGAGATGATGACATTTTTGTCGGGGGGATAATTATACTGAGCGCTAAATTGTTGTCCGACAAGATACTGCCCCGTGCGCTGGTCGTTGAAGGTGCGGTAGGTCGTACCGCCGGAAGCGGTATAGATGGAGCTGGTGTCAAACGTATAATAAAAATCCGCTGTGCTGCAGAAGCCGTTCCAGGGTTGACCCGAAAGGTTGAAATTGATCTGGTTTTGGTAATGGAGGGTTTGCATTTCCCAATTTTGGCCGCCGATGCTGACCTTATTAAACGGTATGGAAAAGATGTTCTCACCACCCGTCAGGAGGGTTCCGTTTGTCGTACTGAAATTGTCAAAATAACCCTGTGATAAGGTAAACAAGCCTGAATTAATGATCGAGTCACAAATGGATGCACATTGAGCATATACACTTGTTGGAGCGGTGCCGACCTTTCCCGGAGCCGCGGTGGTATTGGTATAGATCTGCGCATTCAGGTAAAGCCTTGCCAGAAGAGAATAATCAAACCATTTGGTGATCTGGCCATAGGTAGTCGCATCCACATTGGCAGGCAGCAATTGCGCATTGGCGAGGAGATCCGTGGTGATAGAATCGTAAATATTCGCCCTTGGGGTCTGGGATACCGTATTCGGGTTCGTGTTGTAGTTGGTGATATAGGGGTAGTCGCCGAACGCATCGATGGCCATCCAGTAATAGAAGTCCCGGAGCGTTTTCAGCTCCGCGTTGATCTGCGCCAGATTGCTCGGCGGGTTGGACAAGGAGTTCACCACGCTCAATACGAAATTGCACTGGCCGATCCCGTTGCTGATCGAGCCCCAGGCGCTGTTTACATTTGGATGCTGGGAGGTCCAGGTGTGCTGCCATTCCTCAACATGCTCATCGCCATCCAGCCAGTCTGCTCCACGGATCGGGATGATCATTTCATCAGTGCTGGCTTCCACCAGTTCGGCCCAGCCGCTGCTGGGGCTTATACCGGTCAGTGTGCCGTAGGCCGCTGCAACCCCAGCCTGGATCTGCGCCGGGGTTTGCCAATACGCATTATTGGGAACGACGCTATAAATATTCTGATTCAGCCTTGTACAGGAGTTCCCCATTACCACCAGGAGGATGGTAACTGTCAGTCCAAGGATTTTCGGGAATTTTTTCGTCAACATGGCAATTGGTTTAATATATAAGCAAAAGATCTTTTAGAAATAGCGATTAAATTATTTGTTTAAGGTCACGTTTACTCCAAATGAAAAAGAACGGGCTCTTGGATAATATCCGTCCGACCCATAGTTTGCATCGATATAGGCTTCCTGGTTAACATTGTTGGCTACCGTTCCGGTTGCCAGGTTACTGTTGGTGCCCGGATTTTGGTACGATGAGGTCCTTACTTCAGGATCGAGGCCGGAATATTTCGTGATCACAAAAGCATTGTTAGCTGCCACATAGACCCGGAAGGTTTGGAAACCCGGAACATTTTTGAACGTATAGGACAGGGTTATATTGTCCATCCGAAGATATCCGGCCTTTTCAAGCCACAAGCTCGAAGCCACCGGTTGGTCGAGAATACCGTTTGACAAAGCTTGGGTGAAGACATTGTTCCCGGGCAAACGCTTGATGAATGCTACGTCCAACGCTGTGTTGTTGAATATCTTCTGTCCTTCCACTCCCCGCATAAAGAAGTTCAGGCCCCAGTTCTTATACGTGAACGTATTGTTGATCCCGTAGTAGAATTTGGGCGCCGGACTGGTATAATACAAAGTAGGATTGTCGCTTACGCCAACAGATTTAACACCTGCCGAGTCAAAAAGCTGGTTCCCGTTCTTATCGATGCCTTCGTATTTTGGCAAATAGAAGACATAGGGAGAATAGCCTACTTTTAAGTAAGTGATCGGGTTGGAGCTTAGACCGCGGCCTTCCGCATAGCCACCGGGAATATTATCCGTTGACAATTTATAGCCGTCATAATTCCCTGCGAGACTGGTGACCTTTGTATTTACCGTGCTGATATTGCCACCGAGGTTCCAGCTAAAATCCTTCTCCCGTACTATATCCGCATTGAACTGGAATTCAACCCCTTTATTGGTGAGGCTGCCCACATTGGCCAGAATGGTGTTGAGAAAGAATGGAGGGGTGGGGACGGTGTAATTATAGAGGAGGTCGGTCGTCTTATCGCTATACCAGTTAAATGAACCGGTCACCCGATTATTGAGGATGGCGAAATCAAAACCGATATTGACTCCCGCTCTTTGCTCCCATTTCAAATTAGGATTGTTATTCTGGGTGATCGTATAAACAGGAGGATAAGGGAATATCGAATTGGAAGGGTTGTAATAGGCCGAACCCGAAGATCCTATTAACAATAAATTGCTATAAGGAAAGATATTGTCAGAGTTTCCCGTAACGCCATAGCCACCGCGAATTTTCAACTCATCGATCCAGGAGATACTCTTCATGAAGTCTTCCTGACTAATTCTCCAGCCCAAATCAAAGGAAGGGAAGGTTCCGTAACGATTATTGACCCCGAATTTGGAAGAACCGTCCCGGCGAGCTGTTACGGTCGCGAGGTATTTACCTTCATAACTATACGTCAACCTTCCGAGATACGAGATCAGCAGATATTGGTCAGCATAAGAGCCGATGCTATTATACAACGGATTACCGGCTCCCAAATTATTATAGGTGAGGCCTGGTACGATATATTGCTGGCCGCCAGCGGTAAAACCGCCTTCCGTGAAATTGTTATATTCATAGACCGCGGTGGCGGTCAGGGCATTGTCTCCCCAATTGTGGGCGTAGTTGACGTGGATGTCGCCTTTTCCCGAATTGTTATAGAAACTTCCCTGGTTGGCACTTGTCACATTGCCTTCCAAAGGAAAGCTGGGGGTAAACGACTGTTTGCCCAGCGTATAGTAGGAAAGTGACCCGGTAGTACCCAATTTCAGACCCTTGATTAACTCAAAGTTGACCGTGCCATACATTTGGGTAAAATGTTCCGAGCCTTTATTGATCTCTTCGTTGAGGTGTTCGACCGGATTGGCTTCCTCAAAGTCCACGAAAGCATAATACTTGCCGGGAGCGGTATAGACGGGGTAGGTGGGCGGAGCGCTGAAGATGTAGTCAAACACCCCGTAATCGGTATATTTCCGTTGGGTTTGGGAGTTGACGATCCCGACCTGGATGTCCAGCCGGTCATTCACCGCCTTTTGTTCTGCGTTGAACCGCATGCCGACCTGCGTTTTGCCTGAATTAAGCACAATGCCTTCGTTGTCCGTATAGTTTACGGATGCACGATAGTTAAAACCGCCGCTTCCGCCGGAGATGCCGACCGAGTGACTGGTGGTCAAGGCCGTTTGGGTGATCGCTTTGTTCCAATTGGTGTTACCGCCCTGGTTATAAGTAGAAATGACCGAATCAGGGATACCGATCTGTTGGGAACCGGCTTGCCACTGAGCGACGTTTGCCAAAGGATAGTATTTTGCTTCCCTGTCAAAACCTATTGCACCGTTATAGTCCACCTGTGCTCTTCCGGAGTGCCCTCTTTTTGTTGTAATTTGGATCACCCCGTTCGCGCCTCTTGAACCATATATGGCGGCCGCCGATGCGTCCTTTAGAATAGAGTAAGACTCGATGTCGCCGGGAGGGATGGTGTTGAGAATGGTGGGATCATCGAGTGTGACGCCATCCACCACGATAAGCGGGGTTTGAGAACCCGAAATAGAGGTTTGCCCTCTAAGGTGAATGATCGGGTTTTGATTGGGGTCCCCGCCTTGCTGGACGATGACGAGGCCGGAAACCTTACCCTGGATCTGTTGAATGGGTGTGCTGGTGACACCGGAGTTAAAATCCTTGGCGCCTACGACATCAACGGCACCCGTAAGATCCTTTTTCCTTGTGCTTCCGTATCCGGTCACTACCAGATCTCCAAGCGTAGTGCTTGACGGAATCAGGGATACCGCTACGGAAGTCTGACTCGTGATGTCCACTTCCTTGTCTGCGAAGCCGACCGAAGTCAGCACTAAGGTTGTTGCCGTAGTTTTAACGTTAAGAGTGAAATTTCCTCCCACATCGGTGGAGGTCCCGGTTCTGGAGCCTTTAATAGAAACTGAAACGCCGGCCAAAGGGTTGCCTTTGTCGTCTGAAATTTTTCCCGTAATCGTTTTTGTCTGGGAGAATGCCGGTTGTGTGAAAAGTACACAAATAAATGCGAAACCTACCAGTTTAGCAAGCAGTCGTTGAATGGTCATAAAGCAAAAGTTTAGCTAATGTTGAACTAAGATAAATATTAAAGTTGTGAATTAACAATTTTTTTTATTCACTGTAGCCCAAGGATATGTGAATAAAAGACAACTCAATAATTAAACAAGTTGCAGCAGAATGGCAATAAATTTAGCTAAACCGTATTAGCAAAAATTTGGGATTTTAGGGTCTCGAGCGTTCCGGTTTCGCTCCGGGCGTCAGGGGGTTGGGCCGGGCAGTGATAGTCGGCACGGGTCAGGGTAAAGGTCTTTATGGGGCAGTTTGGGTAGGAGTCTCGGAGCGTCCGAATGAGGGCCCGCAGGGTGGCGCCGGTGGTAAGGACGTCGTCGATCAGGAGGAAGGGGGTGGAAGGGGTGGGATCGTCGGCATCCGGTATGAGGGTGGGGCCGTCAGCGCCTGGTGTGGGGGTGGCAATCTGATAGACTTCCTGGATTTGGAATCGGCGTTGCCGGCGGGTCAGGTGTTTGTTCGGGAGGGTCTTGCGGGACTTGTTGAGGAGCGAGGGGAGGTAGCGGCAGCCGAGGCGAGTGGCCAGGGAATGGCCAAGGAGGTCGAGGGCGGTGGGGAGGTCCGTGCGGGCGGTCATTTCATCGTGGTGGAGGGCGCGGATAATAATGGTGTCGGCGGAAAAGGGCTGGACGCCGAGCAGCTCGGTCGAACAGTCGATCCAGGCGTCGAGGTCGGGTTGGATGCGCTGTTTGAATTTGAGCAGGCTAAGGGAAAGGGTATCTTTTCCGGCTGTCAGCGGGAGATAAGGACAGAGGTAGAAGTGGGTGAAGGAAGTATCCCCGCATTTTATTTTGGATGTCAGCAGCCCCATGATCATAACGCGTTAGGGCAAAATTACAAAAGATCGGGGGCAGAAGGGCGGATGTTAAGGGCGGTCATGTCTATTCGGATCCGCGTCGAGTTTGCGGGCCTGGTGGCGTTGACGATCCTGGCGCTCCTGCCAGACAAATATAGCTGTCCAGGTCAGCGCGCCGGGTACCAGCCACCAGGCGGATTGCAGGATCAGGAAAAAGAAGACAATCCCTGTCAGGAACGCTAATATACAGGCCTTGAGCATGAATGACTTTTTGGGTCGGGGCAAAAGTACATATAATAAAGGAGGAAGGCTTTAATATAGCGATCAGGAATTGGGAAAATAGTATTTTTCACTAATAGAAACCAGTTAGTAAGATGGAGAATAACAAGATGGAGAATAGCAAAACGGCCCAATGGGAAGAGCGGTTCATCGACTATTATGACTCTCAGGATCGGTTAACCGACGGGTCGCATGATCTCGGCCATTTTCAGCGGGTTTGGCGGGTGGCGCGGGAGATCAACCGCCAGGAGGGCGACGCGGCTGATGAGTTGGTGCTTCTGGCGTCGGCCTATTTTCACGATCTGGTCTCGCTGCCGAAGAATCATCCGGAGCGGGAGAAATCGTCGCGGATGAGTGCGGATCGGGCGGTGCAGGTATTGAAAGAGCGGTGGGATGATTTTCCTCAAGAGAAACTGGAAGGCGTTCGGCATGCGATCCATGCGCATAGTTATTCAGCGCGGGTCGATCCGCTGACCGCAGAGGCGAAGATCCTGCAGGATGCGGATCGGATGGAAGCGGTAGGGGCTATCGGGCTGGCCAGGGTCTGGTATAGCGCCGGGCAGATGAACCAGACCTTATTTCATGGGACCGATCCGTTGGCGGAGGGCCGGGCGGCGGATGATCAGCGGTATGCGCTGGACCATTTCCAGTTGAAGCTGCTCCGGTTGCCCGCGATGATGAATACCGCGACCGGGCGCCGGATGGCCGAGGAAAGGGCCGAATATCTCCGGGAGTTCCTGAACAGGATCTGTCTGGAAATCCGGGGTGCATAGGCGTGGCGTGGCCGAAGATCCGCGGGATGGGTGAGACCCGGCCGAAGATCCACGGCTCAAAACCGGATGTTGCGGCTTTCACCCCAGACCGGAGCGGCGTCGGGTTGAGATGGGTCGGGATTCCAAAGGCATTCGCGCGCGGTCAACGTCCGGCTGACGGGGTCGATGCTGATGAGTTGGAAGGATAGGCGGCGTTCGTCTTTGGAGGATATCTTTCCTTTCATGGGTGAGTCGACGCGGAAGGCGGGAAGGCTGATGTCACCGTCGGGGCCTTTGTAGGTATAGAATTCATTCCAGTTGTTATGCCCGTGAAAATAGGCTTTGATATTGGGGTGGGCCTTTAAGAATTTGACAAATCCCAATTGCTCGATGCGATCATCGGTTGGTTTGCCGTCGTCGCCGAAGCCGTTGTGCGGGTCTTTGGAGTATTCTTCCAGCAGGTTCTCGAAGCGGTCCCGGCTATTGATGTCATGATCACCGTTGGGGTTGGTGAAGTGAGCGGGGTCGGCGTCGGGGGGATCATGGGCGACGATGATGACCGGGGTGTGGGCGTCGACCCGGGAAAGTTCCTTTTCCATCCAGATGCGGTTGGCGGAATCCGGCCAGATCGAAATGAACAGGAAGCAAATGCCGCCGATAGTGCGGGTGTAGTTGATCTTGTCCAGGGGATAGTGAAAATTGGCGCTGGTCTTTGGAGTAGAGGGATGCAGCATCAGGTTATAGATCCCGGCCATACTGCCGGCGTCGGTTGGCGGGTCCATTTTGCGGTAGAACCCGATGGCATCGGAAACGTCGTGATTGCCCGGCACGAGGAGAAAAGCGGTTGACTGGTTGCGGTGGTCGCGAAGCGTTATGCCTTCCAGGAAGTCCTGACGGAACTGTTCCCAGGAGGCGGCCGCGCTTTGGATCGGGGTCTCTTCGCGGTTGGCGATGTCGCCGGAGATCATGATATAGTCGATGGGGCCGATCGTTTGGCCGGCGTCGACGCCTTTATCCCGGGGAAGGGACAGTGCGGGCAGATGATTCATCTTTGATACGAGGCGGGCGTTCACCTTGATGGAAGCGACATTGCTGTCGCCGTCGAAAGCGGGGCGGGTGATCCCAAAGTGGACATCGGAGGTAAAGAGGATCTGGATGATGGGGTGGGAACTGTCAGCCGGAGAGGCAGCCATGGCCGGAAAAGGCGAAAACAGCAGGCAAAACGCCGGTAAAATCAGTGATCTCATCTCCAAAAATAATGGGAATGCCGGCGCGGGAAGGTTATGACGGAGTTAATTCATCGGGAGGAATTGGAAGCGGCTCCGCATAGCGGTTCAATGAATATGTAAATTATTGATTTGTATAAGATTGTGATTTGGAGGAAAATGGGGGAAAAATAGGGCCGGATTAAATCAACTGAGGCGGCATTTCCCACGTATCCTATTGAGAATGCCTAATTTTACTGTTATCTTGGGACTAATGAAGAGAATTTACCCTGTCGTTTTGCTGCTAATCGCTCAGTCTGCTTATTCGCAGTCGCAGGTATGTCCTTTGAACAGCAACTGGTCCCTGGACAATCTGACGCATTGGTGGGCATATACGGGGAATAATGACGGGGGTAATGGGCCCTCCGCCATCAAACAGACCTACGATTCTACGATCGGTCCACCTCGGGGTACGGTTGGGACCCAGTCGATCCAGGAATACCTGCTGCCGTCCGTAATGGGTATCCAGGTAATCGGCAGTTCGTCGACCGACCCTTTTGGCGGTTTTCCTACGATCCCAAAGATCAACGGGTATCAATATACCAATACCCTTATTTTAGGGTCCACTTCCATTACGCATTCTACATCAGGCGGAACGGAGGGCGGTTATGTCCGGGGGGTCAGCTATGCGATCAATGTGCCGCCGGGGCCAGCAACGGAGCCCTATACCATGACCTATGCCTATGCCATGGTGCTGGAGAACGGGACGCACAATTCCGATGAGCAGCCGCTTTTCCGGGCCACGCTGGTGGCGGGGGACAGCATCGTGAGCTGCGCATCGCCCAAATATTTCCTCCCTACCCTGAATAATGCTACCCCTACGGATCAGGGGGCGACGCTGGATTCGGCCCTGGCGGAAAGCGAGGGGTTCAAGGTCAGTCTGAAGGAGTCGCCCAATCAGAATCCCAACGGCGGTGAGGAACATTTGCAGGATGTCTGGTATAAGAGCTGGACGGAGGTGACCTTTGATCTTTCCCCCTATCGCGGCACGCAGGTAGTACTGACGTTCGAAACGGACAATTGTGTTCCGGGCGGCCATTTTGCCTATTCCTATATTGCTTTACGCAACACCTGCGCCGGTTTGCAGATCAGCGGCGATTCTTCGGCCTGTATCGGCAGCACGCTTACCTATTCCGTACCGGGATTGACCGGCGCCAGTTATACCTGGTTGGTGCCGGGTAACTGGGCGATCACCTCGGGCAACGACAGCAGCGTTCTAAAAGTTGTGGTAGGTACCGATGGCGGCACGGTGAACGTAAATGAGCGGAACAGTTGTGCCAACCTCACGGCTTCGATGAATGTGCAGACGGTGCAGCCGACGGTGGCGGGCGCGGTCAGCGGAGGAATGGAGGTGTGCACCGGGGTCAACTCGGTCATATTGACCACGGCCGGCAACCGGGGATCGGTGGTGGGGTGGCTGGCTACGGCAGCTGGCGTCACGACGCCATTGAACGATACGACCGCAACGTATACCGCCCAGAACCTGACGGCTACCACGCTATACGAAGCGCTGATACAGAACGGCGAGTCTTGCGCCGTGGATACGACGTCGGGATCGACGGTGCTGGTGGATCCGCGCAGTGTGGGCGGAACACTAAACCCCGCTACGCTAGAGTTCTGTGAGGGTCAAAACAAGGATGCGCTGCTCCAGATAAAGGGTGACACGGGTAATCCGGTGAACTGGCAGTCCTCTCCGGATGGCATCAACTGGACCAGCTTTGTGCCCGTGGATACGGCCTCGGAATATAATGTGGAGGGAGTGACGGTCAGTACGGATTTCCGCGTGGTCGTGCAAAGCGGGGTCTGCCCGGCGGATACCAGCACGGTGGCGGCGGTCACCTATGTGAATGTTCCGTTCCCGCAGGCGACCTATGATCCGGCGGATACCCTTATCTGTTATAATACCCCGGCTTTTCTCCATGCAGTCATCACGATCGGGACGAATTATGCCTGGAGCAATACGGGCACGTTGACGGGCATAGGCAACGATAAAGTCAGCGGCCTGCCCTATGCGATAAATCCCGTCGCGACACCGAAACAGACGGCCCACTACGTGCTTAGCGTCGAAAACGCCGGTTGTCCGAACCTGTTGCTGGACACGTTCCAGGTACGGGTGCTGCCGCCGATCCTCGTGAATGCGGGAAATGATACTTCGGTGGTCATCGGAGAGCCGCTGCAGCTCAATGCCAGCTCCAACGATACGACCACGCCTGGAGGTGACAGTTTTGTCTGGACCCCGATCATCGGCCTGAACAATCCCGATATCTACGACCCGGTTGCCATATTCAGCGGGGAGACCGATTCGGTCCGGTATATGGTAACGGCGACCTCGCAGTATGGCTGTATCGGCACGGCTGAGATCCTGGTGAAAGTATTCAAAACGGGGCCGGATATTTTCGTGCCGAATGCCTTTACCCCGGGCGGGCCCACAAATGATCTATTCCGGCCGGTGCCGGTAGGGATCAGCAGTCTAAGTTATTTCCGCGTATATAGCAGATGGGGGCAGTTGGTCTATAGTACAACCCGGATCGGAGATGGGTGGGATGGACGGGTCAACGGCCAATTGCAGGACAGCGGTACTTATGTTTGGATGGTAGAGGGTACCACCTATACGGGCCGGAAGGTTTCCCACAAGGGGACGATGATACTCGTACGATGATACAATTCCTGATTTATACTTTGCTAACGGGTGGGATCGGCGGAGTGACCGGCGGTGTCGCCGGAGCGCGGCCGGCCATGGTCAAGGATACCGCCGCAATGCGCCGGGAGATACAGGATATCTATAACCGGGAGCCGGGCGCGAGCTTTGCGCTGGCTTTCGAGGACCTGTCGACCGGGCAACGGTTTTTGCTAAACGAACATACACTTTATCATGCTGCCAGTACGATGAAAACACCGGTTTTGATCGAGACTTTCCGGCAGGTGGCGGCGCATCGGTTATCCCTGACCGATTCATTGCCGATCCACACGGATTTCATCAGCATTGCGGATGGCAGCCGGTATGAGCTCGATCCGTCGACGGACAGTGAGACGGACCTGTACCGGCAGTCGGGAAAGAAGCTGCCGTTGCGGGAGCTGTTGTTCCGGATGATCACGCAAAGCAGTAATCTGTCAACGAACCTGGTGATCGAGGCGGTAGGGGCGCAACAGGTGACGGCGACGATGCGGGAGCTGGGGGCGATGGATATCCAGGTGCTTCGGGGAGTGGAGGATGAGAAAGCGTTCCAGAAGGGCATGAACAATATGACGACGGCGTATGATCTGATGCTGATCTTCGACCGGATCGCGAGTGGAAAGGTGGTGGATGCCAAATCCTGTGCGGCGATGATCAAAATTTTGAAGGCGCAGCATTTCAAGGAAGTAATTGCGGGAAAGTTGCCGGATGGGGTGGAAGTGGCGAGCAAGAGCGGATGGATCGTAGGCGTCTGTCATGATTCCGGGATCGTCTATTTGCCAGACGGCCGGAAGTATGTGCTGGTATTGCTATCGAAGGGTGTTGCCGATTATGGCAAGGCGGTGGAGATGGAGTCGACGGTATCGCGGATCGTCTATGACCATGTGGTGGGCAAGGCGGTGTCTGCGGATACGGTGGTGGAGGGGGCTTTGGAGCGGATCGGACAGGGCGCTTGGGTGGATATGGTGAAGTTGGAGGCGGCGTACCCGGTTATCGATAAATTATACCGGAATTATGCCAAGCGGAACAATTGGCCGGGCCTGGTATATGGGATCGTGGCGGGGGGAAGACTGGTACATGTCGGCGCCGTAGGGTACAGTGAATTGGAAAAGCAGATCCCGGTCAGTTTGCAGACGGATTTCCGGATCGCCTCCATGACGAAGAGTTTTGTGACCGTGGCGATCCTCCAGTTGCGCGATGCGGGAAAGTTAAGGCTGGATGATCCGGCGTATCAATATATCCCGGAGTTAACCGATCAGCGGGGACCGGCGTCTGATGCACCGCTTATTACTATCCGAAACCTGCTGACCCATTCGGCTGGATTCCCGGAAGACAATCCCTGGGGGGACAGGCAATTGGCGGACAGTGACGAAGCGCTGCTGGGGATGGTCAAAAAGGGGCTTTCGTTTTCCAACAGTCCGGGTATCGGGTATGAATACAGCAACACGGGATTCGCGCTGCTGGGGTATATCGTGAAACAAGTCTCGGGTCAACCGTATGAACAGTACATCGATGAACATGTCCTACAGCCGTTGGGAATGACACATACGTATTGGGAGTATACGAAGGTCCCGCCGGAGTTTCTGGCGCATGGTTATCGGATGCTGGATGGGAAATGGGTGGAGCAGCCGATGCTGGGTGGCGGGGCGTATGGGGCAATGGGCGGGTTGATCACCACGCTGGAGGATTTTGCGAAATATGAGGTCTTTCAGCTGGATGCCTGGCCATCGCGGAGCGGTGGGGATGAAGGGATATTGAAGCGCAGCAGCAGAAGGGAGATGCAACAGCCATGGACGTTCAATAACCTCAATCCGGGCTTTAGCTACTATAGCGGCGGCCCCGGCTGTCCGATGGTCTCGTCCTATGCCTATGGAATACGCTGGTCGCATGACTGCAGGGGTCGGACATTTACGGGTCATACGGGTGGTTTACCGGGTTTTGGGAGCAACTGGAATACGCTGCCCGATTATGGGGTGGGGGTGATCAGTTTTGCGAATCTGACTTATGCGAATGCGGGGGCCATCAATTTACAGGTTTTGGATACGCTGGTTACGTTGGCCGGTCTAAAGCCCAGGGCGGTCCTGGTGTCGCGGATCCTCCAACAGCGGAAGCGGGAGTTGGTGGCTTTGCTGCCGGGATGGCAGGGGGCGCAGGAAAGCGGCATTTTCGCGGACAATTTCTGGCTGGATTATTTTGTGGACTCCTTAAAAAAGGAGGCCACCGACCTCTTTCAGCGGGCGGGCAAGATCATTCGGGTTGGAGAGATGCAGGCGGATAATGGGTTACGGGGAACATTCAAAATAGAAGGGGAGAAGGCCAATATCGTGGTGCGGTTCACGCTGACGCCGGAAAATCCGCCGAAGATCCAGGAATTTCGGATTTGGCTGGAGGAAAAATAATTTATTTGGTCTAAGGTAATATGTTAATGAGGGTACTACATTACAATATTTGGGAGGGGTTGCCGTTTTTTCCTGAAAACCAATTCAGAGTATGAAAAAACTAATCCTTTCAGTATCCGTCTTGCTGCTGGTATCCACGCTGGGCTTTGCACAGGGTCCGGTGATCAGCATTGATGTTATCGTCGGCAACAGGCCTCCGGCTGCCAACGAGTTGAGCGCCATGCAGGCCGAAGAGCGCACGCACCCCAACATCGCCAAAGCTATGCATGACCTCGAAAACGGCATCAAGCATCTGCATGAAGCTCCGGATGATTTCGGTGGCCACAAGGGTCAGGCTGAGGCCGACATGCACCAGGCTCTCGTCTCCCTGAGAAGGGCTTTATATTTCCGTCTCTACAAGGATACGCACTAAAATTATTCCTATTTTTATCGAAGCCCCCGCGTGAGCGGGGGCTTCGCCGATTATGGAACAGTTCAACCGCACGAGAATTGCCCCAACGCCCAGCGGGTATCTGCATTTGGGGAATGTGTTGTCGTTTGCGTTGACGGCCGGGTTAGCGCGGCGGTCAGGCGCAGCGATCCTCCTCCGGATCGATGATCTGGACAGGGAGCGGGTTAGCGGGGAATATGTGGCGGATATATTCGAAACGTTGAATTTCCTGGGGATCCCCTGGGATGAGGGGCCGCGGGATGCGGGGGAATACGAGCGGGTCTGGTCGCAGGTGCATCGGCTGGGGATGTATCGGGAGGTCCTCGAGCGGTTGAGGGAGGAGGGTAAGGTATTCGCCTGTGATTGCAGCCGGTCGAAGGTATTGCGGGAAAGTCCGGAAGGGGTATATCCTGGGACCTGCCGCGAAAAAGGGCTGTCGTTGGATACGGAGGGATGCAGCTGGCGGGTGAGGACGGCCGCCTTCGCCGAGGCTTCGGCGGGCGAGTCGGCGGGCGAAGTTGGACTTCCGGTGGAGATGACCGACTTCGTGGTGCGGAAGAGAGATGGGTATCCGGCCTATCAGTTGACGTCGGTGATCGATGATCTTTATTTTGGCGTTGACCTTGTGGTGAGGGGGGACGATCTGCGGGCGTCGACGGCCGCGCAGTTGTGGCTGGCGGCGGAGTTGGGGTTTGATGCCTTTCGGCGGATACGTTTCTATCATCATCCGTTGCTGAAGGCATTGAATGATGAGAAGATGTCCAAGTCGGCCGGAGCTACTTCCGTGCAGCATCTCCGGCGGCAGGGGTTCAAGCCGGCCGAACTATATTCGATGATCCTTCAGCTGCTTGGATCGGATGCTACTGCCGGGAGCTTGGAAGAATTGGCGGAGGCTGCCGGTTATGGGTAACCGGATCACCAAAGCTCGTCAATATTGACAAATAAGCCGTTGGAGCCTTGTTCACCGAAGCCATAGTCGATGTCCAGGTTGGTCCGGGAGGTCTTGTTGAGCTTGATCCGAAGGCCCGTGCCCCAGCCGGGTTGCACGGATTGCAGGCGGTGGGAATAGAGGCCGGAGAATGACTCGCCGTTGACGAACAGGACCGCGCCGAGGAAACCGTTTGCGGTCAGCGGAAAGCGGTATTCGGATTCGAAATCCACCATTTCATCGCCGCGGAACCGGCCTTGGATATAGCCTCTGCCGGTACTGGAATAGGTATCCCAATTGGTAGAGGGCAGGTCCAGGTAGGGCGGTTTGCCGGATAGGATGAGCCAGTCATAGCTCCAGAAGGCCAGGATGTTCCGGGAGTCGACGGGGAATTTGAAATATTTCCGGACGTCCAGGATCAGTGATCCCCAATTGCTATTGCTGCCCATGAACTCCAGGTTCTCGCGATAGGTGGCCATCGCATAGAACCCGTGGTAGGGGTTGATGGAATTGTCCCGGGTGTCGTAGAGCGCATTCAGGGTGAATCCCGTCGAAGTGGAAGAAGACTGGGGCCCATACTTCTCATAGTCGGAGAGGATGGGCGCACGGGTATTGACGTCGGCGATATGATAGCGCCAGTCGATGATATAGCCGGCACCCGCGAAGAAATTGGTGGTGATCTTGCGGTAGACGATCTCATAGAACCGGATATAATTGTATTGCATGGAATCCACATTGCCGATCCAGGAATTCGTCCCGAGGCCGAAGGTGGCCTGCGGGTATTTCATGAAGTGGATATCTCCCACCAAATTAAATTTATTTCCTTTAGTCCAGATATTCGTCTCGAGGGGGATGGTGAACTGCTTGTTTTCCGTATAGGCCGCGCTGGCGGTGATCGTAGAGATCCTGGTGCCCGAGTCCACGCGGAAGACCCCGTTACCGGTAAACGTAATCGCTGCGCGGGTAGTCAGGGTATACCCCACGGCCGGTAGTCCGGACAGGGATAGTTTTCGCACCTCCTTAACGGTCGTGTCGGCATTTTTCTTATGCGGGAACAGGAAATGCAATTCGTCGGTAATATCTTTTTGCGGGACTCCGGCGCGATGATGACGTGAACTATCGGCGTTGTGGTGACGTGAGCTGTCGGCGATGCGGGCATTTTTGGCAACCGCGAGGGGAACGTTCTTTTGCACCTGGGCGCTGAGCTGGCCGGCACACAAAAGGAGCAACACGATAAGGAACGAACGACCTTTGAACAACTCTTTCAGGTATTTACAAAATGATCTGCAAATATCGGGGAAATGGGGATACGGCCAAAATAGGCGAACAAGGCCTGGCTATGCCGGTTCAACATGCATAGTGGCCTTGTCCTTTTGTATTGATTAAGGGTTAGCGGGCAGCGATGTCCTTTGGAACGACGCGAGCGACCACCCATCCCATGGTATGGGTAGTATTGAGCTTTACGGTCTTGTCGGGATTTTCCAAAGTGATAAAATAAGAAATCTTACCGTTGATGTTCTCTTTGTAGAGATCGGTAATCCAATAGTCTTTATAGTTCTTTTTGATGACTGTCAAAAGCCTTGCGGGCAATTGATTGGAGAGGATGTTTCGGACAGCGGGGCTCTTCTCGCGGTCGTTTCTGCCGTCGGAGGCTCTTACCCGGGCAAATCCGAGGAACAGGAGGAAGAAGAGGATACTAGTTTTCATAAGAATAGTTGTTTTCTTAGGATTTACAGATTATGGCCTATAAACGCCGGTAGGAGGACAAGCGTATATCCGGGGCGGTATTTCCGGCAAAAATCATGGTAAATGGGGAGATTCCAGGTATATTTATCATATGAAAAATCTTCTCTATCCCGCTATAATCCTGTTGTTACCGGTGGCCGGCATCCGGGCGCAGGGGAACGGCCAGGACGCGATCGTGGCTACGGTCAACGGCTCGGTTCAGGGAACGGTTGAGGCATCCGGGGTACATTCCTTTAAAGGGATTCCGTATGCGGCGCCGCCGGTAGGCGACCTACGGTTCAGGGAGCCGCAGCCTGCGGTATCCTGGCAGGGTGTCCGCAAGGCACAGGCCTTTGGGCCGCGTGCGATGCAACTGCCCATATTCGGGGATATGAAATTCCGATCGGACGGGGTGAGCGAGGATTGTTTGTATTTGAATGTTTGGGTCCCCGCGAAGGGAGGCCATTTACCCGTGCTCGTCTACTTCTATGGCGGCGGTTTTGTCGCCGGCGACGGAAGTGAATACCGGTATGACGGCGAGAGCATGGCGAAACGGGGTATCATAGCGGTGACGGTCAACTACCGGTTGGGGATATTCGGGTTCCTGGCGCATCCGGATTTGAGCAAGGAGTCGGCGCATCATTCGTCGGGCAATTACGGTTTGTTGGATCAACATGCGGCCCTGGAGTGGGTGCAGCAAAATATTGCGGCGTTTGGCGGCGATCCCGCGCGGGTAACGATTGCCGGTGAGTCGGCGGGGTCGATCTCGGTGTGCGCGCAGATGGCGTCGCCCTTGTCCAAGGGGTTGTTTGCCGGCGCGATCGGGGAGAGCGGCGGGTTGACGGGCAATATCAAGCCGGTGCGTTTGGACACGGCCGAGAAGAACGGGGCGGCGTTTGCGGCCAGGCTGGGGAAAAAGTCTATTGCCGATCTGCGGGTGATGACCGCGACCGACCTGTTGCAGGCCACGGCAAAAGGGGCGAGGTTCTCTACGGTCATCGACGGTTATTTTCTTCCGGAGGCTCCGGATGAGATCTATTCGGATGGCAGCCAGATGAAGGTGTCGTTGTTAGCCGGTTGGAACTCGGCTGAGGTGTCTTATGGGGGTATATTGGGCGCATCGGCGCCCACGGTGGAAGGCTATGAGGCGGCGGTACGGAAGTTGTATGACGACAAGGCGGATGAGGTGCTGCAACTGTATAAGGCGACCACGCCGGAGGAAGTGAAACAGGCGGCGACGGACCTGGCAACGGACCGTTTTATTGCTTACAGTACCTGGAAATGGATCGACCGGGCGACGGCCACCGGCGGGAAACCGGTATACCGTTATTTGTATGGGCATCCCCGGCCGCCGGCTGTTGGGGCTGCGGCGGGTGCGCAGCCGCCGATGGGCGCGGGTCATTCTTGGGAGATCGAATATGCGCTCGGGAATCTGCACAGCAATGCCGTGTATGCATGGACGGCAGATGACGATAAGGTATCGGCCACGATCGAGTCTTATTTTGCGAATTTCATCAAGACCGGCGATCCGAACGGGAAGGGCTTGCCCACCTGGTCCCCGATGAAGGCGATCGGGTCGGAGATCATGGTGATCGATGTACATACGCATGCGGAAAAGGAGCCGCATCCGGAACGATATCGATTGATGGATGGGCAGGATTGAGGTTGTGCTGTGGAGCGGCGGTGGAATCTTCCGTGTCCCCCGGATTCGAGATTGCCGGGGAGCAAGTGATTGGCTAATTTGGGATCATCAAATCCCATCTAATGCGAGTCCAATTGAAGTTATTCGGCGCCCTTCTTTTCTTCGTAGCACTATTATCCATTGCGTTAAGTTGTAACAAGACCAGTACCGGAAGGACGGTAACGGTCAGTTCGTTCACTCCGGACAGCGGCAGTGCGGGTACCCAAGTAACGATTACCGGAACGGGTTTTAGCGCCAATGCGGCCAATGATTCGGTAGCCGTCGACGGGGTACTCGCCGCCATTGTGTCGGCCAGCAGCACGCAGATCGTCTTTACGATGCCGCCCGATCCCTTGTCGATCGACTCGGCGTTGATCACGGTATTGATCCAGGGCGCCATTGTCCCGGTGGGCTTTTTTCACTATCCTGCTCCTGCCCCGCCGCCGGGTAATCAGCAAGACGTGAGCACCTTTGCCGGCAGCGGAACGCCGGGCGCGGCCAATGGAAAGGGGACGGCCGCATCGTTTAACCGCCCTGAGGGGGGTGTGTTCGATAAGCAGGGCAATCTATATGTCGCCGATTACGGCAATAATGAGATCAGGAAGATCGATACCGCGGGAAATGTGACCACCTATGCGGGAACGGGTCAGCCGGGGTTTGGGAACGGCAGCGCCACGACGGCCACTTTTAAGAACCCGTCGGGGGTGTCGATTGACAATCATGGGAATTTGTTTGTTACCGATCAGGGAAATAATGCGATCCGGATGATCGATCCGAATGGAAATGTGACGACGGTAGCCGGCAGCGGGGCGTCGGGGGCGCGTGACGCGCCGGGGGTCAATGCTACTTTTAATAACCCGATCGGGCTCGGCGTGGATACGCTTGGAGGAAATCTTTTTGTAGGGGACGCCAACAACAATGAGATCAGGGAAGTCAATATTGCCAGCGGGATTGTAACGACCTACGCGGGGAGTACGAGCAGCGGATCGACTGACGCGACCATTCCGCTTGGAAATCCGCAGATGGTGTCGTTCAACGGGCCGCGCGGGCTCACGGTCATCGCTCAAGGGACGGCGAATTTGTACAGTCTATACATCTTCGTCGCCGATTACTACAACAATAAGATCAGGGAGATCTACACCACTTCCGGTAATCAGACCGTGGTGTTGACGCTGGCCGGTAATCAAAACAATAGTTCGGGGTTCCTGGATCCTCAACCGGCCAGTTTCAGTAGTCCGAATGGAACGGCGTGGGGATATGCGAAGGGTGTGAACGGGCCGGTGGAGTTTTTTATTGCAGATGCGGGCAATCATGCCATCCGGTATTCGCAATCCGACCCCACTACCGACCACTCCTATGATATGCCCATTTTAACGTTGGCGGGTACGGGGAGTTCCGGGCTTGTGAACGGGACCTATGCGCAGGCACAGTTCAATTACCCGGATGGGGTGGCTTATAATCCGGTGGATGGGAATCTTTATGTGATGGATTTTAGTAATAATGTGATCAGAAAAATAATTATCCAACCAGAGTGAGGCGAGGGTACGGGGCCATTGCCCGACCGGTCATTTAATGATTTCGACCGGCAAGACATCTTCTTTTATCTTTCCATCGAGGACGGAGACGTAATAGGTATGACTACTGTCGTCGATGGCTACCGATTTGATCAGTTTTTCATTTTGGAACAGGATACCGGCGCGGTCATCGCAGGCATAGCCGGCGGGGAGGTGTCCGCTGAGCACCTCCTGTCGATAGAGGGGTTTGCGGCCGGGTTCGCTATGATAATGCGGGCAATGGCTGGTTTTGATAAAGCCCAGGCAATCGACCAGGGTGAGCTGTTTGGGTCTTGAATCGGTGATGCCGCTCGTGAACCAGCATAAAGAGCCGGCGCTTCCACCGGCCATCACGATCCCCTTTTCATAGGCTTTTCTCAGGACGGTATCGATGCCCTGCGCTTTCCAGACCGCGATCATATTGAGGGTACTGCCGCCGCCCACGACAATGGCATCCATGCTCAGGATGGTCTGTTCGAATGTCTCTTGCTCGGGGCGGGAGTTGATAAACGTGCGCAGTACGTATGGTTTTGCGGGGAGTTCGGCGCATAGTTCATACCAGTGGGCGATGTTATAGGGGTTGTCGGCGCTGGCGGTAGGAATAAAACAGATCCTTGGGTTGGGCTTATGGGTCAGGCCGATAACATATTTGATGAAGGGGGCGCTGAAGTCGCCGCCGGTGATAAAGATCGTCCTTGTCGGTTGTGCGTTCATGCTGATAAAGAAAAATAGTGTGAGGAGTGAAAGCGTTATCTGTTTCATAGAAGAAGTTGATTTATTATTGAAGAATAAGAATTTCGTTCCCCTTTTTTCGTCTTACGGTCAATAGGCCACCGCCCTGGTCGAGGGGGAGCCAGGTATAACCCTGGTCATCGTTCCTTTCTTTTAGCGGGTCATTGTTTAGCAGCACTCCTGACGGGTGATCCCTTAGCTTTATCCGTTCCGTTCCGGCGTTGTCGAAAGTACGATAGTAGACCAGCACCTTACTCGTGTCCTGTTTGTCAAAAGCCGGGGCCAGGTATTTACGCAGGCGCCCTTTATAGTCTGCCTGTTGGATAACCGAAGTGGTGGACAGGATATGATCGGCGACCGGGGCCAGTTGCGGGTAGACGGCCATCGCGCGCAAATAGTGTCTGACATAATCGCCGTATCCATCGGTGAGCCAGGGCTCGTCAAAAGGAAAACAGTTTTTGCCGTCTGTGTCCACGGTATAGGTGGCCCAGTTTAGTTCGCGGATGTCGTTGCTGTAAAACGACGTATCGCCCGTGAGGGATTCGTACAGCAATTCATCGGCAGCCTGTCTGGCGCTGTGGCTGTTGCCTGGTTCGGCATAAACCGATTGTTCGTTGGTGACGGTCACGCCATATTTTTTCCATTGCTTATTATCGAAGTTGGCGTGGACCCAATCGATGATACTTTTCACTTGTGTTTTCCATTCGGGGAACAGCGCCGGATGTTCCATCATAAACCGGGCGCAGGTCATGGCATTGATCTGTGTCTGGCTCCATTCGCCGACGTCTTCAAAAAAGGGCCCCCATCGGTTATTGCGGATCGGGTATTGCTTTAGCCAGGCCAATATTTTGTCCATCGCGGTTTGATAAGCGGCCGGTTTTCCCTGGTGCAACTGTATCAGGTCGATGAATAACTGCAGTGTCGGTGTCAGGTTGCTGGTATAGCAAGCGGTATCAAGGGTCTGGCCGGTGCCGCCGGTTAGTTTTAAAAGGACGGTTTTCCCGGTGTATACGTTGACCTTAAATGGCAGTGGTGAGTGGAGTTCATTGCCGGTTTTCACGTTGGCGGCCAGGGTATTGGCAATCTGTATGGCCGCTTCGAGGAAGGTCGGGTCGTTTTTTATCTTGTACAGATGGACGAGTTCCAGACCGAGGGAGCCCGCCTTATCCGGCTGGGTAACATCTTTGCCGTTGCGCATATCGCCGTCATAGATGCCGGAATAGACCAGCGTGTTATATGGAAAAGGGATATCCGGCCATTGGCAGGAAGCGGGCGATAGTCCATGGGTCAGATAATAGCCGGCGAGAAAGGACATGTTTTCTTTTATTTTATCATTGCCGGTGTAGTCGTATAGCAGGGTCCAGGAAGAAAGCGCCATCATAAACTGATCGCCGCCGATACCGCGGGGGTCATTCAAATTGGCATTCCAGACCTGGTGGTTCATATAATAGGGGAGGCCGTTCAGGTCCCGGCGCATGGTATCCCAGAAATTCCAGATCGTGTAAAGGTTATGGTCATAGGCGATGGCTGGATCGGGATTGTACCAGGGGATGATAAACCCGTCCTTATCCGTCTGGATGGGGTGATAGATGAGGACTTCCCCTTGCTGGGCTTGTGAATGGATCTTTGAGAGGCAAAGCAGCAGGGAAAGAAAAAGGAGCTTGTACCGGGGGTTCATCCATTAAATGTACTGAATTGGGGCAATAACCGGACGTAGTCCGGTTAGCAGTTTTCGGCCGCCAGGACGAAAACTGCAGACATTAGTGGTGTTGAGACAAAAAATTAATTTATCTGATAATTTTTTGTCGAAATCTTTTTGGTAATTTGACGATGAAGTCGTTAGAAAATTTGCCATGAGAAAAATAATATTTAGCCTGATTTCTTGCGTTGTCTGGCTGCCGGCGCAGCTGATCGGCCAGGATTCACCGATCAATCCTTCTTTATTGAAAAATAGATGGCCGTCGTCCTGGATCAGTTGTCCGGGGATCGGCGGACGTGACTATGGCGTATTTCATTTCCGAAGATCGTTTCAATTGGACCGGCAGCCGGCGAGTTTCGTCGTGCATGTCAGCGCGGACAACCGGTACCGGTTGTGGGTCAATGGTCATGCGGTGTGCAGCGGGCCCGCGAGGGGAGATCTGACGCATTGGAATTTTGAGACGGTGGATATAGCGCCTTATTTGCAGGCTGGGACGAATTTGGTTGCGGCCCTCGTTTGGAATATGGGGGTTTATGCGCCGGTGGCGCAAATCTCCAACCGGACGGCATTTGTGCTGCAAGGTGATGGGAAGGAGGAACAGGTGGCGAACACCGGCCGGGGATGGAAGGTGGTACAGGACAGCGCTTACAGTCCTTGTTCGACGGATAATGGGGCGCGTCTTCGAACCTATATGGTCATCGGGCCGGGAGATTCCGTCGAGGGCAGTCGGTATCCCTGGGGTTGGGAGCGGCCGGGTTATGATGATCAGGGCTGGCTTGCGGCGGAAGAGGTGGGCAGTCCTTCACCCTGGGGGTCGGGAACGGACAATTGGTGGACGCTTGTCCCGAGGGGGATACCGCTAATGGAAGAGAGGTTGCAGCGGATATCGCAGGTGCGGCGAATTGCCGGCGGCGATCAGGCTGTGATTGGGGCGGGGATGAAGGGTATGCTCGGGGGTAAAGGGTCGTTCGGCGTACCCGCGCATACGACGATGACCGTGCTGCTGGACCAAACCTATAATACGGTAGCTTATCCGGAGCTAACTCTAAGCGGCGGAAAGGCAGCGACCATCCGGCTGACGTATGCGGAGTCGCTGGTTGACAAGGGCGGACAGAAGGGAAACCGTGGAGAGATCGCAGGTAAGGAGATAAAAGGCAATTATGATGTCTTTACGGCGGATGGCGGCGCACGACGGTTATTTCGGCCGCTTTGGGTGCGGACCTTCCGCTATTTGCAATTGGATATAGCGACGGGGAACGACTCTTTGTTGGTCGACGATCTGTACGGCATCTACAACGGCTATCCGTTCGAGCGCAAGGCGAGCTTTGCCAGCAATGACACGTCGCTGCACGCCATCTGGGATGTTGGTTGGCGGACGGCGCGGCTTTGTGCGGGGGAAACGTATTTCGATTGTCCTTACTATGAGCAATTGCAATATGAGGCGGATACGCGGATCCAAAGTCTCATTTCCCTCTATGTGACGGGGGATGACCGGCTGATGCGCAAGGCGCTGCTGGATTTCTTTCATTCCCGGATACCCGAAGGGCTGACTCAGGGGAGGTATCCCAGCAACCGGTTCCAGGTCATCCCGCCTTTTTCGTTGTGGTGGATCGTGATGGTCCATGACTATTGGATGTTACGGAAGGATGATGCGTTTATCGCGCAGTTCCTTCCGGCGGTGAGGGGTGTGCTGGATTGGTATGAAGGGCATGTCGATACGGCGATGGGAATGCTGGGGCCGATGCCCTGGTGGGGTTTTGTCGACTGGGCTGATGCGTTTGGCGATGGGACGCCGCCGGGCGCTGTCGATGGCCATTCGGCGGTGATCTCTTTACAGTATGCGTATACGTTACGACAGGCCGCCGAGCTGTTTGGGTATTTTGGCGGGCAATATGGGTATGCCGCCGGGCGATGCCGGAAACTGGCTGCGGACCTGGATCGCGGGGTGTACCTGGCTTGTTATGATGCGTCAAAGGGCGAAATGGCCAACACGCCGGAGAAAAGCAGCTATAGTCAGCATGCGGGTATCCTGGCGATATTGGCGGATGCGATCCCGGCGGGTGACCGGCGGGCGGTGGTAGAAAAAATTTTGGCGGATAGTAGTTTACAGCAAACGACGTTTTATTTCCGGTTCTACCTTATGCAGGCGATGAAGGCGGCCGGATTAGCGGATCGATATTATTCGCAGTTGGGTCCCTGGCGACAGATGTTAAAGATCGGGTTGACCACGTTTGCCGAGAAGCCGGAGCCGACGCGGTCGGATTGTCATGCGTGGAGCGCCAGTCCGGACTATGATTTCCTCGCGACGATTTGTGGGATCATGCCGGATGGGCCGGGGTTTAGCCGGGTGCTGATCAGGCCGGCGCTTGGGGAGTTAACCGAGGTGGACGGGAGTATGCCGCATCCGAAGGGGATGATCCGGGTGAAGTTTCGAAAGACCCGTGGCGGGATTGAGGGTGAGGTCGAGTTGCCGGCGGGGGTAAGCGGGCGGTTTGTATATGGGGGGAAGGAGGTGGAGTTGAAAGGGGGGAAACAAACGGTTGAACTATGATAAGGGATTTTTCCGGTCTTCGACGGATGCTTTTGCCGGGCTTGCTGCTGCTGGCTGTCATGTGTCGTGGGCAGCAGGGTAGCGAGCCCGTGCCGGTGATCTTTGATACCGATATGGGTCCGGATTATGATGATGTGGGAGCGATCGCGCTGTTGCATGCGTTTGCGGACAGCGGCAAGGCGACGATCCTGGCGACGATGGCCAGCAATAAATATGAAGGGGTAGCGGCGGTGCTGAGCCTGTTCAATACGTATTTCCGGCGGCCGGATATTCCGATTGGGATACCAAAAGGAAATGCGGTCAGTCAATCGGATAACCAGCATTGGACGGATAGTATCCTGATGCGGTACCCTCATGCTGTGGTCCGGAATGAGCAGGCGGAAGATGCGGTGACGTTATATAGAAAGGTCTTGTCGCTTCAACCGGATCATAGTGTGGTCATTATTACGGTAGGGTTCCTGACCAATCTGGCGGGTTTGCTGCAATCGGGCCCGGATGGCTATTCGGCATTGAGCGGGGTGGAACTGGTGCGGAAGAAGGTGCGGCAGCTGGTATCGATGGCCGGCAAGTTCCCGGAGGGGTGGGAGTTTAACGTGATGAAGGATGCGGCGGCATCGCAGGCGGTGTTTGGCGGCTGGCCGACTCCGATCCTGTTGAGCGGGTTTGAGATCGGGGTAAAGATCAAATGCGGGTTACCTCTTGTTCACGATCGGGAGATCCATCATGATCCGGTGAAGGATGTGTTTGCGATCAGCATCCCGATGGCGGCGGAGGACAGTGCGGGGCGGAGCAGCTGGGATGAGACAGCGGTGTTGGTGGGGGTTTGCGGGTATGGGCCGTTTTACAGCCTCCAGCCGGGGCGGATGACGGTTAAGGCGGATGGGAGTGACCGGTGGGAGGATGATGAGGCGGGAAGGCAGGCGCATTTAGTAGAGACGCGGCCGGTGGCGGAGGTGCAGGCGTTGATCAATCGGTTGATGGAGCATCAGCCGGGCCGTGAAATGTAATAGTCAACGCGTCATATAATTTGCCTTCTTTGACAAACATGGTGTCGACCAAACCATTTTTCCATTGGTAGGTTGCCCCATTAAAGCTGTAAGGGTTGAATGCCTATCCGGTCGCACCAGCCATGGAACGTCTTGTATACCTCATCCAGCGTCTCCATTTGCTGGGCGGTCAATGGCGTTGACGCGATCCGGGTCTTTAATTCAATGGGAAGGCCCCGCTTACGCAGGAAATATTTTGCGCTCATCGGATAATCCTGGGCCAGGATATTTTCGGTTTCGGTGATTTGCGCCTGGATATATTTCACGTCCACCTGCCGGTCAGGGTTGGTCGCATTGTTACACATCCATGCGACGATTTCGGGGTAAAGGTTTCCGCAGATAGCCGACATCCCTTTCGCGCCGGCCTGGAGCGAATACATGCAGTTGGCGATACAGGCATCATAAAATTCAATCCGGTTGCCTTTGGCGAGTTCGATCTTTGCTTTTACCCTGGGGAAGTCGATCGTCGTATCCTTATGGTAGATCATCCGCTTGGTCCCCAGCAGATAACTAAAGGCATACGGGGTGAGGATTCGCTTATAGGGGGCGGGGCATTCGTAGGTGCCCATGGGAATATTGTCGGTGAGGGTAAAGAATTTGTCAAAATTGGCGATCAGGACTTCGTCGCTTTCTTCGGCTTTTGCAAAATGACTGGTGATCATGATCACCGCGTTGACACCGGTATGGTACATCCTTTTGGCAAATTCGGCTTTGTCTTCCAACGTCTCACCGAATGAACCGGTGCCTACGACGGAAACCGCGCCGTTGACCCGCTTCACCACAAACCGGGTAAGCGCCAATCGTTCTTCAGCACTCAATTCGTACATCTCGCTACTCTGGCAGTTGGCAAAGAAGCCTTTGACACCGGACGCCAAATAGAAATCCATCAATTTAGCGAGCCCATCGTAGTCGATCTGGCCATCCTGCTTAAAGGGCGTCAGCATAACGGGAACGAATTTCTTGTCGGAGACGAACCCCTTGTCGGAAACGAATCCCTTGGGATCCGACTTACGCACCAGTCCCGGTAAGATGACCAGGCCCAGGGAGCTTGCGCCCAATTGTCCCAGAAAGGAACGGCGCGATGATTTGGTAGGTTTTTGCATATGGTCTCCTAATTTCGGATATTTTCCGGATTTTCAGGATGATTCTTGGCGGCTTCCAGCTGTTTGATTTTTTTATCCGCCTCTTTGGCGATGGACCTGAATCCGGCGGCGCGGAAAGTATTCGCGAGATTGGTCAGGGCGACGATGAGCTGATCGGGGAAATGAAAAGGGAGACGGCTGTGGATAGAAGGTGTTTTGCGCCATAATTGGACCGGTAATGAAGGATATAGGCCTGGGCGACCGGAATGTCAGGATGGGGAGATCTTTCGTAGGCCTTTTGGAAATGCTCGTAAAGACGATAGTGGCCGATCAGCCGGTTTCGGATACTCTGACTATACCAGCCGGACCATTCGAGGAAGCAGCAGGGCAGGAGCCGGGTCCAACCGTTGAGCCGGTCACGCGCGCGGAAGTCAGGTGCATGATTGGGAGAAAGCAGGGTGTCGCTCACTTAAGGGGAATTATGCGTATAAAAACTAAATATGCGCATCAAAAGTAGGAAGGAGGTCTGGGGATGTGTAAGGAAAATCATCCAAGTTGGATATTAGTTGGCCAAATGAAGGGGTAAAAAAAACCATCCGATTTGGATGGGCATGAATTCAATTAAGTGAGCAATCGATCAATATCTGCGCAAGCGATCAGGCGCATTTGTCCCTCAAAGCTTTGATCTCGTCATGAAAGGACTTTAGATCCTGCTTTTCTTCGAAAACGACGGTGGAAAGATATTCCGGCAGGTGTTCACTGCCAAGCGCCGATTCATAAGCCTTTTGTGCGGCATCTTCGCCGGATTCACAACTTGCCAGAATGGCATGTCTGCCATGACCCGTAAACGTCGCTTTTACTTCCAGCCATGCCCGGTGAATGGCACCGCTGGCAGATGTACCGGATGGAATGGTTCCGCCAAATGTCTGCAATTCCCTGCCCAGCCTCATTCTGATCTCCCGGCTTTGATCGATGCCTTTTAGAAAAAGCAGGCGTAGATCGTTGTCTTCCGGCTTAAGGTCCTTAAGCGCCTTCTCATATCCTTCTATTCGGTCGTTGTTGATTTTTATAAGATCTTCCAACACGCCTGCGGCTTCTTTTGATGTTAGTGTTTCCATGTCTTTCTTTATTTGCGAAACCGAAAAAACCATGCCAACCTCAAACTGCGCTTAAATCCTCGTATATGAGGACGTCGAAGTAAAGATAAGATAACTGTTTTAATCCCGTTGCGGCTCCGATCCGTGCCGGACTGCACCGGCCCCCGGCGGCATCCAACCGTTCGCTTCCATCCAGTGGAAACAACGCCCCATCCAGTCCTCCTGCGTATTCTTCAGATGCATCCCGAACCCATGGCCGCTATGTTCGTACAGATGTAGTTCCGCCGGAACATGATGCTTCAATAGGGCCTGGTAGAACATAATGCTGTTCTCCGGAGGCACCCCCGTATCGTCGCTCGCATGCACCAGGAAAGCGGGTGGGGTCGCATCGGTGACTTGAAGTTCATTGGAAAATTCCTGTATCCGTTCAGCGGTCGGATATTTCCCGATCAATTGTTCGCAGGACCCTGCGTGTCGCGACGAGCCGGCACAGGTGATCACCGGATAGCCCAGGATCACAAAATCCGGCCGGACCGAAACGTGCGACGCATCGGGAACCAAAATTTTGCCGAAATGCGTGGCCGCCATTGCGGCCAGATGTCCGCCGGCGGAGAAGCCCATGATGCCGATCCGTCTGGGATCGATCTCCCATTCGGCGGCATGTTCGCGCACGACCTTGATCGCCTGCTGTGCATCCTGCAAGGCTCCGATCGACCGGTCTACCATCGTTTCATCCGCCGGGATCCGGTATTTCAGGACGATTCCCAGGACGCCTTCTTTTGCAAACCGTTTGGCGAAATCTGTTCCTTCCAGATCGAAAGCCTCGACCCAATATCCGCCGCCGGGGCAGATCACCACGGCAGTCCCATTGCCTTTACCAGAATCAGGGCTGTAGATCGTCAATGTAGGCCTGCTGATTTTGCTGATGATCAGGACGCCGTCCGGGTTGACCTCTGACCGCTCCTGATCGGGTCCGGGCCGGCTATTGGGTATGCTGTCGGGGTATAACGGGATTATGCGCGGGCTTTGCGCCGAAAGCTTTCCTGATACCAGGCCGAAAAGGAGGAGAAACGCGGCCGGCATTCCAAGGCTGCGAAGGGAAAAGTTGTTCATACAGTTAATGAGATTCTATCCGGGCAGCTAAAAATACCTTGTTTTATTGTAATCTCTTGATCATAATTTCCAACTTATGGCTGACGGACTCCAGACGCACGGCAAGTACCACAAATAGTATTGTCTCCCCAAAGAACAATACCAACTCGGATAACCGATTGAATGCTAAACCGATTTAGGGCAAAATGCCCCCGTTAAATAGTATGCCAGGCTAAAAATCGATCCCAAATGACCCCTGGCATCATATTTTAGGTAACTGTTATGAATCAAATAACTCATACTTAAAACTACATCATGAAAGCAAGACTAAACATGTCATTTGCTGTAGCAGGCACCGCGCTGATTTTGCTGACGGGATGCGTCTCGAGCAGGAAATATAAGGCGTCACAGGCGTCATTGGCGCAAGCACGGGCGGACAGCGCCCAACTGGCACAGCAGGTAACATCATTAAACGGTAACGTACACGATCTGCAGGATAGGAGCACCGGCTTGCAAAGGTCGCTTGACAGCAGTTCCAGTCGGTATACCGCGCAACAAAAATCGCTGGACTATTATCAAGGCTATTTCAAGGAGCGGCAAGACACCCTTGCACAGGTCAATCAGGATGTTCAAACTACCCTGACACAGTCTGGTATTACCAACGGCGATGTCAGTCAGTCTGGCAATGCCATTTGTGTGCGTCTTGATGAAAATGACGTCTTTAAAAAGAACAGTACGATGGTCACCCCGGTTGGGCAGAAGGTATTGGACGGTCTTGCACAGGTTGTAAATAGCCGGTCCAATGTAAACGTTGCCGTCGCTAGCGGCGATTCGGCCATAGGGTGGGTCCAAACGGATAATATGTCCACCAACTCCAATATGGCTACTGCACCGAAGCATCATAAGAGGGTACATGCCAGCGGAAGCGCTACTTCATCGACCAGCGGAAGTGTCGCGTCAAACACAAATACAGGTGCCACCGTTACCGGCAACACTGCGGAACCGGCACACCGGAAAGTCCATCACCACTATTCATCGGAGGGATCGATGGCGTTCACCAGCGGAACCCGGTATTCGCATAATCACAGCTGGGCGCTCAAACAAGGCCGGATGGTAATGGTTGCCAATCACTTTTTGAAAACCGGAGTACCGAAGGTCAATGTATCTCTTCAGCTGCCTCCGGCGAATGGCACCCCGCAAAGCAATGTCATAAAAATCATGATCACCCCATCCATGAAGCCAGTAGCCCCGCAGAATTCATCTGCGATGGCCGGAACCGAATAGGGAGAAGCAAAAACGATCGAGCAGAGCCTTCCGCATGGTGGAAGGCTTTTTTTATGGCGCATTTGGTGCGTGCGAGGCAAGGAAAAACCAAGGATTATGTAAGTAATAATTGCTCCCATTTACTTACAAGCCCGGTTTATTCGAGTACCTTTAACCGCCCACTATTCCGCTCCGAATGAATTACCAGCTTTTTTCCACCTAAATTAAGAGCGATGAAGAACGTGTTGTTGATCGATGATGATCCGGATGAGGCGATGTTTTTCTCCCAGGCACTTTCGGAATTGAACCTATCAACGAATTTTCGTTATGTGGGGAATGGAGTCGAGACGGTTCCGAAGCTCCTGGTAGACGATGGCTATTCCCCCGATGTTATTTTCCTGGATATCAATATGCCCATTGTCAATGGGTGGGAGTGCTTAAGAAATTTGAAATCTTTTGCGGAATATCGCAGGATACCTATCGTCATGTACTCGTCCGAGGACATTGAAAACGAAGGTATGGCAGCATTGGATGTAGGTGCGGCGGCCTTTATGACAAAACCGACGACTTACTCCGAATTGAAATCACGCCTTTCGAGTCTCATCCCTACACTTTTTTAGTGGCCCGGATTGGGCACTTTTATCCCCATGATTTGCCGAAAATGCGGTCCTTTTATAGATGAAGGCCGGGTCTTAGAAGACGAACCTTGGCTCAATTTATGGTCAATGTTACAATGAGAGGGGGAAAGCGCATGATAAAGAGATATCCATTTTACATCCGGGCTACGGTTATTCTCGTGGGATTGGTCGTATTTGTTTATTGCCTTTCGGTACTGAGAGAGATTTTTGTGCCGTTGGCCTTCGCTTTGCTGCTGGCCATGCTGCTAAATCCCCTGGTCGACTTATTGCAAAAAAGGCGATTTTCAAAAGTTTTGGCTATTGCTACCGTGCTATTGGCCGCCATAATCGCCGTCGCGGGCATCGGCTATCTGTTGTATCTCCAGATGGCCAGTTTCTCGGATCAGATGCCCGCATTTGAGAGAAAGCTAAGTCAATTGGGAAGGATACTTCAACACAAGGCGAGTAGTGACTATGGGATCAGCTTTCAAAAACAGGCTCAATATATCTCGGAGGCCAGGACCGGACTGAAACCTATCCTGGCTAATTTCATGGGCTCGGCTGCCGGAGTGCTCTCCATGATGTTATTGCTACCCGTTTATGCCTTCCTCTTCCTTTATTATAAAGTATTGCTTACGACGTTCCTTTACGAAATTTTCGCGGAAGAAAATGCCAAGGAGGTAGGCGCCGTCCTAACTCAGACAGAGGGGGCGGTTCAAAGCTATATGGTGGGTCTTTTACTGGAAGCCCTGATCGTCGCCACTTTGAATAGTGTTGCCTTATTTATCTTGGGTGTTGACTATGCGATCCTGTTAGGGGTTCTCGGAGCTTTGCTCAATGTCTTACCCTTCATCGGCGGAATTCTTGCCGTCTTACTGCCCATACTCATTGCGACCGTAACAAAGGATGGCTTCCACACGCAACTTTGGATTGTTGTCGCCTATATCGTGATCCAATTTATAGATAACCATTTTCTTGTTCCTTATATCGTTTCGTCCAAGGTGAAGATCAATGCGTTGATTTCCCTCGTCATCGTGTTCATGGGAGGGATGCTTTGGGGTATCTCCGGGATGTTCCTATCCATACCCTTTATTGGGGTACTAAAGATCATTTTTGACCGCATCCCTGAAATGAAACCCTGGGGAAGGCTTCTCGGAACCGAGGTGCCTACGCGTCCCAAGGGTCAATTCGGCAGGCTAACCAAAAAGCTCAATCCAGCGCAGCTTAAATCAAAGAAAAAAGTAATTTAATTGAAAACCTCATTGTCGCTCCGAATGACAGGTCCCCCGGAAAAACCGGAAGGCATTCTCCAGCATTAGTCGGTATTTTAAGGGCCGCAACTTTGGCAACCTCGATTCATTGAACGCAATGATTCGTTCAGTCACATTATTCATAGAGGCTTAAAATTGGCAGAGGCTTACAATCGGAGGTCACCAATGCTCTCCCAGCACGAATGAAACCATATAATAGACATCTTCCGGGTAAACCGGCTTGCTGGCAAAGTGAGCCGCACCCTGCTGTTTTAGTTTTACAGATTCGCTGACGTCCCGGGAAGTGGTGTACACGATAACCGGAATCTTGGCCATTCGTGTCTCCTGTTTGATCTCCGTAAGACACTCTTCGCCGGAAAGGCCGGGCATCCGCAGGTCGAGAAAGATGAAATCCGGCAATTCGTTCCGATCGTCGCGCAGGTAAGTCAGCGCCTCCGTACCGTCGGAAGCGGAGAGGCAGATGATGCTGTCGTCGACTTCCTTCGTGGCCTGGATAAAGAGCTTCCGGTCGTCTTCATCATCGTCCACCAGTAAAATAGTCATAAATAAGACTTTCATGTAAGTTAACCTAAAACGCCAATATGTTTTGACGAATCCCCAATAGCCAAATATTTTGTAAATTACGGACTGGGAAGGTGTTAAAGACACCCGCGTATTTGTTGAAACTTATTATAAGAAATACAGCCAGTTTTGAGTCTCTCATGTTTGTCCGCAGCGAGCTCGACAGGCTGGGGTTTCGCGGCATTTCCGTTGAGGTCAATGAGATAGATACGGGCGAAGAGCTGACGTCGATCCAATTCGATCAACTGCGAGCCGTATTGCAGCAGGCGGGGATCGAGTTTTTTGAAAATAAAAAGGACGTTCTCGTGCAGAGGATTAAGGAGCTCATCAAGGAGGTCGTCTACCACAGTGAGGAGCCTTTGGTACACAATCTGTCAACCTACCTGGCCGAAAAGCTTAACCATGAGTACACCTATATGTCCAACCTCTTTTCGGGTGCGCAGCATACAACGATCGAGAAATTCTATATCTGGCACAAGATCGAACGGGTCAAGGAGTTGCTTCTCGATGAAACGATGACGCTAACGGAAATTTCGTATAGGATGCATTACAGCAGCCTCGCTCACCTCTCCAATCAGTTCAAAAAAGTAACGGGACTTACTACTTCTCAATTCAAGCGGCAATTTGGCGAGCATGACCTGCCGCCGGAGGATTAAACGTAACTTTATAAAAAGGCGGGTGCCGTCATGGCTAAATCAAAAAAAAACAACCAGACCCGGGTTCCCTCGACCAACGAGTTTCCCGTTGTAGGGGTCGGCGCTTCGGCCGGCGGATTGGAAGCATTCAAACGGCTCCTCAAGGCTATTCCCGAGACAAGCGGCATGGCCTATATATTGGTGCAGCACCTGGAGCCGAGTCATGAAAGCATGCTCACGGAGATCCTTCAAAAGAATACGCCGATCCCGGTCGAAGAGATCACCGACAACGTCCACGTCGATCCAAACCATATCTATATCATACCGTCGAATAAGCTGCTGACGGCCAATGACGGCCGGTTACGGCTCATGCCCCGTCCAAAGAATGAGAAGGCCATGCCGATCGACCACTTCTTCACGTCGCTGGCCGAAGTCCATGGCTCAAATGCCATCGGCGTAGTCTTATCCGGAACAGCCACGGACGGAACGCGGGGATTGGTTGCCATCAAGGAAAGGGGCGGTCTTACATTTGCACAGGAGCAGGGCTCGGCGGCCTTCCGGGGAATGCCGCAAAGCGCCATCGATGCCGGGGTGGTGGATTTTATCCTGACACCGGAAGAGATCCCCTTACAGATCGCGCGGTCGGCAGTCGGATATGAAGGTGCCCCTGCGAAAGGGAAGGGGGAACGCCCCAACCAGGAGGGCGCCTTCAGACAGGTACTCACGCTGCTCCGGCTGAGAAAAGGCACTGATTTCATGTATTATAAGCAAACGACCATCCGGAGACGGATCGAACGCCGGATGGGGTTGAACAAGATAAAGACGATAACGGCTTATCTGGATTTTTTTAGAGAGAACGTCACCGAACAGGACCTGCTCTATTCGGACCTGCTGATACCCGTCACGGGGTTTTTCCGCGACCCTACGACCTTTGATACTGTTTCCGAATCGCTGTTGCCAAAGCTGTTCGATGGTAAGGAGGACAACAGCCCGCTGCGTGTCTGGGTCGCGGGGTGCTCCACCGGTCAGGAGACTTATTCCATGGCGATCAGTCTGAACGAATACCTGGGTGACAGAACCGAGGCCTTCCCCATCCAGATCTTTTCAACGGATATCTCCGAAAAGTCCATCGCCATAGCCAGGAAAGGGATCTATTCCAAGGCAGACGTGGGCGGCGTCTCGCCGGAGCGGTTGGAAAAATATTTTGAAAAGATCGCGGGGAGCTATCACGTCAATAAATCCCTCCGGGAAATGTGTGTCTTCGCCCATCACAATTTCCTGAAAAACCCGCCCTTTGCCCGGATGGACCTCATCAGCTGCCGGAATGTACTCATCTATATGGAGCCGTTTTTACAAAAAAGGGCGCTGGCTACCTTCCATTATGCCTTAAAGGAGAACGGTTTCCTGTTGCTCGGTCACTCGGAGACGACCGCCCCCGCCATGAACCTGTTCCTGCCTTTCGACAGAAAGGAAAAGATCTTCACCCGTAAGGCGGGCCAGGGTAAATTTTTTCCGGTGTCCGCCGGCCGGACCGAGTACCCGACGTTCGACAAGGAGAAGCCCATCAGAAAGGAGCCTGGCCGGATCGATTTTCAAAAAAGTGCGGATAACCTCCTGCTGTCGCGCTTTTCCCCACCGGGTGTCGTCGTCAACGACGAACTCGACATCGTTGAATTCCGGGGACCGACCAGCGGCTGGCTGCAACCGGGGCCGGGTAAGCCCAGCCTGAATATCCTGAAGCTCACAAAGGATGGCCTGGCATTAGAGGTCAGGAACGCCTTGCATAAAGCCCGAATGTCAAGACAGCCACAAGTCAGCGAAAATGTCCCTATGGCCGTTTCCGGCAAAAAGCGCTGGATAACGCTCGAAATACATCCCTTGCCGAATACCGCCGAACCCCATTTCCTGATCCTATTCAGAGACCAGGCTTTGGCCGGCGCCGATGGCGCTCCGGAAACGGAAGGACCGGCAAAACCAGCGGATGGCGACGGCGGTGTGGCCTGGACTCGCAACCAGCAACTGGAAAAAGAACTGGTTTCCCTTCGCGACGACATGCGCAATTTTGTCGAAGACCAGGAGGCCGTTATCGAAGAGCTGCAAAGCGCGAACGAAGAGCTGTTGTCCGGTAGCGAAGAACTGCAAAGCCTGAACGAAGAGCTGGAGACATCCAAAGAAGAAATCCAAAGCACGAATGAAGAGCTGACTACCCTCAACCAGGAGCTCTTCGACCGCAACGACCAGCTGAACCTTGCCCGGCTGTATGCCGAATCGATCATTGCCACTATCCGGGAGCCCCTGTTGGTGCTCGACCGCCATATGCAGGTGAAGACGGCTAACAGGTCGTTCTACGACAAATTCGGCCTGTCGGAAGAAGAGGCGGAAGGCAAATCGTTGTATAGCCTTGGAGGGGGTGAATGGGATATGCCGGCCCTTCGCGCCGCACTCGGGGTGCTCTCATTGCGGGAGACACACGTCAAGGACGTCGAGATCAAATATACCGCCGGCGCTGCCGGTGAAAGGGTCTTGTTGCTGAATGCCGCCTGGATCTTCCGGACGGATAACACGGAACAGCTGATACTGCTGGCGATGGAAGATATCACGGAGGCCAGGAAGCGCGAAGAAGTGCAAAAGCATTTCGCGGACGAGTTGGCCAAACAGGTGGATGAGCGGACGACAAGCCTTAAAGAGTCCAACGCCGCGCTTAAGTATTCCAATGAAAACCTCGAGCAGTTCGCGACGATCGCCTCGCACGACCTGCAGGAGCCGTTACGGAAAATCAGGACATTCGCCGCCATCCTCAACAAGCGTGGCCGGGGGGATATCGACGAAGAGACAAGGGACCTGCTCCAAAAGATCGGCCTGTCCGCCGAACGGATGGCCAACCTCATCCACGACGTCCTGAATTTCTCGAAAGTATTGGACGCCAGCGTTTTTGAAGAAACCGATCTGACGGTCATCCTCCAAAACGTCATCCGCGATTTCGATCTGCAGATCGAGGAAAAAAAAGCGGCTATCCGCTATGACCCCCTTCCCATCATCCGGGCCGTTCCGCTCCAGATGAATCAGCTTTTGTACAACCTGCTCGGCAATGCGCTGAAATTCTCAAAGCCGGAATTTCCGCCGGCGATCGATATCTCCTGGCGAACCCCGGCGCCGGGCGAGTTTAAAGAACATCCGGAGCTCGACAGCCAGCTCCCCTATTGCGAGATGATAATTGCCGATCAGGGGATCGGCATCGATCCAAGGTTCGCGGACCGGATCTTCCTCATCTTCCAGCGGTTGAATAACAGGCAGCATTTCGAGGGGACCGGCGTTGGACTGGCCTTATGCAAGAGGATCGTCTCCAACCACGGCGGAGAGATCTACTTCCGGCCAAATGAGGGCGGCGGCGCCCGCTTCCATGTCTTTCTACCGCTGTTGCGATAGGTGAGACGGGGTTTGAGCAATAACCGGTCATTGGTCTCCCATGACACTTCTTCCAACAATTGCTGCACCGGATAAAGCTCATATTTCCCTTCGCCGGCGCCGCCGGTTATTAAGATTGAGTTGATCATACCACCGATCAGGTCGGAATTGCGGATAATTATATCGATGTATTTCCGCTGTTCTTCATCCAGTCTGGTTCCGTTCAGCAGGTCACATGCCAGATTGATATTGCATAGCGGATTTCTTGCCTCATGGACAAGAAGGGGAACACGTTCCGGCAAATTTTGCCGGTTAGCGAACACCGGCTTTTCTTCAAAGGATGAGTTTCCGGAACGATTGCAGCTGAAGATGAGATTCTTGTTCATGTTTATTGGTTTTAGCTATGAAGAAGTGAGGCACAAGAGGATGGGAAGGAAAACGGGCTTTTTCAAAAATATCAAATGCCGGCCAGCCAGATATTACACGATTTTGAGCAAATATTGTAAGATTTACAGTTCTCATGGTTATGACATTTTCTGAAAATAATTTTCGCTTTTCCAAATCCATAACAATTTTCCGCGCGTATATTATTTTTACCATTCCTTCTTCGGCAACAGCTAATAATCCATTTTTTATTGGGCTTTCCCGTACACGGTGACTGCGTTTTTTTCACCTATAACATATATTAGTATGGAACAATCCCGTTTACCGGGCCCATTGGGCCGGGCAGGGCAATTCATGGTAGCGCCTGCTTCAAGAAGAAAATTCATTCGGTACGCCGGCATATCGGGGCTTGCCGCCACGGTGCTGGCAGGCTGTGTTAAAGCCGTTTCCAATTTTAAGGGGGATGGTAAAGGTCCGACCAATTCAGTCGCGCTACCCTCCGGCGATGTTGGGATCCTGAACTTTGCCTACGCGCTGGAACAGCTCGAAGCGGCCTTTTACACCATCGTTATTGCCGATCCCTATGAGAATATCCCCTCTTTGGAATTATCCCGGCTAACCGACATCCGGGACCATGAGATCGCACATCGGGAATTCTTCAAAACCGTCCTGGGAACCGCCGCGATCCAGGAATTGAGCTTCAATTTCACTACAGTCGATTTTTCGAGCAGGGACAGCGTACTGGCAACCGCGAAAACATTCGAAGATGTCGGCGTATCCGCCTACAACGGAGCCGGCAGCCTGCTCGTCAGCCCCACCTATCTCGGCCTTGCCGGCAAGATCGTCTCGGTCGAGGCGCGTCATGCTGCCTATCTGCGTAACCTCATCACACCCGGCAGTTTTGCGGACATGACCGTGGTGAATGGTAACGGGCTCGATTTGGACCGGACGCCTTTGCAGGTCCTGACCCTCGCGCAACCATTTATTACCGAAACGATCGACGGCAGCGCATTACCGCATGCCTAGAGCTTCTATGTGATCATTCACCCAAATCAAACATCTTCTTTATGAATTTTTTCAACTTATTTGACGAAATCGAAACAAAAGACCCTGAGGGCTATGAAGAACTCAATAACCGCCGGGACCTGCTAAGGAAATTCACCGGAAAAGCCGGGAAGATAGCCCTGACCGCTCTTCCTTTTGCGGTTGGAAGCCTTTTTCAAAAGGCCTACGCCGGCGCCGGTCCTTCCACGACGACCGTGCTGGGGATCTTAAACTATGCCCTCACGTTGGAATACCTGGAACAGGAATTCTACTATACGGGACTTCAGGAACCACACCTGATCCCTACCGGCGCTGAATACGCTGTGTTCAACACTATCCGGACGCACGAAAAGGAGCACGTGGCCTTTCTCCAGACCACGATCAAGTCATTGGGTGGAACACCGGTCAACTCACCAAAATTCGACTACTCCGCAGGTAGCGGAAGCGGCAACGGCCCACTGGCCGATGTCTTCACCAATTACGAAACCTTTCTGGCGGTCGCTCAGGTCTTGGAAGATACCGGGGTCCGCGCCTACAAGGGCCAGGCGCCCGCGCTCGTCCAGGGAGGCCCGCTGCTGACAGCTGCCCTGGATATCCACTCCGTGGAAGCCCGGCATGCATCCGCCATCCGTCAACTGCGCTACGACCGGGCATTTGCGACCGTGAAGCCATGGATTACCCTCGGCGACCCCGGTATCTCCTCCGCCTTTAATTCCAATTATGGCGGGGAGCAGAACACCATCCAGGCAGGATCGCAGATTGTCGACATCAACGGATTTAATATAGATGATGAAGCCGCCTCGGAGGCCTTTGACGAACCGCTGTCCAGCACGAGGGTGCTTGCGCTCGTTAAGCCGTTTCTGGCGCAATGAAGCATGTGATAAATGGCCGTCGCAAGACGGCCATTTTCTTCCGGCCCCCAATCAACTCTTTTCCCTTATACCAAGAGCCATCCTTAACGATTCATAGGTCTGATATCACAAAACCCCGGTCTTTGAAATATTTTTACCATCCACCATGACCGCCTTCCTCAACAGGTGCAGAAAGGCTTCTGCAAAATCTTCTGATTGCAACTGTACATATTTCACGGCGATGCAGGCCGGATAGGAAGAAGCCGGTGGATCGGTGATCCATACCTGGCTATTGATCGTCGCTCCGGACAATTCTGCTGCACACATCCATTCGGGACCCATTTGAGATGGCCGGTTTATCGAATGCGCTACATCCTCGAAATGCTTCCAGGACGGCAAAAGACCGCCCATTTTATGGCAGACCTTCAAATGTTTGGCTAACTGAACGGTCAAACGGTCCCATGCCGGCGCCATGGCCCAACTCCAACAGCATAGCGGATCGGTATAGTAACTCACTTCGACAGCATCCGCTGCCAGGTAGGAACGGTCACTTTCTTGAGTGGTTTGTCTTTGGTTGACCATCGTGTCAATTAAACCTTCGAATTTCGTAAATTTATAGACTGAAATATGTACAAAATATCACTTTGGGTCATGGCTGTTTTTTACGTGGTCGCGGGAATCAATCATTTTGTCCGGCCGCAGATGTATGTCTCCATCATGCCCCGTTTCTTGCCGGAATCCTCGTATCGGCAACTCGTCGCCGTCAGCGGGGTGTGCGAGATTGTTTTTGGATTGCTGCTGATTCCCTCAGCCACCCGCAGCATAGCGGCCTGGCTGATTATCGCCCTCCTGATCGCCATTTTCCCCGCGAATATCCAGATGACCATCGATTTTACCCGACGCCACAATCCGTATACCTGGTTAGCGTGGCTGAGGCTGCCACTGCAATTGGTGCTGCTTTGGTGGGCCTATAAGTTAGCAGGTAGTGCGTTGCGGGATCCTTAAGTGATTTCATGCGCATAAAGTTGGACGGTCGGGTTGTGAAGGCAAAGTGATGGCTGAAGAGTTGATAATAATTTCCCGCGCTAGTACTTTGGAAACCTTTGACTTCGTCAATCCCATTGACTTGGCCAGTTGAGATGCGAGATGATGTATCAAGTTGTTGATTTTTTCGGAAAAAATAAAGCCGGTCGAATATAACGGCTTCACTTATGACCGCCAGGCAGTTGATTAGCTTTTCAGGTCCATCCGTATCTTTGCCACGAAATCAACGGTGTCATTTGCAAGAAGGGCAGTCTTTATGTCAGAAAATTCCGTTTCTGATATCAGGTTTTCAACAAAGGCTCGGCGTTCTTCCTCTCGACCTTTTTCCATGCCAATTTCGATTCCCTCTTCCCTTCCTACCATCTGCATATATTCCCGAACCAGGGCAGGGCAGGAAAGGTAGCCTTTCGGTTATGTAAAGATAAATGTCCAGGAAAAATGATTGTCTAAGTGTTTTCGTCTATTTGTACCCACATTAGTTATGATTTCGAAATTTTTTGAATCCAGTCGCTGGCGTAAATTTGAAATAGTAAGAATAACCTTTAACCTTTTCCAAAATGAAACGTTCCATTAACTATTTCCTGTTTGGGATTTTGTCTGTCCCTTTATTAGTACTCAGTTGTAGAAAGCATCTTCCCGACAATGACACGACCACGACGGATATGATCTCCCAGGCCCGGGCCTTCGTCGATTCCTTGAATTCAAATGGATTTCCGGTCAACTACCGCGCTGCACAGCCCAAAAAGATCCGCTGGGACCTGGCGCGGGTGGTCGCGATCGGGCGGACGAAAGGGATACTGGTTCCTTTCGTTTTTGATAACGCCCTATTGATGAAGGCCAACTTTGTGGGCAATCCGCTCTTTCACCTGGACTACCTGACTCAGCTTTTGTATTATCAGGACACGGCCGGAAAAAGCACAGCGTTTGTTCTAACCTCCTTCCCCGATTCCAATTTTTTCAAAGATCCGACCGGTTCCTTCACGGGGATCAAATTTATTGAAGACTGGTGGGGGCACTCTATTGAAAAATTGTTGTATATCCCCGACGGTCAAATCAAACGTTTCGTCCCCACAACAAATGAACCCGACTTGGCGGAAGTGGTCCAAACCTGCTACACGATCAGCGGCTATAATTACTCGCCGGAACTGGACGAAACCGAAACCTGGACTGAAGAGGCTGGCTGCAGTACCAACTTCACTGGCGATGGTTCAAACGACGCCCTGGGTAGCCTTGGTTCGAACAGCCCGGGTTCCGGCGGAGCCAGCGGAGCAAGCGGAGCACCGACGGTCCTTCCCGGGAATAGCGTCATCAAATCGATCAAGATTTATTTCCAATGCTTTACTAATGTAGGCGGCTCGGACCATACTTACACGGTCACGGTTTGCGTTGACCAGCCGGACCCGGGGACAAGGGCGCCGTGGACTATAGCGGAAAATGGATCATCTGGTTCCTCATCGGGGGATAACCCGATTGACGCCGGCCATACCTTTTTAATCTTGACAGAGACGTATGCCAATACTACTATTAGCAGAAATGTGGGGTTCTACCCTGCTGGCAACGTAAACCCCTCTTCTGTTACAAGTCAAGGATCGCTCAATGACGACGAAACACATCTTTATAACATTAGCGGATCATTCACCATTGATAATGCCCAGTTCTTCAATATTCTTAATTTCGTCAGCCAAGGCAACAACCCTGGTTACCTCTATAACTTAAACACAAATAATTGCACGACTTTTGCCATCAATGCTATGGCACAAGTAGGCATCTCTTTACCCCGTACAATTGGCACTTGGTTGGACGGAGCGGGCAACGATCCAGGTGATTTAGGAGAAGACCTGAGAGAAAACAATATTCCTGGAATGACCCTGAGTTTGACAGGAGGATCGGACGCCTCGCATTACAATGCCGGGCAATGCAATTAACAAATCCTGAATTAATAGTATGAAATTTCTTATCGTTTCTGGCATCCTTTTATCAGCTACTGTCGCTTCCTGCCAACTTCATTGGGATAAAGCGAATGATTGGACCCTTTATCGCTACCAAGGGCATCGACTATTTAAAATCCCCCTTGATAGCCTGAACCGCTATGGCAGCATAGTGTTGAATCAAGATTCGATGGCGGTCTTCCTGGCTTCGGTCCAGACTTTACGCCCGAAAGGGCCAGTCGCTTGGATGGGTGGCTATATTGCTACCTGCAAATTGAACGGCGCTGTCCGAAAAGTGGAGCTGAGCAACTATGGCGGCTTTTTCTACGACGAAAAAACCAAAGCGTACTATCAAATACCAGCCGTGAAATCAGAAGACTGGCTATCCTATATCCAGGAATGCTACCTTAATCTTACTAGAAAAGCGCCACACACAAATTAATCCACTACAATATGACCCCAAACCCCTAAAAAGAATACCCCGCTGTCTCGAACAAACCCTCCTCGAAATCGTCCGTCCGAAAACACAATATCCCCGATTCCCCTCACCTGGGAGGCTTCCGACTCTGCTGCTTCAGATAGGGATGCTCCCCATCACTTCGTGGCACGGACTTATTCCTTCGTGTCAGGCCAAGAATCAATGCGACCACAGCCGGATCATCCGCAGGCACCTCCACGACGATCACGTCTTCAATTGTTCCACGACCCAAGGCTTCTCCCGCCAACAGCCAGGCGTGCGCCCGGATATCTTCCAGGTTGATCGGTTCGGGAAATCTCCGAACGCCGGATCGCTGCTTGCCGCCAACCAGACGGACAATGATTCGTACATACCCCATGATAGTCATAAAGGTAGGTGATAGATCGGGAGAATACTAAATTATTTAGTAATTTAAGCCTGGGCAACACTTTTAATGCTGTTTCAAAAACGCCTTGGCTTCAATTAACTCGGGCCTGTCTGACTGGGCGGCAGCGATAGAAAGTAGTTTCGCGTAATAACGGATTGCGGCAGGGATGTCACCCGATTTTCCGGCAGTAAGACCGGCGCCATACAGACTATTGAAGCGATTAGGCTCTTTTTTTAATACCTCTATGTACTCGCGGAATGCGGCTTCATATTTCTGCTGGGCAACCAAGAGGTCTGCATATAGTTCCCTTGCGGGCAAAACTTCTCCGGGTGTGACCGGATGCTTCGAGGTACTGTCTTCCATATCGGTAGCTTCCTTCATCAGTCGCAAGGCTGCCAACTTCTCGCCCTTCATATTGTCGATCCAGGCTTTACCCGCAGTGATTTGTATCTCAACCTGTTTTGCTTTGTAGGCATCGTTCTGCTCTATCAAGCTGTTGTAAAGGGTGTCCAGCTTCGACAGTTCCATTTGCGCCGCCCGGATATTTCCGTTATGCGCAGCGCCCAATAGTCTCGAGAAATGAACAATGGCTTCCTGCCAGGGAAATTTAGCCCAGGGAAAGGATGCCGGTAGCAGAGGTAGCAGCGCTGCTTCCTTCCAGTTCTTGTTTTCAAGCACGATGCGGCATGGGGATGCAGCAAAAGTATAGGCATCTTTGAAATTAACCGGGAAGACCTCCTTGATCGTTGCGAGATAATTCACTTGTTCGCGGGCCGATTTGTTGTCACCTTTCTGGAGATAAGCATAGATCAGGTAATCCAGACCATGAAGCTCTTCATCCCAATGACCTTGTACAGCAGACGACGCTGCATAGCAGCGGGCGGCTTCAACCGACCTGGTGTTCGATTGGATGCTTTCATCCCAGAGCCCTAACCTGGTAAAGATGTGAGAGGGCATATGTAGGGCGTGAGCAGAAGAAGGAGCGACTTCACTATACCTTCGGGCAGCCGCTAACGCCAGGTTGGCTAAGTTCGGGTAATCGTAGGTGTGGATGATGTAATGAATGACACCCGGGTGATTGGGGAAAGAGGTATACAGACTGTTGAGGATATCCCCCGCTTTTCTTTGGTGAGCATAGGTTTTGTCCATCGGGTCCGCAGAGGCATCCAGCGCCAAGGCATAAAACATGGCGGCCTCGTTATCATCGGGATATTCGTCGTGCAATTGTTTCATCGCCGTTTCAAAATGCCCCGATCGCGTCCGCGGATCAGTTGTATTGCAGTCGGTATAATAGGCGGCAATGGCGTCTAAATAGGCGGACTCGCGTTTCGACCTGCGCTTTACCGAATAGGCGATCGCGACTGCCTTTGAACCTTTTTGAAGCTCCTCCTGCGTAGGGGGCTCCCAAAGGGGATGGAAGTTGCACATCGCAACTCCCCAGTAGGCCATGACACATCCTGGCGATTCATCGATTATTTTAGCAAAGACTTTTTCCGATTCATCATATTCGAATGAATGCAATAGTTCAACGGCCGTATTGAAATCGGTCTTCACCTGCTCGCTGCCATCGATGTCAAAGTGGACAATGCCAAATTCTTTATCCGGGGTCCCGCAGTGGATGACCTCGCCTCTTTTTAGTTGCAACTGGTCAACCTGGCCTTTGGAAGGCGCAGGACCACTCCCGCCACAGGAAAGCAGTAGCATTACCGGCCACAGAAATAACCGAAGGTCATTGACTGATTTCACCAGATCGAATTTAAGGCAGACGCGCAACAAAACAATAAAAAATGGCCACAAGGGTGCTTCAAAATTTCCCCATGGTTACCCCACAATGCCCGAATATGGCTCGATTCACCCTGTCGCAGCCTGGCACGTTTATTAGGCTGTATATGAAACAACAAAAATTATTTTATGTCTACAACACACGCGCATAAGAAGTCCGCTGACAAAACTGTTCAGCGCAAAAGCAAAAAAGAAGAAGGCAAGCTGAAGGAATTCCTTCATGATGAGATCAAAGATATCTATTGGGCAGAAAAGAAGCTGGTTCAGACGCTTCCCAAGCTGGCAAAAGCTGCTACGTCCGACGAGCTCCGTGACGCCTTTACCAGTCACCTGGAAGAAACAAAGGAACATGTCAGCCGCCTGGAGCAGGTGTTTGAATTGATGGGCGAAAAGGCCCAGGCAAAAAAATGTGACGCCATGGAAGGGATAACGGAAGAAGGGGCCAGCATAATCGAAGATACCGACGAGGGGACCTCTACTCGGGATGTCGCGCTCATTCTGGCAGGCCAAAAGGCTGAACATTACGAAATTGCGACTTACGGCGGGCTGGCTCAAATAGCCAAGACCCTGGGTCTGGAGGATATTGCCTCTCTTCTTGAAACTACACTCGAAGAGGAAAAGAAGGCGGACGACACGTTGACCGGTCTGGCCGAAGATTCCGTCAACGAACAGGCATCTGCGGAATAAGGACATCATGCATATTTGGGGGGCCGGATGCATCGCATCCGGCCCTTTTTTCATTGACCCGACGCGCTTGATACCGGCGCCCGGGGGGCTGGTATAATTTTTTAGCTTCTCCATAAAAAGGATAAGCAATGAGTTTGAATTGGCGAAAGGTTCGTGAAAATAATCTGCTTATCTATTTGGTATTGGTTCTTTCTGCGGTCTACCTCGTCTACGTCGCTTTCTCGATCCGTGAGGGAATTTTTTACGCGGGTGATCAGGGGCTCAAGGCCCTTGAAGTGAAGCAGATCGCGCAAGGGTATGGATTCAAATATCTTAATTTGCCCCAGCCTGGATGGGTTCAGGCTATTTGGAAAGCAGGTTTCACTCCGCTCCGACCGCCTTCTTTTTATAATTCGCCCAATGGTTATATCATCGTATTTCCTCCGGCGTTCCAAATTGTAAGCGCGTGGCTATACGCAAAATGGGGAACGGCGGGGCTTTATGTGATCCCGATGTTAAGCACAATCATTTTTTTATTGTGGTTTGTGCTTTTGTTGAAGCGCTGTCGTATTCAACCCATCTTTATCGCACTGGCCGTTTTCTTATTGGTTTTTTGTTCTCCACTGGCCCTCTACGGAGTCATGTTCTGGGAACATCTGCCGGCGGTACTGTTATTGTTCGCCGGAGTCAGCGTTATCGTCAGCCCGCCCCGGAAAATATGGACGGCCGCCGCATTGGGTTTGCGGCATCCAACAATGACAGCCTTGGCCGGCTGCTGCCGCTACTGAAAAAACAAGGTGTTCATCAGTATATCTATGTTTTCGATCCGCGCGAGCCCACTCTGCCCACTATGCTCAAAGATTCATCGACGAGCCATTGGTGGGATGACCGGGCGCACCATGTTTGGGTTAAGGCCGATTATGCGGCTAAGCTGTATATTATTCATTAGGGGGTCCAGGGTTGGGCTTGTTGGGTTCGGAGATGCGAAAGGTTAGGTTGATTCGACGTCCTACTGGTCGATTGGTCTTTGCAACGTGGTGTTCATACAGGTCCTGCATCGTATCGCCCATCAGCAGGAAGCTCCCGTGCGTCAATGGGATTTCCAGCTGGGGCGCGTCATTTTTTGCCTTATTGCGGACTTTGAAGATCCGGGTGTCGCCGAAGGTGACGGAAGCGATCGGGTGATGTTTACCATCGGTCGCCAGCGTATCGCTATGCCAGGCAACCGAATCATTCCCGTCCCGGTAAAAGTTCAGTAAGACCCGGTCGAACCTGATGACGCATTCCTTCTCCACACGCTGTTTGATTTCCAACAATTCAGGAGTCCAGGGGTGGCCATTCACTCCCCCATAGAAGGCGGTCAGCCGCGGGTCGGGCACCATTTTGTCGAACATTTTTCGCACGCGTTGAGCCCACGGCGTGTTGCACAGAAGGATTTGAAAATACCGATCGGATTCCGACTTTGTAAAAAACTGCTCCCATAGCTGCAGCCGGGCGTCCGGTAGCTGGAAGTCCCTGAACTGCCTTATTCCTTCGTCGAACAGCGCGATATCGTCAAACAATTGCATTTAGCAAAGATAGGGAAATCTGAAGAAATGCTACTTTTTTTAGCATTTTTATCCGGCCTATCGACGGACCCTGATCAAGATCGGTTTGAAGGCAAATCCGCTGGCATGGTTTTTTGGACCAATACAACAATATGTTCCAAAAGCTATACGGGCATCTTGAAGAAGTGAACAATAATCTCCGCCGACAGGAATTGGCGGCAGAAACAAGCAGCGCATACGAAAAGGAAATTCTAAAGCAATTTCAGGAATTGAACGAAACAATTGCGTCTGGAAAAGAGGCCTTACTGGCTGCTATCAAAAAGCCCCCAACAACAGGATGAGACGGCACAATTATCGAGGCTAGATTCGATCATTGGTCAGCAAAACCAAACCATTCCGGAGCTTAAAGACCTTAACAAAATCTCCATGCATACTTTCCTGCGGTCACCCGGCCCGTCACTGGCGGTCAGCCCCATCCGAAGGCACTATAGTGTTTAAACCCGTGCGGATTTTCCTCCGCGTATTGTTGGTGTATATAGGTAGCGCGCTTACCATTTTCAAAATAATCAAAACCTCCCTTCCGGTTAAAGTCATCCCGGATCCCCCGGAAATCAATCCACAGATGCGAGAACTGGTGAATGAATAGTGGACCCGCGTACAGGTATTCGATGTCATAGACTTTTCGCAGGTCGAACGTATCCGTCCATTTCCGGTATCCTGCCGCCTCCCGGTAATGACCCGTATAATGGGCATTGGTCAAATGCGTCGGATAAAATTGTCACAACAGATAAACGTCATGGCCCAGCGTAGCTCGCGGATGGTTGGTACCTGGTAGATGAAAATATGTAAATGATGTAATAAATATCCAGGATAGCAGCCTCTCAAAAAACAGTCAGGTGAAAAAGAATTGTTACCTGATGAAAGAAGGCCAAATGATGGTGTTGAAGCATGGCGATACGACTACAATGAAGTTGATGGACAAGTCCGTCACGCTGAATAATGGGTCAACTGTATTGACGGACGGCACGGTAAAATTGGCCGATGGAACGACCAAAATGCTGAAAGAAGGTTGGTATGTGGATGCAGATGGGAAAATTGGAATGTTGAAAGACATGGTGAACAAGGATAAGATGTAATTGGTGGGCATATCAGCAGAGATGCTTACCTTTAAACGCATGCCGTTAAACTGGCGTGCGTTTGCTTTTTAATCGATTTCTACGTAAGTGCCAGTGTAAGATCTTCGACCCTACTGAGAAACCGGAGCTTGGGGCTCGGGACCGCGCGCCCGATTCCTGTGGTAATACCCGCCGCGTATACCTGGCTGCCGCTGAACAACGTCGTCAGCTGCTGCAAGGAGGCCAGTGCGGACTTTGGCATCGCCTGGAAAAGATTGAAAAAAAGCAGCTTGTCCGGTTGCGTCTCCCTGACCACCGCTGGAAGTGCCGCCCAGGGAACGCTGGCACCTAAATAGATCACCTGCTGCCCCGCTAAACGGATGAGGATATAGGCCATCAGTAATCCGATCTCGTGAAATTCATTCTCGGGTAGAAAAAGCAGCCATTTCTGCGCAGCATCTTCCGGCTGTGGGAGCGAGTCCGCAGCCGCGAACAATTTTTTCCGCAGAAGATTGCTTATGAAATGTTCCTGTGCCGGGGACGCCTTGTCACATCTCCACATCAATCCAATGCGATCCAGCAATGGAAGGATGATCATTTGGTAGGTATCCTTCAGGCGATAGCGGTCAAGACAGGTGGCGTACAGCTTCTCGAACAGGGTGCTGTCGTAGCTCATTCCCGCCGCGATCAACCTGCAGATGGAATAATCTTCCGGCTGGTGGCTGGTTGTATACACGGTTTCGAGCAATAGGCGCAATTTCTGGTCTGACAACGGACCGACCTCCGAAGCCTTATAGCCGGCTTTTACGAGGCTTGCCAGAAGCATGAACCGGTTCATTTGTATGCTGTCGTAATAGCGCGTATTGCCGCCCGAACGGTGAGGCCTCAGCGCCCGGTACCTCGCTTCCCAGGCGCGGATGGTATGGGGCTTGATCCCGGAAAACCGGCTCAGCTGCGAGATGGAAAACGCCATATTGGTTGAATATTCTGCAATAATACCTAAACAAAATGTACCGGCGTATTGCAAAATTCTTGTTGTCTGATGCCTTCTTCGGCTCCTTGTTTAGATTTTAAGCGAAAAAGGTGTTTCGAAGTTAAACGGCTGCAATAGCTCCGACATCCCCGGCATTTGATTTGATGAACTCGCAATATGCCCATACGTGCTCCTTCCGTTTCTTTTAAGGATGTCTGTTTGAATTACTCCGTAGCCATACGCAGCATCATCCGCCGCCACATCGGGGATCTAACGGTTGAAAAAGACCTTCATCAGGAAGTACTATTAAAAATGTGGAAAAATTGGGAAACTTTTGATTGTAAAAAGGGTGCACTTTATACCTGGATCAGCATAATTACCACTCATATTTGTATCGACTACCTTCGAAAGATCCGAAGAAAAAAACTACTATATCAACAAGATCAGGATTTGAAAGAAGCTGCCAAACTCCCGGTCGAAGCCGATTCTGGCGTGTATCGCCGCGAGCTGATGCGACTGGCCTGCAACCTATCTCCGGGCCAGCGCGAGGTAATTGTGATGATCTTTTTCAAAGGTCATACGCAAAACGAAACTTCCCGACTGCTGAAGGTTCCGCTCGGAACTGTCAAGACCAGGTACCGGTCTGCGTTACATTCCTTACGAAAAATGTATGGCGTATTTTCTACATCGCATTACTAGTGGTTGGCGTTCGCATATCCGGAAATAAATAAGGTCGAGCTTATTTCGCCATTTTTTTCCTCTATAACCCGAAACTTGTCATCGTCCAACAGGCCGATCTCAAAAGTGGTTGAATTGCCGCTCTTGAGCTCATTAACATATAAAATGCTGTATTCAGCATACATAGTTTTCATCCAGGCGCAGATATCCGGCGGAGCATTTTTGGCGGTGTAATAGGTGTATGCGACACCCGGATTCCCACGCAGGCTGTACCGGACAATATTGAGGACAGAATCTGAGGAGAAAAATCTCACAATGTATCCTTGCTGCCGTTTTTGCCAAACAGATCCGGAAATAAAGCCGTAACATTTTACAAAATTACGGTAGGCCCTGGCGCTGATCTCGTTTAGGGGAACATTGGCTGTCAGGCTTTCATTGCCTCCCGGAAAATTGTAATTGGTATCCTGTGCGTGGCTTGCTGCAGCCGAAAAGACGCCGATGAGGGCGAACGCGGAAAAAAGAACAATTTTCATATTGAGCGGAATTAAAAAGTTCCAAAATGGCTATCGAATAGCTTCAATAAAAAATCAGGCCACAAAAAAGGAATGTGTGAATTTTACAACATTTTGTCGCCCTGCCCTTTTTCCATAGTCGTCTTTAGAATTTGTGACAGCGTGAGACCAAACAGGACGAAAGTGACGAAGATGATATAACCGGGTTGGAGGGAGGTCTGATTGGTGGCGATGCTGGTGAACGTGTCGGATTGGTGGTTGAGGTAACCCATCTGGGACTGAAGGATGCCGTTGAAGCCAATGTAGGCCATGAAAATAGCGACCACAGTGACGTCGGCCATGCTCCACTTGCCGGACTGGAAGGCGAAGTAGTGGATGAACTTGTTTTTCCCCCATTTCCGCCGGCTCAGCAGGCTAATGCCGGTGGAGAGCAACTTGGCAATGGGGAAGAGGATGCTGAAAACCAGAATGAGGATGCCAACGAAGATCGAATCGTACTTGCCGGTGGAGATCAGGATCCGGACGACATCGAGAATGCTTTTGCTCTGGAAGAAGATCACCTGATTCTTAAAGGAGACGGTTTCGCCCAGTAACTGGAAATTCAGGGAGTTGATGCGGGCGTCGATATCGATCATGGCCGTGGTGAGGCCGACGAGCAGCAAGACGAGGGCGATGGCTATCGACAGGATATAGAAGGTGACAAAGAGGTGTCGCTGTTTGCGCAAAAGATACCACAATCCGACCACGAGCAGCACGGCGGCCAGTATGATATAGGTATAGGTGTAGGTGGTATGCTGGAGGGCAGGAAGTGTCGCATCGGTATATTTTTGAAAGGCGCTGTCTGAATTGAGGTGATATCGCTGGTAGATGGAGTCGAGGGTTTTCTGATCTGCAGCCTTCGAACTGTCATAGATATCCTGGCTGAGATCCTCGAGTTTGTTTTGGGCCAGGTATTTCAGTCGCCTTTTGCTGCCGGGTGCCAACATTTCATTGGTGAGCTTTTGAGAAAGGCCGGGGACCATCTTGCGGATCTGCTGCTTTTTGACAAAGGCATCGTAGGCCAGCTTTTGCAGTTTGCCGCCAATCGTCTTCTTCGGGGCGTTCATGGCGCTGTCGCCTTTGTCGATCAACCCATTGAGCAGTTGGGTGACTTCCTTTTCAAGCGAATCTTTTTCGGCGGGGGTCAGGGTGAAGTCCTGGATCTCATCGGAAACGGATGCGACGACCAGGTCACGCCATTTGTTGACGGAGAGGATGCCATAGCCGATGTTATTGCTGGCGCTGTAGTCCCGGCGGATCGCTTCCGACTGAGCGGACAAGGTATGCACCTTATAGCCACTTAACGCCACTACCGCCAGCAAAGCAGACATGGCGAGGATCAGTAATCCCCGTTGGAGCAGCGGTGTTTTCATCGTACAGATGAAGTATAAATAATCGGGCCAGGGTAGGGGACTTCGTTAAAATGTTGACAGTGAAAGTGTTAATGGATTTCCAACAGGATACAGCGGCCTGCGCCTTTGAGGTCGATCGGGGTTGTGGGGATTAAGAAACGGTATTGGTTGGGTGTCAGGGCTGCGCCTCCGGCCGAAACCGTGCCGGTGATCGCGATTAACAGCCGGGCACAGGCGGCAGGCCCCAGGTGAAGGGGCCGGCTATCGGTCAGATCCACGGAATAGGCATTGACCCGGGGTTCATGAAGCCGGAGCGTCATCCCGGGTTGAGAAAGTATCGGGCAGGAATCTTTGATAACGAGGGTTTTCGCGAGCTCGACGACATAGAAGTGGAACAGTGGAGGGGTTTGGTTCCATACCAGGTGGTTGACGGGCTTATCGCCATAGGCGACGTATTTCATGTCGCCGGGATTTACGGTCGTGATAACGGGTTGGTCGCCTACGACCTGGATTCCAAAGGTGGAATGGGAGAGGAAAACAACGACGGAGTTGGCGGCATGGACGTGCGCGGGGGTGCTGTCGTTCATCGGGATCTTCCCTTCCAGCAGCCGGAGGTATTGGTTTTCCAGGATGACACTATGATGGGGCTCCCGGCTGACGGGAAGCTGGGCCTCCAGGCGGGTGGATAAAAGGACGAGGACCAAAATCAGCCGGAGTTGTTGCATAGGGGTCAAGGTAGGAAATCGTCGCAAGAAATGCTACCATCCTGATTTAACTATGGCGGTAAACAAATAAATTTGAAAACTGTTACTAACATTTAAAAGGGAATCATTTATGACCACAGAAAAAGCCATTTTAGCCGGAGGGTGTTTTTGGGGCGTGGAGGAGTTGATCCGCGAATACCCTGGAGTCATCTCCACGACCGTTGGTTATACGGGCGGAGATGTGCCAAACGCCACCTATCGCAATCACGGGACGCATGCCGAAGGGATCGAGATCGTCTTTGATCCGGAGAAACTGTCGTACCGGAAACTGTTGGAATTCTTTTTCCAGATCCATGATCCGACCACGCGGAACCGACAGGGGAATGATATGGGGTCCTCTTACCGGTCGGCGATCTTTTATGTGGATGAGGGACAAAAGGAGACGGCACTGCGGCTTATCGCCGAACTGAATGAGGCGAAGGTCTTCAAGGCGCCGATCGTGACCGAGGTGGTTCCCGCAGGCCCCTTCTGGGTGGCGGAGGAATATCATCAGGATTATTTGCAGAAATACCCGAATGGGTACACCTGTCATTTTATCCGGCCCGATTGGAAGCTGGCGGCGCAGCCGCAATAGCAGGATCTTGCTGCAACAGCAGGGCTTGTTCCAAAAACTATTTTTCTTCCAAATTCGGGAAAGGTATAATAAAATGGGAATGGTTAAGTAGCTGACAATCAGTTCCTAGAGAATCGGCACAAGCATTGACTTTCTTCTGGTACTATGAAGAACCTTAATGCCTTTACTTCGATCCTTGCGAAAACCTTTTGTCTCGGGATGCTGCTCATTCCCGCGGCACTCAAAGCGCAACATTATTATCCGGCCGGGCTGGGGAATGCGAATCTTCAGCTATGGCTCACCGCGGCCGATCCAGCCACCCTGTTGACCAGTTCAGGTGCGCAGGCTTCCAATGGCAGTTCCGTTGCGACCTGGAACGACAAGAGCGGACATGGGGCTAACGCCGTGCAAACCACCGCGGGCAGTCAGCCGGTCTACCAGACCAATCAACTCAACGGATTTGGCGGGGTCATTTTTCAAAATACCAGTCAATATATGACGGGCCCCTCGGGCGGCTATCAGACAGTCATCAGCACCCGGGCGATGCTTGGCAACAGCTACCAGTACCTGTTTTCGTCACCAGCCAACACCGATTTCAGCGTTCGGTTTCACGGCGGCAGCACAACCGTTCAATATACGGATGGCCCCAATGTCAATGATTGGGACTACAATACTGGTGCCACCCCCACGCAGTGGATAAATGGCGCGGAGAGCATGAGCGGCAGCACCACGACCCATATCCTTGTCGATGAAGCCCAGGCCGCTACCAATAGCACCTATTCGTTGAGCTCGACCTTTATGTCCAGAGGGATGTATAATAACGATCCGGTGTACGATCTGTTGGTCTACAACAACACCCCGAATACGACGCAAAGAAGATTGCTGGAGAATTATGAGGCGGTTCAATGGGGTTTGACAGCGGATTTGCCGACATCGGCGGGGTATAATATCTATACGCCTCCTACCCCTACCAGCTTTAATAAAAACCTGGTCGGCATTGGTTATACCAGCAGCACCGATAATTTCCTGACCGACGCGGCGGGTTCCACCGACGGGCTGGGATTCAGCAGTGGTTCGACCGCGACCGATTTTCTGGGAACGGCCGGTTATGTCATGGCGGCGCACAATGCGCAGGCGACCACGGTGACCTATAATCCGACGTTGAACAATGTGCCGGTCAACAGCTATGTATGGAACCGGTCCTGGTACGCAGAGCTTTCCGGCGGGAATAACTCCGGGAATGTGACGCTGAACTTCAATTTTTCAGACTATAATGGCAGCACCCCGAATGCGGGTTACAATTTTGGTATCCTCTATAATTCGACGAGCGGAACATTCGGATCCGGCACGAATAAACAGGTGAGCTATGTCTCCTATAGTGTATCGGGCAATGTCGTCTCCTTCGTGGTCAAAGCCGCAAACCTGTCTACCGGTTACTATACCATCATCTACAATCAGAACAATGTGCTTCCGATCACGCTGGAAAGTTTTTCGGCGGCCAAACTGTCCTCCTCCTCGGCGCTGGCCAAGTGGACGGTTGGCCCGGACTTCGGTTCCGGCAGCTTTTCCATCGAGCGGTCCGCCGATGGGATCCAATTCAGTACGATAGGAACGGTTGAAGCTGTCGTGGATGAGTCGGGTAGCGAATCTTATAGTTTTGTGGACAATTCGCCGCTCTTCGGCATGAGTTATTACCGGATCGCCATGACAAACGGCGTCGGCGAGGTTTCGTATTCCGCTATCGTCCCGGTAGAATTCGGCTCCTCATCGCGTCAGATCACCCTTTATCCCGTTCCGGCGACGGATGTGTTGCATATCAGCGCCCCGGGTGTCAGCGGTGTCGGAACGATCGAACTCTTTTCTGTTGCCGGGCAACTGCTGGCGAACTACCAGGTATCGACGCTCGACGGCGCAAGCCTGCCGGTCAGTGGTCTTTCCACGGGAACTTATTTTGTACGGATCAAGGCGGGAGTGCAGCCGATCGCGCTGTCTTTTGTAAAGCGTTAATCCACCTTCAAGATCCCCTTAAGCCGCAGGTCGCGGGATGAGGCGCCGATCATCAGTTGATAGTTGCCCGGTTCCACTACCCAGTGAAGATCCTTATTCAGCGCCATCAGCATCTCCGGCGCGAGTTTGAAGGAAACTTCCTTCGATTCACCCGGCATCAGGTGGATACGCTGAAACCCCTTTAGCTCGATCACCGGTCGGGCGACAGTCGTTATCGGCTCCCGCAAATATAACTGCACGACTTCGTCCCCTTCCCTGTCCCCCACATTCTTTACCGTACATCGGATGACCGTCGAATCGCCGCTGCCTATCTCCGCTTTGTCCATCCTCAGCCCGTCATAGTCAAAATGCGTATAGCTCAGACCGTAGCCGAAAGGAAATAGCGACAGTCCGGTCAGGTTGTTGTAGTCATCGCCGCGGCCTGTCGGTTTGTGGTCATATACCCATGGCAATTGCGCCTCGGAAACAGGAAAGCTGATCGGCAGGCGACCTGCCGGGTCATAGTCGCCAAATAACACCCCGGCGACGGCCCGACCGCCCTCTTCCCCCGGGTACCAGACGGAAAGGACCGCCTGCACCCGGTCAAGCCAGGAAGACATCGTGACGGCACTCCCGCCGACCAGCAGCACAATCACGGGTTTGCCCGTGGCCGCAATCCTCCTGATCATTTCTTCCTGCCTGCCTGGTAAAGCCAGCGACGCCCTGTCCTGGAACTCTCCTTCGGTAATGCCGGCTACGACGACGGCCACATCGGCGTTCCTTGCAGCGGCCACCGCTGAATCGATCTTGCGATCGGCATCCTCATCGACATCTGTATTCCAGATCAGCTTGAGATGGGCATTCCCGACGGGTTCGAAAAATTCGACGCGGATCGCATAGTCACGCCCTTTTTCAAAAGAAAAGTCGCCCATCTTCGTGCTATACCCCCGCTTGTTCCAACTGTCAACCACCAGCCGGCCATCCAGGTAAAGCCGGAATCCGTCATCCCCATCCAGACCGATCTGATAGCGGCCGGTCCGCGGAGCATGGAGGACGCCTGTCCATCGCACCGAATAAAAATCATGATGGATACCCTGCGCGGGATAGCCGAGCGTCCACTGAAAATCGATGGTCTTGTCGATCTTTGTCACCACCGGTTCGCCGGATAAGGTCATGTTATTGAAATATTCTCCTTTCAATCCCGCTGTCATTGTGTCCCTGGCCGGTCGAAGCCAATCCGCGCCAATCACATTCCAATCACGAGAAGTCCTACCGCATCCCGGGGAATAGGACACGCGGATTTGGCTGTGGGCCCCTTGCATGAGGCTGTCGTGAATGTCCAGCTTCCGGCCGCCTGCTCTTTCCATAATGCCGTCAAGAATACTGACCTTCCCGTTACCGGGCCCGCTATAGCCGCCAAGCCTGCCTTCCGCGGCATCGACGCCGATGACGGCAATGGAATGCACGGTGGCGGCGAGGGGTAGGGCATGGGAGGTGTTCCTTAGCAGCACAAGGGACTCAAGCGCCGCCTGCCTCGCCAGCGATTTGTGCGCCTTGCTACCCCCCCAGGTTTCCAGGTCGGCTTTTGTCACATATGGATGTTCGAAAAGGCCCAGCTCGAATTTTGCGGTCAGCACCCGGGACACGGCGTCGTCGATCCTTTTCTTTTCGATGCCCCCATCCAGGAAGGGTGGAATAAATAGTTTATTGTGTTCGTATGAGGTCTGGAAGATCACGTCCAAACCGGCGGTGACGGCCTGTTGCGCGGACACGGCATTATTGGAGGAGGTAAAGTGAAGAACGTTTGCCCCGCCCACGGCGTTGGCGTCCGAGATCACAAATCCCCTGAAACCCCACTCACCTTTCAGTTTCGTCGTGAGCAACCAGGGATTGGCGTCACAGGGCACGCCGTCCAACGAATTATAGGCGGTCATCACGGAGCGGGCGCCGCCCTTTTCGAAACAGGCGCGAAAAGGAGGAAAATAGATCTCATCCAGGAGGCGCTCGTCATCATGAATGGGGTAGCTGTCCCGTCCGCCGTCACCGACATTGGCAATAAAATGTTTTGGCGTTGTGACGATGCCGCGCCGTTCGAATGCGCCGACAAAAGCCACGGCCATGGTGGAAGTGAGAAAGGGGTCCTCGCCGTAGGTTTCCTCCACCCGCCCCCAGCGCGGATCGGAAGCGATATTGATGACGGGAGATAAGATTTGCCTGATCCCTCTCACCCTTGCTTCGGCCGCGATCGCGGCCGCTACCTTACCCACCAGCGCCGTGTCCCAGGTTGCCGCCAGACCGATGGACTGCGGAAAGACGGTCGCGCCGCCGCGCACCAGCCCGTGTAAGGCTTCATCAAAGGCAATGATGGGTATACCCAGCCTCGATCGTGCCACAAAATATTTTTGCAGCTCGTTGATTTGGCCGGCCAGCGCCGCGGCATCATCCGACACGCCATAGTCGAGCATCTGAGCGCCCGCATCGCCTTTTTTTTGCGCCGCGCTGACCTGGAATCCAAACAGTCCGTTCCGGTATTTGTCCTCCTCCCCGGCGGGGATATCCCCGGGTATCATGAATAGCTGCCAAAATTTTTCTTCATCGGTCATCCTGGACAGCAGGTCGGCCACCCTTTTTTCAATGATTTGGGTGGAATCTTTGTAAGCCGGAAGGGGTTGGCCTGCCGCCGCAACACGGAAAAAAAGAAGACAAAAAATAAATGAATAGAATTTCATTGCATCTGCTTATCGGATTAGTAATAAAGATCCCTGAAACTTTTGCGTCGTCCCATCGGCCAGCACCAGGATGACCGAATAGATATAGGCGCCTTGGAGCGCCGGATGGCCGCCTATATTGCCATTCCAGCCAAAGGCGCGATCCCCCGCCGGAGCATCCCCGACCCGGAAGACATTTTGTCCCCACCTGTCAAAGATGGAAAAATCCCTGATCCGGCTGCCCAGCGGCGCACTCAGAATATAAAATATATCGTTCTTTCCGTCGCCATTCGGCGTAAACGCATTGGGAATCCGGACGGGCGCCGATACATTAACCGTGATAAAACCGCTGGCCTTACAACCGTCGGCGGCAGTGACAGTCAGCCTATACACCGTACTTTTCAACGGGCTGGCAAACGGGTTTCGTGTCGCACTATCCGAAAGACCGGCAGCGGGGTTCCAAAGATAGCTGACGATGCTATCGGACAACACGGGGTTCAACGTGATGCCCTGCCCCAGCGCAATCGTAAACGTCTGACCGGAATCGACATCCGGAGCGGGATACACCTGTATCGTAAGGATATTGGACGAGGAAGTGGCGCAGACGGTGGAATCGCTGAATAGACAGCTGATCCGGTCCCCGTTCACCAACGCGTTGCTGGTATACAAGGGGTTGTCGGTGCCTGCATTTATGCCGTTCAACTGCCATTGATAGACCGGCGCGATCCCGCTGTTCACGGCGTGGGCTGTGAGACTTACCTGCGCTCCGGCACACACCGCCGTATCCGCTGTTGAGATCGCGACCGTTGAAAATGCCTGTGGCTTCACCGTTACGGGAAAGACATTTGAAGTAGCCGTCGGTGTGGTAACACATCCTGCCTGGCTGGTTAGTACGCAGGAAACGAGATCTCCGTCCACCAGGGCATTGCTGATAAAAACCGGGCTGTCGGGACCTTCGTTCACTCCATTGACCTGCCACTGGAAGACAGGGGTGGAGCCTCCGTTTACGGGCAGCGCGGTGAAACCAACCTGTGCGCCGGGACAAATCGTATCGGCAGTCGTTGTGATCGTCAAAGCCGGAGTAACGGGTGGCCCGATAGCGATCGTTATGCTGTCGGAGGTAGTGCTTGCGGGCGAAGCACAAACCGCATTGCTGGTCATCATACAGGTAACGAGATCTTCGTTCATCAACCCGTTCGTGGTAAAGGCGGCGCTGTTCGCTCCCACATTCACCCCATTGACCTGCCATTGCCAAACAGGTGCGGCGCCGCCATTTGTCGCCGAAGCGGTGAAGCTGACAGAAGATCCGGTACAGATATTTGTCGCGGATGCCGATATACTGACCGCGGGGGTGACCGTCGGCAGGATGATGATGGCGTTGGATGTAACCGTGCAGCCCGAGCCGTTGGTGACCACAGCGGTATAGCTGCCGGGTATCAGCGGAGTATAGGTGGTTACGATCGAAGATTCCGGGCCCCATTTCTGGATCCGGTTGTTTCCGTAATCTGCCACATAGATATTGCCCTGGTTGTCCACAAACACGCAGGTAGGGTCCTGCAATTGATTGGCGCCATTGCCGCCTCCGTTCCCCCCAGCCACAGTTATCCCGCTTGCTGCCCCGGGCGCCCATTCCTGTATCCGATAATTCACCAGGTCGTCAATATAGATATTCCCGCTATTGTCGACGAATACGCTATAGGGCGTGTTCAACTGGTTGGCCGCGCTCCCGACACCATTGCCGCCGGCAACCGTTACCCCGCTGTTCGCGCCGGGGGCCCATTTCTGTATCCGGTTGTTTTTTTCGTCGGCGATATATATTTTTCCGCTGCCGTCCACAAAGACCCCTGCCGGATAATCCAACTGATTGGCCGCATTGCCGGGCCCGTTGCCACCCGCCACCGTAACCCCGCTGGAAGAGCCGGGCGTCCATTCCTGCACGCGATTGTTATTGGCATCGGCAATGAATATATTTCCCCCGCCATCCACAAATACGCTTGTAGGCTGGCTCAATTGGCTGGCATTGGTTCCCTGACCATTGCCCCCGGCGACCGTTACGCCGCTGCTGGCGCCGGGCGCCCATTCCTGTATCCGGTAATTGCTGAAATCGTCGACATACACATTTCCCGCCGGATCTACAAAGATCCCAATGGGATCGGAGAGTTGATTGGCTTGCGCCCCCTGTCCATTGCCACCGGCGACGGTTTGTCCGGAGACCCCGCCGGGCGGCCATTCTTGAACCCGGTAATTCAACCGGTCTACGATATAGACATTTCCAGAGGCGTCGACGAAAACGGCGATCGCATTATCCAGCTGACTGGCGGCTACACCCCTGCCATTTGTCGGAGCTATCGTCATCCCTGTAGCGCCGGTCGTGATGGACTTAGACGTCTTTACCTCGCTACTACCGTTGTACCAGGCTATGGTAGAAAGCGCAACACCGATCCCCGCACTTACATTCAACGCGCTACCCAGACAATTGCCGCCTTCGCTGTTCAGCGAAACAGCAAACGGGCATTGGCCGGCGGCCCCCAGAGAGGCCATAGCCACAGCGCTGGTAAGTAAAAAGTTCTTCATTTCCTCCTGTTCTCCAGGTATCCTTTACTTGACGCCGGGTAGATCCCTATACGATGCGTGCGGACCAGGTCCTGTATCAAACTATCTGTACCGGATAAACCCAACATGATCTTCCGCGAAGGCAGCGCAGGCATATGGCAATCGATACAATTGCTATACAGCGCCTGTTGCTTAACCGCCGGCATGCTGCAGGACGAATGGTTCGCATCATTATGACAATTCATACATCGGGTGGAATAGACCTGCGGACTGTTTACTTCGTTGACATGCACGTTGTGACAGGAAGAGCAATCCATCTGGGACGACCTGAAACATTTGCTGGAGGTCAGCAGTCCATATTGATTCGCATGCACATCCAAGACCCCCACACTATCCGCGACATAGCCGGGTGTGGAATAATTGTCCAGGCTGTCTCCAACGTTGAAGGTAAAGGGAGGCTGCAGCGGCGTGCGAAGACCCGAATGGCAAAGCGCACAGGCATCCAGCCGCTGTTGTCTGCTCATCCGGGCGGCGTTGAGAATATACCGGCCTGTCTTCTCATCGGGATGAGCGGCATGGAATGCGATGTGCTCGGCGCCGGCGCCATGACAGCGCTCACAGTCTATCCCATAGAAAAGGACGCTTTTATCGAATATCGTTCCCCTGCCTGCCTGCTCCTGGGTCCTTGCATACGTCCCATGGCATTCGATACATTGCGACCGGACCTGTTTGTTGAAATAAATGAGGTTGGTAGGGTAGCCGGGACTGTTGCACCAACTATTCAACGGGGTATAGTAGGATACCGGCAGCTGGAACAGCCTGTCCCCATCCCAATACAAATAAGTTTGCCCCTTCCGACCGGAACCGATCACGATATCGATCGATTCGCTTTCCAGCAGGGCCCCGTTAAAATAGGCCGTCTGGTAAAAGCCGCCCCCCTTTTTCTCCATCACCGCTTCCATTTTGGAGTTATATGTGAAACGGTTGTGCTTTTTGTCAAAGCTACCTTTGATAAATTCCCCGGACGCGGGTCTTGAATCCAGGTAGTGGGCCGTATGGATATGCGTGGCATAGATGTCCTTATGACAGGACGCGCAGGCGGCGGAACCTACGTATGAATTCGAATCATGCGCATTACCTGGCCCGAGGCCGTCCGCCATGCCTGCCCGCGTGCCGTCCCGCACGGCCGGTCTCACCCACATGATATTTGCCATGTAAATGACCAGCGCAAGGGCCAGGACGATGATGGTATGTCTTTTTGGAGCGGTCAACCTTGTTTTTTCAAAATGATTTTTTTCAGTACCCAATCGCCGATCCGCCGCCCTGATAGGAGACCCGCTTCGATAGCCGCCCGGTAATGGATCCCGCCGTAGAAACGCGACATCGCGGCTTCCTGTGCCGCCTGCTCGAAAGAATCGAAATGCCGCAGCGGCAGCCCGAATTCCACTTCGGTATCATCGTCAAAGGCGATATGATCACCCAGGTAATGGTCGAGTACCGTCGCGGAAACAGCCGAAATGATGCTATGCCCGCTGGTATATTCCGGGAATGGCGGCGTTTGCAGCAAAGGCCTCCAGCTCTCGTCGATGTAGGCATCGATATACGTTTCCGGGCGGATCACATTGCTCCGGTATTTTTCGTCCCAGCAGCTGATAAAAGCATCGAAAATAGCGATGGACGTGATCGTATACGCCGCCGAAGTTTCCATAATATCCCGGTGCTGCTGGCGGCAAACCGTTCCCACGATCTGGATCCAATGGCCGCCAGGTGATATTTTCTTAACGGCAAAACCAAGATGACCCTCCATCGTAACCGCAAATGGATTGCAGTCCCAGAAGTTTGCCTCGGCTTTTTGTTCAGCGGACGCATCGGTCACCGCCTTGTAAACGTCATAAGCCTGGCGATAAAAGAGACTGGCGCTGTCTTTACTGAATGCCGGCGCGGCCTTCGGCCGGAACTGGTCGCTGGAATCCAGGGTGACCGATCGTATTTTGCTCCAATAGGGTTCAACCGCCGCCATATAAGCGGGCGGCGTAGGGATCCATTTTCCCTGGGTTTTGGAGATCCGGTAGCGAGGTAGGGCCCGGGTCTCCCGATATTGGTCTTTGGCGGCCCAGGCCAGGATCGAATCGGCGACCCTTCGCCCATATTGCAGGGAGGCGGTATACAGCACCGCATTGATCCGGCGGCGGTCGAATGATCCGAGAATAGCCCTGATAGAATCCGCTAAAACAGGTTCGGAAAACACCAGACTTTTGCCCACGAGTAGAAAGGCGTATACCGCCGCCAGGGGATAGGAAATTTTTTGCGAAGGATCGGGGATATGCGGGAACCGGCTGATCTGTCCATATAGGGAAAGATACTCGGCAGAATGGGCCTTGACGAGCGTCTCGTAGGCGGCCAGGTTGGTATACAGATAGATCCTGGCTGCCACCGGGGGAGAAAAGATATCGTGCACCATGATGTCAGTCACTGCCTTTTCCGCGCGACCCAAACTAGCCGTTTCGTCCTCCATCGCGTTCGACAGCAGGCAAATGCACAACAACCCTGTCAATGCCGCTATTCTTTTCATTTGTCATTTACTTTTAACACCTGTACGGGTTCATTATTTTTGGCGATAATGATGAGTCGCTCTCCGAAGCTGTTCTTTACCTCGACCATGGCCCTTACATCTCCGTCGATATAGCAGCCGCTTACCGTGGGATCGATCGGTAGATAACCCTGCTTCGCCGTGCCTTTTAGCAAAACACCCAGGCTCGCGTCGTCCCGTCCCAACTGCGTACGGTAGGGAAAGAAATTCCCGGCCAGGAGAATATCGGCCATCCCATCCCCGTCGAAGTCATCGACCACCGATCCATATACTTTTGAGAATTGCGCCGGCAGGGGGAAAGGCGAAAAGACGAAATGGCCCCCGCCCTGGTTGTACAAAATGCCAGATGCCAGCTGATCGCAGCGAAACAGCTGCGCCGCGGCGATCTTTTCGGGAGGAAAAATATCGGTGATCGTGGCATCAGCGTAACTTTTGTAGCTGGTAAACTTCTTTCGCAGCCCAACGATCTGGTCGAGCAGTTCGTCACGCGATGCCATGGGATAACTCTTGCCTTGTATATAGTAACAAATGATCGGATCGATGGTGCCGTTGCCGTCGAAATCAGCCGCATAGAGCGTCATGGGCTGATTTGCCGAGGCTTTAAATTGGTTGTTATATCCGCAGTTACCCAGGATATAATCCATCCTTCCGTCGCCATTCAGATCGGCGGGTGTAATAGAGGACCACATACCGCTGAGCCCCGTCAGCCCGGCGGATGCTGAAACATCCGATAATTTCCCTTTTTCATTGTGAAATAAACGGACAGGCATCCAATCTCCGGCGATCAGCAGGTCAGGGTAACGGTTAACCGGGTCAGGGTTATGGTCCTTATCGATCGACGTCCACGCCGCGGCCGTCACCATACCGGGTAGACGCAAATCGGGGCAAACGGTTTCCGTTACATCCGTAAAATGGATGATGCCGTCATGTGAATCGTTGTGCAGGATGTAGCTCCGGGAGGAAAGCGGAAAGGATCCCGGGAGTCCCCTGCCGCCAATAAAAAGATCCTCGCGCCCATCCTGGTCAAAATCGCCGGCTGCAATGGCGAATTTGGGACTAAACATCGGCGGCAGCGCGCCATCAGGAGCTTTTGTGAAATGCCCTTTTCCATCGTTCAGATAAAGATGGTCCTGATAACCCCGCGACTGGTCAGCATATTCATTCCCGCCGCTCACAATATACAGATCCATATCCCCATCGCCATCCGCATCGAAAAACAGCGCATTGACCTGTTCGAAGTCCGTGGAGTCTGCCCAGGGCTGCGAAGACGCGGGGACAAAATGCCCGTCCTTCGTCTGCAGGTACAGCTGTCCCGCCTGCCCGATGGCGCCGCCGATATAAATGTCTTCGAGGCCATCACCGTTTACGTCCGCCTTGGCCAGCGCCGGGCCTTGCCGGGATAGCTGATACGGCAACAGCGGCTCATCTTTAAAATCGATAAACTCATCTTCCTGATGACGGAAGGACAGACCGGATGTCGCGGTAATATCGGTAAACCTCTTTCGGGGATGCATTGCGGGTGGGACGAATGCAGCGGCGGTATCGGTCTCCTTCAGTTCCAGTATCCGGTCGGCGGCAGGACGGGAAAGGAGGGTTTCCTTATCGTCGGGCCAGATAATACGGATTTGCCGGATGAACTGATCCTTTGGGAAGCCAAAGAAGAGTTCCGGAGCCATGCTCGATTGATATCCCCGTACGGGATACAGTTCCTGGTATTGGCTCATGCCATCGCTGGTAGTCAGTATCGCCTTCGCTCCAAACGCTTTTGTGTTGGCCCCTTTTCCGGTCAGCCGGATGGTTATGTAGTGGTTCTTCAGTAATTCATTTTCATTGTTCCGGTACAGCACCGCGGGTGTATTGTTGTTGCACACGATCAGATCCAGATCGCCGTCATTGTCGAGATCTGCGTAGGCGGCCGCATTGGAGACGGCCGGCTGGCCAAGACCCCACTGCGTTGTCATATTGGAAAAGGTAAGATCCGTATTGTTGCGGAAGATATAGCTGCTTAGTTTATTGGAAGGCATTTTCTTTACGAGGTCATAGGTCTTGAACTGCTGATTGCCCTGCCGCGCCGCCGCCATTTTCGCGTCCGGAACCGTATATTTCAAAAAGTCCAGATCTGTAAAGTCGCGCAGATAGCCATTGGTGATAAAAAGGTCCTTCCACCCGTCGTTGTCAAAATCGGCCAATAACGGCGACCAGCTCCAGTCCGTATTGGAAATGCCGGCCAGCTGCCCGATCTCACTAAACCGGAGATGGCCCTTTTCGTCGGTACCTTCGTTCAGCTGCAGCATATTGCGCATTTGCTGGTGATAGTAGCCGCTGTCGAGCAACAAGTGATACTGGTCATATTCATCGGGGCCCCGAAGCAATTTTTGCCGGTGATTGTCTTCCGGCAGCATGTCCAGGGTCACCACATCGGGTCGACCATCGTTATTGTAGTCCGCGATATCCGATCCCATTGAGTATTTGGAAATATGGCCAAAGGATTTTTCCAGGGATTCGGTGAACGTGCCGTCTTTATTGTTGATATAAAAACAATCCTTTTCAGAATAATCGCTGGTCGTATACAGATCCGGCCAGCCATCCCCGTTCACATCGCTGACCGTTACGCTTAGCCCGAAATTCAGGGGATTATTTACAACGCCCGCCGCCAGGGTGACGTCCGTAAAATGAATATGGCCGGCAGCATCCCTGTCCTGCCGGAATAGCCGGTTGCCAAAGTGGTAGTCCGGCGTGGCGCGGATCTTCCTGGTGTTGAGAAAGGGATTATAGGTATGGTTGGAATGATTCAGCAGGAACATATCCAGGTCCCCGTCCTTATCGTAGTCGAAAAATACGGCCTGTGTGGACAAAGTGCCGGGGGCGTCCAGACCATATTCTTTTGCCATCTCTTTGTAGACCGGTACGCCGTCCTTTATGCCCTGACAAATGAAAAGCTCGTTGCTTAATTTCGTCGAATCGTCGTATTTCCCGGAATGACAAACATAAATGTCCATCAGTCCATCCCCGTTCACATCGGCGATGCTGACCCCTGTGGCCCAGGTGCCGTTCCCGGTGATATGCGCCTGCCTGGTCACATCCTCAAAAGTGAAATTGCCCTTGTTGATGAAAAGCTTGTAGGACCCGGTATTGCTGGAAAAGAAGATATCGTTGAGCCCGTCATTGTTCAGGTCAGCCACCCCAACCCCGGCGCCGTTATACAGGTATTCATAGGTCATGACATTAAGAGAGTCGTCTTCTGTTATCTTATTCAGGAAATTAATGCCCGTCTGCCGGGCCGTCATTTGCGTGAACAACGAGGTCGCCGGATTTGACGCCACGGCCGGCTTTTGCTGCGCGAACAGCATCCCGGACGGCAGACAGCCAACCAACACGATCCATTTTCTCCATTGCAAGCAAAACATGGCTCTATTATTTGGATGACTTTATTCAAGACTTATCTTTTCATCCCCCGGCTGATAGGGCAGAAATCCCATCATCAGCGTCATCATTTCGTCGGATGCTTTCATGTCTCCCATCGAAAAAACGTTCCTCGGCGGACTATTGGGATTGGCGGGGTTGTCCGCCGTATTATCATAGGTGCATTCCAAATGGATGACCGAACCTTTTACCACTCTAATTGGATTTTTGAAACGATAGATTTCCTGCCAGCGGAAATCCCATTGGGGAATATGCACCAGCCGGATCGTATCGCCGTCGGGCGTGGTGATATAGGCTTTAAACTCCTTGCCCAGATAGTGCATATGTGGCCAGACATACAGTAAGGATTGGTCCTGGCTGGGATTGGTGACTTCCAGCCGGAAGGTCTCTACCTTATTGGCCTTGAGATAAAAGGGCGGGTCGATCTGTCCTTCGCCGATGCCGCCCGAACCGAAACTCACCACCTTCATGACACGGGTGATCGGTGTCTTTTTGAAAAAAAGATGTACGCCGCAGATACTGGTCTCATCGGTGGCCGAAGGGGCATAATGCACAGTCAGCAAAATGACGCCGCGTTTCGGCATCACCCAACCGAATTCTTTTGGGAAATATTCATAGCTGCTCCCGGGGATCCAGCCGCCATAATACGCCATGGTCTTCCGGTAAGGCATGTATTGATCGACCTTGCGGCGATCGTCTTCGGACAGGTTCACCGACGATGCCGTGCTCCTGATATCGATTTGCGTATCGGGCACCGCCTGGATCGCATAATTGGCATGGTGAATGAGCTTTTTGTTGTTGCAGAAAAATTCGATTGCTTCCACATTCGCCGAGTCTTTTAATTCGAAGGGGATTTTGAAGATCACAAACCGTTCGATGGCGTCACCTGGCAGATGAAAGGAATCGCTCGCGGTCAAAACGAGATCGGGTTTCCTGTTATATAGCGACCCCGCAACAAGCGCATGCGAGGGCGACCCGGGGTCCGCGGAGGGGGCGGCGGTCTCCGCGTGCTGAGCCGTAGCTGCCGACCCCTGCGGCGTCTTGTGGTCGATCCATTCCACGATCATCGCTATTTCCGATTGACTGAGGGTCCGTTCGTTGGCGAAATGCACATAGCCGCCATCGGCGCGCCAGGGAGGCATATACCGGCTTTCCACCACCTTCCGGATAAAGGAGGCTCTTTTCGCTACGTCTTCGTAGGTCAGGAGGGAGAAAGGCGCTGCTTCGCCGGGCTGGTGACAAGGAGCGCAGTGGGTAAGGATGACTGGGGCGATATCTTTATACCAGGTCGGTTCCTGGGCACGGACGGGAAGGATGCGGAAAAATATACAGCATATGATCACAAATCTTGTCATAGTGTATGATTAAAAATCATTGATCAGGCAGCCGACCGGTATCGTCCTTTTTAAATAGACGCGCTCTTGTTTCAGGGCGCGATCGATGGCGTCCTGCAAATAGTTTTCCGTAGCTTTTATCCTGCTTTTTCCAAGCGCCGTGTACCAATTATCGATGGCGCCTTTATAGATCAGTTCATCGCCGGCGCTCAGGAGAATCGCTTCCGGGGTGGCTGAGGCCTGCAAATAACGGCAAAGACGCATCGAAGGGTCGGCCATCAGGGGATAATCGATCTTATACTTTTCGACGAAGCCGGCGATCTCTGCCTTCCCGTAAGTTCTCCCCGGGATGATACCATAAATTTTTATTTTACGGCCGTATTGACGATCCAGCTTGTTGAGGACCACGGTATAGTTCTGACAGAGCGGGCATTCGGGTGAAAGAAAAACGAACAAGACGGGTTGGCCTGCATGGACAGCGGGTCGAAGCGCCAAATCTTTAAAAACGGAGTCATTTATTGGTTGGGCATTCGACAGATGCCAGGAGATCAGGAGAACGAGTCCAATATAGTGCTTACACGTCGGCATGAAATTGTTCCGTCTATAAAAATACTAAACTCCGGGCTATTCGTCACCCGGAGTTTAGCCAATTCAAATATCGATGTTATGGCATATCCCACCAGACCCTGCCGCCGGCATTGTCGGGCGTACCGAAACCCGGATCGGTTTCCATCTGCGTAAACGCCGCCTGCTGATTGACATAGTTGGGATCGGAGGCGGGCAGTACGGTCAGTGCCGCTCTTCTCGGCAAGACCAGCGTGGTTCCACCCGTGGTCAGGATCGACCAGGGCACAACGGAACTGGTGTTGGGAAAGCCCGTCCTTTTCCACCAGGACCAGGCTTCCTGCGGCTGGCGATAGAAATCCAGATAAGCCTGGCAGGCAATCTGCTGGAGACCATTGGCCGGATTGTAGGCCACGGCCGGGGCCGCGAGGTAGTTGGAGATCTGGTTGGCGGTGACAGATTTGTAACCTGCAATGCCGGTACCCGTCCCCATGGCGTCATAGAACTGAATCGAAGCTGTTACACCGGCGGCATACCAGGTGCTGGCCACATCGGCGGTGACGCCCCTTTGGCCCAACTCCGCGCGGATAAAGCAATACTCGGCATAGGTGATATAGGGGAAAAAGGCTACGCCGCTGCCGGGGCCGTTGCCATCGCCTTCATCGAAATCCGGCGTGAAAAGACGGTGCTGAACCGCGGAAAAGCCGGAATCATTGCCCGAAAAATGCCCTTGATAGGAGGCCGGTGATGTCGTGTCCGGGTTGGTGGGACAACCTACGAAGTTGCCGCTTGAATTCGGCCGGAAATAAATCGGCAGCCGGGGGTCCGAAGTGCTCAACATATAGTTGACCATCGTTTCAGACGCCAGGAAACCGGTAGGGTTGTAGTTGCTGGTTGAAGTAGCAAATGCCGGTCCGGCAAAGTAGACCCAGGAATCATTAAAGGAAGCCATCTGGTTGGGATCGGCCAGCACTTCCGTAACAATCGTCTGTACCAGTGAAGCGTTCCTTTCGAGCAGCCGCATGGCTATTTTGAGCCGAAGCGCATTGCCGGCCTTTATCCAGGACAAGGTCTCTGCAGCGGCGCTGGGAGTACCCGAATTCAACGGATCGGCGTCACCATAAAAGGGGTCGAAGGCGCCGTACAAAGTCTGGGTGACCGACTGGCTCGATTCAAGACTGGTAACGGCTGTCTTGATCTGACTGTCGAGTGTATCGAACAAGGCCGCCTGCTCATCATAAACCGGCGTCAGGGTGCCACCGTAACGGGCCTGAAAAGCCTGCGTATACGGGATGCTTCCGTTGATATCGCTGACATAGAACGCATAATAGGCTTTATAGATCGTCGCGATATTGCTCTCATACACACGCGTGGCCGCATTGGCGGCGCTCATTGTAGCGATCAGGTGCGGGATATCCACCAGCGGGACCCCGACATTGTTGTAGAAATTGCCGTAGCGGTAATTGAAATTCCCGGATACATTGGTAAAGCTTGGCGCATTGCCACCCGACCCCGTAATGTATTGCATCCAGGGCATGATCGCCCGGTAGACATCATAATAATACTCAAAATCATTGCTGGCGTGGGTTGCTGCCGACAGGAACTGATTTCCCGGGTCGAGCGTTGTCAGGGTGCTTGGGTCGATATTGACGTCCACAAACGAGGACTTTTTGCAGGACACCGTAATAAAGACCGGCAGCAGCAGTAAAAAGATATATTTTGTTCGTTTCATGATAGTAATGTTTGGATAAATAAAGATTTAGAAAGTGGCGTTTAGCGTGGCGCCTGTGCTCCGGATATAGGGCAATCCACCGCCTTCGGCGAAGGCGCCGGCCTGGTTGTTATACAGACCTTCGGGATTGATTCCATCCTTTGCATTTTTCCAAATATATATTACATTCCTCGCGGTCAGGGTAAACCGAAGACTGCTCAGGTGAGCCTTCGAGTATACCGAAGCCGGCAGGTTATAACCGAGAGATACCTGACGGAGGGCGACCCAGGAATTATCGAATACGGAAACCTCGCGAATACCGCTGGACCACTGTGTCAGGTTTTCATAATAGGCGTAAGCCGGGATCGGCGTCAGGAAGCCGTTTTTCACTGCGTTGGCATAGGTCATGCCGCCCAGGTCCGTCCCATTGACAACAATGCCATCTTGTAGCACTCCGTTCGGAATAATACCGTCATTTCGCTGATTACCGCTGCCATCCGTAAAGGCGAGCCCACCCGATGCAGCATTTCTGCCATGCAAGGAATTTTTGAAATTCCCTGTTTCAGAACCGTATTGATCTGTAGCGGAGGCGATCACACCGCCAACCTTGGAATCCACCTGGATACCCAGCACGATGCGTTTGTAGGTAAAGGTCTGGAAGGTGCCCCACAGATACCTGGGCATGATATTACCAATGGTCTTTGTCGAGCCATCATAATCCTGCGAACGCATAAAGGTGTAATATCCGGCTGTCGTACCATATGGCGCGGCGCCAATGACCTTTTGCCCCTGAGCGGCAGCATTCTTGCCGTCGTAGGTAGCAAAGGCATAGCCCGTCGTCACCGTTCCGTAGGTCTTGCCCGGGATGGCATAGGCAGCCACATCGGCGCCGAAGGCCAGTTGCAACTGGTAGTTGGCCACTCCGGGATACAGGGAGATGATTTTATTTTGATTGCTCGTGAAATTGACCGTCATATCCCAATTGAAGTTTTTGGATTTCACCGGGCTGGCCGTCACCAATACTTCCACGCCTTCGTTTTGGATATTACCGGCGTTGATCGTCCGGCTCGAAATACCAGATTCCTGATCGGCATTTAAGGAAAGGATCTGATTGAAGGAATTCTTTTTATACACAGCGATGTCCGCGCCCAATCGGTTGTGGAAGAACCGGACATCCGCGCCCACCTCGATCTCACGGCCCAGTTCATTCTTCAGATTCTGATTGCCCAGGGTCGTATTGTAACTTCCCTGACCATCGCTGAAGGAGTAGACCGTCTGGGTGTTATTGGTCGCATTATTAAACATCCCGACCGATCCATAGTAGCCCGTGCTGTTGGTCTGCCAGGGAGCTGCACCATAGCCCGTCCAGCCGATACTTGCCCTTAGCTTACCAAAGGAGAGAATGGAATTGGAATTCTTAAAGGAAGGCAGTTCCGTAAATACCCAGGCGAAACCCGCGCTGGGGTAATAGTAACTCCAATCGCCATGCCCATCCGCATACGTAAGGGTGGAAGTCCAGTCATTCCGGAAACTGAAGTCAAACGTCAGCATATTCCTCCAGGTCAGGTCGCCATAGGCAATAGCTGAGGCTGTCTTTTGCGGGGGGATATAATTCTGCTGCGCAGTGGGTGTCGAGACCGAATTGGCGATGAAGTAAAGACCGGGGGTAGCAAGACCTCCGTTCGTATATTCGTCGGTTTGATAACCGCCCAACTGATCAAATTCCTCTGCCCCGACGGTAGCGCTTAAATCGAAATCTTTCCCCAGCGTCCTGTTGGCGGTCAGCAGCGTTTGCCCGCGGATATTTTTATAGCTGCTCTGTTCCAACTGGTAGGAGCCGCCGGAATATTGCACCCCTTCGCCCAATTGTCTATTCTCCGTGACATCGTTGTAGTTCTGGATGTTGGCACGAATCAGCCAGGTCAGCCAGGGCGTGATCTTTGTGGTCAGGTCGACATTCGCCAGCAATAGATTTTCCGTCTGGCTGGTATTGTTGTCGTAAAATGGCATGAACAGGTGCGCGAGGTAATAGGGATCGGTGGTGGAGCTGTTTTTAACCCCGCCATTCACCGGATCCACAAAATTGGTTTTATAATAGTTGATGTCCGCACTCCGGGGCGCCAGATATTCCGCGCCACCGAGCGGGTTGCTGGTTCCGCCGCCGCCCTGCACGATCGGATTCAATACTTTCGTCGAAGTATAGCTGACCGTGACATCCAGGGAAATGACATCGGATACTTTCGTTGTGCTGCGCAGGGTAATGCTGTTCTTATTGAAACTGTTATTCGGTTGAACACTGCTGTTATTCAGGTTTGTAAAGGAAGCCCTGAATGTCGAGATATCATTCCCTCCGTCGACGGCAACATTGGTATTGACAAAATGACCGGTCACGAAGTAATCCTTTAGCAGGTTATTCGGTTTCCACGGGATGATGCGGCCATCGAGATCCTTCACCGTCTGACCCTGGAAAGCCGGGCCATAGGAATAACCGCCGTTGGGATTGCTCCAGACGCCGGCGGAAGGATCGACGAGATTGTTGCCGGACGCATCTTTAGCAAAGGTCGGGCTCAATCCGCCGCCATAGGAATTTTGCAGATCGGGGAGCTTGTACGCTTTATCGAACGATACCGTCTGGTTGTATGAAACGCCCAGCCCCTTCCGCGCATGGCCTTTTTTTGTATTGATCAGCAATACGCCGTTCAACGCGTAGGACCCGTATAAGGCAGAAGCCGCCGAACCTTTCAACACCGTTATACTTTCATAGTCGTCCGGGTTAAGATCCTTGATGATATTTCCGAAGTCCTGGCCACCGCCCCAGGAATCCGCCCCGGTAGTTCCAGGGATGATCATGATACCATCCAATACGATGAGCGGCTCCGTATTTCCTTCCAACCGGGCATTACCACGGATCTCGATACGCGAGCTGGAAGAAGGCCCGCCCGTTCCCTGGGAGATGGTCACCCCGGCTACCTTGCCCTGCAAGGCATCGCCAATGTTGGAGTTATCGGCTGCGACGACATCGCTGCCTTTTACTTCGGTGACGGAATAGGACAATTTCCGGACGTTCTTTTTGACACCAAACCCCGTGATCACTGCTTCCGACAGCTCTTTACTGTCAGTAGCCAGCTGGATGCTGATCCGCTGACCGGGTACCACATGGAACTCTTGACCCTGATAGCCGATGGAACTAAAAATAAGGACGGCGTCAGGCGTCGCTTTGATGGAAAAATTACCAGCCTCATCGCTGACGACACCACCGGTCCTGGTGCCTTTTACTCTTACCGATACGCCGGAAATGGGAAGCCCGGCAGCGTCCTTGACTACGCCGGTTATCGTTCTCTTCTCCTGCGCGCTGGACCGAAGCCCGAGCAGTAAAAAAGAGAAAACGACAAGCATCCCAAATAAGCATTTTGCCTTGAATGTCTGTTTCATCTGAAGCAGTTTGGTTTTGATTGTTAGTTAATTGGTGGACGTATATGTTGGCAACGATAAAACCGAATTGTTCATCACCAGGGCGCCAGCACCCACCCACTCGGCTTCGAAACCCAATGTCGATATCTCGATTTGGGTACCCGCGGCCATCCTTGGGATGCAATGCTCGTTCAACGCCTGCTGCACCGGGGTCTGCCATATCTTCCCCGCTATGGATCCCCTGCCGCTCAATACCACCACTTCCGGGTTCAACAAATGCAGCAGGATGGCTACCCCTCTTCCAATATGGTAGGCAGCTTCGGATATCAGTTCCACTGCGAACTTGTCCCCTTTCTCCGCCTCCCGGAGGATCGCCGAGGATGCCTCATGAAAACTTTTGTTGGACAGATCCCGCAGCCTGGTAAACCGCCCTTCTTTTATTCCTGCAATAGCTTTCTCGATGATGACCTGTAAGGATGACTCCGTTTCGAGGCAGCCGCTTTTGCCGCAGCTGCACATTTTGTGGTTGGAAAACAACGGAAGATGACTGAATTCCCCGGCCAGCCCAAAAGCCCCGCGGAACAGTTCACCATTCAGGATAAGGCCCAGACCGATGCCCCAACCGATATTAATGACCATCGCATTCTTCCTGTTACGCAGGGACCCGAACTCCAGCTCGGCCAGCGCGATGATGCTGGAGTCGTTCTCAATAAAGGTCTTTATCCCGGTGAAATCGGTGATTTGTTGTGCCAGCCCCTGTTTACCGGCCGGCAGGAAGGTATAATTGATCCCGTTCACCGCATCGACAAAGCCGGGCATTCCAATCCCGATCCCGATGATCTTTTCCTTGTTTAGGCCGGACTTTTCAACGTGTGTACGGATAATTTCCACCAGGGCGTCCGCCGCCTCGGAATTGCCGGGCATGTGCAGATCGAACTTCTCCATCTCCGTTACCTTGTTTCTTCGCATATCCAGGATCGAGATCCGCGTAAACAACTGCTCCATCGCCACGGCCACCACGTACATGCTGTCTGGTTGTAAGGAATAAAGCATCGGCCGCCTCCCGCCGCTCGACGGTGCAAACCCCGCATCCGCGATAAGGTTTTCCTCGATCAGTTCGTTCAAGATTTTCGTCGATGACGGGATACTCATTTGTATCCTGTCACTTATCTCCGAATTAGATAAGGTTTCGCCAAAATAAAGCTCCCTGATAATTCTCTTCTTGTAAAAATTGTTTTTGTCGGGCATCAAAAAGGGGTTTGTTAGCCTTGGTCCGGCTAAATTAATAAAACTTTAATAAAAATATTAAAAAGTTCTCCAAATTTTTTAAGAAGTCGGGCCTGACCGATGCTGCGGGCTGGACGTCCAGGCAGGTCCGGCGAAGTTTGGGAGGCAAAGGGTGGTTAAATGCGCCTTAAGTGAAATGATGCGCATAAAATGAAATAGTGCGCATAAAGTGGGATGGGGGGGAGGGGGTGACGTTACGTTCGGGCAAACAGCTTATTTTCGGCAAAAAAACGTCATGCGCCAAATGATTTGCTTGCTTTTTATCGGGGTGCTGGTGTCCGTCGTTGGGAGCAGTCAACAGTCTCAACCCGGTCAACTGAAAGTGACCTTGGCCGGAGAACTCGGCCGGCTGGCGAATCCTGGCTCTTTGGCCATGTTGGGAAGCGACGTGGAGGCGCAGGTTTCGACCTATGACCGGACTGGCGGGAATAACGATGGCTTTAACGGGACCTATTCGTTTGTGCGGCGGAATGCGGATAGCAGCCTGGTGATGGTCGACCTGGACGGGCCGGGGGAAGTGAACCGGATCGCGACACCGACGCCGACCGAAGATACGCTGGATTTTTATTTTGACGGGGACGAGCGGCCGGGGTTGTCCATTTGTTATTTGGATCTTTTTTCGGGGAAGTTTATTCCTTTTCTGGCGCCGCTTTGCGGGTCGGGTGCGGGTGGGTATTACTGTTATTACCCGATCCTGTTTCAGCACCATTTGACTATCGTTTGTCGCGGGAAGAAATTGCAATTTCATCAAATTCAATATCGTCTCTTTCCGCGCGGGACCGTGGTGGAGAAATTTAGCGCTGATCCGGATGTGGAGGCATTAACGGCGCTGACTGAGATTGGCGTCTTGTGGGGTGTGCCTTCGAAGATGCGCGGGTGGATGCTGGATCCTGATGGGGTGGCGAAAAAGGTTAAACGGGATACGGTGATCCGGCCGGGGGAAAGACTGGCATTGGGGGCGATCGCCACCGGCGGACGGATCGAGGGGATACAGATCGCGGATGCCGTGGCGCTGGCGGATAGCGTGGCCGACATTTGGATCCGGATGCGGTGGGATGTGGAGCCTGTGGCGGCGGTGGAGTGTCCATTGGCGGACTTTTTTGGGTTTGATCGCGGAAAGCCGTCGATGGCCGGTTTACTCTTAGGGGTGGATAGCGGCATGGCGTATAGTTATCTGCCGATGGCGTTTGACAGCCGGGCGGTCGTAGAATTGGAGTATCGGGGGAAGGGGGAGCCGCTAAGGGTGCATTCGACGATTCAATATGATACGCGGAGGCGGATTGTGGGGCGGGAGGGGGAGCTGCATGTTTCCTATGCGGATCGCGTGCTGGATTCGACGCGGCCCTACCAGGTATTTGCGAACGTAAAGGGTAAAGGGTCGTATGTGGGGACGATGCTGTATGCGCAGGGGTTGGAAGGGGAGGGAACGCGGTTTTTTGAAGGCGATGACAGCGCCGCGGTGGATGGGGTGTTTCGAATCCATGGGACGGGGTCGGAGGATTATTTTAATGGCGGGTGGTATGATTTGCCGGGAAGATGGGATGGGGCAAGGAGCTTCCCGCTGTCGGGCTGTCTTTTTTATTCGCATAAGGAACGGAGAAGCGGCGGGTATCGGTTTTATGTGTTGGATGCGCTAAATTTTGAGAAAGGGATTTGGGTAGGGATCGAGCATGGGGGGGATAATCGGGAGCGGGGGAGAGTGAGGTATCGAAGTTTGGGGTTTTATTATCTGGTGGGTGCCGCCCCCGATTTGGCCTCATCCCGGCCCGTCCTATATATCAACCAGGTGAGCTTTCCATCTGCCGGTCCCAAATCGGCCATTCTCAGTTCCGGTGAACAGGTATCCGACCCCTCCTTCTCCCTCATCGATGCAGCTTCCGGCCAGCCTGTATATTCCGGGCATTTCAGCCCGCCGCAGCGGATCGACGACTGGACACCCGGCGCCAACTATTATACCGCCGACTTTTCTTCTTTTCAGACCCCGGGTACCTACCGCTTCCGGGCTAACGCCGGCAACCAAACGCTCACCTCAGGCCTTTTCTCTATCCTCGGCGCTGAATGGGGTCGCCCGCTTGTATCCGCTATCCTTCACTACTATAATAAACAAAGGGCCAATACGCCCGAGGAGCTGGCCGCCGACCGCAGGTTATTACTCTATGGCAGCGATACGCGGGTAGACCTGCACGGCGGCTGGTGTGACGCCTCCGGGGACGTCAGTAAATATTTCTCCCACCTCGCCTATGCCAATTTTATGTCGCCCCAGCAGACGCCGCTCGTCACCTGGTCCCTGATCAATACGGGTGAAAAGCTACGGAAACAGCTGGAACAATGGGATCTTGCCGATTCACTTCGATCGGAGGCGTTGTGGGGCGCCGATTATATCATGCGCACTCTTTCTCCGCAGGGGTATTTTTATATGACCGTCTTCAGTTATTTCAAAAAGGACCCCGAGGCCCGCCGTGTGGTCGGGCTCCATGCCAACAGCGTCACGACAGACGAATATCAATGTGCTTTCCGGGAGGGTGGTGGCATGGCCATTGCCGCCCTCGCCCGTATTTCTCAATGGAAGGTCAACGGCGATTACACGGCACAACAATACCTCGATGCCGCTCGCCGTGCCTACGCCCATCTCGTGGTTAACAATCCCAAATATGATGATGACGGCAAACCCAATATTATCGATGATTATTGCGCCCTTCTCGCCGCCACCGAATTGTGGATCGCAACGGATAGCGCTTACTACCGCGACCAGGCTCGGGGATATGCCGGCCATCTGGCCGACCGGATGACGCCCGCGGGCTACTTCCGGGCCGATGACGGGCGGCGGCCCTTCTGGCATGCGTCCGACGCCGGTCTTCCTACCCTCGCCCTGATCCGTTACCTCGACAAAGAGATCGATCCTGCCCGCCGCGCTGGAACCCTGGACATTATTCACCGGGCGCTTGATTACAACCTCCGGGTCACCGGCGAAGTCGACAACCCCTTCGGCTACGCCCGCCAGACCTTCCTTTATAGAGATACTGTCAAAGACGGGTTCTTTATCCCCCACGAAAATGAGACCGGATGGTGGTGGCAGGGCGAGAACGCCCGGCTGGGGTCCCTTGCTACGGTCGCCCTGCTTGGCGCCCGTCTTTTCCCCGATCAGTTGGACTCGCTCCGCCTCTTCGCTGCCCACCAACTCTCGTGGATCTTAGGCTGCAACCCCTATTCGATCTGCTTTTTGTATGGCTTTGGCGACCACAACACTCCCTTCATGCATTCCAACTATGGCCATGGATCCGAGACAGGGGGTATTTCCAACGGCATTACAGGAAGAAAAGATAATGGCGATGGCAGCGGGATCGACTTTAAGACCAGTGATAACGGTAATGAATGGCGCTGGACCGAACAATGGATACCCCATGCGGCCTGGTTCCTCCAGGCCATAACAGCTGAATATCAGCAGTGAGTGCGGCCCGCAATCCTCGCCGCCGCGGCCGCGTCCAGCAGCACCTCGCAGTTGGGATGTAATTGACTGACAGACGCGGGAACAGCTGTGGTCACGGGACCAAATAAGGCCTTTTCAATGATCTCCGCTTTATGTTCGCCCTTCGCCACCAGGATCAGCTTTCGGGTATGCATGATGTTTTTGATCCCCCGCGTTAATCCGCCCAGCACGATATCCGCCGGTACCCGTGTTTCCCGCCGAACTCTTGCCTCAAAATCCGGATCCATCGGCGATACCCAGGTCTCGCTTTCAAAAGGCGTTCCCGGTTGGTTGATGCCGATATGACCGTTCATCCCGATACCCAGCATTTGCAGATCTGCGCCGCCCCGCGCCGCCAGCCGCCGCTCGAATAGGCGCGCCTCGGCCTCAAAGTCATCCGAAAGGGTAGGGGGCATGATAAAATTCTCTTCCGGAATACCCAACGGGCCAACCAGCTGTCTATAGATCATGGTATAACAACTGCCCGCATACTCCCGCGGTAAATTGGTCAGCTCGTCTACATTAAAGAAGGTCACCCGGGAAACATCAAAGGGGTTACGGGTCCAAATTTCGGACACGATTCCATGCATTCCGATCGTGGTTTGCCCCGTAGAAAGACCGATGACGGAATCCGGATTCTCCAGGATCTGCCTGATGATCCGCCAGGCCGCCGTTTGGTCAAATTCCTGCTCGTTTTTGGTGATCGTTATTTTCATACTTATTCTTTCAGTGCTACAAAGAAATCGTCCAGCGCCTCTGCCGCAAGACCCTCATCTTCCCCTTCTATCAACAGCGAGATTGTGTCCCCACCTTTTGCTCCAAGGCTCAACAGGCTTAAGATGCTGTTTAATTTCACCGACTTTTCTCCGAATCGCAATTGCACCGATGACCTGAACTGGCGGGTCAGCTTGACCAGCGCGGCCGCAGGCCGCGCGTGTATGCCTTCCGGTGCATAGATTATATATTCTTTTACAATCATAAGCTGCTCATCTTTTGGTCGCAGATCGCCCGGGCGTGCGCGAGGCTTGTGTCGAGGATAATATGTTTTATGGCCGGGATGGAAGGGGCATTCATGGAAAACTCTTCCAACCCCATTCCCAGTAGCAGCAAGGTCGCCTGCGGATCTCCTGCCATTTCTCCACACATCCCCACCGGTATCCCATGCCGATGTCCCTGCGCGATCACCTCCCTGATCAGTCGCAAGACCGCGGGATGGAAAGGATCGTATAGCGCCTTGATCTCTTCATTCATCCGGTCCACCGCCAGCACATACTGACAAAGATCATTGGTCCCGATGCTAAAGAACTCCACCTCTTTTGCCAGCAGATCTGCTATCAATGCGGCCGAAGGCACTTCGATCATTACCCCGACGGGAATATCCGGATCAAAAGGCAATTGGCGATTGCTCAGCTCCGCCTTCGCTTCCCCGATCAATGTTTTTGCCTGACGCACTTCCTGCAAATTGGTGATCATGGGTAACAATATCCGGCAAGGTCCGAATATCCCTGCTCTCAAGATGGCCTTCACCTGAGTGAGAAAAAGATCTTTTTGCTTCAAACTGATCCGGATGGCCCGATAACCTAAAAATGGGTTTTCCTCTTTGGGCAATTCCAGATAAGGAAGCGTTTTATCGCCTCCGATATCCAATGTCCGGATCGTGACCGTCCGTTTGGCCGCCCGCAGCAGTATCTTTTTATAAAAGGAGAATTGCTCCTCCTCCGAAGGCAGCGCAGGGCTTTGCATAAACAGTAGCTCGGTTCGCAAAAGGCCCACCCCCGTCGCGCCACACTCCAGCGCCTTCACCAGGTCCTCCTCCCCACCAATATTGGCCAGCAATTGAATCGCCGCCCCGTCTGTCGTCATCACTGCTGTATTTTTGAGCTTTTTCAATCGCTCCTTCGTCTCCAGGTGGGCAGCTTTCTTTCCTTCATACCCGTCCAGGATGCCCGCATCGGGATTGACCCATACCGCCCCTGTTTCCCCATCCAGGATGACCCGGTCCCCGTTCCTGATCCTCCCCAGTCCTTCCCCGCATCCGACGACTGCCGTCAGCCCTCTCAACCTGGCTACAATCGCGGCATGTGAGGTTGCTCCGCCGATCTGCGTGGCAAAGCCGATTATCCGCTTGCTGTCCAGCGCGATCAGATCCGTCGGCCTTATATCCGGGGCGACAAGAATAATATCGCCGGCGCCGTCGTCCGCGCCGTCGTCCGCCCCATCCTCCGCCACGGAAATAATTAATTCGTTTTCTCTTCCGAGATTTTTTAAGATCCGTTGTCCGATATCCTCGATATCCGCCGCCCGCGCCCGCAAATATTCATCCTCCATATGCTCGAATAGCTGCCTCCATTGTCCAATGGCCTCCTGTACCGCATCCTCCGCAGTCTTTTTTTCCTCCCTGATCTTTACCAATACAGCTTCCTCCAATTGCGGATCTTGCAAAAACTCCACCTGGACTTCCACGATTTCCGCAACCGCCGCTTCGGCCCCCGTGATGATCTCCCTCAGTTCCTCCAGTGATCGCTGAACCGCGACAGCATACTTCTCCACCTCCAACTCCACCACCGCCTCATTAGCCAACGACCTACCCGTGCCTGCCGCCTGTCGACGGTGCAGCACATGCGCCCGGCCGATGGCAATCCCGGGGGAAGCACCTATCCCATGTAATTCGGACTTTTTCATTTTATGACAGTACATGGAGCATGCTTCCTACAAAACCCAACAACAGCAGCCCCAATAATAAATAAATGGTCTTTACCCCTTTTTTTATAAAATAGTATACGAGCAAGGTCAACCCCAACGGCAGGATGGCAGGCACGATACTGTCCAAAATTCCCTGTAACCCTCCTGCGTCGGAATCGGCTGTGAAACTCAACGGCGTATGAATAGACATCAAGGTAGCCGGCATCGCTCCAACCACCATCAAACCCAAAATTCCCGCCCCATAGGTCAGCTTGTCCATTACGTGCGTCCGGGATAGATGGATCAGCCATTTGGTGCCTGCGCGATAACCGGTAAAGGTAAGCTGATACCTGAGCGCCAAATGCGGGACATTAAAGATGAGTATGAATAGGATCGGCCCCGAAAGATGCCCCTTCAATGCCAGTGAAGTACCGACACCCGCCGCAATCACTTTTAACGTTCCCCAGAACAGCGAGTCAAATACTCCCGTCAGCGGCCCCATCAACCCCAACTTGATGGAATTGATCGACTCCGCCTTAAACTCCGGATCACGGCTGTTCTCCTCCTCCATCGCTGCCGCCAGCCCGATGATCAGCGTCGAGCCGTACGTACTGGTATTGAACAATTGTAAGTGTCTTTTCAGGGCGGCTGCCATCGATTCTTTCGTCTTATAGAATCGTTTCAGCGCCGGCAGGATGCTAAACGCAAACCCCGTATTCTGCCATGTCTCAAAATTAAAATTGGCTTCCAAAGCCATCGATCGCAGAAACATCCAACGCAAATCCCCGCTTGTCAATCGTGGTTTTTCTCTGGCCACCTCTGCCCGATCCTCTTCTGCTGGCTCCTCCTCTGCTCCATCCCCCTCCGTCTCCATCGCTCCTTCTTCCTCATTCCCCGAGCCCCCCACTTCCCCGGTTCTCCTATTCGATGTGACCAATAACGCGATAATCACCCCCAATGCCGCGATGGCAATCAACGGCAACTTCAACCACGCTGCCAGGACGAACCCCAGGAAGAAATAGGGTGCCACTTTCTTATGGAACAACAGGTTCATCAGCAGGCCAAACCCTACTGCCGGCAGCACATTCCCCGCGACTTGCAACCCGGTGTTCACCCAGCCTGGAATGAGATCCAGCAACGACTTCATCGAACTTGCTCCCAGCTCCAGCGACAACCAGCCGATCAGCCCCATCAACAGCGGCTTCAACGCCCCGGAGAATAAGTGCAGCCGCTGGATCTTTTTATAATCGCCGACGGCGGCATAGGTCTCAAAACGCTCATTGAAAGTGCTTCGAAAGACGAACAAGGCGCTCAGCAACATTTCTGCCAGGATGGAGATCGGTACGGCAAGCGCCAGCGCGATGGCCGGGCCCTTCCCGGAAAGAATGCTAAAGGCTGTCCCTAGTACACCCCCTGTGACCACGTCGGGTGGTATTGCCGCGCCCACCTTGATATTGCCCATGAAAATCAGCTCAAGCGAAGCCCCGATCAGGACACCCTGCTGAAGATCGCCCAGCGCCAGACCGACCAGCGGTGCCAACACAAGGGGGCGGCTCAAGAGGCTCGTCCCCAGGAAATCCTCGCAGTGTCCGAAGACGATGATCAGTGTGATTAACGAATAGGTTAGCTGCACGTCAGATTAGGTTTTTGACCAATTGCTTTTTGTCTGTTGGTACCTGTCTTATTTCCAGTTCAATTCCCTTTTCCAATAACCCCTGTATCAGTCCAATCTCCTGCTCCGTCAGTGAGACGGCCTTGGAAAAAACTTTTCCACCTGACTTGGACCGGATGCCGCCGAAATTGATCGATTGGATCTCCGGAAGGGTTTCGCAAAGCGCCGCCGCATCACTTACCGACTCGACCAGCAACAGGATCCTCGCGGGTTGGTTCTTTGGGTCCCGGATGGCCGCCGGTGTGTCCTTTATAGTTTTGATCAGCAGGCGCGCCGCCGCAGGTTTTGCCAGCCCGTAGGTCATTTTGAGGAACTCATCGTTCGCCGCCCGGTCATTGGCGATGAGGATACAGTCAATCCCCAGGGCCGGCGTCCAGGTAAATGCTACCTGGCCATGCATCAGTCGGTCATCGATCCGGATCAATTTAAGCATTGTCGCCGGTATTGTCGTGTTGCAAAATGAAGGAGTTCACATAGACCATCTGTGCCCGGGCCCGTTCAATTGCCGACAGTAACAATTCTTCCACCGGTATCTCCGGGTCGGCCAGCACGACCTCCAATAATAAGGGTAAATTGAAGCCGGCGATGATATGGACATTTTTTCCCGCCCCTGCGCGCATCAATTGATTGGTTATACTCCCCCCCAATAAGTCGGAAAAGACCACCCACTCTTCCTGGTCGCCGGGGTCGCGAGAATCGCCAGGGTCGCCGGGGTCGCGAGAATCGCCAGGGTCGCCGGGGTCGCCGGCAGAATGGAACAATTCGGCTAATTTTTCTTCTATGGGCTTGTTGTCGTCCAGATAAGCTTGCAGGATACAGACCGAGTCGGCCGCTCCGGCTATTATCTCCAGCGAAGACCTAAAGCCATCGGCCAGCGCCCCATGCGTGGCAATCAAAAATTTCCGTTCTTTTTTATTCATATGCAATTCTACATGACTTGTACCGGGGCCCAAAATACAGCTTGTTTTGCCTTTTTCGAACTCGTAACTGATGAATCGGACGGCAGGAGAAAGTCCATCAAGAATACATATGCAATATATATTTAATGCGCAGAACCACAATTTCTAGCAATTTGAAATTCTAATGCGTTACCTTTAGCACCACTTCTATCCTTCTATCCTTCTTTTCTGCCATTTTTCTTTCTGGACGTCATTTTCTACGTCATCTTCTGTTTATTAATTCTTTTAACATGATTGATAATTCAGGAACTTCAAAAGTTCTTAGCGAAAGCGAGGTTTTTAATAACCTATATCGTAATATCGAGCATTTGCCGGTTGCGATGGCTATTTTGAGCAATTCAGGGAAAGCTCTTAAACATGTAAACAAGGCATTTTCAGCATTGTTCAGCTACGATTCCCATTGTGAAAATAACAGCAATCATGAGAATATTTATTCAAGTTTACGTCACCCGCTTATCCAAAAAACTGCCAGCGCCGCTTGCGAACTAGGAAGGCCTGTAAAAAAAGAGGGGGTTGAGGTAAGTATTGAGAAGGCAACAGGGGTTGAACGTAAAATATTGGACTTTCAGGCGTCACCCATATTGGATTATGATAGCGCGCAGACCTCTGGCATCTTGTTAACGCTGGTTGATACAACCAAAGTGATCGAGTATCAGAAGCGGTTTGGTGAAAGCGAACGCAGTTATCGCAATTTGATGGAAAGTATGGCAGTAGCTGTTTATACCTGTGATCTTGAAGGCAGGGTAAACTTTCATAACGATGCTGCTGTCGCTCTTTGGGGGCGAAAACCAGAACTTGGCGTAGAATTGTGGTGTGGATCCCATAAAATGTATACATTGGATGGTACCTGGATGCCCCATGATCAGTGCCCCGCTGCCATTTCCTTAAAGGAAAACCGTGCTGTAAAAGCGGAAGCGCTAATCCAGCGTCCTGACGGCAAAATAAGGCACGTGCTTGTTTTTCCTCGTCCGGAGTATGATATTAATGGTCATATGATTGGACTAATAAATGCAGTGGTGGATATAACTGATCGCAAAGTATTAGAACGTCAAAAGGATGAGTTCATGGGAATTGTAGCTCATGAGTTAAAAACACCGATTACGAGTATAAAAGGTTATGCTCAGCTTCTCACAGGTGAAATTTCGGATTTCGATGATGGCACCTTCGATAAATTGAAAGGGCGAATGCTCCTTCAAATAAACAATCTTATCATCTTGATCGACAAAATGCTCGATGTTGCTAAAATTGAAACAGGCGAAAGGGTATTTAAAAAAGAAAAATTTGATTTGTTATCGGTAATTAATAGTGTTGTGGAAGATGTGCAGCAGTCGACGAAAAGTCATGAATTAATATTCGATTCGATAACACCTGTCAACGTTGTCGGGGATCAGGAGTACATAGAACAAGTAATCATTAATTTACTGTCAAATGCTATTAAATATTCTCCTGAAGCAGGTCGTGTCCTTATAAATTTGAGGGAGGAAAATGGGAATGCGGTTTGTAGTGTACAAGATTTCGGCGTCGGCATTCCTTCAGATCAGGTAGGAACTGTTTTCGAAAAGTTCTATAGAGTAAAGTCAGAGGCCGTAAATAAAATTGGAGGCATTGGGTTGGGATTGTATTTGTCCGCAGAGATAATCAGGCAAACGGGTGGTGCAATATGGGTGGAAAGCAAGTCTAACGAAGGTTCAACCTTTAGCTTTAGCCTTCCTGTGATTATTTAAATGCATTCTCCAGGCCGCTCGTAATCCTAATAATAGCCCGCATGGAATCCTGGAAACAGCCCTGCTCAAAGGAACGCCGGTTCCATCCATTCCCTGATCATAACTCATCAACCATTTTGATTCAAAAAATATGTGTTTTTGCATGTAATTCCGGCAGTATGCCATCAGATAGACTAAAATCGACTTATTATTCTGATATTTGGTAAGATAAATAGTTAGCGGTCGAACAAAATAAAAAATCAATAAAGTGAATACCTTGATTACCATTCTACTTGTAGTGGCAGGCCTCATCGCCCTGCTGTTGATCATTGCGCTTTTCATGAAGAGGAAACATTATGTCAAGCGTGAAATTATCATCCATGCGCCGCTACAAAAAGTATTTGACTATTTAAAACTGCTGAAAAACCAAGAAAAATTCAATAAATGGGCAATGGCTGACCCCGACAGGAACAACGAATTCAAAGGGACGGACGGAACAGTTGGATTCATTATAGCCTGGAACGGAAATAAAGATGCCGGTGAAGGAGAAAAGGAAATTACCAACATCACTGAAGGGGAAAGGGTTGAGCACCAAATTCGTTTTGTAAGACCGATGGCAGCCATTGCCAATGTAATCATGGAGACAGAAGCTTTACCCGATAATCAAACCAAAGTGTACATGAGCAATGCCGGGACACTGAAATATCCTTTGAATATAATGATCCCAATAGCAGAGAAAAATTTTTCGAAAGATATGGATATTAGTCTGTCAACGTTGAAAACCATTCTCGAGAAATAAGGGTCACTATTTTCTGATACCGCTTGTTCCCTTTAGTAATCTCCTCCAATTGTGCGACTATTGAGTTCGGCGTAGGCCGATATTATTGCTGGTAACCGGCGAGGTACTCTTGACACGGCGCTGGTATCGGTTAGTGTTTTGAGAAAGGCTACCAAGTCTTTCTTTTCGATGGCGGTAAGATGCAATTCAATGGGCAAAATGGTAAAAAAAGGTAACCCCGTCATATCGGGTCGCATATCCTTTGAGAATTGGTTCCCTGCAGCCCGGTCATAAAAATTGACGACTTGTTCCAAGGTCTTGTACACGCCATTGTGCATATAGGGCGCGGTAAGAGCAACGTTTCGCAGCGTGGGAACCTTAAACGAAAATCGCGCAAACGAGTCGCCGTTCATTTTCATCAGGCCCAGGTCGGGGTCTACGACATATTTATCCATGGTATCTCGCACGGGAACACCCAGGGAGTGGTGATCCGTGATATTGTAGAAGGGGGGTAAAGAGCCGTTGAAAAGGGGCGCCATGTGACAAACGCCACATTTGGCTTTTCCCATAAAAAGGTTGAAACCGTCGACCTCCTGCGGATTCAATACACTTGTATCACCCTGCATGTATTGATCGAACCGGCTGTTAAGTCCGGTCAGCGTTCTTTCGTATACCGCGATGGCGTTCTTTATCGCGTCGCGGTTAATACCTGTCGTGCGTGTCTCCGGAAATGCATCGTGAAAAAGCCGCACATATTCGGGACTGGAGTTTAGCCGGTCGACGAGGGCCGCAAATGAACTGTGCAATTCCTCTTTGTTGTTGATCACCGAATCAAGCTGGCCTTCCAGCGAGCCGGCACGAAGGTCCCAAAATTCGTTCTTTTGGAGTCCCGAGTTGATGACCGTTGGGGAATTTCGCGGAAGTTGTTGCAAGGAAAAGGAGACACTTCTGGGCCTCGCATCGGTGAAGCCCAGCGCCGGCTTATGACAGGAGGCGCAGGCTCGCTTGTTATTGCCGGACAGAATTGGATCGAAAAATAACAGTTCGCCAAGCTCGGCCTTTTCCCGGGAATAATAACCGCCTTTATTGGGCGCAAAATAATCAGTATTGAATACATCCTTATTGTAGATGTCTTTTGCATCGGATCGGATCGCACTCTGCTTCCTGAGGAAGGGAACCTGAAGTGCAAGCTGAAGATTATTCAGGGACCGGGAGATAGGAATCAGGAAGTCTCGTAAAAAATACATTCGGTCGAATGAACCATAGTTTTTGTTACCAGCCAGGTAGGATTTGATCCCGGACCGAAGCGCGATCCACTCTGCGCGAAGGCCATTTTCGCTATCGGGCAAAGCATCGACCAAATCGCCGGTGAAAATCAGCCAACTGTCCAAAGAGCCATTTAGTGATGGTAAGGCTGCCTCGTCGATAATAAAGTCACTGTTGGCGAGGTCGATGGTGCTGATCCGAAATATCTCCAGCCGCAAGGCATCAAAAAGCACCGTGGCACTCATTGTTTCGAGGTGGTGGGAATTTCCATACTGTGTAAACAGGCTCCGATAGGTTGCCGTAGCCTGCCGGATGAAACCTATTTGGCTGAGACTATCGTCCCGCGAAAACTCCTTTAAAAGCGTGCTGTCCGGTTCATTTCCAATGGGACCTTCAAAAAGCCAGGCGTCCGGAATTCCACTGAAAAAGCCTTTTTGGCTGTTTCTTTGAAAGTGGAACGGCCCGGAAACGTCGCGATAGTATCGGTCAGGCTCAAAATAGATGAAAAAATTCGCCGTGCGCTTAAAATAGTAGGCCAATTCCTCATATTTCTTCTCCCTTACTACGAAGCTGCTATCATAAAAATAATGGGGATAGGCTTGCAAAAAAGAGTCGAGGGCTGCTTCCTGCTCAAAATACTGATGCGCGACGCGGGCGACGACGGCTGCCAAATCATTCCGAGGCCTTTTTCGCGGCAGGCAGAAACCCACAATTAGCATGATCCCAACCAGGAAAAAGACGGCTTTTTTCATGGGTTCAAATTTCCATGTCCGGCGCACGAACAAACAAAATAATCGACGAAAATGCGGTGAAAATCGATAGACAGCGGCGCCCGTAATTATTGGATTGTTTCAAACTTCTGAATTCTCCTTCCATCTTCCATTCGCTCTGTAAACTGTCCTTTTGTATATTCACGAATAACCTTGTTCCAAAAAACCCGGGCAGGCTGATTGCTTTCTCTTTGATAAACCTCCCAATGCCCCTTGTGTAAATCAAACACTTGTTGCGCTATCGACTGGCCGACTCCTTTTCTTCTGTATTTTCTCATAATAAAGAACTCTGCTATTGAAAAATAATTTTTTTCGTTCGAGGTGATATATCCTACCAATACAAAGCCGAGATATTTTGTTTCTTCCTTTATGAAGTATGGGAATCTACAATTTTCTTCTTTCCAATATTCTTTCAAATAGGTGTAGGGCTCAAATAACCCATTTTCCTCCACGTCGCGCTCTACAAATTCAGAAAAATCATACATATAAAATTGCATCAAATTTTCCATTACGGATATATGTTCCTGCGAGGCTTTTACGAGTTTGAAATTCATTGCTAACAATTGTGTTTTATCAAGAACTTACTCAAGGTAAGAGTACTAGTTAGAAAAACAGCACAGCGTCTATTGATTTGGAGTATATTTATGTCACAAGTAAGGTCTCACAATACCCCCCGTTATGACCACAAAAAGCAAAATGTATCGATTTCCAGCGGGGCCTTCCTTGTATCAATCCTTGATCGGCACCCGGAATTTTATAAAAGATCCCATCAAAACCCTCTCCAGGTCTATGGAGATCTTCTCAGGTACGTTCTATTCTGCCCACGGATTAGGTCAGCGAGTCATAGTTACCCAGAATCCCGACTTTATAAATCATGTGTTGAAAGACAATCACAAGAGTTATCATAAATCGCCTCTGGCTACAGAAAAGGCGTCAAAGTTCATGGGGAATGGTATTCTCTTTACCAATGGAGAATATTGGCTGCGACAAAGAAGAATGATACAGCCTGCTTTTCACCGGGAGAAGCTTCAGAGCCTGAATGACATCATCATAAGAGCCATTAACGACTCCCTGACCGGCTTCCCGGTAGGGAATGCAGTGGACATATGCCCCTTCATGCACACTATGACTTTCAACGTGTTGATCCGGTCCCTATTCAATATCCCCCTTTCCACGGCAACTGTCGGTGAGATCATGCAATTGTTCGCACACATTCAGGAGTTCCTGATGAGAGACGCCACCGGGGTAAGTAAGCTATTTTACCTTTTTACGCGAGAGGATAGGATCGCGTGGCAAAAATCCATGCGTTTACGCGAGATCATTCAAGGAATTGTCCGGCAACGGCGGCTTCAGCAGGAAGAAAATTCGGATTTGCTGGAGATGCTGATCAACAGCACCTATGAGGACACGGGGGAACACATGTCCGAAGAACAAATCGTAGATGAAATATTGATCCTCATTTTCGCGGGTCACGAGACTACGGCCAATTCGCTTTCCTGGCTTTTGTATCTACTTGCGTCTAATGAGAGTGTCCACCAAAAATTGACTGCCTCCCTGGCCGGCATTACGACGGATGGCATATCGGCCAATGAGTACGTGAAAGCGACTATTTACGAAGGAATGCGCTTATACCCGGCCGCATGGATGACCGAACGAGTGGCCATCGAAGATGATGAGATAGGCGGGTATTACTTTCCAAAAGGGACAATTATCATTTCTTACCTCTTTGGACTACATCGCGATCAGCATTTTTGGAAGGACGCATCGGCTTTCAGGCCGCAAAGGTTCATAGATGACCCTGGCGTTGCCAGGTCGAAGCACTATTATCCTTTCGGCGCCGGCCCGAGGATGTGTGTCGGCAATAATTATGCGATGGTCGAAATGTCATTTTTCCTGTTCTCTTTTTTTAAGAAATTTCAACTACAGCCGACCGGCCTGGTACCGGAGATGAAAGCAAGAATCACCCTGAAACCCAATAAGGTTATCCTAAACATCACAAAGGTAAAAGGCGATTAAAATTATCGCTAAAGGCCTTCCAAATCACCGGTAAAACCCGGCGTTCGGTTTCGTTACAACTATTGTCCTGGTTCCTACCACTACCGCCAAAGGCAGCAGGAGACAGACACTCACCATGGAAATCGCATGCGCGATGTCCCCATAACCCGACCACCCCACCGCCCCGTAGAAACCGAAAAGCGCGAATGCCGCTAACACCACCATGACGACCCGCCGTGCCTTGGACGCGGGAAAAAGCCAATATAAGACAGTTGGCTGATAACGTAAAAAGAAATGAAGCAGCGCGAGCCCAAACGGAATCCCCATAACCACGACGATCCACCACGGCGAGCAACCCAATCCCTGCACTATCGTGCGCATATCCCCGTGGGTGGCAAAAGTCCGCGTTGGCACGTAATCAATAAAATTGCCTATGCTCGCCACGCACAGCCAGTAGAAGAACAAACCCCCGAACTGCCAACCCCTTCTCCTGGCAACCGCAAAACCCCACCGGCTGATCGGGTAAGTGATCAGGCCGTTGCCGATGACCATCCCCGCCGCAGCTATCCCCGCTGCCACGGCCCCATGTCCCGATGCGAAAATGGGGTCGTAGCCCACCTGCTCATCGATATCGAGCTGTGCCAGCACGTTACCCGCGGTCAAATGCCCATAGTTCAAAGCAAGCGGGTTAGCCTTCCATCCCAGTATCCAGGCGGTAAAAGAGTGCGCATACTCATGGGCGAAGAACGCAATCGCATGAAGGAGCCAGAGCATCACCGCCGTCAGTAAGATAAATGCCGGCCAGTTGGTTGCCGCCGCCCATTTGGAAGGTTCGGGTAAAGAGGAATATGGCCGGCTCTGATTGCGGTCTGGTCTGGGTTGCATTGGCTGAAGATAAGGATATTTAACTTCGGACCCATGACAGCATCCCGGTCCCCCGCCGTCGCCTGGGAGATCAATACCGTATATCCTGCTGGGATAGCGGACTGGAATATAACAAAATTTTTTATTTTTCGCGACCCGGGCTGTGTCACCTTTGGAGCGTAATTGAGTCCAATCCTTATCACCCTTAAAAACCCTTCTTATGGCAAAAAATTACACACAGCTAGAAATCCTCTTGATGACCGGCACCACCTTTTCAGCCGGGAATTGGGTCAAAAAAGAGGACGACCCCGCAGGGCGTCAACCTTCTGAAGTCGAGCGGCTGCAGGAAGCCTGCTGGAATGGCCTGTTAAAGACGATGCTTCCCGAGCTGTGGATCGACCCCCCGAATGGCGCCGTCCTGTATCTCTGGGAGGTCAAGGAAGCCGCAGCCTTCCTGGCGCTCGTGCTGAGCGAGGTACCCTCGCAGATCGACCCTCGCTGGTCCCTTACGCCCGACTCTTTTCTTTATTGCCAGAATTATAACTAAGGTCGATCTAAGGCATTATGCATTATTATCTCCTGAAGGGTTTACATATCTTTATTTTTTTGAAACTTTATTGGAGTAAAAGGTTCTGAGGGCCGTTTATCTGACAAGGCGCAAATAAAAACGCTTGTAAGTCTCAAAAAAAATAGAGCATCAGGGGTCCGCCCGGTATTATATTCGGATATAGTAATAGATCGAAGGAAGATGGACGTCAGCTTTTTACTGGTGTTCGATGAACCAACATGCTGCGTTGTTCTGACTATAATTATCGCCAGGGACCATGACGACTCCGTTCTGCGAAATCAAGGGGGCATTGTTGACCGCGTTGCGGATGGTGAAGATGGCTGTATTGAACGACTGTTCGATGGACCATAAAGCAGCTTGTGACTGGCTGTTATCGGAGAGGAGGCCGGCGTTCTCCGAACTGAGGAATTTGTTCTGAAATCGGTTCCGGATTAAAAAATAGTTCGTACCTGTCACGGGGAGCAATTCCCAGTCGCATCCCCAGGCGCTGTGGTTGATGCCGTTACAGCCTACCTGGCCTTTCGGTGTATTGAGGTAGGTACCGGTGAAGGTATTCTTGAGCCAGACGACGGATGGGCCGGACTGCGATACGGGTGGGCCATACTGGGATGCGGGAGTACCGAATGGCGGTGGGCCTGCATTATATCCTGGCTGGCCCTGGCTGGCCGGCGTCATAGGCCCTGGGAGGTAGGCCATATAATTGTTTAGAGACGGCGAGAATATAGCAGTAATCTGCGGGCGTTGATCCAAGGGCACGATCATGATGGTATTAGTTGAGATGGATTCACCGGGTCTTATGCCATAGCCAAGAGTGATCACTTTTTTGATCCGGACATTGTTGCCGTGCGGATCCTTACCGTCTACCCACTCTTCACCGTTGAAGGGACTGGCCGAAAGCGAGCATTCCGTCGAAGTAAGACGGGCGCCGGTCGCATTCAGACAGGTGAACCTGACCAGCAGCCCACCGGACTGATTTGGATGGGCCAATTCTCTGTCCCTCAGCACCCTGGTTTCGCTGGTCGTGTTTGTTATATAGAATCTAACCTTGTACCTGGAGAAATTGCCTTTTTTTCCGACCTCCTTTTCCGTCTCACCGGTGATGATATAGCCCGCTTGCAGGCCGTTGACAAGTGCAGGCGCTGAGTCCGTGATGGGAAAGAATTGTCGATCCGGGGGACCTATTTGGGCGGCGACCCGGCTCTGCACGAGGATTACTGCAAGAAGAACCAGTTTGAAATTTTTGGGGAGTATTTGAACGGGTTTCATATCCGTAATTTATCGCCTGAAGGAAATAAATTTTGCGGAGCGGATCAATCGGATGAATATATGATTTGTTAATTGAAGGAGATCGAAATGTGCTACCGGTGCCGTGATCGAGACCGAGGTTCTCCGGGCCGAGGTGCTCCAGGAGGGGGGCTTTACCGTTCTTAAGCCGATACTTGATTTGCCAGATGAGGATCGACAGCGAGTGCTTCGTATTCATACGATTCAATTTTTTGGTTTTACCGAATGATTGTTTCGAAGCTCTTTCGCAGGGAAGAAATCCGGCTTGGTCAAACCGCTCAAATATCGAACAGCAGCGGACTACGGCATCATTCGGTTATCAAAATTCCGGCGATTGGCTGATAACCGAATTGCGACCGAATAATTGGAATAGATTGGTTGCGATTTGACATGCCCGAAAAGCAAAAACCCGCTCCAGTATTGAATCTGAAGCGGGTTTGAAAGATTTTGATATCTCTTCTAGCGGACTGGACGGGACAGCCGGCAAGGGGAGAGGCTATTGATTTTCAGAGAACTATATGTGGAAGTCGCGGCGGATGAAAAAAAGGTTGTTCCTTTACGAATATGTACATGGTTGAACATGGTTGTGCAAAATTATGGGATTTTCGACGGTGTCTGAGGAATATTGGCCCATGTTGGAGTATAGATAGTTCTCTGTGAGAATTTCTTGAATGTTAAGGGCTCTTTCTAATATCAAGGCTTAAGGTTTATAGGTTAGGAATGGGAGATACAGGTAAGAATTACATCACAAATAGCAATGAAAGCGGCTTATACCGCTTCCAGCCGCCAGCGGGTCCTTTTTATTGCTACTTCGAATTAAATGCTTAAACTTTGAAAAACAGCTCCATGAAAAATCACCGGCCACCCAGTAGCTTACACGATTACGCCATACCGGTCGACGGCCCAGATTCCGGTCGCCTCAAAGATCATTCTGTGAGCATTGACAACGCGCAGTTTGACAAGTTCGAGGCTCATCTTCGTGACCAAGAGCAGGCCCTTATTCAGAAAATAGTTCGATACAAGGAAGGCTTGATCGTTGGATGTGTTGCGTGGCTAACGTCTTTACCGATTTTGACCGCGCTGGCGAGGTGTAAGAATGTGCAGATCTTGGTTCAGAAAGAAGATTTTTTGCGGCCGGATGTCGGCGTTGCCAACACCACCACCTGGAAGAGAGACTTGGCAGCCAAATACGCCAAGGTAAAATGCGAGATGGAAAGGCATCAATTTGGTGATCCCATGGGTAACCTGTCCTATGCCGCTGGCACAGAAGTCGACGGTATCCGTTGTGTAGGCAATTACAACCGGCAGAAATTGGCTGCCATGCCGCGGTCCCACCACAAATTTCTGGTATTTTGCCGGCTTTTGTCGGCTGAAGATCATGTCGGGTATCTCCCCGAAGCCGTTTGGACCGGTTCTTTCAATTTTACAAAAAACGCGATGATGTCCTTCGAGAACGCGGTCTTTTTCAGTGATAAGTCGGGAAGCAATCCCGCGATCCTGGCCTTTCTGAAAGAACATCATCAGCTTTTCGGCCTTTCCGAACCATTGAACTGGACCGAGGATTGGGTGACGCCGGAATATCGGATTGGGACATAGTTGAAAAACATTGCCAGGTCGTCCATGCAAAGGTGGCTGAATCTCTCGCAACTCGACAGCGCAGGCGACCACCACAGCTTTCAGAATCGTTTTGAACTCGTCGGACTGGATCAGCCCGGTATCACCGCTACCTTCAACGGGCGGCCGGTCACGCATTCGCCTTATTCGCTCGGAGGGTTGTATCTGGGCGCGACGGTGGGGATCTGTTTTCAGCCAGCGCGTAAATCCAAATACGGCAAGTCAAGAGGTTAAACGAGAGAGCGAAGTCCGGTGCCTAGCCATAGTTTCACCCATGGGAGGATCGATTTGATCGGAGCGAGCTAACTATGGTCGATTTGGATACCCACATTCCATTTTGTATGTTTATCCTAAAAACCAGCCAAAAGAGACTGCTTTCTTTCCTTCTCCTATTGGTGTTTTTTGCGGGGCCTGCTTTCGCTCAGCAGATTACCCAGCCTGCCGATTCTGTTTCGAACCTCCTCTGCAAAAAATGGACATTCGTCTTCGCTGAAACGAATGGCAGGAAGATTTCGCCGCGGCCTGGATCGTCGACCCCAGACCTGGATTTCAAAAAAGACAAATTTGTTTTGTTCTCGAACGGCGGTAGAACCGCGGCAAAAGGCACTTGGGCATATGATAGGGCGAACAAATGTGTCAAGATCACCCTCGACGGTAAAAGCGGCATGACGGTGGTCGAATTGCAGGAGCATCAGCTGACGATGCTCATCAGCACGAAGGACGCGACGCGCGACGACCCAACGCCGATCAAGATGGTCTTTAAAGGCAAATAGGCCGCGGGAAGGAGTATACCTGAAAGCAATCGTGGTCGACGGCATGTTGAAAACCTACAGCTTTGCCAAGAGCTGTGTCACGACGGTTTTCCAGTCCGGAAAAGCATTCCCTGGACCGAAATGGATGAGCTGAAGGATATATTGCACCAATAGATGCCGATACAATATATTGGCGGCATCTGGTAGCGAGAATAATCTATCGTCAACCTTCCCACTTCTCTACCCTCCTCCCAGCGGGGGGAGATGGGGGATAAGGGGGGAAGAGAGGAGGGTAGGTGAATCGCCCCCCAGGGGAAGGCGGTTTTTCTCGGCTTGTGAACGGGATGGGACATGATGGTCTTTTCCAGGAACCAGCGGCGATTCCCTCTCATTTACTCCTTTCTTTCCTCTCATTATGAAAGGGAAAAGGATGTTTTTTGAGAGGAAAACTCCTCAGTTCAAACCTTTCCTCTCATTTTTTACTTATTTTCCTTCCAAAGTGAGGGGAAAAATGGCTATCTTTGAGAGGAAGACCTAATTATAGACCTTAACGAGCGAATATGGACCTTAGCGAACGAAAAAAACAGATCCTGGAGTTCTTGCTCCAACAGCCGGCAACCGGCATAGCGGAGATCATGAAGCAGCTGCCAGGTCATCCCCCCGTTTCCACCGTCAATCGGGACTTAAAGGCCCTGGTGGACACCCATTTATTGATCAAGAAAGGCCAGGGGCGCTCGACTGTCTATGAAGTCGCGCCAGCCTATCGACTGGTATACGGGAACATTGGCGATTCCTATTTTGATAAGGACCTCGATGAACGAAAGGGTAAAAAGCGACTGGATCCGGACGTCTTTGCACACTTGGAGAAGATCGCCATCTTCACTGCCGATGAGCTGGCCGAGCTCGACAGCCTTCAGCAGACCTTTCAGCAGAGGGTTCAAACCTTGCCGGAAGAGATCGTTCGCAAGGAGCGCAACCGGCTGTCGATCGAGCTGAGCTGGAAATCCTCCCAGATCGAAGGCAATACCTACAGCCTTCTGGAGACCGAGGTCCTGCTGTCGGAGAATATCCCGGCCGAGGGAAAGGGAAAGGGAAAGGATGAGGCCACCATGCTGCTGAACCATAAAAAAGCACTGGACTACATCTATGAACATCGCGTGGAACTGGCCCCGCTCCGCACGAGGGCGATCGAAGACATTCACTCGCTCCTGATCGCGGACTTAGGCGTGAGCAGAAACATCCGCAGACGCATCGTAGGGATTACCGGCACAAGCTATACGCCACCGGATAACGAATATCAGATCCGGGAACACCTGGACCGGGCCTGCGAGGTGATCAACCTCCGGTCATCGGTTTTTGAGAAGGCGCTGTTGGCCGTCCTGTTCATTTCCTATATCCATCCTTTCGAGGACGGGAACAAACGGACCGGACGGATTACCGGCAACGGCATCCTGATCGACAACGGCTATTGCCCCCTTTCGTACCGGAGCGTCAAGCCAGTCGACTACAAAAAGGCGATGATTCTTTTCTACGAACAAAACAACCTGGCCGCTTACAAGAAACTCTTCATCGAGCAGTTTGCCTTCGCGGTGGGCAACTATTTCCGGTAAGCGTGTGGAACGTAAATTTATTTCCCTTTGACCAGGCCGCCCAGGGACTGGATCATCGAACTTTCCGGAAGATCACTGATGTCAAAGCTATCCGGCGACATCGTTAAGGGTAAATGTATTTCAGTTTAGGCTGTTAAAAAACCGTGAGAATATCCCATGCCGTTTACTTAAAGATAGTGGTCATTATTTAACCTTATCCTCTTGTTAAAGTACCGGCTGACCTTACATTGCATCAATCAGCTTAGGCGGAATAGTTTTTGCCGGACGAGACAAAGACAGTATAAAACAGAACATAGAGTGCCCGCAATTGAACAGTTCACTATCACCACCAAACGCCAACCAATTGATTATCACAGTCTAACTAAAACGGCATCTTTTTGGCAGCACTCCTGTCCTATTCCCAAAATTGTACGTATGTTCCAAAACTACTTTCTCCTCGCCTGGCGCCACCTCTTGAAAAACCGGGGCTACTCTGCCATCAATATCGCCGGCCTCTCGATCGGCATGGCCATCGCCCTTGTCATCGGTCTCTGGATCACGGACGAAGCAAACTTCGATCACTATGCCCCCCAACACAGCCGCCTTGCCGTCGGTATGGTCAACCAGCGCCTGCACAATGCCATCAAAAAGGAAGACTTCAACACCGACAACACCATTATGACGCCCCTTGGCAAAGCCCTGGGCACGCAATACAAAGATCTCTTCACCGGCGTGGCCATGACGGACTACAAAAGCGGCAGCCGGCTCTTTAACCATGGGGACAAGACCGTTAGCGGTATTGCCCTCACCGCCCAGGCCGGTCTCCCCTCGATGTTCGGTTTCCGGATGCTCGGGGGGAATGCGGGTGCCACAAAGGATCCGTCCACGATTATCATCGCCCAGTCCCTGGCTACAGCCTTGTTTGGAAACGGCGACCCGGTAGGCAAGAGCGTCAAAGTCGACAACGTCCTCGAATACCGCATCGGCGGCACTTATGCCGATCTGCCAAAGAATACTACGTTCAATGGCGTTCAGGCCGTTCTCCCCTGGGACAACGCCTCCAATGGCGGCCGTCGCGACAACACGGACTGGCAAGACCATAACGGCCATCTTTATGTGGAACTGGCGCCGGGTGTCACCGCTGAACAGGCCACGGCAAGGATAAAAGATCTCCCTACCCCCTTTTTCAAAGAGTACCACGAAGAGACCCTCCTCTATCCCCTCGATAAAGCCTACTTGTATGACCAATTCGCATTTAATAAACCTGACGGCGGCCGCATCACCATGGTCTGGCTTTTTGGAATCATCGGCGCCTTCGTATTGCTGCTCGCCTGTATCAATTTCATGAACCTGGCCACAGCCCGCAGCGAAAAACGCGCAAAAGAAGTCGGCATCCGCAAGACCATCGGCTCGCTCCGGGGGCAACTCATTACACAATTCCTCAGCGAGTCCATCCTGCTGGCGGTCATTGCCCTTGGCTTCGCACTGCTTCTTGCGCAGGTTTCCCTGCCCTTCTTCAATGGGCTCGCCGCCAAACAAATGTCCATCCCATGGACCAGTCCGCTGTTCATCACGGCGATGCTTGGCTTCACGATCTTCACCGGCGTTCTCGCCGGCTCCTATCCCGCCTTCTATCTATCGGCATTCCGCCCCGTGCAGGTGCTCAAGGGAAAACTCCAAATGGGCAGATCGGCTTCCATGCCGCGGCAAATCCTGGTCGTCCTCCAATTCACGGTGT